>JAESGB010000001.1_pt1 | contig 753012 bp, 696 predicted proteins | sample 9266211 | NCBI WGS metagenome assembly JAESGB01 (sample SAMN14514844, study PRJNA621659) | algae metagenome | isolation source: Goleter apudmare HA4340-LM2 and co-occurring heterotrophs from cave wall... | place: USA: Maniniholo cave, Kauai, Hawaii | collected 2009-07-28 | reverse complement strand
GGACCTTGGCGACCTTGCGAAGCGCCGAGTTCGGCTTCTTGGGCGTGGTCGTGTAGACGCGAGTGCAAACACCGCGACGTTGCGGGCCACCCTGCATCGCCGGCGACTTGGACTTCGTGACCTCCGTCTTGCGGCCTTGAGTCACGAGCTGATTGATGGTTGGCATGGGTAAACGTTTCCCGTTTGAAGCGACTGTGACGCGGGTTCTCCGAACGCGTTGCCGGGGTCTTGGCGGTTTCCCCGCCATCAGCCTCGGCAGGAACAAGAGGCCGGCCGTCTTCGGCAAATCCGGCCTCAAGGGCACGCCGGTGCCCGGCAACGGGCGCGGCAGAGTCTGCCGAAAAGCCGATGAGTATATTCGGGCTCACCCCCACCCGCAAGGCGATCCCGCGCCATGGCCCCACAAACCGCCGTGCTCGACACCAACGCCGTGCTGGACTGGCTCGTTTTCCGCGACCCGTCGACGGCCGCGCTGGGGGCGGCCATCGAATCCGGCGCGCTCGTATGGCGCGCCACGCCGGCGATGCGGCGCGAATTCGACCAAGTCTTGCCGCGGGAAAGCCTTGCTCGCTGGCGGCCCGATGCGGCCGCGGCGGCGCGCGCCTGGGACAGGCTTGCCCATGTCGACGACGCCGAGCCTCCGTCAAGCCGGCTTCGCTGCACCGACCCGGACGACCAGGTCTTCATCGATCTGGCCCTGCACCACGCCTGCACCTGGCTGATCAGCCGCGATCTCGCCCTGCTGCGCTTGGCACGGCGCGCAGCCGCGTGGCAGGTGAGCGTGCTCACGCCTCGCGTCTGGCTCGCTCGCGCCGAGGCGTCGCCGCGCGATCAATCGCCGAAGCGGGCATGAAAAAGGGCGGCCGAAGCCGCCCTCGAACGGAAAGATCACGTCGGTTCAAGCCAGGGGATCTTCGCCACCGTTGCCTTCTTCGACCACCACCGGCTGCAACGAGGCCAGCTCTTCGGCCTCCTGCATGGCGATGGAGCGGCGCTCGGCGTCGTCCATTTCCTCCTTGGCCTTGCGAGCCTGGTGGAAGGCCAAGCCGGTGCCGGCCGGGATCAGACGGCCGACGATGACGTTCTCCTTCAGGCCACGGAGCTCGTCCCGCTTGCCCATGATCGCCGCCTCGGTGAGCACCCTTGTCGTTTCCTGGAAGGAGGCGGCCGAGATGAACGAGTCGGTCGACAACGAGGCCTTGGTGATGCCCAGCAGCACGTCGGCATGCGTGGCGATCATCTTGCCCGCGCTGCGCAGCTTGTCGTTCGTGTCCAGCAACGATGCGCGCTCGACCTGCTCTCCGGTGATGTAGTGGCTGTCGCCGGGGTTGGTGATCTGCACGCGACGCAGCATCTGGCGGACGATCACCTCGATGTGCTTGTCGTTGATCTTCACGCCCTGCAGGCGGTAGACATCCTGAACTTCATCGACGATGTAGCGCGCCAGGTCCTCGATGCCCAGCAGGCGAAGGATGTCCTGCGGGTCGGCCGGACCGTCCACGACGGACTCGCCCTTGTTGACCACCTGACCCTCGTGCACCAGGATGTTCTTTTCCTTGGGCACCAGTTCTTCGTGGACCTTGCCTTCCGGATCGGTGATCTGCAGGCGCACCTTGCCCTTGGTTTCCTTGCCGAAGGACACCGTGCCGGTCATCTCGGCCAGAGCGCCCTTGTCCTTGGGCGTGCGGGCCTCGAACAGCTCCGCCACCCGCGGCAGGCCGCCGGTGATGTCGCGAGTCTTCTGGCCTTCGACCGGAATGCGCGCCAGCACTTCGCCGGGAGCGAGATCCTGGCCGTCGCGGATCTGAACCAGCGAGCCGATCGGAAAGCCGATCGTCACCGAGTGATCGGTGCCGGGGATCTTGACCTCGTTGCCCGACGTGTCGAGCAGCTTGACCTGCGGGCGAACCACCTTGGCGGCACCGCGGCGCTTCGGGTCGATGACCACCAGCGTCGAAAGACCCGTGACCTCGTCGACCTGCTTGGCGACGGTGACGCCTTCCTCGACGTTCTCGAACTTCGCCTTGCCGGCGAACTCCGTGATGATCGGTCGCGTCAGCGGATCCCAGTTGGCCAGCTTGGCGCCGGCCTTGAGTTGCTGGTCCGCCTTGACCGACAGGGTCGCGCCGTACGGCACCTTGTGGCGCTCGCGCTCACGGCCGTGCTGGTCGGAGATGATGATCTCGCCGGAGCGGGAGATCACCACCGGCTCGCCCTTGCCGTTGGTCACGTAGCGCATCGTGGCGTTGAAACCGATGTGGCCGTCGCTCTTGGCCTCCACGCTCGAAGCCACCGCCGCACGCGACGCCGCCCCGCCGATGTGGAAGGTGCGCATCGTGAGCTGGGTCCCCGGCTCGCCAATCGATTGCGCGGCGATCACGCCCACCGCCTCGCCCGTGTTGACGAGGCCGCCGCGGCCGAGGTCGCGGCCGTAGCACTTGGCGCACAAACCGAAGCGCGTGGCGCAGGTCAGCGGCGTGCGGACCTTGACCTCGTCGACGTTGGCTGCCTCGACGATGTCGAGCGTGTCCTCGTCGAGCATCTGCCCGGCGGGCACGACCACTTCCTGGGTTTCAGGATGCTGCACGTCGATCGCGGTGACGCGGCCGAGGATGCGGTCGCGCAGCGACTCGATCACCTCGCCGCCCTCGACCAGCGCGCGCATGGCCATGCCGTTGTCGGTGCCGCAGTCCTCGGTGATCACGACCAGATCCTGCGTCACATCGACGAGGCGGCGCGTGAGGTAGCCCGAGTTCGCGGTCTTCAGCGCCGTGTCCGCGAGACCCTTGCGGGCGCCGTGGGTCGAGATGAAGTACTGCAGCACGTTCAGGCCTTCACGGAAGTTGGCCGTGATGGGCGTCTCGATGATCGAGCCGTCCGGCTTGGCCATCAGGCCGCGCATGCCGGCGAGCTGGCGGATCTGCGCGGCGGAGCCGCGCGCACCGGAGTCGGCCATCATGTAAATGGAGTTGAACGACTCCTGATCGACCTGCTTGCCATGGCGGTCGGTGACCTTCTGCTTGGCCAGCTGGCTCATCATGACTTTGCCGACTTCGTCGCCCGTCTTGCCCCAGATGTCGACCACCTTGTTGTAGCGCTCGCCGGCGGTGACCAGGCCCGAGACGTACTGCTGCTCGATCTCCTTGACCTCCTTCTCGGCACGCTCGATGAGGCCCGGCTTCTCCTTGGGCACCAGCATGTCGTCGATCGAGATCGAGATGCCGGCGCGCGTGGCCAGGCGGAAGCCCGACTGAAGCAGCTTGTCGGCCAGCACCACCGTCTCTTTCAGGCCGCACTTGCGGAAGGACGTGTTGATGAGACGCGAGATCTCCTTCTTCTTGAGCGCCTTGTTGATGTTCGCGAAAGGCAGGCCCTTGGGCAGGATCTCTGAGAGCAGCGCGCGGCCGACGGTCGTGTCGACGAGCTTGGTTTCGGGCGTGAACTCGCCCGATTCCTTGTCGAAGGCGTACTCCGTCAGCCGCACCGAGACGCGGGTCGTGATCTCGACCACGTCGTTGTCCAGCGCGCGCTGGACCTCAACCACGTCCGAGAAGATCAAGCCCTCCCCCTTGGCGTTGATGCGCTCGCGGGTGGCGTAGTACAGGCCCAGCACGACGTCCTGGCTCGGCACGATCGACGGTTCGCCGTTGGCCGGGAACAGGATGTTGTTGGAGGCCAGCATCAGCGTGCGGGCTTCCATCTGCGCCTCGATCGACAGCGGCACGTGCACGGCCATCTGGTCGCCGTCGAAGTCGGCGTTGAAGGCGGCGCAGACCAGCGGATGCAGCTGGATCGCCTTGCCCTCGATCAGCACCGGCTCGAAGGCCTGGATACCCAGGCGGTGCAGGGTCGGTGCTCGGTTGAGCATCACCGGGTGTTCCTTGATGACTTCCTCGAGGATGTCCCACACCACCGGCGTACCCGATTCCACTTCCTTCTTCGCCGCCTTGATCGTCGTCGCGATGCCCATGGCCTCCAAGCGCGAGAAGATGAAGGGCTTGAACAGTTCGAGCGCCATCAGCTTGGGCAGGCCGCACTGGTGCAGCTTGAGCGTCGGGCCAACCACGATGACCGAGCGGCCCGAGTAGTCGACGCGCTTGCCCAGCAGGTTCTGGCGGAAGCGGCCGCTCTTGCCCTTGATCATGTCGGCCAGCGACTTGAGCGCGCGCTTGTTCGCACCCGTCATGGCCTTGCCGCGGCGGCCGTTGTCGAGCAGCGAGTCCACCGCCTCCTGCAGCATGCGCTTCTCGTTGCGCACGATGATCTCGGGAGCCTTGAGTTCGAGCAGGCGGGCCAGGCGGTTGTTGCGGTTGATGACGCGGCGGTACAGGTCGTTCAGGTCGCTGGTGGCGAAGCGGCCGCCGTCCAAGGGGACGAGCGGGCGCAGGTCCGGCGGCAGCACCGGCAGCACGTTCATCACCATCCAGTTGGGCTTGATGCCCGACTTCTTGAAGGCCTCCATGACCTTCAGGCGCTTGGAGTTCTTCTTGACCTTGAGCTCGGAGCCGGTCATGTCGCCGCGCAGGCGCTCGATCTCGACGTCGAGGTCGATCTCGGCGAGCAGCTTCTGGATGCCTTCGGCACCCATCAGCGCCACGAACTCGTCACCGTGCTCGCGCTTCTTGGTGTCGAAGTCGTCCTCGGTCATGATCGAGAACTTCTTGAGGTCCGTCATGCCCGGATCGACGACCACGTAGGCCTCGAAGTACAGCACGCGCTCGATGTCGCGCAGGGTCATGTCGAGCACCAGGCCCAGGCGGCTCGGCAGGCTCTTGAGAAACCAGATGTGCGCGCAGGGCGCGGCCAGGTCGATGTGACCCATGCGGTCGCGCCGCACCTTGGTCTGCGTGACCTCGACGCCGCACTTCTCGCAGATCACGCCGCGGTGCTTGAGGCGCTTGTACTTGCCGCACAGGCACTCGTAGTCCTTGATCGGGCCGAAGATCTTGGCGCAGAACAGGCCGTCGCGTTCCGGCTTGAAGGTCCGGTAGTTGATGGTCTCGGGCTTCTTCACTTCACCGAAAGACCACGACCGGATCTTCTCGGGCGAGGCGAGCCCGATCTTGATCGCGTCGAAGTGTTCGTCCGGCGTGAACTGCTTGAAAAGGTCGAGTAGTCCCTTCATGCATCTTCTCCTTAATTGCGTTCGAGTTCGATGTCGATGCCAAGGGAGCGGATCTCCTTGACCAGGACATTGAACGATTCCGGCATGCCGGCCTCGATGGCGTGCTCGCCCTTGACGATGTTTTCGTAGACCTTGGTGCGGCCGTTCACGTCATCGGACTTCACGGTGAGCATTTCCTGCAGCACGTAGCTCGCGCCGTAGGCTTCCAGGGCCCAGACCTCCATCTCGCCGAAGCGCTGGCCGCCGAACTGCGCCTTGCCGCCCAGCGGCTGCTGGGTCACCAGGCTGTACGGGCCGGTCGAGCGGGCGTGCATCTTGTCGTCCACCAGGTGATGCAGCTTCAGGACGTGCATGTAGCCCACCGTCACGGGGCGCTCGAAGGCATCTCCGGTGCGGCCGTCGTGCAGCGTGGCCTGTGTGCGCGTGGCGTTCAGGCCTTTGGCGGCTGCGATGTCGTCGGGATAGGCCAGATGCATCATCGCGCGGATTTCGCTCTCGGCCGCGCCGTCGAACACCGGCGTGGCGAAGGGCACGCCTTGCGCGAGGTTGTGCGCCATCTCGGTCACCTCGTCGTCGCTGAACGAGCCCAGGTTCTCGGTCTTGCCGCCCGACTTGTTATAGAGCTGCTCGAGGAACTGGCGCACTTCGGCGATCTTGGCTTCGCGCTGCAGCATGTCGCCGATGCGCTGGCCGATGCCCTTGGAGGCCCAGCCCAGGTGCACTTCCAGCACCTGGCCCACGTTCATGCGCGAAGGCACGCCCAGCGGGTTGAGCACGATGTCGCAGGGCGTGCCGTCGGCCATGTACGGCATGTCCTCGACCGGCACGATCTTGGAGACGACGCCCTTGTTGCCGTGGCGGCCGGCCATCTTGTCGCCGGGCTGCAGGCGGCGCTTGACGGCAAGATAGACCTTGACCATCTTCAGCACGCCGGCCGGCAGTTCGTCGCCCTGCGTGAGCTTCTTGCGCTTCTCTTCGAAGTGCAGGTCGAAGCTGTGGCGGGTCTGCTCGAGCGAGTTCTTGATGCTCTCGAGCTGGTTGGCGATGTCGTCGTCCGCAGGGCGGATGTCGAACCAGTGGTACTTCTCGACGCTTGCGAGGTAGTCCTTGTCGATCGCCTGGCCCTTGGCGAGCTTGTTCGGCCCGCCGTTGGCCGGCTTGCCGGACAGAAGCTTCTCGATGCGGTCGAAGGCGTCGGCCTCGACGATGCGCAGCTGGTCGTTGAGGTCCAGGCGGAAGCGCTTGAGCTCGTCGTCGATGATCTGCTGCGCCCGCTTGTCGCGAACGATGCCTTCACGGGTGAAGACCTGCACGTCGATCACGGTGCCGTTGGTGCCCTGGTCCACGCGCAGCGACGTGTCTTTCACATCGCTGGCCTTCTCGCCGAAGATGGCGCGCAGGAGCTTTTCTTCCGGCGTGAGCGTGGTCTCGCCCTTGGGCGTGACCTTGCCGACCAGCACGTCGCCCGGGTTCACTTCGGCACCGATGTAGACGATGCCCGACTCGTCCAGACGCGAGAGCTGCTGTTCGCTCAGGTTCGGGATGTCGCGGGTGATCTCCTCCGAGCCCAGCTTGGTGTCGCGCGCCATCACCACCAGTTCCTCGATGTGGATCGAGGTGTAGCGGTCTTCGGCAACCACACGCTCCGAGATCAGGATCGAGTCCTCGAAGTTGTAGCCGTTCCAGGGCATGAAGGCGACCAGCATGTTCTGGCCGAGGGCCAGCTCGCCGATGTCGGTCGAGGCGCCGTCGGCGATCACGTCGCCGTTGCCCACCTTGTCGCCGCGCTTGACGATCGGGCGCTGGTGGATGTTGGTGTTCTGGTTGCTGCGCTGGTACTTGATGAGGTTGTAGATGTCGACGCCGACTTCGCCCGCCACGGTCTCCGAGTCGTTGACGCGGATCACGATGCGGTTGGTGTCGATGTAGTCCACCACGCCGCCGCGCTTGGCGGTGACGACCGTGCCCGAGTCCACCGCCGAGACGCGCTCGACGCCCGTGCCGACGAAGGCTTTCTCGGGACGCAGGACCGGCACCGCCTGGCGCTGCATGTTCGCGCCCATCAGCGCGCGGTTGGCGTCGTCGTGCTCCAGGAAGGGCACGAGCGAGGCCGCCACCGACACGATCTGCGTCGGCGCAACGTCCATGTACTGGATGCGCTCGGGCGTGGTCAGCACCGACTCGCCCATTTCGCGGGCCGACACCAGCTCGTCGATCAGCTTGCCCTCGCCGTCTAGCCCGGCGTTGGCCTGCGCGATGACGTACTTGCCTTCCTCGATGGCCGACAGGTAGTCGATCTTGTCGGTCACCTTGCCGTCCGCCACGCGCCGGTACGGCGTCTCGAGGAAACCGTACTCATTGAGCTGCGCGTACAGCGCCAGCGAGTTGATCAGGCCGATGTTGGGACCTTCCGGGGTCTCGATCGGGCAAACGCGGCCGTAGTGCGTCGGGTGCACGTCGCGCACCTCGAAGCCGGCACGCTCGCGGGTCAGACCGCCCGGGCCGAGGGCCGAGACGCGCCGCTTGTGCGTGATCTCGGAGAGCGGGTTGGTCTGGTCCATGAACTGACTCAACTGCGACGCCCCGAAGAACTCCTTGAGCGCCGCGGAGATCGGCTTGGAGTTGATCAGGTCGTGCGGCATGAGCGCTTCGGTCTCGGCCTGGCCGAGACGCTCTTTCACCGCTTTCTCGATACGGGCCAGGCCCGAGCGGTACTGGTTCTCGGCCAGCTCGCCCACGCAGCGCACGCGCCGGTTGCCGAGGTGGTCGATGTCATCGACCTCGCCGCGGCCGTTGCGCAGCTCCACGAGGATCTTGACCACGTCGAGGATGTCGTCGTTGGCCAGCACCATGCGGCCTTCGGCCGAGTCGCGGCCCACGCGGGCGTTGAACTTCATGCGGCCGACGCGCGACAGGTCGTAGGTGTCCTCGTTGTAGAAGAGGCGGTTGAAAAGAGCCTGCACGGCGTCTTCGGTCGGCGGCTCGCCGGGGCGCATCATGCGGTAGATGGCCACGCGCGCAGCCAGCTCGTCGGCGGTTTCGTCGGCGGCGAGCGTCTGCGAGATGTAGGCGCCCATGTCCAGCTCGTTGGTGTAGAGGCACTGGATCTCTTTGAGACCGGCCGCGCGCAGCTTCTTGAGCAGCGCCTCGGTCAGCTCGTCGTTGGCCTTGGCGACGATCTCGCCGGTGTCGGCATCGACCATGTTCTTCGCAAGCACCCGGCCGACCAGGAAGTCTTCAGGCACCGAAATGAAACTCGTGCCCGACGCTTCGAGCGAGCGGGTGTGGCGCGCCGTGATGCGCTTGTCCTTCTCGACGATGACCGCGCCTTCCTTGTCGGTGATGTCGAAACGGGCGATCTCGCCGCGCAGGCGATCGGGCACGAACTCGAGCTGCGCGCCGACATCCATCAGGCGGAAGTTGTCGAACACGAAGAAGTTCGCAAGGATCTGCTCGGGCGACAGGCCGATGGCCTTGAGCAGGATCGTGACGGGCATCTTGCGGCGGCGATCGACACGGAAGTACAGGATGTCCTTGGGGTCGAACTCGAAGTCCAGCCAGGAGCCGCGGTAGGGAATGATCCGCGCGCTGAACAGCAGCTTGCCGCTCGAATGCGTCTTGCCCTTGTCGTGCTCGAAGAACACGCCCGGCGAGCGGTGCAGCTGCGAAACGATGACCCGCTCGGTGCCGTTGACGATGAAGGAGCCGTAGTCGGTCATGAGCGGCACTTCGCCCATGTAGACCTCCTGCTCCTTGATCTCCTTGACCACCTTCGACTGCGAGGTCGAGGTTTCGCGGTCATAAATGATCATCTGCAGCTTGGCGCGCACCGCCGAGGCGTAGGTCAGGCCGCGCTGCTGGCACTCCCGCGTATCGAACGCGGGCTTGGCCATGTTGAACTCGATGAATTTCATCTCCACGAACCCGTTGTGCGAGACGATCGGGAAGGCGGAAATGAAGGCGGCCTGCAGCCCCTCGGGTTTGCGCTTTTGCGGCGGCACGTCCTTTTGAAGGAAGGCGACGTAGGAATCCTTCTGCATGGTCAGCAGATAGGGCACGCCCAAGACGTTTTCGCGCTTGCCGAAACTTTTTCGGATGCGCTTGCGCTCGGTGTAGCTGTAGGGGGTTGCTTGCGCCATAAACACTCCGTGTCGAAGACCGCGGCCCACCTGGGGCACACTGTCCATCGGTGACTGGCGATTCAGACCTTGCGTCTGATGCTTGGTGGCTGGCCACTACCAGCCGCTGGCGGACAACCGGGGCATTGCACCCCAGTCCGACCAAACCGGTTCTCTGCAGTCGGTTCAGAGAACACTTGAAAAGCCCTCGATTGTCGAGTAAGGACTTTTCAGGTGCTCTCCGAGGGTTTTCGCCCTCGAAGCGCGCCTGATGGACGGGCTGGGAACCGACGCCGGCTCACAGCCCGCGGGACGAAGCCCGCTTACTTGAGTTCGGCCTTGGCGCCGGCGTCTTCGAGCTTCTTCTTTGCCGCCTCGGCGTCTGCCTTGGCGATGCCTTCCTTGACCGGCTTCGGGGCGCCGTCGACCAAGTCCTTGGCCTCCTTCAGGCCCAGGCCGGTCAGTTCGCGGACGGCCTTGATGACCGACACCTTGTTGGCGCCGACTTCGGTCAGCACGACGTTGAATTCCGTCTGCTCCTCGGCAGCCGCCGCAGCGCCGCCGCCACCGCCGCCGGCGGCCGGCGCGGCCATGGCCGCGGCGGACACGCCGAACTTCTCTTCGATGGCCTTGACCAGGTCGTTGAGTTCCATGACCGACATGCTGTCCAGGGCGGTCAGGAAAGAGTCTTTATCGAATGCCATTGTTGGGTTCCTCGGATACGTTGAGTTTCGAATGGATCAGGCGGTGGCCGCTTCGGCCTGCGGGCTCGCTACATCGGCCCCACCGGCGCGCTTCTCGGCCACGGCAGCCAGCACGCGCGCGATGCGCGACACGGGCGACTGCATCAGACCCAGCAACTGCGCGAGCAGCACTTCCTTCGTCGGGATGGCGGCCAGCGCCTTGACGCCATCGGCGTCGAGCGCCTTGCCGGCGTAGGCGCCGGCCTTGATGACCAGCTTGTCGTTGGTCTTGGCGAAGTCCGCGACGACCTTGGCTGCGGCCACGGCGTCTTCGGAGAAGCCGTAGATCAGCGGTCCGGCCATGCTCCCGGCGGCCACTTCGAACGGCGTGCCGGCAACCGCGCGACGGGCCAGCGAGTTCTTCAGCACGTGAAGATAAACGCCTTTGTCGCGCGCTTGCCTGCGCAGCGCATTCAAATGTTCCACCGTGAGCCCGCGGTACTCGGCCAGCGCCAGCGTCTGCGACTTGCCCACCTGGGCCGCCACTTCCGCCACGACGGCTTCTTTCTCGTTGCGATTCAGACTCAAGGTCCACTCCTTTCGCTTGTGTGTCGAAAGCCTGCCCGGCCAACCTGCTCGGCTTGCCGGCAACCCTCGAGCACCCGGTTCAGCGACCTTCTGTCCAGGAACCCCACCGTTGCCGCCTTCGGCTGCACCGGTGATCCAACCCTTCCAGCGGGATCGCCATCTGCGTGGGCTTCGTCGCCGATCTTGCAACCGGCGTCTCGTTTAGGCGGCTCGCACCGCACCCACGGTCTTTGACGGCTCGCAGCAGCCGGACGGCCGCCGCGACCCACCAACCCATCCGGACCGCACGCCGGATCGGCGAGCGGTCCTCGTTCCATGTCAGGCCGTCGCGTTGATCGACGCGACGTCGACCCTCACGCCGACGCCCATCGTCGAAGACACCGCCACCTTGCGCAGGTAGACGCCCTTGCTCGTGGCAGGCTTGGACTTGTTCAAAGCCTCGATCAGTGCCTGCAGGTTGCCCTTGAGCTTGTCGGCGTCGAACGAACGCCGGCCGAGCGTGCTGTGCACGATGCCGGCCTTGTCGACGCGGTACTGCACCTGGCCGGCCTTGGCGTTGCGAACGGCCGTGGCGACGTCGGGCGTCACCGTTCCGACCTTCGGGTTCGGCATGAGGCCTCGCGGCCCGAGGATCTGGCCCAAGGTGCCGACAACGCGCATCGTGTCCGGCGAGGCGATCACCACGTCGAAGTTCAGGTTGCCGGCCTTGACCTGCTCGGCCAGGTCTTCCATGCCCACCACGTCGGCCCCGGCGGCACGAGCCTCTTCGGCCTTGGCGCCTTGGGCGAACACCGCGACGCGCTTGGTCTTGCCGGTGCCGTTGGGCAGCACCACGGCGCCGCGCACCACCTGGTCGGACTTCTTGGCGTCGATGCCGAGTTGCACCGCGACATCGATCGACTCGTCGAACTTGGCGATCGCACACTCCTGGACGATCTTGAAGGCATCATCGATCGCATAGAGCTTGAGGCTATCGACCTTGCCCGCAAGGGCCTTCTGGCGTTTGGTCAGCTTGGCCATGTCAAACACCCTCCACCGTGACGCCCATCGAGCGGGCGGAGCCAGCGATCGTGCGCACCGCGGCCTCGAGATCGGCGGCCGTGAGGTCCTTCTGCTTGGTCTTGGCGATCTCTTCGATCTGGGTACGCGTGAGCTTGCCGACCTTGTCGGTGTGCGGCTTTGCTGAGCCCTTGGCCAGTGCGATCGCCTTCTTGATCAGCACGGTGGCCGGCGGCGTCTTCAGCACGAAGGTGAAGCTCTTGTCGGCGAAGGCGGTGATCACCACCGGTAGCACGAGGCCGGGCTCCATGCTCTGCGTCTGAGCGTTGAACGCCTTGCAGAACTCCATGATGTTGAGACCGCGCTGACCCAGCGCGGGACCGATCGGCGGCGAAGGATTGGCCTTGCCCGCCGGTATCTGCAGCTTGATGAAGCCGACTATCTTCTTGGCCATGTGTCTCTCCTTGATACCCCTTGCGCGGCCGGGCGCCCGGGGTCGAGTGCAAACGCCAGGGACTGGTTACCCGGGCTCCTCACACCGATATCACGTCATCGGCAGCAACGAGGGTTGATGGCGGCTGGGGGCCGCAAGCCCACCCCTTGGGCTCAAATCTTCTCGACCTGATGAAAATCGAGCTCCACCGGGGTCGCGCGACCGAAGATCGTGACCGCGACGCGCACTTTGGACTTCTCGTAGTTGACGTCGTCGATGGCACCGTTGAAGTCGGTGAAAGGGCCTTCCTTGACGCGCACCACCTCGCCGACCTCCCATTGCACTTTCGGGCGGGGTTTCTCGACGCCCTCCTGCATCTGGTGGACGATCTTCATCACCTCGGTTTCCGAGATCGGTGCCGGGCGGTTCTTCGCGCCGCCGACAAAGCCGGTGACCTTGGAGGTGTGCTTGACGAGGTGCCAGGACTCGTCGTCCATGAGCATCTCGACCAGCACATAGCCCGGAAAGAAGCGGCGTTGCGTCACGGCCTTCTTGCCGTTCTTCATCTCGACCACTTCTTCCGTGGGCACCAGGATGCGGCCGAACTTGTCGTGCATGCCGGCGCGCTCGATGCGCTCGCGCAGGTTGCGTTCCACGGCCTTTTCCATGCCGGAATAGGCGTGCACCACGTACCAGCGTAACAACGGGTTCGAGGGAACTCCGCCGTCATCTGCCGGCAGAGGCGAGGGGGTCTGGACTTCGCTCATGTATTGAATCTCGAATGGCGCCGCTTCAGCGCCTCCACCCCAGGACCAGGTCGTACAGCAGCCACTCCAGCGTCTTGTCGGTCAGCCAGAGAAACAGCGCCATCACGAACACGAAGGCGAATACGTAGCCCGTCATCTGCATCGCCTCCTTGCGGCTGGGCCAGACGACCTTGCGCAACTCGCGCACGGCGTCACGGCCGAAAGCCATCAAGGCCTTGCCGGGCTCGGAGGTGAAGAACACGACCACGGCTGCGGCCAGCAACGCCAACAAAGCGACGACCCGCAACCAGAGGTCTTGCGTGCCGAGCAGGTAGAACACCGCCACGGCCCCGATGACGAGCAAGGCCGCGGCAGCGAGCTTGGCCTTGTCAGCGGCAGTGGAAACGGTTTCGACGGTCGGGTTGTTCATCGGATCTCTGGTTCGGTGTCGGCTTCTGGCTGCCCATCCGCCTCACTCAGCAGCGGCGAGGCCCGCGGGGCCTCTTGGTAGGCTTTCCTGCGGGCCGCTTGGCTTGCGTTGCATCGGGTCGGTCAGCGCTCGGTGAACTCCGGCAGATGGCGCGTGGCAGGGGCAGAGGGAATCGAACCCCCAACCTTCGGTTTTGGAGACCGACGCTCTGCCAATTGAGCTATGCCCCTACGCGACTCTCAAAAACTCACTCGATGATCTTCGCCACCACGCCCGCGCCGACGGTCCTGCCGCCCTCGCGGATGGCGAATCGCAGGCCTTCTTCCATGGCGATGGGGGCGATGAGCTTGACGGTGATGGAGACGTTGTCGCCCGGCATCACCATCTCCTTGTCCTTGGGCAGCTCGACCGCACCGGTCACGTCCGTCGTGCGGAAGTAGAACTGCGGGCGGTAGTTGTTGAAGAAGGGGGTGTGGCGCCCGCCCTCTTCCTTGCTCAGCACGTAGATCTCGGCCGTGAAGTGGGTGTGCGGCTTGACGCTGCCGGGCTTGCACAGCACCTGGCCGCGCTGCACGTCTTCGCGCTTGGTGCCGCGCAGCAGGATGCCCACGTTGTCGCCCGCCTGCCCCTGGTCGAGCAGTTTCCTGAACATCTCCACGCCGGTGCAGGTGGTCTTTTGGGTGGCGCTGATGCCGACGATCTCGATTTCCTCGCCAACCTTGACAATGCCGCGCTCGATGCGCCCGGTCACCACGGTGCCGCGTCCGGAGATGGAGAAGACGTCTTCGACGGGCATGAGAAAGGCACCATCGACCGCGCGCTCGGGCGTGGGGATGTAGCTGTCCAGCGCGTCGGCAAGCTTCATGATGGCGCCTTCGCCCAACTCGCCCTTGTCGCCCTCCATGGCGAGCTTGGCGCTGCCGTGGATGATGGGGGTGGCGTCGCCGGGGAATTCGTACTTGTCGAGCAGCTCGCGCACTTCCATCTCGACGAGCTCCAAAAGCTCGGCGTCATCGACCATGTCGCACTTGTTGAGAAAGACGACGATGTAGGGCACGCCCACCTGGCGCGCCAGCAGGATGTGCTCGCGCGTTTGCGGCATGGGACCGTCGGCCGCCGAGCACACGAGGATGGCGCCGTCCATCTGGGCGGCTCCGGTGATCATGTTCTTGACGTAGTCGGCGTGACCCGGGCAGTCCACGTGCGCGTAGTGCCGGTTCTTGGTCTCGTATTCGACGTGCGCGGTGTTGATGGTGATGCCGCGCGCCTTCTCCTCGGGCGCCGCGTCGATCTGGTCGTAGGCCTTGGCCTCACCACCAAACTGCTTGCTCAGCACCGTGGTAATGGCCGCCGTCAAGGTGGTCTTGCCATGGTCGACGTGCCCAATGGTCCCAACGTTCACGTGGGGCTTGGTGCGCTCGAATTTGCCTTTTGCCATCTCGATCTCCTGAAGGCCGCTGGTGACAGTGAAGAGAATGCCTGCTTCGGGTGGTGCCCATGGCGCGGATCGAACGCGCGACCTCTCCCTTACCAAGGGAGTGCTCTACCACTGAGCCACATGGGCATCGATACTGGTCTGAGCCCTGGACCTTCGCCCCCGGCGCACATCACTACCGACTCGACTTCTACGCAACCCCTGCCGACCCATGAATCCGTTCGCTCGGCCCCTGCCTGAAACACCAAGAGGCCCTTGATGAGCCTCGCATCGCATGTCTGGAGCGGGAGACGGGAATCGAACCCGCGTCATTAGCTTGGAAGGCTAGGGTTCTACCATTGAACTACTCCCGCCCTGGGAGTCGCTGCAAGCGTCCGCGCAGCCGGTCTGATCATCGATTTACTGAGGTTTTTCTGGTGGAGGAGGCTGGATTCGAACCAGCGTAGGCGTAAGCCAACAGATTTACAGTCTGCCCCCTTTAGCCACTCGGGCACCCCTCCGGGACGAGCCCGCGACTATATCACGCAGCCAGTGGGCTCACAACAGCGCAGACCCACGGGCGCGTCACGCTGCGCCGTACAGACACCAGTCGAAGCTGCGGCCATCGGATGACAAGAACGCCGCGGCCTCGCAGAAGTGCCCGCAGCCGATGAATGGCTGCGGCGGCCGCAATGCGGACAGAGGAGACGGGTGATTGGCCATCCATACGCGATGGGGGCCCCCGACGGCGGCAAGGGCCGCCGCTTTGGCTTGCGCCTGCGCGCCCCACAACAGAAACGCGACGGGACGGGTCTCGCTCGCAGCCGCCTTGATGAGCATGTCAGTGAGTACTTCCCACCCTTGCTTGGCGTGACTTCCCGGCATCCCCTCCTCGACGGTGAGCACGGTATTGAGCAGCAGGACGCCTCGAAGCGCCCATGGCACGAGACTTCCCGACCGAGGCGGCGGGCAACCGATGCTGCGTTCGATTTCCTTGAAGATGTTTCGCAAGCTCGGTGGAGGCTTGATGCCCGCCATCACCGAAAAAGCGAGCCCTTCCGCCTGGCCTTCGCCGTGGTAGGGGTCCTGACCAAGAATCACTGCGCGCACCCTGTCGAGCGGCGTGAGCCGCAGCGCACGCAAAGGGTCGGGCGGAAATACCCTGGCGCCTGCCGCAACGCGCGCATCGACGAACTCGATCAGCCGGCAGCCCTGCGGGCTCGCGCGAAAAGTCTCGGTGACCGCGCGCCATCCGCCATCGACCTCGTCGAACAGCTCGGATAAAGGACGCCGCAGACGCGACACCACGGTCAGCCGAACAAGTCGGCCAGCGCCATGCCAGGATCTGCCGCGCGCATGAAGGCTTCGCCGACCAGAAAGCCGTGCACGTTCGCTTCGCGCATGCGGGCGGCATCCGCCGGGCCGAGGATGCCGCTTTCGGTGATCAACAGCCGCTCGCCCGGCACGCGGGGCAGCAGCGCAAGCGTGGTGTCGAGCGAGACCTCGAAGCTGCGCAGGTTTCGGTTGTTGACGCCGATCAGCGGTGTCTTCAACCGCAACGCCCGCTCCAGCTCCTGGCCATCGTGAACCTCGACCAGCACCGCCATGCCCAGTGCCATTGCGATGGCTTCGAGATCGTCCATCTGCCCGTCGGCCAGGCAGGCCGCGATCAGCAAGATGCAGTCCGCACCCATCGCGCGCGCTTCGAACACCTGGTAGTCGGCCACCATGAAATCCTTGCGCAGCACCGGCAACTCGCAAGCGCTCCTGGCCTCGCGCAAGTACGCGGCGGCGCCCAGAAAAAAGCGCTCGTCGGTGAGCACGCTCAGGCAAGCCGCGCCGTGGCGGGCGTAGCTGGCGGCAATTTCTGCCGGCAGGAAACGCTCGCGCAACACGCCCTTGCTCGGACTGGCCTTCTTGATCTCGGCGATGACCGCCGGCCTGCCGGCACCGATCTTCGCGCGCAGGGCGCCGACGAAGTCGCGCAGATCCGCGCGCAGTTCGGCGGACTCGGCTTCCTCGCGCAGCGAGGCCAGCGAGCGCCGCGCCTTGGCCGCGGCGATCTCCTCTCGCTTGACCGCGACGATGCGCTCGAGGATGTCGCTCATGCGCGAGCCTCTCCGCCGCCGCCGAGGCTTGCGGCTTTGAGCCGGCCCGTCGTGGCCACGAACTGCTCCAGCTTCGCGGCGGCCCGGCCCGAGGCGACGGTCTCGCGCGCCAGCTTCACGCCTTCGGCGATGGAGCCGGCGACGCCCGCGGCATACAGGGCGGCGCCGGCGTTGAGCAGCACGATGTCGCGCACCGGCCCGTCTTCGCCCGCCAAGGCGCGGCGTATGCAAGCCACCGACTCGGCCTGGCCGGCCACCTTCAGCACCCGCGTGTCGTAGACCGGCAGGCCGAAGTCGCTCGGGTGCACCGCGTACTCGCGCACTTCGCCGGCCTCGAGCTCGCCGATCAGCGTTTCGCCCGACAGCGAAATCTCGTCCATGCCGTTCATGCCGTAGACGATCAGCACGTGCTCGGCGCCCAGGCGCTGGAGAACCCGCACCTGGATGCCGACGAGATCGGGATGGAACACGCCCATCAGTTGATTGAGCGCACCGGCGGGGTTGGTGAGGGGCCCGAGGATGTTGAAGATGGTGCGCACGCCGAGTTCCTTGCGGATCGGCCCGGCGTGCTTCATGGCAGGGTGGTGATTCGGCGCGAACATGAAGCCGATGCCGGTTTCGGCCAGGCACTCGGCCACCTGGGCAGGCGCAAGGTCGATGCGCGCGCCCAGGGCTTCGAGCACGTCGGCGCTGCCCGAGGTGGACGAGACGCTGCGCCCACCGTGCTTGGCCACGCGCGCGCCGCCCGCCGCGGCGACGAACATCGCCGCGGTCGAGATGTTGAAGGTGTGCGCCCCGTCGCCGCCGGTGCCGCACAGATCGACCAGGCGGGTCTTGTCTTCGACGGGCACGGGCGTGGCGAACTCGCGCATCACTTGCGCAGCGGCGGCGATCTCGCCGATGGTTTCCTTCTTCACCCGCAGGCCGACCATCAGCGCGCTGATCATCACCGGCGACATCTCGCCGCTCATGATCCGCCGCATCAGGTGCAGCATCTCGTCGTGGAAGATCTCGCGGTGCTCGATCGTGCGCTGCAGCGCGGCGCTGTCGGTGATGGGCATGGGGCGATCCTCCGTCTTCGTCAGTGCGTGTGGTCGAGAAAGTTCTTCAGCATCGCGTGACCGTGTGCGGTCAGGATCGATTCGGGATGGAACTGCACGCCCTCGATGGGCAAGGCGCGGTGGCGCACCCCCATGATCTCGCCGTCTTCGGTGGTCGCGCTGACGGCCAGCTCGGCCGGCAGGGTTTCGCGCTCGATGGCCAGCGAGTGGTAGCGGATGACGTCGAAGCGCTCCGGCAGGCCGCTGAACACGCCCTTGCCGTCGGTGGCGATCTCGCTCGCCTTGCCGTGCATCTGCACGCGAGCGCGCACGATGCGTCCGCCCAGCGCCGCGCCGATCGCCTGGTGACCGAGGCACACGCCCAGGATGGGCAGCTTGCCGGCGAAGTGACGGATCGCCTCGACGCAGATGCCCGCTTCGGCCGGGGAACACGGCCCGGGCGAAAGCACCAGCCGGTCGGGCCGCAACGCCTCGATGCCGGGCACGTCGATCTCGTCGTTGCGCAACACTTTCACCTCTTCGCCCAACTCGGCGAAGTACTGCACCAGGTTGAAGGTGAAGCTGTCGTAGTTGTCGATCATGAGCAGCATCAGAAGCCCTCCTCGACCAGCTCTGCGGCGCGCAGCACCGCCCGCGCCTTGGCTTCGGTTTCCTTCCATTCCAGCTCGGGCACCGAGTCGGCCACGACGCCGGCGGCCGCCTGCACGTAGAGCACGCTGTCCTTCACGATGCCGGTGCGGATGGCGATGGCCACGTCCATGTCGCCCGCGAAGCTGAGATAGCCGCAGGCGCCGCCGTAGATGCCGCGCTGCACGGGCTCGAGCTCGTCGATGATTTCCATGGCCCGGATTTTCGGCGCACCCGAAAGCGTGCCGGCGGGAAAGGTGGCGCGCAGCACGTCCATGTTCGTGGTGCCCGGCTTCAGTAGCCCTTCGACATTGCTGACGATGTGCATCACGTGCGAATAGCGCTCGACGGCGAAGGCTTCGGTCACCTTCACCGAGCCGGTCTGCGCGATGCGGCCGATGTCGTTGCGCGCCAGGTCGATGAGCATCAGGTGCTCGGCGCGCTCCTTCGGATCGGCCAGCAACTCCGCCTCCGCGGCGCGGTCCTGCTCGGGCGTGGCGGCGCGCGGACGCGTGCCGGCGAGGGGGCGGATGGTGAGCTTCTCGCCCGTCTCGGAGCCCTGCTGCACATGCTCGTGGCGCACCAGAATCTCCGGCGAGGCGCCGACGATCTGGAAATCGCCCAGATCGTAGAAGTACATGTAGGGCGACGGGTTGAGCGAACGCAGTGCACGGTACAGCGACAGCGGACTTTCCGTGTAGCGCTTGCGCAGCCGCTGGCCCAGCACCACCTGCATGCAGTCGCCTGCGGCGATGTACTCCTTGCAGCGCACGACCGCCGCCTCGAAGTCTTCCTTGGCGAACTCGCGCTCCACCGCGTGCGACACGCCCCGCTTGACCGCCGGCGCGCTGACGCTGTAGCGCAACTGGTCGCTGAGCTGCGCCAGGCGCCGCCGCGCCTTGAAGTAGGCCTCGGGCTGGCCGGGATCGGCATAGACGATCAGGTACAGGCGCCCGGACAGGTTGTCGATGACCGCCAGCTCCTCCGTCTGCAGCAGCAGGATGTCGGGCGTGCCGATGCCGCCCTCCTTGCTCGTGCGTGCAAGCCGGGCCTCCATGCAGCGCACCGCCTCGTAGCCGAAGTAGCCGGCCAGCCCGCCGCAAAAGCGGGGCAGGCCGGGCCGCAGGGCGACCTTGAAACGGCGCTGATAGCTCTCGATGAAATCGAGCGGGTTGCCTTCGTGCGTCTCGACCACCTCGCCGTCGGTCACGACTTCGCTGCGCATGCCGGTGGCGCGCAGCAGCGTGCGTGCGGGCAGGCCGATGAAGGAGTAGCGACCGAATCGCTCGCCGCCCACCACCGACTCGAGCAGGAAGCTCAGCGGTCGGCCGCCGGCCAGCTTGAGATACAGCGAAAGCGGCGTTTCCAGGTCGGCGAAGGCTTCGCCGATGAGCGGAATGCGGTTGTGGCCCTGCGCGGCCAGGCTTTGGAATTCCAGTTCTGTGATCACGTCGGGGCCCTCCGCGGCCCGGCGCATCCGCTTCCCGGGAAGCGTTGCGTCATGCGGTGTTCGCAAACCGGGCTGCGGCGTGAACCGCGCGCCCATACGATCGAGCCGGCACGGCGAGCGCGCAAGGCGCGCGGGCTGCGGCTCAGTCGGCCCGGCGACGCCAGGGCCAGGCTCCCCGGTCGTGGGACCCCTTGGTTTGCTTGCGCGACATGAACATCGCCGAAAGTCTAGCAGGCGAGACAAAGCGCACGCATGCCACCGTGGGCAGCGACCACTGTCGCGCAAGCGACGCCGGGACGCATTTTGTTACGTCAGACTCCGCGCCTTCGAAGCCTCGACCGCCCGGTTCGCACCATGCAGCTCAAGCCCCGTGTGCTCCGCACCCTTGCCGCTTTCGCGCTGGCGATTGCGCCCTTGTCGTCCTTCGGCCAGACGCCTGCCGCCGCAGCCCCCTCGAGCGCCTCGACCGTCACCGGCGACACCGAAACGAGCGGGGTCAAGTTCGACAACGACATCGTTCTGCGCGGCAACAAGCTGCTGCTCAGCGGCGCGGGCACGCGCTACAAGTTCGTCGTCAAGGTCTACGCGGCGGGTTTGTACGCGCCGGTCCGGCTCACCACGCCCGAAGCCGCCTGGGACACGAAGACGCCCCGGCTCTTCAAGGTCGTGATGCTGCGCGAAATCGACGCCGACGACCTCGGCAAGCTGTTCACCCGCGGCATCGAGAAGAACACGACCCGCGAGGAGTTCGGCAAGGTGATCCCCGGCGTGATCAAGCTGGCCGACATCTTTTCGGCTCGCAAGAAGCTGGCGGCCGGCGACGGCTTCGCGATCGAGTGGACGCCGGGCCTGGGCACCACCGTGACGGTCAACGGGCAGCCCGTCGGCGCAGTCATCGAGGGGCCGGAGTTCTTTTCCGCGCTGATGAAGATCTGGTTCGGCAGTTCGCCGGCCGATCAGCAACTCAAGGACGCGCTGCTCGGCGGCGCCAAGGCCGGCTGAAAACCGGCGCTACGCCAGCCGCTGGCGCATGGCGTCGATGACCGCCTTGTAGTCCGGCTGGCCGAAGATCGCGCTGCCGGCCACGAAGGTGTCGGCTCCGGCGTCGGCGGCCGCGCGGATGTTGTCGGTCTTGATGCCGCCATCGACCTCCAGCCGGACGTCCCGTCCGCTCGCTTCGATGAGCCGGCGCACGCGCTCGAGCTTCCTCAGCGTGCTCGGGATGAAGCTCTGCCCGCCGAAGCCGGGGTTCACGCTCATCAGGAGCACGAGATCGAGCTTGTCGCAGTCCTCTCCCAGCACCCACTCCAGCACGTCGAGCGGCGCGGCGGGATTGAAGACCAGGCCGGCCTGGCAGCCTTCGGCCTTGATGAGCTGCAAGGTGCGGTCCACGTGCGCGCTGGCGTCGGGGTGAAAACTCACCAGGTCGGCGCCCGCCCGGGCGAAAGCCTGCGCCAGCGCGTCCACCGGCTCGACCATCAGGTGCACGTCGATCGGCACGCGCGCGCCGCCCTTCGTGACGGCGTGCTTTCTCAGTGCCTCGCAGACCATCGGCCCGAAGGTCAGGTTCGGCACGTAGTGGTTGTCCATCACGTCGAAGTGAATCCAGTCGGCGCCGGCGGCGATCACGTTGCCGACTTCCTCGCCCAGGCGGGCGAAGTCGGCCGAGAGCAGGCTCGGGGCGATGCGGAAAGTCGGGCGGCGCATGGTTCGCTGGCGTGGGATGGCGTGAAGGCGTCGGCGCATTCTAGGGAGCGTTCATAGAATGCCGGCATGGCCCGCCCCGAGTTCACCGTCAGCGTCATCGCGCGCTACCTGCCCGAGCAATCGGCTCCGGATCAACAGGCCTACGCCTTCGCCTACAGCGTGACCATCGTCAACACCGGCGATGTCGCCGCCCAGTTGATCGGCCGCCATTGGCTGATCCACGATGCCACCGGCGTCACCCAGGAAGTGCGCGGCCTGGGGGTGATCGGCCACCAGCCGCTGCTCAAGCCGGGCGAGCAGTTCGAGTACCAGAGCTGGGCTCGCATCCGGGCGCCTCGCGGGCGGATGCAGGGCACCTACTTCTGCATGAGCGAGGAGGCTCAGGCCTTCGAGGCGCCCATCGCGCCGTTCGAGCTGTCGCAGCAGTCGGCACTGCACTGAGCCGGCGCCGCCGGCCGCTCAGCTTCCTCGGGCCACCGAAGGCAGCTTGACGGGTACGGGCTGCGCGGCCTCGGTTGCGGCGCGCGAGGCTGTCAAGAAGGCATCGAGCAGCGGCTCGCCGCTGAGCAGCTCCTTGTCCTGGAAGTGGAACTCGGGATGCCATTGCACGCCCGCCACGAACAGCGATCCGCGCGCGCGGATCGCCTCGACCATGCCGTCCTCGAGCGAGCGGGCCTCGATCTGCAGGTCCGAGCCGAGCCGGTCGACCGCCTGGTGGTGGATGCTGTTGACGCGGGCCGTGGTCACGTCGGGGTACAGGCCCGCCAGCTTGGAACCCGGCTCGAAGGCGATCTCGTGCTTGTGCTGGTCGTAGAGATCGGCATCGACGTGCAGGTGGGCGTCCGGCTGCTGCGTGCCGATGTCCTGGTACAGGGTGCCGCCGAAGGCCACGTTGATGAGCTGGCAGCCGCGGCAGATGCCGAGCACCGGCTTGCCCTTGGACAGGAAGCCGTCGAGCAGCTCGATCTCGTAACGGTCGCGCACCGGGTCGCCGGCCCATTCCGGGCGCAAGGGCTGCTGGCCGTAGGTGGCCGGGCTCACGTCGGCGCCGCCTTGCAGCACCAGGCCGTCGAGCGCATCGACGTAGTGCGTCACCGAGATGCGCCGGCGCGAGATCTCGGCGTCGAAGCCGAGCGTGGGCACCATGAAGACCAGCGCGCCGTGGCCCATGATCCAGTGCGCGATCGACTGCTCCAGGTACTGCAGCGTCTTGTTGCGAAAGCCCATCTCGGCCGGCGGCGTGTGCAGCAGCCGGGCCGACAGGCCGATGCGCATCGGCCGCGAACTCATGTCCCGCGCTCCTCGCGGCCGACCGGCGCGTTCACCCTTGTCGGCCTGCCCACCGTCGACACTGCTGGCGCACCACTTCGGGCAGCAGTCGTTCCTGTTCCTGCGTGCGACGGATCCAGGTGGCGTCGTTGCCGTCGCGCGCGAGCTCGATGCGCACGAGCCGCAGCGCGTCTTCGGCCTGCAGCTCCATGGCGTGGATCTCCAGCGACGCGAGCGTGGCCTCGATGTCCTCGCGCAGGCTGCGGTGCTCGCCGGTCTTGGGATCGACGAAGCTGCCTTCCAGGCCGAAGCGGCAGGCCTGGAAGCGGTTGAAGGTGTAGGGGAGGTAGTCGTCCTCGCTGGGCTCGAAGGGCCGCTCGATGCGCAGCCAGCGCGCCAGACACTGGATGAAGGCGGCCATCGCCGCGGCCTTCTCGATCGTCAGCGGCGTGTCGAGCACGCGCACCTCGATCGTGCCGAACTCGGGCTTGGGCCGGATGTCCCAGTAGAAGTCCTTCATGCTCTCGACGACGCCGGTGCGCGTCATCTTGCCGAAGTAGGCCTCGAAATCCTCCCAGCGCAGCACGAACGGCGCGCGCCCCGACAAGGGAAAGGCAGTCACCGAATTCAGCCGCGCCGAATGAAAGCCCGTGTCGATGCCCTGCACGAAAGGCGACGAGGCGCTCAGCGCGATGAGGTGCGGGATGAAGCGCGACAGGCCGTGCAACAGCACCAGCGCCTGGTCCGGCCCCGGGCAGCCGACATGCACGTGCTGGCCGAACACCGTGAACTGCTTGGAGAGGTAGCCGTAGAGCTCGGAGAGCTGGTGGAACCGCGGCGCGTTGTAGATGCGGCGCTGGCTCCAGTCCTGGAACGGATGCGTGCCGCCGCCGCACAGGCCGACGTTGAGCTTGTCGGCGCACCCGACCAGCGCGTCGCGGATTTCCGTGAGCTGGGCCAGCACGTCGGCATGGCCGTTGCAGATGCCCGTGGACAGCTCGATCATGCTGTCGGTCACCTCCGGCGTCACCGTGCCGGGGAGCTTTCGCTTCTTGACGAGGCGCAGCAGATCCGCCGCGCTCGGCGACAGGTCGTAGTCGTTGGTATCGACGATCTGCAGCTCGAGCTCGACACCCAGGGTGAGCGAACGCGAGTCGGCAAAGGCTTCGAGCGTCATGCGCGCCTCCCGGGGTGCAGCGGCGCCGGTTTTGCGGCGGGGCATTCGCCTGCGGCGAAGCGGCTCGAAGGCACGATCATCGATTCTCCTGACCCGTGGCCGGACGGCGCGGTTGGTGTTCACCGACCAGGCGCAGCCCGTACTGCACGGCGATGGGGCCGATCAGTTCCATGATGGCGATGGCGCTCAGCACGATGGGCGCGACCCGCATCGCGAACTCGGGATGGGTGGTGTGCAGGTCGGCGTAAAGCACGAGGGTCGTGCCGGACACCGGCGTGAGCGTCAGGGCCAGCGCACCGCCCTGGCGCAGGCGGATGCCGCTCCAGCGCGCCAGACCCACGACGGCCACCGCCTTGGCGACGCCGCGCGCCACCAGCAAGGCCAGCGCGGCCAGGCCGCCGAGCGCCAGCGCCTCGAGCGACCACGACGCGCCGACGATCACGAACAGCATCAGCACCATCACCCCGCCGGCCGTGCCGAAGTGGCGCGGCCAGACCCAGGGCCGCTCGGTGAGGTTGCGAAGCAGCACGCCCGCCATGAGCGGCACCAGCAGGGTCGACAGATTGAAAAGCTGCGCCGTGGTCAGGGCCAGCACGATCAGGCCCAGCAGCAGGAGCACCGAGTTCTCGTCGCGCAGCTCGAGGCGGCGGGCCACCCAGGCGACCAGCCGGGCCAGCGCAACCGCCAGCAGCACAGAGCCGGCGAAGGTGTAGATCGGCTGCACGACGCCCTGCACCCACTCGCCCGCGGCGTCCACGTGCAGCCAGCCCAGAACCAGGCGGTGCGACAGCACCGCGTAGAGGGTGTTGAGCGCCGTCAGCACGATCATGCGTTCGGTGACCTGACCGGCCGACTTGAGTTCGCTGGACACGCGCCCCACCACCGCCGCCGAGGCCGAGACCGTCATGGTCGCGCAGGCCAGGGCGACGTTGGTGTCCAGGCCCAGCCAGCGCAGCACGCCGAAGATCGCCAAGAAGCTGAGCACCGACTCGACAGCACTGGTCCACAGCAAGGCCGGGTTGGCGCGCAGCCAGCGCAGGTTGACGCGGCTGCCCAGCTCGAACAGCAGCAGCGCCAGCGCCAGATCGACGATCAGGCGCACGCCGCCGCCCATCTGCCCGGCGGCCAGGCCGTTGCCCGACAGCGCGATCACCATGCCGACGGCGCTGTAGCCGACGACGCGCGGCAGCCCCAGGCGGCGAAACACCGTCTCGCCGATCAGGCCGCCCGCCACCAGGGTCAGGGCCGACCAGAAGAGCAGGCCCGGTTCGGGCGGCCAAGGCTGGATCTGCAAGTACCCGGCGATGTTCGCCAGCATCGGCTTTCTCCCGCTTCAAATTCGAGTTGAGCTTCAGCCGCGACCTGGGCGGGAGCAAGTGCTCACAGGCAGCGGCGGCGAAGCGGCATTGTCTCAGGCCCGCTTTTGCGCGGGCGCTCAGGCTCAGGGCTCGTCGTCGCGCCGGTCGGGCTCGCCTTTTCGGCGCCCCGAGAACATCGTCCACCAGACGATGAACACGAGCAGAGCCAGCGCGGCGAGGGCCTCCAGCACAATCACCCACATGCCTTGGTCCTTCTCGTTGCGCCCGTCCTTGCGGGCGGCGCTGATTCTAGGAGTGCTCGCCGGCTGCGCCTCGCCGGTGCCGCTCGAAACTCCCCCGGAACCCGCGCCGGTCGCCGTTGGCGGCCAGCCGGCCCCGCCCGGCGCGCTGCCCGCGCCGCCTCTTGTACCCGGCGCCGCGGCGCCGATCCTTTCGCCCGCCGGCGGCTCGCACTGGGTGGCCGCCGCCTGGAGCGAACTGCCCGGCTGGCCGCAGGACAGCGCTCTGGCCGCATGGCCGGCGCTGCTCAAGAGCTGCGAGCGTCCGGCGGCCGGCTGGCAGGCTGCCTGCGCACAGGCCCGCGGCCTGCAGGAGCCCGACGAGGCCCGGGTGCGCGCGTGGCTGCAGACCCATCTGCAACCCTGGCGCGTCGAGTCGCCCGACGGCCAGGCCGAGGGCCTGATCACCGGCTACTACGAACCCCTCATCGAGGCCAGCCGCAAACCGCGGCCGGGCTTCGCGGTGCCGCTGTACGGGCCTCCGGCGGACCTGGCTTCGCGCAAGCCCTGGTTCACCCGCGAACAGGTCGGCCGCGATCCCACCGCCCGCTCGAGCCTGCGCGGCCGCGAGATCGCCTACGTGGCCGACCCGCTCGACGCGCTGGTGCTGCACATCCAGGGCTCCGGGCGGCTGGCGATCACCGAGCCCGACGGGCGACGGCGGCTGGTGCGCGCGGCCTTCGCGGGCCACAACGAGCAGCCCTACAAGTCGGTCGGCCGCTGGCTTGTCGATCGCGGCGCCTTCACCCTGGAGCAGGCCTCGTGGCCGGCGATCAAGTCGTGGGCGCGGGCGCATCCGCGCCGGGTCGAGGAGATGCTCAACGCCAACCCGCGCTACGTGTTCTTCCGCGAGGAGCCGCTGCCCGACCCGACCATCGGGCCCAAGGGCGCGCAGGGCGTGCCGCTGACGCCGGGCCGATCGATCGCCGTGGACAAGACCTCGGTACCCTACGGCACGCCGGTGTGGATCGCGACCACCGAACCGCAGGCCTGGTCGGCCGATGCCATGCCGCCGCCCCGCCCGCTGCAGCGCCTGGTGGTCGCGCAGGACACGGGCGGCGCCATCACCGGGCCGGTGCGGGCCGACTACTTCTGGGGCTGGGGCGATGGCGCCGAGGCGATGGCCGGCCGCATGAAGCAGCCGTTGCGCATGTGGGTGCTGTGGCCCAAGGGAGCAGGCGCGGCCGGTTTGTGAGCGCCGGCGGGCGGTTCGGGCCGAGCCGTACGAGGCGTCGAGGTCGCGAGTGCGCCTCGGTGACCGGGCAGGCATGCCGATCGGTCCCGCGTCGCTCATCGCCCTCGCCACGCCGGCGCGCCCGACGTGCGTTCTTGCCGCTCGGGTTTGCCGCACAGCCCTCCTCCTTGCGTAGCATGCGGGCCCATGCCGAAGCCGGGCCCGCGCGCCCGGCTTTTCGTTGCCACACGCCGCACGACAAAAGGATCGCGATGCGCATCGGAGGGGATGCAGGACGGGCTTTGGTCGTGGCCGCCGCCAGTGCCTGCGCGCTGGCCGCCACACCGGCCCTCGCTACGCCGGAGCAAGGCCCGCTCACCTCGGCGATGCGGGCCGGCGCGGCGACATCGGCCGACATCCGACAGGCCGCGCAGTGGGTCGTGGACGCCGGCGACAACCGCGGCCGTCCCTTCGCCATCGTGGACAAGCGGGCGGCGCAGCTCGTCGTGTTCGAAGCCGACGGCCGCCTGGCCGGCGCGGCGTCGGCCTTGCTCGGCTCGGCCAGCGGCGACGACGCCGCGCCCGGCCTCGGCGCGCTCGACCCCGCCGACATCCCGCCCGCCGATCGCACCACGCCCGCGGGCCGCTTTGCGTCGGAGCCGGGCCGCAACCTCGAGGGGGAGGCGGTGGTCTGGTTCGATTACGACGCCGGCCTTGCCATTCACCGGCTGCGCCCCGGCCGGTCGCAAAAGCCCCGCGAGCGCAGCCTGGCCTCCGCCAGCCCGGACGACAACCGCGTGTCGCTCGGCTGCGTGGTGGTGGCGCCGGCGTTCTTCGATGCCGTCGTGCAGCCCCTGCTCGGCCGGCGCCACGGCGTCGTGTACGTGCTGCCCGAGAGCCGGCCGGTGGCCGAGGTGTTCAGCGGCTACCGCGTGGTGATGGGCTCGCGGTGAGCGCACGGGCTCGCGGGGCGGTTTCCGGCCCGGAAGGCCCAAGGCAAAGTCGCCTCAGGCCCGCACCGCTTCGGGCTGCGGTCCGCCGCCGCGGCGAAGGCAGCGCTTGCCGGCCTGCTTGCCGGCGTACATGGCGGCGTCGGCCCGCTTGAGGAGGCTGGCGGCGTCCGAGCCGTCCAGCGGGGCGAGCACGTAGCCGATCGTCAGCCCGACGCTGCAGCGGTGCTCGCCGAGTTCGATGGGCCGGCGCAGGGCCTCGAGCATCTGGCTGCCGCGCTCGTGCGCCTGGTGTTCGTCGGCCAGGCCGCCGATGAGCACGACGAACTCGTCGCCGCCCAGGCGAGCCACCACGTCGCTGCTGCGCATGCCGGCCTGCAGGCGCTGCGCCACGACGACGAGCAGCTCATCGCCGACGTCGTGGCCGTAGCGGTCGTTGACCGGCTTGAAGCCGTCGAGGTCGAGCAGGTAGAGCGCGAGCAGCCGCTCGGCGCTGCAATGCGGCAGGGCGGCGGCGAGCGCGGCGTTCAGGCCGCGGCGGTTGGGCAGTCCGGTGAGGGCATCGGTGTGGGCCAGCGAGCGCAGGGCGTCGCGCTCGCGCGTGGCGTGCTGCGCAGCGGCGTGAACGGCCTTCATGCGCAGGCCGAGCACGCGCATGAACAGCAGCATGTCGATCGTGGCGCCGAACTGGAAGGAATGCAGGGTCCAGAAGTCGGCCGGCAGCCGCCCGTTGATGACGGCGATCATGATGGCCGTCGACACGAGGTACACGAACCACGCGAGCAGGAAGCACGCACCCACCGGGTCGCCCCGGCGCGTGAGCCGGATGGCGCCGGGCAGGCCCATCAGCGCCGGCAGCAGGCCGAGCAGGCTGACGATGGCGCTGATGACGCGCGTGTCGATCACGTCGAGTGCGTAGACGAGGCCGATGGCCACGGTCAGCGCCGCGCCGGTCTTCATCGCCCGGCTGAACCAGCGGCTCGTGCCGGGCCCGGCCAGCACCTGCTCGATGAAGAGGAAGGAGCCGCAGGTCGCCAGCAGCGCCGCCAGGCCGCCGGCATGGCGCTCCATCCACAGGTTGCCCGGCCACAGGTACTGCGCGCCGATGCCGAACTGGAAGAGCGAGAACAGCAGGCTGCCGGAGATGAGGACCGCGTACTTGCCGAACAGCGGCTCGCGCAGCGTGATCCATTGGCTCAGGCTGTAGAGCAGCAGGCACAGCCCCAGCCCGCCGAGCAGGCCCTGCAGCATCTGCTCGCCCATGGCGCGCGCGTGGAAGGCGGCCGGCTGGTTGAGCGTGATGGGCAGGATCAGCGCGCCCTGCGTCTGCACGCGCAGCAGCAGTTCGTGGCGCGCACCCGGCTCGAGCGCGAGCGGCACGGCGTGCGAGCGGCTGGCCATCGGCCGCGAGTCGCGCGGCTGCAGGTTGCCCAGCCGGGCTTGCTGCACGATGCGGCCGTCGCGGGCGAGATGGACGTCGATGCGGTTGAGCGCCGGATAGTCGATGTCCAGGATCCAGCGCCGGCTCGCGCCCTCGCGCAACTCGAAGGGAATGCGCAGCCACACGGCTTCCTGGCGCAGCCCGAGGGAACCCGCGGCGGCGGGCGGTTTCGCGAAACGCTGCGGCGCGGCCAGCGCCTCCTCGGCCGTGAGCGGCGCGCCATCGGGCTCAGCCAGCAGCGTGAGCGCCGGCCAGACGTGCACGACCGGCGTGGCGTCTTCGAGGACCAGCGGCGCCGCGGCGGCCGCCGAGGGCCACAGCAGCATCGACAGCACGACGAGCATGGCGCGCCACGCGCCGCGCTCGCGGCTCCCGCTTCCCCGGCGCAGCCGCGCGCTGGCGGGCAATGGGCATCGGCGAGACAGGAAAGCAGGCACGGCGTGGATCCCGTCTCCGGAGCGCAAGGGCTGAGCGCGCGATTATCGAGGGCGCGTCGACCCCGGCTCAGGCCGGGACGCCCGACGCAAGGCCCTTGCGCCCGGTGAGGCGGCGCGCCAGCGCGTTCATCCATTGCGGCGCGCGCGGATCGTGCCGCCAGCCCTGCGCCAGGCCTTGCACGCGGCCGATCAGGTGCTCGGGCAAGGCCAGCGGCCGGGTCTCGTCCATGAGGAGGCGGACGATGACGTGGTAGCCGAGCACGCGGGTGAACAGACGCGACAGGCACAGGCCCGGGCTCACGCGGCGCAGCGCCGCATCGATGCCGCGCGCCAGGCCCATGACGATCGCGAACGCCAGACGCGACGGCCAGGCGATGCGCGGCGCGAGCCCCAGGTCGCGCGCGGTGCTGCGCCCGCACAGGTGCTGCGTCATCAGCACCGGGAAGGCCCGCGCCCAGCGCAGGGGGATGGCCTGCTCCAGGGTCCGCACCAGCGCGCCGGCCAGCGCCGCACGCGGGTCGGGCGTCTGCGGCGCGCCGGCCGCCCGGGCGCGCCCACGCGCCTGCAGGACGGCGAACAGCGAGGCGGCTTCCTTCATCGTCGTGGCCATCAGCGCGCGCTCGATGCCCAGCACGTGGCCGACCACGTTCCAGGCGTGCAGGAAGGCTTCCTCGTCCTCGCGGGGCAGGCGCAGGCCCAGCGTGCGCAGGCCGCGCAGGAAAACGTAGCCGAAGGTCAGCAGCGTGTAGGCGAGTTCTTCCTGGTTGCAGGGCATTCCCTCGGCGGGCTTCCAGCCGTGCGCGAACAGGGCGCGGTGCAGGTTGCCGCCTGCCTGCGGCAGCGGCAGGGGCGGCACATCGGCCAGCCCCGAGGTTTGCGCCGGGCTGCCCCGCAGGATCAGGTTGCGGATGGTCGCGTGGATCAGCCGGACCTTGAGGACCTGCGCCACGCCGCTGCCTTGCGCATCGCTCAGGCCGCCTTTCATCATGACCGGGAAGATCATCGCGGCGGTCGCGCGGATGCGGTGCTCGGTGTGCTGCTCGAGCTGCCCGGCGACCTGCAGCACCGCGGCCAGGTCGGGCAGCACGTAGCACTCGGGCAGGCTGGCGCAAAACAGCAGCAGGCACGACGCCGGGCCGTACTCCATGAAGATCGCCTCGGCGCGGCGCAGGCGCTGGGGGTCGGCCCAATCGGGCAGTGCATGAGCGGCACGCAGGTAGTCCTGAAGGGGCCCGAGCAGCTCGGCCGGCACGTCGGCGCCCTGCGGCGGCCAGTCGGAGACGTCGCGGTTGTGCCGCCACTGGCCGAGCAGCCGGCTCACCGCCGTGAGCCGCTGCCAGTGCGCGGCGTGATCGGCCTGCGCATCGGCGGGCGTGGCCTCGGCCGGCAACGGCCGCCAGGGGCCGAGCACCCGGGCGATGGTGGCGTCGGCCAGCGGGTCGGCGCGGTGGCGCGCGCGCTCGAGCGGCGGCTGAACCGTGGTGGTGGTGTTCATGCGCGGGCCTCTCCGGCGCGCAGCGCAGCCTGCCAATGCCGCCAGCCCGCCAGCGCGCTGAGCAGCGGGATGCCCATCGCGAACACCGCCACGCTGCGCGTTTCCACGGGGAAACCGAGGGCGGCCTGGAACAGCATCGCAGCCCCGTACAGGGCCAGCGGCAGCAGGGCATGGCGCGGCGTCACGGCGGCGCGAGGACGCGCCGGTGCGGCCCGCAGCGACCACCGGAACGCCAGCACGATCGCGAACGACACCACCGTCCAGCCGACGAAGCCCTGCACCGTCTCGCCGAACCAGGCGCCGTCGGTCTCGACCATCACCCAGGCGCCGAGCTTGAACACCAGGTAAGGATCGGCACCGAGATCGAAGGCGGTGACGATCATCGCGGCCAGCAGCGACAGCAGCAGCGCCTCGCTCCAGCCCGTCCAGCCCGTGGCCGGCACGCGGCTCGCGATCAGGTTGGCGAGCACGTAGCCGCAGTAGCACAGCGCGAACCACAGCAGCGGAATGACCGCCGGCACCTCGCCCAGGCGCCAGCCGAGCACGTCGGTGTAGTGGTACTGGCCGAAGAACCAGCCGCGCGTGGCGCCCATCTGCTCGGCGAACCAGCCCAGGCCGAGCGCGATGGCCACGAAACGCAGCGCCGCCCCGGCGCCCAGCAGGTGCGTCGCGCTGGCCCAGGCGCAGGCGAACATGAGCACGGAACTGGCGACGAGGGCCAGCGTGGTGTCGTCCTGGCTGCGCAGGCCCATCGCGACGAGAAAGGCGGCCAGCAGGACGAAGCCAAGGGCCGGCAGGCGGGCGATGGTGGCGGGCATGCAAGCCTTCCGGGAGTCGGGACCGGGCGGCAGTATCGAGGCGCTCACGCCCGCAGGTCACCCGCGACCGGCACACCGGCGCGGGCAAGCGGACTTTCGTCGCGGCATCGAGGCGCGGATGCGGCGCCATCGACGCAAGCGGGGCCGCGTCTGCGTGCGCTCACCCGGTTGCGCCGCGTCCGTTCACGCGTGGCGGGGATGGCCGGCCGGCGCGAATCGCCCTGCTTCAGGCGAGCCCGATCGCGGGGCCGACGAGCGCGATCGTGGAGGCGCTCAGGGACCGGCGAAGCGATCGGTCACACGGCATGTCACAAGCCCAGCTCGCTCAGGCCGGGATGATCGTCGGGCCGCCGGCCGAGGGGCCAGTGGAACAGGCGTGCGGCTTCGGTGATCGGCAGGTCGTTGATGCTGGCGTAGCGATGCGTCATCAGCCCTTGCGCGTTGAAGTGCCAGTTCTCGTTGCCGTAGCTGCGGAACCACTGGCCGGCGGCGTCGTGCCACTCGTAGGCGAAACGCACCGCGAGGCGACCCGTGTTGACCGGGCCGTCGCAAGCCCAGAGTTCCTTGATGAGCCGGTAGTCGAGTTCGCGTTGCCATTTGCGCTGCAGGAAGGCGCGCACTTCTTCGCGACCGACCGGGAACTCCGCGCGGTTGCGCCAGCGGGTGTCGTCGGTGTAGACGCGGACCACGACGTCGGGGTCGCGCGTGTTCCAGGCGTCCTCGGCCAGGCGCACCTTCCGGAGGGCGGTGTCGGGGGTGAAGGGTGGGAGGGGTGGGCGGGTGTCGGTCATGGGGGGCTGGCGTTGGAGTGGGTTTCGGCTGGCCCTCACCCCAACCCTCTCCCAGAGGGAGAGGGAGCCATACCGTCCTGCTCCCTCGCCCCTTTGGGGAGAGGGTTGGGGTGAGGGGCGTTCCGGCCTGGCCTTCACCCAGCCCTCTCTCTACGGGAGAGGGCGCAGAACATCAATACGTCTTGTACGGCAGAAACTTCCCGCTCATCGCGATGCTCACGCGGTCGCCCGCCGCATTCGGCTCGCGCTTGAGGTCCATCTTGAAGTCGATCGCACTCATGATGCCGTCGCCGAATTCCTCGTGGATCAGTTCCTTGAAGGTGGTGCCGTACACGCTCACGAGTTCGTAGAAGCGGTAGATCAGCGGATCGGTCGGCACGCTGGTGGGCAGCGAGCCCTTGTAGGGCACGACCATCAACCATTGCTTCTCGGCGTCGCTCAGTTCGAACAGGCCCGCGACCACGCCGGCCTGTTCGGCGTTGAGCGTCATCTGGCCCAGGCAGGCCGCGGTGACCCACTCCTTGCTGAGGCCGACCTTGTCGGCGACGTCGGACCACTTCAGGCCCTTGGCCACCTTGGTGGCGATGATCTTTTCGGTGACGTCGAGACGGCTCATCTTTCGAACTCCTGTGCAGTGGGATGCGCTGCGGTTGCGGCGCGGGAAGGTCGGCGGGTGCTGCGGCGAGCAGGCGGAAGGAACGACGGATTCAGACGACGCGCTGCAGCGGCGCGCGCACGGGCGGCGCGTCGAGCGGTGCGACCGGCAAGGTCGGCGCCGGCATGGTCTCGCCCGTCTCGAGCCCCGGCCGCACCTCGGGCGGGAAGGCCGGCGCGCGGCCGTGCGAGAGCTCCTTGGAGCGCGCCACGAGGAAGTCGACCAGGTGGTTGCGGATGCGGTAGTACTGAGGGTCGTGGTGCAGGGTGGCGCGCTGGCGGCCGCCCTCCTTGGCGCCCTCGGCGCGGCGCGGCAGGGTGTTCACCACCACCTCGGCGATGCGCGCGCCGGGGCCGTTGCTCATGAGCAGGATCTTGTCGGCCAGCAGGATCGCCTCGTCGACGTCGTGCGTGATCATGAAGACCGTCTGGTGCGTCTCGGCGCAGATGCGAAGGAGCTCGTCTTGAATGGTCCCGCGCGTGAGCGCGTCGAGCGCGCCGAAGGGCTCGTCGAGCAGCAGCATCTTGGGCTCGATGGCGAAGGCCCGCGCGATGCCCACGCGCTGCTTCATGCCGCCCGACAGCGCCGAAGGCTTCTTGTCGATGGCGCCGGGCAGCCCGACCATGGCCACGTACTTCTCGACATGCGCGTTCACCTTCTCGGCGCTCCAGTCGCGCCACTTGCTGCGCACCGCGAAGGCGATGTTCCTGCGCACCGACAGCCACGGCATGAGCGCATGACCCTGGAACACCACGCCGCGCTCGAGGCTCGGCCCGGCGACCTCGCGGTTGTCCATGAACACATGGCCTTCCGTCGCGCTTTCCAGGCCGGCGAGCACATTCAGGATGGTGGTCTTGCCGCAGCCGCTGTGACCGATGATGCAGACGAACTCGCCCTTGGCGATGCCGAAGTTGACACTGTCGAACACCGGCTCACTCGAGCCCGGGTAGGTCTTGGCGAGACCCTCGACCTGCAGAAAACGCTTGGAGATCTTCTCAGTCGACATACGTCACCGCCTTCTGCGCCCGCGCGAACAACAGATCGAGCGCCATGCCGACCAGGCCGATCACCAGGATCGCGAAGATCACGTTGGTGAGCGAGAGGTTGTTCCACTCGTTCCACACGAAGTAGCCGATACCCGTGCCGCCGACCAGCATCTCGGCCGCCACGATGACCAGCCACGCGATGCCCATGCTGATGCGCATGCCGGTCAGGATGGTCGGTGCAGCCGCGGGCAGGATCACCTCGAAGGCCTTGCGCAGCGGGTTCACCTCGAGCGTCTTGGCGACGTTGAGCCATTCGCGCCGCACGCCGGCCACGCCGAAGGCGGTGTTGAGCAGCATCGGCCAGACCGAGCAGATGAAGATGACGAAGATGCCCGAGGTGTTGGAGTCCTTGATGGTGTAGAGCGCCAGCGGCATCCAGGCCAGCGGCGAGATGGGTTTGAGCACCTGGATGAAGGGATCGAGCGCGCGATAGATCAGCGGACTCATGCCGATGAGGAAGCCCAGCGGGATGGCCAGCAGCGCGGCCAGCGCGAAGCCCAGCGCCACGCGGCCGAGCGAGTACATGAGCTGCAGGCCGATGCCCTTGTCGTTGGGCCCGTTGTCGTAGAAGGGGCTGCCCAGGTGGCGCAGCATCGCGCCGCCGAACTGCGCCGGCGTGGGAAAGCCCGCCTTGGCCTCGCCGCTGCCGCCGCCGGCGCCCGGGTCCTTGCCGAGCAGCTTGGCGTATTCGATCTGCTCGGCCGTGAGCTTGACCACCGGCGCTGAGGCCGCATTGGGCGCGGTGGCGAGCTGCCACACGCCCACCAGCAGCAGCAGGATCAGCGCCGAGAGCAGCGCCGCCTTGAGCTGCAGGGTCTTGGAACTTGCGTTCATGCGTGCCGCCGCGCGTCAGGTTTTCTGGATCGCGAAGCTCTGGACGTAGGCCTCGGGCTCGGCCGGGTCGAACACCTTGCCCATGATGGTGAACTTGGGGTAGGCGCCCTCGGGCACCGGCATGCCGAGCGCCTTCATCTGCTTCTTGGCGTCGGTGAGCAGGAACACCTGCTCGGCCACCTGCCGGTAGTTGACGTCGCCTTTCACATAGCCCCAGCGCTTCATCTGCGTGAGGATCCACACCGCCATGCTCTGCCAGGGGATGGGGTCGAAGTCGGCGCGGTCGGGCACGTTCTGCACCTTGCCCAGGCCGTCTGCGAACTTGCCGGTGAGCACCTGCTCGATCACCGTCTCGGGCTGGTTCAGGTAGGCCGGCGGCGCGATCACCTTGGCGATCATCGAGCGGTTCTCGGGCTTGCGCGCCATGGCCGACGCGGTGAGCACCGCGCGGTACAGCGCCGCGAAGGTGTTGGGGTTCTGCTGGATGAACTCGGTCGAGGTGCCGAAGGCGCAGCAGGGGTGGCCGTCCCACAGCGTCTTGGTCAGCAGGTGCAGGAAGCCCAGCTCCTCGAACACCGCGCGCTGGTTGAAGGGGTCGGGGCCGAGGTAGCCGTCGATGTTGCCGGCGCGCAGGTTGGCCACCATCTCGGGTGGCGGCAACAGGCGGATCTGGATGTCCTTGTCGGGGTCCAGGCCGTGCTCCGCCACGTAGTAGCGCAGCAGGAAGTTGTGCATCGAGTAGTCGAAGGGCACGGCGAAGCGGAAGCCCTTCCATTGCTTCGGGTCGCGCTTGTCCTTGTGCTTGTTGGCCAGCGTGATCGCCTGGCCGTTCGTGTTCTGGATCGACGCCACGTTCATCGCCACCGGGTTGGAGCCGGCGCCCATGGTCATGGCCAGGGGCATGGGCGAGAGGAAGTGCGTGGCGTCGTGTTCCTTGCTGAGCATCTTGTCGCGGATGAGCGCCCAGCCTGCCGTCTTGACCACCTGCACGTTCAGGCCCTGCTTCTCGTAGAAGCCGAGGGGGTGGGCCATGAGCAGCGGGGTGGCGCAGGTGATGGGGATGAAGCCGATCTTCAGATCCTTCTTCTCCAGCGCGCCGTTCTTGCCGGCGCCCTCCTGCGCCATGGCCTGCATGGAGGCGACGGGCAGCAGGCTGGAGATGGCGGCCATGGCCGTGCCCTTGCCGACGGCGCGCAGGAAGCGGCGGCGGAGAGCGTCTTGGGGGAAGAGGGCCTTGACGAGGGTGGCCTCGATGAACTCGCGCGAGTAGGCCTCGAAGTCGGCGGTTTCGCTGCGGCGCTTGAGTTCGGTGGTGGCGGTGGCCGCAGCGTGGTGTTGCTGCTCAGCGGCGGCGTGCTCGGCGGCCGAGGCGTGGCGGCCGCAGGAGCAGCGCATCAGCAGCGGCTTGTCGGCGTCGTACGGGTCGAAATAGCGGGCGTCTGACATCGGTCGTCCCTTGGGGATGCGTTGGGACCGATGCTAGGGAGGCGGGGCGCGGGGCGGGATCGTTGCCAGCGGGGATGTTCTGTAGGGCTGGCACTACAAGCGGGCCGGGGGACGAGATCGAGGAGCCGTTCGGGCGGCGTGCGCATCATTTGCCGTTGGATGCGATGTGTCGGACGTTGGAGATCAACTTGCTCGAGGCGATGGGGGCGGGTGAGTTGCCAATTGCGTTGGAACCGGGTGACGGTTGGCTTCACTAGGTCAAGCGGGAGGAATGGCTTGCTAACGGCGACTGCTAGGGGACGACCGCGATCGAGACTCATAAGGCGCTCAAGCTAGCTGGGCGCCTAGAACTCGGCCGCTGTGGCCGGCATGCGCTTTTGCCTCAGAGCACCAGCGCCAGCATGTTTCGCACGCGAGCCCTAGAAATTCACTGTCAGTGAATTTTTTGTACAAGCCGCGAAGAACCCGCTACACTGCAATCTCAGGGTGAGCGGAACGGCTCACACGCTCTTTAAGTTCGAAGACTTCTCCAGACAGAGACATGGTTTGCTAGCTGCCGAGGGCAACTTCGGCGCTGGATGTCGCCTGCATCCGGCTTTCGTCGCGCAAACGGCCCGAGGGTTCTTCCCCCTGGCCCGTGGCGCTGACAGCAGGGACGGCCTACCCCTTGGGGCGGCTCGAACCCCTGGTTTGACGGTGGTGGGCTTCCGGGGCATCAGCAATTTCCAACCGGCCTTGTCTTCTGGCGGCTCGGGCATGTACCCGGTTACGGAGAAAACACCAATGTCTTCCGAATTAAAGAGACTCGTTGGCGAGCTGGATGTCTGGCTTGCTGTGCGAGGTGATTTGCTTGATGCCCCAGCTCGGGATGAATTCAGAGCTTCGGTTGACCGCCTGAAACAGGCGGTCGATCTGGCAGATGCGGAGGCAGAGGATCGCTTGATGAATGACGCGATAAATCTGCTCGCTTCTGCTCTGAGCGTGCTCACGAATGTGATGTCGCTTTGGAAGTGAGAACGTATTGCTGAGCAAGAAGCCCAACCTTCCTTTTTTTGAATCATGAATATCGGACACGCACTGAAGGTCACGCGGTCCGCCAAGAATCTATCGCTGGAGACCTTGGCGGAACGTGCCGAGCTTTCACAGTCTTACCTCTCGATGATCGAGTCTGGGAAGCGTAAGCCGACCCTATCGAGCATCCAGAAGATCGCCACAGCCCTAGGGGTTCCGACTCCCATTCTCTTGTTCCTGGCCGCCGACAAGGGCGAGCTCGAAGGCATTGATGCTGAAACGGCGCGCCGCATGTCGGCCGCGGTCATGGATGTGATGCGCGCCTGACAATGGATTGGCCGGTCTACCAGGCGAAGCCGATCCGTAGCGTCGCCGCCCTTTGCCGAGCACTGTCCCTGCCGGAAGGCATGCTGCGTGATCTCACGCAGAGAATCCCTCAGCTATATGTAGGCCCGAAGCCAAAGCTCAAGAAGGACGGGAAGAGCTTTCGCATGGTCTACGACACGAAGCCGCCGCTCAAACCCCTCCTGAAGATGATCAACCGGATTATCTTTGAGAGTGTTTCCTTCCCGCAGTATCTCCAAGGATCGCTAAAGGGCCGGGACTACGTCAGCAATGTTGAAATCCACAAAGGATCACAAGTGGTGATCTCGGAGGACATCGAGAAGTACTTCGACAACATCACCGCAGATCATGTCTTCCGCATCTGGACTGGCTTCTTCAATTTTGGTCAAACTCCGGCCGAGCTACTAACCGCCCTCACCACGCGCGGGGGAAGGGTGTTCCAGGGCACACCGACCAGCTCATATCTGGCTAACTTGGCTTTCTGGGACATTGAGGGAATCCTTGTCGAAAAGCTGACCAGCAAAGGCCTACGCTACAGCCGATACGTCGATGACGTGACGATCTCGGCGCCGGCCGCCATGCACAACGACGCTAAAACTTGGGCGATCGCCCAAGTCATTGCAATGATGGGTTCGCGGGGGTTCCGCGCGTCGCGCGACAAGCACAGCATCCAGTCGGGCAAGGGACGTATTGCCGTGATGAACCTCAACGTTAACCGGACAGTCGGCCTTTCTGCCCAAGAGCGATCGAATATCCGAACGATGGTCTACCAGCTCGAACAGAGCTTTGATCGCGGCGAGACTGGTCCTGAGTTCCGGCACGGCCTTGACCGAGCCAGCGGTCGGATCGGAAGAATGAGTTGCTTCCACGCTCAAGCAGCCGCGACTTTGCGTGGTCGGATTCTTGCTATGCGACGAATCGTGAACACTGAGCCATTTCACACAGGTCCTGCTACACCGTTTCCACTGGCGAATATGGAAAGTGGCGACGGCGACGATCCTCCCTTCTAGCGAGGCCCATCAGTCACCCGCAAAGCCGCCGGCTACCAGTATCTGCTCGTGGCCTACAGCAGAAGTCAAACGCTAAAGCGAAAGATTCGCCGGCCACAAGAAGTACGGCGCGTACCGCCCCTTCTCGACAAAAACTCCGCCTGCACTTGCGCCTTTGTCCGTAAGGACATGTTGTTCACCTTCTCGGCGCAGAAGACCCGCAATCGTCAATCGCTCCAACACCTCGCCGGTGGACTTGACCCCGAATCGCGGCACCAACTTAGAGGTTGAGACGCGGCCCTCGTGAGGATCGACTCCCGTCGCCACCCTCGCCGTCGCGTATTCGCGCTCCGGCGTCTGTGCCGCCGTGACGCTCGGCACTTCAATGGTCGCGCGTCCCTTCGCACGTTGCGCAGTGGGAGCCTCGGGTGTCAGCCCGAACTTTGCGGCCCAATCGAACGCAATAGGCCGATGCAGCTTTGCCACCTGCTTGGCAAACCCTTCCAGCGTGTCCTGCCCGATCAACTTGGTCATCGACAGCAACGTGAGCGCCGCCGGCTCCTTGTCGATGTCGCGCTCGATCAGCTTGCGCAGTGAATCGGCCTTGATCACCGAGTCGATGCCCTCGACCTTGCCCTTCGGCCGCGAAATACGTGCGTTCTTGCTGACCAGCACCACGCTCCGAAAGCTAGGCTTGAGCGGAATGCCCAGCCGCGTGGGCAGTTGCACGATGCTGCTGCTCATCAGCTTTTCCAGGACCGCCAGGTGCTTTCGGTTCTGCTCGATCGGCGAGGCCACACCGTAGCCGCGGCCGCCGTAGAAGGCGGTGAACTCGCTCTGCTCGTTGATCGCCACGCCCTCGCTGAAGTGCTTGGATTCGCAGACCCAGAACTCCAGCACTCGGTTGATCAACAGGTGGTCGATCTGCGCCACACGGCCCTGGTACTCGATGCGCAGGTCGTGAATGACTGCCCAGTTGCGTGAGGCCTTGTGATGGAAGTCGATCTCGTAAGCGGCCTCCGCTTCGCCTTTGGCGCCGGCCCGCATGTTGCGCATCTCCTGTTCGATGCGGGTACGCGTTTGCGCCGTGGCGCGAGGGTGAGCCAGCAGCGCCTGCAACGCTTCGAGATCCTTGCCTCGGTCGTCGGCCGTCTTGATCAGCATCGTGTCGTTCCTCCCTGTCGCGGAGCAATTCGACCAGATGCTCGGCGGCCGGACGGGCTTCGCGCATCTCTCTTGGCCTCATGCGCCCTCGAGGCGACAAGGAATTCACGTTGCACGGCATCCCGGAGCGCCGTGGAGGCCGCCGCCGGCTCAGGCCCTCGCGCCGTCCTCCAAGAACCTCACCGGCGCCGCCGCCACGCGCCGCACCTGCAACTCAAAGACATCAGGCCGCGCATAATGCCCCGCCACATCCAGCGCTCGCCTCGCCGGCACCACGGCCGCTAGGTCGATGTCGGCGTAAAGGATGCCCAGCTCCCGCCGCAGTGGCCCGGCCACCACCTTGCCGCGCGGGTCGACGATCACCGAATCGCCGTCGTTGATCCATTCGTCGGCGTCCGGAAACAGCGTTGCGCACGCCGGCAGGCCCTGCGGCACGTCGCCCCCGCGCAGCGCCACGCCGCAGCCGATCACCCAGCAACGCCCTTCGAGCGCGATGTGGCGCATGGTGCTCAACCAGCCGTCGCCTGCGTCGTAGGTCGGCGCGATGTACAGCTCGATGCCCTGCGCATACAGCGCGTAGCGCGCCAGCGGCATGTAGCTTTCCCAGCAGATCAGCGTGCCGAGCCGGCCGGCGGGGGTGTCCACGGCCCGCAGTCCGCTGGCGTCGCCGAATCCATGCACCATGCGCTCGGGGGCGGTCGGCATCAGCTTGCGGTGGCGGTTGAGCAGCCGGCCGTCGGGGCCGACCACCACCACCGTGTTGTAGATCGTGCTGCGGCTGAACTCGGCGTCGCGCTCGGCGAGGCCGCAGACCACGGTCACGCCGTGCGCCTTCGCCGCCTCGTACAGGGGCGCCAGGTCGCCCCGGTCGAGGTCGACCGCCTGCTCGGAGAGCCGGGCATGCAGTTGCGTCATGGTGGCGCCGTCGCGCCCGGCCGTCAGGCGCCAGATCCACGACGGGTACCCCGGCACGAAGGATTCGGGGAAGACCACGAGCGACGCGCCTTCGCTCGCCGCCTGCGCCAGCAAGGCCACGGCGCGGTCGAGCGTCGCCGCGCGGTCGAGCAGCACGGGCGGGTGTTGAACGACGGCAACGCGCGTGTTCATGCTGCCTCCTTGGTGGCCACGCCCACCAGCATCTCGCACGGGCCGACGAAGCCGTCCGCGGTTTCAAACTTCGCCAGCTCGGCGTGCACCTCGGCCCAGGCCTCCTCGCGTTCGTGCTCGTCCAGCCCGGCCATCATCTGGTGCAAGGCGCCGAAGGATTCGCGCTCGAAGCGCACGCACTCGGCGGCGCTGGGCAGGCGCAGCGGCGAGGACACCGGCCTCACCCTGATCTGGCCGAAACCAGCACGCTCGAAGGCCGCCGCCAGCACGCCCTCGCCGCCCAGCGAGAACGGCCCGGGCTGGCCCGGCAGCGGCGGCGGCAGTTGCGCGCGGCGCCGGATGATCGAGACGGGAATGGAGAAGAAGGGGTTGCGCTCGGGCGTCGAGTAGACGACAGCTCCCACCCGGCCGCCCGGCTTGAGCACGTGGCGCATGCCGGCCAGCGCGCGCGCCTGGTCTGGGAAGTAGATCAATCCCACGCGCGATATCACCACGTCGAAGGAGTCGGCAGGCAGCGTGTCCAGCGCCTCGCCGTCGAGCTCCTGCGTGCGCAGCCAGTGCAGGCCGGCGGCCTGGGCGTCGGCCGCGGCATGGGCCAGCAGGCTCGGCGCGATGTCGGTGGCCAGCACCTGCCCGGTCGGGCCGACGCAACGGGCCGCGCTGAAGCTCTGCTCGCCGGCCCCGGCGGCCACGTCGAGCACGTGCTGGCCGGGGCCCACCTGCGCCAGGTCGAGCATCGCCTCGGTGGCCGGGCCGAGCCAGCGGCCGAGGAAGGGGCCCCAGTCGCGCCACGCTCCGGCCGCAGCTTCCCATTGGGCGCGCGTGGTGGTCTTGAACCTGGCGGCATCGAAGATCGGCTTGTCGCTCATGGTGGTCTCCTGTTGAAAGAAGGCCCATCGTGGGCTTCGTGCGGCGGGCGGGCCAGTCCAGAATCTGCAGCGTTGCGGTTGCGGAGCGCACGATGGACGAGAGCTATGGCCAGTTCTGCACCGTGGCGCGCGGCGCGGAGGCGCTGTGCGAGCGCTGGACGCCGCTGGTGGTGCGCGAGTTGCTGTGCGGCGGCAAGCGCTTCAACGACATCCGCCGCGGCGTGCCGCGCATGTCCACAAGCCTGCTGGCGCAGCGTCTGCGGCACCTGGAGTCGATCGGCGTGGTGCGCCGCCGCGCCGTCGGCAAGGTCTGGGAGTACGGGCTCACCGAGGCCGGCGAGGAGTTGCGGCCGATCGTGCTGGCGCTGGGCCATTGGGGTGCCCGCTGGATCGGCAGCCGGCTCACCGAGCACGAGCTCGACGCCGGCTTCCTGATGTGGGACGTGCGCCGCTTCGTGCGCCTCGACCAGTTTCCGCCGCGCCCGGTGGTCATCGAGTTTCTCTTCACCGACGCGCGAACCGGCGAGTCGCACTGGTGGCTGGTGGTCGAGAACAGCACCGCCGACCTGTGCCGCGACGACCCGGGGCGCGAGCCGACGCTGCTCGTGCAATCGACAGTGCGCGCCTTGACGGACGTGTGGACCGGCGACTGCAGCGCCGACGAAGCATTGCGGTCGCGCGAGCTGCGCGTGCTCGGCGCACCGGGCGACGCAAGGGCCCTGTGGGGCTGGCTGGGCAGGAGCGCCTTCGCGCCGACGCGGGAGGCCGCGCGGCGCGAGGCCCCAGCGGCGTCGTGAGCGGGCGGTTGCGAAGCGCGCGCTCCGGCTACACGCGCAGCCCTCGTGACCGTCGGGCTGACCGGCACGGCTCATCGCGCGGACCGCCAGACATAGCCCGCCTGTTCTAGGTGATGCGCGCCGGCGCCCCGCGGCCGAAACTGCCGGCTGAACCGCCCGTCGGCACCCGGTTCGGCTTCTTCGGCGCATCCCGCGGCAGCCGTGGCGCGCCACCCGCCGCACCCGGGCCTGCCGGCTCTCGAACCCTGGCCATTCGCCCCGGGCGGTGCGTCCGGCCACCCACCGAACCGTCAGCGCAAGACGGTCACCCGCAAAGCACGACCATGACCGACACGCTCTCTCCCGACCACATCCTCGACACCGGGCTCGCCTTCTGGCGTGCGAAGACGCTGCTGTCCGCCGTCGAGCTGGGCCTGTTCACGGCGCTGGCCGAGGGCCCGCTCACCGCCGAGCAGTTGCGCGAGCGGCTCGGCCTGCACCCGCGCGCCGTGCCCGACCTGCCCGACGCGCTGCTCGCGCTCGGCTTGCTCGAGCGCGAGGGCGACGGCTCCGACGCCGTGTACGCCAACACGCCCGAGACGCAGCGCTTCCTCGACCGGAACAGCCCGGCCTATGTCGGCGGCATGCTGGAGATGGCCAATGCCCGGCTGTACCCGTTCTGGGGCCGGCTGACCGAGGCGCTGCGCACCGGGCGCGCGCAGAACGAGACGCGCGACGGCGGCGCGTCGATGTTCGCCACGCTCTACGAGGATCCGCAGCGACTGGAGCAGTTCATGGACGCGATGACCGGCATCTCGGCCGGCAACTTCACGGCGCTTGCCGAGCGCTTCGACTTCGGCCCCTTCCAGACGCTCGCCGACATCGGCGGCGCCACCGGGCAGCTCGCATCCATCGTCAGTGCGCGCCATCCGCACCTGCGCTGCACCACGTTCGACCTGCCCGCGGTGACGGCCATCGCCGAGCGCCGGATTCGCGAACGCGGTCAAGGCGCCCGGGTGCAGGCGGCGCCGATCGACTTCATGGCCGAGCCCTTCCCGCACGCCGACGTCATCACCATGGGGATGATCCTGCACGACTGGAACCTCGAGACGAAGCAGCGGCTGATCGGCAAGGCCTTCGACGCCCTGCCCGAGGGCGGCTGCCTGATCGTGGTCGAGCACCTGATCGACGACGCACGGCGGGAGAACGCCTTCGGCCTGCTGATGTCGCTGAACATGCTCATCGAGTTCGGCGACGCCTTCGACTACAGCGCCGCCGACTTCGCCGGCTGGGCGGCCGAGGCGGGCTTCGCGCGCACCGAGGTCATCGAGCTCGCAGGCCCCGGGCGGGCCGCGGTGGCGTGGAAGTAGTCCGCAACCCAGTACGTTCCTCCAACCCCCTGGAGCCTGGAAATGTCCTTGCTGATTCGCCCCGCGCAGACCGCCGATGCCGCGGCCTGTGGTTCGATCTGCCATGACGCGTTCCGCGCCATCGCCACCCGCCACGCCTTCCCGCCCGACTTTCCGTCCGCCGAGGTCGCGACGGGTCTCGCGTCCGACCTGATCTCGCGCGACGACGTGCACGCCGTGGTCGCCGAGTCCGGCGGCCGCGTTGTCGGCAGCAACTTTCTCTGGGAGGGCAGCACGATCGCCGGTGTCGGCCCGATCACCGTGGACCCCACGGCGCAGGATGCCGGCATCGGCCGGCGCCTGATGGAGGCGGTGCTCGAACGCGCGGCCGGGCGCGGCGCGGCCGGCGTGCGGCTGCTGCAGGCCGGCTACCACATGCGCTCGCTGTCGCTTTACACGAAGCTCGGCTTCGACACGCGCGAGCCGCTGCTGATGATGCAGGGCGCAGCGCTCGGCCTGCAGCTCCCCGGTCGCGCCGTGCGCCCCGCGGGCGAGCACGACCTGCCGGCCTGCGAGCAACTGCACCGCGAGGTGCATGGCTTCGAGCGCAGCGCCGAGCTGCTCGCCGCCGTGCGCGCCGAGACGGCCCTCGTCGTCGAATTGAACGGAGCGATCAGCGGCTACGCCACGCAGATCGGCTTCTTCGGCCATGCGGTGGGCCGCGGCAACGACGACCTGAAGGCGCTGATCGGCGCCGCGCCGGAGTTCGCCGGCCCCGGCTTCATGCTGCCCGCGCGCAATGCGGAGCTGCTGCGCTGGTGCCTGGCGCAGGGGCTGCGTGCCGTGCAGCCGATGACGCTGATGAGCCGCGGGCTGTACAACGAGCCCGCGGGCGTGGCGCTGCCGTCGATCCTGTTCTGAGTGCCGCCAAGGGCACGGCGGCGCCGAGCCCGCGCCCGAGGGAATCAACGAACTCGGAAGGCCCTTCGTTTGCTCGAGAGCCCGGGAGGCATGCGATGACAACGATGCAGTCGTCTGCGACGCTCAGCGGCGGCTGCCTGTGCGGGGCCGTGCGCTACGAGATCGCCGGCCCGCTGGGCAGGACGGGCCATTGCCATTGCTCCATTTGCCGCAAGTCCCACGGCGCGGCGTTCGCGACCTGGGCCGGCGTGGACCCGGAGCGCTTTCGCTGGACGGCGGGCGCGGCGTTCCTGGAGGGCTACGAATCCTCCCCCGGAAGGCTGAGGTGCTTCTGCAGGCAGTGCGGCTCCCCGCTCGCGAGCAGCCATGCCGGCCAGGTGCAAGAGGTGGTGCTGGCCACGGTCGACGGCGACCCGGGCGTGCGACCGTGCGAGCACATCTTCGTCGGATCCCGGGCGCCCTGGTACGAGATCGCGGACGCGCTCCCGCAGTTCGAGGGCTGGCCTGCGGGGCTGGGGCCATGAGCGAGCGGGGGGGCGCGGCACTCAGCCCGTCAGGCCGGCGTCGGCGCCTTGCGGTGCGGCGAGTTGCTGCGTGATGGCCGCGGTGTCGAGCCACACCGCCTCCCGCTTGATCCGCCCATCCGGCGCCATGTCGAAGATGTGGAGGATCGCGCTGTGCGAGGGCGGCGGCCAGCCCACCTTCGGCGAAGTGGCCGAGCGCGCCATGGTTTCTCGCGCGACGGCGTATCGATATTTCTCGTCGGTCGAGGCGCTGATCAGCGAGGCGATGTTCGAGCGCGCGGTGCAGCCGCCGGAGCGCGTCTACCGGCCAGGCGACGACCCCATCGAGGCCATCAGCCGCGCCGCGCGCGAAATGAACGGCCTGTTGCTGGCCGACGAGGTGGGCCTGCACCGCATGGAGCGCTCCTTCATGAGCGTCTGGCTGGACAACGAGGCCGAGGCGCGCCCGCAGCGTCCGGGGCGGCGCATGAAGTACATCGCTCCCGTGGTAGAGGGGCTGAAGGAGGAGCTCCCGCCCGCCGCGCGCCGGCGGCTGAGCCATTCGCTCTCGATGGTGCTGGGCACGGAGGCGGTGCTGGCGCTGCGCGACATCGCCGGCGCCAGCGAGGACGAGGCCATCGCGGCCAGCGTGTGGGCAGCGCAGGCGCTGGTGCGGCAGGCGCGCGCGGAGGCGGTCGAGGCGCGCGAGAAGCGCGCGGGCCGACGCGCCGCGGCGACGAAGACAAGGCGTTGATGACCGACGCCGCCCGCCCCATCGTGCCGATGAGCCGCCTGCGCCGCGCCGGTCTCGCGTTCGTGTTCCTGTGGTTCTTCTTCGGCGGGCTGGCGCACTTCTTCTTCACGGACACCGAGATGCGCATCGTGCCGCCCTGGGTGCCGTGGCCGCGCGCCGTCGTGCTGGCGAGCGGCGTGCTCGAGCTGCTCGGCGCAGCGGGGCTGCTGTGGCGGCGCACACGGCGCGCTGCGGGCTGGGGACTGTTCGCGCTGACGATCGCGGTCACGCCGGCGAACGTTCACATGCTGCAGCAGGCTGAGCAGTTCGCGGCCGTGCCTTATTGGGCGCTGGTGCTGCGGCTGCCTTTGCAGGTTGTGCTGCTGGCGCTTATCGTCTGGAGCACTGCGCCGGGAAGGCGCGTGTGAGATAGAGCCCGCGGATGCGGGGCCGCTTCGGAGGGCTGTGCGGCGGCACTTTCCGGCTGGCCCTCACCCCAACCCTCTCCCAGAGGGAGAGGGGGTCATACCAAAGCCAACACCAGCAAGCGAAGAAGAGAGGAAGAACGGTGGACTACACCGGCAGCAGGTCCTGCCGCACCGCGTAGAGCGCCAGCTCCACGTCGTTGCGCGCGCCGGTCTTTTCCAGCACGCGGGCGCGGTAGGTGCTCACCGTGTTGGGCGAGAGCGAAAGTTGAACCGCGATCTCGCCCACGCTCACGCCCTGCGTGAGCAGGCGGAACACCTGGTACTCGCGGTTGGAGAGCCGCTCGTGCAGCGGCTGCTCGCCGTCGCGGCCCGCGCCCAGCGCGCCGGCCAACTGTTCGGCGATGGCCGGCGTGATGAAGAGGCCGCCGGCGGCCGCCTTGCGGATGGCGCCGCTCAGTTGCTCCAGATCGGCGCTCTTGTTCAGGTAGCCGGCCGCGCCGAGCTTGAGGCTGCGCACGGCGTACTGCTTGTCGGGGTAGGTGCTGAGCATGAGCACGGGCAGGCGCGGCACCTCGCGCTTGAGCTGCTTGAGCACGTCGAGCCCGTCGCGACCGGGCATGGCGATGTCCATCAGCACCACGTCGATGCCCGGCTTGGCGCCGGCCTGGGCGGCGCGCACCAGGCGCAGCGCCTCCGGGCCGTTGGAGGCCTCGGCGGTGAGCAGGATGTCGCCGGTGTCGGCCAGCATCTGGCGGATGCCCTGGCGCACGATGAGATGGTCGTCGCAGACGAGCACGCCGATCATGGTGCCGCCTCCCCGGCCTCTTTTCCCGCAGAAGCTTCACGGCTTGCGCGCCGAACGGTTCTTGCTTCCTCTCCCCCGGCGTCGGGGGAGAGGGCCGGGGTGAGGGGGCAGGTGCCCAGGGGCAACGGCATCTCGAGCCGCACTTTCGTGCCCCGACCCGGCGCACTCGTGATCGAAAGCCGCCCGCCGAAATGCGCTGCGCGCTCGCGCATGCCGAGCACGCCGTAGCTGCGCGGGTGATCCAGCGCACCGCGCGCTGCGCCGATGCCGTCGTCGCTCACCTCGAGGTGCAGCACCGGCGCGGGCGGCCCGTCCACGTAGAGCCGGATGCGCACCGAGCGGGCCTGCGCATGCCGCGCCACGTTGCTCAGCATCTCCTGGAAGATGCGGAACACGGCGATGGCCCAGCGCTCGCCCCGCTCGCCGCTCGGCGGCTCCACGCCGGCGGTGACGGTGACGTGCAGTTCGTGCGCCAGCTCGGCCGTTTCGATGAACTCCTGTGCCTGCCATTCGAGCGCCGCCCACAGGCCCTGGTGATCGAGGATGCTCGGCCGCAGGTCGGTGATGATGCGGCCCACGTTGACCACGGCGCTGTCGATCATGCGGGCCATCGCGGTGCACTTGCGCTGCAGTTCGTCGCGCTCGGTCACGCGGTTCGCGAGCCAGTTGAGGTCCATGCGCAGCGCCACGAGCAGCGAGCCGAGTTCGTCGTGGATCTCGCGGGCGATGCGGGTGCGTTCGGTCTCGCGCACCGTCTCGAGGTGGGCGGAGAGTTCACGCAGTTGCGCCAGCGCGCCGCTCAGCTCCGCACTGCGCTCGCTGAGCGCACGTGTGCGCTCTTCGACCCGGCGCTCCAGTTCGTGGCGGCTCTCGCGCAGCAAGGCCTCGGCCTCCTTGCGCCGCGAAATGTCGACGAAGGTCGCCACCGCGCCGATGGTCAGCGGGCCATCCGGCGTCTGCTCGACGATCGGGTGCGACGAGTACTCGGCCGCGAAGTAGCTGCCGTCCTTGCGCCACAGCACTTCGTCGTCGATGCGACAGGGCAGTCCCTGGCGGAAGGCCGCGAAGATGGGGCATTCGGCCTCCGGGTAGAAGCGGCCGTCCGGGTGGCTGTGGTGGATCAGCTCGTGCATGTTGCGTTGCAGGGCTTCGGCGGGCGTGTAGCCGAGCATCTGCGCGGCGGCGCGGTTGATGAAGACGCAGCGGCCGGTCATGTCGACGCCGAACATGCCTTCGCCGGTGGATTCGAGCAGGAGCGCGAGGCGGTCGCGCCAGCGGTCGTCGGCCGGCGCGGCGGGCGCTGGTGAGGCCGCGCCACAAGGGCTGTCGGCGGCGCAGGCGATCTTGGGCGGCGGAAGGTCCACGAGGGGGCTGCGCAAGGCTCGTGCCGGGCAGGGAAGGCCGATTTGCGGCGCGTTTGCGGCGAGGCGGAGCTTCTGCGTTGCCCTCACCCCAGCCCTCTCCCGGAGGGAGAGGGAGCCGGAGGCTGGCCCGAGGACGGGCGCTGCAGGCCGGGCAAGCGCCCCGCGCTGGGGCAACGATGCCCCGCAAAGAGGCATGTCGCTCGGCTCAGCTCAGCTCGGCTCAGCTCGGCTCAGCTCGGCTCGGCTCGGCTCAGCTCGGCTCGGCTCAGCTCGGCTCAGCTCGGCTCAGCTCGGCTCGGCTCGGCTCGGCTCAGCTCGGCTCAGCTCGACTCAGTTCGGCCCAGCTCGGCTCGGCTCTCGGCTCGGCTCCCTCTCCCTCTGGGAGAGGGCTGGGGTGAGGGCAAACGCAGAAGCGCCCTCTCGCCGGCCCTCCCGTCCGCCGCCCGCTAAGGCGCCGTCACCCGCATCTGCAGCACGAACCCTCGCTGGCCCTGCGCGTCGCGGCTGGACAGCACGCCGCGCTCATGACTGGTCTGCGTGTCACCCGAGCGGGCGACGGTGACCCACTCGCCGAGCGGCAACTGCACGGTGGTCAGCACGCCGGCCTGCTGCAGCGAGCCTTCGGGCAGCAACTGTCCGTCAGGGGCATGGCGCGAGGGCATGCCGCCCGAGGCCCGGTCGGATGCCTCGGTGTGCACCTCCACCGAAACCGGCGCCTCACCGCCCGGCCAGCGCGGCTGCACCACGAAGCCGCGGCCGGTTTCCACGAAGCCGGTCTCGGCGACGACCACCGGCCCTCGCGGCGTCCAGGCCCATTGCAGCCATTGCATGGGCACCGACTCGCCGATGCGCACCGCCGCCCGGCCGCCGTTGAGCACGCTGACCTGCTGGCTGGTGCTGCGAGCGTCGCTGCGGCCACGCGCCTCGAACGTGACACCGCCGCGCGCCAAGACCTCGCCGTTCGGCCCGACCACCACCGCGCCTTGTTGGATGCCGCCGCCCTGCGTGCGCAGTTGCGACTCGTCGCCCTGCCGCACCTCCACGAGCAGATTGCGCAGAGGCAGGCGCTCCGCAGCGTGGGCCGATGCCAACGAAAGCGAAAGCACCAGGGCGGCAAAGATCAGCGGGCGTCGTTTCATGAGTCCAGGATCGCATGGCGGGCAAGCGACCTTGCCGCAAGCCGGTGGCCAGCGCAAGCGGCCTGGCAACCGCATCGTGAAAGCATGCGCAACCGGCCGCGATTCAGCCGTCGCGCGCCAAGCCGCCTTCGCTGCCGACGACGAGGCCCAGGCCCACACCGCCCGCCGCCGCACCCCCTCCGCCGCCACCGACGCCTCCACCCCCGCCGCCACCGCCCGGACCGCGACCGCCGCCGCGGCCCTCGCCATCACGGCCGACGCGCAATGAGCGCCCCGGGCCCGAATGCGGCAGCAGCAGGCTGTCCGGGATCGGGTCCAGGCCGAGCTGCACGCGCAGGTCGGCCCGCAGCGCCTCGACCAGGGGCTGCGTGTTGACCGGCTCGCCCCGCACCAGCGCCGTGGCGCACGCCGCGGCCTCCTCCACCTGCGGCAGCGAGCCGAAGAGGACGATGTCGGCCAGCGCTTCCTCGAGCTGCATGCGGTCGGCCTCGGCCGCCGGCGAGAACGAGCCGGCCATGGAGCGGTAGGCCGCGGCCAGCGATTTCAGCCGCTCGGTCTCCTGCCGGTTCTCGCGCTGGCGCTGGGTCTGCACGCGGCCCATCACGAGCACGCGCAGCGCAAGCAGGATCACCGCGATGACCAGCGAGGCGAACAGGGTGACGGCCAAGGGGCCCATGGCGGTCAGGGACATGAGGGAGCTTTCGGGTCGGGCGGAGTCAGGCCGCAGTGTGCAATGCAGGGCGGAGCCCGCACGGGCGGGTCGGACGCTTCGGCCTGAAGGCTCGGGCCGCCCCGCCGACGGCGCACCGCATCGCCGATGCCGCCCGCGGTTCGCGCCGCTTGCGGCGATCGCAGTCCCGGCGCGGGCCTCGCCTCAGGCGCTCGCGTGCGCCACCTGGTCGGCGAAGCCGTGGTTGACGTCGCGATGCCCGGCCTCGTCGTCGCGGATCTTCAGGACCACGTCGCGCAGGCGGGCGTCGGCCGGGAGCTTCCAGTAATCGATCGCGATCTGCGGCGCCGGCACGTTCTCGTACAGCCCCTTGTCGATGCCGCCCAGGTACTCGGTGTAGCTGTACACCGCCTCTTCCTCGAAATAGCCCACCACCCGGTGCGCCGTCTTCGACGACACGAGGTAGAGCACGAAGAACAGGTTGTAGAAGACGCCCTGCGCCACGATGACGAGCACGCGCTCGAACGCCGAGGGCTTGACGATCTCGACGAAGGTCATGAGGTGCATGCGTTCGTTCTCGGCTTCGTCGAGCAGCGTGCGGATCCAGCCGTCGTCGCTCTTCATGCGGCGCAGCGCGTGCAGGTGCTGCAGCGCCCCGCCCACCATGCCCGGCACCGCAGCCACCGTCTCCAGCACCACGGCGCGGTTGCCGTAGCGGTTGGCGAAGAAGGTGTCGGCGAAGAAGCGCAGGAAGCGGGTGATGGCGTAGGCGATGCGGTCGGAGAAATCGACCGGTGCATGATGGCGCTCGAGCGGTGCGGTATCGGGCATGGTGGCTTTCATATGGGTGCTGCTTGCGATGCCGGAGGCGAAAGGGCGGGTCGTGTCGATGCGCAGGCGGCGCACTCGGCAAGCGAACCGTACCTCTTCGGCGGGCAGCGTGAGCGCGAGCTGCATCGGTTCGCAGCATCCGCGAACCGGCGCCCCCTCACCGCCGCTCCAGGTGCCCCAGCGGCAAGGTCGCCCCGGCCTTCACCTCGCCCAGCGCGAAGCTGGTGTGGATGTCCTTGACGTTGGGCAGGTTGAGCAGGGTTTCAAGCGCCAGCCTGGAAAAGGCATCGAGGTCGGTCGTCATGACCTGCAGCTCGAAGGTGCCGGAGCCGCTGATGTAGTGACAGGCGATCACTTCCGGGATGCGGCGGATCGCTTCCTCGAGCACGCGCGTGGCCTCGCCGGTGTTGCGCTCTGCATCGAGCCGCACGAAGGCGAGCACGCCCAGGCCGATCTTGTGGCGGTCGATCTCGGCGCGGTAGCCGCGGATGTAGCCCTGGTCCTCCAGCCACCGGACCCGGCGCCACGTGGGCGCGGGCGACAGGCCGATGCGCAGCGCGAGTTCGGCGTTGCTCAGGCGCGCGGCCTGCTGGAGTTCGCGCAGGATGGCGATGTCGTAGCGGTCGAGGCCGCCGCTGTGAGGCGCGGCCGGTTCGGCGGCGAAAGGAGCCGGTGTACCGGCCGCGAAGGGTGATGCCGCCGTGGAGGCCGTGCCATCGGACAGGGCACGGGCCGGCGCGGTGGACAGCCGCCGGCCTGTCGGTCTGGAGCCGCTCCGTGTTTTCCCTGAACTCGGCTTTTGCGATGTCATTCGCATTTCCTGACGGTGGTTCGCGCAAGATTATTGCCCCGAGATCCCGGAAAGCGGCAAACAAGGAAAACACCTGCCGGCAAAGCTTGCCTAAACTGACCGGCATCCCCACCGGGTGCGGGCCCGTCCGCCGCGTCACGAGCGCCCGCGGCCGGCGCACCCCCTCGCAGTCGATCTGCAGGAGCACCGAGAGCCATGAACGCCCCCCTTCCCGAATCGATCCGCCGCGCACTGGAGACGGTGTCGCTGGACGACAAGTACGCGCTCCCAACCGGCCGCGCGTTCATGAGCGGCGTGCAGGCCCTCGTGCGCCTGCCCATGCTGCAGCGCCAGCGCGACGCTGCTGCGGGCCTCAACACCGCCGGCTTCGTGAGCGGCTACCGCGGCTCGCCGCTCGGCGGCTACGACCAGGCGCTGTGGTCGGCGAAGAAGCACCTGGCCGCGCAGAACATCGTGTTCCAGCCCGGCGTGAACGAGGAGCTGGCGGCCACCGCCGTGTGGGGCACGCAGCAGCTCGATCTCTATCCGCAGAGCAGGAAGTTCGACGGCGTGTTCGGTCTCTGGTACGGCAAGGGCCCGGGCGTGGACCGCTGCTCCGACGTGTTCAAGCACGCCAACATGGCCGGCACGGCAAAGCACGGCGGCGTGATCGCCGTGGCGGGCGACGACCACATCGCCAAGAGCTCGACGGCCGCACACCAGAGCGACCACATCTTCAAGGCCTGCGGGCTGCCGGTGTTTTTTCCGGCCAGCGCGCAGGAGATCCTCGACCTGGGCCTGCATGCCTTCGCGATGAGCCGTTTTTCGGGCGTGTGGGCGGCGATGAAGACGATCCAGGAGATCGTGGAGTCGTCGGCCAGCATCAGCGTCGATCCCGACCGCGTGAACATCGTGCTGCCGACCGACTTTGCAATGCCTCCCGGCGGCCTGCACATCCGCTGGCCCGACGCGCCGCTGGAGCAGGAAGCGCGGCTCATGGACCACAAGTGGTATGCCGCGCTGGCCTATGTGCGCGCCAACAAGCTCAACCACACGGTCATCGATTCGCCCAACGCACGGCTGGGCCTCATCGCGAGCGGCAAGAGCTACAACGACACGCGCCAGGCGCTGCACGACCTGGGCCTGGACGACGCGACCTGCCGGCGCGTGGGTATCCGCCTGCACAAGGTGGGCGTGGTGTGGCCACTGGAGGCGAGCATCACGCGCGAGTTCGCCACGGGGCTGCAGGAAATCCTGGTGATCGAGGAGAAGCGCCAGGTCATCGAGTACCAGCTCAAGGAAGAGCTCTACAACTGGCGGCCGGACGTGCGGCCGAACGTGCTGGGCAAGTTCGACGAGCGCGAGGTCGATATCGAACGCGACGGCCCCTTCGGCGGCCACGGCGGCGAATGGAGCCAGCCCAACCCGAGCGGCAACTGGCTGCTGCGCGCGCAGGCCGACCTCACGCCGGCCATCATTGCGCGGGCCATCGGCAAGCGGCTGCTCAAGCTGGCGGAACAGGGCGGGCTGGGCGGCGACACGCGCGCGCACATCGAGTCGCGGCTGGCGCTGATCGACGCGAAGGAGAAGTCGCTCGCAGCAACGCAGGTTTCCACCGGCGAGCGCGCACCGTGGTTCTGCAGCGGCTGCCCGCACAACACCAGCACGAAGGTGCCCGAGGGCTCGCGCGCGGTGGCCGGCATCGGCTGCCACTACATGGCGGTGTGGATGGACCGCAGCACGGTGACCTTCTCGCAGATGGGCGGCGAGGGCGTGAGCTGGGTGGGGCAGGCGCCGTTCACGACGGACAAGCACGTGTTCGCGAACCTGGGCGACGGCACCTACTACCACTCGGGGCTGCTGGCGGTGCGCCAGGCCATCGCGGCCGGCGTGAACATCACCTACAAGATCCTGTTCAACGACGCGGTCGCGATGACGGGCGGGCAGCCGGTCGATGGCAGCCTGGGCGTGGCGCAGATGACGCGCGAACTGGAGGCCGAGGGGGCGAGGAAGATCGTTGTTGTGACCGATGAGCCGGAGAAGTATTCGGCTTCGTTCTTTGGGAAGGAGCGGGCCAGGGGCAAGGTCGGAAAGCCCCTCACCCCAGCCCTCTCCCCAGAGGGGCGAGGGGGCAAGACGACCGCGCGCCTCGACCTCGCCCCCGGCGCCACCGTCCACCACCGCGACGAGCTCGACGACATCCAGCGCCAGCTCCGCGAGATCCCCGGCTGCACCGTCCTCATCTACGACCAGACCTGCGCCACGGAGAAGCGCCGCCGGCGCAAGCGCGGCCTGCTCGCAACGCCGGCCGAAACCGTGGTCATCAACGAGCTGGTCTGCGAAGGCTGCGGCGACTGCTCGGTGCAATCGAACTGCCTGTCCGTCGAGCCGGTGGAAACACCCTTCGGCCGCAAGCGGCGCATCAACCAGAGCAGTTGCAACAAGGACTATTCCTGCCTGAAGGGCTTCTGCCCGAGCTTCGTCACCGTGACCGGCGGCACGCCGAAGAAGCCGAAGAAGGAGGCCGCGCGCGACCCCTTCAGCGGCCCGCCGCTGCCCGAGCCGGCGCTGCCCGCGGCCTTGGGCGAGCACGGCGAAGGCCGCGCGTGGGGCATCCTCGTGGCCGGCGTGGGCGGCACCGGCGTCATCACCATCGGCCAGTTGCTCGGCATGGCGGCGCACATCGAGGGCAAGGGCATCGTCACGCAGGACGCGGGCGGCCTGGCGCAAAAGGGCGGCGCGACCTGGAGCCACATCCAGATCGCCGAGCGGCCCGAGGACATCTTCTGTACCAAGGTCGGCACGGCGGAGGCCGATCTGGTGATCGCCTGCGACCCGATCGTCGCCGCCAAGAAGGACACGCTGTCCGTCATGCGCGAAGGCCGCACGCACGTGACGCTCAACACGCACGGCTTGCCGACGGCGGCGTTCGTGAGCAACCCCGACTGGCAGTTCAGGGGCGGGCAGTGCGAGAGCGTCATCGAGGAGGCCGCCGGCGGCACGGCGAACGTCGGCAAATTCGATGCGGACCGGCTGGCCACGCAACTGCTCGGCGACGCGATCTACACCAACCCGCTGATGCTGGGCTACGCGTGGCAGCGCGGCTGGGTGCCGCTGGGCAAGGCCTCGCTCATGCGGGCGATGGAGCTCAACGGCGTGCAGGTCGCGAACAACAAGGCGGCGTTCGAGTGGGGGCGGCGGGCGGCGGACGACCTGGCGGCGGTGGAGGGGCTCACGGCGACGGCGCAGGTGATCCGGTTCGCGAAGAAGCCGGGAGTGGATGAGGTGATTGCGCAGCGGGTGGAGTTCTTGACGGCGTATCAGGACGCCGCGTATGCCGGGGAGTACCGCGCCTTTGTCGAGAAGGTGCGCACGGCCGAGGCCGCGGCCCTCACCCCAGCCCTCTCCCAGAGGGAGAGGGAGCAATACGAGCAACACCGCCAGAGCGGGCCGGCTCAGCGTACCGAAGCCGGCTCTTTACCCCCTCTCCCTCTGGGAGAGGGCCGGGGTGAGGGCAACGCAGCGCGCCGATCCCTCCCGCTCACGGAAGCCGTCGCCCGCTACCTCTTCAAGCTCATGGCCTACAAGGACGAGTACGAGGTCGCGCGCCTGCACACCGACACCGGCTTCGCCGACAAGCTCGCCGCGCAGTTCGAGGGCGACGTGAAGTTGCATTACCACCTCGCACCGCCGCTGCTCGGCAAGACGAACGCACGCGGCGAGCCGGTCAAGCAGAAGTTCGGGCCGTGGATGCGCAGCGCTTTCACGGTGCTGGCGCGGCTCAAGGGTCTGCGCGGCACGGCCTTCGACGTGTTCGGCCGCACCGAGGAGCGCCGCACCGAACGCGCGCTGATCGGCCAGTACCGCGCCTCGATCGACGAGCTGCTCGCCACGCTCGACGCGGGCAACGTGTCGCTCGCGGCGGAGATCGCGCGCATCCCGGAAGAGATCCGCGGCTACGGTCACGTGAAGGCGCGTCATCTGGCCGCCGCGCGGCCGAAGTGGGAGCGGCTGATGGCGCAGTGGCGGGCGGGAGCGCACAAGGGCGGTGCAATTGCTCCTCTCCCCTCTGGGGAGAGCTTGGGTGAGGGGCCATCGATGTAGCTCGGGCCGGGGCCGGGCCCTTGCCCCAACCCTCTCTCAGTCGGCCCCGCCCCTTCTCAGAACTCGAACAAGGTGAGGCCGATCCCCAGGCTCGTCTGACGGAAGTTGTAGTCGAGCAGCGTCTCGGCATAGCCGCTGAAGAGCTGCACGTACCAGCGCAGCGCGCGCGGGCTGTCGGGCTCCACCGGATACGTCCAGTCGAACTGCAGCGAGCCACGGTTCCAGTGCCGGAAGTCGGTGCGCCACTGCAGCGAGGCGGTGGCGCGGCCGGGGGCCCAGTTGAGCAGCCAGTCGGTGTGGCCGCGGTAGGAAACGAGATCGGGGTTGTCGTCCTTCGAGGCGCTTTCCTTCAGGCGCAGGTTGTAGCGCACCGACAGCGACACATCCTCGCGCTCGAAGCCGCCGCCGAAGTACAGGCGGTTCCAGCTTCGCGAGAACGGCTCGCCCTGACCGTTGGACTGGTGGGCCAGCGCCGCGATGCCGTAGCGCCATTGCCAGCCCCAGGGCAGCACGCGCAGGCCCTGCGGCGTGCGCAGCACGTACATCAGCTCGGGCTCGTAGTCGGTGCTGCGAAAGGGCGACGATTCGCTGGGCCGGTAGACCTGCCAGAGCGACTGCTGGGTGTAGCCGGCCCACAGGTCGCCGCCCGGCAGCAGCAGGTTTTCCGCGAGCTTGGTGCGCAGCGAGATCTGCAGCTTGGCCTCGACCTTGCGGAAGTTGCCGAGTTCGCCGCTGCGGTCGGCGGCAGGGCTGCTGGGCGTGGTGTTGAGGCGCGTCGTGGCGTGCAGCGGCAAAAGGAAGTTCGGCCGGTAGCCGGTGAAGTTGAAGGTGCCGCGCTTGTCGCTGTCGTCGAGCTCCCAGAACTTGGACAGGAAGCTCGGGTAGGGCTCGCGCAGGCCGGCCAGTCCCGGGCCGGCCGGCTCGGGCAGGCTCATCACGTCCGGCGTGCGGCCGGCCGGCACGGCGGGCACGGGCGAGGCCGCCCTGCCGGCCAGACCGTCGTAGCAGGCCAGGCGAGCGGCATCGTCGTCGAGCGCGGCGCAATCGTTCAGCCGAGGTACCGCCGCCGGCTCCTGCGCGCGCAGCGGGGCCGCGTGGCCGAAAAGCAGGGCCAGGCCCAGGGCCGGTGCGAGCAGGGAGTCGTGGTTCATCAACAGGTGTGGTGGCTCGTGGCCGCGCGAATTCTGACGCAGCGATCCTCGGAGGCCGCCAAGCAGGGACGCTGCAATCTTTTTGAAACCACGCGTGGATTCCGGTGAACCGGCGCACGGACCCGGCCCTCTACAGTGCCTCATCCCATGAAGAGCACCCGGCCGCCCGCCCGCTACGACGCCACCGCCATCGCGCTGCACTGGCTGCTGGCGCTCGCGATCTTCGGCAGCCTGGCGCTGGGGTGGTACATGACGGGGCTGAAGTTCTCGCCCCTTCAACTCAAGCTCTACAACTGGCACAAGTGGGCCGGCATCACGATCCTCGCGCTGTCGGCCGCGCGCCTGGCGTGGCGCCTGACGCACCGCCCACCCCCCTTGCCGGCGAGCGTCGCCGCGGCCATGCCGCCATGGCAGCACCGCGCGCACCATGCAACGCACGCGCTGATGTATGCGCTGTTCTTCGCCGTGCCGCTGGCAGGCTGGATCTACAGCTCGATGGCCGGTTTTCCGATCGTGTGGTTCGGCGTGCTGCCGCTGCCCGACCTGGTGGCGGTGGACAAGGAGCTGGCCAAGCTCGTCAAGCCGGTGCATGCCGTGCTCGCCTACACCTTGCTGGCGCTCGTGCTGCTGCACGTGGCGGCGGCGCTGAAACACCAGTGGATCGATCGCCACCGCCTGATCGAGCGCATGCGGCTCGGCCGCGCGTGAACGCTCAGGTCTTCGACGCCGATCGAAACGAAGGAATCCCGCGCATGAAATCCCGCTCGTCGTTGCAAGCGCTCGCCGCCCTGTCGTTCGCCCTTCCGGCGGCCTTGCTGTGCGCCTTTTCGCTGGCCGCCACGCCGGCACGGGCGCAGGCCGAGGCGCGCCTGCTGCCCGCGCAAAGCCGGATCGCGTTCGTGAGCAAGCAGATGGGCGTGCCGGTCGAGGGCGAGTTCAAGCGCTTCGACGCACGGGTCGCCTTCGATCCCAGGCAGCCGCGCAACGGCAGCGTGACGCTCACCATCGACACCGGCAGCGCCACGCTCGGCATCCCGGAAACCGATGCCGAACTGCCCAAGGTCGAATGGTTCGGCATCGCCAGGTTTCCCCAGGCGCAGTTTCAATCGACGGCCATCGAGCCGCTGGGCGGCGGCCGCTACGAGGTGGCGGGCCGGCTCACGATCAAGGGCCGCACGCAGGACGTCGTCGTGCCGATCACCCTGGTGCAGTCCGGCAGCACGGGCACCGCCACGGGCGGCTTCGCGCTGAACCGGCTCGCCTTCGGGATCGGCGAAGGCGAATGGGCCGACACGTCGATGGTGGCCGACGCCGTGCAGGTCCGCTTCGAGCTGGCGCTGGCCGGGCTGCCCGCACCCTGAATCGCCGTGTCTTCCTGCATCCCGCGTGTCCCGCGGCGACCCGCTCCTGCGTCTGCCCGTCTCGCCGTCATCACCCCACTCAACCCCGAAGGACTCCCACGATGAAGTACAAGCCCCTGAACGCGAGCGCCGTCGCCGCGCTGATCGCCCTGGCCGGCCTCGGTGCCGCCCACGCCGAACCGGTCGACTACGCGATCGACCCGACGCACACCTTCGTGACCTTCGAGGTGCGGCACTTCGGCACCTCCACCAACCGCGGCCGCTTCGACAAGAAGGAGGGCACGGTTCAGTTCGATCGCGCCGCCAGGACCGGCAAGGTGGACATCACCATCGACACCACCTCCATCGACACCGGCGTGCCCCCCTTCGACAAGCACCTGCGCGGCCCCGACTTCTTCGACACCGAGATGTTCCCCACCGCCCGCTTCACGAGCGACGCGCTGCGCTTCGAGGGCGACAAGGTCAGCGAGGTGGCCGGCCGGCTCACCCTGCTCGGCAAGACCCAACCGGTCGTCCTGAAGGCCAGCAACTTCAACTGCTACCAGAGCCCCATGCTCAAGCGCGAGGTCTGCGGCGGCGACTTCGAGACCACCATCCAGCGCAGCCGGTGGGGCATCAGCTACGGGCTGCCGGGCATTCCGGACGAAGTGCGGCTGGTGGTGCAGGTGGAGGCGGTGAGGCAGTAGGGCACAGGGCGGGTTCCTCTGCCGTTCGGCACGGGTCGGGCCCCCTTAAAGTCAGCGGATGCGCTCGCCTGCCGGTTCGACAAGTTCAGCCCGCTTGCCCTCGGACGTCTCCGTTTTCGAACGCGGCTGGCTGTCGTCGAACAACGTCCTGATCCGAGGCGCCGGCGCCGGCGCGGTGCTGGTGGACAGCAGCCACTGCACGCACGCGGCGCAGACCGTCGCGCTGCTGCGTCGGGCGCTGGACGGCACGCCGCTGACGCGCATCGTCAACACGCACCTGCACAGCGACCACTGCGGCGGCAACGCGGCGGTGTCCGCGGCCTTCGGCGGTGTGCCGGTCGACGTGCCTTCGGGTGGCTTCGAGGCGGTGCAGCGCTGGGACGAGGAGGCGCTGAGCTTTCGGTCGACCGGCCAGTGCTGCGAACGCTTCGTCGCGCGCGGCCGTCTCGAGCCGGGCGGCCGCGTGCGCCTCGGCCTGCGCGAGTGGGACGTTATCGCGGCGCCCGGTCACGATCCCGACGCGGTGCTCCTGTTCGACGCCGCCCACGGCGTGCTGATCTCCGGCGACGCGCTGTGGGAGAACGGCTTCGGCATCGTGTTTCCCGAGCTGGCCGGCTCGGGGGGTGGGGGCTTCGACGAAGTGGCTTCGGTGCTCGACGCGATCGAGCGCCTGCCGGTCGCCGCCGTCGTTCCCGGCCATGGCCCGGCCTTCGGCGACCTGCCGGGCGCGCTCGCGCGTGCCCGGGAGCGCCTGGCCGGCTACCGCGCCGATCCCGAGCGCCACGCGCGCCACGCGGCCAAGGTGCTGGTCAAGTACCACCTCATGGAAGAGCGGCTGCAGAGCCTGGCCGAGGTGCTGCGCTGGGCCGGCGGCACGCCGATGTTCCAGGCGATCTGGCGACTGGCGGGCGCGTCACGGGCGCCCTCGCCTGCGGCCTGGGCCGACCAGCTGGTGCTCGAACTCGCGGCGAGCGGGGCGCTGAGCCTGAAGGACGGCGTGGTCCACGACGCCTGAAGCGCGCACCGGCACCCTTGCGTGCCGGTCCGCCAGCGGCCCTGCCGTCAGCGCCGGCGCTTCCAGCGCGCGCCGAGCGCCAGGCCTGCCAGCCCCATCAGCATCAGCGCGGACGTGCCGGGCTCCGGAATGGGCGGCGTGGTGTCGCCGCCCGCCGTGCCGACCGTGAAGCCGTAGAAGAACTCGGGCGTGCTGGTCCACGAGATGCTGCTCACGCTGCCGTCGAACCGGACCACGCCGTTGCCTTCGGTGCCGCTCACGACGTTGCCGGCCACGCTGATCGGCAGGCCACCGAAGTTGGCGTTCGGCCCGCCCACCTCGAACACCGGCGCGGCGTCGAAGGTGAACGACGCCGGCCCGCCGGGCTGCCCCAGGCTCCAGATGGCGAACACCGGGTTGGCGATCGGCGTGGCGAAGCTGAGCGTGCTGGTGCCGGTGAAACTGCCGGCCAGGGTGATGATGTCGCCCACGACGTCGGGCGAGACGCTGACCGTGCCGCCGACGAAGGAGGTGGACGGGTTCCAGACGCCGGAGCTGCCGTTGACGACCGTGTTGCCGAGCACTTCGCCGCTGTAGCTCACCACCACGCCGTTCAGCGTGCCGGCGGCCGAGCCGGGTGTGCCGGCGGAGGCGCTGGTCCAGTCGGTCCAGACGGTCTGGGCCGACAGGGGCGTGGCGAAGAGAGACAGGGCCATGGCGAGGGCCGCGGCGCAGGCGAATCTCGGCTTCATCGTCTTCTCCCGGAGTCGGCTACCAAAAATAGTGCTTGCCGGGGTGGCCCGACCCCCTGAACAAGGGGGCCACGAGGCTGCTCGACGAGCCGCCGGCGGCACTGCCGGCCTTCGAGGAGCCTTGCCCATCCGGCGTGACACGCTGCCCCGGAGCGCCGAACGCGAACTACTTGCCGGGCGCGCTCACCGCCAGCGCGGCACGCGCCGCCAGTTCCGCGCGCTGTGCCTTGAGCCGCTCGCGCGGGCTGAGCGCGGGGACACGCTCCTCGTCGAGCTTCATCTCGCCGATGAAGCGGCTGGGCGCGCCGGCCACCGTCTCGCGGCCACGCTTGCGGCGCTTGAGCCAGGACACGGCCAGCGTGCTGCGGGCGCGCGTGATGCCCACGTACATCAGCCGGCGTTCCTCTTCCAGGCGCTGCGCGAGCGCCTCGACACCCAGCGATTCGTCCTCGAGCTTGAAGGGCAGCAGTCCCTCGTTGACGCCGGCGAGCACGACGTGCGGCCACTCCAGCCCCTTGGCGGCGTGCAGGGTCGACAGCGTCAGCACGTTCTGCTCGTCGCGGCGCTCGGCCAGGCTGATGATGACGGCGATGCTCTGCGCGACCTCGAGCACGCTCTTCTTCTCGGTCTCGAAAGTTCCGGCTTCCCGGGTCGTCTCGCCGCCGCAGCGCTTGGCGATCCAGTCGACGAAGTCGAGCACGTTGGCCCAGCGCGCCGTGGCGAGCTTTTCGCTGTCCTCGCCGTCGTGCAGGTGCTGCTCGTAGCCGATGTCCTTCAGCCAGCCGAGCAGCAGTGCCCTGGCGTCTTCGCCCCCGACGGTCTGGCGCGCGCGGTACTCGAGATCGTTCACGTAGCGGCCGAATTCGTGCAGCGAGCCGACGGCCTTGGCCGACAGCGCGGTGCCCAGCGACTCCGCGAAGAGCGCCTCGTACAGGCTCGTCTTCCACTGGCTCGCGAAGGTGCCCAGGCTGGCGAGCGTCTGGTGGCCGATGCCGCGCTTGGGCGTGGTCACGGCGCGCAGGAAGGCGGGGTCGTCGTCCTGATTGACCAGCAGGCGCAGCCAGGCGCACAGGTCCTTGATCTCGGCGCGGTCGAAGTAGCTCTGCCCGCCCGAGACCTTGTACGGGATCTGCGCGGCGCGCAGCTTCTGCTCGAACACGCGCGACTGGTGGTTGGCGCGGTAGAGGATGGCGAAGTCCTTCCACTCGATCGCCTGCCCGCCCGCCGGATCGGAGCCCCGCGCGCCGGCGCCGGCGATCGCGCCGCCCTGCCCGCGCAGAGCCTGGATGCGCGAGACCGCGCGCTCGGCCTCGTGCTCCTCGCTGTCGCACTCGACCACGCTCACCGGCTCACCGTCGCCGAACTCGCTCCACAGCTTCTTCTCGAAGATCTTGGGGTTGGCGGCGATCACGCGGTTGGCGGCGCGCAGGATGTTGCCGGTGGAGCGGTAGTTCTGCTCCAGCGCGATCACCTGGAGCTTCGGGTAGTCGAGCGGCAGGCGCTTCAGGTTGTCGATGGTGGCGCCGCGCCAGCCGTAGATGCTCTGGTCGTCGTCGCCCACGGCGGTGAACATCGGCGTGCGCTCGCTGCCGTCGCCGACCAGCAGCTTGAGCAGCTCGTACTGCTGGGCGTTGGTGTCCTGGTACTCATCGACCAGCACGTGCCCGAGCCCGGCCTGCCACTTGGCGCGCACGTCTTGGTGGCGCTGCAGCAGGGCCACCGGCAGGCCGATCAGGTCGTCGAAATCGACCGCCTGGTAGGCGGCCAGGCGTTCCTGGTAGCGCTGCATCACGCGCGCGGCGATGCGCTCGTCGGCGCCGGCGGCCTGGGCTTCGGCCTGCTCCGGCGTGAGGCCCTGGTTCTTCCACAGGCTGATGGTCCATTGCCAGCGCCGCGCCTGCGCTGCGTCGCTGCTGCCGCCGGCGTCGCGCAGCAGGCCGGCGACGTCGTCGCTGTCGAGGATGGAGAACGCGGGCTTCAGGCCGATGGCCTGGCCGTCCTCGCGCAGCAGGCGCACGCCGAGGGCGTGGAAGGTGCTGACGATCAGGCCCTTGCTCGCCTTGGCGCCGACCAGGTCCTTGATGCGCTCGCGCATCTCGGCGGCGGCCTTGTTGGTGAAGGTGATGGCTGCGATCTGCCGCGCCTCGAGGCCCGCGCCGGGGCCGGGTTGCAGCAGGCGGGCGATCTTGTGGGTGATGACGCGGGTCTTGCCGGAGCCGGCGCCGGCGAGCACGAGACTGGGGCCGCTCAGGTGATGAACCGCCTGCAACTGGGCGGGGTTGAGCGAAGGCGGGGGCGACAAGGAAACGGGACCAGGGCAGCGAAAGGGGAGCGCGATCATAGCGATGCGGTGCGCTACTCCCTCTCCCGCGTGCGGGAGAGGGTTGGGGTGAGGGTGCCGCAAGACAGGGCTCGTGCGCTGCCCCACCCTCTCCCAGAGGGAGAGGGAGCAATTCACCATCGAGCGCCTGACATACTGCGCGCCCCATGCCCGACATCCTTGCCGTCACGGTGCCCTTCTTCGCGCTGGTGCTGTGCGGCTGGCTCGCCGCCCGCCTGCACCTGATGCCGGAGGCGACGATCCCGGGTCTGAACGCCTTCGTGCTGTTCTTCGCGCTGCCCTGCATGCTGTTTCGCTTCGGGGCGAGCACGCCGGTGGCCAAGCTGCTCAATCCGGCGATGCTGGCGGTGTGGGGCATCGCGGCGCTGGCGATCGTCGCGCTGACCGTGCGGGTCACCGTGGGCGATCGCGTGAACCTGAAGGACGCCGCCTTCGGCGCGCTGGTCGCCGCCTTTCCGAACACCGGCTTCATGGGCATGCCGCTGATGACCGCCCTGCTCGGCGCGGCGGCCGCCGGGCCGATGATGGTCACGCTGCTCATCGACATGTTCCTCACCAGCTCGGTGTGCCTCGCGCTCGCGCAGATGCACGACAACGCCCACCTGCCGCTGGGCCGGCGGCTGCGCAATGCGCTGCGCGGCCCGATCGGCAACCCGCAGCCGTGGGCGATCGCGCTCGGCGCGCTCTTCTCGGCCTGGAACCTGTCGCTGCCGGGTCCGCTGGACCGCATGGTCGAGTTGCTGGCCGGCGCCGCGACGCCGGTGGCGCTGTTCACCATCGGCGCGGTGCTGTGGCGCGCCGGCCAGCACGTGCACACGCGCACGCCGGCGAAGCTCTACGTGCCCGTGGCGCTGATCAAGCTGGCCGTCCACCCGGCGCTGGTCTTCGCGCTGGGCACTGCTGCCATCGCACTCGGCGCGCCGCTCGCGCCTTTCGAGCTGATGGTGCTCACCCTGGCGGCGGCCCTGCCGTCGGCGAGCAACGTCTCCCTGCTGGCCGAACGCTTCTCGGCAGACAACGGCCGCGTCGCGCGAATCATCATGACCTCGACCGTGCTCGCCTTCCTGAGCTTCTCGGGCCTGGCCGGGCTGTTCGGCGCGAAGCCCGGCTGACACGGGGTTGTCGTCCTGTCGCCTTGGCGACAGCGTTGCGAAGGCGCATCAATCCGCCGGATGCCTGCGGCGCCTCGCACGGCAAATGCACCGAAAACGCTGTGGCCATTTTTATACTTTGTGACGTTTCGGTGGCAGGCGAGAACCACCCGCTGGCACGCATCGAAACGATCCCACCCACAAGGAAACTTCATGAAGCAGATTGCTCTATTCGCCGCGCTGGCGGCCGTCACCGGCGGCGCTTTTGCGCAAAGCAGCGGCGTGACGCTCTACGGCCGCGTGAACACCTCGGTCGAACGGCAGAAGATCAGCGGCGAAGACGCCGTCTACGTGATGCAGAACAACAGCTCGCGCTGGGGCATGCGCGGCAGCGAGGACCTGGGCGGCGGCCTGAAGGCCTTCTTCGGCCTCGAAGCCGGCTTCGCCTCCGACTCCGGCAACGGCAGCGGCGGCTTCAGCCGCGACTCCTATGTCGGCCTCGAAAGCGCCACCCTCGGCCGCCTGCAGCTCGGCCAGATGACCAGCCCGCTGTACTACGCCACCGCCGACTACATCAGCGCGCACAACCACGACACCGGCGTCTCGGCCGATGCCTTCTATTCGCTGCCCAACTACTACGAAGGCACGACGCTCGGCGACGTGAGCGGCTTCGTCAAGAACGCGGTTCAGTACACCACCCCCACCTTCGGCGGTGTGGCGGTGACGGCCCTGGTGTCGGCCGGCGAAGGCTCGGCCACCAAGCCCAAGGGCTACGAGATCTCGGCGGTGTGGGACAGCGGCCCGATCCACCTCGGCGGCGGCTATGCCGAAGACGAGGCCCTGAACGGCGACAAGAACAGCGGCTTCGCGATCCGCGGCCTGTACGAGATGGGCCCGTTCATCTTCGGCGCGATCTACGAACGCAACGACTACGAGCGCGACTTCTTCGGCGCCACCGGCAAGCGCAATCACTACCGCGGCATGGTGATGTACACCATGGGCGCGGCCGAACTGCACCTCAACGTCGGCAAGACCGACGACATCGGCGACAGCGACGACACCGGCGCCATCCAGTACACCCTGGGCACCAACTACAACCTGTCCAAGCGCACCAAGGTCTACGCGTTCTACACCGCCGTCGACAACGACGACAACGGCGAGTACGTGGTGGGCGCGGCCAACGCCGGCGAGAAGTTCTCCTCCTTCGCCATCGGCATTCGCCACAACTTCTGAGCCTTCGCGTTCATTCGAAAGCGGCCCGCGGGCCGCTTTTTCGCATGGGAAGCGCGCGGCGACAATCCGCCCGTGCGCGAACACCGCCTCCACTCTTTCGGACCCACGAGGAACCCGTCATGAAGCACCTGTCCACCCGCCCCCTCTCCACCCGCGCCTTCCTGAAGACCACCGGCCTGCTCGCCTGCGGCCTGCTGCTGGCCGCCTGCGGCAAGAAGGAAGAGCCCGTGGCCGCCACGCCCGCCGCCTCGGCCCCGACGGCCGCTGCCGCACCGGCCAAGACCTACGTGGTGGGCACCGACGCCGCCTACGCGCCCTTCGAGCTGCAAGACGAGAAGGGCGAGATCGTCGGCTTCAGCATCGACCTGCTGCGCGCCGTGGCCGCCAAGGGCGGCTTCGAGGTCAGGTTCGTCAACACGCCCTGGGAGGGCATCTTCAACACCCTGGCGCAGGGCGACCGCGACATGCTGATCTCGTCAATCACCATCACCGAGGATCGCCGGAAGTCCATGGACTTCTCCGAGCCCTACTTCGACGCCTACCAGCTCATCGCGGTGAAGGCCGACTCCACGGTCGGCAAGTTCGCCGACCTCGAGAAACTGATCGTCGGCGTGCAGACCGGCACCACCGGCGACGAGGTGGTGACGCAGTTGAAGGGCAAGAACAGCACGAGCATCAAGCGCTTCGAGTCCATGCCGCTGGCGCTCAAGGAACTCGAGGCCGGCGGCGTCGACGCAGCGGTTGGCGACAACGGCGTGGTCGTGAACTACGTGACCAACAACCCCACGGCGCAGTTCAAGACCGTGAGCGACACCGCCTTCCAGCCCGAGCAGTACGGCATCGCCGTCAAGAAGGGCAACGCCGACCTGCTGGCCATGATCAACAAGGGCCTCGCCGCCATCAAGGCGGACGGCACCTACGACACCATCGTGGCCAAGTACTTCGGCAGTTCCGCGGCGCCGGCCGCAGCCCCGCCGGCAGCATCGGCCGCCTCCAACTGACCGGACAGGGTCTCCCGTGGACTTTCGCTGGGAGATCCTGACCGGCTACGGCCCCTTGTTCGTGGCCGGCGCATGGATGACGGTCAAGCTGACCTTCGTTGCCATCTTCGCCGGCCTGCTGCTCGGCCTGTTGCTCGGCCTGGTGAGCAGTTCGCGCTCGGCGCCCAGGCCGAAGTCGGCGGCGGCCGCCGTGCTCATCAAGCCGGCGCAGTGGCTCACGCTGGCGTACGTGACCTTCTTTCGCGGCACGCCGCTGTTCGTGCAGATCCTGCTCGTGCACTTTGCGCTGATGCCCACGCTGATCCACCCGGACCACGGGCTGCTGCTGGCGGGCGACGCGGCACGCGAGTTCCGCCAGAGCCACGGCGCCTTCTTCTCCGGCGCGCTCGCGCTCACGCTCAACGCCGGCGCCTACATCTCCGAAATCTTCCGCGCCGGCATCCAGAGCATCCACGGCGGCCAGACGCAGGCCGCATACAGCCTGGGCCTGACCTACAACCAGAGCATGCGCCACGTCGTGCTGCCTCAGGCGGTGCGGCGCATGGTGCCGCCGCTGGTCAACGAGGCGGTCACGCTGGTCAAGGATTCGTCGCTCGTCTCGGCCATCGGGCTGGCCGAGCTGGCGCTCGCCGCACGCACCGTCGCCGGTGCGTACTCGCGCTATTGGGAGCCGTACCTGGCGATCTCGGTGGTGTACCTCCTGCTGACGTGGATGCTGTCGACGCTCGCGAAGCGGCTGGAGGCGCCGGAGCATCTGCGGGGACGGTGACGGCGGCCTTTGCCCAGCGAAGATCGAGGGAGGCCGGCGGGAGCGCAAAGGAGCAGACGGCCGGCGTGCACCGGGGTCTTCAGATGGCCAGCGGGTCCACATCCACCGCCCAGCGCAGCACCCCCTTGTGCTCGGGGCGCCTGGCCTGCAGCACGTCGCCCCAGGCGGCGAGAAAGCGCTGCAGCGCCGGCCGGGATGCCGACTCGATCAGCATCTGCGCACGCTCCACATCCGCCACGCGCTGCACCGCCAGCGGCACGGGCGGGTAGATCGCGACCTGCGCCGCTTCGGGCAGGCCCCCCGCCGAGTCGGCGACCGCCTGCAGCCACGCCTGCGCCACCGCCTGGCTGCGCGCGTCGGCCCGCAGCATCGCCAGATGCGCATGCGGCGGCAGGCCCGCCGAAAGCCGCTCGGTGAGCTGCTGCCGGGCGAAGGCTTCGTAGTCGTGCGCGCGCAGCGCGGCATAGAGCGGATGCTGCGGATGCCAGGTCTGCACCCACATCTCCGCCCGCGCCGCCTGTTCGGCGTCGCGCCCCGCGCGCCCGGCGGCCTGGAGCAACAGCGCGAACAGCCGCTCCGGGCCGCGGAAGTCGCTGCTGAAGAGCGCCGCGTCGGGATTGACGGCCGCCACCAGCGTGATGCGCCGGAAGTCGTGGCCCTTGGCGATCATCTGCGTGCCGACCAGCACGTCGATCTCGCCGGCATGCACGCGCGCCAGTTCGGCCTCCAGCGCGCCGCTGCGCCGCGTGGTGTCGGCATCGATGCGGCCCAGGCGCGCGCCGGGCAGCAGCGCCGCGAGCTGCTCTTCGAGACGCTCGGTGCCGCGGCCGACCGGCTGGATGTCGGGGTTGCCGCAGTCCGGGCAGGCACGCGGCACCCGCTCGGTGAAGCCGCAGTGGTGGCAGCGCAGCGTGCGGTCGCGCTTGTGGAACACCCGCCAGGCGCTGCAGTGCGCGCAGGCGCTTTTCCAGGCGCAGTCGGTGCAGTGCAGCACCGGGGCGTAGCCGCGGCGGTTGAGGAACACGAGGCTTTGCTCGCCACGCGCCAGCCGCTCCTGCAGCGCGGCCAGCAGCGGCGGGGCGATCGGCGTGTCGCGCAGGGTTTCGCGCGGCAGGCGGCCCATGTCCACCAGACGCACCGCCGGCAGTGCGCCGCCGCCGATGCGCGCGCTCAGCGTGAGGCGGCGGTAGCGCCCCGGCCCGCCCTCGGCCGGCGCGAGCGCGTTGTGCCAGCTTTCGAGCGAGGGCGTGGCCGAGCCCAGCAGCACCGGCACGCGCTCGATGCGCCCGCGCACCACGGCGAGGTCCCGGGCCGAGTAGCGTGCGCCCTCCTGCTGCTTGTAGGAGGGGTCGTGCTCCTCGTCGACCACGATCAGGCCCAGCCGCGGCAGCGGCGCGAACACGGCGAGCCGCGTTCCCAGCACCAGATCGGCCTCGCCGAGCAGCGCCATCAGCCAGTGCTTCAGGCGCTTCGCCGGCGTGAGGCCGCTGTGCAGCGAGACGACGCGCCGGCCGGGGAAGCGCTCGACGAAGCGCGCTTCGAGCTGCGGCGTGAGGTTGATCTCGGGCACCAGCACCAGCGCCTGTCGGCCCGCATCGAGCGCACGGCGCGCCTCGCGCAGGTAGATCTCGGTCTTGCCGCTGCCGGTGGCGCCGTGAAGCAGGGTCGCACCCGGGGAGCCAGGGGGCGCCGCGTCGCAGGAGTGCTGCGGCTGCGGCCCGGCCGAAGCGAGCGCAGCCAGTGCCGCGGCCTGCTCCGCGCTGGGGACGGGTCCCGCGGCGTCGGCCGGCTCTTGCGCCGACCCGGTTTGCGGCGCTCGGCCGGCGGGTTTCGCAGCGAGCCGGGCGCGCAGGCGACCCACCCTGCGCGCCAGACCGGCGGCGTCCAGGCCGCGCAGTTCGGCCGGCAGCACCGCCAGGGCGATCTCGCCCGGGCTGCGCTGGTAGTAGGCGGCCGCGAAGTCGACCAATGCGCGCCAGCCCCCCGGCAGCGGCGGCACGGCGTCGAGCGGCTCGCCGGTCGCGCGCAGTGCGTCGAGTCCGAGCGTCGGCGACTCGGCGGTGACCGGCGCATCCCACACGATGCCCAGGACCTCCCGCCGTCCGAGGGGCACGCGCAGCAGGCTGCCGGGCTCGAGGGGCACTCCGGCGCGGTAGTCGAGGACGCCCTGCAGGCCGCTGTGCTGCGGTGCATCGACCAGAACGGCCAGGCGTACACCGCCAACCTCTGCCCCGGAGGTCGCCTCCGGCACGGCCGGTTCTTCAGCGATCGGCAAAGCGGTCGACTTGGCCACGGAATCTCGAACGGTTGTGAGGGAACGAGCCCAAGTCTTTGATTCGTTTGAGCTTTATGAGCTATCCACGCAGCCTGTGGAAAACTTTGTGGGAAACCTGCCAAAACGGGCGCTAAATGCGCGTCGTTATTGAGCTGCGGACGGAGTGAGGCTTTTTGAGGCAGCCTTCAGCCTCTATAAGAATCAAGGACTTAGCGAGATTGCCGCCGCGCACGGTGCTGCGGCGCACAAGCTTGCCGCGTGACGACGCCCTGAGTCGTTTTTGGGGATAAGTCAAGCGCCAATCGGGCGGAAGGCGGGCAAACCCTGAACATTTCTTCAGGAGGACCGGCTCAAGTCCCGCGCTGCCGGCGCGAATGCTCGTGGACCGCCTCGACCAGCACCTCGACGCTTTCCGGCGGCGTGTGCTGGCTGATGCCGTGCCCGAGGTTGAACACGTGGCCGCTGCCGGCGCCCGGCGGGCCGAAACTGTCGAGGGCGCGCGCCACCTCGTCGCGGATCTGCTGTGGCTCGGCGAACAGCACGTTGGGGTCGAGGTTGCCCTGCAGCGCCACGCGCGCGCCGATGCGCGCTCTCGCCGAGGCGAGATTGGCGGTCCAGTCGAGGCCGACGACCTCGCAGCCGCTGCCGGCTATCGCTTCCAGCCACGGGCCGCCGCCCTTCGTGAACACGATCCGCGGCACCGGGCAGCCCTCGTGCTCGCGCTCGAGCTGGCCGAGCACGCGCTCGGTGTAGGCCAGGCTGAAGCGCTGGAAGGCGCCGTCCGCGAGCACGCCGCCCCAGCTGTCGAAGACCATCACCGCCTGCGCGCCCGCCGCGATCTGCGCGTTGAGGTAGGCCGCGACGGCGTCGGCGTTGACCTCGAGGATGCGGTGCAGCAGATCGGGCCTGCGATACATCATCGTCTTGACGAGCCGGTAGTCGCTGCTGCCCGCGCCCTCGACCATGTAGCAGGCCAGCGTCCACGGGCTGCCGGAAAAACCGATCAGCGGCACCCGGCCTTTCCTTTCGCCGCCCGCCTCCTGCACCAGCGCGCGGCGGATCGAGGCGACCGCGTCGAACACGTAGCGCAGCCTGGCCATGTCGGGCACCGCAAGCCGGGCAACGTCGTCCTCGGTCCTCACCGGCCGGGCGAAGCGCGGCCCCTCGCCGTTGACGAAGCTCAGGCCCAGGCCCATGGCGTCGGGCACGGTGAGGATGTCGGAGAACAGGATGGCCGCGTCGAGCTCGTAGCGATCGAGCGGCTGCAGGGTCACTTCGGTGGCGAAGCCGGGGTTCGTGGCCAGGCCCATGAAGCTGCCGGCCCGCTCGCGGGTGGCGCGGTACTCGGGCAGGTAGCGGCCGGCCTGCCGCATGAGCCACACCGGCGTGCAGTCGGTCGGCAGCCGCAGGCAGGCGCGCAGGAAACGGTCGTTGGCGAGGTTCGGCAGTCGGGGCTCTTCGCCGGCGGCCTGGCCGTCGGTGTGGGGCGCGAGAGGGGCGGCGGGAAGGCTCATCGCGCGATTATCCGTGGGGCATCGCTGGCGCGACAGCCCCGCCGAGCCACTGGGCCACGACCGGCGCGGGTCCCGGCGCCTGCGCCGCGGCCCAGACCAGCGGCGGGCCGGCCACGCGCGTGCCGGGCGCGGCGTCCGGCCATTGCCGCAGCACCTCGAACACGAAATCCGCCACCGACTCGGCGCGCACCGGCTGCTCGCGCGTGGGCACGAGATAGTGCATCTGCGAGAGCATCCAGCGCGCCAGGCGCTGCGCGCGCCGGTGCAGCGCTTGGCGCGGCGCATCCTGCGCCGGTCGCACGAACAGCAGCCGCTCGAAGCCCAGGGCCGCCACCGCGTGCTCGTCCAGCGACGCCAGCCCGTGCTGCAAGGCCTGCGGCAGCAGCGCAGGTGCGACCGGGCACACCACGGCCAGCGTGTGCACGCCGCCGCCGCGCAGGCGTGCGGCCAGCGCCGGCAGGCCGGCCGGCTCGGGCAGGTGATAGGCCTCGTCGCGGCCGAAATGGTCGCGCCCGCGGTCGAACACCACCACGGCCACGTCGGCGGCCAGCGGGGCCGTGCCGGCCGTGGCATGCGGCACGGCGCTCAGCCCGCGCAGGCCGGCAACCAGCGGCGCGGCGGTGAGCACGCCGATGTCGGCGAAGCGTCCGGCGGCGAGCGCGCGCTCGAGCACGGCGCGGCCCAGGGCGCCGCCGGCTCCGGCGATCAGCAGCCGCTGCGGCGTGAGCGCGGCCTCGGGCCGCGGCGCGCTGAGTGCGCCGCGCAACGCAGCCGTGGTGTCGAGGACCTTTTCCGGTTTCACTGTGGTTAGGATAGCCAGCGCGTGGCGCGCCCCGCGTCCGTCCGGCTGACCCGTTGCGGGCCCGCCGCAGCGTCTGCCTCTCACCTAGGACCGCCATGCTCCGTCGCGCACTCGCCCTGTTCGCCGTGTTTGCCAGCCTCGCGCTCGGCGGTTGCGGCTACAACGAATTCCAGCGTCTGGACGAACAGGCCGATGCGGCCTGGTCGGAGGTGCTCAATCAGTACCAGCGCCGCGCCGACCTCATTCCCAACGTCGTCGCCACCGTCAAGGGCGAAGCGAACTTCGAGCAGGAAACGCTCACCCGCGTGGTCGAGGCCCGCGCGCGCGCGACGAGCATCCAGGCGACGCCCGAACTCGTCAACGACCCGGCGGCGTTCCAGCGCTTCCAGGCTGCGCAGGGCGAGGTGTCCAGCGCCTTGAGCCGTTTGCTGGCGGTGGTGGAGAACTACCCCAACCTCAAGGCCAACCAGGGCTTCCAGGACCTGCGCGTGCAGCTCGAAGGCACCGAAAACCGCATCACCGTGGCGCGCAACCGCTACATCAAGGCGGTGCAGGAGTACAACGTGCTGGCCCGCAGCTTTCCCAACAACCTGACCGCGATGGTGTTCGGCTACGACCCCAAGCCGAACTTCACGGTGCAAAACGAAGCCCAGATCTCTCAGCCGCCCGCCGTCGAGTTCGACTTCGGCAAGTCCGGCGCACCCGGCGCGGGCAGCGCTCCGCCGGCGCCGGCGCCCGCCTCGCGATAAGCGAGGCCACGCGGACAACGACGGTGGGCTGCGCTTGCATGACACCGGGGGCCCGGCGCTCGCCGTCGAACCTCAACGCGCGCTGCGGTGCACGCCGCACAAGTCGGGCCGGCTCGAGAAGGGCTGCGCCTTGATGCGTCTCGTGCGCGCCTGGCCCGCGCTGCTGATGGCGCTGATCCTCGCCCTCGCCGGCACGCCGGTGCGGGCGCAGGACCTGGTGCCCGTGCCCGAACTCACGGCCCGGGTGATCGACCGGACCGGCACGCTCGGCCCCGAGCAGACCGCCGCACTGGAGGCCCGGCTGGCCGCCTTCGAGAGCGAGGTCGGCTCCCAGCTGGTGATCCTGATGGTGCCGGCCACCGCGCCCGAGGACATCGCCGACTACACGCAGCGCGTCGGCGACGCCTGGAAGATCGGCCGGGCGGACGTGGGCGACGGCCTGCTCATCGTCGTGGCCAAGAACGAGCGCCGGCTGCGCATCGCGCCCGCCAAGGCGCTCGAAGGCGCCGTGCCCGACCTCGCGGCCAAGCAGATCATCGACCGCTACCTCACCCCGGCCTTTCGCGCCAACGACTACGCCGGCGGCCTGAGCGCCGCGGTGGATGCGCTGGCCGCCCGCATCCGCGGCGAAGCGCTGCCCGCGCCCGGTGCCCGCGGCGCCCCCTCGCAGCCGGGCGCGCAGTGGCAGGACCTGGCGCTGTTCTTCCTGCTCGCCGTGCCGGTGGTCGGTGGCGTGCTGACCGCCGTGCTCGGCCGCAAGCTCGGGTCGCTGGCGACCGGCGCGGGGGCCGGCGGCCTGGCCTGGCTGGCCAGCGCGAGCCTGCTCATCGGCGGCGTGGCGGCGGTGGTCGCGCTGCTGCTGGTGGGCGTGCTGGGCGTCGGCTCGGCGCGGCGCGGCGGCCGGGGCGGCGTGATACCGCCCGTGATCTGGGGCGGCGGGGGCGGCGGGGGATGGGGCGGCGGCGGGGGTTTCTCGTCGGGCGGCGGGGGCAATTTCGGCGGCGGCGGCGCCTCGGGAGGCTGGTGATGAAACTCGGCCGCCTGCTGCGTCACCGCTGGCTCGACGAGGACGACGCGCGCCGCGCGCTCGGCGCCGAGGCGCTGGCACGCATAGAGGCGCGCGTGCGCGCCAGCGAGAAGCACCACAGCGGCGAGATCCGCGTGTGCGTGGAAGCCGGGCTGCCGCTGTCCTACCTGTGGCGCGACGCCACGCCGCGCGAGCGGGCCATCACGCTGTTCGGCAAGCTGCGCGTGTGGGACACCGAGAACAACAACGGCGTGCTGCTCTACCTGCTGCTGGCCGAGCATGCGATCGAGATCGTGGCCGACCGCGGCCTCGCCCGCCAGGCCGGCACCCCCGAGTGGCAGGCCATCGTCGCCGAGATGGGCGTGGCCTTTCGCGAGGGGCGCTTCGAGGACGGCCTGAACGCCGCGATCGACCATGTCGATGAGTTGCTGCGCCGGCATTTCCCGCTGCCGCCCTCGAGCGCCAACCCGAACGAGCTGCCCGACGCGCCGGTGTTGCGCTGACGCCCGGCCGTACGGGTGCCGATCGGGCCGGTCGTCGCACGCACACAGCGCGGCAAGAGAACCAAGACAGGACCGAGGACGCAGCGCCACCCTTGCCGGCCGCCGCCGGCCTTGCGGACTCCCCTTCAGCGCAAAGGCTCGCGCAGGGAACCGGCGACCATGTCGAAGCGGAACAGCCGGCACTCGATGGGGCCGTTCCACATCGGCACGCGCAGGCTTTCCTTCAGGCGCAGCGCCTGCGGCAGCTTCATGTCGGGGCTCAGCACCCAGGCGGTCCAGCCCGGGTAGGCGCGTTTCCAGTGCGCGGCCAGATGCGCGAAGAACTCGCCGGCCGTGGCGCCGCCTTCGAAGCCTTCCCGAGCAGGCGCGGCTTGCCCGCCCGCCCCGCGATCGGCGTGGCCCTGCGCGCCGGATCGTGAGCCCGTTCCGAGCTCGCCGCGCGAGCGGCTCGCCGGTGCCGACGCGCGCGGCCCGCCGCGCGATCCCTTGGGCTCGATGCGCTCGCCGTAGGGCGGGTTCATGAGCAGGCTGCCCGTCGCGGCGGGTGCGGCGCGCTGGAGGGCATCGACCGTCTTGAGTTCGAGCGCGGCGCGCACGCCCGCGCGCTCGGCGTTGCGCGCGGCGAAGTCGGTCATGCGGAAGGACACGTCGCCCGCGAAGATCGCCACGGCGCTCGGGTGCTGCCCCGCGCGCGCCGCCTCGCGCAGTTCGCGCCAGCCGCGCTGCGCGCCGGTCTCGCGGAAGGGCCCGAGCCGCTCGAAGGCGAAACGCCGCATCGACCCGGGCGCGATGCCGCAGGCGATCTGCGCGGCCTCGATGGCGATGGTGCCGGAGCCGCACATCGGGTCGAGCAGCGGGCCGTCCTGCGCGCGTCCCTGCCAGCCGGCGGCGGCCAGCATGGCGGCGGCCAGCGTTTCCTTGAGCGGGGCCTCGCCCTGGTCTTCGCGCCAGCCGCGCTTGAACAGCGCCTCGCCCGAGGTGTCGACGTAGAGGGTGGCACGGTCCGGGGCCAGGTGCAGCAGCAGCGGCAGGTCGGGGTGGCGGGTGTTCACGCTGGGCCGCGCGCCTTGCGCCTCGCGCATGGCGTCGCACACGCTGTCCTTGATGCGCAGGCCGGCGAAGTTGAGGCTCTTGAGCGGCGCGCGCTGCGCGGTCACATCGACCTTGAGCGTCTGCGCCGGTGTGATCCAGTCGCCCCAGGGAACGCTGCGTGCTAGCGTGTAGAGATCGTCTTCGCCGCGGTAGCCGCCTTCGGCCACCCGCCACAGCACGCGCTGCGCCAGGCGGCTGCCCAGGTTGAGCGCCATCGCCTCGGCCGTGCCGCCCGCAAGGGTGACACCGCCACGCCGGGCCAGCGGCGCGGCCTCGGGCAACAAGCGCTGCACCTCGGCCGCGAGCAGCGCCTCGACACCGGCCGCACAGGGCAGGAAAAGCTGCGTGACCGCGCCGCTCACATGGCCCGCCGCAGGTTGGCCGGCGCGATCTTGAGCGCCTCGCGGTACTTGGCCACGGTGCGGCGCGCGACCTGGATGCCCTGCTCCTCGAGCATGAGGCTCAACTGGCTGTCGGACAGCGGCTTCTTCGCGTCTTCCGCGGCGACGAGCTGCTTGATCAGCGCGCGCACCGCCGTGCTCGACGCGTTGCCGCCGGCCTCGGTGTTGAGCGAGCTGCCGAAGAAGTACTTGAGCTCGTAGGTGCCGAAGGGCGTGCTCATGTACTTGGCGGTGGTCACGCGCGAGATGGTCGATTCGTGCAGGCCGAGTTCGTCGGCGATCTCGCGCAGCACCAGCGGCTTCATGGCGATCGCCCCGTGGCTGAAGAAGCCCTTCTGCCGCTCGACGATGGCCTGGCTCACGCGCTGGATGGTGTCGAAGCGCTGCAGGATGTTCTTCATGAACCAGCGCGCCTCCTGCAGCCGCGCCGACAGGCCTGCGCCCGATTCGGTGCGCGCGCCGCGCTGCTGCTTGATGGCCTGCGCGTAGAGGTCGTTGATGCGCAGCTTGGGCATCACGTCGGGATTGAGCATCACCTTCCAGCCGCGGCCGGCCTTTTGCACGATGACGTCGGGCACGATGATGTTGGCCTCGGCTTTCGTGAAGGGCCGGCCCGGCTTGGGCTCGCAGCGCACGATGAGCGCCTGCGCGGCCTTGAGCAGCTCTTCGTCGGCGCCGGTGGCGGCCATGAGCTTCTTGTAGTCGCGCCGCGCCAGCAGCGCGAGGTGGTGCTTGCAGACGAGCACGGCGATGGCCTGGGCTTCGCAGCGCGGGCCGGCGCGCAGTTGCAGCACCAGGCATTCCGACAGGTCGCGCGCGCCCACGCCGAGCGGCTCCAGGTTCTGCAGCCACTTGAGCGCGCATTGCAGCCGCGAGAGCAGCTCCTCGAAGGCCTCCACGTCCTGCGGCTCGACCGCGCCGTCGTCGGCGATGCCGGCCAGGCGGCGGGCGATCTCCTCGAGCGCATCGGCCAGGTAGCCGTCCTCGTTGAGCGACTCGATCAGCACCATCACCGCGGCACGGTCGGTGGGGGACAGGCGCATGCCTCGCAGCTGCTCGTGCAGGTGGTCCTGCAGGCTGATGCCGGCGCTGTTGCGCTCCATCGGGTCGTAGTCGTCGCCCTCCGGCGCCGTGCCCTTGGAAGGCGTTTCGCGGATGCCGTCGAAATCTTCGCGCTCGGTGCCGTTCTCCCAGTCCTCGCGTTCCGTGGCGCCGAACTCGACCGCATCGACCGAGGCCGGCTCGGCCGGCTCGCTGCCGGCTTCCGCGCCGCCGCCCTCCCAGGCCTCGTCGTTCTGGCGCTCGCTGGCCGTGGCGCGCTCGGGGGGCGCCTCGAAGGGACCGGGCGTTTCCTCCGCCACCTCGAGGAAGGGGTTCTGCTCGAGCATCTGCTCGACCTCCTGGTGGAGTTCGAGCGTCGACAACTGCAGCAGCCGGATCGACTGCTGGAGCTGCGGCGTGAGTGCGAGGTGCTGCGAAAAGCGCAGCTGCAGGCCCGGCTTCATTCGACGTGTTTCAGGACCGGGCCCCGCTCACATCCGGAAGTGCTCGCCAAGGTAGACCTTGCGCACGTCCGGGTTCTCGACGATCTGCTGCGGCGTGCCTTCGGCCAGCACGCGGCCCTCGCTGATGATGTAGGCGCGGTTGCAGATGCCCAGCGTCTCGCGCACGTTGTGGTCGGTGATCAGCACGCCGATGCCGCGGCTCTTGAGAAAACCGATGATCCGCTGGATCTCGATCACGGCGATGGGATCGACCCCCGCGAAGGGCTCGTCGAGCAGGATGAAACGCGGCTGCGTGGCCAGCGCCCGCGCGATCTCGACCCGGCGCCGCTCGCCGCCCGAGAGCGAAGGCGCGGGGCTGTCGCGCAGCTTCTCGATCGACAGGTCGTGCAGCAGGCCATCGAGCAGCTCGTCGATGCGCGCCTTGCCGAAGGCCTTGCCGCGCTCGTCCTGCTGCAGCTCCAGCACGGCGCGGATGTTCTCTTCCACCGTGAGCTTGCGGAAGATCGAGGCCTCCTGCGGCAGATAGCTCAAACCCAGGCGCGAGCGCTTGTGGATCGGCAGCCGCTCGATCGGTTCGCCGTCGATGAGGATCTCGCCCGCGTCGGCGCGCACCAGCCCCACGATCATGTAGAAGCTCGTGGTCTTGCCGGCGCCGTTGGGGCCCAGCAGCCCGACGACTTCGCCGGCCGCCACGGCGAGGTGCACGTCCTTGACGACCTTGCGTGCGCCATAGGTCTTTTGCAGGCCGCTCGCTTCGAGGCGGCTGGTCTGGGCTTGCGGCAAGGCGCTCACGGCCGGGCCTCCGGCGAGCCGGCCGGTGCGGCGGCGGGCGCGGATGCCGAGTCGGAAGGCGGGCTCGACGACAGCACGGGCGCCTGTGCCGGCGGCGTGGCCGGTGCCGCGGTGGGGCCGGGCGTCTCGCGCGGCGTGAGCACGCCGCGCACGCGGCCGGCCGGCGCGGCCGAGTCGGGGCCGCCGACCACCTGGAACACCTCGGAGGTGTTGTCGTAGGAGATGGTGCTGCCCGACACTTCATCGGCCAGAGTGTTGCCCCGAAAACGCCGCATCACCGCCCGGTTGATGAGCTTGACGGTGTCGGTGCGCCCGTCGTACTCCAGGCGCTCGGCCTCGCCCTCGATGTACTCGTCGGTGCCGGCGCGCTTCTGGCGGAAGTAGGCGCGCTTGTCTGGCCAGCCCGTGGCGATGGCCGACTGGTAGCCCTGCGCGCCCTGCCGGACCTCGACCCGGTCGGCGCGGATCACGATGCTGCCCTTGGTGATCTCGACGTTGCCCTGCAGGATGTTGACCTGCTTCTGCTCATCGACCCGCGCCGAATCGGCCGCGAAGTTGAGCGGCTGGTTGCGATCCTCGTTGGCCGCCCACGCCGGTGCCGCGACGGCCGCAGCCACACCGAGCAGGGCGGCGGCCAGGGGGTGCGCGGACCGCGCGAGCCGGCGGGCCGCAACGGCACAAAGGAAGGGGAAGGGCATCACGGCTGAATCGGCATGAATCTTGCTGCCGATTCTAGGGGGAAGGCGACGGCGTTTCGCCGTCGCACAAACCCGCTGGTCCGCGATGGAATCGCCGTTGGGCTCAGGCGCCCTTGCGCGACTGCGCGAGGAGGTAATCGGTCACCGCCAGGGCGCGCTCGTTGGAGCCGGCCATCGAGCCCGAGGTGGTGTAGCGACCATCGATGCCCAGGGCGGGCGTGCCGTCGATCCTGTAGCCGTTCGACAGCGCGGCGGCCTGCTTGGCCTTGCCCTGGACGCTGAAGGAGTTCATCACGTCGAGGAACTTCGCCTTGTCCACGCCGTTCTTCGCCACGAAGTCGCCCACGGCCTCGGGCGTGCTGAGCGGGTTGCGCTCGACGTGCATTGCGGTGAAGACCTTGCGGTGCAGGGAATCGACGAGGCCGAGCGTCTCGATCGCGAAGTAGAGCTTCTGGTGCAGCACGAAAGGCACTTCGCGAAAGGCCACCGGCAGGCGGCGAAAGCTCACATCGGCCGGCAGCTTCTCCACCCACGCCTCGAGAGCCGGCTCGAAGGAATGGCAGTGCGGGCAGCCGTACCAGAAGAACTCGACCACCTCCAGGCGCTTGGGATCCTGCGTGGGCTGGCGCTGCGACAGCTTCAGGTACTGCTTGCCCTCGACCGGCGCACCCTGCGCCGCGGCAGACATCGGAAGCCACAGGCCGGTCATCGCGCCGCCGGCGGCGAAGGTCGTGAAGTCACGACGGTTCATTGGAAATCCTCTCTGTAACGAATGCACGGAAGCATGCACGCAGGCACGCTGCTCGAAGCTGCTGCGGTGGAGTCCGGGGCGCTGGCGAAGTTCATTTCTGGACCCGCACCAGCGCGGTGGTGGTGCCGCTGCCGTCGAGCGTGTCCTTGGCGGCCTGGGCGTCCGCGCGCTGCGTGAACGGCCCCACGCGCACCCGGTACATGATGCGGCCCGACTGTTCGCGCTCGCTGATCTTGGACTCGAAGCCCTGGATCGCGAGCCGCGCGCGCTGCGCTTCGGCTTCCTCGGTGCGCCCGTAGGCGCCGACCTGCACGAAGTAGACGAAGGCGTCGGCGCTCGGCGCCACCGGGCGCGGATCGTCGCCCAGGATGGCGGCCGGATTGCGCTGCGGCGCGGCGGCCGTGCGCTCGCCGGTCACCGGGTCGGTGAAGGGCGGCGGCAGCACCACGCCAGCCGGCGGCCCGGGGGGCGCCGAGCCCGGCACGGCGGGGTTCTTGCCGGCCAGCGGCAGGTTGGGGTTCCAGTTCTTGTTCTTTTCGACTTCGGCGGCGTCCTGCTCGGCCGTGCGCTGCGGCACCTTGTCGATGAAGGGGATCGGCACCTTGGTGACGTAGAGAGCGACCCCGAGCGCGAGCGCCAGCCCCACCAGGCCACCGACGACCAGGCCGATCAGAAAGCCGCCGTGCTGGGCGCGGCGCACGGGAGTACGGGAACGGGAGGCAGCAGGCATCGAAGAACTCCGGGTCACATTTTTTCGGGGGCGGCCACGCCGAGCACGGCCAGGCCGCTGGCCAGCACTTGCGCGGTCGCGGCCAGGAGGGCCAGGCGTGCGCGCGTGAGTTCGCCGTCCTCGCCGAGGAAGCGCTCGGCCGCGTAGTAGCTGTGGAAGGCGCCGGCCAGATCGCGCAGATAAAAACTCACGTCGTGCGGCGCGAGATCGTTGGCGGCGGCAGCGAGCATGCCGGGGTAGGCGGCGAGCTTGAGCATCAGCGCGTCTTCGGTCGGTGCGGTGAGCAGCGCCAGGTTGCGCTGCTCCGGCACGCGCTCGTCCACCGCCGCGTCGGACGGGGACTGCTCGCGCCACTGCCGCAGCACGGAGCAGATGCGCGCATGCGCGTACTGCACGTAATAGACCGGGTTCTCGTCGCTGGTCTTGCGCGCGAGATCGACGTCGAACACGAACTCGGTGTCGGCCTTGCGGCTGATGAGGAAGAAGCGCACCGCGTCGCGGCCGGTCCAGTCGATGAGGTCGCGCAGAGTCACGTAGCTGCCGGCGCGCTTGGAGATCTTGACCTCCTCGCCGCCCTTCATCACGGTGACCATCTTGTGCAGCACGTAGTCGGGGTAGCCGGGCGGGATGCCGGCGCCTGCCGCCTGCAGGCCGGCGCGCACGCGGGCGATGGTGCCGTGGTGGTCGCCGCCCTGCACGTTGACGACCTTGTGGAAGCCGCGCTCCCACTTGTCGATGTGGTAGGCCACGTCGGGCACGAAGTAGGTGTAGCTGCCGTCGGACTTGCGCATGACGCGGTCCTTGTCGTCGCCGTACTCCGTGCTGCGCAGCCACAGTGCGCCGCCGTCCTCGAAGGTCTTGCCCGCGGCCGACAGGCGCTGCACCGTCTTCTCGACCTTTCCACTGGCGTACAGGCCGGACTCGAGGAAGTAGTTGTCGAAGGCGACGCCGAAGGCGCGCAGGTCGAGGTCCTGTTCGTGGCGCAGGTAGGCCACGGCGAACTGGCGGATGCCTTCCAGATCCTCGGGATCGCCCGAGGCGGTGAACTCGCGGTCGTCGGCCCGCACGGTCTTGCACGCCATGAAGTCGGCGGCGATCTCGGCGATGTACTCGCCGTTGTAGGCGGTCTCGGGCCAACCGGCCCGGCCCGGCTCGAGGCCCTTGATGCGCGCCTGCGTCGAGGCGGCCAGCGTGGCGATCTGCACCCCGGCATCGTTGTAATAGAACTCGCGCGTGACCTGCCGGCCCTGCGCCTCGAACAGGCGGCAGATGGCATCGCCCAGCGCGGCCTGGCGGCCGTGGCCGACGTGCAGCGGCCCGGTCGGGTTGGCAGAGACGAACTCGACCAGCACCCTCTCCCCGCAAGGCGCCCGGTGGCCGAAGCGCGGCCCCGCCTCCAGCACCTCGGCCACGACCTGCTGACGCGCCGCCGGCGTCAGACGCAGGTTGATGAAGCCGGGCCCGGCGATCTCCATCGCCTGCACCCAGCGCTGCACGGCGGGCTTGCGCTGCAGGGCCTCGACGAGCGAGGCCGCGAGCTCGCGCGGATTGCGCCTGAGCGGCTTGGCGAGTTGCATCGCCGCGGTGCAGGCGAGATCGCCATGGGCGGCCTGCTTGGGGCTTTCGAAGGCGGCGGGCGATGCTTGCTCGGGAGCCAGCTCGGCGAGCACCTCGCCGAGGGCCTGCAGGAGCTCTTGCTGGACACGGATCATCGAGCGATTTTACGGGCGGGGTGGTGCCGCACCGGGCCCGGCACTACGTCACGGCCGCGGGAAGGCATCATGTCGCGCCGGTTGCCGCAGGACGTGCGCGGTGAAAAGATGCCCAACCCAGTGTGAGCTCATGACGCCCCCTCTCGCCCCATCCCTTCCCAGCCGGATCGGCAAGTACCGCGTGCTGCGCCTGCTCGGCGAGGGTGCCACGAGCGAGGTCTTTCTCTGCGTCGACGACTTCAACAGCCGCGAGGTCGCGGTCAAGCGCGTGCGCGCGGGGGCGCTGGCCGACGTGAGCGAAGGCGCGCTGCAGGCGCGCTTCTTCGCCGCCGAGGCCGCCCTCGTGGGACGGCTGCAGCACCCGAACGTGGTGCAGATCTTCGACGCCGTCGCCGACCCGGACGAGCCCTACGTCGTGATGGAGTACGTGCCCGGCACGACGCTGCGGCCCTACTGCCGGGCCGACCAGCTGCTGCCGCTCGACCAGGTGGTGGAAATCGGCTTCAAGTGCGCCATGGCCCTGGGCTACGTGTCGCGCCAGGGCCTGATCCACCGCGACGTGAAGCCCGCCAACCTGCTGGCCGTGACCGTGGGCGCCGACATCACCGAAGTCAAGGTGAGCGACTTCGGCAGCGTGCTCAACCTGCATGCCGACACCACCCAGGTGTTTCGCGTCGGCTCGCTGGCCTACATGTCGCCCGAGCAGCTCGATGGCGACGAGCTCGACCCGCGCGCCGACATCTACTCGCTGGGCGCCGTGCTCTACCACCTGATCGCCGGACGCCAGCCCTTCGACGCCACGGCTCAGTCGGTGCTCATGGCGCAGATCTACGGCGCGAAGCCGGAGCCGCTGAGCGCCTTGCGCGCCGGCATCGATCCGGCGCTCGATGCGGTGATCCAGCGCGCGCTCGCCAAGCAGCCCGGTGAGCGCTACGCCGGCTGGGACGAGTTCGCGCAGGCGCTCTCGGGCCTGGTCGCCGAGCGCAAGGTGCCGCGCGGCGGACGGCAGAACGTGCTCGACTCCGAGCGCTTCAACCTGCTGCGCTCGCTCGACTTCTTCAACCTCTTCGGCGATGTGCAGTTGTGGGAGGTGGTGCACCGCGCCACCTGGCAGCGCTACCCGGTGGGCCACCTCATCTACCGCAAGGGCGAGGAAGGCAACACCTTCCACATCATCGCCGCGGGTTCGGTGGACGTGCACCGCGACGGCGTGCAGGTGGCGCACCTGGGCGCCGGCACCTCGGTGGGCGAGATGGTCTATCTCGCGCCGAACCCCGAGCTCAAGCGCCACAGCACCGACGTGGCTGTGGTCGAGCCGGCGACCATGATCTCCTTCACGCCGGAATCGCTGGCGCGGCTGAGCCCCGGCTGCCGGCACCTGTTCGACGAAGCCTTCATCCGCGTGCTGGTGCGGCGCCTGCACGTGGCGCACGAGGCGCTGGCTTATCCGCGGCGCATCCTCTGAGCCCCGGTTTCCGGGAGTCGCTGGATCACCTCACTGCGAAACTGACGGGCCGCGTCGCCTCCGCTCTTGCCCCGTTGTTGCGGTCTTCACCGCATGCTTGAATCGCGGCGGCGATCCCGCCGCCCGTCCGCCTCCTCGACGAGGCCAGAGGAGACTCGATGAAGCACCGTTTCACCGCGCTGACCGTGGCCGCCTGCCTGTTCGGAACGGCTCAGGCAACCACCCACCGCGACGCGCCCGACATGAACGCGGGCGCCGCCAGCAAGGCGCCGACGGCGCAACAGACGAAGATGGCCACCTGCAACAAGGACGCCACCGGCAAGACGGGCGACGACCGCAAGGCCTTCATGAAGGAGTGCCTGTCGGCCAAGCCGCCGACCCAGCAGGAGAAGATGACGCTGTGCAACAAGGACGCTACCGGCAAGTCGGGCGACGAGCGCAAGGCCTTCATGAAGGAGTGCCTGTCGGCCAGGAAATGAGCCGCCCGGCGCGCCATCGAGGCGCCGCGGGTGAAGGTCAGAAGGTCAGCTCACCGACGCCCAGTAGCCCGCATCGCCGTAGGTGTGCTTGAGGAAATCGATCCACAGCCTCACCCGCAGCGGCAGGTGCTTGCGCTGCGGGAACACCGCGTAGATGCCGTTCGGCGGCGCCGCGAACTCGTCGAGCACGCTGACCAGTTGGCCGCGTGCGACCTCGTGCTCGACCTCCCAGGTGCTGCGCCACGCGATGCCCTGCCCGGCCAGGCACCAGTCGTGCAGCACCTGGCCGTCCGAGCAGTCGTAGCGTCCGCTCGGGCGCAGGTGAGCGGTCTCGCCGTCGATGGTGAAGGCCCAGCCGCGCGACTGCCCTGCCTCGGAGCTGAGCGTGAGGCACTGGTGGCGCGCCAACTCGCTCGGATGCTGCGGTGCGCCGGCTCGCTTGATGTACTCGGGCGCGGCCACGCACAGGCGCCGGTTGTCGGCAAGGCGCAGGCTCACCAGGCTGGAGTCGGGCAGGTCGCCCACCCGCACCGCGCAGTCGAAGCCCTCGTTGACCAGGTCGACGACCCGGTCCGACAGGTTCAGCGACACCGACACGTCGCGGTGCGACTCGGCGAAGCGCGGCACCAGCGGCGCCACGTGGCGGCGGCCGAAGCCGGCCGGTGCCGTGAGCCGCAGGTGCCCGCTGGCCTTGACCCCGCCGGCGCTGACGCTCGCCTCGGCATTGGCCAGATCCTTGAGCAGCCGGTGGGCGTCCTCGAGAAAGGCGCTGCCCTCGTGCGTGAGCGTGATGCGCCGCGTGGTGCGCAGCAGCAGCTTGACGCCCAGGCGCTCCTCCAGCGCGTCGATGCGCCGGCCGATCACCGCCGGCGCCACGCCTTCGGCCAATGCGGCGGCGGTCAGGCTGCCCTTCGTCGCGACGGCAGCGAAGGACTCGATCTGCTTGAGGCGATCCATCGTGGTAAAGGGGCTGGAGGCGGATGAGATTAGGTCCGCCCCGGTAAAAGATCAAGCGCCTGTCAGCGAGCTAATAGGAACTCCACTTCGCAATACAGTCGCCGTTCGATGAAGACTTCGACGACGCCGCACGTCCAAGCCGTTCTGTTCGACGCTTACGGCACCTTGTTCGACGTGTACAGCGTCGGCACCCTGGCCGAGCAGCTTTTCCCCGGCCGGGGCGAAGCGCTCTCGGTGCTGTGGCGCGACAAGCAGATCGAGTACACGCGCCTGTGCTCGATGAGCCAGCGTTTCCGGCCGTTCTGGGATCTCACGCGCGCCGGCCTGCGCTTCGCCGCCGCGCGCCTCGGGCTGGACCTGAGCGCCGAGCGCGAGGCGCAACTGCTCAACCAGTACCGCCACCTAGGCGCCTTTCCGGAGAACAAGGCGGTGCTCACGGCGCTGAAGGCGCGCGGCATCCCGACGGGCATCCTCAGCAATGGCGACCCCGACATGCTCGCGGTCGCCGTCAAGAGCGCCGGCATCGACGGCCTCGTGGATCATCTGCTCAGCGTGGAGGCGGTTCAGCGCTACAAGACCGATCCTGCCGTCTATGCTTTGGGCACCCAGGCGCTGGGCCGGCCGGCGAAACAGATCCTCTTCGTTTCCAGCAACGGCTGGGACGCGATCGGCGCCACCTGGCACGGCTACACCACGCTGTGGGTCAACCGCTACAAGCTGCCGCTCGAAGCCCTCGACACCCAACCCACCCGCACCGGCAGCAGCCTGCGCGACGTGCTCGAATTCTTTCCCGCTCCCTGATCCATGAACCTTCGCTCCAGGAAACAGCCATGACCACACTTCAACTGCCTGCGGGCATGCAGATCAACGCGCCGATGCAGCCCGGCTTCGAGACCATCCTCACGAAAGAAGCGCTCGAACTGGTCGCCAAGCTGCACCGCGAATTCGAGCCCCGCCGCCAGCAGTTGCTGGCCGAACGCGCCGCGCGCGCCGCGCGCTTCGATGCCGGCGAGCGCCCCGACTTCCTGCCCGAAACGAAGCACATCCGCGAAGGCGACTGGACCATCGCCCCGCTGCCCAAGGCGCTGGAGTGCCGGCGCGTGGAGATCACCGGCCCGGTCGAGGCCAAGATGGTCATCAACGCCTTCAACTCGGGGGCCGACAGCTACATGACCGACTTCGAGGACAGCAACTCGCCGGTCTGGGCGAACCTGATCCAGGGCCAGATCAACCTGTCCAAGGCGATCCGCCGCACGCTCACGCTCGGCCAGTCGGGCAAGACCTACAAGCTCAACGAAAAGATCGCCACGCTGCAGGTGCGCCCGCGCGGCTGGCACCTCGACGAGAAGCACGTGCTGATCGACGGCAAGCGCGTGAGCGGCGGCATCTTCGACTTCGCGCTCTTCATGTTCCACAACGCGAAGGAGCAGCTCGCTCGCGGCGCCGGCCCCTACTTCTACCTGCCCAAGCTCGAGAGCCACCTCGAAGCGCGGCTGTGGAACGACGTGTTCGTCATGACGCAAAACGAGCTCGGCCTGCCGCAGGGCACGATCAAGGCGACGGTGCTCATCGAGACCCTGCTCGCCGCTTTCGAGATGGACGAGATCCTGTACGAGCTGCGCGAGCACAGCGCCGGCCTCAACGCCGGGCGCTGGGACTACATCTTCTCGTGCATCAAGAAGTTCAAGAACGACCGCGACTTCTGCCTGGCCGACCGCGTCAAGGTGACGATGAAGGCGCCCTTCATGCGCGCCTATGCGCTGCTGCTGCTCAAGACCTGCCACCACCGCAACGCGCCGGCCATCGGCGGCATGAGCGCGCTCATCCCGATCAAGAACGACCCCGAGAAGAACGCCATCGCCATGGAAGGCATCGTCAAGGACAAGCGCTCCGACGCGATGGACGGCTACGACGGCGGCTGGGTCGCGCACCCGGGGCTGGTCGATGTGGCGATGAAGGAGTTCGTCGACGTGCTGGGCGATCGGCCCAACCAGCTCGACCGCAAGAAGCCGTACGTGCACGTCACCGCCGCGCAGCTGATCGAGTTCAAGCCCGAGGCGCCGATCACCGAGGCCGGACTGCGCATGAACATCAACGTCGGCATCTACTACCTCGGCTCCTGGCTCGGCGGCAACGGCTGCGTGCCCATCTACAACCTGATGGAAGACGCCGCCACGGCGGAGATCAGCCGCTCGCAGGTGTGGCAATGGATCCGCTCGCCCAAGGGCGTGCTGCAGGACGGCCGCAAGATCACCGCCGAGATGGTGCGCAAGATGGTGGCCGAGGAGCTGCAGGGCATCAAGGACGCCGGCTACGAGGGCACGACCATCGACCGCGCGGCCGAGATCTTCGAGCAGATGAGCACGCAGGAGAAGTTCGAGGAGTTCCTGACCTTGCCGCTGTACGAAGAACTCTGAGGCGAGGTTTCATTGCTTCGACACAAGGGCGCCGAGGGCGCCCTTTCTTTTGCCCGAACGCCGACCGGACCCGAAGGAGCGGCTTTCCTTGCGTCGGTGCATCCGGCTGAACGGTCCGATCCGTAGTCACGACATCGATCTTCGGATCCGCCGCCGCAGGCAGTCACCGCTGTTCCTAGAATCCGCCTCACTCTCCGCCCTGCAAGCCATGCCCGCCGCCCCACCCGACGCGTTCGACTACGAAGCCGCTCTCGAAGCCTGCGCCCGTGGCGAGCGCTTCGCGCTGCGGGCGATCTACGAGCGCGAGGCGCGCTGGCTGCTCGGCGTGGCGCTGCGCATCGTGCGCGACCGCGAGACCGCGCACGACGTGCTGCAGGATGCCTTCCTGCTGGTCTGGCAACGCGCCTCCACTTATCAGCGCGCCCTGGGCTCCGCGCGCGGCTGGCTCTACACGGTGGTGCGCCATCGCGCGCTCGACGAGGCGCGGCGCGTCAAGCGCGAAACGCCGGTGGGCGACGACATCGAGCAGATGGCCGACCACGCCGGCATGCAGGCGGCCATCGACCTGGCCAACACCGACGCCGCCTCGCTCGAGCGCTGCATGGAGCGGCTCGAAGAACGCCGGCGCGAATGCATCGTCTATGCCTTCGTCGAGGGCTATACCCATGACCAGATCGCGAGCCGGCTCGCCACGCCCGTGGGCACCGTCAAGTCGTGGATCCGGCGCGGCCTGCTTGCGCTGAAGGAGTGCCTGTCTTGAACCTCGACGATCCGCAGGACCGCAGCGTCGCCGCCGGCGAGTACGTGCTCGGCACGCTCGACGATGCCGCGCGCGCCGCGCTGGAACGCCGGCTCGGCGGCGACACCGCCCTGCAGGGCGAGGTCTATGCCTGGCAGGACCGGCTCATCGGGCTGATTCGCGGCGTGGCCCCGGCCGAGCCGAAGCCGCAGCTGTGGCCCGACATCGAAGCCGGCCTCGCTGTTGCAGGCAGCGGGCCGGCCCTGCCCCGCGCGGTTCCGAGCGACACGACCGGCAGCGCCGCCAACGACCCGCTGTGGCGGCGGCTGCGCCGCTGGCAGATTGCCGGCGGCCTCGCCATGGCGGCGGTTCTGGTGCTGGCCAGCCTGCTGGTGCTGCGGCCCCCGCCCGTGCCGGCGGAGCGCTATCTCGCCGTGCTGCAGGCGCCCGACAGCAACGCCGCCGGCTGGATCGTCGAGGCCACCAGCGGCGGCAGCGTGCGGCTGGTGCCCGTGGGGCCGGCCGAGCCCGTGCCGCCCGGCAAGGCCCTGCAGTTCTGGACCAAGGGCGAGCGCGAGGCCGGGCCGACCTCCCTGGGCCTGGTCGAGCCAGGCAAGGTGACCGAGTTGCCCGCGGACCGGCTGCCGGTGCTCGAGCCGCGGCAGCTGTTCGAGCTCACCCTGGAGCCCGAAGCCGGCTCGCCGATCGGCCGGCCGACCGGGCCGATCCTGTTCGTGGGCAAGACGGTTCGGCTTTGAGCCCTGCTTCGCTGCCCTTCGGGGCAGCGTCGGGCGAGAGGCCAGTGCGGCCTTGCGCAGGGCGACAGAATCGTCGCTCGACCCGCGGCCCGTCGGCCGCACGGAGAGCGCGCTCATGATGTTGTCCCGCCTGCCCCTCGCCTGCCCGCACTGCGCCTCGGCCACGAGCGAAGACGCCGGCTCGGCAGAAGCGATCGTCGGCGCCGAGGCCGCGCACGCTCGCCGCGACGGCTCGGGCATCGACGTGTCGCACTTCGATCCCGGCGTGCGGCCGCAGGACGACTTCTTCCGCCACGTCAACGGCGCGTGGCTCGCCGGCACGCCCATGCCCGCCGACAAGGCCCGCATCGGCGCGTTCGAGCAGATCCAGGACGAGACGCATGAACAACTGCGCGCTTTGATCGAGGAGGCCGCGGCAGGCCCGAGTCACGGCGATCCGCATGGCCCGCATGCTGATGCCGCAGGCCCCGTCGCCACCGACGCCCGCAAGATCGGCCGCCTCCACGCCGCCTTCATGGACGAAGCCACGCTCGATGCGCTGGGCGCGCAGCCGCTCGCCGAGGAGCTGGCGGCCATCGACGCCATCGCCACCCCGCAGCAACTCGCGCCGCTCATGGCCCGGCTCGCGCGGCTCGGCGTCGCCATGCCGATCGTCGGCTTCATCCGCCCCGACGCGCGCGACGCCACGCGCTACGTGCCCTACCTGCAGCAAGAAGGCCTCGGCCTGCCCGACCGCGACTACTACCTGCTCGAAGACGATGCCCGCTTCGCCGCCATGCGCGCCGCCTACGCGGGACACCTCGCCCGGCTGCTCGCGCTGGCCGGCGGCACCGACACCGAACCCGCCGCGCGCGCCGTCCTCGCCCTCGAAACCGAACTCGCCCGCGCGCAATGGAGCCGCGTGGACAACCGCGACCCCGTGCGCACCTACAACCCGGCGGCACTCGGCGACCTGCCCGCGCTGGCCCCGGGCGCCGACTGGCCCGGCTACCTCGCCGCCGCCGGCTACGCGGGGCGAACGCCGGAGCTCATCGTGCGCCAGCCGAGCTACCTCGCCGCGCTGGGCTCGCTGCTCGCCACGCTGCCGCTGGCGAGCTGGAAGGCCTATGCGCGCACGCGGCTGCTGGGCGCCTACGCACCCTTCCTGAGCCGCGACTTCGCCGACGAGCGCTTCGCCTTCGCCGGCACGGTGCTGCGCGGCACGCCCGAGAACCTGCCGCGCTGGAAACGCGCGATCGCGCTCATCGACGAAGCCCTGGGCGATGCGCTGGGCCGGCTGTACGTGCAGCGCCACTTTCCGCCGGCGCACAAGGCGCGCATGGAAGCACTCGTCGATCGGTTGATGCAGGCCTACCGGCTGAGCATCGACGAACTCGACTGGATGGGCCCGGCCACGCGCCGCGAAGCGCAGGCCAAGCTCGCGCGCCTGCGGCCCAAGATCGGCTACCCGGCGCGCTGGACGGGCTACGCCGCGCTCGACATCCGCGAAGGCGATCTCGTCGGCAACCTCATGCGCGCCCGCCGCTTCGAGCATGCGCGCCAGCTCGCCAAGCTCGGCGCCCCGATCGATCGCGACGAATGGTTCATGACCCCGCAGACCGTGAACGCCTACTACGACCCCTCGATGAACGAGATCGTGTTTCCGGCCTCCATCCTCAAGCCGCCGTTCTTCGATGCCGAGGCCGACGACGCGGTGAACTTCGGCGCCATCGGCGCGGTGATCGGCCACGAGATCAGCCACGGCTTCGACGACCAGGGCAGCCAGTACGACGACGCCGGCCGGTTGCGCGACTGGTGGAGCACCGAGGACCGCGCGCGCTTCGACGCGAAGACGCGCCGGCTGGTGGCGCAGTACGGCGCCTACGTGCCGCTGCCCGGCTACCCGCTCAACGGCGAGCTTTCGCTGGGCGAGAACATCGCCGACAACTCGGGCCTGGCCATCGCGTGGAAGGCCTACCGCCTCGCGCTGGGCGATCGCGCAGCGCCGGTGATCGGCGGGCGCAGCGGCGCCGAGCGCTTCTTCTTCGGCTTTGCGCAGGTGTGGCGCGGCAAGTCGCGCGACGAGGCGCTGATCCAGCAGATCAAGGCCGGCCCGCACGCGCCGGCGGAGTTTCGCGCCAACGGGACCGTGCGCAATCACCCGGGCTTTCACGCGACCTTCGGCGTGAAGCCGGGCGACGCGATGTACCTCGCACCCGAGGAGCGCGTCTCCATCTGGTGAGGCAATGCCTCCCTCTCCCGCACGCGGGAGAGGGCCGGGGTGAGGGTGTGCGCCACCTCGGCCGCACGATCGGCGTGAGCCTGGTCGGCAACGTCTTCGAGGCCCGGGCGCAACGCGCGCCTTCCTAGAATGCGCCCCATCGCGCAACACGCGCATGCTCCGACATCCATGCGCGAAGCCCTGCTCAACCGACCCGCCGCCGAACTGCCCGAGTCCTGCGACGTGCTGGTGGTCGGCGCCGGCCCCGCCGGCAGCGCGGCCGCCCGCAGCCTGGCGCGCGCCGGCTTCGACGTGGTGCTCATCGACCAGCACGCCTTCCCGCGCGACAAGATCTGCGGCGACGGCCTCATCCCCGACGCGCACCGCGCGCTGCGCCGCCTGGGCGTGCACGAGGAAGTGATGGCGCTCGCGCAGCCGGTGAACCACGTGCGCTGCATCGGCCCGCGCGGCAGGCACATCGACGTGCCCGGCACCCTGGCCGTGCTGCCGCGCCGCGAACTCGATCTGGTGCTCGCCCGCGCCGCGGCCATGGCCGGCGCACGCATGTTCGCGCCGCTGCGCTTCATGGCGCCCATCGAGGACGAGCAGGGCACGGTGATCGGCGCGCGGCTGCGCACCGTGCGCGGCGCCGCCTCGACCCAGCACGAACTGCGCGCGCGCTGGGTGCTGCTGGCCAGCGGCGCCGTGCCGCAGGCCATGCTGGCCGCCGGCCTGTGCGAGCGCCGCACGCCCAGCGCCGTGGCGCTGCGCGGCTACGTGAAGAACGAAGCCATGGTCGGGCGCATCACCGAACTCGAAGTCCTCTGGCACCGCAGCATCAGGCCCGGCTACGGCTGGATCTTTCCGTGCCGCGACGGCGTGTTCAACATCGGCGTGGGCATTGCCCACAGCCACAGCCGCGGCCAGGACGGCGAGGCCAGCATGCAGGACGTGAACCTGCGCGAAGTGTTCGCCGCCTTCACCGAAGCCCACGCGCCGGCGCGCGAACTCCTGGCCGGCGGCACGCTGCAGGGCGAACTCAAGGGCGCGCCGCTGCGCTGCTCGCTCGAAGGAGCACGCTGGTCGCGCCCCGGCATGCTGGCCGCCGGCGAGGCCACGGGCAGCACCTACGCACTCACGGGCGAAGGCATCGGCAAGGCGCTGGAAACCGGCCTGCTCGCCGCCGACGCACTGATCGACGGACGGCGCGATGGGCTGCCCGATGCGACCGTGCGCGAACGATACGAAGCATCGATCCGCGCGCTGACGCCGCGATTCGCCATCTACGAGAAAGCCAACAGCGTGAACCGGCACCCGTGGCTGGTCGATCTGCTGGTGTGGAGCGCGAATCGCAGCCCGAGCCGGCTCAAGCGCATGAGCGGCGTGCTGGAAGAAACGCATGCGCCGCGGAATCTGATTACGGCGGGGAGCTTGTTGAGGTTGGTGTTTGAGCGGTGAGGGCGGCGCGGGGAGGCTGGCGAGACCCGAAAGGGAAGGCCTGCCGTCCCTGTTACGTTAGGCCGCCTAAATCCGGGCTGCCCTCTCACGCACCACGTCACGGTCATCGGAGAAACGCGCTCGGATCGCCTTGATCGACGATTGACTTAGATCAACGGGGCGTCTAGCGTCGCGGCGTCTAAAACTAGTTAGCCCTCAACACACCGCTCAGCCTATGCAACTGAAACAGCGTCGCTCCCCTTTAGCAGTCACGTACTTCGAACTCGAAAATCATCTTCGCGTCCGCGAACGATCGCTGTTTCGCACTGTGGAGTACGAGGTTGACCTTCGCCGCGTGGCCCCAGCCCCTCTCCGAATCAAGGAAACCCCAGTACGTTGGATCGTCGGAGCCAGCCTGTTCACTTTGGTCACACTGTTTGCGCTCCATGAGGGTTGGGGTAGATGGGACGCACCAGCCACAGTCGGTCTTGTCTTTGGCGGCGGCATAGCTATCGCTTGCTGGTTCAACTCCTGGAAGTTGCACCGGAATCTACTCGTGTTTCGCGATAGAGGAACTCAGCAGCCGGCGTTTTTTATGCTGCGGTCGTCGCCATCTTCACAAGAAGTCGACGCGTTTGTGGAGCAAATCGCTGCGCGAGCTGACCGTCCGCTTCCAGCGCCAGGTTCAAGTCATAGTGAAGTCGTTGTGCACCATGTGCAGGTACTCCAGTACTTGCTGGAGGCTGGTGTTCTCCTACCGGAGGAGCACCGCGCAGCGGTCGCTCGGCTGCAGCGCGCCTCATCCAAGGCGCCGGTGGTCTCACTTGTGCAAAGTGATGTCTAACCCAGCATTCCAGCCGACCGCCTTCGGCGGCGGCTGAACTCAGACGTTAGAGCCGACAGGAGAAGCGTGGTGTCTGTCCCCAATCCCGTAAAGAGCACGGCGGTCGCCATCGTCAACGCGTACCCGGAAGCCGAGCGCGCTGTCTTGCTCGTTTGGGCGCAGCAGGTCATCACAGTTCGCGCAAGTCAGTTGAGCCCTTATCAGAAGGGCAAGCGTATCGTCTTGGTAACGCATGAGTTGGGCTTGGCCAAGCCATTGCTTCAGCACGTCTTGGCTGAAGCTCGGCGCATCGCTTGGACTCAGCGCACTCCTGGAATGCGCGGTGTTATCGCGGGAGCGGGAGCGGGGCTGTTGGTTTCGGTAGCCGCACCAATGGCTGGGGTCGCCGCTTTTGGAACTGCAGTGGCCGTACCAGTGCTTGTCCTTGGTGCCGGCGCCGGCGCTCTTCTAGCGGCAATAGTCGAAGAACTTAACGGAAAGAAGTAGTGGTGTCGGCTCTAACCCTTCGCTCCAGCCGACCGCCTTCGGCGGCGGCTGAGCTCAAACGTTAGCCCGCCGGGAGCAGCTATGAGTGACCTCCAACAAGAAGTGGCCCGAATGGCTGCTGAAGCAGTGGCAATCGTCCGTGATCGAACCGGTGCCACGATCGATTTCTCTGAAGCAAGCCTGAGCAGTGTTGAGGAGGCGTTGGAAGAGGCGTCAGGCTACTTCGCGGGCCTGAACACAGATCAAGCTACCAAGCTCATTCAGTGGTTCGGCTGCTATGTCTTAGAAGTCGGTCGAAAGCAGTTCGGAGGCGAGTATCTTTGGCACGACAAACGCGACCAACCAGTCTTGGTGATTGGCGAGCCGAAATTCCACGTCGCAATAATCACTTGGAATCGGGTGCGAGGAAGGGTGTTGGGCGACAAGGGCGACAACATCCCATTCTTCTTCGAAGGCTTCGCCGAAAGGGCAAAGCGCGCCAAACCCGGCGACCGTGCACTGTTTGTATGAAGCAGGCTAACCCGTCGTTCCAGGCGACCGCCTACGGCGGCGCCTGAACTCCAACGTTAGGCTGCACAGATGCCGTTTCTGCCTCGTGTCTACGCCGACTTCAATGCGATTGAGTACCCTGCGGATGGAAGCTTGACCGCGGAGATGCCGCTTACTGGCTATGGCACTCTAGCGAGCCTGTCACGCCAGGGTTTGCAGCTCACAGAAGGTATGAGGCTGGTGGTGTACGAGCCAAGTGACATCGAATGCGAAGCTGTCGCAGCGTTTGACCAAAGACGCACCGATCCAGCAGGACGCTCGGGCGAGTGGATAGCTCGACTGAATCACACACATATCAGAGACAACTTCACGGAAAAGGATGAACCAAATACTCACCCTTGCTCCGGTTGCGGAGAAGACCTCAATGACCTGTCCAAAGTCCAAGGCCGCTCATACAAAGAGAACTGCCCGGCTTGCGGCACAAGCGTCATGGCGCCAATGGCTCCGCCGAAAAGTGCAGCCTAACCCTTCCATCGAGAGGACGTCGCCCGGCAAGCCGGGCGCCGCCTCTCATGTCAAACGTTAGGCCTCACAGGAACCATGCGCGTCGGTTGGAAAAGCTGGTCGTTTGAAGTCTCCGACGAATGGTCGGTTATCCACCATCCGGAGTGCCTTTCCATGACCCTCTCGGATGAAAGCGCCCTTCAAGCAAGTTCCGCCCGGAAGCAGCATGGCAACGTCACTGACGAAGACCTCCTCTACCCGGCACAAGAACGCGAGCCTTGGGGTCAGTGCGTCACGTCCGAATATGGCGACTTCAAGGGAATCGGGTACGAGTACATCGACAACGGCGTCCTTTGGCGGCGTTGGTTCTTGCGCAATGGTTCGGTTCTCCTCTACGTCACCTACAACGCGCCTCCGGCAGTCGCGGTCAAGGAACGAGGCGCAGTACAGCGGGTCCTGGCCACGGCACGAGCCGAGTCCACGAGTGAGGCCTTGTATCTTCCCAACGACCGCAGTTGAGTTGTGAACTGCGGAGGTTTCGCAGTCGGTGCGCCAAACCCGATACGCCTATGAGCATGCAGCTCGCGGGTTAGCTCCAGGTCAATGCATCGGCCCGTTCTGTCCAACCGTGTAGCCCGAACAGTTGTCGATCATGAACATGCATCTGCAAGGTGGGGTAGCGATTGGTGAGGTTCGGCCGAACGCCGGCGTCGACGTCAGCAAGCGGCATCTCGATGTGTGCTTTGCGAGCGAGGCGCGGCGACTGGCCAACGACGCCGCTGGATGGGACGAGCTGACCGCGATGCTCAAGGCGGCGAACGTGGATCTGGTCGTGGTCGAAGCCACCGGCGGCTACGAGCGCGGCCTGGTGTGTGCGCTGCACAGGGCTGGGGTGGCGCTGGCTCGGGTCAATCCCCGGCAAGCGCGGGACTTCGCCAAGTCGATGGGGGTGCTCGCCAAGACCGACCAGGTCGACGCTCGCTGCCTGCGCGACTTTGCAGACGTGCTGGCGCGTCATGGGGCTCGCCAGCAGTACATCACTGCGATGCTCGAATCGGCGCGCCATGAGCTGGCCGAACTGATGACACGCCACCGCCAGCTCGTGGACATGCGTGTGGCCGAGCACAACCGGCTCGAGCATGCGGGGCCGCGTGCTGCGCGCAGCATCGCCAGCGTCATCAAGCTGCTGGACAAGCAGATCGCCACCGTCGACCAGCACGTCGATGACCACATGGATCGCCACTTCAAGGCCCAGCGGACCTTGCTCGATAGCGTCAAGGGGGTGGGACCAGTGACGATCCTGACCTTGACCGCGGCCCTTCCCGAACTCGGTCGCCTGGGGCGGCGGCAGATCGCCAAGCTGGTGGGCGTGGCGCCGCTGGCCGACGACTCCGGATCGCGCAGTGGTAAGCGCCGAATCTGGGGTGGACGCGCCGACGTACGGGCTGTCGTATACATGGCCGCGCTCGTGGCGGTGCGCCATAACCCGGTGATCCGCGACTTCTACGCGCGACTCCTCGCAGCAGGCAAACCCAAGAAGGCGGCCCTCGTGGCGAGCATGCGCAAGCTGCTGACGATCCTCAATGCGATGCTGCGCGACCAGGCGATGTGGAACGCCACTCGACACGTCAACGCTGCGGCCGAGGCTTGACTTTGAAGACAGTTGCTAACCCCTCCATCGAGCGGACGTCAAAAAGGCTGCGCCTTTTTGCCGCCGCTCATGTCGAACGTTAGAAGGCTATGGCTGCCTGCTTCAACTGTCGAGGCGAGGTCTTAGCTACCGCACTGCGCTGTCCGCGCTGCGGCGTTCGCTACATGCCGTGGTCATGGCAGCGGCCGCTATCAAGCCTAAGCACTCGCTCTGCGGGTTGGGGCATCTCGCCCGTCGCACGCGCGAACGTAGGCTTTCGCCTAGCCTGCATATTCGTTCCGGTCTGGCTTCCCGTCGTGGTCGCCATGCTTCTCCGCCAACAATCGAGTGGTCCTCCCGTCGGCTTGGCTGTGCTGCTGGCACCATTCATCTTCATTCCCGGCGTGTATGTCGTCGCCAACGTTCAAGGTTGGTCAAGGCTCATCAGGTTCGTGGCTTCCTTGACGTACGTCGCACTTTCGGCCATCGTCGCCTTCGTCGTGCTGTCGCAGTCCGTCGAGTTCATGCACCGGCTATGAGCACGCAGCCTTCTATCCAGTAGCTCAAGCGGCCGGCATTAGCTGAAGCAGATCTGTTGTTCTAGTTGACAACGCCCCCTCATGTTGTAGTTGTTGTCAACATGAGCGCGACCGAGCTGTTTCGAACACGCATCGTCCACACAGAACATGCATTCGCTAAGTTGGTTGTGTGGCGTGTTCCAACGTGACATTGCGAGGTGGAATCGTGAAAACAGTGACGCTTGACGTTCGCTCCCCCAAGGAGGCAATGGCCAGGTTTGCGCAAGTTTGGCAGTCTGGCAAAGCCGGGAAGACTGCGCGAATCAGCTTCGCATCGCCAGAGCTTCTTTGGAAGGTTCTTACCGCCAAGCGGTGGGAGCTACTCAAAGCCATGCGTGGTGCTGGCCCCATATCCATCCGGGAGGCGGCGCGGCGCGTCGACCGCGACGTTAAGGCTGTCCATAGCGACGTAACAGCCCTGCTTGCGGCCGGTGTTCTGGATCGCACTGAAAGCCGGGCTATCGTCTTCCCATTCGACGCAGTGAAGGTCGAGTTCTTGCTTCAAGCGGCATAGGCCTGGCAAATCGAATGCCACCTTGGATAACACCCGTTCGCCCGGACGATCGACGAAAAGAGGAAGTACGTCGTGTCGAGCACCCTGGACCGCACCCTGGACGCGGCCTAGCCTATCGAGACAGGCACACGCCAGAGAAGGAACGCAATGTTCAATCACATCATGATCGGCTCGAACGACATCGAGCGGTCAAAGCGCTTCTATGACGCCGTGCTCGGAACAGTCGGTGTCGGAGAGCCGGTGCGCAACACCGCGCCCACCGGCCACGTCCGGCTGTTCTACCGACACGAAGGCGGCGTCTTTTGCATCAGCGAACCGATCGACGATGCGGCGGCGACTGTTGCCAACGGCGGCACCATCGGCTTCAAGTGCAGTTCACCTGAGCTGGTCCGCGAGTTCCACGACACAGCCGTTGCGCATGGCGGCGTCTCCATTGAAGACCCGCCGGGGCTTCGCGATAACGGATTGGGGCCGCTGCACCTGGCCTATGTTCGCGATCCAGACGGCCACAAGCTCTGCGCTATTCATCGCCCCAAACAGGATCGTTGAGCACCTTGCGTCACGCTGTGCTGGCCAGCTCGGCCTGACCGACCGTTCGTGATGACGTCCGACCTTTCCGTCGAGAGGACGTCACAAACCCCGTTCTGCTGATGCCTTTACACATCGGAATCGTTGCTTGTTCGGCGGAGGGCGCAGCCCTTTGCTATCGAACGATATGCGCGGAAGGAGCCTCCGTGTTCGGGCCACACGCCCATCCCGAGGTTTCAATGAACACGCCCTCCCTCGCGGACTATGTGACCTGTCTGAATCATGGAGACGTGGAGGGCGTTGGAGAGCTCATGTTGGCTTCTGCGAGAAAGCTGGCAAACGCAGGCGCCGACCTCCTGATCTGCCCGGACAACACCATTCATCAGGCTTTTTCTTACGTTGAATCCCGCTCCCCACTTCCCTGGCTTCACATCGCAGAGGAAGTAGCCCTGGCGGCTTGCGAACGCGGATACAAGCGCCTTGGCATCATGGGAACCAGCTGGCTTGTCGATAGCGCGGTCTATCCTGACAAGCTGGCAGAAAAGGGCCTTCAGTACCTGCGCCCAAGCGACGGGGAACGCGACGAAATGAGCCGGATCATCATGGATGAGCTCGTCTACGGCGTGGCCACGCCGCAGGCGACTGCCTACTTCCAGTCGGTGATCCAGTCGTTCAAGAGGCGGAACTGCGATGCGGTGGTGCTCGGCTGCACCGAGATTCCGCTGATCGTGAGCGATGCGAACTCCGCGTTGCCGACACTGGATTCAACCCGTCTGCTGGCGCGAGCCGCGCTTCGGCGGGCAGCAGGCACCGGTCCATCTCGAAGGGAGTAAGCCCATGATCTGCGTCATCGGAGCCGGCGGGACCGTCGGCAGCGAACTCATCAGACAGCTCGAATCCGAGAATGCGCGGTTCCGCGCGGCATACTTTTCGAAAAAGAAGGCGGACGTTTCACGCGAGAGAGGGATCGACGCCGTCATCATCGACTGCAACCGTCCCGAGACTCTTCGTGCAGCGTTTCAGGGATGCGACAAACTTTTTCTTCTCGGGCCGAACGCAACGAACCAGACGCAGCTCGAGCTGAATGCCGTCGAGATGGCGAATGCTGTCGGCGTGCGGCATATCGTCAAGCAATCCGTCCTGGGAGCTGACGAAGAGGCGTTCGCGTTGGGCAGGGTTCACCGTCCGGTTGAGCGTGCGATCGAAGCGAGCGGCATTGCATGGACGTTCCTCCGCCCGAACAGTTTCATGCAGAACGTCGCGACGTACATGGGCCAGACGATAAGGACCGAAGCAGCTTTCTACAGCGCGAGCGGCGAGGCGAAGATCAGCCACGTCGATGTGCGCGACATCGCCGCAGTGGCGGTGAAAGCACTGCTCGGGCCGGCCCACGAAGGAAGGGCGTACACCTTGACCGGCCCCGAGGCGCTGACCTACGACGAGTTGGCGACCGAACTTTCGAAGGCGCTTGGGCGCCCGATCCATCACATCAGCCTCTCACCATCGGATCTGAGGAGCGGCATGCTTGCAGAGGGCATGCCCGAGGAGATCGTGGACCGCATGCTCGACCTCGAACGCTACTTTCGCGAGGGGCAGGCCAGCCGGATCACGAACGACATCAAACAGGTGACCGGGCGCGACCCGGGGCGATTCGCTGCGTACGCGCGTGACTGCACATCGTCGCTGCGGTCGACATAGTCGATGCGAACAGCATTCGGTGCGGAGCACATCGCACTCGAGAAACGGGTCGGAGCGCGTACGGTTGCTTCGCCGCCTTGCATCCGCCGCTCAGCGCCAGACTCAGGCGCCAAGGAGACATCATGACGGTCAAGCGTATGGACAACGTCGGCATCGTGGTCGAAGACATTGACGCCGCCATTGCGTTCTTCACCGAACTTGGCCTCGAGCTTCAGGGGCGCGCCCCCATCGAAGGAGACTGGGCAGATGGCGTCACCGGATTGCGCGGCATGCGCGTCGAGATTGCCATGATGCGCACGCCGGACGGTCACAGCCGGCTCGAGATATCCCGATTCCTCGCGCCGCCTGTGGTCGCCGATCACCGCAGCGCACCGGTGAACGCCCTCGGTTACCTGCGCGTCATGTTCACCGTGGAAGACATCGACGATACGCTCGCCCGGCTCGGCAAACGCGGCGCGGAACTCGTCGGCGAGGTGGTCCGGTACCAAGACGCGTATCGGCTCTGCTACATCCGGGGCCCCGAAGGAATTCTCATCGGGCTGGCGCAAGAGCTCGGGCAGCAGACGTCCCGATGAGCTGACGGTCTTCTTTGTCACTGCCGGCATCTGTCACACAGAGCCGGCTCGGAGGAGAACAGATGAACCCGCAGAAGATCTACACCGCATTGCTCACCGCGGACCTTGCTGCGGCCGAAGGCTGGTATACGAAACTGCTCGGTCGCGGGCCGGATCACCGCCCGATGGACACGTTGGTGCAGTGGGAGCTCTTCGACCAGGGCGGGTTGATGCTTTCAAGTAGCGACGAGGTCGCTGGCAAAGGCGTGATGTTCGTTTATGTCGGCGATCTCGCAGCCGAGCGCCGCCGGCTGCAGGGCCTGGGGATCGCGCTCGGGGACGACATTCCGGGCGACTATTCGACGCTGGCACAGCTGCGTGATCCCGACGGCAACCTCATCACGCTGGCCACGCCGCCTGCCCGGCCCTTCCCGCCGGCATGACCGCGCCGCAAGCTGAAGTCCGCGGCACAGCGCCACCGATGCTGAGCGGTATGCCGCAGGAGATATCACATGATCGATCACACAGGTATCGGCGTCTCAGACGTTGCTGCTGCTGCTGCCTTCTATGACGCTGCGTTGGGCGCGCTTGGCATGCGCCGGGCAATGCAGATGCCAGACAAGACGGGCGCAGACGGAGTCGGATACGGAATCGACTACCCGTTCTTCTGGATAGACCGGTTCCATCCACACTCGACAAGGCAGCACACCGCGTTCGTGGCCTCGAGCCGCGCGGCCGTAGACGCCTTCTACGCTGCTGCGCTTGGTGCCGGTGGAAAGGACAACGGTCCTCCCGGTGCGCGCCAGAATCAATCCACACCCACCTACTACGCGGCCTTCGTGTTCGACCCGGATGGAAACAATATCGAGGCCGTGTTCCGCGGCGGTTGAGTTCAATCCGAGCCAGCGGCATAACCCGTCATGTATGGACTCCCCCGCCAATGCCAGCGACTGTTCCATATGGTGTGGGCACGAAGAGATGAGCCTGCCGTCGTGTATCAGGCGGGGCGCGAGAAGGACAAAGTGAGTCAGCGCCCCGAGCTGTTGCGGCGTCTGCTGCGCGCGAAGGATCGGATGGACGGGGCGTCGCATGAGGCGTGGCCCGTCCGCCGGCTGGCGGGTGTGAGCGCAGTCTCGGCGGCACACTTCGCGCGCTCGTTCAAGGAGGCCTTCGGCGTGCCTCCGCACCGCTACCTGCTCACACGCCGCATCGAGCGCGCCACCACACTGCTCCGCGACACCGACCTGCCCATCACGGAGGTCGCGTTCCGCACGGGCTGGAAAAGCCTCGGCACCTTCGGGCGCATCTTCCGCGACGTCACCGGCGAGAACCCGGGCGCTCTTCGAGCCCGCGAGCGGGAAGCACCGCATGGGCGTGAGTACGTGCCCGAGTGCATCGTGCGCGCCACCCACCGGCCGAACCTCGAGATCGCAGTTTCGGAGAAGCGGCGGCACAAGACACTTGGTAAAACGGGACCCCAATCAACGGAGGTCCCATGAGTCAAGGTGTGGATGTGGTCGGTTTGTACGTGAGCGATCAGGATGAAGCGCTTGCGTTCTACGTCGAGAAGCTGGGTTTTCGCGTCCACACGGACGTGCGCAATGGCGACTATCGCTGGCTCACGGTGCAGCACCCGGAGCAGCCCTCGTTCCAGCTCGGTTTGTTCAAGCCGGGACCGCCCGTGCATGACGCGGCGACCGCGCAGACCCTGTGCGAGGTCGTGGCCAAGGGTGCCATGCCGCCGCTGGTGCTCGTGGTGAACAACTGCCGTGCTGACTACGAACGGCTGAGCGCGCGCGGCGTGGAGTTCACGCAGGAGCCCGTGAACCGCTACGGCGCCGTGGACGCCGGCTTTCGCGATCCGTCAGGCAACGGGTGGAAGATGATCGAAGCGATCGCCAAGCCGCATTCGCAAGGGTCGCGATGAACCGGACCCACCGGGTTCGGCAGAGCCACGTTCTGCAGTTGTTCAGCGGCCCGTACCTGTTCACTCTGCCGTGGACGAGCAAGTGGCACAGTAGGCTGCACGGCTGACAGTTCATTCAATCCGACGCCGCATCGCGGCGCGGCTTGAATCAGACGTCAGCCAATCGACGGGAGTGCATTGCGCCATGGAAGAAACAGCTCGCAGCCCCATCGTTCTGCGCCCTGGTGAAGGCCGGGCCTACCGCATGGGTGGCATGTCGGCCTTGTTCAAGGCCGACCAAGGCGAAACGGCCAGCCGGTACTCGGTATCCGAATGGTGGCTCGAGCCGCACACCCAGGGTCCGGGCGCGCACTCGCATGCCGAGGACGATGCGTTCTACGTCATCGAGGGCACCATGAGCTTCCTCGTGGGTGAAGAGTGGGTCGACTGTCCGAAGGGCTCGTTCGTGCTGGCACCAGCCGGCGCCACGCATGACTTCCAGAACCGCAGCCCGGGCCGGGCGGGTGTTCTGAACATCTGCGCGCCAGGCGGCTTCGAGCAGAACATGGGCATGATCGTGGAGTGGTTTGCCCGGAACCCGCCGGGCCGGACAGGTGGCTGAAAGTTCGTCCAAACCGCCGCTGCCGCTGCCGCTGCCGCAACCGCACCGCACCGCACCGCACCGCGCGCCAAGGGTTTACCCCGACCTTTTTGATGTCGATTTCGTCGCCCGCCGAACGTCGTGCTGATGTGGCACTTTTGCCCGGCCGCTCGAAAGGTTGTTGACCATGTCTACCGGAACCGTCCGTCTCCACCGCGTCTTGCGCTGCAAGCCGGAGCGCCTGTATCGCGCCTTCCTCGACCCCGACGCGCTTGCCAAGTGGCTTCCGCCGTACGGGTTCACCTGCCACGTCGATCACCTGGACGCCAGGGTGGGTGGCACTCACCGAATGTCCTTCAAGAACTTCACCACCGGCAACAGCCATTCTTTCGGCGGCGAGTACCTGGAGCTTTCGCCGAACGAACGCATCCGCTACACCGACAAGTTCGACGACCCGAACCTGCCCGGCGTCATGCAAGTCAAGGTGGTGCTCAAGCCGGTGTCTTGCGGGACGGACTTGAGCATCGTGCAGGAGGGAATCCCCGAAGCCATTCCGGTCGAGGCCTGCTACATGGGCTGGCAGGAATCACTCGCCCAACTGGCCAAGGTGGTCGAGCCGGAAATCCCCGACCAGTGACGCCTGACCCCCTCGTTCGAGCCGACGCGCCGCGGCAGCGCCGCTCGGCTCGAACGTCGGGCGTCAGCAGCAACATCGAAGACACAGGGACGCTCATGAAGGCGAGAGAACGCGAAGACCTGCTCCAGGCACTGGAGACTCGCTTCGAGAAGAACACGGGCCGGCATGCAGGGATCGCGTGGGCAGACGTACGGGCCAGGCTCGAAGGCAATCGCGACGCGCTCGGGTCTCTTCAAGCGATGGAAGCCACGGGTGGTGAGCCGGACGTCATCGGCAAGGCCGAGGATTCCGGCCACTTCGTCTTTTGCGACTGCTCACCGCAAAGTCCCACGGGACGCAGAAGCACGTGTTTCGACGCCGAAGCGCGTTCGTCGAGGAAGGAACACAAGCCCGGGAACAGCGCAATCGAGATGGCCGACGCAATGGGCATCGAAGTTCTGACGGAGGAGTCGTACCGGGCGTTGCAAAAGCTCGGCGAGTTCGACACCAAGACCTCGAGCTGGGTCCAGACGCCGCCTGACGTCAGAGCACTCGGCGGCGCCCTCTTCTGCGATCGGCGCTATGGCAAGGTGTTCACGTATCACAACGGCGCGGAGTCGTACTACGCCGCCAGAGGTTTTCGCGGTTTGCTTCGAGTCTGAACAGCGCTTGCCGACGCATCACGGAGCTTGCACATGAAGCCACGCATCACCGTCCTCACCATCGGCGTCGATGACCTCGAACGCTCCCTTCGCTTCTACAGAGACGGCCTCGGTTTCACGACCGAGGGCATCGTCGGCCAGGAGTTCGAGTACGGTGCGGTCGTTTTCTTCGAGCTCGAAGCGGGGCTGAAGCTGGCGCTGTTTCCCCGCGCGAGCCTGGCGCGCGACGCCGGGCTCGCTTCCGGCGAGCCCGATACGACCGGGTTCTCGCTGGGGCACAACGTGACGTCCCGCGAAGAGGTCGACGCGGTGATGACGCAGGCCGAGGCCGCCGGCGCCGCCATCGTCAAGCCCGCGCAGGAAACGTTCTGGGGCGGGTATGCCGGTTACTTCCAGGACCCCGACGGGCACTTGTGGGAAGTGGCCTGGAATCCGCAATGGACGCCCGCCCCCGTCTGACGCGAAGCCTGCGTTCGGCGCTTCGTCTCGAGGGCTGAGCCACTAACATGGCCGGTCACCATTCATGACCGGAGCGCTCCATGCTCGACCCCCAAGACTTCAACCGGCGCGGCGCCGAAACGCTGCCGGGCCACCTGGGCATCGTCGTCACGCAGTTGAGCGCGGCAGCGGTCAAGGCGGAGCTCGCGGTGACCCAGCAGTTGATGGCGCCCAACGGCTTCCTGCACGCGGGCAGCGTGGTCACGCTTGCCGACACCTGCTCGGGCTACGGCTGCATCGCCAACCTGCCGGAGGGTGCCTCGGGCTTCACGACCATCGAGCTCAAGTCCAACCACCTCGGCACGGCGCGCGACGGCACGGTGGAGTGCACGGCCACGCCGGTGCACAAGGGCAGGACCACGCAGGTCTGGGACGCCGTGGTCACGCACCGGGAAACGGGCAAGACGCTCGCGCTGTTTCGCTGCACGCAGATGGTGCTGTACGCGAAGAGCAACGGGTAGCTCTCGCACTGACGCAAGATCCTCGAGCACTGCCTCAAACGGCGCGTTGCCGCCGCCACCGAACCGACCATGTACGTTCCCGAACACCACGCCGAGCGGGACCTCACCGTGCTGCACGCGCTCATCCGCGCGCAACCGCTGGGCACCTGGGTGACGCAGGGTGATGGCGAGCTGATCGCCAACCACATTCCCTTCCTGCTCGACGAAAGCCGCGGCGAGCACGGCACGCTGGTGGCGCACGTGGCGCGCGCCAATCCGGTGTGGCGGGCGTTCTCCACGAGCGTGGCGTCGGTGGTGACGTTCCAGGGCGCGCAGCGCTACATCACGCCGTCCTGGTACGCGAGCAAGCGCGAGCACGGCAAGGTGGTGCCGACGTGGAACTACGCGGTCGTGCACGCGCACGGCATGCCGCGCGCCACCCTGGACCGCGACTGGCTGCACGCGCTGGTCAGCCGGTTGACGAAGACGCACGAGGCCGCACGGGCTCAGCCTTGGGCGGTGTCGGACGCGCCGGCCGACTTCATCGACCGGCAGTTGCAGGCCATCGTGGGCATCGAGATCCCGATCACCAGGCTGGTGGGCAAGTGGAAGGTGAGCCAGAACCGCCCCGCCGCCGACCGGGCGGGGGTGACGGCCGGCCTCCTGGCCGAAGAAGAGGCCGGGTCCGCCGAGATGGCGGCGCTGGTGCAGCGGCACGCTCCCGGCGCGCGCGACTGACGCGGCCTGCGCGCCAGCGGTTCATCGTCTTTCGCGACCCGCCCCACGCGAACGAGCCGCTGCGGCGCGATGCCGCCGGGCCGACCCGGGACGCCGTCGTTCAGCGGAACAGGTCCGGCTGCGTCTGGGCGAGCTGCTCGTACACCGGCTGAAAGTGCAGCCAGCCGATGTACTCGCTGCCCACATGCTCGCGGCTGTAGCGGGCGCGCTCCGGCGGCACCAGCCTGGGCGTGAGGCCGGTGGCGTCGATCATCAACTGTTGCTGGCAGCAGCGTTCGAGCGCGATGAACCAGAAGGCCGCGGCGTCGATGCTGTGGCGGCTCGCGGTCAACAAGCCGTGGTTCTGGTGAATGGCGGCCTTCACGCCGGCGAAGGCATTGGCCACCTTGTTGCCGGCCTGGGTCTCGACGGCCACCTGGCCGGCTTCGTCGCCGATGACCACGTGGTCCTCGAAGAACACGGCCGCGTCCTGGGTGATGGGCTCGAGCTTCTTGCCGAGTGCGGCGAACGCCACGCCGTACACCGTGTGCGCGTGGCACATCGCCAGGATGTCCGGGTGCGCCTCGTGCACGGCGGCGTGCAGCACGAAGCCGGCGCGGTTGACGACGTAGTCGCCCTCGACGACCTTGCCGTCGTGGTCCACGAGGATGAGGTTGGACACCTTCACCTGCGAGAAATGCACCGCCATCGGGTTGGTCCAGTAGAGCTCGGGGCGCTCCGGGTCGCGAACGGTCAGGTGGCCGGCGAAGCCGTAGTCGAAACCCTCCAAGGCGAACGCGCGGCAGGCGGCGGCCAGGCGCTCCTTGCGGTGCTGGCGCTCCTGCGCCGGCGTCGTGAACACGGAGGTTTCGGGGAAACGCAGGCCGACCTGTTCGGGCTGGTAGACGGAGATGCGCTTGGTGGTGTCGAGCATGGGTGTCTCCTCGGAATGATCGTTGCGCAAGGCCGCGCGGGGCCTTGACGACGCTGATCATGCGAAGGGCGGTCCCGGCTGACAAACGACGACTTTTCACCGATGGGTCAATCCGATTCATCTATCCTCGGCCGGCGATGTGCTTTCAGGCGGCTGCCCCATGCGACGTTTGCCCTCCTTCTTTTCCCTGCGCGCCTTCGAGGCCGCCGCACGGCTGGGCAGCTTCAAGCGCGCCGGCGAGGAGTTGAGCCAGACGCCCTCGGCCATCAGCCATCAGGTGCGCGCGCTCGAATCGTGGTTCGAGCGGCCGCTGTTCCTGCGGCAGACGCGAAGCGTCACGCTGACGGCGGACGGCCGGCGCCTGATCGACGGGCTCACGCCGGCGTTCGACCGCATCGAGGAGGTCTGCGGCGAGTTGCGTCCTTCGCAACAGAAGCTGGCGCTGGCCGTGCATTGCACGCCGAGCTTCGCGGCCAAGTGGCTGAGTCCGCGGCTCGCGCATTTCATGCAGGCGCATCCGTCGATCACCCTGCGCATGTCGTCGAGCGCCGAGCCGGCCGACCTGCGGCGCGACGAGGCGCCCGACATCGACATCGCCTACGGCGTGCCGCCCCCGCAGCCGGGCGTGGTGGTCGAGGCGCTGGGCCGCGAAGCGACGCTGCCGATGTGCTCGCCGCGGCTTGTCGAGGGGCTCGCCTCGGTTGCGCCGGCCGATCTGGCGCGGTTCACGCTGATCGATTCGCAGCTCAATCCGGTGCAATGGGCCGATTGGTGCGCGCTCAACGGCATCCGACTGACCGACCGGGCGCGGCCCTCCTTCGACCGGGGCTCGCTCGCGATCGCCGCCGCGGCCGACGGGCTGGGCATCGCGCTCGAGACCACGCGCTTTGCCGAAGCCGAGCTGAGCCGCGGTGCGCTCGTGGTGCTCGACGGGCCCGCGTTTCGACGCATCGAACGCGAAACGCATTTCCTGCGCTACCGCAAGGCCGAGCGCGACAGCCGCGCGGTCGCGGCGTTTCGCGAGTGGATCGGTGCCGAGCTGGCGGCCGACGCGCGAGGCGAATGACGAAGCCGCGGGCGGGGTCGGGGTCTGTCGCCTATGCTGAATCGCGGCTCATCTCCGGGAGGACGACATGCCCGAGCAGCTCACCAAGCATCCCGATGTCACCCTGCAAGTGCTGCGCAGCGCCGGCGCGCGCTGCGGCGAGAACGAGGCGCAGCAGATCCTCACCACCTGCCCGCCCGAGCGCTTCTGCAAGCTGCCCGGCGGCGAGATCTGCATCTACGGCCTGGCCGATGCGCCGCGCATGACGCAGATCAGCCCGGCGGAATGGCAGGCGACGTTCCGCTCGCTCTCGCTCGAGCCGGCCGCGCCAGAGCCGGCGCCACCGGCAAGCGAAGGAAGCCTGTTGCTCGGTGGCGGCCTGTTGCTGGCCGGCGTGGCGCTCGGCGCGGTTCTCTCTCGATGGCGAGGGCGGCGCTGACGTGCCGACGTTCCGATTGCCCCCTCTCCCACTCGTGGGAGAGGGTTGGGGTGAGGGTGCTGGATGCAGGCATGGCATCGATGCGATCGACCGCAGTTCCGTATCAGTGCCGTGCTTACGTGGTGACGCGCTGACCGCGTAGCCTGCGGCGACGAAGCGGCCTGCATCGGCGTTCCCGCAGGCCCTTGCGATACTGCGCACGTCTTCTACGCAGCATCAGCACCGCCGCAACCATGTGCCAGCTTCTCGGCATGAACGGCAACACGCCGACCGACATCGTCTTCAGCTTCACCGGTTTCGCGACGCGTGCGGCCGAGCACAAGGACGGCTTCGGCATCGCCTTCTTCGAAGGGCCGGGCGTGCGCTGCTTCGTCGATCACACGAGCGCCAGCACCTCGCCGGTGGCCGCCATGGTCAAGCGCTACCCCATCCGCAGCCGGCAGGTCATCGCCCACATCCGCAAGGCCACGCAGGGCCGGGTGGCGCTGGAGAACACGCACCCTTTCGTGCGCGAGCTGTGGGGCCGCTACTGGGTGTTCGCGCACAACGGCGACCTCAAGGACTTTCATCCCAAGTTGCATGCGGCCTTCCACCCGGTGGGCGACACCGACAGCGAGCGCGCCCTGTGCTGGCTGCTGCAGGAACTGGCCAAGAACCACGCCTCGCTGCCCAGCGTGCAGCACCTGACCGACACCCTGCGCGAACTGGCCGCGCCGCTGGCCGCTCACGGCAGCTTCAATTTCCTGCTCAGCAACGGCGATGCGCTGTGGGCCCACGCCTCCACGCACCTGCACTGGCTCGTGCGCCAGCATCCGTTTCGCAGCGCGCGCCTGCAGGACGAAGACCTCACGGTCAACTTCGCCGAGCTCACCACGCCCGACGATCGCGTCGCCGTCATCGTGACCGAGCCGCTGACGGCCGACGAGGCCTGGGAGGCCTTCGCGCCGGGCGAACTCAAGGTGTTCCAGGGCGGGGAGCCGCTGGCGTTCTGAGGCGGGGAAATCGCGCGGTGTCGGGCTTGCAGCGCACGCACCGTGTCGAAGTTCACGAACGCGCACGCCGGTTGCACTTGGGTACTACCACCGTCGCACGCTGCGCTTACAACGAAGCGCATAGGACAACAGGGGCCCTGCCCCCAACGGAGACCACCATGCGTTGGAACACACCTTCTCTCCCCCGGAGCGCAATCGCGGCCGGCCTGGTACTCGGCACCGGATGCCTGATCGCCGCCTGCGGCGGCGGCGGGGGCGGCGGCAGCGACGGCACGGCCAGCGGCCAGGGGAGCGCCCGCTTCTACCTCACCGATGCGCCGGCCTGCGGCTACGACGAGGTCAACGTCACGGTCGAGAAAGTGCGCGTGCACCAGAGCGATAACGCTGCCGAGGACGACGACGGCTGGACCGAACTGGTCCTGAGCCCCGCCCGCAAGATCAACCTGCTCGATCTGACCAACGGCGTGCTCGAGGAACTGGGCACGGTGGCGCTGCCCGCGGGCCTCTACACGCAGGTGCGCCTGGTGCTGACCGACAACGCCGGCAGCGGCACGCCGGACAACTCGCTGGTGCTCACCGGCGGCAACGGCAGCGAGATCGCACTGCGCACGCCCAGCGGCCAGCAAAGCGGCCTGAAGGTCAACACCGACTTCGACGTCGGGGCCGGACAGACGGCCGACCTGGTGCTCGATTTCGATGCCTGCAAGTCGGTGGTCAAGGCCGGCAATTCCGGCAACTACAACCTCAAGCCGGTGCTGCGCGCGATTCCCGTGTTCGGCGTGGCGGGGCAGGCCATCGAGGGCTTTCTCGCGCCCGATCTGGCCGGCGCCACCGTCTCGGCACAGGCCGGCGGCGTGCCGGTCAAGTCGACCGTGGCCGCGGCCGACGGCAAGTTCGTGCTGGCGCCGGTGCCGGCGGGCAGCTACGACGTGGTCTTCACCGCGCCCGGCTATGCCAGCGCGGTGATCACCGGCGTGCCGGTCAGCGAGACGGCCCGCACGCAGCTCACGGCGGTGCAGGCGCCGATCACGCCCATCGCCCTGGCGGTGAGCGGCGAGCGCACCGCCAGCGGCACCGCCAGCCTGGCCGGCAGCGCCGACGTGCCGCAAGCCACGGTGCGCGCGCTGCAACAACTCGACGGCGGCCCGACGCTCGAGATCATCGCGCGCCCGGTGGACGCCGACACCGGCGGCTACAGCTTCATGCTGCCCACGGGCGCACCGGGCCGCGCGGCCTACGCCGCCGGCGCCACGAGCTACAGCTTCAGCGCCGACGCAACGGCCACGGCCTTCTACACGCTGGAGGCGAGCGCGCCGGAGGAAACCACGCAAAGCGCCGACATCGACCTGAGCACCGCCGACGCGATCACGGATTTCGTGTTTCCCTGAGCCCTGTTCTCGGGCGCCGTTCGGCGGCGCCCGAGGGCGATCCGGCAGGACCGCAGGGTGCGCGCTGCCGGGTGCGCGCCCGGCCTTTCGGGCTTCATGACGTCACGGCGAGGGAAGCGGCCACCACGGCAATCGGGCATCGAGCCGGCTCGCCCGCGCGGATCGAGGCCCGGGTCGAGAATGCGGGGACTTTCCCCGCGCCTCGCGCGCCCACCCGACTCTCATGGACCTGCTCATCAACGGCCGCGTTTCCCGCCTGCCCGAGGGCAGCACCGAGCCTTCGATGCCGCTGCTGTGGGTGCTGCGCGACGTCCTGCACCTCACCGGCACGAAGTTCGGCTGCGGCGTGGCCGCGTGCGGCGCCTGCACCGTGCGACTCGGCGGCGAGGCGGTGCGCTCCTGCGTCACGCCGCTGTCCAGCGTGCAGGGCCGCGCCATCCAGACCATCGAAGGCCTCGGCAGCCCGAGCGCGCCGCATGCGCTGCAGGCCGCCTGGGTGGAGCACCAGGTGCCGCAATGCGGCTACTGCCAGAGCGGCATGCTCATGGCCGCCGCAGCGCTGCTCGCGAAGAACCCGAAACCGACCGACGCCGACATCGACGCGGCCATGACCAACCTGTGCCGCTGCGGCACCTACCCGCGCGTGCGCGCCGCCATCCACAGCGCCGCGCAGGCCCTGGCACCCGCCGCGCCCGCACGCAAGGCGCCGCGCCGCATCAAGGCGCAGCCGCTGGTGTTCAAGGCATGAAGCGACGCACCCTGCTGCTCAGCGGGGCGGCGATCGGCGGTGGACTGGTGGTGGGGTGGGGCGTCCTGCCGCCACGCTCGCGGCTCGGTTCGCGAACGCTGCTGTCGCAGTCCGAAAGCGGCGTGGCCCTCAACGGCTGGCTCCGCATCGAGCCGGGAGGCGGCGTGCAGCTCGCCATGCACAAGAGCGAAATGGGCCAGGGCGTGCACACCGCGCTGGCCATGCTGGTCGCCGAGGAAATGGACATCGGCCTGGACCGCATCCGCCTGTTCGACGCCGGCAGCGACGCGATCTACGGCAACGTGGCGATGTTCGTCGGCGCCTTGCCTTTCCATCCGCGCGACCGCGAGCCGGGCGAGCGCACGCGCACCGTGCGCGGCAGCGAGTGGATGGTCCGCAAGCTGGTGCGCGAACTCGGCATCACCGTGACCGGCGCCTCGACCAGCGTGGCCGATTCCTGGGAGCCGCTGCGCCTGGCGGCGGCGGCCGCGCGCGCGCAGCTGGTCGGCGCCGCGTCGCTGACGTGGAAGCTGCCCAAGGAGGAAATCACCGTGCGCGAGGGCCGCGTGCTGCACGCCTCCGGGCCGCAGGCGCACTTCGGCGAACTCGCTCGCGCCGCCGCGGCCACGCCGGCGGGCGACGTGACGCTCAAGCCGCGCAGCGCCTGGACGCTGATCGGCCGCGCCGTGCCGCGCACCGACGCCCTCGCCAAGAGCGACGGCAGCGCCGTGTTCGGCCTCGACGTGCGGCCCGGCGATGCCGAGGCGCTGCTGTTCGCCGCGGTGCGGATGTGCCCGGCGCTCGGCGGTGCGCCGCAGCGCATCACCAACGAGGACGACGTGCTGCGCCGGCCCGGCGTGCTGCGCATGGTGCGGCTCGGGCCGATTGCGGGCGCCACCGCCGGCGTGGCCATCGTGGCGCGCAGCACCTGGCATGCGCAGCAGGCGGTCGATGCGCTGGCGATCGACTGGCAGTCGCCGCCGGCCGGCGTGGCGGACTCGAACGCGATCCTCGCCGCGCTGGAACAGCAGGCCCGCGAGGCGCTGGACGGCGACGCGGGGTTCGCGTTCCACAGCCGCGGCGACGTGGCGCAGGCGGAAGCGAAGGCGCGCGCGCAGGCGGGTGGCAGTGGCGACGCGGGTGCAGATGCAGGTGCGGTCAGTGGTGGCAGCGGCGATGGCGGTGGCGGTGGCAGCGCCCGGCTGATCGAAGCGATCTACCGCGCGCCCTATCTCGCTCACGCCACGATGGAGCCGATGAACTGCACTGCGCAGGTCCAGAGCGGCCGGGTCACGGTCTGGGCACCGACGCAGAACCCGGCCTCGGCGCGCGCGGTGGCCGCCCGCGCCGCCGGTGTGGGCGAGGACGCCGTCACGCTGCACGTCACCCTGCTCGGTGGCGGCTTCGGCCGGCGGCTCGATGTCGATTTCATCGGGCAGGCGGTCACCATCGCGCAGTTCACCGGCGGGCGGCCGGTGCAGCTCGCGTGGTCGCGCGAAGAGGACATGACGCACGATTTCTACCGCCCCGCCGCCGCCGCCGCGCTGCGTGCGACGCTGGGGCCCGACGGCCTGCCGCTTTCGCTGCGCATCGCCAGCGCCTCCGACGCCATCACGCCGCGCTGGCTCGAGCGCGGCCTGCCGGCGCTGGCCGCGCCCGTTGAGACGCCCGACAAGACGAGCGCCGAGGGCCTGTTCGATCAGGCCTACGGCATCGAGCACCAGCGCATCAGCCACGTCGCCACGAGGAGCGGCGTGCCGGTGGGCTACTGGCGCTCGGTGGGCCATTCGCACAACGCGTTCTTCATCGAAAGCTTCATCGACGAGCTGGCACACGCGGCGGGGCGCGATCCGGTGGCCTTCCGTCTGGCGCTGCTGGCGCACAGTCCGCGCCACGCGGCGGTGCTGCGCCTGGCCGCCGGGAAGGCCGGCTGGGGTTCGCCGCTGCCCGCCGACGGCGCGCCCGAGGCCTCGCCGCGCGCGCGCGGCGTCGCGCTGCACGAGAGCTTCGGCTCCGTCGTCGCGCAGGTCGTCGAGGCGTCGGTGACCGGAGGCCGCCCGCGCGTGCACCGCGTGGTCTGCGCGATCGACTGCGGCACCGTCGTCAACCCCGGCATCGTCCGACAGCAGATGGAAGGCGGCATCGTCTTCGGTCTGAGCGCCGCGTTGCACGGGCGCATCGACATCGTGCAAGGCGTGGTGCAGCAGAAGAACTTTCCCGACTACCCGCTCGCCACGCTGGCCGGGTCGCCGCTCATCGAGACGCACATCGTGCCCAGCACGCTGCCGCCGGCCGGCGTGGGCGAGCCCGGCACCCCGCCGTTGGCCCCGGCGCTGGCCAATGCGCTTTTCGCGCTCACGGGCAAGCGCCTGCGCGAGTTGCCGCTGCGGGTCTGAGTCGAGCCGCTCGCTGCCTCTTCCGCGTGCGGGAGGCAAAGCCGACATCGCAGGCCGCGGCCCTGGCCGGCCACATCGCTTCTCCCCGCTCCCGGGGCGGCCACGCCTCTCATGGGACGATCGCCGGGCTGCGAGAGGACAAGCATGCGACTCGACGACAAGATGGTGCTCATCAGCGGCGCCGGCCAGGGCATCGGCCGGGCCGTCGCGCTGCGGCTGGCAAGTGAAGGCGCGGACATCGCGCTCAATGTGCTGCATGACGACGAACGCGCGGCCGGCGTGCGCACGGAGATCGAAGCCCTCGGCCGGCGCTGCGCCGTGCTGCAGGGCGACGTGTCGCAGGTGGCCGAGGTGAAGGCCGTGGTGGCCGAGGGCGTGCGCCGGCTCGGCCGGCTCGACGTGCTCGTCAACAACGCCGGCGTGGAAAAGCGCGCCGACTTCCTCGACATGAGCGAGGCGCACTACGACCACGTGATGGGCGTCAACCTCAAGGGCGCGTTCTTCCTCACGCAGGCCTTCGTCGCGCACCTGAAGGAGACGCAGCGCCCGGGCAAGGTCATCAACATGAGCTCGGTGCACGAGGAGCTGCCCTTCCCGCACTTCACCGCCTACTGCTGCAGCAAGGGCGGCATGCGCATGCTGATGCGCAACCTGGCCGTGGAACTGGCGCCGCTGGGCATCACGGTCAACAACATCGCGCCGGGAGCGATCGAGACGCCGATCAACGCCGCGCTGCTGAACCGGCCCGCGCAGCTCGAGCGCCTGCTCGGCAACATCCCCCTGCGCCGGCTCGGCCAGCCCGGGGACGTGGCCGGCGTCGCCGCCTTCCTGGCCTCGGCCGAGGCCGACTACATCACCGGCGCCACGCTGGTGGTCGATGGCGGGCTGCTGTGGAACTACAGCGAGCAGTGACGCCCGACGAAGGCGACGGGCCGCCTCCGGCGGGCCGGCTGGGCGATCCCGGCCGGCGCGCCGCCGCGGCCGCCGCGTGTCCGCCGCCGGACACGCTCACCCCGGCCGACCGCTACGAGGAACTGTTCGTCGCCGTGCAGTCGCAGCGCGTCTTCGCCGACTGCAAGGACTTCGTGGACTGCGTGCCGCGCGGCGACCCGCAGGCCATCCTCGATGCCTACCGGCGCGAGCGCCGCGCGCCCGACTTCGATCTGCCGGCCTTCGTGCGCGGGCATTTCGCCGCGCCCATGGTGGCGCCCGGCGATTACGTCGCCCCGCCCGGCCTGACGCTCGCGCAGCACATCGACGCCCTGTGGCCGGTGCTCACCCGGCAGCCCCGCCGGCACCCCGTGCGCTCCTCGCTGCTGCCGCTGCCGCACGCCTACGTGGTGCCCGGCGGACGTTTCGCCGAGCTGTACTACTGGGACACCTACTTCACCATGCTCGGCCTGAGCGAAAGCGGTTGCAGCGAACTGCTGCACGCCATGACCGACAACTTCGCCTACCTCATCGACACATACGGTCATGTGCCCAACGGCACGCGCACCTACTACCTGAGCCGCTCGCAGCCGCCGGTGTTCGCGCTGATGGTCGAGTTGTGCGAGCGCTGCGGCGGCCAGCCCGCCGTGGGCTACCTGCCGCAACTGCGCAAGGAGCACGCCTGGTGGATGAGTGGTGCCGACGGCCTGCGCCCGGGCCAGGCCCGGCGCCGCGTGGTTCGTCTGCCGGACGGCGCCCTGCTCAACCGCTACTGGGACGACCGCGATTCGCCGCGGGAAGAATCGTGGCGCGAAGACGTGGCCACCGCCGCCGCCTCCGACCGCCCTTGCGCCGACGTGTACCGCGACCTGCGCGCCGCGGCGGAGTCGGGCTGGGACTTCAGCACGCGCTGGCTGCACGAACCCGAGGCGGCACGCGACGCCGCGCACGGCAACGGCGGGCAGCCTCGGGCGCCTGCCGGGACGACGAACGAAGGGCCCCGCCTCGCACCGCCGCGGCTGGCCGACATCCGCACCACCGCCATCCTGCCGGTCGATCTGAACGCTTTTCTCTTCAAGCTCGAGACGACCATCGCCCGCCTGAGCGCCGCGGACGGCGACGACGAGTGCGCAAGGGACTTCACCGCCCACGCGCAAGCCCGCCGGCAGGCCGTGAACCGCTGCATGTGGAACGCCGAGCAGGGCGCGTTCTTCGACCACGACTGGCAGCACGCCCGGCCGCGCCGCTGCCTGAGCGCCGCGACGGTGGCGCCGCTGTTCACCGGCCTGGCCGGGCCGGAACAGGCCGCCGCGCTCGCGCGCACCGTCGAGGCGCGCCTGCTCGCTCCCGGCGGCCTGGCGACCACCGAAGTGCGCAGCGGCGAGCAGTGGGACCGGCCCAACGGCTGGGCGCCGCTGCAGTGGATGGCGATCAGCGGCCTGGCCGAGCACGGCTTCGGCGCGCTGGCCGGGGAGATCGCGAGCCGCTGGCTGTCCACCGTGGACGAGGTCTATCGCCGCGAGGCCAAGCTGGTGGAGAAGTACGCGCTGCGGCAGGTGAGCGCCGAGCGTTCCGCGGGCGGCGGCGGCGGCGAGTACCCGCTGCAGGACGGCTTCGGCTGGACCAACGGCGTGACGCGGCGCCTTCTGGCCTTGGCTGCGCAGCGCGGCAGCCCGGCGCGCTGATCGGCCCGCGCCGAGCAGGCACTCAGGCACGCGCGTTGCCGCCTGCGCAGTGCCGGCGCACCGCGCGCGCCGGCGCTCGATCACCAGCCGATCTGCTCTCATGCCCAGCGACGCCACCGCCCTGCGCGCCATCCGGCAGGCCGCTCAGCCGCTGCGCGATGCGGACGACATCGCTGCGATCGCCCGGCTCATCGGCGCGAGCGAGACGGTGCTGCTCGGCGAAGCCACGCACGGCACGCACGAGTTCTACCGGCTGCGCGCCGCGCTCAGCCGGCGCCTGGTCACCGACCACGGCTTCGACGCGATCGCGGTGGAGGCCGACTGGCCCGACGCCTTGCGGCTCGGCCGCTACGCCACGGGTGGCGCACCGGCCGGCGGCGCACCGGCGGGCGCGGGGGTGGGCGATGCGCTGGCCGGCTTCACCCGTTTCCCTCGATGGATGTGGCGCAACGAGGAAGTGCGCACCTTCGCCCGCCGGCTGCGCCGCCACAACGACGCCCTGACCGACAAGCAAAGGCGCGTCGGCTTCTTCGGCCTCGACCTGTACAGCCTGCGGGCCTCGATGCATGCGGTGATCGACCACCTCCAGCGCACGGACCCCGAGGCCGCCCGGCAGGCGCGCCGCCGCTACGACTGCTTCGACGGCCTGGCCGCCGATCCGCAGCGCTACGGCCAGGCGGTGCATTTCGACCTGGCGCCCGATTGCGAGCGCGAGGTCGTGAGCCAGTTGCAGGCGCTCGCCGCCGACACGCGCGTCGAGGACCGAGACGAGGCCTTCTATGCCGAGCAGAACGCCCGCCTGGTCGTCAACGCCGAGCGCTACTACCGGACGATTTTCGACGGCCGCACCGACTCCTGGAACCTGCGCGACACCCACATGGCCGACACCCTGGCCGCCCTGCGCAAGCACTTGTCGGCGCGCCATGGCCGGCCGGCGAAGATCGCCGTGTGGGCGCACAACTCCCACGTCGGCGACTCGCGCGCCACCGAGTTCCACGATCGCGGCCAGCTCAACCTCGGCCAGCTGGTGCGCGAACGGCCGCAGGACTTCGGCCCGTCCTTCCTGCTCGGCTTCACCACGCACACCGGCACGGTGGCCGCCGCCGCCGACTGGGACGAGCCGGTCGAGCTGAAATCGGTGCGGCCTTCGCTGCCCGGCAGCTGCGAGCGGCTGCTGCACGACAGCGGCCTCGCCTCCTTCCTGCTGCCCTTCGGCGGCGCCGCGGCACAAGCCTTCGCCGAACGCCGCCTGCACCGCGCCATCGGCGTGATCTACCGGCCCGAGACCGAGCGGCACAGCCACTATTTCTGGGCCGCGCTCGCCGCGCAGTTCGATGCCGTGGTGCACGTGGACGAAACGCGCGCCGTCCGGCCGCTGGACCCGCCTGCGGCATGGCCCGGGCCGGCGGAGCCGGAAACCTATCCGTTCGGGGTGTGACTCCGCCCGCGCCGGCCTGCCGCCGCCGGGGCGCCGTGAACGGTCGTCCTTGCCTCAGGCCGCCACGCGGTCGCCCAGCACCCGCGCCAGCGTGCGCTGCAGGTGCTCGGCATCGATGGGCTTGGTGAGGAAGGCGTCCATGCCCGCGGCCAGCGCCTGTTCGCGCTCGGAGACCAGCGCGGCGGCGGTGAGCGCGACGATGGGCAGCGCCTCGCGGTCCCAGCGCTCGCGCAGGCGGCGGGCGGCTTCGTGGCCGCTCATCACCGGCATCTGCACGTCCATGAGCACGGCGTCGAAGGGGGCGCCGGTGCGCTCGGCGGCGACCACGGCGTCGAGCGCCTGCTGACCGTCGTGGGCCGGCGTGACGCGCACGCGCCACTGCTCGAGCATGGCGGTGGCGATCATCATGTTGACCGCGTTGTCCTCGACCAGCAGCACGTGCGCGCCGGCCAGGCGCTGCGCGATGGCCGCTTCGTCCTGCGGCTCGGCCTGCACCGCGGTGGTGGCCGGCAGCGGCAGTTCGGCCCAGAACAGCGCGCCGCGGCCGGGCTCGCTGACCACGCCCACCTCGCCCATCATGAGCAGGGCCAGCTCGCGGCAGATCGACAGGCCCAGGCCCGTGCCGCCGTAGCGGCGGGTGATGGAGTCGTCGGCCTGCGTGAACGGGCGGAACAGACGCGCCTGCGTAACCGCGTCGATGCCGCATCCGGTGTCGGCGACGCTCAAGCGCAGCCTCTCGCCCGCGGCCCGCGCCACCTCGACGCGCACGCCGCCGCGTTCGGTGAACTTGAGCGCGTTGGCGATGTAGTTGCCGAGGATCTGGCGCACGCGCATCGGGTCGCCCAGCACGGTTTCGGGCACGCCGGGTTGCACGTGCAGTGCGAGCGTGAGGCCACGCGCCTCGGCGAGCGGCTGATGGGCGCGGCAACCCGCCTCGAGCACCTCGCGCAACGAGAAGGGCACGGCCTCCAGGCTCAGCTTGCCGGCCTCGATCTTGGAGAGGTCGAGGATGTCGGAGATGATCGACGACAGGCTCGTGGCACTCTCGAGGATCTGCTGCAGGTACTGCGCGCGCCGCGGCGCGTCGAGCCCGGGCGCCTGCACCAGGCGGGCCAGGCCGAGCAGCCCGTTGAGCGGCGTGCGGATCTCGTGGCTGGTGTTGGCGAGGAAGGCGCTCTTGGCGCGGCTGGCCGCCTCGGCGGCGTCGCGGGCTGCCGCCAGGGCCTGCTCGGTCCGGCGGCGCTCGGTCACGTCTTCGCCGATCCAGATGGTGCCGCCGCGGCTCGGGTCGTCCGGGTCCACCGCCTGAGCACGCATGCTGCACCAGAACAGGCTGCCGTCGCGGCGGCGCATCTGCCGCTCCATCTCGAAGGGCTGGCCGCAACCCAGCAGCGGCCCGGCCACGGCGCCGACCTCGGCGTGATCGGCCGCGCTGGGCCAGACCACCGCGCCGCTCTCGCCCTGCAAGGCGTCGGCCGGCCAGCCGAACATCTCCTCGAAGCGCGGGTTCACGTGGACGAAACGGCCGTTGCGGGTGAAGGCGATGCCGATCGAAGCGTGCTGCAGGATCGCCTCGCGCTCCAGCCGTGCCTGCTCGGCGGCCGCCATGTCGCGCCCCACCACCACGAGGTACTCGATGCCGTCGTGCGTGAAGCACGCGCCCGACACGCGCAGCGGCACCAGCGCGCCCGATTTGCGGCGGAACATCGCCGGCATCTCGCGCACCGTGCCCTGTTCCTGCAGCCGCTGCAGCAGCCGCTCGCGGTCGGCCTCGCGGTGCCAGATGCCGAGTTCTCCCGCCGTGCGCCCGATCGCCTCCTCGGAGTTCCAGCCCAGCGTGCGCGTGTACTGCTCGTTGATCATGAGGTAGCGGCCGGTCGATCGCTCGGTGAGCGAGACCGTGTCGGGCGTGGTGTCGAACAACTGCGTGAGCAGCGCCTGCGAGCCCCGCAACGCCTGCTCGGCCGCGCGCTGTGCGGTGATGTCGCGGTAGATCGACAGCACCGCCGGGCCGTCGCCCAGCTCCACGCGCAGGCTGGTCACCTGCACCTTCACGCTGCGCCCGTCGGTGCGCCGCAGCGTGAAATCGGTCAGCGGCAGCGGCACGCCCGTGGGCATGGCGGCGAGGCTGGCGGTGCGGGCGCGGGCGCGCGCGAGTTCGGCGCCGGGCTCGTGGTGCGAGCCCATGTCGACGCCGACCATGGCCGCGGCATCGGCGTAGCCGAGCAGTTGCACCGCCGCCGCGTTGGCCTCGACCACCACGCCGCTGTGGTGCAGCACGAGCGGCGAGGGCGACGACGCGAACAGCTCGCGGTAGCGCGCCTCGGTGGCGTGCAGGCTGCGCTGCGCGAGCACGGAATCGGTCACGTTGCGCCCGACGCCCCAGTAGCCCGTGAAGCGGCCCGCCGCGTCGAGCATCGGCTCGCCGCTGGTGCTGACGTAGCGCGTGAGGCCGTCGGCGTTCGAGCAGCGCATCACCAGGTCGCGGAAGGGCCGGCGCGCGTGCAGATCCTGGCGATGCGCGTCCCACTGCTCGGGCGTGAGGCCGAACTCGTCGACTTCCCAGCGCGTGCGGCCGAGCAGTTGCGACGGGACGATCCCGGTGTCCTGCGCGAGCGCCTCGGAAACGTAGGTGTAGCGAAGTTGCTCGTCCTGCTCCCAGTACCAGTCGGCGGCGATGCCCAGCAGCTTGCGAAAACGCTGTTCACGCTCGGCGACATCGGCCAGCGCGCTGCCCAGTGCGCGCCGGCTCGCGACGCCCGCCACCAGGCCGATGGTCAGCAGCGCCGTCTGGATCAGGAAAGCCACCGGCAAGGTGGCGCCCAGCTTGCCGGACGTGCTCGATGCCGGCGGCAGCAGGCCGTGCAGCTCGGCCCACAGCAGCCCGGCCAGCAAGGCCACGCTGCCGACCGTCAGCGCGACGGCGAAGCGCACGCCGACGAGCACGCAGGCCAGGCAGATCACGAGCGGCAGGAAGCCGAGCGGCGGTGTGCGCACGCCGGTGCCGAGCGCCCCGCTGACGGCGGCCGCCGCGCACAGCGTCGCCCAGGCGGCGACCCGCACCGCCGCATCCACGCGCGCCGCCGAGGCCCCGCGCGCGAGGCGGGCCGACACGACGAACACCGCCGCCAGCGCCGCACAGGCGCTGACCAGCAGGGCCCGCTGCGTGGCCCCGCCGGCGGCGCTGCTCAAGCCGTAGAACACCGCCAGCAACACGGCCACGGCACTGCCGCAGCCGAAGAACAGCCGCAGCAGGGCCCCGTCCGCCCGCTGCGTTGCGCGGGGCGGCCAGGTGGATGGGGGAGCGTCGTAGTTCAAGGGCGAAAGGTCAGCGCCGCAGCCCTGCCGCGAAGGCGGCCGCGGCCGCGGCGATCATCGATTTTCGGCAGGCACCTGCGCTGTCTGAGCGCCCCCGGGGCCAACAAGCTGCGGGCAGCGGTCGGACTGCACGCCGCCGCCCGTGGCGACGCCCTCAACGAGCGCGGTTCAGCGCCTCGCGGGTCGCCAGGGCGACGCGGCGGGCGGCCGCGGCAAAGTCGGCCCCACCGCCGGCATAGAGCACGGCGCGCGAGGAGTTGACGGCGATCGGCGCCGTGGTCTCGCGGCCCGGCCCGCCGCGCCAGGCGGCGCGCACGGTGGCCGCCGCATCGCCGCCTTGCGCGCCGACGCCGGGAATGAGCAGCGGCAGGCCCGGCGCCAGCTCGCGCACGCGGGCGAGCTCTTCGGGAAAGGTGGCGCCCACCACTAGGCCGAGCTGGCCGTTCGTGTTCCACGGTCCCTGCGCCAGCCGCGCCAGGTGCTCGTACAGACGCGGCTGGCCGTCCACGTCGCCCAGACGCCGGTTCTGCAGATCGCTGCCGCCGGCGTTGGAGGTCCGGCACAGCAGGATCGCGCCCTTGCCCGGGCGGCGCAGGTAGGGCTCGATGGAGTCGAAGCCCATGAAGGGCGACAGCGTGACCGCATCGGCGCCATAGCGGTCGAAGGCTTCGCTCGCGTACTGCTCGGCCGTCGCGCCGATGTCGCCGCGCTTGGCGTCGAGGATCACCGGGACCGCCGGCGCGACGCGGGCGATGTGGGCCATGAGCCGCTCGAGTTGATCCTCCGCGCGGTGCGCGGCGAAGTACGCGATCTGCGGCTTGAAGGCGATCACCAGATCGTGCGTGGCATCGACGATCGCGGCGCAGAAGTCGAAGATGCGCGACGCGTCACCCGTCCAGGGCGCCGGAAACCTCGCGGGCTCGGGATCGAGGCCGACGCACAGCAGCGAATCGTTGCGGCGCTCGGCGGCGAGCAGGCGGGCGAGGAAGCTCATGCGGGAGCCCGCCTCGCCTCAGCGCTCGCGCGCCGCGAGCTCGGCCGCCATGCCGGTGTAGCCGCCCGGCGTGAGCGCCAGCAGACGCGCCTTCTCGGCCTCGGGCAACTCCAGCGTGGCGATGAAGGCGGCCACCGCCTCGCGCGTGATGGCCTTGCCGCGCGTGAGTTCCTTGAGCCGCTCGTAGGGATTGGGCAGGCCGTAGCGGCGCATGACGGTCTGGATCGGCTCGGCCAGCACTTCCCAGGCGCCGTCGAGATCGGCGGCGAGCTGCGTTTCGTTGACTTCGAGCTTGCCCAGGCCGCGGGCCAGCGAATCCCAGGCCAGCAGGGTGTAGCCGAGGGCCACGCCCATGTTGCGCAGCACCGTCGAGTCGGTGAGATCGCGCTGCCAGCGCGAGATGGGCAGCTTCTGGCTCAGGTGGCCGAGCAGGGCGTTGGCCAGGCCGAGGTTGCCTTCGGCGTTCTCGAAATCGATCGGGTTGACCTTGTGCGGCATGGTGCTCGAGCCGATCTCGCCGGCCTGGAGCTTCTGCTTGAAGTAGCCCAGGCTCACGTAGCCCCACACGTCGCGCGACCAGTCGATGAGGATGGTGTTGGTGCGCGCGAGCGCGTCGAACAGCTCGGCCATCCAGTCGTGCGGCTCGATCTGGATCGTGTAGGGATTGAAGGCCAGGCCCAGCCGCTCCTCGACGACCTTGCGGCTGAAGGCCTCCCAGTCCACGTCGGGATAGGCCGCCAGGTGCGCGTTGTAGTTGCCCACCGCGCCGTTCATCTTGGCCAGCAGCGCCACGCCGGCGACGCGCGAGCGCGCCGTGACCAGCCGCGCGGCAACGTTGGCGATCTCCTTGCCCACCGTGGTGGGGCTGGCGGTCTGGCCGTGCGTGCGCGAAAGCATGGGCAGCGCCGCCATCTCGCGCGCCATGCGCTGCAGCGTGGCGATCACGCCGTCGAGCGCCGGCAGCAGCACGGTCTCGCGCGCGGCGCCGAGCATGAGCGCGTGGCTGGTGTTGTTGATGTCCTCGCTGGTGCAGGCGAAGTGCACGAACTCGCCCGCCGCCTGCAGCTCGGCCTGACCTTCGAACCTCCACTTGAGCCAGTACTCGACCGCCTTGACGTCGTGGTTGGTGGTCTTTTCGATGTCCTTGATGGCTTGCGCATCGGCCTCGGAGAAATCGGCGACCAGCAGGCGCAGATGCGCCCGGGCCTGGCTGCTCAGCGGCGCCAGCTCCGGCAGCCCGGCCTCGCCGAGCGCAATGAACCACTCCACCTCGACCTGCACGCGGCGCTGCATCAACCCGTACTCGCTGAGCAGGGGGCGCAGCGCATCGACCTTGGCGGCGTAGCGGCCGTCCAGCGGCGACAAGGCGGTGAGTGTGGAAGGCTTCATGGCGCGGCGGCGATCGGCGGGAAAGGAAGCATCGATTGTAGGAAGCGCCCGCCGCACGCCGGACGATGCGCTGCGCGCGGGTTCGAGCGCCATCGGCGCGGGCGGCGGCCCGCCTCGCGGCTCACCGCCGCGACGCGGCCCGGAAGCGCTCGATCCTCTCCGCGTCCGCGGGGTGGCTGGACAAGGCAATGCCGAACACCGAGTCGTCGGCCTCCTCGCCGCGCGCGGCGCGCCACTGCGCGAGCCGCTCGAAGAAGCCCGCCATGGCGGCCGGATCGCGCCCGGCGGCGCGCAGCAGGTCGATCGCCGTGCCGTCGGCCTCGCGTTCGAGCTGACGCGAATAGCCGAGCGTGCCGATCAGCGCCGGCGCCGCGGCGAGCAGGCCGCTGAAGTCGCCGAAGGCGAGGCTCGCCGCCGCCCCGAGCAGCGTGGCCTGCACGAGCTGGCGCATGCCGTGACGTCCGAGCACGTGGCCGTACTCGTGCGCCAGCACGCCGACGATGGCCGCCTCGTCGCCGTCCACCAGGCGCACCAGCTCGTCGGTCATGACGATGTGGCCGCCGGGCAGGGCAAAGGCGTTCGGGCCGATGCGCGCGGCGCGGAACTCGACGCGGTAGGGCATCGTCGCCTGGGTGGCGCTGGCGCTGGACGCAAGCACCGCGCGTTCGAAGGCGTCGCGCAAGGCGGCCTGCTGCGCGGCCGGCAGCGTGCTCGGCTGCAGCCAGTTCGCCTCGGCCTGGCGCAGCGCGATGTCGCCGACCTGCGCGTCCACGCTCGTCGGCAGCACCGCCAGGGTCGCGTCGGCCAGCAGCGGCACGCCCCAGCGCCAGCCGGCCGCCACCATGGCCAGCAGCAGCACGCTGGCCGCGAGCACCGCCCGCCAGCTCTGCTGGCTGCGCACGACCCAGGCCTCGCGCAGGCCGGCCGCGGCCACGAAGGCGTCCCAGTCGGCGGTGTCGAGCGCGTGCAGTTCGCCGCCTCCCGAGAGGTGGGCGATGCGTGCGCCGTGCCGGGTTCGCTCGGGCCAGCGCACTTCGCTCACCGAAAGCTCGCGCAGCAGGGCGGCGGGACCGCCATCGGCATCGAGGATGCGCAAGCGCCCGGCCTCGACGAGCAGCCGCGCCCGCCGGGGCCGCGCGCTGCGGCCGTCGAAGAAGTCGGCCGCGAGACCGGGTGCTGCGATCACAGGCCGAGGTCGATGCCGAGCAGGTCGGCCGCGGCGTCGCCGGCCGCGTCACCGCTGGCGGCGCGGGCCTCGCTCTGCAGCTCGTCGAGCGGCCGGCGGGTGTGCAGCGACACGGCTTCGAGCCGCAGCCGGGCCATCGCGATGGCGGCCCAGGGCCAGTACAGACCCAGGGTCAGCACCACCAGCAGCCAGTTCTTGAGCATCAGCCAGGCCAGCGGCGCGACGGCCAGTTCGCTGCGAAAGCGCAGCTCCGCGTTGCCGGTGCGCGACCACAGCAGGTTCTGCAGGCGGGCGGTCGCATAGGCGCGCGGCAGGATCTGCCCGAGCAGCACCAGCAGCACCACGGCGACCGGCGCCAGGCCGATCAGCGCCCGCGCGCTCTCGCCGAGCAGCGCCGCTGCGCCGGCGACCAGCGCCACGGCAACGACGATCACCAGAACCGCCATCCCGGCAATGCGCACGAACGTCATCTGGGCGCTGCGCAAGGACACGCGCAACTCCGTCTGCTGTTGCGCATAGGCGTAGTGGCCATGCTGGTAACGCTTGAGCCGCAGCCAGGCGTAAGGCATCAGCATCGAGGCCAGCAGCAGGGCACCGAGGCCGACCAGCCCGGCTGCGACCGGCTGGCCGCGCAGGCTCGGCAGCCCCACCGCCAGCCCGGCAACGAGCGCAATCAGCGCCGCCAAGGGCAGCGCGAACACCGCGTAAGCACCCGCCACGCCGCCGGTGAAGCGAAACCGCAGGCCCCGCCAACTGGTGTTGGCGAGCCGGAACTGCAGCGAGGCGCGCCACAAGGCCGGCCACACGGCCGCCAGCAGCACGAAAGCGACGGCGCCCGCTTCGGGGGACACCTCGCCGGCGATGCTGTAGGCCGCCAGCAGCAGCGCCATGAGCAGCAGGCCGCGCAGCATCTTCCTCGGCTCGCCGTGGAAGTCGAGGGCGTGGCCGGCGACTTCGGTGTTGGTGTGGAAGTAGCGCAGCTTGCGCACCTTGGCCCACGGGTAGTACAGGCCCAGCGTGAGCAGGGTCAGCAGCAAGTTGACGACCCAGATGCGGAAGTACTCGCTGCCCGAGCCGCCGAAGGACAGCGGATGCGCGTGGCCGCTGTAGCGGCGCGACCCGGAGTGAACGAACTCGTCGTATTCGGCGTGCCTGCGCGACAGATCGATCGGTCGCGAGTTCGGCGGGCGGACCGGCAGCGCACCGGGTTCGACCATGAGCGGCTCCTGTGGCGCGTGGGGGTGGCGCGCACTGTAGCCGCCTGCCTGCTGCGCGGCGCCGCCTGCATGGGGACAGACGCTCAGGCGCGGGGGGTTCGTCCTTCCCTAGAATCCCGCCATCTCCCGTCCGGCATCCTGCTCATGAAACTCATCGGTTCGCTCGCCAGCCCTTACGTGCGCAAGGTCCGCATCGTGATGGCCGAAAAGAGGCTCGACTACAAGCTCGAACTCGAGGACGTGTGGGCCAGCGCGAGCAGCATCACCGAGGCCAACCCGCTCGGCAAGGTGCCCTGCCTGGTGATGGAGGGCGGCGAGGCGGTGTTCGACTCGCGCGTCATCGTGGAGTACCTCGACACGCTCTCGCCCGTGGGCAAGCTGATCCCGCCGCTGGGGCGCGAACGCATCGAGGTGCGCACCTGGGAAGCGCTGGCCGACGGCCTGCTCGATGCCGCCATCCTGGCCCGCCTTGAACAGACGTGGACCGGGCGCTCGGAGGGACAGCGCTCGCAGGCCTGGGTCGATCGCCAGATGGCCAAGGTGCACGCCAGCCTGCTGGCCATGAGCCAGGGTCTCGGCGAGCAGCCTTGGTGCGCGGGCGGGCATTTCACGCTGGCCGACATCGCGGTGGGTTGCGCGTTGAGCTGGCTGGAATTCCGCTTTCCCCAGATCGAGTGGCGCCAGACCTACCCGAGCCTCGCGCGACTGGCCGACAAGCTGGCGCAGCGCCCGAGCTTCGCCGACACCGTGCCGCGCGCCGGCTGAGCGGTTTGCCGCGGCCGAGCTGGCGGCGCTCGAGCGGGACTCGAGCCCGTCAGTGTCGCTGAACGAGGGGCGCCCGCGCCCGGCTTCGACGGGCCGCCCCGGCGACGCCGCGCCGCGCCGCTTCAGGCGAGCTTGCCTTCGGGCCGGCTGCCCTCGGGAGGCCCCGAAGGACTCGACGCACCGGACGTGCCGGCAAGCGCGCGCGCATCCGTCGCCCCCGACGCACCGCCCCCACCCGCCACGCCCGCGCCTTCGGCCGCGGGTGCGCCGGCCGAGCCGGCAGCTGCCGCCTGCGCGCGCGGCGGCAAGCGCAAGCTCACCGCCCAGCCTTCCAGATGCGGGCCACTCTCGAGCCTTGCGCCCAGGGCCGCGGCGCGGCGCTGCATGTTGGCCAGGCCGCGGCCGCCGCGCACCACGCTTTGCGGCACGAACAGGGGCATCGGCTCGCCGTCGTCGGTGCTGCGCTGCTTCAGGCCGTTGTCGATCACGCTGAGCAGCAGCGCGCCGTCGTCCAGCGTTTCGAGCTGCAGCCAGGCGACCGTGGCCTGCGCATGCTTGATCACGTTGGTGAGCGCCTCGCGCACGATGCGCAGCACATGCAGCGTGTCGCCGGCCGCCAGCTCCACCTCGCTGGCCGCGTCGCCGACCTGCCACACCAGGCGCACGCCGGCGGCGCGCAGCGAGGGCTCGACGCGAAAGCGCAGCTCGCCGAGCGACTCGACCAGGGGGCGTTGATCGGTCTCCAGCGAGTCGAGCGCCAGGCGCAGTTCCACCAGGCAGTCGTCCAGCGTGAGCTTGAGGTCGCGCAGCGGCTGATCGACGCTGCGCCGCTCGCCGCCGGCCGGCGGCGCGGACTGGCGCGACACCTGCGCGGTGAGTGCCAGCGCGGCCACCAGGCGGCCGCCGAGGCCGTCGTGCATCTCGCGCAGGATGCGGTCGCGCTCGGCCATCACCGCCTGCGTGCGCTCCCGTTCGCGCGTGCCCTCGAAAGCCGCCTGCAGCTCGCGCTCCTTCTCGGCCACGCGGCTCTGCAGGTCGCGGTTGAGGCCGCGCAGCGCGGCGCTGGAGCGCGCGAACTCGTCGACCAGCAGCCACGCCAGCACGGCCAGCAGCAGCAGGATGGTGTAGCGGCTCCAGGTCACCGCGCCGTAGTCGTGCAGCACGCGAAACACCACGAAATCGCGCACGCCGACGACCACGCTGGCCAGCGCCGCGGCGCTCAGCAGCAGCGCGGCCGTGCTGCGCTCGCGCCATGCCTCGGCAAACAGCACCGGCAGCAGCCAGCCGATCACCGCCAGCGTGCCGCCCACGAGCACGGTGCCCAGCCCGGGCGGATCGAGCAGCGTGATGCTCACGGCGAGCAGCAGCACGACCAACGCCCAGCCGGCCAGCACGCGGCGCACGCGCACGGTGTCGCGGCCGATCGCCGCCAGCGCGTACAGCGCCATCAGCACCACGAACCAGGCCTGCGAGGCATGGAACAGCACCGCGCCGACCGGCGGCCACACGCCGCCGCCGCCGAGCTGCACGCCCGACATGCGCCAGGCCCACAGCAGGCTGGCCGCACCGAAGCAGGCGTACACGAAGCGTTTTGCGCGCCAGGCCAGCAGCAGTGCCAGCGCGCCCATCACCGTGGCTGCGGCGCTCACGACCCAGGCGCCGCGAACCCGGTGGCTGTCCTGCGCGCGGTACAGCGGCTCGAGCTCGCCCAGGGGGCCGATCCACACGGTGGACAGGCCGGCGCCGCGGTGCGACACGCCGCTCACCTCGATCTCAACCTGGTTGGCCTCGGGCCGCAGCAGCGCGCCGGGCAGCGGCAGGAACAGCGGCTGGACCACGGGTTCGGGCAGCGCCTGGCGATCGGCCGGCGCCGGCATGGCGAGCGACAGCAGCGTGCGCTCGTTGAGCCGAACGCGCACCACCGTGCCGGGATAGGGCACGAACAAGGCCGACTGCGCCGCCTGCAGCGCCGCCTCGGGCAGCGCAAGCCGGTAGCGCACCACGCCGCCGGGCTGCGGAACGGTGTCGGCCCAGGGGTCGGGCAAAAGCACCTTGCGGTCGCCGCCGGGTTCGAGGCGCACCGCTTCGCGCAGCTCCTGCGCGCGGGCGTCCTTGTGCGGCGCCTGGTTGCAGGCGCTCAGGCCCAGCAGTGCAGCCAGGAGCAGCAGCGCGCCGCGCGCGGCGCCCGGCGGACGCGAAGGCAGGCGCCCGCCCGTGCGCGGCGCCAGGGCGGTGGTCACGCCCAGCTGGGACGCGAACTCGCCTGGCCGGTGGCGCGGCTGCGCTGGCCGAGCTGCAGCTTGCGGTAGACGTTGCGCACGTGGGTGGCCACCGCGCGAGGGGTGGTCAGCAGCCGCTCGGCGATCTCTTCGCTCACGTAGCCCTGCGCCACGAGCCGCAGCACCTGATGCTCGCGCGCGCTGACCTCGTGCTCGGCACGGCCGGGAGCCTCGATGTCCATCGTGGTGGTGCTCGGCGACTGGCCCGGCGCGGTGTCCTGCGAGAAGCCCGAATCGCGGAAGCCCGAATCGGAATAGCCCTCGTCGCGAAAGCGCTTGAGCAGGTGGCGCGCGATGGCCGGCGAGATGGGCGACTCGCCCCGTGCCGCCTGTTCCACCGCCCGCACCAGCTCGTCGGCGGTGCAGCCCTTGAGGAAGTAGCCGTCGGCGCCGGCCTCGATGGCGTGGATCACTCGCTGCTCGTCGCCGAACACCGAGAACACGAGGATGTGCGGATGCCAGACGCCTTCGCTGGCCGGGGCGTGGCTGAGTTCGCCGATCAGCTCGGTGCCGTCGCCGTCGGGCAGGCCGAGGTCGGACAGCAGGACATCGGGGCGGCATTGCGGCAGCTCGCTGCGCGCGGCCGACAGGCGGCTGGCGTGGCCGACGCAGCGGATGCCGGGCGCGTCGTTGAGGGCGTCCTGCACGTGCTGCGACACCAGGGGGTCGTCCTCGACCAGATAGACCTTGAGCATGGAACTCCTCGGAAAATGTGCGACCGGCAGCGAGCCGGATTGTCGCGCCGCGCTCCTCGGCGACGACCCCGCGTCTCCGGGGGCGCAGGGCTCGCAAGGCTGCGCCAACGGCGAAGCCCTCCTCCCAGTGTGGCGTTGCCGCTTGACGTTTCAGGTGCCGAAGAAGGCGGCCAGTTCGTCGGCCGTGATATCCGGCAGCTCCTCGGCGATGAAGTGCCCGGCCGCCAGCGCCCGGCCGCTGACCGAGCCGCGGCACACGGCCCGCCAGTCGGCCAAGGGATCGAACAGCCGGGCCACCACCCCGCGCTCGCCCCACAGCACGTGCAGGTCGCAGGCCACGCGCTCGCCGGCCGCGCGGCTGGCGCGGTCGTGGACGAGGTCGATGCTCGCCGCGGCGCGGTAGTCCTCGCAGGCGCCGTGCACGCCTTCGGGGGTGCAGAAGCCGAGTTCGTAGTCGGCGAGTGCTTCGGTCTCGATGAAATCGAGGCCCCGTCCGGCGCCGGGCCGCCCCAAGGCGGACGCGTCCCCTCGGGGGGCCGACGCATCAGCGTCCTGGGGGCCCACAGGACTGCCCCAGCCGGAGAGCGTGTGGCGCAGGTACCAAACCGGATCGGCGCCGATCTGCTTTTCGGGCAGCGGAGCCGGCTGGATCAGGTAGAACCAGTGGTAGTAGGCCGAGGCGAAGGCCATGTCGGTGCGCTCGTACATGGTCAGCGTCGGCACGATGTCGATCACGCACAGCCGGGCCACCGCCTGCGGATGGTCGAGGGCCAGCCGGTGCGCGACGCGCCCGCCCCGGTCGTGGCCGCAGACGAAGAAGCGCTCGTGGCCCAGTCCCTGCATCAGCGCGAGCACGTCGGCGGCCATCGTGCGCTTGCCGTAGTCGGCATGGTCCGCCGCGCCGACGGGCTTGGCCGAGCGGCCGTAGCCGCGCAGGTCTGGCAGCACGAGGCGGTAGCGGCCGGCCAGCCGGGTCGCGACCCGGTGCCACATGGCGTGCGTTTGCGGATAACCGTGCAACAGCAGCAGGGCCGGGCCGTCCGCCCTGCCGCCGGTGCGCACGAAGAGCTCGGTGTCGCCCACGCGATGCAGCGCTTCCTTGAAGCCAGCGAACATGTCCACCTCCATCGACCCGCCCCGTCAGGCAACGGCTTGCGCCGCGAGCCGGCGAAAGGACCAGAATTCACCGGATGCCGCCCCCTCGCCCGACGAAGCACCCCATGCCCAAGTCCCCACTGCCGGACGAACCCGACCTCCAGGTGCTGCCGTTTTCCTCGTACGCGATGATCATCGATGCGCGGACCGAAAAGGAGTACCGGGAGGACCACGTTCCCGGCGCGGTCAATCTGCCGGTGGTCGATCAGCCCGAGTTCGCCGAGGTCGGCACCCTGCACCGCAGCGACACGCATGCCGCGTACCTGACCGGCGTGGCGTACGCGATGCGCCGCATGGCCGATCACGTCGATCGCGTGATCAAGGACGTGTCGCCGCAGGACCGCATCCTGGTGTACTGCTTTCGGGGCGGCAAGCGCTCCAAGCTGTGGGCCGACAACCTGCGCACCATCGGCTTTCGCGTGGACACGATCCCGGGCGGCTGGAAGAACTACCGCCGCTGGGTCGTGGCCGGCCTGGACCAGCTCGTGCCGCAGTTCGAGTACCGCGTGATCGCCGGCGCCACCGGCACCGGCAAGACCCGCCTGCTCGACGCCCTGCAGGCCGAAGGCGCGCAGGTGCTCGATCTCGAAGGCCTGGCTTCGCACCGGGGCTCGCTCATCGGCGCCCTGCCGGGGGTCGCGCAGCCCTCGCAGAAGTATTTCGACACGCTGGTGTACGACCGGCTGCGCTCCTTCGCGCCCGCCCGGGTGGTGTGGGTCGAAGCGGAGAGCAAGCGCATCGGCGCCGTGCAGTTGAGCAGCGTGCTGTTCGACGCGATCCACCGCGCGCCCATCGTCGTCCTCGAGGCGCCGATGGCCGAGCGCGTGAAGCTCTGGCGCGAGGACTACGGCCACTTCGAGGCCGACCTGCCGGGCATGGTGGCCTTGCTTGCCAAGCTGGCACCGCTGGTGGGCAACGAGGAGATGGCCCTGTGGCGCAGGCTGGCCGAGGAGGGCCGGGCCGCCGAGCTGTTCGAGCGGCTCATGACGCACCACTACGACCCGGCCTACGCCCGCTCGTCGCGCAGGAACCACGTGAACTTCGGTGCCGCGACGACGCTCGAGCTGGCTTCGCTCGACGAGCCGGCGCTGCGGGCGGCGGCGCGCAGGCTGATCGCAGACAACCCCAAGACGCCCGCCGTCTGACGCGCCCCGGGCTCCCGCGCCGCTCGAGTGCAGCGCAAGCCCGTGACGTCAAAAACAAGGGGCCGCAACAGCGGCCCGGCCAAAGGCAAAAAAAAGGGAAGCGGGACGTTGTGTGGCCGGCGGCTCGCTCTCAACCCGCCGGCCCGCCCGCCTCCCTGTGGACGTCAACCGGTCCGCAACTTGTGACGAGGCGCCGGCGGCTGCGCGAGGAAGGGCAGCTCGAGCTGCCGCGACGCGCCCCGTGAAGGCAGCACCGGTCCACGCAGCTCGCCCAGCGGCGCGAACCCGATCTGCGTTGCGTGACGGGCCTGGCTCAGGACTGCGGCGGGTGCGATCGATGGGCGCGCGAGCGTGTTCATGGCGAAGGTCCGGTGGATGGAGAGGGACGAGGGGTTCCTACGACGTCTTTTCGGTGATCGATGGCGACGCTCAGCGGCCGGCGAGCCATTCGCTCGGGGCGAAGTCGCCTCCGGCCAGCACCGCGTGCAGGGGGCGCGCGCCTTGGCCGGGGCCTGCAGAGCGCATGGCGCGGGTCAGGCCGGCCAGCCAGGCGGGGGTCGCGGCACTGGCCTGCCGCTCGCGCGCGGCGAGCCGCAGCACCGAGGAGCCGCCACCCAGCGGTACGCCGCGGGCCGGGTTCATGCGTTGCCAGGGTTTGAAGCTCAGTGCCATGCGAAATCTCCTGCGTCCGGCCGGGCAGCCGCATCTTGCGTGCCAGCGCGCCGCATCTGGGGGTACACCCGGAGTTCCCACGGCGCCTGCCTCGCCGGGCGTGCTGTCCGTCACGCGCCGCGCGGTCCACCATGGAAGACGTGATGCGGCAGGCCGCGCCCGCCTGACGCTTTTCGTCGGCAGGGTTGCCGCGGACCGTCAGCGCAGGGCGCCGAACGGGTTACCGAGTGATTCGGCGCAGCCGTCGCTTCCCGACCGGCACGCCGAGCGGGTTCAACGTGGTGTTCGCGCGCGCCAGGCGTCGAGCCGTTGAGCCGCCTGCAGGCGAAGCTGGCGCCTGAACCAGGGCATCCAGCCGAGCAGCAGCCCCTTTGCGCCGAGCGCCTGTCGCGACCAGCGCCACAGATCGAAGCGATCACGGTGGGCAAGGATCAGGCCCTGCGCGTCGAAGGCGAAGTCGGCATCGATCGCGTTGTGCACGCGCGCGCCGGTGGCACCGAAGCGGTAGCGCGCCTCCCAGTGGGCACGACCCTGTTCCCCCTCGACCGCGAGGTCGCGGAACTCGAGCCGCCAGTCGGCGCGGCCCCTGGCCTTGACGCCTTCGCACAGCATGCGCCACATGTCGCCGATGCCCTCACGGCCCGACAGCGCGAACACCGGATCGTCGAAGCGCGCCTCCGGGGCATAGCAGGCCTGCATCGTCTCCGCATCGAGATCGCGGAAGGCGGCGTAGAAGGTTTCGAGCGTGGCGAGCGGCGCTGGCGGCATCCGGGCTCCAGGAAGGATGAGAAGTCGCGGCCGATGATCCTCTTTGCAAGGGGCGGCCTGCAAGCCGCCCGGGAGGGGGCCTGGCGCGGAAAGGGCTGCCCGGTGCCGAGCGCGGTGTTCGGCGTGCCGGCCCGGGCCGCTGCGGCAGCGGCCCGATGTTCAGGCCGCCGCGCGATACCCCCGCGGCACGGCTCCCAGGAGCCGGCGGGTGTACTCCTCGCGCGGCGCCCCGAGAAGCGCCTCGACGGTGTTGCGCTCGACGACCACGCCGTCCTTCATGACCAGCACCTCGTCGGCCATGAAGCGCACCACGGCGAGGTCGTGGCTGATGAAGAGATAGGCCAGGCCCAGTTCGTCCTGCAGGTCCTTCAGGAGATTGAGCACCTGCGCCTGCACCGACACGTCCAGCGCGCTGACCGCCTCGTCGAGCACCAGCACCTCGGGGTCGAGCGTGAGGCAGCGCGCGATGGCGATGCGCTGGCGCTGGCCGCCGGAGAACTCGTGCGGGTACTTGTCCCAGGCGCTCTGGTCGAGGCCGACCTTGTCGAGCAGCGCGCGGGCCTTGGCCTCGCGGCCGGCGGCGCCTTGTTCCAGGCGGTGGATGGTCATCGGTTCGACGAGGGTCTGGCCGATGGTGAAGCGCGGGTTGAGCGAGGCATACGGGTTCTGGAACACCACCTGCAGGCGCCGGCGATAGGCCAGCCAATCGGCCTTGCCGAGCGTAAAAAGATCCTGCCCGCCGGGGCCGGAGGTGCCGGCGTGGCCGCTGTAGAACATGGCGCAGCCCGACAGCGGCCCGCCGCTCGCTTCATGCAGGTGCAACAGGGCGAGGCCGGTGGTCGTCTTGCCCGAACCGGATTCGCCGACGATGCCCAGCGTGTGCCCGCGCCGCAGCTCGAAGCTCACGTTCTTCACGGCCGCAAACTCCTTGCGACCGAACACGCCCGCGCGCAGCCAGAAGCTCTTGCTGAGCGACTCGACGCGCAGCACCACCGGCGCGTTCGGGTCCTTGGAAAGAGGACTGCGCAAGGCCGGCGCCTTGCCGGTGATCGCGCCGCCTGAAACAGCACTTACACCGGCGCCGGCATCGGCGCTGCCGTCGGGTGCAGGCACGGCAAGCCGCTGCGCCGCCAGATGGTCGTCGATCACCATCAGCCGCGCCGGCGGCCGCTCCAGCGTCGGCCGGCAGGCCAGCAGCGCGCGCGTGTAGGCGTCGTGTGGCGCCGCGAAGATGCGCGCCACGGGGCCCTGCTCGCGCACCGTGCCCTCGCGCATGACCACCACGTGATCGGCGATCTCGCCCACCACGCCGAGGTCGTGGCTGATGAACAGCATGCTCATGCGCATGCGCTCCTTCAGCCCCGCGAGCAGCTCGAGGATCTGGCGCTGGATGGTCACGTCGAGCGAGGTCGTCGGCTCGTCGGCGATGAGCAGCTTGGGCTCGCAGGCGATGGCCATCGCGATCATGACGCGCTGCTGTTGCCCGCCCGAAAGCTCGTGCGGATAGGCGTCGAGCCGGCGTTTCGGGTCGGGCATGCCCACTTCGTTCAGCAGCGCCTCGGCGCGCGCGCGGGCCTGCCGCCGGCCCATGCCGAGATGGATGCGCAGCGGCTCGACGAGCTGGTCGCCCACCGTGAACACCGGGTTGAGCGAGGTCATCGGGTCCTGGAACACGCAGGCGATGTCCTTGCCGCGCAGCGCCTGCAACTCGCTCAGCGAAGCGGCGAGCAGGTCGCGGCCCATGAAGCGGATGGCGCCGCGGCGCTCGGCGTTCTCGGGCAGCAGGTTGAGGATGGACATGGCCGTGATGGTCTTGCCCGAGCCCGACTCGCCGACCAGCGCGAGGGTCGAGTTCTCCGCGATCTCGAAGCTCACGCCCTGCTCGCCCCGGCCCACCGCCTCGATGTGCGTGCGCTCGTCGCCACGGCCGAGACGAAAGCGCACGCGCAGGTTGTCGACGGTGAGCAGCACGTTCGCTTCTTCCTTTTGATCGGGTTCAGGCAGACACCGGCTCGCAACGCACTTCGGTTCGCACCGAGGACGCGATGAAGCAGCGCTCGTGCGCCTCGTGGTGCAGCGCGTTCAGATCGGTCTCGCTCGGCGCCGCACCTGCGAAAACCACACGCGGGCGCAAGGTCACGACGGTCATCGCCGACTTGCCTTCGGCGTTCTTCGCCATCACGCCGCTGGCTTCGTCGGTGTATGCATCGACCGTCAAGCCACGTCGCGCCGCGATATCGAGAAACCACAGCATGTGGCAACTCGACAGCGAGGCGACGAACGCTTCCTCGGGATCGACGCCCGCCGTGTCCGACATCGGCGGCGGCACCACTTGGGGCGAACTGCTCGCGGGCACCTCGAGCCCGCCGTCGAAACGCCAGCGGTGGGCGCGGCTGTAGCCGTGAGTGATGAAATCGCTGCCGCCGCGTTCCCACGCAATGGTGGCCGTGTAATGGCTCATTTCAAGGACTCCTTCTGCTCGGTCAGGGCGCATGGAACGCCATGTGAGGGGTGCCGTTGTCCAGGCTCCCTCTCCCGCTGGCGGGAGAGACTCATTCCGCCCCCCGCAACTTGGGATCGAGCGCATCGCGCAGCGCATCGGTCATGAGAGAGAACGCCGTGACGAACACCGCCATGAAGAGCGTGGCCGCGGCAAGCTGCCACCAGTGGCCGAGGATCAGCTCGCCCTGCGCCTCGGCGAGCATCGTGCCCCAGCTCACCTCGTCGACCGAAACGCCGAGCCCGAGGTAGCTCAGGATCACCTCGGCCTTGATGAAGCCCACCACGTGAACCGACAACTGCACCAGCACCACGTGGCTCACGTTGGGCAGGATGTGGCGGAACATGCGCGAAGCGACCGAGGCGCCGATGGCCTCCGCCGAGCGCACGTACTCGCGCACCGCATGCTTGATGAACTCGGCGCGCACCAGGCGGTAGATGCCGGTCCAGCCGGTCAAGCCCAGGATCAGCACCACCGACTCGACGCCGCGGCCCGCAACCGCCGCGAACGCGAAGATCAGCAGGATGCCGGGGATCGAGGTGAAGACGTTGTAGACCCACTCCAGGAAGTCGCCCACCTTGCCGCCGAAGAAGCCGCCCAGCGCGCCGAGCACGGTGCCGATCAGGGTGGCCAGCAGCGCGGCCGACACGCCGACGAAGATGGAGATCTCCGCGCCCTTGATCGCCTTGGAGAGCACGTCGCGGCCGAGCCGGTCGGCGCCGAAGGGCAGGGTCTCGGCGCGATCGATCTCGACGGTGCTGTACTGCTCGGCGCGCTGGTCCCAGGCGTCGTAGCGCGGCGCGAGCGGGTCGATGTCGGACAGATCGACGTTCGGGCCCGGCGGCTCCGGGATCACCGCCTTGCTGCCCGGCGGCGCGGGGCCCATGAAGGTGGGCGGTGCATTGGGCACGCCGACTTCGGTCTGCCAACCCGAAGCCATGAGCCCCGCTGTGGAAAGCAGCACCATGAGCAGGAACGCCGCCACGATGGCCAGCGACACCATGCCGACCCGGTCATCGCGAAAGCGCCGCCACGCGGCCGCCCACACGCCCTCGGAGCGTCGGCTCGGCGCTGCGACCGGCACGTTCGGCGCGGGCACGGCAACGCTCATTTCAAGACCACCCGCGGATCGACCATCTTGTAGAGCACGTCGGTGAGCAGGTTGACCGCCATCGTGATCACGGCGATGTAGATCGTCACCGCCTGGATCACCGGGTAGTCGCTGCGGTTCACCGCCAGCAGCACCTCGCGGCCCAGGCCGGGGATGGAGAAGAACACCTCGATCAGGAAGGAGCCCACGAAGATGCCCGGCAGCGCCACCGACAGATTGGTGAGGATGGGGATCATCGCGTTGCGCAGCACGTGCTTGAGCAGGATGCGCGTCTCGGTCAGGCCCTTGGCGCGCGCGGTGCGCACGTAGTCCTGCCCGATCTCGTCGAGGAAGAAGGTCCGGTACAGCCGCGTCTGCGGCGCCAGGCCCACCATCACCGCCAGCAGCACGGGCAGCGGCGTGTACACCGTGAGGTTGGTCCACAGGCTGTCGCTCCAGCCCTGCACCGGGAACCAGCCGAGCCGGAAGGCGAAGAAATACTGGCCGACGATCACGTAGACCAGGAAGCTGATCGACAGCGCCACGGTGGTCACGACCATGATGCTGCGGTCGGTCAGCGAACCGCGCACGTAGGCCACGCCGAGCGCGAAGGGAATGGCGAGCAGCACGTCGAGCAGCAGGATCGGCACCATCACCGTCAGCGTGGCCGGCAGGCGGCTGGCAAAGAGCGAGGCGACCGGCTCGTTGGTGGCCCAGCTCTGGCCCCAGTCGAAGGTGACGATGCGCTGCACGAAGATCCACAGCTGCTGCCACAGCGGCTCGTTCAGGCCGAGCTGCTGGCGGATGGCGTCGATCTGTTCCGGGCTGGCGTTGAGGCCGCCGAGGATCTCGGCCGGGTCGCCGCCGAAGGTCTTGAACAGGAAGAACACCAGCAGCACCACGCCGGCGAGCGTCGGGATGGTCTGCCACAGGCGCCGGATCAGGTATGCCGCCATCGCTTCGTGCCGTCGCTTCCTCGAGCCTGGTTGAATGCTGGGGCGAGTCTAGGGCCTCGCTGTGCCGCCGATCGCAATGTACGGGCATGCCTGTCGGCGGCGAACCGCAGTGAACCACGGCGGGCCTCGGGCCTCCAAGCCCTGCGCCGCGGCCTGCAAACCCTAGACTCCGCGCACGCAGCACCACGCACACCATGCCCCGACGCGGCCTCTTCCTCGCCCTTGCCCTCCTGCTTGCGCTGACCGGCCCCCCGGCCCAGGCCGCGCAGCCCAAGGTGCTGCGCTATGCCTTCCCGGTGGCCGAGAGCGGCTTCGATCCGGCGCAGATCAGCGACCTCTATTCGCGCGTCATCGCGGCCAACATCTTCGAGGCGCCGCTCACGTACGACTACCTCAGCCGCCCCGCGCGCGTGAAGCCGCAGACGGCCGCCGGCCTGCCCGAGGTGAACGACGACTTCACGCGCTTCACCTTCCGCATCCGCCCCGGCATCTGGTTCGCCGACGACCCGGCGTTCAAGGGACAGCGCCGCGAGCTGGTCGCCGAGGACTACGTGTACTCGCTCAAGCGGCACTACGACCCGCGCCTGAAGAGCCCCAACCTGTTCCAGCTCGAGAACGCGAAGATCCTCGGTCTTTCGGAGCTGCGCGCCAAGGCGCTCGAAGCCGGCACGCCCTTCCCGTACGACGCCCCCGTCTCCGGCGCGCGCACGCTCGACCGCTACACCTTCGAGATCCGTCTGGCCGCTCCCGCCCCGCGCTTCGCCTACGTGATGGCCGACGGCGGCGTCATGGGTGCGGTGGCGCGCGAGGTGGTCGAGGCGCACGCCGGGCGCGAGATGGAGCATCCGGTGGGCACGGGGCCGTACCGGCTGGCCGACTGGCGGCGCAGCTCGCGCATCGTGCTCGAGCGCAACCCCGACTACCGCGAGCACGTCTACGACGAGCAGGCGCCCGCGGACGACGCGCGTTCCCAGGCCATCGTGGCGGCCTTCAAGGGCCGGCGGCTGCCGATGATCGACCGCATCGAGGTGGCGATCGTGGAGGAGGCGCAGCCGCGCTGGCTGGGCTTTCTCAACGCGGAGCACGATCTGCTGGAGCGCCTGCCGGCCGAGTTCTCGAGCCTGGCCATCCCCAACAACGAGCTCGCACCGCATCTGGTGAAGCAGGGCATCGTGATGGACCGCGCGCCGCTGGTCGATTCGATGTTCAGCTACTTCGGCATGGAGCACCCGCTGGTGGGCGGCTATTCGCCCGAGAAGGTGGCGCTGCGCCGCGCCATTGCGCTGGCCTACGACGTGCACGAGGAGATCGTGGTCGTGCGGCGCTCGCAGGCCATTCCCGCGCAGACCATCATCCCGCCGCTGGTGAGCGGCTACGACGCCGGGCTCAAGACGGAGATGAGCGACTTCAGCCGCCCGCGCGCCAAGGCCCTGCTCGATCTCTACGGCTACACCGACCGCAACGGCGACGGCTGGCGCGAGCAGCCCGACGGCTCGCCGCTCGTGCTGGAGTACGCCAGCCAGTCCGACCAGGCCTCGCGCCAGTTGCAGGAGCTGTGGCAGAAGAACATGAACGCCGTGGGCCTGCGCATCGAGTTCCGCACCGCGCAGTGGCCCGAGAACCTCAAGGCCTCGCGCGCCGGCAAGCTGATGATCTGGGGCGTGGCCTGGGGCGCGGCGAGCCCGGACGGCAGCTACTTCCTCGACCTGATGTACGGGCCGAACACCGGCCAGGCCAACCACGCGCGCTTCGATCTGCCGGCCTTCAACGCCCTGTACGAACGGCAACTGCGCCTGCCCGACGGACCCGAACGCGAGGCCCTGATGAACCGGGCCGAACTGCTCGGTGTGGCCTACATGCCCTACAAGATCTCCGGCCACCGCATCGCCACCGACCTCATGCACCCCTGGGTCCAGGGCTACCGCCGGCACCCCTTCATGCGCGACTTCTGGCGCTACATCGACATCGACAACGACCTGAGGAAAGACCCGCGATGAAACCGCCGCCGCGCCGCGAAGCGCTCGACTTCCCGCTCACGCGGCGCCGCTTCGGCGGCACCGCGCTGCGTGCAGGCGCCGGCGCGGCCGGCACGGCCCTGTTCGGCGGCGGGAGCCTTGCGCTGGCCCTCGGTCTGCCCGCGAGCGCCGCGGCGCAAGGCACGGGCGGTGCGCTCAAGGTGCTGCGCACGTCCTTTCCCGTGGCCGAGACCGGCTTCGACCCGGCGCAGATCTCGGACCTGTATTCGCGCACGATCACCGCGCACATCTTCGAGGGCCTGTACCACTACGACCACCTCGCGCGGCCCTCGAAGATCAAGCCGCTCACGGCGGCGGCGATGCCCGAGGTGTCGGACGACTTCCGCACCTGGACCCTGCGCGTGCGGCCCGGCATCCACTTCGCCGACGACCCGGCCTTCAAGGGACAGCGGCGTGAACTCACGGCCGCCGATTTCGCTTATGCGCTCAAGCGCTTTGCCGACCCGGCGCTCAAGAGCCCGGCGTGGGGCGGCGTCGAAGAGGTCCGCTTCACCGGGCTGGCCGCGCTGCGCAAGGCCGCGCTCGACGGCAAGCAGGCCTTCGACTACGACCGCCCCATCGAAGGCGTGCAGGCCCTCGACCGCTACACCCTGCGCCTGCGCACCGACGAGCCCCGCCCGCGCCTGCTGGAGTCGCTCACCGGCGGTCTCGTCGATGGCGTCGCGCGCGAGGTCGTCGAGTTCTACGGCGAGCGCATCTCCGAGCACCCGGTGGGCACGGGGCCCTTCAAGCTCGGTGCGTGGCGGCGCAGCTCGCAGATCGTGCTCGAGCGCAACCCCGGCTTTCGCGAGATGCGCTTCGACGCCGAGCCCGCCGCCGACGACGCCGAAGGACAAGCCTTGCTGGAGAAGTACAAGGGGCGGCGCCTGCCGCTGATCGATCGGGTCGAGGTGTCCATCATCGAGGAGCAGCAGCCGCGCTGGCTGGCTTTCCTGAACGGCCAGATCGACTACGTCGCCGTGCCCGGAGAGTTCGTCAACCAGGCGATGCCCGGCGGCGAAGTCGCGCCCAACCTCGCCAAGCAGGGCATCCGCGCCTACCGCGTGCTGCAGCCCGACACCGCCATCACCTATTTCAACTGGGAAAGCCCGGTGGTCGGCGGCAACGCGCCGCACCGGATCGCGCTGCGGCGGGCCATCTCGCTGGGCATCGACGTGGAGCGCGAGATCCGCCTCGTGCGCCGCGGCCAGGCGATTCCCGCGCAGGGGCCGATCCCGCCGCACACCACCGGCTACGACCCCGCGTTCAAGAGCGAGAACGGCGACTACGACCCGGCGCGCGCCAAGGCCCTGCTCGACGTGTACGGCTACATCGACAGCAACAAGGACGGCTGGCGCGAGCAGCCCGACGGCTCGCCCCTGGTGCTGGAGATCGCCACGCAGCCCGACCAGATCTCGCGCCAGTTCGACGAACTGTGGAAACGCAACATGGATGCCCTCGGCATCCGCACCGCCTTCGGCGCCGCGCAGTGGCCCGAGCAGCTCAAGCAGGCACGCGCCGGCAAGCTGATGATCTGGGTGCTCGGCTCGACCGCCGGCTCGCCCGACGGACAGGGTTCACTGGCCCGCATGCACGGCCCGCAGGCCGGAGGCCAGAACCTCGCGCGCTTTCGGCTGCCCGAAATGGACGCCCTGTACGAGCGCCTGAGCGGTCTGCCCGACGGGCCCGAACGCGAGAAGCTCTTCTTCGAAGCCAAGCGGCTCGCGGTGGCCTACATGCCCTACAAGACGCACGTGCACCGCATCGCGACCGACATGGTGCACCCGTGGATCGACAACTACCGCCGGCCGGTGTTCTGGCAGGACACCTGGCAGTACATGGACGTGGACATGGCGCGCCGAGCGCAGCGCTAGGTGCGAAGCGTCAAGACGTTGTTTCTTGACGAGTGGAGTCTGGCCATGAGTGCAGCGCCGCCGATCCGCTGTGCGGGCGATGCCAGTTGTAGTGGTGCTGCCAGCTGGCCAAGGCGGCGGTGCGGTGCATCGAGTTCTGATACGTCCAGCCATAGGCCCACTCGCGCAAGGCCGACTGGATGAAGCGCTCGGCCTTGCCGTTGGTCTGCGGCCGGTAGGCGCGCGTGAAGCGGTGCTTGATGCCCAAGGCCTGGCAGGCCCGAGCGAAGTCGTGCGAGCGGAACGCCGCGCCGTTGTCGGTCAGCAGGCGCTTGATGCTCACGCCCAGCTTGGCGTAGCACGCCGCAGCGTCCTCGAGGAACTTCACCGCCTGCGGCGTCGTCTCGTCCGGGTGCATGGCCGTGAAGGCGATGCGGGCGTGGTCGTCGATGGCCACGAACAGCGTCTCTCAGCCGGCGCCGTCTTTCCAGACTCTCAGACTCAGTCCGGGTGAACACCCGATACAACCTATTGAAGCTTCACAGCTAGCCCGAAAGGCCGATGTCACTTGCGAAGGCGCGCGCAACGATCACGCGTCACTCCCAAGCTGGTGCCGCGCCATGAATCGAGACACTCTCCTGCATCCCGAGCAATCTCCCGTGATCCAGCCATTCGGCAGCCCCGTGCCCGTGCGACTGGAACTCACCGAACAGATTCGTCACCGCAGCCTCGCTGCGCGGCTTGAGGTTCCGCACCAGAGCGTTTCGCCTCCCATCAAGCTTCAAGGAACATTCGAATGAAGCTCGACCATCTCATCGCCGCTGCGGGCGCTGCTGGAGCCCTGACCGCCGGCGCAACCCACCAATGACCACCATCGGCATCATCGGCGCAGGCGAAATCGGCAGCCAGGTGGCGCGAGCGGCCATCGCGAACGGCTTCGAGGTCGTCATTGCCAACTCGCGAGGGCCCGAGACCTTGAGGGCCCTCATCGACGAGCTGGGCTCCTCAGCGCGAGCGGCGACTGCGGCCAGCGCCGCCGCGGCGGGCGAGTTCGTCGTCGTGGCCGTTCCTCTCAAGGTGGTCAATGACATGCCGGTGCAGGAGCTCGCGGGCAAGGTCGTGCTCGACACGAACAACTACATGGTCTGGCGCGACGGCCACATCCCCATCATCGACTCGGGTGCCAAGACCGTTCACGAACTGCGCCAACAGCACCTTCCCACATCCAGGGTCGTCCAAGCCTTCACCCACATCCGGGCTCCCCGCATCACAACCGCGGGCAGCCCGCCTGGTTCACCCGGCCGGCTGGCGCTGCCCACCTCGAGCAACTTTGCCGAGGCCGTGGCGCTGGTGACACAGCTGTACGACCGGTTCGGTTTCGACGCCGTCGATAACAGCCCGCTCAGCGAGTCGTGGCGCAGCGCGCCCGGTCAACCCGCATGGGTGGCACTCGAGCACCAGACCCGGGCCGAGCTCATGGCCAACCTGGCGAAAGCGCGGCGCATCGTTGTCGCACCTTGACGCCGCCACATCCATCCCCTTGGGGCACAAGCGCTCCATCATCTTCAGAGAACTTCTTCATGCAGACATCATTGACAGGCAAGGTTGCGCTCGTGACCGGCGGATCCCGCGGGCTTGGGGAGGTCATTGCACACGCTCTCGCCGAACAAGGCGCGGACGTTGCCATCAGCTACGTGGCGTCTGCCAAGAAGGCCGAGGCCGTCGTCGAGAAGTTGAAGGACAGAGGCGTTCGCGCGCGGGCTTTCAGGAGTGACCAGGCCGACCCGTCGGCCGCGAAGCCCTTGATCGAATCGGTGCTTGCTCATTTCGGCAGGCTCGACGTTCTTGTCAACAACGCGGCGGTCGTGGCCAAGGGTCAGACGGTCGATGACCCCGCGCTCGACACGGTCGCTCTCGACCGGCAGTGGCAGATCAACGTCATGGGCGTGGTGGCCACCACGCGCGCCGCAGCGCAGATCATCCCCGATGGCGGCCGCATCATCTTCATCGGTTCTCTGAATGGCACCCACGCCCTGTTCCCCGGCGTCGCAGACTATGCGGGCACCAAAGCTGCGCTGATCGGCTACGCGAAAGGCGTCGCCCGCGATCTCGGCGGTCGCAACATCACGGTCAACGTCGTCCAGCCCGGTGCCATGCCGACCGACATGATGGTTCAGGCCCTGGGCAGCACCGATGCGCCCGACGCGTTTCTCGACATGCACCCGATCCGCCGCATTGCCGCGCTCGAAGAAGTGGCCGCGCTCGTCGCCTTCTTGTCGGGGCCGAATGCCGGCTACATGACCGGTGGCGTGATCGATGTCGCCGGCGGCTTGGGCACCTGACATCCCCCGGCCGGCGCCGCTGCGAGTGCCCGGCACAACCGCAAAAGGAAGAGGCAATGACCAAGAAGTTCGGTCCCAAGTCAACGGCCGACGAAGTGCTTTCAGGCATCGATCTGAAAGGCAAGCGGCTTCTCATCACGGGCGTGTCATCGGGCATCGGGCTCGAAACCGCTCGCTCACTGGTTTCTCACGGCGCCAGCGTCACCGGTGCGGTCAGGAACATCGCCAAAGCCCAAGCGGCCACGGCATCGGTGCGTGACGCCGCATCGCGAGGTGGCGGCCATGTGGAGTTGGTCATGCTCGATCTCGCGTCTCTCCAAAGCGTTCGCGACTGCGCTGACCAGCTGTTGGCTGACAGCCGGCGATTCGACGTCATCATCGCCAACGCGGGCATCATGGCAACACCGTTCGGTCGTACGACCGACGGCTTCGAAATCCAGTTCGGCACCAACCATCTGGGTCACTTCGCCTTGATCAGTCGGATCCAGCCGTTGCTCGCCGATGGCGGGCGGTTGGTGGTCCTCTCGTCACAGGCGCATCGCGTCGCCGACGTCGATGTGGAGGATCCGAATTTCGAGCGCCAGGCCTACGAACCGTTCGTTGCCTATGGCCGATCGAAATCGGCCAATGCACTCTTCGCCGTGGAGTTCGACAGGCCGCATCGCGACCGCGGCATCCGCGCCGCCTCCGTGATGCCTGGCAACAGCCTGACCGACCTGGCGCGTCACTTCTCGCAGCAGGAGTTGCAAGGCCTGCTCGAGGCGGTCGACAAAGCTCGCGCCGATGCGGGCCTCGAGCCAAAGGCGCTGAAGGACATCGCGCAGGCCGCCGCGACGCCGGTCTGGGCCGCCGTCGTGGCGAACGTGGAGCAGATCGGCGGGCGCTATCTCGACGACTGTGCGGTCGCACCGATCAACGACAGCCCCAACCCGTTCGCCGATGGCGTCAGGTCGTATGCCCTGGACACCACCCGAGCGAAGCAGCTTTGGGCCAGAAGCGAGGAACTCATCCGCGCTGCGTCGTAAAGGCGATCGGGCGCACGCGCTCGAGCCCCTGACTTACCCACTTGGAGAAATCGACTTGAAAGTCCTTATGGTTTGACTTCGCACGATCGAGGACGCACCCATCCCGTTTCGGCCGCAGAACGGGGATGACTGCACCCGCGCCCACGAACTCAAGCCGCACGTGGCCGCCGGCCAGACCGATCCTGCCGGGTAACCGCCTCGAGCACACGTCCCGGAGCCATCTCGAGCGGGCGAACGTGCTGTAGCCAGATGGATGGGGTGACGAGCCAAGTGGCCAGTTCCCACGGATCGTGGCTTCGCGTCAGCTCGAGGAAGACCGCGGCGGCCGGATGCTTGGTTGCACCGTGCCCATCGAACTGGAAGTCCGGTACCCAGGTCTCATGGTTCCAAGTAATGCCGAGCACGCTGCGGTCGGCGACACGCGCGGGTAACGCCTCGATGACGTCGTCGCCCCAGGCATCGCAGCGGATCGCCTGCAACGCCGAAAGCTTCAGCAAGCCACCGCGGCTGCGGAACGCGTTCAGCACTGTCTTGCGGAGCCACCGCTGCGGGCCGTGGCACAAGCCGGCCGGCGCTGCTGGCAGCGGCCACAAACGCTGAGTCTTCCATGATCGGACCGCTCATCGGACCGCGAGCACGACCGGTGCCGCGAGATCGAAGCCCAACGTGGCGCGCGCAAACAGGTAGTCGACGCGGGCACGTTCGCTGAGTCGATCGAGTTCGACGCAGCCCTGCGCATCACACGGGAAGGTGAAGCCGCCCGGCTGAAGCTCCATCCCCTGAACACCATCTGGTGGACACACAGCTAGGCCCCCAGCAGCACCCCGGCCGCCAGACCGTTCTGGCGGGCGAAGTCGCCGCCGGAGACCTTCTTGCCGTCGGCGCCGCGCGCGCGCAGCACCTCGATCGAGCCGCCCTGGGCGGTGACGAAGAAGCTCGTGTCGCTCACGCCGGAGACTTCGCCCACCTTGCCCGGCACGTCGGCGTAGCGCCGGAAGGCGTGCTTGCGGGCGTCGAAGATCTGCAGCTTCTGTCCGTTCAGCGTGGTCCACGCACCCGGCGCCGGGTTGCAGCCGCGGATCAGGTTGTAGACGAAGTCGGCGTGATGCGCCCAGTGGATGCGCGCCTCGGCGTCGCGGCACCAGCCTTCGTAGCTGGCCTGCGATTCGTCCTGTGCGCGCTCGGTGTGCTTGCCCGCCACCACGAGATCGGCCGCTTCCAGCATGGCCTGCACGCCCATCGGGAATAGCTTGTTGAAGTACACCTCGCCGATGGTTTCGTCCGCGCCGATGTCGCATTCCTTCTGCAGCACCACCGGGCCTTCGTCGAGGCCTTCGTTGGGCCGGAAGATGGTCAGGCCCGTGCGCGCGTCGCCGCGGATGATCGGCCAGTTGATCGACGACGGGCCGCGGTACCTGGGCAGGAGCGACGGATGGAACTGGATCGTTCCGAACTTCGGAACGCGCGTGAAGTTGTCGGGCGCGAACTGCAGCACGTAGGCCATGACGCCCAGGTCGACACCCAGGCTCTTCAGCGCCGCTTCGGCGTCGTCGCCGCGCAGCGCCTTGAACTGGAAGACCTTCAGGCCCTTCTCCTCGGCCGCGGCGCGCAGGGGGTCGGGCTTGGCGCCCGGTTTCTCGGGGGCGCAGAACACGCCGGCCACCTCGTCGCCGCGTTCGAGAAACTTCTCGAGGACCGTCTTGCCGAAATCCTGCTGTCCGATGATCGCGATCTTCATGGTCGAAAAATCCAGTCGGTGGAGTGCGGGGCAAGGCCGTCGGGAGCAAGGCCGGGCATGTCCGGGCCAGTTTAGCGGCGCACGCCTGCTCGACAAAGCGATGCGTTCGCTCGGTCGCCTCCTGGCCCCGCTGGCCTTGCCGGCCCTGCTCGCGCTGCCGATCGCGGGCGCGCATGCCGGGCCGCAGAGCGCCTGGCCCGAGCGGCTGCAGGCCGAGCTGGCGTGGGTGGATGCGCAGCACCGCGCGGAACTCGGCGTGTACGTCCGCGACCTCGGCACCGGCCTGTCGGCCTCGCACCGTGCCGATGAAACCTGGTACCTCGCCTCGATGGTGAAGCTGCCCGTGGCGATCGCGGTGCTGCGCGGCGTCGAGCGGGGCGACTGGTCCATGCAGACGACGCTGACGCTGCGCACCGACGACATCGTGGACGGCGCCGGCGCGACCAACCACCATGCGATCGGCTCGCCGCTGAGCGTGGCCTTCCTGCTCGATCAGATGCTCATCCACAGCGACAACACCGCCAGCGACATGCTGATCGGGCTGGTCGGCATCGAGCAGGTGAACGCGGTGGCGCAGTCGCTCGTGCCCGAGGGCCTCGAGCGCATCACCAGCCTCGCCGATGTGCGCCGGCACACCTACAGCCAGCTCGCGCCGGCGGCGATGAGCCTGCAGGGGCCGCACTTCCTGCAGCTGCGCCAGCAGCGCAGCGACGCCGACCGGCTGGCGCTCCTGCGCCTCCTGGTCGATGCACCGGCCGGGCCGCTGCGCCTGCCGAGCCTGTGGGCCGCCTACGGCGCCTACTACGCCTCGGGCCTGAACTCGGGCCGGCTCGACGCCTATGGTCAGCTGCTGGCGCTGCTGGCCTACGGCAAGGCGCTCGAGCCGGCCGGCACGGCCTATCTGCAGGACACGCTGGAGCGCGTCGAGACGGGGCAGCGCCGCCTCAAGGCGGGCCTGCCGGCGTCGGTGCGCTTCGCCCACAAGACCGGGACGCAGCGGGCCCGCGCGTGCGATGCGGGCCTCGTCACAGTGGCGGGCGAGGACCGGCGCATCGTCGTGGTGGCCTGCGCGCGCGGCGAGCCGTCGCTCGTGCGGGCCGAGGAGGCGCTGCGGGCGGTGGGCGAAGCGATCGGGCGATCGGGCGTTCTCTCGGTCGAGGACAAGCCATGAGCCCGTGGGCGATGCGATGCCGGGCGGGCCTGATCGCGCTGGCCTTGCTGGGCGCCGCCGGGCCGGCCCGCACGGCGGACTGGACCGATGCGCTGCGCGAGGAAGTCGAGCGGATCGAAAAGGACACGCCCGGCCGTCTCGGCGTGTACGTCGAGCGGCTTGGGGACGGCAAGCGCCTCGAGCACGACGCCGGCCGGCTCTGGTACCTCGCCTCCGCCGTCAAGCTGCCGATCGCGATCGCGGTCCTGCAGGAGATGGAGGCCGGCAGGCACTCCCTCGACGACAAGGTGGTGCTCGAAGCCACCGACAAGATCGACGGCTCCGGTGCGCTCGTGTGGCAGGACGACGGCGCCACGCACAGCCTCGGCTCGCTGCTCGAACGCATGCTGATGCAAAGCGACAACACGGCCGCGAACCTGCTCATCCGGGCCATCGGCGAGGACACGCTGAACCGGCGCGCGCGCGAGTTTCTCGGTGCGGAGGGTTTTCGCCGCATCACCGATTTCACGCAGGTCCGCCGCGACGTCTACGCCGAGCTGCATCCAGCGGCGCGCAGGCTCACGAACCTGCAGCTCGTGCAGGTGGCGGCCGCGCCGCTGGGCCCGCAGCGGGTGACGGCGCTGCGCCGGGTGCTCTCGCTCGAACAGGACGAACTGAAGGTCGCAACGACACAGGCTGCCTACGCGAGCTACTACGCGAAACAACTCAACGCCGCAACGCTCACGGCCTACGGCGGCATGCTGGAGCGACTGGTTCGCGGCAAGCTGCTCTCGCCTTCGCACACGCGCTTGCTGTTCACCCGCATGAAGTTCGACACCTACGATGCCTACCGGCTCGAGGCCGGCTTGCCCGAGACCGTGCGCTTCATCCACAAGACCGGCACGCAGTGGCGCACGGCCTGTCACATGGGCGTGATCGAACCGCAGGACGGCGGCCGCAAGGCCATCGTCGTCGCGGTCTGCGCCGAGGACCTGGACGAATCCGGGGAGGCCGGCCGGGCCTTCGAGCGCGTCGGCGCAGCCATCACGCGCGTGCTGCTGAACGGCAACGCTGCGCGGTGAAGGCGCCGCCGAGCCGGCGCGGGCTCAATCGTCCACGAAGCCGGCCTTGAAGAAGCTCCACGCGCTGCCGTCGTGCAGGTAAAAGCAGCCGTCGGCGCAGAAGTCCTTGCCGGGAAAGAACTCCCGGTACGCGCGCGGCACGAGGCGGGCGAGCCGCTCGTCGCTGAGCTCCTCGAACTGCTCGGGCGTGATCGGCTGGCCGACCCTGAGTCTGGATGTGTCCATGGCGTTGCGCAAGAAGAGTCGTGAGGCACGAACGATGGCGACCCGGATGCAGGCGCTGTCGCCTGATCGACCGGCTCGTCACGGGTGCCGAGCGCGGATCATGCCGTGCGCGCCGCGCGTCGCAGCGGTGACCGACGCAGCGCAGGCCGCGCGCCTTCGGGGAGAGGCTGGGTGAAGGGCCGGCGAAGTGGACGGGCCTGGCCGCGCCCTCACCCCCAACCCTCTCCCGGAGGGAGAGGGAGAAAGGCATGAACTGCTCCTCTCCCGAAGGTAGAGGGAGCCTTACCGGTCAGTCCGGCACCGTCAGCGTGCCGTTGTCGAACTCGATCTCGTCCTCATCGTCCGGCGTGGCGCTGATCGGCGGCACGTTGGCCGCGGCGAGGGGCTGGCCGCTGGCGCGCGGGGTCGTGCGCACCACCTGGCTGGCCGGCAGCGCCGCGCCATCGCGCAGATGCGCGTACATGAGGTTCATGGCCTGCACGAAATAGCCGTGCAGCGGCACGAAGCGGGTGTCGTAGCCGAGCAGCGCGCCGAAGCCGATGAAGGTGTCGAAGTGCTGCGCGTTGGTGACTTCGTAGTAGCGCACGCGCGAGTCCGCGCCTTCCTCGAGCCGGTTGCTGCCCACGTAGGCGCGCGCGGCGTGGTTCACCGGCAGCAGCGTGTCGTTGCGTCCCGCCACGATGACGGTCGGCACGCCGCGCAGGTCGGCGCTCAGCAGCACCTCGTCCACCCCCTCGAGCACCCGGTCCGACTGGGCCTTGCGCGCGCCGTCGAGCGGCATGCCGGTGACCGCATCCTCGCCCGTGACGAGCGAGCGCATGCACAAGGCGCCGTCCAGCGCGAAATCGGCCCGGCCGGTGGACGGGGAGGTGGCCAGGAAGTCGAGCTTCGCGCCGCCGGCCGAGCCGTTGTAGACCACGTTCACCCCGCTGGTCGGCGGTATGCCGTTGCCGCTGGCGAAGAGGCCGGCCTGCGTTGCGGGCACCTGCGCGATCACGTTGCCGCTCGCATCGGTGTTGGCGAAACTGAAGCCGCAGACGTTGTCGGCCACGCTGAAGCGGCCGTAGGCGTTGATGTAGGTCACGACGATCGAGTTGGTCGCGAAGCGGTAGTGCGACTGCTGCAGGAAGTTGCTCTCGGCCTGCCAGCCGTGGTCGAGCAGCTTCTGCAGCGCCTCGTCGGCCTGCTCGGCCAGCGTGGCGCCGCTCAGCAGGCCCTTCTCGCGCAGCGAGGTGCAGCGGTTCTCGGCCGAGGCGGTGAAGGCCGGCGGCCAGAACAGCGGATCGAGCGACAGCCCGGCCTCGGACGACAAGGCCGCGCAGGGCTGGTAGAGGTTGGCGTGGGTGAAGTAGTCGATCAGCGGCCGGCCGATCGTCGCCACCTCCGTGGCGCCCTGCTCGATCGTCAGGCCGCTCGTGCTGCGCGGCTGCGCGTTGGGCTCGCTCACGGCCACGCCGTCGATCAGGCCGCCATCGTCCTGCTCGGCCGCGGCGAGCGCGGCGCCGCCGCCGTTGGAGACGGAGGAGGCGATGACCAGCGTGTTGTCGGCATCCAGGCGCACGCGGCGGCGCTCGTCGTCTTCGTCGTCCTCGTCGACCGGCTCGCCGAACTTCTGGTTGAGCACGTAGAAGGCCAGCTCGATCGCCTGCAGCGTGTGCAGGCCCCAGTCCTTCTCCGGGTTCTGCTGCGAATGCGCGTGCTTGTAGGCCACGCGCTCGGGGGAGGCGGCGTTGAAGGCGGCGCGCTCGCCGTCGTTCAGTTCGGCGGCGAAGAGCGCCTCGTCGCCGGCGGCATCGGCCGTGACCACGCGGCCGTCGCGCAGGGTCACGCGGTCGGGCTGCAGGTCGTGGAAGCCGTTGCCGGTGCCCTTGTCGGTGTAGGCCACCGCGCAGCCCTGCTTGAGGCCCCAGTCGCCCGCGGTGCCGATGGCGCCGTAGATGCCGCGCGAGCCTGAGGAGGTGGCGGTGACGATGCAGGCGTTGTCGGCATCGAAGCTGTCGGGCACCTGCACCATCAGCGTCACGTTCCGGCGTCCGCTGCCGTCGTCGGCGTAGGCGATGTGCTCGGTGCCGGCGATCTTGCCTTCACCCAGGGTGGCGTTGCCGGCGTTGTCGACGTTGGGGCCGAAGAACGTGCCGTAGCCGCCGGCCGCGCTCGGGTCGATGAGCGCGCGGTAGTTGGTGTGGATGGCGTTTCGGCGCAGTTCGGCGGGGGTCGGGTTCGCCGGGTCGGCGTAGGTCGGCGCGGCGCCGCCGATGCCGCTGGTGCCCAGGCCGGCGGTGAGCAGGTCGTCGCTCGTGCCGTCGTGGCGCGTTTCGCTCACGCTGCCGGCCACGAAGCCCGGCTGCTGGTTGACGGGCGGATCGTCGTCATCGTCGCCGCCGCCGCAGGCGAGCAGCAGCAGGGGTCCGGCCAGGCAAACGGCGGCGAAGCGGGCACGGCGGCGCAGGGATCGGTTCATGGCGTGTTTCCTCGGGCAGGATGGAGCGATGACTCGTGCGGGGGCTTCGTCGATGCTAGGTGCGGCCTCGCGGAGCCTGCGGTTAGGCAGCGCACCGTGGCGCTCGAAACAGGCGCCTGGCGAGTCGCTGCCGGCGTGGTCGACGCGGTCCCGGGTCGGCACCGGCGCGGCTCATCCCGAAGCTTTCAGCCGGCCCGCCAGCGCATCGCCCACTTCCTGCATGAAGGCGCGCACCCGCGCCGTGCTGCGCAGGTCGGCATGCGTTAGCAGCCACAGCGGCGTTTCGAGATCGGCGATGTCGTCCGACACCGCCACGAGTTGTGGCTCGGTGCGCTCGACGAACACCGGCAGCACCGCCAGGCCCAGGCCGGAGCGCGCCATCGCCACCGCGCTGTGCAGCAGATCGACCCGCAGCTTGACCTGCCCGGTCGGCACGTTCTCGTTCATCCAGCGGTCGAAGAAGCGCGCGCGGCGGTCGCGCTCGTAGCCGATCCACGGCAGCTCGCGCACCAGCGTTTCGAGCGGCTGGCGACGCTGCGGCAGGCCGGGCGCCCCTCGCAGCGCATAGGCGCGAAAGCGCACCGCGCCCAGCGAGCGGCCCACCAGGTGCTGCGGCACGTCGCGGCTCAGGCGCAGCGCCACGTCGGCGGCGCGGCGCGACAGGTCGGCGAGCTGCGAGGCTTCCTCGACCTCGATGACGATGCCGGGATGCGCCCGCGCAAAGGCCGCCAGCGGCTCGGCCAGCAGGTACAGCATGGCGATGTGCGCCGTGGTGAGCCGCAGGCTGCCGCTCAGGCGCAGGTCGCGCCCCAGCAGGCGGCGCTGCAGGTCGTCGAGCGCGGGTTGCATGCGGCGCGCCTCCTCGACGAGCAGCTCGCCCGCCTCGGTGGGCGCGTAGCCGCTGCGCAGGCGCTCGAAGAGACGCGCGCCGAGGCGGCGCTCGAGCGCATCGAGCCGGCGCAGCACCGTGGAGTGGCGCACGTCGAGCGCACGCGCCGCGCCGGCGAGCGAGCCGGCCTCGGCCACGGCCAGCGCATAGCGCAGGTCGTCCCAGTTGAAGGCGCGCTGCTCGGCGGAGGCGGCGAGCGCGGCTTGTCTGCTGGCAGGGGCGGGTGTCGTCATGTGCACATTTGCAAAGTTGGAACGCATTCTGCCGTCTTGTGTGTGCTTCCATGCAAACCTAAAGTGAAGCCATCGCAACGTCCCGGAGCTTTCAGATGAACTTCGCTTCCCGCTCGGTCCGATCGATGTGGCAGGCCTACCTGCACTGGAGCCAGTTGGGCTATGAGCCCTGGCGCGCACGCCATCCGCGCAGCGTTTCGCGAGCCTCGTCCGTGACGCGCAGGGCCCCCTGCCCGTCCTGCTGAAAGGAGAACGCCATGCCCTTCATGCACGTGCGCGTGAGCCGGCCGCACAAGAGTCCCGGCACGCCCGATTCCGCCGCCCTGGCCGACCGGCTCACCGAGCTGGTCGGGCGGCATCTCGGCAAGAAGCAGGCGCTGACGGCGCTGCAGATCGACGCGGTGGACGCCGCGCAGTGGTTCATCGGCGCGCGCTCCCTCGCAGAGCACGGGCTCGCGAGCTTTCATGCGCAGGTGCAGGTCACCCAGGGCACGAACACCAAGGCCGAGAAGGCGGCGTTCGTCGCCGACGTGTACGCGCTGATGGCCCGCACGCTCGGGCCGCTGCACCCGGCCAGCTACGTCGGCGTGGAAGAGATGCCGGCCGACGCCTGGGGCTACGGCGGCTACACGCAGGAGCGCCGCTGGATCGCGCCCGAAACGCCCGAAACGTCCGAGAGCCCGCTCCCCGCTACAGCGGCAACTCCGTGAAGTAGCGCCCGCCGTGAAAGATCAGCGGCGTGGCGCCCGGCGTCACGCTGCAGCGCTCGACCTCGCCGACGAAGATGACGTGGTCGCCCTCCTCGTACTGGCTGCGGTTGAAGCACTCGAACACCGCCGCCGCGCCGTCGATCAGCGGCGCGCCGCTGGCGCCTTCGCGCCAGGCCACGCCGGCGAAGCGGTCGATGGTCTTGCTGGCGAAGCGCTCGGCGAGCCGGCGCTGGCCGGCCGCCAGGATGTTGATGGCGTAGTGCGAACCGCGCGCGAAGGCCGGCATGCTGCCCGCCGCGCTGGCCAGGCTCCACAGCACCAGCGGCGGCGCCAGCGAGACCGAATTGAAGGAATTGGCGGTCAGCCCGACGCGCTCGCCGTCCGGCCCGCGCGCGGTGACGATGGTCACGCCGGTGGCGAACATGCCCAGCGCGTCGCGGAAGTGCTGGGCGGTGAAGCTCGGCGCCAGCGCCTGGCGCAAGGGCTTGGGCGCGGCGGGCGTCACCGAGGTGCTCCGCAAAGGCCGCGCCGGCTCGGCGGGGTGTCCCGGACCATGGCGTGCGTTCAGGCCGGGTCGGCCAGCAGGCGCTGCAACTCGCCGCTCGCGATGAGGCGATCGAGATCCTGCGCGCCGCCCACGAGCTGCCCGCGCACGAACACCATCGGAAAGGTGGACCAGCCGGTCCACATCTTCAGGGCGGTGCGCGGCCGCCAGCCGCGCAGGTAGCTGCCGTACTCCAGGTAGTGGTGAGCCTGCCCGGCGTCGGCCAGCGCCTTGCGCGCGCGCCGGCACCACGGATTGCCCGCCATGCCCACCACGAGGATGGCGTTGGAGGCCGCCGCGGCGCCCACGTTGTGGACGATGTCGGCGTGCGCGTTGACCACCTGGTCGCGGATCGCAGGGTGGAGCTGGGTGTCGTCGAGCACGGGGCGGGGCATGAGGTCCCTCGTTGCGGGTTCGGGCGCGCGTCGGGCCAAGGCCCGTCAAGCCGCTCGCGAAACGCGGCCGGGCCATCGCGGCCGCAGGAATCGAAGTGTCTCAGAGCGGCGCCTCCCCGCCGGCGGCCGGCGCATCGACCTTGCCGGGCTCCACGTCGGCGAGCGCGGCTTGCGCATCGTCGAGCGGCAGCGCCGCGGGGGTCGCACGGGCCAGCGCCATCCAGGCGGCGAAGGGCAGGCTCAGCGCGCGCATCGGCGCGGGCCGCAGGCATTCGAGCGGCCCGAAGCCTTCGCCGCCTGCCCGGCGGCGCGCCATGATGACGCCGCATTCGGGCGGGATCTCGTGCGCCTCGGCGATGCCCTCGGCCAGCACGTAGCTGCAGCCGCCCGCCATCTGCAGGTAGGCGGCGCGCTTGGCGGGCAGGCGCAGGTCGGCCAGCAGGTCGGCGCGCCGGACCTTGATCTCGTGGACGAAGGGCGCGAGGTAGGCCTCCACCGTCGTGTGGCGCACGGAATAGACGTCGGGCATCGCCATGCACCAGGCCTCGTCGACCCGCGCCCGCAGGCTCAGGCCGCGCCACGCGATGCGCCCCGCCCGCTGCATCTCCAGCACCACGCGCTCGACCAGCGCCTCGTGCAGGCTGAAGGCCGCGCGGTTGCGCTCCAGCGAACGCGCGAGGTGGGCGATGCCCGCGGCCGTGAGGCGCAGCGTCTCGTGGCCCCCGGGCGAGAACACGCGCTCGACGAGCCCGGCGGCCAGCAGGTCGATCTCGACCGCGTCGCAGGCCGGCCAGCCGGCCGAGCGGTGGATGTCGCGCAGCCGGCGGGCGTGCGCGCGCGGCAGGCCGTCGTTCGGGGCGCGCGGAGCGGAGGTCATGGCACGCGGGGGCTCCGTGTCTCACGCCGGCCGCTGCGCCGCTCCCATGACGTGCCGCACCATGGCATCGGCCAGCTCGCGTTCGCCGAGGAAGACACGCCCGGCGCCTTCCTGCTCCAGCCGGCCGGCCTCTTCCTCGCTGTGCGAGCGCACCACGGTCCGGATCTCGGGGTTGAGCGTGCGCGCCACTTCGATCATGCGGCGCACGCCGAGGGTGTCGGGCGTGGCGATCACGAGCATGTGCGCGCGCGCGATGTGGCCCTGGATCAGCACCGCCGGCTCGCTGGCATCGCCCAGCACGGCGGGCACGCCCTGCGCGCGCAGCGCCTCCACGCGCTCGCGGTTGTGGTCGATCACCACGAAGGGCAGGCCGCCGAGCTGCAGCGCGCGCGCAATGTGGCGGCCGACCCGGCCGTAGCCGACGAGCACGACCTGGCGGGCCAGGTACCTGGCATCCGTCGAGGCGGGCAATTCGGCCAGGGGATCGTCGCGCTCCTCCAGGCGCCGGGCCAGCGCCGAGTTCGAGCGGATCCAGCGCTGCGCCGGCTCGATCAGCGAGAACACCAGCGGGTTGATGGCGATCGAGATCAGCGCGCCGGCGAGGATGAGGCTTTGCCCCTCGGGCGGCAGCAGGCCGAGCGACAGGCCGAGCGCCGCGAGGATGAAGGAAAACTCGCCGATCTGCGCGAGGCTGGCCGAGACGGTGAGCGCCGTGTTGAGCGGGTAGCGGAACAGCAGCACCACGCCGGCCGCTGCAAGCGACTTGCCGAGCACGACGATGCCCACCACCGCCAGCACCTGCCCCGGCCGCTCGAGCAGCACGCTGGGGTCGAACAGCATCCCCACCGACACGAAGAAGAGCACCGCGAAGGCGTCGCGCAGCGGCAGCGACTCCTCGGCGGCGCGCTGGCTGAACTCCGACTCGCGCAGCACCATCCCGGCGAAGAAGGCACCGAGCGCGAAGGACACGCCGAACAGCGCCGCCGAGCCGTAGGCGATGGTCAGCGCCGCCGCCACCACGCACAGTGTGAACAGCTCGCGCGAGCCGGTCCTGGTCACCTGCCACAGCAGCCAGGGGAAGAAGCGCCGCCCGACCACGAGCATGAGCGCGATGAAGACCAGCACCTGCAGCAGCGTGAGGCCGAGCGTGGTCCAGACGTCGGCGGCGCCGGGCGACGCCTCGCCGCCGCGCCCGCCCAGGGCGCCGGCCAGGGCGGGCAGCAGCACGAGCACCAGCACCATGGCGAGGTCCTCCACGATGAGCCAGCCGACGGCGATGCGCCCGTTGATCGAATCGACGACGCCGCGGCTTTCCAGCGCCTTGAGCAGCACCACCGTGCTCGCCACCGACAGCGACAGGCCGAACACCACGCCGGCGCCGAGCCCCCAGCCCCACCAGTGCGCCATCGCCATGCCCATGAGCGTGGCGACCGCCATCTGCGCCACCGCGCCCGGCAGCGCGATCTTGCGCACCGCCATCAGGTCGTCGAGCGAGAAATGAAGGCCCACGCCGAACATCAGCAGCATCACGCCGATCTCGGCGAGCTGCGCGGCGATCTCCATGTCGGCCACGAAGCCCGGCGTCGAGGGGCCGATCACGATGCCGGCCAGCAGGTAGCCGACCAGCGGCGGCAGCTTCAGGCGCGCCGCGATGAAGCCCAGCACGAGCGCCAGCCCCAGGCCCATCGCAATGGTGGTAATGAGAGAAACGTTGTGGGGCATCGCGGCGCCGCATGGGCAGGAGCTGCGGCGGGCCGGCCGCGCCGCTTCGGCGGCGCCAGTCTGTCACAAGGTGTCGGCGCCGAGCCCGCGCCCGGGGCCTGCGCTCAGTCGAGCAGGCGGGCGAAATCCGACTCCAGGCGGATCTGCTGGACCGCGGGCGCGCTCCAGTCGTCCAGCCACCGCGCGTAGTCATCGAGCGGCATGGGCCGGGCGATGAGGTAGCCCTGAGACTCGTCGCAGCCCAGCGCCTGGAGCATCTTCCACGCCTTGGCCGTTTCCACGCCCTCGGCCACGACGCTCAGGCCCAGGTTGTGCGCCAGGTCGATCACCGAACGCACGATCTTCGCGTCGTCGAGATCGCTCTCCATGTTGAGCACGAAGCTCTTGTCGATCTTGAGCTCGTTGACCGGCAGGCGCTTGAGGTAGGCGAGCGAGGAGTAGCCGGTGCCGAAATCATCGATCGACAGCTTGAAGCCCAGCCCGTGCAGGCGTTCGAGCGTGGACAGGGCGCGCTGCGGGTCGTCCATGATCGCGCTCTCGGTGATCTCGAGGCACAGCGCGATCGGCGGCGTGCCGTGCGAGAGGACCACGCGCTCGAGCTTGTCGGGCAGGTCCTGGTCGAGGAGGTCGCGCACCGACAGGTTGATGGACAGGCGCATGTTCTCGTGCGCCCCGCCCAGGCGGCCCAGCGCCTTGGCCGCCTGCTCGATCACCCAATGGGTGAGCTGGCGGATGAAGCCCGTCTGTTCGGCGAAGGGGATGAAGCTCACGGGCTCGACCAGCCCGCGCGTCGGGTGCTGCCAGCGCACCAGCGCTTCGGCGCCCACCACGTTGCCGCTCGAGAGCGCCACCTTGGGCTGCAACCACAGCCGCAGCTGGTCGCGTTCGATGGCGGTGCGCAGCTCGCTCAGCAGCGACAGCGACTCCTCGCTCGCGCCGTCGTGCGCGGCGCGGTAGTGGGCCACGCCGAGCTGCCGGCGCTTGGCCGCATACATGGCCACCTCGGCGCGGCCGATGAGCACGTCGGCGTCGACGCCGTCCTGCGGGAAGCAGGCGATGCCGATGCCCGCGCCCAGATCGACCGTATGGTCGCCCAGGGTGATGGGCTGCTCGAAGGCACTCAGGATGCGCCGCGCGGCGACGGCCGCGCCGTCGGCGTCGGCTCCGGGCAGCAGCATCGCGAACTTGTCGCCACCCAGGCGCGCGGCCACGTCCACGCCGCGCCGCTGCTCCGTCAGCCGCTCGCCCACCCGGCGCAGCAGGCGGTCGCCGAAGCGGTGGCCCAGCACGTCGTTGACGTGCTTGAAACGGTCGAGGTCGAGCATCAGCACGCCCAGCGGCTGCGGCGGCGCGGTGGCGCGCGCGAGGGCGGCGCGCAGTTCGGCGCGGAAGCGCTCGCGGTTGGGCAGGCCGGTCAGGTCGTCCTGGAAGGCCAGCCGGCTCACTTCCAGATCGCGGGCGCGCACCGCCAGGCGCATGGCCTCGAAGGCTTGCGCGAGCCGGCCGATCTCGTCGTCGCCCTTGACCTGCACCGCCTGGGCATAGTCGCCCACCGCCAGCCTGCGGGCCGATGCCGACAGCGCCACCAGCGGCGTGGTGATGCGTCGCGCGGTGACCACGCTGCCGATCGCGAACACGGCGATGGCGGCCAGCGTGAAGGCCAGCAGCAGCCATTGCAGGCGCCGGTAGGGCAAGGCCGCGTCGTCGAGCGAGCGCATCAGCACGGCGACGGCCTCCTGCCGCGGCTCGCGCCCGAGCGGCAGCTCGCCGGCGACCACCTCGCCGACGAGCGGACCGCCCTGGGCGGCGGCCCAGCGCAGGCGCGGGCCGTTGTGGTCGGTCTTGCGCGCGTGCAGGGCCGCGCGGGCGGCGACCCAGCGCTCGACGAAGCCGGCGTCGGCGGCCGGACCCAGCGTGGAGCCGAGCAGCCGCCACGGCGCCTGCGGGTCGCCACGAGCGACCACCGCGACGTCGATCGAGGAGAGCGATCGCATCTCCTCCAGCAAGGCGTTCTGCACGCGAAAGCCCATCGCCACCCAGCCGATCAGCAGCGGTGCGCGCACCGGCGCCACCACCAGCTGGAAAGGCTCGCCATCGACCAGCACCACGTGGTCGTCGCCGATGGAGGCCGTGGCGGCGCGGTGCAGCAGCGGCACGAAGCGCTCGGCACCCTCGGCGGTGCCCGCCTTGAGCTCGAACCGCGAATCGGTGAAGACCGCGATGTCGGCATCGATGCGCCCGGCCTGATTCGCCAGCGCCGAGGCGAGCGTGGCGTCGTCGCCGCTCGCCACGGCGGCGCGAAAGCCGTAGTCGGCGGCGAGCAGCCGCGCGGCCTCGGTCAGGCTCTTGGCGTTGTTGCTCAGCAGGCGCGCGAAGATGCGCTCGCCGGCACGCAGCTCCCTGTCCACCGAGGCGCTCGCCCCGCGCTCGATGCCGGCGCCGATCAGCAGCAGGCTGGCGATCTGCACCACCAGCAGCAGGCCGAGGAACAGCGTGACGATGCGGCGCTGCAGGCTGCGGCCGAAGAGCAGGCAGGCGAGTCGCATGCTCAGCGCGGATCGAGCGACAAGGTGACGGATGCGGCCTCGCCGCGCACCTCGAGCGCACGCGGCGGCGCTTCAGTGTCGGCCGGCATGGCGGGATGCCAGACCTGCACCCGGTGCGCGCCGGGGGGCAGCTCGAGGCGCGCGCGCCCTTGCGGGTCGGTCTTGGCGAAATAGGGCGTGTCCACCACGCGGACGAACGCCGCCATGGTGTCGTGGATGTTGCAGCCGAGCACGGCGGTGCCGGGCCGGTCGAAGACCACCGGCCTGGCCGGCGTGCCGACGTACAGCTTGATCTCGAAGGGCTTGATGGGCGAGAACGAATAGACGTGGTGACGCACCGTGTCGTGGTTGGGAAAACTCACCGGCGTGCCCGTCTGCACCGCCAGCACGGTGGGCAAGAAGAGCTTGTCGCGCTGGATCATCTCGACCGGCGGCGTCCCGCTTGCCGTGCGCGGCGTGCCCTCGACGAAGACCGCGACGACGGCCTCGGCCAGCGCCGTGCCGCCTTCACCTCGCACCGACACGCTCAACACCGTGCCGGCGGCCGGCCACGGCACGAGCGCCGCGGCCGCGACGAGCAGCGCCGAGGCGAGCGGGCGCTTGCCGTTCATCGCCGCCGCCGCATCCGGTTCATTTCAGTGGCTCCACCGCGCTTCGGGGTGGTCCGTTTCATGGCTCGATCGCGAGGCCGTGCACCGCCTGGCCACCGGCGATGGTGCCGATCCGCGTGGCCGCGCCCGTGGCGAGATCGATGCGAAACAGCACCGACGCGCGCGCACCGGGCGCGGTGAGCGCCGCGTAAGCCACGTTGTCCACGTCGCTGATGTCGAAGCTCGCATGCTCGATGGCCCCCGCCTTCAGCGGCCCCACCGTGAAGAGCCGCCCGGTGTTGGGCGACACCGCGGGTTGCACCAGCTCGCGGGTGCCCTGGGTGACGAGCACGCCCTGGTCGGCGTCGATCGCGAAGTTGGTGGTGATCTTCTCGTCGACCTGGTTGTAGCTGTAGGCTGCTGCGACGAGCGCCGGCGTCTTGCCGGCATGGGCATCGGCCGTGTCGTAGGCGAGGGCGCCGTCGAGCTGCACACCGGCCTGCTTCGCGTCGGCATCGACGACGGCGCCGGTGTCCGGGTGCAGCCGCAGGTTCTGGCCGGCGTCGCTGACGACGCGCAGGCGATCGACCGCCGGATTGAAATCGAATCCGAAACGCTGGCCCATCAAGGCCGTGCCGAGCGGCGCTCCCACGGCGGTGGCGATCGCGGTGGCCGGGTCGATGCGGTAGAGCCGCCCGCTGCTGCCCAGCGCGAAGAGCTGACCGCGCGCGACGCGGTAATCGATGCCGAGCACGCGCTCCTGCGCCTGCAGACCGCTCAGCGGGCGGCGGCTCAGGATCTTTTGCGGCTGGCCGGCGTTGAAGCCGAGCAGGTGGTTGGCGGCGTTGACCGCGTAGAGCGTTTCCTTGGCGGGCGGGCCGATCGGCTCGTCGGGCAACGATGCGCAGCCGCCAAGAAGGCCAAGCGCGGCAAGAAGGCAAGCAAAGCGGTTCATCGTCTTCTTCTTCTGTGGTTTCGGCAGCGCGGACTGCACGTCGCTCGAACCGCGATGCTCGCCGATCGCGCAATGCGACGAGCACAAGAAAAGCACGGTTTTCCGGCCTCTGGTTCCCTGGGGCGGGCGGGAAACGCAGGCGGAACGGGCCGCAAACAGGGAAGTCCGGGATTCGTCCGGGGCGGCCGGCCGCCACGGCCGAGCGGCAACCCCGCCTCGGGCGGGGCGGACGCGACTCACTGCACGGTCGGAAACGTTCCGATCACCAGCCGGGCTTCCTCGAGCAGCGCGTGGGCGGGCTCGGAGTCGGCGAAGCCGCTCGGCCGCTCGCCGATCACCCGGTTCATGTGCTCCCGAACCTCGGTGCCGAGTTCCCTGCTCTGCCAATCGCCCAGGCTGACTTGCAGCAGCGGGAGCAACTGCTCGGTCTCGCGCCGCCGCTGGGCCTGCAGCCGCAGGCCCAGGGCAGCCAGGGCAGCGTCGTGCTCCGGCGTCGACACGCTCAACGTGATCAGCTCGCCCAGGCGATGCTTGATGTCCACATGGCCGACCAGCAGAGAGGACGACACATTGCGCCACCCCTGCGCACGCAGCGCCGGGATCACTGTTTCGTCGATCGCCCGCAGGTGCGCGCCGAGGGCCTTGGCGAACTCGTCGAACAGCACCCGCCGCGTCGGACCCGGGCCGGCCGAGCCGAGGCGCTCGATCAGCCAGTCGAGCACCGTGTGGTGATCGGAAATGACGGCAACAACGTCCTGGTTCATGTCGGAATGACGGGATCGGGCGCTCGGGCGGAGGAGGGTGCCCCGCTCGAGCAAGGCGGGTGCCCGGCCGGACCTCCATGTGCGGGTCAGTCCGTCGGGTGCCTCATTCAGTCGACCGGCTGGCCGATGGCCCGGAGCCGCGAGGCCAGGCGCGCAGCCTGCGGCACCGGCACGGACAAGCCGGCGCGGCGCGCGGCATCCAGGGTGCGCCCCAGCGTGGCGGCATGCGGCAGCAGCGCGCCGAGGAAGCGGACGTCGTCGCGGTGGGCGATCAGCAGGGTGGGAAAACTTTCGATGTCGAGCTCGAAGGGAGCGAGCGCATCGCTTTCGTCTTCGATGTCGACCCACACGAAGCGCCAGTCCCGCCGCTCGCCCGCGACCTGCTCGAAGGTGGCGCGGTACTCGCGGCAACTGCCGCACCAGTCGGCGCACAGGCAGGCGACGAGCCAGTCACCGTTGCCGGGGTCGTGGGGATGGAGGAGGTCGTCCTCGTTGCGCAAGCGGTCCGGCATGCCGGCAGTGTGCCGCGTGTCGCGGGGACGCCCGCGAAGAGAAGGCGCGTCAGAACGGAATGTCGTCGTCCATGTCGTCGAAGCCGCTGGCCGACTTCTGCGGCGCGGGGCGGCCGGGCGGCGGTGTGCGTGCGGCCGGGCGGGCGCTGCGCTCCGCGCCACCGCCCTCGCCATAACTGCTGTCGCCCGCCTCGCCGCCGCCCATGCCTTCGCGGCTGCCGAGGAGCTGCATCTGCTCGGCCACGATCTCGGTGGTGTACTTCTCGACGCCGTCCTTGTCGGTCCATTTGCGGGTCTTCAGGCGCCCTTCGACGTAGACCGGGCGACCCTTCTTCAGGTACTCGCCGGCGATCTCGGCCAGGCGGTCGCGGAAGACGACGCGGTGCCACTCGGTTTCTTCCTGCATGTCGCCGGAGTCGCGCTGCTTCCAGCGCCGGGTGGTGGCGATCGTGACGTTGCAGATCGTCCCGCCGTCGGGGAAGCTGCGGCTCTCGGGGTCGCGCCCGAGGTTGCCGATGAGGATGACTTTGTTGACTGAGGCCATGCGGGCTGCTCCTTGGGCGCGAACCGACGATCGAAAACCGACCGAAGATTGTGCCGCATCGCTTCGCTCCGACGCGTCCCCAGAGCGTGCACCGCCGCGGCCTCGACGGCCGCTACGATCCCGGGTCCGCGCGAGCGGCCGCCCCCGCCTCCCGCCTTTTCACCGCCTCCATGCCTGCCGCCCTGCCCGCCCCCGCGCTCCACACCACCGACCCGCTCGCCATCCTGAGCGAGGTGTTCGGCTACGGCGCGTTTCGCGGCGCGCAGGCGGATGTGATCGCACACGTGCGCACCGGCGGCGACGCCCTGGTTCTCATGCCCACCGGCGGCGGCAAGAGCCTGTGCTACCAGGTGCCGGCCATCGCCCGGCACCGCGCGGGACGCGGCGTGGCGGTGGTGGTGAGCCCGCTGATCGCGCTGATGCACGACCAGGTGGGTGCACTCGAGGAGGCCGGCGTGCATGCCGCCTTCCTGAACTCCTCGCTGGACTTCGCCGACGTGCAACGCATCGAGCGCGAGATGACCAGCGCGCGCCTTGTGCTTCTCTATGCCGCCCCCGAACGGCTGACCACGCCACGCATGCTGGCGCAGCTCGATTCGCTGCACGAACGCGGCCTGCTGAGCCTGTTCGCGATCGACGAGGCGCATTGCGTGAGCCAGTGGGGCCACGATTTCCGCGAAGACTACCTCGGCCTGAACGTGCTGCACGAGCGCTACGCCGGCGTGCCGCGCATCGCCCTCACCGCCACCGCCGACGAGCACACGCGCGCCGACATCGTCCGGCGCCTGCAGCTCGAAGACGCGCGCGTCTTCATCAGCAGCTTCGACCGGCCCAACATCCGCTACCGCGTGGTCGAGAAGGAAGACCCGCGCAAGCAGTTGCTGCGCTTCGTCGCCGAGGAGCACGAGGGCGAGGCCGGCATCGTCTATTGCCAGACGCGCAAGAAGGTGGACGAAACCGCGGCCTGGCTCGCCGGCGAGGGCATCACGGCGCTGCCCTATCACGCCGGCCATGACGCGAGCGTCCGGCAGAAGAACCAGAACCGCTTCCTGCGCGAGGACGGCGTCGTCATGGTGGCCACCATCGCCTTCGGCATGGGGATCGACAAGCCCGACGTGCGTTTCGTCGCCCATCTGGATCTGCCCAAGAACATCGAGGGCTACTACCAGGAGACGGGACGAGCCGGCCGCGACGGCGAGCCGGCCGAGGCGTGGATGGCCTACGGCCTGGCCGACGTGGTCAACCAGCGCCGCATGATCGACGAGAGCCCCGCGGCCGACGAGTTCAAGCGCCTCCAGCGCGGCAAGCTCGACGCGCTGCTGGCGCTGGCCGAGTCGCACCAATGCCGGCGCGTGCGCCTGCTCGACTATTTCGGCGAAGAGGGCCGGCCCTGCGCGCCGTATCAGAACGCCTGCGACAACTGCCTGAATCCACCGGCCACCTGGGACGCCACCGAGGCGGCGCGCAAGGCGCTCTCGTGCATCTACCGCTTCGCGCAGCACAGCCATGGGCCGCGCAGCTTCGGCGCCGGCCACCTGATCGACGTGCTGCGCGGCAAGCCGACCGACAAGGTGGCGCAGCACGGGCACGAGCGGCTCTCGACCTTCGGCGTGGGCGCCGATCTCTCCGAGCAGCAATGGCGCAGCGTGCTGCGCCAGCTCGTCGCGCTGGGCCACGTGGTGAGCGAGGGCGAATACAACACGCTGGCGCTGACCGAAAGCGCACGCGCGGTGCTCAAGGGCGGCGTGCAACTGCTGCTGCGCATGCCGAGCGAGGCGCCCAAGCGGAGCAAGCGCGTCGGCCGCGTCGCGAGCACCGGCGGCAAGGCCTCGAAAGGCGCGCCGGCCGACCTGGACGCCGCCGCGCAGGCCCGCTTCGAGGCGCTGCGCGCCTGGCGCAGCGAGGTCGCGCGCGAGCACAACCTGCCGAGCTACATCGTCTTCTCGAACGCGGCACTGGCCGAGATGGCGCGACGGGCGCCGGGCACGCTGGCGGAGCTGGGCGAGATCAGCGGCGTGGGCGAGAAGAAGCTGGAGGCGTACGGGCGGGAGATATTGCGGGTGCTCGGCGCCGGTTGAGCCGGCCTGCGCTCCGGCGAAGGGCCCTGCACGGTGCGCGAACGCCGAGCCGCGAGCCCTCCGCGCTCACCAGAACTCCACATTCCGACTCGCGTCCTCCCTTCGAGGCAGCCACAACTCCAGCACGCGCCCCGGCGCGGCGACTTCGCCGCCGGGCAGCTGTCTGATCCAGACCTCCACCGGCTTGCGGCCGGGCACCGTCCAGGCCTTGCGGATCAGCGGGCGCAGGGCCTCGGCGCAGGCGCGTTCGGCGGCGGTGTGCAGCACGAAGGTGGGGTGCGGCCAGGGCACCGGGCGGCGGGTGCCGCGCAGCGAGGCGCTGCGTGTCACGTCCTCGACCGGCGCGACCTGCACGCCCTCGCCTGCGGCCTGCTGGAGCTGCCGGCGCAGCCCGCGGGCGAGCTGACGCGAGGCTTCGTCGTAGACCTGTGTGTAGATCTGCAGCGGCCGCGCGGGCGCGGCGTCGGTGCGGAGGGCCGGCTGAGCCGCGCAGGCGCGCGCGATGGCCGGGTCCGCCGGGGCGCCGTCGCGGACGATCGCCGCGTTGGTCGCGCCGGCGTTCGGTGTGCTTGGCGTGTTCGTCGGGCTAGCGGCCGCCGGCGTCGGCGCCGCTGTCGTCGCCGCGGGCGCCGGCGCCGCCCGGGCCGCTGCCGGGTCGGCCGGCTCGGGCACCCCGGCGATCGGCGCTTCGGCGGTTGCGGAAGCACCGCCGTGCATCCCTGCGGCATCCGGCTCGCCGTCTCGCGCTCCGGCCGCTTCCGCCGCCGCCGCAGCAGCCGCCACGCTCGCCCGCGCGGAGGCCTGTCGCTCGCCGGGCTCGGTGCGCCACACGGCCCACCATTCCCGCAGACCCAGCCCGGCCGGCAGCGGCGCCCAGTAGTCGAGCACGCGGTCGCCGACGTTGCGCTTGGCGAGGGTGACGCACACGCCGTTGCTCAGCCGCTCGGCCGCGGCGACGCAATCGGCCGAGGCCTGCGCCGGCTGGTCGCAGGCCTCGCGCAGGCGCCCGAGTACGGACTTGATGCCGTCCTGCTCGATGGGCAGCAGCACGGGGCTTTCGCGCAGATCGTGCAGCAGCAGCAGTTGCGTGGCGGTGTGGTCGGCCAGCTTGGGGCAGGAGCGGTCCAGCGTCTCGAGGCCGCTGGACACTTCGGTGAACAGCCGCCGCACCTCCGTGCGCGCGTTGTTGCGGTTGACGTCGAGCTGCTCCTGCAGTTGCCACAGCGACAGCAGCAGCGTGCCGGTGACGCCCACGCCGATCGACGCGCCGATGGCGGCGGCGCGCGGCGTGCGGCGCCACCACGGCGCCTCGTCGGGCACCGCCTTGACGGCGCCGCTGCGCAGGCGCGCGGCCACCGTGAGCGGATGGCGCTCGTGGCGGCCCCAACCGGGCAACTGCCGCAGCCACGGCTCGTGCAGCGCGCGGCCGAAGTCCTCGCCCAGGCGGTGGTAGCTCTCCCACTGCGCTTCGTCGAAGCTCTGGTCGCCGGTGCTCTGGTGGGGAAAGGCGAGGTGGCGCTGCGCGTAGGCGAGCAGATCGACGTCGAGGGCGTCGTGCAGGTTGGGCTTGATGACGAGCAGGGTCGCCTCGTGCACGGCCGGGCCGTTGGCAGCGCCGCCCGCGCCGGCGGCACCGCCCACGCCCGTCTCGGCCCGGTAGCGAACGCGGGCCAGCAGCACGCCGCGCGCGGAGTGCACGTCGCCCATCGATTCGGGCGACAGCACCGTGAGCTCGCTGCCGGTGAGCGTGAACAGGCGCGCCGCTTCCTCGCGCGTGTAGAACTCGATCTCGGCGCCGAGGTCGATGCGCGCCTTGCGCACGAGGTTTTCGATGTCGGCGAAGTCGTACTCGGCGTCGGCGCCGCAATCGGCGGCGATGATGAAATCGAGCCGCCGCTTGAGCAGGGCGTACACGCCGGTGTTGTCGAAGTGGCCACCGTCCGACAGGTACCACCAGGGCCGCGCCGCGCCGAAGTAGGTGGCCGTGCCCTCGCTCCACAGCATCACCGGCTTGATCGCGTGCCGCCACAGCCAGCGGCGCAGGCCGGCGAGCGGCGGCGCCAGGGCCGGCAGCGGCGAGCGCACCCAGTAACCGAGCCGCACGCCCAGAAAGTACAGCAGCAGCGCCCAGCCGCGCGAGGTGTAGGCGCCGGCGCCCGGCGCGGCGGCCGCGCCCGACACGGCCACCCAGCGGCCCAGCGTGCCGGCGTCGAGGCCCTCGCGCATGGGCCACCAGCCCTGCACGCCGAGCTCGAAACCGCGCGCGGTGGCCGTGACGAGCGTGCCCTTGCGGTCGGCGTTGTACAGGCCCGAGGCGTCGTCGCGGGTCTGGTTGAGGCACACGTTGATGAGGTGGATGGGTCCGCCGGCACGCTCGGGGCGGTAGTTGCGCAGGCCGGTGTCGTCGCCCGGCACCACGTGCGTCACGTCGTCTCGGCCCTGCGCCGCGGCCGCTGCGGGCGCTTCGGCCAGCTTGCGCTCGGGGTTGCCCACGGCCAGGTAGGCGCGCGTGAGCCGCGCCCGGTAGAAGGTGTGCAGCGAGGAGGCATTGGGCATCTGCGCGTTGCCCATCGTCAGCAGCAGCCACACGATGCTCAAGCCCAGCAGCAGGCCGGCCCGCGTGGCCGCGGTGAACTGGTCGAAGCCGCCCAGCGGCGCCGGCGTGAACACCAGCCACTGCACGCCGACCACCCAGGCCGCCATGAGCACCACGAAGCCGAACAGCCCCGCCGCATTGAGCAGCTTGGGGCCGAGGGTGCTGGCAGCACCGCTTTGCGTGCGCTGCGACAGCGCCAGCAGCGGCTGCGCGAAGGTGCGCAGCGCAAGCACCACCGCGCCGCCCACGCCGATGCCGCCATAGACCCAGGCCTCGCCGCTCTGCAGTGCCAGCAGCAGCCACCAGCTCAGCAGGTCGAGCGCGCCGAGCCCCAGTCCGACGAGCGCGGCCAGGGTCACCGCCCGCAGCGCCGCCGTGAGCCGGTTGCGCAGCCGCGCCACCGCCAGCGAGCGTGTCTCGCCCGTGGCGAGCAGCCGCGCGTGCGCCCACAGCAGCCCGATCGCGCTGGACGACAGCGCCACCAGCGCCAGCGCCGACGCGGTGAGCGGCGCATCCACCGCCGGGAGGGCTGGCCGCGCGACCACCCAGATCGCGGCCAGCCCCAGGCACAGCAGCCCCACCACGGCGAGGTCGCGCCAGGGGATCGGCAGGCGTACCTGGCCAGGGTCGGCGCCGTCGCGCGCGACCCAGTAGCCGCTCATGAGGCCCGGCGCCGTGCCCAGCCACAGCAGCACCGCGATCGGCCACCACAGCGTCTGCCACGGCTGCCACGCGGCGGCGCTGACCGCGCCGATGCCGGGCAGCGTCAGCGTGGTCGCCGTGTGCAGCAGGTGCGGCAGGATCACCAGCAGCGAGAACGGCAGGCTCACCGCCATGAACTCGCCGTGAATGGCCAGAAAGGCGCGCAGGTAGGTGACCACCGCGAAGCCGATGTCGCGCGAGCCCGAGGGCGTGAGATAGCGGCCGTTGCGGCGCAGCCAGGCCAGCACCGGGGAGTCGCCCGCCTGCAGCAGCGCCTGCGCGCGCCGGATGCCGACCAGCGCAACGAGCCGGCCGAACATCGCGCCCACATAGCCGCCGCCCGACACGGTGGAGAGGTAGTCGATGCGCGGCAGCTGCCCGCGCTGCGCCAGCCCGCGCAGCAGGCCGAGCCCGAAGGTGGCGCTGCGCACGCCGCCGCCCGAAAGCGCCAGACCGACGGTCGGCATGTCGGGCGCCACGCCGGCCAGCCGGCGACGCTCCTGCAGCAGCGCGGCTTCGGTGCGGGCCAGGTCGGCAGGGGTCTCGGCGCCGGCAGACGCAGACGCCGCCTCGCCAGCCGGTGCGGCGTGCGGGGCGGTGGCCGGCCCGGCGGAAAGCACAGGGGCTTCGGGCATGGGATCTCCGGTTCGGGGGGCCGGCGCGATCGGGCGTGCGCGCGGGCTGCAGCACTGTAGGAAGCGAGCGGGCCGGCGCCATCCCCTTGTTGGGCCTGCCCGGGCGGCCTGCGCCCGCGGCCCGCAGCCCGGCGGGCCCGCGATCCTCAGCGGTCGACGGACACGCTGAACAGATCGCTGTCGCGCGCCCGGCCGTCGTTGTCGATCGCGCGGGCGAAGAACTGCACCGTGCCGGAGGCGCCGTCCGGCATTTCGTCGTCGAGCGCGTAGGGGGCCGTGTCGTCGCTCGCGAGCCGGGTGGACAAGGCGCCATCGACGCGGAAGAAGATCACCTGGTCGATGCCGGCATCGCCGCTGGCGGAGGCCCGCAGGCGCAGCGTTTCGCCCGGCCGGGCCACGTCGGGCGAAACGGTCAGCACGACCAGCGGCGGATCGTGGTCGTCATCGATGTGGTCGCCGAGGCGAATGCTCCCGCCGCAGCCGGCCAGCATCGAGCCGATCGCCAGCGCCAGCACGCAGGCCGCCCCGGCCTTTCGGCGCGGGCGCCCGGTGCGGATCGACGGTGAACGCGACATGAACGGATGCTACGACGGCGTCGGAAAGCGCCGGCAAGCCCGGCCACCGCGTGCGCCGGCCGGTCCCCGGCGCATCGACCGGCCGGGAAGCGACCCGCATAATCGCCGGTTGCCTGCCGAGACCGGCCGGCGCCTCCAAACCTGCCCCGATAATGCCGTCCGCCGCACCGTCTGCGCCCGCTCGCGAGCCCGAATCCGAACCGGCGCCTGCGCTGCGCGCGTCACCGGCCCAAGCCGCCATCCGCGTGCCGATCGACGCCCCCGCGCACGCCGTTCGCGCGCCCGTCGGCGACACCACGCCCGCCATTCGCGTGCGCGGGGCCCGCACCCACAACCTGAAGAACATCGACCTCGACATCCCGCGCCATGCGCTGGTGGTCATCACGGGCCTGTCGGGCTCGGGCAAGTCGAGCCTGGCGTTCGACACGCTCTATGCCGAAGGCCAGCGCCGCTACGTCGAGAGCCTGTCCGCCTATGCCCGGCAGTTCCTGCAGCGCATGGACAAGCCCGATGTCGACGTGATCGAGGGCCTGTCGCCGGCCATCAGCATCGAGCAGAAGGCCACCTCGCACAACCCGCGCTCCACCGTCGGCACGGTCACCGAGATCCACGACTACCTGCGCCTGCTGTACGCGCGCGCCGGCACGCCCTTCTGCCCCGACCACCACCTGCCCCTGCAGGCGCAAAGCGTGAGCCAGATGGTCGATGCCGTGCTCGCGCTGCCCGAGGAGACGCGGCTGATGATCCTGGCCCCCGTGCTGCGCGAAAGGAAGGGCGAGCACGCCGAGCTGTTCGAGGACATGCAGGCGCGCGGCTACGTGCGCTTTCGCATCGGCTCGGGCGGGCAGGCCGGCCAGGTGTTCGAGGTCACCGACCTGCCCAAGCTCAAGAAGAACGAGAAGCACGACATCGACGTCGTGATCGACCGCCTCAAGGTGCGCCCCGAGATGGCCCAGCGCCTGGCCGAAAGCTTCGAGCAGGCCCTGCGCTTCGCCGACGGACGCGCCATCGCGTGGGAGATGGACGCCGGCGGCCTCGACGCCGCCGGCCAGCCGCTGCCCCCGAAGGAGCATCTGTTCTCCGCCCGCTTCGCCTGCCCCGTTTGCAGCTACTCGCTGGCCGAGCTGGAACCGCGGCTGTTCTCCTTCAACTCGCCCGTCGGCGCCTGCCCCACGTGCGACGGCCTGGGCGAGGTGACCGCCTTCGATCCCGAGCGCGTGGTCGCCTTCCCCTCGCTCAGCCTGGCCAGCGGCGCCGTGAAGGGCTGGGACCGCCGCAACGCCTACACGCACTCGCTGCTGCAAAGCGTGGCGGCGCACTACGGCTTCGACATCGACACGCCCTTCGAGCAGCTGGCGCCGGCGCACCGGCAGGTGCTGCTGTTCGGCTCCGGCGCCGAGGAGATCGCCTTCACCTACACGGCCGAGGGCAAGGGGGGCAAGCCGCGCAGCGTGAAGCGCTCGCACCCCTTCGAGGGCATCGTGCCGAGCTTCGAGCGGCGCTTTCGCGAGACCGACTCGGCCGCGGTGCGCGAGGACCTGGCGCGCCTGCAGGCCGCCCGCCCCTGCCCGGCCTGCGAGGGCACGCGGCTGCGCCGCGAGGCGCGCCACGTCAAGCTCGTCGATGCCGCCAGCAAGACGGCGCGGCCCATCTACGAGATCGGCCGCGTCAACCTGCGCGAGGCGCTGGCGATCTTCGACTCGCTGCAGCTCGAAGGCGCCAAGGCGGAGATCGCCGACAAGGTGGTGCGCGAAATCGCCTCGCGCCTGAGGTTCCTCAACGACGTGGGGCTCGAGTACCTGAGCCTGGACCGCAACGCCGACACGCTCTCGGGCGGCGAGGCGCAGCGCATCCGCCTGGCCAGCCAGATCGGCTCGGGCCTCACGGGCGTGATGTACGTGCTCGACGAGCCCAGCATCGGCCTGCACCAGCGCGACAACGACCGCCTCATCGGCACCCTCAAGCACCTGCGCGACATCGGCAACAGCGTGCTCGTCGTCGAGCACGACGAGGACATGATCCGCGCCGCCGACCACGTGATCGACATGGGCCCCGGCGCCGGCGTGCACGGCGGGCGCGTGATCGCGCAGGGCAGCGTGGCCGACGTGTGCGCGGAACCGCAATCGCTGACCGGCCGCTACCTCGGCCGCGCGCTGCGCATCGCCGTGCCGGCGCAGCGCACGGCCTGGAGGTCGGACGCCGGCTCGATCCCGCACGCCGAAGGCCGGGGCGAGGGCGCCCCCGGCACGCCGCCCCCCAAGCGCAAGGCCGAGCCCAGCCCCGGCCAGCGCGCATGGGCCGAGCGCGGCGCCATCACGTCCCTGCGCATCGCCGGCGCGCGCGGCAACAACCTGCGCGGCGCGACGGTGGACATCCCCGTCGGCCTCATGACCTGCGTGACCGGCGTGTCCGGCTCCGGCAAGAGCACGCTGGTCAACGACACGCTCTATGCGGCGGTCGCGCGCAAGCTCTACCAGAGCCACCTCGACCCGGCGCCCTTCGACGAGATTTCCGGCATCGAGCACTTCGACAAGGTCATCAACGTCGACCAGAGCCCGATCGGCCGCACGCCGCGCAGCAACCCGGCCACCTACACGGGCCTGTTCACGCCGATCCGCGAGCTCTTCGCCGAAGTGCCCAGCGCGCGCGAGCGCGGCTACGGGCCCGGGCGCTTCTCGTTCAACGTGGCCGGCGGGCGCTGCGAGGCCTGCCAGGGCGACGGTGTGCTCAAGGTCGAGATGCACTTCCTGCCCGACGTGTACGTGCCCTGCGACGTGTGCCACGGCGCGCGCTACAACCGCGAGACGCTGGAGATCCTCTACAAGGGAAAAAACATCACCGAGGTGCTGATGCTCACGGTGGAGGACGCGCACGACTACTTCAGCGCCGTGCCGACGATCGCCCGCAAGCTGCAGACCCTGCTCGACGTGGGCCTGGGCTACATCACCCTGGGACAGGCCGCGACCACTCTCTCGGGCGGTGAGGCCCAGCGCGTCAAGCTCGCGCTGGAGCTCAGCAAGCGCGACACCGGCCGCACGCTCTACATCCTCGACGAGCCCACCACCGGCCTGCACTTCGCCGACATCGACCTGCTGCTGCGCGTGCTGCACCAGCTGCGCGACGCCGGCAACACGCTGGTGGTGATCGAGCACAACCTCGACGTCATCAAGACCGCCGACTGGGTGATCGACATGGGCCCGGAGGGCGGCTCGGGCGGCGGGCAGGTGGTGGCCACGGGCACACCCGAAGACGTGGCGGCGAACCCGGCGAGCTACACGGGGCGGTACCTGAAGGCCTTGCTGTAGCGCGGCCGCGATGGTTCGGCCCCCTCTCCCTTCGGGAGAGACGCGGGGTGAGGGCAACGCAGACGCCTGAATCGGCTTTCCCCCACGGCTACAAGCGCGACTTCAGCCCGCCGGCAAGCCGCGCAGCCAGCGCCGCACGATGGCCGCCGCGAGCGGCCCGGCCACCTCGCTGATGAAGCGGCCGAAGTCCACGTGAGCGCCGTCGTCGGCGCGGTCCGACACGCTGCGCAGCACCGCGAACGGCAGGTCGCAGTCGTGGCAGACCTGCGCCACCGCCGCGCCTTCCATCTCGACGGCCAGCGCCTCGGGCAGCTCGGCGCGCAGCGCAGCGCTCTCCAGCGAGGTGGAGACGAAGCGGTCGCCGCTGACGACCAGGCCCTCGTGCACGGCGGGTGCGGCGATGCCGAGCGCGTCGAGCGAATCGGCCCGGCCCACCTGCTCGGCCTGCAGCGCGGCGCGCGCGGCTTCGAGCAGCGCGTCGCTGAGCAGCGCATCCGTGGGAAAACGCGAGCGGCCGGTGAGCGGGACCTCGTGACGCGGAAACAGCGGCGAAACGTCGAGATCGTGCTGCAGCAGCTCGCGCGCGACCACCACGTCGCCCACGTTCACGCCCGGCGACAGACCGCCCGCCACGCCGGTGAAGACGATCGCTTCCGCGCCGAACCGCTCGATCAGCAGCGCCGCCGTCGTCGCAGCGGCGACCTTGCCGATGCGCGAGAGCACCAGCACCACCTCGTGCCCGTCGAGCCGGCCGGTATGGAACTCGCGGCCCGCGTGATGCTGGACCTGTGGGTCCTCGAGCGCCGCGCGCAGCGGCGCCAGTTCCTCGACCATCGCGGCCATCAGGGCCAGGCTCATCCGCGCCTTTCGTGAAGCAAGAGGCCCGATGTTGCCACCGGCCCCAAGCCTTGCCGCGAGCGCGGACTCGGCGCGACCGAAGCACCTGAAGCGACGGTCCGCCTCGGGAACACGCCGCCCGCCGCGCGCGCGGCGATCGCGCTCAGCTCTTGGCGCGCAGCTCGCGCCGCAGGATCTTGCCCACCGGCGTCTTGGGCAGGTCGGTGCGGAACTCGATGACCTTGGGCCGCTTGTAGCCGGTGAGGTGGGTCTCGCAGTAGCTGCGCACGTCGGCCTCGCTGACGGCCGGGTCCTTGCGCACGACGACCAGCTTGACGGCCTCGCCCGATTTCTCGTCGGGCACGCCGACCACGGCGCACTCGAGCACGCCGGTCATCTGGCCGACCACGTCCTCCACCTCGTTCGGGTACACGTTGAAGCCGCTGACCAGCACCATGTCCTTCTTGCGATCGACGATCTTGAAGTAGCCGCCGTTGTCCACGGTGCCGATGTCGCCGGTGCGAAAGAAGCCGTCGGGCGTCATGACCTTGGCGGTCTCGTCGGGCCGTTGCCAGTAGCCGGCCATCACCTGGGGGCCGCGGATGGCGATCTCGCCGGGCTGGCCGAGCGGCACCTCGTTGCCGTCGTCGTCGAGCAGCTTGACTTCCGTCGAGGGCAGCGGCACGCCGATCGCGCCGCTGAACGCGGTGCTGGTGACCGGGTTGCAGGTGGCCGAGGGCGAGGTTTCCGAGAGGCCGTAACCCTCGACGATCGGGCAGCCCGTCTTCTCGATCCACAGCTTGGCGGTGCCGCTGGTCACCGCCATGCCGCCGCCCACGCTGAGCTTGAGGTGCGACCAGTCCACCGTGGAGAACTGCGGGTGGTTCGCCATGGCCGTGAAGAGCGTGTTCACCGCCGGAAAGCTGTGGAACTTGTGCTTGCCGATCTCCTTGAACACCGCCGGCAGGTCGCGCGGATTGGGAATCAGAACGTTCGCGCCGCCCGTGCGCATCGACAGCATCATGTTCACCGTGAACGCGAAGATGTGATAAAGCGGCAGAGCGCAGATGGTCACGGGGTGCTCGCCCGCCGGAATGGCCTTGGTGGCGGGCTCGTTCCAGGCCTCGGACTGCAGCACGTTGGCGATGATGTTGCGATGGGTGAGCACCGCACCCTTGCTCACGCCGGTGGTGCCGCCGGTGTACTGCAGCACGGCGATGTCGTCGCGCTTGATGGTCGGTGCCGTGAAGCTGCTGCGGCGACCCTGGGCCAGCGCGGCGGAGAAGCGCACCGCGCCGGGCAGCGAGAACGCCGGCACCATCTTCTTGACCTTGCGCACCACGTAGTTGACGAGCAGGCCCTTCACGCCGAGCAGGTCGCCCATCGAGGCGAGCACCACGTGCTTGCTGGGCACCGCATCGAAGCACGCCTGCAGGGTGCCCGCGAAGTTCTCGATGATCACGATGGCTTTGGAGCCCGAGTCCTTGAGCTGGTGCTCCAGCTCGCGCGGCGTGTACAGCGGGTTCACGTTGACCAGCGTGAACCCGGCGCGCAGGATGCCCGCGACGGCCACCGGGTACTGCGGCACGTTGGGCATCATCACCGCCACGCGATCGCCCTTGACCAGGCCCAGGCCCTGCAGGTAGGCCGCGAAGGCGCGCGACATCTCGTCGATCTCGCCGAAGCTGAAGGACTTGCCCATGAAGTGATAGGCCGGCCGGTCCTTGAACTTGTGGAAGCTTTCCTCGATCAGCGCGACCAGCGAAGCGTACTGGTCGGGATCGATCGTCGCGGGCACGCCGGCGGGATAGTGATTGAGCCAAACAGAATCCATGGGCTGCTCCAGGAGAAGTTGCAGGATTCTGACTGCGGCCTTACCGGGCAGCGGTCAGGGAATGCGCTAGCGCCGGGCCGGGCCGGGCGCGCGCAAGCACGTCGCAAGTCGGCCCGTGCGCCGATGCGCCCTCTCCCGCGAACAAGCGGGCGATTCACATCGCTTCTCATCCACGCAAGGATTCGGCAGCGCAATGTACAAGCCGCTATAACGCCATCATGCTGCATGCGACGCCGGTGCCCGTGCCGCAGACCCGGGCGCTGCCGGACCGCGAGCCTCGGCTGCCCGGCCTGAGCTTGCGCCGCCGCCGCCGCTTGATCAGGCCATCGCCCCGAGGATCACGCTCGACGCCTTGAAGATGGCGATCGCGCGCGAACCCGGCTCCAAGCCGAGCGCCCGCGCGCTCGACAAAGTGACGATTGCGGCGATGCTGCCGCCGCCGTCGAGCCCGATCACCACCTCGGCGTTCACCGCCCCTGGCATAACCGCCGACACCTTGCCGGGCAACTGGTTGCGCGCCGAAAGCCGGACGCCGTCGAGGTCGGTTGCGACGATCACCGACGACGCCTTGATCAGCGCGAACACGCCGGAGCCCGCCTTCAGCGCCAGGGATTCGGAGCTTTGCCGCGTGACCGTGGCGACGATGCGGGCCCCGCCCGCGAGCTCGACTTCGACCTCGTCGTTGACGGCGCCGATCTTCAGCGCGCAGACCGTGCCGGCGAACTGGTTGCGCGCGCTGGTCCTCATGTTGAGCATCCTCATCAGGTCGAGGTCGGCGGCGAGGTCGATCGCCTCCTCGCTGAGCATCTGCACGAAGCGCCGGTGCACGGCGTCGATCTGAGCGAAACGCTCGGTGAGCTGCCGGCCGCGCGGCGTGAGTCGGGTGGAGCCACCACCGCGTCCGCCGGCACTGCGCTCCACCAGCGCCTCGCCCGACAGATTGTTCATCGTATCGATGGCGTCCCAGGCCGCCTTGTAGCTCATGCCCAAGGCCTTGGCGGCGTGCGTGATCGAGCCGGTTTCGGCGATCGCCCGCAGCAGGCCCACGCGGCCGTGGCCGCCGAGGTTTTCGCCGCCGACCGTCATCCACACCGCGCCGTGCAGCTCGATCGGGTCATTCTTCCTGCTGCGCCGGCCTGTCATCTGTGCTCAGGAAAGTGGGGCGCCGAGCGCCAGGGGATGACCGCGAAAGCATACGCGGACGCGTTGGAATTTCTCCCTCTGGGAGAGCGGACAACGCCCGCGCATCTTCACCGACCAGCCGCCCATCGGCGATGTGCAGCACCTCGTCGCCGAAGAGCCCAACGTCGTCTTCGTCGTGCGTGATCAGCAGCATCGGGATGCCGAGCTGCGCCTGCAGTTCGGCCAACTCGTCGCGCAGGCGCGCGCGCAAGGCCCGGTCGAGCGCCGCGAACGGCTCGTCGAGCAGCAGCGCGCGCGGCTCGGCGACCAGAGCGCGCGCGAGTGCGGTGCGCTGGCGCTGGCCGCCCGACAACTGTTCGGGATACTGCTGCGCCACGGGTGCGAGGTGGAAGGCGTCGAGCCAGCGCTGCACGGCCGCGTGCCGTACGTCGCGCCCGGGATTGAGCAGCCCAGGCTGCAGCGCGAAAGCGATGTTCTGCCGCACCGTGAGGTGCGGGAACAGCGCGTAGTCCTGGAACATGTAGGCCACGGCCCGTTGCTGCGGCGGCATGTCGATGCGCGAGCGGTGCTCGTAGAGCGTGCGGCCGGCGAGCCGCACATGGCCGGTGTCCGGCGTCGTCAGGCCCGCGATCATCTTCAGCGTCTGGCTCTTGCCCGCGCCGGACGGGCCGAAGAGCACCAGCCGGCGCGCATCGCTTCGAAAGCTCACCTGCAGATCGAAGCCCCGCCCGGCGTGCTCGAAGCGCCTGGCGACATCGACATCCCAGATCATGGCGCCGCCCTCATGGCTGCCCGGCCACGCGCCCCGGCGCAAGCCGCCCGGCCGCCAGCAGCACCGCCACACAGGTGACGGAAACCACCAGGACGAGGAAATTCGCCACGTCGTCCTGCCCGGCCTGCACCGCCTCGTACACCGCGATCGACAGCGTCTGCGTCTTGCCGGGAATGCTGCCGGCCACCATCAAGGTCGCGCCGAACTCGCCCGTCGCTCGCGCGAAGGCAAGCAGCACGCCGGCCAGGATGCCGCGCCAGGCCAGCGGCAGCGTGACGCGAAAGAAGACCCCGAGCTCGCTCACGCCGAGCACGCGCGCCGCCTGTTCGAGCTGCGGATCGACCGACTCGAACGCGGCGCGCGTCGACTTGAAGACCAGCGGGAACGCGACGATCGTGGCCGCGATGACGGCGCCCTGCCAGGTGAAGATGAGGTTGATGCCGAAGTTCTCCTGCAGCCAGCCGCCGACCGGTCCCCGCCGTCCGATCACCACCAGCAGGTAGTAGCCGAGCACAGTGGGCGGCAGCACCATCGGCAAGGTCAGCAGCGAGTCGAGCAGTTCTCGGCCGACGAAGCGCCGGCGGGCCAGCACGAAGCCGACCGCCACGCCCAGCACGAGGTTGAGCGCCGTGGCCCAGCCGGCCACCTTGAGCGTCAGCGCGAGCGCGACCCATGCGCCTTCCATCAGGGCACGTCGGGCGGGCCGAAGCCGTACTTCGCCAGCACGGCCTGCGCCTCGGGCGAGAACACGAAATCGACGAACTGCAGGGCCAGGGCCGCGTTGCCGCTGCCTTTCACCGGCGCGATCGGGTAAAGGATCGGCTTGTCGGTCGGCACGCGCTGCGCCACCTTGACCTTGCCGGGCATCAGGGCGGCATCGGTCGAGTACACGAAGCCGGCATCGACCTCGCCGCGGGCGACGTAATCGAGCACCTGGCGCACGTTCTGCGCGCCGATCGTCCTGGGTTCGATCGCCGCCCACAGCTGCGCCTTCTGGAGCACGCCCTTGGTGTAGCGGCCCACCGGCACGCTGTCGGTCAGGCCGACGGCGATGCGCTTGTAGCCGGGCTGCGTGAGCTCACCGAGCGCCCGGGGTGCGTTGGCGGAGTCCGCCGGCACGATCACCACCAGCTTGTTGGAGACGAAGTCGCGGCGCTTGCCGGGCTCGATGGCACCTTGCGCCTGCGCCTGATCCATGCTTTCCTGGTCGGCGCTGGCGAACACGTCGGCCGGCGCGCCCTTGACGATCTGCTGCATCAGCGCGCCGGAGGAGCCGGAGTTGAGCAGCACCTTGTGGCCCGGGTGCTTCACCTCGAACAGCGGCGCCAGCTCGCGAAAGGCATTGGTCAGGCTCGCCGCGGCCGAGACGGTGAGCTCGGCGGCGGCCGCTTGGCCACTCAGCAGCAGGCCACACAGGGCGAGGAGGAGCGGGCGCGAGGTCGGAGGCTTCATGGTCGAGGCCAGGTTCGGGGCGCGAAAACCGAAATATACAACCCGCTATAGCGGTACCCGAACGGAGGGAATGAAAACGCGGACCAGGTGGGCATGCGCCGAGCGATGCGAAAGGCGGTGCCGCGATCCAGCCGGTCCGGCGCCGGCCGGCAGGATCAGCGCAGGGTCGGCAAGCGGCGCGGCGGTCGCCGTGCCGGCTGCGCATCATCGTCGAGGCCGGTGTCGAGGCCCTTCACGTAGGCGCGATAGGCGAACACGCGCCCGCGCCGCCGCTCCGTCAACTCCGTGACGATGCCCTCTCGCATCAGCAAGGCCAGCGCCTTGTTCACGGTGGCCGCCGACAGCCCGGTCGCCTGCCCGAGCGCCGTGGCCGTGGTGACGGGCCGGCGCTGCAGCGCGGTGTGCAAGGCCAGCGCCGACGGGCGGCACGGGCGAGAGTGGCGATGCGGTCGCGGTCGGTCTGCACCAGCGTCAGCAGCGCCCGGGCCACCTGCAGCGCCTGCCTCGATCACTCCACCGCCTTCACCATGTCCTCCACCACCTTCTTCGCATCGCCGAACACCATCATCGTCTTGTCCATGTAGAACAACTCGTTGTCCAGCCCCGCGTAGCCGGCCGCCATCGAGCGCTTGTTGACGATGATGGTCTTGGCCTTGTAGGCCTCGAGGATGGGCATGCCGTAGATGGCCGTGCCCTTGGTCAGCGCGGCCGGGTTCACCACGTCGTTGGCGCCCAGGATGATGGCGACGTCGGCCTGCGCGAACTCGCCGTTGATGTCCTCCATCTCGAACACCTGGTCGTAGGGCACTTCCGCCTCGGCCAGTAGCACGTTCATGTGGCCCGGCATGCGCCCGGCCACCGGATGGATCGCGTACTTGACCGTCACGCCCTTGTGGGTGAGCTTCTCGGCCAACTCGTTGACCGCATGCTGAGCGCGCGCCACCGCCAGGCCGTAGCCCGGCACGATGATCACGGTCTCGGCGTTGCTGAGCATGTAGGCGGCGTCGTCGGCGCTGCCGCTCTTGACCGGCCGCGCCTCGCCCGTGCCTGCCGCAGCCGCCGTTGCGTCGCCCCCGAAGCCGCCCAGGATCACGTTGAAGAACGAGCGGTTCATCGCCTTGCACATGATGTAGCTCAGGATCGCCCCCGAGCTGCCCACCAGCGAGCCGGCAATGATCAGCATGCTGTTGTTGAGCGAGAAGCCGATGCCCGCTGCCGCCCAGCCCGAGTAGCTGTTGAGCATGCTCACCACCACCGGCATGTCGGCGCCGCCGATGGGAATGATGATCAGCACGCCCATCACGAAAGCCAGCAGCAGCATGGCGAAGAAGGCCGTCCAGTTCTCGGTGAAGGTGAAGATCAGGCCCAGCGCCAGCATCCCCAGCCCGAGGATCAGGTTGAGCTTGTGCTGACCGGCAAAGGTGACGGGCGCCCCCTGGAACAGCCGGAACTTGTACTTGCCCGAGAGCTTGCCGAAGGCGATCACCGAGCCGCTGAAGGTGATGGCGCCGATGGCCGCGCCGAGAAAGAGCTCGAGCCGGTTGCCGGCCGGAATGGGCTCGCCCTGGACAACGATGCCGAAGGCGTAGGGCTCGGCCACCGCGGCGATGGCGATGAACACCGCCGCCAGGCCGATCATGCTGTGCATGAAGGCCACCAGCTCCGGCATCTTGGTCATCTCCACGCGCTTGGCCATGAGCGTGCCGGCGGCGCCGCCGACCACCAGCGCGGCCAGCACGTAGCCCATGCCCGAGGCGGCACTCTGCCCGGCCTGATCGGCCAGCCTGAAGATGAGCGCGGCGGTGGTCACGATCGCGATCGCCATGCCGGCCATGCCGAACACATTGCCGCGGATCGAAGTGGTCGGGTGCGACAGGCCCTTGAGCGCCTGGATGAAGCAGACGCTGGCCACCAGGTACAGCAGCGTGACGAGGTTCAGGCTCATTGCGTGCCTTCCTTCGCCACGGCGACCTTCCGGTCCTTCTTCTTGAACATCTCAAGCATCCGGCGTGTCACCAGAAAGCCGCCGAAGACGTTGACCGCCGCCAGCGCCACCGCCAGCACGCCCATGGTCTTGCCCAGGCCGGTGACGGTGAGCGCCGCAGCCAGCATGGCGCCAACGATGACGATGGCCGAGATGGCGTTGGTTACCGCCATCAGCGGCGTGTGCAGCGCCGGCGTCACGGTCCACACGACGTGGTAGCCGACGTAGATGGCCAGCACGAAGATGATCAGGTTCAGCAGGGTCGGGGATACGAGTTCCATGGGTCCGCTCCGATGGGTCAGCGCATTAAGCGCGCAGCACTTGACCGCCCTGGCACATCAGGCAGCCTTTGACGATGTCGTCTTCGAGGTCGATCTTCAGCGCGGCCGCATCCTTCTCGAGCACGAGCTTGAGAAAGTCGAGAACGTTGCGCGCGTAGAGCGAACTGGCGTCCGCCGCCACGAGCGCCGGCAGGTTGGTCTCGCCGACCAGCGTCACGCCGTGCTTGACGACGGTCTTGTCGGCCTCGGTGAGCGGGCAGTTGCCGCCGAGGCCATCGGCGCCCTTTCCGGCGGCCAGATCGACCAGCACCGAGCCGGGCTTCATGGCCTTGACCATGTCTTCGGTCACCAGCGTCGGCGCCGCCCGGCCGGGAATGAGGGCGGTGGTGATGACGATGTCGGCCGCGGCCACGCGCTTGGCGACCTCGACCTTCTGGCGCTCCAGCCAGCTCGGCGGCATGGGCCGGGCGTAGCCGCCCACGCCTTCTGCGGCTTCCTTCTCTTCGGCGGTTTCGTAGGGCACGTCGATGAACTTGGCGCCCAGCGACTCGACCTGCTCCTTCACCGAAGGACGCACGTCGCTCGCCTCGATGACGGCGCCCATCCGCTTGGCGGTGGCGATGGCCTGCAGCCCGGCCACGCCCACCCCGAGGATGACCACGCGCGCCGCCTTCACGGTGCCGGCGGCCGTCATCAGCATCGGGAAGAAGCGCTGGTAGCGGTCGGCAGCGACCATCACCGCCTTGTAGCCGGCGATGTTGGCCTGCGAAGACAGCACGTCCATGCTCTGCGCGCGGGTGGTGCGCGGCGCGGCTTCGAGCGCGAAGGCCGTGAGCTGCGCATCGGCCAGCAACTGCAGGCCCACGCGGTCGAAGGGATTGAGCATGCCGACGAGCGCCGCACCGGGCTTCATCTGCGTGCGCTCGGTGTCCGAGGGCGCGCGCACCTTCAGCACCAGCTCGCAGCCGAGGGCGGCAGCCGCATCCACGATCTCCGCCCCGGCGGCCGCGAACGCCTCGTCGGTCACGCTGGCCGCGACCCCGGCGCCGGACTGCACGGCCACGGCGTGGCCCTGCGCCTTGAGCTTCTTGACGGTTTCGGGGGTTGCGGCAACACGGGTCTCGCCCGCCGCCGTCTCGCGCGGGATGCCGATGCGCATGAGCTGTCCTCCGATGGATTCGTTTGGAGGCGGAGCTTACACAATCGACAAGCGCGTGCCGATACGATCCGCGCATGAAACAACGATGGAAACCCGCAGTGACCGTGGCCGCGGTGATCGAGCAGGACGGCCGCTTCCTGCTCGTGGAAGAGCAAACGCCCGAGGGCCTGCGCCTGAACCAGCCGGCCGGCCACCTCGACCCGGGCGAGTCGCTGCTCGAGGCGGTGGTGCGCGAGGTGCTGGAGGAAACCGCCTGCGTCTTCACGCCCTCGGCGCTGCTCGGCGTGTACATGTCCCGCTTCATCCGGTCGCAGCGCAAGGAGGACGTGACCTACCTGCGCTTCAGCTGGTGCGGCACGGTGGGTGCGCCCGACCCGGCGCGCCGTCTCGACCACGGCATCGTGCGCACGGTGTGGATGACGCCCGAGGAGATCCGCGCCGCCCAAGCCCGACACCGCAGCCCCGCGCTGCAGAAGAACGTGGACGACTTCCTGGCCGGCGTGCGCCATCCGGTCTCCACGATCTACACCGACCCCGGCCTTTACGACCCGGTCGAAAAATCCTGAGCAGGTGAAGACGATGGATGCGCGCACGCGGGTCGTGGTCGGGCTGAGCGGCGGGGTCGACTCCGCAGTCAGCGCCTGGCTGCTCAAGGAGCAGGGCTTCGAGGTGGTGGGCCTGTTCATGAAGAACTGGGAGGACGACGATGACGACGAGCACTGCACCTCGCGCCAGGACTTCCTCGACGCCGCCAGCGTGGCCGACGTGCTGGGCATCGAGATCGAGCACGTGAACTTCGCGGCCGAGTACAAGGACCGCGTCTTCGCGGAGTTCCTGCGCGAGTACGAGGCGGGCCGCACGCCCAATCCGGACGTGCTGTGCAATGCCGAGATCAAGTTCAAGGCCTTTCTCGACCACGCCTTGCGCCTGGGCGCCGAGCGGATCGCCACGGGCCACTACGCCAGAGTGCGCGAGCGCGAAGGCGCCTTCGAACTGCTCAAGGGTCGTGACGCGAGCAAGGACCAGAGCTACTTCCTGCACCGTCTCACGCAGGCGCAGCTGGCCCGCACGCTGTTCCCGGTCGGCGAACTGCCCAAGACGCAGGTGCGGCGCATCGCGGCCGAGATCGGCCTGCCGAACGCCGCCAAGAAGGATTCGACCGGCATCTGCTTCATCGGCGAGCGCCCCTTCCGCGAGTTCCTCAATCGCTACCTCGCCAACGCGCCGGGGCCGATCCGCGACGAGCGCGGACGAACCGTCGGCGAGCACGTGGGCCTGTCGTTCTACACGCTGGGCCAGCGCAAGGGCATCGGCATCGGCGGCCTCAGGGAACGCGGGGCGGCGCGGGGCGGTGCCGAGCACGCGCCCTGGTTCGTGGCGCGCAAGGACATGGCGACCAACACGCTGCACGTCGTGCAGGGGCACGATCATCCGTGGCTGCAATCCTCCGGGCTCGAGGCCGGCGATGCGAGCTGGGTCGCCGGCCGACCGCCCGCCCCCGGCGTGCTGGCGGCCAAGACGCGCTACCGGCAGGCCGATGCGCCGTGCCGCTTCGCACCGGGCGAGGACAACGCCTTCGCGCTGGACTTCGATTCGCCCCAGTGGGCCATCACGCCGGGGCAGTCGGCCGTGCTCTACGACGGCGAGGTCTGTCTGGGCGGCGGCGTGATCGCTGCGGCTCGCTGAGCGGGCCGCCGGGCTCGCTTCGGTTCAGTTCGGCCGCGCGAGCACTTGCGTCCAGTACAGGCGGTAGGTGCTGCCCTCGTCCCGCGCGCAGGCCAGGGCCATTTCCGTGTAGCTGCTGCGCATCAGGTTGGCGCAATGGCCGTCGCTGGCCATCCAGCCGTCGACCACGGCCTGCACCGAGCCGTAGCCGGCAGCGATGTTCTCGCCCAGGGCCGACCACCCATAGCCGACCGCTGAAACGCGCTGCGACAAGCTCCGACCGTCCTGGCTCGTGTGCGAGAAGTAGTCGCGTGTCGCCATGTCGCGGCTGTGGCCGTAGGCCGCTTCGGCGAGCTGCGTCTGCCAGCGCAGGGGCGGCGCGGGCGGAAAGTTGCCGTTCGAGCGGCAGCTCGCACCGGCCGCTCGCCGCGCATTGACCAGGCGCAGGGCTTCGGTCTTGAAGTCCGGCAGGCCGCAGGTGATGTCCGCGGCTGTCGAGTCGGCTTGGGGTTCGGGTTCGGGTTCCAGGTCCGGTGCGGCGCCGTTGTCCGGGTCCGGGCCGGCGCCGATGTCGATCCCACCGTCGTTGCCGGCGTCCTGCGGCGGGGCCGCGGCCGCACCGGCGCCGCTCTCCCCGCTGCCCCCTCCACCGCCCCCACCACACGCCTGCAAGGCCAGGACGACCGCCAGAACGAAGCCTGCGGGAAACGCGCGCGTTTTTCTCATGGGAACTGCGGAGCCAGGCTCCAGGTACTGCGGAGGCGCGAGCATGCTGGCAAGGGCCGGCGGCAGGCATGACAAAGTGCAACCCGTCCCATCGGCTTGTGACAGCCCCCGGCCGACACCGAACGGCGCCCTTTCAGCCTTTGCGCGCAGGCTCCACGGCCGAGAGCAGTGCCGCCGCCAGGATGAGCGCCCCGCCGAGCAGCAGGTGCGGCGTCACGGTCTCGTTGCCGAGCCAGACCGCGGAGGCGGCGGCGAAAACCACCTCGGTCAGCATCACCACCGCCGTGACGTTGGCCCGCAGCCGCGTGGCGCCGTACTGCAGGGCCAGGTTCGCGAACAGGAACGCACCCGTGAGCGCCAGCGCCACGGCCACCCACGGCAGGCGCGGCGGCGGCGGCAGCGGCACGGCGCCGAGAGCGCTCAGCACGGCGGCAAGCAGGCCGGCCACCAGCACGCCGCCCAGGAACATGGCCAGTGCACGCGCCTCCTGCGGGCGCTCGGCCTCGCGCCGCAGCATCACGTTGTTGAGCGCGAAGAAGAAGCCGCCGGCGATGCCCAGGAAATCGGCCAGGCCCGACGGCCAGGGCCAGCCTGCGCCGGGCGGCTTGAGCACGGTGGCCGCCCCGGCCAGCGCCAGCAGAATTCGCAGCGCCGCCCAGCGGTCGAGCTTTTCGTGCAGCAGCAACCGCGCAAGCACCACCGTCCACAAGGGCATCAAGTAGAAGAGCAGCACCACGCGCACGACCTCGCCGATGCTCACCCCCCAATTGAAGGCCGCGTTGGTGCCGCCGGCGGCCAGCACCAGCACCCACAGGATGCGGGCCCGCCACAACTGGCCGAAGGCCTGCGGCCAGCGCGCGCCGATCACCGCAACGGCCAGCGCATAGACCAGCGCCGTGGCCCACAGCGGGTGCACGCCCTGAGCCTGCAGGAAACGAAACGGCCACCACGACACGCCCCACACGAAGGCGTTGAAGGCGAGCGCCATCACGGCCAGCCCCGGCGCCGCCGCGGCGGCCGGCAAGAGGCGGGCGCTCATCCGGCCGCCGTCAATGCGGGTCGCGCCGCGCGATGTCGAGCAGGTGTTCGACTTCAGCCCGGTGGCGCACGCGGTTGTCGCGGTGCCAGCGCTGGATCAGCCACATCACGCCGGCCACGAGGATGCCGAAGATGGTGATCGCGCCGAAGGCCGACAGGCCGAAGCGCGTCATGCCCGTGTAGAAGGCGCCCAGGCCGAGGATGCAGGCCTGCTCGTTGAAGTTCTGCACGGCGATGGAGCGGCCCGCTCCCATGAGGTTGTGACCGCGGTGCTGCAGGAGCGCGTTCATCGGCACCACCAGAAAGCCGCCCAGCCCGCCCAGCAGGACGAGGAAGGGCGCGGCGACCCACACGTTGTCGATGAAGTTCATGGCGATGATCAGCACGCCCATCGCGATGCCCAGCGGAATCACGCGGGTGGCCTGATCCAGCCGCATGCGCAGCGAGGCGAGCACCGCGCCGACCGCCGTGCCGATGGCGACCACGCCCACCAGCGAGGAGGCCTGCGTCGTGCTGTAGCCCAGCGCCGCCGCAGACCAGGCCAGCACGATGTAGCGCAGGTTGCCCGACACGCCCCAGAACAGCGTGGTGGTGGCGAGCGAGATCTGTCCGAGCTTGTCGCCCCACAGACGCGCGTTGCAGCGCGAGAAGTCGCTGACCAGGCCGGTCACGCTGTGCGCGAAGGGCTGCAACGGCGCTTCGGTGCGCGGGATGTAGAGATTGAAGAGCGCGGCCACGACATACAGCAGCGCGAGGGCCACGATCGCCACATCGATGAGCGTCGCGCCCGTCATGGTCAGGCCGGCGATGAACTCCGCGCACTGATACAGCGGCGCGGCCACCGCCAGCGCCGCGAAGACCGCCACCCCGCCGATCGAGTCGAGCCCGGCGGCCGCGCTCAGAAAGCGAAAGTCGGTCAGGCGCTCGGTCAGATTGGGCGACACCAGTTGTCCGCCCAGCACCACGCCGAGGATGATGGAGCCGATCGTCAGGCCTTCGATCCAGCCGTTGGCCTTGACCAGTTGCGAGGGCGGCAGCAGCTCGGTGAGGATGCCGTACTTGGCGGGCGAGTAGGCCGCAGCGCCCAGACCCACGATGGCGAAGGCCACCAGGGGATGGCTGCCGAACAGCATCATCAGGCAGCCCACCACCTTGACGAGGTTGGAGACGAACATCACCCGGCCCTTGGGCACCGCATCGGCGAACGCGCCCACGAAGGGTGCCAGCACGACGTAGAACAGCGCGAACATCGGCACCAGCGCGGCACGTTGCCATTCGGCCTGGCCCGAGGTCCGGAGCAACTCCACCGCCGCGACGAAAAGTGCGTTGTCGGCCAGCGAGCTGAAGAACTGCGCCGACATGATGGTGTAGAAGCCCTTCTTCATGCGCCTTTCTGCACCTGCTCGTCGGTCGGCCGACCGGCCGCGCAGGAAAGCGCCGCATGCCGGGTCGGCGCGGGTTATAGCATGGGGGTTGCGCACAACCCCGCCGCATGAACCCCCCGATGCGACCATGCCCCGCCCGATCGAAGCCCTGATCCACACCGACGCCCTGGCCCACAACCTGGCCCGTGCGCGCGCGGGGCTGAACGGCGCCCGGGTGTGGGCGGTCGTCAAGGCCAACGCTTACGGGCACGGCCTCGCGCGCGCCTGGCCCGGGCTGCGTGCGGCCGACGGCTTCGCCTTGCTCGATCTCGCCGAAGCCGAGACCTTGCGCGAGCTGGGCTGGCGCGGCCCCATCCTGCTGCTCGAGGGCGCGTTCGAGGCGCGCGACCTGGAGCTGTGCTCGCGGCTGGATCTCTGGCATGTCGTTCATTGCCAGGCGCAGATCGACTGGCTCGCGACGCACAAGACCCGAACACCGCACCGCATCTTCCTCAAGCTCAACAGCGGCATGAACCGGCTCGGTTTCACGCCGCAGGCCTTTCGCTCGGCCTGGGCGCGGGCGAACGCGCTGCCGCAGGTGGGAGAGGTGTCGCTGATGACGCATTTCTCCGATGCCGATGCGCCGCCGCCCGACGGACGCGGCATCGACGCTCAGTTGCACACCTTCACCGAGGCGACCCGCGACCTTCCGGGCGAGCGCAGCGTGGCCAACAGCGCCGCCACCTTGCGCCATGCCGGCGAGGCGGCGGTGCGCGCCGACTGGGTCCGCGCGGGCATCCTGCTCTACGGCTCGGCGCCGGACTTCCCGGGGCGCGGCATCGACCACTGGGCGCTGCGTCCGGCGATGACGCTGCGCTCCAGGCTCATCGCCGTGCAGCAGTTGCAGCCCGGCGACACGGTCGGCTACGGCAGCCGCTACACGGCCGAGGCGCCCATGCGCATCGGCGTCGTCGCCTGCGGCTATGCCGACGGTTACCCGCGCCACGCGCCGGGCACGCGCGAGCATGGCGCCCCCGTGCTGGTGGAAGGCGTGCGCACGCGGCTGGTCGGACGGGTCTCGATGGACATGCTGACGGTCGACCTGACGCCGGTGCCCCATGCCGGCCTCGGCAGCGAGGTGACGCTGTGGGGCTGCGGCCCGGCGGCCCATGCCGGCGGTGAGCCCAGCGTCCTGCCGATCGACGAGGTGGCGCATGCGGCGGGCACCATCGGCTACGAGTTGATGTGCGCGCTGGCGGCGCGCGTGCCGGTGCGCTCGCAAGGGGACGATGCGCCCTGAGCCGGCGCGACCCGTTCGCCGTTCGCCGTTCGCCGTTCGCCGCGTCACATTCGCAGAACCCCGCCCTGACTATGATGGCGCTCACCTTTTCAAACCCGCCAAGGAGCACCGCATGGGCATCCTCTCCACCATCGTCGTCGGCCTGATCGTGGGCGCCCTGGCGCGCCTGCTCATGCCGGGCGACCAGAAGATGGGCTGGATCCTGACCTGCCTGCTCGGCATCGCCGGTGCATTCGTTGCCGGCTACGTGGGCCAGGCGATGGGCTGGTACCAGGTCGGCCAGCCGGCGGGATGGATCGCCTCGGTGGTCGGCGCGTTCGTGCTGCTCTTCGTCTTCGAGAAGGTCCGCGGCTCCAAGGGAAGCTAGCGTGCGCGCCCGTCTTGCCGGCCCGCGGGCCGCCGATCCCGACGCGGTGGTTCGCGACTGCCGTCGGCTGGTGCGGCGCCAGGCCCTCAAGGCGGCCGGCGTGTCAGCGCTGCCCGTGGCCGGCGTGGATCTGTTCGTCAACGGCAAGCTGCTCGCCGCAACCATCGCCGAGATCAGCGCGGCTCACGGTCTGTCGCCCGAGCAACTGGCCAAGCTGCCGGTCCCGCTGCGCAACCGGGTCGATGACCTGACGCAGGAAGTCGGCAGCTATCTCATCGGCCGCGTGATCACGCAGGGCGCACTCATCGCGGCCCTCAAGGCCTTGGGCGTGCGGGTGGGGATGCAGCAGGCCGCCAAGCTGGCGCCGGCGGTCGGCCTGGCGGCGTCCGCGGCGCTGTCGGGTTGGATGTTCAAGCGCCTGTGCGACCGCCACATCGCGCAATGCCAGCAGGTGCGCGCAGCCCTGCCCGAACTCCCGGCGCCGGCGCCGGTGCCTGTCTTGCCGGCACCGGCGTGAATGCCTTGCCTGGCTGACCCCGGGCCGGCACATCGGCGCGGTCTGCGCAACGTTCGGAACCCACCCGGGTGAATCTCGCCGAACGCCTGCGCGCCCAGCTCGAGCGAGAGGCCGAGTTCAGCGCGGTGCGGGCCCAGGGCGCCGGAGGGCAGAACGTCAACAAGGTGGCCAGCGCAGTGCATCTGCGCTTCGACGTGCACGCCAGCGGCCTGCCGGACGCGCACAAGGCCCGACTGCTCGCCGTCCGCGATCAGCGCCTGTCCACGGAAGGCGTGATCGTGATCAAGGCACAGGAGGAACGCACGCAGGCCCGCAACCGCGCCCTCGCCCTGCAACGCCTGCTCGATCTGGTGCTGAGCACGGCCACGCCGCCCAAGCGCCGCGTTGCAACGCAACCCACCCACGGCTCGCGGCAACGCCGCCTCGAAGGCAAGAGCGTGCGCAGCGGCATCAAGCGCCTGCGCGGCAAGGTCACCGACGCTTGAGTGCGATCGGCGCGCACCCGCCCGCGAACCGCTCGGCGTGCGGCGGCAGGAGTTTCTCCGGCGGGTGCCGGCGGTGATCGCAGACACCACGGGCTCGGGCGAGCCGTCCGCCCCGGGGGCTCCCTCATGGCCGCAGCGACAATGCCGCATGGCCAAGGACAGGACGATCTACACCTGCAGCGAGTGCGGCGGCAGCAGCCCGAAGTGGCTGGGCAAGTGCCCCGCCTGCAATGCATGGAACACGCTCGAAGAAGGTTTGGCCGAGCCGGCCTCGGCAACGAAGCACCGCTTCCAGTCGCTCGCCAGGAGCCTGCCGGTGGCCACGCTCAGCGAGATCGACGCGGCCGACGTGGCCCGAACACCGACCGGGCTCGAAGAGCTGGACCGCGTGCTGGGCGGCGGCATCGTGGCGGGCGGGGTGGTGCTGATCGGCGGCGATCCGGGCATCGGCAAGAGCACGCTGCTGCTGCAGGCGGCCGACGCGATGAGCGCGCAGGTGAAAGTGCTGTACGTGACCGGCGAGGAAAGCGGCGCGCAGATCGCGCTGCGCGCGCGCCGGCTCGGCCTGGACGGTTCGCGGGTGCGCGTGCAGGCAGAAATCCAGCTCGAGCGCATCCAGGCCACGCTGGCGGCGGAGGAACCCGCTTTCTGCGTGATCGACTCGATCCAGACGCTGTACTCCGACCAGCTCACTTCCGCACCCGGCTCGGTGGCGCAGGTGCGCGAATGCGCCGCTCAGCTCACGCGCACGGCCAAGGCCAGCGGCACGACCATCGTGCTGGTCGGGCACGTCACCAAGGAAGGTGCGATCGCGGGGCCGCGCGTGCTCGAGCACATCGTCGACACGGTGCTGTACTTCGAGGGCGACACCCACAGCAGCTTTCGGCTCGTGCGCGCAATCAAGAACCGCTTCGGCGCAGTCAACGAAATCGGCGTGTTCGCGATGACCGAGCGCGGCTTGAAGGGCGTGTCGAATCCAAGCGCGATCTTTCTTTCCACGCATGCGGAGCCCGTGCCGGGATCCTGCGTGATGGTGACGCTCGAGGGGACACGGCCGCTGCTCGTGGAGATCCAGGCGCTGGTCGACAGCGGTGGGCCGAGCCCGCGGCGCCTGTCCGTCGGACTGGATCGCGACCGTCTGGCCATGCTGCTGGCGGTGCTGCACCGCCATGCCGGCATCGCCTGCATGGACCAGGACGTGTTCGTCAATGCGGTCGGCGGCGTGCGCATCAGCGAGCCGGCGGCCGACCTGGCGGTGATGCTGGCCATCCAGAGCAGCTTGCGCGGCAAGCCGCTGCCGCGCGGCTTTCTCGCCTTCGGCGAGGTCGGCCTGGCCGGAGAGGTGCGCCCCGCGCCGCGCGGCCAGGAGCGGCTCAGGGAAGCCGCCAAGCTGGGCTTCAGCGTCGCGGTGGTGCCCAAGGCCAATGCGCCGAAGAAGGCCATCGAGGGTCTGAGGATCCATGCGGTCGAGCGCGTGGAACAGGCGGTCGATCTTTTGCGGGAGCTGACGTGAGCACCTCGACGTTTCTGCGAGCGCGGCCCGGCGCGGCCGTGCGTGTCCGACAGGCGGTGCGCCGATGAACGCCGCGATCGGTTGGGCTCTGGCTGCGGCCGCCGTGGTCGCCGGCTATTTCAGCTACGGCTGGCCGGGGTTGGCGCTGGCGGTCACCGTCATCGTGTTCTGGCTGCTGCTGCAGTTCAGCCGCGCGCTGCGCACGATGCAGCGCGCCGGTCGCTCGCCGGTGGGCCGGGTCAAGAGTGCGGTGATGCTCAACGCCAAGCTGCGCGCAGGCATGACCATGCTCGAAATCCTCCCGCTGACGGGCAGCCTGGCCCAGCCGGTCGAGGGGATGGAAGAAACTTTCCGGTGGCGTGACGCGGGCGGCGCCGGCGTGCGCCTCGAGTTCGTCAATGGGCGGCTGAAGTCTTGGACGCTCGAGCGTGGCAGCGCGACGGCCGCATCGCCGGCGGACGATGAATCTTCGCCGTGACGAAAAAAGCGCCCGAAGGCGCTTTGTTTCGTCACCGTCGCCTCAGGATCAGTCGGCGCGGCGGCGACGAGCCATGAAACCGAGCATGCCCAGGCCGGCGAGCATGAGCGCATAGGTGCCAGGCTCCGGAATGGGTGCTGTCGGGACGGTGACAAGGCTTTCACTGTTCCCGTTGAGCAGCGACCGCACGTGCACCCCTGCGAACAGCGATCCGGCGTTGAAGTCGCCTTCAGCGGCGCCGGTGATCTGGAAAATCGCCGTTTCGCCCATGTTGATGCCGTTGACCGGCGGGCCGCCCGGAGCGTCGGAATCGAAGGCGAAATCGGACGTGAAGCCGACGGTGTTGCCGCCCGGCAGGCTCGGCGGATTCGCCCCCAGCGTGAACGAGGTGCCCGCGCCGCCCGAGAAGGAGATCGAGACGCCGGAGGTTATGTCGAAGTAGACCTCGGCGACGTAGCCGGAGCCGGCGTTGGAGATGGAAAAGAACGAACCGTCGAAGGTCCACGACAAGTCCGCTTCGGCTTGACCGCAAGACCCGACGGAGTTGTTGGTGATGCAGCTGAAGGAGCCGGAGGCGGCCTGCGACGCGGTGCTGAACGCGAGGCTGCCGATCAGCGCCGCGGCGGGGAGGAGGTGGCGGTAGAGTTTCATGAGTCCCTTGTCGATCGAAGTTGTTCGTTGTTCGCGCCGCTTGGCCCCGACGCCGCTCAAGGCACGCTTCTTACTGCGTGAGCGGTAAGTTATCCGTCATCAGAAGCTGCTTCAACCCCCTGACCGAGCGCTTCGGCGTGCATCCGGGGAGACGCAAACCCGCGCGACGGGCAAGTCGGTGTCGGCGTCGCACGTAAACTTGCCTTCCAAACGAACTCCCTGCGAGACGCATTCGATGTCGATGGAAGACCGCGACGGCAAGATCTGGATGGACGGCGAGCTGATCGACTGGCGCGACGCGAAGATCCATGTGCTGAGCCACACGCTGCACTACGGCTGCGGCGCCTTCGAGGGCGTGCGTGCCTACGAGACCGCCAGGGGCACGGCGATCTTTCGCCTGCGCGAGCACACCGAGCGGCTTTTCAACAGCGCCAAGATCCTGCGCATGAAGATCCCCTTCACGCCCGAGCAGGTGATGGACGCGCAGCGCGCCGTGGTGCGCGAGAACGGGCTCTCGAGCGGCTACCTGCGCCCGCTCACCTGGATCGGCTCCGAGAAGCTGGGCGTCAGCCCGAAGGGCAACCGCATCCACCTGATGGTCGCCGCGTGGTCCTGGGGCGCCTACCTGGGCGAGGAGGGGCTGCAGCGCGGCATCCGCGTCAAGACCTCGAGCTACACGCGCCACCACGTCAACATCACCATGACGCAGGCCAAGGCGGTGAGCAACTACACCAACTCCATCCTCGCCAACATGGAGGCCACCGACGACGGCTACGACGAGGCCCTGCTGCTCGACGCCTCCGGCTTCGTGAGCGAGGGCGCCGGCGAGAACCTGTTCGTCGTCAAGGGTGGCGTGATCTACACGCCCGATCTGTCGGCCGGCGCGCTCAACGGCATCACGCGCAACACCGTGTTCGCGATCTGTTCCGATCTCGGCTTGCGGCTGGTGGAAAAGCGCATCACCCGCGACGAGATCTACATCGCCGACGAAGCCTTCTTCACCGGCACCGCCGCCGAGGTCACGCCGATCCGCGAGCTCGACCGCGTGGAGATCGGCCTGGGCTCGCGCGGGCCGATCACCCAGAAGATCCAGGCCGCCTTCTTCGACATCGTGAACGGCCGCAATCCGAAGTACGCCGAATGGCTGACCGTGGTATGACCGGCAGCACTCGCTCGATGCTCGAAGCGCCGGCCACCGTCGAAGTCACCGCCCGGGACCTGCAGGGCCCCGGGGTGGTGTTCTGCCCGAATCCGAAGATGCCGTTGTGGAGCGCGCATCCTCGCGTGTTCATCGATGTGGCGTCGCACGGCGAAGGCAAGTGCCCTTACTGCGGCACGCTCTACCGGCTCGAGGCCGGCGGGACGCCGCGCTCGCACTGAGCGCGGCGGCGCCGTCCGCCGCTCGAGGGGTCAGCGGGTATAGAAGACGTAGTCCGCCGAGTACTCCACGATCTGCCTGTCGCCCTTGTTGGCCATGGCACAAGACGCCGCCGGCGCCACGCCGCCCTTGGTCTTCAGGCGCTGGATGTGCGTGACCTTGCTCATCGCACCCGAACCCGTCGCGCCTTCCGTCTTGACCAATTGCAGCGGGATGTTGCCCGTGGCATTGGGCGCCACGGCGACCTGCTTGCCGCCGATCGTGGAGCCGTCGTTCGACTGCCATGTGGTCGGCGGGCCGAAGTACTTGCCCACCGCCTTGCCGCCGGCGTCGTTGAGCGTGGCCACGGGGCCGACGAAGGCCCAGGCGTACTGGCCCGCCGCATCGCTCTTCTCGCGGCATTCATAGGTGATCTGGCCGCCGCTGGTCTTCGTCCACATCGCCTGCTTCTCGCCGGCAGGCACGCGCACCGCCTCGGGCAGCGCCATGTTGTCGACCATCGGGGTCTTCATCGAGTGCGAGGCGCAGGCGCTCAACATCGCCACCATGGCGGCGCTCAGGATCGTCAGGGTCGTGGGACGCATCTTTTTCTCCGTGAAGTAAGGGGTCGATCGATCAGGCAAAAGCCGATGGATCGCCCTCACTACGGGCGCAAAGCCGTTCCGGATGCAGCGCGCGGGTGGATCAGGTGTCGAGCTTGCCGACCGAGACGATCGGCCCGGTCGGCGCGCCCGTGGGCGAGCCGCCGCTCGGCTCGATGCTCACGGCAAATGCCGCCGTGTTCTCGAGCAGCCTCGCACGAAGCACCGTGGTGGCCTGCTCGGCCGAAACGACGCCGAGCGATCGCGGCGCACCGGCGGCCGGCACCGACCACAGTTCCAGCGCGCGGCCGGCGTCCACCGTGACCGGGCCGAGGGGCCGCAGCACCAGTGCTCGGCCGTCCGTCGTCACGCTGGCCACGAAGCGGGCCTGCTGCGCGCCGAGGGCATCGGCGGTCGCGTCGAGCACGATGACGATGGGTGGCGCCACCGGCGGCGGTTGCGACACCACCAGCGCCAGGCTCAGCGCCGCCACGGTCGCAAAGGCCGTCAGGCCCTGCCACAAGCCCAGCCGGTGCCACCAGGCAAGCGGCGCGGCCCCGCGATCGCCCCCGAACAGGTGGCGCTCGAGCCGCATCCACAGAGCGGGCGACGGCTCCACCGGCTCGACGGCGAAGGCCAGGGGTGCCAATCGCGCCTGCCATTCGGTCACGGCGCCGCGCAAGCCCGCATGCGCCGGCAGCAGCGACTCGAACCGGCGGCGCGCGCGCCCACGCAGCGTGCCGAGCGCGTACTCGGCGGCCAGTCGATCGGCGAGATCGGAGCGGGCGTAATCCATGCCGGTGCCTCTCAGGCGACGCCGCGTTCGCGCTGAACGCGCTCGAGGCAGCCCTTGAGCGACATCAGCGCGCGCCGCACCCAGCTCTTGACTGTGCCCAGCGGCTGGCGGAGGTGTTCGGCCACCTCGGAGTGCGACAGACCCTGATAGAAAGCAAGGGCCAGGCTTTGCTGCTGCTCGCCGCTCAGCTCGTCCATGCAGCCGCGCAAGGCCTGCGCGTCGGCGGCTTGTCCGAGAAGTTCGAGCGGCCCGGCGTCGGCCGAGGCGAGGTCGTGCAGCATGTCTTTGTCATCGTCTTCGGCCGCGCCCGACAGGCTCACGGTGGCGGGTTCGCTCTGACGGCGGCGCAGGCTGTCGATGGCCCGGTTGCGGGCCACGCTGGTCAACCAGGTCATGGGCTGGCTCAACCGGACATCGAAGCCCTGCGCGGCACGCCAGACGTTCACGTACACCTCCTGAAGCACGTCTTCGGCCTGGGCCCGGTCCCTCTGGATACGCAACACCACGCCGAGCAGATGCGCGCTCGTGTGGCGGTAGAGCGTGCCGAATGCCGCACGATCGCCGAGTGCGACGCGCGCGAGCAACTCGGCCAACTCGCGGCTGCGTTCGCTTCGATCTTCCGGTGGGGTGGTCATGGCGTCGCGGGGTCCGCGGCATTCTAGGAGCGGTTCGTACAATGCCGGCGCCACGCGGCGCGTGCGCACCCTCACCACCGCAGGGGCGGCCGCTCGCCCCCTCGACACCTCATGCCCTCTCGACCGAAAGCCCCGCCCTCGTCGCCCGACGACATCGAAGCGCAGTTCTACGAAGCGCTGCAGCAGGCCGACGTCGACAAGCTCATGGCCGTGTGGTCCGACGACGAAGACATCGCCTGCGTGCACCCGGGCGGGCCGCGCATGCTCGGTGCGGGCGCGATCCGCGCGGCTTTCGAGGCCATCTTCGCGAACGGTGCGATCGATGTGCGGCCCGACAAGGTGCGTCGCCTGCAAACGCACTCGAGCGCCATCCACCACGTGCTCGAGCGCGTGCAGTTGCGCAACGACGAAGGGGTGCAGAACGCCTTCGCGATCGTCACCAACGCCTACGTGCTGACCGCGCAGGGCTGGCGCATGGTGCTGCATCACGCCAGCCCCGGCATGGCGCGCGAGCTGCAGGAGATTTCCGAAGCGCCTTCCACGCTGCACTGAAGCCCGCTGGAGCGCCGCCCGCGCATGACCGCCGCCATCGATCTTGCCGCCCGCGACGCGCTCGCAACCGGCGCGGCGCCCGGTTGGCTGCCCGGTGGCAACGCGCAGACGATCTGGCCCGCGCTTTTCTCGCGCGGCTTCACCGGTCCGCCGCTGCGCTTCGAACGCGAGCGATGGACCACGCCGGATGGCGACTTCATCGACGTCGATTTCCTCGCGCAAGGCGACCTGACCGACGATCCGGACCGGCCCTGGCTGGTGCTGTTCCATGGGCTCGAAGGCTCGTCGCGCAGCCACTACGCGCAGGCTTTCGCCCATTGGGCGCGCGAGCGCGGATGGCGATTCGCGCTGCCGCACTTTCGCGGCTGCTCTGGCGAGTTGAACCTCGCACCGCGCGCCTACCATTCGGGCGACTTCGAGGAGATCGGCTGGATCCTCGCCCGCCTGAGAGCGCGCTCGAGCCGGCCGCTGCTGGCCGTGGGCGTCTCGCTCGGCGGCAACGCGCTCTTGCGCTGGGCCGAGGAGGCCGAAGGCAGCGCGGCGACGGTGGCGCGCGCCGTGGCCGCCATCTCGGCGCCGGTCGATCTGGCGGCCGGCGGCCACGCGATCGCGCGCGGTTTCAACCGGCAGGTTTACAACCGCATGTTCCTGCGCTCGATGAAGCCCAAGGCGCTGGCCAAGCTGGCCCAGCACCCGGGCCTGTTCGACCGCGCGCGCCTTGTCGCCGCCGCGGATCTCTACGCCTTCGACGACGTGTTCACGGCGCCGTTGCACGGCTTCAAGGGCACCGACGATTACTGGGCGCGAGGCTCGGCCAAGCCGCACCTGGCGCGCATCCGCATTCCAGCGCTGGTGCTCAACGCGCGCAACGACCCGTTCGTGCCGGCGGCGAGCCTGCCGAAACCGCACGAGGTCGGCCGCCACGTGACGCTGTGGCAACCGGCGCAGGGCGGCCATGCCGGTTTCGCCGCCGCTCCGTTTCCCGGCCGGCTGCTCGGCTTGCCCGAGGCGGTGATGGGGTGGCTGCAGGCGCACTGAAGCGCAGCGCAACGCACGCCGACAATTCCGCCATGGACGATATCGTCAAGGCGGCGCTGAAGAAGTGGCCCAACGTGCCCGCCTGCGAAGGCTGGCTCGGCCTCGATGCGCGCGGCGACTGGTACATGCGCGACGACCGCGTGCAGGCGGCCGGGCCGTTCCCGCAGGTCAAGGGCAGCCGGCTCCAGCACGACAAGCTCATCGACTTCATCCACCGCAACTACCTGTGCGACGAGCGCGGCGCCTGGTACTTCCAGAACGGGCCTCAGCGGGTCTATGTCGAGCTCGAGGCGGCGCCGCTGGTGATGGGTGTGCAGCGCACGGCGGACGGCTTCGCGGTGCACGCCCACACGGGACACGAGGCCGGCGGCGTGCTCAGCGCCTGGCTCGACGAGCACGGCCGCCTGTTCCTCGACACGCGAGCCGGCTTCGGCCTGGTGCGCTCGCCGGACATGGACACGGCGGCGGACGCCGTGACGAGCGGCGAATGGCAACCGCAGCCGGTGGGCTTCGACGAGCTGCCGCAGCGTTTCGGCTACGTGCTCAGTCCTGCGCGTCGAAGCGGCGCTTGAAGGAGCTCGCCGCGGTGCAGCCCTTGCGCCGAGTCGGCCCGAAGCGCCCATGAAAAAGCCGGCGCATGCGCCGGCTCGGAGTAAGCGGCCTGTGCCCGCTTTGCCCGTTTACTTGACGCTTTCGACCATGTAGGTCACGACGGCGCGCAGATCGGCGTCGCTGGCGGTGGCCGCGCCCCCCTTGGGCGGCATGACGCCCTTGCCCTTGATCACGCTTTGCGTCAGGCCGTCGATGCCCTGCGCCAGACGCGGCGCCCAGGCGGCCTTGTCTCCGAGCTTGGGCGCGTTGGCCAAGCCCGCGATGTGGCAGGCCTGACAGACCTGGGTGTAGAGAGCGGGCACTTCGCCTGCCGCAGCAGCCGTTGCGGTGGCCGGCGCTTCGGCGGCAGGTGCAGCAGGTGCGGCAGGTGCAGCGGAAGCCGGTGCCGCAACCGGAGCGGGCGTTGCAGCCGGGGCTGCAGCCACGGCACCCGCGCCCGGTTCAGGCGCGCTCGCCGCCGCCACGTCGGCCGGCGGCTTGGGCTCTTCGAACTTGGCGCCGCTGGCATTGGCCAGATGGACCACCGCGCGGCCGATCTCCAGATCGCTGAAATCGCCGCCGCCCTGCGGGCCCATGGCGCCCTTGCCTTTGAGCGCCGAGTTCAGCAGCGTCTCGTAACCGGCGGTGATGCGCGGCGCCCAGGCTGTGGCATCGCCGAACTTCGGCGCACCGGCCAGACCGGCGGTATGACAGGCCGCGCACTGTGCGGCGTAAACCTCGGCGCCGGACTTCATGGCGCTCACATCGCTCACATCGCGCACGACGACCTCCCCGATCGGCGCCAGACGCCGGGCAACGGCCTTCTCGTCGAGCACGTCGGTGCCGGCACCCGGTTTCGTGTCGTCGGCCACCAGACCGGCCAGCAGAACGATGACGCCGATCGGAATCACGAACGCGGCGACCACGGCGATCAACAGTTGCTTGGGCGTGCGGATCGGGCCTTCGTGATTCGCTTCGGGATCGTCGTGGGAAGGCACGGGGTCGCTCATGAAATCCTCGGGGAAATGCGGGGGTTGGGCCTGGCGCTGCGCGGCGTTGCGGCAGCCGGCGGCAAAGCCGGGCGATTATAGAGGGCGCCCTCTTCGCGCCCGGCACGGCGAGACTCCCTCCAAGGCGCCCGCTGTAGAATCGGCGCCCTGCGTCCGTAGCTCAATGGATAGAGTACTGCCCTCCGAAGGCAGGGGTTGCTGGTTCGATCCCAGCCGGGCGCACCAGCGCAGCAACGCGGTTTTCAAGCAAGCGGCACGCACGCCTTGCGACCGCCGATCGCCAGATCACGAGGGCGAGGGCAGCGGCGGCTTCGCCTGCGTATCGTCGGTCTTGTCCCCGGCCCTGTGCGGACTGCCCGACTTGCCTGCCTTGGTCGCATCGACGGCATCGCGCCGTGGCGTCATCGCCGGCGGATCGCTCGCCGGAAAACTTTCCTCCACGGCTTCATCGATCAGGTCTTCCTGGTGATTGGCACCGGGCGGCTTCGCGGGCTTTTTCTTCGTCGGCTCGGGCTTTGCGGTGTTGGGCATGCTGACTCCTCGATGGCTGCGGCGGACAAACTCCTCGCCGCGTTGCACTGCGCCAGCAAACCGCGCGCCCGGCCCGCGGCTTCCTCGCCACCGATCGCGCCAAACGTTCGCGGCTTCTGGGTGGGCATCCCGGTTGCCGAGCCTTAGCATTGCCCCGTGATTTCCAAAGGAGCCTCATGAGAGACAGCGCAGTGCGGGCGGCGGCCCGTGAATCCGAGCCCGCGGCTCGTCACGAGCTCATCGGTGCCGAGCCCACCGCCCACGCCGTCGTGCGGACCTACAACCGCTTCGCGCCCGCGTACGACCGCATCTTCGGGCGCGTGCTCGAGCCGGGCCGTCGAGCCATGACCCAGGCGGCTTCTGCGTTGCAGCCCGCCTCGGTGCTGGAGGTGGGCGTGGGGACCGGCCTCACGCTGGCCGGCTATCCGCAAACCGCCCGGCTGGTGGGCATCGACCTGTCGGCCGACATGCTCGAGCGCGCCCGCCGCCGCGCCATGACGATGCCGGAGCGCGACGTGAGGCTGGAGGTGATGAACGCGGAGCGCATGGACTTCGCCGACGACAGCTTCGACTGCGTGACCGTTCCCTACGTCCTGTCCGTCACCCCGCATCCCGCCCGACTGGTGCAGGAGATCCGCCGCGTATGCAAGCCCGACGGCACGGTGCTCGTCGTCAACCACTTCAGCGGCAGCCCGTTCTGGTGGCTGATGGAGCGCGCGGTGCGTTCGGTGGCCGATCGCGTCGGCTTTCGTTCCGACTTCGCTTACGCGGAGCACATCCTGGCGCATGACTGGCGAGTCGAATCGGTTCGCTCGGTCAACCTGTTCGGCTTGTCCAAGCTGGTCGTCCTGCGCAACGACAAGACGGCTGGCGTGGCCGCCGCGGCTCGACAGACGACCTGAAGCTGGCAGCATGCGGGCATGCCCCGCTTCGCCGCCAACCTCAGCCTGCTCTACACCGAGCACCCCTTTCTCGACCGCATCGCGGCGGCCGCCGGCGACCGCTGGGCGGCCGTCGAATGCCAGTTTCCCTACGAGCACCCGGCAAGCGCCCTGCGCGAACGGCTCGTCTGCGCCGGCCTGCCGATGGTGTTGATGAACGCGCCGCCGGGCAACTGGGCCGGCGGCGAGCGCGGCCTGGCCTGCCTGCCCGGACGCGCGGACGACTTCCGCCGAAGCGTGGACGAGGCCCTGGCATACGCCCTGACGCTCGCCTGCCCGCGCGTGCACGTCATGGCGGGCTGCCTGCCTGCGGGCACGGAGCGTGCCGCGCTCCAGGCCACGTACGTCGAGCGCCTGGCCTGGGCCGCGGCGAAGGCCGCGACGGCGGGCGTGGACGTGCTGATCGAGCCGATCAATCTGCGCGACATGCCGGGTTACTTCCTGAACCGGCAGGACCACGCGCACGAGATCGTCGGCCTGGTCAGTGCGCCCAACCTGAAGGTTCAGATGGATCTCTATCACTGCCAGATCGTCGAAGGCGACCTGGCGATGAAGCTGCGCCAGTACCTGCCCGGCGGGCGGGTCGGCCATCTCCAGGTGGCCGGCGTGCCCGAGCGTCACGAGCCCGATTCGGGCGAGCTGAACTTCGCTTACCTGTTCGAGCTGATCGACGCCCTGGGCTACGAGGGCCACGTGGGCTGCGAGTACCGGCCGCGAAGCACCACCGGCGCGGGCCTGGGCTGGCGGCCCGAGGCCTGACGCCGCCTGGGTGCGGCGCCGGGTTCGACCGCCGCGCGACCCGCCCGGCTCAATGCCAGAGCAAGGCGACGACGAACACGCCGATCATCACGAAGGCCAGCGCGAGCTTCACGGCGGTGCCGACCAGCATGCCGATCCAGGCCGCCGTGCCGACCCGCAGGGCGCGGCGTGTGTCGCCCTCGCCCGGCACATTCGCCGGCACGCCGGCGGCCCCCGGTGCCCCGGTCGGCTGCTGGCGCAGCGCGTAGAGCTCGCCGGCCACCGCGCCGACGAAAGGCATGAACAGCACGCCGACCAGGCCCATGAACAGGCCCAGCACGGTGCCCAGCGCCGCGCCGATCAGCGCCCAGCGGCTGGCTCCGGCGCGCTGTGCGCCGAGCAGGCCGGCGACGAAATCGATCGCCACGGCAAGCAAGGCCAGCGCGGCGATCGCCGCCATGGTCCAGGCGGAAACCAGCGTGAACCCGTCGATCCACGCCCCCACGAACAGGCCCGCCAGCACCAGCAGCGTGCCCGGCAGCACCGGCAGCACGGTGCCGGCCACGCCGACGAGCGCCATGAGCGCGGCAAGCGTCCACCACAGGGCGGGGGGGACGCCGGGAAGCAGAGTGGTCAGGGCATCCATGAAGAGTGAAATCCGTCAATGTCGATGGAAGGAAGGAGGGCAGGCCGGCACCCGCTCGCAGGAGGGTCGCAGCTTGCCGTGCTGCGCATGCGCTGTGCGTGTGCAAGCGCGCTCAACGAGCGCCACCGACCGCGCGAAGAGCAAAACGCGACGGCGGCGCAGCGCTCACAAGCCGCCCACGAACTCGCGCACCGCCGACTCGAAGGCGGCCGGCTGCTCCAGCACGCTCAGGTGCGCGGCCCCGTCGATCATGACCAGCCGCGCACCGGGCACCGCGTTCGCGATGATCTCCGACATCGCCGGCGGCGTGCCCTGATCCACGCTGCCGGCGATCACCAGCGTGGGCACGCCGATCTGCGGCAGCCGGTCGGTCAGGTCCAGGTGCATCACCGCATGGCTGGCGCCCAGGTAGCCCGCGACGGGCGTGCTGACCACGCGCCGGCGCCAGCGCGCCACCGTGGACGCACGCTCGCGGCGGAAGGACTCGCTGAACCAGCGCTGCATGGCGGCGTCGGCCACCGCCTCCAGGCCGCCGTGCTCGATGGCCTCGATGCGCTGCTGCCAGACCTTGCGGCCCTCCTCGCCGACGCCCGACGTCGAGTTCGCGATGACCAGCGCCTTCAGCCGCGCCGGATGCTGCAGCGCCAGCGCCTGCCCGACCATCCCGCCGAGCGACAGGCCGATCCAGACCACGGGGCCGGGCTGCAGCTCGGCCAGCAGGTGCTCGGCGTCCTCGGCCAGCGCGGCGATGGTGTAGGGGCCGGGCGGCGCGGCCGAATCGCCGTGGCCGCGGTGGTCGTAGCAGATCACGCGATGCTGCGCCGCCAGCGCATTGGCCAGCCCGTCCCACAGGCTCGAATCGCAGCCGAGCGCATGGCTGAGCACGAAGGTATGGGCTCCCGGCGCACCGCTGCGCGGCTCGCGCAGCGTGAAGTGCAGCGCCGGGCTGCCGGCGCTGCGCAGCGAGCGGCCCGTGCCGGGATGCGCCACCTCGGTCGCGGCCAGCGCGGGCAGCTCGTTGCCGAGCTCGCGCAGCAGCCGGGTGGCGATCGCCACCCCGGTGTTGGCGGCCGGCACGCCGGCGTAGACGGCGGCCTGCATCAGCACTTCCTTCACCTCGTCGGGGGTGAGCCGGGTGTCGGCGTCGTCCCCCGCGCCGAGTCCCGCGCCGCTGCCTCCGACCAGGGCGGCGCGCAGGTGCAGCTCGAACTCTTCCCAGCGGCCCAGCGCGCAGGTGATGGCCAGCACGATGATGCGGCGCGTTCTCGCATCGAGGCCGGGACGCCCCCAGACGTCGTGCCAGGCGTAGCGGGTGATGAAGTTCTGGAAGTCGGCATTGAATGCGTTGGCGTTCGCCACCGATCTGTCGACCCAGGCATCGCCCAGGATGGCACGGCGGTTGCGCATGCCGCGTTCGAGATCGTGGTCGTAGGGGTCCATGGCGCGGTCTCCGGGGTCGTCGAGGGGTGGCCCGCGCTCGGCAAGGGACGCACCGACCGCGACATGTTCGACAGTGTCGCCCGAGCCGACGATGCGTGAGGCCGCTGCGCCCGGATCGCTCGGTTATGGTCGCGGCCATGCACGATCGCGCCGTATCGACAGCCGGCTCGCCGACCGCGCCGCTCCGGCATCGCCCCCCGATGCCGGGCCGCGCAGCGTCGCCCTCCCCGCTCAGGCATCGCTCGCGCCCCTCGTCTCGCACGACGGTGCTGATCCTGGCGCTCATGCTGAGCGCCTGCGCCAGCGGCCCGCGCAGCGACGGCCCGCCCGAGCGGCCCCGCGCCGATCCGCACGGCACGCCGGACGCCGTGCCGCGCATCGAGCCGCTGCGCCAGGGCGGCCCCAACAAGCCGTACCGGGTGCTCGGGCGCAACTACACGCCCGAATCGCGCGACGTGCCCCTGCGCGAGCAAGGCCTGGCCTCGTGGTACGGCCGCAAGTTCCACGGCCGGCAGACGGCCAGCGGCGAGATCTACGACATGCACGCGATGACGGCCGCCCACAAGACGATGCCGCTGCCGAGCTATGCCCGGGTGCGCAATCCTGCCAACGGCCGCGAGATCGTCGTGCGCGTCAACGACCGCGGGCCCTTCGTGGCGGGCCGCGTCATCGACCTGAGCTATGCCGCCGCGATGAAGCTGGGCGTGAGCGGCGTCGCGCCCGTGGAGGTGGAGCGCCTCACTTTCCAGGCGATCCGAACCGGCGAGTGGCGGCGAGGCGCCCCGGACGCACCGAGCGCGCCGGCCGTGGCGGCGCCGCAGGAGCCCCCGCGAACCACGCCTGCGGCCGCGGCGCCCGTCGCCGCGCCGGTGTCGGCAAGCATGCAGGCGCAGGCCGACCCGCCGGCCGGACAGCGCGCCGCGCCGCCGCAAGCGGCCGGGACCGCGGCAGCCGGCTTCTGGGTGCAGCTCGGCGCCTTTCGCGAACGCGGCGGGGCCGAGGAGTTCCAGCAGCGCGTGGCCGCCGACCTCGACTGGCTCGCCCCGGTGATGGCGGTGTTCAGCGATGCGCCCTTGTTCAGACTGCAGGCCGGCCCCTACGGCTCCCTCGACGAAGCGCGCGGCGCGGCACAGCAGGTGCGCGAGGCGCTGCAGCTGGTGCCGGTGATCGTCGAGCGGCCCTGATCGCCGGCCGGGTGCCTGCGGCGCTCAGCGCCCGCCCGTCACATCCAGCAGCGCGCCCGTCACGTAGCTGGCCTCGTCGCTCAGCAGCCAGACGATCGCCTGCGCCACCTCGTCGGCGCTGCCCGGGCGCTGCATCGGCACCGTGGGCGCGAGCTGCCGGGCGCGGTCCGGCTGGCCGCCCGAGGCGTGGATATCCGTCTCGATGAGGCCGGGACGCACCGCGTTGACGCGCACGCCCTCCTCGGCGACCTCCCGCGCCACGCCGAGCGTGAAGGTATCGATGGCCGCCTTGGCGGCCGCGTAGTCCACGTACTGGCCCGGTGCGCCCAGGCGTGCGGCGATCGAGGACACGTTCACGATGGCACCGCCCTCGCCGCCGTGCGCGGTGCTCATGCGCCGCAGCGCCTCGCGCGCGCAGGAAAAACTCGCGAACACATTGACCTCGAACAGGCGGCGCACCCGCTCGGCGGTGTACTCCTCGACCCGCGCCGTGCGATCGACGATGCCGGCGTTGTTGACCAGCCCGCGCAGCCGGCCGGCGCCGAAATGCGCGTCGATCTCGGCGAACAGGGCGCGGACCTGCGCGTCGTCGGACACGTCGGCCCGAAAGGCGCGGGCGTCGCCGCCGTCGGCGATCAGGGCGGCGACCAGCGCTCGCGCCGCCGCCTCGTCGCGCACGAAATTCACGGCGACCGCCCAGCCCCGGCGCGCGGCCAGGCGGGCGGTGGCCGCGCCGATGCCTCGGCTGGCACCCGTGATGAGCACGACGGGTTTCATGCCCGCAGGGTAGCGCAGGCGATCGCCCCCCCTCATCTCGGGGGTGGAGGACTTGCACATGCCCGTGGCGTGCATCTGTTCACGGGGGCGACCCCGTAGGCAAGGGGGTGCTGGTGGGAGGTCCCGCTGCGCACGTTCGGACGTCAACCCTCTTCTTTCAGCACAGGAGTCCCCATGCAAAGCCTCTTCAAACGCAGCGGCCTGGCCGCGGCGCTCGCCACGGCACTGCTCGCAGCGGCGCCGGCGCACGCCGAAAAACTGATCGGCCTCACGGTGACCAACAAGCTGGTCACCTTCGACAGCGGCAGCCCCCTGTTCGGCAGCCCGGAGATCGCCATCACCGGCCTGATCGGCGACGAGCGCCTGCTCGGGCTCGATCTGCGTCCGAAGACCGGCCAACTGTTCGCGGTGTCCAACGCGAACAACCTGTACACCCTCAACAGCAACACCGGCGCGGCGAGCTTCGTGGCCTCGCTGTCCTCGCCGCTCGTCGGCAACTCCTTCGGCTTCGACTTCAACCCGGTGCCCGACAACGCCGCCGCCGGCCCCAACTCGCTGCGCATCATGTCCGACGCGGGGCAGAACCTGCGCGTGCAGGTCGGCACCGACAGCGCGACGTCGGCGGCGGGCAACGTCATCGTCGACGGCGCGCTCAACGGCGCCACCACCCGCCTGGACGGCGTGGCCTACTCGAACAACGACCGCAACCCGGCCACCGGCACCATGCTGTTCGGCATCGACGCGGCTTCCGATTCGCTCTACAGCCTCAACGCCAACGCCGGCACAAGCACCCTGATCGGCGGCCTGGGCCTGGATGTGACCGCCGTGGTCGGCTTCGACATCGCCGGCGCGGGCAACAAGGCTTTCGCGGCGCTCGTCATCGACGGCTCGGGCGACGCCAAGACCGGCCTGTACGAGATCGATCTCGCGAGCGGCGCGGCCACGTCGCTGGGCCTGTACGGCATCGGCGGCTTCAGCGCCGGCGCGTCGCAGTTGCAGGGCCTGACGGTGGCCGCGATTCCCGAGCCCTCGACCTATGCGCTGATGCTCGCCGGCCTCTTCGGCGTGGGTTTCATGGCGCGGCGCCGGTCGGCCGGCACCAAGCCCTGAGCGGCAGGCCGCATCGGCGCTCGGAGCGCCCCATGCCTTCAGGGCACCGGGCGCTCTGCTCCGCTAGTTGCCCTGCTACTTGGCCGTCGGCATCGCGAACTCGGCCCCCTTGGCGGTGCTCTCCGGCCAACGCTGCATGATCGATTTCTGCCGCGTGTAGAAGCGCACGCCCTCTTCGCCGTAGGCGTGGGTGTCGCCGAACAGGCTCTTCTTCCAGCCGCCGAAACCGTGCCAGGCCATGGGCACGGGGATCGGCACGTTGATGCCGACCATGCCCACTTCGATGCGGCGCGCGAATTCGCGCGCCACGTGGCCGTCGCGTGTGAAGCAGGCCACGCCGTTGCCGAACTCGTTGGCGTTGACCAGCGCCACCGCGGCGGCGAAATCGGGCACGCGCACGCACGACAGCACCGGGCCGAAGATCTCCTCGCGGTAGATCGTCATCTCGGGGGTCACGCGGTCGAACAGCGTGCCGCCGGTGAAGAAGCCCTGCTCGTGTCCGGCGACGCGGTGGCCGCGGCCATCGACCACCAGCTCGGCGCCCTCGCGCTCGCCCTGCGCGATCAGGCCCTCGATGCGCTCCTGCGACGCCGCGGTGATCACGGGGCCCATCTCGGCGTCCAGCTCCATGCCGTTGCTGATCTTGAGCGCCCGCGCCCGCTCGGCCAGCCTGGGCATGATCTCATCGGCCACGTCGCCGACCAGCACCGCCACGCTGATCGCCATGCAGCGCTCGCCGGCCGAGCCATAGGCCGCGCCGATCAATGCATCGACGCTTTGCTCCAGATCGGCGTCGGGCATCACCACCATGTGGTTCTTCGCGCCGCCGAGCGCCTGCACGCGCTTGCCGTGCCGCGCACCCGTCTCGTAGATGTGCTGCGCGATCGGGGTCGAGCCGACGAAGCTGATGGCCCTGACGTCCGGGTGCTCCAGCAGCGCATCGACCGCCAGCTTGTCGCCTTGCACGACGTTGAACACGCCGTCGGGCAGGCCGGCGCGCTTGAACAGGTCGGCCATGAACAGGCTGGCGCTGGGGTCGCGCTCGCTGGGCTTGAGCACGAAGCTGTTCCCGCAGGCGATCGCCAACGGGAACATCCACATCGGCACCATCACGGGAAAGTTGAAGGGCGTGATGCCCGCGACCACGCCGAGCGGCTGGCGCAGCACCCAGTTGTCGATGCCGGTGCCGATCTGCTCGGTGTGCCCGGTCTTGAGCAACTGCGGCACGCCGCAGGCGAACTCGACGATCTCGATGCCGCGGGTGACCTCGCCCTGCGCGTCGGTGAACACCTTGCCGTGCTCGGCGGTGATCATCGCGGCGAGCGTGTCGCGCTCCTCGATCAGGAGTTGCAGGAACTTGTTCAGCACGCGGGCGCGCCGCAACGGCGGCGTGTCGGCCCAGGCGGGAAAGGCCGCCTTCGCGGCGGCCACGGCGGCGTTCACCTCCTCGGCGGAGGCCAGCGCCACCTCTCGAGCCACCGCGCCCGTGGCAGGGTTGAACACGGGCTGCCGGCGCCCGCTGGTGCTGGCCGCGCGGCGCCCGGCGATGTAGTGGCCGATCTCGGCGGTGGCGGTGAAGGCTTCGGGTGCGCCCATGGTCTTTGTCTCCTGGCTGGTTCGACCCGCAAGACTAGGCGCCGTCTCCCGGCTTGAACAGGCACGGGGGCTGACTTCATTGTTCGCCCTGGTGAACAATGAGCGGCATGAGCCCGACCGCCTCCACCCCCTTGTGGGCCCACGTGCACGCGCTGGGTCTGGTCGCGCAGCTCGGCAGCTTCACGCAGGCGGCCGAGCGGCTGGGGCTGTCGAAGGCGGCGGTGAGCCAGCGCATTGCGGAGCTCGAGCGCAGCGTCGGCGTGCCGCTCCTGCAGCGCACCACGCGCAGCGTGCGGCTCACCGAGGCGGGGCGGCAGCTCGTCGACGAAAGCTCGGCCGGCTTCGCGCAGATCGAGCACGGCCTGGCCGCCGTGCGCGACCTGGCGCAGCAGCCGCGCGGTCTGCTGCGCGTGAGCGCGCCGGTGGCCCTCGGGCGTCAGCAGGTGGCGCCGCAGCTCGAAGCCTTTCTTCGCGCCTGGCCCGGCATCCGCGTCGATCTCGATCTTTCGGACCGCCTGGTCAACCTGGCGCACGAGGGCTTCGACCTCGGCGTGCGTCACACCAGCACGCCACCCGACAGCCACGTCGCCTGGAAGCTGTGCGCCTCGCGCACGCTGCTGGTCGCAGCCCCCGCCTACCTGCGTCGCCGGGGCGTGCCCGAGCTGCCCGGCGACCTGGCCGGGCACGATTGCGTGGCCTATCTGCGCCCGGGTCCGGCGGTCTGGCCTTTCGAGCGGCTGCCGGCGCGCGGTGCGCGGGCGGCCGCCGAGCCGCAGCGCGTGCGGGTGACGGTGAGCGGCGCTCTGCGCGCCAACAACTCCGAAGTGCTCCGCGACGCGGTCCTCGCCGGTCTGGGCATCGGCCTGCTGCCCGACTTCAGCGCCGCGGCGGCGCTCAGGGCAGGCCGGCTGCGCGAGCTGCTGCCGCTGTGGCGACCGATCGGCTTCTTCGGCGATGCCGTCTACGCGCTGCGGCCCTGGAGCCCGCAGGTGCCGCGCGCGGCGCGGGCCCTGGTCGAACACCTGCGCAGCGCGCTCGAGGCGGGGTTCGGCTGACCTGACGGCCCCGGCGCACTGCGTCAGCTGCCAACCGGAGAACTCGGCCGGCTCGACGTCTCGCACCGGTCGGCCCCAAAAAAAACAGCCCACCCGATGAAGGGTGGGCTGGGCAAGTCCTTCAGAAAGGACGTCGTTGGGACGGGTGGCGTCGAGCGGTTCGAAGGTCGGGTGGCTTGCGAGGACCGGGACGCTGAATCTCGGGCGCTGCGGGTCGGCAGCACGTCGATGCACTGTAGGAGTCGCATTCCGGCGCACCCATCCCCAGAATATGGGGCCCGTTCGTGTCCCGCCGCGGCCCAGGCCTCGCCGTCAAGCGCTCGTGGCGAGCCTGGTCGCGCCGACCCGCGGCGCCGCCGGGCCGCAGAAGCGAAAGTCCAGCGCGGGCCGCCGGCCGCTGATCAGCTCGGCGAGCGCGCGGCCCGAGCCGGCGCCGTGGGTCCAGCCCAGCGTGCCGTGGCCGGCGTTGATCCACAGGTTGGCGATGCGGCTGCGACCGATGTAGGGGATGTTGGTGGGCGTGCTCGGGCGCAGGCCGGTCCAGAACTCGGGCTCGTCCAGACGGGCGACGCCGGGAAACAGCTCCTCGTAGCGGCTCACGAGACCGGCGCAGCGCGTGCGCGCGATGGGGCTCGACAAACTGGTGTCGTAGCCGGCGAGCTCGGCGGTGCCGGCGATGCGCACCCGGTCGCCGAGCCGGGAGATCGCGATCTTGCGGCTGTCGTCGATCATGCTGACGACGCTGGCGCGCTCGGGCGACTTCAGTTTCAGCGTCGCGGAGTAGCCCTTGGCCGGGTAGATGTCGAGGTTCACGCCCAGAGGACGCAGCAGTGGCGCGGTGTAGCTGCCCAGCGCGGCGACGAAGGCATCGGCGTGCAGGCGGCGCCGCTCCCCCGTGGTCGCATCGCTGACATGCGCAGCGCTGATTTCGCCGCCGGCACGTTCCAGCGCATCGACCGTGTGACCGAACAGGAAGCGGGCGCCGCGCTGGATGCAGCGCAGTGCGAGTTGCTGCGTGAACACGCGCGCATCGCCCGATTCGTCGCTCGGCGTGTAGGTACCACCTACCAGTCGCGGGCCATAGGCGGCCAGCGCCGGCTCGACCTCGAGCACCTGCGCACTGCTCAGCACGCGCCGGTCCACGCCGTGCCGGCGCATCAGTTCCGCGCCCGCGGCACCGGCCTCGAAATCCTTCTCGCTGGAGAAGAAATGCAGGATGCCGCGCTCCAGCCGGTGGTAGTCGATCCCGGTGGCCGCCACCAGCGACTTGAGCGACTCGTGGCTGTAGCGGCCGAGCGCCACCAGTTGCTGCACGTTGCGCTCGAAGGCGGCGTCGTTGCACTGGCCGAGAAAGGCCAGGCCCCACCGCCACTGCCAGGGGTCCAGCCGGGGGCGAAACAGCAGGGGCGCGTCGTCGCGGGCCAGCCACTTCAGCACCTTCAGCGGCGCTTGCGCATTGGCCCAGGGCTCGCAAAAGCTCACCGAGATCTGGGCACCGTTGGCAAAGCTGGTTTCCATGGCCGCGTCGGCCTGGCGATCCACCACGGTGACCTCGTGGCCCTGCTCCAGCAGGTACCACGCGGTGCTGACGCCGACGATGCCGGCGCCCAGGACGATGACTTTCATGGAAGCGACTCCTTCACGGGATGTTCAGGCCGCCCGCAGCGGCACGAGCAGCAATTGCGCGGCCACGGCCCACATCACCAGCGCCACGCTGGTGTCGATCACGCGCCAGGCCGCCGGCCGGCGCAGCCAGCGCGCGGCGCCCGCAGCGCCGAAGCCGAGCATGGCGAACCACAGCGCCGACGCCGCCCAGGCGCCGGCCACGAAACCGAGGCGCGCGTCACCCGCGTGCTGCGCGCCCACGCTGCCCACCAGCACCACGGTGTCGAGATAGACGTGCGGATTCAGGTAGGTGAGCGCCAGGGTGCTCGACAGCGTGGCGGCGAAGCTGCCCTCGAGGCGGCCCCCGTCGATCCCGGGCGACGCCCCGCGCCATGCCCGGCGCGCGGCGTTGGCGCCGTAGACGACGAGGAACAGCGCGCCGCCGTAGCGAAAAAGGTCCAGCAGCACCGGCTGCGAGGCGATGAGGCTGCCCAGGCCGAACACACCCAGGGCCACCAGCAGCCAGTCCGACAGCGTGCACAGCAGCACCACGGACGGCACATGCCGTCCAAGCACGCCTTCGCGCAGGACCAGCGCGTTCTGCGCCCCGATGGCCACGATGAGGCCGGCCATCATCAAGGCGCCCTGGACGAATGCGGCGGGGACGGCGGCGGTCGAGGCGGGCAGGCTGGCGAGCATGGAGCGGTCGAAAGGCAGATTCGCCAATTCTGCGCAGGCTCCTTCCCGGAGTGAAGCGATATTCAAGTTATTCTTTATTCATTAGTGACTCTGATAAAAGCGAGCAAGCCATGCAGGACCTCGACCCCGCCGCGCTGGATTGCCTGGCCGCGCTGGCCGACGACGGCAGCTTCGAGCGTGCGGCGCAGCGTCTGTCGATCACGCAGTCGGCGGTGTCGCAGCGGCTGCGCTCTCTCGAAGCCCAGGTCGGGCAGCTTCTGGTGGTGCGTTCGCGGCCCCTGCACCTGACCGAGCCGGGCAAGGTGCTGCTGCGATTCGCTCGCCAGATGCAGGCGATGCGCGCCGACGTCGCGCGCGAGTTGGGCGAGCGGATGCAGTCGCAGGCTCGTCTGCCGATCGCCGTGAACGCCGACAGCCTGGCGACCTGGGTGCTGCCGGCCCTGGACCCCCTGGTGCAGCAGGGACTGCAGGATGGCTTCGGCCTCGAACTGGTGGTCGACGACCAGGACTTCACGCACGAATGGCTGCGTCAGGGCCGTGTGCTGGGCTGTGTCTCGACGGTGGCTCGCGCGCTGCGCGGCTGCAGCGTCACGCCGCTCGGGGCCATGGGCTACATCGCGGTGGCGAGCCCGGCCTTCGTGCGCCGGCACCTGGCGGGCGACGCGCCCGGGGGCCTGCACCGCGGCAACTTCGCGCGCACGCCGTTTCTCGTCTTCAACCGCAAGGACGACATGCAGGCTCAGTGGGTGGAGCGGGCTTTCGGCGTGCGCGGGCCCAGGCTGGAAGAGCGCTTCGTGCCCTCGTCCGAGGCCTACGTGCAGGCGGCGCAACTCGGCTGGGGCATCGGCGTCGTGCCCGAGTTGCAGGTGCGCGACCGACTGCAGCGTGGCGACCTGCTCCGTGTCCGCCCGGAAGTCAGCCTCGAGGTGAAGCTGCACTGGCACCAATGGAAGCTGGGCGGCGGGTCGGCCGAGCCCGGTCGCGCGGCACGGCTCGATGAAGTCGGCGCGGCGCTGGCGACGGGCGCGGAGCGGGCATTGCGGGCGTGAGCAGGCCCGCGAAGCCAACCTGAGCGATAGGTCATAGAGAAGGAAGGGGCCGAAGCAGCGCGTACCGACGCGTGGGGGCGAGAGCTGCGCACGAAGCCGTGCAGGCTCGCCCGTTCGGCTCAAGCCCCGAACTGGCGGGCACCGCGGCCGCTTCTCCGGCGCTTGCCGCTGCACGCCCGTTTCAGACTGGCCGCCATGGACCTCGCCCGCAAACTCCGCCACCTGCTGCTGCGCTGGCGCCGTGCGCGCGCCCGACGCCGCGCGGCGAAGGCCGGGCCCGATCCGGCCGACCTGGGCACCGGCTGGGGCATGGAGGAAAGCCTGTCTGCCGGGACGGGTCGCAAGCAGCGCTGAAGCCGGCGCGAACCGTCAGCTCCCCACTACACCGTCACGCACAGCAGACCGTCGTACCCGGCCGCCTCGCCCTTGCCGCTGTGACCCCGGGCGTTGCTGAGCACGCGGGTGACGGGGCGCACCGAGCCGGCGGGATGGCGGACCGTGTAGTCGTGGCGGCAATGCAGATGGCCGTGTATCCACAGGTCGGCGAAATGAAGGAGATCGTCGTCGGCGTTGCAAAAGCTCGCCGTGCCGGGTTGTTCGCCGTAGCGAGGGTCCAAGCTACGCAGACTCGGAGCGTAGTGAGTGATCACAACCGTTGCGTCAACCGGTTCGGTGTCAGTGTCAGAAGCCGCAAGGGACTGCGCGAGCCAGTCCCGGCAGGCCAGCGCCTCTTGCCTCACGGCCGCGGCGTCCAGCACCGCGCCGCCCCGCGTCGCCCGCATCACCTCGACGAAGTAGCGCGCGGCGCGCTGGGAGCGCTCCCGCTGTGCGGTGCCGTAGAGGTCGAAGTCGCACCACCGCGTCGTGCCGACGAAGCGCACGCGTCGCCCGTCGTCGCCGCGAAGAACGCAGGCTTCGCGCTCGAGCAGCCTGATCCGCCAGGCAGCGCAGCGTTCCCGCAGGGCCGGCCAGGCGGTGTCCAGTTCGCGCCGATCGAACTCGTGGTTGCCGGCGACGAAGAGCACCGGCGTCGGCCAGGACGCGAAACGCTCCAGACCGACCCAGGAACTGTCGATGTCGCCGGCGAGCACCAGCAGCTCGGCCTCGGGTGCCGGCCGGGGCACGAAGGCTTCGGTTTCGAGGTGCAGATCGGAGAGCAGCTGCAGGCGCATCAGGCGTCAAGGAGAGATACGGGCGACCAAGGTGGCGCAAGCCGGAGCGAAAGGGCGGCCTATCGCGTGGTCGGTTTCATCGGCCGTTCATCCTTCGCTCCTGCCGTGGCACTGCTTGAACTTCTTGCCGCTGCCGCAGTGGCAAGGGTCGTTGCGCCCGAGCTTGGGGCCGGCGCGCCGCACGGTCTCGACCTTGAGCCGCTCGCCGCGGGCCAGATCGCAGACCGCGACCACGTTGCCGACCAGATCCTCGATGGCCTCGTCCAGGCTGCGCAGCGGATGTTCGGCATCGAGGGCCCGGGTGTAGGCCCGGTCGTCGCCCTCTTGCTCGGGCAGGTGGCGACGCAGGCAGGCCAGCAGGTCGGGCAGCTCGTCCGCGTTCAGGGTCTCGAGCGCCGCGAACTGGTTGAGTGCGTGCTCGAAGCCCACCGCCCACGGCGCCAGGGCCGGCGCGATGGCGGCCGTGCCCTCGAGCGGCCGGCCGTCGTCGCCCTCGGGTTGCATGACCAGCGGATCGAACCAGGCGTCCTCACGCAACTGCCGCTCGAGCACCTCATGGTGGCGCATCACCAGGGCGAGCAGGCGCTCATGCTTGGCGGCGTGCCAGCCGGGGGTGTCGGCTGTCAGTACCTGGCCGGCGGCAGGCTGCTCGGGGTCGCCCAGGTTCCAGTCGAACGCTGGCGGCAGCCAGTCGCCGGCGTCGATGAGCACCGGCTGGGCGATCACGCCGCACAGGTAGCCATCCAGCATCACCACGTCGAGCGCCTGAAGCGGCTCGGGAATGGCGGCAAGCAGGTCGTCGAGTTCGCCGATTTCGGCGTCGGACAAAGGAGCGGCGATCGGGAAGGCGGGCATCGGCGGATTGTCCTATGGCCCGACATCGTGAAAAAGGACTGACCCGTTGGTCAGCAATAGTTCAGGGTTTACCCTAGAATCGAGTCTTCTCAACGAAAGACCGCCATGACCACCCTGCGCATCCAGCTCCCGACCTTTCGAACGGCTGCACCGCGCGGCGCCGAGCCGCTTGCGCGAGCCGCTTACGCCCTCTGGTACTTCTTCGATCTGATGGTGAGCGCTCGCAAACCAAATGCCTGGGCCGAGCAGTTCAGCGCCGCATCGCTCGCCGAGCCCGAAGCTCGCAGCAATGTCGACGCCCTTTATCGGGGCGGCTCCGTGCGCCTCTGAAGCGCCGAAGAGCAAGGCGCCCGAGGCCGTCTCGCGACGAGCCGGGCGCCTGTTGGATTTGCCGCGGTCAGGAAGACGCGGCCGGACCCGCCGCTCAGGCAGCGAGCCGCTCTTCGATGCGGGCCTTGGTTTCGGTCAATTCCCGCGGCAAGTGGTGCTCGAGCTGGCTGAAGAGCTCCTCGTGAAGTGCCAACTCGCGCTGCCAGGCGGCCGGGTCGATGCCGATGACGCTGTCGAACTGCTGGGGCGTGAAGGCGAGGTCGCGCCAAGCCAGGTCTTCGTATCGCGGGCTGACACCGAAAGCGTTCTCGCGGCCCTGGGCCAGGCCCTGCACGCGCCCGAGCATCCATTGCAGCACGCGCATGTTCTCGCCGTAGCCCGGCCAGACGAACTTGCCGTCCTGCCCTTTGCGGAACCAGTTGACGCAATAGATCCGCGGCAGCCTGGCGCCTGAGCGGGCACACAGCGTCTCGAGCTTGCGGCCGAGCGCCAGCCAGTGCTGGAAGTAGTCGCTCATGTTGTAGCCCATGAAGGGCAGCATCGCGAAGGGATCGCGTCGCACGACGCCTTGCGCGCCCGCCGCGGCGGCGGTCGTTTCCGAGCCCATGGTCGCGGCCATGTACACCCCTTCGACCCAGGTGCGCGCCTCGGTCACAAGCGGCACGGTGGTCGAGCGCCGGCCGCCGAAGATGAAGGCATCGATCGGCACGCCCACCGGGTTGTCCCAGTTGGCGTCGAGCACGGGGTTGTTGGTGGCGGCGACCGTGAAACGGGCGTTGGGGTGAGCGGCGGGTTTCGGCTTGCCGAGGGTGGCCTGCTCACGGGCCAGCGCCGGGGTCCAGTCCTTGCCTTGCCAGTCGATCAAATGAGCCGGCGGCTCCTTCGTCATGCCTTCCCACCAGACGTCGCCGTCGTCCGTGAGCGCCACGTTGGTGAAGATGGCGTCGCGCTGAAGCGACGCCATGCAGTTCGGGTTGGTCTGCTCGTTGGTGCCCGGCGCCACGCCGAAATAGCCGGCCTCGGGGTTGATGGCATAGAGCCGGCCGTCCGCGCCGGGCTTGATCCAGGCGATGTCGTCGCCGATGGTGGTGACCTTCCAGCCCTCGAAACCGGCCGGCGGCACGAGCATGGCGAAGTTGGTCTTGCCGCAGGCGCTGGGGAAGGCGGCGGCGACATGGAATTTCTCACCTTGCGGGTTCTCGACACCTAGCACGAGCATGTGTTCGGCGAGCCACCCCAGGCCGTCGGTCTCGGCGTCGCGGCGGCCCATGGTCGAGGCGATTCGCAGCGCGAAGCACTTTTTGCCGAGGAGGGCGTTGCCCCCGTAGCCCGAGCCGTAGCTCCAGATCTCGCGGCTCTCGGGGTAGTGGACGATGTACTTGGTGGGGTTGCAGGGCCAGGGCACGTCCTTCTGGCCGGCTTGGAGCGGCGCACCGACGGTGTGCATGCAGGGGACGAAATCGCCGTCGGAGCCCAGGATCTCGAGCACCAGGCGGCCCATGCGGGTCATCAGCTTCATGTTGACCGCTACGTAGGGCGAGTCGCTCAGTTCCACGCCGATGTGCGCGATCGGCGAGCCGAGCGGACCCATCGAGAAGGGCACGACGTACATCGTGCGACCGCGCATGCAACCTTCGAAGAGCGCCGGCTCGCCCCCGCGGCCCGTTTGCAGCAGGGCACGCATCTCGGCGGGCGCCATCCAGTTGTTGGTGGGGCCGGCGTCCTCCTGCTTTTCGGAGCAGATGAAGGTGCGGTCCTCGACGCGGGCCACGTCGCTCGGGTCGCTGCAGGCAAGGTAGCTGTTGGGCCGCCTGGCTTCGTCGAGCTTGCGGAAGGTGCCGGCGGCCACGAGCTGGGCGCAAAGCCGGTCGTACTCGGCTCGAGAGCCGTCGCACCAGTGGATGTCCGCGGGCTGCGTCAGCGCGGCCATCTCGGCAACCCAGGCGATCAGGCGGGCATTCTTGACATGGGCCGGCGCCTTGGCGGTCAGGCCCGGCATGGCGGGGTGGTTCATCGAGGGTTCCCAGGTTGATGGATCTCGCCAACGCCCCGTTCCGCCCGGACGCTGGCGACATCCGTCACGAGCTTTCGTCCCTATGTCGCAATCCGCTTCATAAAGTGTAGGGATGTGACTGTGGCGTGACCGCGGCCCTTCATGCGCTTTATGCATGGCGGCATGCCGCTTGTGAGCGCCGTTGAACTGCAGTGCGTTTCCGGCGACCCGGACGGCAAACAGCGGTCGTTCTACCGAACCAGCGCCCTTCTTTGCCTGACCTGGCTTCGCCGCAAGACCGGGCGCTCACTACCATGCGGCCATGTCGCGCCTGCAGTCCGCCTCGCCCTCGCGCCGCCGCCTGCTCGGGCTGACGCTGGCCGCGCTCGCGATGCCCGCCACGGCGCAGCGCCCGGCTTCCAAGCGCCTGCTCGTCGGCGTCGAAGCGGCGCTGATGACGTCCGGCCTGGCCGGCCGGCTGCGGCAGGCGATCGGCCGGGATACCGGCCTGGCCATCGAATGGCGTGCCGGCCCCGGTGGGCAGTTGCTGACGCTGCTCGAACGCGGCGAGGTCGAGGCGGCGCTGACGCACGCGTCCGAGCACGAGCTCGCCCTGGAGCGCCGCAACCTGCTGCACGACCGCCGGCCGGTGGCACGCGGCGAGCTGGTGCTGGTGGGGCCGGCGCCGCGGCGCGCCGGCAAGAAACAGCCGGCCAGTGGCGATCCGGCCCAGGTGGCGGGCGGGCGAGACGCTGCGGCGGCCCTGCTGCGCATCGCGCAAGCCGGTGCCCAGGGCCTGGCCGGCTTCGTGGCCTGCGGCGAGCCGGGCGGGGTCCGCGAGCAGGAACAGGCGCTGTGGAGGAGTCTCGGCCCGCAGCCGCTCGGCCCGTGGCTGCGGACCGCCGGGGCCGGGCCGACGGCGGTGCTCGATCTGGCGCGGCAGACACAGGGCTATGCGCTGGTGGAACGCGGCGTGTGGCTGACGAAAGGCGCGGGCTCCGGCCTGGCGGTGATGGTGGCCGGCGATCCGCGCCTGGCCGCCACCTATCACGTGATGCGCTCTTTCCGGGTCAACCCGCCGGGGGGCAAGCTGCTGGTGAGCTGGCTGGCCGGCCCCGGCGGCCAGCGCGCGGTGCGCGGCTTCGGCCGAGGCTACAGTCCCGCTGCCTGAAAGCATGCCCTTCGGGCGGCAGCGCAACAGCCGCTGAGGCAAGCTTCGAGGCTGCGGCGATCCGAAGCGCCGTCGCTTCACCAGATCACCCGAACCATGACGATTCCCAACAGCGCCGAGGCTTGCAGCGCGCTGCACGCCATCATGCCTTCCTCGATGGACCGCGACGCGCCGCACGGCCGCATCGGCATGGTGAGCGACCCTTTCGGCCGCCATCGGCACATCTCCTCCCGGCCGCACTCGCCCACCTCATGACTGCACGGCGGCGCGTGCTCAGCGTCAACGTCGCGGCGGCGGCAGCGCTGCCCGTGGGCGAGCGGCAGGTGCGCAGCGCCATCGGCAAGCGGGGCGTCACGGGCGACGTCGCGGTGCGTCCGCTCGGCCTGGCCGGCGACGAGCAGGCCGACCCGAGCGTCCACGGCGGCCTCGACAAGGCGGTCTATGCCTACCCGGTCGAGCACTACCGCGTCTGGCAGACGGTGCGCGCGCAAGCCGGGCTGGCCGCCTGGGACGAGGCACTGCCGCCCGGCTTCATGGGCGAGAACCTCACGCTCGAAGGCTTGCTGGAGAACCAGGTCTGGATCGGCGACGTGCTGCGCTTCGCGCGGTGCGAACTCGCCGTGGCCGGCCCGCGCCAGCCCTGCTTCAAGTTGAACGCGGTGATGGGCTTCGGCCAGGCCGGCAAGCTGATGGTGCAGTCGGGCTACTGCGGGTTCTATCTGGCCGTGCGCACGCCCGGCCTGATCGCCGCCGGCGAAGCCTTCGATCTGCAGCCGGGGCCGCGCGAAGTGGGCATTCCCGAGCTGTTCCGCTCGGTCATGGGCAAGCACCGATGAGGGCGCGGCGGCACCAGCCGGGCCTGCTGCTGGCGCTCGCCACCGCGGCCTGCGCCGTGCCAGGTCCGGAGGAGCCGGCGACACCGACGACGGCCCCGGCGCCCCCGGAGGTGATCGGACCCACGTCTGCATCCGCCGAATCCGTCGCTGCACCCACCCCCGCTCCCGCACCGATGAGCCTGTCCGCCACCTGGCCGCCCGCCGACGTGCTGCTGATCGGCGAACAGCACGACGCCGTCGAACACCAGCGCCACGCCACGCGCGTGGTCGAGCATCTGGCCACGCGGGGCCGGCTCCTCGCCGTGGCGATGGAAATGGTCGAGCAGGGCCGCGGCACCGCGTCCCTGCGCCGCGATGCCGACGAGTCGCAGATGCGCGCCGCGCTCGCCTGGGACGAGCGCGGCTGGCCCTGGGCCGCCTACGGGACGATCGTCGTCGCCGCGGTGCGCGCCGGAGTGCCGGTGATCGGTGCCAACCTGCCGCGCGACTCGCTGCGCCGGACCATGGCCGATGAGCGCCTCGACGCCGAAGTGAGCGACGCGCTGCGTGCGCAGCTGCTCGCCGACGTGCGCGACGGCCATTGCGGCCTGCTCCCGCCCACCCACCTGCCCGCCATGACGCGCGTGCAGATCGGTCGCGACCTCGCCATGGCACGCACGCTCGCTTCGGTGGCGCAGCCGGGCGGCGTCGTCATGCTGGTCGCGGGCGCGAACCATGTCGACAGGCGGCGCGGCGTGCCGCAGCACCTGCCGGCACTCCGGCCGGGCGTGCGCCTGCATGCGCTGGGCCTGTCGGCGGGTCCGGCCGGGTTGAACGCCGCGGGCTTCGACGAGGTGTGGGTCACCCCGGCCTTGCAGCGGCCCGATCCCTGCGAAGGCCTGGCCGAGCGCTTCGCGCCGACTCGCTGAAGACCGCGGCTGTCGTGCCCTTGGCTGCGCACGCAGGACAAGACGCACCGAACCCGCGCCGCGCCGTGCAGGGCCGTCGCGCCGGCGCGGGGAGTGCGCGCGCCACAATCGCCGCATGCTCGCCTACCGACACGCCTTTCACGCGGGCAACCACGCCGACGTCCTCAAGCACACCGTCCTCATGCAGGTGCTGCGCCACATGGGCCACAAGGACAAGCCCTACTGGTTCATCGACACCCACGCCGGAGCCGGCGGCTATTCGCTGGCCAGCCCCGAGGCGCAGAAGAAGGGCGAGTTCGAGCACGGCATCGCGCGGCTGATGGCGCGCGACGACCTGCCCGAAGCGCTCGCCGACTACGTGGCACTGGTGCGCGACTTCAACCCCGAAGGCGGACTGGGCCGCTACCCCGGATCGCCCGAGATCGCACGACGGCTGCTGCGCCCGCAGGACCGCCTGCGCCTGTTCGAGCTCCACCCGACCGACGTGCGCATCCTGGCCTCGCACCAGTCGGCGGGACCGCACACCGAGGTGCACCACGAGGACGGCTTCTCGGGCCTGAAGTCGCAGCTGCCACCACCTTCGCGCCGCGGCGTGGTGCTCATGGACCCGTCCTACGAGCTCAAGGCCGATTACGGGCTGGTCGTGGCCGCGGTGCGCGAGGCGCTGCAGCGCTTTGCCGAGTGCGTGGTGATGGTCTGGTATCCGCAGGTCAACCGGCTCGAAGCCGCGCAACTGCCCAAGCGGCTGCAGTCGCTGGCGCAGGAAGTGAAGACGCGCGGCTGGCTGCACGCGCGGCTCACGGTGCAGCCGGTGGATGCACAAGGCTTCGGCCTCGCCGGCAGCGGCGTGTTCGTCATCAACCCACCCTGGACGCTGCACGCGGCCCTGAAGCCGGTGCTCCCCTTCCTGGCCTCGGCGCTGGCGCAGTACGAGGGCGCGACCTGCCTGCTGGAGCATAAGGCGGCCTGAGCGGGCGCCTTGCCGTCGAAGCCGCCGTTGAGGGTCCCCTTGAGCCTTCCCGAAGTCAGCGCCGAGCCGCATCCCAACCAGTTCGCGCTGCTGACCCAGCGCCGCTTCGCGCCGTTCTTCTGGACGCAGTTCCTGGGTGCCGGCAACGACAACCTGTTCAAGTTCGCGCTCACGGTGCTGGTCACCTACCAGCTGCAGCTCGCCTGGCTGCCGCCGGCGCAGGCCGGGGTGGCGATCGGCGCGCTGTTCATCCTGCCCTTCCTGCTGTTCTCGGCCACCAGCGGTCAGCTCGCAGACAAATTCGAGAAGGCGCGGCTGATCCGCTTCACCAAGACGCTCGAGATCGCCATCATGGCGCTCGCCGCGTTCGGCCTGTGGCGGCAGAACGTGCCGCTGCTGCTGGCGTGCATCTTCCTGATGGGCTTGCAGTCCACGCTGTTCGGCCCGGTCAAGTTCGCCTACCTGCCCCAACACCTGGGCGAGCGCGAACTGACCGGCGGCAACGGCGTGGTGGAGATGGGCACCTTCGTGGCGATCCTGCTGGGCAACGTGGCGGGCGGCCTGCTGATCGCGGTGCCCGAGCTCGGCCGGCACTGGGTCGCGGGCGCCTGCCTCGCGCTGGCGGCGGCAGGCAGGCTCAGCGCGCAGTTCGTGCCGCACTCGCCGGCCACCGACCCGCGCCTGGCCATCAACTGGAATCCCCTCAGCGAGACCTGGCGCAACCTGAAACTGGCACACGGCCACCTGGTCGTCTTCCGGTCGATGCTGGGCATCTCGTGGATGTGGTTCTTCGGCGCGGTGTTCCTGAGCCTGTTTCCCGCCTTCGCCAAGGACGTGCTCGGCGGCGACGAACGCGTCGCGTCGCTGCTGCTGGTGGTGTTTTCCATCGGCATCGGCACGGGCTCGCTGCTGTGCGAGAGGCTGTCGCGCCGGCATGTGGAGATCGGCCTGGTGCCTTTCGGGGCGATCGGCATGAGCGTGTTCGCCATCGACCTGTACTTCGCCTCCAGCGGCGCCGCGCCGACGGCACTGGCCGGCATCGCCGAGTTCGTGCAGCAGCCCGGCCGCTGGCGGGTGATGGCGGATCTGGCTTTGCTCGCGTTGTTCGCGGGCCTGTACAGCGTGCCGATGTACGCACTGATCCAGCTGCGCGCGCCGGCCACGCACCGCGCCCGCATCGTCGCGGCCAACAACATCCTCAACGCGCTGTTCATGATCGTGAGCGCGGGACTGGCCGGCGCGCTGATCGCGTCCGGCTTCACGGTGCCGGAGATCTTCCTGATCACCGGCGTGCTCAACGCGCTGGTCGCCGGCTACATCTTCCTGCTCGTGCCCGAGTACCTGCTACGCTTCGCGGCGCTGCTGCTGACGCGGGTGATGTACCGCTTTCGCGTGCAGGGCGACGAGCACATCCCCACGACAGGCGCCGCGCTGCTGGTGTGCAACCACGTGAGCTTCGTCGATCCCATCTTGCTGATGGCGGCGAGCCCGCGGCCGATCCGCTTCGTCATGGACCATCGCATCTTCGCCACGCCGGTGCTGGGCTGGCTGTTCCGGCTGGCCCGCGCGATCCCCGTGGCGCCGCAGGCCGAGAACGCGCAGACCTACGAACGGGCCTTTGACGAGGCCGACCGCGCGCTGGCCGAGGGCGAGCTGGTGTGCATCTTCCCCGAAGGCGCCATCACGCGCGACGGCAAGCTCCAGCCCTTCAAGGCCGGCGCCATGAAGATCCTGCAGAGCCGGCCGGTGCCGGTGGTGCCGCTGGCGCTGCACAACCTGTGGGGCTCGTTCTTCTCGCGCCGCGGCGGCGCGGCGATGTCGCGGCCCCTGCGGCGCGGGGTGTGGAGCCGCGTCGGACTCAGCGCCGGCGCGCCGCTCGCGCCGGCCGAGGTCACGCCCGGCGTACTGCAGGAACGCGTGCAGGCCCTGCTGGGCCGAAGCTCCACGGGCTCGGCAGCCGCAGCGACCGAGGCGTGAGCCGCAACCCGCGGTGCAAACGAGCGCCGAGTCAAGCCCCCGCGAGCCGACGTGCGGGATGACTTGCCGCCCCGCAATGGGGCAGTGGACACTCGCGGCGCAGAAATCATTCGACTGGAGCGTCGCGCATGGGGGGACAGGGGGGATTCAGGGACCGGGCCACGCTCGCGCGCGTGCTGCCCTTCGCCGCCTTCATCGTGCTGTTGGCGCTGCGCGGGCTCCTGCCCGAGGGCAGCGAGCCGTTCGGGCTCGACCCGCGCTGGCTCTACGCGCTGCAGGCCGGCGCCGCGGCCGCCTTGCTGGTGTGGTTCTGGCGCGAATACACGGAGCTGGCCGCGTGGCCCCGGCTCGGCGAGTGCGCCCTGGCCGTGGCGGTGGGCCTGGCCGTGTGCTGGTTGTGGGTCGCGCTGGATGAGCCGTGGATGCGCATCGGCGTGCCCAGCGCCGTGTTCCTGCCCCTCGATGGCAACGGCGACCTGCAGTGGAGCCTGATCGCCGTGCGCTGGCTCGGCGCGGCGCTGGTCGTGCCGGTGATGGAAGAGCTGTTCTGGCGCAGTTATCTCATGCGCTGGCTCCAGCGCGTCGATTTCGTGGCCGTCGATCCCCGCCGTGTCGGCTGGAAGGCGGTGCTGGCCTCCACCTTCGTCTTCACCCTGGCGCACACCGAATGGCTGGCCGCGTTCATCGCCGGGCTCGCCTACGCCTGGCTGTACCGGCGCACCGGCTCCTTGTGGGTGCCTGTCATCGCGCACGCCGTGACCAACGGCGTGCTCGGCATCTGGGTCGTCGGAGGGGGGCACTGGGCGTACTGGTAAGCCGGTTCTCGGCTCCGGTCGCGACGGTCGGCGGCTCGCCACGGCTTGGTGAGAGCGGGCCGCGCCCGGCGCTGACTGCCCTCCCGCAGCGTTAACAGGCTCTAGACGCCTCGCGCCCGATCCGCCTTGAACTGCTCGCGCCAGGCGGTGAAGCGCCCGCCGTCGAGCGCCTCGCGCACCTCGCGCATCAGGTTCAGGTAGTAATGCAGGTTGTGGATGCTGCTCAGCATGGGCGCGAGCATCTCGCCGCAGCGGTCGAGGTGGTGCAGGTAGGCGCGGCTCACGCCGCCCGCGGCGCCTGAGCCGGCGCAGGCCTCGCAGGTGCAGCTCTCGTCGATCGGCCGCTCGTCGAGCTTGTAGCGGGTGTTGCGCAGGCGCAGGTCGCCGTAGCGGGTGAAGAGGTGGCCGTTGCGGGCGTTGCGTGTGGGCATCACGCAGTCGAACATGTCCACGCCGCAGGCGACGCCTTCGACCAGGTCTTCCGGCGTGCCCACGCCCATCAGGTAGCGCGGCTTGTTCGCCGGAAGGCGATGCGGCGTGTGCGCCATGACGCGCAGCATCTCGTCCTTGGGCTCTCCCACGCTCACGCCGCCGACGGCGTAGCCGGGCAGGTCCATGGCCACCAGGGCGTCGAGCGATTCCTGCCGCAGGGTCTCGAACATGCCGCCCTGCACGATGCCGAACAGCGCGTTCGGGTTCTCCAGCCGCGAGAACTCCGACTTGCAGCGCTCGGCCCAGCGCAGGCTGAGTTCCATCGAGGCGCGCGCCTCGGCTTCGGTGGTGAGCCGGCCCTTGCTTTCATAGGGTGTGCACTCGTCGAACTGCATGACCACGTCGGCGTTGAGCACCGTCTGGATCTGCACGCTGATCTCCGGGGTGAGCAGGAGCTTGTCGCCGTTGACGGGCGAGGCGAAGCGCACGCCCTGCTCGCTGATCTTGCGCATCTCGCCGAGCGACCAGACCTGGAAGCCGCCGCTGTCGGTGAGGATCGGCCGCTGCCAGCCCTCGAAACGGTGCAGCCCGCCGAATTGCCGCAGCACCTCCAATCCCGGCCGCAACCACAGATGAAAGGTGTTGCCGAGGATGATCTGCGCACCCATGGCCTCGAGCGATCGCGACATCACGCCCTTGACCGTGCCGTAGGTGCCCACCGGCATGAACACCGGCGTCTCGATGACCCCGTGCGAGAGCGTCAAGCGGCCGCGGCGGGCCTGGTTCTCAGTCCTGAGCAGGTCGAAGCGGAGCATCGGCGGATTGTCTCAGCGGCCTTGCGCCGGGCCGGCCGGGAAGGGGCGGCGTTCGAGCAGCATGGCGTCGCCGTAGCTGAAGAAGCGGTAGCGCCGCGCGATCGCGTGCGCGTACAGCGCACGGATGGGCTCCACGCCGGCGAAGGCGCTCACCAGCATCAGCAGCGTGCTTTTCGGGAGATGGAAGTTGGTGAGCAGCACATCGACGACGCGGAAGTCGAAGCCGGGCGCGATGAAGATGTCGGTCTCGCGCGCGCCCGGCTCCAGCCGCGCTTCGGCCGGCCCGGCTCGCTGCGCCGCGGATTGCCCCGCGCCCTCCCGCGCCGCGGACTCGAGCGCGCGCAGCGTCGTCGTGCCCACGGCGACGACGCGCCCGCCCGCCGCACGCGTGCGCCCGATCGCATCGACGGTGGCCTGCGGCAGCTCGAACCATTCGCTGTGCATGCGGTGTTGGGCGATGTCGTCCGTGCGCACCGGCTGGAAGGTACCCGCGCCGACGTGCAGGGTCACGCCGGCGCGGGCGATGCCGCGCGCAGCCAGCGCCGCAAGCACCGTTTCGTCGAAATGCAGAGCCGCGGTCGGCGCGGCCACGGCGCCGGGCGCCCGCGCGAAGACCGTCTGGTAGCGGCGCTCGTCGTCGGCCGCGTCGGCGTGCGTGATGTAGGGCGGCAGCGGGACATGGCCGTGCAGGCCCAGCAAGGCAAACGGGTCGGCCGGCAGGCGCAGGTGAAACAAGCCGCCGTCGGGCCCGCAGCGGCCCAGCACCCGGGCCTCGAACGCCGGACTGCCGTCGCGCCCGAGAACGTGCAGCAGGCTGCCCGGCCGGGGCGACTTGCTCGCGCGCACGTGCGCCCAGACCTCGTGCCCGCCTTCGGCCGTTCGGGGCAGCACCCGCTCGACCAGCGCCTCGACCGCACCGCCGCTGGCCTTGACGGCGTGCAGGCGCGCCTTGATGACGCGCGTGTCGTTGAAGATCAGCAGGTCGCCGGGCTGCAGCAGGGAGGGCAGATCCCGGAACACGCGATCGACCGGCGGGAGCCGGCGGCCGTCGAGCAGGCGCGACGCGCTGCGCTCTTCGGCGGGGTGCTGGGCGATCAGCTCGTTCGGCAGCGCGAAGTCGAAGTCGGCGAGGGTGAGGCGGCGGGCGCCGTCCTGGTCAGGAGACATGGAGGATCGGGCAGGGGCTGCGGCACGGACCGCGCCCTGGCGCAGGCCCGCGGTGGCGAAGGGCAGAATTGTTCCATGCCCTACGCCCGCGACGACGATGGCCGCGACACGCAGCCGAAAGGCACGGCGGCGCGGGCGACCTCCAAGCGCACGAACACGAACGCGAGCGACTCGACGAGCCGGCGTCCTTCGACCTCCGGCTCGGCGCGCGCCCTCGCCAAGCTCGGGCTCGTGCGCGACATCGACCTCGCGCTGCACCTGCCGCTGCGCTACGAGGACGAGACGCGCATCGTGCGCCTTGCCGATGCGCGCGATGGCGAGACGGTGCAGGTCGAAGGGGTGGTGAGCGCCAGCCGCGTCGAGCAGCGCGCGCGCCGTCAACTGATCGTGCACCTCGACGACGGCAGCGGCGAGTTGCTGCTGCGCTTTCTGCATTTCTATCCATCGCATCAAAAGACTTTCGCCGTGGGTGCGCGCGTGCGCGTGCGCGGCGAGGTGCGAGGCGGCTTCCTCGGGCGCGAGATGGTCCATCCGGCCTTCAGGTCCGTGCAGGGCGACACGCCCCTGGCCAGCGCGCTGACGCCCGTCTATCCGACCAGCGCGCAACTGCCGCAGGCCTATCTGCGCAAGGCCGTGGCCTCGGCGCTGCTGCGCGCGCCGCTGGCCGAACTGCTGCCGGCGGGCAGCGTGCCGGCCGGCTTGCCGCCGCTCAGACAGGCCCTCGGGTTCCTGCACCAGCCCGCCCCCGACGTGCCGCTCGCGATGCTCGAGGACCGCAGCCATCCGGCCTGGCAGCGCCTGAAGTTCGACGAACTGCTGGCACAGCAGCTCTCGCAACTGCAGGCCCAGCGCGAGCGCGCGGCGCTGAGCGCGCCCGCGCTGCGTCGCGGATCGGCGGGCGGCCTGCACGAGCGTCTGCTGGCCGCGCTGCCGTTCCGGCTGACCGCCGCCCAGCGGCGCGTGGCCGAAGAGATCGCGCGCGACCTGGCGCGGCCTCATCCGATGCACCGGCTGCTGCAGGGCGACGTGGGTTCGGGCAAGACGGTGGTGGCCGCCTTGGCCGCGACGATCGCCATCGATGCCGGCTGGCAGTGCGCCCTGATGGCGCCCACCGAGATCCTGGCCGAGCAGCATTTCCGCAAGCTCGTCGGCTGGCTGGAGCCGCTGAACGTTGGGGTTGCCTGGCTCACCGGCAGCCTGAAGGGCAAGGCACGAACGCAGGCGCTCGCCCGGGTGGCCGACGGGAGCGCGAGGCTGGTCGTCGGCACCCATGCGGTGATCCAGGAGCGCGTCGCCTTCGAGCGCCTGGGCCTGGCCATCATCGACGAGCAGCACCGCTTCGGCGTGCAGCAGCGCCTGAGCCTGTTGCGCAAGCTCGGCCAGGGCGGCGAGCGGGCGGCGCCGGCCGCCGCGACCGGGCAGCCGGGGCTGCAGCCGCACCTGCTGATGATGTCCGCCACGCCGATCCCGCGGACCTTGTCCATGACCTACTTCGCCGACCTCGACGTGAGCACCATCGAGGAGCTGCCGCCCGGCCGCACGCCCGTGCTCACGAAGCTGTTCTCCGACGGCCGCCGCGACGAGGTGATCGCCCGCGTGCGCGAAGCCGTGGCCGGCGGGCGGCAGGTGTACTGGGTCTGTCCACTGATCGAGGAGTCGGAGACGCTCGACTTGAAGAACGCCACCGAGACGCATGCGCAGCTTGCCGCCGCGCTGCCCGGCAGCGTCGTCGGACTCCTGCACGGCCGCATGAGCGCCGCCGAGAAGGCCTCGGTGATGCAGTGCTTCACCGACGGCCGGATGGCCGTGCTCGTCTCGACGACGGTGATCGAGGTGGGCGTCGACGTGCCCGGCGCCAGCCTGATGGTGATCGAGCATGCCGAGCGCTTCGGCCTGTCGCAACTTCACCAGTTGCGCGGGCGGGTCGGGCGGGGCAGCGCCGCGAGCGTGTGCGTGCTGCTCTACACGACGCCGCTTTCGGACACCGGCAAGGCGCGGCTCAAGGCCATGGCCGAAACGGCCGACGGCTTCGAGATCGCCCGCCGCGACCTCGACATCCGCGGCCCCGGCGAGTTCATGGGTGCGCGCCAGAGCGGCGCCGCCTTGCTGCGCTTCGCCGACCTGACCGAAGACGACGCCCTGCTCGCGCAGGCACGCGCCCTGGCGCCGCGGCTGCTGGCCGAGCAGCCCGCTGCCGCCCGTGCCCACGTGGAGCGCTGGCTCGGCAGCAAGGCCGACTACCTGAAAGCCTGAGCGCGCGGCCGGGTCCGCCGCAGCCCGGCGCAAGCGCTGCGATATCCTGCTTTCATGACCCTGACCGAGTTGCGATACATCGTCGCTGTCGCCCGCGAGCGGCATTTCGGCCGGGCGGCCGAGGCCTGCTTCGTGTCGCAGCCGACCCTGTCGGTGGCGATCAAGAAGCTCGAAGACGAGCTCGAGGTCAAGCTGTTCGAGCGCGGCAGTTCGGAGGTGTCGGTCACGCCGCTGGGCGAGGAGATCGTGCGTCAGGCGCAGTCGGTGCTCGAGCAGTCGCAGGCCATCCGCGAGATCGCCAAGCGCGGCAAGGACCCGCTCGCCGGGGCCCTGCGGCTCGGCATCATCTACACGATCGGGCCCTACCTGCTGCCCGACCTGGTCAAGCAGGCGATCGAGCTGTTCCCGCAGATGCCGCTGGTGCTGCAGGAGAACTTCACCGTCAAGCTGCTGGAGATGCTGCGTGCCGGCGAGCTGGATGCGGCGATCCTCGCCGAGCCCTTTCCGGATGCGGGGCTGGCCGTCGCGCCGCTGTACGACGAACCCTTCGTGGTGGCGGTGCCCGACAACCACCCGCTGGCCCGGCGCGACAGCATTCCGTCCGAGGAGCTGAAGAAGGAGACCATGCTCTTGCTCGGCACCGGCCACTGCTTTCGCGACCACGTCCTGGAGGTCTGCCCCGAGTACGCGCGCTTCGCCAGCGACGCCGAGGGCATCCGCAAGAGCTTCGAGGGCTCCTCGCTGGAAACCATCAAGTACATGGTGGCCTCGGGCATGGGGCTGACCGTGGTGCCGCAGCTCTCGGTGGCGAGCGGCCAGCAGCAGCACGTGAGCTACGTGCCCTTCGCCGCGCCCGTGCCGACGCGCCGGGTGGTGCTGGCATGGCGGCGCAGTTTCACGCGCTACGAGGCGATCGCCGCGCTGCGCAATGCCATCTACGCCTGCCCCTTGACGGGCGTGAGCCGGCTCACAGGCTGACGTCCGTGGCGACGCCGATCACGGTCAGCATCCCGCATCAGCTCGGCCGCGCCGAGGCGCACCGCCGCATCGAGGACGGCTTCGCCCAGATGCTGCACCAGTTGCCCGGCGGCGGCACGGGCCACGTGGCGCAAAGCTGGGACGGCGACCGCCTGAGCTTCAGCGCCTCGGCGCTCGGCCAGACCGTGCGCGGCGTGATCGACGTGCACGACAGCGATGTGGCGATGGAGCTCGAGCTCCCCGGCATCCTGGGCGCCATCGCGCAGGGCCTCAAGGGGCGGCTGCAGAAGGCCGGGCAGTTGCTGCTCACCCGGAAGTAGGCGTCCTGGCAGCCGCTTGCGAAGCGCTGCTGCCGGTCAGGGCCTCGCCGGAGGTCGTGGCAGGTGGCCGTGTCCGGGCGCAACCCGTCAGTCCGGCACGCGCGAAGTGCGGCTCGACGCGAGCTGCCTGCGCTCGCACCAGCAGGGAATCCGCGCGGGTCTGCGGGCTATCGACGGAATAGCCGTTTTCTGATCGCGTCGGGCAGCTTATGCAAGAGAATTTGCCGAACCCTGATCACTTTTCCCCACTGCTGAAATCGGAGTCCCAAGATGGCCAGCGAAAAGACCGAAGCGAAGTGCCCGTTCAGCCAAGACCCAGCCGGTGGCACGACGAACCGCGACTGGTGGCCGAAGCAGTTGCGCCTGGAGTTGCTCCATCAGCACTCCTCCAAGTCCGATCCGATGGGCAAGGACTTCGACTACGCCGAGGCGTTCAAGAGCCTCGATCTGGCTGCAGTCAAGCGCGACCTTGCTGCACTGATGACCGACTCCCAGGATTGGTGGCCGGCGGACTTCGGGCACTACGGGCCGCTGTTCATCCGCATGGCGTGGCACAGCGCCGGCACCTACCGCATCGGCGATGGCCGCGCGGGTGGCGGCCGTGGCCAGCAGCGCTTCGCGCCCTTGAACAGTTGGCCGGACAACGTGAGCCTGGACAAGGCCCGCCGCTTGCTGTGGCCGATCAAGCAGAAGTACGGCCAGAAGATTTCGTGGGCCGACCTGATGATCCTCACGGGCAACGTCGCCCTGGAGAGCATGGGCTTCAAGACCTTCGGCTTCGGCGGCGGTCGTGCCGACGTGTGGGAGCCGGACCAGGACGTGTACTGGGGCCGCGAGACCAAGTGGCTCGGCGGTGACATCCGCTACTCCCAAGGCTCGCCGGGCGTCGAGGGCCAGAGCGTGCTCGACTCGGAGGACGACAGCGAGGTCGTGCCGACCCGCGATCTCGAGAACCCGCTCGCCGCCGTGCAGATGGGCCTCATCTACGTCAACCCGGAAGGCCCCGACGGCAAGCCCGACCCGATCGCTGCCGCGCACGACATCCGGGAGACCTTCGCCCGCATGGCCATGAACGACGAGGAAACCGTGGCGCTGATCGCCGGCGGCCATACCTTCGGCAAGACGCACGGCGCCGCGCCGGCCACGCACGTCGGCGACAACCCCGAGGCCGTCGAGCTGGAGCACCAGGGCTTCGGCTGGCGCAACAAGTTCGGCTCCGGCAAGGGCGCCGACACGATCACCAGCGGCCTGGAAGTCACCTGGACCACCCAGCCGACGCAGTGGAGCCAGGATTACTTCAAGCACCTTTTCGGCCACGAATGGGAACTGAGCGAAAGCCCGGCCGGCGCCAAGCAGTGGGTGGCCAAGGGCGCCGCCGCGACCATCCCGCACGCCCATGACAGCGGCAAGAAGCTGGTGCCGACGATGCTCACCACCGACCTCTCGCTGCGCATGGACCCTGCCTACGAGAAGATTTCCCGGCGCTTCCTCGAGAACCCCGACCAGTTCGCCGACGCCTTCGCGCGGGCCTGGTTCAAGCTGACGCACCGCGACATGGGGCCGCGCGTGCGCTATCTCGGCCCCGAGGTGCCGGCCGAAGAGCTGCTCTGGCAGGACCCCATCCCCGCGCTCGACCACGCGCTGGTCGATGCGCAGGATGTCGCGTCGCTCAAGAAGAAGGTGCTGGCATCGGGCCTGACGGTGGCGCAACTGGTCTCGACGGCCTGGGCTTCGGCGTCCACCTTCCGCGGCTCCGACAAGCGCGGCGGCGCGAACGGCGCGCGCATCCGCCTTGCGCCGCAGAAGGACTGGGCCGTCAACCAGCCGGAGCAACTGGCCAAGGTGCTCGAGGCGCTGGAGAAGATCCGCAGCGAGTTCAACGCCGCGCAAGGGCAAGGGAGCAATGGCGGCAAGAAGCTCTCGCTCGCCGACCTGATCGTGCTGGCAGGGGCCGCCGGCGTGGAGCAGGGCGCGCGGGATGCCGGCCACGAGGTCAGCGTGCCCTTCGCCCCAGGCCGCATGGACGCCTCGCAGGATCAGACCGACGTGCCCTCCTTCGCTCCCCTCGAGCCGGTTGCCGACGGCTTCCGCAACTTCCAGAAGGCGCGTTACAGCGTGCCGGCGGAGGCGCTGCTGCTCGACAAGGCACAGCTGCTCACGCTGACGGCGCCGGAGATGACGGTGCTCGTCGGTGGCCTGCGCGTGCTGGGTGCGAATGTCGGTGCGTCCCGGCACGGCGTCTTCACGAAGAAACCCGGCGCGTTGAGCAACGACTTCTTCGTCAACCTGCTCGACATGGGCACGGAGTGGAAGGCCGTCTCGGAGGCCGGCGAGCAGTTCGAAGGGCGTGCCCGCGACACGGGCGAAGCCAGATGGACCGCCACGCGTGTCGATCTGGTCTTCGGTTCGAACGCACAGCTTCGCGCCGTCGCCGAGGTTTACGCCTGCTCGGACGCGCAGGAAAAGTTCGTCCTGGACTTCGTGGCTGCGTGGACCAAGGTCATGAATCTCGATCGTTTCGACATCGCCTGAGGCTGGCTGGCGCCGCCCCGCTGCGCCGCCCCGCTGCGCCGCCGAAGTCAAATCCAGTCGGCAAGCCGATCCCCCGGCTTGCCGACTTTCTTCTTCTTGCAGGAGCAGGTTCACCATGGCAAAGACCCAGCGCACCGCGCCCCGCATCGACATCGGCATCTCGCAGAAAGACCGTGCCGCCATCGCCACGGGCCTCAACGCCCTGCTCGCCGACACCTACACGCTCTACCTCACGACCCACAACTTCCACTGGAACGTGACGGGGCCGATGTTCAACACGCTGCACACCATGTTCATGGAGCAGTACACCGAGCTGTGGAACGCGGTCGATCCGGTGGCCGAGCGCATCCGCGCGCTCGGCTTTCCGGCACAGGGCTCGTACGCACAGTTCGGACAGCAGACCACCCTGAAGGACGTGCCCGCCGAGCCGCCCAAGGCGATGGAGATGGTGCGCATCCTGGTCGAAGGCCATGAGGCGGTGGCGCGCACGGCGCGCGGCATCTTCCCGACCGCCGACAAGGCCTCGGACGAGCCGACCGCCGACCTGCTGACCCAGCGCCTGGCCGTGCACGAGCAGGCGGCCTGGATGCTGCGCAGCCTGCTGGAGGACTGAAGCCGCGCGGCGGCGGGGCTGTTCCGGCCCACGCCGGACACCCGACGGATCGCAGCGACGGGCCGGGCCGGGCGGCGTCACGGCCCTCGGATAAATTCGCCGGGTGAGTTCCTCCATCGCCCCCGCCTCGCCCTCGCGCCTCGCGCTGTGGCTGGACCTGATCCGCTGGCGCCGCCCCGCCGGCTGGCTGCTGTTGCTGTGGCCCACGCTGTCGGCGCTGTGGCTGGCCGCAGGCGGTTTTCCCGGCTGGCACCTGCTGGCCGTCTTCACGCTCGGCACGATCCTCATGCGCAGCGCCGGCTGCTGCGTCAACGACGTGGCCGACCGCGAGTTCGACCGCCACGTCGAGCGCACGGCGCAGCGGCCCGTGACGCGCGGCGCGATATCGGCGCGCGAAGCGCTCTTGCTCGGTGCGGCCCTGGCGCTCGCTGCCTTCGCATTGGTGCTGACGACCAACCGACTGACCATCGAGCTGTCGGTGGCCGCGCTTGCGATCACCATCGTCTATCCGTATGCGAAGCGCCTGGTGTCGATGCCGCAGGCGGTGCTCGGCGTGGCTTTCAGTTTCGGGATCCCCATGGCCTTCGCAGCGGTGCGCGGCGGCCCGGTGGAAGGCCTGTCGGAGATCGGCGAGGCCGTACCGCCCCTGGCCTGGGCATTGCTGGCCGGCAACCTGTTCTGGGTGCTGGCCTACGACACCGAGTACGCCATGGTGGACCGCGACGACGACCTGAACATCGGCATCCGCACCTCGGCCATCACGCTCGGCCGGTTCGACGTCGCTGCGGTGATGGGCTTTTACGGCGTCTACCTGGCGAGCTGGGGCTTCCTCGGCTTGCGCCACGGCTTGCGCGGCGCCTTCGCACTCGGCCTGCTGGCGGCGCTGGCGCAGGCGCTGTGGCACTGGACGCTCATCCGCGGGCGCAGCCGCGACGGTTGCTTCAAGGCCTTCCGGCTGAACCACTGGGTCGGCTTCGCGGTGTTCGCCGGCATCGCGGCCGACCTCGCCCTGCGAGGCTGAAGCCGCCGGGACGCGTCAATCGATCAGGGATACAAGCCGCGCTCCTCGCGCGCGATCAGGATGCGCTCGCAGGCCACCGCGAAGGTGGCGGTGCGCAGGGTGGTCTTGTGGCGATCGGCGGTGTCCCAGATCTTGCGCAGCGCATCGACCATGATCTTGTCGAGCCGCACGTTGATCTCGTCTTCGGTCCAGAAGAAGGACGAGAAGTCCTGCACCCACTCGAAGTAGCTCACCGTCACGCCACCGGCGTTGCAGATCACGTCGGGCACGACCAGCACGCCGCGGTCGTGGAGGATGTCGTCGGCCTCGGGCACGGTGGGGCCGTTGGCGCCCTCGAGCACCAGTCGAGCCTTGATGCGGTGCGCCCGCTCGGCGCTGATCACGCCCTCCAGTGCCGCCGGGATCAGGATGTCGCAGTCCACGTCCCAGAACTCCTCGGCGGTCATCTTCTCGCAGGCGGCGAAGGCGCCGACACCGCCGTCGCGCTTGAGCAGCGGCATCAGTTCGGCAAGGTCGAGTCCGGCGGGATTGCCGATGGTGCCGGTGTGGTCCTGCACGGCGACGATCTTCGCGCCGGCCTGCGCGAACAGCTCGGCGGCCGAGCTGCCGACGTTGCCGAAGCCCTGCACCGCCACGCGCGCGCCGTCCAGGCTCATGCCCAGGCGCCGCGCCGCCTCGCGGCCGGTGACGAACACGCCGCGGCCGGTGGCCTTCACACGGCCCAGCGAGCCGCCCAGGTGAATGGGCTTGCCGGTGACGACGCCGGTCGCGGTGGCGCCGGTGTTCATCGAGTAGGTGTCCATCATCCAGGCCATGATCTGGCCGTTGGTGTTGACGTCGGGCGCCGGGATGTCGCGCTGCGGGCCGATGATGATGCCGATCTCGCTGGTGTAGCGGCGGGTCATCTTCTCCAGCTCCTTCTGGCTGAGCAGCTTGGGATCGACGCGGATGCCGCCCTTGGCGCCGCCGTAGGGCAGGTTCACCGCGGCGCACTTGACCGTCATCCAGGCCGACAGCGCCATCACCTCCTCGAGCGTCACGTCGGGATGAAAGCGCACGCCGCCCTTGCCCGGTCCGCGCGACAGGTTGTGCTGCACGCGGTAGCCCTCGAAGTGGCGCACCGTGCCGTCGTCCATCTCCATCGGGACGTCGACGATCAGCGCGCGCTTCGGGCGCTTGAGCGTCTCGGCCCAGCGGCCCAGCGGCCCGAGATAAGGCACCACCCGGTCGACCTGCGACAGGTAGGTGCCCCAGGGACTCGTCGGCGAAGGCGTGACGTAGGAAAGATAGGAGGTCTGCGGCGGCAGCGGCGCGGTCGGGCTCATGCGGTTGTCCTTGTGGGTCGTCGGGATGCAGGACCACGCGGGTAGCGCGGCACGCAGCACTTTAGGCCTTGCAGGCAGACCGCGCGAGCCGCATCGATGCCGCCTTTGCATGCCGGCGGTCGAGGCGGCTCATGCGCAGCCGTCGGGCTGCTTGGCGCGGTCCGCCGCAGCCGGCGCCCGGGGCAGGCGGTTCAGCGGCCGAACTCGTCGCCCAGCTCGGCGGCGCGCCGCTGCGCCGCGCGCGCGGCCCGCACGATGGCCTCGCGCACGCCGCTGTCGTGCATCGCGCTCAGGGCCGCCTGCGTGGTGCCGCCCTTGGAGGTGACGCGCTCGCGCAGCACCCCGGGCGGCTCCGCGCTCTGCTCGGCCAGCGCCGTCGCTCCCGAGAACGTGGCCAGCGCCAGCGCCCGGCCCTGCTGTGCGCTCAGGCCCATTTCGCGCGCCGCGTCCATCATGGCCTCGATGAAGAGGAACACGTAGGCCGGTCCGGACCCCGAGAGCGCCGTCACCGCGTCGAGATCGACCTCCCGATCGACCCACAGCAGCCGCCCCGTGGGCGCGAGCAGCGCCTCGATGGCCGTGCGCTCGGCGCCACCCACCTCGGGCCGCGCGTACAGGCCGGCGATGCCCTGGCCGATCAGCGCCGGCGTGTTGGGCATCGCCCTGACCACCCGCGCGCTGCCTGTGGCCTGCACGATCGCTTCGCTGCGGATGCCGGCCATCACGCTGAGTTGCGCAGCGCCGGCCACGTGCTCCCCGCAAAGCGCAGCCGCCTCCCGGAAGATCTGCGGCTTCACGGCCCACACCACCAGGCCGGCCGCGGCGAGCGCCGGCGTGGCGTGCTCATGGGCCGCGACGCCGAATTCGCCAAGCAGCCGCTCGCGCTGCTCGGCCCCCGGCTCGACCACGATGATGTCCGCGGCCGCGACGCCGCTGCGCCGCAGCCCGCCGATGAGGGCGCTGGCCATGTTGCCGCCGCCGATGAAGGCGATGGCGGAGGAAGGGGCGGTTGTCATCGAGGCTCCCGGGGCGGCGCTTTGCGCGCGGTTCGCCGCAGTCTAGCCAGCGGCATGGCCCGCTGCCCTCACATGCGGGCAAGCAGCTCGACGTTCCCGCCCGCCGCCGCGGTGTTGACCGTCACCGTCTGCTCGCCGCAGAACCGATACAGGTACAGCGGCCCGCCCGCCTTCGGTCCGGTGCCGGACAGGCCCCCGCCGCCGAAAGGCTGCACGCCGACCACGGCGCCGATCATGTTGCGGTTGACGTACACGTTGCCCACGCGCGCCGCGGCGGCGATCTGGCGCGCGCGCGAGTCGATGCGGGTCTGCACGCCCAGGGTGAGGCCGTAGCCCAGCGCGTTGATCTGCGCGATCAGCGCCTGCACGTCGGGCGCCGCCGTGCCGGGGCCCCAGCGCAGCACGTGCAGCACGGGGCCGAAGACTTCGTGCTCGAGGTCGCGCACCTGCGCGATTTCGTAGGCGACCGGGGCGATGAAGTGCTGCGCGCCGCGGGTCGCTGGCGGCGGCAGCTCGCCCCTCGCGATGCGGCGCGCCTCGCGCTCCAGCCGCTCCAGGTGCCGCGCGAGGCCGGCGTGCGCTTCGGCATCGATGACCGGCCCCACGTCGGTGGCCGGCTCGGCCGGATCGCCCACGCGCAACTCCTGCAGCGCGCCCGCCAGCATGTCGAGCACCCCGTCGGCGATGCTCGCGTGCACGCACAGCAGCCGCAGGGCCGAGCAGCGCTGCCCGGCCGATCGGAAGGCGCTCTGCACGACGGCATCGACCACCTGCTCGGGCAGCGCGCTGCTGTCCACGACCATGGCGTTGAGGCCGCCGGTCTCGGCGATCAGCGGCACGATCGGGCCGTCCTTCTGCGCGAGACTGCGCTGGATGGCCTTGGCCACGGCCGTGGAGCCGGTGAAGCACACGCCGGCCGTCAGCGGGTGGGCGACCAGGCCGGCGCCCACCGTCTCGCCCGCGCCGTGCAGCAGCGCGAGCGCCTCCTGCGGCACGCCCGAACGATGCAGCAGATCGACGAAGGCCTGCGCGACGCCGGGCGTCTGCTCGGCCGGCTTGGCGGCGACGCTGTTGCCGGCGACCAGCGCGGCCGCCACCTGCCCCGCAAAGATGGCGAGCGGAAAGTTCCAGGGGCTGATGCAGACAAACACGCCGCGCCCGTGCAGATGCAGCGTGTTCGATTCGCCGGTCGGCCCGGGGAGCTCGCGCGAAAGCAGTTGCTCGCGCGCCTGCTGCGCGTAGTAGCGGCAGAAGTCGATGGCCTCGCGCACCTCGGCCACGCTGTCGCCGAGCGTCTTGTGCGCCTCCTTCACGAGCAGGCCGCACCAGCCCGGCAGCCCGGCCTGCAGCGCATCGGCCGCGCGCTCCAGCACGGCCGCGCGCTCGGTTAACGGCTTGGCGTTCCAGGCGTCGAAGCCGAGCGCCAATCGCCGAAGGGTCGGGTCGATGTCGGCGGGCGAGCTTTCGGGCACCGTGGGTGGAGTGCAGCCGTCCACGGCGTCGAGCAAGCCATCCAGATGCTCGGCGATGCTCGGATCCAGCCCCAGAGAGTTGCGGCGCGCCGCACCGTACAGCGCTCGCGGCAAGGGCTGGCCCGGCTCGGGCGCGAGGTGCAAGGGGCAGGCGAGCAGCTCCTCCACATCGACCTGCGGGTCGGCGAGCTGATGCACGAACGAGGAGTTCGCACCGTTCTCCAACAAGCGCCGCACCAGGTAAGCCAACAGATCGCGATGCTCTCCCACCGGCGCATAGATGCGCAGCGGTGGCGAAACGAAACCGCTATCTCCGCCCTTGCGTGTCAGGCCCCCCGCTTGAGCGGGGGGAGGGGGGGGTGTGGTCGTCGCGTCCTCCGCAGGAGACAGCGTGTACCGCGACACCTCGCGGTACACGCTGTCTCCCATGCCGTGCAGGCGCTGCAACTCGAAGGCCGCGCCCCGCGCGCGCGCCATCTGCACGATGGCCGCAATGGTGCCGGCGTTGTGCGTGGCGAACTGCGGATAGATCACCTCTGCATGGTCGAGCAGCGCCTTGGCGCAGGCGAGGTAGGAGATGTCGGTGTGGTGCTTGTGGGTGAACACCGGATAGGCGGCCAGGCCGAGCTCCTGCGCGCGCTTGATCTCGCTGTCCCAGTAGGCCCCCTTGACCAGCCGCACCATGAAACGCAGGCCGTGCGCGCCGGCGATGGCGGCCACCGCGTGCACGCAGTCCTCGGCGCGGGTCTGGTAAGCCTGGATGGCCAGACCGAAACCGCGCCACTCCGGGTGCTGCGCGCGGATGTGCGCCGCCGCGGCTTCCACGAGCTCGAGCGAGAGTTCGAGGCGCTCGCTCTCCTCGGCATCGAGCGTGAGGTTGATGTCGCTGCGCGCGGCATCGTCGATGAGCGACAGCAGGCGCGGCAGCAGCTCGGCCAGCACGCGCTCGCGCTGCGCGGCCTCGTAGCGCGGGAAGAGCGCCGAGAGCTTGATCGAGATGCCGTCGCGGTGTTGCGGACCGGCCGGCGCGCCGTTCTGCCCCGCCGGACGGCGGGCCGCGGCGATGCTGGCGATCGCGCTGCGGTAGGACGCGAGGTAGCGCTGCGACGCCGCCTGCGTGCGCGCGCCTTCGCCGAGCATGTCGAAGCTGAAGCGCAGGCCCGGCGCACCGGCCCGCTGCGCGCTCGCGCGCTCCAGCGCTTCGCCGATCGACTGACCGAGCACGAACTGCCGGCCGAGCAACTGGACCGCGCGCACGGTGGCCGCCACCAGGGTTTGTGCCCCCAGGCGCCTCAACAGGCCGGGCGGCTGTTCGCCCTGCGGCAGGAACTTCTTCGACAACTCGAGGGCGCTGGCCGACAGGCTGGCGAGCATCTGCTGCCTGCCGCCGGTCTTGCCATGCGTGCCGGCCTCGAAATCGGCGCTTCCGAGCTGGTCGGCGGTCAGCGCAATGGCCGTGGCCGCATCGGGCACGCGCAGCAGTGCCTCGGCCAGGCGCATCAGCGCAAGACCCTCGCTGCTGGCGATCGGGTACTCGCGCAGCAGCGACTCCATCGCCCAGAAAGGCGCCGGCTGGTCGCGCACCGCCTGCACCCAGGGTCGCGCCAGGGCCTGCACACCGTGCCAGTCGAGCGCGCCGGCGAGCGTGCGCAGGTGCGCCTGCACGACCGGCGTTTCCTCGCGCAGGGGCGACGGCAGGCGGGCGGCGGGCAGGGCACCTGCCGAGGGAAACGGTGCACGGAGGCCGTGGGGCGAGCTTGCGGGTTCGGTGACTGGCATGGCGTTCCTCGGAGGCGGTGCGTGGTGCGTCGTGGTGCTGCGCGAGCGGCTCATCTGCGCGGCGACAACTCCGACGCCGATGCTGTTAGCGTAAGCCTCGTCACTGCGAATGTTTCACCAAGACCATGCCATCCAGCCGACATAAATCCCGCGTTGTCCTCAAGTCGCCGCGCAGGACGGCCCCGGGCGCCGAGCCGGCGCAGGCCACGCGCTTCGGCCTGGACCGCATCGATCAGCGCATCCTGCGCGTGCTGCAGACCGATGGCCGCATCACCAACCTGCAGCTCGCCCAGCAGGTGCACCTGTCGCCCACGGCGGTGCTCGAACGCGTCAAGCGCCTGACACGCGAGCGCTACATCCTCGGCTACGAGGCGCGGCTCAATCCGCTGCGGCTGGGTGCCGGCATGCTGGTCTTCATCGAGGTCCTGCTCGACCGCACGGCCCCCGACGTGATGGAAAGCTTTCGCGCGGCGGTGCAGGTGCGCCCGGAGATCCTCGAGTGCCACCTCGTGGCCGGCGGCTTCGACTACCTCATCAAGACGCGCGTGGCCGACATGGGCGCCTACCGCGAGATGCTCGCCAGCGTCATCTGGGCGCTGCCGGGCGTTCGCGAGACGCGCACGTACGCGGTGATGGAGGAGGTGAAGAACACGGCGCAGCTGCCCTTGTGACCTCGCCCGCAACGAACGCGCGAACACCGCTCCGATCGCTTCTCGTCGCATCACGCGCACGACTGTCGCCCGGGCGACTCTTCGACGCGTCGGCTTCTCGACAACTTAGGGGCAACCCCGCTACTGCAGCGCAACACGCCTGCCTACAGTCTCAGGCCTTGCACTGCCCCCGCCCATGAGCGATTTCATTCTCGAGACACGCGAGCTCACCAAGGAGTTCAAAGGCTTCACCGCCGTGGACCGAGTGAACCTGCAGGTGCAGCGCGGCCACATCCATGCGCTGATCGGCCCCAACGGCGCTGGCAAGACCACGTGCTTCAACCTGCTGACAAAATTTCTCGCGCCCACGCGCGGCAGCATCCGGTTCAACGGGCACGACATCACCGGCGAAGCGCCCGCGCAGATCGCGCGGCGCGGCGTCATCCGCTCGTTCCAGATCTCCGCGGTGTTCCCGCACCTGAGCGTGCTGGAGAACGTGCGCATCGGCCTGCAGCGCTTCACCGGCACCTCGTTCCACTTCTGGAAGAACCTTTCGGGCTTGCGCGCGCTCGATGCCAAGGTGCTCGAACTGCTGGAGCTGGTCGATCTGCGCGACATGGCCCAGCTCCAGGCCGCCGATCTGCCCTACGGCCGCAAGCGCGCGCTGGAGATCGCCACCACCATGGCGATGAGCCCGGAGCTGATGCTGCTCGACGAGCCCACGCAAGGCATGGGCCACGAGGACGTGGAGCGCGTCACTGCGCTCATCAAGCGCGTGGCCGAGGGCCGCACCGTGCTGATGGTCGAGCACAACATGCGCGTGGTCGCCAGCATCGCCGACCGCATCACCGTGCTGGCGCGCGGCGCGGTGCTGGCCGAAGGCCCGTACGAGGAGGTGTCGCGCCATCCTGCCGTGCTGGAGGCCTACATGGGCAGCGAAGCCACCGAGCTGCAGGGGGCGCATTGAGATGAGCTCGGCCCCGGCGATCGAGATCCGCAACCTGCACGCCTGGTACGGCGAGAGCCACATCCTGCACGGCATCGACCTCACGGTGCCGCGCGGCCAGGTCGTCACCCTGCTCGGGCGCAACGGCGCCGGCCGCACCACGACGCTGCGCGCGATCCTGGGGCTGACCGGCGAGCGCAAGGGCTCCATCAAGGTGCATGGCGAGGAAACGATCGGCTGGCCCACGCATCGCATCGCCCACCTCGGCATCGGCTACTGCCCCGAAGAGCGCGGCATCTTCTCTTCGCTTTCCGCCGAAGAGAACCTCCTGCTGCCACCGCGCCTGAAAGCCGGCCGAGGCAAGCCGATGAGCGAGCAGGACATCTACGCGATGTTTCCGAATCTCTCCGAACGCAAGGCCAGCCAGGGCACGCGCCTGTCGGGCGGCGAACAGCAGATGCTGGCGGTGGCGCGCATCCTGCGCACGGGGGCCGACATCCTCCTGCTCGACGAGATTTCCGAAGGCCTCGCGCCGGTGATCGTGCAGGCGCTCTCGCGCATGATCACCACGCTCAAGGCCCAGGGCTTCACCATCGTGATGGTGGAGCAGAACTTCCGTTTCGCCGCCCGGCTGGCCGATCATTTCCACGTGATCGAGCATGGCGGCGTGGCCCTGTCCTTCCCCGCGAGCGAACTTGCCGACAAGCAGGCGCTGCTCGACGAACTGCTCAGCGTCTGATCCCGACGCCTCACCTTTCCCACCAAGGAGACTTCGCCATGACCTTCGCCCTCAAGCGCACCCTGCTGGCCACGGTGGCCGCCTGCGGCCTCAGCGCCGCCGCCCAAGCCCAGATTTCGGGCGACGTGGTCAAGATCGGGATCATCACCGACATGTCGGGCCTGTACTCCGACATCGACGGCGCCGCCGGCGTCGAGGCGATCAAGATGGCCGTGGACGACATGAAGGGCATGGTCGCCGGCAAGAAGATCGAGGTGATGTACGCCGACCACCAGAACAAGCCCGACGTCGCCGCCAGCAAGGCGCGCGAATGGTTCGACACCCAGGGCCTGGACATGCTGATCGGCGGCACCAACTCCGGCACCAACCTGGCCATGGCCAAGATCGCCGCCGAGAAGAAGAAGACCTTCATCTCCATCGGCGCGGCCAGCGCGCGGCTGACCAACGAGGACTGCACGCCCTACACCATCCACTACGCCTACGACACGGTGGCGCTGGCCAACGGCACCGGCAACGCGGTGGTCAAGTCGGGCGGCAAGACCTGGTACTTCCTGACCGCCGACTACGCCTTCGGCGCCTCGCTGCAGAACGACACCTCGGCGGTCGTGCAGAAGGCCGGCGGCAAGGTGGTGGGCAGCGTCAAGCACCCGCTTTCTGCCAACGACTTCTCCAGCTTCCTGCTGCAGGCGCAGAGCAGCGGCGCGCAGATCCTGGGCCTGGCCAACGCGGGCGGTGACACCATCAACTCGATCAAGGCCGCCAACGAGTTCGGCGTGACCCAGACGATGAAGCTCGCCGGCCTGCTGATGTTCATCAACGACATCCACGCGCTGGGCCTGAAGGCCACGCAGGGCATGTACCTGACGGACGGCTGGTACTGGAACCAGAGCCCCGAGTCGCGCGCCTGGAGCCGGCGCTTCTTCGACAAGATCAAGCGCATGCCTTCGATGCTCCAGGCCGGCGACTACTCGGCCACCATGCATTACCTCAAGGCCGTCGAAGCCACCAAGAGCGACGATGCCGACACGGTGATCGCGAAGATGAAGGCGACCCAGGTGAACGACTTCTTCGCCAAGGGCGGCACCATCGGCCCAGACGGCCGCCACCGCTACGACATGTACCTCATGCAGGTGAAGACGCCGGCCGAGTCGAAGGAGCCCTGGGACTACTACAAGGTCGCGCAGAAGATCCCCGGCGACGAGGCCTACACCAAGCTGGCCGACAGCAAGTGCCCGCTGGTCAAGAAGTGATCGCCCCGGCGTACATGATCGAAGGCTGAGCCGGACATGATGGAGCTCCTCGGCATCCCGCTGCCCGCACTGCTCGGGCAGTTGCTGCTCGGCCTGGTGAACGGCTCGTTCTACGCGATGCTGTCGCTCGGCCTGGCGGTCATCTTCGGGATGCTCAACATCATCAACTTCGCCCACGGGGCGCTGTACATGATGGGAGCCTTCCTGGCATGGATGGGGCTGGAGTACCTGGGCCTGAACTACTGGACCATGCTGGTGCTGGCGCCGCTGGTGGTGGGCGCCCTCGGCATCCTGATCGAGCGGCTGCTGCTGCAGTGGCTCTACAAGCTCGATCATCTCTACGGGCTGCTGCTGACTTTCGGCATCACGCTGGTGGCCGAGGGCATCTTCCGGTCGTTCTACGGCGTGTCGGGCCAGCCCTATCCGGTGCCGGAGGCGCTGCAGGGCGCGACCAACCTCGGCTTCATGGTGCTGCCCAACTACCGCGCCTGGGTCGTCGTCGCGTCCATCACGGTGTGCCTCGCGGTCTGGGCGCTGATCGAGAAGACCACGCTGGGTGCGACGCTGCGCGCCGGCACCGAGAACCCGCGGCTGGTGCAGGCCTTCGGCATCAACGTGCCGCGCATGATCACGCTGACCTACGCCGGCGGCGTGGCGCTGGCCGCCTTCGCCGGCGTGCTGGCCGCGCCCATCCTGCAGGTTCAGCCGCTCATGGGCAGCAACCTCATCATCGTCGTGTTCGCGGTGGTGGTGATCGGCGGCATGGGCTCCATCCTCGGCTCCATCCTCACCGGCCTGGGCCTGGGCGTCATCGAGGGGCTGACCAAGGTGTTCTATCCCGAGGCTTCCAACACGGTGGTGTTCCTCATCATGGCCGTGGTGCTGCTGATCCGCCCGGCCGGTCTGTTCGGCAAGGAGAAATGACGTGACGAGTCCGGTGACCGGCGCAAACCCGGAGCGCCCCGGAGCGGGCCCTCGCGTCGGCAAAGGGCCGGCCGACGTGCGGGCCGCCCCCGCGGCGCCTGCCGGCACGCCGCGCTCGCCGCTGCTCGGCTACGCGTTGCTGTTCATCGCCGTGGCGCTGCTGCCGGCGGTGGGCGCCTATCCGATCTTCGTGATGAAGGTGATGTGCTACGCGCTTTTCGCCTGCGCCTTCAACCTGCTGATCGGCTTCACAGGCCTGCTCAGCTTCGGCCATGCGGCCTTTCTCGGCGTGGCGGCCTACACGGCGGGCCACGCGCTCAGGGTCTGGGGCTTCCCCGCCCCGCTGGGCATCGCCTTCGGCACCGGCGTGGCCGCACTCACCGGCCTGGCTTTCGGCTGGCTGGCGATCCGCCGATCGGGCATCTACTTCTCGATGATCACGCTGGCGCTCGCCCAGATGCTGTTCTTCGTGTTCCTGCAGGCGCCTTTCACCTACGGCGAAGACGGCCTGCAGGGCGTGCCGCGCGGCAGCTTCTTCGGCCTGGATCTGAGCAACGATCTGGCGATGTACTACGTGGTGCTCGCCATCTTCATCTTCGCGTTCTGGCTGATCTACCGCACCGTGCATTCACCCTTCGGGCAGGTGCTCACGTCCATCCGCGAGAACGAGGCGCGGGCCGTCTCGCTGGGCTACGACGTGGATCGCTTCAAGCTGGTGGCCTTCGTGCTGTCGGCCGCGCTGGCCGGCCTGGCCGGCGCCACCAAAACGCTCGTGCTCGGCTTCGCCACGCTGTCCGACGCCGTGTGGACGACCTCGGGACTCGTCATCCTCATGACGCTGGTAGGCGGCATGGGCACCATGGTCGGGCCGATCGTCGGTGCACTGGTCATCATCGCGCTCGAGAACAAGATCGGCAATTTCGGCCGCGCCCTGGCCGAACTGACCGGCATCAACTGGTTCAACAGCCTGGGCGAGTCGGTCACGCTGGTCACGGGGCTCATCTTCATCGTCTGCGTGCTCGCATTCAGGCGCGGCATCGTGGGCGAGCTGCATCATCTGGTGAACAAGCAGCGTCGCCGATGAGGCTGGAGCGGCCCGCGGGCCGCTCCAGCGCGCGCGATGGCGCGCAGTTCAGGCCGCAGCCGGCCGGTTGCCGAAGATCGCGGTTCCCACGCGCACGATCGTCGCCCCTTCGAGCACGGCGGCTTCCAGGTCGGCGGTCATGCCCATCGACAGGGTGTCCAGCGCCAGACCGGCGGCGTTCAGGCTCTCGAGCAGTTCGCGCAGCGCGCGATGCGGCAGGCGCTGCGCCTGCAGATCGCCTGCCGCCTCCGGGATCGCCATCAGGCCGCGCAGTGCGAGCCGCGGCAGTTGCGCGACGGCGCGCGCCACCGTGTGCACTTCGTGCGGTGCGAGCCCGCTCTTGCTCGCCTCGCCGCTGATGTTGATCTGCAGGCAGACCTGCAGCGGCGGCAGGTGTGCCGGCCGCTGGTCCGACAGGCGCTGCGCGACCTTGAGGCGATCGACCGAATGCACCCAGTCGAAGCGCTCGGCCACCACGCGCGTCTTGTTGCTCTGCAGCGGCCCGATCAGGTGCCACTCGAGCCGCTCGCGCGCATCGGCCAGGGCGGCCATCTTGTCCAGCGCCTCCTGCACGTAGTTCTCGCCGAAGCGCATGTGGCCCGCGGCCATCGCCTCGCGCACCGCGTCGGCGGAAAACGTCTTGCTGACGGCCAGCAGCGTGACGCTTGACACGGGTCGCCCCGCGGCAGCGCAGGCCCGTGCGATGCGCCCGCTCACTTCATCCAACTTGCGCGCGATCGTCGCCATAATTGTTTCGATCCCTCGTCTTTCGGGCCCCGCGGCCCGTTACCGCCTTCATGGACATCACCCAGCTGCTGGCGTTCTCGGTCAAGAACAAGGCCTCCGACCTGCATTTGTCCGCCGGCCTGCCGCCGATGATCCGGGTGCATGGCGACGTGCGGCGCATCAACGTCGATCCGCTCGAACACAAGAGCGTGCACGACATGGTGTACGACATCATGAACGACGCCCAGCGCAAGGCCTACGAGGAGGTGCTGGAGTGCGACTTCTCGTTCGAGATCCAGGGCCTGGCCCGCTTTCGCGTCAACGCCTTCAACCACAACCGCGGCGCGGGCGCGGTGTTCCGCACCATCCCGAGCAAGATTCTTTCGCTCGAGCAGTTGCAGGCACCCAAGGTGTTCGCCGACCTCGCCCTCAAGCCGCGCGGCCTCGTGCTGGTGACGGGGCCCACCGGCTCCGGCAAATCGACCACGCTGGCGGCGATGGTCAACCACCTCAACGAGCACGAGTACGGCCACATCCTCACCGTCGAGGATCCGATCGAGTTCGTGCACGAATCCAAGCGCTGCCTGATCAACCAGCGCGAGGTCGGGCCGCACACGCTGTCGTTCAGCAATGCGTTGCGCTCGGCGCTGCGCGAGGACCCGGACTGCATCCTCGTCGGTGAAATGCGCGACCTGGAGACCATTCGCCTGGCGCTCACCGCCGCCGAGACCGGCCACCTGGTCTTCGGAACGCTGCACACGTCCTCGGCCGCCAAGACCATCGACCGCGTGGTCGATGTGTTCCCCGCCGCCGAGAAGGACATGGTGCGCGCCATGCTCTCGGAGTCGCTCATCGGCGTGATCTCGCAGACCCTGTGCAAGACGAAGGACGGCTCGGGGCGCGTCGCCGCGCACGAGATCATGCTCGGCACGCCGGCCATCCGCAACCTGATCCGCGAGAACAAGGTCGCGCAGATGTACAGCTCCATCCAGACCGGCAACAGCATGGGCATGCAGACGCTCGACCAGAACCTCACCGACCTGGTGCGCCGCAATCTCATCTCGCCGTCCGAAGCGCGCAGCCGCGCCAAGACGCCGGAGAACTTCCCCGGTTGAAGCGGCCGATCCGCCGGGCCACCCTTGCCGTGAAGCCATCGCCACAACGCAGGGGATTCGCCGTGGATCGGGGGCAGGACGTCGGCTGGAGCCTTCGATTCGCCGAGGCGCCCATCGAGACGACTCTGCCGGCGGGCAGCTGAGCGCACGGCCGCAACACACTCACGGAGAGACTTCATGGAACGCGACCAGGCATCCAAGTTCGTCAACGATCTGCTGCGGCTGCTGATCGCGCGCACCGGCTCGGACCTGTTCCTCACGGCCGACTTCCCGCCCGCCGTCAAGGTCGACGGGCGGGTCACCAAGGTGTCGCCGCAACCGCTGACGCCGCAGCACACGATCGCGCTGGCCCGCTCGATCATGAACGACAAGCAGGCGGCCGAGTTCGAGCGCACCAAGGAATGCAACTTCGCGATCGCGCCGAGCGGCATCGGACGGTTCCGGGTCAACGCGTTCATGCAGCAGGGCCATGTGGGCCTGGTGCTGCGCACGATTCCCAACACGCTGCCCACCATCGACCTGCTCGGCCTGCCGCAGATCCTGAAGGACGTGGCGTCGAGCAAGCGCGGCCTGGTGATCTTCGTCGGGGCCACCGGCTCGGGCAAGAGCACCTCGCTGGCGGCGATGGTCGATCACCGCAACGAGAACTCCTTCGGCCACATCATCACCATCGAGGACCCGGTGGAGTTCGTGCATCCGCACAAGAACTGCATCGTCACCCAGCGCGAAGTCGGCATCGACACCGACGGCTGGGAAGCCGCGCTCAAGAACACCTTGCGTCAGGCGCCCGACGTGATCCTCATGGGCGAGATCCGCGACCGCGAGACGATGGAACACGCGGTGGCCTTCGCCGAAACCGGGCACCTGTGCATGGCGACCCTGCACGCCAACAGCGCCAACCAAGCCCTGGATCGCATCATCAACTTCTTCCCCGAAGAGCGCCGCGCGCAGTTGCTGATGGACCTGTCGCTCAACCTCAAGTCGCTGGTGTCGCAGCGCCTCTTGCCGCGCCAGGAGGGCAAGGGCCGCGTGGCGGCGGTGGAGATCCTGCTCAACACGCCGCTGATCTCGGAGCTGATCTTCAAGGGCGAAGTCGCCGAGATCAAGGAGATCATGAAGAAGAGCCGCGAGCTCGGCATGCAGACCTTCGACCAGAGCCTCTACGACCTCTACGAAGGCCAGATGGTCACCTACGAAGACGCCCTGCGCAACGCCGACTCGGTCAACGACCTTCGCCTGCAAATCAAGCTCAACAGCCGCCGCGCGCGCAACGCCGACCTCTCCGCCGGCACCGAGCACCTGACCATCGTATAGAGCATCATCCGCTCCTTTAGAACGGCCTCGTTTGGAGGCCGTTCGCTTTACAGGAGACGATGGACCCATGAGCACCCGAACCTACGACCCCACCCCCGCGAGCACCGTGGCCTTCCTCGGCCTGGGCGTGATGGGCGAACCGATGGCCGGCCACCTCGCAGCCGCCGGGCACCGCGTGACCGTCTACAACCGAACCGCCGCCAAGGCGAAGGCCTGGGTGGCCAAGCACGGCGGCGCGACCGCGGCCACGCCGCGCGAGGCGGCCAAGGACGCCGACATCGTGTTCGCCTGCGTCGGCAACGACGCCGACCTGCGCGCCGTGACCCTCGGCGAGGCCGGTGCCTTCGGCGGCATGAAGCCCGGCGCCGTGTTCGTGGACCACACCACCGCCTCGGCGGACATCGCCCGCGAGCTCGACGCGGCGGCCCGCGAGCGCGGCCTCGCTTTCATCGACGCGCCGGTGTCGGGCGGCAACCTCGGCGCCGTCAACGGCGCGCTCACCGTGATGTGCGGCGGCGACGCGGCGGCTTTCGAGCGCATCCGGCCCGTGGCGATGGCCTTCTCCAAGGCGGTCACGCTGCTGGGCGCGGCCGGCTCCGGCCAGCTCGCCAAGATGGTCAACCAGATCGCCATCGCCGGTCTCGTGCAGGGACTCTCCGAAGCCATCGCCTTCGGTCAGAAGGCCGGGCTGGACATGAAGGCGGTGCTCGGCGTGATCGGCAAGGGCGCCGCGCAGAGCTGGCAGATGGACAACCGCGGCCCGACCATGATCGAGGACAAGTTCGACTTCGGTTTCGCGGTGGACTGGATGCGCAAGGACCTGGGGCTGTGCCTTGCGGAGGCTCAGCGCAACGGCGCGCGGCTGCCGGTCACTGCCCTGGTGGACCAGTTCTATGCCGATGTGCAGGCCGACGGCGGCGCACGGCAGGACACCTCGAGCCTGATCCGCCGGCTGCGCTGAGCGCCGGGAACGCGCGGGCCTGGCGCCTCAGCGCGGCGCGGCCGAAGCCGGGGCCGCTGCGGCCTCGCGCGGCGTCCGGCGGGCGAGGTCGTCCTCGCTGATGATCTCGAAGGCCTTGACCACCTTGCGCACGCCGCTCACCCCGCGCGCCAGCTCGACCGCGCGGTTGGCCTCGCGCTCGGTCACCAATCCCATCAGGTAGACCACGCCGTGTTCGGTGACGACCTTGTAGGCGTTGGCGGAGATGTCGCGCGCGTCCACGTAGCTGGCCTTGACCCGGCTGGTGAGCAGCGAGTCGTTGGACATCTCGGCCAGCGAGGGGATCGGCGCGACGGCCAGCTCGTTGAGCGAGGAGCGCACGTTCTCCACGCCCGCGATGGCGGTGCCGACGGCGGCCTTGTCGGCTTCGGTGGGCACCTCGCCGGTGATCAGCACGGTGCGGTTGTAGCTGGTCACGTTGACGTGGCCGCGGTCGCCGACCGTCTCGCGCACGCGCGCCTTGGCCTTGAACTCGATGGTCTGGTCCTCCAGTTGCGTGCCCGAGGTCCGGCGGTCGCTGTAGAGCATGGCGCCGCCGACCATTCCACCCACCGCCAGCGCGGCGCAGCCGCTCAGGGCCGGGGCCAGGGCCGAGGCGACGAGCAGGCCGAGGCACCAGGAGCGCATCGAGGGGCGGTGAGGGCGTTCGGCTTGCGCAGCCGTGGAGGAAGAAACACTGGATGTCATGTGGGGTCCTGATCGCCGAGCAATTGCACATCGACCGCGTCGCACAGGCAGTGCAGCGCGAGGATGTGGACTTCCTGGATGCGTGCCGTGCGCTCGTGCGGCACGCAGATGTGAACGTCCGTCTCCAGCAGCCGCGCGCCGAGCTTGCCGCCGCCGCGGCCCGTGAACGCGATCACCGTCATGTCCTTGTCATGCGCCGCGTCCGCGGCGGCCAGCACGTCGGCCGAATTGCCGCTGGTCGACAGCGCGATCAGCACGTCGCCCGGATTGCCCAGCGCCTGCACCTGCTTGGAGAAGATCTGGTTGAAACCGTAGTCGTTGCCGATGGCGGTGAGGATGGAGCTGTCGGTGGTGAGCGCGATGGCCGCCAGGCCGGGCCGCTCGCGCTCGAAGCGGCCGATGAACTCGGCCGCGAAATGCTGGGCGTCGCTCGCCGAGCCGCCGTTGCCGCAGGCGAGCACCTTGCCGCCGGCGGTGATGCAGCCGAGCACCGCCTGCACGGCGTCGGCGATGGGTTTGCTGAGCACCTCGGCACACTGGTTCTTCAGGTCGGCGCTGTCGAAGAAATGCCGCTGGATGCGCTGTTCAAGCATGCTCACGATGATATGACACGGCTTTCTAGCGGCGGGTTCCGGCGCACCGTCTCGGCCGCCGCGGCGCTGACCCGTGCGTCAGGCAAACGCCGCACGGATCGATCGGCTCACGGCCGCCGCTGCCCATGAGTCATGCCGCATCGAAGGCGGCGGGCAGCCATTCGAGCCGCTCGCCGTCGATCGCCACCACGTCGAAGCGGCATGGCGGCGGCGCCGCATAGCGACGCAGGTAGTGCCGCGCCGCCAGCACCAGGCTGCGCTGCTTGGCGAGCGACACGCTGGCCGCAGCCCCGCCGAAAGCCCGCGCGGCGCGCGTGCGCACCTCCACGAACACCAGCGTGCCGTCGCGCGTGCGCAAGACGAGGTCGATCTCGCCGCCGCGCGCGCTCGGTCCGTGCGCGACTCGATAATTGCGCTCCACCAGCTCGAGGCCGGCGCGCCGCAGATGTGCCAGCGCACGGGCCTCGCCCTCGTCTCCCACCACCTTGGTCGTCAGCATCGATGCCTTGTTGATCCAGCAGGCCGCCGCCAGCGCGGCCGGCGCGCAGCAGTATCCCAAAGGTGCGCTGTACGTCGTGGCCACGCCGATCGGCAACCTGGCCGACATCACGTTGCGCGCCGTTCACGCGCTCGCGCTTGCCGACGCGGTGGCCTGCGAGGACACGCGCGTCAGCGCCGGATTGCTTCGCCACCTGGGACTCGACAAGCCCCTGCTCGCGCTGCACGAGCACAACGAAGCGCAGGCCGCACAGGCGGTGATCGAACGACTGGCCCGCGACGAGCGCGTGGCCTGCATGAGCGACGCAGGCACGCCCGCCGTGAGCGACCCGGGCGCACGGCTCGTGGCGGCCGTGAGGGCCGCCGGACACCGCGTCATTCCGCTGCCGGGAGCCAGCAGCGTGACCACGGCACTGAGCGTCGCGGGCGATGCCGGCGGCACCGGCTTTTCCTTCATCGGCTTCCTGCCTGCGAAGGCGGGAGAGCGCCAAGGTTTGCTGAGCAAGCTGGCGCAGCGCACGCAGACCACCGTGCTGTTCGAAGCGCCGCACCGCATCGCCGCGCTGGCTGTGGCGCTGGCCTCGGCGATGCCCGCGCGCCCAGTGACGCTGTGCCGCGAGCTGAGCAAGCAGTTCGAGAGCATCGCGACGCTGCCCGCCGGCGATCTGCCGGCCTGGCTCGCCGCGGACGCGCACCGCACTCGCGGCGAGTTCGTCCTGGTGCTGCACGCGCAGCCGCGACACGACGACGCGGCGGCGGCGGCCGGCACCGATCGGCTGCTGCGCACCCTGCTCGCCGCGCTGCCCCTGAAGCAAGCGGTCAGCCTCGCCGCCGAGGCGAGCGGCGCGGGGCGCAATGCGCTCTACGAGCGCGCCCTCGCGCTGCGCGATGGGGCCGAACCGCCGCAATCGCGCCGGTAAGGGTTCTCGAAACGCGGGCAAGACCCGCTGCCTAGAATCGGGCCATGATTTCACGCGAACCCACCATAGAGCGACTGGCGGTCGCCCGGCAACTGCTGCTCGAGCCTTTCGGCCTCGATGAAGCCAAGCTGGCAGGCGCACTGCGCGTGATCGGCGAGCACCGCATCGACGACGCCGACCTCTACTTCCAGTACACGCGCAGCGAGGGCTGGAGCCTGGAAGAGGGCATCGTGAAGAGCGGCAGCTTCGGCATCGACCAGGGGGTGGGCGTGCGCGCCGTGGCCGGCGACAAGACCGCCTTCGCCTACAGCGACGACATCTCCGAGGCCGCGCTGCTCGACGCCGCCTGCACGGTGCGCACCATTGCCGCCAGCGGCACGAGCAAGCGGGTCAGGGTGGGTGGCGCCCAACGGCTGGCGGCAAGCCGCGTGCTCTACGCGCCGATGGACCCGATCGCCACGCTCGACAGCTCGCAGAAGGTGGCACTGCTCGAGCGCATGGAGAAGATGGCCCGCGCCAAGGACCCACGGGTCGTTCAGGTGATGGCCGGGCTGGCCGGCGAGTACGACGTGGTGCTCGTGGCCCGCGCCGACGGCACCCTCGCTGCCGATGTGCGCCCGCTGGTTCGCCTGTCGGTCACCGTCATCGCGGAGCAGGGCGGTCGGCGCGAGATGGGTTCGGGCGGCGGCGGCGGACGCTTCGGCCTGGGCTACTTCCACGACGACGTGATCGCCGGCTACGTGGACCAGGCCGTCAACGCGGCGCTCACCAATCTGGAGAGCCGCCCGGCGCCGGCCGGCGAAATGACGGTCGTGCTCGGGCCGGGCTGGCCGGGCATCCTGCTGCACGAGGCCATCGGCCACGGCCTGGAGGGCGACTTCAACCGCAAGGGCTCCAGCGCCTTCGCCGGGCGGGTGGGCCAGCGGGTCGCCGCGAAAGGCGTGACGGTGCTCGACGACGGCACGCTCCCCGACCGGCGCGGCTCGCTCAACGTCGACGACGAAGGCAACCCGAGCCAGCGCAACGTGCTCATCGAGGACGGCATCCTCCAGGGCTACATCCAGGATTCGATGAACGCGCGGCTCATGAAGGTCGCACCCACCGGCAACGGCCGGCGGGAGAGCTACGCGCACGTGCCGATGCCGCGCATGACCAACACCTACATGCTCGGCGGCGACAAGTCCAAGGAAGAGATCGTCGCCTCGATCAAGAAAGGCCTGTACGCCACGAACTTCGGCGGCGGGCAGGTGGACATCACCAGCGGCAAGTTCGTGTTCTCGGCCAGCGAGGCCTTCTGGGTCGAGAACGGGCGGGTGCTCTATCCGGTCAAGGGCGCGACCATCATCGGCAACGGCCCCGACTCTCTGACCCGCGTGAAGATGATCGGCAACGACCTGCAACTCGACACCGGCATCGGCACCTGCGGCAAGGAAGGACAGAGTGTGCCCGTGGGCGTCGGCCAGCCGACCCTGCGCATCGACGGGCTCACCGTCGGGGGGACCGCCTGAGCGGCGAGCCGAAGACGTCGCCGGTGGCAGCCGCATCTGCACCGCTGGGCATCCGCGGGCCGACGCCCGGGCTTTCAGCCGAGGCCCGCGCCGACGCGCTCGGAAATGATCCGCTCGCCCAGGTGACGCTGGCCGACGTGCAGGCCGCCGCCGAGCGGCTGGCCGGGCAGGTGCTGGAGACGCCCTGCGTGGAGTCGAAGACGCTGTCGCAGATCACCGGCGCGCAGGTCTTCCTGAAGTTCGAGAACCTGCAGTTCACCGCCTCGTTCAAGGAGCGCGGCGCGCTCAACAAGCTGCTGTCGCTCGTGGCCGCCCGGGATGCCGGCGCCCCGCTGGCCGGCGTGATCGCGGCCTCGGCAGGCAACCATGCGCAAGGCGTCGCGCACCATGCCCAGCGCCTGGGCCTGCGCGCCGTCATCGTGATGCCGCTCGCCACGCCGGCCGTGAAGGTGGAACGCACGCGCGGCTTCGGCGCCGAAGTGTTGCTGCACGGCGAGCACTTCGACGAGGCGCGCGCCCATGCGCTGCGGCTCGCCGAGGCCGAGGGGCTGGCCTTCGTGCACCCCTTCGACGATCCGCTGGTCATTGCCGGCCAAGGCACCATCGGTTTGGAGATGCTGAGGGCGCAACCCGATCTGGAGACGCTGGTCGTCGCGGTGGGCGGCGGCGGGCTGATCTCCGGGATCGCCACGGTGACGCGCGCGATGAAGCCGGGGCTCGAGATCCTGGGCGTGCAGACCGCCCGCTTTCCGGCGATGGTCAACCTGCTCAAGGGCAGCGCGCACCCGCAAGGAAGGAACACCATCGCCGAGGGCATCGCGGTCGGCGAGCCGGGCCGGCTCACTCGCGAGCTCGTGCGCGAGCTGGTCGACGACCTGGTGCTGGTCGACGAAGACGACATCGAGCAGGCCATCGTCATGCTGCTGGAGATCGAGAAGACGCTGGTCGAAGGCGCGGGCGCGGCCGGCCTGGCCGCCTTGCTGAAGGAGCCGCGGCGCTATGCCGGCAAGCGGGTCGGCCTCGTGCTGTGCGGCGGCAACATCGATCCGCTGCTGCTGGCGGCGATCATCGAGCGCGGCATGGTGCGCGCCGGGAGGCTGACGCGCATTCGCGTCGACGCGCGCGATTCGCCCGGCGTGCTGGCCCGGATCACGGCGCTTGTGGCGCAAGCGGGCGCCAACATCGAGGAGGTGCATCACCAGCGTGCTTTCACCGCGCTGGCGGCGCAGAACGTCGAGGTCGAGCTGGTTCTGCAGACCCGCAACGCGGCGCATGTGGCGGCGCTGATCGCCTCGCTCGAAGGCGAAGGATTCGGCGCCCAGGTTTGCTGAACGGGTCATCTGCAAGGGCGAGGTGCGCAAGATCCGAGGCGGCCCGGCGCCGGCGATGACCCGTGCTACATTCGCGCCCATGCTCCGCAGCGCCTTCTTCTTTGCGTATTTCTGGTTCTCGCACCGCCCCGGCGGAGGAGAGGCCAGCGCCTAAGCAAGAAAGAGCGCCGCCGAATCCCCAACCGCCGGGTCTGTCCCCGGCGGTTTTTTTTCGTCTCTGCCTTTGTCCTCATATCGACTCGTCGCCAGGAGAACCCGATGAATGCCTTGTCCACCAGTGCCCCCGAAGGATGGGCGCCGCCCGCCGACAAGACCAGCCAGACCGATGACGAACGCATCGAAGACGTGATGCCGCTGCCGCCGCCGGAGCACCTGATCCGCTTCTTTCCGGTGCGCGGCACACCCGTCGAAGGGCTGGTCGGCAACACCCGCCGCGCCATTCGCGACATCATGGCCGGCAGCGACGACCGGCTGCTGGTGGTGATGGGCCCGTGCTCGATCCACGACCCGGCGGCCGCGCTCGAGTACGCCCGCAAGCTCAAGGCCGAACGCGACCGCTACGCCGGCACGCTGGAGATCGTGATGCGCGTCTACTTCGAGAAGCCGCGCACCACCGTGGGCTGGAAAGGCCTCATCAACGATCCCTACCTCGACGAGAGCTTTCGCATCGACGAGGGTCTGCGCATCGCCCGCCAGTTGCTGATGGAGATCGGCCGCCTCGGTCTGCCGGCGGGCAGCGAGTTCCTGGACGTCATCTCCCCGCAGTACATCGGCGACCTCATCTCCTGGGGCGCGATCGGCGCGCGCACCACCGAAAGCCAGGTGCACCGCGAACTGGCCTCCGGCCTGAGCGCGCCGATCGGCTTCAAGAACGGGACCGACGGCAACATCCGCATCGCCACCGACGCCATCCAGTCGGCCAGCCGGCCGCACCACTTCCTGTCGGTGCACAAGAACGGGCAGGTCGCCATCGTGGAGACACGCGGCAACTCCGACTGCCACGTCATCCTGCGCGGCGGCAAGGCGCCGAACTACGACGCGGCCAGCGTCGCCGCCGCCTGCGCCGACCTCACGGCCGCCAAGCTGCCGGCCACCCTGATGGTGGATTGCTCGCACGCCAACAGCGCCAAGCAGCACCATCGGCAGGTCGAGGTGGCGCAGGACATCGGCCGACAGATCGCCGGTGGAAGCCGGCAGGTCTTCGGCGTGATGGTCGAGAGCCACCTGAACGCCGGCGCACAGAAGTTCAATGCCGGGCGCGACGATCCGAGCCGGCTGGCTTACGGCCAGAGCATCACCGATGCCTGCCTGGGCTGGGACGATTCGCTCGACGTCCTGGAAACGCTGAGCGATGCGGTCAAGGCGCGGCGCGGCTGAGGCCTCGCGCGATCGGCGGTGCGCCGCGTTCGTGCGGAGCTGCACGCCGACAGGGGCGCCTTGCCGGGCAAGGCCTGCCCGGCAAGGCGGCTCGCCTCAATCGGGCTGGCCTTGCATGCGGGCGCTGTGCCAGTACACGTCGTCACCGCCCAGACCATCGAGGTTGGCGCGGTTGAGCACGCGGGCCAGCACGAACAGCAGATCGCTCAGGCGATTGAGGTACAGGCGCGGCGCGGCGCGTACGCCTTGCGGCTCCGCATGGATCAGTGCGATCAGCGTGCGCTCGGCCCGGCGCGCCACGGTGCGGCTCGCATGCGCCAGCGCGGCGCTGCGCGTGCCGCCCGGCAGGATGAACTCCTGCAGTCGGGGCAGCTTGGCGTTGTGTTCGGCGAGCGCCGCATCCAGCGCCAGTACCGCCTCGTCCTTGAGCAGTGCATAGCCCGGAATCGACAGTTCGCCGCCCAGGTTGAACAGCTCGTGCTGGATATCGACCAGCAGCGCGCGAACCGCCTCGGGCAAGGGTTCGCACAGCAGCACGCCGATGCCCGAATTGAGCTCGTCCACATCGCCCATGGCCTGAACGCGCAGATGATCCTTGGCGACTCGGCTGCCGTCGCCCAGGCCGGTCGTGCCGTCGTCGCCGGTGCGTGTTGCGATCTGCGTCAGTCGATGGGCCATGCGGCGATGCTAGCAGCGCACCCCTGCCCGACATGCGGTGGCCATCGAGGCCCGCTCGAGACGGCCGGCGATACAGCCGCGGGCCTGTGGCGGTGTGCCGATCCGCAAGCCCTGCCCGAAGGGCACGGGCGACGGCTTCCTACAATGGGTCGGCGCGGCACCTGGCCGCGGCTCAGGAGAATCGGCCATGAACGCTCCCGCGCAATGGATGCCCCGGCTGGCCCAACGCCCCCTGCCGCCGGCCATGCTGGAGGCGCTGAAATCGCGCTTCGGTGCCCGCTGCACAACAGCGCAGGCGGTGCGCGAACAGCACGGCCGCGACGAATCGCCGTTCGACGTGCCGCCGCCCGATGCCGTCGCGTACTGCGAGTCCAACGAGGACGTGTGCTTCGTCGTGGCGCTCGCCGACAAGCACGCCGTGCCGGTGATCGCCTACGGCGCCGGCTCCTCCCTCGAAGGTCATCTGCTCGCCGTGCAGGGCGGCGTCAGTCTCGACCTGAGCCGCATGAACCGCGTGCTGCGGGTCGATGCCGAGGACCTGACCGTCACCGTGCAGGCCGGCGTGACGCGCAAGCAGCTCAACGAGCACCTCCGCCATGACGGGCTGTTCTTTCCGATCGACCCCGGCGCAGACGCCTCGCTCGGCGGCATGGCCGCAACGCGCGCCAGCGGCACGAACGCCGTGCGCTACGGCACGATGCGCGAGAACGTGCTTGGCCTCACCGTGGTGACCGCGAACGGCGAGCTCATCCGCACCGGCACGCGCGCGCGCAAGAGCAGCGCGGGCTACGACCTGACGCGGCTCTTCGTCGGCAGCGAAGGCACCCTGGGCGTGATGACCGAGATCACGCTGAAGCTGCACCCGCTGCCCGAAGCGATCAGCGCGGCCGTGTGCACTTTCGCGAGCGTGGACGACGCGGTGCGCACGACCATCGGCATCATCCAGACCGGCGTGCCGATCGCCCGCTGCGAACTGCTCGATGCGCATGCCGTCCGGGCCGTCAACGCTCATGACCGCCTCGGCCTGCGCGAGGCGCCGCTGCTGCTGATGGAGTTCCACGGCAGCCCGCTCGGTGTGAAGGAGCAGGCCGAGACGGTGCAGTCCATCGCCGCCGACTTCGGCGGCACCGATTTCGACTGGGCGACCACGCCGGAAGCGCGCACGCGGCTGTGGACCGCGCGCCATCACGCCTACCTGTCGGCGCTGCAGACCCGGCCGGGATGCCGCGCCGTCACCACCGACACCTGCGTGCCGATCTCCCGCCTGGCCGAGTGCATCGATGAAACGGTGGCCGAGGCCGACGCCAGCGGCCTGCCCTACTTCATCGTCGGCCACGTCGGCGACGGCAACTTCCACGTCGGCTACCTGATCGATCCGCTGCTCCCCGGGGAGCGGGCCACGGCCGAACGGCTCAATTCGCAGCTGGTGGACCGGGCGCTGCGGCTCGAAGGCACCTGCACCGGCGAGCACGGCATCGGGCTGCACAAGATGGGCTTCCTGCTCGACGAAGCCGGCGCGGGCGGCGTGGCGCTGATGCAGAGCATCAAGCGCGCACTCGATCCGAACAACATTCTCAATCCGGGCAAGATCTTCGAGTTGTGAGCCGCGGCGGCGCGCACCGGGCCGCCGGCCCACCTCGGGCAGCGTTCAGTGCCGCGGCGGCGCCACGGTCCAGCGCTTGTCGACTTCGCCGTCGGCGTCCACGCTCTCCAGGTGCGCATCGAAGCCCCACAGCCGCGCCACGTGCTTGAGCACCTCTTGCGTGGCGTCACCCATCGGTCGCGCGTTGTGCTGGGTGTGGCGCAAGGTGAGCGAACGGTCGCCGCGCAGGTTGACGCTCCAGACCTGGATGTCGGGCTCGCGCGAGCCGAGGTCGTACTGGCGCGACAGAGCTTCGCGCAGCTTGCGGTAGCCCGCTTCGTCGTGGATGGCGCTGACTTCGAGTTCCGGCTCGTCGGCATCGTCCCTGATGGCGAAGAGGCGGAACTCGCGCATCAGCCGCGGCGAGAGGTACTGGCCGATGAAGCTTTCGTCCTTGAAGTTGCGCATGGCGTGATCGATCGTCGCCAGCCAGTCGCTGCCCGCAAGCTCGGGGAACCAATGACGGTCTTCCTCGTCAGGGTTCTCGCAGATGCGCTTGATGTCGGTGAACATCGCGAAACCCAGCGCATAGGGGTTGATGCCGCTGTAGCCGGGGTGGTCCACCGGCGGCTGGAACACCACGTTGGTGTGCGACTTGAGCCACTCGATCATCATGCCGTCGCTGAGCAGGCCGTCGTCGTAGAGCGTGTTGAGCAGGGTGTGATGCCAGAAGGTGGCCCAGCCCTCGTTCATGACCTGGGTCTGGCGCTGCGGATAGAAGTACTGCGCCACCTTGCGCACGATGCGCACGATCTCGCGCTGCCAGGGCTCGAGCAGCGGCGCGTTCTTCTCGATGAAGTACAGCAGGTTTTCCTGCGGCTCGGCCGGGAAGCGCTGCGCTTGCGCCTCCTCGACCGACTTGTCGGCCTTGGGCGGCAGGGTGCGCCACAGGTCGTTGATCTGCTGCTGCGCGTAGGCTTCGCGGTCCTCGCGGCGCGTGCGTTCCTGGGCCAGGCTGAGCTTGCTCGGCCGGCGGTAGCGATCGACGCCGTGGTTCATGAGTGCATGACAGGAGTCGAGCGTTTCCTCCACCGCGTTCAGGCCGTGGCGCTCCTCGCATTCGGCGATGTAGTTCTTGGCATAGACGAGGTAGTCGATGATCGACGACGCATCGGTCCACATGCGGAACAGGTAGTTGCCCTTGAAGAAGCTGTTGTGGCCGTAGGCGGCGTGGGCAATCACCAGCGCCTGCATCGCCATCGAGTTCTCCTCCATCAGGTAGCTGATGCAGGGGTTGGAATTGATGACGATCTCGTAGGCCAGGCCCATGTGGCCGCGCCGGTAGTTCTTCTCGGTTGAGATGAACTCCTTGCCGAAGCTCCAGTGCCGGTAGTTGACCGGCATGCCGATCGACGAGTACGCGTCCATCATCTGCTCGGCGGTGATGACCTCGAGCTGGTTGGCGTAGGTGTCCAGGCCATAGCTCCTGGCGGCGGCGCGGATGGCGTCGTGGTACTGCTCGATCAGCTCGAACGTCCAGTCGCTGTGGCTGGGCAGGGGCTGCGATGCGCGTTCGCGCCGGACGATGTCGCGCGCGAACCGCACGCGCTCAGCGGCGCCCGTCTCGGGGCCGTCGAAGAGGTCCGGCGTCGGGTCGGGCGCCGGTTCGATTCGCCTGCTCATGCTGCTGCCCCTTCTTTCCTGAACAGATCGCGGAACACCGGGTAGATCTGCGAGGCCTCGAGCACCTTGCGCATGGCGAAGTGGCGGTGCTGCGCGGCGATCTGCGCGTACTCTTCCCACAGGTTCTGCTCGGGCTCGGCCACCTGGACGTAGGCGAAATGACGCACCAGCGGCAGCAGTTGGTCGGAAACGATCTGCCGGCAGCGGCCGCTGTCGTGGTGCCAGTTGTCGCCGTCGCTCGCCTGCGCGCCGTAGATGTTCCATTCACTGGTCGGGAAGCGCTTGCGGATGATGTCTTCCATCAGCACAAGCGCGCTCGACACCACGGTGCCGCCTGTTTCGGTGGAGTGGAAGAAGCCTTCCTCGTCCACCTCCTGCGCCTGCGTGTGGTGCCGGATGAAGACCAGCTCGATGCGCTCGTAATGGCGGGTGAGAAACAGGTAGAGCAGGATGAAGAAGCGCTTGGAGAGATCCTTGCGCGATTCGTCCATCGAGCCCGACACGTCCATCAGGCAGAACATCACCGCCTTGGTGGTGGGGACCGGCACGCGCACACGGCTGCGGTAACGCAGGTCGATCGGGTCGAGGTAGGGAATGCGCGCCACCTTCTGGCGCAGCAACTCGATCAGGCGCTCGGTCTCGTGAATCTCGCGCTGGCGCATCTCGTGGCCGGGGTCGAGATCGGTCCACTGGTTGTCGGCCCGCGCATGCTGCTTCAGGTGCACGAGATGAGCCTCGAGCTGGCGCAGCTCGCGCCGCGCTTCGGCGCCGAGCGCGATGCGCCGGCCGATCGCGCCGCGCATCGAGCGCACCACGTGCAGGTTGTTCTGCGTGCCGTCGGTGCTGTAGCCGGCACGCTGGGTCTTGTACTCCGGCGTCTCGGCGAGGGTGGTCTTGATCAGATTGGGCAGCGCCAGGTCGTCGAAGAAGACCTGCATGAACTCCTCGCGGCTCAGGTGGAAGACGAAGTCGTCCTCGCCTTCGCCGCTGTCGCTGGCCTGGCTGCCACCTCGGCCGGCCCCGCTTTCGGGGCGCTTGATGCGGTCGCCGCGCACGTACTCGCGGTTGCCCGGATGCACCATCTCCCGCGAGCCGCCCTGGCCGTGGTGGAACACGGGCTCGGAGACGTCGCGCCGCGGCAGCGAGATGTCCTCGCCCTGCTCGATGTCGCGGATGCCGCGTCCGCTGACCGCGCGGCGCACCGCGTCGCGGATCTGGTCCTTGTGGCGGCGCAGGAAGCGCTCGCGGTTGCCGATCGACTTGTTCTTGCCCGCCAGCCGTCGGTCGATGATCTGCTGCAGCGCCATGAAGTGCTCGGTCGCCCCGTCGGTTCAGGAGCTCTTGCGCACGCGCAGGTACCACTCGCACAACAGGCGCACCTGCTTGGGCGTGTAGCCCTTGTCGACCATGCGGTTGACGAAGTCCTCGTGCTTCTTGGCCTCGTCCGCGCTCGCCTTGGCATTGAAGCTGATGACCGGCAGCAGCTCCTCGGTGTTGGAGAACATCTTCTTCTCGATCACCGCGCGCAGCTTCTCGTAGCTGGTCCACAGCGGATTCTTGCCGGCATTGCTGGCGCGCGCGCGCAGCACGAAGTTGACGATCTCGTTGCGAAAGTCCTTGGGGTTGGAAATGCCGGCGGGCTTTTCGATCTTCTCGAGCTCGCCGTTGAGCGAGGCGCGGTCGAAGACCTCGCCGGTGTCGGTGTCGCGGTACTCCTGGTCCTGGATCCAGTAGTCGGCGTAGGTGACGTAGCGGTCGAAGATGTTCTGGCCGTACTCGGAGTAGCTCTCGAGGTAGGCGGTCTGGATCTCCTTGCCGATGAACTCCGCGTAGCGCGTGGACAGGAACTCCTTGATGTAGCCCAGGTACTTCTGCTCCGTCTCGCTCGGGAACTGCTCGCGCTCGATCTGCTGCTCCAGCACGTACATCAGGTGCACCGGGTTGGCGGCCACCTCGGTGCTGTCGAAATTGAAGACCTTGGAAAGGATCTTGAAGGCGAAGCGGGTCGAAACACCGCTCATGCCCTCGTCCACCCCGGCGTAATCGCGGTACTCCTGGTAGCTCTTGGCCTTGGGGTCGGTGTCTTTCAGGCTCTCGCCGTCATAGACCAGCGCCTTGCTGAAGAGCGACGAGTTCTCCGGCTCCTTCAGGCGGGTGAGCACCGAAAACTGCGCCATCATCTTCAGCGTGCCCGGGGCGCACTTGGCTTCGCTGAGCGAGGAGGTGCGGATCAGCTTCTCGTAGATCTTGACCTCTTCGCTCACACGCAGGCAGTAGGGCACCTTGACGATGTAGATGCGGTCGAGGAAGGCTTCGTTGTTCTTGTTGTTCCGGAAGGCCTTCCACTCGCTCTCGTTGCTGTGCGCAAGCACGATGCCGTCGAAGGGAATCGCGCCGAAGCCCTCGGTGCCCTTGTAGTTGCCTTCCTGCGTGGCGGTGAGCAACGGGTGCAGCACCTTGATCGGCGCCTTGAACATCTCCACGAACTCCAGCAGGCCCTGGTTGGCCAGGCACAGGCCGCCCGAGTAGCTGTAGGCGTCCGGGTCGTCCTGGGCATAGGTTTCGAGCTTGCGGATATCGACCTTGCCGACCAGCGAGCTGATGTCCTGGTTGTTCTCGTCGCCCGGCTCGGTCTTGGAGATGCCGACCTGCTTGAGGATGCTCGGCCGGCGCTTGACCACCTTGAACTTGCGGATGTCGCCGCCGTACTCGTCGAGCCGCTTCACGGCCCAGGGCGAGAGGATGCGGTTGAGGTAGCGGCGGGGGATGTCGTATTCCTTCTCGAGGGTGGCGCCGTCCTCGATCGCGTCGAACAGCCCCAGGGGCGATTCGTTCACGGGAGACCCCTTGATCGCGTAGAACGGCACGTCCTGCATGAGCTGCTTGAGCCGCTCGGCGATCGAACTCTTGCCGCCGCCCACCGGACCGAGCAGGTAGAGGATCTGCTTGCGCTCTTCCAGCCCCTGCGCGGCATGGCGGAAGTAGGAAACGACCTGCTCGATCGCGTCTTCCATGCCGTAAAACTCGGCAAAGGCCGGGTAGCGCTTGATGACCTTGTTGGCGAAAAGTCGCGACATGCGCGGCTCGTTGCGCGTGTCCAGCAGCTCGGGCTCGCCGATCGCCTCGAGCATGCGCTCGGCGGCGGTGGCGTAGGCCGTCGAGTCGCGCTTGCAGATGTCGAGGTATTCCTCGAGCGTGAATTCCTCTTCGCGGCTGCGCTCGTAGCGGGCAGCAAAGCTCGTGATCACGTCCATCGCGTCCTCCAATTCAGTCTCGGGAGGCGGCGTCGCCACTGGGCTGGCCGGAGTCGGGCCACGGTGCAGCGCTGCCTTCGTATCGTCACTCTATCGGTCCCACGATCTTGCGCGCGTTTCCCATCGGTCCGATGCGCGGAGAACGCTGCCTTTTTACCCGCATGTCGCGTCGATGAAGATGGCACCGGGCCGCGCTTCGCACTGTGCAATTAGCATGCCCCTTTCGTGCCCCGAGCGCCACGCCGCCGTAGGAGCCCGTGCGCGTGTGTGTGGTTCCGCTCGATCGGCGTGCACCCTCCTCGTTCGACAGGCAGAGCGCGTATGCGCTGCGCCGGTGACAGCCGCCGACTGCGGGGAGACCACGCGATCGTTCTCGTGCAGTCGCGACGCCGTGCCCGCGCGCACGCATCCGCGTGAAGTTTTGTTGCGTGCGGCGCACTGGCTCCGACACGACCGTCAACCGCGCTGGGGGCCTGTTAACGCTACGGGAGGGCTCGCGTGACCCAGTAACAGGCCCTAGGCCGCTTGCGCGCCCCGGAGCCTGTCGAGCAGGCCGCCGAGCTCGTCGAGCGAGCCGAACGCGATGGCCACTTCACCCTGCTCGCCGCGGCCTGCGCGCTTCTTCAACCGGATCTCCACGGCAGCGGTCAGCAGATCGGCAAGTTCTTCCTCCAGCCGGGCGATGTCGCGCGACTTCGACGGCAAGGCCTGCCGCAGCACCTGCCGGCCGTTCGCCGAGGTCGCCGTCCGCGTGACCAGCCGCTCGGCATCGCGCACGCTGAGCTTGCGTGCAACGATCTCCGTCGCCGTGGTGATCTGCTGCGCTTTCTCCAGCCCGAGCAACGCACGCGCATGACCCATGTCGAGGTCGCCGGCCATCAGCAACTGCTGCACCGGCTCGGCGAGGTTGAGCAGGCGCAACAGGTTGCTCGCCGCGCTGCGCGAGCGGCCGACCGCCTGCGCCGCGAGTTCGTGGGTCATGCCGAACTCGTCCGTCAGGCGCCGAAGCCCTTGCGCCTCTTCCAGCGGATTGAGGTCCTCGCGCTGCATGTTCTCGATCAGCGCCATGACCGCCGCCGATTCGTCGGGCACCTCGCGCACCAGCACCGGCACTTCGGACAAGCCGGCTAGCCTGGCCGCGCGCACACGGCGTTCGCCAGCAATGATCTCGAACACCTGGGAGCGAGCGCCAACTACGGCTGTAGGCTCTGCGCCTTCTTCTGTCGGCCGCTCCACGGGCCGTACCAGCACGGGCTGCATGACGCCCTGCGACTTGATGCTCTCGGCGAGTTCGTACAAGGAGCTCTCGTCCATGTGCGTACGCGGCTGGTACTTGCCCGGCCGCAACTGATCGATCCTGAGCGTCGTCGGCAGCGCGCCGCCGGGGGCGGGTTCCGGTCGGTCCTGCACCTTGGGGCCGAGCAGCGCCTCGAGGCCGAGGCCGAGGCCCTTGGGTTTTTTCGTCGCCATGGCAGTCACTCTCGTTGAAGGTCTTGAAGCAGCGCCAGTCCTTGCGGCCAGTCGCCCAGAGCCGAGTCGGCATTGAGGTGCCCGTTCGGGCCGGCGAGCACGAAGGCGGCACCCCAGTCCCGGCTCATGCCGGCGGCCCGCTCCGCCGAGCAGTAGGGGTCGTCGCTGCTGGCCACGACGGTGGCGCGAAACGGCAGCCGATCGCGGACGATGGGCCGCCAGGTGTGGAGCTGCGGCGGCATGTCGGCGCGCTCGGTGTCGGGCGGCGCGACGAGCAGCGCGGCCCGGACCTGCGCCCGGCGACTGGAATGCGCGGCCCAGGCGGCCACGAGGTGGCAGCCCAGGCTGTGCGCCACCAGCACGGCCGGCGCGGGGTCGGACGACAGCACGTCTTCGAGCCGCGCCATCCAGTCGCCTCGGCGGGGCAGCATCCAGTCGTGCTGTTCCACGCGCTGCACGCCGTGGTGGCGCTCCCAGTGCGATTGCCAGTGCCCGGCGCCCGAGCCTTGCCAGCCGGGCAGGCTCAGTATGCGCATCGGGCCCTCCCGAGGACGCCGTCCGCGCCTGCTTGCGGCGGGCGGCGCCCGCTCGGCTCGAGCCGGAAAGCCGTGCCCTTCATGAGCGCACACCCCGTAGCGCCTGTGGGTCGCGGCTGCGGTAATGGTAGGCATAGGCGTCCACGAAGCCGAGCCGGGCGTAGACCGAACGGGCCGGGTGGTTGTCGGCATCGACCTGCAGGTAGGCGCAGCGCGCCCCGCGCTCGCGGGCCTGCTGCAGCAGGTGCACGCACAGCCCCCTCGCCAAGCCGGTGCCGCGTTGTGCAGGCAGCGTGAACACGTCGTAGAGCCCCACCAGTTCGTCTTCCAGGGCGGACTGTCCGCAGGCGAGCAATCGGCCACCGCGCTTGAGAAGCAGGCCCCGGTAGGCCGCGGGCGACTCGCGCAGGCGTTGCGCGTGCGCCTGGCGCTGCGCCAGCGGGGAGCCGCGCAGATTGCCGACCGCCTCGGCGAACGCGCCATGGCCGGGCGTCTCCAGTTCGCAGTCGGGCGGCAGGGAGGGTTCGTCCAGGTCATCGAGACCTTCTCGGACCATGACACGCGTGTCGTCGAAAGCCTCGAAGCCGCGCGCCTGAAGCAGCGCATCGAGCGTGGCCGGCTGCGTGAAAGGCGTGATGCGCACGATGAAGGGCAGCCCCGCGCGCTCGAACACGGCCTGCGCGCGCGACAGCAGTTCGGGCAGCGGCAGCCGGCCGACCCCCAGCGCATTGACGCAGCGCGCACGCTTGGCCTTGCCGGGCGAGAGCCGCAGGATCCAACCTCCCAGGACGCGCTGCTCGGGCGGCGCGGAGGCGTTCAGCCCGGCGTCCTCGATACGCGCCAGCAGCCGCGCGTCGAAAGCCGGCGACAGGCCGGCCGAGCCGGGGCTCGAAAAGTGAGGCGACGCGTGGACGAGCATCGGCACGGCGCTCAACGCAGGGCTTCGATGCGCACGACCATCTCCCGCGCGAACTCCACGAACGCCTGCGCACCCTTGGACGGCGGATCGAACACCACGCCCGGCAAGCCGTAGCTCGGCGCCTCGGCCAGACGAACGTTGCGGGGAATGACCGTGTTGAACACCTTGTCGCCGAAATGCGACCGGAGTTGCTCGCTGACCTGTTGCTGCAGCGTGATGCGTGCGTCGAACATGACGCGCAGCAGGCCGATGATCTGGAGGTCGGGATTGAGGTTGGCGTGCACCTGCTTGATGGTGTTGACGAGGTCCGACAGTCCCTCCAGCGCGAAGTACTCGCATTGCATGGGCACGACCACGCCATGTGCCGAGCACAAGCCGTTGAGCGTGAGCAAGCTCAATGAGGGCGGGCAATCGATCAGCACGAAGTCATAGTCGCTTTCCACTGCCTCCAGCGTCGCCTTGAGGCGCTCGTTTCGCCGCTCCAGATGAACCAGTTCCACCTCGGCGCCCGCGAGCTCCCGGTTCGCCCCCAGAACGTCGTAGCCGGCCTTCTCGCTGCGCCGGCGGGCCTCGGCGATGGAAGCGGATTCGAGCAGCACGTCGTACACGGTCAGCTCCAGGGTGCGCTTGTCGATGCCGGATCCCATGGTGGCGTTGCCCTGCGGGTCGAGGTCCACCAGCAGCACGCGCTGCCCGATCTGGGCGAGACCGGCGGCCAGGTTGACGCTGGTGGTGGTCTTGCCGACGCCACCCTTCTGGTTGGCAACGCAAAAGATCTTGGCCATGGGCATCAGGGTGACAGGGTGGGTATGCGCAAGGCCTTCGCGGCACGCTGCAGGGGCACATCGAGCGTCGCCAAGGGTAACTGGCGGCGCAGGGCCAGATCGAGATAAGTCGCGTGCTGGACAGACAGGCTTGTTTCCTGGGCCAGGAGCAGCACATCGTGGCGAGCGCGCTCCGGTGCGGCGGCATCGGTCTGGATCGGCAGACGGTCGAGCAGATCGCCCAACAGGCGCAACTCGGTCGATTCAACCAGGCCGCGTCGTTGGGCCGCCAACAGCGCGGCGGCGACTTCGGTGTGCCAGAGCATCGGCACCACCACGCCGCTTTCCGAGGCCTGATCGAGCAAGCGCTCGCCGAAGGCCTCGTGCTCGTCGGCGAAGCACCATGTCAGCGCTGCGGAAGCGTCCAGGACGAAGGCGCTCACTTACTTGCGGCCTTCGTCGAGGAGCTCGCGCGAAGTGTGAACGCCGAGGGGGTGAGTCCGGCGGAACCGCCGCAACTGCTCGATCAGCCCCGAGGCTCCCGCTCCCGTTGGCGCCGAGGGAAGCAGGCGCGCCACCGGTCTGCCGTGGCGGGTGATCACGATCTCCTCGCCGCGCTCGACGCGCTCGAGCAAGGCCGACAGATGGGTTTTGGCCTCGAACGCGCCGATGAATGCAGTCACATTCAAACCAGAAGTTGGTCTGGTTGTATTTTCTGGTTTGAACCGAGGCCGCGTCAAGCGAGGTTTCCGCTTGCAGCCGAAGGGGCGCAACTCAGGACGGAGCAGCTCGCTTGCGCATCCAGACGATGCAACGTTCTGCATTCAAGCCTGGAACATCCAGCGGTTCCACGTGAAACACCTCGAAGGCCCGAGAAAGCTGCTCGATCTCGTCGGTCGGCAGCTTTCCTTTCATCGCCATCCATATCCCGTCAGGCGCAAGCAAAGAAGCCGTTGAGGTCGCAAAGTCGTCGAGCGAAGCGAAAGCGCGCGACGCGATGACCCTCCAAGGCAGAGGCTTGAGCGCCTCGACCCGGCCATGCACCGCCGCGAAATCCGGCAGAGCCAGCTCCGCACCGACCTGCCGCACGAAACCGGCCTTCTTGCCGACGGCATCCACGCAAGTGACCGTGATCTCGGGACAAGCCACCGCGATCGCAACGCCCGGCAAGCCGGCGCCACTCCCGACATCGAGCAAGGGAACGCGGTCGCTCCACTGGCATTCGACCAGGCGTCGCTTCAAGGGAGCCACGACAGCCAGGCTGTCGAAGACGTGTTGCGTCAGCATCTGCGCCGGCTCCCGCACCGCGGTCAGGTTGTAGACCCGATTCCATTGCTCGATCAACGCAAGGTGTCGAAGCAGAGCGGCTTGCTGAGAGGGTTCGAGCGGCACCTCCAGGCGGCGAAGACCCTCTTCCAGCTTCGAGGCGAGCTCACCTTCTGGGGCAAAGCTCATGCAGGAATGTCCACGCCACCCGGCTCCATCACCGCAGCGCCGCTCAATCGCCCCTTTTTCAAGTGCACAAGCAGCAGCGAAATGGCGGCTGGCGTGACGCCCGCAATGCGTGACGCCTGCCCCAAAGTTGGGGGCCGCTGTGCCTGCAAGATCTGACGAATCTCATGGCTCAAGGCCTTGACCTCGCGGTAATCCAGTTGCGCCGGCAGAGGGAGGTGCTCGTAGTGCGCCGCGCGATCGACTTCCTGCTTCTGCTTGTCGATGTAGCCGGCGTACTTCGTCGAAACCTCGACCTGCTCGATCACCGCATCGGCCAACCCGGAGCCAAGCTCGTTCCGCAGATCACCGCGCGACGGCGCCGCCTCGCCCAGCCGGGCGATCCGGCCCACTTGCTCCAACACATCGAAGTCGATGCCGGGGCGACGAAGCAGGTCGATCAGCGCGTACTCATGCTCCAGCGCCTTGCCGAGCAGCCGCTGCGCATCGTCAGCCGGCAGCAGTCGAGGGCTCACCCAGGCCGACCGCAAACGCTGTGTTTCACGTGAAACAGCCTCGCGCTTTCGGTTGAATGCCGCCCAGCGGCCCTCATCGATCAAGCCCAGGCGACGAGCCGTTTCAGTCAACCGAACGTCGGCGTTGTCCTCGCGGAGCTGAAGCCGAAACTCGGCGCGGCTCGTGAACATGCGGTACGGCTCCGTAACGCCTTTGGTCACCAAGTCATCCACCAGCACGCCCAGGTAAGCCTCATGGCGCGCAGGGATCCAGGCATCACGTTCGCGGGCACGGAGCGCCGCATTCACGCCGGCGTGCAAACCCTGAGCGGCAGCCTCTTCATACCCCGTCGTGCCATTGATCTGGCCCGCAAAGAACAAGCCGCCGATGCTGCGCGTCTCGAAACTCGACTTGAGCGCGCGGGGGTCGAAATAGTCGTACTCGATCGCGTACCCTGGCCGAAGAATGTGTGCCTGTTCCAACCCGGCCATCGAGCGAACCGCCTGGAGCTGGATGTCGAACGGCAAGGACGTCGAGATGCCATTCGGATAGAACTCGTTGGTCGTGAGTCCCTCCGGCTCGAGAAAGATCTGATGGCTGCCCTTGTCGGCAAAGCGATTCACCTTGTCTTCGATGCTCGGGCAGTAGCGCGGTCCCACACCCTCGATGTCGCCGGTGAACATGGGGCTGCGGTCAAAGCCGCTTCGAATGATCTCGTGGGTGCGCTCGTTGGTCTCGGTGATCCAGCAGGAAATCTGCTGTGGATGCATCTCCGCGCTTCCCATGAAGCTGAACACCGGAACACTCCCTTTGCCCTTCGCGGGCACCAACACGCCATCTCCCGCTTGCTCCGTCAAACACTGGAAATCGATCGTGCGACCATCGATGCGAGGCGGCGTGCCGGTCTTCAGTCGCCCCTGCGGGAGGTTCAACTCCTTGAGCCTTGCCGACAAGCTCGCTGCCGGCGGATCGCCTGCGCGCCCAGCGCTGTAGTTCTGGAGACCCACGTGGATCTTGCCGTCCAAAAACGTACCCGCCGTCAGCACGACGGTCCTTGAACGAAAGCAAATACCCACTTGCGTGACAGCGCCTGTAACGCGGTCGCCTTCCACGAGCAGATCATCGACAGCTTGCTGAAAAAGCCACAAGTTCGGCTGATTCTCGAGCCGCCTGCGGATCGCCGCCTTGTACAAGAGCCGATCCGCCTGCGCGCGCGTGGCCCGCACGGCCGGTCCCTTCGATCCGTTGAGAATACGGAAGTGAATACCCGCTTCATCCGTGGCAAGCGCCATCGCACCGCCCAACGCGTCAATCTCCTTCACGAGGTGGCCCTTGCCGATGCCGCCGATCGAGGGGTTGCAGCTCATCTGGCCGAGCGTCTCGATGTTGTGCGTGAGAAGCAGCGTCGCACAGCCCATGCGCGCGGCGGCGAGCGCCGCTTCCGTGCCCGCATGGCCGCCGCCGACGACGATGACATCGAACTGCTGTGGATAGAACATCGGAAACCTTCTCGCCCGCACTTCGAGCGGACATGCGCCTGGCCCGCGATCCGGAGCAAGCCCAAGGATTCGCCGCGAACGCCGGCTCAGGCCGGAGCCGCTGGCCGTAAGCTCAAATTTTAAGCAGCCTGTCCCCCTTGCGCCGGCGCAGGCCCAAGCCTCCTCCGCGCATCGACGAGCACTGCGACGCCGCCCGCTTACTGCCGGCCACAATCCCCCGCATGCACTGCCGCCCCGCCTGCGCCGCCTGCTGCATCGCGCCGTCGATCTCCACCCCCCTGCCCGGCCACCCGAACGGCAAGCCGGCGGGCGTGAGGTGCGCCCAGCTCGACGACGCTTTGCGTTGCCGACTGTTCGGGCGCCCGCAACGCCCTGCCGTCTGTGCCTCGCTGCGGCCCAGCCGGGAGATGTGCGGCGAAACACGCGAACAGGCGATGCGCTGGCTCGGCTGGCTGGAGCAGGCCACCACCAGCCCACCCGCATGAGCGCACCCTTTTCGCTCGATGGCCACGTCGCCCTCGTCACGGGGGCCGCCCGCGGACTCGGCTTCGAGATCGCCAAGGGCCTCGCTGCCGCCGGCTCGCACGTGCTGCTCAACGGCCGCGCCCCCGCCGCGCTGGCCGCGGCGCAGGCGCGGCTGCGGGCAGAGCTGCCGCGGGCCGACGTGGAGATCCTGGCCTTCGACATTGCCGACCCCCAGGCACTGGACAAGGCTTTCGCACGCATCGAGCTCAGCCCCGGCCGCCTGGACATCCTGGTGAACAACGTCGGCCAGCGCGACCGGCGCGCCCTCGACGCCTTCACGCTCGACGAAGTGCGCGGCCTGCTGGAGGTCAACCTCGTGGCACCGTTCGAACTCGCACGCCGCGCCGCGCGGCTCATGGGCCGTGCTCCCGGCACCTGCAGCGGTCGCATCGTCAACCTGACCTCCATCGCGGGGCCGATCGCGCGCGAAGGCGACGCGGCCTACACCGCCGCGAAAGGCGGGCTCGACGCGCTCACCCGCGCGCTCGCCGCCGAGCTCGGCCCGCGCGGCATCACCGTCAACGCGGTGGCGCCCGGCTTTTTCGCGACCGAGACCAACGCCTCGCTGGCCGCCGACCCCCGCACGCTCGACTGGCTGCGCCAGCGAAGCTCCCTCAAACGCGTCGGCCAGCCGCCGGAAATCGCCGGCGCGGTGGTGTTTCTCGCCTCACCGGCGGCGAGCTACATCACCGGGCACACCCTCGCCGTCGATGGCGGCTATCTGGCGCACTTCTGAAGCTCAGAGGGGCCAGCCGGCACCGGTTCACGCCACGGCTCGCTGCGCTTCCGCCAGCGCGCGCAGGAACTCCAACCGCCACCAGTGCACGTCCTGCTCGCGAATGCGCGCGAGCAGCGCCTGATGGCGCTCGCGGCGCTCGCCCAGCGGCATGCGCAGCGCGCGCTGCACAGCGTCTGCCGTGGCCCCGGTGTCGTAGGGATTCACCAGCAGGGCCTCGCGCAACTGCTCCGCCGAGCCGGCAAACCGCGAGAGCACGAGCACGCCCGGATCCTTTGCATCCTGGGCGGCGATGAACTCCTTGGCGACCAGGTTCATCCCGTCGCGCAGCGGCGTGACCAGCGCCACGCGCCCGGCGCGGTACAGGCCCGGCAGGCGGCGGCGCGCGAGCGTGCGGTGGATGTAGCGCACCGGCATCCAGTCGAGTTCGCCGAACTCGCCGTTGATCTCGCCCGACAGGCCTTCGAGCTCGCGGCGGATGTCGGCGTAGGCGTTCAAACCCTCCCGCGTCGGCGTGGCAACCTGGATCAGCGTGGCGCTCTTGAGGTTCTCGGGATAGTTGGCGAGCAGGCGGCGGAACGCCCGCAGGCGCTGCGGAATGCCCTTGCTGTAGTCGAGCCGGTCCACGCCGATCAGCAACTGGCGCTTGGCGTACTGCTCGCGCAGCGTGTCGCGCGTTTCCATGGATTCGGCCGTGTCGCCCAGGGCGGCGAACTCGTTCACGTCGATGCCGATCGGGAAGGCGCGCGCGCGAACCTGCCGGTCGAAGGCGCGGTAATGATCGGCGCCCAACTGCTCCGCGCCGGCCTCGGCCTTCACGTAGCGCGAAAAATGCTCGACGTCGGCTTCGCTCTGCAGGCCGACCAGATCGTAGGCGAACAGCGAGCGCATCAGCCATTCGTGCGCCGGGATCGCGGCGAGGATCAGCGGCGGCGGCAGCGGAATGTGCAGAAAGAAGCCGATCCGCTGGTTGCAGCCGGCCGCGCGCAACTCGGCGGCCAGCGGAATGAGGTGGTAGTCGTGGATCCAGATGATGTCGGTGGGCCGCAGCAAGCTGATGAGCTTGCGCGCGAAGAGCCGGTTGACCCGCTGGTAGCCCTCGAAGAAGCCGGCCTCGAAGTCCGCGAGGTCCAGCCGGTAGTGAAAGACCGGCCACAGCACGCGGTTGGAGTAGCCCTCGTAGTAGGCCTCGTGGTCCGCGGCGTTGAGATCCATCGTCGCCAGCGTCACCTTGCCGGACTGCTGCGAATGCATGGCGCCGCTGTCACCTCCCGAGGTGACCTTGCCGCTCCAGCCGAACCACAGGCCCCCGGTCGCGGCCAGCGCGTCGCCCATGGCCACTGCCAGCCCGCCGGCCGCCGGCTTGCGGGGATCGCCGACCCGGTTGGACACCACCACCAGCCTGCCAGTCATCGCCCCTCCTCGGTGCTCAGATCACGGAATCCCACGGCGCCGACAAGCGCACCGCGGCATTGATCACGCCGACCATCGAATAGGTTTGCGGAAAGTTGCCCCACAACTCCCCCGTGCGCGGATCGGTGTCCTCCGAGAGCAGGCCGAGCGGATTGCGCGCCGCCAGCATGGCCTCGAAGATCGCCCGCGCCTGATCCCGGCGGCCGATGCGGGCCAGCGCGTCGATGCGCCAGAACGCGCAGATGTTGAAGGCGGTCTCGGGCTTGCCGAAATCGTCCGCGGCCTCGTAGCGGCGCATGTAGGGCCCGTCGCACAGACTGGCTTCCAGCGCGTCGACCGTGGCAATGAAGCGCGGGTCGCGCGGATCGATGAAGCCCACCTCGGCCATCAGCAGCACGCTGGCGTCGAGGTCGCTGCCGCCCAGGCTCTCGGCGAAGGCCTGACGGCGTTCGCTCCAGGCCTCGCGCAGGACGCGTTCGCGGATCACGTCGGCGCGTTGCCGCCAGTGCAGGGCGCGCGCCGGCAGCGCCAGCGCCACGGCGATCTTCGCCAGCCGGTCGCAGGCGGCCCAGCTCATCAAGGCCGAAGAGGTGTGCACGCGGGCGCGCGTGCGCAGCTCCCACATGCCTGCATCGGGCTGATCGTGGGTCGCCCAGGCGCGTTCGCCCACCGCCTCGAGCAGGGCGAAGTCGCCCGCGTCGGCGCGCCGGAAAAGCCGGCGGTCGTGGAAGGACTGCGCGGCGCCGAGGATCACGTTGCCGTAGACGTCGTGCTGGAAATGCTCCTGGGCCTGGTTGCCGACCCGAACCGGACCCATGCCCCGGTAGCCGCGCAGGTGATCGAGCTGCACTTCGGGCAAGGCCTTCTCCAGCCCGATGCCGTACAGCGGCTGGATGTGCCCGCCGGCCGCCTCGCGAACCACGTTGTGCAGCCAGCGCAGGTAATCCTCCATCGTGCCGACTTCGGACAGACTGTTGAGCGCGCGCACCACGAAGAAGGCGTCGCGCAGCCAGCAATAGCGGTAGTCCCAGTTGCGCTGGCTGTTCGGCGCCTCGGGAATGCTCGTCGTCATGGCGGCGACGATGGCGCCGGTTTCCTCGAACAGGCACATCTTGAGCGTGATGGCGGCGCGGATCACGGCAGCCTGCCACTCCAGCGGCAGCGCCAGCGCGCGCGTCCAGCTGCGCCAGTAGTGCGCCGTCTGCTCTTCGAACTCGCGCGCCACCTCGGCCACGCCGCGCTCGACCGTCTCGTCGGGCCCCAGCAGCATGTTGAGCGGCCCGGGCAGCGAGAACCAGGTTTCGGCCTCGATGTAGGTGATCGGCGCATCGGTCGTCAGGCGCAAGGTGCCGGTCGGGCCACAGTAGCGCAGGTGATGGCCGCCGCGCGTGATCTGCGGCACCGTGCGACCCCATTCGGCCATCGGTCGCATGCTGATGCGGATACGCGGATGGCCGTGCACCGGCTGCACGCGCCGCACCAGCACGGCCGGCCGGAACGGGCGGTTGCGCGTGAAGAAGCGCGGCGCGAAATCGACCACCTCGATCGCGTCGCCGCCGCGGCCGATCAGCCGCGTGCGCAGGATCGCCGTGCCTTCGTCGTAGGACTGCTCGCTGCGTTCGAAGTCCTCGATCTCGATCGCCCAGCTCCCGTCGGCCGGCCAGCCCTTCGGGTCGGACAGCAGCGCGTGGAACACCGGGTCGCCGTCGAAGCGCGGCAGGCAGCACCAGACGATGCGCGCCTGCGCATCGATCAGCGCGCTGATGGAACAGTTGCCGACGAGACCGAGTTCGAGCGAGCTGCCGGCGGGCCTCATCGGCACACCTTGCGCAGCCGCGTCGCTCCGTCGCGCGGCAGGTCACCGGCAGCGGCGAACCAGGCGCGCGTGCCGCCGTAGGGGCCCTGCGGCTTCATGCGGCGCTTTGCGTCGCAACCGCCTGCGGCCACTGCGCCAGGGCCGACGCCAGCCAGACCCGCACCGCATCGGGGTCGGCCAGACGGTGCAAGGCGCCGCTGGGCCCGGGACCGACCTTGACGCCGGCGCCGCCGACCGCCTGCACCGCGGTGAAACCGTCTTCGTCGGTCGCGTCGTCGCCGATGAACAGCGGCACCCGGCCGGCGAAGGCCTCGCTTTCCATGAACTCGATCACCGCATGCGCCTTGGTGGCCCGCTTGGGCTTGACCTCGACCACGCACTTTCCGAGCAGCACGGTCCAGTCGTCCTGGTGCGGCCGTACCGCTGCCAGCAGCGTCTGCTGGCAAACGTCGCCCAGGTGCGGGGCTTCGCGGTAATGCAAGGCCAGGGCCGAGGGCTTGCGCTCGAGCCGCAGCTCCGGGTAGCGCGCGACCACGCGCTCCACCGTGTAGAGCACGTCGGGGGGCGGCGCGCCGGCCTGCACGCGCGTGCGCCCTTCGGTGTCGCGCCGCTCCACGCCATGCACGCCGGCTGCGGGCAACTGCAGCGGCGCAAGGAAAGCATCGAGCTCGCTCAGCGGGCGCCCGCTGATGATCGCCACCGCGCCGCTCAGGCGGGTCTGCAACTCGCGCAGCGCCGGTACCAGCCAGGGGCCGACCTGCACGTCCTGCGGCCGCATCGCGATGGACACGAGCGTGCCGTCGAAATCGAGGAAGAGCGCGCAGCCGGAATGCAAGCGCGGCATCGGATCGGCCGCCGGATGCGGCGTGAGCAGTGCGTCGTCGTTCACAGCGCGCACCATAGCAAACCCCCGGCCGGCCTGGCACGCATGGCGCCGAATGTCACACCGCGAGCGTGCGTCGGCGCACCGCTGCGCGGCGCGCGAGGCTCGCCCGTCAGGACGCCGTTTCGGACTGCGCGGCCTGAGGCACGCTGCGGAGATCCTGCGACACCCGCCCGCCCTGCAGCACGATCACTCGCGCTGCGGCGGCGATGGTTTCGGGGCGATGGGCGACGATCACGCGGGTGATGTCGAGCCCGCGGATCGCCTGGTTGACGAGCCGTTCGCGATCGACGTCGAGCGCGCTGGTCGCCTCGTCGAGGAAGAGGATGTGCGGGCGCTTGTAGAGCGCGCGCGCCAGCAGGACGCGCTGCTTTTGTCCGCCCGACAGGCTCGCGCCCATGTCGCCGATGAGGGTGTGGTAGCCCATGGGCAGCGCCTCGATCTCGTCGTGAACGCAGGCCAGGCGCGCGCATTCCTCGACGCGCTCGGTGTCCGTCTGCACGTCGAAGAAAGCGATGTTGTCGGCGATCGAGCCGCCGAAGAGCTGGTCGTCCTGCATGACCGTGCCGATCATGTTGCGCCAGCTCGCCAGGCCGAGTCGGCCGAGCGGCACGCCGCCGATGCGGATCTCGCCGCCCTGCGGCGCGTGGATGCCGAGCATCAGCTTGAGCAGGGTGGTCTTGCCGCAGCCCGAGGGACCGACGATGGCGACCGACTCGCCCGGCTCGATCACCAGGCTGGCGCCCTCGAGCACGTCGGGCTCGGTGTCGGCGTAGCGAAAGCTGACGTCGTCCACCTCGATGCGCGGCGCCGGCTCGTGCCGTGCGCGCTGCGTCTCGGGCTCGACCTCCGGCGCGGTGAGAACGATGTCGGCCAGGCGCTCGCCCTGCAGCCGCAGCATCTTGAGTTCGACGACCTTGTCGATCAACCCGGCCACGCGTTGCGCGAACTGCTCCTTGAACGCAAGGAAGGCGAACAGCATGCCCACGGTGAAGAGCCCGTCCATGACGAGCAGCGCCCCGACACCGATGACGGCGATGCGCTCCAGCCCGAACACCAGCTTGTTGGCGACCCCGAAGGCGAGGTCGAGCTTCTTGGTGGCGATGTCGGCGTTCATGGCATCGACCACCAGGTTCATGAAACGGGCTCGCCTCTCGTCCTGCCGGTTGAAGAGCTTGATCGCCTGCACGCCGCGCAAGGATTCGAGGAAGTGCGTGGACCGCTTGGCTTCGTGGACGATCGCCTCCTCCGTGGCGTCGCGCAGCGGCCGAAAGAACGCCCAGCGCAGCAGCGCGTACAGGCCCACGGCGCCGAGCGCGATGCCGGTCAGCAGGCCGCTGTAGACCCACATCATCGCCAGCGTGACCACGACCAGCAGGCCGTCGAGCACCGCCTCGATGAAGCTGGTGGTCAGCGTTTCCTGGATCTTCTGGATCGCGCCGAAGCGCGACATCACGTCCCCGGCATGGCGCTTCTCGAACCACGCGACCGGCAGGCGCATGAGGTGCGCGAACACGTTGCCCAGCCACTGCAGGTTGAGCGTGCTCGACAGGTACAGCACCGCCCAGGAGCGCAGCGCCCCCGTGGCGACCTGCAGGCCCATCAGGAGGCCGAAGCCGATGACCAGCGTGACGAGCAGGTCGCGGTCGCCGCTTAGCAAGGCGCCATCGACCACCCACTGCAGCAGGAAAGGCGCCAGCAGCATGAAGAACTCGAGCGCCAGCGCCAGCACGAAGATCTGCGTGAGTGAGCGCTTCAGGCCGCGCACCGGCCCGAGCAGTTGCTTCAGGCCGACGTGCTGGCGCTGCGTCTTCGCCTCGAAGCCGGCGCCCGGCAGCAGTTCGAGCACCACGCCGGTGAAGTGCCGCGACAACTCGTCCGCCGACAGCTTGCGGATGCCGCGCGCCGGGTCGTGGATCGTCGCCGCCCACCCGCCGCCACGCTCGCGCCTCACCTCGCTCAGCACGACGAAGTGATTCAGATCCCAATGCAGGATGCAGGGCAACTGCAGTTGCGGCAGATGCTCCAGCTCGGCGCGCAGGGGCCGCGCGTTGAGCTGCATCGCGCCGGCGAAACGCACCAGGTCGGCCAGGGTGGCGCCCTTGAGAGACAGCGAGAAGCGCTCGCGCAGGCTGGCCAGATCGGTGCGATGCCCATGGTGGGCGGCGACCATGGCCAGGCAGGCCAGGCCGCACTCGGCGCCTTCGGTCTGCAGGACCATCGGCAGCGCCTTGCCGCCCCAGCCCCAGCGCAGGCCGTCGCTCATCGCGCCAGGCGCCTCATGTCCGCTCGCCGGCCACGCGGCCGGTCAGGCCCAGCAGCGGCTCGAACAGCCACTCGATCAGGCGCCGGCGGTCGAGCTGCACGTCGGCCTCGAGTTGCATGCCGGCCACCAGCGCCTGCGGCTGGCCGTAGGCATCGACCGTCTGGTGGTCCAGGGCGACCGTGATGCGGTACAGCGGCTCGCCGCTCACGTCGGAGAACGCGGCCACGCCGGCCAGCGGCACGCCGGCCATCTCGGCGGCTTGCAAAGGCGTGCGCGATACCTGCAGCACCTGCCCCGTCTGATGCCCGAACTTCTGATACGGATAGGCCTGATAGCGCAGCAATACCGCCTGTTCGGGGCGCACGAAACCCAGCGCGCTGGACGGCGCATACAGATGCGCCTGCAAGCGCGCATCGCCGGGCACCAGGCTGGCCAGCGCGGCGCCCGGGACGACCGGTTGACCCGGCTCGGCGAGCACCGCGCCGAGCACGCCGTCGGCGGGCGCATGAACAAGGATGCGGCGCTGCGCCTCGGTGCGCGTGGCTTCCCGCGCCACGGTGGCGAGATCGCGTTCGAGCCCGCCCCTGGCGACCTCGGCCTGCAGCGGGAGCTCGCGCCGCTCGCCTTCGAGCACGCCGATCTCGCGCTGCTGCACCGCACGCTGCCGCTGCAGCGCCTGCAACTGCGCGCGCACGGCAAACACCTCCTCGCCCTTGGCCCGCAACTGAGCGAAGGAGATGAAGTTGTCGCGGTGCAGCGACTCGAACTGCGCCAGGGCTTCCTGCGCCAACGTGAGCCGCTCTCCATGCAGGCGCGCCTCGACGTCGATCTGCGCCAGCTCGCCGCGCCGATCGGCGATCTGCCGATCCAGCGCGCTGCGCCGGGTGTCGAGCAACTCGTTCTGACGCTGCAGGGCGTCCTGCAGGCTGCGCTGCGTCAACGCAAGGCTGCGCTGCACCGACGCCTGGGCGTCGCCGGCGGCGGTGGCCCGGTCGACCGAGAGCACGAAAAGCAAGTCACCGCGCCGGACCGCCTGACCCTCCCGGGCATGGCGCTCCAGCACGGTGGCCGGCTCCGGCGGCATCAGGCGGATCACCCCGAGATCGGGCACCAGCACGCCGCCGACCCGGGCCTTGCGGGTGTACTCGCCCAGGAACAGGTAGCCCAGCACCAGCAAGGCCGCGCCGACGGCGCACGCACTCAGCAGCGTGAGCGACAGCGGCCGGATGAGCTGAATGCCACCCAGCCAGGCTTGCTGGCGGGCTTGCAGGACCTCGGGGCGAAAGAGGGGAGGCATGGGTGGGCGCGGTCAGCGCCCAAGCGTCCCGGCACCGGCCGCAGCTTGCGGGCTCGGTGCGGACGGGCCGCTCTGCGCTGAATTACCAGGTGGTGCGCGGAAGGCGCGTGCCCGCGCCGCCGACGTGCGTGAGGACACCCGGGTCCAGCGGCTGGGGGGCTTGCTTCCCCGTGGGAACGGGACGCTCGACGCGGCGGGCTGCAACAACGGTGTCGGGGACTTGGCGGTTGTTTTGCACGGGAGGCTCCAGTCTTGTTGACATGCATCCGGGACCAGATGCATTACCAAGATTGAAGCAGCGCCCGTTGCGGGGGGGTACTGACAACTCTTACAGGGGAGGGGTAAACCCTAGTGGTCCTTTGCTCAACGGATAAGTCCCAGCCGAAGCGCCTTGAGAACGGCCTGGTGCTTGTTCGCGCAGTCGAGCTTGTGCATGGCATTGTTCACGTGCAGCACCGCCGTCCGTTCGCTGATGCCCAGAACGGCGCCGACTTCCCAGGCCGTCTTGCCTTCCATGGTCCATCGCAAGCTGTCGAGTTCCCTGGGCGTGAGCTTGGGGCGCTCGGGCTGCAATCGCTCGGGCACCAGCACGCGCATGGCCGTGTCCTGCGCGTGGACCGCAAACAGCTGCAGGTCGGCGACGAGGCGAGTGACCTCGGCCCGGTCTTTGGGCAAGGCCTGGTCGCGATCGACACCGAGCACGAAATGCCGCCCCTCCGGCATGTGCAGCGCGAGTCCGATGCCCGCGCGGTAGCCGAAGCGGGCCTGCATCTCCCACAGATCGCCCCGACCTGCCGATACGTAGGTGTCCTGGTCCCAGATGATGGGCACGCTGTGCCGCTTGCAATGCTGCATCACCGGATCGAGACGGCCGCCGGCCGGGTCCTGCATGGCGTCGCGCCACGCGTCGGGGGCGTTGTCGACTTCGACGAACTCCGCGTTGCCGACGTGATGGTCGACGACGGTCACGGCGGACACCGTCTCGAAGCCCAACTGCTTCGTGAAGCGCACCACCTCGTTGCGGAACTCGTCCCGGTTGCGCGCTTCGAGAACCGATTGATAACTGCCTTGCAGCATCGCGTCCTTCACTTAGACGGGTGCGGGCGTGCGGCATCGCACGCCGCACAACGCCCTCCCTGACAAGGTTTACAGCTCTCGCGCACGTCTCACGGCTTCACACTGACAAGACCGAAACGACGCCGGGCATACGCTCGAATGAATCATGACCCCTGCATGGACCGTGGGCGCGTGGCCGCCTGTATTGTGGCAGCCCGACCTCGAATCGAGACCGCACTTCGTGCATCTTGGCACGCACGTGGCGCCCCGTCTGAATCACGATTGGCCGTGCACCGGCCAGACCGTGTGGGGCGGTCGCGCTGTCGACAGCGCTGCCGGGATTTCCTGGGACTGGATCGAAGTGACCGAGGGCGTGGTCGCCATCGCCGACCCGATGATGATGATCACCAACCTGCGCGTCCTCGGCCGCGAAGGCGAGGTGCTCACGGCCTACGAGGCGGCGCCGCATCTCAACGGCATCGTTCATGGCCTGGCGTGGCAGGCCGAAGTGCAGCGAGCCCTGGAGGCCTCGCAAAGCGAAGCGCGCCGCCGCGCTGCCGAGCCGACGCGGCGGCTCGGCAGCCGAAGCGACAACTCGCGCAGCTCGGGCTTCACGCCGCACACCTGAGAAGCGGGTCGTCCGGCTCAGCCGGGATGCAGCATCTCGATGTGCGGCTGGTCGTCCTCGAGGTAAGGCTCGCCGACGCTCGCGAAGCCGGCCTCGGCATAGAAGCGCCCGAGCCGCTGCTGCGCGGAAATGCGCACACCCTGTCCGGCGAAGGCGGCCCGGCAATGCGCGAGCGAGCGCCGCAGAAGATCGCGGCCCAGGCCGGTGCCGCGCGCCTCGGCGGCCGTGAGCACGCGTCCGATCGACGGCTCCGCGTACTTCACGCCCGGATCGACCAGCCGCGCATAGGCGAGCAGCTCGCCCTGCGCGGACCAGGCGCACAGATGGCTCGAGACTTCATCGACGGCATCCGCATCCTGGAAGATGCACTGCTGCTCGACCGCGAACACCTGCTGGCGCGCCACGTGGATGCGTTGCAGCTCGCGCGGCGAGAGCTCGTCGAGCCGGGCGCAGCGCCAGGTGACGTGGGCGAGGGGGTCGGCGGGGTCGAACATGGCGCCGGATGATGCCGCAGGCCCGACCGGCCTTCAGCGCACCGCCGCCGAACGCAGGTGGCGCGCGACGAACGCCAGGCACAGCGCGGCGATCAGTGCTCCCACGGCCACGGAAGCCAGCACTTCGACGAGACCCAGCGCCTCGCCGCGCAGCACGCGGTTCATCAGGCTGTACTGCGCCAGCGCCGGCACCCAGGCAAACCAGGGCCGATCGCCGCCCTGGTTGAACAAGGCCACCAGCGGCATCAGCGAGACCGCCAGGATCACCAGCGTGTTGTTGGCCTGCGCCTCCTTGAAGCTCTTGCAGCGGATCGCCACCGCCATCATCAGTGCCGACAGGCCGGCCGCCAGCGGCGCGAGCAGCGCGAGAAAGCGCATCGCCTCCGCCGGGCCGAACACGAACAGCGAGCGCAGCGTCTCGCTCTGTATCAGCAGCCCGGCCGGCAGGAAGCTCAGCACGCTGAGCAGCGCGATCAGCATCGCCACCGCGACCACCGCCGCCCATTTGCCGAGCACCAGCGCCAGGGGCGACGCCGGATTGGTGAGCAAGGGCTCGAGCGAGCCGCGCTCGCGCTCGCCGGCCGTCGTGTCGAGCGCGGCGTTCAACGCGCCGTAAAGCACGGCCATGATCACGAAGAAGGGCAACATGCCGGTGAACTGCGCGGCGCGGCTGCGCGTGCTGGCCAGGTCGTGGTCCTGCACGTCGAGCGCTTGCAACAGCCGGCCCGGCACACTGCGCAGCGCCAGCAGCAAGCTGCCGCGCTCGCGGTTGAACCCCTCGAGCAGCCTGTCCAGGCGCCGGGCGCCGGCTTCGGCGCGGCGGTTGCTGCTGTCGCTGACGACGGCCACGCGGGGCGCTTCGCCGCGGGCGAGCGCCGCTTCGAAACCGGGCTCGATCACCAGCACCGGCTCGCCGAGCGCCGAGGCCCGCAGCCGCGCCTCGTAGTCAGCCGGTGCGGCCTCGATGCGGTAGGTCTGGCGCTCGAAGAAGTTGCGCAGCGTCGGCGCATGCTCCATGCCCGAGGCCACGATGACGCGGCGCTCCGCGCGCTCTTCCAGTCCCGCGACCAGACTCGACAGCAAGGCCAGCACCAGCGGCCCCAGCAGCACCGAGCTGAGCAGCACCATGGCGAGCGTGCGGCGGTCGCGCAGCGCATCCACGATCTCCTTGGCGAAGACCGCGAAGGCGCCTGCGGCCACGCCCCCGGCACGCCACGTTGCGCCGCGCCGGCTCGCCGGAACGCTCAAGCGCGGCCTCCGTTCGCAACGCCGAAGGCCAGCTTCACGAAAGCCTCTTCCAGGTCGCTCTCGCCGCTTTGCCGGCACAACTGCGCCACCGTGCCTTCGGCCACCGTGCGCCCGCGCGCCACCACGATCACGTGGTCGCACAGCCGCTCGACTTCCTGCATCACGTGGCTCGACAGCACGATGCACTTGCGCCCGCCCGCGGGGCTGCACAGATGGCGCAAGGCCTCGCGCAGCGCGCGCGTGGACAGCACGTCGAGCCCGTTGGTCGGCTCGTCGAGCAGGATGTTGGCGGGGTCGTGCACCAGCGCGCGGGCCAGGGCCGTCTTCATGCGCTCGCCCTGGCTGAAACCCTCGGTACGCCGGTCGAGCAGCGGCTTCATGTCCAGCGTTTCGGCGAGCGTCTCGGCGCGGGCCTGGGCAGCGTCGGGGGTCAGGCCGTGCAAGCGTGCGTAGTAGACGATGTTCTCGCGGGCGCTCAGTCGCGGATAAAGCCCGCGGCCATCGCCCAGCACGCCCATGCGGCGCAGCGCGGCCTGCGGATCGCGGACCGCGTCGATGCCATCGACCTCGATGCGCCCGCCGTCGGGCGAGACGAGCCCGGCCACCATGCGCAGCGTGGTCGTCTTGCCCGCGCCGTTGGGTCCCAGCAAACCGGTGATGCGGCCATCGACCGCCGTGAAGTCCACCGCTTCGACGGCCACCAGCGGCGGTGGCCGCCGCCACGCGAGGAGGCTCTGGGCCGGCGCCGCGAAGCGCTTGTGCAGCGCCTCGGCACGGATCACGCGGCCGGCTCCGGCGTGGGCGGCTCGAAGGCCGGCGGGCGCGGCAGCCCCTTCAGGCAGGAGGCATCCACCGACAGCGCCTCGGCCTCGGTGTCGGCATCGATGAAGGTCGTCAGCAGTTCGCGCGTGCACTCGACCGAGAACACGCCGTGGCCGACATTGCCCGCGACCACGTGCCGCGCCTTGCCACCGGCGCTGGTGGCGCCGAGCGCGCGCACCACGCGTTCGCCGTGGCGCGGCGGCGTGACGGGGTCCAGCGTGCCGCTGAAGGCGAGCACGGGCGACGCGCTGCGCGGCAGCGCATAGAAAGCCGGTGGGACGGGGCCGCGCGGCCAGTCGGCGCAGACTTCCCGGTAGGGCCGCACGAAGGCTTCGCTGAACGCGCGCAAGCTCGCGCCGGGCTCGGCGGAATCACGGACCGCAGCGAGCGTTTCGGGTTCGGCAGCCGTGGCGGAGGCGCCAGGCGCACCGGCGACTTCCGAAGCACCGGAAGCCTCCGGAGAGGCGAGCGCGGCGTCGCGCGCGCGCCTCGCGCCAAGCCGCGGCATGTCTTCCGCGCAGATCACCGAAAAGTGCATGCCCTCGGCCGGTTCGAGCGAGCGAGCGCCGCCGGTGAGGGCGCCAGCCAGCCCGATCAGCGGCGCGGCGCGTCCGGCCAGGGCCTCGTCGATGGCGAAAGGCAGCGCGGCCGCCAACGCCGGGGCGTAGAGCGGGCCTCGGACCGCCGCGGCGACGGTCTCGCGGTTCAGCGTGACGACGCTCGCCGTGCCGGTGGCGGGATCGAGGGCGCTCATGCGCAGCGGCAGGGCCGCCAGCAGCGCCACCCAGCGGGCCGCGAGCTGCGGGTGACGGGAGCGGCAAGCGGCGTCCTGCTCGCACGCTGCAAAGAGGGCTTCGAGCGCGGCGGCAGCGTCTGCGGCCAGGCTCTGCGGCAAGACCATGTCCGGGGGCGCCACGCCGTCGAGCACGACGCGCCGCACCTGCCCGGGAAACTGGCGCAGGTAGTCGAGCGCCGCGCGGCTGCCGTAGGAGCCGCCCACCAGGTTGATCTGCGGTGCGCCGAGCGCGGCGCGCACGGCCTGCGCGTCGGCCGTCGCGATGGCGGTGGTGTAGAAGCGCAGGTCGCCGTGCGGCAGCGCCTGCAGGCGCGTGCGGCAGGCTTGCAGCCTCGCGATCGCCCGGCCCGGGTCGAGCCGATCGGCCAGCGGCAGCGACTCGTCGCTCGCGCATTGCAGCGGCGCGGAGCGCCCGGTGCCGCGCTGGTCGATGAAGACGATGTCGCGCCGGTTGTTCAGCCGCTGCAGCAGCGGCAGCACCCGGCCGGCGAGCGCGATGGCGCTTTGTCCCGGCCCGCCGGCGAAGAAGAACACCGGGTCGGGCCGCTTGTTGACGGCGGCGGCCGGCACCACGACGTAGTGGACATCGATGCGTCGGCCCGAGGGCTGCTCCGGGTCGAGCGCCCGCGCCACCCGGCCGCACAGCACCTCGTGGCGCAGTCCGTCGACGCGACACGGCGTGGGCGCAAGGTCGGCGCCTTGCGCGAACCCCGTTGCCGCCGGCAGCATGCCCGCCAACGCGAGCCCGCCGGCGCGCAGTGCCATGGCGAGCCGGCGGGGGCACCGGCGGCCACGGCGGCGGGTGGATCGGGCCGTTTGCGTCGTCATCGCCTCGATTCTGCGGTGCCCGCCGCACGGCGGCCCGCCCCGGCGCGTGGCGTTGTGCGCAGGACGGCCCCGGCCTGGGCCTCGGCAAGCCTTCAAGGCGCGAAGGCGTCGTAGGCCGTCTTCAGGATCAGCGCCGTCACCACCACGATGAACACCACCCGCACGAAGCCGGCGCCGTGGCGCAGCGCCAGCCGGGTGCCGAACAGGCTGCCCACGACATTGGCCACGGCCATCAGCGCGGCGATGTGCCACCACACATGCCCGGTCCAGGCGAAAGCGGCCAGCGCCGCCAGGTTGGTGGCGCTGTTGAGCAGCTTGGCGCTGGCGCTGGCGTGCAGGAAGTCGTAGCCGAGCGCGCGCACGAACAGGAAGACGAAGAAGCTGCCGGTGCCGGGGCCGAAGAAGCCGTCGTAGAAGCCGAGCACCGCACCGATCAGCGAGGCCCAGGCGGCTTCCGCGCGCCCGCTGTGACGCGGCGCATGGCTGCGGCCGAGGTCCTTGCGGGCGAGCGTGTAGATCAGCACCGCCAGCAGCACGAAAGGCAGCGCGCGGCGCAGCCCGTCGGCGCTGATCAGCGTGACCGTCCAGGCCCCCGCGAAGGCGCCGATCAGCGCCGCCACCGCTGCCGGCAGCAGCGCCGCCCAGGGCAGGCGCACCCGCTGCGCGTACTGCACCGTTGCCCAGGCCGTGCCCCAGATGGCGGCGCCCTTGTTGGTGCCGAGCAAGGCGGCCGGTGAGGCGCTCGGAAACACGCTGAACAGCGCCGGCACGAGGATCAGGCCGCCGCCGCCCACGATGGCATCGACGAAGCCCGCGAACAGCGAGGCCAGCGTGACGACGACGAGATCGAGCATGGAGTGGGCGGGGCGGCGGCAAAGAGACGGGCCGGCGAGCGTAGCCCAAGCGCCGCAGGGACGGGTTGCGCACCGTGCCCACGGGTACGGGCGCGGGCGCGGGCGCGGGCGCCAGCTCAGCACGCCGCAGCGCAAAAAAAGCGCCGCCACAAAACAAAGAGCGCCGGGGGTACCGACGCTCTCCAAGCGCAAAGGGGTGATCCGCGCCGTGTTCGTTCGGCCTGTATCCGGCCGCCGCGGAAGCTTGTTCCGCCTGATCTTCGCCTTGTCTCCTCGGTCCCCCGCCGCACGGGCTGCGCCCGTCGCGAGTCTGCGGACTTTAGGCAGTCCGGCTTGCGCGGTGCATCGGGGTTTAACCTGTGAGCACGCGGACCGCTCAGCGACGGTGGCCGTGCTCGGCCGCGATCCAGGCCGCGGCCTGCTCGGCGATCATCAACGTCGGGCTGTTGGTGTTGCCGCTGGTGATCGTGGGCATGGCGCTCGCGTCGACCACGCGCAGGCCTCGAACCCCGAGCACGCGCAGCCTGGCGTCGAGCACCGCGCCCGCATCGTCCGTGCGGCCCATGCGGCAGGTGCCCACCGGGTGGAAGATGGTGGTGCCGATGTCGCCGGCCAAGGTGGCCAGTTCCTCGTCGCTCTGGTACTGCGGGCCGGGGCGGAACTCCTCGGGCCGGTAGCCCGCGAGCGCCGGCTGCGCGGCGATGCGGCGCGTGACGCGCAGGCTCTGCGCGGCGACCTGGCGGTCCTCGGCCGTCGAGAGGTAGCGCGGCGCGATGGCCGGCGCGTCCTCGGGGCGCGGGCTCTTGATGCGCACGCTGCCACGGCTCGTCGGGTTGAGGTTGCACACGCTGGCCGTGAAGGCGTCGAAGCCGTGCAGCGGCTCGCCGAAGGCTTCCAGGCTGAGCGGCTGCACGTGGTACTCCAGGTTGGGCCACACGTGCTCGGGCGACGAGCGCGTGAAAGCGCCGAGCTGCGACGGCGCCATGCTCATCGGCCCGCTGCGCAAGGCCGCGTACTCCAGCCCGATGAGCGCCTTGCCCCACCACGAAGCCGCGCGGGTGTTGAGCGTGAGCCGGCCGGCCCGCTCGCCGCGCACCTTGAACACGGCGCGGATCTGCAGGTGATCCTGCAGGTTCTCGCCGACGCCGGCGAGCGCGTGCCGAACCGGCACGCCGCGGCTTTGCAACAGCTCGGCCGGCCCGATGCCGGAGAGCTGCAGCAGTTGCGGCGAGCCGATGGCGCCGGCGCTCAGCAGCAGCTCGCCGTCGACCCGAACGGTCTGCAGGCCCTGCGGCGTGCGGACTTCGCAGCCGGTGCAGCGCAAGGCGCCGTCGGCACCGCGCTCCAGCAGCAACCGGGTCGCCTGGGCGCCGGTCCACATCTCGAAGTTGGGCCGGCCTTTGCAGGCCGGCCGCAGGAAAGCGCGCGCCGTGTTCCAGCGCCAGCCGCCGCGCTGGTTGACTTCGAAGTAGCCGACGCCCTCGTTGTTGCCGCGGTTGAAATCGCTGCTGGCCGGAATGCCGGCCTGCTGCGCGGCCAGCGCAAAGGCATCGAGCAGGTCCCAGCGCAGGCGCTGTTTCTCGACGCGCCACTCGCCGCCCGTGCCGTGAAAGGCGGCGAACGCCGGATCGGCGCTGCCCGCACCGCCATGGTGATCCTCGTGCTGCCTGAAGCGCGCCAGCACGGACGCCCAGCGCCAGGCATCGTCGCCGGTCACCTCGGCCCAGTGCTCGTAGTCGCGCGACTGGCCGCGCATGTAGATCATGCCGTTGATGCTGGAGCAGCCGCCGAGCACCTTGCCGCGCGGGTAGCGCAGCACGCGGCCGTTCAGGCCCGGGTCGGGCTCGGTGTTGTAGAGCCAGTCGGTGCGTGCGTTGCCGATGCAGTGCAGGTAGCCGACCGGGATGTGGATCCAGTGGTAGCTGTCGGGTCCGCCCGCCTCGATGAGGAGCACGCGCTTGGCCGGGTCGGCGCTGAGCCGGTTGGCGAGCAGGCAGCCGGCGGTGCCGGCGCCGATGATCACGTGATCGAAGCGAAGGTCGGCTGCCATGGGTTCGCAGGGTCGCGGCGGCTCAGCGGGGCAGGGCGGTCGCCAGCACCGGAAAGAGCTGCGTCAGGCCGGCGGCCATGATCTCCACCGCCATCGCGGCGAGGATCAGGCCCATCAGCCGCGTCATCACGTTGATGCCCGTCTGGCCGAGCACGCGGGCGATGCGCCCCGATGCCTTGAAGGCGACGTACACCGCCAGGCCGATCACCACGCCGTAGAGAACCAGCGTGCCGAGCTCCCACCAGTGGCGCGTGCGCTCGGCGTAGATGACCATGGTCGAGATGGTCGCCGGGCCCGTGAGCAGCGGGATGGTGAGAGGCACCACGGCGATGCTGGCGCCGGCGTCGGCGCGCTCGGCGCCTTCGCTGACCTCTTCCTTGCTGCTTTCGGCCGGCTGGGCGTGCAGCATCTGCAGCGAGCTGATCAGCAGCAAGGTGCCGCCGCCCACCTGGAAGGACGCGATGCTGATGCCGAAGAACTCGATGATCCGCAGCCCCGCCAAGGCGCTCACGGCGATCACCACGAAGGCGCTGAAGGCGCTCACGCGGATGGTGCGCTGGCGCTGCACGCGGTTGAAGCCGCTGGTGAAGCTGATGAAAAACGGAATCACCCCGATCGGGTTGACGATCGCCAGCAGCGCGATCAGCGGCTTGAGGTCCATTGCGCCATTCTCAGCGCGGAAGGCCCCGGGCCGGCACGCGGGCTCGCCCGCTCATGCCGGCCCAGCCAGCGCGCGCAGGTAGCGCAGGCCGGTCGCCGCCCGCGGCCCGTACCAGCTGAGCAGTTCGCCATCGACGAGCTGCACCCGCGCCCGCGGGCACAGGGCGCCGGCCTCGGCGAGGTGACTGGCGTCGAAGCGGTAGGGCTCGCTGCTCAGCAGCACGCGGTCCACCTCGGCGAGCCAGGGCTCGTCGCCCTGCAGCGCCGGGTAGCGCAGGGCGCCGCTGGGGCCGCCCTCCTGCGCCGGCAGCGTGTGCCAGTCGACCGTGGCGAGCATGCGGGAAATGTAGGTGTCTCTGGCCACGGTCATCCACGGCGCGCGCCAGATCAGGTAGAGCACCCGTTGCGCCGGCCGCCGGCACGCTGCGCTGCACGCCAGCTCGCCCGCCAGGTCCTCGCGCAGCGCCGCGGCGCGCTCGGCCACGCCGGGCTCGTCGGCGAAGGCGTCGCGAAGCTGATCGAAGAGCGCCAGGTTGTCGCGCGGCGCACACGGGTGCGTGACGATCACCTCCGGGACGAACTCGCGCAGGGCCTCCACCGTTTCGCGCCGGTTCTCGTCGACGTTGACCAGCACGTGGGTCGGCGCCAGGCGGCGCAGCTTCGCGAGGTTGACGTCCTTGGTACCGCCGACCTTCGGCACGTCGGCCACGGCAGACGCCGGATGGATGCAAAAGCCGGTGCGTGCGACCAGCCGAAACCCCAGCCCGAGAGCGACCGCCAGCTCGGTCAGGCTCGGCACGAGGCTTGCGATTCGCGGTGTTTGCGCGGCCATGTCAGCCGGCAAACGACGCCCCTTCGACCACGACGGCGCCGTTACAACACTCGCCGTGTGGCGTCGTACTCAAACGCAAAGGTTCACACATAATGGTTTCGTTTTTTTCGGTGCGGCGCCTTCTCTGGATTGGTTCCGGCGGGTTGAGGCTCCACATGGTGTTTCGGTACCCGAGGTACCGTTTAAAGAGGAAGAAAGGCGCTCCCCCATGGGCAACAAGCTCTATGTAGGCAATCTGGCCTACGGTGTACGTGACGAGGAACTCCAGCAGTCCTTCAGTCAGTTTGGCACGGTCACTTCAGCCAAGGTCATGATGGACCGCGATACCGGCCGCTCGAAAGGCTTCGGCTTCGTCGAGATGGGCAGCGATGCCGAGGCGCAGGCCGCCATCGAGGGCATGAACGGGCAGTCGCTGTCCGGTCGCGCCATCGTCGTCAACGAGGCCCGCCCGCGCGAGGAGCGTCCGGGCGGCTTCCGCGGGCCCTATGGCGGCGGCGGCGCAGGCGGCGGTGGATACGGCGGCGGCGGTGGGCGCAGTGGCGGTGCTGGCGGTGGCGGTTACGGCGGCTCTGGTGGCGGCGGTGGCGGTTATGGCGGCGGCGGCGGCGGTGGTGGCCGCAGTGGTGGCGGCGGCAGCGGCGGTTATGGCGGCGGCGGTGGCCGCAGCGGCGGTGGCGGCGGCTACGGCGGTGGCGGCGGGGGTCGCGGCGGCTACTGAAAACTACGACAGGGTGGGGCCGGATCGATGACCGGCCTTTTCCCCGAACGACGAAAGGCGGTGGCGCTCAGGCCCACCGCCTTTTTGTTTGCCGAATCCGCCGCCGGGGCGGCATGGTTTACTCGCCCTGCCGGTTCTTGCGCCCCCGGCCGGCGAGCACGCGGTCGAGCACCGCATTGGGCAGCAGGCGCAGCAGCTTGGCCGCTACGGCCATCTGCCAGGGAATCACCCGGTAGCTGACGCCGGCCTCGATCGCTCGGAAAGCCCGCTCGGCAAACACCTCGGGCGTCATCAGAAAGGGCATGCCGTAGCGGTTGCGCGAGGTCAGCGGCGTGGCCACATAACCGGGCAACAGCGTCACCACCCGGATGCCGAAGGGTCTGCATTCGCCGCGCAGGCTTTCGCAGTAGGCCACCACGCCGGCCTTGCTGGCGCAGTACGCGCCATGCCCCGGCAGGCCGCGGATCGCGGCGACGCTGGCGATGCCGACCAGCGTGCCCGGGCCTTGCTCGCCGCCTTGCCGCTGGCGCATCGGTGCGATGAAGGGCTGGAACGTCGCGGCCATGCCGAGGTTGTTGGTCTCGAACGTGGCGCGCATCACTTCCAGATCCTCGATCTCGGCGGTATCGACGCCGACGCTGATGCCGGCGTTGGCGATCACGACGTCGGGCAGGCCCTGGGCGTTCAGACAATCGCGGCCGGCGGCGGTGATCCCGGCCACGTCGCGCACGTCGGCCCCGTAGACGGCCCAGCGCTCGGCCGGCCAGCCCTGCGCCCGGCACCAGTCGCGGGTCTCGCCGGCGCGCCGTGCCACCAGGGCGAGTCGCCAGCTGGCTGCGGCGTATCTGGCGGCGAGCGCCTGCCCGATGCCGCTCGACGCGCCGGTGATGAAAACCAGCGGCGCGTTCATCGGGCGATACCGCCCCGGCAAGCCGGCGCGACGACCGCGAACGGACCGTCCATGCCCGTGCCGCGCGCCCTCACGGCCGGGCCTGCGGCGCCGCTCGGAGCACGCCCGTCACGCGACCGCCGAGTCGGGCCGTCCGGTCGGTGTGGTCGTAGTCGAGGCTGCTGGCGCGCAGTTGACCGTCGCCGGTGAACAGCGTCACCGGCTCGTTGGAGTGCACCCGCTGGTTCTCAGTATCGACCTCGAGCACCTCGCCGTGGATCTCGACGCGATCGCTCGGCGCCTCGCCCGGCCCGGGCTCGCGCACGACCTTCGCATCGCCGACCAGGCGCACCTGCGTGGCGGCGCCGTTGCTGAAGGCCCGCTGCGCACGACCGAGCGTGACGCGGCCGGCTTCGTCGAGCGCGCGCAGCCGCACGCCCTGGACCTCGATGGTGTCGGAGTAGGGGTAGTGCTGCAGCACGTCGCCTTCGAGGCGGCTGAGCAACGCGCCGTCGGGGCTGTAGCTGCTGACGGCGAAGTCGCGCATCGTGTAGTCGGGGGCCTTGCTCGGCGGCTGCGCGCCGCGGGCGTCGCCGGGCTGCGGCGTGTTCTTCACCAGCCACCAGGTCAGGGCCGCCAGAAGCCCCATCAGCAGCACCGGCAAGTAGCTGAGGACCTGCTCCCACAGGCGCGCGCCGAGCGGGCCGCTGCGGTCGAGCCCCGTGCCGACGCGCGGCGCCAGCGGCGCCAGTTCGCTGAACGGCGCCTCGGCCATGTCGCCGCGCTCGCTCATCCCCGCGTGCCGGCTTGGCGAGCGCGGAGCCGCTGCAAGGCGGCGTTCGCTCCTGCGGCTCGGGCCGCGCGCCTGCCTTCTGCCGCCCTCATGCCGAGCCGCTGTGGTCGAGCGTTTCGAGGTGGCTGTGCAGCAGCCCGGCGTAACGGCCGCTCGCCACGAGCAGCAGGTCGCAGAACTCGCGGGCGGCGCCGTGGCCGCCGCGCGACGCGGTGACGTGATCGGCCATCGCGAGCACCTCGGCGTGCGCGTTGGCCGGCGCCGCGGCGAAACCCGCGCGCGCCAGCAGCGGGAGGTCGGGCCAGTCGTCGCCGATCACGGCGACTTGCGGCCACGCCAGGCCGAGCGTCGCGAGCACGCTGCGCGCCGCCGCCAGCTTGTCGTGCGCGCCATAGACGGCGTGCACGAGTCCCAGGTCGGCGATGCGGCGGCGCACGGCGGGGGAGTCGCGCCCGGTGATGACCACCGGCACGATGCCGCCCAGGGCCAGCAGCTTCAGGCCGTGCCCGTCGAGGGTGCTGAAGGCCTTGACCGTCTCGCCGTGCTCGCCGATGTAGATGCGCCCGTCGGTGAGCACGCCGTCGACGTCGAAGATCGCGGCTCGCACGTCCTGCGCCTGGAGCAGCAGCTCCGGTGCGAAGGCCAGCGTCGCGCGCACCGGCCGCAGGATGTCGTCGGGCAAGGCGCCGGCCGCATCCATCAGATGACCTTGGCGCGCAGCAGGTCGTTGATGTTGAGCGCGCCGACCAAAGCGCCTTCGTCATCGACGACGAGCACGCTGGTGATGCGAAACGCTTCCATCATGTCGGCCGCATCGACGGCCAGCGCGTCGTCGCGCACCGTGCGTGGGTTGACGTGCATCACGTCGGCGGCGCGCAGGGCGCGCAGATCGCCGCCGTTTTCGACCAGGCGGCGCAGGTCGCCGTCGGTGAAGATGCCGAGCACCCCGCCGGCGTCGTCGACCACCGCCGTCGCGCCCAGGCCCTTGACGCTCATCTCGCGCATGAGCTCAGTGAAGGCGGTGTCGCGGGCCACGCGCGGCACCGCGGCACCCGAGCGCATGACGTCGCGCACGTGCGTGAGCAGCTTGCGGCCGAGGGCGCCGCCCGGGTGCGAGCGCGCGAAATCGGCTTCCTTGAAGCCACGCGCGTCGAGCAGCGCGACGGCCAGGGCATCGCCGAGCGCCATCTGTGCGGTGGTGCTGGCGGTGGGCGCCAGGTTCAGCGGGCAGGCTTCGAGCGCGACCGCGCTGTCGAGCACGGCCTCGGCATGCAGGGCGAGGCTCGAGCCCGCGCGCCCGGTGATGGCGACCGTGGTCACGCCCAGGCGCTTGAGCACCGGCAGGATGGCGCTCAGCTCCTCGCTCTCGCCGGAGTTGGAAATCGCCAGCACCACGTCCTGCGGCGTGACCATGCCGAGGTCGCCGTGGCTGGCCTCGGCCGGGTGCACGAACATCGCCGGCGTGCCGGTGGACGCCAGCGTGGCGGCGATCTTGCGACCGACATGGCCGCTCTTGCCCATGCCCATCACGACCACGCGGCCGCGGCAGCCCAGCACGAGCGAGACCACTCGCGCAAACGCGTCGGCCATCGGTCCCTTGATGCGCTGCTCGAGTGCGGCGAGCGCCTGCGCTTCGATCGCCAGCGCCTGGGCGCCCATGGCGACGCTGCGCGCGGCATGAACAGGAGAGGTGTCGCTGACGGGAAGGACGTCGCTCACGGGGCGGGTGCGCCCCGGGGCTCGCGCCACGAAGCCTTGAGTAGCATCGAACGATTCTAGGCGGCACCCGAAGCGGCATGCCTTGCCGATCCACCCCTCGTCGCCATGGCCACCACGCTCGAAGTCGTCCTGCTGTACCTGATCGCCGCGGTGCTCGGCGTGGTGCTGTGCCGCTCGCTCAAGCTGCCGCCCATGCTCGGCTACCTGGCGGTGGGCGTGCTGATCGGGCCCAACGCGCTGGCGCTGGCGCAGGACTCCGAGGAGGTCGAGTACCTGGCCGAGTTCGGCGTGGTGTTCCTCATGTTCGTGATCGGCCTCGAGTTCAACCTGCCCAAGCTGCGCAGCATGCGCACGCTGGTGTTCGGCCTGGGTCTGTCGCAGGTGAGCCTGACCATGCTCGCGGCGGTCGGCGGCAACGCGCTCCTCGTCTGGGGCTTTGCGCTGGCGGGGCGCTCCGGAGGGTTGGCCTGGCAAAGCGCGGTCGCGCTCGGGGCGGCGCTGGCGATGAGCAGCACGGCCATCCTCGTGAAGCTGATGGCCGAGCGGCTCGAGCTCGAAACGCCGCACGGCAAGCGCGTGATGGGCGTGCTGCTGTTCCAGGATCTGGCCGTCGTGCCGCTGCTCGTGCTGATTCCGGCGCTGGGCCAGAACGTCGATGGCGAGGACATGACGCGCGCGCTGCTGTTCGCCGCACTCAAGGCGGTGGTGCTGCTGGGCTTGCTGCTGGTCGGCGGGCAGCGCGTGATGCGCTGGTGGCTCACGCTGGTGGCGCGGCGCCGCAGCGACGAGCTGTTCATGCTCAACCTGCTGCTGGTCACGCTGGGATTGGCCTGGCTCACCGAGCATGCCGGCCTCTCGCTCGCGCTCGGCGCCTTCGTGGCCGGCATGCTGATCGCCGAAACCGAATACAAGCACCAGGTCGAGACCGACATCCGGCCGTTCCACGACGTCCTGCTGGGGCTGTTCTTCATCACCATCGGCATGAAGCTGGACTGGCGCGCGGTGGCGGAGCAATGGCCGCTGGTGCTGCTGCTGACCACGCTGCCGGTGCTGTTCAAGTTCGGCCTCGTCACCTTGCTGGCACGGATCTTCGGCGCGCAGCCGGGGGTGGCGCTGCGCACCGGGCTGTACCTGGCGCAGGCGGGCGAGTTCGGCTTCGTGCTGCTCGTGCTGGCCTCGCAGAATGCCCTCTTGCCGGCGCAGCTCGAGAACGCCGTGCTGGCGTCGATGGTGTTGTCGATGCTGGCCACCCCGTTCCTGGTCATGAACAGCAACCGCATCGTGATGCGGCTGGCGGCGAGCGACTGGCTGCTGCAATCGGTGGCGATGACCAGCATCGCCAAGCGCGCCATCAACGCCGAATCGCACGTGATCATCTGCGGCTACGGACGCAGCGGCCAGAACCTCGCGCGGCTGCTCGAGGCCGAGCACATTCCCTACATGGCGCTCGATCTGGACCCCGACCGCGTGCGCCAGACGGCTGCCGCCGGCCAGAGCGTGGTTTACGGCGACGCCGCACGCCTGCAAAGCCTGGTGGCCGCCGGCCTGGCGCGCGCCAACGCGGTGGTCGTCAGCTACCACGACACCGCCTCGGCCCTGAAGATCCTGCGGCTGGTGCAAGATCACGCGCCCGGCGTGCCGGTGATCGTGCGCACGCTCGACGACGGCGACCTCGAGGCGCTGCAAGCCGCCGGCGCCACCGAGGTGGTGCCCGAGGCGATCGAAGGCTCGCTGATGATGGCCACGCACGTGCTCGCGCTCGTCGGCGTGCCGATGCGCCGCGTGATCCGCGTCGTGCAGGAACAGCGCGACGCGCGCTACGGTCTCTTGCGCGGTTACTTCCACGGCGCCGACGACGACACGGCCGGCGAGCTGCAGCAGGCCCGGCTGCAGAGCGTCACCCTGTCGGAAAGCGCCGCCAGCCTCGGCGCCACGCTCGGCCAGCAGGCGCTCGGCGCACTGGCCGCCCAGGTGGTGTCGCTGCGCCGCGCCGGCGGGGCGGTGGTGCGGCCGAGCGACGACATCCGGCTCGCCGTCGGCGACACGCTCGTGCTCGCCGGCCGGCCGGAGGCGCTGGCGCTTGCCGAGGCGCGTCTGCTCGAAGGCTGAGCCGCGCCGCGGCGTGACCAAGACGAAGCCGCACGCCTGCCGCCCCGAAAGACCTGTCGCGGCGCTGCCCTTTCGCAGCGCCCGGCATCGGGCCGCGTGCCGTGCCGCGATGATCCCTGCGCCGTGCCAACGAGGAAGCCGCCATGTTGAATCGCCGCTCGCTGCTGCAAGCCGGGCTTGCCGCCGCCATCGCGCCCGGCCTGCCCGCGTGGGGCCAGAACGGGCCGAACTGGGGCATGCCGCCGATCCCTGCGCCCGGCTGGCGGCGGGTGAAGCTCGGCGACATCGAGGTTCTCGCGCTCAGCGACGGGGTGTCGCGCCGCCCTTTGAGCGAGCAGTTCGTGGCCAACGCGCCGCTCGCCGACGTGCGGGCCCTGCTGGCCGAGCAGGGCCTGCCGACCGACTACATCGACGTGCCCTACACGCCCTTCGTGGTCGTCGCGGGAGGCCGCAGGCTGTTGTTCGATACCGGCCAGGGCGAGTTCGGCGGCCCGACGGCCGGCAAGCTGCTGGTCCATCTGCAGGCTGCGGGCCTGCAGGCCGCCGACATCGACACCGTGGTCATCTCGCACTTCCACGGCGACCACGTCAACGGCCTGCGCAACAAGGCCGGCGACTACACCTTCCCCGAGGCCAGGGTGCTGGTGCCCGAGCCCGAGCACGCTTTCTGGATGGACGACGACAAGGCGCGCGCGGCCTCCGACGATCGCAACAAGGGCCTGTTCGCCAATGCACGGCGCGTCTTCGGCGCCATGCCCGCAGGGATGCTGCAGCGCTTCGAGCCCGGCAGCGAGCCGCTGCCGGGCCTGCGCTCGATGCCGGCCTATGGCCACACGCCGGGCCACACGGTGTTCGAGATGGGCCGCGGCGCCTCGAGCTTCACCTACCTCGCCGACCTGACCAACGTGCCGGCGCTCTTCGCGCGCCGACCCGACTGGGCGGTGAGCTTCGACATGGACCCCGTTGCGGCCAGCGATGTGCGCCGCCGGCTGTTCGCCCGGCTCGCCGAGCGCCGTGCGCTGGTGGGCGGTTTCCATTTCCCGTTTCCGGCCTTCGGCCACATGGAAGCGTCCGGCGGCGGCTATGCGTTCAAGGCGGCGGCCTGAGATGAGGCGCCCGCAAGCCTCCTCTTCAGGGGCCGTCGTTCGGCCATGCGCGCAGGCTTGCCGGAGCGGCCACGCGGGCAGCGGCGCGGCCTCGGGGCGCCGGGCCGTGCTGCGCGCAGCCGGTGCGCTCGGCTGCGCGGTGGTCGTGCCGGGCGCGTGGGGCGCCGACGACGCCGAGCCGCAGGTCCTGGCCGCGCTGCGCGAGGGCGGCGTGGCGGTCCTGCTGCGCCATGCCAGCGCGCCGGGCACCTTCGATCCGCCCGAGTTCCGGCTCGGCGATTGCGGCACTCAGCGCAACCTCGACGCCAGCGGCCGCGAGCAGGCGCGCCGCATCGGCGCCTGGTTCCGTGCTCAGGGGCTGGCGCCTGCGGCGGTGCGCTCGAGCCCCTGGTGCCGTTGCCTGGACACCGCCCGTCTCGCCTTCGGCGACGCCGTGCAGGCCTGGCCGGCGCTCGGATCGGTGCGCATGGCGCAGGACCGCGATGCGCAGGCGAGCGAGCTGCGTCGCGCGTTGGCCGGGGTGCGTGCCGGCGGCTTCGAGGTCTGGGTCACGCACCAGTTCACGATCGGCGCGGTGGTGCCGACGAGCACCGCCTCGGGCGAAGGCGTGGTGCTGCGTGCCGGGGCCGATGGCGGCGTGCCGCAGGTCGTGGGGCGTCTCGCGCCCGCTCGCGCCCGTGCGACGGCAGGGACTGCCGGCCATCCGGCGCTGCCCATAATCAAGGTCTTGGGCTGACCGGGGCGCACGCTCCACCGCCATGGACGATCGCACCCTGATCCGCCGCACCATCCGCACCGTGCCCGACTGGCCAACGCCCGGCGTGCAGTTCCGCGACATCACGCCGCTCTTGAGCACGCCCAAGGTGTTCCGCGTGCTGATCGACCAGTTCGTGCACCGCTACTTCGACCAGCGGCCCGACGCGGTGGCGGGGCTGGACGCGCGCGGCTTCATCATCGGCTCGGTGCTGGCTTACGAGCTGGGCATCGGCTTCATCCCGATCCGCAAGAAGGGCAAGCTGCCCTACGCCACGGTGGCCGAGAGCTACGAGCTCGAGTACGGCTCGGCCACCGTGGAGATGCACACCGACGCCGTGCGCAGCGGCGACCGCGTGCTTCTGATCGACGACCTGATCGCCACGGGCGGCACCATGATGGCCGGCAAGCGCCTGCTCGAGCGGCTGGGCGCCGTGGTGATCGAAGGCGCGGCGATCGTCGATCTGCCCGAGCTCGGCGGCGCGGCCAAGCTGCGCGCCGCGGGGCTGCAGCTCTTCACGTTGGTGAGCTTCGAGGGCCACTGACCGCGCGGGGCAAGGCGTCCGCGGCGCGCTGCGGGCCGATCGCCGAGAACAAAGGGCCGCTCCCGCGGCCCTTTCATCGTTGCCTGGCCCAGCCGTCAGGCGATCTGGGCCATGTTCGCCCGCATGCGCAGGGCCATCACGGAGCCGGCCGCGCGCAAGATCTCCAGGGCAATGGCCGGCGTGCGCGCGCACAGCTCCTCGAAGCGCGGCAGGCGCATCGCCCACACCACGCTGGGCGTCATGGCCGCGACGTTGGCCGTGCGCGCGCCGTCGGCGAACAGGCCGGGCTCGCCGCACACGGCTCCGGGGCGCAGGATGGCGCTTCGACTGGCGCCGGGCGCACCTCCGGTCGAATAGACCTGCAGGCTGCCTTCCCCCAGGAAGTAGACGGTGCGGTCGAGCTCGCCCTGCTTGACGAGCAGCTCGCCGGAGCGGATGTCGTGGGCCGTGAGGTACTGCAGGAAGCTGCGCCACTGCGCGGAGTCCAGCCGGGGCCGGAACGCATCGGCGGCGTTCAGCGACTGAATGGCGTGCAGCAGTTGGTCGTGGGTCATCGGGGCGCAAGGGGCTGAATCTGCAGGATTATCGGCAGCGGCCCTGCGGCACCGCAGTCGCGCGCGGCAGACGGCGCCACCATGCAGCCGCCGCCGAGAACTGCTTCACTTTCCGATGCAGAAGCGCCCGAAGATTTCGCCGAGCAGGTCGTCGGCCGTGAAGCGGCCGGTGATCGCGCCGAGCGCATCGTGCGCGCGGCGCAACTCTTCCGCCAGCAAGTCGAGCGCGGCGTCGCCCTGCGCGACCAGCGCCTGCGCCTGCTCGACGTGCGCGCGCGTAGCGTTCAGCGCCTCGAGATGGCGCGCGCGCGCGATGAACACGCCTTCGGCGCCGGCCTGCCAGCCGGCGAGCTGCAGCAAGCGCTGCCGCAGCGCCTCCAGGCCGGCGCCGGTGCGCGCGGAGAGCGCCAACGCGTCGGTCGTCGGCCTTGCGGCGTTCACCGCGTCGGTCTTGTTGTAGACGTCGAGAACGCCTATGCCGGGCGGCAGGCGCTGCGCAATCTCGCGCTCCCCCGCTGCGTAGGCCGCTTCGCCGCCACGCGTGAGGTCGTGCAGGAAGATCACCACGTCGGCCAAACCGATGGCGCCCCAGCTGCGTTCGATGCCCAGGCGCTCGACCTCGTCGCCCGCCTCGCCGGCGGTGCGCAGGCCGGCGGTGTCGATCACGTGCAGCGGCACGCCTTCGATCTGGATGGTTTCGCTGACCTTGTCGCGCGTGGTGCCGGGTATGGGCGTGACGATGGCCAGCTCGGCGCCGGCCAGCGCATTGAGCAGCGAGCTCTTGCCGACGTTGGGCTGGCCGGCCAGCACCACGCGCAGGCCTTCGCGCAGCAGCGCGCCCTGGCGAGCCCGGGCCAGCACGGCGTCGAGTGCGGCGGCAATGCGCGCGAGCCGGCCGCGCGCGTCGGCCTGCTGGAGGAAATCGATCTCCTCCTCCGGAAAGTCGAGCGTTGCCTCGACCAGCGTGCGCAGCTCGATCAGGCGCTCACGCAGGCCGCCGATCTCCTGCGAAAAGGCCCCGGCCAAGGCCCGCGTGGCCGAACGCGCAGCGGCTTCGGTGCTGGCGTCGATCAGGTCGGCGACGGCTTCGGCCTGTGCCAGATCGAGCTTGTCGTTGAGAAAGGCACGCTGCGTGAACTCGCCCGGCTCGGCCACGCGAGAGCCCGGCAGCGCCTGCAGGCAGCGCGCCAGGAGCAGTTGCAGCAGCACCGGCCCGCCGTGCGCCTGCAGCTCCAGCACTTCCTCGCCCGTGTAGCTGTGCGGCGCAGGAAAGTGCAGCGCCAGGCCCTGGTCGATGGGCGCTCCCTGATCGTCGAGGAAGCTCAGGTAGTGGGCATGGCGCGGCAACAGCGCTTGCCCGCACACGGCCCGGATCAAGCCACCCAGGTCGCGCCCCGACACGCGCACGATGCCGACCGCCCCGCGACCTGGCGCGGTGGCGATCGCGGCTATGGGATCGTGAAGATGGGCGAGCATGGTGTGATAGTCGAATCTCGAATGAACAACGCCCCGCAGGGCGGGGCGTTCGATGCACGCCGACCCGCAGGGCGGGACGTTGCGCGCGTCGGGCACTGCGGGCTCAGCTCACGCCGAGCCGCCGGTTGATCAGGTACTGCTGTGCGATCGACAGGATGTTGTTGGTGATCCAGTACAGCACCAGGCCGGCCGGGAAGAAGAAGAACATCACCGAAAACACCAGCGGCATGATCCACATCAGCCGCGCCTGCATGGGATCGGGCGGGGTCGGGTTGAGCCAGGTCTGCAGCAAGGTGGTGGCGGTCATGACCAGCGGCAGGATGAACCACGGATCGCGCACCGACAGGTCGGTGATCCAACCGATCCACGGCGCATCCCGCATCTCCACGCTCGACAGCAGCACCCAGTAGAGCGCGATGAACACCGGCATCTGCACCAGGATCGGCAGGCAGCCGCCCAGCGGATTGACCTTTTCCTCGCGGTAGATGCGCATCATTTCCTGCTGCATCTGCTGCGGCTTGTCCTTGAGGCGCTCGCGCATCTCCATCACCTTCGGGTTGATGGCCTTCATCTTGGCCATCGACTTGTAGGCGTGGGCGTTGAGCGTGTAGAAGGCCGCCTTCAGCAGCACCACCAGTGCCACGATGGCCCAACCCCAGTTGCCCAGGATCTTGTGCAGCTGGTCGAGCAGCCAGAACAGCGGCTTGGACAGGATGGTGAACCAGCCGTAGTCCTTGACCAGGTCCAGTCCCGGAGCCAGTGCCTCGAGCTTCTTCTCCTCCTGCGGGCCCACGTACAGCAGGTTGTCGAAGGTCTTGCTCTGGCCAGGAGCAACGCTGCCCAGCGGGTAGATCGTTCCCACCGCATACAGGTTGTTGTCGACCTTGCGCGTGTAGAACTCGCGCGGCGCCGGGTCGGTGTGCAGCCAGGCCGAGAAGAAGTAGTGCTGCACCATCGCGACCCAGCCGTTGTCGGCGGCCTTGTCGAAGCGCGCGTCGCCGTCCTCGATGTCGCCGAAGTCGATCTTCTGGAACTTGGCCGCGTCGGTGTAGGCCACCGGCCCCGTGAATGTGAAGTAGAAGCTCGACTCGCCGGGCGGCGGATTGCCGTCGCGCACCAGCTGCGTGTAGAGCTGCGGCGACACCGGCTCGCCCGAGGTATTGATTACCTCGTGGCGCACCTTCACTGCGTAGTCGCCGCGCGAGAAGCTCAAGGTCTTTCTCAGCTTGACGCCGCCCTGCTCGGCCGACTCGAACACGACGCTGACGGCATCGCTGCCCGGCGCCAGCGCGGTCGGCCCCTCCTGCAACGCCAGCGGCGAGAGGTGATTGGGAAGCCCGGGCGCCCCGATGAGGCCGGTTTGCGCCAGGTACACGCGCGAAGCCGAGCGGTCGAAGACCAGCACGTTGCGGCTCGGGTCGTTCTGGTCCACGTGCTGGAGCAGCTCGGCGCGCACCACGTCGCCGCCGCGCGAGTCGAGCGTTACCTTGAGGACGTCGGTCGTGACCGTCACGGTCGTCGAGCCGGCCGCCGCAGGAGCTTGCGCCGCAGGCGGCGAGCCGGCCGGAGCCGACGCTGCGCCAGCAGCGATGGTGGCCGCAGAAGGCAGTGCATCGGGCAAAGAGCCCGGTGCCTGTTGCGGCGCGGCCGCGCCGGGCGCCGGCCGCGAGCCCTCCCCGAACAGCGAGGGCTGCCCGGTATGCTTGTTCCAGCCATCCCAAAGCAGAACCAGCGACATCGTGAAAACCACCCACAGCAGGGTGCGGCGCATATCGGTCATGGCGTGATCTCGAAGGAAGAACGCGCGGGCGCCGCCTCGGCGGGCTCGCAATCGCGTCGCTTTTCATGTTTGCCGGCCAGCCACGCGGGTCGGTCCGCCGGCACGGGGTCATGCCCGCCAGCGCAGCCCGGATGGCAACGCAACAGCCGGCCCGTGGCGAGGAAGCTGCCGGCCAACGCGCCGTGGCGCTCGAGCGCCTCTTGCGCGTAGGCCGAGCAGGTCGGCTCGAAGCGGCACCCGCTGCCCAGCCACGGGCTCAGCAGCAGGCGGTAAGCGCGCACCAGAAAGACGAGCAGGCGTTGCGGGAGGTGCCTCATGACCGCGCCCCACCGGCACCCGCGAACAGGGCGGTCAACTCATGGCGCACCCGAGTGCGCAGCGGCGCAGAAGCGGCGCTCACGAACTCGTCGATCGGGTAGGGGCTGCGCAGCCGCAGGAACCAGTCGCCGGGGCAGAGCCGGGCCGCAGCGGCCTCGAACACTGCGCGGGCCTGGCGCTTGATCAGACTGCGCGTCACCGCCCGGCGTGCATGGCGCTTGGGCACCACGAGACCGAAACGGCGACAGTCTTCCACAGGCGGGCCCGCATGGGTGTTTTCTTCTGTTGACAACTCCGGCTTGGCTGACCTCATGGCGCGGGGCACATGGTGCAAGACGAAGTGCTCGCTGCGAGCGCAGGGCCGGCTCGAGAGGGCACGCTCGAAATCGGCTGAGCGCAGGTCCGAGCCGCCACACGCAAGGCTCACGGCCGAGCCGGCGGCAACGTCGGACTCAAACGGCCAGCCGCTTGCGACCCTTGGCGCGGCGCGCGTTGAGGATCTGCCGGCCGGCGCGCGTCTTCATGCGCGCCAGAAAGCCATGGGTGCGCGCGCGGCGCGTCTTGGAGGGTTGATAGGTGCGTTTCATGAAAATCCTTCGTGGTGCCCGCCGAAGCGCTGCTTGAGAGCGCCTCATTCCGTAGGGCCGCTGTCGTGAGGCCGCTGGCTTGAGCGCCCTCGTTTGAGCCCCCTAGCCCTCTGATGGCCCCCTACCGGCGAAGCGAACGAACGCCTGCCGCCGCGCGGGAAACCCGCAATTAGAGCGGATAAGCCTTGTCCGGTCAACGACCGGCCCCTCGCTTGCCGTCCTGCGGCCGGTCAATGCCGGATTCCCCGAGGCTTGTGAAACTGTGGATAACCCTGTTCCCCGGGGCCATGCGCCGCTAGAATCTCAGCGCTTCGACCTTGATTGTCCACATCACCGATGAGCGCCGATGTCTGGTCGCGCGGCTGCGAACGCCTGGCGACCGAGCTGCCCGAACAGCAGTTCAATACCTGGATCCGCCCGCTGCCCGCCGCCGACCTGATCGATCACGGCGACGCTGCCGTAGCCACCTTGCGCGTGCCCAACCGTTTCAAGCTCGACTGGATCCGCAACCAGTACGCGCCGCGCATCGAGACCGTGCTCAGCGAACTGGTGGGCAAACCGGTTCGGCTGGAGCTGCAGCTCGCCGCGCGCGAAACGCCGCCGCGCGGCGCGCAGGCGCCGGTCAACGGGCAGCCTCAGGCGGCGGGCGCGTGGCTGGGCGCCGCGTCGCGGCCCGCGCGAAACCCGCTCGCCCCAGCGGGCGGCGGCGCCCAAGCCCAGCACCGCCTCAACGCCAACCTGACCTTCGACACCCTGGTGCCCGGGCGCGCCAACCAGATGGCCCGCACGGCCGCCTTGCACGTCGCCGGCGCGCCGGGCGCCATGTACAACCCGCTGTTCATCTATGGCGGCGTGGGCCTGGGCAAGACGCATCTGATCCACGCGGTGGGCAACGCCCTGCTCGGCGACAAGCCCGACGCCCGCATCCTCTACCTGCACGCCGAACAGTTCATCACCGACGTGGTGAAGAACTACCAGCGCAAGACCTTCGACGAGCTCAAGGCCAAATACCACTCGCTCGACCTGCTGCTGATCGACGACGTGCAGTTCTTCGCCGGCAAGGAGCGCACCCAGGAGGAGTTCTTCAACGCCTTCGAGGCGCTGCTCGCCAAGCGCGCGCACATCATCATGACCAGCGACACGTACCCCAAGGGGCTGGCCGACATCGACGAGCGCCTCACCTCGCGCTTCGACGCCGGGCTCACGGTGGCCATCGAGCCGCCCGAGCTGGAGATGCGCGTGGCCATCCTGATGAAGAAGTCGGACGTCGAAGGCGCCCCCATGCCGGAGGACGTGGCCTTCTTCATCGCCAAGAACGTGCGCGCCAACGTGCGCGAGCTCGAAGGCGCGCTGCGCAAGGTCCTGGCCTATGCGCGCTTCTCGCAGAAGGACATCAACATCGCCCTGGCGCGCGAGGCGCTGAAGGACCTGCTGTCGATCCAGAATCGGCAGATTTCGGTCGAGAACATCCAGAAGACCTGCGCCGATTTCTACAAGATCAAGGTTGCCGACATGTACTCGAAGAAGCGGCCGGCCTCGATTGCCCGGCCGCGCCAGATCGCGATGTACCTGGCCAAGGAGCTGACGCAAAAAAGCCTGCCGGAGATCGGCGAGCTCTTCGGCGGGCGCGACCACACCACCGTGCTGCATGCCGTGCGCAAGATCGGCGCCGAGCGCGGCAAAAACACCGAACTCAACCAGCAGCTGCACGTGCTCGAACAAACGCTCAAGGGATGAACACACCCGGGCATGCGGCGTCAAGTGACAAGCCTGGGGACAAGTTCTCGTCAACTGCCCGGCTGTCCACAGGCGCTGGCGCGGCGGCGAAGTTGTTGCCGGCGACTCCCGCGCGATCGGCCCGGCCACGCACAGGCTTTGCACGGCGCTAAACCCCCGCCATATCAGGCGAAAATAGGCTTGTCCACAAGACAGCGCCGCCCCTACTAATACGACCAATCTCAAAGAGGTTCACATGATTGTCTTGAAGAGCCCGCAGGAAAAGTTTCTCGCCGCGCTGCAGGCGGTGGCCGGCATCGTCGAGCGCCGACATACCTTGCCCGTGCTGGCGAACGTGCTGCTGCGCAAGACCGGCCAGGAGATCGAGTTCACGACGAGCGATCTGGAAATCCAGGTGCGCACCCGCGCCGCTTTCGACGGCGATCCGGGCGATCTGTCCACCACGGTCGGTGCCCGCAAGCTCATCGACATCCTGCGCACCCTGCCGGCCGATCAGAACGTCACGCTGAGCTCGGCGCAGAGCAAGCTGACCCTGTCGGGCGGCAAAAGCCGCTTCACCCTGCAGACCTTGCCGGCCGAGGACTTTCCGCTCGTTCAGGAGGCAAGCGATTTCGGTCCCGCCTTCAGCGTGCCCCAGAAGTCGCTCAAGGCGCTGATCGCGCAGGTGCACTTCGCGATGGCGGTGCACGACATCCGCTACTACCTCAACGGCATCCTGTTCGTGGCCGAGGGCAAGAGCCTCACGCTGGTGGCAACCGATGGCCACCGGCTCGCTCTGGCGCAGGCCACGCTCGAAGTCGAGATGCCCAGGCAGGAAGTGATCCTGCCGCGCAAGACCGTGCTCGAGCTGCAGCGCCTGCTGCGTGACGACAAGGAAGACGGCGAAGGCGTCATCGAGATGCGTTTCGCCGGCAACCAGGCCAAGTTCGTCTTCTCGGGCATGGAGTTCGTCACCAAGCTCGTCGAAGGAAAATTTCCGGACTACAACCGCGTCATTCCCAAGAACCACAAGAACCACGTCACCCTCGGCCGCGCGCCGCTGCTCGCCAGCCTGCAGCGCGCTGCGATCCTGACGAGCGAAAAGTTCAAGGGCGTGCGCATCAACATCGAACCCGGCGTGCTGCGCATCGCGTCGAGCAACGCCGAGCAGGAAGAAGCCAAGGAAGAACTCGAGATCGACTACGGCGGCGACACCATCGAGATCGGCTTCAACGTCACCTACCTGATGGACGCGCTGGCCAACATGGACCGCGACATGGTCAGCCTGGCCCTGCAGGACGGCAACAGTTCGGCACTGCTCACCGTGCCCGAGCAGGCCGGCTTCAAGTACGTGGTGATGCCGATGCGCATCTGAGCCGCGCACCACGCCTTGCCAGCACAGCGGGCCGCGAGCCCGCTGCCGCGTTTTGAAGGGGCCGGCTTTGTCGAAAAGTCCGGGGCCCCGCGAGTGAAAAGAGCCCCCATGACCGACCCGAAAATTTCGCAGCACAACGTCGACAACGGCGTGACCCGGCAGCCCGTGCCTTCGGCCGAAGGCCACGTCATCTCCATCGGCGCGGACGCCTCGGTCGCCTATGGCGAAGGCTCGATCCAGATCCTCGAAGGACTGGAAGCGGTGCGCAAGCGCCCGGGCATGTACATCGGCGACACGTCCGACGGCACCGGCCTGCACCACCTGGTGTTCGAGGTGGTCGACAACTCCATCGACGAAGCGCTGGCCGGGCATTGCGACGACATCCTCGTCACGATCCACTCCGACAACTCCATCTCCGTCATCGACAACGGCCGCGGCATCCCCACCGGCGTGAAGATGGACGACAAGCACGAACCCAAGCGCAGCGCGGCCGAGATCGCGCTCACCGAGCTGCACGCCGGCGGCAAGTTCAACCAGAACAGCTACAAGGTTTCGGGTGGCCTGCACGGCGTGGGCGTGAGCTGCGTCAATGCGCTGTCCAAGCAACTGCGCCTGACGGTCCGCCGCGAAGGCAAGGTGCACCTGATGGAGTTCAAGCGCGGCGTGCCGCAGGACCGGGTGATCGAGCAGCGCAATGGTTCCGAGATCAGCCCGATGCGGATCACCGGCGAGACCGAGAAGCGCGGCACCGAAGTGCACTTCCTGCCCGACGAGGACATCTTCACCAACATCGACTTCCACTACGACGTGCTGGCCAAGCGCCTGCGCGAGCTGAGCTTCCTGAACAACGGCGTGAAGATCCGCCTGGTCGACGAGCGCAACGCCAAGGAAGACAACTTCGCTTATGCCGGCGGCGTCAAGGGCTTTGTCGAGTTCATCAACACCGGCAAGAAGACGCTGCACCCGAACATCTTCCACGCGCTCGGCGACAAGACCAGCGAGTTCAACACCAACATCGGCGTCGAAGTCGCGATGCAGTGGAACGACGGCTACAACGAGAGCGTGCTCTGCTTCACCAACAACATCCCGCAGCGCGACGGCGGCACCCACCTGACCGGCCTGCGCGCGGCGATGACCCGCGTGATCAACAAGTACATCGACGACAACGACCTCGCCAAGAAGGCCAAGGTCGAGATCGCCGGCGACGACATGCGCGAAGGCCTGGCCTGCGTCATCAGCGTCAAGGTGCCCGAGCCCAAGTTCAGCAGCCAGACCAAGGACAAGCTGGTGTCGAGCGAAGTGCGCGGCCCGGTCGAGGAGATCGTCGGCAAGCTGCTCGGCGACTACCTGCTCGAGAACCCGGTCGACGCCAAGATCATCTGCGGCAAGATCGTCGACGCCGCGCGTGCGCGCGAAGCGGCCCGCAGGGCGAGGGAGATGACGCGCCGCAAGGGCGTGCTCGACGGCATGGGTCTGCCCGGCAAGCTGGCCGACTGCCAGGAGAAGGACCCGGCGCTGTGCGAGATCTACATCGTCGAGGGCGACTCGGCCGGTGGCTCGGCCAAGCAGGGCCGCGACCGCAAGTTCCAGGCGATCCTCCCGCTGCGCGGAAAGATCCTGAACGTGGAGCGCGCGCGCTTCGAAAAGCTGCTGACGAGCAACGAGATCCTCACGCTCATCACGGCGCTCGGCACCAGCATCGGCAAGGACGAATACAACCCCGACAAGCTGCGCTACCACCGCATCATCATCATGACCGACGCGGACGTCGACGGCGCGCACATCCGGACCCTGCTGCTGACCTTCTTCTACCGCCAGATGCCCGAGATGGTCGAGCGCGGCCACATCTACATCGCGCAGCCGCCGCTCTACAAGGTGAAGCTGGGCAAGGAAGAGCAGTACCTCAAGGACGGCCACGAACTCGACGGCTACCTGCTCGACGTGGCCCTGCGCGATGCCCGCCTCGAAACCGGCGTGGGCGGCTCGGTGCTCCAGGGCGAGGCGCTCGCCACGCTCGCGCGCCAGTACGTGTTGGCCAACAACGTCGTCGAGCGCCTGTCCAACTGGATGGACGTGGAGGCCTTGCGGGCCATCGCCGACGGCCTCGTCCTCGATCTCGACACGCTCGAGGCCGCAGAAACCTCGGCCGTCGCCCTCGAGGCTGCGCTGCACGACGCGGACGTGCATGCCGAGTTCGATGCGCGCACCGACAAACACCTGCTGCGCATCGGCCGGCGCCACCACGGCAACACCAAGAGCAGCGTCATCACCGCCGATTTCGTGCACGGCGCCGACTACGAGGCGCTGAGCACCGCCGGCGTCACCTTCAACGGCCTGGTCGCCGCCGATGCCGTGGTCAAGAAGGGCGAAGGCGACAAGCAGAAGGAAGCCCGCATCGGCGACTTCCGCGAAGCCATGGCCTGGCTGATGCAGCAGGCCGAAAACAGCGTCGCCCGGCAGCGCTACAAGGGCTTGGGCGAGATGAACCCCATGCAGCTCTGGGAGACCACCATGGACCCGGCCGTGCGCCGGCTGCTCAAGGTGCAGATCGACGACGCGATCGAAGCCGACCGCGTGTTCACCATGCTGATGGGCGACGAGGTGGAGCCGAGGCGGGACTTCATCGAGACGAATGCGCTGCGGGCGTCGAACATCGACGTTTGAGGGGGCGGTTGTCAGGAACTCGCGAACCAGGGACGGCCGGTTACCGGCTGGAGCGGCACTGCCTGAGCGCCGACGCGCGGGGCCTACAGGGCTACGCGGACAGCAGTCCGAGCCATCCATTGAGCACCAATGAAAAGCCGCCCGTAGGCGGCTTTGGGGTTCAGTAGAAGCCGAAGTAGACGGGCTTCCCATCCTCGAAGCGAACGATGGCCGGACCGCGGATCCGCAGCTTCTTGTTCTCGAACTCGATCAGCGGGATGACCGTGTCTTGGTCCTCGGTGCCGTCCTTGAATGCCACCGTCACGCACATCTTGCGTTCCTCGGCCGGGGCCTCAGCCTGCGAGCCGATGACATTGCCAACAGCTTCGGCTCCGACGGTCTGACCGACGAGGCCGAGGCCTGCCTTGCTGCTGAGTTGCAGGACGGTGTTCTTCAGGATGCTGCCCCAGCGGCTGCCGGAGCCGCCGTTGCCGCCGCGACAGTGCTGCATCTTCCAGATATAGCCCTCGCGGACTATGACTACCGGCGCCGAAGCTGAGGCCTCGGGAGCGCTGGCCGCCGGCGCGCCGTCCACAAGAGCAGCACTGGCGGCGACCTCGGGGGCTGAAGCAGCTTCTTGCCCGGTTTGAACTTCTTGGGCGCTGACCGAGGTCAGACCAAACAGGAGGATGAAGGGGAGGGTCAGCTTCATGGTGAGTGTCTTCAATGAACATGGCGTTTATCGGCGCCTGAGTGATCGGATTCAGCAGCATGGGATACGCGTCGCCGAGCAGTAGGTGATGCGCAACAGACGAGAGCAAAAAAACCCCCTGCTTGCGCAGGAGGCCTCGGGTTAAGCGTCAGCCACATGAACCGATGTGACCGCAGTTGGAGCACTTCTGGCAGCCATCAACCTTGTGCAACGCGTGAGCCGCATTCGGGTACTTATTGGTACTGCAGCAGCGGCGCTAAGCCGACGCGCTCCCAGCGCCACGCGCCACTTCCCACACCATGAACCCCGGCTGCTGCGCAAACGCCCGCCGCAGCAGCGGCAGCGCCACGTTGTAGACCGGGATGCCGTTGACCGTGGCGCCCTCGAGCGCGCCGCGGTGCGCGTGGCCGTGGAAGACGGCGTTCACGGGATAGCGCAGCAGCGGGTCTTCGAGCCGGCTGGTGCCGAGGAAGGGGAAGATCTCCGGCGGCTCGCCCTCCACCGTGGCCTGGATGGGCGAGTAGTGCAGCAGGGCGATGCGCTGCGGCGTGCGCAGCTTGGCAAGTGCGGATTCGAGCTTCAGGGCTTCCTGGATAGCCTCGCCCACGAACAGCTTGGTCGCGCGTTCGCCCCAGGCGCCGAGCGAGCCGCGGCCGAAGCCGCCCGCGAAGCCCTTGGCCCCGGCAATGCCCACCCCGTGGATCTCGCAGGCTTCGCCGTCGAGCACGCGAACGCCCGCATCGGTGAGGATGCGGCGCACTTCGTCGGGTTGACCCGATTCGTGGTCGTGGTTGCCGAGCACCGCCACGATGGGCACGTCGGCGGCGCCCAGTTCTTCGGCCAGCACATGGGCTTCGTCGGACCGGCCGTAGTCGGTCAGGTCGCCACACAGCAGCAAGGCGTCGGCCGCCCGGCTGGCCTGCGCGAACAGCTCGCGCAGTGTCCCGGCGGAGTCTTTCGTGCAATGCAGGTCGCCGACGGCGGCGAAACGGAGGGTGTCGCGGGCGCTGTTCGGGATCATGTCGGGTGTCCGGTGGGCCGCGAGGGCCGAGTCGAGACTGGTGGCGGAGCACGCGGCGCGCCTGCGGGGCAGTCGGGCCGCCCAGGGAACACGCCTTGCTGCAGCGGTTGACCTCCGTCCCGCCTAGCCCGCCGCCCCTGTCATGTCCGAAGCGACGCCCTCAATGTCCTCCTCAGGCGAGTTCGACCCGGACTCCGCCGCGTTCTACCGGCGCGTGCTGATGAGCTTGACCGAGGCTCGCGTGCCCTTTCTGGTCGGGGGAGCCCTCGCCTGCACGCAGTACACGGGCATCGAGCGCAGCACGAAAGACGTGGACCTGTTCATCCGCAGCGACGATCTGGCCCGCGCCCGCGAGGCGTTGCTGAAGGCGGGCCACGACACCGAGCTGACCTACCCGCACTGGCTGGCGAAGGTGCACGCGGGCGATCATTGCCTGGACCTCATCTTCAGTTCGGGCAACGGCGTCTCGGCGGTGGACGACGCCTGGTTCGAGCACGCGGCCGACGCGGAGCTGCTGGGCGTGGCGGTGAAGCTCGCGCCGGTCGAGGAAACGATCTGGTCCAAGGCCTTCGTGATGGAGCGCGAGCGCTACGACGGCGCCGACGTGGCGCACCTGCTGCACGCGCGCGCCAGGCAGATCGATTGGCGGCGCCTGCTCGAGCGCTTCGGCCCGCACTGGCGGGTTCTGCTGAGCCACCTGGTGCTGTTCGGCTTTTCCTACCCGGACCGGCGCGCCGCCGTGCCGGCCTGGGTGATGCACGGCCTGCTCGATCGCCTGCGCGACGAGCAGGAGGCGGCGCCGCCGCCGGAGCGGGTGTGCCAGGGCACGCTGCTCTCGCGCGAGCAGTACCTCGACGACATCGACCAGCGTGGCTACCAGGACGCCCGGCTCGAGCCCATCGGGCAGATGGCCGCCGATGAGGTGGCGGTATGGACGCAGGCCATTCCCGAGCGGCCTTCGGGCGAGTAGCGGGTTCGGCCGCAGCGCCCCGGTCGAAGGAACAAGACATCGCTCGCGAGACCTGCGGGCGCATGGGCTATGGTTCGTGCACGGCCCGCAAGTCGGCGCGGCGCGCTTGCCGAAGCGACCGGCACGGCCTCGAGAGGTTCGCCATGTACGCCATCACTCCTTGCACACGATCCGCGCCGTCCTTCGCCCGCCCGGCCATCGGCGCGGCCTGCATCGCACTGGGCCTGCTGCTGATGAGCGCCGCAGGCCCGGTCGAGGCGCATGGCCGTCATGGCGGTCACGGCCCGGGCTACAGCGGGCACCACGCGAGCGGGCACTGGGGGCACGGCCACCGGCACGCACGGCGCTGGCGTGGCGGGGTGAGCATCGGGATCGGCATCGGGTCCGGGGGGTACGGCTATGGCGGTTCCGGCTGGGGTCCGGGCGGCTGGTATCCGGGCTACGGGCTGGTGTTTCCCGTGCCGCCGCCGGTGGTTTATCTCGACCGGCCCCGCGCCGAGCGGCCGCCCCCGCCGCTGGCCAAGGGCCCGCCCGATCCGGTCTTCGACCCGCTGCGCGGCCAGAGCGCCGCCGAGACCGAGGCCGACCTGCACGACTGCAACCGCTGGGCCCTCGGCCAGCCGCAGGCCATTGCGCGCGCCGACGTGTTTCACCGAGCCACCTTGGCGTGCATGCAGGACCGCGACTACGCCGTGCGCTGAGCCCCACCCACCGACGACAAGCATGCTCAACACCCTCAAGGACCTCTTCGATTCCCTGATGCCCGCCGAGCCGGCCGAGCCGCCCGAGCGCGCCGAACACGTGCTGCACCTGGCCACGGCCGTGCTGCTGGTAGAGGTGATGCGTGCCGATCCGGAGCTCCGGCCGGCCGAGCGGCAGGCGGTCCTGCAGGCGCTGGACGACAAGTTCGGGCTGGCCCCCGACGAGGTGGAACGCCTGCTCGAGCTCGCCGAGCAGGCCTCGCGCGAGGCCACCGACTACTTCCGCTTCACCTCGAAGATCAATGCCGAGTTCAGCGTGGAGCAGAAGGTCCGCATGATCGAGCACATGTGGCGCGTGGCCTATGCCGACGGGCAGCTCAGCGCGCACGAGAACCACCTCATGCGCAGGGTGTCCGACCTGCTCTACATCCCGCACGGCGCCTACGTGAACGCCAAGACGCGCGCGCGGCAGGCGGCCGGGGTCGAGTGAGCTGCGGCGCGGTGCGCGCGGGCCTCAAGGCGGGCCGGCGCGCGGCGGCTCGCACAGCGCGCGGCCGAGCCGCAGCATCGCCCACAGCAGCAGCAGCGGCAGCACCACCGTCTGCAGCAGGAACACCACGATCAGCATGACGATGTGATCGATGGCGTTGCCGGCGGCCTCTTTCAGCCTGTCCAGCCGCTCGTTCACGTCGACCTCGGCGGCGGCGCTCTCCCACCACTTGCGCAGGGTCTCGCCCAGACCGCCCGGCGCCGGCGCCGGCCCGGACGCGGCAGGCGCCCCCGGCGCGCCCGCGCGTTCGATCTCGCGGCCGGAGAGCTCGATGGTCGCCTGCCCCGCCGCATAGTCCTCGCTCAGGAAGAGCCGGAACGCCGCTTCGTTGCCCAGCGCCACCACGGGCACCGCAAAGCGCACCAGCAGCAGCGCGACGAACAGCCGCGTGAGCCACACCGGCAGGTCGCCGCCGCGCCATCGCGCCCAGCCCCAGGCCAGGGCCACCACGCTCAACAGGCCGGAGACGGCCCAGAAACCCCCCATCTTGATCAGCGCGAGCTGCACGCCGAAAGACACGCTCGCGCCGAGCATGAGCACCGAGAACTGCTCGACCAGATCGTTGACCGGGTCGAGCGCCTGCCCCGGGGCCAGGCTCACGCCCACGCCGGCCGGGTGCACCGCCACCTCGGTGCCCTGCGCCACGGAAATGGCGGCATTGAGCGCGCGCGCGGCGGCGAAGCTCGCCACGGCACGCTTCAACCCCGCCTGGACCTGCTGCGTGGCCGTTTCGTCGAGCGGCGCGAGCCACGCTGCGGCCAGCACCAGCGCCAGCACGGGCAGCAGCCACAGTCGGCGCATCGGCGACACGGCCGCGGCGCCGGCTCAGCGCGTCTTGCGCGTCTTGGGCGCTATCTCGGGACCCGCCTCGCCGGGCGGCGCCGAGAACAGCTTGGCGGCGCGGCCCTTGAGCTCGAGCAGCTCGCTGGGCGTGAGCGAATAGCTGCCGTTCAGCACGTCGACCTCGACGCGGAACTCCACCTCGCGTTCGCCGCTGGACAGCATGCCGGAGGTGAACTCGTAGTCCTCGTTCTCGGCCGGCAGGCCGAGCGCGTCCCGGTCGTAGTCGTCGTACTGCACGTTGCGGATTTCCCCACTGGCGAGGTCGAGCAGGGCGGTCGAGCGGATGACGCTTTCGCTCAGCTCATCGAACAGGACGATCGGCAACATGAGATCCACGTCGGCTCCCGGGACGACGAAGGCCGTCCGCTGTGTCGGTAATTCTAGGAGGGGCTTGCGCGTGGGCCGTGCGCCGCCCGGTTCTCCGGGCGGGGCGACGGGCGGGTCGGCATCTCGCGGTCGGGCGCCATCTCGGGCGGAATGGGGTCGTCGGGCGGCATGCCGGGCAACTCCGGCGTCGGCGGCGGCTCGCCCGTCGTCTGCTCCGGTGTCGGCAGGGGAACGGTGTGCTTGTTCATGGTGGGTGTGCGTCTGCGCTGCGGATGCCCGAGCGCAGCACGGCGCGTGCCCGCGACGGCGAACTCAGGCCCTGGCGCGGGCCGCCGAGGCCGGCGGCGCGCCCTTGCGCGCGCGCGCCTCCAGCGACAGGTACAGGGCCGTGGCCGCCAGCATGGGCGCCAGGTAGTAGATCGCGCGGTAGGCGAGCAGCGCCGCCAGCAGTTCGCCTTGCGGCATGCGGTGGCCGAGCAGCGCGATGAACACCGCCTCCAGCACGCCCAGGCCGGCGGGGATGTGCGCCACCACCCCGGCCACGGCGGCGATGAGCAGCACGCCCAGCACCAGCGGATACGGCAGCTTGAACTGCAGCAGGACGTAGATCACCGCCGCGATGACGGCCCAGTTGGCCATCGACAGCGCCAGTTGCAGCAGCGCCATGCGCAGCGAAGGCACCACGAAGTGGTGGCCGCGCACGGTGAACTCGCTGCGTGCCTTCAGTCCGCACAGCACCAGGTAGGCCGCGGCGACGGCGATCAGCGCGAAGCCGAGTCCCTGCAGCGCGGTCGCCCCGATCTTCCAGTCGTCGGGCGGACTGATGATGCGCAGCGCGAACACGCTGCCCGCCAGCACCAGGTAGCCCAGCCAGTTGGTGACCAGGCTCAGTCCGAGGACGCGGCTGGTGGTGTCGGTGTCCAGGCCCAGGCGGGAATACAGGCGGTAGCGAAAGGCGATGCCGCCGACCAGCGAGCCGAGGTTGAGGTTGAAGGCGTAGCTGACGAAGGTGACCCGCACGACCTGCCGCACGGGCACGCCGTGGCCGGTCCAGTGCCGGCCCAGCAGGTCGAAGGTGCTGTACAGCGCGTGGCTCAGGGCTGCGACGCCGGCGGCCAGCGCCAGCGTGGAGACGGGATAGTCGCGCAGCACGCCGCCGACTTCGCGCCAATCGATCTCCTTGGCGTTCTGGTAGATAAGCCAGGCGACGATCGCGAAGAAGGCGACGGTGAGCACGCGCCTGGCGAGCGGCCACCAGCGGCGCCACCCCGGCCGGGCGCCGGCCTTGCCGCTTGTGCCCGCGCCAGGCGGTCGCCGCCCGGCCGAGGTGTTTGCCGTGGCGGACGGCGCGGCTGCTGCACGCGCCGCAGCCGCCGCGGGTTTGCTTGTTCGCGTGTCGGCCGGCGCGGGCGCGTTCGATGCGGCGCGCCGTCGCCGCGTGGCGCGGTCGGGCGGCGGGGCGGCTCGACCTGCCGCGCCGGCCGGCGATGCCGCGCGCACCGGCGGCTGCGGCTTGGGGGTGCGCGCGGCGCGCTTGGTGGGGCGCGTCACTGCAGCGGCTCCGGGTGCTTCCCGTTGCCGTGGCCGCCGGCGGCGGTCGGCCCGGCGGTCGGCGCGGCGTGGTCGTCCGCCTCGGCGTTGCGGCGCGGCCGCAGCGAAGCCAGCGTCGGCCGGTGCGTCGGCAGCGCGGTGGCCCAGGTCGGGAAGCGGCGCAGGAAGTGAAAGACGAAGAAGCTCAAGGTCACGCGCCCGAACGAGCGGGCCCGCCCGGGATCGGGCGCCACCTCGTTGCAGCTGTGCTCGATCAGGTGCTCGAGCCGCTCGCGCAGCTCGCGGTTGAAGCCGTGGTCCCGGATGATGACGTTGGCCTCGAGGTTGAGCGACAGGCTCAACGGGTCGAGGTTGCTCGAGCCGACCGTCGCCCATTCGTCGTCGGCGAAGGCCACCTTGCCGTGCAGCGGGCGGTCGCAGTACTCGAAGATCTTCACGCCGGAGCGCAGCAGGTTGTCGTAGAGCATGCCGGCGGCGAACTTGACGATCGGCATGTCGGGCTCGCCCTGCAGGATCAGGCGCACCCGCACGCCGCGCCGGGCGGCGCGCCGCAGTTCGCGCAGCAGCCGGTAGCCGGGAAAGAAATAGGCGTTGGCGATCGTCACCTCGCGGCGCGCGGCGCGGATGGCGATGCGGTAGTGGCGCTCGATGTCGGTGCGATGGCGGTGGTTGTCGCGCGTGACGAAGAGCGCCTGCGCGTTGCCAGGGGCCGGCGCACCATCGGCCGGCGCGGGGTCGGCGGTGGCGGCGGCCCGGCGCCGGAACCAGCGCCGCGGCGCGGCTGCGGGATCGGCGTTCGCGGCGCGCCCGACCGCCGTGCAGGCGAAGCGGTGGATGTCGTCCACGATCGGGCCGATGCACTCGACCGAGTAGTCCTGCTTGGCTTGCGGGCCGAAGTCGGCCAGGTGGTCGGCCGAATAGTTGATGCCGCCCACGAAGGCCAGCCGGCCGTCGATGACGACGATCTTGCGGTGCATGCGCCGCAGCCCGTTCAGGCTGCGCCCGAGCACGCGCCAGATGGGGTCGAAGACGTGCAGGTTCACGCCGGCTTCGGTGAGCGCACCGGTGAATTCGGCGCTGAGGTCGGGCGAGCCCCAGCCGTCGATGGTCAGGTCGATGCGCACGCCGCGGCGGGCCGTGCGGACCAGCACCTCGTGCAGCTGCAGGCCGACCTTGTCCTCGAAGAGGATGAAGGTCTCGATCAGCACCTCGTGCTCGGCGGCCTCGATGGCGGCGAACACGGCCGGATAGAACGCCTCGCCGTTCTCCAGCAGCCGAAAGCGGTTGCCGCCCTTCCAGCGCGAGGGCGGCGTCACAGCGCCACCTCGGCCGCCAACGGGGCGTGATCGGACAGGTGCGACCACGGCCGGCCGGGCAACGCGATCGGCCGGTGGGTGGCGACGTTGCGCACGTAGATGCGGTCCAGCGGCAGCAGCGGCCAGCGCGCCGGGAAGGTGCGCGCCGTGCGGCCGTTGGCGTGCAGGAACACATCGACGAGGCCTGCGCAGCGGTCGAGCACGCGGTGCGCGCGGACCTGCCAGTCGTTGAAATCGCCGGCGATCAGCAGCGCGGCATCGGCAGGGACTTCATCGTTGACCATGTGACACATCAGTTCGAGCTGGTGCTGGCGCTGCGCTTCCCTCAGGCCCAGGTGCACGCACACGGCATGCACCTCGCGCGGCGCGCCGGGCACGTCGAGCACGCAGTGCAGCAGGCCGCGCTTCTCGGGCCCGTGGATCGACACGTCGCGGTTCTCGAAGCGCAGGATCGGGAACTTCGAGAGCACCGCGTTGCCGTGATGGTCGCCGTTCGGGTAGACCGCGTTGCGGCCGTAGGCAAAGGCACCCCAGATGGTGTCGGCCAGGAACTCGTAGTGCGGCGCGGCCTGCCAGCCGGGCACGCGCTTGGCGTGCATCTCGTGCGTGCCCATGACCTCCTGCAGGAAGACAATGTCGGCGCCCACGGTGCGCACCGCTTCGCGCAGATCGTGCAGGATGAACTTGCGGTTGAAGAAGCTGAATCCCTTGTGAGTGTTCACCGTCAGGACGCGCAGGGTCGGGGAGGCCGGGGTCGCAGGCATCGGTGTCGGTGAGGGGTCCAGGGGATCGGGTTCGCGCAGGAAAAGGCGGTGGCCGGCAGATGGTGCGCCGCGCGAGCAGCGGGGCCGGCGGCCCCGCCGGCGACCCCGGCGGTTCGCAGGCCGAGAGTGAGGGAGGGTACGACGGCCCGCGAGAATCCCACGCGCCCGGCCTCGCCGATGTTCGCTGCCGCACGGTGGAGCGGGCCGGCGGGCGGGCGGCGGCAGGCAGGGACGGACGCCCTGACCGGCGCCCCGGGTGGCTCAGGAGCGGCGCGCGGCGCCGAAGAAGTAGCTGAACACGGCCGGCTCGTCCATCTCGCGCATGGCCAGTCCGCGGGTGGCCTCATGGAAAGGCGAAGACAGCGGCAGCGCGTCGAACTCCGCCGCCTGCGTGCGGGTCCAGTGCTGCGCGCTCGCATCGCGGGCCGCCGTGTCGCGACGATGGCGTTCGAGCAGCAGGGCGAGCCGCTGGGCGATCGAGTCGGACAGGATGGGCAATTGATCCCATTCGAGCCCGTCGCCCTGAGCGTTGCGGCCGGACAGCGGCATCGGCGCCGTGCGGGTGTTCAAAGGCGGGGCCTTGCGGAAGTCGAAGTTGGGCATGGCAGGGCTCGGTGTGTCTGGTTGTGTCCAGCGTAGCGGCGCAGCCTGCCGGCGAAACGGCAAAAAGCCTCCTGATGACCGGGCTGTTCGCGAGGCGCAGGCGCCCGCCTCGCCGCGAAGCGACCGGCGCGGGCCGCGTCGTCTTGGCGCGGGATGCCTGCCGCAGCGCCGCTCGCCACCTCCAGCTCGCGGCATGGCTGGCGACCGAGAATGCGCCATGCCTCGCCTGCTGCCGACCGAAGCCATTCCGGTGCCGCCGAAGAAGCCCCCGACGAGAGTCCGCGGCGTGCCCGCCGATCCGCAGAAGTTCGCGGTCAGGGTGGCGCCGAGCCGCATCGACGGTCAGGGCGCCTTCGCTGCGGAACCCGTCCCGGCGCGCCGCAAGATCGGCGAGATCCGCGGCGAGGCCATCAGCGTGCGCGAGGCGCGCCGGCGTGCGAAAGGACAGGCGAGGATCATGATCGTGGAGGTGTCCGAGCGCCGCGCGATCGATGCATCGTGTTCTGGCGATGCGCTGCGGTTCGTGAACCACTCGTGCGCGCCCAACGCCACGCTGCGCATCCGCCGGGGCCGTGTCGAGATCTACGCGCTGCGCGACATCGCGGCCGGCGAGGAACTCGGCGTCAACTACGGACAGAGCCACCACGAAGGCCGGTTGCGCTGCCGCTGCGGCGCGCCCGCCTGCGCAGGCCGGCTGTGAGCTGCCTGCCTCGACGACGCGCCGCGGCTTCGCGCAGCCTCTTGCGGCCGGCACGGCGCGGCGCGGACCGCAGCCGATCCGCTTCGGCGTGAACGACGGCGCGATGCGCCCGGGCACAAGACCCCGCGCAGCGTCGGCGCCACGGCGTGGCCTCGGCGCCGGACGTATAACTCGCGGGCGCCGCGGCCCGGCCGCGCCGACGCACGGGGCCGGTTCAGGCGACCGTGCGAACACTTGCCTTGCCGCGCGCTGCGCGGTCCTCCTGCCCGCTGTCCTCGACCCGCCCGCTCTCGCCGCCTCGCCGCCATTGACCTCATGCCCTGCACCCCGCCCGCGCCCGCCGCGCCGCCCGAACGCGACCGCCAGTTGCGCGAGCACGCCGTGCTGGTGCGCAAGATCGCCGCGCGGCTGCGGGCCCGCCTGCCGGCCGGGGTGGAGATGGACGACCTGCTGCAGGCCGGGCTGATCGGCCTGAACGAGGCGATCGAACGCTACGAGGCGCGCTTCGGCGCCAGCTTCGACACCTATGCCTCGCGCCGCATCGAGGGTGCCATGCTCGACGCGCTGCGCTCGGAAGACAGTCTCTCGCGCGACGCGCGGGCCCGCCAGCGCGAGATCAAGCGCACGGTGCAGGCGCTCGAGCACCGGCTGCTGCGCGCACCGCGTGCGAGCGAGGTGGCCTGCGAGCTGGGCTGGTCGCTCGCCAAGCTGCACGCGAGCCTGGTCGAAGCGGGCGCCTCGGCCATGCGCGCCGGCGACGCACCGCTCGACGACGAGCCGCCCGACGACGCCTCCGCGCGCCGCGCCGGCGACGAGGCCGCGAGCCGCCCCGACGAGCACGCCGACCCGCTGCGTGCCCTGCAGCGCCGCCAGCGCAGCGCGGCGCTCAACGCGGCCTTCGACCAGCTCGAGGAGCGCGAGCGCACGGTCATGCAGATGATCTACGAGCGCGGCCTCGAGCACCGGGACGCCGCGGCCACGCTGGGCATCAGCCAGGCGCGGGTTTCGCAGCTGCACAGCGCCATCGTCGAGAAGCTCAAGCGCCGGCTGCGCGACTGGTAGCCGCGCCGCTCGCCCTTCGCCCTTCGGCAGGCGCGACCCGGGTCGTGACCCTTCAGGCCTCGCCGCCGCCGGTGCCGCCGAGCAGCTCGGTGGCATGCGCCAGATCGGCCAACCATGCCGCGTACGCCGCCTCCCGCTCGCCGGCGGGCATGCGCAGCAGCGCCGAAGGGTGCTGCGTGACGAGCACGCGGCGCCCGTCCTCGCGCGCCAGCCAGCGACCCCGCTCGCTCGTCACGCCGACCGCGCGGCCGAGCAGCGATCGCGCCGCCGTGGCGCCCAGGGCCACGAAGGCCTGCGGCTGCACCTGCTCGATCTCGCTCTCCAGCCAGTGCAGGCAGGCCGCGGCTTCGCGCTGCCCGGGCGTCTTGTGCATGCGCCGCGTGCCGCGCAACTCGAACTTGAAGTGCTTGACCGCGTTGGTCACGTAGACGGTCTCGCGCGACCATCCGAGCTCGGCCAGGGCGCGGTCGAGCAGCCGGCCGGCCGGGCCGACGAAGGGACGCCCGCGCAGGTCTTCCTGATCGCCGGGCTGCTCGCCGACCAGCATGAGCCGCGCGCCGGGCGGCCCTTCTCCGATCACCGACTGCGTGGCGTGCTCGCCGATCGGGCATTCGCGGCAGCGGTCGGTGGCCTGGCGCAAGGCCGCCAGCTTGCGGAGCGCAGCGGCCCGGGCCTTGGCCTGGCCCGTAGGTTCCGGCCCGCGCGCGGCCTCGGGCGTGCCGGCCTCGCCGGGCGGTGCCGGCCCTTCCAGGTCGCCCGCCTCGGTTCGCTGCGCCGTGCCGTGCAGCGGCACGCTGGTTCGCGGCAGCCTGCGGCGGGGCAGCGCCGATTCCCGCGCCACCATCGCCTCGCTGCGCGCCGCGGCCCGCGCGGCCAGCGGCCCGATCAGCCGCGCTTCGGGGAGGTTGTGCCAGTAGCGGCGCGGCATTTCCTTTTTCATGGCGGCGAGCTTGAGCCGGGCGGGATTGAAGATGCTTTCGTAATAGGTGAGCCACAGTCGTTCGCCGGCATCGGGCGGCGGGGCGTCCTCGCGGCGGGCCGCCGGGCCGAGGAGCAGGCGCCGGCCGTCCCACCGTGCGCTGCCTTCGGGCGTGAGGATCGCCCAGCGCAGCGTGGCGAATCGGCGGGCGAAGAAGGGCGCCACGGCTTCGACGATGTGGTGCCCGGGCTCGAACCAGGCGACGTGCATGGGCGGGGCGGACGGGTCGCTCGCCTCGGCGTCGAGCAGCGGCCGAAAGCGCACGAAGGCCTTCATCTTGTGCATGTCCCGATGCACCGACCGGGCCATGGCGCTCGCTGCCAACCAGTCGGGATCGAGCGGATCGTGACGCAGGCCCGGCTCGTGCCGCAGCCGCCACAGCAGGCGGTAGAGCAGGCCGAAACGCCGTGCATCGCGGTGCAGGATGGCGCTGCGGCACAGCTCGACGAAGGCGGCCGGCACCTTGACCGGGTCGGCAGTGGCGCCGGGCGCGGTGGGCGAGCCGGCATGCGCACGCGCATCGCAATCCGGTGGCCGGCCGGCGGGTGCCCGGGACTGTGGAGGCAAGTCTGCCGCCGGCACGTCGCCCCACTCGAAACCGCCCCCTTCGCCACCGACGCTCCAGGTCACCTGCCCGGGTGCGATCTCCTCGGCGAGCAGCTCGCGCGCGGCTCGGCGAAAGCCTTCCAGATCCGTTTCGCCCGCCAGCACGACCCGGCGCGAAGCGGGGCCGCTCACTGCAGCCGCCGACTGGGGCGCCGTTCGAAGCGGCGCAGGGTGCCGGAGATGCCGGGCTGAATCACCGCTTCAGGCCTCGGCGAACAGCGACGCCTGCCGCGGCGCGGGACGCAGGCGCGGCGCAAGATCGCCAGCCTCGAGCGCCCGACCGGGTCGGTGGTCGGCCAGCACGACGAAGGGCAGGATCTTCTTCAGCGGCAGCCGCATCGCGCTCAGGTCCGCATGGCGAACACGCCGCACGCGGCGCGCGGCCAGCAGGCGATCGACCGAGCGCACGCCCAGGCCCGGCACGCGCAGCAACAATTCGCGCGGGGCGCGGTTCAGGTCCACCGGGAAGCGCTCGCGGTGGGCCAGCGCCCAGGCCAGCTTGGGGTCGATGTCGAGCGCGAGCATGCCGCCTGCCTCGCCGCCGTGGGGAACGATCTCCTCGTGCTCGAAGCCGTAGCAGCGCATCAGCCAGTCCGCCTGGTAGAGCCGGTGTTCGCGCACCAGCGGGGCGGCCTTCAGCGGCAAGGCGCGTGCCGCGTCGGGAATGGGGCTGAAGGCGGAGTAGTACACGCGGCGCAGCCGGTACGCGCCGTAAAGCCCGGCGCTCACGGCCAGCAGGCTGCGGTCGTCGCTCGCGTCGGCGCCGACGATCATCTGCGTGCTCTGCCCGGCCGGCGCGAAGCGCGGGGCCGGTGCGCGGCGCGGCGGCACGCCCGCCTGCGAGGCCGGGGCGGACGGCTGGGCGCCCTCTCTGGCGTCGTCGATGTGCACCCGCAGCCGAGCCATCGAACGCCGGATCGCGGTCGCGTCCTTCTGCGGCGCCAGCGCGTCCAGGCCGGCCTGTGACGGCAGCTCGATGTTGATGCTCAGCCGGTCGGCATAGCGGCCGGCGCGTGCCAGCAGGTCGGTGCTGGCTTCGGGAATGGTCTTGAGGTGGATGTAGCCGCGAAAGTCGTGTTCCTCGCGCAGCACCCGCGCCACCTCGACCACCTGCTCCATCGTGTAGTCGGGGCTGCGGATGATCCCGGAGCTGAGGAACAGGCCCTCGATGCAGTTGCGGCGGTAGAAGTCCAGCGTGAGGCGGACCACTTCGTCCACCGAGAAACGTGCCCGCGGCACGTTGCTGGATGCGCGGTTGACGCAGTACAGACACTCGTAGGTGCAGAAGTTGGTGAGCAGGATCTTCAGCAGCGAGATGCAGCGCCCGTCGGGCGCGTAGCTGTGGCAGATGCCGGCGCCGCCGTCGGTCGAGCCGATGCCGCGACCGCCCAGCGAGTCGCGCTTGTCGCCACCGCTCGACGCGCAGGAGGCGTCGTACTTGGCGGCGTCGGCCAGGATGGCCAGCTTGCGGTCGAGCTCCATGGGCAAGGCGTTCGGGTACGGCTGAAAGCTGGATGAATATACAGTGTTCGGCGGCACGCACGTCGGCACGAGGGTTTCCGGGCCGGGTGAGCTCGTGCAGGGGCGCGCTGTCGCGTCGAGGCCTGCCCGCGCCTCGCAAGGCAGGCATGCAAGGACCGCTCCGACCGCGTCCGGCGGCCGCGCGTCAGGGCCTGCGCCGCTCGCGTCCGCGCCAGCGCGACTGGCTCAGCGCCACGAACTCGATCACGCCCCACAGCACCGCGCTCGCGAGGCCGCCGAGCGCGAAAGCCGGGGTGCGCAGGCTCGCGCGAAACGGGTGCGTGGGGCGTGGCATGGGCGGCGTCTCGGGTGGGCGTCTCTGGGTCGGCGTCTCTGGGTCGGCGCGCCGGCGTGGCGCGGCAGGAGGGCTGAGCCGGCAAACCCTAGCAAGAGCGCATGACAAAGCGATGGCAGCGCGATGGCCCCGCGCTTTGCCGACCGGACCGCACGCGAGCGTGGGCGCTGGCTATGCTCGGCGCCACCCTTCTTCGCTGCCGTGCAGACGCCGCGTGATCCCCTCCGAGCTGCCAGAACTGGCCGAGCTGCAGCGCATCGCGGACGAGGGCGGCGCTCATGTGAGCCAGCGCGTGGTCTGCGAGGTCGAGGCAAACGGGCAGCGCCTGCCCGTGTCGGTGCTCACGCTCGGCAACCCGGACCCTTCGCTGCCCGCGGTGGGCTTCTTCGGCGGCGTGCACGGCCTGGAGCGCATCGGCGCCGAGGTGGTCCTGGCGCACCTCGCCAGCCTGGTCAGCCGGCTCGCCTGGGACGATCTGCTGCACCGCCAGCTCGAATCGCTGCGCCTGGTGTTCATGCCGCTCGTGAACCCCGGCGGGCTTGCGCGCGGCACCCGCGCCAATCCGCAGGGCGTGGACCTGATGCGCAACGCGCCGGTCGATGCGGCCGGCCGCGTGCCCTTGCTGATCGGCGGCCAGCGCCTCGGCGCCGGCCTGCCCTGGTACCGCGGCCCGGCCGGCGCCGCCATGCAGGCCGAGAGCCGGGCGCTGTGCGAGGTGGTCGAGCAGGAACTGCTCGGGCGGCGCTTCAGTCTCGCCGTCGATTGCCACTCCGGCTTCGGCCTGCGCGACCGGCTGTGGTTTCCCTACGCGCACAGCGCGCGGCCGATCCCGCACCTGCCCGAGCTGCACGCGCTGGGCGCGATCTTCGAGCGCAACCACCCGCATCACCGCTACGTGATCGAGCCGCAAAGCCGCCAGTACCTCGCCCACGGCGACCTGTGGGACCACCTCTACCTGCGCGCCTGCACGGCGCCGGGCCGCGTGTTCCTGCCGCTCACGCTGGAGATGGGTTCGTGGACGTGGGTCAAGAAGAACCCACGCCAGCTGTTCTCGCGCCACGGCATCTTCAACCCGCTGATCGGGCACCGCCAGCAGCGCGTGCTGCGCCGTCACATGGCCTGGTTCGACTTCGTCGCCCGCGCCGCGGCGAGCTGCGAGCGCTGGCTGCCGAGCGGCGCCCTGCGCGAGGCGCACCGCGAGCAGGCGCTCGCGCGCTGGTACGCAGCCGCGGGCGCCCGATGAGGAAGGCGTCGGCGCGCCGCGGCTGGCCGCAACGCCATGTGCCGTGCAGCCGCCCCTGCGCGATCGGCGCATGACGAGCTGGGTGCTCCTGCGTGGCCTCACGCGCGAAAGCCGGCACTGGGGCGCCTTCGCGCGGTCGCTGGCAAGCGAACTCGGCGGCCCGCCGGTGATCGCGCTCGACCTGCCCGGCAACGGCGCCCTGCACGCCGAACGCAGCCCGGCTTGCGTCGAGGCCCTGGCCGAAGCCTGCCGTGCCGAGCTCGCGCGCCGGCGCATCGCGCCACCCTACCGCGTGCTGGCGATGTCGCTGGGCGCGATGGTGGCGGTGGCCTGGGCGGCGCGCCATCCGCGGGAGCTGAGCGCGGCGGTGCTCGTTAACACCAGCCTGCGTCCGTTCAGCCCCTTGCATCACCGCCTGCGTCCGGCAAGCTGGCCGGTGCTGCTGCGGCTGGCCCTCGCCGACCCGGCCCCCGGCGCGCGCGAGCGCGCGGTGCTCGGCCTGACCAGCCGCCTGGCCGCCGCGCCCGACGAACTCCTGCGCGACTGGACCGCCTGGCGCGAGCAATGTCCGGTGTCACGCGCCAACGCGCTGCGCCAGGTCCTCGCGGCGGCCCGGTTCGTCGCGCCGCGCGCCGGGCCGGCGGTGCCGATGCTCCTCCTCGCCAGCACGCAGGACGGCCTGGTCGACGTGCGCTGCTCGCGGCGGCTGGCCGAGGCGTGGCGGGCGCCATTGGTCGAGCACCCCGGCGCCGGGCACGATCTGCCGCTGGACGATGGCCCGTGGGTCGCCGGGCAGGTGCGCCGTTGGATCGCGGGTTGACCGGCCCGGGCGATCGCGCGCCGGGCGGCTGCGCCGCAGCGCATGCCGTCGAGGCGGGGCGAGCGCACCGATCGGCAGGCCGGCCGCGCCACAATCGCGCAGCTTTTTCCGGAGCCTTCTCATGAGCCTGCTGATCCTCGGCCTGGTGATATTCCTCGGTGTCCACTCGGTGCGCATCGTCGCCGACGATTGGCGCACGCGCATGCGTTCGCGCCTGGGCGAAGGCGCGTGGAAGGGCCTGTACACCGTGCTCGCCATTGCCGGGTTCGTGCTCATCGTCTGGGGCTACGGGCTGGCGCGACAGCAAGCGGTCGTGCTGTGGTCGCCACCGACGGGCCTGCGCCATCTGGCGGCGCTGCTCACGCTGGCGGCCTTCGTGCTGCTGGCCGCCGCCTACGTGCCGCGCAACGGCATCAGGGCGCGCGTGCATCACCCCATGGTGCTGGGCGTGAAGGTCTGGGCGCTGGCCCACCTGCTGGCCAACGGCACGCTCGCCGACGTGCTGCTGTTCGGCAGCTTCCTGGTCTGGGCCGTGCTGAGTTTTCGCGCGGCGCGCCGCCGCGATCGCGTGGCCGGCACGACCTACCCGCCCGGCAGCGCCGCCGGCACGGTCGGTGCGGTCGTCGTGGGCCTGCTCGCGTGGGCGGTGTTCGCGTTCTGGGCGCACGAGGCGTGGATCGGCGTGAGGCCGCTCGGCTGAACGCCGGTCGCCGCGGGCGGCCGGTGGGTGCCGTCCCACCTTCGGGCGACCCCCTTGCTGGGGCGGCTCGTTCCTTCCTCCGAGCGATGGTTCGGCACGGGGGCGGCGCCGATCATGAAGCCATCGATTCCCCTCGGAGGCCTTCATGCTCGGTCTGCTCGCTCACCGCTTGTTCAACACGGCGCAGCGCCCCCACTCCGCCTGCGCGCTGGCGCGCGAGCGCTGCGCGGCGCGCGCGCAAGCCGAGCCGTCCGCCGAGGAAATGGCGCCCGGCGGCAGCGGCTGGTTCGAGTCGAGCCATGCATTGCTGGCCGGGCTCACGGTCGTGGAGCACCACAGCCTGCACGGCGACACGCTCGAGCTGGCGGTCGCGTTGTGGCTGCATTGAGCCTCGCCGAGCGAAACCGCACCGCGCCTCGTGCGACGCGATGACGCGCACGCCACACTTCATCGCCCGCCGCCTCCGGGCGGACGCGTCGCGGCCCGAAGCCGCAGGTTCACGGACTGAAGTGGTGGCCATTTCAAACTGGTGATGCTGCCCGACACACAGCCAAGCAAGCCAGCATGCGGACCGGTGTTGGTCTATCTTCCGATGGCGGGGCTCGTCTTTGCTTCAGGACACTGTCATCGCTTCGTCGAGCGACCGGCTGCGCGGGCCGGTCGCCGGGCGAATTCGTCGCATTCGTCGCATGCAGGCGGCCTCCCTAGAATCGCGCCACATGCGCAAGCCCATCACCGACGAACCCAAGCAGACCGCCGCTGATGAGCGGCAGGACCGACTTGTTCCAGAGCAGCTCGGGCAGCGCATTCGCGAACATCGTCTGGCGGCGGGCTTCACGCTGGCCCAGATAGCGGAGCGTTCCGGATTCGGGAAGGGATACCTTTCCCGAATCGAGAATGGCAAGAAGATTCCTCCCATCGGAACGCTGGCCCGCATTGCGGACGTGCTGGGCATCGAAGCCTCCAGCATGCTGTCTCCCGAAGACAAGGCTGCACCGTGGCGCGGCGTCAGCGTCGTTCGCCGCACCGAGAAGCGACCGACGGTCATGGGCGGCAGTGCTTTCGGATACGACTATTTCGCCGTGACCAATGCAACGGAGGGCCGTGCTCTGCAACCCTTCGTCTTCTCGTTCCCCGCCAAGGTCGACAAGTTCGTCTTCTTCCAGCACGACGGAGAAGAACTGATCCATGTGCTGTCGGGACGGATCGAATGGCAGGTGGGCACCGAGAAGTACCTGCTCGAGGCGGGAGACACGATCCATTTCGACTCGAGGATCCCGCACAAGGGGCACAGCCTGTCCGGTCCGGCAACGGCCCTCGTGGTGATGTATTCGCCTGCGGGAATGGGCACCAACCTGGCCTGAACCCCCTCTCAGTCAGGCACCGCGAGAAGCGCTCGCTTGTTCAGAACGAGGGCTTGCGCCTCGGCGTCCGCGAGAGGCTCCGTGGCCATCGTCACCGGCCATTTCGCTGCCAGTTCGGCATTGAGCGCGAGGAACTCCTTTTCCTCTGCGGCCAGTGCCCAGTCGGCGCGGATCGCCTGCACCGGGCACGCCAACTCGCACAGCCCGCAATTCGCACACGTGGCCGGGTTGATCGCGACGAAGTTGGGGCCCTCGTGGATGGCCCCGGTCGGACAGACCTTCGTGCAGTCACCGAAGCGGCAGGCAATGCAGGCCTGCGTGACAACGTAGGCCAACGCGGCCTCACTTGCTGGCTGCGAACCCGGCGGAATTGAAGAACACGTTCGGCTTGCGGTAGATGGCGAGCAGGAGGCAGCCTTCGTCCGACTTGGTCTCGTGCAGGGATCCCGGCTTGCGCCACACGTACTGCCCGGCGCGACAGATGCCGTCGTGGTCGTAGAACGAGCCTTCCAGCACGTAGCTCTGTTCGATCTCCGGGTGCTTGTGGAAGGGCAGAACGGCGCCCGGCTCCCACTTGAGCAGGACGGTCATTTCTCCCAACGCGTCGTCCTTGTAGAGGACTTTCATCTGGATCTTGTCGAACTGCGACTTCTGCCATTCCATCTGTGAGGGATCGACATAGGTGGAGCCGCCCTTCGTGGGCTCGAGCTTGCCGGCCAGACGCTCTTTGAAAACCGAGGACATGAGCACTCTCCTGTGCAGTTGCGGGGGCGGCGATTGTTCGCCGAGGGACGAAATGCTAGCATCAAGTTGTCCAATGGACAACAACCCTTCGCCTCGGACGGTCCGGTGGCCGTCACCTACAGAAAGCCATTCCCGTGAGACTGACCTTCCTGCTCTACAAGGGCGTCGAGCCCATCGACCTTGCTGCCATCGGCGTCGTCTCGATGGCGCGGCGAGTGATTCCCGAGGTGGCCTATCGAACGGTGGCAGCGAGCCTCGACCCGGTCGAAATGTCCAACGGCCTGCGGGTGCTGCCGGACATCACTTACGACGAATGCACCAGCGCGGATGTGCTGATGGTGCCGGGGGGGCCGGGCTGGCCCGAAGCCAGCCAGGACGCGCGCACCTTGTCGTTCATCCAGCGGATGGCTCCTCAGGCGACGGTCTGCTCCGTGTGCACCGGAGCGATGATCCTGGCGGCTGCCGGCACTCTGGACGGTCGGGAGGCGACAACGAAGAAGGAGGTCGTGCCGCCGGAGGTTTCGCCCTTGCAGGAACTGCAGCGCCGCTATCCGGCGGTGCGGGCGGTGTCTGCCTTGGTCGTCGATACGGGCACGGTCATCACTGGCGGAGGGGTGTCCTTGTGCATCGACGCCGTTCTGCATCTCCTGAGCAGCCGGTACGGTGCCGAGGCGGCTGGCGAGGTGGCCCGGATCATCGAGTACTCGCACGCTCACGCGGCGAACAAACAGCGCCTGCCTCTTCTCGATTCCAGGGCCTGACTCGGGCGGGCGCATTGCGTGTGATCCGGTCGTCGATCCCGGCGCGGCTCGCTCCGGCATCGGGTTACCGATAGCTTGATCCTTTTCCGAGGCGGGCAATACTGTTGTCCAATGGACAACCGTTGGTTGAAGGAGCTCCGATGAAGACCTTTCCCGGAATCAAGCACTTCGCGGTCCTGACGACAGTCTCGATTGCCGCCATGCTGGCTGCCCCGCAGGCGGTGGCCGAAGACAAGCCGGTCCGCTGGAACATGCAGAGCTGGTTCCCCGGCAAGCTGCCCTTGGCGGGAACCATGGGCAAGGAAATAGAGCGCAAGCTCAGACTCGTTTCGGGCGGGAATATCCAGATCCGCTTCAATGAGCCCGGCGCACTGGTCGCACCGCCTCAATGCTTCGACTCGGTTTCTTCCGGCGCCATTCAGGCTTGCTGGAGCACGCCGGCTTACTGGCACGGAAAGGACCCGACGTTCTCGATCTTCTCGGCCGTTCCGTTCGGGCCGGAATGGCCTGAATTGCTGGCCTGGTTCTACAGCGGCGGTGGCCGGGAGCTGTACGAGGAGCTCTATCACAAGCACAACATTCACGCGATGCCCTGCGGGGGAATGGTTCCCGAAGCATCCGGATGGTTCAAGAAGGACGTCAAGTCGATTGCCGACTTGAAGGGCCTGAAGATGCGCATCCTGGGATTGGGTGGCTCGGTGGCCGAGAAGTTCGGCGTCTCGACGCAATTGCTGCCGGGCGGTGACGTCTATCCGGCCCTCGAACTGGGGACGATCGACGCGGCCGAGTTCGCGGCACCGTCGGTCGACCTGGTGCTCGGCTTCCATGAAGTCGCGAAGCTCTATTACTTTCCCGGCTGGCACCAGCCTGCGACGTTCTACGACCTGATGCTCAACAAGAAGAACTGGGACGGGCTGTCCAAAACGCAGCAGGCCCAGATCGAGATCGTGTGCGGAGACAACGTCCGGCAGCTGATCGCCGAAGGCGAGGCGTCCCAGTCGAAGGCGCTCAAGGAACTGAAGGCGAAGGGTGTGGACGTTCGTACCTGGGCCAAGAACGACCTCAACGAGCTTCATGCCGCCTGGCTGAAGGTGGCCGCCGAATACTCGGCCAAGAACCCGGGGTTCAAGAAGGCTTGGGAATCCATGCAGTCGTTCAGAACGGACTACAAGGTCTGGAAGGACCTGCAGGATCTCGACAAGCTCCGGTGAACTGAAGCCCGCCGCCCGAGCATTGCACGGCGCGCTTCTTCATGAAGTCCCTGCTGGCACTCAGCACCCTGCTTGCGCGCATCTCGGTCAAGACGGGCCGCGTTGCGGCCTGGGCGGGGTGCCTGCTGATGCTGGTGATCGTTGCCGACGTCACCTCCCGACGACTCTTCTCAACGGGATCGACCATGACGCAGGAGCTGGAATGGCACCTGCACGCGGTGCTGTTTCTTCTGTGTCTCGGATACGGCTACATCGCGAACTCGCACGTCCGCATCGACGTCGTTCGTGATCGCCTTTCAACGCGTGCGCGGCACTGGATCGAGTTGTTCGGGTGCTTGGTGTTCCTGATGCCGTTCTATGCGTTGATGATCTATTTCGGCATCGACTTCGTGCGGCTGTCGTACGAGCAGGGCGAAGGCTCTCCGAACGTCGGCGGCCTTTCGCACTGGTGGGTGATCAAGTCGGTCATGCTGCTCGGCTTTGTCGTGATGCTGTTGGCCGGGACGGCCGTACTGCTTCGCGTGGTGGTCGCGCTGTTCGGCGATCCCGACGCCCGGATCGCTGCCGCGGAGGCAGAGGAGCGCCAGAAGCTCTGACAAGGATCTCCTCCATGGCTGCGGCGATGCATTCGACGCGGCCGCCTTCACTGCCGTCCCGAACAAGCACCATGCCACTCGCCGACCTGCTTCCTGCGCTGATGTTCCTGACGCTCGGCGTCCTGCTCTTCTGCGGGTACCCGGTCGGCTTCGTGCTCGGAGGCATTGCGCTCTTCTTCGGCCTGTGGGGGTACGCGCTGGACCTCTTTCCGCTGATCCAGTTCTTCAACATTCCCTCGCGCATCTTCGGCGTCGCATCGAGCTCGGTCCTGGTGGCCATACCGATGTTCATCTTCATGGGCACGATGCTCGAGAAGAGCGGTGCGGCCAAGGATCTGCTGTTCTGCCTGCAGGTGATGCTGCGGCGCGTGCCGGGCGGGTTGGCCCTCTCGGTCACCCTGATGGGCACCATCATGGCCGCGACCACCGGCATCGTCGGCGCTTCGGTGATCATGCTGACGCTGCTCGCATTGCCGACCATGCTGGCCCAGGGCTACAACAAGGAACTGGCCACGGGAACGATCGGTGCATCGGGAACCCTGGGCATCCTCATCCCGCCGAGCATCATGCTGGTCATCATGGCCGACTTGCTCGCCACGTCGGTCGGGTTCCTGTTCGTGGCCGCCGTTTTCCCCGGATTGCTGCTGGCGGGGCTGTACCTCCTGTACATCGGCACGCTCTCTTTTCTGAAGCCCCATCTGGCGCCTCCCTTGTCCAAGGACATCGGGCCCGAGTCCGCGTCCGAGATGCTGCGGCTGATCGCCCGCGGCTTCATTCCCGTCTTCTTCCTGGTGTTTCTCGTGCTGGGCTCCATACTCTTCGGATGGGCCACTCCGACGGAAGCCTCGGGAGTGGGCGCCTTCGGAGCGACGCTGCTCGCGCTCTTCAAGGGCAAGCTGAACTTCAAGCTTCTGAACCAGACGTTGCAGGAAACCGCCCTCACGAACGCGATGCTTTTTCTGATCTTTGTGGGAGCTACCGCGTTCTCTTATGTCTTCAGGGCACTCGGTGGCGATTTCCTGGTGGTGGATTTTGTGGAAGGCATCGGCTTTGGCCCCTGGGGCCTGCTCATTCTTCTGATGGCGGTGGTGTTCTTTCTGGGATTCTTCTTCGACTGGATAGAGATCACGCTGATCGTTCTGCCGATCTTTGCGCCGATGATCGAGTTGCTCGACTTCGGCGGCCACGTGTCCTCGGCGGACCTGTTGCCCTGGTTCGCCATCCTGCTGGCGGTGAACCTTCAGACCTCGTATCTCACGCCGCCCTTCGGCATCACCTTGTTCTACATGAAGGGCATCGCACCCCCCGAGGTGAAGATCGAACACATCTACCGGGGAATCGTTCCGTTCGCGCTGCTGCAACTGACGGGACTGGCCTTGTTGATCATCTATCCCGAGATCGCGTTGTGGTTGCCGAGAACGCTTTTGGGCTGAGCTGACGCTGGCAGTAGCCGGGCCATGCGACCGCTGCTATGCAGATAACCAAACAAGTGTTTGTCTTGTCACCATCGAATTCGGCCCATGCTGTCCACGCGGGCGCTGAGCACCGCGAACAGACTGCGCGATCCCTCTGGCAGCAGGCTGTGGAAATGCTGCCCACGAGCGCCGGCCCGATGGCATTGAGCGCGCACGGGCCCGTGCGCGCCATCGCCCGCCGCCTCCGGGCGGACGCGTCGCGGCCCGAAGCCGCCCCTGCCTGCGTCCTCCCATGACCCCTCCTCCCGACGGCCTTGTCGAAGGCACCGACGGCCTGCTGCGCTGCCGCTGGTGCGCCGCCACGCCCGCTTACACGCGCTACCACGACACGGAATGGGGCCGGCCCGTCACCGACGACCGGCGGCTGTTCGAGAAGCTCTGCCTCGAAGGCTTCCAGGCCGGCCTGAGCTGGCTCACCATCCTCAACAAGCGCGAGGCCTTCCGCGCGGCCTTCGCCGACTTCGACGCCGAGCGGCTCGCGCGCTACACCGAAACCGATGTGCAGCGCCTGCTCGGCGACGCCGGCATCGTGCGCCACCGCGGCAAGATCGTCTCGGCGATCAACAACGCCCGGCGGGCGATCGAGCTGCGCGGCGAGTTCGGCTCGCTGGCCGCCTGGGCGTGGCGCTTCGAGCCCGGGCCCGCCGAACGCCCGCCCGTGTTCACGCCGGACGTGCTGCGCGCGATCAGCCACTCGCCGCAGTCGCACGCGATGAGCAAGGACCTCAAGCGGCGCGGCTGGAGCTTCGTCGGCCCCACCACCGTCTACGCCTTCATGCAGGCCATGGGCCTGGTCAACGACCACGCCGAGGGCTGCCACGTGCGCGAGCAGGCGCTGGCCGAGCGCGAAATGCTCGCGGTGCCCTGCTGACGGCGCCCGACCGGCCCGGCCGCTCGTCGCAAGCGACCGACGTCCTCACCAGGGCACGCGCGCGCCGTCGTTCGCGAAGAAGCCGCCGCTGTCTTCGGGACGCAGGCCGTCGAGCACGGCGAGCAGGCGCTGCGCGGCGGCCTGCGGGGCGAGCGCCTCGGGCGCCTCGGCGCCGATCACCGGCGCCGTCAGCGCGCTGCGCACGGTGCCGGGCTGCAGCGCCGCCAGCACCGCGTGCGGCCGGCGCCGGGCGATCTCGATCGCCGCGGTGTGCCAGAACTGGTTGAGGGCGGCCTTGCTCGCGCGGTAGCTGTACCAACCGCCCTTGCGGTTGTCGCCGATGCTGCCCACGCGGGCGCTGAGCACCGCGAACAGGCTGCGCGATCCCTCCGGCAGCAGGCCGTGGAAATGCTTGGCAACGAGCGCCGGCCCGATGGCATTGAGCGCGAACGCATGCGCCATCGCGGCCGGGTCCAGGTCCGCGAGCCGCTTCTCGGGGCCCACCACGCGATCGCCGAGCCGCTGGTGCAAGGCGCCGGTGGCCACGACGATGAGCGCGAACGGGCCCCGTGCGCGCAGTTGAGCGGCCGCCGCGGCCAGGCTGGCTTCGTCCAGCAGGTCGATCGCAGGCGTGTCGAAGGCCGCGGGACGCCGGCTCGGGCCGATGACCGACGCGCACGCCGGGTCCTCACGCAAGGCCTCGACGAAGGCGCCGCCGATCGCGCCGCTCGCACCGAGCACCAGCGCGCGGTAGCCGTTGGGCAGGCTGTGCATGGACCGGCTCCGGGCGCCTCGAGGCCGTGCGTGCCCCGCCCTACTTCAGCAGGCCTTCGGCCTTCATCGCCTCCTGCACGGCCGGGCGCGCCGCGACGCGCTTCATGAACGCCTGGACGTTCTCGTGCGGTGTCAGATCGACACCGACCCGCCGGCCCCAGCCGGCCACCACGAACAAGTAGCCGTCGGCCACCGTGAAGGTCTCGCCCATCAGGAAGCTCTTGCCGGCGAGTTGCCCCTCGAGCCATGCGAAGCGCTCGCCGAGCTTGGCGCGATGCAGCGCCTTGGCCTCCTCCGGCATCAACGTGTTGAACAGCGGCGAAAAGCCCTTGTGCAACTCGCTGGTGATGAAGTTCAGCCATTCCTGCAGCCTGTAACGACCCATCGTGCCGTTGAGGGGCGCCAGCAGCGTGTCGGGCGCCTGGTCGGCGATGTACTGCACGATGGCGGGACCTTCCGTGAGACGGCTGCCGTCGTCGAGTTCGAGCACCGGCACATAGCCCTTGGCGTTGATGCCGTAGAAATCGGTGCCGTCGGCGAGCTTGTGCGTCCGCGTGCTCGCCAGCACCGCGGTGAAAGGCAAGCCGGCTTCGATCAACGCGATGTGGGGCGACAGCGAACAGGCGCCGGGGCTGTAGTAGAGCTTCATGGAGGCGGCCTCTTGAGGGTGAGAGCGTGCCGAGCACTGTAGCCACGCCCGCGGCCCGGCGTGCGCGCGAGGAGTCGAGAGGCCTCCATAGAATGCCGCCGATGACCGCTCCGCCTCCCGCGCTCGCACCGGTTGCGGCCCCCGCCTACCGTCGCAAGCTGTTCTGGGTCGCGCTGCTGTACTTCAGCGAAGGCCTGCCGCTCGGCGTCTTCTACGACATCTTCCCGGTCCACTTCCGTCAGCAGGGCATGAACCTGGCCGACATCGGCCTGCTCTCGCTCCTCGGCCTGGCCTGGACCGTCAAGTTCCTGTGGGCGCCGGTGGTCGATTGGGCGCGCCATCACCGCCGCTGGGTCGCTGCGGCGAACGTCGGCATGGCGGCGGTGATGATCGCCTTCGCGCTGGCCGGCACGGCGCTGGGCTCCTGGGTCTGGCTGGCGATCGGTGTGTTCACGGTGCTGTCGGCCACCAACGACATCGCCACCGACGGCTACACGATCGAGCTGCTCGATCAGCGCGAGTACGGGCTGGCCAACGGCTTTCGCATCGGCTTCTACCGCGCCGGCATGCTCACGGCCGGCGTGCTGCTCATGGTGTCGGGCTGGATGGGCTGGAGCGCGGCCTACGCGTTCGGTGCGGCGGCTTTCCTGTTCAACGCCTGCATGGCGCTGCTCGCACCGCCCGAGAAGCCGCGCGCCGGCGCCGCGCCGAGCAGCGTGGCCAGCGAGTTGAAACTGCTGCGCAAGCAGCCGATGTTCCTGGTTGCGCTGGGCCTCGTCATCCTCGGACTGCTCTGGCCGGCGCTCGGCCCGCTGGCGCGGAGTTTCGACTGGACCGGCGTGCAGGCTGTCGCCGGCGCCTGGTGGTTCCGCGGGCTGCTGCCGGTCGGCCTGATGTTCCTCGGCGCCGGTCTGCTGGTGCACTCGGCGAACGGGCCGCAGGCGCTGGCGCTGCGCGACGGGCCCGTGTTCGGCGCCTGGGTCGAGCTGCTCGTGCGCCCGGGCATGCTGGCGGTGCTGCTGTTCGTGCTGACCTTCAAGCTCGGCGACGCGGCCATGGGCTTCATGGTCAAGCCCTTCTGGGTCGATGCGGGCTTTTCCGCCGGGCAGATCGGCTTCGTCAGCGTCAACATGGGACTGGCGCTGTCGATCGCCGGCGGGCTGGTCGGTGGCTGGTACGTGGACAAGCGCGGCATCTTCCGCGGCTTGTGGGTGCTCGGGCTGTGGCAGGCGCTGTCCAACCTGGGCTATGCCGGCGCGGCCCACTGGGTGCCGCTGCTCACGCCGGGCGCCGCCGCCACCGTGGGCGTGGAGCCGGCGCACCAGGCCCTCGTGTATGCCGCCAGTGCGCTGGAAAGCTTCACCGGCGGGCTGGGCACCGGCGCCTTCCTGGCCTTCCTGATGGGCATCACCAGCAAGGCGCGCGCGACCACCGAGTACGCCATCTTGTCGAGCATCTTCGCGTTCAGCCGCGCGGTGGCCGGCTGGGCGGGCGGCATCGGCGCGCAGGAGCTCGGTTATGCGGTGTACTTCTTCATCACCTTTTTCCTGTCGTTCCCGGCCTACTTGCTGTTGCCACAGGTACGCAGGATGCTGGAACGCGAGGCAGCCCCGTGAATCACACTTCGATGAATCCTTCACTGACCCTTGTTCGCCACCACTGCGGCTTTTGCTCGGCCCTGGCCGCGTTCAATGCGCCCGCGGCCGCCGCCGGCGACGGCCCCGTTCAGCCGCAAAGGCGCCTTTTCGGCGCGGCGCTGCTCGCTGCCGGTGCCGGCGCGGCCCTGCCCGCATGGGGGCGCGAGGGTGTGGACGTGGGCAGCCGGTCGAGCTTCAGCAAGCTGGTCTCCGCCGAGCAGGTCGAGCAGGCCGCGACCCAGCAATACACGCAGATGATGGCCGAGGCGAGCAGCAAGAAAGCGCTCGCGCCCGAGTCGCACCAGCAGGTTCAGCGGCTGCGCGCGATCTCCAAGCGCATCATCCCCTTCACCGACGAATGGAACGAGCGCGCGGCCAGGTGGCGCTGGGAGGTCAACCTGCTCGGCTCCACGCAGATCAACGCCTTTTGCATGCCGGGCGGCAAGATCGCCTTCTACAGCGGCATCCTCTCGCGCCTGCAGCTCGACGACGCCGAAGTCGCCAGCATCATGGGCCACGAGATGGCGCATGCCCTGCGCGAACACGCGCGCGAGCGCATCGGCAAGGGCAGCGCCACCAGCATCGGCCTGTCGCTTGGCGCGCAACTGCTCGGCCTGGGCTCGATCGGCGACATCGCGGCCAACATCGGCACGCAACTGCTCACCATGCGCTTCGGCCGCGAAGACGAGACCGAGGCCGACCTCGTGGGCCTGGAGCTCGCCGCGCGTGCCGGCTACGATCCGAAAGCGGCCATCCGCCTGTGGCAGAAGATGTCCAAGGCCTCCGAGGGCGCGCCGCCGCAGTGGCTCTCGACCCACCCGTCCAACAGCAGCCGCATCGGCGTGATCCAGTCCAATTTGTCCAAGGTCGAGCCGCTGTACGCCCGCGCACCCAAGCCGGCGCAGCGCTTCGAGCCCATGCCGCAAGATCGCCGCGCCACCACGCCACCCGCGCCCTCGCGCGAACAGGCGCGCTGACCCCGTGCCATGCCGACGCGCTACGACATCACCCACACCACGGTGTACCGATACCGCGAGGCCGTCGGCTTCGGCGAGCACCGGGTGATGTTCCGTCCGCGCGACAGCCACGACCTGCGCGTGCTCGCCACCGACCTCGACGTGAGCCCCGAGGCGCAGGTGCGCATGATCCAGGACCCGCACTCCAATTCGGTGGCGCTGGTGCAGCCGCTGGGCACGGCAGACACCCTGAAGATCGTCTGCTCGTTCACCATCGAACACGCACCGGGCGATCAGCTCGAGCTGCCGCTGGCGCCTTCGGCCGAGCACTTTCCCTTCGCCTATTCGGTCGAGGAGCGCTTCGACCTCGAACAGTACCTTCGCCCGCACCACGACGACCCGAAAGGCGCACTGACCGCCTGGGCGCGCCAGTTCATCCGCACCGACGGGCCGACCGGCACGCGCGAGTTGCTGATGCAGATGATGCAGCACATCCGCAGCACCCTGGCCTACGTGTCGCGCGACGAGGAAGGCACGCAGACGCCGCTGCAAACGCTCACCCTGCTGAGCGGCAGTTGCCGCGATTTCACCTTGCTCATGATGGAAGCGGCGCGCCGTCTGGGGGTGGCGACGCGCTTCGTTTCCGGCTACCTCTACGACCCCGCGCTCGACGAAGAGGGTGCCGCCACCGGCGACACCGTCACCGGCGCCGGCGCCACGCACGCCTGGCTGCAGGCCTATCTTCCGGGTGCCGGCTGGGTGCCCTTCGACCCCACCAACAACCGCCACGGCGACAACCAGCTCATCCGCGTGGGCGTGGCGCGCGATCCGTCCCACGCCGCGCCGATCTCGGGCAGCTGGTACGGTCCGGCCGGCGCCTACCTCGGCATGACGGCCGACGTGCGCGTGCGCCGCAGGCCGGACGACTCGGCCTAGGGCCCGGCGCCGCAGCGCGCAAAGCACCGCCCTCCTTCCACCCAGCTTCGTTCACCACCCGATCACCATGCCGAACACGCCGCTCGAAACCATCGAAATGCAGACCGCCCCCGAGCCCCGCGCCAGCGTCATCGTGCTGCACGGCCTGGGCGCCGACGGCAACGACTTCGTGCCGCTGTGCGAGCAACTGCGGCTGCAAACCATCGGCCCCGTGCGTTTCGTGTTTCCGCACGCGCCCGTGCGCCCGGTCACCATCAACGGCGGCTACGCCATGCGCGCCTGGTACGACCTGCTCGGCTCCGAGCTCGACCGGATCGAGGACGAGCCCGGTCTGCGCGCCTCGCTGGCCGACGTCGAGGCCTTGATCGCCGCCGAGAAAGTGCGCGGCATCGCGGCGTCGCGCATCGTGCTTGCGGGCTTTTCGCAGGGCTGCGCGATGACCCTGCTGGCCGGGTTGCGCCACGGCGAGCGGCTCGCGGGCCTGGCGGGCTTGTCGGGCTATCTGCCGCTGGCCGCGAAGACGGCCGCCGAACGCAATCCGGTCACGCAGGATCTGCCCATCTTCCTGGCCCACGGCCGCAGCGACCCGGTGATCCCCCTGGCGCGCGGTGCGGCATCGCGCGATGCGCTGCTGGCACTGGGCTATCCGGTCGAATGGCACGAGTACGCGATGCCGCACTCGGTGTGTCCGCAGGAGGTCGCGGACCTCGAGCGCTGGCTGCTGCGCGTGTTGAGTTGATCGAGAGCGAAAGCGCCCCGGCCGCGCGGCGATCCTCAGCCGCTCAGCCGCTCATGCACCCACTGCGCCGCCGCAAGCAGCCGGTGATCCTCGCCATGGCGGCCGACCAGCTGCAGGCCCACGGGCAAGCCCTTGGCGCCGCGGCCGAAAGGCAGGTGGACGCACGGCAGGCCGAGCAGCGACCAGGCGCGGCAGAACAGCGGGTCGCCCGTGGTGTCGAGCAGGGGCGCGGTACCGATCGTGCTCGGTGTGAGCAGCACGTCGTGGCGCTCGAACAGCGCATCGATGCGCGCGCGCCCTTGCGTCACGGCCTGCAGGTGGCGGGCGTGGGCCGGGCCGTCGATCGCCAGCCCCTCGTCGAGCATGGCGCGCAGCGCCGGGCTCAGGCGCTCACGGTGATGCACGCGCTCGTGCGTCAGTGAACGCGCCGCCTCGAAGCACATCACGGCCTTCTGCAGCCCCACCAGGTCGGCGAAGCCCTCCGGCAGATCCGCATCGCGGCAGTCGGCGGCCAGTGGCGCCAGGGTGCGCACGGCCTCGGCCCACACGTGCTGCGTGTCGGCGTCGGCCTGCGGCCACTGGGGTGTGGGTGCCAGGCCGATGCGCGGCGCCTCCGGCGCGCGGGGGTCGTTCAGCCGCGGGTCGCCGAGCAGCGCCGCGCCGAGCAGGGCGACGTCGCGCACGCTGCGGCCGAAGCCGCCGGCCGTGTCGCAGGACTCCGACTGCAGCTTGATGCCGGCACGCGGCACGCGGCCCAGGCTCGGCTTGTAGCCGACCACGCCGCAGTAGGCCGCCGGCCGGATGATCGAGCCGGCTGTCTGCGTGCCGAGCGCCAGCGGCAGCATGAAATCGGCCACCGCCGCGACCGAGCCGCTCGACGAGCCGCCCGGCGTGTGCGCAAGATCGTGCGGGTTGCGGGTCGACCCCGGCTGCATCGTCGCCAGTTCGGTGCTCACGGTCTTGCCGAGCAGCACGGCGCCGGCTTCACGGCACAGGGCCACTGCAGCGGCGTCGGCGGCGGGGCGGTGGCCGGCGTAGATCGGCGTGCCGTAGGCGGTCGGCAGGTCGGCGGTATCGAACAGGTCCTTCACACCCAGCGGCAGGCCGTGCAGCGGGCCGCGCAGTGCGCCGGCGTCGAGCGCGCGCGCCTGCGCAAGCGCCGCGTCTGCAGCGAGAGCGACGAAGGCCTGCACGTCGGGTTCGCGGAGCTCGATGCGCTCCAGGCAGGCGCGCAGCAGATCCTGCGCCCGCAACTCGCGCCGCTGGAGCAGGGCCGCCGCTTGCCAGGCCGGCAGTTCGTTGAGCCGATGAGTTCTCACGCGATCGGCGCCGGGTTTCGATGGGCAAGGGTGCGGCAGCTCACTTGCGCGCGCTCAAGCCGACCACCAGCAACAGCGCGCCGGCGCCGAGCAGGCCGTAGCCGACGAGCGGCGCCGGCTTCTTGTGCTCGGTGCTGGTCACTTCGATCGGGCCGAGCTTTGCCACGGTTTCCTGGCGGTCGAAGCCGAGCATGCCGGACGAGATCAGGCCGCCGACGATGAGCAGGACGATGCCGATGAGGAGAGCGGGTGTGCGCATGGAGGCTCCGGTTCAGAGTTCGAGGTCGTAATCGACGGTCAGCGGCGCATGGTCGGAGAAGCGCTGCGTCTTGTAAACCGACACGGTGCGCGCCGCTTCGGCCAGCGCGGGCGTGGCGAGCTGGTAGTCGATGCGCCAGCCGACGTTCTTGGCCCATGCCTGGCCGCGGTTGCTCCACCAGGTGTAGGCCTCGCCGGCGTCGTCCGGGCGCAGCGTGCGGTGCACGTCGACGAGGCCCAGCTCGTCGAGCGTGCGCGTCATCCAGGCGCGCTCTTCGGGCAGGAAGCCGCTGTTCTTCTGGTTGCTCTTCCAGTTCTTGAGGTCGATCTCGCGGTGCGCGATGTTCACGTCGCCGAGCAGGATGAACTCGCGCTCGGCCTTGAGCCTGTGCAGGTGCGGGTAGAACACCTCGAGAAAGCGGAACTTGGCCTGCTGCCGTTCCTCGGAGCTCGAGCCGCTCGGGAAATAGCAGCTGATGATCGAGAGCTTGCGCTGAGGGGTGTCGAAGCGGGCTTCCACATAGCGGCCCTCGGTGTCGAACTCGCCGCCGTCGAAGCCGGTGCGCACCGCACTCGGCGTCTTGCGCGTGTACAGGCCCACGCCCGAGTAGCCCTTCTTGTCGGCGCAGTGGAAGCGCCCGGCCATGCCGGCCACGGTGTCGAAGCGTTCGCCCATGTCGCCCGGCTGGGCCTTGAGCTCCTGCACGCCCATACAATCGATTTCCGCTTGTTCGGCCCATTCGACCCAGCCCTTGTTCGCGGCCGAGCGAATGCCGTTGAGATTGAGCGAAACCACACGCAACACGGCGGCACTCCACAAGATGACGATCCCACCGCCGGCTTCACAGGCGACATCGCAGACGCCCGCGCACGATGCGCTCGCGCAGGAATTCGTCGCTTTCGCGGTCGAGGCCGGCGTGCTGCGTTTCGGGGAATTCAAGACCAAGGCCGGGCGGCTTTCGCCCTACTTCTTCAACGCCGGCCTGTTCGACGACGGCGCCAAGCTCGGCCGCCTCGCCGAATTCTATGCACGCCGGCTGCTCACCTCGGACCTGGGTTGCGACCTGCTCTTCGGGCCGGCGTACAAGGGCATCGCGCTGGCCGCCGCCGTGGCGATGGAGACGGCGCGGCGCGGCCGCAACCTGCCCTACGCCTACAACCGCAAGGAAGCCAAGGACCACGGCGAGGGCGGCACGCTGGTCGGCGCCCCCATGGCCGGGCGCGTGGTGATCATCGATGACGTCATCTCTGCCGGCACCTCGGTGCGCGAATCCGTGGCCCTGATCCGGGCGGCCGGCGCCGAGCCGGTGGGCGTGGCCATCGCCCTCGATCGCCAGGAGCGCACGGCCGGCGAGTCGGGCGACGGTGAACATTCCGCCGTGCAGTTCGTGCAAAGTGAACTGGGTTTGCAGGTCTGCGCCATTGCGACGCTGGACGACCTGCTGCAGTATCTGGCGCAGGAAAAGGATCCGGCGCTCGCGCAGCACCTGCCCCGCGTGCGGGCCTACCGCGATCGCTACGGGGTTTGAGGTCGGCGCCCTCCGGGATACGAGCGCCATGGAGAAACGGTGATGTGGATCGGACCTTCGCAAGCGCTGACCGGCGCGCTGCTCGGCGCAGCGCTCGCCGCGGGAGCGACGCAGGCGCTCGCGCAGGCCAGGCCGGTTTCCAAGGGCGCCATCTTCACCTGCGTCAATGCGGCCGGCCGCTCCCTGACCGCCGATCGTCCGATCGCCGAATGCCTGGACCGCGAGCAGCGCGTGCTCAACAGCGACGGCTCGCTGCGCATGATCCTGCAGCCCAGCCTGACTTCCGATGAGCGCTTCGCGCTCGAGGAGGCCGAGCGTCGTCAGCAGGAACAGCGCTCCGCGCGCCTGGACGCCATCCGGCGCGACCGCAATCTCATCGCCCGCTATCCCGACGAAGCCGCGCACAGCCGCGCCCGCCAGACCGCGCTCGACCCGGTGCGCAGCGCGCTGCAGGCCTCGGAGCAGCGCGTGAGCGACCTGCGCAAGGAGCGTCAGCCGCTGATCGCCGAAACCGAGTTCTACAAGGGCAAGACGGTACCGGCCCACCTGAGGAGCCAGATCGAGTCGGTGGATGTCAGCATCGAGGCGCAGCGCGCGCTCGCGCTCAACCAGTTGGCCGAGCTGGACCGCGTCAACGGCCTGTTCGATGCCGAACTGGCGCGGCTCAAGCGCCTGTGGGGCGGCGCGGAGCCGGGCTCGCTGGGGCCGCTGCCCCAGTCGGCCCTGGCCGGCAAGTCAGCGCCGGCCGCGGTGCGACCCTGAAGCGCCTGGTTGCGTGCGGGCGTCGGCCGTCACCGGGGGGTCGGGCCGCCCTGGTGCAGCCCGCCGGCATCAGGCCAGCTTCTTCTTCAGCAAGTCGCCGAGCTGGGCCGGGTTGGCGGTGCCCTTGCTGGCCTTCATGGCCTGACCGACGAGCGCATTGAACGCCTTGTCCTTGCCGGCGCGGTATTCGTCGACCGACTTCTGGTTGGCCGCCAGAACCGCATCGACGATGCGCTCGAGTTCGCCGGTGTCGCAGAGCTGCTTCAAACCCTTGGCGGCGATCACCGCATCGACGTGCTGAACGCTGCCTCGGACAGCGGCCGTGTCTGCGCCTCGCCCTGAAGCCGCCAAGTCCCCGACAACAGCTTTGCCTGACCAGAGCTCGTCGAACACCTGCTTGGCGCCGTTGTTCGACACCGTGCCGTCGGCAATGCGCCCGATCAGCGCGGCCAGCGTGGCGGGCGCCACCGGGCTGTCTTCGATGCCGCGCTCTTCGGCATTGAGCCGGCGCGACACCTCGCCCATCAGCCAGTTCGCGGCCAGCTTCGCAGGCGCACCGGCCGCCTTGACCGTCTCGTAATAGCGGGCGAAAGCCAGGCTCTGGGTCATCATCAGCGCGTCGTAGGCGGCCAGGCCGTCCTCGCGCTCGAAGCGCTGCGCCATCGTGCGCGGGAGCTCGGGCATGCCGGCCGCGACACGCTCGACCCATGCCGGCTCGATGAGCAGCGGCGGAAGGTCCGGGTCGGGGAAATAGCGGTAGTCGTGCGCGTCTTCCTTGCTGCGCATCGCGCGCGTCTCGCCGGTCTCGGCGTCGAACAGCACGGTCGCCTGCTGCACGGCCAGGCCGTCTTCGAGCTGGTCGATCTGCCACTGCACCTCGAAGTCGATGGCCTGCGCCATGTGGCGAAAGCTGTTGAGGTTCTTGATCTCGCGCCGCGTGCCGAAGGGCGCGCCCGGCTTGCGAACCGACACGTTGGCGTCGCAGCGAAAGCTCCCCTCCTGCATGTTGCCGTCGCAGATGCCCAGCCAGACCACCAGCGCGTGCAGCGCCTTGGCGTACTCGACGGCTTCCTTGCTGGAGCGCATGTCGGGCTCGGACACGATCTCGAGCAGCGGCGTGCCGGCGCGGTTGAGATCGATGCCGGAGCAGTCCTCGAAGCCTTCGTGCACGGACTTGCCGGCGTCCTCCTCGAGGTGCGCCCGCGTGAGCCGCACGGTGTGCGCGACATCGGCGAGCATGAACTCGACCGCGCCGCCCTGCACCACCGGCAGCTCGTACTGGCTGATCTGGTAGCCCTTGGGCAGATCCGGATAGAAGTAGTTCTTGCGCGCGAAGATCGACAGCGGCGCAATGCTGCCGCCGACCGCCAGCCCCAGGCGGATGGCGCGCTCGACGGCACCCCGGTTGAGCACCGGGAGCGTGCCGGGCAGGGCGAGGTCGAACGCGCTGGCCTGGGAGTTCGGCGCCGCGCCGAAGGCGGTCGAGGTGCCGGAGAAGATCTTCGAGACGGTGGCGAGCTGCGCATGGGTCTCGAGACCGATCACCACTTCATGGCCGCGGATCAATGCCGGAGCGCCCATCTCAGCAACCCTCCGGCACACGCAGGTGGAAATCGGTCGCCTGCTGGAAAGCGTGCGCGGTGTGCAGCAGCGAGGCCTCCTGCCAGTAGTTGCCGATGAGCTGCAGCCCGACCGGCAGACCGCCGGGATGGTCCGTGTGCGCGAAGCCGGCCGGCACGCTCATGCCCGGCAGTCCGGCCAGGCTGGCAGGCAGCGTGAAGATGTCGGTGAGGTACTCGGCCACCGGGTCCGTTTGCGAGCCGAGCTTGCGGGCGACGGTCGGCGCCACCGGGCCGGCGATCAGGTCGCACTGGGTGAAAGCGGCCTGGAAGTCGTCGGCGATCATGCGGCGCAGCTTCTGCGCCTGCAGGTAGTAGGCGTCGTAGTAGCCGTGCGAGAGCACGTAGGTGCCGATCATGATGCGGCGCTTGACCTCGGGCCCGAAGCCTTCGCTGCGGCTCTTGCGGTACATGTCGAGCAGGTCGCCGTACGCCGCTGCGCGGTGTCCGTACCTCACGCCGTCGAAGCGCGACAGGTTCGAGCTCGCTTCCGCCGGCGCGATGATGTAGTAGACCGGGATGGAGAGTTCGGTGCGCGGCAGGCTCACATCGACCAGGCTCGCGCCGAGCCGCTGGAGCTCGGCCAGCGCCGCCCGCACCGTCTGCGCCACATCGCCGGCCACCGCGGTGCCGAAGAATTCCCTGGGCAAGCCGACGCGCAGGCCGGCCAGCGGCCGCGCAGCGCCGGCACCGGGTCGCGGCGCCAGCACGGCGGCGGCGAAATCGGGCACCGGCTGGCGTGCGCTGGTGGCGTCTCGCTCGTCGAAACCGCTCATGGCGCCCAGCAGCAGCGCGCAATCCTGCGCGCTGCGGGCGAGGGGGCCGGCCTGGTCCAGGCTGGAAGCGAAAGCGATCAGCCCGAAGCGCGAACAGCGGCCGTAGGTCGGCTTGATGCCGGTCACTCCCGTGAGCGAGGCGGGCTGGCGCACCGAGCCGCCGGTGTCGGTGCCCGTGGCCGCGGGAAGCAGGCGGGCGGCCACCGCGACGGCCGAGCCGCCCGAAGAGCCGCCGGGAATGCGCGTGGTGTCCCAGGGGTTGAGGGCCGGGCGCACCGAGGAGTTCTCGTTGCTGCCGCCCATGGCGAACTCGTCGCAGTTGAGCTTGCCGAGGGTCACCGTGCCGGCCTCCTTGAGCTTGGCGACCACCGTCGCGTCGAAGGGCGAGCGGTAGCCTGCGAGCATCCTGGAGGCGGCGGTGCTCGGGAAATCGGTGGTGACGAAGATGTCCTTGTGGCCGATGGGCAGGCCGTCGAGCGGGCCGTGCGGTCGGCCCTGCGCACGCCGGGCATCCGACTCGCGGGCATGAAGCCGCGCCAGCTCGGGGTCGCTGCACAGAAAGCTCCCGAGCGATTCGTGCGAGGCCGCACGCGCGAGCAGATGCTCGGTCAGCTCGGCGCTGGACACCTCCCGCGCCGCCAGCATCGCGCTGAGTTCGGTGACGCCGTGGTGGTGCAGGGCGGCGTTCTTCTGCCGGCTCATTCGATCACGCGCGGCACGAGGAAGAAGCCCTCCTCCACCGCCGGCGCGCTGCGCTGGTTGGCTTCGCGGTCGATCGCTTCGGTGACGGCATCGTCGCGCAACCGCAGCGCGACGTCCTCGAAGGCCGACAGCGGCGTGTACAGCGGCGCGACGCCGGCTGTGTCGACCGCGCGCATCTGCTCGACGATGTCGAAGAAGCCGTTGAGTTGCGTGAGCATCTCGGCCTGTTCGGCGGGCCCGAGCTCGAGCCGGGCGAGCAAGGCGATGCGGCTCACGTCGTTGGAATCGAGGACCATGGAAAAGGATTGAAAGACAAGCGCGAAAGGGCGGTAAGAAGTGGCGAACCGCGGCCTCGAAGGGCCGTCTGCAACCGACTTTTACAGCGGTCGCCGAAGGGTCCTACGGTATTATCTTCGCTTAATCGCACCCGGTCGGGATGGAGGCGTTCACTGCGCGGCTGCCGCAGCATGGACGCGGATGTCGCCGGCCGGTGACGTGTTCAGAACACCGTTTTCGCCAGCCTCCCGACACTCAGGCGACGCACCGCTCGAAGCCATCGCTCGAACGCTGCGCGGCCCAGCCCAAACGCAATCCATGTTCGCCTCCCTGCGACGCTATTTCTCCACCGACCTTGCGATCGACCTCGGCACCGCCAACACGCTGATCTACGTGCGTGGCAAGGGCATCGTGCTCGACGAGCCCTCGGTGGTGGCGATCCGCCACGAAGGCGGACCCAACGGCAAGAAGACGATCCAGGCCGTCGGCGCCGAAGCCAAGGCGATGCTCGGCAAGGTGCCGGGCAACATCGAAGCCATCCGGCCGATGAAGGACGGCGTGATCGCCGACTTCACCGTCACCGAGCAGATGCTCAAGCAGTTCATCAAGATGGTCCATCCGCGCTCGGTGCTCAAGCCGAGCCCGCGCATCATCATCTGCGTGCCCTGCGGCTCCACGCAGGTCGAGCGGCGCGCCATCCGCGAGAGCGCGCTGGGTGCGGGCGCCAGCGAGGTCTACCTGATCGAAGAGCCCATGGCCGCGGCCATCGGCGCCGGCCTGCCGGTCAGCGAAGCGAGCGGCTCCATGGTGGTCGACATCGGCGGCGGCACCACGGAGGTGGGCGTCATCTCGCTCGGCGGCATGGTCTACAAGGGCAGCATCCGCGTCGGCGGCGACAAGTTCGACGAATCCATCATCAATTACATCCGCCGCAACTACGGCATGCTGATCGGCGAGCCCACCGCCGAGGCGATCAAGAAGAACATCGGCTCGGCCTTTCCGGGCAGCGAAGTGCGCGAGATGGAGGTCAAGGGCCGCAACCTGAGCGAGGGCGTGCCGCGCAGCTTCACCGTCTCCAGCAACGAGATCCTCGAGGCCCTGACCGATCCGCTCAACAACATCGTCTCCAGCGTGAAGAACGCGCTCGAGCAGACCCCGCCCGAACTCGGCGCCGACATCTCCGACCGCGGCATGATGCTCACCGGCGGCGGCGCCCTGCTGCGCGACCTCGACCGGCTGCTCGCCGAAGAGACCGGCCTGCCGGTGCTGGTGGCAGAGGACCCGCTGACCTGCGTCGTGCGCGGCTGCGGCATGGCGCTGGAGCGCATGGAGCGCCTGGGCGGCATCTTCACTTCCGAGTGAGCGACGCCTCGTCGAGCGATTCCATGCAGCGACCGAGCCGGCACGTGCCTCACGACGCGTGACCGGCTTTTGTTTGCCGGTCACCTCACCATGCCCTTCGGCACCCTCGACCGCACGCCGCCGCCCTTCTTCAAGCAGGGCATCCCGGCGCTGACGAAGCTGGTGTTCTTCTCGGCGCTGGCGCTGTTCCTGATGGTGGCGGACACGCGTTTTCGGGTCACCGAGCCGCTGCGCGCGGTCATGGCCACGGTGCTCGGTCCGGTCGAGCGCGTGTTGCTCGCGCCCGTTCGCGGCTGGGACGCGGTGCAGGCCTATTTTTCCGGCGTGTCGCAGGCGCGCGAAGGCGAGACCGAAGCGCTGCAACGGCTGGCCGTGCAGGCCGAGCGCGCCGCGCGGGTGGAACAGCAACTGCAGGAGAACGCCCGCCTGCGCGAGCTGCTCGGACTGCGCGCGCAGATCACGGTGCGCTCTCACGCCGCCGAAGTGCTTTACGAGGCGGCCGATCCCTACACCCGCAAGATCGTCATCGATCGCGGCGCGACGCATGGCATCAAGCCGGCGTCGCCGGTGCTCGACGCCGAAGGCGTGCTCGGGCAGGTCACGCGGGTCTATCCGCTGGCCTCGGAGGTGACCTTGCTGACCGACAAGGACGCCGCCATCCCCGTGCTCAACACGCGCACCCAGGCGCGCGCCGCCGCCTACGGCGATCCGAACACGCTGGCCGCCGGCGCGGGCATGGAGCTGCGCTTCCTGCCCAACAACGCGGACGTGCAGCCCGGCGACTTGCTGCATACCTCGGGTGTGGATGGCATCTATCCCCCGGGGCTCGCCGTGGCGACTGTCGCCTCCGTGGACCGGCGCAGCGGCCAGACTTTCGCCAAGGTGGTGCTAGCCCCCGCGGCGGCACGCGACGGCATTCGCCACGTGCTGGTGCTCGAGCCGCTGAACCTGCAATTGCCGCCGCTGCCCGCCGATGCGCCGGCCAGCGCGCCGATGGCGCGAGGGGTCAAGCGATGATCATGCCCCGCGGCTCGGATCAGCTGCTGCTGCCGGTCAACACGGGCTTCGTGTGGGCCTCGCTGATCGTGGCGCTGCTGATCAACCTTCTGCCCGTCGGCCGGGTGCCCGCCATGCCCGACGTGCTGGCCGTGGCCCTCGTGTTCTGGAACGTCCACCAGCCGCGCAAGGTGGGCATCGGCGCGGCCTTCGTGTTCGGCCTGTTCATGGACGTGCACGAAGCTTCGCTGCTGGGCCAGCATGCGCTGGCCTACACGCTCCTCAGTTACTTCGCCACCACCATCCATCGCCGGCTGCTGTGGTTCAGCGTGCCGACCCAGGCGTTGCAGGTCTTGCCGCTGTTCGCCGCGGCGCACCTGGTGTCGCTGATCGTGCGTTTGGCCGCAGGCGCGGTCTTTCCCGGCTGGAACCTGGCGATCGCGCCGCTGATCGAAGCGCTGCTGTGGCCGGTGGCCTCCGTGCTGCTGCTCGCGCCGCAGCGGCGCGCGCCCGATCCCGACGAGAACCGACCTCTCTAGAAGCAGGTTCCGAAATGGCGCAGCATCCGTCTCGCAGCCTCGCTTTCGCCGCATGACCGAACTGAAGAACCTCGACCGCGAACTCGGCCGCTTCCGGCTGAGGCTGCTGGCGGCCGCCTTGCTGGTGCTGGTGGGCTTCGGGCTGCTGGTGGCGCGGCTGGCCACGCTGCAGGTGCTGCGCCACGACGAGCTCTCCACCCGCGCCGAAAGCAACCGCATCACCGTCCTGCCGCTGGTGCCCAACCGCGGGCACATCCTCGATCGCAACGGCGTCGTGCTGGCGAGCAACTACTCGGCCTACACGCTGGAGATCACGCCTTCGCAGGTCGAGGACCTGGACGCGACGATCGACGAGCTGGCCACCATCGTGCGCATCGAAACCCGCGACCGCAAGCGCTTTGGCCGCCTGCTCGACGAGGCCCGCAGCTTCGAGTCGCTGCCCATCCGCACCAAACTCGACGACGAAGAGGTCGCCCGCTTCACCGCGCAGCGCTTCCGCTTTCCCGGCGTGGAACTCAAGGCGCGGCTGTTCCGCAACTACCCCTATGGGCCGCTCGCCAGCCACGTGCTGGGCTACATCGGCCGCATCAACCAGGCCGAGAAGGCGGCGATCGAGGAAACCGAGGACGCCGCCAACTACAAGGGCACCGACTACATCGGCAAGCTCGGCGTCGAGCAGAAGTACGAGGCCGAGTTGCACGGCATCACCGGCTTCGAGGAAGTGGAAACCACCGCCGGCGGCCGGTCGGTCCGCCGCCTGCGCGCCACGCCGCCGACGCCGGGCAACACCGTGCGCCTGTCGATCGACATCAAGCTGCAGGCGATGATCGAGGAGCTGTTCGGCGAGCGCCGCGGCGCGCTGGTGGCCATCGACCCGCGCTCGGGAGAAGTGCTGGCCTTCGTGAGCAAGCCCACCTTCGATCCCAACCTGTTCGTGGACGGCATCGACGTGGACAGCTGGAAGGAGCTGAACGAATCGATCGACAAGCCGCTGCTCAACCGCGCCCTGCGGGGCACCTATCCGCCGGGATCGACCTTCAAGCCTTTCATGGCGATGGCCGCGCTGCAAAGCGGCAAGCGCACGGCGACGCAGACCATCAACGACGCCGGCACCTTCATGTTCGGCAACCACCGTTTCCGCAGCCACGGCGACCACGGATTGGGCGTGGTCGACATGACCCGCTCGATCGTGAAGTCGAGCAACGTCTACTACTACATGCTCGCCGCCGACATGGGCGTGGATCTGATCCACGATCAGTTGCTGCCCTTCGGTTTCGGGCGCAAGACCGGCATCGATCTCAACGGCGAGGTCACCGGCGTGCTGCCCTCCACCGCCTGGAAGCGCAATTACTACAAGAAGCCCGAGCACCAGAAGTGGTACGCCGGGGAAACCATTTCGCTGGGCATCGGCCAGGGCTACAACAACTTCACCATGCTGCAGCTCGCCAGCGCGACCGCCACGCTGGTGGCCGGCGGCGAGCGCTTCGAGCCCCGCGTCGTGCGCGAGATCGAGGACGTTCTCACGCGCGAGAAACGGCTGATCTCGGCCGAGGCGCTCGCGCCGCTGCCCCTGGCGCCGCAACACGTCGAGGTCGTCCGTCGCGCGCTGCACGGCGTCACGCAGGAGGGCACCTCGACACGGGTCTTCGCGGGCGCCGGGTACAAGAGCGGCGGCAAGACGGGCACGGCGCAGGCGGTCGGTGTGCGCCAGAACGAGAAGTACGACAAGAACAAGCTCCAGGACTATCAACGTGACCATTCGCTCTACACGGCGTTCGCGCCGGTGGACAACCCGCAGGTTGCGCTGGCGGTCGTCGTCGAGAACGCCGGCTTCGGCGCCGCGGCCGCCGCGCCGATCGCGCGGCGCGTGCTCGACTACGTGCTGCTCGGCCGCTACCCGAGCCGCGAAGACATCGCCCTGGTGCAGCAGGGCTTGGCCGGCGCGCCGACCGGCACGCCGCGGCTGGCCGCCGACGTGCCGCTCCTGCCGATGACGCCCGCCGGCTCGCCGGCACCCGGCGAGGGCGCGTCCTCGCCGGACTTCATGGGACCGCCGGCGCCGCCGACCCGATCGCCGGCAGCCTCGGTTCCGGTGGCTGCGGCCCAGCCGCCGGCCCGCCGCGCAGCGGCGGCGGCGCCGAAGTCGCCCAAACCGCCCGCCAACCGCCTGGCCGACGCCGGTGCCCGCGAATCGCCATGAGCGCCGTCTTCGACAAGCCTTCGCCCTGGCGGCGCGTCCTGCCGGTATTCAGCGGCTTCGACGGCCCGCTGGTGCTGGCCGTGCTGCTGCTGGCCGCGATGGGGCTCGTGGCCATGTACTCGGCGGGCTACGACCACGGCACACGCTTCGCCGATCACGGCCGCAACATGCTCATTGCGCTCGGCGTGCTGTTCGTCGTCGCGCAGTTGACACCTCAGCGTCTGGCGCAGATCGCGGTGCCCCTGTATGCGCTGGGCGTCGCATTGCTGCTGGCCGTGGAGCTCTTCGGCGTCACCAAGAAGGGCGCGACGCGCTGGCTGGACCTGCAGGTCATCGACATCCAGCCCAGCGAGATCATGAAGATCGCCATGCCGATGATGCTGGCGTGGTGGTTCCAGCGCCGCGAGGGGCAGCTGGGCCGGCTCGATTTCTTGGTGGCCTTCGTGCTGCTGGCCGTGCCGGTCGGGCTGATCGTCAAGCAGCCCGACCTCGGCACTTCGCTGCTCGTGCTGGCCTCGGGGCTGTACGTGATGTTCTTCGCCGGCCTGAGCTGGAAGCTGATCCTGCCGGTGCTCGTGCTCGGCTCGATCGGCGTGGCGGGGCTCGTGTGGTTCCAGACGTCGATCTGCCAGCCCGGCGTGGACTGGGTGCTGCTGCACGACTATCAGAAGCACCGCGTGTGCACCCTGCTCGATCCCACGAAGGACCCGCTCGGCAAGGGCTTCCACATCATCCAGGGCATGATCGCCATCGGCTCCGGCGGGATCACCGGCAAGGGCTTCATGAACGGCACGCAGACGCACCTGGAGTTCATACCGGAGCGCACCACCGACTTCATCTTCGCGGCCTTCGCCGAGGAGTTCGGTCTGGCGGGCTGCGTCGCGCTGCTGCTGGGCTTCGTGTTCCTGATCTTCCGCGGCCTGATGATCGCCGCGGAGGCACCGAGCATGTTCGCGCGCTTGCTCGCCGGGGCTGTCACGCTGAGCTTCTTCACCTACGCCATGGTCAACATGGGCATGGTCAGCGGGATCCTGCCGGTGGTCGGCATTCCGTTGCCTTTCATCAGCTACGGCGGCACCGCGATGGTCACGCTGGGGCTGGGTCTGGGCGTCCTGATGTCCATCGCCCGCAGCAAGCGCCTGATGCAAAGCTGAGTGTGCGGCTCGGGAGCCATCCCGCGGCGTCACACGCCCTAGGGATGAACCTCGTTCAGATCTTCGGCGGTGAGGGGGGCCGCCCGTGCGGCAGCCGGGACGACCGGCGCAACGGCCCGCGCGGGAGGCGGCGCGGAAGACGGCACGGCAGTGAAGCGCAGCGTGAAGCGCGCCCCGGGGTTCGCATCCTCGGGCAGCGGGCCTTCGCGGGTGTCGGTCAGGATCAGCTCGGCGCCGTGCTGGCGTGCGATCTCGGCCACGATGGCCAAACCGAGGCCCGAGCCGTCGACGTTGCTGCCCAGCACGCGATAAAACGGCTGGAACACCAGCTCCCGCTCGCCCGGCGCAATGCCGGGCCCCGAGTCCTCGACCTGCAGCACCACCACCTGGCCGAACGGATCGCAGATCAGCCGCACGGTGACGGTGCCGCCCGCCGGCGTGTAGTGCAGCGCGTTGTCCACCAGGTTGCGCAGCATCTCGCGCAGCAGCAGCGGATGGCCGAGCACGCGGCTGCGCTCGGGGGGCGTCTTGTCGCCTTCGGCGCCCGGGCCTTCGTAGCCGAGGTCGAGCTGCTGTTCGAGCGCCCGCGGAACGAAGTCGCGCACCGTCTCGGTGGCCAGGCGCGCAAGATTGACCTCGACGGCGCGCGCGGCCATCTCGCGGTCTTCCGCGCGGGCCATCGCGAGCAACTGGTTGACCATGTGCGCGGCGCGCTGGCTGGCGTGCGCGATCTGCTGCAAGGAGCGCTTGAGCGCTTCGGGGTCGCGCTCGCCGGCGTCGATCTCGCGCTGTGCCAGTTCGGCCTGCGTGCGCAGGCCGGCCAAAGGCGTCTTGAGCTGATGCGCCGCGTCGGCCAGGAAGCGCTTTTGCGTCGCGAACGACCGATCGAGCCGGGCCAGCAGGTCGTTGATCGCGCGCACGAGGGGCGAGACCTCTTCGGGGGCTTCCAGCTCGTCGATCGGACTCAGGTCGTCGGCGGCGCGCCGGCGAATGCGCTGTTGCAGCTCGCCCAGCGGCGCGATGCCGCGCGCGAGCGCCAGCCACACGAGCAGCACCGCCAGCGGCAGGATCACGAACTGCGGCAGGATCACGCCCTTGATGATCTCGGTGGCCAGTTGCGAGCGCTTGCCCAGCGTCTCGGCCACCTGCACCAAGGCCGGCGAGGCTGCGCCGGGAAGGCGCGGTGCAGCCGGCATCTCCACCCAGAGGTAGGCCACGCGCACCGGCTGGTTGTGCACCTCGTCGTCGCGGTACCGGAGCTCGCCGACCGCCGGCACCTCGTCGGCCGGCGGCACCGGCAAGGTGCTGTCGCCGTCGACGTGTTCGCCGCGCGCGCCCAGCACCTGGTAGAAGATCTGATCGGCCTCGTCGGCGCTCAGCAGGTCGGCCGCCCCCGACGGCAGGACGAAGACCACGCGGCCGCGCTCCACGCGTATCTGCTGCGCCAGCGCACGCGTCGTTTCGCCGAGCGCGCGGTCGTAGGGCCGGTGGGCGATGCTCTGTGCGACCGGCCAGGTCAGCGCCACGCTCATCGGCCACAGCAGCAACAGCGGTGCGAGCATCCAGTCGAGGATTTCGCCGAACAGCGAACGCTGGCCGCGACGTTGGTCCACGTCAGCCCTCGTCGTGGCGGCGCCTGAGGAGCACTGCGGTTGGCCACTGCGTTTCGCGCAACCCGCGACGCATGAACCGGGACAGCCGGGAAGCCGCCGCGGAGCCGGCTTTGCCGGTCCGGTGGCGGCGCCAGCGGCGAGGACGCCACTGGCGCTCGTAGGCGAGGAACAGTCCACAGGGACTGTTTCTCGTCCGACTCGCCCCCCTCGAGGGGGAGGCGCCGGAGGCGCTTCGGGGGTGGTTCAATCTCAACCCGCGATCTTTTCCAGGCAGTAGCCCAAACCCCGCACGGTGGCGATGCGCACCGGACCCTGCTCGATCTTCTTGCGCAGGCGGTGGATGTAGACCTCGATGGCGTTGTTGCTCACCTCGTCGCCCCATTCGCACAGGCGCTGGACGAGCTGGTCCTTGCTCACGAGCCGGCCGGCGCGCTGCAGCAAAACCTCCAGCAGGCTGAGTTCGCGCGCCGAAAGCTCCACCATCTGCTCGTTGAGATAAGCCACGCGACCGGTCGCGTCGAAGGACAGCGGCCCGTGCCGGATGACGGTGGCAGCGCTGCCCAGGCCTCGCCGGGTCAGCGCCCGAACGCGCGCTTCGAGTTCGGCCAGCGCGAACGGCTTGGCCATGTAGTCGTCCGCGCCGAGGTCCAGGCCCTTGACGCGCTGCTCCACGCTGTCGGCCGCGGTCAGGATCAGCACCGGCGTGCTGCTGCCGCGCGCGCGCATCTTGCGCAGCACCTCCAGGCCGTGCAGCTTGGGCAGGCCCAGATCGAGAATCACCATGTCGAAGGAGTGGTCCGCCAGTGCGGCATCCGCTTCGTTGCCGTTGGCGACGTGATCGACCGCATAGCCCCCTTTGCGCAAGGTGCGAAGCAGACCGTCGGCCAGAACCTTGTCGTCCTCGGCGATGAGGATCCTCATGCGCGTCTCCTGCAAGCGGCGTCGGCGGCCCGCCATTGCCTCGGCGATTTCCCCGGCGGGTCGTCATTGTAGGGAGCATGCTGCGCGGTGCCGACAAACCACTGTACAAACATCCAGCTTGCGCCATAATTCGCGGCATCACGGAGATCACCATGGACGCACCCGTCAAAGCACTCAACACCGAAAAAGCCAAGGCCCTGCAGGCCGCGCTCGCGCAGATCGAAAAGCAGTTCGGCAAGGGGTCGATCATGCGCCTGGGCGAAGGCGAAGTGGTCGAGGACATCCAGGTCGTCTCCACCGGCTCGCTCGGCCTCGACATCGCCCTGGGCGTCGGCGGCCTGCCCCGGGGCCGTGTGGTCGAGATCTACGGCCCCGAATCCAGCGGCAAGACCACCCTCACCCTGCAGGTCATCGCCGAAATGCAGAAACAAGAGGGCACCTGCGCCTTCATCGACGCCGAGCACGCGCTCGACTCGCAATACGCGCAAAAGCTTGGCGTCGACCTGCAGGAACTGCTCATCAGCCAACCCGACACCGGCGAGCAGGCCCTCGAGATCGTCGATGCACTGGTGCGCTCCGGCTCGGTCGACCTCATCGTGGTCGACTCCGTTGCGGCCCTCACGCCCAAGGCCGAGCTGGAAGGGGAAATGGGCGACTCCCTGCCCGGTCTGCAGGCGCGGCTCATGAGCCAGGCACTGCGCAAGCTCACCGCCACCATCAAGAAGAGCAACACGATGGTGATCTTCATCAACCAGATCCGCATGAAGATCGGCGTGATGTTCGGCTCGCCCGAAACCACCACCGGCGGCAACGCCCTCAAGTTCTACGCCTCCGTGCGGCTCGACATCCGCCGCATCGGCAGCATCAAGAAGGGCGACGAGGTCATCGGCAGCGAAACCAAGGTCAAGGTCGTCAAGAACAAGGTGGCGCCGCCCTTCAAGACGGCCGAGTTCGACATCCTGTACGGCGAAGGCATCAGCCGCGAGGGCGAGATCATCGACCTGGGCGTCGTTGCCAAGGTGGTCGACAAATCGGGCGCCTGGTACGCCTACAAGGGCGAGAAGATCGGCCAAGGCAAGGACAACAGCCGCGAGTTCCTGCGCGAGAACCCCGGCCTCGCCCACGAAATAGAGAACAAGATCCGCGAATCGCTCGGTGTGACGCTGCTGCCTTCACTCGAAACAGAGGCGGCCACCACCGCCAAGCCCGGCAAGAAGGCGGCGGTCGCCAGCGGCGACTGAGGCAGAGCGTCATCGCTGCGGGACCTGAAGCGAAAGCCGCGGAAACCGAGCGCCCGTCCGGCCGCCTCCAACTCACCCGGCTACGGCTGGCTTGTCGAGCGCGCTCTTGCCTTCCATGCCGCGTCACGCACTCTCGCTGAAGGCCAAGGCCCTGAGCTTGATCGCCCAGCGCGAACACAGCCCCATGGAGCTGCGGCGCAAGCTGTTGGCGCACATCGATCGGCAGGCACGAGCTGCGGCGGCGGCGACGCCGGGGGCTGAAGCAGCCGCGCCGCCGCCCGACGAGCGGCCGATCGACGAGCTGCTCGAATGGCTCGCCGCCAAAGACCTGTTGAACACGTCGCGCTTCATCGAAACACGCGTGACTGCCCGTGCGGGCCGGTTCGGCAACCTGCGCATCCGGCAGGAGCTCGCCCAGCACGGTCTCGAGGCAGACGACGAAACCGTCGCCGGCTTGAAGACCAGCGAACTGACGCGTGCCCGCGCCGTGTGGGCCAAGCGCTTCGGCGCCCCGGCGGCCGATGCCGCGGCTCGCGCCCGGCAGATGCGTTTTCTGGCTGCGCGCGGCTTCAACGCCGAGGTCATCAGGCGGGTGGTGAGAGGCGCGGTCGAAGACGACGAGTGAGCCGGCCAGGAACAAGCCGAAAGGATCTCGCGCCGCCGCACGCCAGCGCGCCTCGCTCCCAGATCGGCCACCGCGGTCCGCTCAACCCAGGCCGAGCATCAACTGCAGGTTCTGTACCGCCGCGCCTGAAGCGCCCTTGCCCAGGTTGTCGAGCCGTGCCACCAGCACGGCCTGGCGCTGGGCGGCATGGCCGTACACGCGCAACTCGAGCCGGTTGCTGTCGTTGAGCGCCTGCGGCTCGATCCGCCCGTCTTCCGCAGCAAGCTCCTCGTTGCCCAGCACACGCACCCAGGCGCTGCCGGCATAGTGGGCGGCCAGCGCGGCCTGCAGATCGGCCGGCGAGGGGCGGCCCGTCAAAAGGTCGAGGTGCAGCGCCACCTGCACCAGCATGCCCTGGCGGAAATTGCCCACGCTCGGCACGAAGATCGGTCTGCGCTCGAGCCGGCTGTAGCGCTGCAACTCCGCCAGGTGCTTGTGCTCGAGTCCCAGGCCGTAGAGCTCGAAGGCCGGCGCCTTGCGCAAGGACGGATCGGCCTCGAAGGCCTCGATCATCGATCGCCCGCCTCCCGAGTACCCGCTGACCGCGTGCACCGCGACGGGGTAGTCGGTCGGCAGCAGGCCGGCATCCACCAGCGGGCGCAACAGCGCGATGCCGCCGGTCGGATAGCACCCGGGGTTGCTGACACGCCGGGCATTCGCGACCGCCTCGCCCTGCGCCGACGACAGCTCGGGAAAGCCGTACACCCAGCCCGCCGCCACGCGGTGCGCGGAACTCGCATCGATGATGCGCGGCCCGCCGCCGGGCAGGCTGTCGGCGAGCGCCGCCGATTCGCGCGCCGCCTCGTCGTGCAGGCAAAGGATGACCAGATCCACCCCGTCCATCAGCTCGCGCTTGGCGCCGGCATCCTTGCGGCGAGCCGGATCGATGCTGACCAGCTCGATGCCCCCCATACCCGAAAGGCGCTCGCGAATGCCCAGGCCGGTGGTACCGGCTTCGCCGTCGATGAAGATGCGGGCGGGGCGTTGGTTCATGGAAGTACGTGCAGGACAAAAAGACAACATCAGCGCCCGAACCCGGCGCGCCGCACGGCCGCACGATGGTAGCGCCGGCACCCGAAGTGCCTTGCGAGCATGGAGTCCGCGAACCCGGGCGGAACCCCTGGCGTGCCGGACCGTGTAACGGCGCCGGCCGTCGCGCGATCTTGACCTCGGACATGTTTTGGTGTCGAGGCCGCCTGCTAAAGTCCGCCGCTGCTCCTCACCGGGGCGCCTCCCTCCCCTGTAAAAGGCTACCCCGCCGACCCTCGCCGCATGGCTTTGCCTCCCGCCGCGCCCTCCCGCCAGCTCGAGCACGCACGCAGCGTCGATGTGCAGGTGTTCTCCCGGCGCGACGGGCTGTGGGAGATCGACGCCCGGCTGACGGACACCAAGGCGCACGATTGGGCCCTCGCCGACGGCGGCACGCGACCGGCCGGCACACCGATCCACGACATGCTCTTGCGCCTGGTCATCGATGCCCGCATGCAGATCCTCGAAGCCGGCGCGCAGACCGATTGGGTGCCCTATCCCGGCCAGTGCGATCAGCATGCCGACCTGTACGGCCGTCTCGTCGGGCTGAACCTGCTGAACGGATTCCGCCGTGCCCTCAAGGAGCGGCTCGGCGGTGTGCAGGGCTGCACGCACCTCACCGAACTGGCGCAGGTGCTGCCCACCGCGGTGATTCAGGCCTTCGCCGGCGAAACGCACCGTCATCGGGGGGCCGAAGCCTCGTCCGAGGCGGTCAGCTCGAGCGGCGAGCAACCCTTTCAGATCGACCGCTGCCATGCCCTGCGCAGCGACGGCGAGGTGGTGCGCCTGCACTATCCGCGCTGGTACCGCGAACCTGCGGCCCACAATGCGGCGCTTGTCGCACCCGACGCCTCTTCCGGCGCCGGTGCGGGCGAGGCCAAGCAGGCCTGAAGCGCCCGCCCCCTTTTTTCGACTCCAAGAGCAAGCCCATGAAGATTCACGAGTACCAAGGCAAGGAAATCCTGCGCCAGTTCGGTGTGCCGGTGCCGCGCGGCTACCCGGCGTTCTCCGTCCAGGAAGCGGTCGAGGCGGCGCAGAAACTGGGCGGGCCCGTGTGGGTGGTCAAGGCCCAGATTCACGCCGGCGGACGCGGCAAGGGCGGTGGCGTGAAGCTCGCCAGATCGATCGAGGAAGTCAAGGCGCTGGCCGGCGAAATCCTCGGCATGCAGCTCAAGACCCACCAGACCGGCCCCGGCGGCCAGAAGGTGCGCCGCTTGCTGATCGAAGACGGCGCGGATATCAAGAAGGAGTACTACGTCGCCGCGGTCACCGACCGCGCCACGCAGCGCGTCGCCATGATGGCCTCGAGCGAGGGCGGCATGGACATCGAGGAAGTGGCGCACGCCACGCCCGAGAAGATCCTCAAGGTCTTCATCGACCCAGCCACCGGCCTGACCGACGCGCAGGGCCTGGAGCTCGCACGCGGCATCGGCGTGCCCGAGGCTTCGCAGGCGCAGGCCGTCGACGTGCTCAGGAAGCTCTACCGCTGCTACATGGAGACCGACTGCAGCCTGGCCGAGATCAACCCGCTCATCCTTGAAGGCAACGGCAACATCAAGGCGCTCGACGCCAAGTTCAACTTCGACAGCAACGCGCTGTTCCGTCACCCCGAGATCGTCGCCTACCGCGATCTGGACGAGGAAGACCCGGCCGAGATCGAAGCCAGCAAGTTCGACCTCGCCTACATCCAGCTCGACGGCAACATCGGCTGCCTCGTCAACGGCGCCGGCCTGGCCATGGCCACCATGGACACCATCAAGCTGTTCGGCGGCGAGCCGGCCAATTTCCTCGACGTGGGCGGCGGAGCGACCGCCGAGAAGGTGACCGAAGCCTTCAAGATCATGCTCAAGAACCCGGAGGTCAAGGCGATCCTGGTCAACATCTTCGGCGGGATCATGCGCTGCGACACCATCGCCGACGGCGTCATCGTCGCCAGCAAGGCCGTCGGCCTGAGCGTGCCGCTGGTCGTGCGCATGAAGGGCACCAACGAAGACATCGGCAAGAAGATGCTGGCCGACTCCGGCCTGCCGATCATCGCCGCCAACACCATGGCCGAGGCTGCCCAGGCCGTTGTCGCCGCCGCCGCCAAGCAAGCCTGAAGGACCCCGCAATGAGCATCCTGATCGACAAGAACACCCGGGTCATCACCCAGGGCATCACCGGCAAGACCGGCCAGTTCCACACCCGCGGCTGCCGCGATTACGCCAACGGCCGCGAGTGCTTCGTCGCCGGCGTGAACCCGAAAAAAGCCGGCGAAGACTTCGAAGGCATTCCCATCCACGCCACGGTGAAGGACGCCAAGGCAGCCACCGGGGCGACCGTCAGCGTCATCTACGTGCCGCCGGCCGGCGCTGCCGCCGCCATCTGGGAAGCGGTCGAGGCCGACCTGGACCTCGCCATCTGCATCACCGAAGGCATCCCCGTGCGCGACATGCTCGAGGTGCGCAACCGCATGGCCGCCAAGGAAGCCGCCGGCGGCAAGCGCACGCTGCTGCTCGGCCCCAACTGCCCGGGGCTGATCACGCCCGACGAGATCAAGATCGGCATCATGCCGGGCCACATCCACCGCAAGGGCCGCATCGGCGTCGTCTCGCGCTCCGGCACGCTGACCTACGAAGCGGTGGCGCAGCTCACCGAACTCGGCCTGGGCCAGAGCAGCGCCGTCGGCATCGGCGGCGACCCGATCAACGGCCTCAAGCACATCGACGTGATGCAGCTCTTCAACGACGACCCGGACACCGACGCCGTCATCATGATCGGCGAGATCGGCGGCCCCGACGAAGCCGAAGCTGCCCGCTGGTGCAAGGACCACATGAAGAAGCCCATCGTCGGCTTCATCGCCGGCGTCACCGCTCCTCCCGGCAAGCGCATGGGCCATGCCGGTGCGCTGATCTCCGGCGGCGCCGACACCGCCGACGCCAAGCTCGCCGTGATGGAGGAGTGCGGCTTCACCGTCACGCGCAATCCTTCGGAAATGGCCAAGCTGCTCAAGGGCCTGCTTTAAGCGGGGCGGCTCCCGCGGGACGACGAGCGAGCGGACGGCTCGCACTCGTCCCGCAAGGCGGGTTCTTTCGAGCGAAGCAGGCGGCACGAAAGACGGTCGATCGACCCATGGCGCCTGCGTAGTCTCCGCAACAAGGCGGCCCGACCGGCCCCCCTACACTGCGCCGTTGCCCGGCATCCGGCCGGGACGAGCGCTCATCTCAAGGAAGTGGAATGGAAGCATTCATGACGCCCGAGTTCTGGATCGCGGTGGGTCAGATCATCATGATCGACATCGTGCTCGGCGGCGACAACGCGGTGGTCATCGCCCTGGCCTGCCGCAAGCTGCCGCCCAAGCAGCGCACGCTCGGCATCCTGTGGGGCACGGCGGGCGCCATCATCCTGCGCGTGATCCTGATCTTCTTCGCGCTCACGCTGCTGGCCATTCCCTTCCTCAAGATCGTCGGCGCTTTCCTGCTGGTGTGGATCGGCGTGAAGCTGCTGGTGCCCGACAACGAGGACCCGCATGCCAAGATCGAAGGTAGCGACCGCCTGTGGGGCGCCGTCAAGACCGTCATCGTTGCCGACCTGGTGATGAGCGTCGACAACGTGATCGCCATCGCCGGTGCCGCGCAGGGCGCGGGCGGCGACCACCAGATGCCGCTGGTGATCTTCGGCCTGCTGGTCAGCATCCCGATCATCGTGTGGGGCAGCCAGATGGTGCTCAAGCTGATGGACCGCTTCCCGGTCATCATCACCTTCGGCGCCATGCTGCTCGGCTGGATCGCCGGCACCATGTTCGTCAGCGACCCCGCGGTGGCCAACCCCGACGTATGGCTGCAAGTGCCCAAGATCGTACAGACCGACGTGGTCAAGTACGCCTTCGGCATCGGCGGCGCCCTGCTCGTGTATGCGCTCGGCAAATGGCTGGGCCGCAACCGCGGTCCGGTGACGCACGCCGGCTGACCCGGCCGCAAGCGCGCGCTGCGGGATGAGCGCCGACTCCCCCGCCCTGTGGCTCGGCCTCGCCGGGCTGCTGCTGATCGCCATCGGCGTGTGGGCCTGGCGCCGGCGCGCGCCGGCGCCGGCACGCGTCAATCGCCGCCGGGGCGAGCGCCGCCGCACCGGTCGCGACGGGGCAAGCCATCCCACCCGCTTCGCCAGCACCCAGGCCGACAGCGTGCAGGACACGGTGCTCGATTCGCGCTCGCCGGACCCCGTTCGCCGCATCGGCCGCTATGTCATCGAGCGCGACATCGGCCGCGGTGCGATGGGCATGGTGCTGCTGGCGCGCGACGAGCGCAGCGGCGAGGCGGTGGCCCTCAAGACCATGGCGCTCGGCCGCGAGTTCCACGGCGAGGCGCTCGACGAAGCGCGCGAGCGCTTCTTCCGCGAGGCCGAGACCGCCGGACGCCTGCAGCACCCCGACATCGTCGCCATCCGCGACACCGGCGAGCAGGAAGGCACCGCCTACATCGCCATGGAGCTGCTGTCCGGCCGGGACCTGAGCATCGATGCGCAGCCGGCGCGGCTGCTGCCGGTTGCGGTGGTCGTGGCCATCGGGGCGCGCGTGGCGCGCGCGCTGGCCTACGCGCATCGGCAGGGCGTGACGCACCGCGACATCAAGCCGGCCAACATCATGGTCGAGCCGGCCAGCGGCATGGTCAAGGTCACCGACTTCGGCATCGCCCGCATCATCGATTCCACGCAGACGCGCACCGGCCTCGTGCTCGGGACGCCCTCGTTCATGTCACCGGAGCAGATGGCCGGCGCTTCGACGGACGGCCGCAGCGACCTGTATGCGCTGGGCGTCACGCTTTTCCAGTTGCTCACAGGCAGCTTGCCTCACCGCGCCGACTCCATGGCCGCGCTGCTGCATTCCATCGGCAACGACAGGGCGCCCGACGTGCGCACGCTGCGCCCCGAGCTGCCGCAGGCGCTGGCCGACATCGTGGCCCTGGCGCTCGAAAAGCGCCCGGAAGTGCGCTACGCCGATGGCGATGCCATGGCCGCCGACCTCGCGGCCGCGCTGGCCTTGCTGGAGGACGAAACCGCCCAGGCCGAGGCCACCAGAAGCCGCCCGCCGCCGGCCGATTCGCAAGCCGCACAGAACGCCGCTTCGCCACCGTAACCGGGGGCCTTGGGCCTGCCGCGGCGCCCGAAGCCGGGCACAATCCCGAGGGGCGGCGCAACGCAGCGCCGCGATGTCCGCCGATGCCCACGCCCTTGCTTGTGACCCCGACGACCATGCGCTTCGAGTTCGCCAGTGCCACCGACACCGGGCGCTCGCGCAACAACAACGAAGACTCGGTCATCGTCGACGAGAACGCGGCGCTCGCGGTGCTTGCCGACGGCATGGGCGGCTACAACGCGGGCGAAGTCGCCAGCGGCATGGCCACCAGCTTCATCAAGGCCGAACTCGGCCGCTGGCTCAGCGAAGCCAGCGCGCAGGCCACCGATTCGGACGTCCGCCGCGCGATGGACATCTGCGTGGACAACGCCAACCGCGCCATCTTCAACGCCGCCAATTCCAACCCGCAGTACGCCGGCATGGGCACCACGCTCGTGGTGGCCGTGCTGCGCGAATCCCGGCTGCTGATGGGCCACATCGGCGACTCGCGCGCCTACCGCTGGCGCGACGGCGAACTCGAGCAGATCACGCGCGACCACTCGCTGCTGCAGGAGCAGCTCGACGCCGGGCTCATCACCCCGGAGCAGGCGGCCATTTCCAACAACAAGAACCTGGTGACCCGCGCCGTCGGCGTGGAAGACACCGTTCTGCTCGAGACTCACCTCCACCAGGCCCTGCCCGGCGACTGGATCCTCATGTGCTCCGATGGCCTCTCCGACATGATCGACGACGAGCAGATCGCCGCCGTGTTGCGCGGGCACGACTCTTTGCCGGAGGCCTGTCAGGCCCTGATCCAGGCCGCCAACGACGCTGGCGGACGGGATAACATCTCCGTCATCTTGGTGCAGGCGCAGGGCGCGTCCTCCGCGTCCCGGGCCTGGTGGCCGTTTCGTCGTTGACCCGCAGATCGGCCCCGGTCGGCCTCTCGGGGCGTCCAGCACCACATAGCAAGACACACGCACGGGGTCACGCATGGGCAAGCTGGTCGTATCGCTGGACGGAGTGGTGATCAAGGAAGTCCAGATCACCAAGGACAAGACCACCCTCGGCCGGCGTCCCTACAACGACATCGTCATCGACAACCTGGCCGTCAGCGGCGAGCACGCCGTGCTCCAGATGGTGGGCCAGGACGTCTTCATCGACGACCTCAACAGCACCAACGGCACCTACATCAACGGCAAGGCCGTCAAGAAGCAACTGCTCCAGCACAACGACACGGTCGAGATCGGCAAGTACAAGATCAAGTACCTGAGTCACGAAACGTCCGACTACGAAAAGACCATGATCATCAAGCCCGGCAGCACGCCGGCCGGGCCACCCACCTTCCAGCACACGGCACCCATGGCGACCGGCGGCCACTCGGGCTTCGGCGGTCCCTCGGGCTTCGGCGGCTTGTCGGGCTCCAGCGCCGCGTCCATCAAGGTGCTCAATGGCGCGGCGGTCGGCCGCGAAGTCGCGCTGACCAAGGTGGTTACCACCGTCGGCAAGCCCGGCGTGCAGGTCGCCTCCATCACCAAGCGCCCGGGCGGCTATGTGTTCGCTCACGTCGAAGGCGGCGCACGGCCGCTCGTCAACGGCAACCCGGTGGCCGGCGAGCCGGTGCACCTGAAGAACGGCGACGTGATCGAGCTCGCCGGCACGCAGATGCAGTTCGTGCAGGCCTAGCCCGCGCCAGCGCCGGCACCCCTGCACACCCTCGCGTAACTTTCGGGGCAAGCTGAGCCCCTGCGTGACCCATCGCACGCCGCCCGAATTGCCGGCCGTGCCGCGCGCGGGCACCATCGAAAGATGACAGTTGCCTTGCTCGGCAGCACTGAACAGACCAGTGCCCCGCCACCTCCCGTGAGTGCTGCCGTGCGCGTACAGGTGCTCGGCTGCTCCGGCTCCATTGCCGCGGGCTGCCGCACCACCGCCTTCCTGCTCGACGACAGCGTGCTCATCGACGCCGGCACCGGCGTGGGCGACTTGTCGCTCGAGGCGCTGGCGCGCATCGACGACATCGTGCTGTCGCACTCGCACCTCGACCACGTGCTGGCCATCCCGCTGCTGGCCGACAGCGTCATGCGCCTGCGCCTGGCCCAGCCCGAGCGCGGCCCGATCCGCGTGCACGGCCTGCCGGCCACGCTGGAGGCGCTGCGCCGCCATCTCTTCAATGGCGAGCTGTGGCCCGACTTCACCCGCATTCCCAGCGTGCAAAAACCCATCCTCGAACTGAGGGCCATCGCCGTGGGCGAGGTGCTCACCCTCGGCCACGGCACACGCAAGCGCCGCGTGGAGGTGCTGCCCGCCGAGCACACCGTGCCCGCCGTCGGCTTTGCGGTGGAAACCGCCGCCGGGTGGTGGGTCTACAGCGGTGACACCGGCCCCAACCCGGGCTTGTGGGCCGCCCTTGCCGGGCGGCGCGTGGCCCATCTCGTCATCGAAACCGCCTTCGGCGACGACGAGCGCTGGCTCGCCGACCTGAGCGGCCACCTGGCGCCCAGCAGCCTGGCGGGCGAACTCGCCCAGCTCCCCGGCAGCGTGCAGGTGCACATCACGCACCCCAAACCCGGCGAGGTGAGCGCGGTGCTGGCGCAGATACGCGCCATCGAGACGTCGCATCGGGTAGAGCCTCTGATGAAGGGGCAGGTGTTCGAGCTGGCTTGAGCGAGCGCGGACCCGGGCGATGCCGAAGTCGCTCCGGGACGCCCGCCGCGTGCGATGGGTTTCGTTGACGAAGCGGAGCGCCCTCTAGTAAACCGGTTCGCCTGCAGAGGGGAACGTTCACATTCGCAGGATTCGTGGCTATCTTCAAGATATCTCATCTTGAAGTTGACACATGGCAAGCCGCAACTCCGCCGACCAGATCGCGTTTCGCTATCGCGCCGCCGACAGCACGACAGGGGTGACCCGCAGCACCGCCAAACGCCTTGCCGACCGGCTGGGCGTCGATGAGACACAGGCCATTCATCTCGCTCTGCACGACATGGCGGTCAAGCTGCTTCCCCAATACGAGGCCGATGAGGGCCCGTTGACGGCAGCTCAAATGCGTCAGATCAAGAAGCGCGTTCCGCAGGGCAAGAAGCGCTCGCTGCGATCCAGCCTGTTCGAAACCGAATCCGCATGACGCTGCGCTGGTGGGCGAAGCCCACAGCCGGCGAGATCGTGTGGCGTCATTTTCCGGACGGCATGACGCCTCACCCGAAACCGCGGCCTGCACTTGTTCTCGCCGTCTTCGATGACGACGCGCCGCAGTTCACGGTGCGCATCCTTTACGGAACCAGCCAGCGCACCACGACCTTGTACCGAGGCGAGTTCTCGATACTGCGTGCCCGCAATGCCGCCGCCTATGAAGCCGCGGGCCTGAGCTACGACACGCAGTTCGACCTGAGGCAATCGCTCGATCTTCCGTACGCGACCGAATGGTTCTCGGTGCCACCCGCGGCACCGCATGGTCAGTCACCGAAGCTCGGCACGCTGCATCCGTCGTTGGTTCGCGCCGTCCAGGCGGCGTTTCGAGCGGCAAAGGCGTGAATCGGTGTCCTGGCCGCGAAATAGACACGGGCATACCTTCCGGCTGCACCGCATCGCATGGGAGCTCTTGAAGTACTGCCTTCAGCGCGTCGAGGCGCGGCGCCGAATCCATCGAAGCGATGCGACCAAACGCGTCAGATCGGCGCGATCGCGGGCGATCGCCGGGCCCGGTTCTGACGAGTTGCGTCGCTGCCTTGCGCGGGCGGGGGTGAAAACCGCGAAAACCAGCACGTTTCATGGGTTCTGGTGGCTGGCACAGACGCTGCAACCGTTGCAACCGTCAAGTCCCCGTTTGCACTCACACCAAGGAGCTATTCGATGAACCGTATCCAACGCACTGCCCAAAAGGGTTTCACGCTGATCGAACTGATGATCGTGGTCGCGATCATCGGCATCCTGGCTGCGGTGGCGCTGCCGGCGTATCAGGACTACACGATTCGGACGAAGGTCGCCGAAGGTCTGGTGTTGTCTTCAGCACTGAAGACCGCAATCACGGAAACGCATCAGTCGAGCGGCCCGGGCACCAAAGTGTGTACTGGCGCGACCGACTGTGGCGCGCTCGGCACGACAAACATGGATGCCGCCGCTGCTTCGATGGTGGCAAACCGCAACGTGGCTTCTGTCGTGAGCGTCGCTGCCGGCACCATCACAATCACGTACAAGCCTGCGGTTGTTCCTGCTGGCGCGAACACGATCACGCTCGTTCCCACGCCTGCTGATCTGACCGCTGCTTCCAGCGGTGGCCAGCAAATCACCTGGGACTGCACCGGAGGTACGGTGCTGGCGAAGTATCGGCCTGCCAACTGCCGCGGGACCTGATTCTTCTCTTCTTCTCGACGAGATTGGCGAGGCTCTGCGGAGCCTCGTTTTCGTTTCATGCCTCAGTTAGCATCGCACGCTATTCATTCCAGCATGCGGTTGACCCTTGGGAATGCGCTTACATTGACTTTCACCCTGGTCTTTCGATTCGCGAGTTGGTGGGCAAGCGTTGGCGTCGTCGCGGTCATGCTCGGCGTTCCGCTCGGCTCTCATTTGGGGTTTGGGATTGGTGCCCACGATGCGAGCCGCTTGGCGCAGTTGGTCGTTCTGGCCTTTTGTTCGGCGTGCCTGCTGATCTCTGCATGCCTGCAGTCGTTCAAGTGGGGGGCGTTCGATTGCACAACCGCTGTGGCGGCCGGTATGGTGGTGTTTCTGATGCTGATGGCGGTTGGGATGGCGCCCGACCGCGTTCACGCATTGCGCGAGTTGTGTTTGCTGCTCGGGCTTTTCGCTGCAGCAGCTTGTGTGGCGTCGCTGCGTTTCGATAGGCAGGTGGTCGCCTTGCTGAGTGCCATCGCACTCGGGGCAGCGATGTATGCAACGGTAGTGTTCGGAATTGCGGTTTGGGTGACTGCGAGCGGATTGCCGTTGTTGCATGCCGAGATGTTTTTCGGCTATGACAGCTATCGCTTCTACAACCATGTACAGACTGTGACGCTGCCGCTACTGGCAGTTGCTGCGTGCACGCCCGGGGTCGATCGCCGGCTAAGAACCGTGGCGATTTATGGTTTCGCGCTCGGCTTCGCCCTGCTGCTTCTAAGTGCTGGCCGCGCGACGATGTTGTCATTGCTGGTCGCTTTCACTGCGACGGTCTTAATTTTTCGGGGACACGCTCGTCGGTTTGTTGCGGTGATAGCACGCGGTGCGGCAATCGGCGGGATGGCTTTCGCACTGCTTGCGTGGGCCCTGCCATGGTGGATGGGGATGTCTCCGGCCACTGGTGGCATCGGTTTCCCGTCCGATATGTCGAGTGATCATTCACGGTTTTACCTGTGGAAGCTGGCGATTGCCTACATCGAAGAGTCGCCCTGGTTTGGCATTGGACCCATGCACTATGCCAACCGAATAAATCCCAAAGCAGCTCATCCGCACAACGTCTACTTGCAGATCGCGGCGGAGTGGGGGGTGCCGATCCTGCTTCTGCTAGTCGGCTTCGCCGTGGCGGCATTTCGGCGCCTGCATCGTTCGGTTCTGACGTCCCAAGACAGGGTTGATAAGACCGTCGGCATCGGCCTTTTCGCGGCGTGGGTGGCCGTCGCGGTAGATGCGATGTTCTCTGGCAACTTCGTGATGCCGCTGTCGCAAATGTGGATAGCGTTCCTTGTAGGTTGCACGATCGCTTGGAGGCGCTCGACCGTTGAACCTAACGAAGTACATGTGCGGCTGGGCACACGCGCTAAATCGCGGCTCGCATACGGGGTGCTGCCTACGTTGACAATCTTGATATCGCAAGGATGGCTAGTTGCCAACGTTCGTACCGAAGCGAGTGATCTGGCTGCCCATCTGGAGTATGTGCGTCGAGATCTGGCTCCGAACACAAGGACGAATCCTCGATTCTGGTCCCATGGATGGTTTTAGCGGGACGTGATGCCGTGTTTCATGCGTTGGACGCGGTCTTACGTCTGTCCCATTTGAAGCCAGTTGCGCTCATGCGGCAGAAGCGTAACCACGATGTAGGAGATCGCTGTCGGTTGGCTAGGAGAGGCGCTACCCTTTTTCGATGACGAACAGAGTCGTTCAGAAGTCGCTGATCAACATCAACTGCGCACTCGCCGCCGTCGCACTACCGCTGGTTCTGTCCCTCGCGGCCGTGCCCGACACCGTGTTCTACAACCAGCTCGCCGCTTTCGCCGGCTGGGGCGTCTGGCTGACAGGACGCGAAGGAGTCCCGTCGTCGTCGCGGGCGGCACGGCCGCCGATCCTGGCCGCCATGCTGGCGCTGGCGTTGTGCGCGCTCTTTGCAATGCGTCACGCGAGCAGCGGGCAGGTCGCGGCCGCGCTGGCCTTGCTGGCGGCGGTCATTGTGCTGTGGTCGGGGTCGCGCAGCGGCGGGGAGGATGCGGTCGCCATCGCGCGAGCGTGGTGGGTCGCCGGGCTGTTGTGCACGGGGATAGCGCTCGTGCAGTACTTCGCGCCCTCGCTGGCCGATGGCTGGCTCATTGCCCGGAACTCGACGCCCGGCCGCGCCGTCGGCAACCTGCGCCAACCCAACCACCTCGCCACCGCGCTGCTGTGCGCGATGGCGATGACGGCGTGGCTGTGGCAGGCCGGGCGGCTGCGTGCGCCCTGGGCGGCGGCTTCGCTCGTGGCGATGGTGCTGGGCGTGGCGCTCTCGGCCTCGCGCACCGGCGCGCTGGCCTTGCTGGTGTTCACGGCCTGGGCCGCGCTCGACAAGAGTCAGCCGCGTGCGCTGCGCTCGACCTTGGCCGCCACGCCGCTGATCTACTTCGCCTGCTGGGCCGCGCTGGCCGGCTATGCGTCCTTGCAGGAGGCGAGCTTTTACGCGAGCGCGCGGCTGGAGTCGGGCGGCGACATCAGCAGTTCGCGCTTCGCGATCTGGCGCAACGCGCTCGCGCTGATCGCGCAGCAGCCGTGGACGGGCGTGGGTTGGGGCAACTTCAATTTCGCGTGGACCTTCACGCCGTTTCCCGATCGCCCGGTGGCCTTCTTCGACCACACGCACAGCCTGCCGCTGCAGTTGGCGGTGGAGATCGGCGTGCCGGCGACGCTGGCGGTGCTCGGCCTGCTGGGCTGGGCGCTGTGGCGCTCGCGCTTCGCCGCGGCACGGCCTGACCCGGCGCAGCCCTCCATCGCGCGAGCCGCGCTGGCGATGCTGGCCGTGCTGGCGCTGCACAGCCTGCTCGAGTACCCGCTGTGGTACGCCTATTTCCTGTTGCCGGCGGCGTGGACACTGGGCGCGTTTCTCGGCTCGGCGCCGCCGGCCGGTGCGACGACGATGGCCTCACGCCGCACGCCCCAGCTCGCACCCTGGCTCCTGCGCGGTGCAGGCGTGCTCATGCTCCTGGGCGCGGCGTGGGCGGGCTGGGAGCACCGGCGCATCGAGTTGATCTTCGCCCCCACGGCCGGCTCGGGCACGCTGGAGTCGCGCATCGCGCGCGGGCAGCAAGGCTGGCTGTTCGGCCACCACGCCGACTATGCGGCCGCCACCAATCCGCCGGCCGAACCCTCGCTCACCGCGTTTCGCAGGCCGCTGCACATGCTGGTCGATACGCGCCTGCTCATCGCGTACATCGAGGCCCTTCGCGAGGCCGGGAGAGCCGACGAGGCGCTTTACGCAGCGCAGCGACTGCGCGAGTTCCGCCGGCCGGAGGCGCAGGTGTTCTTCAAGGACTGCACGCCGGACAACGCGGCGGCGCCGTTTCAGTGCGAGACGAATGCAGTACGGCTCACGTGGCGTAATCTGGAACCTTGAGCGGCTCGCATCCGTTGCCGTGAAGGCTTGGGTAATGCTTACGGGATACGAACTTCGACGTACCCGCCTTCGGCTGAACTGTCGATAGCTGTTACGACGTCGGCTGCTGCCCCTCGAATGCGCGGCCAACTCGTTGTGCCGAGCACCACGAAAAGGCGCGGGTGTCCCTTGATCGAAAAGGACGCGCACTTAAGCAGTTGCCAGCGAACTGCGGGCCGCGTGCTCCAGCACGGCACGAACCTGCTGGAGCGTGACGCCGGGGAACCACTGTACGAACTGTGAGACGGGCGCCCCATCTTCGAGGTTCTCAAAAAGCGCAGCGATCGGGACACGAGTGCCGCGGAAAACCCAGGCACCGCTCACGCGGTCCGGATCGCGCTCAACGGCTTTGCAGGACGACCACTCGATCATGGCGCGAGATGAGCACTTACGAGAGAAGCGGTTTCGGCCACGAACGACCCCGACTTGCCCCCGTGCTTCTCGAGCAGCCGCACGCCGTCGATCACCATGCCGCGGTCCACCGCCTTGCACATGTCGTAGATGGTCAGCAGGCCGATCTGCACGGCGGTCAGCGCCTCCATCTCCACGCCGGTCGGGCCGAGCGTTTCGGCCCTCACGCGGCAGACGATGCGCGTTTGCGCGGCATCGAGTTCGAACTCGGCCGCCACGCGGGTGAGCGGCAGCGGGTGGCACAGCGGGATCAGCTCGGCCGTGCGCTTGGCGGCCTGGATCGCGGCGATGCGGGCGATGCCGATCACGTCGCCCTTGCTGGCGTTGCCCTGCGCAATGAGTTCGAGTGTGGCCGGCTGCATGCGGATGGCGCCCTCGGCCACGGCGACGCGGTGCGTGGCGGCCTTGGCCGACACGTCGACCATGTGGGCCTGGCCCCGCTCGTCGAAGTGGGTGAATGCGGCGGGCGATGCGGCGGGATCGGCGGGGATGCTCATGGGACTGGAACAGGGCTGGGAACAAGGCGAAACACGGCTGCGGCATCATAGGCGCCCGGCCCGCGCGAGAGCGTGAACCGATGGCCGGCCCGACGGTCACACGGCCTTGCGCCGGCTGGCCCTCCCTGCACTGCGCTGCCACCCGCATCGATGGAAAACACCCTGCCTCCCACCGTTTCGGCGCCGAATGCGCGCGGTCAGCAATGGGCCGTGAGGCTGCGCGCACCGAGCGTTCTCATGGCGTTGCAGGGCGTCGATATCGGCATGCGCCCGGAGTACTGGCTGCCCGCCGCAAGCACCGCCGCCGTGATGCTCGACACAGCCAGCGGCGAGATCGTCGGACATGCGCCTTTCGATGGGTTCTAGCGTTCTCGAAGGTCGCGGTCGTGCCGGCGCACGAACCGGCGCCGGCGACCACGCACGCGCTCGGTACGGCAGCCGCAATCGCCGGCGGGCCGGGCCGCTCGCCATGGCCCTGGTGCTGCTGCTGGGCAGCATCGGCCCGTCGCCCGCGCTCGTGGCGTCCGCGCACGCGCAGGCGCCGGCCGACAACCGCAATGCCCTGCCCTCGCTGGGCGATAGCGTTTCCGAGGACGTGTCGGTCGCCGCCGAGCGGCGCCTGGGCGACCGGATCATGCGCGACATCCGGCGCGATCCGGATTACCTCGACGACCCCGTCCTGCTCGACTACCTGCAGGAGATGTGGACCGGCCTGCTCGAAGCCTCGGCCGAGCGCGGCAACGTGCCGGCCGACCTGAAGGAGCGTTTCGCCTGGGAGCTGTTCCTCGTGCGCGACCGCACGGTCAATGCGTTCGCCTTGCCCGGTGGCTATGTCGGCGTGCACCTGGGCCTCGTCGCGATGACGGTGGCACCGGCCGAGCTGGCCTCGGTGCTCGCGCACGAGCTCTCGCACGTGACCCAGCGGCACATCGCGCGCAGCTTCGGCGCCGGCAAGCAGGCCACGCTGGTCGGGCTGGCCGGCCTGATCCTCGGGGTGCTGGCGGCCAGCCGCAGCCCGGAGGCGGCCAATGCGCTCATCACCGGCGGGCAGGCGGTGTCGGCGCAAGGGCAGCTCAATTTCTCCCGCGACATGGAGCGCGAGGCCGATCGTGTGGGCTTCAACGTGCTCACCGGCGCGGGCTACGCGCCGGGCGGCATGGCGGCGATGTTCGAGAAGCTCTCGCAGGCCTCGCGCCTGAACGACAGCCAGAACTTCCCCTACCTGCGCACCCACCCGCTCGGCAGCGAGCGCATCGGCGAGGCGCGCTCGCGTCTGGGCGTGCAGGCCGGCGCGCCGGTGCCGCGTCCACTGGTGTACGCGCTGATGCAGGCGCGCGCGCGCGTTCTGATGGATTCGCGCGAGGCCGCGCTGCAGCGCGTGCAGGAGTTCGACGGCGAGCGCGCGGTGAGCGGCGCCACTACGCCGGCCGACAAGCTCGGTGCGCTCTACAGCAGTGCGCTCGCCTCCATCCTGCGCCGCGACCACGACCGCGCCGACGCCGCGCTCGCCCAGGCTCGCCCGCTCGCCGCCGGCGAGCCGGCCGCCGCGCGGGTGCTGGACCTGCTGGCCTTGCAGAACCTCATCGCGCGCGGCGATGCAGCCGGCGCGAATGCCGCAGTGCAGGCGCTGCGGCGCGCGCCGGGCGACGGCGACTCGCGTGCGCTGCTGATCGCGCAGGCGCAGGCCGCGCTGCTGCCGGGCGCTTCACAGGCCATGCGGGCGGAGGCAGCCGACCGGCTTCAGACGCGCGTTGCCGTGCAGCGCGACGACGCGCTGGCCTGGGGCGCCCTGGCGCAACTCTGGCAGCGTGACGGCCAGTCGCTGCGTGCGGTGCGCGCGGAGGCCGAGTCGCGCGCCGCGATCGGCGACCTGCAGGGCGCGCTCGACCGGCTGCGCGCCGGCCAGCGCCTGGCGCGCACGGCGCAGGCTCCGGACTTCATCGAGGCCTCGGTCATCGAGTCGCGCCTGCGCGAGCTCGAAGCGCGGCAACGGCAGATCGCGGCCGAGGAGCGCGGATAGTCTTGAGGCGGGCGGCTCGAAGCGCCGGGCGGGGAACTGGAAGAAGAACGGGTTTCGAGCGGCCGGACGGCACCGAAGCTCAAGCCGAGCGGTCGAAGACCCGCTCGAGGGCCGCGTCGATCACCAGGCCGCAGGCGCTGTAGATCAGCGAGCCGATCAGCGCCGCGCCGAAGCCGCGCACCGTCAGGCCGTCGAGCAGGCTGGCGGCCCAATAGAACATCAGCGCGTTGATGACGAAGAGAAACAGGCCCAGCGTCAGCAGCGTCACCGGCAGGGTCAGCACCACCAGCAGCGGACGCAGCACCGCGTTGAACAGGCCGAGCACCAGCGCGGCGATCATGGCCGAGCCGAAGCTCTGGACCGACACGCCCGGGTAGAGGTGGGCCACCAGCAACAGCGCGGCGGCCAGCAGCAGCCAGCGGGCGAGAAGTTTCATGCGCGGCAGGATAGCAGCGCCGGTTGGCTGCTCCGTGCTCGGAGGAGCCGGCTGAAACGGAAGTCCGGCTGGCCCTCACCCCAGCCCTCTCCCGGAGGGAGAGGGAGCCGTTCGCTCACCCCACGCTCGCCGAGGGAGGAGGGGGACGTTCACTTGGACGAAGCTCGCCGAGGGAAGAGGGGCCGTTCACTCACTCCGCGCTCTCCGAGGCGAGCGGGAGCCGTTCGCTCACACCACGCTCAGCCGCACCTCGATGTTGCCGCGCGTGGCGTTCGAGTAGGGGCATACGCCGTGCGCGGCCTGCACGAGCTTCTCGGCTTCGGCGCGGTCCATGCCGGGCACGCTGACGGCCAGATCGACCTCGATGCCGAAGCCCTGAGGGATCGGGCCGATGCCGACCTTGCCGGTCACCTTGGTGTCCGCCGGCAGGGTCTTCTTCTGCTGGCCGGCCACGTGCTTCATCGCGCCGAGGAAGCACGCGGAGTAGCCGGCCGCGAACAGTTGCTCGGGGTTGGTGCCCGGGCCGCCGCCGCCGCCCAGCTCCTTGGGGGTCGAGAGCTTCACGGCGAGGACCTGGTCGCTGGAGGCGGCCTGGCCTTCGCGCCCGCCGGTGGCGCTGGCCTCGGCGCGGTAGAGGACCTTGTCGATCTTGTTCATGGCGATTCCTTTTGCTGGGTTTCACACGAGGAGCGATGCGCCCGGTCCGGCGCGAGCCGGACCGGGCGGCGGTCAGTGTCGCGCAGGGCGAGCAGCCCTGCGCCGGTCGCGGCGAAGCGGCATCCGGTCGCCGCCTCACAGTTTAATTGTGTGCAATTGAATTGCCTGCAATCACTCTGCGGCGACGCGCCGCAACGCCGGAATGCGCCGCTTTGACGCCCCGCCGCGACACATGAGGGCTTGCGCTCGGCTGAATGCGCGTTTTCTCCGGGCGATTCGCTTCTCAATGCACACCCCGAGCAGTACCATCCGCCGCGCAGGGTCACTGAGAGAAATGAGAGCCCATGCGGCCCTCGCCCGGAACCCGGCACATCAACAACTCTTGATGGAGTGAACAAAATGGCAACTGCGAAGAAGGCTCCCGCCAAGAAGGCGGCAGCGAAGAAGACCACGGCGGCCAAGAAGGCGCCGGCGAAGAAGGCGGCTCCCGCGAAGAAGGCGGCCCCGGCCAAGAAGGCGGCTCCCGCGAAGAAGGCCCCGGCCAAGAAGGCGGCCGCCAAGAAGCCCGCCACCAAGCGCACGCCCAACGCGGCGTTCATGAAGGCGATGACCCCCAGCCCCCAACTCGCCGCGATCGTCGGCAGCTCGCCGCTGCCGCGCACCGACGTGACCAAGAAGGTCTGGGAGTACATCAAGAAGAACAAGCTGCAGGACTCGGTCCAGAAGCGCGTGATCGTGGCCGACGCCAAGCTGAGGGAAATCTTCGGCAAGGCCCGCGCCGACATGTTCGAGATGACCAAGATGATCAACAGCCACCTCAAGTGAGCTGTCGGCCCGCAAGGGCCTCACGCGGTCTGTCAGCCCGGCTCAGCCGGGCTTTTTTGTGGGCGCGTGCTTCCTGGCTCTGCCTGCGGAGAAAACGCCTTGCTCCCCCCTCTGACAGAGAACGCCTTGCTCCCTCTCCCTCTGGGAGAGGGTGGGGGTGAGGGCAACGCAGCAGCCTGCATGCGCCGGCCCCTCACCCAAGCTCTCCCCAGAGGAGAGAGGAGCAACTCCAATCAGGCCCGGCCGCCAGCCAGCGCCGCGTCCAGGCCCGCGAGGACGCGCCGCACGTCGATCGGCTTGGTCCAGTAGTCGTCGAAGCCGGCGGCCCGGGCGGCGGCGATCTGCTCGGCCAGCACGTCGGCCGACAGGGCGATGCAGCGCAGCTTGGCGGTGTGCGGCTGTGCACGCAGGGCGCGGATCAGCGCGAGGCCGTTGGTATCGGGCAGGTTCATGTCGATCAGCAGCAGATCGAAGCCGCCGGTGCGCGCGAGCGCCAGGCCGCTGGCGCCGTCGGAGGCGAGCTCGAGCTGCCAGCCGGGTCTGGCGCGCAGCACTTCCTGCATCAGCATCTGGTTGACCAGCTCGTCCTCGATGTAGAGGAGTCGTGGCGCGGCGGGTGAAGGCTGCGCCGCGGCTTCGGCCGGTCCTGGCGGCTCGGGCTCGGCGCGCGCCTGCGCCACCGGCGCCTCGCAGGAGGCCAGGCGCACGGTGAACGTGGAGCCGGCGTTCGGCGCACTCTCGACCGCGATCTGCCCGCCCATCGCCGTGACGAGCTGATGCGCGATCACCAGCCCCAGGCCGCTGCCGCCGACCAGACGCCGTTCGTCGCCGCTGCGTTCGAGCCGCTCGAAGGGCTGGAACAGGCGCGTCTGCTGCGCCGGGCTGATGCCCGCGCCGCTGTCGATGACGCGGATCGCGACCGGCTCGCCCACTGCGGCGGCCGGCTCCAGCCGCACCGCCACGCGCGAGCCGCGGCGGCTGAAGCGGATGGCGTTGGACAGCAGGTTCATCAGCACCTGCTCGATCGCGCGCGCGTCGCCCTGCACCCATTGACCGATCGCGGGCGGTGCGTCGAGCGCCACGCCGCCGTTCTCGGCCAGCGGACGCACGCCGAGCAGGGCGCTGTCGAGCACGGCATCCACCGGGACCGCCTGCCTCTGCGGCACGAACTCGGTGTGCTCGATGCGGCTGAGTTCCAGCACGTCGTCCACCAGCCCGAGCAGGTGGCGGCCCGCGCGCTGCACGCTGGCCAGGCGCCGCGCCTGCTCGCCGGCGAGCGGCTGATCGCGGTCGAGCGCCATGAGCTGCGCGAAGCCGAGGATGCCGTTGAGCGGCGTGCGCAGCTCGTGGCTGACGCGCGAGAGGAACTGCGTCTTGGCGCGGCTCGAGCGCTCGGCTTCGTGCTTGGCGCGCTGCAGCTCGGCGGCGATCTGCTGCTCGTGGACGTCGCGGCAGGTGCCGACCACGCCGTCGGGCCGTCCGCCGGCGTCGCGGGTGGCGCGCAGCACGAACTCCAGCCAGCGCATGCTTCCGTCGGGCCGGTGGATGCGGTAGCGGCCCTCGAAGGGTTCGCCGCTGGCCAGCGAGCGATGCACGCCGGCCAGCGCGGCCTCGCGATCGTTGGCGTCGATCTGGGCCACCCAGTCGGCGAGCAGGAGCTGCGGCTGCGGGTGGGCCAGGCCGTGGTTGGCGCAGGCGCGTGCGTCGAGCGCCACGCGCATGTCGGCCAGCGTGAGCTGCGCCACGCCGATGGCGGCGGCGCTCGCCGCGAGCTGCCAGCGTTCCTCGTGCTCGCGCAGCGCGGCCTCGGTGGCGCGGCGCTCGGTGATGTCGGTGGTGAAGCCGTGCCACAGCACGCCGCCATCGGGCTGCCCCATCGGTGCGGCGCGCGTTTCCACCCAGCGCAGCTTGCCGTCGGGCAGCGCGAGCCGAAAGCTGTGCTCGAGCGGTGCGCCGCGCGCGGCGCAGTCGGCGATGGCCGCGTTCAGCGCGGGCAGGTCCTCCGGATAGACGCGCCGGAAGAAGGCACCGGCGTCGGCCTGCAGGTCGGCCACGGGCAGGCCGAACACGCGCTCGGAGCCTTCGCTGACGAAGGGGTAGTCGTTGCGTCCGTCCGGGCCCGAGCGAAAGCTGAACAGCACGCCCGGCACCTGCGCGGCCAGCCGGCGCAGCAGCGCTTCGCTGCGGCGCGCGGCGCTCGCGACGGTCAGCGTCGCGCTCACGTCGCGTGCGGTGCCGCGGTAGCCGGCGAAGCGGCCACCGGCGGTCAGCACCGGCACGGCGCTGCGCGAGATGTGTCGCATGCCGCGTGGGGTGGACAGCAGGGTGACGACGCGGCTGAAGGCCTCCCGGCGCTCGAGCAGATCGAGCAGGCGTGCGCCGCCGGCCGGCGGCTGGCCGTTCTCGTCGAGCAGCACGGCGTCGTCGATGCGGCTGCCGAGCAGCGCGTCGTTCGCGAGCCCGGTGAGCGGCTCCAGCGTGTCGGAGAGCCAGCAATAGCGGTGATCCGCGTCGCTCTCCCACATCCAGTCGCCGGCGGCGCGGCCGAAGTCGAGCAGGCGCTCGCGTTGCCGCGCGGCGTCGCGCTGGCGCTGGCGCGACTGCAGCAGCGCGACGGCCACGGCGGCGAGTTCGCGCAGGCCGTCGCGCTGCCCGGCGTCGAGCCGCCGGGGCACCATGTCCATGACGCACAGTGTGCCGATCGCCAGGCCATCGATCACCAGCGGCTGACCCGCGTAGAAGCGCAGCCGCGGACCGCCGGCAACGAAGGGCTTGTCGCGAAAGCGCGGATCGTCGGCGAGGTCGGCCACCTCCATCGTTTCGGTGCCGAGGATGGTGTGGGCGCAGACGGCGTCTTCGCGCGGCTGGCGCGCCAGCTCCAGGCCGATGCGGGCCACCATCCACTGCTCGTCCTCGTCGATCAGCGTGATCAGCGCGATCGGTGCGCCGGTCAGCCGGGCCGCGCAGGCGGCCAGCGCGTCGAGGCCGCCGGCCGCCGGCTCGCCGGTGGCATCGAGCGCGCGCAAGCGCTCCACGCGGCGTGCATCGTCGGGGTGAACGGGTGCGTCCATGGCCTGTCGGCTGCGAAGGATCGGCGATTGTCGGCGCTCGCCCGCACGGCGCGGCGTGCCAAGCTGCACAGCTTGGCGGCCGGCGCGCCGCTTTGTCAGCCCGGGGCGCGGGAATGCGGACTTCGTTCGGCGGCGAGGTCCCGGGCGGCCCGCCGCCGCCCCGCGGCTCAGCCGGCCTTGAGCCGGCGCTCGAGGAAGTCGAGCCGGTCCTGGCCCCAGAAGATCTCGCCGGCCACCACGTAGCTCGGCGCACCGAATACGCCGGCGTCCACGGCGGCCTGCGTGTCGGCCTCGTAGCGCTCCTGCACCGCCTGCGAGTGCGAGGCTTCCAGTCGTTCGGCCGGCAGCTCGCGTTCGGCCAGCAGCGCGGCGAGCGTGGCTTCGTCGGCGATGTTGCGGTCCTGCTCCCACACGGCGCGCAGGAGGCTGTCGGCGATGGACATCGCGGCGTGGGTGCCGTCACGCATGTCCACCGCGATGATCAGCCGCGCCGCGTCGTCGCCGGAGACAGGGAAGTACTTGGGCTCGAGATTGAGCGGGATGTGCAGCCACTCGCTGAAGCGGCGCAGCTCGAGCAGCCGGTAGGCCTGGCGCTGCGGCGCGCGCTTGCCGAGCGGCAGCCCGCCCGAGACCGGAAACACCTTGCCGCCCAGATCGACCGGCATGACGCGGATCGCCGCACCGGCCTTGCGGGCGATGTCCCAGAAGCGCAGGTGCCCGAGGTAGGCATAGGGCGATTGCGGGGCGAAGTAGTAGTCGATGCTCAGGCTCATGGGGGCTCCTCGGTCTCCTGGAGCGGCGCAGTCTAGGGCTTGCGGCCCGGCCCGGTGCGGTGCAGGGCCGTCGCGTGGCGTGGCAGGCGTCAGCGCGATGCGCCGCCGACCTGCGGCTTGAGCCGCTCCAGCGCCTGCTCGGCGAGCACCGGCAAGAGATGGCGCAGGTCGTCGTAGGGACTGTCGGCCTGCTCCAGCGCCTGGGCCAGCGCGCGAACCAGGTGCAGCCTGTGCGCGAGGCTGTCGAGCTGGCTCGGCGAGGGCCAGCGCACCAGCGCACGGTCGAGCAGTTCGAGCGCATGGCCGAGTTCGTCGAGCGGGTGCTTGAGCGATTGCGTGTGGGCGAGCACGGTGGCGGCCACCTGCAGTTCGAGCCGGTTGGTCTGGTGCCAGAAGGTGGCGATCTCGTCGTGGGCGATCAGCTCGTCCTGCAAGGCGCGGGCGGCGGCGAGCCAGTCGTCGATGCGCATGGCGCCCGCCGCCGCCTGTGCCGTGCCTGCCGCGAGCGCATCGACCGCCTGCTGCGGCTCGCCGCCGGCAAAGGCGGCCAGCGCGGCGGCCATCAGCGCGTTCGACAAGGCATGCGCCCGGCGGTCGGTGTCGGGGTCGAAGCGCTTCTTGCTGTGCCAGGCTTCGGCGAACAGTGCCGCCGCGGCCGCCATGTCGGCCGCCACGTCGGCAAGCCGGTCTTCGTCCTGCGGGGCGGCCAGGCGCTGGCCGGCGCGGCGCAGCACCAGGTGGCCGCGCTGGCACAGCCGCTCGGAGGCGGCGGTGCCGCGTTCGGCCTCGGCGTCGGCCAGCGGCCAGCGCGCCACGCTGTCGTTGGAGATGGCGTCGAGCCGGTCGAGCAGCCGGGCGGCGGCGCGCGGCGCGTGCGGATCGGCGCCGCGCGAGAGCGAGTTGACGAGCAGCTCGAGCTGGCCGATCTGCACGTTCGAGTAGGCGCTGCGCGCGCCGAGCTGCAGCCAGCGCGCCGCGAGTTCGTGCTCGCCGATCTCGCGGTAGGCCTCGCCCAGCGCGGCCTGCACGCTCGAATGCTCCAGCCAGCATGCGCGGTGCTCGTCGGCGGCCAGGGCGGCGACGAGCTGGTCGAGCTGTGCGCGCACCGCCGCCGCGGCCTTGTCGCCGGCGATGCCGACCACCTGCCGGATGCGCGCCGCGAGCTCGTCGGCGCTCATGCAGCGCTGCGCCTCGCGCAGCCGTGACGTGCCGCCGGGATGCGCCACCTGCACCGACGCCGGCACCAGCCGCCACTGCGGATCGCCATAGCACTGGTAGGCGCCCCAGGTGTTGTGGCGCAGGCCGCTGTCGGCATAGACCGCCTGACGCGCGCCCAGCACGGCGTCGCCGAAGCTGTCGCCCTGCAGCAGTGCGGCGTACAGGGCGGTGGCAAACTGCAGTGCGGCCGCGTCGTCGACCTGCCACCCGGCCGCGACCACCGCGCGCGAGCCCATGCGGATGAACTCCAGCGCCAGGCTGGCGGCCAGCACCGGGTAGGGGCCTCTGGCGGGTGCCGTTTCGCTGTCGCGCCCGGAGTAGCAGCAGTTGATGAACACGAACTCGGGCACCGGCGACATCTGCCGCACGTCGGCCGCGCTGAGGATCTCCTGGTCGCTGAGCACCATGCCGGTCTTGCGCAGTTCGCGCGAGGCCGGGCCGGCGTCGAGCTGGCGCACCCACTGGTCGACCACGCCGTGGCCGCACAGGTGCAGCAGCCGGTAGGGCCGCTCGAGCAGCGCGATGCGCACCTGCTCGAAGCTCACGGCTTCGCCGATGAGCGCCACCGGCTCGCCGATGCGTCCGTCGTCGGCCAGCAGCGCCTTCACGGCGCCGGCCTCGGCCGCCGCGCCGGGCAGCCTGGAAAACACCAGCGGCCGGCCGTCCTGCTGCTGCCAGTTGCCGGTGCCGGGAGCGCCGACGATCAGCGCGTGGCGCCCGACCAGCGCGGGCAGCAGGCGCTGGAACTCGTCGGTCGCGCGCTGGCGCACCATGCCGGCGTGCACGACGAAGGGCCTTGGCCGCTCGCCGTCGGCCGGGCCGGTGAGCGGCGGGCTGAGCAGCTCCCAGGGATAGCGGGCCGATTCGTCGTCGAGCACCAGCACGGTGTTGTCGAGGTTGGCCAGCCGCTCCTTGAGCTCGAAGGGCAGGAGCATCTGGAACAGGACGCCGCCGAAGCGCGGGTCGGTCGGCCCGGCGATGCGGTCGCCTCCGGCGGCGCGGTTGTCGCTCACGCGGTCGATGAAGCGGCGCAGGCTGGCGACGTCGGAGTACACCTGCGTGGATTCGACCCGGGCGCGTTCGCCGATCAGCGCGAAGTTCAGGCCGCCGGTGGCGTTCTGGCGCACGACCAGGCGCTGCCAGACCGAGTCGACCGTGCGCGGCCGGTAGCCCGAGAGGCCGCCTTCGCGCACTTCGAGCACGGGCGAGTCCCAGCGCAGGCGCTCGGCCCATTCGTCGCGCTGCAGGAGACGGCGCAGCTCGTAGGCGGCGTCGAGCGCGATGTGCTCCTCGATCTCGAGGATCTCGACCTCGCCGATGCGCACCGGCTGGCCCACGCCGCCGCGCATCTCGCTCAGCATCTGCGAGGCACGCCACACGCCGTAGAGCACGCCGGCCAGGCTGTCGCGCGGCGTCACGGCCTGCACGTGCGTGCCCACCAGCACGGTCGAGAGCCGCAGGTCCACCGTCTCGCCGGGCGCCGCCGCGTAGGGATCGCGGTGCACGTGTTCGAAGGCATAGCGCAGCACGCCGCGGGTCACGGTGTCGGCCAGCACGCCGGGCGTGAGTTCGCCCACAGTGCCCAGGCCCAGCATCAGCGCGCCCGGGTAGGCGGGTGGCTGGGTGCTGCGGTTGTTGGGGCGCAGGTAGTGGCCGGTGCGCGTGGCGCCGACGAACAGGCCCAGCGAAAGCAGCTGCGAGAGCTGGCCGTCGAGCTTTTCGTCCACGCGCTTGGCCGCGCCCGACAGCTCGGCGTTCTGGTAGTGGCCGACCATCAGCGGGTAGCGCGCGTAGTCGAGCCCGCCGTGGATCACGCGCACGGCGATCGGCTCCGGGGCGGGGGCGGCCGTCGGCGCGGCGCTGCCGTGTTCGAGGATGTAGGCGGCCAGTTCCTCGTCGCTGGTCGGCAGCAGCGCCGGCTGGGCAACGGGCGGCATCGCGTTGAGCGCGGCTGTCGCGCCCGCGTCGCCGGCCGCGGCGCGCGCCCGGGGCGGCTGCTGCGGCAGGCGCTGCGTGTGGCCGGCGGTGAGCAGCTCGAAGTAGGCCTCGAAGGCCGCGACATGGTCGGGCAGGCTGCCGTGCCCGCAGGACGCGTACCAGGTGCGCTCGGGCGCGAGGGTCGAGCTCCACGGCACGGTGCCGTCGCCCTCGGGCGAGGCCATGAACTCGATGGCGCGGGCCGGCGTGGGCGAGGCGTCGCCGAGCGCGCCGTCCCAGGGGTTCTGCGACGCGCGCATCTGAACGGCGGTGGGGCCGCTGCCGGCCACGTAGAAGGCAGCGGGGTCCTGGCGCAAGGCTTCGAAGGAATCGGCGAAGGGGCCGGTGACGAAGCTGCGGGCCTGCGCGAGCACGGCCGGGTCGGGGAGTTGCGCGCTGCCGTCGATCCGCGCGATGCGCTGCCAGCTCGCCGTGTCGAACAGGTCGCCGAAATCGGCGTCGGGGGTCTGCGGCAGCATCTGCAGCAGGCCGGGGAAACCGGCGCCGAAGCGGGCCATGTCCTTGTCGGACACCTTGCGCGCCATCAGCGCCAGCATGCTGGCGAGCGGGTACTGGCGCAGCAGCAGCATGGCCGGCGCGTACGAGCCCTTGTTGGGCGTGCCGAGCATCACGAGGCGGCTGCCGCGCGGCTTGAGCCGGCCCCACAGCGCGCGGCCGGCCTCATCGACGTACAGCGCCTGCCGCGCGACCAGGCCGCCCATCGAGTGCACGAGCAGATGGATCGGCTGGGTGGCGTCGGCCAGCGCCTCGTCGATGCGCAGCAGGCGTTCGCGCAGCAGTGCGCCGCTCTCGGCGATGGGCCGGCGCCAGTCGAAGGGCACGGCCACCACGCGAAAGCGCGACTGCGCGCCGACCAGCAGCCGCTCGTAGCTGGCGGCGAGCAGGCCGCTGGCGCGCAGCAGGTCGGCCTCGTCGAGGGCCAGGTGTTCGAGCGAGCCGTCGAGCATCGCGGCCATCGACAGCCACACCAGCTCGCCGCTGCCGTCGCCCTTGGGCAGCGCCAGCTCGCTGCCCATGATGCCGGGCAGCACCACCAGCACCGGCTTGCCGGCGTTGGCGGGGCGCTTGATCTCCGCCAGCCACTCGGTGAAGGTGCGCCGCGCGAGCGGCTCGCCCTTGAAGAGCTGCCACACCCCGCGCTCGCCGCGCGTGCGTGCCTCGTCGTCGGCGAGCGGCGAGAAGCCCTCGTCGCGCCCGGCCAGCGCGGCGAGCAGCGCGGCGCGCGAGGTGCTGCCCGGCGCGAAGTAGCCGAAGTGGGTCACGCCCGCACCTTCGCAGCGCAGGCTGAGCGGCGCCTGCTGCTGGCGCGCGAGGCCGCCGAACATCGAGCGCGTGTGGACCACGAAATCGTGGTCGTGCAGGCCGTAGAACACGTCGCCGAGCAGGGTGACGATGCCGCCCCAGCCCTTGCCCTGGGTGTCACCCGCGATCACGCGCAGGCGGTCGGCCGGCTGCGCGCCGCAGTGGGCCAGGGCCAGGGTCAGCGGCGAGCCGGGAATCATCGCCTCGAGGCCGGGCAGGCGCCTGGCGTCGGCGCGCGCGGCGACGAGCGAGCGCACGAGCTGCCCGAAGCGGTCGAACAGCACGCTCCCCACGCCGCCCAGCGCCAGCCCCACGGCGCGCAGCAGCAGCGAGAGGAAGAGGTCGGTGCGGCCGTCGGCCAGCAGGGTGCCGCGTGCCGGGCAGGCCACGCGCACGAAGGTGCCGGGCTGCAGGCGCTGCGCTGCGGCGGGCAGCGCGTCGAACAGCGCGGCGACGAGCGGCAGATCGGGGTGCGGCTCGCCCGCGTCGCCCTGCGTGCCGACCGGGCCGAAGAAGCGCGCGAAGGCCTCGCGTGCCGGCTCGAGGCGGCCGGCGCCGCACAGGCTGAACAGTTCGCCGATCAGTCCGCCGCGCGAGTGCGACACCAGATCCACGGTGAGCACCGGCCGCGCCGGCAGCGCGCCGAGCAGCGCTTCGATGAGCTCGGTGACGTTGTCGAGCGGGCTTCGAGTCAGGCTGCGGTGCTCCCAGGCCAGGAGCGTGGCGCGTTCGGCGAGGGCGTCCAGGTCGGCCGGCTCCGCCCCGCCTTCGCCCGCGGCCCACAGCTTGCCGAAGCTGCCCGCCGTGCTCGACGCCGTGCCGTGCAGGAACAGCAGCACGCGGTCGCCGCGCGCGGCGAGCGGCTGCTGCTGCAGCGGCTGCCAGCGCTGCTCGCGCCACTGCAGCAGCAACCCGCCGCGCTCACCGAGAGCCGGGTCGAGCGTGGCGTTCTCGAAGGCGGCGCACAGCTTCGTGGCGAGCGGCGCGTCGGCGGGCTTCTGGCCGGGCAGCCAGCGCTGGACCGTCTTGCCGAGCAGGGCCGCGAAGTCGTAGAGCCGGTCGAGGCTGCTCGGCTCGGTCAGCTCGCTGACCGTGTAGCGCTCGACCGGGGCCCCCGCGCCCCGGGTGGCGCCGGTGCGCTGCCCGCCCAGATCGAAGGGCAGCTCGATCTCGACCCCTCCCGTACCGCCGCGCTGTGCACCGGCCTTGCCGTGGCGGGCGACGAAGTCGGCCGGATCGGTATAGAAGACCGAGCCGTCGGCGAAATGCACTTCGAGCACCGCGTTGGGGCTGGCGAGTTGCGCTGCGTCGAGCCGGCCCGGCGCACCGCCGGCGCTGCGCTCATGGCGCCGCAGCGTGGCGCCGCCGCTCAGGTGGGCGGCGCACCAAAGGTCGAAGGCGGTGGGGTCGTTGCGCGCCGCGCTGGTCGCGCCGGAGAGGTCATTGGAGGCGGCCGGGCGCGCAGCGCGGTGGGATTGCGGCGCTTGCGTGGCGCGTGGTGCGCCGGCGGACGGCGAAGCCGCGCGGGTGGCGGCTTTTCTCGTGCCGGGTCGTCGTCTGTCGGCCATTGGGGCTCCCGGGCGCGACCTCGCGCCGTTCGACCGGATGTAGCCGCGAGTGCGGCAAGCGTCAATCTCTTCCGGGCTTGAACGCGATGGCGCCGTGAAGCACGGCCATCCCTAATTCGAAGCCGATGGACCCCGGATTCAGAGGATGCCGGCCCACGGGGCACCGATCACTATCCCGGTCGGTCGGCGGCGCTTTGCCGCCTTCATGCACGTTCATCCATCCCCTTCGAGGAACCGCAATGAAAAGAGCAATCCTGGCCTTGGCCGCGTTCGCTGCCGTCACCGGCGCCAACGCCCTGACCGTCACCAACAGCAACGACGCCACCGTTCTCACGAACGCCCTGCTCGGGGCGTCCAGCGGCCTGACCATCGTGGGCGGCTCGGCCAGCGTGGCCGGCAGCGCCACGCAATCCGGCACCTACACCGGCTTCAACCTCGCGCCCTCCTCGGGCAGCACCCCCACGCTGAACCTGGCCAACGGCATCGTGCTGTCCAGCGGCAATGCCAACGTCTCGGCCACGAACACCATCAACAACACCTCGGTTCAGGTTGGCACGCCGGGCCTCGCTTCGCTGACCACCTTGTCCGGCACGACGACTCTCGACGCCAGCGCGCTGACCTTCAGCTTCACGGCGGCCGCCGGCCAGAACGCCGTGACGGCCAGCTTCGTGTTCGGCACCGAGGAGTTCCCGACGCAATCGGTCACCGACATCTTCGGCTTCTTCGTGGACGGCGTGAACTTCGCGCGGTTCTCCGACGGCAGCCTCATCTCCAACGCGCCCGGCGGCGCGACGAACTTCATCTCCAACCCCGTGGGCAGCGGCCTGTACGGCATCGAGTACAACGGCCTGACCAACGTGCTGACCGTCACCGGCCTGCTCGACAGCTCGCTCGACACGCACACGCTGACCATCGGCATCGCCGACACCAGCGACCGCATCTTCGACAGCGGCGTCTACATCGCCGGCCTGAGCGGCACCACCAGCACCGGCGGCGGCGGCATCGACCCCACGCCGGCGATCCCGGAGCCGGAAACCTACGCGCTGATGCTGGCCGGCCTGGGCCTCGTCGGCTGGGCGGCGCGGCGCCGCAAGGCGCAGGCCTGAGTCGGGCCGGGGACAGACCCGACCGATCGAGCCGGCCGGCGCCGCTCCATCAGACAGCAGCAAGGGGCCCTCGGGCCCCTTTGCTTTTTTTGTGCTGTGCAGCGGCGGCGGCACGCTGCTCGCGAGCACGCGGCGCTCAAGCCATCAGCCAGCGCGCCAGCCCGGGCAGCAGCACCGCGCCCAGCACGCCGTGCAAACCCATCGCCAGACTCGCATAGGCGCCGGCGCGCGGGTGCACGGACCAGGCCCGCGCGGTGCCGATGCCGTGCGCGGCCAGGCCGAGCGCGAAGCCGCGTGCAGCCCAGTCGCGCACGCCCATCGCGTTGAGCAGCGGCGTGACGATCAGCGCGCCGACGATGCCGGTGGTCACGGTGAACACCGCCGCCAGCGTGGCCGAGCCGCCGATGCGCTCGGCGATGCCCATCGCGATCGGCGCCGTGACCGACTTGGGCAGCAGCGACGCCAGCATCACCGGCGTGGCGCCCAGCGCCCAGGCGACGCCGAGCGCCACGCCGATCGACATGCCGGCGCCCAGCAGCAAGGCCAGGAGCAGCGTGCCGGCGCGCGCGCGCAGTTCCGGCCACAGGCGCGCCAGCGGCACGGCCAGCGCGACGGTGGCGGTGCCGAGCAGGAAATGCACGAACTGCGCGCCTTCGAAATAGCGGCGGTAGGGCGTGCCGGTGGCGGCCAGCACCGCGACGATGGCCAGCACCGACCAAAGCACCGGATTGGCCAGCGGATGGCGGCCGCTGCGCGCCGACACCCGCTCCGCGATCACGTAGGTGCCCAGCGTGAGCGTCAGGCCGAACAGCGGCGTGGCCGCAAGATAGACCCACACCTCCGTGAGCGGCTCGAGGGCGCCGTTCAGGCCGAGCGGCAGGGTGGACCTCGGTTCGGTCATCGCGGTGGCACCTTCAGCGTCGGGCCGGCTGCGTCGACCCCGCCATCCGCTTCGCCACCCCCTTCGCCGAGGCGATGACGCAGGAACCACGCCGTGACGCCGATGGCCGCCGCCGTGCTCGCCACCAGCGCCACGATCCAGGCAAGGCCTTCGCGCGCCAGCGGCTCCCAATACAGCATCACGCCCACGGCGGCCGGGATGAAGAAGATCGACAGGTGCGCGAGCAGCCCGTCGGCGGCCTGCTCCAGCGTGGCCCATCCCGGGCGGCCGAAACGCCGGCGCAGCAGCAGCACCGCCAGCAGCAGCACCAGGCCGATCACCGGCCCCGGCACCGGCGCTTCGCTCAGTTGCGCGAGCGCTTCACCCAGCAACTGGAACAGCAGCAGTGCAGCCAGGCCCTGGATCACGTCGCTGCCGCTCGTCGCAGGGTGCGCTGCGCCTCGCGAACCCGGGTGGTCCGCCTTTCGATCGCCTCGCCGCGTGCCGGCCGGCTCATGCCGCGGCCGGCGCACGGCCGCGGCGAGAAAGCGACAGGATCGGATCAGCGTCGTCGGGCAGCGTCATGGGGGCGTGGCTGAGGCGCAGAGCGGGGGCGGAAAGCGCGAGGCACGAAAGGCCTGCGCCGGCTCAGTATAGGAAGCGACCCGTGAGCACGACCCGTGGCGCCGTGCGCTGCATGGGCCTGCCCTGCGCACGGCTTTTTTCTAGGGGGTCATCATTTGATGACCGGCCGGTCAGTAAGATCGCCGCTTTCAAAAAAATCACGAAGGGCGCCGGGTCAAGCACCCGAGCGCTCCGGCAGGGAAAGTTCGCGCACACCGGTGCGGGCGCCCTGTGCCGTCGTCCTCACTCCATACCCGGGTGCCTTCATGCGCGAGTCTGCCGTCTTCGAGTCTTCTTCGATTTCCCGTCGCGCCATGCGCGCCTGCCTGATCGGTGCAGCACTGGTTTCGAGCGCCTGGCTCGCCGGCTGCGGCGACCCGGCCGAAGCCCAGGGCGGCCCGCCGCCGGCGCCGCCGGTGTCGGTGGCGCCGGCGGTGGAGCGGCCGATCGCGGATCGCGAAGAGTTCACCGGCCGCCTGCAGGCGCTCGAGACGGTGGACATCCGCGCACGCGTGGGCGGCACCATCGAGCAGGTGCACTTCCGCGACGGCGCTTCGGTGAAGAAAGGCCAACTGCTTTTCACCATCGACCCGCGGCCTTACCGGGCCGAAGTGGCGCGCGCCGAGTCGCAGCTCGCCGCCGCGCGCGCGCGCGCCGGGCTGGCGCAGGCCGAACTGGCCCGTGCGCAAAAGCTGCTCGACGACAAGGCGGTGTCGCGCCAGGAGTTCGACCAGCTCGGCTCGAGCGCCAAGACCTCGGGCGCCGACATCCGCGCTGCCGATGCGGCCCTGCGCGTTGCGCGGCTCAATCTCGAGTACGCCTCCGTGCGCGCGCCCATCGCCGGGCGCGCCTCGCTCGCCAACATCACCGCCGGCAACCTCGTGAGCGCCGACAACATCCTCACCACCGTGGTCGCCACGCACCGCGTGTACGCCTACTTCGATGGCAGCGAGCAGACCTTCCTGCGCCTGCGCGAAGGCAACGGCGAGGCGCTGCAGGTGAAGATGGGCCTGGCCAACGAGGCCGGCTTTCCGCACACCGGCAAGATCGACTTCATCGACAACCGGCTCAATCCGCAGACCGGCGCGATCCGCATGCGGGCGGTGTTCGACAACGCCGACGGCCGCTTCACGCCGGGCCTGTTCGCCAAGCTGCAGGTGGCGCAGGCGGCCACGCATCCGGCGGTGCTCACGCCCGAGCGCGCCATCGGCACCGACCAGAGCAAGCGCTTCGTGCTGGTCGTCGGCGCGAACAACATGGCCGAGTTCCGGGAGGTGCAGCTCGGTGCGCTGATCGACGGCATGCGCGTGGTCACGTCGGGCCTGAAGCCGGGCGAGCTGGTGGTCGTCAACGGCCTGCAGCGCGTGCGCCCCGGCGCACCGATCTCGCCGGAAAAGCTGGAAATCGATGCGCGCGGCATGCCCATCGAGAAGCCCCCCGCCCCGCCGCCGGCGGCAGCCAAGCCGGGTGAGAAGAAGGAAGGCAAGGTCACGCTCGCCGCGCCGGGCGAAGCGCCCTTGCGCCGCGCCTGAAGCGGGAGCGCTCGCCATGAACCTGTCGCGCTTTTTCATCGACCGGCCGATCTTCGCGGCCGTGCTGTCCATCTTCATCACCCTGGTCGGCGCCATCGCGATCTTCGAGCTGCCGATCTCCGAGTACCCGAACGTCGCGCCGCCGCAGGTGGTGGTGCGCGCGCAGTTCCCCGGCGCCAACCCGCGCGTGATCGCCGAGACGGTGGCCACGCCGCTCGAAGAGCAGATCAACGGCATCGAGAACATGCTCTACATGAGCAGCCAGTCGACCGCCGACGGCGCGATGACGCTGACCATCAGCTTCAACATCGGCACCGACGCCGACGACGCAGAAACGCAGGTGCAGGCGCGTGTCAACCGCGCGCTGCCGCGCCTGCCCGAGGTGGTGCGCCAGATCGGCGTGACCACCGAGAAGAGCTCGCCCAACCTGACCATGGTGGTGCACATGGTCTCGCCGGACGACCGCTACGACGCGCTCTACCTGCGCAACTACGCGGCGCTCAACGTGCGCGATGCGCTGCTGCGCCTGCCCGGCATGGGCGCGGTGCAGACCTTCGGCTCGGGCGACTACGCGATGCGCGTGTGGCTCGATCCGCAAAAGCTCGCCGCGCGCAACCTGACCTCCAGCGACGTGGTCACGGCCATCCGCGAGCAGAACGCGCAGGTCGCCGCGGGCGTCGTGGGCGCGCCGCCTTCGCCCAACAACACGGAGTTCCAGCTCGCCATCAACACCCAGGGCCGGCTGGCCACCGAGCAGGAGTTCGCCGACGTGATCGTCAAGGCCGACACGGCCGACGGCTCGCTCGTGCGCGTGAAGGACGTGGGCCGCGTCGAGCTCGGCCCCAACACGTATGCGCTGGGCTCGCTGCTCAACAACCAGGAAGCCGCCGCGGTGGTGATCTTCCAGGCGCCGGACTCCAATGCGCTGCAGCTCTCGGCCGACGTGCGCGCCACCATGGAGTCGCTGAAGGCGAGCTTTCCGCCGGGCGTGGACTACAGCATCGTCTACGACCCGACGCGCTTCGTGCAGACCTCGATCGAGAAGGTGATCGTCACCCTGCTCGAAGCCGTCGCGCTGGTGGTGCTGGTCGTCATCGTCTTCCTGCAGACCTGGCGCGCGTCGATCATTCCGCTGCTGGCGGTGCCGGTGTCGATCATCGGGACCTTCGCGGTGCTGCTGTTGCTGGGCTTTTCGATCAACACGCTCACTCTGTTCGGGCTGGTGCTGGCGATCGGCATCGTGGTGGACGACGCGATCGTGGTGGTCGAGAACGTCGAGCGCAACATCGAGGCGGGCCTCTCGCCGCGCGACGCCAGCGTCAAGGCGATGCAGGAGGTGTCGGGCCCCATCATCGCCATCGGCCTGGTGCTGTGCGCCGTGTTCGTGCCGCTGGCTTTCGTGTCGGGCCTGACGGGGCAGTTCTACAAGCAGTTCGCGGTGACGATCGCGATCTCGACGGTCATCTCGGCCTTCAATTCGCTGACCCTGTCGCCGGCGCTCAGCGCCATCCTGCTGCGCCCGCACGACGCGCCCAAGGACTGGCTCACGCGCGGCATGGACAAGGTCTTCGGCCGTTTCTTCCACTGGTTCGACCGCTTCTTCCGCCGCAACGCCGACCGCTACAGCAGTGGCATCACCACCGTGGTGGTCAAGCGCAAGGGCGTCTCGGTGATCGTCTATGCGTTGCTGCTCGGCGCGACCTTCCTGCTGTTCAGGCAGGTGCCGCCCGGCTTCGTGCCGCAGCAGGACAAGCAGTACCTCATCGGCATCGCGCAGTTGCCCGACGGCGCCAGTCTGGAGCGCACGACCAGGGTGATCCGCGAGATGAGCGCCATCGCCCAGGGCGTGCCGGGCGTGAAGGACTCGGTGGCCTTCCCCGGCCTGTCGATCAACGGCTTCACCGCGGCGCCGAACAGCGGCATCGTGTTCTTCGGCCTGGACGACTTCGAGGACCGCACGACGGCCGAGACACGCGCCGACGCGATCGTGGCGCAGATCAACGAGCGGCTGGGCGCCATCCAGGACGCCTTCATGTTCGTGCTGTCGCCGCCGCCGGTCGATGGCGTGGGCCAGGCCGGCGGCTTCAAGCTGCAGCTCCTGGACCGCGACTCGCTCGGCGAAGAGGCGCTGCACGGCGTCACGCAGCAGCTCATGGGCCGCGTGTACGGCGACCCCAATTCGCCGATCACGCAGTTCTTCTCCGGCTACCAGATCAACGTGCCGCAGCTCTTCGCCAACGTCGATCGCACCAAGGCCAAGCAGATGGGCGTGAATTTGGCCGACATCTACGAGACCATGCAGACGCACCTGGGCTCGCTCTACGTCAACGACTTCAACCGCTTCGGCAAGACCTACCAGGTGATCGTGCAGGCCGATGCGGCCCACCGCGCCAAGGCGGAAGACATCGGCCAGCTCAAGATCCGCAACGCGCGCGGCGAGATGCTGCCGCTGGCCTCGCTCATGACGGTGGAGCCGACCTTCGGGCCCGGCACCGTCGCCCGTTACAACGGCTTCTACACGGCCGACATCAACGGCGCGCCGAAGCCCGGCATCAGCTCGGGCGAGGCGCAGGCGGCGATGGAGCAGTTGTTGAAGGAGACCCTGCCCCGCGGCATCGGCTTCGAATGGACCGATCTCGTGTACCAGGAAAAGATCGCCGGCAACACCATGGTCTACATCTTTCCGCTGTGCGTGCTGCTGGTGTTCCTGGTGCTGGCGGCCACCTACGAGAGCACGACGCTGCCGCTGGCGATCATCCTGATCGTGCCGATGTGCATCCTGTCGGCGGTCTTCGGCGTGTGGCTGTCGGGCTACTTCGGCCAGCCGGCCGACAACAACATCTTCACGCAGATCGCCTTCGTGGTGCTGGTGGGGCTGGCGTGCAAGAACGCCATCCTGATCGTGGAGTTCGCGCGCGAGCTCGAGGACCATGGCCGCAGCGCGGTGCAGGCGGTGGTCGAGGCCTGCCGGCTGCGGCTGCGGCCGATCCTCATGACCTCGATCGCCTTCGTGGCCGGCGTCATGCCGCTGGTGTTTTCCAGCGGCGCGGGCGCCGAGATGCGCCAGGCGATGGGCATCGCCGTGATGAGCGGAATGATCGGCGTCACCGTGTTCGGCCTCTTCCTCACGCCGGTGTTCTATGTGCTGCTGCGCAAGATCGGATCGAAGAAGCCGCTGGTCAAGTCGCATGGCGAATTCATCGTCGCGCCGGTCGCCGTGCGCACGGGAGACGAACATGCTTGAGCGGCTGAACTTCATGGCGGGCCCGGTGGCCGGGCCGCGCGTGCCGCTGCTCGGCGTGCTGTCGGCGCTCGTGCTGGCCGGCTGCGCGGCGGTGGGCCCCGATTACGAGCGCCCTCAGCCGGCGCTCGACGCGCAGGGCTTCGTCAACGCCGGCGCCGCGGGCGTGAACCGTGCCGAGCCCTCGGCCGACATTGCCGTCTTCTGGCGCGGCTTCGGCGATGCGGCGCTCTCGGCCCTGGTCGAACGCGCGATCGAGGCCAACGGCGACGTGCGCATCGCCCAGGCGCGCCTGCAGGAGGCGCGCGCCGTCCAGGGCGAGGCCGACGCGCTGGGCCGCCCCGGCGTGGGCCTCACCGCGGGCGTCACGCGCTCGGTGCAACCGGCCACGCAGGTGCCCGGACAAAGCCGCAGCGAGCGCACCGGGACCATCTGGGACGCCGGTTTCATCGCCAGTTGGGAGCTGGATTTCTTCGGGCGTTACCGGCGCCTGAGCGAATCGGCCGCGGCCGTGGTCGAGGCGAACGAGGCGGGTCTCGCGGCGGTGCACACCAGCGTGACGGCCGAGGTGGCGCGCAACTACCTGGAGCTGCGCGGGCTGCAGCAACGGCTGCGCTTCACGGAGGAGTCGCTCGCCAGCCAGGGCGAAACCTTGCGCCTGACCGAACTGCGCCTCGATGCGGGGCGCGGCACACAGCTCGACGTGGCGCGTGCCCGCGCACTCGCCGAGAACACGGCGGCCGGCGTGCCGGCACTGCAGACGGCCATCGAGCTGACCGCCTTTCGCCTCGCCACGCTGACCGCACAGACGCCACGCGCCGTGCTGAGCGAGTTGCAGGCGCCGGCCCCGCTGCCCGGTCTGCCGGTCACCGATCTGGCCGCCCTCCCCCTGGGCACGCCGCAAGCCTGGCTGGCGCGCCGGCCCGACATCGCCCAGGCCGAGCGCTCGCTGGCGGCGGCCACGGCCGACATCGGCGTGGCCACGTCGGAGCTATTCCCGCGCGTGTCGCTTTCCGGCCTGCTCGGCCTGAACGCCGCCACGCTGGGCAAGCTCGGCAACAGCGACTCGGCCATCTACTCGCTCGGCGCCGGCGTGAGCTGGACGCCGCTCGACTTCGGCCTGCTGCGCTCGCGCATCCGCGCCACCGAGGCGCGCGCGCAGCAAAGCCTGGCGAGCTACGAGCAGACGATCGCGCTGGCGCTCGAGGAAACGGAAGGCGCGCTCAGCAGCTACAACCGCAACGCGCAGCGCGCTGCGCGGCTGGCGCAGGCCGCCCGCAGCGCCGAAGAGGCGGCCGAGCTGGCCCGCCTGCGCTTCGACGCCGGCTACACCGACTTCCTGGCCGTGCTCGACGCCGAGCGCGAAGTGCTGCTCAACCGCGACCAGCTCGTGCAGGCGCAGACCGGCACGGCCACCGCGCTGGTCGGGGTGTACCGGGCGCTCGGGGGCGGCTGGGCGGCGCCGGTCGAGGGCACGGCGGTGTCGAGCGCGCGCTAGCGGCGAGGCCGAAGCCCTCACCCCGACCCTCTCCCAGAGGGAGAGGGAGAAAGGGAGAAAGCTACAGAGCCGCGGGTATTGCTCCCTCTCCCTTTGGGAGAGGGTTGGGGTGAGGGCCCGGCCCGACTCGTCTTCTTCAGCAGTCCCTCGGACCCGCCACGGTCCTCCTCCCGAAGAGACCGACACGCGCCTGCGTCAACCGAAGCGCTTCGCCACCCACTCGCGCAACACCGAGAACACCTGGTCCTTCTCCGGCTCGTTGAACAGCTCGTGGTACAGACCCGGAAACTCGCGCGCCGTGACCACCCCGGCCGGCGCGGCCTTCGCGAAGCGCGCGCTGCCCGCCGGCGCCACGCAGCGGTCCGCGCCGGCCCACATCAGCAGGGTGGGCGTGTGCCACCTCGGCGCCAGCGCCTGCGCTTCCTCGATCCCCGTGCCGATGAAGCCGGCCAGCGTGGCCGTGATGCGGTCGTGCACCAGCGGGTCGGCCCGGTAGGCGGCGACCACCGCCGCGTCGCGCGAGATCCATTGCGGCTTCAAGCCGTTGCCCGCCGCGATGTGCGGCGCCAGCCGTCCCATCACGCCCACCAGCAGTTTCTGCACCGGCTTCAGGCCGGCATCGAGCGCCGGCGACGAGAGCACCAGCGCATCGACCGGTCGCGACCACGTCGGCCGCGGCGTCTGCAAGGCGCCGCCCACGAAGCGCGCCGCCACCAGCCCGCCCATGCTGTGACCCAGCAGCAGGAAGGGCCGCACGGGCGAGGCGGCGCGCACGGCATCGATCACGGCGGCCAGGTCGCGCAGGAGCGCGTCGGGTTGCGGGATGTCGCCGCGCTTGCCGCTCGAGCGGCCGTGCCCGCGCTGATCGTAGGTGGCCGCCGCGAAGCCCCACGCGCGCAACCGGGCCACGACCGCGTCGTGGCGTCCCTGATGCTCGCCGAGACCGTGAACGATGAGCACCGTGGCCTTGGCGTCGGCGCTCGGCCAGTACCGCGCTGCGAGCGTGCCGCCGTCCGCGACGGCTATCGGCAGGTTCAGGGCGTCGCTCATCGGCGCAGTGTAGGAGCAGCGTCGCGATGACGCGGCGCCCGCTGCCCTTCGTTCAGCCCCGCTCGAACTTGAACACCGCCGTGCTGGCCAGCAGATTGGGCGCGCGGCGCAGCACGCGGCCCTTCTGCAGGCCGAAGCTGTCGAGCACGCGCAGCCCGTTGCGGCGCGCCAGCACCTCGAAGTCGGCGTGCGTCGTGAAGCGGATGTTGGGCGTGTCGTACCACTGGTAGGGCAGCACCTTGGTCACCGGCATGCGCCCGCGCAGGACGGAGAAGCGGTTGGGCCAGTGCGCGAAGTTGGGGAAGCTGACGATGCCGATGCGCCCGACGCGCACCGTCTCGACCAGCATGGCCTCGGTGTTGCGCAGGTTCTGCAGCGTGTCGAGCTGCAGCACGACGTCGAAGGCGCGGTCGGCGAAGATGGCCAGGCCCTCGTCGAGGTTGCGCTGGATCACGCCCACGCCGCGCTGCACGCATTCGTGGACCTGCGCGTCGTCGAGCTCGACGCCGTAGCCGGTGCAGCCGCGCTGGTCGCGCAGCAGCGCCAGCAGCGCGCCGTTGCCGCAGCCCAGGTCGAGCACGTGCGAGCCGGGCGGCACGAGTGCGGCGATCACCTCGAGGTCGCGGCGCTCACTCATGACCTGACTCCCTCTCCCTCTGGGAGAGGGAGCAAAACCGGCTCCGCGGCCACCCGCTCGAAGTAAGCCCGCAGCACGTTGTGATACCTCGCGTCGTCCATCAGGAACGCATCGTGCCCATGCGGTGCGTCGATCTCCGCATAGCTCACCTCGCGCCGGTTGTCGACCAAGGCCTTGACGATCTCGCGCGAGCGCTCCGGCGAGAAGCGCCAGTCGGTCGTGAAGCTCACCACCAGGAACTTCGCCGTCGCCGCGGCCAGCGCGCGGGTCAGGTCGCCGCCGTGCTCGCGCGCCGGGTCGAAGTAGTCGAGCACGCGCGTGATGAGCAGGTAGCTGTTGGCGTCGAAGTAGTCGCTGAACTTGTCGCCCTGGTAGCGCAGGTAGCTCTCGATCTGGAATTCCACCGCCTGCGTGCTGTAGTTGAGCAGTTCGGACACGGTCTGGCGGCCGAACTTCTCGGCCATCGCGTCGTCGCTCAGGTAGGTGATGTGGCCCACCATGCGCGCCACGCGCAGCCCGCGCCGCGGGATCACGCCGTGGGCCTGGTAGTGGCCGCCGTGGAAGTCGGGGTCGGTGACGATGGCGCGGCGCGCCACCTCGTTGAAGGCGATGTTCTGCGCGCTCAGGTTGGGTGCCGAGGCGATGACCGCCGCGTGCCGCACGCGCCCCGGGTGGCGCAGCGTCCACGACAGCGCCTGCATGCCGCCCAGGCTGCCGCCGATCACCGCGGCGAGCTGCGCGATGCCCAGGGCGTCGAGCAGCCGCGCCTGCGCATCGACCCAGTCTTCCACCGTCACCACCGGAAAGTCGGCGCCCCAGGGGCGGCCGGTCGCCGGGTTCGCGTGGGTCGGCCCGGTCGAGCCGAAGCACGAGCCCGGGTTGTTGACGCCGATGACGAAGAAGCGGTCGGTGTCGAGCGGCTTGCCGGGGCCGATGAGGTTGTCCCACCAGCCTTCGCTCCTGTCCTGCCCTTCGTAGCGGCCGGCGACGTGGTGCGAGGCGTTGAGCGCGTGGCACACCAGCACGGCGTTGCTCTTGTCGGCGTTGAGCGTGCCGTAGGTCTCGAAGACGAGCGTGTAGTCGCTCAGCGCCGCGCCGGATCGAAGCGGCAGGGCCTGCGTGAATCGCAGCGATTGGGGGGTGACGTAGCCGACGGTGCCCATGGTTCAGAACTGTCAAAAAGAAACCCGGCGTCGCTTTAGCTAGCGAGGCCGGGTGACTTCAGAAGTCGCGGGCCCCTTTTTAGCTGCATTTGTTGAGCGCCCGCAATCCGGATCAAATCGGCGCTGTGGGCGGCAGTATATCGAGGGCTCGCGGGGCGGCGCTCGGGCTCGTGCGCCAATCACGGCGAGAAGCCGTTCGTGCATGGAATGAGCGAGCCGATGTCGGCGGCAGCGCAGCCAACGGCCTGTGGCCTCGCGCCCGCTGCCGGCGGACCCGGGCGTCGAGCCGCGTCGCGGGTGTGCGGCTCCCGATCAGGCCTTCTTGTCCCGCGCAGCCAAGTGCCGGTCCAGGCAGGCCAGCAGCTCGGCCATGTCGACCGGCTTGGTGAGGTAGTCGTCGAAGCCCTGCTCGCGCGCGGCGCGCACGCGGTCGGGCAGGGCGTCGGCCGACAGCGCGATGCGCGGCACCCCGGCGAGACGAGGCTCGCTGTGCAGCGCGGCCAGCACGTCCAGGCCGGTCATGTCGCCCAGGTGCATGTCGATGAGCAGGAGATCGGGCGGCGCGGTGCGTGCGCTGGCGATGGCCTCGCGTCCGCTGCGCGCGATGCGCAACTCGCAGCCGCTGCGCAGCAGCAGCAACTGGCGGACGAGCTCGATGTTGAGGTCGTTGTCCTCGGCGTAGAGCACGCTGTGCAGGGCCGTGCCGCGCACCGAGGCGCCGGGCGCCACCGGCGCGTCGGCGGCGGGTCGCGGTTCGCTGCGCGGCAGCGTGACGGCAAAGCTGGAGCCCCGCCCGGGCGCGCTGGCCACCGTGATCGTGCCGCTCATCAGTTCGACCAGGCGGCGGGTGATGGCCAGGCCCAGGCCGGTGCCCTCGATGCCGCTGCGCTCGGCGCCCAGCCGGTTGAAGGGCTCGAAGAGTTGCGCCTGCTGCTCGGCCGACAGGCCGATGCCGGTGTCGCTCACCGTCAGGCGCACCGCGTCGCTGCCGCGCGGCTCCACTTCCACCGTGACCCGGCCGCCCGAGTGGTTGTACTTGACCGCGTTGCTCATCAGGTTGACGAGCACCTGGCGCAGCCGCATGGGGTCGGCCAGCGCGTGCAGGGGCGGATCGCCCGCGCGCGAAAGCAGCGCCACGCCGCTCGCGCGCGCACTCGGTGCCACCAGCGCGAAGGACTCCTCGATCAAGGTCCGCAGCAGCAGCGGCTGCAGCGCCAGCGGCAGGTGGCCCGATTCGATGCGCGAGAGATCGAGCACGTCGCCGATCATCGCCAGCAGGTGCTGGCCGGCGCGCTCGATGTGGTCCACGCGCGTGCGCTGGGTCTCCTGCAGCGGCTGCTGGATGTCGCCGCGCAGCAGTTGCGAGAAACCGAGCACCGCGTTGAGCGGCGTGCGCAGCTCGTGGCTCATGCGCGAGAGGAACTCCGTCTTGGCCGCGTTGGCGCGCTCGGCGGCGCGGGCGTTGAGCAGGGCGGCGTCGAAGCGCTTGCGCTCGGTCACGTCGGTGATGTAGCCGTGCCAGGTCGTGCTGCCGTCGGGCAGCCGCTCGGCGGCCGCCTGCCCTTCGAGCCAGCGCCGCCCGGCCTGCGGCAGCTCGACCTCGAACTCCCGGTGCCAGTCGCACAGGTCCCGGCCCGAGGCTTCGAGGCTTTCCCAGACGCCCCTGCGCTGCCCCTTCACCACGCGCTCGATCATCAGGCGGCCGTTGGCGCGCAGCGCCTCGGGCTCGTGTTCGAAGAGCGTGCGCACCCCCGCGCTGCAGTAGGGCACGCTGGCCTGGCCGTCGGGCGCGACGTGGAACTGGCAGAGCATGCCGGGCACGTGGTTGGCGAGCTTGGTGAACAGCGCCTCGCGTTCGCGCAGCGCGGCCTCGGCGCGCTTCTTGCGGTCGATGTCGAGCACCACGGTGACGGTGTGCGCGAAGCGGCCCTGCGCATCGAGCATCGGCGTTGCGCTGAGCTCGACCCAGACGCTGGAGCCGTCGGGGCGCATGTAGCGCTTCTCGCGGTTCTCGATCTCCGCTTCGGCGTTGACGAGGCGGCGCAGCAGCGCGGCGTCGTTCGCGAGGTCGTCGGGGTGCGTGATGTCGCGGTAGGTGAGCCGGAGCAGCTCGTCGTGGCTGCGCCCCGTGATCTCGCACATGCGCGCGTTGACTTCGAGGAAGCGCCCGTCGGCGGCGGTCTGCACGATGCCCGCGCCGGCGTGCTCGAAGCTGCGGCGCCAGCGCTCCTCGCTCGCGCGCAGCGCCGCCTCCGCGTGTTGGCGCTCGCGCTCGAGCATGACGGCGCCGATCACCGCTCCCACCGCCGTGAAGAGCGGCTCGAGCGGCGGCAGGAGGTCCGTGTGATATCCGCCCGGGCGGTTGGCCAGGCCGATCAGCCCGACCAGCTCGCCGCCGTGGAACAGCGGCACGCCCAGGTAGGTGTGCAGGCCGGGGTGGCCCGCCGGCAGGCCGCCGGAACGCGCGTCGTGCCGGGGGTCGTTGGAGATGACCGGCTTGCCGGTCGCCAGCGGCACGCCGAGCAGGGTGTCGGGGCGGCGGAACTCCATGCCGTTGTGGCGTTCGCGCGCGACGTGCTCGCGCGTCGCGTCGTCCCAGGAAATGTCGGTGAGCGTGAAGACCTTGAGGTAAGGCGCGCCGCGCTCGTCGCGCCACACCTCGCCGATCAGCCCGTAGCCGCTGTCGGTGATGGCGAGCAGGTCCGGCAGCAGCGCGTCGAACACCTCGCTGGACGGCGTGCCGCGCAGATACCGGGCCTGCAGGCGAGCGGCCAGGGCCGTGATCTGGGGTGATGCCAAGCCGCCGGGTTGGGTCTCCACGGCTTCACTTTGACACAGGAGGCCGGCTTGACCGGTGCGCTGGGGCGCCGGCGGGAGAACTCAGGACGTCCGGGCCAGGCCCAGCCGCTCGATCACCGCCTTCTCGCGCGCCGAGGTCTCGGCCGCGAACTTGCGGTACTCGGCCGGGCCCATGTACATGAGGGCCTGGTCGAACTTGGCGAGCGCCTCGACGTGGTTGGGCATCTCCATCGCCTGCTTGAAGACGTCGTGCAGCCGCTGCACGCGGGCCGGGTCCATGCCCTTGGGGCCGGCCAGCCCGTAGGGCGAGGCCTGCACGAGGTCCAGGCCCAGTTCCTTCAGCGTGGGCGCATCGGGGAACTTGGCCAGACGCTCTTCGCCCCAGGTGTTGAGCACGCGCAGCTTGCCCGAGGCCACGTGCGGCGCGAAGCCGGTGGAGTCGGCCGCCGCCATGAGCTGGCCGCCGACGGTGGCCTGCATCAGGTCGGCGCTGCCCTTGTACGGGATGTGGTTGAGCGTGATGCCCAGCTTGAGCGCGATCTCCTCCATCGTGAGGTGCGGGCTCGTGAGCACGCCGGTCGAGCCGTAGCTGAGCTTGCCGGGGTTGGCCTTGGCATAGGCGACGAAGTCGGCCCAGGTCTTGAAGGGCGAGTCGGCCGGCACCACCACGCCGAAGGCATAGCCGGTGATGCCGATGATGTAGCTGAGGTCGGTGATCGGGTTCCAGGTGATCTTCTGCGTGTAGGGCAGGCGAAAGACGCCGAGCGGGATCTGCGCCACGGTGTGGCCGTCGGGCGCGGTGGTCAGCAGTTGCTGCGCCGGCAGGGTGCCGCCGGCGCCGGGCTTGTTCTCGACGACGACGGTCTGCCCCAGCAGCTTGCCGGCGTTCTCGGCCAGCACGCGCATGGTCAGGTCCGTCGGCCCGCCGGCCGGAAAAGCCACCAGCAGCTTGACCGGCTGGGTCGGCCACGCCGACTGGGCGCGCAGGGCGGGGGCGGACGCCAGGGCGGCGCCGCCCGCGACGGCTTGCAAAAGGGTGCGACGTTGAAGCATGGGGTTCTCGCGGTTCGGTTCGGGCGCAAAGCATCTCACCGTGCGGCGCGCGCGCCCATCCGGGATTTCGCCCCGCGACTGTCACCGTTGCGACATGGGGATAGCCTGCAAGGCCCGCCGGGCAGCCTGCGGCACACTGGCCCGCCGACCCCCACAAGGAGACGCCACCATGCTCGACCGCCGTCATGTTCTGCTCGCCCTGGGCGCCGCGCCCTTCGCGCTGCGCGCACAGGCCGCCTGGCCGACCAAAGCCGTGCGCATCGTCGTGCCCTTCGCGGCGGCCGGCACCACCGACATCCTGGCCCGCGCGCTCGCGCCCGCGTTCCAGAGCGCCTTCGGGCAGCCCTTCGTCGTCGACAACAAGCCCGGCGCGGGCGGCAACATCGGCGCGGCCGACGTGGCGCGCAGCGACGACGGCCACACGCTGCTGATGGGCACGGTGGGCACGCACGGCATCAACGTCTCGCTCTACCCGAAGCTGCCCTACGACCCGGTCAAGGACTTCGTTCCCGTCACGCTGGTCGCGGCGGTGCCCAACGTGCTGGTCATGAACCCGGCCAGGGCCGAGGCCGCCGGCATCGCCTCGGTGGCCGACCTCATCCGCTACGCCAAGGCCAATCCGGGCAAGCTGAACATGGCCTCGAGCGGCAACGGCACGTCGATCCACCTGGCCGGCGAGCTGTTCAAGAGCTCGACGGGCACCTACATGCTGCACTTCCCCTACCGCGGCTCGGGCCCGGCGCTGCTCGACCTGGTGGGCGGCACCATGGACCTCATGTTCGACAACCTGCCTTCGGCCATGCCGCAGATCCGCGCCGGCCGGCTCAAGGCGCTGGCGGTCACCAGCGCGCAGCGCTCGCCCGCGCTGCCCGACCTGCCGACCGTTGCCGAGGCCGGCCCCAAGGGCAGCGGCCTGGCCGACTACGAGGCCAGTTCCTGGTTCGGCCTGTTCGCCCCGGCCGGCACGCCGATGGACGTGGTCAACCGCGTGCAGCAGGAGACCGCCAAGGCGCTGGCCTCGCCCGAACTCAAGGAGCGCCTGCTCGCGCAGGGCGCCGTGCCCAGCGGCATGAGCAGCGCCGACTTCGCGCGCTTCACCGAGCGCGAGACGAAGAAATGGGCCGGCGTGGTGAAGGCCTCGGGCGCGAAGATCGACGGCGGTTGACCTTCGCTCCCTCTCCCTCCACCCCTCACTCACCCTCTCTCCAGAGGGGAGAGAAGCCGTTCATGTCAGGCCGCGCGCTTCAGCTCGGGGTAGTCGGTGTAGCCCTCGGCGCCGCCGCCGTACAGCGTGTCGGCATCCAGGGTGTTCATCGGCGCGTCCTCGCGCAGGCGGCGGGGCAGGTCGGGGTTGCTGATGAAGGGCCGGCCGAAAGCCACCACGTCCGCGCTGCCCTCGGCCACGGCGTCCAGCGCCAGCGCGCGGTCGTAGCCGTTGTTGACCATCCACGGCGTCTTCGCCCGGGTGCGCAGCGCCTGGTAGTCGAAGCGCCTGCCCTGCGCCGTCACGTCGCGGTCGCCGCCGGTTTCGCCCTCGATCAGGTGCAGGTAGGCCAGACCGATCGGTGCGAGCTGTTCGGCCACGTGGTTGAAGAGCGCCTGCGGGTCGGCGTCGCCGAGGTCGCCGAACGAGGTCATGGGCGACAGGCGCAGGCCGGTGCGGCCGGCGCCGATCTCCTCGCTCACGGCGCGCATCACCTCCAGCAGCAGGCGGGCGCGGTTCTCGATGGAGCCGCCATAGGCGTCGGTGCGGCGGTTGGCGCCGTCGCGCAGGAACTGGTCGAGCAGGTAGCCGTTGGCGCCGTGCACCTCCACGCCGTCGAAGCCGGCTTCGAGTGCGTTGCGTGCGGCGACGCGGTACTGATCGACGATGCCGGGCAGTTCGTCGAGTGCCAGCGCGCGCGGCGCCGACACGTCGACGAAGCCGGCCTTCGTGAAGGTCTTGGCCTTGGCCGTCAGCGCCGAGGGCGCCACCGGCACTTCGCCCGCCGGCAGCAGCGAGACGTGCGAGATGCGCCCCACGTGCCAGAGCTGCAGCACGATCCTGCCGCCGCGCTCGTGCACGGCACGCGTCACCGGCTTCCAGGACTCGACCTGCTCTCGGCTGTGGATGCCCGGCGTGTCGAGATAGCCCTGCCCGAGCGGGTGAATCTGCGTGGCCTCGCTGATGATCAGCCCGGCGCTGGCGCGTTGTGCGTAGTAGGTCACGGCCAATGCCGTGGCGGTCTGGCCGGGGCCGGCGCGGTTGCGCGTGAGCGGCGCCATGACGACGCGGTTGGCGAGGTCGAGCTCGCCGAGACGGATCGGATCGAACAGGCTGGCCATGCTTGCCTTTTTGTGTGAACGAATCGCGGTCACTGTAGAAGCCGTGCAAAAGACGTGCTCCTGCAAGCCTTCTCGTTTCGTGCATCGCCCTAGGATGGCGCCACCATGCCCATCGACCCCGCCCTGCGCGCCCTCGACATCGACCTGCCGGCCTGTCCGCAGATCCTCGTCCGCCTGTCCATGCTGATGGCCGACGAGGACGCGAACACGCAGTCCATCGCCACGCTGATCGAGGGCGACATGGCGCTCGCCTCGGCCGTCGTGCGATCCGTCAATTCGGCCTTGTTCGGCCTGCTCAGGCGGGTGGAATCGGTGCCCGAGGCGGTGCGCTTTCTCGGCGTGCGCGAGGTCTCGGCGCTGACCTTCGAGATCGGCCTGCGCGGCGCCTTCCCGCCGAGCCCCATGCTCACCACCTTGTGGAACAGCGCCGGGCGCCGCGGCCTCGTGATGGGCCGCGCGGCTCAGTCACTCGACGTCGACCCCTGGCTGGCGCACACCGCCGGCCTGTTCGCCGAAAGCGGTCAGGCCGCCTTGCTGGCGCACGACAGCACCGGCTATCACAAGCTGGTCAAGTCCAGCCCCGATGCGCTCGCCTGGCTGGACGCCGAGCAGGCGCAGTACGGCGTGAACCACGCCACGCTCGGCGCGGCCTTGTGCCAGGCCTGGGGCCTGGCGGTGGAAGTCGCGGGCAGCGTGAGGCTGCGTCCGCTGGCGCTGCGCAGCCTGCTCGGCGGCATCGAGGGCGAACTCGACGAGCAGTGGCAGCGCGAGACCTTCATGGTCAAGCGCCTGCTGGCACTGGCCGCCGCGGCCGATTGCGCCCTGGCGGGCGCCGACGACACCGAGCTGCAGCGCGCCTGTGCGCAGATCGCGCCGCTGGCGGCGATGGACGCGAAGCTGCTGCACGAGTCGGTGGCGGCGGGGGCGGCGAAGCTGGGAAGCTGACCGCGGGGCACGAGCGGATCGATGAGGGCAGCGCCGGATACCCGGCGAATGCCGCTTTGGATAGATTTCGTCCATGCCGACGAGCGCCCTTCCCGAGACGATTCCGAAGTTCGACATCTCGAACTTCGCCCAGCACGCCAAGACTTTCGTCTTCGATCTGGTGCGCATGCAGGATTGCAGCGACATCCCGCGCCCTTTCCCGCACCGCCACGGCTACTACCACCTGATCTGGATGTCGAGGGCCTCCGGCGTGCACATGATCGACTTCGCCCGGTACGAGGTGCGGCCCAACTCGGTGTTCTTCATCTCTCCCGGCCAGGTGCATGCCTGGCGATCCACCGTGCCGCCTGAAGGCTACGTGGTGAACTTCAGTCCCGAGTTCTTCTTCGAGATGTTTCCCCGGCCGGACGCTCTCGCGGAGTTTCCGTTCTTTCATCTCGCCAACACGGATCCGGTGCTCTACCTCGACAGCGAGCGCGCCGCCGAACTGGCGCCGCTGATCGAGGCGATCGAAGCCGAGTTCGTCGGCACCGCGCCCTGGCGGCACGACGTCATCAGGTCGCTTTTCCTCGTGTTCCTGGTCAAGCTCAGGCGCTTGCATCGCCCGCTCAAACCGGAGCACAGTTCGCCGCAGAGCTACCTGCTGACCAAGAAGTACAAGCTGCTGATCGAGGAGAAGTTCCTCGAGCTGGGCTCGGTGCAGGACTACGCGGGCCTGCTCAACGTCACCGACCGTCACCTCAACGAGGCGACGAAGAAGGCGGTCGGCAAGACCGCCAACCAGCTGATCAGCGAGCGCATCCTCATGGAGGCGAAGCGGCTGCTGATCCAGTCCGGCATGGGCGTCTCGGAAGTTGCCTATCAACTCAACTTCGATGATCCGGCTTACTTCTGCCGCTTCTTTCGGAAGGGCACGGCGCTGTCGCCGGGCGAGTTCAAGAAGCGCCACGCCGCGCCCGTCTGACGGCACGGCATCGACGCTGCGCGTCGAAAAAGTGCCAAACGTTCTGCGTTGTGTCCTAACGGCTTCGGCCGAGCGGTCCCTAGGATGCGCCTGTCCATTCACCGACAGCGCCCATGACCGAAGCCCGACTCAAGACCGGAGGCCAGATCCTCGTTGATGCACTGCGCCTGCACGGCGTGGAGCTGGCGTTCTGCGTCCCCGGCGAGAGCTACCTCGAAGTGCTCGACGCGCTGTACGACCAGCGCGGATCGCTGCGCCTCATCACCTGCCGGCACGAAAGCGGCGCGGCCTTCATGGCGGAAGCGCACGGCAAGCTCACCGGCCGCCCGGGCATCTGCTTCGTCACGCGCGGCCCGGGTGCGACCAACGCCAGCATCGGGGTGCACACCGCCCACCAGGATTCCACGCCCCTGATCCTGTTCGTGGGCCAGGTCGGGCGCGACATGCAGGAGCGCGGCGCCTTCCAGGAGATCGACTACCGCCGCATGTTCGGCCCCATGGCGAAATGGGTCGCGCAGATCGACGACGCGGCGCGCATTCCGGAGTTCGTCAGCCGCGCCTTCCATGTCGCGACTTCGGGGCGGCCCGGCCCCGTGGTGCTGGCCCTGCCCGAGGACATGCTCACGGACTCCACTTGCCCGCGGCTCGCCATGCTGTACAGGCCGGGCGAAGCGGCGCCCGGCGTGCCGGCGGTGCGAGAGCTGCGCGCGCTCATCGAGGCGGCATGCGCTCCGCTGATGATCCTCGGCGGAAGCGGCTGGACCGATGCCGCATGGTCGGACATCGCGCGCTTCGCCGAGCGCAACGGCCTGCCGGTGGCTTGCTCGTTCAGGCGCCAGGACCTTTTCGATCACCGCCACCCGAACTACATCGGCGACACGGGTTTGGGAATCAACCCCGCGCTGGCTCGCCGGATCGCGCAGGCCGACCTGATCCTGGCGGTGGGCGCCCGGCTGGGCGAGATCGCCACCAGCGGCTACACGCTGCTCGACGTGCCGCGCCCGCGCCAGCGCCTCGTGCACGTGCTGTCAGGTGCCGACGAACTGGGGCTCGTGTACCAGGCCGATCTGCCGATCAACGCCACCATGCCGGCGTTCGCCGCCGCGGCACGCGACATGCAGCCGGCCAGCTCGGCGGCGTGGGCCGACTGGCGCGACGCCGCGCGCGCCGACTACCTGCGCTGGCTGCAACCGCCGCCATCGGAAGCCGTGGGCGTCGATCTGGCCGCAGTCATCGGCGTGCTGCGCGATGCGCTGCCGCACGACACGATCCTCACCAACGGCGCCGGCAACTACACCGCCTGGGCGCACCGCTACTACCAGTTCTCGCGCCCGCGCACGCAACTCGCGCCGACGAGCGGTGCCATGGGCTACGGCGTGCCGGCGGCCATAGCGGCCAAGCTCGCGCACCCCGAGCGAACGGTGATCTGCCTGGCCGGCGACGGCTGTTTCATGATGTCCGCGCAGGAACTCGCCACCGCCATGAAGTACGGGCTGGGCATCGTCTTCATCGTCGTGAACAACGGCATGTACGGGACGATCCGGATGCATCAGGAGCTGAACTACCCCGAGCGGGTGATGGGCACCGACCTGTGCAATCCCGACTTTGTCGCCTTTGCACGCTCGTTCGGTGCGCAGAGTGAACGGGTCGAGCACGGCAAGGACTTCCCCGCCGCCCTCGAACGGGCTCGAAGCGCTGCACAGCCTTACCTGATCGAACTGGTGACGGACCCGGAACGCATCTCGCCGCGCGCCAGCATCAGCGCCATCCGCGCCAAGGCGCTCGCCGAACGCAGCGACACCGTGACCGAAGCATGAACCGATCCGAGGCCCCCGCATGAACACCTTCCTCAGACACGCCGCCATCGTTCTTTGGGCAGCAACGACCGCGCTCGGCGCCGGGGCTGCGAGCGCCGAGGGCTACCCCGACAAGCCCGTCAGGCTGGTGGTTCCGTTCGCACCGGGCGGCGCGACCGACCTGTTCGCGCGCAACGTCGCGCAAGCGCTCACCGAACGCTGGGGGCAGCAGATCCTGGTCGAGAACCGCCCGGGCGCGAGCGGCAACATCGGCGCCGATGCGGTCGCGCGCGCGCCGGGCGACGGCTACACGTTGCTGATGGGCACCTCGAATCACGCCATCAACGCAACGCTCTACCGCAAGCTGCCCTATGAGCTTGCGCGCGATCTGACGCCAGTCACCAACGTGGCGCAGGTGCCGCTGGTTTTGGTGGTGAACCCGGCGGTCCGGGCGCGCACGGTCGCAGAGCTCGTGACGCTGGCCAAGGCCAAGCCCGGCAGCCTCGTCTACGCGTCCGGCAGCACCGGGACGGCCTCGCATCTGGCCGGCGAAATGCTCGAGTCCGCGACCGGCATCGACGCGATCCACGCCCCTTACAAAGGCGGCGCGCCGGCGATCAACGATCTGCTCGGCGGACATGTGTCCATGATGTTCGCCAACATGCCGGAAGTGCTGGCCCACGTGCGCGCCGGCAAGCTCGTTGCGCTGGCGGTGACGAGCGCCAGGCGACATCCCGCCTTGCCCGATGTAGCGACGATGACCGAATCGGGGCTGACCGGTTTCGAGGCCACGTCCTGGTTCGGGCTTTTCATGCCCCGGGCGACGCCGGCAGCACTGCTCGCGCGCATCAACGAAGACGTCGTGGCGATCCTGGACCGGCCCGAAATGAAGGCGCGGTTCCTCGAGCAAGGCGCCGAAGTCGTGGCCGATTCACCCGCGGACTTCGAGGCCTACGTGAACAGTGAAATCAGCAAATGGGGAAAGCTGGTCAGGCAATCCGGCGCCGCTGCCGACTGACCCGCCACCGCCCACGCACCAAAGGAAAAACATGATCTTCGATTTGCGCACCTACACCATGGTCCCCGGCCGGCTCAAGGCATTCCTGGCGCTGTACGAGGCCGAGGGCCTGCCGGTTCAGATCAGGCACCAGGGCAGACCGGTCGGCTACTTCGTGACCGAAATCGGCACCAACAACCAGGTGGTCCACCTGTGGGCCTACGAGAGCATGGCCGACCGCGAACGCCAGCGGGCGGCCCTCGATGCAGACCCCGAGTGGATGGCCTACCGGGCCAAGAGCGGGGCTGCCGGCAACGTGCAGCACCAGGAAAACAAGATCCTCAAGTCGGCACCGTTCTCGCCAATGTGACTCGTTCCTTCCTGCAAGACAAGGAGATCGCCATGAGCTTCAAGCATTCCCTTCTCAGGTGCCTGGCCGTCGCGGCCGCAGTCGCCTTCGCCAACGGCGCGGCCGCACAGGTCACGCTCAAGCTCGCCCACTACGCCGAGGCCGCCCACCCCGCGAACCAGGCCGCGCTGCAGTTCGCCAAGCGCGTGGAAGAGCGCACGAAGGGGGCGGTTAAGGTGTCGGTGTTCCCGTCGAATGCGCTCGGCTCGCCGCCCGAGCAACTGCAGCAGGTCAAGCTCGGCGTGATCGACATGGGCCTGCCCACCCAGGGCGCCCTCGACAAGTACAACAAGGCCTTCGCCGTCGTGATGCTGCCTTTCGTCTTTCGGGATCTCGAGCACGCGCATCGCGTGCTCGACGGGCCGGCCATGGACTGGCTGGCGCCGCTGGCCGAGAAGGACGGCTTCGTGCTGCTGTCGAACTGGGAGTACGGGTTTCGCAACCTGACCAACAGCAAGCTGCCCATCGACAGCCCGAAGGACGTGCGCGGTCTGAAGATCAGGGTGCCGCCCGAAGTGCAGCTCGAAGCCGCCATGGAGGCGCTGGGCGCCAACGTCACGAAGATCGCGTTCCCCGAGCTGTACATGGCCTTGTCGCAGGGCGTGGTCGACGGTCAGGAGAACCCGATCGCCGTGATCGCGCACAACAAGTTCGGCGAGGTCCAGAAGCACCTCGCGCTCACGCGCCACGCCTACAACAGCATGGTCCACGTGATCAGCAAGAAGACCTGGGACAAGCTCTCGCCGGACCAGCGCGAGATCGTGCGCGAGGAGAGCCGCGCCGCCGGTCTCGCGATGCGCAAGGCCATCGCTTCGGAAGAAGAGGCGCAGATCGCGCAGCTGCAAAAGCTGGGCATGCAGGTCACGCGGCCCGACCCGAAGCTCTTTCGTGCCGCGATGGAGCCGGCGTACAAGCGGATCGGCGCCTACGCCGGCGAAGCGAACGTCGAGCACTTCCTGAAGATGGTCGAAGCGCAACGGGGCGAATGAGTCCGCGGCCCGGGAAGCGCGCATGCAGACGCTCGCCATCTTTTCGCTCTTGATCGCCTTGATGGTGCTGGGCCTGCCCGTTGCCGTGGCCATGGGACTGACCTCCGTCGTCACGCTGGTCGCGATCGGCCAGGCCGACATCCTCAGCGTGATCGGCCAGCGCATGTACTCGAGCACGACGGCGTTTCCCTTGCTTGCCATCCCGTTCTTCATCCTGGCCGGCAACCTGATGAACACCTGCGGCATGACGGTGCGCATCTTCCGCTTTGCGCACAGCCTGGTGGGGCATTTCAAGGGCGGTCTCGGGCAGGTCAACGTGCTCGGCTCCATGGTGTTCGCCGGCATGTCGGGCTCGGCATTGGCGGACGCGATGGGCCTGGGCTCGATCGAGGTCAAGGCGATGGTCAAGGCCGGCTACCAGCCGCGCTTCGCCGCGGCGGTGGCGGCCGCCTCGGCCACCATCGGTCCGGTGATCCCGCCCTCCGTGCCGCTGGTGATCTACGGTTCGATGACGGGTGTGTCCGTCGGCGCGCTGTTCCTCGGCGGCATCCTGCCGGGCGTCCTGATGGGCATGGCGATGATGGCCACGGTGTATGTGATCGCTGCGAAGCGCAACTACCCTCGCGAAACCCGCGCCACGCGCCGCGAAGTCGTCCGCAGCCTTGTCGACGGCCTCGCGGCCATCGCGACGCCGGCGCTGATCATGGGCGGCATCCTGAGCGGCCTGTTCACGCCCACCGAAGCCTCGGTGGTCGCCTGCCTCTACGCCCTGTTCCTCGGCATGGTCGTTTACCGCGAGATGTCGTGGTCCGACCTGCCGCGGATCCTGTGGGAGACGGTCCAGCAGACCGCGCAGGTGATGTTCATCGTGGCCGCGGCCGGGCTGTTCGGATGGCTGCTCATCTATCTGCGCGTGCCCGATGCGCTCATCGCCTGGCTCACGACCCTGTCGGAAAGTCCGCTGGTCGTGCTGGTGATCATCAACATGATCCTGCTGCTGCTGGGGTGCTTCATGGAGGGCATCGCCATCATGCTGCTCACCATTCCGATCTTCGCGCCGATCATCAGCCAGCTCGGCATCGATCCGGTTCACTTCGGCGTGCTCATGACCCTCAACCTCATGCTGGGCATGCTGACCCCGCCGGTCGGCATGGTCCTGTATGCCATGTCGTCGGTGGCGCGCGTTCCGATGATGGAGCTGTCGCGTGAGCTGGTCCCGTTCCTGGTCGGTCTGGCCATCGTTCTGGCGATGATCACCGTGCTGCCGGCCATGGTGACCTGGTTGCCCGGCCTGATCATGGGAACGGCGCCATGAAGCGGCTCGACCGGGTGCTGGCCGCGGTGCTGCGCGGCGTGTGCGTCGCCTGCATCGTCCTGCTGTTTCTCATCGTCACGGTGTCCGTCGTCAACCGCTTCGGCGCGTTCATGTCGATGGGCTGGGCGGACGAGCTCATCGAACTGCTGTTCGCCTGGCTCGTGTTCCTGGGCACCGCCTGCCTGTGGCGCGAGGGCGCGCACTTTCGCATCGACATGCTGGCTCAGCGCCTCGCGGGCAAGCCGGGCGGACGGGTGCTCGAGGTGGTGCTCGGCCTGCTCGCCATCGCCTTCATGGCGACCTTGACCTGGCAGGCCTGGCAACTGGTCATCACCGCGAGCGACGACTCGCCCGTCTTCGCGATCTCCAAGAAGTACTGGTACGGCGTCGTTCCCGTCGCGGGCGTCATCATGATCGGCTACTCCGTGCGCGACATCTTCAAGGCGTTGACGCGCCGGCCCCGCAACGACGAGCCCTGAACCGGCCCGAGCCCCGCAATCCGAACCACGCAACACCATGCAGAACTATCGACAACTCTTCGATCTGAGCGGGAAAGTCGCGGTCGTGCTGGGCGCGGCCTCCGGCATCGGCCAGGCCGCGGCGCATGCCCTGGGCGATCTCGGCGCGCACGTGATCTGCGCCGACCGCGACCTCGATGGTGCGGGGAACACGGCCTCGCAGATCGTCGGGCGATCCGGGTCTTCCGAAGCCCGGGCGACCGACGCCGCCAGCGCAGCCGACATCGCCGCATTGGCCGATCACACGCTCGCCACGCACGGCCGGGTCGATATTGCGGTGGCCACGCCGGCCCTGAACATCCGCAAGCTCATCCTGGACTACACGGACGACGAGTTCGACCAGGTGGTCAACCTGAACCTCAAAGGCGCCTTTCACTTTCTGCGCCGGTTCGGCGCGCCGATGGTGAAGCAGCGATCCGGCAGCATCGTCCTGTGCTCGTCCATGCGGGCCGTCACCCTCGAGCCGGGTCTCGGCATCTATGCGGCCACCAAGGCGGGCATCGCCCAGATGGTCAAGGGCTTCGCGTCCGAGGCGGGCGAGCACGGCGTGCGCGTCAACTCGATCATGCCCAGCATCATCGAAACCCGGCTCACGGCCCCGCTGAAGGAAAGGCCCGAGATTTACGACACCTACGCCGCCCACACGGTCTTCAATCGCTGGGGCCAGCCCTGGGAAGTCGGCGCCGCCATCGCGTTCCTGGCGTCCGACGCCGCCAGCTATGTCACGGGCAGTTCCTTGTCGGTCGATGGCGGCTGGACCGCGATCGACGGCCCGCCCACCGGGCTGACCCGAACCCGGGCCTCCGAGTGACGAACGTCCAAAGCGTTGCCGCGGCCGCCGCGAGCCTGCGGCAAGCGATGATCGATCCGGACCGCGCGCGCCTGGACGCGCTGATCGATCCGGACCTGAGCTATGGGCACTCGGGTGGAAGGGTCGATGGCAAATCCCGTTTCATCGACGACCTCATGATCGGCGCTCCGGCCTTCGTGTCGATCGACGTCGCCGACCAGACGGTCAAGGTGATGGAGAACATCGCGATCGTGAGGCACACCCTCGGGGTGACCCTCAGCGCCCACGGACAATCTCGCAGCATCAACATCAATGCCCTCCAGGTCTGGCGGCTGCGCGGCACGGCCTGGAAGCTCCTGGCCCGTCAGGCCTTCCGGCCGGAACCGTGAAGCCGCCGGCTCAGCCATCGAAACGAAACACCATGACCTACCCCGACACCCGACTCTTCATCAACGGCGAATGGCAGGACGCGGCGGATGGCCGCAGCCTGAGCGTCGTCAACCCGGCCACCGGCCAGCCGATCGGCCGGGTGGCCCATGCCGGCAAGGCCGACCTCGACCGCGCCCTGGCGGCCGCGCAGCAGGGCTTCGAGCTCTGGCGCAACACGCCTGCGTTCGAGCGCAGCAAGGTGATGCGCCGCGCCGCCGGCCTGATGCGGGATCGGGCCGACGAGATCGCCGGCATGCTGACGCAGGAGCAGGGCAAGCCCTTGGCCGAAGCCCGGACCGAGGCCATGGCTTCGGCCGACATCATCGAGTGGTTCGCCGAGGAGGGTTTTCGGGTCTATGGCCGCGTGGTGCCCTCGCGCAACCTGGCGACGCGTCAGCTCGTGCTCAAGGATCCGGTCGGTCCCGTGGCCGCGTTCACGCCCTGGAACTTTCCGATCAACCAGGCGGTGCGCAAGATGTCTGCGGCGCTCGCCACGGGCTGCTCCATCATCGTCAAGGCGCCCGAGGAAACCCCCGCGGCTGCGGCTGCGCTGGTGCGGGCCTTTGCCGATGCCGGCGTGCCGGCCGGCGTGATCGGCCTGGTGTATGGCGAACCCGCGGAGATTTCGGGCTACCTGATCCCGCACCCGGTGATTCGCAAGATCACCTTCACCGGTTCGACGCCGGTTGGCAAGCAGCTCGCGGCGCTGGCCGGCCGGCACATGAAGCGCGCGACCATGGAGCTGGGTGGCCATGCGCCGGTGATCGTGGCGGAGGATGCGGACATCCAACTGGCGGTGAAGGCCGCCGGCGGCGCCAAGTTCCGCAATGCCGGGCAGGTGTGCATTTCGCCCACGCGCTTCCTGGTCCACGAGAGCATTCGCCATGAGTTCGCATCGGCGCTGGTCAAGCATGCGCGCGGCCTGAAAGTCGGTGACGGAATGACGGGCGACACGCAGATGGGCCCGCTCGCCAACCCGCGCCGCGTGACGGCGATGGCGGAGTTCACGCAGGATGCGGTTCAGCGCGGCGCCAAGGTGGCGACGGGCGGCGAGCGCCTCGGCGAGGTGGGCAACTTCTGGGCGCCGACGGTGCTGATGGACGTGCCGCTGGAGGCCAGGATCTTCAACGACGAGCCGTTCGGCCCGATGGCCGCGATCCGCGGATTCAACACGCTGGACGAAGCGATTGCCGAGGCCAATCGCCTGCCGTACGGTCTGGCCGGCTACGCCTTCACGCGCTCGCTGAAGAACGCGCACCTGCTGGCGCAGCGCATGGAAGTGGGCATGCTGTGGATCAACCAGCCCGCCGCACCCTGGCCGGAAATGCCGTTCGGCGGCGTCAAGGACTCCGGCTACGGCTCCGAGGGCGGGCCGGAGGCGCTGGAGGCCTACCTTCACACGCGCGCCGTGTCGATCATGAACGTCTGAAACGGCCCGTCCGCATCACGCAGACGTAGACGCAGACGCTGACGACCGGACGTCAGTCCTGCCGCGCCCGCCGCCGCCGGTTGCTGTGGGCGTTGAGCACGGCGACCAGGGCTTCGGCTCCGATCGGCTTGGCAAGCTGCTCGTCGCAGCCCGAGAGCAGGCCGCGCACGCGGTCGCTCGGGCTCGCCGGAGCACCCACCAGCACGACGGCCGGCGCGCCGGCACCGCCCTGCTTGATGTGCCGGCACAGAACGAGGCCGTCCAGGCCGCTCATCTTCACGTCGGCGAAGACGAGGCGAAAGCGCTGCTCGTCCAGCCGCGCCAGCGCTTCGTCGGCGCTGGCCGCCTCGACCACGCGGCAACCCAGCCGTTCGAGCTGCACCGCGAGGAAGCGGCGGGCGATGTCGATGTCATCGACGACCAGCACGTCGAGCCTGAAGAGGGCGCCGGCGGCGACCGCCTTGCGCGAGGCGGTGGCGGCGGTGCGTGCAGGCGGAACGGGGTGCGTGACCGTCGGCCGGGCGGTCGCGGCTGGTGCCGTGGGCGGTCGCGTTGCCGTCGGTGCCGCGTGCGCTGCCGATGCCGCCGGTGCGGCGGGCGCGGGCTCCTTCGACCCATCCGCAGCGGGCCGCGCGGTGCGCGCTGCCAGCGCGTCGAGCGCGCTCGCCACGCGCCGCGGGTCGATCGGCCGCGGCAAGTGCGCCGCGGCGCCCTCGGGCGCCTTCGCGCCGACGTAGATGCTGCTGCCCTGTCGCTGCGCCAGCCGCACCGCCTCAACGGCCGCCGGCCGGTCGGCATCGACGACGCAGTACGCGCAGTCGGCCAGCGTGGCGCCCGGCTCGAAGGCCGGCTGGCGGGTGGTGCTCAGGCGGAAGTAGGACTGCAGCGCCTGGCGCTCGAAAGCGCTGAAGCCCTCCAGCGCCAGCCTCGGGTTCGCGCTCTCGGAGGGGGACTTCGGCAGGCGGTGCGGCATGCTTCGATGCTGTGCGCACGGCCGCCCGGCGTCAACGCTGCCGCATGCACGAAACGCACTAGCATCCGGACTTCCGCACAACACACCGGGGCGCGCATGAGCACGGTCTACGACTTCCAGGCGCAGACGATCGACGGCAAGGCGGTGTCCTTGTCGGACTACCGCGGCCGGGTGCTGCTGATCGTCAACACCGCCAGCGCCTGCGGCTTCACGCCGCAGTTCGGCGGGCTCGAGGCGCTGTGGAAGGACTACGGCGACAAGGGGCTCACCGTGCTCGGCTTTCCGAGCAACGAGTTCGGCGGGCAGGACCCGGGCAGCAACGACGAGATCGCGAGTTTTTGCCAGGTGAACTACGGCGTGAGCTTTCCGATGATGGCCAAGGTGGAGGTCAATGGCGCCGGCGCGCATCCGCTGTACCGCTGGCTTTCGCAGGAGGCCAAGGGCTTGCTCGGCACGCGGGCGATCAAGTGGAACTTCACCAAGTTCCTGGTCGACCGCGACGGCCGCGTGCTCGGGCGCTACGGTCCGAACGACAAGCCCGAATCGCTCAGGAAGGACATCGAGGCCGCCCTTGGCTGAGGCTTCAGGGCGCAATACAGGAAACAGAAGGACTTTCATGTTCGAGCACATCGAGCCCTACCCGGGCGACCCGATCCTGAGCCTGTTCGATGATTTTCAGAAGGACCCGCGTGCGCACAAGGTCAACCTGAGCATCGGCATCTACTTCGACGACGCCGGGCGCCTGCCCGTGCTGGCGTCGGTGCGTGCCGCCGAGGCCCGGCTGCTCGACGCGGGCGGCGCCAAGGCCTACCTGCCGATGGAGGGCGACGCCGGTTTCCGCAGTGCGGTGCAGGCGCAGATCTTCGGCGCGCAGCACGAGGCCGTGACCACCGGGCGCATCGCCACGATCCAGTCGGTGGGCTCGAGCGGCGGCTTGAAGGTCGGCGCCGATTTCATCGCGCGTTTCTTTCCCGAAAGCCAGGTGTGGGTGAGCGATCCGACCTGGGACAACCACCGCGCCATGTTCGAAGGCGCGGGCCTCACGGTGAACACCTACCCGTACTACGACGCGGGCGATGCGCGGGCGACTCCGCCCCGCCCGCCGGGCGGCCTGAAGTTCGATGCCATGCTGGCGGCGCTGCGCTCGCTGCCCGCGCGCAGCGTCGTGCTGCTGCACGCCTGCTGCCACAACCCCACCGGCGTGGACCTCACGCCAGCGCAATGGGATGCACTGATCCCGGTGCTGCGCGAGCGCGAGCTGCTGCCCTACCTCGACCTCGCCTACCAGGGCTTCGGCGACGGCCTCGAGGCCGACGCACGGGCCGCGCGCGCGCTGGCTTCGGCGGGCGTGTCCTTCTTCATCGCCAACTCGTTTTCCAAGAGCATGAGCGTCTACGGCGAGCGCTGCGGCGCGCTCAGCGTCGTGTGCCCCGATGCGGCGCAGGCCGACCGGGTGCTCGGCCAGCTCAAGTCCACCGTGCGGCGCAACTATTCCAGCCCGCCGATCCATGGCGGCCGGCTCGTCGCCACCGTGCTCGGCGATCCGGCGCTGCGCGCGCAGTGGGAGGGCGAGCTGTCCGCCATGCGCGAGCGCATCCTCGCCATGCGCCGGGCCCTGCACGACGCGCTCGCGGCCAGCCTGCCCGGGCGCGATTTCGGCTACCTGCTGAGCCAGCGGGGCATGTTCAGCTACACCGGCCTGAGCCCGCAGCAGGTGGACCGGCTGCGCGAGCGCCACGCGGTGTACCTGGTGCGCTCGGGGCGCATGTGCGTGGCCGGTCTCAACCGCGGCAACGTGCAGGCGACGGCCGAGGCGATGGCCGCCGTGCTGTCCGACTGAACCCTTTCAGGAGACACCGATGAGCGACGACAACCCCAGCGCCCTGTCCCACGTTTCGCTCGGCAGCAACCGCCTCGACGCCGCACTGGCTTTCTACGACGCGGTGCTCGCTGCGCTGGGACTGCGGCGGCTGCTCGAGCATGCCGGCGCCGTGGCCTACGGCAAGGTCTATCCGGAGTTCTGGGTTCAGGCGCCGATCGACGGCCGGCCGGCCACCGTGGGCAACGGCTCGCACGTCGGCTTTCTGGCCGCCGACCGGGCGCAGGTCGATGCGTTCTGGCGGGCGGCCCTGGCCGCAGGCGCGAAAGGCGAGGGCGAACCCGGGCCGCGCCCGCACTACGGCGAGCCCTACTATGGCTGCTTCGTGCGCGACCTCGACGGGCACAAGATCGAAGCCTCGTGCTGGGACGAATCGATGGCGGGAGAGGCGAAGGGCTGAGAGCCCGGTCAAACCCAGGGCTGCGCCAGGCCCTCCCGCTCGAACACCTGCTGCACCGCCGGCCGTGCGAGCATCCGCTGCAGGTACGGCCCCAGGTGCGGCAGGGCGCGCGCCGGCCGCGCGAAGTGGCGGGTCCAGCGGCACAGCATCAGTGCATACGCATCGACGGCGCTGTGGTCCGCGCCGAGCAGCCAGGGTCCGCCGTGGCCTGCCAGCTCGGCCTCCAGCAGTTCGAGCAGCGGGCCGACGTTCGCCTCGGCGCGCTGCTTCACTTCCTCGGCCCCCGCCGCGTTGCCGGGCGCCACCCAGCGCTCGGGATAGAAGTAGGCCATGAGCGTGGCCTGCAGCGTGTTGGTCAGCCACATGAGCCACTTGTAGAACTGCGCGCGCTCGGGCGTCGCCAGCGGCGGCGCGAGGCCTGCGGCCGGGTGCATGTCGGCCAGGTGCAGGCAGATGGCGGCACTCTCGTAGAGCACCAGCCCGCCATCGACGAGCACCGGCACGCGGCCGTTCGGATTGAGTTTCAGATGAGCCGGCGAGCGCTGCTCCTGCCGGGTGGTGTCCACCGGCCGCAGCACGAAGGGCACGCCGGTCTCGACGAGCAGGATGTGGGGCGCCATCGCGGCGGTGCTGGGGGTGTGGTGCAGTTCGATCATCGGGCAGCCTCGGGTGAACAGGAGGGTCGGGCCAGCGCGTTGCGCGAAGCCAGCGTGTTGAGCGCCAGCCCCGCGATCACCAGCGCCGTGGCGCCGAGCTTCCAGGCCGGCATGGCCTCGCCGAGCAGCAGTGCCGACGCCGCCATGCCGAACACCGGGACCATGAGCGCGGCAGGGGTCACGGTGGCCGCGGGGTGCCGGCTCAGCAGCCAGTTCCACACCCCGTAGCCGAACAGCGTGTTGCCCAGCGACTGCCAGGCGACCGCGGCCCAGGCGCGCGGGCCGGCATCGGTCACGCTTTCCACGATGAGCTGCGGCCCCTCGATCAGCAGGCTCAGCACCGCCAGCACGGGCGCAGCGAACACGCTGCTCCAGACCATGAAGCCCAGCATGTCGACCCGCCCGGCCGACTTGGCCACCATGTTGGCGCCGGCCCAGCACATCGCGGCGCCCAGCACCAGAACGAGCCCGAGCAGGGTGACGGAATCGCGCTCGATGTGGCGGCCGATCAGCGCCATGCCGGTCGCCGCCAGCGCGAGGGCCGCGGCCTGCATCACACGCGGGCGTTCGCCGTCGATCGCCATGGCCAGGCCGATCGTGAAGAACACCTGCGTCTGGATGATCAGCGAGGCCAGGCCCGCCGAAACGTCGGCGCGCAGGGCCACCACCATCAGGCCGAACAGCCCCACGCCGTGCAGCATGCCGAAGGCGGCGAGCTTGTGCCACGCCACGGCGGGCCGCCTGACGAACAGCAGGAAGGGAAAGGCCGCGAACGCGAAGCGCAGCGTGGTGAACAGCAGCGGCGGCAGCTCGGCCAGGCCCCACTTGATGACGACGAAGTTGGTGCCCCAGATCGCCACCACGGCGAGGGCGAGCAGCAGGTGCGAAGCGGGCATCGGGGCAGTGTAGGGGGCGCCTGCGAAGGGCGAGGCGCCGCGCTGCGCGCCGAGCGAGCGCCCGCCGACCCGGCCGCGCCGCGCAGGCGAGCAAGCGGCTGCCGTCAGGCCGCCGTCGTCTGCCGCACCGCGCGCTCCCATCGCGCCATCAGTTCCCCGGCTCGCTCGCGCGACATGGTCGGCAGGAAGCGCCGCTCGGCCTGCCACTGCGCCGCCAGCTCGTCGAGCCCCTTGTAGACGCCGCAGGCCAGGCCGGCAAGGTAGGCGGCGCCGAGCGCCGTGGTCTCGATGACCTTGGGCCGCACGACGGCGATGCCCAGCAGGTCGGCCTGGAACTGCATCAGCAGGTCGTTGACGCAGGCACCCCCGTCCACCCGCAGCTCGCTGACCGGCTGGCTGCCTTCGGCCACCGCGTCGCGGCTCATCGCCTCGAGCAGCGCCGCGCTCTGGAAGGCGATGCTCTCCAGCGCCGCGCGGGCGATGTGGGCCACCGTGGTGCCGCGCGTGAGTCCCACGATCGCGCCGGTGGCCTGCGGTTGCCAGTAGGGCGCGCCCAGGCCGGTGAAGGCCGGCACGAAGACCACGCCGCCTGCATCGGGCACGCTCTCGGCGAGCGACTGCACCTCGCCGCTGCCCTTGATGGCGTGCAGGCCGTCGCGCAGCCACTGCACCACGGCGCCGGCGATGAAGACGCTGCCCTCCAGCGCGTACTCGGTGCGCGGGCCGGTCTGCGCGGCGCTGGTGGTGATGAGGCCGTTGGCCGAGGTCTGGAATTGGCTGCCGGTGTGCATGAGCATGAAGCAGCCGGTGCCATACGTGTTCTTCGCCAGCCCGGCGCGAAAGCAGGCCTGGCCGAACAGGGCGCTCTGCTGGTCGCCGGCGACGCCGCCGATGGCGACCGGCGCACCGAGCAGCCCCGCCTCGCTGTGCGCATAGACATGGCTCGACGGCAGCACCTGCGGCAGCAGCTCGCGGGGAATGTCGAGCAGGGCCAGCAGCTCGTCGTCCCACTGGTTCGTGTGCACGTTCAGCAGCATGGTGCGCGCGGCGTTGGTCACGTCGGTGGCGTGCAGCCTGCCCGCGGTGAGCTGCCACAGCAGCCAGCTGTCGACCGTGCCGAAGGCCAGCTCGCCGCGCCGCGCCGCCGCACGCGCGCCGGGCACCGCGTCGAGCATCCACTTGAGCTTGGTGCCGGAGAAATAGGCGTCGATGATGAGCCCGGTGCGTTCGCGCACCAGCGGCTCGGCGCCGGCCTCGCGCAGGGCCGCGCAGGTGGGTTCGGCGCGGCGGTCCTGCCAGACGATGGCGTTGTGGATGGGCTCGCCGGTGCGTCGGTTCCATACCAGCGTGGTCTCGCGCTGGTTGGTGATGCCGAGCGCCGCGAGCTGCGTGGCCTCGAGGCCGGCCCTGGCGAGCACCTCGCGCGCGGTGGCGAGCTGGCTGCTCCAGATCTCCTTCGGGTCGTGCTCGACCCAGCCCGGCCTCGGGTAGATCTGGCGGAATTCCCGCTGCGCGGTGGCGACGATGCGCCCGCCGGCGTCGAACACGATGCTGCGCGAGCTGGAGGTGCCCTGGTCGAGGGCGAGCAGGTAGGTCATGGCGATCGCTTCAAGCGGCAGTCGGCTCATCCTCGCCGCTGACCGCGCCGCTGACAAGCGCCCCGCCGTCGCCCACGCTCAGCTCCACACCGGCTTCGGCCAGCAGACGCGGGAACGGCTCGGGCGGCGGCGCGTCGGTGAACAGCCGGTCGAGCTGGTCGAGCCGCGCCAGCTCCACCATCGCGGGGCGGTTGAACTTGCTGTGGTCGGCGGCGAGCCACACTTCGCGGGCCTGCCGCACGATCGCGCGCGCCACCTTCACTTCGCTGAAGTCGTAGTCGCGCAGGGTGCCGTCGGCCTCGATGCCCGAGATGCCGATCACGGCGATGTCGACCCTGAACTGCGCGATGAAATCGACCGTCGCCTCGCCCACGATGCCGCGGTCGCGCGGACGCACCACGCCGCCGGCGACGATCACCTCGCACTGCGGGTTGTCGCTCAGGATGGCCGCCACGTTCAGGTTGTTGGTGATGACGCGCAGCCCGCGGTGGTGCAGCAGCTCGCGCGCGATCGCCTCGGTGGTGGTGCCGATGTTGAGGATCAGCGAGCAGCCTTCGGGCACCTGCTGCGCCACCGCCCGCGCGATGCGCGCCTTGCCTTCGGCCTGCAGCGCCTGGCGCTGTCGGTAGGCGATGTTCTCGGTGGTCGAGCCCGGCAGGCGCACGCCGCCGTGAAAACGCGCCAGCAGGCCGGCCTCGGCGAGCCGCGCCACGTCGCGCCGCACGGTCTGCAGGGTCACGCCGAACTGCTGCGCCAGCGCCTCCACCGAGACGGCGCCGCGGGCGCGCACCTCGTCGAGCAGGCGGGCTTGGCGGGGGTTGGGCGTCATGAGCTGCGAGCCTAAACGAACGAAAACGAAAGCTGATTTGGGTAAACACCTGTGCGATATTGCTCGCTTTGCTTTACAAACGCTCTTTCGACCTTGTTGCCCCGGCCCCCGGAAAACGTTCAGTGATCCCCGATGCATCCGCCCTTGCCCCCGCCGCTGCGCCTGCCTCGGCGCCGCGGGGCGCGCCTGCCGCTTCGCTGCACTGCGACGTGCTGGTGGTCGGCGGCGGCATCAACGGCGCAGGCATCGCACGCGATCTCGCCGGCCGCGGCTGGCGGGTGCTGCTGTGCGAGCGCGACGATCTGGCCGGGCACACCTCCTCCTCGTCCACCAAACTGATCCACGGCGGCCTGCGCTACCTGGAGTACTACGAGTTCTCGCTGGTGCGCAAGGCGCTGCAGGAGCGCGAGGTGCTGCTGCGCAGCGCGCCGCACATCATGTGGCCCCTGCGATTCGTGATGCCGCACGACGCGGCCATGCGGCCGGCCTGGATGGTGCGCGCCGGACTGCTGCTGTACGACCACCTGGCACGGCGCGAGGTGCTGCCGGCTTCTCGGGGCATCGACCTGCGCTCGCACCCGGCCGGCGCGCCGCTCAAGCGCGAGTTCACGCGCGGCTTCGTTTACAGCGACGGCTGGGTCGATGACGCGCGGCTGGTGGTGCTCAACGCGATCGACGCCGCCGCCCGCGGTGCGACGGTGCTGACCCGCACGGGCTGCACGGCCGCACAGCGCAGCGCCTCGGGCTGGACCGCCACCTTGCTTACGGCCGACGGCGCGAGCAGCCTGGTCCAGGCCCGCGCGCTGGTCAACGCCGCAGGCCCCTGGGCCGAAAGCTTCCTGCGTGGCGTGGCGAAGCCGGCCGCCGGCGAGGCGCTGGCCACGCGCAGCCTGCGGCTGGTCAAGGGCAGCCACATCGTCGTGCCGCGCTGCTTCGAGCACGACCACGCCTACATCTTCCAGAACCCCGACAAGCGCATCATCTTCGCCATCCCCTACGAGCGCGAGTTCACGCTCATCGGCACCACCGACGTCGAGATCGCGCACGACGATCCGGGTGCGGCGCACATCGACGCGGTGGAGACCGCCTACCTGTGCGAGCAGGCGAGCCGCTACTTCAGCGCGCCGGTTCGCCCGGCCGACGTGGTGTGGAGCTATTGCGGCGTGCGCCCGCTGCTCGACGACGCCTCGGGCGATCCGAGCGCCGTGACGCGCGATTACCTGCTCGAGCCCGATCACGTCGCAGGCACGGCGGCGCCGCTGCTCACGGTCTGGGGCGGCAAGATCACCACCTTTCGCAAGCTCGCCGAGGACGCCGCCGACGAGATCGGCCGCATGCTCGGCGAGCCACGCCGCGCGTGGACCGAGGGCGCCTTTCTGCCCGGAGGCGACTTGTCGGGCTGGATCGGCGCGCCACGCCGGCCCGACACCGATTTCGAGCGCTTCGTGGCCGAGCTGCGCCGGCGCATGGGCTGGCTGCCGGGCCCGCTGGCGCGCCGCCTCGCGCGTGCCTATGGCAGCCGCGTGGACCATGTTCTCGGCGACGCCGGCTCCCTCGCCGGCCTGGGCGCCGAGGTCGCTCCGGGGCTGCACGAGGCCGAGCTCGACTACCTGCAGCGCGAGGAGTGGGCCGGCGCGGCCGACGACGTGCTGTGGCGCCGCTCCAAGCTCGGCCTGCACTACACGCCCGCCGAGCGCGGCCGTGTCGCCGACTGGATGGCGCGGCGCGACGCGCGCTCGGCGCACGCAGGGCCGGCGGCACAGGCGGCACGGTCACAGGCGCCGACGTCTGCGTCGGCGCCGCCTCGCACCGGAGTGGCGTGATGCAGCTCGCGCTCGAACAGATCAGCCAGAAGGTCGGTGCCGTGCAGCACCTGTACCCGCTCGACCTGGCGCTGCGGCCCGGCGTGGTGACCGTGCTGCTCGGCGCCACGCAGGCCGGCAAGACCTCGCTCATGCGCCTGATGGCCGGGCTCGACAAGCCGACGCACGGCCGCATCACGGTCGATGGCGCGGACGTGACCGGCGTGTCGGTGCGCGGGCGCAATGTCGCGATGGTCTACCAGCAGTTCATCAACTACCCGTCGCTGAGCGTGGCCGAGAACATCGCCTCGCCGCTCAAGCTGCGCGGCGGCCTGGACCGCGCCGCCATCGCGCAGCGCGTGCGCGCGCTGGCCGAGCGGCTGCACATCGACCCGTTCCTCGAGCGCCTGCCGGCCGAGCTCTCGGGCGGGCAACAGCAGCGCGTGGCGCTGGCGCGCGCGCTGGCCAAGAACGCGCCGCTCATGCTGCTCGACGAGCCGCTGGTCAACCTGGACTACAAGCTGCGCGAGGAACTGCGCGAGGAGCTCACGCAACTGTTCGCCGCCGGCGACTCGACCGTGGTGTACGCCACCACCGAGCCGGGCGAGGCGCTGCTGCTCGGTGGCTGGACCGCGGTGATGGACGCGGGCGAACTGCTGCAGTACGGGCCGACGGCCGAACTCTTCCACAAGCCGAAGTCCTTGCGCGTCGCGCGCGCGTTCAGCGACCCGCCGATGAACCTGCTCGCCGCCGAGCCGGCGATGCTGGGCGTGGACCTGCGCGCCGCGAACGGCGCCCGCCCGGACGGCCCGCCCGTGCACGTGCCGCTGCCCACGGCGGTCGGCGGCCTGCTGACGGGCCGGCTCACGATCGGTGTGCGGGCCGCGGCCCTGCGCGTGCAGGAGCGCCCCGGCGACGTGGCCTTGCCGGGCAGCGTCGAGCTGGCCGAGATTTCCGGCTCCGACACCTTCGTGCATGCCGCCACGAAGGTCGGCGAAGTGGTCGCGCAGTTGCCCGGCGTGCACGAACTCGACCTGGGCGCGCCGATCACCTTCCACCTGAGCCCCGAGCAGGTTTACGTGTTCGGCGCCGACGACGGCCTGCTGCTCGCACCGCCTCGCACGCACGCAAGGGCGTACTGACATGGCCCGCATCGACCTCGATCTGGCGCACGCCTATCGGCCGCACCCCAAGGCCGACAGCGACTATGCGCTGCTGCCCCTGAAGATGAGATTCGAGGACGGCGGCGCCTATGCCTTGCTCGGCCCTTCGGGCTGCGGCAAGACGACCCTGCTCAACATCGTGTCGGGTCTCGTCGCGCCTTCGCAGGGCGGCGTGAAGTTCGACGGCCGCGACGTCACCCGCGAGAGCCCGCAACAGCGCAACATCGCCCAGGTGTTCCAGTTTCCGGTCATCTACGACACGATGACCGTGGCCGAGAACCTGGCCTTTCCTCTGCGCAACCGCAAGCTGCCCGCGGCGCAGATCGAGCAGCGCGTCGGGCAGATCGCCGAGATGCTGGAATTGAGCGGCCAGCTCGACCAGCGCGCGGCCGGCCTGACGGCCGATGCCAAGCAGAAGATCTCGCTCGGCCGCGGGCTGGTGCGCTCGGACGTCTCGGCCGTGCTGTTCGACGAGCCGCTGACCGTGATCGATCCGCACCTCAAGTGGCAGTTGCGCCGCAAGCTCAAGCAGATTCACCACGAGCTGAAGCTGACGCTCGTGTACGTGACGCACGACCAGGTCGAGGCGCTGACCTTCGCCGACCAGGTGGTGGTCATGACGCGAGGGCGCGCGGTGCAGGTCGGCAGCGCGGGCGATCTGTTCGAGCGGCCGGCGCACACCTTCGTGGGCCACTTCATCGGCTCGCCGGGCATGAACTTCCTGCCGGCGCGTGCCGAGGCCGGCGTCATCGAAATCGCGGGGCGGTGCTTGCCGGCGCCGCGGGCGCTTGCCGATGGCGAGGTGAAGCTGGGCGTGCGGCCGGAGTACGTCTCGCTGGCCGCGGCCGAGGCGCCGGGTGCGCTGCCGGTGGCTGTCACCCAGGCGCTCGACATCGGCACACACGTGCTGCTGACCGGGCGCATCGGCGAGCACTCGATCAAGGCGCGGCTCGCGCCCGATGTGGCGGTGCCGGCCGTTGGCGGCACTGCGTGGCTGCAGGTGATGGGGGAGCACACCTGCTTCTATCGGAACGAGGAGCTGTTGACATGAGATCGGCGCTCTGCGTTGCCCTCACCCCAGCCCTCTCCCAGAGGGAGAGGGGGCAATACGTGCGAGCGAGATGGCTGAACAGCTTCGGCGAAAGCGAGCCGCTTGACTCCCTCTCCCTCTGGGAGAGGGTTGGGGTGAGGGCCGCGGCCTATGCAAATCCCAACCTCCTCACCGGAGCCCACCCATGAAACCCGTCAACCAGAAGGCCTGGTGGCTCGTGCTGCCCGTGCTCATCTGCGTCGCCTTCTCCGCCATCCTGCCGCTCATGACGGTGGTGAACTACTCGGTGCAGGACATCATCTCGCCCGAGCGGCGCGTGTTCGTCGGCACCGAGTGGTTCGTCGACGTGATGCGCGACGAGGAGCTGCACGAGGCGCTGCTGCGCCAGCTGGGCTTTTCCCTGGCGGTGCTGGCGGTGGAGATTCCGCTCGGCATCCTGCTCGCGCTGTCGATGCCGGCCACGGGCTGGAAGGCATCGGCCGTGCTGGTGATCGTCGCGCTGTCGCTGCTCATTCCGTGGAACGTCGTCGGCACCATCTGGCAGATCTACGGCCGCGCCGACATCGGCCTGCTCGGCGCCGCCCTGCAGCAGCTCGGCTTCAACTACAGCTACACCGGCAACGCCACCCATGCCTGGATCACGGTGCTGGTGATGGACGTGTGGCACTGGACGCCGCTGGTCGCGCTGCTTTGCTACGCCGGCCTGCGCGCGATCCCCGACGCCTATTACCAGGCCGCGCGCATCGACGGCGCGAGCAAGTGGGCGGTGTTCCGCTACATCCAGCTGCCCAAGCTCAGAGGCGTGCTGATGATCGCCGTGCTGCTGCGCTTCATGGACAGCTTCATGATCTACACCGAGCCCTTCGTGCTCACCGGCGGCGGGCCGGGCAACGCGACCACCTTCCTCAGCCAGTTCCTGACGCAAAAGGCCGTCGGCCAGTTCGATCTCGGCCCGGCGGCGGCCTTCTCGCTCATCTACTTCCTCATCATCCTGCTGCTGTGCTTCATCCTCTACAACTGGATGCAGCGGGTGGGTACCGTGGACAAGGGGGCGATCGAATGAACCCGACGGGCGCGTTTCAGAAACGCACGATCTTCCTGATCGTCTACCTGCTCTTCGCCGTGCTGCCCATCTACTGGATGGTCAACATGAGCTTCAAGAGCAACCAGGAGATCCTGTCGAGCTTCTCGCTGTGGCCGCAGGACTTCACCTGGGCCAACTACCGCACCATCTTCACTGATGCGTCGTGGTACTCGGGCTACATCAACTCGCTGATCTACGTGGCGATCAACATGGTGATCTCGGTCTCCGTAGCGCTGCCGGCGGCCTACGCCTTCTCGCGCTACCGTTTCCTCGGCGACAAGCACGTCTTCTTCTGGCTGCTCACCAACCGCATGACGCCGCCGGCGGTGTTCCTGCTGCCCTTCTTCCAGCTCTACTCCACGCTCGGCCTGATGGACACGCACTGGGCCGTGGCGCTGGCGCACCTGGTGTTCAACGTGCCGCTGGCGGTGTGGATCCTGGAAGGCTTCATGAGCGGCGTGCCGCGCGAGATCGACGAGACGGCCTACATCGACGGCTATTCCTTCCCGCGCTTCTTTCTCACCATCTTCATCCCGCTCATCAAGTCGGGCGTGGGTGTGGCGGCCTTCTTCTGCTTCATGTTCAGCTGGGTCGAACTGCTGCTCGCGCGTACCTTGACCAGCGTGAACGCCAAGCCCATCGTCGCGACGATGACGCGCACCGTGAGCGCCTCGGGGATGGACTGGGCCGTGCTCGCCGCGGCCGGCACGCTGACCATCGTGCCGGGCGCGATCGTGATCTGGTTCGTGCGGCACTACATCGCCAAGGGCTTCGCCATGGGCAGGGTATGAGCGAAGCGAACCATTCACTCCCTCCCTCGCTGGGGGAGGGCCGGGGTGGGGGCCTGCGGCCGCGGCGACCTGCCGACGCCGCGGCCCTTACCTCAACCCTCTCCCAGAGGGAGAGGGAGCAAGACAACCCCCTCCCGCAGGGAGAGGGAGCAAGACAGGAGGTACTCGAATGTTCAACTGGATGGCCTGGACCCTCCCCGTTGCGGTGTTCTTCACCTGCATCGTGCTCATGCTCGCCGGCATGACCTTCTGGGAGCTCAAGTCGCCGACCGTGGAGCGCAAGGGCTTCCTGCCGATCGCCACCACGCGCGGCGACCGGCTCTTCATCGGCCTGCTGAGCGCGGCCTACATCAACCTCGCCTTCCTCGCCCTGTCGGGCCGCCTGATGGAGTGGCTCTCGCTGGAGGGCGAGCCGAGCGTGTGGTTCGGCTTCGTGCTGTCGATGGCGGCGCTGGCGCTGATCATGAGAAAGGGCTGAACAGATTCACCGGAGATGCGGCCCACCCACTCCCCCGGGGCCGATGCATCTGAATGCACAGCGGGGGAGCGAACAATGAGGAGACCGAAATGCAGCTCAAGTACACCGTGATGGCCGCCGCGGCCGCGCTGGTCCTGACGGCCTGCGGCAAGAAGGAAGAGGAGGTGCCCGTTCCTCCGGCCAGCACGCAGGCCCCCGCAGCCCAGCCGTCGGGAACGCCTGCGACGCCGGCCGCACCGGCGGCAGCAACGGCCGACGCCGCACAGCGCTGGATCAACGACGAGTTCCAGCCCTCCACGCTGAGCAAGGACGAGCAGGCCGCCGAGATGAAGTGGTTCGCCGAGGCGGCGGCCAAGCTCAAGGCTTTGGGCGTCAATGAGATCTCGGTGGTCTCCGAGACCATCACCACGCACGAGTACGAGTCGAAGACGCTGGCCAAGGCCTTCGGCGAGATCACCGGCATCACCGTCAAGCACGACCTCATCCAGGAAGGCGACGTGGTCGAAAAACTCCAGACCTCGATGCAGTCGGGCAAGAGCATCTACGACGGCTGGATCAGCGACTCCGACCTCATCGGCACGCACTACCGCTACGGCAAGATCCTCAATCTCACCGACTACATGGCCGGCGCCGGCAAGGCCTACACGAACCCCGGCCTGGACATCAAGGATTTCATCGGCACCAGCTTCACCACGGCGCCCGACGGCAAGCTCTACCAGTTGCCCGACCAGCAGTTCGCCAACCTGTACTGGTTCCGCGCCGACCTGTTCGCGCGCAAGGACCTGCAGGACCAGTTCAAGGCCAAGTACGGCTACGACCTCGGCGTGCCGCTGAACTGGAGCGCGTACGAGGACATCGCCGCCTTCTTCAGCAAGGACGTGAAGGAGATCGACGGCAAGCCGATCTACGGCCACATGGACTACGGCAAGAAGGACCCCTCGCTCGGCTGGCGCTTCACCGACGCATGGCTGTCGATGGCCGGCACGGCCGACGTCGGCATCCCGAACGGCATGCCGGTCGACGAATGGGGCATCCGCGTGGGCGACGACAAGTGCACGCCGGTCGGGGCCTCGGTGGCGCGCGGCGGCGCGACCAACTCGCCGGCCGCCGTCTATGCGCTGACGAAATACGTGGACTGGATGAAGCAGTACGCGCCCAAGGAAGCCACCGGCATGACCTTCGGCGAGGCCGGCCCGGTGCCCGCCCAGGGCCAGATCGCGCAGCAGATCTTCTGGTACACGGCCTTCACGGCGGACATGGTCAAGCCCGGCCTGCCGGTGGTCAACGAGGACGGCACACCGAAGTGGCGCATGGCCCCCGGCCCCAACGGCCCGTACTGGAAGGAGGGCATGCAGAACGGCTACCAGGACGTCGGCTCGTGGACCTTCTTCGCCGACCACGACGCGAACCGCACGGCCGCGGCCTGGCTGTACGCGCAGTTCATCACCAGCAAGACGGCTTCGCTCAAGAAGACCATCGTCGGCCTCACGCCCATCCGAGAAAGCGACATCCAGAGCCAGGCGATGACCGACATGGCGCCCAAGCTCGGCGGGCTGGTGGAGTTCTACCGCAGCCCGGCGCGCGTGGCGTGGACGCCGACCGGCACCAACGTCCCCGACTACCCCAAGCTCGCGCAGCTCTGGTGGAAGAACGTGGCGCAGGCGGTCACCGGCGAGAAGACGCCGCAGGGCGCGATGGACACGCTCGCCAATGAAATGGACGACGTGATGGCCCGCCTGGAGCGCGCCGGCATGGCCAAGTGCCCGCCCAAGCTCAACCCCAAGGGAGACCCGGCCAAGTACCTCAGCGACAAGGGCGCGCCGTGGAAGAAGCTGGCCAACGAGAAGCCCAAGGGCGAGACCATCGCGTACGAGAAGCTGCTGGGCGCGTGGAAGGAAGGGCGCGTTCGCTGAGTGGCGCGGCGGTTTCGCTCCCTCTCCCACTCGTGGGAGAGGGAGCAACACCAGAACGATCGAATCAGTCCGCCAGCGCCTCGTCGAGCACTTCGACCCAGTGCCGCACCGGCACGCCGGTGCCGCTTTGCAGATGCTGTATGCAGCCGATGTTGGCCGACACGATCGCCTCGGCGCGAAGGGGCGCGAGCGCGGCGAGCTTGCGGTCGCGCAACTGGTAAGCCAGCTTGGGCTGCAGCACCGAGTAGGTCCCCGCCGAGCCGCAGCACAAGTGGCTTTCGCTCGGCGCCAACGCGAGATCGAAGCCGAGTTCGCGCAGGCCGCCTTCGACGCCGCCGCGCAACTGCTGCCCGTGCTGCAAGGTGCATGGCGGGTGATAGGCGAGCTTCGGCGCCTTGCCGCGCAGTTTCGGCTTGAGCTGCGGCACCAGGTCGGGCAGCAGTTCGCTCAGGTCGCGCGTCAGTGCGCCGATCTTCGCCGCGCGCTCGGCATAGGCCGGGTCGTGACGCAGGTGATGGCCGTAGTCCTTGACGGTCACGCCGCAGCCCGACGCGTTCATCACGATCGCCTCGACCTTGCCCTGGCCCGTGAGGCCCTCGACCAGCGGCCACCAGGCGTCGATGTTGCGGCGCATGTCGTCGAGGCCGCCCTCGTGGTCGCTCAGGTGCGCGCGGATCGCTCCGCAGCAGCCGGCGCCGTCGGCCACCAGGGTCTGGATGCCGGCGGCGTCGAGCACGCGTGCGGTGGCGCTGTTGATGTTGGGCGCCATCGAGGGCTGCACGCAGCCGAGCAGCATGAGCATCTTGCGTGCATGCGTGCGCGTCGGCCACTGGTGGGCGCTCGCCGGCGCCTTGGGCGGCACCTTGGCCTTGAGGGCGGCCGGCACGAAGGGACGGAACAACTGGCCGAGCTTCATGGCCGGCGCGAACAGCGGCGAGGTCAGGCCCTCCTTGAGCGCCATGCGCGCCGCGCGATCGGCTGGCGGACGCTCGACCTTGGCATCGACGATGCGCCGGCCGATGTCGGCCAGTGCGCCGTACTGCACCCCGGACGGACAGGTCGATTCGCAGTTGCGGCAGGTCAGGCAGCGATCGAGGTGGAGCTGCGTCTTGCGCGTCGGCTGCTCGCCCTCGAGCACCTGCTTGATCAGGTAGATGCGTCCGCGCGGGCCGTCGAGCTCGTCGCCCAGCAACTGGTAGGTCGGGCAGGTGGCGGTGCAAAAGCCGCAGTGCACGCACTTGCGAAGAATGGCTTCGGCTTCGGCGCCATCGGCAGTGCCCTTGAACTCGGGAGCGAGATTCGTTTGCATGAAGGAGATTCAGGAGACCGCCAACGCGGCCTCGGAGGGTTGTTCGGTGCCGGCAAGGCAAGGCAGCACGTGCGCCATGGCGCGCACGACGTAGTGCTCTTTCTCTCCCACGGGCGCCACGTAGTGCAGCGCACTGCGCGCGGCTTCGACGCCGGCCAGCCGCGCGATGATCCATGCGGCCAGGTACTGCGAGGCCAGGCACCCGCCCGCGGTGGCGACATTGCCGCGAGCGAAGAAGGGCTGGTTGAGCACGTCCACGCCGGCCTCCTGCACCCACGGTTTCGTGATGAGGTCCGTGCAGGCCGGCACGCCTTCGAGCACGCCGAGCCTGGCGAGCAGCAACGTGCCCGAGCATTGAGCGCCGATGAGCTGGCGCGACGGGTCGAGCCGCAGGCGCCCCAGCAGCGCGTCGTCGCGAACGATCTCGCGGGTGCGCATGCCGCTGCCCACGAGCACGGCATCGGCCGAGTTGGCGTCTTCGAGCGAGGCCTGCGCATGCACGACCACGCCGTTCATCGAGGTCACGGTCTCGCTCGGCGCGGCCAGCGACACGCGCCAGCCCGGCTCCTTGACGCGGTTGAGGATGCCCAGGGCAATGAGCGAATCCAGTTCGTTGTAGCCCTCGAAGGTCAGGATGGCGATGTGCATGGATGGCCTCGTGAAGATGGATGCGACCGCTCAGAGGTCGGGGTACAGCCTGCCGGGGTTGAACACGCCGGCCGGGTCGAACTCGCGCTTGAGTCCGCTGTGGATTCGCGCCAGCGGGGCCGGCAGCGGCGCGAACACGCCGGCCGACTTGTCGCCGCCGCGAAAAAGCGTCGCGTGACCACCGGCGCGCTGCGCCGCCTCGCGCACCGTTGCCGCTGCGGCGGCGCTGCACCACCAGCGCTGGGCGCCGCCCCACTCGATCAGCTGCTCGCCGGCCAGCTTGAGCGGCGCGGCGGTCTGGGGCACCGACAGTCGCCACAGCGCCGCGCCCGAGCCCGAGTCGATGGCTTGCCGGGCCCGGGCGAAGAACTCGTCGCCTTGGTCGCGCAGGCCTTCCCAGAACGGATCGGCCATGGCGTCGTCGATCCGCTCGCCCCCGAGGCTCAGGATGGCCGCATCGACGGCGGCGCGCGCGCCGCGCAGGCGCACGAGCAGCATGCCGTCCCACCACGCGCTCGCGTTGATCGGCAGCGGCTGGCCGCCCCAGGCGTTGAGCTGGCGCAGCGCGGCCGCTTCGGCCAGCTCGAAGCGCAAGGTCGCGGTGGCAGGCGCCAGCGGCAGCACCTTGAGCGACACCTCCAGGATCACGCCCAGCACGCCGAGCGAGCCGGCCAGCAGGCGCGAGATGTCGTAGCCGGCGACGTTCTTCATCACCTGCCCGCCGAAGCTCAGCACCTCGGCCCGGCCGTTCAGCAGCGTGGCGCCGAGCACGTAGTCGCGCACGCCGCCGCTGCTCGCCCGCGCCGGCCCGGCCAGCCCCGCCGCGACGAGGCCGCCCACCGTGCCTTTGCCCAGCGCGCTGCCGGCGAAGCGCGGCGGCTCGAAAGGCAGGCACTGGCCCTCCTCGGCGAGCGCGGATTCCAGCTCGTCGATCGGCGTGCCGGCGCGCGCGGTGACCACCAGCTCGGTCGGCTCGTAGCTGGAGACGCCCCTCAGCGCGCCCACGTCCAGCGGCTCGCCCGCGACCGGTCCGCCGTAGAAGGTCTTGGAGCCGTGGCCGCGGATGTCCAGCGCGGTGCCGGTCGCCTGCGCGGCGCGGACCTGCTCGACCAGAGCGTTGAGCGCGGCGTCCGGCCGCTCGGGCGCGGCTGGCGGGGGGCTTGCCGACGGGGCGGCGGCCACGAGCACGTCTTCGTTCGTCTTGTCCATCGGTTCTCTAGAAACGCGGCAGGTGCGGGAAGGGCAGCAAGCCCTTCCTGACATGCATCTTTCCGTACTCGGCGCAGCGGTTCAGCGTGGGAATGACCTTGCCAGGATTGAGCAGGCCCTGCGGATCGAAGGCGCGCTTGAGCCCGAACATCTGCTCGCGCTCGGCGGGCGTGAACTGCACGCACATGGAGCTGAGCTTTTCCACGCCCACGCCGTGCTCGCCGGTCACCGTGCCGCCGAGCATCACGCTGGTCTCCAGGATGTCGGCGCCGAAGAGCTCGGCGCGGTGCAGCTGGTCGGGGTCGTTGGCGTCGAAGAGGATCAGCGGGTGCAGGTTGCCGTCGCCGGCATGAAAGACGTTGCAGCAGCCGAGGCCGTACTTCTTCTCCATCTCGCCGATGCGCGTGAGGATCTCGGCGATCTTCTTGCGCGGGATGGTGGAGTCCATGCACATGTAGTCGGGGCTGATGCGCCCGCTGGCCGGAAAGGCGTTCATGCGCCCGCTCCAGAACTTGAGGCGCTCGGCCTCGCCCTGGCTGATGTCGAAGCGCGTCGCGCCGGCTTTCTCCATCACCGCGACCATGCGGCCGATCTCTTCCTCGACCTCCTCGGGCGTGCCGTCGCTCTCGCAGATGAGGATGGCGGCGGCCTCGAGGTCGTAGCCGGCGTGCACGAAGTCCTCGACCGCGGCGGTCATGGGCTTGTCCATCATTTCCAGGCCGGCCGGGATGATGCCGCCCGCGATGAGCGCGGCCACCGCGTCGCCGGCCTTGCGCACGTCGTCGAAGCTGGCGAGGATCGCCCGCGCAAGCTGCGGCTTGGGCACCAGCTTGACGGTCACTTCGAGCGTCACCGCGAGCATGCCCTCGGAGCCGATCACGGCCGAGAGCAGGTCCAGCCCCGGCGCGTCGAGCGCCTCGGAGCCGAACTCGACGGGATCGCCTTCCACGGTGAAGCCGCGAACGCGCAGCACGTTGTGCACCGTCAGGCCGTACTTCAGGCAGTGCATGCCGCCGGAGTTCTCGGCCACGTTGCCGCCGATGGTGCAGGCGATCTTGCTGCTCGGGTCCGGCGCGTAGTAGAGCCCGTGCGGCGAGGCCGCTTCGCTGATCGCGGCATTGCGCACGCCGGCCTGCACGACCGCCGTTCGCGAGACGGGATCGATCTTGACGATGTGGTTGAACTTGGCCAGCGACAAGGTCACGCCCAGCTCGTGCGGCAGCGCGCCGCCCGACAGACCCGTGCCCGCGCCGCGCGCCACCACCGGCACGCCCAGCCGGTGGCAGGCCTTCAACGTGGCCGCGACCTGCGTCTCGGTTTCCGGCAGCGCCACCACCAGCGGCTGTTGCCGGTAAGCGGTGAGGCCGTCGCAGTCGTAGGGGACCGTGTCTTCGGGCTGCCAGAGCAGCGCATGGGCGGGCAGCAAGGGCGCGAGCGCGGCCACGACCTCGGCCTGGCGGCGCGCGCGCGCTTCGCGCGTCGCGGCGGGCTGCAGCGTGGTGGACTCGAGGGGGGCGTTCATCGGAAGGTCTCCTGGCGAGGCGGCGTGCTGCGTGGGCGCAGGACGCGCGAACCTGAGCTTAAGCGCTGGATCGGCTGCACGACTCGCCTGTCGGGTTCGTAGGCTTTTGACCGAAACAGCCGCAATGGACTGCGCAAGGAGCTGATCGCTTTCCGAAAACGACTCATTCAATGCGGCCACTCGCCGATCGGCTGGCCCGGCCCGCGCGGCGGCCGGTTGGCGCCGGGGTGCGGCGGCAGCGTCGATCCCGGCCAGTGCGGCGGCGGGAGCGCCCCGGGCGGTGGCCGGGGGTAAGGCGGCCGAGCTACGGGCCCGTCAGGCCGCCGCGGCGGGTGCACGCCCGGCGGTCGCGGTCTGAACGGCGGCCCTGGCCGCCAGCCATGCGGCGGCCAGACGATCACCTGCCGGGGTTCGGCCTCGCGGGCCCGGACCGCGTCGCGCTCGGCCGCTGCGCGGGCCGCCTCCAGGCGCGCGAGGTCCATCTCGCGGTCGATCTCGCGCTCCTGCTCGAGCCGGCGCGCGATGCGCTCGCTGACGGCGGCGGATTCACGCTCGGCCGCGGCACGTCGCGCCGCCGCGAGCTGCGGGTCTTCGGGCTCGAACTGCCAGGTGCGCAGCGTGCGCGCCTCGCTCAGCGGGCGGTCGGTGAAGATCACCCGACCGTCGGGCAGGCGTTGCTGGACGATGTCGCGCCTGGGTGGCGGCGGCGTCGCGGCGCTCGCCGGCGCCGGTGGGGAAGGTGCAGGCCCTGCCGCCTGACCGAGGGGCACGGCGCCTGCAGCCGGCGGGTTCGGTGCAGGCGTTTGCGCCCGCGCGATCAGCGCGGCGCAAAGCAGCATCCAGGGCAGCAGGGCGCGCATCGTCGTCGGAGTGCCCGGGGGCCGACAGGTTCCGGCCCGGGTCTCAGGCCGGCGCGGTGAAAACCGTCAGCACGCCGGTGTAGCCGTAGAGCTGCCGGTGGCCGATCTCGCCGGCGGCGAAGAAGCCGACCAGCGGCACCGCCGGCTGCGCCGCCCCCGTGAGCGCGTGCTGCAGCAGCTGCAGTTCCGCCGAGGGTGCGCCGAAATGCAGCCCGCCGCGCCCCGTGCAGCTCACGTACACCGCGCCGACGATGCGGCGGCTTTCGTCGCCGGGTGCGGTGCCCGCCAAGGGCAGGTCCTCGGGCTCGAGCGCACTGCGGATCTCGGCCGCCACGCGCACCAGGTCGCGCCGCGCGGCTTCCACGTCGCGCCGGCAGAAAGCGAGTCGCTGCCCGGGCTCGGCAATGTCGCCGATGGCCACGCCGCGGCGTTGCGGATCGAGGCCGATGAGGTGGCGCACACGGGTTTCGGTGCCGAAGGCGCCGCGCCGGGGCGGGCTCGAGAACTCGGGGTTCTGCGCAAAGGCGGACGAGCCGGGAGGCAGCGCAGCGCCCGCCGGCGCGCCAGTGCGGTCCCCCGGCGATTCGCCCCGTCGCGCCGCGGCGTACGACCAGGGCCGCTGCGCGTGGTCGGCGTCGGCCCCAACGCCGAAGACGGCATGCGCACCGGCACCCGCCCCCGCCTCCGCGACCGGCCCGTCGCTCAACCCCACGAGGGTGCTGCGAAGCCGCGGCAGGGCGTCGCGCGGCGCGTGCTCGTCGACACCGAGATCGCGCAGCAGGCAGTCGAGCGCGGGCTCGCCGTCGAGCGCATAGACCACGTTGCGTTCGGCTTCGGTGATCAAGCGCGCGGCGCCGACCGGCTGGCAGCCTTGCGTGACCCGCGAGATCAAGCCGATCTGCGCCCCGAAGGCCACGCCGGACAGACCGCCCTCGAACACGCCGCTGTCGCCCTCGCCGGGCGGCCCGCCATCGGCGGCGACGAGCACGGTGCGATTGCGCGCCGAGCCGAGACCGCCGAACAGGTAGCCGCTGCCGACCCGCTCGCTCAACTCCGCGATCAGCTCCGCGAGATCGGGCGTGGCCGGGTCGGCATGAACCAGCGCCGTGCTCGCCGCGAAGCCGGCGCCGCCCGCCGCGGCCAACGGCCGGCGTCCCGAGAACACGCGGAACTGCTCGCGCGGCAAGCTGGCCAGCATCACCGCCAGCGCCGGTTCGTCGAAGTATTCGACATTGCCCGCGCAGATGCCCACACCCACTGCGCCGACCCAGGCCACGCCGGGATAGCGCTCGCGCAGCCCCGCCAGCAGCGCTTCGGCCGATTGCGCATGGTGGTCGGTGAAGTAGCACCAGCCCAGTGTGGGCTCGTCGAGCACCTGGCTGTCGAGCTGCGCGAGCACCAGAGCGAGCGCGCTGCGCCAGTCGGCATGGCTGGCATGGGCGTGAACGAAAGACTGCATTCGGCTGTTGTGACCCGGCGGCCGCCAAAGGGTTCAGCGCGCTTGGGCGGGCCCGATCAACGGCGGCGCGTCGCGGCGCGCTTGGCCGGGGCTTTCTTCGCGGCCGGCGCGCTCTTGCGCTCGGCCTTGGCCTTGGCGGCCGAGCGCGCGACGTTGTTGGCGACCGAGCCCGCGACTTTCGCCGCCTTGCGGGCCGGGGCCATGCCGAACCTGATGGTCTGGTCCGCGGCGTCGAAGCTTTGCTTGACGAGGTTGCCCGCGAGCTGCTTGGCGGAATCGGTCGCGGCGTCCTTCATCGCCGTGGCCGCCAGTTGCGTGAACTGCTTGGTGAGCGCGCCCCACCACTGCACCGGATCGACCACGCCGGCCGGCGCGGCGGCGGCCGGGGTCTTCTTCGCGGCGGTCTTGCGCGCGGTGGCGCTGCGAGGCCGGCTCGCCGTGCCGTCGCCCGCACCCGGGCTCCCATCGTCCGCCGCGGCGGCCTCGTCCGCTGCGGGCCAGCCGCGAGCCGTGGGCTCGGCCCCGTCCTCGGGCAGCTTGATGCGCAGCGAATCGCGCAGGTCGGCCACCTGCACGTTCATGGTCTCGAGGGTGGAGAGCGTCATGCGCTGCACCTCCAGCGCCTGGATGGTCGCGCCCAGCATGCGCGCGTTCTGTTCGAGCCAGAACTGCACCGTGCGCAACTCTTCGATGCGCTTTTCCAGCTCTTGCGGATCGAGCGTGGGCGCCACCCATTGCCCGATGTTGGGCAGCACCGAGCCGGCATTCTTGACCAGCCCCTGCAGGAAGTCGAAGCCCGGAACCAGGCGCGCGAAATCGGGAGTCGTGTCGGCCATCGTGCCTCCTCGTGTTTGCGGGACATTGTGCGGCGAGGCGCGGGCGCTGTGCAGCCTTTGCAACGCCGACGCGCAGAGGGCGACGGAGCCTTCGACCCCGTTGCGCCGGCCTGCGCGGCGCCGGTGTTCGTGCCGACGCGCAGCTTTCGGCGCGACTTCTCAGCGCGGCGCGCCGGCCTCGATGCGCAGCACGCCGCCTTGTTGCCGCCAGTGCAGCCGCCCGAGCACGTCCATGCCGAGCAGGGGCTTGTCGCCCAGCGCGGGCAAGACCACGAGCGGCAGCCGCTCGGCACGCACGCCGCCCTGCAGCACCAGGTCGGCCCGCGCCATGTGGCCCTGCACCATGCCGCCGGCGGTGCTCGACTGCACGCGGCCCATCGCCTCGAGCTCGAGCTCCTCGGCCAGCTCGGCCGAGATCGCGCTGCGCGTGGCGCCGGTGTCGATCAGGAAATCGACCTTGCGGCCATTGAGCATGCCGGGCCAGTGGTAGTGGCCGTCGCGGCCACGCTCGATCTCGATCGCGCCGCCCTCCACGACGCTGAAGCGCGCGCGCTGCTGCTGCGCGTCGAAGGTGCGAAAGCCGAGAAAGATCGCCAGGCCGAGCAGCAGCCAGACGGTGACGATCTTGAGCGTGGGCGGAAACTCGTTCATGGAGCAGGCCGTGCTCAGGCGCGGGCGGCCACCACCTGCTGCTCGATCGCCCCGAACACGCTGTGCCCGTCGGGGCCCTTCATGTCGACGCGGATGGTGTCGCCGATGCGCATGAAGCCCGTGAGCGGCGCGCCGCCCTCGATGGTTTCGATGGCGCGCTTTTCGGCGATGCAGCTGTAGCCGCGCGCCCAGTCCTTGTTGCTGACCGTGCCGCTGCCCACGATGCTGCCGGCGCGCACGTTGCGCGTTCTGGCGAGATGGGCGATGAGCTGGCCGAAGTGAAAGCTCATCTCCGGGCCCGCCTCGCACAGGCCGACCTGCTTGCCGTTCCACACCGATTGCAGGCTCAGGTGCACGCGGCCGCCCCGCCAGGCCGCGCCCAACTCGTCGGGCGTGACCGCGACGGGGCTGAAGGCGGTGGCCGGCTTGCTCTGCAGGAAGCCGAAGCCCTTGGCGAGCTCGGCCGGGATCAGGTTGCGCAGGCTCACGTCGTTGGCGAGCATGAGAAGGCGCACGGCGTCGATCGCCGCGTCGGGGGAGGTGCCCATGGCCACGTCGCCGGTGACGACGGCGATCTCGCTTTCGAAGTCGAGTCCCCAGGCTTCGTCGGCGCAGACGATGGGCTCCTGCGGGCCGAGGAAGTCGTCGCTGCCGCCCTGGTACATGAGCGGGTCGGTGTAGAAGCTCTCGGGCACCTCGGCGCCGCGCGCCTTGCGGACCAGTTCCACATGGTTGATGTAGGCCGAGCCGTCGGCCCACTGGAAGGCGCGCGGCAGCGGGGCCATGCACAGCGCGGGGTCGAAGGCGAAGGCATGCCGCGCGCGGCCGCTGTTCAGGGTTTCGTACAGGTCCTGCAGTTGCGGCCCGAGGAAGTTCCAGTCGTCGAGCACCTGCTGCAGCCGGGTGGCGATGGCGCTGGCGTGGTGGGCGGTGCCCAGGTCGCGCGAGACGACGAGCAGCTGCCCGTCGCGCGAGCCGTCCTTGTAGGTGGCGAGTTTCATCGGGATCGGGGCGTCGGAGCGCTGGCTTGCGAGGAACTCGCTACAGTGAATCGAATGCCGCATTCTAAATTTCTGGATTCGCGCGGAGGGTATCGACCGGTTTGGCGAGCATCGTTCGCCGCGTTCGCTACCGCGCTCGCCCTGGGTGGGGCTGCGCCGACCGGCGCCACGCCGCTCGTGCCGTCCCAGCCGCTTGCGGCAAGCGATCTCGCCGGCATGCCGCCTGTCCGATCGTCGCAGGCCGGCGATGCGCCTGCGCCGCCACCGTCCGCGCAGGCGTCCGGCGTCCACCGCACCCGCATGCCCGCGTCGGCCCGCGTGAGTTACCGGTTGAGCCGCAGCGGCATCGTCGGCAGCGGCCTGCTCGACTGGCGCGTCGAGGGCGGCGGCTACGTGCTGCGCCTGGAGGGCAGTGTGCCGATCGTCGGCACCTTGATCGTGCAGACCAGCCGCGGCGGCTTCGATGCCGCGGGCCTGGCGCCGCGCCGCTACACCGACAAGCGCCTGCGCCGCGACGAGCGCGTGGCCGAGTTCGATCGCGAAGCCGGGCGCATCGTTTTCTCGAACGGCAAGCCGGCGCAGCCGCTGCGCCCCGGCGTGCAGGACCGGCTCAGCGTGATGGTGCAGCTCGCGGCCATCGCCAACGCCTGGCCCGAACTGCCGGCCGCGGGCACGGTGCTGAGCGTGCCGGTGGTGGGCGCCAAGGGCGATGCCAAGCTGTGGGCGCTGCGCTATGTGGGCACGCAAACACTGCGCATCGGCGAAAACAGTGTGCGGTCGCTTCGGTTCCTGCGCGAACCCGAAGAGGCCAAGGACACGCGCGCCGAGTTCTGGCTCGATCCGGCGGCGGACTTCCTGCCCGTGCGGGCGCGGCTGACGGACGACGACGGCGACGCGCTGGAACTGCTGCGAACCGGGCCGGTCTCATGAAGGAAGCGGGCTGCCCAGCAGCCCGCCATCGAGGGGCGATCGCCGGGCGCGGGAAGGGCGCTTTGAGGCGAACGCCGATCGGTCGCTACCCCCGGCTTGAAAATTGCCAAGCGAAGCTCATGTAGGCCCAAAGGAGTGACCCGCCATGCACATGCTTTACAACTCTGACAACTTCGCGGTGGTGCAGTTCGTGGTGTCCGGCCCGGACGACGGATCGTCGCAGCAGGAGCCCGCGGCGGCTCGCGGCGGCTACGAGATCGTCGACAAGTCCTCGCGCAAGGAGCTGTTCCTCGAAGGCACCTTGGCCGAGCATTTCAAGCTCGGCGTCGAGGCGCTGATCGAAACCTCGCCCGGGGTGGAGGAAATGGACGCCTTCCTGTCGAACTACACCACGCTGGCGCACCAGCCGGTCGTGCTGCACTGACTCCGAAGGGGGCTTGCCCCGGAAGACGCATCACGCTGGGCACGCCTTCGCACAGGCGCGTCGTCTACGCTCTGCCGACCGCAACGCCCGCCACGCACCTGCGTGGCGGGCGTTGGTCTTTGTGCAGCCCGTGAGCGGACCCACCCACACCGCCGTTTGCCTGCTTTCTACAATCCGCCCATGACTGCGCCAGCACCGACCCGCCCGTACACCCGCGCCCAGGCGCTGCCCGAGTTGCTCGCGCAGCGCATCCTGATCCTCGACGGCGCCATGGGCACCATGATCCAGCGCTACAAGCTCGGCGAGGCCGATTACCGCGGCGAGCGCTTCAAGGACCATCCGAAGGATCTCAAGGGCAACAACGAGTTGCTCCAGTTCACTCGGCCCGACGTGATCAGCGAGATCCACGAGGGCTATCTCGCGGCCGGCGCCGACATCATCGAGACCAACACCTTCGGCGCCACATCGATCGCCCAGGACGACTACGGCCTGGCGGAGGTGGCGGGCGAGATGAACCTCCTCGCCGCGCAACTCGCTCGCGCCGCCTGCGACAAGTTCAGCACGCCGGACAAGCCGCGCTTCGTGGCCGGCGCCTTCGGCCCGACGCCTCGCACCGCCAGCATCAGCCCGGACGTCAACGATCCCGCGGCGCGCAACGTCAGCTTCGAGGCCTTGCGTGCGGCCTACCTGGAGCAGGGCCGGGCCCTGCTCGACGGCGGCGCCGACATCTTCCTCGTCGAAACCATCTTCGACACGCTCAACGCCAAAGCCGCGATCTTCGCGATCGACGAGCTGTTCGAATCGACCGGCGAGCGCCTGCCGGTCATCATTTCCGGCACGGTCACCGACGCCTCCGGCCGCATCCTCAGCGGCCAGACGGTCAGCGCCTTCTGGCATTCGGTGCGCCACGCCAAACCGATCGCGGTGGGCCTGAACTGCGCGCTCGGCGCCGCGCTGATGCGGCCCTACATCGAGGAACTCGCCAAGGTGGCCGGCGATACCTTCGTCTCCTGCTACCCGAACGCCGGCCTGCCCAACCCGATGAGCGACACCGGCTTCGACGAAACACCCGACATCACCGGCGGGCTGGTCGAGGGGTTCGCGAAGGAAGGTTTCCTGAACATCGCCGGCGGCTGCTGCGGGACGACGCCGGAGCACATCGCGGAGATTGCCAAACGCGTGAGTGCCTACAAGCCGCGGGCGCGCAACGAGCGTTGGCTGGGGGTGTCGGCCGAGACGGTCTGACACCGGCACCCCGGCCAGCATCGGTGCGCATTTGCCGTCGCCTCGGCGTCGACGATTTCGTTGGCGTCGATGACGATTCGCCGACGCCAGCGGCCCTGCTGCGAACTACCGATTGAGCGGGCGGTCGCTGACCACGATCTCCAGCGCGCTGCCGGCCGCCCGTCCGACGTCGACGATGCGCGAGACCGGCACGCCGCGGCCGATCAGGTAGTCACGCGCGCTGGCGCCGCGCTCTTCCACCAGGCGCGCGGAGGCGTCCTCGCCGGCCGGCACGGCCACGCGCAACTCCGTGGTGGCCGCCTGCGGCTTGAAGCCGACGGCCACCTGATCGAGCACGGCGCCCAGCGCCGGCTTGACGGCGGCGCGGCCGGGGTCGAAGGAAAAGCGAGCCGGCACCTCGACGCGAAGGCGCCGGTCGTCCGTGGCTTCGATCAGGACCGGCGTGCCGCTGAGCGCGCGCTCCAGGCGCGAGCGCTGGGATTCGAGCGCGGGCGACAAGCCCGATCCGAACAAGCCGCCGAGCGAGGGCGGGGTGTCCGGGCGGCCCGCGGGATCGGTGGCGCAGGCCACGAGGCCCGCCAGCAAGGCGAGGGCGGGCAGGGTGAAATGCAGGTTCGTTTTCATGGCGAAGATTCCACCCGCTGCGACTGCGGGGCACAAGCGGGTGGCCCCTCAGGCGGGTGAGGCTTTGTAAAAGCGCAGCTCACCGACCGCGCCGCGCGGCCCCTTAAAATGCGCGGTCCCGAGGAGCGTTGCGACGGCTTTCGCCCAGCGAAGGTCGCCAGGCTCGGGGCGGAGCGCGCATCGCGCTCTTGGCAACGGCGCTCACCCGTCCGCCGCCCGGCGGGCTGCGGGTGGGCCGCAGCACCGGGTGCGGCGTCTGGCCGGTGCCCGCGATGACCTTCTCCGCCGCTTCCACTGCTTTGCACCTGCCGCCGATGCGGCTCTCGGGCCTCGAGCCCGTCGAAATCGGTGCCGAGTCGCTGTTCGTCAACATCGGCGAGCGCACCAACGTCACCGGATCGAAGGCCTTCGCCCGGATGATCCTCGCGGGGCAGTTCGAAGAGGCCCTGGCCGTCGCACGCCAGCAGGTCGAGAACGGCGCGCAGGTGATCGACGTGAACATGGACGAGGCCATGCTCGACAGCCAGGCCGCCATGGTGCGCTTCCTGCACCTGATCGCCTCCGAGCCCGAGATCGCCCGCGTGCCGATCATGATCGACAGCTCGAAGTGGAGCGTGATCGAGGCCGGCCTGGCCTGCATTCAGGGCAAGGGCATCGTCAACTCCATCTCCATGAAGGAGGGCGAGGAAGAGTTCCGCCGTCAGGCGAACCTCGTTCGCCGCTACGGCGCCGCAGCGGTGGTGATGGCCTTCGACGAGAAGGGCCAGGCCGACACCTTCGCGCGCAAGACCGAGATCTGCGCGCGGGCCTACAAGATCCTCGTGGAGGAGGTCGGCTTCGCGCCCGAGGACATCATCTTCGACCCCAACATCTTCGCCATCGCCACAGGCATCGAGGAGCACGACAACTACGCGGTCGATTTCATCGAGGCCACGCGCTGGATCAAGCAGAACCTGCCGGGCGCGAAGGTCTCGGGCGGCGTTTCCAACGTGTCCTTCAGCTTCCGCGGCAACGAGCCGGTGCGCGAAGCGATCCACACGGTTTTCCTGTACCACGCGATCCAGGCCGGCATGGACATGGGCATCGTCAACGCCGGCATGGTGGGGGTGTACGACGAGCTCGACCCCGAACTGAAGGAGCGCGTCGAGGACGTGGTGCTCAACCGCAAGCCGTCCTACAAGCCGGGCGAGGCGGAACTTTCGCCCGGCGAGCGCCTGATCGAGATCGCCGAGCGCGCCAAGAGCGCCGGCAAGGACGACAGCGCCCGGCTGGCGTGGCGCGCCGGCGACGTGAACGCGCGGCTCTCGCACGCGCTCATCAACGGCATCACCGACTTCATCGTCGATGACACGGAGGAAGCCTGGGTCGCCATCCAGGCCGGCGGCGGCCGGCCGCTGCACGTCATCGAAGGCCCGCTCATGGCCGGCATGAACGTGGTCGGCGACCTGTTCGGCCAGGGCAAGATGTTCCTGCCACAGGTGGTGAAGAGCGCGCGCGTCATGAAACAGGCGGTGGCCCACCTGCTGCCCTACATCGAAGCCGAGAAGAAGCTGCTCATCGACGGCGGCGGCGAGGCCAAACCCAAGGGCAAGATCGTCATCGCCACCGTGAAGGGCGACGTGCACGACATCGGCAAGAACATCGTCACCGTCGTGCTCCAGTGCAACAACTTCGAGGTCGTCAACATGGGCGTGATGGTCCCGTGCCAGGACATCCTCGCCATGGCCAAGGCCGAGGGCGCCGACATCGTGGGGCTCTCGGGCCTCATCACGCCCAGCCTCGAGGAAATGCAGCACGTGGCCGCCGAGATGCAGCGCGACGACTATTTCGTGAGCCGCAAGCTGCCGCTGCTGATCGGCGGCGCCACCTGCAGCCGCGTGCACACGGCGGTGAAGATCGCGCCCAAGTACGAAGGTCCGGTGGTCTATGTGCCCGATGCCTCGCGCAGCGTGGGCGTGTGCTCGGACCTGCTTTCCGACGAGCGCGCCGCGAAGTTCATCGACGAGTTGAAAGTCGATTACGACCGGGTGCGCGATCAGCACGCCAACAAGAAGGCCGTGCCCATGGTCACGCTGGCCCAGGCGCGCGCCAACAAGACGCAGATCGACTGGTCGGCCTACACACCGCCCGTGCCCCGGTTCACCGGCCGGCGCGTGTTCAACAACTACGACCTGAACGAGTTGGCCGCCTGCATCGACTGGGGGCCCTTTTTTCAAACCTGGGATCTGGCGGGGCCTTTCCCCGAGATCCTGCGCGACGAGGTCGTCGGCACCGAGGCGCAGCGCGTCTTCAGCGATGCCAAGCGCATGCTGCACCGACTGATCGAGGGCCGCTGGCTGCAGGCGCACGGCGTGATGGGCCTGTACCCGGCCAACACGGTGGGCGACGACGACATCGAGATCTACACCGACGAGTCGCGCAGCGAAGTGCTGATGACCTGGCACGGCCTGCGCATGCAGACCGAGCGGCCCGTGATCGACGGGGTGCGCCGGCCCAACCGCTGCCTGGCCGACTTCGTCGCGCCCAAGGGAGTCAAGCCCGACTACATCGGCCTGTTCGCCGTGACCGGCGGCGTGGGCACCGAGAAGAAGGTCGCGCAGTTCATGGCCGACCTAGACGACTATTCGTCCATCACGCTCAAGGCCCTGGCCGACCGACTGGCCGAGGCTTTCGCCGAACGCCTGCACCAGCGCGTGCGCACCGAGTTCTGGGGCTATGCACCCGACGAGGCGCTGAGCACCGAGCAGCTCATCAAGGAAGCCTACCGCGGCATCCGCCCGGCGCCGGGCTATCCGGCCTGCCCCGACCACACCGTCAAGCGCGAGATGTTCCGCGTGCTGCGCGCCGACGAGGCGCACATGGAGCTGACCGAGAGCCTCGCCATGACGCCCGCCGCCAGCGTCAGCGGCTTCTACCTCGCACATCCCGAGGCGGCGTACTTCAACGTCGGCAAGATCGCGCAAGACCAGCTCGACGACTGGGCGAGGCGCACGGCACTCGGCCAGGACGACGCGCGCCGGGCGCTGGCTCCCTTGCTCTGAACCCGCCGGGCGGCCCGCGCCGCGGCGTCGCTCAGCCTGCCACCAGGACGCGCCGGTACTGGATCGCCTCGGCGACGTGCGCCACGGTCGGCTGCTGCGCGCCCGCGAGGTCGGCGATGGTGCGCGCCACGCGCAGCACGCGGTGCTGGCTGCGCGCCGACCAGCCGAGCCGCGTGGCGGCGGCCTGCAGGAAGCGCGATGCGGCTTCGTCGAGCGCGGCGTGCCGGTCGATGCCGGCGCCGTCGAGCAACGCGTTGCTGCAGCCTTGGCGCGAAGTCTGGCGCTCGCGCGCCCGGGCCGCGCGCTCGGCCAGCGCCTCGCTCGCTTCGCCGTCAGGAGCGGCGGCCAGGACGGCCGGCGCGATGGCCGGCACCTCGATCTGCAGGTCGATGCGGTCGAGCAGCGGGCCGCTGAGCCGCCCCTGGTAGCGCGCGACCTGCTCCGCGCTGCAGCGGCAGGCGCGCAGCGGCGAGCCGGCATGGCCGCAAGGGCAGGGGTTCATCGCGGCGATGAGCTGGAAGCGCGCCGGAAACTCGGCCTGCCGGGCGGCGCGCGAGATGGTGATGCGGCCGGTTTCCAGCGGCTCGCGCAGCGCCTCGAGCGCGGCGCGCGGAAACTCCGGCCATTCGTCGAGAAACAGCACACCGTGGTGCGCCAGGGAGATCTCGCCCGGCCGCGGCGGCGAACCGCCGCCCACCAGCGCGACCGACGAGGCGCTGTGGTGCGGGGAACGCACGACGCGTTCGCGCCATCGGCCGGCTTCGAAGCGGCCGCCGAGGCTGAGCACCGCCGCCGACTCCAGCGCCTGCATATCGGTGAGCGGCGGCAGCAGGCCGGCGAAGCGCTGCGCGAGCATCGACTTGCCGGTGCCGGGCGGGCCGACCAGCAGCACGCTGTGGCCGCCGGCCGCGGCCACTTCGAGCGCGCGCTTGGCGCCTGCCTGGCCTTTGACTTCCCGCAGGTCGGGCCGCGCAACGTGCGCCGGGCGGGGCAGGGGCTGCGCGACCGGCAGCGCCTGCGCGGCCTCGCCCGGCAGCAGGGCGCGCACGACGTCGAGGAGGTGGCGCGCGGCGAGCGGGCGCAAGCCATCGATCAGCGCCGCCTCGCAGGCACTGCTTTCGGGCAGCACCAGCGTGCGCGCCGCACCGCCCTGATGCGCGGCGAGCGCCATCGCCAGGGCGCCGCGCACCGGCCGCAGGTCACCGGCCAGAGAAAGCTCGCCGGCGAACTCGAAGTGCTCGAGCCGCGCCGCGTCGATCTGTCCGCTCGCGGCCAGGATGCCCAGCGCGATGGGCAGGTCGAAGCGACCGGATTCCTTGGGCAGATCGGCCGGCGCCAAGTTGACCGTGATGCGCTTGTTGTGCGGGAACTCCAGGCCGCTGTTGAGCAGCGCGGCGCGCACGCGCTCTCGCGCCTCCTTGACTTCGGTGTCGGCCAGACCGACCAGGCTGAAGCTGGGCAGCCCGTTGGCGAGGTGTACTTCGGCGGTGACGGCGGGGGCGGCGAGCCCGTCGAGGGCGCGGCTGTGGACGATGGCAAGGGTCATCCGGTCGATGATGGCAGCGCACCCCCGTAGCGGCGATCCCTCCTCGGGAGGTGGCGGGCCGCACCGCACTGGTGCCGAGGGGCGGCTTGCCTCCCGGCTTTGGGGCGAAAGCGCCGCAGCGCGCCCCGCGATCGAACGCGGCTCCCTGTCGTGGCGCATGGCACAGAACCTGCGAACCGACCCCGCAGTGGCATTCGAACCATCACACAGGGAGTGAGCATGATCAGGATCAAGTGGGCGGCGGCGGTGTTGGCCGCATGTTCCATGGCGGCTTCGCTGCCGGTTGCGGCGCAAGCTGAGGCGGCGTCGGACTGGAGCGTCACCGGCAATGCCGGCCTCTTCAGCGACTACCGCTTCCGCGGCATCTCGCAAACCGACAAGAAGCCTGCCTTCCAGGGCGGCTTCGACGTGGCGCACAGCTCGGGGTTGTACGTCGGCAACTGGAACTCCAACATCGACAGCGCCTTCTTCGGCGGCGCCAACCTCGAGATGGACTTCTATGGCGGCTACAAGGGCACGGCCGGCGACTTCGGCTACGACGTGGGCGTTCTCTATTACTACTACCCCAACAGCGACCGCGACCTGCCCTCGAAGATCAAGAACACCGAAATCTACGTCGGCACCAGCTTCGGGCCGGTCAGCGCCAAGCTCTACTACCCGATCTCCGACTTCTTCAGCGCCGAGGACAACGTGGGCGGAGGCGACGCCGAAGGCTCCTACTACCTCGACCTGTCCGGCGCCTACGACCTCGGCACCGGCTTCGCGCTCGGCGCCCACGTCGGCTACCAGAAGCTCAAGGGCGCCGCCAAGCTGACCGATGAAGACGGCAAGCTGACGTCCAGCTACCTCGACTGGAAGCTGAGCGTGGCCTACACCTTCGGCAACGGCTTCGTCGCCGGCCTGGCCTACATCGACACCAACCGCGACTACCGCGGCGTCGGTGGCCGAAAGATCAGCGACAGCACCGCCGTCGTGTCGCTGTCCAAGGCGTTCTGAACCGCACTCATTCAACCAAGGAGACCGCCATGAAGATGGTGACCGCCATCGTCAAGCCCTTCAAGCTCGACGAAGTGCGTGAGGCCTTGAGCGCCATTGGCGTGCAGGGCATCACCGTGACCGAAGTCAAGGGCTTCGGCCGCCAGAAGGGCCACACCGAGCTGTACCGCGGTGCGGAGTACGTCGTCGACTTCCTGCCCAAGGTGAAGATCGAGGCCGCCGTCGACGGCGCCATCGTCGAGCGCGTGATCGAGGCCATCGAAGGCTCGGCGCGCACCGGCAAGATCGGCGACGGCAAGGTGTTCGTGACCGACCTCGAGCAGGTGATCCGCATCCGCACCGGCGAGACCGGCAAGGACGCGCTGTAGAGCCAACCCCATTCCAAACGAGACAGCCATGATGAGAAAACTGATTGCCTCCCTCGCGCTGGGGCTCGCGATGCTCGGCTTTGCCGGCATCGCCGGGGCCCAGGACGCCGCCTCGGCCCCGATCGCCGCGGAGGCTGCTACGGCGGTCGTGGAAGCCGCAGCCCCCGCCGCGGCCGAGACTGCGGCCACGCCCACGGTGAACAAGGGCGACGTCGCCTGGATGATGACGGCCACCCTGCTCGTCGTCTTCATGGCCCTGCCCGGCCTGGCCCTCTTCTACGGCGGCCTCGTGCGGAGCAAGAACATGCTGTCGGTGCTCATGCAGGTGATGGTGGTGTTCTCGCTGATCGCCGTGCTGTGGGCCGTGTACGGCTACAGCCTGACCTTCGGCGGCGAAGGCCTGATCGTCGCGGGGCTCGACAAGCTCTTCCTCGCCGGCGTCACGCCCGACACCTTGGCCGACACCTTCACGGCCGACGCCAAGCTGCCCGAGTACGTGTTCATCGCCTTCCAGGCCACCTTCGCGGGCATCACCTGCGCGCTGATCGTCGGCTCCTTCGCCGAGCGCATCCGCTTCGCCGGCGTGCTGCTGTTCTCGGTGCTGTGGTTCACCTTCTGCTATATCCCGATCGCACACATGGTCTGGGGCGCGGGCGGCTACCTCTTCGACAAGGGCGCGCTCGACTTCGCGGGCGGCACGGTGGTGCACATCAACGCCGGCGTCGCGGGGCTGGTGGGCGCCTACGTGCTGGGCAAGCGCATCGGCTACGGCAAGGAGTCGATGACGCCGCACTCGCTGACCCTGACGATGGTCGGCGCCTGCATGCTGTGGATCGGCTGGTTCGGCTTCAACGCGGGCTCCAACCTGGAGGCCAACAGCGGCGCGGCCCTGGCCTTCGTCAACACACTGTTCGCCACGGCCGCCGCGGTGCTGGCGTGGTGCGTGGGCGAAGCGATGACCAAGGGCAAGGCCTCGATGCTCGGCGCGGCGTCCGGCGCGGTGGCCGGTCTCGTGGCGATCACCCCGGCCTGCGGCACGGTGGGCCCGATGGGCGGCATCGTCATCGGCGCGGCGGCGGGCTTCGTGTGCCTGTGGGGCGTCAACGGCCTCAAGCGCATGCTCGGCGCGGACGACTCGCTCGACGTGTTCGGCGTGCACGGCGTGGGCGGCATCCTCGGCGCCCTGCTCACCGGCGTGTTCTCGGCCGGCTCGCTGGGCGGGGTGAAGGGCGACGACTACTCCATCGCCAGCCAGATGCTGATCCAGGCCGAGGGCGTGCTGATCACCGTCGTGTGGTCGGCGGTGGTGGCCTTCGTTGCCTACAAGATCGTCGACATGGTGATCGGCCTGCGCGTGCCGGAAGAGGCCGAGCGGGAGGGGCTCGACATCACCTCGCACGGAGAGACGGCCTATCACGGCTGACGAGTCTCGCCCTCGCCCCAGCCCTCTCCCGCCAGCGGGAGAGGAAGCAAGACCGGCGTGAGACCTCCCCCCGCCCCGTTTGCGGGCAGAGGGGTCCACGCGCACACTGAGGCCGCCTTCGGGCGGCCTTTTTCATTCGCCCGCCTCGGCTGCCCTTGCAAGCCGCACCCGCGGCGTCACCTGCCTAGAATTCGTTTCCAGCATCAGGCAAAGGCGTTCGCCATGGTTCCCCACCTCATCACCGCGCTCAACGGCCCGATCAACGAACTCGAGCAGCGCATCCTGGAATCCATGCCGGCCATCGAGCGCTGGTTCCGGCTCGAGTGGATGGAGCACACGCCGCCGTTCTACACCTCGGTGGACGTGCGCAACGCCGGCTTCAAGCTGGCTCCGGTGGACACCAACCTCTATCCCGGCGGCTTCAACAACCTCACGCCGGAAATGCTGCCGCTCGCCGTCCAGGCGGCGATGGCGGCGATCGAGAAGATCTGTCCCGAGGCCAAGAACCTGCTGCTGATCCCCGAGAAGCACACCCGCAACAGCTTTTATCTGCAGAACGTGCAGCGGCTGATGCAGATCTTCGGATCGGCGGGCCTGAACGTGCGCTTGGGTACGCTCGACGAGGCGATCACCGAGCCGACCCCGCTGCCCTTGCCCGACGGCTCGGCACTCACGCTGGAACCCTTGCTGCGCACGAAGCGCCGGCTGGGCCTCAAGGACTTCGACCCCTGCACCATCCTGCTCAACAACGACCTTTCGGCGGGCATTCCGAAGGTGCTGGAGAACCTTCACGAGCAGTACGTGCTGCCGCCCTTGCACGCGGGCTGGGCGGTGCGGCGCAAGAGCCAGCATTTCCAGTCCTACGAAGACGTGGCCAAGAAGTTCGCCAAGCTGCTCGGCATGGACCCGTGGCTCATCAACCCGATGTTCGCGAAGTGCGGCAAGGTCAACTTCCAGGACGGCTCGGGCCAGGAGTGCGTGCAGAGCCACGCCGACGCGCTGCTCGGCAAGATCCGCCGCAAGTACAAGGAATACGGCATCCAGGAGAAGCCCTTCGTCATCGTCAAGGCGGACGCCGGCACCTACGGCATGGGCATCATGACCGTGCGTGACGCCAAGGACCTGGAGGAGCTCAACCGCAAGTCGCGCAACAAGATGAGCGTGATCAAGGACGGCCAGGAGGTCTCCGAGGTGATCATCCAAGAAGGCGTGCCGACCTACGAGCGCATGAACGATGCGGTCGCCGAGCCGGTGGTCTACATGATCGACCGCTACGTGGTGGGCGGCTTCTACCGCGTGCACGCCGAGCGCGGCATCGACGAGAACCTCAATGCTCCCGGCGCCAGTTTCGTGCCGCTGGCCTTTGCCGAGCATCACCAGTTGCCCAAGCCGGGCGAGAAGCCGGGGGCGAGCGCGCCGAACCGCTTCTACATGTACGGCGTGATCGGCCGGCTCGCCATGCTGGGCGCAAGCTACGAGCTCGAGGCGACGGACCCGGACGCCGAGGTGTACGAGTAGCCGACGGGGCTGTGCTGCGGCCTGGTTGGCCGCGTTGGAGTTGCTGCACCGCAACATGATTGTCGCCCGCGGCGGACCTGCGGCGCACAATCGCGCTCCCGCTGATCCCATCCCTGCCTGTGCAGCCTCGCTCTTCCGTCGCGCCGACCGGCTCCAAACTGGCGGTATTGACGCTGGGCGCCGTCGGCGTCGTGTATGGCGACATCGGCACCAGCCCGCTCTACGCGCTCAAGGAAGTGTTCGCCCACGGGCGCCTGCCGCTGACGCCGGACAACATCTTCGGCATCCTGTCGCTGGTGTTCTGGACGATGACCGTCATCGTCTCGCTCAAGTACGTGCTGCTCATCCTGCGTGCCGACAACAACGGCGAGGGCGGCCTGATCGCCATGCTGGCGCTGGCCTCGCAGGCGGTGCGCGAAAAGCCGGCGCTCAGGCGCCGGCTGCTGATTCTGGGCATCTTCGGCACCGCGATCTTCTTCGGCGACGGCGTCATCACGCCGGCCATCTCGGTGCTGTCGGCGGTCGAAGGCCTGGAGGTGGCGGCCCCCGGCCTGCACGACTTCATCCTGCCGGTGACCCTCATCGTGCTGACCCTGCTGTTCGCCGCTCAGCGCTTCGGCACCGGCGGCATCGGCAAGCTCTTCGGGCCCGTCACGGTGCTGTGGTTCGGCGTGCTGGCGCTGATGGGCATCGGCCACATCGCGCGCAACCCTGCGGTCCTCGCGGCGCTCAGCCCGCACCATGCGCTGCTGTTCATCTGGGGCAATCCGGGCACCGCGTTCTTCGCGCTCGGCGCGTTGATCCTGTGCGTCACGGGGGCCGAAGCGCTCTATGCCGATCTGGGCCACTTCGGCAAGAAGCCGATCCGGCTGGCCTGGTTCGGCCTGGTCTGGCCGGCGCTCACGCTCAACTATTTCGGCCAGGGCGCCCTGCTGCTGGCGCGGCCCGAGGCGGTGAAGAACCCGTTCTATGAAATGGCGCCGGCCTGGGCGCTGTTCCCGCTGATCGGCCTGGCCACCGCGGCCACCGTCATCGCCTCGCAGGCGCTCATCACCGCGGCGTTCTCGGTCACCAAACAGGCGATCCAGCTCGGCTACCTGCCGCGGCTGCGCATCTCGCACACCTCCGTGCGCGATACCGGGCAGATCTACGTCCCCTTCGTGAACTGGAGCCTGTACGGGTGCATCGTGCTGGCGGTGACGGCCTTCGGCTCGAGCAGCGCGCTGGCCTCGGCCTACGGCCTGGCGGTCACGATCGACATGCTCATCACCACGACGATGACCTTCTTCGTGATCCGCTACGGCTGGAAGTACCCGTGGGCGCTGTGCCTCGCCGCGACCGGCTTCTTTTTCGTGGTCGACGCCTTCTTCCTTGCCGCCAATGCGGTCAAGTTCTTCGACGGCGGCTGGTTTCCGCTGGCCATCGGCGCGGCGATGTTCACGCTGATGATGACCTGGAAGCAGGGCCGCAGGCTGATGGGCGCCCGCCTGCGCGAGGACGCGATCGACCTCGAGAGCTTTCTCGAATCGGTGTTCATCAGCCCGCCCACGCGCGTGGCCGGCACCGCGGTCTTTCTGTCCGCCGAACAAGGCAGCACGCCGAACGCGTTGCTGCACAACCTCAAGCACAACAAGGTCCTGCATGCGCAGAACCTCTTCGTCACCGTGCGGCATCACGAGGTACCGTGGGTCGCCTTCAGCAAGCGCTGCGAGCTGCAGTCGCTGGGCCGCTGCTGCTGGCAGGTGACGCTCAACTTCGGCTTCAAGAACGAACCCGACGTGCCCCAGGCGCTCGGCCTGCTGCGCAGCCGCGGCGTGCAGCTCGACGACATGGAAACCAGCTACTTCCTGTCGCGCGACATCGTCATCCCGACCCTCGGATCGGGCATGGCGATGTGGCGCGAGAAGCTGTTTGCCAGCATGCACCGCAACGCGGCCGCGGCAGCCGATTTCCTCAATCTCCCGGCCAACCGGGTCGTGGAGCTGGGCTCGAAGCTGGAGATCTGACCCCCGGGGACGCGGCGCGAAAGCGCAAGCGGACCGCGCAAGGCTTTCGGCCCCGAACGCAGCCGAGCCGCACGGATACTGCTTCGATGCGCCGCTTCTTCGAAGACGTGTCCCTTTCCACCGCGACCGCCGGTTTCGTCGCCGTGCTGGTCGGCTTCACCAGCTCGGTCGCCATCGTCTTCCAGGCGGCGCAGGCCTTCGGCGCGACGCCCGCACAGACGGCGTCGTGGATGTGGGCGCTCGGCCTGGGCATGGGCCTGGCCACCGTGCTGCCCTCGCTGTGGTGGCGCCAGCCGGTCATGGTGGCGTGGTCCACGCCCGGCGCGGCGGTGCTGGCCACCGCCGGCGCCGGCTACTCGATGCCCGACGCGGTGGGCGCCTTCCTGATCTGCGGCTCGCTCATCGTGCTGGTCGGTGCGACCGGCTGGTTCGAGCGCGTGATGAACCGCATTCCGATGGCGCTGGCCGCCGGCCTGCTGGCGGGCGTGCTGGCGCGCTTCGGCATCGAGGCCTTCGGCGCGGCGGCCAGCGCGCTGCCGCTGGTGCTGCTGATGCTGGCGACCTATCTGCTCGCCCGGCGCTGGCTGCCGCGGTACTCGATCGTCGTGGTGCTGGTGGTGGCCACCGCCTTCGTGGCGGTGCAGGGGCAGCTGCGCACCGAGGCCATCGCCTGGTCCCTGGCCACGCCGGTGTTCACCGCGCCGCGCTTCTCGCTCGCGGCGACGGTGGGACTGGCGCTGCCGCTCTTCGTGGTGACGATGGCCTCGCAGAACCTGCCCGGCGTGGCCGCGATCCGCGCCGCCGGCTACGACATGCCGATCTCGCGGATCATCACGATCACCGGCGCGGCGACGCTCGTGCTCGCGCCCTTCGGCGCTTTCGCGCTCAATCTTTCGGCCATCACGGCGGCCATCTGCATGGGCCGCGAGGCGCATCCCGATCCGGCGCGGCGCTACACCGCGGCCGTGACCTGCGGCGCGCTGTACTGCGTGATCGGCCTGTTCGGCGCAGCGGTCACCGGCGTGCTCGGGGCCTTTCCGCGAGAACTGGTCGTTGCGATCGCCGGGCTCGCCTTGCTCGGGACCATCGGCAATGCGCTGGCCGTGGCGCTGCAGGGCGAGGCGCACCGCGAGGCCGCGCTGATCACCTTCCTCGTCACCTTGTCGGGCGTGACGCTCGCCGGCATCGGCGCGGCGTTCTGGGGCGTGGCGGCCGGCACGATCGCGCTCCTTGTGCAACAGTGGCGGCCTCGAGGAAGCCGCCCGCCATGAAACTGCTTTTCGTCGCCGATCCGCTGTCGGCCTTCAAGATCTACAAGGACACCACCTTCGCCATGATGCGCGAGGCCGCCCGGCGCGGCCACACGCTCATGGTGTGCGAGCCGAAGCACCTGATGTGGTGCCATGGCTCGCACGAACTGCCCGGCGCGGGCCGCGTCACGGCCTCGGTCCGCGACATCGAGCTGACCGCCGACCCCGACGCGTGGTACCGCGCGGCGCAGGAACTCGGCCACGGGCGCCCGCAGGTGCTCGGCGAGATCGACGCGGTGCTCATGCGCAAGGACCCGCCGTTCGACAGCGAGTACTTCTACGCGACCCATCTGCTCGAGCAGGCCGAGCGCGAAGGCGCGCGGGTCTTCAACTCGCCGCGCGCGCTGCGCGACCACCCGGAGAAGCTGGCGATCCTGGAGTTCCCGCAGTTCATCGGGCCGACCCTGGTGACCCGCGACGCGGCCGACATCCGCGCCTTCCACGCCGAACACCGCGACATCATCCTCAAGCCGCTGGACGGCATGGGCGGCATGGGCATCTTCCGCGTGCGCGAGGACGGCCTCAACCTGGGCAGCATCAGCGAGACCCTCAACCGCTTCGGGGCGCAAACGGTGATGGTGCAGCGCTTTTTGCCGGAGATCGTGCAGGGCGACAAGCGCATCCTGGTCATCGGTGGGAAGCCGGTGCCCTATTGCCTGGCGCGCATTCCGCAGGGCACGGAGGTGCGCGGCAACCTCGCGGCGGGCGGCAAGGGGGTGGCGCAGCCGATCTCCGCGCGCGACCGCGAGATCGCCGAGGCGCTGGGTCCGGTGCTCGCCGCGCGCGGCCTGCTCTTCGCGGGCCTCGACGTGATCGGCGATTCGCTCACCGAGATCAACGTCACGAGCCCGACCGGCTTTGCCGAGATCGCCCAGCAGGCCGGCTTCGACGCGGCGGCGCTGTTCATCGACGCGGTGGAGGCGGCGCTGGCAGCGGCCTGAAGGCGGCCCGGCGCTGCGCCGGCGCGGGCCTTTGCACGGCGGGCCGGCTCGGCGGCGAGCCGGCTTCGATAATCGCCGGCTCACTCCGTCCCTCCCATGGCCCTGTTCACCCTTTCCAATGCCCACCTGGCCTACGGCCACGTGGCGCTGCTCGACAACGCCGGCTTCTCGCTCGAAACCGGCGAGCGCGTCGGCCTGATCGGCCGCAACGGCACCGGCAAGTCCTCGCTGCTGAAGATCATCGCCGGCCTGGAAAAGCCCGACGACGGCACGCTGCAACTGCAGGGCGGCCTGCGCCTGGCGCTGGTGGCGCAGGAGCCGCTGCTCGATCCCGAAGCCACCGTGTTCGATGCGGTCAGCGTCGGCGTGGCCGAAGCCAAGGCGCTGCGTGAGCGCTACGAGGCGCACGATCCGGGCGACGACCTCGACGCGATCCAGACCCGCATCGAGGCGCTGGACGGCTGGACCTGGGAACAGCGCGTTGCCGAAACGCTGGAGCGCCTGCAGCTCGCGCCCGAGGCCAGGATCGGGCCGCTCTCGGGCGGCACCAGGAAGCGCGTGGCGCTGGCCCAAGCGTTGGTCGCCGCACCCGATGTGCTGCTGCTCGACGAGCCGACCAACCACCTCGACCTCGACGCCATCCGCTGGCTGGAAGAGTTGCTGCGGGCCTGGCGAGGCAGCGTGCTGCTGATCACCCACGACCGCGCTTTCCTCGATGCGGTGGCCACGCGCATCGTCGAGCTCGATCGCGGCGTGCTGCGCTCCTACCCCGGCAACTTCGCTGCCTACGAGGCCACCAAGCAGCGCGAGCTGGCCGACGAGGCGCTCTTCACCGCGCGCCAGGACAAGCTGCTCGCGCAGGAGGAGGCGTGGGTGCGCCAGGGCGTGGAGGCGCGGCGCACGCGCAGCGTGGCGCGCATCAAGCGGCTGGAAGCGCTGCGCGAGCAGCGCGCCGAGCGACGCAGTCAGGTCGGCCGCGTCTCGCTCGAACTCGACGGCGGCGCGCGCAGCGGCAAGATCGTGGCCGAGCTCGAGAAGGTGAACAAGGCCTTCGGCGACAAGCTGGTCGTGCGCGACTTCAGCGCCACCATCCTGCGCGGCGACAAGGTCGGCCTGATCGGCGCCAACGGCACGGGCAAGACCACCTTGCTGCGCCTCATCCTCGGCCAGCTCGCGCCCGACAGCGGCACGGTGCGCACCGGCGCCAACCTGCAGGTCGCGTACTTCGACCAGATGCGCGAGGCGCTGAATCTCGACGCCACGCTGGCCGACACCATCAGCCCCGGCAGCGAGTGGATCGAGATCGCCGGCGGCCGCAAGCACGTGATGAGCTACCTGGGCGACTTCCTGTTCGCACCCGCGCGCGCCAATTCGCCCGTCAGGAGCCTATCGGGCGGCGAGCGCAACCGCCTGCTGCTGGCGCGCCTGTTCGCGCGGCCCGCCAACGTGCTCGTGCTCGACGAGCCGACCAACGACCTCGACATCGACACGCTCGAACTGCTCGAGGAGCTGCTCCAGACCTATGCCGGCACGGTGTTCCTGGTCAGTCACGACCGCCGCTTCCTCGACAACGTGGTCACCAGCACCATCGTCAACGAAGGCCCGGGCCGCTGGCGCGAGTACGAGGGCAGCGTGGAGGATTGGCTGCTGCAGTCGGAACGCGCGCGTGCACTGCAGGCGCGCGCGGCCGGTGCTGCCGCGGCGGTCTCGTCGCGCGCCGAGGTCCCGCCGTTTGCCGCCTTCCCCGTCGCCGCGTCCGCACCGCAGTCCTCAGCGCAGCCGGCCAAGCCGCCCGGCAAGCGCAAGCTCAGCTACAAGGAACAGCGCGAACTCGACGCCCTGCCGGCACGCATCGACGCGCTGGAAGAGGAGCAGCGGATGCTCACCGCGCAACTCGGCGACGCGGGTTTCTACAGCGGGCCGCCGGACGAGGTGGCTCGGGCTCAGGCGCGATTTGCGCAGAGCGAGGCGGAGCTCATGGATGCGCTCGAGCGCTGGGAGGCGCTCGGGTCGGCCTGAGAGTCGCGTGGCGTTTCTCCTCTTCCCGGGGAGAGGGAACCACGACAAGTCCTGCCGCGCGCTCCGGACCGTTGCGGGCCGCTACCAGTTGCTCAAGGTGCTGAACCAGGAGTCGCCCGCCGCCGCCGGGTGCGTGCGGCTGACGATCAACCCGGCCTGCAGGTACAGGCCGTTGAGCAGGCGTGCGGCCCGCTCGGCGTCGAAGCCGGGCCAGGCGGCCAGCGCGCGCAGCGACATCGACTCCTGCTGCAGCCGGGCCACCGCCCCGCCGAGCGCGCCGGTGATCGGCATCATCAGTTCCAGGTCGGGCGCAATGCGGTAGACCGCCGGGCCGGCCAGCTCGGGCAGCAGTTCATGGCGCGGACCGTGCAGCGCCAGGTGCCACAGCAGCGGGCCGAGCGGATGGCACAGCGCGGCGGGCGCCGTCATGTCGTCGGGCTCGCCGGTGGGCGGTCGCAGCAGGGCGCGCTCGACCTGCAGCAGCCGCACGGCATCGAAGCGCGTGGCGTACAGGTCCTCGAGCGGCAGCGGCGTGTGGAACAGCCGCTCGCGCGGGAACACGGTGAGCGGCAGCACGTGGTCGTCGCGGTCGAGGTGCAGCGCCACGTCCTGCGGATGGCGCAGGCAAGCGGCCAGCACTTCCAGCACTTCGAGGCCGCTGCCGTTGCCCTCGAAACGCTGCAAGTCGGCCAGCAGCGAGGGGCTCAGCGTGCTGTAGTGCGTGCCGTCGGCGCCGCCTTCCATCGCGCGCCGGAAGGCACTGACCCGCCACAGCTCCGGGTCGCCGAAAGGGACGGTCGGTTCATCCATGGCGGCAATTTTGACGGCTCGGTGCGAGTCCGGCGGAGCGCCGGTGGGCATCCCCCAAAGTCAGGGTGGCGAGCGGCCCGCCTCGTGCGGGGCTCACCGCGCTCGCAGTGCTGCACGCGTTGCCCGTGCGTGCGGTGCTCTTCCGGTCAGGCAGGGCAGGGTGCTCGAAGGGTGAAAAGCGCAGGTCGCGTTCATGGCCTTCGTGCTCCGACGAGGCTCATGGCGCCGCACTCCGGCGCAGCAGTTCGTCACGCCGCGTCGCCAGCGCGCGCCAGAAGGCCTCGTCCTGCGAGGTGGCGACGTTGATGCGCATCAGCGGGCTCGGTCGGCGCCCGGCGTGAAACAGCGCGCCGGGGGCGATGAGCCAGCCGTCGTCGAGCAGGGCCAGCGCGAGGCGGTCGGTGTCCACCCCGGCGTCGATCCAGGCGAACAGGCCGCGGGACGGCGTGGCCGGCGGGCAGTCGTGCTGCGCCGCCAGGGCCAGGCTGCGGTGGCGCGCCACCTCCAGGCGTGCGGTCACCCGATCGGCCTGACGGCGGAGCTGACCCTGCTCCAGGCACCAGGCGACTGCCTGCTCGCACAGCGAGGGCGTGGTCAGCGCACTGAGCAGCTTCACGTCGACCAGCCGGCGCAGCAGCGCCCGAGGGGCGGCGATGAAGCCGACCCGCCAGCTCGGCGTGAGGATCTTCGAGAAGCCGGAAATGTAGAGGCAGCGCTGCAGCCCGTCGAGCGCGCTGACGCGCGGTGCGTGCGCGGGCGCCAGCCAGGCGTAGGTGTCGTCCTCGACGATGTGGAAGTCGTGGGCCTGGGCCAGCCCCAGCAGCTCGTGCGCCTGCGCCAGCGTGAGCGTCGAGCCGGTCGGGTTGTGCAGCACCGAGACGGTGACGTACAGGCGCGGCCGGTGCTCGGCGATCAGGGCCCGCATCACCGCCAGGTCCGGCCCGCCGGCGCCGCGCGGCACGGGCAGCACGCGCATGCCGAGCTGCGCCAGCCGGGCGAACTCGATGGCCCAGCCGGGCTCGTCCACCAGCACCGCGTCGCCGGGCGCCAGCAGCGCGCGCGAGACGATGTCCAGCGCCTGCGTGGCGCCCAGGGTGGTGACGATCTGCTCGGCGTGCGCGGCGACGCCGAAATCGGCCAGCTTGTGCGACAGCGCGGCGCGCAGTCGGGCGTCGCCCGCCGGGTCGCCGTAGTGCAGCGCATGACCGGCCAGCCGCTCGCCCTGGCTCACGCGGCGCAGGGCCGTGGCGAGCAGCGGCAGATCGAGCCATTCGGGCGGCAGCGTGCCCAGGCCGGGCGAAGGCCGGGTGCCGGGGTGGTGGAACATGCTGCGGATCAGCGCCGTGGCGTCGACCGGCGCGATGGGTCGCGAACTCGCCGCGGCGCGCGCGTCGTCCTGCGGTGTTTCGCGCCCGTGGGCTGCCGCCGGTGTGGCGCGCACGAAGAAGCCGCGCTGCCTGCGGGCCTCGATCAGCCCCTGCGCCAGCAACTGGTCGTAGGCGGCGACGACCGTGTGCGGACTGACGCCCTGGCGCCGGGCGCAGTCGCGCACCGAGGGCAATCGCGCACCGGGTGCGAGCAGCCGCGCGCGGATGCGCTCGGCGAAGCGCTCGGCGAGCTGTTCGGTCAGCGTGGCGGCGGCGTGGCGGATCAGCATCGGCGGGATCGGGCAGCGGGGCGGTTTCAGAGGCAGTCGTCTGCGACTGACGGGACAACGCACAACCGGGTCGGCAAGGTCCCAGGCGTCTTCGAGTGTGTCGTTCGGCGGACCAATACAGTTTGCTTACTGCTGTGGCTGTGTGTGTTGCTGCTGTACTGGAGTGCAAGCCTAAAGTAGGCCGCATGTCTGCGCAACCCCTGCTTGCCGCCCGCCCGTGCGCCGCCGACGTGCACGCCCTCGCGAACCGCCGGGCCGAGACGCGCGGCTTGTGGCTGGGCGTGCTCGGCGTGGCGATCTTCGCCGTCACCACGCCGATGACCCGCCTGGCGGTCGGCGACGCCGCCGCGCCGCAGCTCTCCCCGCTGTTCGTCACGGCCGGTCGCGCCGCCGCGGCGGGGCTGCTGTCGCTTTGCTACTTGTGGCTGACCGGCGCACCGCGACCGGCGCGCAAGCAGTTGCGCGAGTTCACCATCACCGCGGCCGGCGTCGTGATCGGCTTTCCGCTCCTGCTGGCCGTGGCGTTGCGCGAGGTGGCGGCGATTCATGCGGCGGTGATCACCGGCGTGCTGCCGCTGGCCACCGCGATGGTGGCCGCGCTGGTGCTGCGCCAGCGGCCCTCGCGCGGCTTCTGGGTCTGTGCCGTGGCGGGCTGCGGCCTCGTGCTCGGCTACGCGCTGCTGCGCGGCGGTGGGCGGCCGACGGCCGCCGACGGCCTGCTGCTGCTTGCCGTGCTGAGTGCGGCGATCGGCTATGTTTACGGCGCGCGGCTGTCGGTTGCGATGCGGCCCGAGCAGGTGATCTGCTGGGTGCTGGTCGGTTGCCTGCCTTTGACCTTGCCGCTCGCGCTGTGGGCTGCCCGCGATGTCGATTTCTCCGGCGTCGGCACGGCGGCCTGGCTGGGCTTCGGCTACGTCGCACTGTTTTCCATGTGGCTGGGCTTCTTCGCCTGGTACCGCGGCCTCGCGATCGGCGGGACGGTGCGTGTGAGCCAGGTGCAGTTGCTGCAACCCTTCCTGTCGATGCTGGCCGCCTGGCCGCTGCTCGGCGAGCGGATCGATGGGCTGACGCTGGCCTTCGCGCTGGCGGTCATCGCCACGGTTTTCCTGGGCAAGCGCATGCCCGTGAGGGTGGCTGCCGGGGGCCCGCGATGAGAACCCTGGGCCTGCTCGGCGGCATGAGCTGGGAATCGACGCTGGTGTACTACCGCGCGCTCAACCAGGGCGCGGCCCGGCGCCTGGGCGGACTGCACAGTGCGCCCTTGCGGCTGCACAGCTTCGACTTCGCGCCGCTGGCCGCTTTGCAGCAGCAGGGCGACTGGGACGCGGCGGCGGCGCAGCTTGCCGCGGCCGCGCGCGGCCTGCAGGCGGCGGGCGCCGAAGGGCTGCTGATCGCGAGCAACACCATGCACAAGCTCGCGCCGTCGGTCGGGGCGATCGGCCTGCCGCTGCTGCACATCGGCGACGCGGTCGGTGCGGCGGTGAAGAACGCGGGGTTGTGCCGGGTCGGCCTGCTCGGCACGCGCTTTACGATGGAGGAGGACTTCCTGCGCGTGCACCTGGCCCGGCATCACGGCGTGGAGTTGCTGGTTCCCGAGCCGGCCGACCGCCAGACCGTGCACCGGGTGATCTACGACGAGTTGTGCCGCGGCGTGGTGACCGACGCCTCGCGCGCCGGGTACCTGGGCATCATCGACCGTCTCGTCGCCGGCGGGGCCGAGGGCATCGTGCTCGGCTGCACCGAGATCGGCCTGCTGCTCGACGCCGGCGCGCTGCCGGTGCCGGGCTTCGACAGCACGCTGCTGCACGTTGAGCAAGCGCTCGACTGGATGCTCGCGACGGCCGCCCCGTCGCCTGCGCCGCAGGGCAAGCCGGCCGCAGCCCCGCGGCAAGCGACGCAAGGAGATGCCGCATGAACTGGACCCTGGCCGCGCGCATGGCGCGCATGAACTTCTCCGCGATCCGCGAGATCCTCAAGCTGACCGAGCGCGAGGGCGTGCTGTCGCTGGCGGGCGGCCTGCCCTCGGCCGAGGGCTTTCCGGTCCAGGCCCTGCGCGAGGCCACCCGGAAGGTTCTGCGCGACACCCCGCGCGAGGCGCTGCAGTACACCACCACCGAAGGTCATGGCCCGCTGCGCGAATGGCTGGCAGGCCACCTGCGCGGCCAGGGATTGAAGGTCGATGCCGCCCAGATCCTGATCACCAACGGTTCGCAGCAGGGCCTGGACCTCGTCGGCAAGCTGTTCATCGACGCCGGCAGCACGGTGGCGGTGGAGACGCCCACCTACCTCGGCGCGCTGCAGGCCTTTGCGCCCTTCGAGCCGCGCTTCGCGGCGCTGACCGGCGACGACGACGGCCCGCTGCCCGAGGCGTTGGCGGCGGCGCAAGGCGCGCGCTTCGCCTACCTGCTGCCCAACTTCCAGAACCCGACCGGCCGGCTGATGCCGGCGGCGCGGCGCGACGAGCTCGCGGCCGCGGCCCGGCGCGCCGGGCTGCCGCTCGTCGAGGACAACCCCTACGGCGAACTCTGGTGCGATGCCCCGCCGCCCGAGGCGCTGGCGGCCCGCTGGCCCGAAGGCAGCCTCTACCTCGGCTCGTTTTCCAAGGTGCTGGCGCCGGGCCTGCGCCTGGGCTACGTGGTCGCGCCATCCGCGCTGGTGCCCCGGCTGCTGCAGGCCAAGCAGGCGGCCGACCTGCACACGTCCGGCTTCAACCAGCGCATCGTCTGCGAAGTCGTGCGCAGCGGTGTGCTCGACAGCCATCTGCCCGCGCTGCGCGCGCGCTGCACCGCGCAACGCGACGCCATGGATGCCGCCCTGCACGCGCACCTGCCGGCGAGCGTCGCCTGGCGCATGCCGCAAGGCGGCATGTTCTTCTGGCTGCGCCTGCCCGCCGGCCTGGACGCCACCGTGCTGCTGCCGCGCGCCGTGGCGGCCGGCGTCGCCTACGTGCCGGGCGCAGCCTTCCACGCCGGCGAGCCCGACCCGCGCAGCCTTCGGCTCAGCTTCGTCACGCTCTCGCCGGCCGGAATCGACCGGGCCGTCGCGGCACTCGGCCGGATGCTGCACGAAGCCGTGGACGAAGCGCGAATCGCCACGGCGAAGCTCGCATGACCGGACACCGCTACGCCCAGGTCGACGTCTTCACCGTGGTGCCTCTGCGGGGCAATGCCCTGGCCGTCGTGTTCGACGCGGCCGCGCTGAGCGACGAGCGCATGCAGGCGTTCGCACGCTGGACCAACCTGAGCGAAACCACTTTCCTGCTGCCGCCCACCGAGTCACAAGCCGACTACCGGCTGCGCATCTTCACGCCCGAACGCGAGTTGCCCTTCGCCGGCCATCCGACGCTCGGGAGCTGTCATGCCTGGCTCGAGGCCGGCGGCGTGCCGCGGGGCGAGTGCGTGGTGCAGGAATGCGCCATCGGCTGCGTGCAGATCCGCCGCGAGAAGCGGGATGGGGACACCGGTCCCCCAGCCGCCGAACGCCTGGCGTTTGCCGCGCCGCCGCTGCGCCGCGCCGGCGCCGTGGAAGCGGGCACGCTGGCACGGATCGCGCACGGCCTGCGCATCGCGCCGCAGGACATCGTCGCTTCGCAGTGGGTGGACAACGGCCCCGGATGGGTCGCCGTGATGCTCGCGAACGCCGATGCCGTGCTGGCCCTGGAGCCCGACTTTTCCGCCCTGCAGCCGTTCGAGCTGGGCGTCATCGGGGCCTACCCGCCAGGCGGGGAGTGCGCCTTCGAGGTGCGCGCCTTCGTGCCTTCGCTCGGCGTGCCGGAAGACCCGGTCACCGGCAGCCTCAATGCCGGCCTCGCGCAGTGGCTGATCGGCGCCGGGCTGGCGCCCGAGCGCTACGTGGTCAGCCAGGGCACGCGCCTCGGCCGCGCGGGGCGCGTGCATGTGCAGCGGCTGGGCGAGAGCCTCTGGATCGGCGGCGACTCGATCACCTGCATCGCCGGTCGGCTGGCCTTGTGAGCGCGCAGCTCGATCACCTCGTCGTCGGGGCGCGCACGCTGCAAGAGGGTGTCGCATGGTGCGAGGCCACGCTCGGCATCACGCCCGGCCCGGGCGGCCGCCATGCCTTCATGGGCACGCACAACCGGCTGATCGGCCTGGCCACCGCGGCCTTCCCGCGGTCCTACCTGGAAATCATCGCGATCGATCCCGCGGCACAGGCGCCCGGCCATGCCCGGTGGTTCGGGCTGGACACGGCCGATCTCGCGGCGGCGCCGCGGTTGCTGCACCTCGTGGTCCGCACGCCCGACGTGCACGCGGCCTGTCGCGCGCTTGCGGCACGGGGCGAGGACGTCGGCACGCCCCGTGCCGCGTCGCGGGCCACGCCTCAGGGCGATCTGCACTGGCAGTTGAGCGTGCGCGAGGACGGCCGGCTCCTGCGCGGCGGCGCCTTGCCCACGCTGATCCAGTGGGGCGACAGGCACCCCGCCGACGCCCTGCCGCCGAGCGGCGTGACGCTCGCCTCGCTGACCGTGCGCGCCGCCGAGCCCGAGCCGCTGCGCGCCGCCTACGCTGCGCTGGGCCTGAGCGCCGTGACCGTGCGGCGCGACGCCGGGGCGCGCGTGCCCCGCCTGTGCGCGAGCCTGGATTCGCCACGCGGCCGCGTGCTCCTGCAAAGCGCGGCCTGAACGACAGGACATGGCGGGGCATGCGCCTTCCCGAGCCGAGCGGTGTAGATTTCGGGGGCGCGCCGCGACTTCGCCGTCGCAAGCGCTTCCGAACGATGCCCGTGCGCCGATGACCGCGACCTCCCGCGCTGCCCCCGACCTTGCTTCCGGCGGGTCCCGCACGGGCGCAGGCATGCGCCGAACGCCGGCGCCCTGACGATGGAAACAGCCTGCGAGATCGTGCTGGCCACCCCGGCCACGCCGGAGCAGATCGAAGCCGCCCGCGAGCTGTTCGTCGAGTACGCCGATGCGCTGGGCGTCGATCTGTGCTTCCAGGGTTTCGATGCCGAACTCGCCGGGCTGCCGGGCGAGTACGCCGAGCCGCACGGCGCCCTGCTGCTTGCCTGGTGCGACGGCGCACTCGCCGGCTGCGTGGCGCTGCGCCCGCTGCCCGACATCGACGAGGCCAATGCCTGCGAAATGAAGCGCCTGTACGTGCGTCGCGCTTTCCGCCGCTTCGGACTGGGCCGCCAGTTGGCCGAGGCGGTGATCGAGCGCGCCCGAGCCGCCGGCTACTCGGCCATGCTGCTCGACACCCTCGACGAGATGGAGACCGCGCGCGAGCTCTACGCCTCGCTGGGTTTCGAGGAGGTGCCGCCCTACTACTTCAACCCGCTGCCCGGCGCACACTACCTGCGGGTCGCGCTCGAGAGTTCCGGCTCCAAGTACTGACCGAGGCCGGCACCGCTGCGGCGGATCGCCCCCGGAGCCTGCCGCACCGAACCCGCGCAGCACGCATCCGCCGCCCCTCCAACCTGCCGGCACCCGCGCCCGAGGAGACCTTGCGATGAACGCCTTCAAGCAACTGCTGCAGCACCCGACGCGTGGCGTCGACGCGCATCCGCGCGCCAGCCACCAGCGTGTGCCCCTGGGCACGTGGATCATGTCGGCCAGCCCGCTGGTCGCCGAGGCGGTGGGCCACGCCGGCTTCGACTGGGCCGTGCTCGACATGGAGCATTCCCCGCTCGAGCTGCCCGGCGTGGTCGCGATGCTGCAGGCGCTGGCCTCGACCCGGCTGGTGCCGATCGTGCGGCTGCCGGGCAACGATGCCGTGCTGTTCAAGCGCGTGCTGGATGCCGGCGCCACCACCCTGATGGTGCCGCTGGTGCAAAGCGCCGAGGAAGCCGAACGCGCCGTCACCGCCCTGCGCTACCCCCCGCTGGGGCAACGCAGCGCAGCCACCATGAGCCGCGCCACGCGCTACGGCACGCAGCGGCTCGACACCCGCGCGGCCAACGCTGCCGTGGCACTGATCGCCCAACTCGAAACGCCGCATGCGCTCGATGTGCTCGAGCGCATCGCGGCCGTCGAGGGCGTAGATGCCCTCTTCATCGCGCCGGCCGATCTGTCCGCGGCCATGGGCCACGGCGGCGACACGCGGCACCCGTCGGTGATGACCGCCATGTCTCAGGCGGCGGAGCGTGCGCGCGCGGCCGGCCTGCCGATCGGCACCCTGGCCGCCACGCCGGAGATGGCCGCACAGGTGCGCGCGGCGGGATTCGACTTCGTCGCGCTGGGCTCCGACCTCGGGCTGCTCGTGCACGCCGCGCAAGCCTCGCTGCAAGCGCTGCGCACGCCGGATGCGGCCTTGGTGCATTCGCTCAATCTCGGCACGCACGCCTACTAGCGGTTATCGCTGCGCTGCGCGCGGCGATAACCCGCGGCGTTCGACCGGACCTGCGGCCGGTCAACGCCGCGGGCCCCGGCGGGCCGTGGCCCGGGCCGGGCACCGGCTGGGAACGACATAAACAGCGCGGGTTTTCACGTACACTCTCGGGGTTTTGCCAAAAAGAAGGCCGACCCGAGCATGAACGCGAGCGCTTCACGAGAGCCGCGCGACTGGCCCGAGGCCGGCTCGGAGGCGGCAGACGAGCCTTCGCAAAGTCTGAGTGCCGAACAGGCCCGGGCGCTGCGGCAGCGGCAGCCGATGGTGTCGCCCTGGAGGGTGGTGGCGGTGCAGGCGGTTTGCGGCCTGCTCTGTGCCTTGGTCGCCTGGGCTGTCGCGCCGGGTCCGGGCGCCGTCTGGTCGGCGCTTTACGGCGCTGCGGCAACCGTCCTTCCGAGCGCCTTGCTGGCACGCGGGATGACGCGAAGAGCGCGAAGCCCGGTGGCTGCGGCCGCCGGTTTCATGTTCTGGGAGATGTTGAAGATCGGCGTGGCGATTGCCATGCTGGTGATCGCGGCAAGGGTCGTGCCTCAGCTGAACTGGCCGGTGCTGCTGATCACGATGGTGGTGTGCATGAAGGTGAACTGGTTCGCGCTGCTGTGGCGCGGGCGGTGATGGACGACAGGATCAGGAACAACGAGCATGGCAGTCGAAGGTCAAGCGCCCACCGCCGGTGAATACATCATTCACCACCTCCAGCATCTGCAGAACAAGCCGCAGACGGGGGTCGTCGATTTCTCGGTGATCAACTTCGATTCGGTGTTTTTCACCGTCGCCATGGGCGCGCTCGGCTGCTGGCTGCTGTGGCTGGCCGCACGCAAGGCGACTTCCGGCGCGCCGGGGCGCTTCCAGGCCGCCGTCGAGATCCTGGTCGAGATGGTGGACGGCCAGGCCAAGGGCATCATTCACAACGCCACCAGCCGCCGCCTCGTGGCGCCGCTCGCGCTGACCGTTTTCGTGTGGATCTTCCTGCTCAACGCCATGGATTTGCTGCCGGTCGATCTGCTGCCGGCGATCTGGCACGTGGCCGGCCCGGCGGTCGGCGCGCCGGACTACCTGCGTGTCGTGGCCACCGCCGATCTGTCGATCACGATGGGCCTGTCGATCGGCGTGCTGCTGGTCTGCATCTTCTACAACATCAAGATCAAGGGTGCGGGCGGTTGGGCGCACGAACTCTTCACCGCGCCCTTCGGCAACAAGTGGTTCCTGTATCCGGTCAATTTCCTGATGCAGATCATCGAGTTCGTCGCCAAGACCGTCTCGCACGGCATGCGGCTGTTCGGCAACATGTACGCCGGCGAGCTGATCTTCATGCTGATCGCGCTGATGGGTGGCGCGTTCGCGCTCACCGGCACGGGCATCGCCCTGTTCCTCGGGCACATCGTCGCGGGCTGGGTGTGGGCGGTGTTCCACATCCTGATCATCACGCTGCAGGCCTTCGTGTTCATGATGCTCACGCTGGTCTACATCGGCCAGGCCCACGACGCGCACTGACGTCCCGCTTTTCTTTCCTTTTTTTTCGCAACCCCAGTAGGAGACACCATGGAAGTCATTAGCTTTGTCGCGCTCGCCGCCGGCCTGATCATCGGTCTGGGTGCCGTCGGCGCCTGTATCGGCATCGGCATCATGGGCAGCAAGTACCTGGAATCGGCCGCGCGCCAACCCGAGCTGATGAACGAACTGCAGACCAAGATGTTCCTGCTGGCCGGCCTGATCGACGCGGCCTTCATCATCGGCACCGGTATCGCGCTGTGGTTCGCCACCGCCAACCCCTTCCTCGCGCAGATCGCCAACCTGCCGAAGTGACGAGCCGCTGCGGATTTCGAATCGCAGGCATCTTTTCCATCGTTATCGAGGCAACGACGTGAGCATCAACGCTACGCTGATCGCGCAGTTGATCGTGTTCCTTTTGCTGGTCTGGTTCACGATGAAGTTCGTGTGGCCGCCCATCGTGAAGGCACTCGACGAGCGCGCGCAAAAGATCTCCGAAGGCCTGTCGGCCGCGGACAAGGCCAAGGCCGATCTGCAGATCGCCAACAAGCGCGTCGAGGAGCAGCTTTCCGCCGCTCGCAACGAGACGGCGCAGCGCCTGGCCGATGCCGAGCGCATGGCGCAATCGATGATCGAGGACGCCAAGACCCGCGCCAGCGAGGAAGGCGCGAAGATCGTCGCCGCCGCGCGGGCCGAGGCCGAGCAGGAGTCCATGAAGGCGCGCGAGGCGCTGCGCGACCAGGTCGCCGCGCTCGCCGTCAGGGGCGCCGAACAGATCCTGCGCAAGGAAGTCGATGCCGGCGTGCATGCCGATCTGCTCAACCGGCTGAAGGTCGAGCTCTGAGCCATGGCTGAGTTCGCCACCATCGCCCGCCCGTATGCGCAAGCCCTGTTTCAGGTTGCCGGCCAGGGCGACCTGAAACAGGTCGCCGCACAACTCGACGCCGTGGCTGCCGCGGCAGCGGACCCGCAACTGCGCAGCTTCGCCGACCATCCCAAGGCGAACGCGCAGCAGGTCTTCGACGTCATCGCCGATGTGGCCGGGGCGCCGCTGACCGACAGCATCAGGAACCTGCTGGGCACCGTCATCGACAACGGTCGCCTGGCCGCCTTGCCGGAGATCGCGGTGCAGTTCCGCGCCTTGGCGAACGGGCGCTCGGGCGTGTCGGACGCCACCGTGTACAGCGCGTTTCCGATCGATGGCGCGCAGATGGACGCGGTGCTCGGTGCGCTGGAAGAGCGCTTCGGTCGCAAGCTCAATGCCAAGGTCGAAGTGGAGCCGGCGCTGATCGGCGGCATCCGCGTCGTGGTCGGCGACGAGGTGCTCGACACCTCGGTCAAGGCCCGTCTCGAACAAATGAAAGCGGCGCTCACGGCCTGATCGCCGGCGAACGTCCTCACCCTGCAGGCCTCGGCCTTAGGAACGGAGCAAGCAATGCAACTCAATCCCGCTGAAATTTCCGAACTGATCAAGAGCCGCATCGAGGGCCTGGGCGCGAGCGCCGACATCCGCAACCAGGGCACCGTGGTGTCCGTCACCGACGGCATCGTGCGCGTGCACGGACTGTCGGAAGCGATGCAGGGCGAAATGCTCGAGTTCCCGGCCACCAAGGACGGCACACCGACCTTCGGTCTGGCGCTCAACCTCGAGCGCGACTCGGTGGGTGCAGTGATCCTGGGCGAGTACGAGCACATCTCCGAGGGCGACACCGTCAAGTGCACCGGCCGCATTCTCGAAGTGCCGGTCGGCCCGGAACTGATCGGCCGCGTGGTCAACGCGCTCGGCGCGCCGATCGACGGCAAGGGCCCGATCAACGCCAAGATGACCGACGTGATCGAGAAGGTCGCGCCGGGCGTGATCGCGCGCCAAAGCGTGAGCCAGCCGATGCAGTCGGGCCTGAAGTCGATCGACTCCATGGTGCCGGTCGGCCGCGGCCAGCGCGAGCTGATCATCGGCGACCGCCAGACCGGCAAGAGCGCGGTGGCGATCGACGCGATCATCAACCAGAAGGGTCAGAACATGACCTGCGTGTACGTCGCCATCGGCCAGAAGGCGTCGTCCATCAAGAACGTGGTGCGCGCGCTCGAACAGCACGGCGCCATGGAATACACCATCGTGGTGGCCGCGGCGGCCTCCGAATCGGCCGCGATGCAGTACGTGTCGGCCTACTCCGGCTGCACCATGGGCGAGTACTTCCGCGACCGCGGCCAGGACGCGCTGATCATCTACGACGACCTGTCCAAGCAGGCCGTCGCCTACCGACAGGTCTCCCTGCTGCTGCGCCGCCCGCCGGGCCGCGAAGCCTATCCCGGCGACGTGTTCTACCTCCACTCGCGCCTGCTCGAGCGTGCGGCGCGCGTGAATGCCGACTATGTCGAAGCCTTCACGAAGGGCGAAGTCTCCGGCAAGACCGGCTCGCTCACCGCGCTGCCGATCATCGAAACGCAAGCCGGCGACGTGTCGGCCTTCGTCCCCACCAACGTCATCTCCATCACCGACGGGCAGATCTTCCTGGAGACCTCGCTGTTCAACGCCGGCATCCGCCCCGCCATCAACGCCGGTATCTCCGTGTCGCGGGTCGGCGGTGCAGCGCAGACGAAGCTGGTGAAGAACCTGTCGGGCGGAATCCGGACCGACCTCGCGCAGTACCGGGAGCTGGCCGCGTTCGCGCAGTTCGCCTCCGATCTGGACGAGGCCACCCGCAAGCAGCTCGACCGCGGCGCGCGCGTGACCGAACTGCTCAAGCAGCCGCAGTATTCGCCGCTGCCGATCAGCCTGATGGCCGCCTCGCTGTTCGCGGCCAACAAGGGCTACATGGACGGCATAGAGGTCAAGCAGGTGCTGGCCTTCGAGTCGGGCCTGCACCAGTTTCTCAAGACCAGCCATGCGCCGCTGCTGGCCAAGCTCGAGGCCGACAAGGCGATGGACAAGGACGCCGAAGCCCAGCTCGACGCGGCCTGTGCCGCATTCAAGAAGTCCTTCGCCTGACGCGGCTGAACCCACAAGCCAAGGAACACGCTCATGGCAGTCGGCAAGGAAATACGCGGCAAGATCAAGAGTGTCGAGAACACCAAGAAGATCACCAAGGCCATGGAGATGGTCGCCGCCGCCAAGATGCGCAAGGCGCAGGACCGCATGCGTGCGGCCCGCCCCTACAGCGACAAGATCCGCAACATGGCGGCCAACCTGTCGCAGGCCAACCCCGAGTACAAGCACCCGTTCCTGATCACGAGCGACAAGGCCAAGACGGCCGGCTTCATCGTCGTGACCACCGACAAGGGCCTGTGCGGCGGCTTGAACACCAACGTGCTGCGCGCCGTGACCGGCAAGCTGCGCGAGCTCGAAGGGCAGGGCGTCAAGGCGGAGGCGGTGGCCATCGGCAACAAGGGCCTGGGCTTTCTCAACCGCATCGGCGCGAAGGTGGTTTCGCAGGCCACCCAGCTCGGCGACAAGCCGCATCTCGACAAGCTGATCGGCCCGGTCAAGGTGCTGCTCGACGCCTACGCCGAAGGCAGGCTCTCGGCCGTGTACCTGTGCTACACGCGCTTCGTCAACACGATGAAGCAGGAGCCCGTGGTGCAGCAGTTGCTGCCTCTCTCGGCCGAGGCCATGACGGCCGATGCGCCCACGCCGGGCAGCGCCAACCATGGCTGGGACTACATCTACGAGCCCGATGCGGCCACGGTGATCGATGAGCTGCTGGTGCGCTACACCGAGGCGCTGATCTACCAGGCCGTGGCCGAGAACATCGCCTCCGAGCAGTCGGCCCGCATGGTGGCGATGAAGTCCGCCACCGACAACGCCGGCAACGTGATCGCCGAGCTCAAGCTGGTCTACAACAAGACCCGCCAGGCCGCGATCACCAAGGAACTGTCCGAGATCGTGGCGGGCGCCGCAGCGGTCTGAACCTCAAGAATCGACTCGAAGGAATCAAGATGGCGAACATGCAAACCGCTGAAGGCAAGATCGTTCAGTGCATCGGTGCGGTGGTGGACGTGGAGTTCCCGCGCAACGCGATGCCCAAGGTGTACGACGCCCTCAAGATGGAAGGCTCGGCCCTCACGCTCGAGGTGCAGCAGCAGCTCGGCGACGGCGTCGTGCGCACCATCGCACTCGGCTCGTCCGACGGCCTGCGCCGCGGCATGACCATCAGCAACACCGGCAAGCCGATCTCGGTGCCGGTGGGCAAGGCCACGCTGGGCCGCATCATGGACGTGCTGGGCTCGCCGATCGACGAGCGCGGCCCGGTCGGCCAGGAACTCACCGCCTCCATCCACCGCAAGCCGCCCGCCTACGATGAGCTGTCGCCTTCGCAGGAACTGCTCGAGACCGGGATCAAGGTGATCGACCTCATCTGCCCCTTCGCCAAGGGCGGCAAGGTCGGCCTGTTCGGCGGCGCCGGTGTCGGCAAGACCGTGAACATGATGGAGCTGATCAACAACATCGCGAAGGCGCACTCCGGCCTGTCGGTGTTCGCCGGCGTGGGCGAGCGCACCCGCGAGGGCAACGACTTCTATCACGAGATGGCGGAGTCGGGCGTCGTCAACCTCGAGAACCTGGGCGAGTCCAAAGTGTCGATGGTCTACGGCCAGATGAACGAGCCCCCGGGCAACCGCCTGCGCGTGGCGCTGACCGGCCTGACGATTGCCGAGTCCTTCCGCGACGAGGGTCGCGACGTGCTGTTCTTCGTCGACAACATCTACCGCTTCACGCTGGCCGGCACGGAAGTCTCGGCGCTGCTCGGCCGCATGCCGTCGGCGGTGGGCTACCAGCCCACGCTGGCCGAGGAAATGGGCCGCCTGCAGGAGCGCATCACCTCCACCAAGGTCGGCTCGATCACCTCGATCCAGGCCGTGTACGTGCCCGCCGACGACCTGACCGATCCCTCGCCCGCGACCACCTTCGCGCACCTGGACTCCACCGTGGTGCTGTCGCGCGACATCGCTTCGCTGGGCATCTACCCTGCCGTGGACCCGCTCGACTCGACCTCGCGCCAGCTCGATCCGAACGTCGTGGGCGACGAGCACTACCAGACCGCGCGCGCGGTGCAGAACACACTGCAGCGCTACAAGGAACTGCGCGACATCATCGCCATCCTGGGCATGGACGAATTGAGCCCGGAAGACAAGCTGGCCGTGGCGCGCGCGCGCAAGATCCAGCGCTTCCTGTCGCAGCCCTTCCACGTGGCTGAAGTCTTCACCGGCTCGCCGGGCAAGTACGTGACGCTCAAGGAAACCATCCGGGGCTTCAAGATGATCGTGGCCGGCGAATGCGATTCGCTGCCCGAGCAGGCCTTCTACATGGTCGGCACGATCGACGAGGCCTTCGAGAAGGCCAAAAAGATTCAATAAGGGGCGCGCATGGCCACCCTCAAAGTCGACGTCGTCTCCGCCGAGGAGTCCATCTTCTCCGGCGAGGCGAAGTTCGTCGCCCTGCCGGGCGAGAACGGCGAGCTCGGCATCCTGCCGCGCCACACCCCGCTGATCACCCGCATCCGGCCGGGGGCGGTGCGCATCGAGCGCGCCGACACGGGCGAGGAAGAGTTCGTGTTCGTCGCCGGTGGCATTCTCGAAGTGCAGCCGGGTGCGGTCACGGTGCTGGCCGACACCGCCATCCGCGGCAAGGATCTGGACGAGGCCAAGGCCGGCGAAGCCAAGAAGCTGGCCGAAGACGCGATGAAAAACGCCAAGAGCGACATCGACTTCGCCAAGGCGCAAAGCGAGTTCGCGGCGATGGCGGCGCAGATCGCCGCGCTGCGCAAGTTCCGCAAGAAGTAAAAGCAGCGGCGCCGAGGCGCCAGGCTTGTCAGGGCCCGCCGCGCGCGGGCCCTGCGCTTTTAAGCCCGGTCCGGCGTCGCTCGTTCGCTATGGAAGCGGTCGAGCGGCGCTTCGGCGCGTCAGGCGCACAGCGCTGCGAGCGCCGCAAGCACCGCCAGCGGTGCCGTTTCGGCGCGCAGCACGCGCCGGCCCAGACTCACCGGCTGCAGGCCCGCGCCGCGTGCGGCGGCTTCCTCGTTCGGAGACAGGCCCCCTTCGGGTCCGCTCAGAAACACGAGACTCGCACCGGCCCGCATGGCCGGACAAAGCGCTTCGGCCACGGGCTGCGCACCATCCGACAGGCTCAGAACGAAGCGCGCGGTGCTCGGCTCGATCGCCGCGGCTCCCAGCCACTGCGTGAGCGTGAGCACCGGCTGCAGACGCGGAAGGCGGGCACGGCCGCATTGCTCGGCCGCGGCGCTGGCCACGCCTTGCCAGTGTGTGCGCCTTCGGTCGGCCCGCTCACCGGCCAGGCGCAGCACCGAGCGCTCGCAGACCAGCGGCTGAATCTCGGCTGCACCCAGTTCGGTGGCCTTCTCGATCAGCCAGTCCATCCGGTCGTTGGCCGGCATGCCGACCGCCAAGGTCACCTGCAGCGCCAGTTCGCAATCGACCGGCGTGGGCGCGCCGACGCACACCTGCACCGCGCTGCGGCCGATGTGCAGGACCCTGGCCGGCCAGTCGGCCCCGCTGTCGTCGAAGAGCACCAGTTCGTCGCCGGGCTGCAGCCTCAGTACCTGCACGTGGCGCGCCACGGCGGCCGGGAGTGCCGTCTCCAGGCCGTTGGCGAGCGGCAGATCGACGTGAAAACGCGGCATGTCGGGCATGGCGGCAAAGCAGTTGCGCGGAGCCGGGCAGTGTGCCCCAGCGTTGCGCGCCGCGCGGCCCCGCCGGTTCGCGGCATCATCGCAGCATGGACCAATTGCGAGCGATGCGCGTGTTCGCGGCCGTCATCGAGGCCGGCAGTTTCAATGGCGCGGCGACCGCCTTGCGCCTGTCGCCCGCAGCGGTGACGCGGCACATCGCCGAGCTCGAGGACCACCTCGACGCGCGCCTGATCAACCGCACAACGCGCCGCCTGGCGCTCACCGACATCGGCGAGGCCTATCTCGAAAAGGCCCGGCAGATTCTCACCCACGTCGATGAAGCCGAGGCGCTCGCCAGCAGCGCGGGCCGCGAGCCGCGCGGTCTGGTGAGGGTGCTGGTGCCCCCGGCCTTCGCGGTGCACCAGATCGCCAAGCACCTGCCTCGCTTTCATGCTCGCTTCCCGAAGGTGTCGCTCGAGCTGACCGTGCCGGGTGCGGTGCAGGCCGTCGATGAGAGCCAGGACGTCACCATCCTCATGGTGGACGACACCCCGCTGCAGGGCGAGTTCATCGCCCGTCGTCTCGCGCGCTCGGAGGTGATCCTGTGTGCGGCGCCGGAGTACCTGCTGCGCCGCGAGGTGCCCGAGCATCCGCGCGATCTGTCGGCGCACGATGCGCTGCTGCCGGCCGGTGCGGCGCGGCCGCGCGAACTGACATTCCGACGCAGTGCCGGCGTCGGCCGGGAGCCCAGCGAAATCTACCGCGTGGTGCCGCGGCCCTCGGCCCTGCATACCCACCACGTCGATACCCACTACGCGGCCGCGCTGGCCGGCCTGGGCATCGCCGGCCTGCCCAGCTTCGTGGCCGAAGAGGCGCTGCTGGAAGGCGCCCTCGTTCGCCTGCTGCCCGAGTGGACGGTGTTCACGGCGATGCTCTACGCCGCACTGCCGACCCGCCAACACATTCCCGTGCGCACGCGCGCCTTCGTCGATTTCCTGATCGAGACCTTCGGCGGCGAGGACCGCGATCCCTGGTTGCTCGCCGCCGGTTGCGAAACCCAGGTGGTCGAGGCGTCCTCGCCCGCTGCGGCTACCGCGTCAGCGCTTCAGAAGGTGTAGCCGGTCCGGCGCTCGGTGCCTGCCAGGTCTTCGAGCAGGAGCGCGAGCGGCTGCAGGCCGGCGTAGCGGCTCGCCACCCGGTGCGCGTAGCGCCACACCAGCGGCAGATCGCGCAGGTAGCCGTGCTTGCCGTCGCGGTGCGACAGCCGTGCGAAGATGCCCAGCACCTTGAGATGGCGCTGCAGGCCCATCCATTCGAAGTCCCGCCAGAAGGCGCCGAAATCGGCGTCCACTGCCAGACCCGCCTTGCGCGCGCGTTCCCAGTAGCGAACGGCCCAGTCGATCTGCACGGACTCGTCCCATTCGATGTAGGCGTCTCGCAGCAGCGAAGCGAGGTCATAGGTGATCGGACCCCATACCGCGTCCTGGAAGTCCAGGATGCCCGGCGGCCCGTCGTCGCCTGAGCTCAGCATGAGGTTGCGCGAGTGGTAGTCGCGGTGCACCAGCACGCTCGGCTGCACGCAACACGCCTGCAGCACCAGCTCGAAGCAACGTTCGAGTTCCGCGCGCTGCGGCTCGCTCAGCGCATGGTCGCAATGGCGCGCGACGTACCACTGCGCAAACAGGTCCAGTTCGCGCCGCAGCAGCGCACGGTCGTAGTCGTGCACGCCTGCGGCGCGGGCTTGCGACGCATCGATGCACTGCAGGCGCACGAGCGCGTCGAGTGCGGCGATGTAGAGCGGCGCCGCACTGCGCGCGTCGCGTCCGGTGAGTGCCGTGAGGAAGGTGGTATCGCCCAGGTCGCTGAGCAGCATGAAGCCGTGCTCGCGGTCCCACTGCAGCACTTGCGGAGCATCGAGCCCGCCATCGCGCAGCAGTGCGGCGATCGCGACGAACGGCCGGCAGTCTTCGTGCTCGGGCGGAGCGTCCATGATGATGCGCGAGCCCCGTGCCGTATCCACGCGCAGGTAGCGACGAAAGCTCGCATCGGCGCTCGCGATGCGCAGGCTCGCTCCATCGAAGCCCAGGTCTTGGGGCAGGCCGGCGAACCACGCTTCGAAGGCGCGCGCGCGCTCGGGGTCGGTCCAGTGCAAAGAAGGCGAAGGGCTTGTCACGGCGAAGGCCGTCGGAGGCGGCCGCAGGAGCAGGGAAGGGGAGGGGCGCGAACGCCGATGAAGCGTGGCCGCGTGCTCGTGCGCAGGAGCGCATGGAATAATCGATTCTACAAATCGCACCCGCCTGCCGGCGCAGCGGCATGTCGCCGCCGTGGCGGCTGCACGGCCCCTTGCAGCCGCACGCTCCTTTGCCTTCCTCGCCGTCGTCCGTCGCCGTCTGCGCTGCCTGTTGTCTGCGGCATGGTCGCCCTTCGCTTTTGGGGGCCATCGCTGCGGTGGGGCTGGCGTTGTGCTGCGGTCCGGGCCTGGCGCAGGGCGGCGGGGAGGCGCAGGGCCCGGGTCTGCGGCCGGGTGCGGCGGGAAGCGGTCTGCGGCTGTTCCCTGAGCCGTCCGGCGAAGACGATCAACCCGTCGTGATCGAGGCCGACCGGCTCTACGGTCGCCCTGAAGTCGAATCGGTGGCCGAGGGCAACGTGATTCTTCGCCGCGGGCCGCTGCTGATGAAGGCCGACCGCGTGGAGTACCGTGTGCCGAGCGACACGGCGCGTGCGAGCGGCAACGTCGAGATCACGCGCAACGGCAACACCTACAGCGGCCCCGAACTCGAACTCGAGGTGCAGCGCTTCAAGGGCTACTTTCTTTCGCCCAGCTACTACTTCGAGCGCACCCAGGCCGGTGGCACCGCGGAACGCTTCGATTTCCTCGACGAGTACCGCGGCGTGGCCACGGGGGCCACCTACACGAGCTGCCCGGCACCCGATCCGGCGTGGGTCCTCAGCACCGACCGCGTCACGCTGGACACGGCAACCGATACCGGCGTCGCCGAAGGCGGTGTGTTGCGGTTCTACGGCGTGCCCATTCTTGCCGCACCAACGCTCAGCTTTCCGCTGTCGGACGCGCGCAAATCGGGCTGGCTGCCGCCGAGCATCGGCCTGGACAGCAAGAGCGGTCTCGAGCTCTCGGTGCCCTATTACTGGAACATCGCACCCAACCGCGACGCCACCTTCACGCCCACCGTGATGAGCCGGCGCGGCGCCGCGCTGGACACCGAATTCCGCTATCTCGAGCCCCGCTACCAAGGCGTTGCCCAGGTCTTCGCGCTGCCCGACGACCGGGTCGCCGATCGGTCGCGCTGGTCGCTCAATCTGGAGCACGAAGCCCGCTGGAGCGGCTTGCGCGTCGGTGCGGTGGATTACGGGGCCCAGGTCCAACGCGCGTCGGACGACGATTACTGGAAAGACTTTTCCGATCGGCTGCCGAGCCTGACGCCGCGCCTGTTGCCGTCCAGCGCCTACGCCACGCGCCGCATCGACAGCGCCTACGGCGACACCGTCGCCTATGCACAGGTGCAGCATTGGCAGGTGCTGCAGGAAGACGAGGCCGATGCCTTCATCGTCGCGCCTTATCAGCGCGAGCCGCAGGTCGGCCTTCGCCAGCGCGGCGCGCGTGCCGGCTTCGAATGGAGTTGGGAGACGGAGGCCAACCGCTTCACCAACGACGACCCCACGCGGGTGACCGGTGCGCGCCTGCACGGGTTGGGCACCCTGGCCCGGCCGTGGCAACCGTTGGGCGTGACGGGCTGGACCATCACGCCGCGCGTGTCGCTCAACAGCGCCGCCTACGACATCGAGCTGCCCGAGGAGGGCAGCGACGAGGGCCGGCGCGGCAGCGCTTCGCGCACCATTCCCAGCGTGTCCCTCGACAGCGCCTGGGTCTTCGAGCGCCCCACGAACGCTTTCGGCCGCGATCTCACGCAAACGCTCGAGCCGCGCCTCTTCTACGTCAACACGCCCTACAAGGACCAGTCCGACCTGCCCAACTTCGACAGCGCCGCCAACGATTTCAACTTCACCTCGATCTACTCGGACAACGTGTTCTCCGGGATAGATAGGGTGTCCGACGCGAACCAGCTCACGGCCGGCCTGACCACGCGCTTTCTCGACCGCCAGACCGGCGCCGAGGCGCTGCGCCTGGGCATTGCGCAGCGCGTGCTGCTGCGCACGCAGCGCATCACGCCCGACGGCGAGCCGATCACCAACCGCTTCTCCGACTTGCTGCTCCTCGGCGCGACGAACCTGGTACCGAACTGGTGGCTCGATGCCACGGTCCAGTACAACTCCGAGATCGACCGCACGGCGCGCTCGGTCATCGGCGCGCGGTTCTCGCCGGGTCCCTTTCGCACCATCGGCGCGACCTACCGATACACGCGCAACGCGAGCGAGCAGATCGAGGTGGGCTGGCAATGGCCGATCAACGACGCTGCACGCCGGCATTCGGCGGCCGCGCTGGTGCGCGAACGCGAGGCGCTCGACGCGCTGGGGCGCGTCACCCCTCGGACCCCCGTGGTCGACGGCAGCTGCAACGGCGCCTGGTACACCGTGGGCCGCGTGAACTACAGCCGGCGCGATTCGCGCATCACCGACTCGCTGGTCGGATTCGAGTACGACTCGGGCTGCTGGATCGGACGCGTCGTGGCGGAGCGCTTGTCCACCGGACGCAGCGAGGCGACCACGCGATTGATGTTCCAGCTCGAGCTGGTGGGGCTCTCGCGGCTGGGCTCCAACCCGCTGGGCACGCTGAGGGACAATATTCCCGGCTACCGGCTGCTGCGCGAGGATGCGCCGGTTGTCGCGCCGGCCTTGTCGATTCCCCCCTGAGCCCCTTTCTGCCTCATGCCTTCTCCCCTGTGCGCCCTGCGGCGCGGCGTCCTGGCCTTCGGATTGATCGCCGCTGGCCTCGCGATGGGCGTCCCCGCCCTCGCCCAGCCCTTGCAGGCACCCGGCAGCGCCGCCCGTTCTGCCGACTACATCGTGGCGGTGGTCAACCAGGAGCTGGTGACCAACAGCGAGGTGCAGCAGCGGCTGGCCGCGATCCGGCGCGAGGCGGCGCAGAGTGGAGCCCGCTTGCCGCCCGACGACGAACTGCGCCGCGAAGTGCTCGACGCCATGATCGACGAGCGAGCCCAGCTCACCCACGCCAGAGACAGCGGCATGCGCGTCGACGATGCGGAGCTCGATCGCGCCGTCAACAACGTCGCGGCGCAAAACCGGATCACCCCGGCGCAGTTGCGCGAGCGGCTGCAGCGCGAGGGCATCGACCTCACGCGCTTTCGCAACAACGTGCGCGACCAGATCCTGCTCGAGCGGGTGCGCGAGCGCGAGGTGAACTCCCGCATCCGCATCAGCGATGCCGCCATCGACGATGTGCTTGCTTCGCGCGCGAGCGGCGCCGCGCCGCCGGAGTACAACGTCGCGCAGCTGCTGATCGCCGTCCCCGAAGGCGCCACCGAAGCCGAGGTCACCGAGCGCCGCACGACGGCCGAACAGGCTCTCGCGCGGGCCAGGGCCGGCGAGGACTTCGCCAAGCTCGTGGGCGAGCTGTCCTCGGGGCCCAAGGAGCAGGGCGGCGCGCTGGGCCTGCGGCCGGCCGACCGCTTGCCGGAGCTCTTCGTGACCGCCGTCTCGCCCTTGCGCGCCGGGCAGGTCGCTGGACAGGTTCTTCGATCGGGCGCCGGCTTTCACGTGCTCAAGCTGATCGAGCGGCGCGAAGGCGGCATGCGGGTTACGCAGACGCGGGCGCGCCACATCCTGCTGCGGCCGTCCTCGCAATTGAGCCAGGCGGCCGCGATCGAGCGGCTGATGGAGTTCAAGCAACAGGTCGCCAGCGGCGCGGCGACCTTTGCGCAACTGGCGCGCCAGAATTCCGAGGACGGCAGCGCCTCGCAGGGCGGCGAGCTCGGCTGGGCCTCTCCGGGCCAGTTCGTGCCGGAGTTCGAGGATGCCATGAAGGGCTTGCAACCGGACCAGATCTCCGATCCGGTGGTTTCCCGCTTCGGCGTGCACCTGATTCAGGTGCTGGAGCGGCGTACGCAAGCCGTCGATCGCAAGCAGCAGCGCGAGATCGCACGCAACATGCTGCGCGAGCGAAAGTTCGAGGCGGCCTACCTCGACTGGTCTCGCGAAGTGCGGGCCCGCGCCTACGTGGAGATGCGCGAGCCGCCGCAATGAGGCCGGCGATCACCCGACCCGCCCGCAACGACGCCGCAGCCAGCGCCGTCCCGTGACGCACAGTGCGCGCAAGCGCTTCGGTCAGCACTTCCTGACCGACGCCGCCGTGATCGAACGCATCGTCGGGCTGATCGAGCCCAAGCCGGGAGAGGCCCTGGTCGAGATCGGTCCCGGCCTGGGCGCCATGACCGATCCCCTGGTCGCGCGCAGCGAGCGGCTGACTGTCATCGAGCTCGACCGCGATCTCGCTCTGCGCTTGCGGCAGCGGCCCGAGCTGACCGTGATCGAGAACGACGTCTTGCGGGTGGACTTTGCTGCGCTGGCGCATTCGGCCGGCGCGAAGCTGCGGCTGGTGGGCAACCTGCCGTACAACATCTCGACGCCGATCCTGTTTCACCTCCTGCCGGTGGCCGGGCACGTCGAGGACGAGCACTTCATGTTGCAAAAGGAGGTGGTCGAGCGCATGGCCGCTTCGCCGGGCAGCAAGGATTACGGCCGGCTTTCGGTGATGCTGCAGTGGCGCTACGACATCGAAGCCGTGTTGGACGTGCCGCCCGAGGCGTTCGAGCCCCCGCCCCGCGTGCGTTCAGCCGTGGTTCGCCTGCAACCCCTTCTCGAGCCCCCGCAGGTCGACCCGGCGCTGCTCGGCGAACTGGTCCAAGTCGCCTTTTCGCAGCGCCGCAAGCTCCTGCGCCATACGTTGGGGCGCTGGCTGGAGGCACGAGGCTTCGCCGGGCGCTTCGACGTCCAGCGGCGAGCCGAGGAAGTCCCCGTCGCGCAGTACCTCGGCCTGGCGCTCGAGCTGGACGCTCGGGCCTGACCGGCGTTTTCGTTTCGCCGGAGAGCGAAGAGGGCTCCGTCAAACACAACGGGCCCCGCAGGGCCCGTTGTCGTCTCGATCGGCGCGGCTCAGGCCGCGACCAACCAGCCTGCGGTGTCGAACGCGCTGCTCATCGGCGGCAAGTGAACCGTGATGATGCCGGCCGGCGTCTTGACCGGCTTGGCGTCGTTCTGGGCTTCCATCCCCCGCTCTCCCTGCCCGAATTCCGGGGAGCGGGCTACTGAAAAGAATAGAAGCACCTGAAGGGTATTTTTCGTTCACCCCAGAAGTCTGCGGCGTCGCGGAAGACGTCGAGCAACTGCTCTCGCGCCTCCCGGTCGAACCTGGCGTTGTCGGGGAGCTGCTCGAGCACGACCACGAAGCCGGGCTGTCCGCCGGCCTTGTGAACCAGGTCGGTCATGCAGTCGAACAGAGCATCGAGGTTCTTGCCGAAGTGCGCGGGGAAGAGGAAAGCCTCGGCGATGGCTTCCAGCACTTCCTGCTTCGACTGGGCAGACCCGAGATTGGCGTAGAGGAAATGCTGCCTCAGATCATGGGCGGCAAGTTGCAGGTCCTCCACGCGAAACGCGCGGATGGCCTGCACGATATTGGGACGGACGGTCTGCAACGGCATCATGGTCGTGATCCCCCTCGTTCCTTGTTGATGGATGGGCTCACTGGGCGATGAGGCGGAAACTCGCATAGTGATCGTCGGTGTAGTAGCAAGCCTCGGGGGCGGTGGGTACTGCCCCCGCGCAAACAATCCGCTTGGCCCCCCGATCGCGGGATTGCGGCGTTGGCACTGTGTATTCACGGTAGTCACCGCGCTGGCGGCTCGGAAGCAAGCGCTCCCGATTGCCGAACACGGTGCCGTCCTTCGAATACGGGAAAGGGCCACCCGTGCGAATCAGTGCGTGGGCACGGCGGGCTTCGGCAGGCAGCGCCGAAAAGGCCACCGTATCGGAACCTTTCGACCCGGTTGTCGACCCGGAAGGCTCGAGAACCGCCGCCGTGAGGAGCAGAGCCGCCAAAGCGCTGGTGCCGACCAAAGCACGCCAGCCAAATGACTTATGCGCCCGGTCCGACCGGTTCAGCCCCCCGGTGAAGCGCACGGGTTTTCCCTGTAGTTCGAAGTAGAGATGGTACCGAAGGCGGGCCCAAACCTCAAGGCCCTGCCTAAAATTTCAGCAGCGAATGGGGGGCTATTCGGCTTTTGTCAGCGTGTGCCAACTTTGCTTGAACCGGCGTGTCCGCTTTGATTCACAAGGGTGACATCGAGCAAAAACGCAGCCGATGCCTTGCCTGCGGCTTTTGCTGCCTGGATTGCTGCATTGCAGCGCTCAGCGGGTGGCGTTGGCATCGGCGACCGTGAGTGCCGTCATGTTGACGAGGCGGCGCACGGTGGCCGAGGGGGTCAGGATGTGGGCCGGCTTGGCCGCGCCCAGCAGCACCGGACCGATGGCGATGCCGCCGCCCGCAGCAGTTTTCAACAGGTTGTACGCAATGTTCGCGGCGTCGATGTTGGGCAGGACGAGCAAATTGGCCTCGCCGGTCAAGGTGCTGTGGTCGATCTGGTGGGCGCGTTGCGAGGGGTCGAGCGCCGTGTCTCCGTGCATCTCGCCGTCCACTTCCAGCCAGGGTGCCTGTTGTCGCACCAGAGCCAGCGCCTCGCGCATCTTCACGGCCGATGGCTGCCGGCTCGAGCCGAAGTTGGAGTGACTGAGCAGCGCGGCCTTGGGGACCAGGCCGAAGCGCTTCATTTCCTCGGCCGCCATCACGGTGATCTCGGCCAGCTGTTCGGCACTCGGGTCGTAATTGACGTGCGTGTCCACGAGCATCACCTGCCGTCCCGGCAGCATCAGGCCGTTCATGCAGGCATAGGTCTTCACGCCGGGACGCAGGCCGATCAGCTGGTCGATGAAGGGCAGATGCATCGCGGTGGTACCCCAGGTGCCGCACAGCATGCCGTCGACCTCGCCCTTGTGCAGCAGCATGGCGCCGATCAGGGTGAGCCGGCGGCGCATCTCGATCTTGGCGAACTGCTGGGTGACACCCTGGCGCGCCATGATCCGGTGGTAGGTCTGCCAGTAGTCGCGGTAGCGTTCGTCGTGATCGGTGTTGACGACGTCGTAGTCGCGCCCCGCTGCCAGACGCAGGCCGAAGCGCTCGCAGCGCTGCGCAATCACTTCCGGGCGGCCGATGAGCGTGGGTCGCGCCAGCTTCTCGTCGATGACCACCTGCACCGCGCGCAGCACCCGCTCCTCCTCGCCTTCGCAGTAGACGATGCGGTTCTTCTCGGCGCGTTTGGCGACGTTGAAGATCGGCTTCATCGTCGTGCCCGAGGCATAGACGAAGGTCTGCAGCTTTTCCACGTAGGCGTCGAAGTCCTGGACCGGCCTGGCCGCCACACCCGATTCGGCGGCAGCGCGCGCCACCGCAGGCGCGATCTTCATCATCAGGCGCGGGTCGAAGGGCTTGGGAATCAGGTACTCCGGGCCGAAGGACAGCGTCGCCCCGGCATAGGCCGCGGCCACCACCTCGCTCTGCTCGGCCTGCGCCAGCTCGGCGATGGCATGCACGGCAGCGATCTCCATCTCCACGGTGATGGTGGTCGCCCCCGAATCGAGCGCGCCGCGGAAGATATACGGAAAGCACAGGACGTTGTTGACCTGGTTCGGATAGTCGGTGCGCCCGGTGGCCATGACCGCGTCGTTGCGAACCGTCAGCACCTCTTCCGGCGTGATCTCCGGGTTCGGGTTGGCCAGGGCGAAGATGAGCGGCCGGGCCGACATGGCCGCCACCATTTCGCGCTTGAGCACGCCACCGGCCGACAGGCCCAGGAAGATGTCCGCTCCCACGATCGCCTCGGCCAGGGTGCGCTGCGCGGTCGGCTGGGCGAACTCTTCCTTGTCGGGGTCCATCAGTTCGGTGCGGCCTTGATACACGACACCGGCCAGGTCGGTCACCCAGATGTTTTCGCGCGGCAGCCCGAGCTTGACCAGCAGGCCGAGGCAGGCCAGCGACGCCGCACCGGCGCCCGAGGCCACGAGCTTGACCTCGTGGATGTCCTTGCCCACCACCTTCAGGCCGTTGAGAAGCGCCGCGCCGACCACGATGGCGGTGCCGTGCTGGTCGTCGTGGAACACCGGGATCTTCATGCGCTCGCGCAGCGCGCGTTCGACGTAGAAGCAGTCGGGCGCCTTGATGTCCTCGAGGTTGATGCCGCCGAAGGTGGGCTCGAGGGCGGCGATGCAGTCGATCAGCTTGTCGAGGTTGTTCTCCGCGAGCTCGATGTCGAAGACGTCGATGCCGGCGAACTTCTTGAACAGGACCGCCTTGCCCTCCATCACCGGCTTGGCGGCCAGCGGGCCGATATTGCCCAGCCCGAGCACGGCGGTCCCGTTGGTGATCACGGCAACGAGGTTGCCTCGCGCGGTGTAGCGAAACGCCGTGGCTGGATCGCGCGCGATCTCCTCGCAGGCCGCCGCCACGCCGGGGGAGTAGGCCAGCGCGAGATCGTGCTGGTTGATCATCTGCTTGGTCGCCGCGATGGCGATCTTGCCGGGCGTGGGGAACTCGTGGTACTCGAGTGCGGCCTGGCGCAGTTGCGCGCGCTTGTCTTCGGGGGTCGTCATGGGATCTTCCGTGAAAGCGCCTTCGGGCGCGGGAAACGCAGCGACCTGCTCATTGTAGAAACGCGCCCGCGAACGCCGCATCGGGATCGCGCGGCCGCTCGCACAGGTGGCGCCGAGGACCGCGAAGACGGCGCCGCTCAGTGTTTCGCAGGCCACGCCGGGCGGCCATGCGCGAAACTGCGTATCCATGCGGAGCCGCGCCTCTTCATACTCGGTCATGCCCGACCTCGCCGCGTCCTCGTCGCCGCCCGCTTGGCGCTGGCGGCGCATGCTGCCCTGGGCCCTGCTGGTGCTTTTGCTCGGCGTGGTCCAGACGCTGCTGCTCGCAATGACCTTGCGCTTCGAGCAGAGCCGGGCCCAGGAGCGCACCGACGCCGCGGCAGTCGCCGCCGCCGCCGACGTTCGTCAGTTGTTCTCCCGCAATCTGCAGAGCCTGCAGGCGCTGCTGTGGAGCGAGCCCGATCTCGAGCAGTGGCGCCGTGGCGCGACCGAGCTGTTGCGCGAGCGGCGCGAGGTGCTGCGCCTCGAATGGCGCACCGAAGACGACGTGATCGAGGCCGCGGTCGAATCGCCCTATCGCGGCTCGCTGTTCAACCGGCTGCCGCGCCGCGCTCTCTCGCTCGACACCGAAGCGGCCTGCGCGACGGCGGCGCGCCTGGTTTCGCCGGTGTGGTCGCGCAGCTACTTCGTGCCGCAAGCCAGCGGTCTGGGCGTGGAAGTGATCGACGTCTGCCTGCCGATCGCGGGTGCCGAAGGGCCTCGGGGCACGATGGCCGCCACGCTGGGGATGAGCGCGGCGATCGAGGCCGCGGTCTCGCACGACGTGACCCGCACCTACGAGCTGTCGTTCGTGGAGGGCGACGGCACCCGTCTGGCTCGGGCCGGTCTGCCGCGCGGCGCCGGGGTCTACCGGGCCGAACGTCTCGTGGATCTGCCCGGCTCGACCCTGGCCCTGCGACTGGACAGCGCCAGTCCGGGGCCGCGGCTGATTCCCAACCTGGCCACCTCTTTGGTCCTGGGCCTGTCGCTCGCCCTGACGGCGGTGGTTGCTTTGCTGGTGCGCGACGTGCGGCGGCGCGCCGAGGCCGAGGCGCGGCTGGGCGAGGAGCTGGCCTTGCGCCGCGCGATGGAGGACTCGTTGGTCACCGGCCTGCGCGCGCGCGACCTGGCCGGGCGCATCACCTACGTGAATCCGGCGCTGTGCGCGATGGTCGGCTTCAGCGCCGAGCAGCTCGTCGGCCGCGCCACGCCACCCTACTGGCCGCCAGAGATGCGTGCCGACTACGAAGCGCGTCAGGTCCACCGCATGACCGAAGGCGTGCCGCCGAACGAGTCGCGCGACGGGTATGAAACCACCTTCATGCGCGCGAACGGCGAACGCTTCCCCGTGCTGATCTTCGAGGCGCCGCTGATCGGTCCGGACGGGCGGCAGAGCGGCTGGATGAGCGCGGTGCTCGACATCAGCGCCCAGCGCCGTGTCGAGGAGCTCTCGCGCCTGCAGCAGGAGCAGTTGCAGGTAACGTCGCGCCTGGCCACGGTGGGCGAGATGGCTTCGCTGCTCAGCCACGAGTTGAACCAGCCGCTGGCGGCCATCGCCAGCTACGCGAGCGGCTCGCTCAACCTGATGACCGGCGAGGCGGCGACGCCGCCGGACGCGCCGAGCCTGGCCATGATCCGCGAGGCTACGCAGCGCATCGCCGAGCAGGCGGCGCGCGCGGGCCGGGTGATCAAGAGCGTGCACGATTTCGTGCGCCGGCGCGAGCACAGCCGCGAGCCGGTCGCCTGCGACGAGTTGGTGGAGGGCGTGTTGCCGCTGGTGCGCCTGCAGGCGCGCAAGAGCGCCACGCGCATCGAGCTCGCGCTGGGCATGCCGCCGCCGCGGGCCGTGTGCGATCGCACCATGGTCGAGCAGGTGCTGTTGAACCTGACGCGCAATGCCATCCAGGCGATGGAAAGCGAGCCGCCGACGCAACGTGTGGTGATGGTGAGTGCCCGCGCCGAAGGTGCCTGGGTCCATCTGAGCGTGAGCGATCGCGGATCGGGCATCGCGCCCGAGGTGGCCGCCCGGCTGTTCACGCCCTTTTTCACCACCAAGACCGAAGGCATGGGACTCGGCTTGAGCCTGTGCCGCACGGTGATCGAGCAGCACGGCGGCGCCTTGGTGTTCGAGCCGCTTACCCGCGATGACGGTCAGGTTTGCGGCACGCGATTCACCTTCACCTTGCCGCGCGCCAAGGCCGACGCGACGGCGCCTGCGTTCCCCCCAGCCGCGCAGGCGCGGGATTCCGGCGCGAGCAGCCCGACCTCGGCCGACCCGACCGATCGCCGCGCGGAGGCACTGCCATGAGCGCCGTGTCGAGCCGCGCTCGATCCGCGCGCCCTGACCCGCGTACCGTACCGGAGAGGCCGACATGACCTACCCGCCGTCATCCTCGAGTCCCCTGGGTCTGCCCGTCGTCCACATCGTCGACGACGAGTCGGCGGTGCGCGATGCGCTGGCCTGGCTTTTGCGCACGCGCCGGCTGCTCTCGCAGCCTCATCCATCGGGCGAGGCCTTCGAGTCCTGGCTCGATGCCAACCGCGCGGCCTTGGCGGCAGCGCCGGCCTGCCTGCTGCTCGACATGCGCATGCCGGGTGGCATGGGCGGCGTGCAACTGTTCGAAAAGCTGATCGAGCGTGGGCTCACCGACGTTGTGCCGGTCATCTTTCTCAGCGGCCACGGCGATGTGGCCACCGCCGTCGCGGCGATCCAGCGAGGCGCTTTCGATTTCGTCGAGAAACCTTTTTCGGACAACGCGCTGGTCGACCGCATCGAGCGCGCGCTCGAGCGCAGCCGGGTTGCGCTGGAGCGTGGCCGCCTGCGCGCCGCTCTGCAAAGGCAGTTGGCGGAGCTGACCGAACGCGAGGCCGAAGTGATGCGGCTGGTGGTCGACGGCCGCCCCAACAAGCTGATCGCCGACGCGCTCGCGATCAGTGTGCGCACGGTGGAAGTGCATCGCGCACGGGTGTTCGAGAAGATGGGCGTGCGCTCGGCTGTCGAGCTGGCCAATCTGCTCAGGGAACAGTTCGGCGAGCGCGCGGGCTGACCACGCCCCGCTTGCGCTCGCGTAAGCACGGATCGCTCGTTCCGGCTTCGGGCCGGGCCCGACGGCAGGCTTGCCTGCACATCAAGCGGGCCGTGCCCTGCGGCACGGCGACAATCAAGCCATGAGTCTTGGCGAGTTCGAGCTGATCGAGCGCTACTTCAACCGGCCGACGCGGCGTGCGGCGGTGGGACGCGGGGACGACTGCGCGGTGCTCGCGCTGCGCGCCGGCATGCAGTTGGCCGTGTCGTGCGACATGTTGGTCGAGGGCCGGCATTTCCTCTCCACGGTGGAGCCGGCGCGTCTGGGCCACAAGGCGCTGGCCGTCAATCTCAGCGACCTCGCGGCTTGCGGCGCCGAGCCGGTGGCGTGCACGCTGGCCCTCGCACTGCCGCGTGCGGATGCCTGCTGGCTCGAAGGCTTTTCGGCCGGCCTGTACGCGCTGGCCGACGCGCACGGCTGCGAGCTGATCGGCGGCGACACCACTGCCGGGCCGCTCAACATCTGCGTCACCGTGTTCGGTGAGGTGCCGGCCGGCGGCGCGCTGCTGCGCCACGGCGCGTGCGACGGCGACGCCGTGTGGCTGAGTCACGCGCCGGGCGGCGGCATCGGCGATGCGCGGCTCGCGCTCGAGGCTTTTCGCGGCAAGGTGGCGCTGGCGGGCGATGCCTTCGAGCGGGTGCGCCGCGCCATGGAGCAGCCGCAGCCCAGGGTGGCGCTCGGCCGGGCGCTGCGCGGCCTGGCCAGCGCGGTGATCGATGTGTCCGACGGGTTGCTCGGCGATCTGGGCCATCTGCTGCGTTGCTCTGGCGTCGGCGCCACCATCGATGCCGATGCCTTGCCCCGCAGCCCCGATCTGGCCGCACAGCCGCTGGCTTTGCAGCGGCTGTGCGGCCTGTCTGGCGGCGACGACTACGAGCTCCTTTTCGCCGCGCCCGAAGCCGCCCATGCCGGCGTGCAGGCCGCGGCGCGCGAGGCGGGTGTCGGAGTCAGCCGCATCGGCCGCATCGAGGCGCGCAGCGGTTTGCGCGTCGTCGACGGGCAAGGCCGTGCGCTGACCGAAGCCTGGTCGTCTTTCGATCATTTCCGCTCGTGAGCGCTGCTTCGAGGCCGCTGGACCCGAGCGACACCGCCCGGCCACACCGTGCCGACGTGCGCTTCCTGCTTGCGCATCCGGCGCACATGGTCGCGCTGGGTTTCGGTGCCGGACTGAGCCCGCTGGCGCCGGGCACGGTGGGCACGTTGTGGGCTTGGCTCAGCTTCGGGGTGCTCGACCGCTGGCTCGGCGAGGCGCAATGGGCGGCGCTGCTGGTCGCCGGCGCGGCGATCGGCTGGTGGGCCTGCACGGTCACCGCGCGCCATCTGAACACGGCCGACCCGCGCGCGATCGTGTGGGACGAGGTGCTCGCCTTCTGGGCGATCCTGTGGCTGGTGACGCCGGCCGGGCTGCTTGCGCAACTCGTTGCCTTCGCGCTGTTCCGTTTTTTCGATGCGGCCAAGCCCGGCCCCGTGGCCTGGGCCGACGCACGCTTCAAGCGGCCTGCCGGGAAGGAGGACGCCGGCATCGGCTGGGCGCAGGGCTTCGGCATCCTGTTCGATGATGCGGTCGCGGCGCTGTGCACGCTGCTCGTGATCGCGGTCTGGCGGGTGGCCACATGAGGGCGGCGCCGGGGAGCGGTCGCCGAACGGCCGCGCTGCATGGGAGGAGCAGTCCTTGAACGAAGGTTTCGTCCGGCAACTGGCCGACGCGCTGAAGGCGCGCGGCTGGCGCCTCGTGACGGCAGAGAGCTGCACCGGCGGTCTGCTGGCCGCGGCATGCACCAGCGTGGCCGGCTCGAGCGAATGGTTCGACCGCGGCTTCGTCACCTACAGCTACGAGTCCAAGAGCGAGCAGCTCGACGTGCCCGCCGCCCTGATCGCGCAGCGCGGCGCCGTGAGCGCCGAGGTGGCCATCGCCATGGCCGAAGGCGCCTTGCGCCACGCCCGCGCCGACATTGCACTGAGCGTGACCGGCATCGCCGGACCCGGCGGTGCGGTGCCGGGCAAGCCGGTCGGCACCGTGTGGATGGGCCTTGTGGCACCCGGGCGGCCGGTCCGTGCGGAGCGCCTGCAGTTCGACGGCGACCGCGCTGCGGTGCGCGGCCAGACGGTGCGGCACGCGCTGCAGCGGCTGATCGACGCGAGCACGGCTTGAACGCCTTTCGAGGACCGGCGCAAGCGGGCGAGACCGGCGAAGCATGAGCATTCTGCTGGCTTGTGATTTCGATGCCGCCGAGTGGGTCGTGTGGCGAGCGGCGTTGCAGGCGGCGATGCCGGACGAACGCTTCGTCACTTCGGTCGACGTGACCGACGACATCGACGTGGCCATCGTCGCGAACCCGCCCTGCGGCGCACTCGGCGGCCTGCCGCGCCTGCGGCTCATCCAGTCCTTGTGGGCCGGCGTCGAGCGCTTGCTGGCGGATGCCAGCCTGCCGCAGGGCGTGCCGATCGCGCGCATGGTCGATCCGGCCATGAGCGCGGCCATGGCCGAAACCGCGCTGTGGGCCACCCTCGCGCTGCACCGCGGCTTCTTTCGCTACGCCCGGCTGCAGCAGCAGGGGCGCTGGGCGCCGCACGGGCAACGCCGCGCGGACGAGGTGACCGTCGCCGTGCTGGGGCTCGGGCAACTGGGCGCCGAGGTGGCGCGGCGCGTGGCCGCTCAGGGTTTTCGGGTGCTGGGCTGGAGCACGCGCCCCACCGAACGAGCGGGTGTCGAAACCAGCCATGGCGATGCGGCCCTGATGCCCTTGCTGGCGCGCGCCGACATCGTGCTCAACCTGTTGCCGCTCACCGCCGCAACACAGGGCCTGTTCGATGCGCGCCGGCTGGCCGGCATGAAGCGCGGCGCCGGCCTGGTGAACCTGGCGCGCGGCGCGCACGTCGTGGAAGCCGACCTCCTGGCCGCGCTGGACAGCGGTCAGCTGGGGCATGCCGTGCTCGACGTGTTCGCCGCCGAGCCGCTGCCGGCGCGGCACGCTTTCTGGCGGCATCCGCGCGTGACCGTCCTGCCGCACGCCGCTGCGCAGACCGATCCGCGCACGGCGGCGGCGGTCGCCGCGGCCAATGTGCAGGCTCTGCGCGACGGGCGGCCGCTCGCGTATCGCGTGGACCGCGCCAGGGGGTACTGAAGCCGAGCGCGACCGTGGTGCGTGAACCGCCGCACCGTACCGACGAGCGGCGAAGACCCGACCCGGGGTTGCGTCTTCAGCCGAAGGGCTTGGCCGTGGCGAACCACAGCCCGATGCCGGTCGAGATGATGAAGGCGCCGTCGGTCACGCCGGCCAGCAGGAACATCTTGCCCTGCAGTTTGTCCATCAGCTCGGGCTGGCGGGCGGCCGCTTCGAGGTACTTGCTGCCCATCACGCCGATGCCGATGCACGAGCCGATGGCTGCCAGGCCGATCAGGTGGCCGACCGCAAGGGGAAGGAGGTCGATGCCGTTCATGGTGTTGACTCCGTCTGTTGTGGGTTGCTGCGCTGCGTTCCAGAGGGAGCCGCCGGCGTCTTCGGGGTCCATGCTCGGGCGGCGGCTGCGATGAGTCCATGACCTCGGAGGTCATGCGCCGGCCTCGGCGGGCCGGACCTGCGGCGGCTCAGCCGGCCAGCACCAGCCGCGCGGTGGCGCCGGCACGCGGCGGGGCGCCGGAGAGCGGGCCGGCCACGAGCAGCGCCAGGCGCTGCAGACCTTCCCACGGATCCAGCGGCCAGAGCGGGTGCTTCAGGCCCTTGGCCAAACCGTCGCAGACGTGCGCGGCCTCCACCAGCTGCTCCAGCGCGGCTTCATCGAGCCGCGGGAGCGCGCGCTCGAACAGGCGTTCCTTCAGGCCCCACACGCGGTTCTCGCGCAGCGCCATCGGCAGCGGCTTGCCGGCGGCCAGCGCGTCCTTGCAGCGCTTGAGCGCGCGGATGTCCTCGGTCAGATGCCAGTGCACCAGCACCGCGGCTTCGCCCTCGGCGCGCAGGCCCGCCAGCATGCGCAGCACGCGCGGCACCTGTCCGGCGAGCACCGCCTCGCCGAGCTTGCGCACGTCGTAGCGCGCGACGTTCAGGACGGCCGCCTCGACCTGTTCATAGGCGAGTTCTCCCTGTGGGTAGAGCAGGCCGAGCTTGGCCAGTTCCTGCTGCGCGGCCAGCAGATTGCCCTCGACGCGGTCGGCAAAGAAGGCGAGCGTGCGCTGGCCCTCGTCGCCGCCCGCCACGCGTTGGCCCTGCGCGGCCAGGCGCTGAGCCAGCCACTGCGGCAGGGCTGCGCGCTCGACGGGCTCCAGACGCACGGTCACGCCGGCCGCCTCGAGCGCGCCGAACCAGGCGCTCGCCGTTTGCTGCCGGTCCAGGCGCGGCAGGGTGACGAGCGTGAGCACGCCTTCGGGCAGGCGCTCGCAATAGCGCTGAAGTGCGACCGACCCGTCCTTGCCGGGCTTGCCCGAGGGGATGCGGATCTCCACGATCTTGGCGTCGCCGAACAGGCTCATCGCGCTGGCCGCGCCGAGCAGTGAACTCCAGTCGAAATGCGCCCCGGCCACGGTGTGGATCTCGCGCTCGCTGTGGCCGGCGGCGCGCGCGAACGTGCGGATGGTGTCGGCCGCTTCCACGGCCAGCAGCGGCTCGTCGCCGTGCAGCGTGTACAGCGGCTGCAGGCCCTTGCGCAGGTGGGCCGCCAGCTGGTCAGGCTTCAGCTGCATTCAGCGTGAAACGCGCTGGCGCGCGCCAATGATGCGACTGCGACGGTTTTGCCCTTCATGGCGCCGGCACTGCAGCGAGATGGCGCATGACCTGCTCGACGATGTCGCTCTGCATGCTGCGATAGAGCGCCTGCTCCTCCTGCTGCTTGGCCAGCGCGTTGGTTTCGTTGTAGCTCATGTCGCGGCTGAGCAGCAGTTCGGTGTCGGGGATCAGCAGCCGGCCGGCCGGCGTGCGCAGGCGAAAGCGCAGCCGCGTGCGCAGGGTGAACTCGCGCACCTGCCCGGCGGCCGTCTGCGCGGCCACGGTCCGGTCGCGCACGTCGGCGAGGGCTTCGAGCACCACCTCGGCCTGCGCCGCCGACTCGACGACGCGGGTGCTGCCGCTGGCCTCGATGGCACGCTCGAGCTCTTCGGTGAAAGGCGAGCGCGCCGGAAAGCCGACGAGTTGCACCGAATCGAAATCGAGCTGCGGCGGCCGGCGCAGCTGGAAACCGCAGCCGCCGAGCAGCGCGACGCCGGCGCCGAGGCCGAGGACGGCGCCGAGCCGCAGCGCACGGCGACGGGCCGCACCCGAGACAGCGGCGCGCGTCATACGACCACGTTCACCAGCCGCCCGGGCACCACCACGATCTTCTTCGGCGTGCGGCCCTCGGCGAAGCGGGCCACCTCCGGGCTGGCCAGCGCAGCCGCCTCGATCTGCGCCCGGTCGGCCTGGGCCCCCACCGTGATGGCGCCGCGCAACTTGCCGTTGACCTGCAACACCAGTTCGAGCTCGTCTTGCTGCAATGCCGATTCGTCCACGTGCGGCCAAGGCGCGTCGAGCAGTTCTCCGAAAGCCTGCGAGTAACCGAGCTGCTGCCACAGCGCATGGGTGACGTGCGGACACGCGGGGTACAGCACGCGCAGCAGCACACCGTAGCCCTCGCTCAACGCGGTGTCGGCGACGGGCTCGGCATCGGCGCCGTAGGCCTCCAGCGCGTTGAGCAGCTTCATGGCTCCGGAAACCACGGTGTTGTACTGCATGCGCTCGTAGTCGTAGCTCACCTGCCGCAGCACGGCGTGCACGTCGCGGCGCAAGGCCTTGGCGGCGGCCGACAAGCCTTCGGTGGCATCCGTCGCCGCGATCGCCGGCGCGTGCTTCTGCCCGAAAGTCCACACCCGCCTCAGGAAGCGGTGCGCGCCTTCGACCCCCGCGTCGTTCCATTCGACCGACTGCTCGGGCGGCGAGGCGAACATGACGAACAGGCGGGCGGTGTCGGCGCCGTAGCGGTCGATCACCTGCTGAGGATCGACGCCGTTGTTCTTGGACTTGGACATGGTCGTCCAGCCCTCGTACTGCACCGCTTGCCCGTCCTCTCTGGCGCGAGCACGAACCACCTTGTGATGCTCGTCGCGTTCGATCTCGAGCTCGTGCTCCCAGAAGTAGCGCCGGCCGCCCTGCTCGCCGTTGCGCACGAAGGCTTCCTTGAGCACCATGCCTTGCGTGAGCAGGCGGGTGAAGGGCTCGTCGATCGCGATCATCTTCATGTCGCGCATCACCTTGGTCCAGAAGCGTGCGTACAGCAGGTGAAGGATGGCGTGCTCGATGCCGCCGATGTACTGGTCCATCGGCATCCAGTAATCCGTGCCGGCGCCGACCATGGCGGTGTCGAGCTTCGCGTCGCAGTAGCGCATGAAGTACCACGAGGAATCGACGAAGGTGTCCATCGTGTCCGTCTCGCGCCGCGCCGGCCTGCCGCAGCGCGGGCAGGCGACGTCGACGAAGGAGGCGCACTTGGCGAGCGGGTTGCCGGAGCCGTCCGGAATGAGGTTCTCCGGCAGCACCACAGGCAAATCGGCTTGCGGCACCGGCACGGCACCGCACCCGGGCTTGCCGGAGCCCGACGCGTCACCGTCGCAATGGATGATGGGAATCGGCGTGCCCCAGTAGCGCTGGCGGCTGATCCCCCAGTCGCGCAGCCGCCAGGTGGTCTTCTTTTCGCCCAGGCCCTTGGCCGCGAGCGCCTTGGCGACCGCGTCGACGGCCACCTGGTAAGGCATGCCGCTGAAGTTGTCGGAGTTGATCGTCACGCCGGCCTGCTTGTCGGCGTACCAGTCCTGCCAGCGGTCGTAGTCGTAGTGCTCGCCATCGACGTGCACCACCTGCGTGATCGGCAGGTCGTACCTCGTAGCGAACTCGAAGTCACGCTCGTCGTGTGCCGGCACGCCCATGACTGCACCGTCGCCATAGCTCATGAGCACGTAGTTGCCGACCCATACCGGAAGATCGGCGCCGGTCAGGGGATGCTGCACCAGCAGGCCGGTCGGCCGGCCCTCCTTCTCGCGCGTGGCCAGTTCCGCTTCGCTGGTGCCGCCCGCCAGACACTCGGCGATGAAGGCCGCCAGGGCAGGGTTCGAGGCCGCCGCGTGCACTGCCAGTGGGTGTTCGGGTGCGACGGCGCAAAAGCTCACGCCCATGATGGTGTCCGCGCGCGTGGTGAACACGTGCAGGCGCCCGTCCTGGATCAAGGCGCCGGCTGCGTCGCGGATGTCGTGCGTGAAGGCGAAGCGCACGCCTTCGCTCTTGCCGATCCAGTTCTCCTGCATCAGCTTGACGCGTTCGGGCCAGCCGGGCAGGGCGCTCTGCAGTTCGCCGAGCAGCTCGTCGGCATAGCGGGTGATGTTGAGGTAGTAGCCCGGAATCTCGCGCTTCTCGACGGTTGCGCCGGAGCGCCAGCCGCGGCCGTCGATCACCTGTTCGTTGGCCAGCACGGTCTGGTCCACCGGATCCCAGTTCACCACCTGCGTGCGGCGCTCGGCGATGCCCGCTTCGAGCATCTTCAGGAACAGCCACTGGTTCCAGCGGTAATAGTCCGGCGAGCAGGTGGTCACCTCCCTCGACCAGTCGATGGCCAGGCCCATCGCCTGCATCTGGCCTTTCATGTGGGCGATGTTCGAATAGGTCCACTGCGCCGGTGGTACGCCGTTCTTCATGGCGGCGTTCTCTGCGGGCAGGCCGAAGGCATCCCAGCCCATCGGCATCAGCACGTTCAGGCCCTTCATGCGCAGGTGGCGCGTGAGCATGTCGTTGATCGTGTAGTTGCGCACATGGCCCATGTGCAGCTTGCCGCTGGGGTACGGCAGCATCGAACAGGCGTAGAACTTGGGTTTGCCCGCATCCTCCACAACGCGGTATGCGTCGCTTTCGTTCCAGTACGCTTGCGCGGCGGCCTCGATGGCGCGCGGATCGTAGGGGGCGGGTTGGGGAGGGGCAGCGCTCATGCGGGGGCCGGTGCGCGTGGGCGCCGTCTCGTGGAGATTGGCTCGATTTTAGGGCGCGGCCATCGTGGGATCACCGCGCTGGCGCGGCATGCGGCCCGTGTCGCCCGCGCCGGGTTGCGTGCTCGAATCCTGCGGCCGCGCCGTGTCGGCCGGCACGCGACGGGCGACACCGGTCGATCAGGCGGCCGGCAGGCCGAGCACGTCGTTCATGTCGAACAGGCCTCGCGGCTGCCGCGCGAGGAAGCGCACGGCACGCAGGCTGCCTTGCGCGTAGGTGGCCCGGCTCGACGACTTGTGCGCGATCTCGATGCGCTCGCCGGTGCCGCAGAACATCACCGTGTGGTCGCCCACGATGTCGCCGCCGCGCACGGTGGCGAAGCCGATGGTCTGCTGCTCGCGCTCGCCGGTGACGCCTTCGCGGCCGTACACGGCGCAAGCTTCAAGGTCGCGTCCCAGCGCGCCGGCGATCGTCTCGCCCATCGCGAGTGCGGTGCCGCTGGGCGCATCCACCTTGTGCCGGTGATGGGCCTCGACGATCTCGACGTCGTAGCCTTCGCCCAGCGCCTTGGCGGCCGTGGCCAGCAGCTTCATCACGACATTGACGCCGACGCTCATGTTCGGGGCCATCACGATGGCGATCTCCTCGGACGCCGCCGCGATGGCGGCTTTTCCGGCGTCGTCGAAGCCGGTGGTGCCGACGACGAGCTGCACGCCGAGCTCGCGGCACACTCGCAAGTGCTCCAGCGTGCCCTGAGGCCGGGTGAAGTCGATCAGCACCTGCGCATCGGCCAGGCCGGCCCGCAGGTCGGCGCCGATGGCCACGCCGCTGCTGCGGCCCGAGAACGCCGCGGCGTCCTGCCCGATCGCCGGGCTGTCCGCGACGTCGAGCGCGCCGGCCAGCACACAGTCATCCGAGGCGAGCACCGCCTCGATGAGCATGCGGCCCATGCGGCCGCCGGCACCTGCGATCGCGACGCGTCGCCGGCCGGTGGCGGCAGCGGGGTCCGCAGCTTTCGTGCCGCCGGGGCGCGGCAGGCGCTCGTCGGCCCCGAGGGCGCGCGCGAAGTCGCCGCTGCCGGCTTCGCTCACTGCACTGCCTCCAGCGGCGGGTAGGTGCGCGCGGGTCCCTGCGGTTCGGAGGCAGCGGCGGTCGCGCTCGGCTTGGCGGGCACCGGCAGCGCTTCGAGCTGTGCCTGCGTCAATTCCAGTTTCGGCAGGCGGCCCGTGCGCTGGGTGTCGATGGAGGCCACGAAATCGCGCTCGCTGGGCAACTCGTCGGCCTCGAAGGACTTCATGCCCTGGCCGTCGAACAGCACGGTGACGCGGCGCTGCTGGTAGGGCGCGCCCTGGCGGCGGATGGTGAACACGTAGTCCCAGCGGTCGGCATGGAAGATGTCGGTCAGCAGCGGCGAGCCGAGAACCTCGCGGACCTGGGCGCGGGTCATGCCGGGCTTGACGGCCGCGGCCATTTCCCTGGTCACCACGTTGCCCTGCACGATCTCCATGCGGTAGGGGGTGATCACGCCCAGGAGGTTGTCGGAGGACTGCAGGGACGAGCAGCCGGCAACGGCGAGCGGAGCCAGCAGCAGGGCGAGCGAGCGGGCCGTGCCGGCCGCGTGAACGAGGAAGCGTGACTGGGGCATGAGACGGGCAGCGGGCAAGGCGAGGAAGGCCGAGAGCAGGCCGCAAAGAAAGCCGCGAGGCAGGCAGGGCGCGGATGCGCGAAGCGCCGTGCGTCGGGCTCGATATGATGACGGAATTCTAGTGGAGCCGCCCGCGGGCGAGGACATGCCGATGAGCCACGCCGACGAACTCAAGAGCAGCGGCCTGAAGGCCACGCTGCCGCGCATCAAGATCCTCGAGGTGTTCCAGACGTCGAGCGTTCGCCACCTGACCGCGGAGGATGTCTACAAGCACCTGCTCGCCGAGCATTCCGACATCGGCCTGGCCACGGTCTACCGGGTGCTGATGCAGTTCGAGCAGGCCGGCATCCTGTCGCGCAACCACTTCGAGTCGGGCAAGTCGGTGTTCGAGCTCAACGAGGGCCAGCACCACGACCATCTGGTGTGCCTGGACTGTGGCCGCGTCGAGGAGTTCTTCGACGCCGAGATCGAAGCACGCCAGCGCGCGGTGGCGCAAGGGCGCGGCTTCTCGTTGCAGGAACATGCGCTGTCGCTGTACGCGAACTGCACCAAGAACGCTTGCCCGCATCGCACCGCGCGAAAGTAGCGGCCCTTGCTCGAGCGGGGGAGGCGCGGCGCTCAGCCGCCGGACTCGCCGCCGTCCAGAGCAAGGCGGTGCCGCGCGAGGAACTCCTTGTAGGTATCGATGCCGCGCAACTGCAAGATGGTGTTGCGCACGGCCGCCTCGACCAGCACCGCGAGGTTGCGCCCTGCATCGACCGCGATGACGACCTTGCGCACGGGCACGTCGATGATGGGCTCGAACAGCGGCTCGTAGGGCAACCGCTCGAACTCGCGCTCCAGCGTCTCGGTGCGCACCAGGTGCACGATCAGCTTGAGGCGCATCTTGCGGCGCACCGCGGTCTCGCCGAAGATGGACTTGATGTCGAGCAGGCCGATGCCGCGCACCTCGAGCAGGTTCATCAGCAACTCGGGACAGCGGCCCTCGATGGCGGTCTGGGAGATGCGGTACAGGTCCACGGCGTCGTCTGCCACCAGGCCATGCCCGCGCGAAATCAGCTCCAGGCCGAGTTCGCTCTTGCCCAGGCCCGACTCTCCGGTGACGAGCACCCCCAGCCCCAGGATGTCCATGAAGACGCCATGGCGGGTGGTCCGGTCCGCGAAATGCTGGCTCAGGTGCGAGCGAAGCACGTCGATCACGTGCCCCGCCGACTCCTTGGTCACGAAGAGCGGAATCTCCGCGCGCTCGCACATCGCCACCAGCTGTTCGGGCGCGGGCGTGTGGTCGGCAACGATCACCACGGGCGGCTCGAGGGTGACGATGCGCGAGATGCGCCGGGCCTGGTCCTCGGGAGAGCAGTCGAGCAGATAGCGCACTTCCCGCCGGCCGACGATCTGCACGCGGTAGGGATGGATGTAATTGAGGTAGCCGACCAGATCGGCAGCCGACTGCGCGTCGCGCACCGCGATCTCGTCGAAGCGGCGTTCGGGATGCGCATGGCCGGCGACCCACTCCCAGCGCAGCGCGGCGCGGTGCGCCTCGAACAGCGCTTCCGCACTGATGACCGTGGGCTTCATCGGGGTGGCGCGCCGGGACGCTCAGGGCGCGGCCGCCGGCTCAGGCCACCGACTTCAGCGGTTCCCAGTTGGCGATCAGCTCGTGCAACTTGGCGGCCTCGGGCTCGGCCTTGAGCTTGTCGCGCAAGCCGCGATCGGAGAGGAGCTCGGCGATCTCGGAAAGGATTTCCAGGTGGCGTTGAGTCGCCGCCTCGGGCACCAGCAGAAAGATCAACAGCGACACCGGCTCGTCGTCCGGCGCGTCGAAGCCGATCGGCTGCTGCATGCGGATGACCGCCGCCAGAGGATTCTTCAAGCCCTTGATCCGACCGTGCGGGATGGCTACGCCATGGCCCAGACCGGTCGAGCCGAGCCTTTCGCGTGCGAACAGGTTGTCGGTCACGGTGGCACGAGCGATCGCGTGGCGATTCTCGAACAGCAGGCCAGCCTGCTCGAACACGCGCTTCTTGCTGGTGACGTCCACATCCACCAGGACGTTGCTGGCGGGCAGGATGGCGGCTAAACGATTCATCGGTCAGGGTGTCGGTTTCGGCTCGCCTTGGCCGACACGTCGCTACAAACTGAAATGAAATTATAGGAAGCGCATTCGCCGTGAGCCGGCGCGCAAGACCTTCACCCCGCATGCGGGTGCCGAAGGTTGCGGTTCGGCAACGATCGCGTGCGCCAGGTCACGAAAAAGCGGCCTCTCGGCCGCTGGGGTGTGGGTTGACGCACGCCCGCTCACTGCAGGTCGGTTGCGCCCAGCCGCTTGGCCGATGCGTGATGATGGTCTTGCACCCGGTCCTTGTGACGGCAGACCTGACGATCGAGCTTGTCCATCAGTTCGTCGATCGCGGCGTACATGTCTTCGTTGGCCGATTCGATGAAGATGTCCTTGCCCTTGGCGTGCAAGGTCACTTCGGCTTTCTGGCGCCTCTCCTTTTCCTTGAGTTTTTCCACGGTCAGCAGCACGTTGATGTCCACCACCTGATCGAAGTGCCGGGTAACGCGGTCCAGCTTGGTGAGCACGTACTCTCTCAAGGAGGGGGTCACGTCGAGGTGATGTCCGCTGATCGTCAGGTTCATAAGCGCTCCTTTCCCGGGGTTTGAGGCAGACCGCTGCGGCGGTCGGGGCGGGCCGCGGCGACGAATCCAGTGTGCGCCCGCCGCCGCGTCGTGACAAGCCGATGAACCGGCCCGCGGCGGGGCTGGCGCGGCCGCTGCTCGAGGCTCCCGGTGCCATAATCCGCCGGTCGAGTTTTCGGAGCATCCGTTGGACTTCACCCCGTCTCGGTGACCGTCCACTCCGTCCGCCCCCGCGCTGCCTTGCGCGAGGGCTTGCCGGGAGTGAGGCGGTCGCTTCCTCCCGGCGCCCGAGCCTGCTCTCAGGCGCCATGCGGCTCCGCCATGCCGCACCGGTTGCAGGAGTACGCATGCTCAACGTCTTCACGCTGGCCAACGGCCGGCTGTTCCAGGAAGAAATCGAAAGCGCCGAAGCCCTGGCTCACGTGCAGCCGGTCTGGGTGGATCTCGAAAACCCCACGGCGCAGGAAAAAAGCTGGGTGGCCGACCGGTTCGGCCTTCACATTCCCGATGACATCGTCGATGAAGACATCGAGGAATCCGCACGTTTCTACGAAGAAGACAACGGCGAGCTGCACATCCGCTCGGACTTCCTCGTCGACGACGACGCCGGCCCCGACCGCAAGGGCGCGCGCAACGTTCGGGTGGCCTTCATCCTGCACGGCAAGGTGCTGTTCTCGGTGCACGAGATCGACCTGCCGGTGTTTCGCCTGCTGCGCATGCGCGCGCGGCGCATCCCGGCGCTGATCGACGACGCCAAGGACGTGCTGCTCAAGCTCTACGATGCCGACGCCGAGTATTCGGCCGACTCGCTCGAGGGCATCTACGACGCGCTGGAGAAGGTGAGCACGCGCGTGCTGCAGAAGGAGGTCACCGACGCCGACGCAGCCGAGATCCTCGCCGCCATCGCGCGGCAGGAGGACCTGAACGGGCGCATCCGCCGCAACGTGATGGACACGCGCCGCGCGCTCAGCTTCATGATGCGCAGCCGGCTGCTCAACGCCGAGCAGTTCGAGGAGTCGCGCCAGATCCTTCGCGACATCGATTCGCTCGACTCGCACACCGCGTTCCTGTTCGACAAGATCAACTTTCTGATGGACGCCACGGTGGGCTTCATCAACATCAACCAGAACCGGATCATCAAGATCTTCTCGGTGGCCAGCGTGGCCCTGTTGCCGCCGACCCTCATCGCCAGCATCTACGGCATGAACTTCCAGGCCATGCCGGAACTGGACTGGAGTCTGGGCTACCCGTTCGCGCTGGCCCTGATGCTGGCCAGCGTGGTCACGCCTTTCTGGTACTTCCGGCGCAAGGGTTGGCTGTAAGCCGCGCTGTGACTGCGCCGCTCAGGCGGCCGGTCTGCGCAGGGTGAACTGCACGACGTCGGTGTTGCCGGCCGCAAATGCCGCCTCGCAATAGGCCATGTAGAACTCCCAGATGCGCAGGAAGCGGGTGTCGAAGCCCAGCGTGCGCACGTCTTCCTCCCGGCTCGTGAAGCGCTCGCGCCAGCGGGCGAGCGTCTGGGCGTAGTCGCCTCCGAAGGACAGGCGCTGCTCGATGACGAGGCCGGCCCGGGCGGCCTGGGCCTCGAAGGCGCCGATGCTCGGCAGGAGGCCGCCGGGAAAGATGTACTGCTGGATGAAGTCGGTGCTCCTGACGTAGCGCTCGAAGAGGTCGTCGCGGATGGTGATGCTCTGGATGCAGGCGCGGCCGCCGGGTCGGAGCTTGTCGTGCACGGTGTTGAAGAAGTCGGGCCAGAACTCGCGCCCGACGGCCTCGAACATCTCGATGGAGACGATCGCGTCGAAAGGGCCGTCCGCGACGTCGCGGTAGTCCTGCAGGCGCAGGTCGGCGAGGTGCGCAAGCCCCGCACCGGCGAGGCGGGCCTGTGCGTGGACGAGTTGCTCGGACGACAGGGTCACGCCGGTGACGTGCGCCCCGCAGTCCCGGGCCGCGACTTCGGCCACGCCGCCCCAGCCGCAGCCGATCTCGAGCACGCGCGACCCGGCCCCCACGCCGGCCTCGCCGAGGGCACGCCGAATCTTGGCGAGCTGGGCCCGCCCGGTCGGCTGCCGCGTGTTGCCGTCGAACCAGGCGCTCGAGTAGCTCATCGTCTCGTCGAGCCATAGCGCGTAGAACGCGTTGCCGAGGTCATAGTGGGCGTGGATGTTCTTGCGCGAGCCGGCGCGCGAGTTCCGGTTGAGCAGGTGCCTCGCCCGGTAGAGCAGCGAACCCCACCAGGTGCCGTAGACCACGCGCTCGATCTCGTCGCGGTTGCGTATGAAGAGCTGCAGCAAGGCCGTGAGGTCGGGCGTGCTCCAGTCGCCGGCGATGTAGCTCTCGGCGAAGCCGATGTCACCGCTCTTGAGCGCGGCGGCGCAGGCGTTCCAGTTGCGCAGGTGGATCAGCGCGCGCGTGTCGCCGTCTTCGGTCAGGTTGCCGAAGCGCGCGCTCGAGCCGTCGGGCAGGTGCACGTCGAGCTGGCCGTGGCGAAGGCGCGCGAGCAGGCGAAAGACGGCCCGCGCCGCGGCCGGCGCCGAGGCGGCGAGCTCGCCGCCGGATTTGAAGGCGGCACGGCCATCAAGGACGTTCTGCGAAGAGGAGGTCGGGTTCATCGAGAAGAGACGTTCAGCGGCTGACGAAGCGGCGAGGTGGGAGGGGTTTGCCGAAGAAGGGCACGCGTTTGATCCACAGCCGCAGTGCCTGCCAATGAATGCGGGCGATGACGGCAACCGTCATGAGCGGCATGCGCCGGAAGGCGCGGCGCAGTGCGGCCGCATCGAGCGGCACGAGCGCGCCGCTGAGGCTGGTCTGGAGCAGCGGTCCCTGGGCGTCGTCGTGATCGACGCGCGCGACGAGATGGCCGGTGGCGTGCGGGTGTTCGCGTGCCGAGGCGTCCGTCGGATGCGCGCTGCGCATGAAGCGGAAGCGGTAGCGGCCTTCGAGCGCGCAGAACGGCGAGACGTGAAGCGCCTTGGTGGCCGCCAGCTCCCGGCCCCACCCGAGACCCTCGCCGTGCAGCAGGTAGCAATGCCGCTCGCCGAAGGTGTTGTTGACCTCGACGACGACGGCCGCCAGCGAGTCGTCGTCGCGGTGCGCGTACCAGAAGCTCACCGGCTTGAACGCGTAGCCGAGCACGCGCGGATACGTCTGCAGCCAGATCTCGCCCTGTGCATCGGCGATGCCTTCGCTCGCCAGCAGCTCCTCGAGCCACGCGAGCGCGTCGCTGCGGCCGTCGCCGTGGTCGGCGTCGTGGAAGGCGACGAGGCCGAACCGGTTGCGCGGCAGGGCGCCGTCGGCTTGCCGGCGCAGGTGGCGCATGGGCAGCAGCAGAAAACAGGTCGGGTAGGCAAAGGCATGCCGTACCGGACGCAGCCGCGCGTGGCGCACCGTGCCCAGGCCGATGAAGGCGCGTGCCGCAGGCGCAGGGGCCCTGCTGGGTTCGTTGCTCACGCGGTTTGCGGCTCTGCCGGTGCGGAGGCCCGAGTCGGCGATGAGCGTGCGCGACCCAGCAGCGCCTCGGCGACAGCCAGGCCGGATGTCAGGCCGTCTTCGTGAAAGCCGTAGCCCGTCCAGGCTCCGCAGAACCAGCTTCGCCGTCGGCCCTGGATCTCGGGCAGCCGGCGTTGAGCGAGCGCGGCGGCCGCGTCGAAAACCGGATGCGCATAGTCGAACCGGCCCAACACCCGCTCGGCCGCAGGCTCTCGCACCGGGTTCAGCGAAACCACGACGTCCTGAGCAAACGGCAGGGGCTGCAGCCGGTTGAGCCAGTAGTGCAGGCAGATGGCCGCCCGATCGCTCGAGATCCCCTGTGCGCGTTCGTAGTTCCAGGCCGCCCAGGCGCGCCGGCGCGTGGGCAGCAGACGGGTGTCGGTGTGCAGCACCGCGTGGTTGTCGTGGTAGCGGATGGCGCCGAGCACCTCGCGCTCGGTGGAAGTGGCATCCGCCAGCAGCGCAAGGGCCTGGTCACTGTGGCACGCGAGAACCACCGCGTCGAAGGGTTCGGTCCCGCCCCGGTCGGTGAGGATCTGCACGCCGCTTTCGGATCGCCTGACTTGCCGCACCGGCGTGTTCGGGCGCGCGTCGGGCAAGCGCCGCAGCAGCTTGTCGACGTAGTGCCGGGCGCCTCCTTGCACCGTGTACCACTGCGGCCGATCGGCGATCTGGATCAGGCCGTGGTTGTGGCAGAAGCGGACCATCGTCGCCACCGGAAAGCGCAGCATCTGGTCCGTGGGGCAAGACCAGATGCAGCCGATCATCGGCAGGAGGTACCAATCGCGGAACTCGTCGCTGAAGCGGTGTTGTCGCAGGAAGTCGCCGATGGGCTGGTCGGGCCGGGCGTCGGCGTCGCTCGTCGCGAGCGCGCTGGCCACGCGGTTGAAGCGCAGCAGGTCGGCCAGCATGCGCCAAAAGCCCGGTCGCAGCAGATTGCGGCGTTGCGCGAACACGCTGGGGAGGTCCCGACCGCTCCATTCGAGCGCGGCATCCGGCACCTGAACCGAGAACGACATCTCCGACTCGGCCGTGGCGACGCCGAGCTCGCCGAACAAGGCCCGCAGCTTCGGATAAGTGCGGTGATTGAAGACAAGAAAGCCGGTGTCCACGCCATGCGTCGCCGAGCCTCCCCGTGCTGCGGGCAATGTGACGTCCACGGTGTGCGTGTGGCCGCCGAAGTAGCCGCCGGCCTCGAACAGGGTGACCGCGGGGCGCAAGGGCTGGTCGGGATCGCTCAGGCGGTAAGCGGCGGCCAGACCTGCGATGCCGGAGCCGACGACGGCGATCCGGCGCGGCGCGCTCAACGCCGACCTCCGCCATCCGATATGGCGTCGACCCGCCGCCTCGTGCCGCACGCAACGGGGCAGGCACAGGCTTGCGGGTAAAGGCCCGGATGACGTCCCGGAGCCAAGGAGGGCGGCGTTACCGAACGCGAACCGGGCGGCCTGCGGGCTGCACACCGGACCCCGCGGCTGATCGTCGTTGTGCGCCGCGTCTTCATCTCGCCTGCGCCTCGAGCAAGCGCTCGATCTCGCCGAGCAGCGCCGGGTCCTGGGGCTCGACCCGGCTCGGGTAGCTCTTGACCGTGCGGCCGTCACGGCCGATCAGGTACTTGTGGAAGTTCCAGCCGGGCGCCTGCCCGGTGCGCTGCGCCAGATCATCGAACAGTGGATTGCCGGCACGCGCCTTGACGCTCGTCTTGGCGAACATCGGAAACCGGACGCCGAAGGTGTTTTCGCAGAAGGCGGCGATGTCGCCGTTGCTTCCCGGCTCCTGCGCGCCGAAATCGTTGGTCGGAAAACCCAGCACGACGAAGCCGCGTGAGCGATAACGCTCGTTCAGCGACTCGAGGCCCTTGTACTGCGAGGTGAAGCCGCACAAGCTGGCCGTGTTGACCACGAGCAGCACCTTGCCGCTGTACTGACACAGGTCTTGTGGCTTTTCGTCCTGAAGGCGTGGGAAGCTCCGGTCGAGCAGCGGGCTGCAGGCCGGCGCCGCCAGGGCGCAAGGCGCGCTGCCCAGACAAAGCAGCAGCACGAGTCCGGACGCATGCTCACGGACGCCGCTCAGGTGCCGGCGAGCAGGCAAACGCGCTTTTGTCTTGGTCATGATGGCGACATTAAAATCGATTCAACCGAATCAAGGCTTGCCCCGAATGATTGTCCTGGACATTCTCACTCAGCTGCACGCGCGAGCTCAAGCGTCCCGAGCGGACACCGGCCGGCCATCGTCATGACCGAGCAAGCCCAACGGCCCCCGACCCTGCTCTCGATCGCCGCAGTGGAGCGTGACACCGGCCTGAGCAAGGACACCCTGCGCGTGTGGGAGCGCCGCTACGGCTTTCCGGCGCCCGGGCGCGACGCGTTCGGCGAGCGCGCCTATCCGGCGGATCAGGTCGAGCGCCTGCGCGTCATCAAGCGGCTGATGGATGCCGGACACCGCCCCGGGCGCATCGTGGCGCAGCCGATCGAGGCACTCGAGCGCCTCGGCGACCTCGCCGCGCCGGCCGGCGAATCGTCCGACAAGGCAAATGCCGCCGACCTCGGCGCCTACGTCGACCGCGTGCGCGCCCATGACGTGGAAGGCTTGCGGCGCGAGCTGATGCAGGCGCAGTTGCGGCTGGGGCTCGGACGTTTCGTGGTGGAGATCATCTCGCCCCTGAATACGCTGATCGGCGACGCGTGGATGCGGGGGCACCTCGAGATCTTCGAGGAGCACCTCTACACCGAGTCGCTGCAGATCGTGCTGCGCAAGGCGATCGACAGCGTGCCGGTGCCCCGGGCCGGCAGCCATCCGCTGGTGCTCCTGAGCACGTTTCCGAACGAGGCGCACGCCATCGGCCTGTTGATGGCCGAGGCGCTGTTCCTGCTCGACGGCTGCCGCTGCGTGAGCCTGGGGGCGCAAACGCCGATCTGGGACACCGTGCTGGCCGCCACCGCGCTGCGGGTGGACATCGTGGCGGTGGCCTTCTCGGCCGTGCTCACGCCGGCCATCGTCACCCAGGGGCTGACCGAGTTGCGCGGCAAGTTGCCGCGCTCGGTCGAGGTGTGGGCCGGGGGCGCCGCGCCGGTGCTGCACCGACGGCCGACGGCGGGAGTCATCGCGCTGGCCTCGATCGCGCAGATCGGCACCGAGACGCAGCGCTGGCGCGCGGAGCGCTCGTAGACGCTGGGTGCGCTGGCGAACGCACGGCGGATCGGAGGCGGCAAAGCCTGAGACCCTGTGACGGACCTGACATACCCCACCCCTACAATTCTTCGAGCTTCAACGAGGCCGACGCCATGCTTTATCCCGAACTTTTCAAGCAGCTCGAATCCGTTCGCTGGAACATGGACAAGGACATCCCCTGGGACCGGTTCGACGCCAGCCGCCTCTCCGAGGAGCAGGCCCAGACGATCAAGATGAACGCGATCACCGAGTGGGCGGCGCTGCCGGCTACCGAGATGTTCCTGCGCGACAACCGCGACGACAGCGATTTCTCCGCGTTCATGAGCGTGTGGTTCTTCGAGGAGCAAAAGCATTCGCTGGTGCTCATGGAGTACCTGCGCCGCTTCAAGCCCGACTTCGTGCCCACCGAAACCGAGTTGCACGAGGTGCGCTTCGAGTTCGACCCGGCTCCCGCGCTCGAAACCCTGATGCTGCATTTCTGCGGCGAGATCCGCCTGAACCACTGGTACCGCCGCGCGGCCGAATGGCACAGCGAGCCGGTCATCAAGGTCATCTACGAAACGCTGGCGCGCGACGAGGCCCGCCACGGCGGCGCCTACCTGCGCTACATGAAGCGCGCGATGAACAAGTTCGGCGACGAAGCCCGCGCCGCCTTCACCAAGGTCGGGGTGCTGATGGCGAGCGCGCGGCGCACGGCGCAGGCGCTGCATCCGACCAACCTGCACGTCAACGAAGCGCTGTTTCCGCGCGACACGATCCAGTCGCGCCTGCCCAATCCCGAGTGGCTCGAGGCCTGGCTGGACAAGCAGATCCAGTTCGACGCGGTATGGGAAGGCAAGGTCGTGGAGCGCATCCTGCACAACCTGAGCCTGCTCATGGACCGCAGCTTCGCCAGCGTGCAGGAGCTCAACCGCTACCGCAAGGAGTTGACGCAGTCGCTCGCGGCGGCGGCTGCGGCGCGCGGACCGCAGCCGGCCTGAGCGCGGCGGGGGTCCACGCAGAGGCCTCAGCCGGGCGCTTTCGCCCGCTGCTGGTCGGCCTTGCGGTCGGCTGCCACCTTCTGCGCGCTGGGCCGCTGCTCGATCAGCTTCACATAGGCCTTCCAGTCGATGCCGGCGGCCGCCACCATGTCGGTGCCGTAAACCGCGCGCGTCGCCAGACCGGCGAGCGGCAGGTGCACGTAGGCCGAGCAGTCCGCCTGCGTGAACGTTTCTCCGGCGACGTGAGGCGAGAACCGCGCCAGGCGTTGGAAGGCGGCGATGTTCTTCTCGATCTGCGGGCGCACGCGCTCCAGAAACCTTTCCGGCAGCGGCGCGTTGAAGAAGGCCTGCGGGTAGAGCTGCCGCACCGACAGCTCGAGGTGCTGGTCGAGAAAGATCGTCAACTCGCGCACTTTCGCGGCGGCCCACGGATCGGCGGGCAGCAGGGCGGGGCCCGGATGGGTGGCCTCCAGCCAATCGACGATGGCCTGGCTTTCACACAGCGGACCCTGCGGCGTCAGGAGGTACGGAATCTTCGCCAGCGGCGAGGAAACCCTGACCTCCTCGCCACCGCCCGTCTTGACCGCCTTCTCTTCGAACGGAATGCCCTTCTCGAGCAGGACGAGCTTGACCTTGTTGTAGTAGTTGGAGATCGTCATGCCGCACAACGTGATCATTCTTCAGTTCTCCTTCGAACAAGTCTGGCGGCAGTCTAGGGCCTGTTAACGCTACGGAAGGACTCGTTTGCCGGGAGCACCCTTGGGACACCGGCGCGAGTCCTTCCGTAGCGTTAACAGGCCCTGGGGCGGCGAAGGCCTTGCCGGCTGCCGCCAGCGTGACAATGGCCGGGTGGACCTGCCGCTGCCCGCTTTCTACGAGAAGCTCTGCGCGCGCGACGCACTGGCGGCGCGCCTGCAGGCGCTGCCGCGTCCGCTGGTGTTCACCAACGGCGTGTTCGATATCTTGCACCGCGGTCACGTGACCTATCTGGCGCAAGCGCGCGCTCTCGGCGCCAGCCTCGTCGTCGGCCTCAACAGCGACGCGTCGGCGCGCGGCCTCGGCAAGGGGCCGGGCCGCCCGCTCAACGGCGAGGCGGACCGGGCGGCCGTGCTCGCGGCGCTGCAAAGCGTCAGCCTGGTCACGCTGTTCGACGAAGCCACGCCGCTGGACCTGCTCGAGCGCGTGAAGCCGGAGCTCTACGTCAAGGGCGGCGACTACGACATCGAGTCGCTCCCCGAGACCGCATTGGTGCGAGGCTGGGGAGGCAGCGCACGCGCCATCGCCTTCGTCGAGGGTTACTCGACCACGTCGCTGGTGCGCCGCATCCGCGGCTGACGCAGCAGCACCCAGGCCAGCACGGCCCCCGCCAACGCGCCGGTGCCGTGCGCGAGCGGTGCGACCGGGATGTCCCACCCGGCGGGATAGGCCAGCGGGCCTCGCCATGGCGCCTCGCTCAGCAGCTTGAAAGCCAGCACCGCCGCGATCGCGAAACCGACCCGCCGCTCGGCGCGGTTCGCGCGCCGCAGCAGCGCCACGGCCACCACCGCGACACCGCCGTGCAGCACGCCGGACAGGCCGCCGTAGCGTTGCAGCTCGGGCATGAGGAGCAACCCCAGGTGCGTCAAGGGCCAGGCCAACGTCCAGGCCAGCGCGGAACGCGCATCGACCCGCGCCGCCGCACCGAGCGCGACGACCAGCACCCCGCCCGCCAGGTTGGCGATCAGGTGCAGCGTGCTCAGATGGATCCACGCCGCGCTCCAAAGCCGCCAGGGCTCGTCCATCCACAGCGCCGGCCGCCAGGCGAGCGCGGCGCCGGCCGCGGCATCGGTGCCGAAGAAGAGGCTGGGCAGCAGCAACAGGGCGCCGACGGCGCACCAGGCCGCGCTGCCCGAGCGCATCGGCGGGCCGGGCCGGGCGGTCAGCGCCGCCTCGCGGCGGCGCCGGCCGGCGCCGGATCGGCCCTCGCGCGGCCGCGTTGCCGACGCAGGGCGCCAGCCTGCCGATGTGCACCCGACGCCGCCGGACGCCGGCACCACGGCACGGTCGTCGCCCGAGAGGTCATGCGGCAGCGAAGACCGCAGCGACCAGGGCGCGCACTGCCGCGCGCTCGGCCTCGAAGCTGCCCGCTTCGAACTGCGTCGGCGCTTCGTCGAGCCGGGCCCGGTGCTGCGCGCGGCGCAGCTCGCGGTAGGCGTCGGCGGCGGCACGGCCGACGCCGGCCGGCAGCAGGCCGCGCTCTTCGGCGAGCCGCAGCAGCGCGATGTTGCCCACGTCCTCGCGCAGCGGCGGGTGTTCGGCGCTGTGCGCGAGCACCAGGGTCTGCACGGCGAACTCCACGTCCATCATGCCGCCCTCGCCGTGCTTCACGTCGAAGCGCGGTGCCGCCTCGTCGCGGGCCTGCCGCGGCAGCGGGTGGGCGGCGCGCACGCGCTCGCGCATGGCCTGCACTTCCTTGCGCAGCGCCTGCGGGTCGCGCGGCGCGGCCAGCACCGCGCGGCGCACCGCCTCCACGCGGGGCGCCAGGCTCGGTTCGCCGGCGCACCAGCGCGCGCGGGTGATGGCCTGGTGCTCCCAGGTCCACGCGGTGTTGCTGCCGCGCTGGGTCTGGTAGCGCTCGAAGGCGGCGATCGAGGTGACGAGCAGGCCGGAGTTGCCGTTGGGGCGCAGGGCCATGTCGATGTCGAACAGCTCGCCGGCCGCCGTGCGCAGCGTGAGCCAGTTGACCAGCTTGCGCGTGAAGGCTGCATAGACTTCGGCGGCGCGGTCGGGATCGGGCTCGTCGGCGTCGTCGAACAGGAAAACCACGTCGAGGTCGCTGCCGTAGCCCAGTTCCTTGCCGCCGAGCTTGCCGTAGGCCACCACGGCGTAGCGCGGCTCGTCGCGGTGGCGTTGCCGCAGGTGCTGCCAGGCCCAGCGGATGGCGCAGTCGAGCGTGGCGTCGGCCAGTGCGGAGAGGTCGTCGGCCACCTGCTCGACCGTGAGCGTGCCTTCCACGTCGCGCACGAGCGTGCGGAACACCTCGGCGTGGTGGGCTCGCCGCAAGGTGTCGAGCAGCGACTCCTCGTCGGCCTGGCCGCCGCGCGTCCAGGCGCCGTGGCGCTCGTGCAGGTCGCGCAGGTAGGCCTCGCGCTCGAAGCGCAGGCTCAGCGCGCGCGCGTCGGCCAGCTCGTCGATCACGCCGGGGTAGCGCATCAGGTAGCGCATCGGCCAGCGCGCCAGGCCCAGCAGCCGCAGCAGCCGGGCCAGCACCTCGGGGCGCTCCGCGAGCAGCGCCAGGTAGCTTTCCCGCCGCAGCAGCGGCTCGATCCAGTCGATGAAGCGCAGCACCGGCTGGTAGTGCGCGGCCTCGTCGGCCGGCGGACCGGCATGCGGCGCCGTCGCCGCGACCGACACGGCCGCGCGGGCGATCAGCCGGGCCAGGCGCTGCTTGGTCTCGTCGCGCAGCAGCGTCACCTTGGGCATTTCGCAGAAGCGCTTGACGCGCGCAGCGATCGGCGCGGGCAGGCGCGCCGCGAAGGCCTCGCTGTCCAGCGCGGGAGGCGGCGCGCCGCAGGTCTTGCACCCGCCCGGGCCGCCCGCCGCGGAGGAACGGCCGTCGTGCAGCAGGGCGTCGAATTCGGTGGCGACGAACTCGCGGTGGCCGCACAGGGTGTCGAGCAGTTCGCAGGCGTCCTCTCGGCACGCCAGTCCCATCGAGCGCGCGATCCAGCCGAGATCGGCGTCGTCGGTCGGCAGCACGTGCGTTTGCCGGTCATCGAGGTACTGGATGCGGTGTTCGAGGCGGCGCAGGAAGCGGTAGGCCTCGCCGAGTCGGGCGGCGGTTTCCGGCTTCATCACGCCCACGGCGACCAGCCGGTCGAGCGCGGCCAGCGTCGAGCGCGTGCGCAGCTCGGGGTACTGGCCGCCGCGCACCACCTGCAGCAACTGCACGATGAACTCGATCTCGCGGATGCCGCCGCGGGAGAGCTTGACGTCATTGGCGCGCTCGGGACGCCCGGCGGCGCGCTTGGCGGCTTCGTCGCGGATCTTGCGGTGCAGCTGGCGCAGGCCTTCGAACACGCCGTAGTCGAGGTAGCGACGGAACACGAAGGGCACCACCACGTCGCGCAGGCCCAGGGCCTCGCCGTTGCTCATGGCCGAGGCGGGCGCCACGACCCGGCTCTTGAGCCAGGCGAAACGCTCCCACTCGCGGCCCTGCACGAGGAAGTACTCCTCGAGCATGGCCAGGCTGACCACCGCCGGCCCGGAGTTGCCGTTGGGCCGCAGGGCGAGATCGACGCGGAACACGTTGCCGTCCTCGGTGGTTTCGCCGATCAGCGCATACAGCGTTCGGGCCACCCCGCTGAAGTACTCGTGGCCGGTGACGATGCCGCGGCCGTCGGGGCGGCCGGCGGTCGGGCCGTCTTCCTCGTACACGTAGATGAGGTCGATGTCGGAGGACACGTTCAGCTCGCGCGCGCCCAGCTTGCCCATGCCCAGCACCCAGAAGCACGAGCGCGCGCCGTCGGCGCGCAAGGGAACACCGTGCCTGGCGTCCTGCTCCGCGAAGGCCTGCGCGAGGGCGCGCTCCAGCGTCACCTCGGCCAGCAGGCTCATGCTGCGGGTGACTTCGTCCAGCGGCAGTTGCGCCTGCACGTCGAGCACGGCCAGGCGTTCGATGACGAGCTGGCGCGCCACGCGCAAGGCGGCGGGCAGGGCGCGCCCGTTCGCGGACAAGGTGTCGATCAGCGCATGGATCGCCTCGGCCGAAGGCACACCCGGCGGCAGCAAGGCCAGCTCGTCGGCGTAGCGCCGGCGAATGCGCTGCACGAAACGTGAATGCTCGGCGCGGGCCGGGCTCGCAGCCGGCGGACCGAGCCGGTTTGCATCGGCCGTCGAAGTGCCGGACGAGGACTCCATCATGGCGGCATCGAGGCTGTGCTAGCGTGGCGGCCGCTCACGCAAGGCGCGGGCACGCGGCGCTGCGATTCGCACCGTGCGGCATCGGAATCGCCCGCTGCCGGGCGCCCTGCCGATCACGCTTGTGCCGATGCTGACCATCCCGCCTTCTCCCCGCGACCCGAGCGATGCCGCTGCCGGCACGCGGCGCCTCGCGCGCCCCGGCTGGGCGACGGCGCTGCGCTGGCTGGCGGCTGCGTTGTTGTTCTTGTGCAGCCTCGTGATTGCGGCCTGGCTCATTCTTCAATGGGGCATTCTGCCGCGTATCGAACACTGGCGTCCGATGCTGCAGGCCCGAGCCGGCGAGGCTTTGGGCGTGCCGGTGCGCATCGGCGTGATCGGCGTCACGCAGGACGCGGGGGTGCTGCGCTGGACGCGCGCGATCGAACTCGGCGACGTGGTGCTGTACGAGCCGACGGGCGCGGGCTCGGTCGTGCGCGAGGCGCTGCGCCTGCCGCGCGTGCGCGTGTCGCTGTCGCCGACCTCCCTGCTGCCGGGATGGGACGGGCGCTGGCGGCTGCGCTTCACGCAGTTGCTGATCGAGAACGCGCGGCTCGAAGTGCGCCGCGACGCGCAGGGGCGCATTCGCCTGGCCGGCCTGCCGTCCGGGGATGAGGGCGGTGCGCACGGCCGCGCCGAGGACTGGTTCTTCAGCCAGCCCGACTTCATCCTTCGCGGCGCCACGGTCACCTGGGCCGACGAGCGGCGTGCAGCCGCGCCCATCGTGCTGAGCGACGTGGAGTTCACCGTGCGCAACGGCGTGCGCCGCCATGTGCTCGCCCTGAGCGCGACACCGCCGCCCGAGATCGGCAGCCGCTTCGCGTTGCAGGGCGATTTCACCCGGCGGTTGCTGGCCGGCGCCGGCGGCGGCGACGGCGAAAGCCACCGCGTGCTGACGCGACCCGGGGACTGGCGGAGATGGCGCGGCAGCTTGCAGGTGGACCTGCCCCGGGTCGAGCTGGCTTCGCTCGGCCGCCACGTCGATCTGCCGCTCGGTCTGGAGCGCGGCAGCGGTGCCGCCAGCGCCGAGCTCGATGTGCAGGAAGCGCGCGTGCTCGGCGGCCATGCCGAGCTCGACATGCAAGACCTGTCCTTGAGGCTCGAACCGCAGGCGCCGCCCTTGTCCTTCGCGCGCATGGCCGGGCGCCTGAGCGGCCGGCGCGACGCCTCCGCCGACGGCCGCCCGGCCGGTGGTGAACTCGCTGCGGAGCGCTTCGGCTTCACCACCGCGGACGGCCTGACGTGGCCCGCCGGCACCGCGCGAGCGCGCTGGCGTCGCGCCCCAGACGGCGCCCTCGCCGGCGGCGAACTGCAGGCCGAGCACGTCGATCTCGCCCTGCTGCACGCCACGCTGGCGCGCCTGCCCGACCATTGGCTCGCGGACGCGACCCGCGAACGCCTGCGCTCGCTCGACCCGCGCGGCGTCGCCAGTGACGTGCAGGCGCGCTGGGAGGGCGACACGCACGCGCCCTCGAGCTACCGCCTGCAGGCCCGGCTGAGCGGCTTGCAGCTTGCCGCCGAAGCGCTCGCCGAGCCGGCGGCGTCGGCCCCGGGCAGCGTGATGCGCGGCCGGCCGGGTGTGTACGGCGCGGACGTGGACCTGCTCGCCACCGAGGCCGGGGGCAACGCGCGCATCACCCTCAACGGCGGCGCGCTGGCGTTTCCCGGCGTGTTCGCGCAGCCCCGCATCGAGCTCGACGAGCTCGGCGCCGACCTGGCCTGGCGCATCGACGCGGCGCGCGATGGCGGTGCGCCGCAGATCGAAGTGCAGGCCCGCGACGTGCGCTTCGCCAACGCCGACGCGCAGGGCCGGTTCGACCTCGCGTGGTCGAGCGGCGAGACGCAGACGGCCCCGGCGGCGGCTGGCCCGCGCGCGAGCGATGCCGCCGAGACCGGCACCCGCGCCAGCGGACCGGCGCCCGCCGGCGCGGCGCCGGCCGCCGATGCCGCAAGCGGCCTGGCGCACGCCCTGAGGGAGCGCTTGCCGGGCACGCTCGACCTGCGCGGCACCCTGAGCCGAGCCCGGGCCACCAGCGTGGCGCGTTACCTGCCGCTCGACATCCCCGCTCCCGTGCGCCGCTACGTGGAGCAGGCGGTGCTCGGCGGCGCGGCGACGGCCGTGGATTTCAGGGTGCGCGGCGACCTGCGGCACTTTCCGTTCGCCGCCGATGAAGCGGGGAAGGCCGAGCGCGGCGAATTCCGCGTCGCTGCCCGGCTTGCGGGCGTGCGCTTCGCCTACCTGCCGCCGGACGCCGCGGATGCGCCTCGCGCCCGGGGCGCCTCGTCGGCCGGTGCGCGCCCATGGCCGGCTTTCGACGACGTGCAGGGCGAACTGGTGTTCGAGCGCCGCTCCATCGTGCTCAACGGCCTGCAGGGCCGGCTTGCCTCGGTGGGCAGCGGCGGCTTGAAGGCGAGCGGTGTGCACGGCGGCATCGCCGACTGGGACCACCGAGCGGCCCTGCGGATCGAAGGCCAGGCGCAGGGGCCCCTGGCCGACGCGCTGGCTTTCACGGCAAGCACGCCGGTGGGCAGCTGGCTCGGCGATGCGCTGGCGCAGGCCGGCGCCGCCGGACCCAAGCAGGCGCCGCTTTCGCTGCAACTGTCGCTGGAAATCCCGCTGCATGACGACGCTGCCCAGCGCAGCCCCGGCACCGAACGGTCCGCCGACGCGGCGGACGACGCTCCCGCCCGCGTGCGGGGCGAGCTCGTGCTCGCCGGCAACGACCTGCGCCTGCGTCCCGACGTGCCCGTGCTGGCCGACGCGAAAGCGCGCATCGCCTTCACCGAAAGCGGCTTCTCGCTCGACGCCGGCCGGGCCGGCCTGCTGGGCGGGCAGTCCACCGTTCAGGCGGCAACGCAGGCCGACGGCGCACTGCGCTTCGACGTTCAGGGCACCGTGGCCGCCGACGCGCTGGCCCGAGCCACCGAGTGGGGCGCGCTGGCCGCGGCCGCCGCGCCGCTGAGCGGCCAGGCCACCTACCGGCTCGTCCTCGGCATTCGCAACGGGCGCAGCGAATGGCGGCTCGACAGCGATCTGCTCGGCCTGGGCGTGGACCTGCCGGCGCCGCTCGGCAAGCGTGCCGGCGACGTCCTGCCCTTGCGCGTGCAGGCCGGTGCGCCGATCGGGGTGGTTCCCGGCGCCGTGCCGGCCGGGGCCGCGCCGCGCGACCTGCTGCGTGCGGAACTCGGCCCGGAGAACGCCCGCGTGTTGCAGGCGCGCTGGCTGCGCGAGCACGGACCCGCGGGCACGCGGGTGCTCAACGGCGGCATCGGTGTCTTCGACGCACCGCCGCAGCCGGCCGACGGCGTGGCGGCCAGCATCAAGCTGCCGCGCCTGGACGTCGATGCCTGGCAGCGCGTGGCGCAGCGTTGGGATGATGTGCCCCGCCCGGGTGCGCGACCGGCCTTGGGCCCGAATGCCGGGGCGGATCCCGATGCGGCGGTGGCCGGTCCTTCGCGTGTTGCCGGAACGGACCCGGCCTCCGGGGCCGCCTTGCCGGCCGGCTACGTGCCGGACACGCTCGCGCTGCAGGTCCAGGCCCTGCAGGTCGGCGGCCGTCCGTTCAACGGGGTGGTTGCCGGCGTGTCGCAGGGGCGTGGTGCCGAGGCGTCGCTGTGGCGCATCAACGTCGATGCGCGCGAGCTCCACGGCTACGCCGAGTACCACCCCGCCGGCGTGCGCGGCGCCGAGGGCGCGGGGCTCGTCCTGGCGCGCTTGACCCGGCTGGCCCTGCCGCAGGGCGAGGCCGACGCCGTCGGCTCGCTGCTCGAGGAAGCGGCGCCGACGCGCCTGCCGGCGCTGGACGTCGTGATCGACGACCTGGAGTTGCGCGGCAAGCGCCTGGGCCGCTTCGAGATCGTGGCGAACAACCGCCAGCTTGCCGGCGGCGCGGCCGGCTGGCAGCTCGAGCGCCTGGGCCTGACGATGCCCGAGGCGCGCCTGAGCGGTCGCGGCGAATGGATCGCGCCCGCGAGCCCCGGCGCACGACGCCGCGCGGTGCTGGACTTCGAGCTGGAAGTGAAGGACGGCGGCGAACTGCTCGCGCGGCTCGGCCAGCCCGGCGTGTTGCGCGGCGCCAGGGGCACGCTCGGCGGCCAGGTCAGTTGGCTCGGTTCGCCGCTGGCCATCGACTACCCGAGCCTGGCCGGCCGCATGCATCTGGCCTTCGACCGCGGTCAGTTCCTGCAGGCCGAACCGGGCATCGCCAAGCTGCTGGGCGTGCTCAGCCTGCAGGCGCTGCCGCGGCGGCTGCTGCTCGACTTCCGCGACGTCTTCGAGCAAGGCTTCGCCTTCGACAGCCTGAACGGCGACGCCAGCATCGACGAGGGCGTGGCGAGCACCCGCAACCTGCGCATGCGCGGCGTTCAGGCCGTGGTGCTGATGGAGGGCAGCGCCGACATCGAGCGCGAAACGCAGGACCTGCGGGTGTGGGTGGTGCCGGAGATCAACGCCGGCACGGCGTCGCTGGCCGTGGCCGTCATCAACCCGGCTGCGGGCTTGGGCGCCTTCCTCGCACAATGGCTGCTGCGCCGCCCGCTGGCGCTGGCCGGCATGCGGGAGTTTCATGTCACGGGGCCGTGGGCCGACCCGCGGGTCGAGCGCATAGAGCGGGGCGAAGGCGGCATGCCCGCGGCCCTGGATGCCCCGGCGTCGGCGCCGGCGCCCGCGATACAGGCGCCCGGGCCGGGTCAGTGAGCGAGAAGGAGACGCGATTGAAGATCGCTGCCGTGCAGATGCTGTCCACGCCCCGCGTGGACGACAACCTCGAGCGGGCCCGAGCGCTGATCGGCGAGGCGGCCGCGGCCGGCGCCGAACTGGTCGCGCTGCCCGAGTACTTCTGCCTGATGGGGCGTCGCGATACCGACAAGCTCGACGCCGCCGAGCACCCCGGCGACGGGCCGGTGCAGCGCATGCTCGCGGACGCCGCGCGCGAGCACGGCGTGTGGCTGGCCGGTGGCACGCTGCCGATGCGCATCGACGGGCGCGACGACCGCGTCAGCAACACGCAGCTCGTCTTCGCGCCCGACGGCCGCCTGGCTGCGCGCTACGACAAGATCCACCTGTTCCGCTTCGACGACGGCGAGCGCCGGCACGACGAGGCGGCGACCCTCGCCCCCGGCGGCGCGCCGGTGGCCTTCACGCTCGCCGATCGCGCGGGCCGGCCGTGGCGCGTGGGCCTGAGCATCTGCTACGACCTGCGTTTCCCCGAGCTGTACCGCGCCCTGATGAGGCCGCCCTGCGACCTGCTGCTGGTGCCCTCGGCCTTCACCCATCCGACCGGCGAGGCGCACTGGGAGCTGCTGCTGCGCGCGCGCGCGGTCGAGAACCAGTGCATGGTGCTGGCGCCCGCGCAAGGCGGACGCCACGAGAACGGCCGGCGCACCTGGGGCCACGCGATGGCCGTCGGCCCGTGGGGCGAGGTGCTCGCGGTGCGCGAGGAGGAAGGCGCCGGCCTGGTGCTGGCGGAGCTGGATGCCGGGCGGCTGGCTGACGTGCGGACGAAGCTGCCGGCGCTCGAGCATCGGGTGCTCTAGGGCCTGTTAACGCTACGGAAGGACTCGCGCCGGTGTCCCAAGGGCCGCAGGGGCAGGCGCATGCGAGGCCGTGTGCCCGTGGCACACAACGAGCGTGCAACGACGCCCTGCGGCCCTTGGAACACCGGCCCGAAGGGTGATCCCGGCAAACGGGCGCCCGCCGCGTTGCAAATGCTCGCCGTAGCTGTGCTACGGCTGCGCTTTGCGCCTTGCGGGCGCCCGTTTGCCGGGTCACGCGAGTCCTCCCGTAGCGTTAACAGGCCCTAGGCGGACTCACCGCCACCCGAACATCATCTGCCGCGCCAGCAGCCGCTTGGCCGGCGAAAGCAACTGCAGTCCCGCCAGCCCGATGCCACGGGCGCTGGCCAGGCCGGGCAGTTGCCAGGTGAAGCTGCGGGCGAGAAAGTCGGTGGCGGCGATCAGGGTCCAGCGGTCGGGGGCGCGCTGCCACTCCACGCGCTTCAGGGCCGTGTCGATGTCGGCATCGCGCCGCAGGGCGGCCACCAGCGCATGCGCGTCGCGCAGGCCGAGGTTCAGGCCCTGGCCGGCGACCGGGTGCAGCGTTTGCGCCGCGTTGCCGATGCGCACGCTGCGGCCGTCCACGAGCGTGCGCTCCGCGTTGAGCCCGAGCGCGAACTGCTTGAGCGGCGTGATCGCCGTCAGCCGGCCGACGCGGGGATGGAACAAGGTGTTGAGCAGGGCCAGGCGTTGCGCATCGTTCAGGTCGCGCACGGGATCGTCGTCGCTGTTGACGCACCACACGAGCGCCGCGCGGGCCAGGCCGTCGTCGCCGTTCGGCAAGGGCAGCAGAGCGGCCGGGCCTTGCGGCGTGAAGCGCTCGTAGGCGGTGCCGCCCGCCAGGCCCGGCGGCGCCTGCAGGCTGACCTGGCCGACCCAGGCGGTCTGACGGTAATCGTGCGCCAGCGGCTTGCGCGTCTGCAGGCCGAACACGCCGCCTTCGGCCACGATCGCGAGATCGAAGCGCTCGGCGATGCCCGCATCGACCTCGACGCCGCCTCGCGCGCCGGCGTGGCCCACTGCGCCTTCGCCGCTCTCCGTGCCTGCGCCTCGCAGCGATTTCAGCGCCGCCACCTTGGTCGCGAAGCGCGCGGCCAGACGCTGCGGTTCGGCAGCCACGGCGGCCAGCCAGGCAGCCTGCAGCGGCGCGACGATGGCGCCGTAGCTCGCCACCGCGCCGAGTTGCTTCACGCCGCAATCGGCCGCCGTCAGCAGGAGATCGGGTTCGGGCAGGCGCAGTGCGGAGGCGAGCAGCGAGGGCTGTTGCTGGGAGACATGCACGGCGTCGATCGGCACGGCCTGCGGCGCGATCTGCGGCCACACGCCCAGGCGCTCGAACTCCTGCACGCTGCCCAGGGCGAGTGCCAGGGTGCGCGGATCGCCCGCAACGTCGAGTTCCGCGGGCCGCGCATCGAACACGCTGATGCGCGCGGCCGGCAGCGCGCGCGCGGCGTGCAGGGCCAGGGCCAGCCCGACGGGGCCGGCGCCGATCACCGCAAGCGAGAGATCCGGGGTCATGATGAAGCTCCCTGGTGCAGATCGTGGGGCGCGACCGGAGGGGATCGCGCACGGCCTGCTGCCATTGTGGGCGCAGCGTGCGCCGAGAAGCCGTCTGCGGTTCGGGTGCGGCGCGAGCGGCGAAAATCCGCTCTTCGGCCCGGCTCGCTGCTGCGATCGCTCGCCGGCCGGCGGGGTTTGTCCCTTGCTTGCGGTCCGCCGCTTCGACCGGCGTTCGCGCCTTCATTCACTCGAGGAGTTTTCATGATCAAACCCCACCGCATCGCCGTGATCCCCGGCGACGGCATCGGCCAGGAGGTCATGCCCGAAGGCCTGCGCGTGCTCGAAGCCGCCGCCAGGCGCTTCGAGCTCGCGCTCGAGTTCGAGCACTTCGACTGGGCCTCGGCGGCCTACTGGCAGCGCACCGGGCAGATGCTGCCCGACGACTGGGCGGCCACGCTGGGCGGCTTTCAGGCAATCTATTTCGGCGCCGTCGGCTGGCCGGACGTGGTGCCCGACCACATCTCGCTGTGGGGCTCGCTGATCAAGTTCCGCCGCGACTTCGACCAGTACGTGAACCTGCGGCCGGTGCGGCTGATGCCCGGCGTGCCCTCGCCGCTGGCGAACAAGAGGCCGGGCGACATCGACATGATGATCGTGCGCGAGAACACCGAAGGCGAGTACTCGTCGGTCGGCGGGCGCATGTTCGAGGGCACGGATCGCGAGTTCGTGCTGCAGGAGGCGGTGTTCACGCGCCACGGCGTGGACCGCATCCTCAGATACGCCTTCGAGCTCGCGCAACGCCGGCCGCGCAAGACGCTCACGGCGGCCACCAAGAGCAACGGCATCTCCATCAGCATGCCCTACTGGGACGAGCGCGTCGCGGCGATGGCCGCGCAGCATCCGGACGTGCGCTGGGACAAGCAGCACATCGACATCCTGAGCGCGCGCTTCGTGCTGCAGCCCGAGCGCTTCGACGTGGTGGTGGCCAGCAACCTGTTCGGCGACATCCTCTCCGACCTCGGGCCGGCCTGCACCGGCACCATCGGCTTGGCGCCTTCGGCCAACCTCAATCCGGAGCGGCGCTTTCCCTCGCTGTTCGAGCCGGTGCACGGCTCGGCGCCCGACATCTTCGGCAAGCAGATCGCCAACCCGGTGGCGATGATCTGGTCGGGGGCGCTGATGCTCGACTTCCTCGGGCGTGCGCCCGGCGCGGACACCTCCCGGCACGTGCAGGCGCATGACGCCATCGTCGCGGCGATCGAGCAGGTGCTGCTCGAAGGTCCGCTCACGCCGGATCTCCGCGGGGCGGCCAAGACGGCGGAGGTCGGGGCCGCCATCGCGGCCCGGGTGTCGGGCTGACCGGCGCTGCGCCCGGCCGCAGAGCGCGGCCGGCGGCCGTGCTCAGCCGCGCATCAAGGCCTCGATCTCGTCGGGCTCGACCGGCACGCCGCGGCTGAGCAGCTCGCAACCCTCGGGCGTGACCAGCGCATCGTCCTCGATGCGGATGCCGATGTGCCACCAGCGTTCGTGCACGTCGGGCGCGGGGCGCACGTACAGGCCGGGCTCGATGGTGAGCACCATGCCCGGTTGCAGCCGCCGCGAGGGCTTCTTGACGACCCGCCCGCCCACGCCGTCGGGCTGCTCCACCGGGTCTTCGTCCTGCGCCGAGTACTCACCGGCGTCGTGCACGTCCAGGCCGAGCCAGTGGCCGGTGCCGTGCATGTAGAAGCGCCGGTAGGCGGCGCCGGCGATCACGTCGTCGACGCCGCCGAGCGCATTGCGATCGAGCAGGCCGAGCTCGAGCAGGCCCTCGCTGAGCACGCGAACGGCGGCCCAGTGGCTGTCGAGCTTGCGCGCGCCGGGGCGCGTTTGCGCGATGGCGGCTTCCTGAGCGGCCAGCACGAGCTCGTACAGCGTGCGCTGCGCCGGCGTGTAGCGGCCGTCGATCGGGAACGTGCGGGTGATGTCGCTCGCGTAGCCGCCGTATTCGCAGCCGGCGTCGATCAGGCACAGCTCGCCGGCCTTGAGCTCTCCGTTGCCGGCGGCCAGGGCCGGGCCCATTTCGGCGGAGGCCGGCTGGTGATGGAGGATGCAGGCGTTGCGTCCGGACGCCACGATGCTGCCGTAGGCCGGCCCGCTGGCGCCGCTGCGGCGGAACTCGTGCAGCAGCTCGGCCTCGAGCTCGTACTCGCGCAAGCCGGGCCGGCAGGCGCGCATGGCGCGCCGGTGCGCCGCGGCGCCGATCTCGCCGGCGCGGCGCATCAGCGCGATCTCGTGGACGTCCTTGAGGAGCCGCATCTCGTCGAGCACCACCGAGAGATCGCGCTGCTGGGCCGGTGCCGTGACGCCGCTGCGGACGCGGGCGCGCACCGCGTCGAGCCAGCCGCTCACGCGCGCGGCCAGGCCCTCGTGGCCGCCGAACGGGAACCACACGATGGCCTGATCGGCCAGTCGCTGGGGCATCAGCTCGTCGAGCAAGGCCACGGGCAGGGCTTCGTCCACGCCGAGCGCGTCCGGTGCGGCTTCGGGACCCAGGCGCAGGCCGTCCCAGATCTCGTGCTCCGTGTCCTTGGGCCGGCACAGCAGCAGGCTGCGGCCCGTGGCGTCGAGCAGCAGCCAGGCGCCCGGTTCGGCAAAGCCGGTCAGGTAATAGAACGCGCTGTCGTGCCGGTAGGCGTGTTCGCTGTCGGCATTGCGCGTGCGCTCGGGCGCGGTGGGCAGCAGCGCCAGGCCGCCGCCGGCCGCTCGCAGCGCCGCGCACACGCGGGCGCGGCGCTGGACATAGACGGAGGTGGGCATGGGGCGATACGGCAGTGGGTACGCTCGCCAGTCTAGACGCCGCCTTCGCGGCGCAAGAACGGAGCGATGCGCATGCAATACCGCCGTCTGGGCAGGAGCGGCCTGCAGGTCAGCGAGCTCTCGCTGGGCTCGTGGGTCACGTTTCACAACCAGGTGGACGTGGCTTCGGCCAAGGAGATGCTCGCCGCCGCGTTCGATGCCGGCATCAACTTCTTCGACAACGCCGAGGTCTATGCCAACGGCCGCAGCGAAACCATCATGGGCGAAGCCTTCAGCCAGCTCGGCCTGTCGCGGCTCGACTACGTGGTGTCGACCAAGTTCTTCTGGGGCCTGGACCGCGCGAAGCCGGGCGAGCGCCCGCGCATCAACGGCCAGGACACGCTCAACCGCAAGTACCTGCATCACGCGATGGACGCTTCGCTCGCGCGCCTGCGCATGGAGCACGTGGACCTCGTGTTCTGCCACCGGCCCGACCCGGCCACGCCGATCGAGGAAACGGTGTGGGCCTTCCACGACCTGATCGTCAAAGGGAAGCTGCTCTACTGGGGCACCAGCGAGTGGAGCGCCGCCGAGATCCGTGCCGCCTGGGACATCGCCGACAAGCACCACCTGCACAAGCCGGTGATGGAGCAGCCGCAGTACCACCTGTTCCACCGCCGCCGCGTCGAGCAGGAGTACGCGCGGCTGTACGAAGACATCGGCCTGGGCCTGACGACCTGGAGCCCGCTGGCCAGCGGCCTGCTCACCGGCAAGTACCGCCAGGGCATCCCCGAGGGCAGCCGCGGCTCGCTCGAGAACATGGCCTTCCTGCGAGAGGGCTTGCTCGACGCGAAGAAGAACGCCGCCGTCGGCGAGCTCGGCCAGCTCGCCGACGAGCTGGGTGCCACCACGGCTCAGCTTGCCATCGCCTGGGTGAACCGCAATCCGCGCGTGAGCACGGTGATCCTCGGGGCGAGCAGGTTGTCGCAACTGAAGGACAACCTCGGTGCCCTCGGCGTCACGCCCAAGCTCACGACCGAGGTGCTGGCGCGCATCGACGCGATCACGCAGCCGCTCGCGGTGTGAGGCGCACGAACGGTATGGAAGACGGCTGCACGTGCAAGACCCGCCGTCCCGAAGGCGGTCCGCTTTGGCTCCCTCTCCCGCACGCGGGAGAGGGCCGGGGTGAGGGTGCCGGCAACGAGCCCACCCTCACCCCAACCCTCTCCCACGAGTACGTGGGAGAGGGGGCCAAGCGCTTGTGGGGGATGTCGGCGGCCGCTCAGAACGTCAGCTCGATCCGGTAGATCGCCGTCGTGCCGCTCACTTCGTTGCCCACCATCAGCAGCGGCTCGCCGGTCGGTGAAGCTTCGGCCGGGATGAAAGCCAGGCCTTCCGGGCCGAGGTCTCCCGCCGCGGCCAGCACCGTGCCGGGGTCATCGGTCGTCCAGTCCTCGCGGGTGTTGAGGTAGTCCACGCGCACCGGCGCACGCGGGTCGGTGATGTCGTAGACCAGCACGCCGCCCATGCGCTCCAGGCCGAGGAAGAGGAAGGTCTTGTCGCCGATGCGCCCGAGCGTCAGGCCCTCGGGCTCGGGGCCCTTGGCGTCGCTGCGGCTGTCGAGCGCGTCGCCTTCGTCGTGGCCGCTGTTGAAGAAGTTGCGGCAGGCGATGTTGCGCGCGGAGCCGGCGAGGCATTCGTCGCCGGCGAGGAAGCGCTCGATCGCGTCGCCCGAGTCCCAGACCAGCTCGCCGTTCTCGTTCCAGATCGAAAAGGAGCGCGTGCCGAAGGTGTAGAGCGCGTCGTACATGAGCCGGTCGCCGGCCGGGTCTTCGATGCCGGAGGCGTTGAACAGCACCGGCGCGCCCGATGCGTCGCGGCGCATGCCTTCGGTCCAGGTGAGGTTCAGCCGGCCGAGCTGGTCGTCGTCGCGGCAGCCGCCCGGATCGCCGGCCGTTGCGCCGCAGTAGCCGAAGGTCGCCGGGTCGAGCAGCGCGCCGTCCGCGAGCGCGCTCAGTTGCGGCGGCAGATCGTCGCCCGCGCGGCCGGCGAAGCCGTTGGCGTTGACCAGGTGCTTCATCCGGAACTCCTCGACGAAGCCCTGCGTGGCGTCGCCGGCCCAGTAGGCCGGGTTGTCCTCGCCCCAGGCACGCGCGTCGCCCTCGTTGGCGGTGACGAGGTAGGTCTGCCCGCCGGCCCGGTAGGCGGCGATGGCATCGGGGTGGTACAGGCCGCGCACGCCGGCCCAGGTGCGCAGGTTGATCGCGCCGCCTTCTTCGTCGCTGGTGTCCAGGGCGTTGCCGGAGCCGAAGCCGTTGTCGGCGAGGCCGTGGTCCTTGAAGCCGAGCGGGATGATCTCGGTGACCGTCGCGGTGGCGATGTCGATCCTGGCCAGTGCGTTGTTCTCCTGCAGCGTCGCCCAGGCGGTGGTGCTGTCGGCCGACACGGCGATGTATTCGGGTTCGAGGTCCTGCGCCAGGCTCGCGCCCGGTCCGAACACGCGCACACCGGCGGCGCGCAGCGCGGCGGCGTCGGCTTCGAAGCCGGCGAAGCCGGCGGTGCGCACGGTGATGTCTGCGAGGTCGCTCACGTCGATCACGCTGATCGAGCCTTCGGGGTCGGCCTGGTAGTCGTCGCTCGGCTCGCCCTCGTTGGCGACCAGCACGGTGCGGCCGTCGGGCGCGAAGACGAGCATGTCGGGCAGCGCGCCGACCTGCACGCTCGCGATCGCGCCCAGATCGGCGGCGCGGTAGAAGGCGACGAAGCCCGGGTCGGTTTTCACGGCGGCCTGCACCGCGACGGCGACGATGCCGTTCGCCACGGCCACGCTGTTGACCGTCGCGCCTGCGGCGATGGCGTTCGCGTCGATCGCGCCGAGCTTGACCGGCGCCGCGGGATCGCTCAGGTCGAGCACGTCGAGCACACCGGCCTGCGCGTTGACGACGAAGCCGCGTTCGGAGGCCGCATCGAAAGCGGGAATCTCGGCGGCGGCGGTGTTGAACTGTCCCGACGAATAGCGCCCGAGCAGGCTGAGCGACAGGCTCGCGGGCGTGGCCTCGCCGGCATCGTCGTCGTCGTCACCGTTGCCTCCGCCGCAGGCGGCCAGCAGGGCAGCGGCCAGCACGGCCGACGAAAGCACACGCATCCGGAACTCCATCACGCACTCTCCGTTGTTTGGCAACCGGATAGGCTAGGAGTGATGCGTGAAAGGACTTCGACACCGCGATGACGGCAGCGTGACAGTGCGCCGCTCCCCGGCAGCGCAGCTCGGCGAGGTGGCCGGCCGCCCGCGGCTCGGCCGATCGCGTCAATTGCCGAGCGGCAGCGCCGAAGGATCGACCTTGGTGGCCGGGTGCGCCGGCTCCATGGGGTGCAGCGCGCGGCGCAGCGCGGCGCGCTTGTCGGCTGCAGCGCGGCGTCGGTTGTCTGCCACCACGTCCATCTGCAACCGCACGAAATTGGCCAGGTCCTCGACCTTGCCTTCGCCGCCCAGCGAGGCGCCGGTGCGTGGAAGTTTCACCGCCTTGCCGTCCTTGAGCATGAGGACGAGCTGGCACACGCCGGGGCGCAGCCAGGCCGGCCCGCGTGCCGGCCGGTTGCGCTCGACGACCAGCACGTCGCGCAGGTCGGAGATCGCGACGCGGCGGGCCGATTTGCGCCAGCCGCGCCGCCAGGTGACGAACTTCACGCTGGCCGCCACGCGCTCCCAAGTCCACAGGTCCCAGCCCAGCGCGAAGGTCCAGACCAGCAAGGCGGGCCACAGCGGCCAGCCCGGCGAGCCCAGTGCGGCCGCAGCGAGCAGGCCGCTGGCCAGCAGCGCCAGCCACACGGGCAGCAAGCCGTTCTCGCGGCCGGTCCACAGGCTGCGTTCGTACAAGGCGGAGTCCGTGTGCTCGCCCGACAAGGGCTGGTAGGCGAGCAGCGCCACGCGCAGGCTGCGTGCGGCGCCGTGCTCCAGCAGCGCCGCGGCCGCCACGGCCACCGCTGCGATCAGCGCCGTCGTCAGCGCGTCCATGTGTCACTCCCGTTCACTGTCGTCCTGCAAGGCCTGCCAGCGCTGCGGCGTGCCCACGTCGGCCCACTCGCCGCGGTACAGGCTGCCGCCGATGCGCCCTCCCGCAATGGCCGCGTCGAAGCACGGCTTGAGCGGGGCCTTGCGGCCGGCGTCGATGCCGGCCACCAGCGCCGATTGGAACAAGCCCACGGTCGAGTACGTGTAACGGGTCTGCGTGTGCGTGTCGTCGAAGGCCAACACACGGCCCTGCGCGCTCAGTCCGAAGTCGCCGCGGGGGTGCTGCGGCGGGTTGGGCACGAGCCAGAGGTGAGCGAGGTCGCCGCTGGCCGTGAAGTCGGTCACGCGGGACGCGTCGAAGCGAAAGTCCGGCATGAACACGTCGCCACCGACGACCCAGAAGGTGTCGCTTTGCAACAGTGGCAACGCGGTCGCGATGCCGCCCGCGGTTTCGAGCGCGCCGCCGTGATCGCGGCCTTCCAGGGAGTAGAGGATGCGCAGGCCGAAGCGCGAGCCGTCGCCCAGCAAGGCGGGGAACTGCTCCTCCAGCCAGGCGGTGTTGATGACGACCTCGCGGATGCCGTCGCGCGCGAGCGCCTCGAGGTGCCAGACGACGAGCGGTTTGCCGCGCACCGGCAGCAGGGGCTTGGGCGTGCGGTCGGTCAAGGGGCGCATGCGCTCGCCGCGACCCGCCGCGAGGATCAGCGCTTTCATGGTCCGAAAGTCTAGTGGCGCGATGCAGGCAGATCGAAGCGCGGCGAGCCGTCTTCGTGCGGTGTTGCATGCCGGCGCGTGCGCATCCGCACGCGCCGGCGACTGCGGACGCTCCGGCGGTCGGCCGGACGCTCGCCGGCGCCCGCGCAATCCGGCATGCGGGCAAGGCCGGTGGGGCGGCTCGTAAAATCGCCGGCTCCGCCGTTCACGCGGCCCGCGCTTTCGCCGCCCATTTCCTCGCACCATGGCCGCCATCGACATCCGTTCGCCGCTCGACCCCGCCACCACCCCCGATGCCGTGCTCATGGCCAACGCGATTCGCGCGCTGGCGATGGACGCCGTGCAACAGGCCAACTCGGGCCATCCGGGCGCGCCCATGGGCATGGCCGACATGGCGGTGGCCCTGTGGGGCCGCCACCTGCGCCACAACCCCGCCGACACCCGCTGGGCCAATCGCGACCGCTTCGTGCTCAGCAACGGCCACGGCTCCATGCTGATCTACGCGCTGCTGCACCTCAGCGGCTACGCGCTGCCGCTCGACGAGCTGCGCAACTTCCGCCAGATGCACAGCAAGACGCCGGGCCATCCGGAAGTGGGCGTCACGCCCGGCATCGAGACCACCACCGGCCCGCTCGGTCAAGGTCTGGCCAACGCCGTGGGCATGGCGCTGGCCGAGAAGCTGCTCGCCGCCGAGTTCAACCGCCCGGCGCATGCCGTGGTCGATCACCACACCTACGTTTTTCTCGGCGACGGCTGCCTCATGGAGGGCATCAGCCACGAGGCCTGCGCCCTGGCCGGTGCCTGGAAGCTCAACAAGCTGATCGCGCTGTACGACGACAACGGCATCTCCATCGACGGCCAGGTCGCGCCCTGGTTCATCGACGACAGCGCCCAGCGCTTCGCGGCCTACGGCTGGAACGTCATCGGCCCGATCGACGGCCACGACACCGACGCGGTCGATGCCGCGATCGCCAAGGCCAAGGACAGCACCGACAAGCCCAGCTTCATCGTCTGCAAGACGGCCATCGGCAAGGGCTCGCCCAACCGCGCCGGCACCGCCAAGGCGCACGGCGAGCCGCTGGGCGCCGACGAGATCGTGCTCACCCGCACGGCGATCTCGTGGACGCACGAGGCCTTCAAGATTCCACAGGAAGCCTACGACGCCTGGAACGCCACCGCCGGCGGTGCCGAGGCCCAGGCGAAGTGGGAGGCCGGCTTCGCGGTCTATCGCGCGGCGCATCCGGAGCTCGCGGCCGAGTTCGAGCGCCGCATGCGCGGCGAGTTGCCGGCGCACTTCGCGCAGACGGCCGTCGATGCGGCGATCGCCGCACACACCAAGGCCGAGACGGTGGCCACCCGCAAGGCCAGCCAGATCGCGCTCGAGGCCTTCACCGCCGCCCTGCCCGAGCTGATCGGCGGCTCGGCGGACCTCACCGGCTCCAACCTCACCAACACCAAGAGCACGCCGCCGCTGCGCATGCAGGCCGACGGCCGGCTGCAACTCGGCGAAGACGGCCGGCCCGGCCGCCACATCAACTACGGCGTGCGCGAGTTCGGCATGGCCGCGGTGATGAACGGCCTCGCGCTGCATGGCGGCTTCATCCCCTACGGCGGCACCTTCCTGACCTTCAGCGACTACTCGCGCAACGCCATCCGCATGGCCGCGCTGATGAAGCAGCGGGTGATCCACGTGTTCACGCACGACAGCATCGGCCTGGGCGAGGACGGGCCCACCCACCAGAGCGTCGAGCATGCGGCCAGCCTCAGGCTCATCCCCAACCTCGACGTCTGGCGCCCGGCCGACACGGCAGAGACGGCCGTCGCCTGGACCCGCGCGCTGCTCAACGCCGATCGGCCCACGGCACTGCTGCTGTCGCGCCAGAACCTGCCGTACTGCCCGAAGGACCAGCTCGACGAGATCGCCCGCGGCGCCTACGTGCTGGCCGAGCCGGGCGAGGTCGGGCTGAAGAAGAAGGCCCAGGCGGTCATCCTCGCCAGCGGCTCCGAGGTGCAGCTCGCCTTGCATGCGCAGCAGCAGCTCGCGGTCGCCGGCATTGCGGTGCGCGTCGTCTCCGTGCCCTCGACGACCACCTTCGATCGCCAGGACGCCGCCTACAAGCGCAGCGTGCTGCCCGAGGGCCTGCCCCGCGTCGCGGTCGAGGCGGGGGTGACCGACGGCTGGTGGAAATACGGCTGCGCCGCGGTGGTCGGGCTCGACACCTACGGCGAATCGGCGCCCGCAAGCGTGCTGTTCAAGCACTTCGGCTTCACGGCGGAGAACGTCGCGGCCACGGTGCGCAAGGTCTTGTCCGCAAACTGAACCAAGGAAACCACGATGACCATCAAAGTCGCCATCAATGGCTATGGCCGCATCGGCCGCAACGTGCTGCGCGCGCATTACGAGGGCGGCAAGAAGCACGACATCCAGATCGTCGCCATCAACGACCTGGGCGACCCGAACACCAACGCGCACCTCACGCAGTACGACACCGCGCACGGCCGCTTTCCCGGCACGGTGACGGTCGAGGGCGAGCACATGATCGTCAACGGCGACAAGATCAAGGTGCTCGCCACCCGCAACCCGGCCGAGCTGCCCTGGGGCGAGATGGGCGTTGACGTGGTGATGGAGTGCACGGGCTTCTTCACCACCAAGGAAAAAGCCTCGGCGCACCTGAAGGGCGGCGCCAAGAAAGTCATCATCTCCGCGCCCGGCGGCAAGGACGTGGACGCCACCATCGTCTTCGGCGTGAACCACAAGGTGCTCAAGGCCAGCGACACGGTGATCTCCAACGCCTCGTGCACCACCAACTGCCTGGCGCCGCTGGTCAAGGCGCTGCACGACACCATCGGCGTCGAGACGGGCCTGATGACCACGATCCACTCCTACACCAACGACCAGGTGCTCACCGACGTCTATCACGAGGACCTGCGCCGCGCGCGCAGCGCCACGATGAGCATGATCCCGACCAAGACCGGGGCTGCCGCCGCGGTCGGGCTGGTGATGCCGGAGCTGAACGGCAAGCTCGACGGCTTCGCGATCCGCGTGCCGACCATCAACGTGTCGGTGGTCGATCTGAGCTTCACGCCCAAGCGCGCGACCACCGTCGATGAGGTGAACAAGGTGCTCGAGGCCGCCAGCGAAGGCGAGCTGAAAGGCATCCTGGGCGTCAACACCTTGCCGCTGGTCAGCGTCGATTTCAACCACGACGCGCGCTCCAGCGTGTTCGACGCGACGCAAACGCGCGTGTCGGCCGACGGCAAGCTGGTCAAGGTGCTGAGCTGGTACGACAACGAGTGGGCGTTCTCCAACCGCATGCTCGACACCACCGTCGCCCTCATGGCGGCGAAGTAGTCACTTCCCCGCCGTCGCGCCGCTGCGGCGGCGCGACGCGGCTGTGTCGAAGCGGCACCGGCTTGTGTGCGTTGCGGCACCGAAGCCGCAAAGCACCGATGCAATTCCTTGCGCCACGCTGGCGCCGAGGCACTCGCTAGAGTCGGTCCGACTCCTACACTGGCCGGCTTGACGCCCGCCGCGAGATGCCATGTCCCGTCTGACCCTTTTCCGCTCTTCGCTTGCGGCCCTGCTCGCGGCGCTCTGCACCCTGATGCCGGTGGCCGTCGCCGCGGCCGACACCGACTTGCGCGCACGCGTCATCGTCAAGCTCAAGCCGGCCGACGCGGCAGCGAGCGAGGCCCGTGCGGCACCGCTTGCTCAGCGTCTGGATCGCGCGGCCGTGCGCCACGGCGCGCAACCGCAGGCGCAGCGCCCGCTGGGCGGCGACGTGCGCCTGCTCACCGCCACCGGCGTCGACTCCGCCACCCTGGCGCGCCAGCTCGCCGCCGACCCGGAGGTGGCCTACGCCGTGCCCGACCGGCGCATGCGGCGCAAGGACGTTCCGAACGACCCGCTCTACGGGTTCAGTGCCGGCGCCGACCCCGAAGTGGGGCAGTGGTACCTGCGCCCGCCCGACACGCTGTTCAGATCCGCAATCGATGCGCAGTCCGCCTGGACCGCCCCGGTGATCGCGGGAAGCGCCGGCGTGGTCGTTGCCGTGCTCGACACCGGCGTGCGCTTCGACCATCCCGATCTGAAGCGCGCGGCCGACGGCGGCAAGCTGCTGCCGGGCTACGACTTCATCCGCAACGTCAACACGGCGGCCGACGGCAACGGCCGCGACGCCGATGCCAGCGATCCCGGCGACTTCGTCTCCCAGGCCGACCTCGACGGCGCGCTGGGCGATGAGTTCGACGACTGCACGCTCCAGCTGCGCAGTTCCTGGCACGGCACACAGGTCGCCGGCATGGTGGGCGCCATCACGAACAACGGCGCGGGGATCGCGGGCGCCGGCCGCAACGTGCGCGTGCTGCCGCTGCGCGTGCTCGGCAAGTGCGGCGGCTTCGAATCCGACATCGTCGTGGCGATGCGCTGGGCCGCGGGCATCAGCGTGACCGGTGTGCCGGACAACCCCGCGGCCAACCGAGCGCAGGTCCTCAACCTCAGCCTCGGCGGCAACGGCGAGTGCGGGGCGGCCTACGCCGACGCGGTGGCCGATGTCGCGGCGCGCGGCGTCACGGTGGTCGCTTCGGCCGGCAACACCGCGGGGCATGCGGTCAGCGCACCGGCCAATTGCGAGGGGGTGATCGCCGTCGGCGGCCTGCGCCACATCGGCACCAAGGTGGGCTTCTCCGACCTCGGACCCGAGGTGGCGATCAGCGCGCCGGGCGGCAACTGCGAGAACACTCAGCAGAACGAACCCTGCCTCTACCCGCTCATCACCACCACCAACGCCGGCGCGACGGCGCCGGTCGCGAACAGTGCGGCCTACACCAACGGCAGCGACGACATCACGGTCGGCACGAGCTTCTCGGCGCCGCTGGTTTCGGGCGCGGCGGCGCTGATGCTGGCGGTGCGGCCCGAGCTCACGCCCGATGAACTGCTGACACGCCTGCAGGCGTCTGCACGGGCTTTTCCCAAGACCGGCGCCGATGCCGGCACGCCGCAATGCACGGCGCCCCGTTTCGACAACGGCGGCGATCCGATCGACCAGCTCGAGTGCTACTGCACCACCTCGACCTGCGGCGCCGGCATGCTGGATGCCGCCGGGGCCGTGCAGGCTGCGCTCGGCGTGGTCGTGCGCATCGCCCTTGTGAGCGACGCCGATCCGCAGGCCGGCCAGCAGCTCGAGCTCGGCACGGCCGATTCGCTGTTGAGCGGCGCGAGCACCCTCACCAGCGTGCAATGGACGCTCGTCGACGACGGCGGCATCGTGGACGGTTTCGACGGGCCGAGCAACCAGCCGACCGTGCGCCTGACGCCCGACTTCGGCGGCGAGTTCGTCGTGCGCGCGCGCGTGCGGGACAGTGCCGGAGGCGAGGCCGAGCAGACCGTGATCGTCACCGTCGACGGTCCGTCTCCCGATCGCGGCGGCGGCGGCGGCGGGGGTGCCCTGGGCGCCGGCTACCTGCTCGCATTGCTCGCCGCACTGGTTGCGGTGCGGCGCGCGGTGCCCCGTCAGAACGCCGCGCCGGGACTCTGACAGGGCACGAAGGCCCGGCCGCGCAGCCGCTCCGTCGCCAGGCCGGCGAGCAGCGCCTGCGCCGCGGCGTCGGCCTGGGCCACGCGGATGCTGCGGGCCACGCGGGGACTGCCCTCGATCACCCGGGCCGTGCGCACGTCGCGCTCGCCCAGGGCGGTGAGTTCCCGCTCGGCGGCGTCGCGGCTGTCGTGGCGGCTCAGGACCAGCAGCGGCGCGGCGCCGGGCGTGCTGGCCTGCTCCGGCGCGATGTTGCGGCGGCGCAGTTCGTCGCGCTTGGCCTGCAGTTGGTCGGCATCGAAGAAGGGTCCCATGACCACCCACCATGCGCCGCCGGGCGCCGGCACATCGCGCACGGCCCAACTGCCGCCCGGCCAAACCGACTGCAATGTCGATTGCACGGCGGCCAGCTCGCCCGCCGAGTAGGGCCCGGCCTCCAGGCACACGGAGCCGACGGGTGCGTTCGGCGCAAGCGCCGGCGTGGAGGGCGATGCGGGGGTTCGCAAAGCGGCGGCGGCTTGCGGGCTGAGCACTTCCACCCGCTCCGGGCGCACCTGCCTCGCCATCCGGCCCGGCTCGCGCTCGCCTTCGGGCCGCACGCCGATCACGCCGTGCAGCGGCTCCATCCAGCCTTGCCGCCAGACCCAGAAGCCCGCGTTGGCGAGCAGCAGCAGCAGCACCAAGGCTCTCAGCACGGACGCACGCTCACTTCGCCGCTGTGCACGAGGCGCAGACCGGCGTCGGTCACGAGCCTGAGCGCGCCACCGGTATCGACGCCTTCGGCCCGGCCGAGCGGCGCGGCGGGGTCGGTGGTTGCCACGGTTCGCCCGGCGAGCGCGTCGCGCGCGGCGAAGCGCGTCGCGAAAGCGGCGAAGCCCTGCGTTCGAAAGAGAAGGAGCGCGGCGAGCAGCGGCTCGGCCAGGCGAGCGAGCAAGTCCGGCGCGCGCGCCAGCGGCTCGATCTCGCGCCAGCCCGCCGTGGCGTGTTCCAGGCCGGCTCTCGCCTGCGGCGGAGCCAGGTTGACGCCGATGCCGATGACGGCATGGCGGCCCGTTGCGCTGTCCCCGACGCCCGGCAGCGTCTCGATCAGCACGCCGCCGAGCTTGCGGCCGGCCAGCCCCTCGCTGCAAAGCCACAGGTCGTTGGGCCACTTCAGCCGCACGGCGGGATCGAGCGCCTCGGCCAAGGCCGTGCCGACGGCCAGCGACAGGCCAGACCACGCGACCGGCGCGAAATGCAGGCCCAGCGAGAAGCACAGTTGCCGCGGCCCTTCGCTGGGCGCGGGCGCATCGCTGAACCAGGGCCGCCCGAGCCGGCCGCGGCCCGCCGTCTGGCGCCCGCAAACCAGCAGGCAGGCGCTCGTGTCGCCCCGGCGCGCGCGTTCGAGCAGCCGGGTGCTGGTGGAATCGGTCTCGGCGACGAACTCCACGGCGACGCCCGGCAACAGCGGCTGCAGGCGCGCGGTCAACGAGCCGATCGGCCAGTCCGGCGGCGCATTCGCGGCGCGCGGGCCGGGCAGTTCGGGTCCTTGAGTGCCGGCTTGCACGCGCGTGGCTTCAGCGTTTGGGCGCGAGCATGGTGCCGCGGCAGCGTCTGGCGCCGCAACGGCATTCGTACTGCTTCTTGAGCTTGGGGGTGTAGCGCTCGTCGATGACCAGGCCGTAGTCGTAGAACAGTTCCTGGCCCGGCACGATGGCGCGCAGGGCCTTGATGAAGACGCGGCCGCCTTCCTCGTCGGCTTCGCAGTTGGGAGCGCAGGAATGATTGATCCAGCGCGCGGCGTTGCCGCCGAACTTCGCATCGATGACGTGGTCTTCGTCGATGCTGAAGTAGAAGGTGTGGTGCGGATCGGTGGGATCGTGCGGATGTCGGCGCAGCGCCTCCGGCCAGTCGATCACTTCGCCGGTGTACTCGATCAGTACTTCGCCCTTGGCGAGCGGTTGCAATGCGAACATGCCCTTGCCGTGCACGCCCGAGCGGCGCACCTGGATACGCCTGCCGCCCGCGCTTCGGGGATGATCGGCGCCGTTCATGCGTTGGCCGCTTGCGTGTTCGGCCGGGGTTGCGGCGCTGTGGCGGGACGGGGTCTTGCGGCGCGCGGATTGCGTCATGGACGGGTTTGGCTACATTGAAATCATGGGTGCGCGCGCGTGGGCGCGTGCGCGCGAGAGCCCGGATTGTAGGGACGCCGACGCGGCGTGGCCGTGGCGGCGGGTCCGTCGATCGGGACGAAACGAAACAGGACTTTCAACGCATTTCATGAGCAAAGCACTGGTCATTGCCGAGAAGCCGTCGGTCGCGCAGGACATCGTTCGCGCGCTGACGCCCTCGAGCGGCAAGTTCGACAAGCACGACGAGCATTTCGAGAACGAGCGCTACGTGGTCACCTCTGCCGTGGGCCACCTGGTGGAGATCAAGGCCCCGGAGGAGTACGACGTCAAGCGCGGCAAGTGGAGCTTCAATCACCTGCCGGTGATCCCGCCGCACTTCGACCTGGCGCCGATCGACAAGGCCAAGAGCCGGCTCAATGCCGTGGTCAGGCAGGTCAAGCGCAAGGACGTGACCGAGCTCATCAACGCCTGCGACGCCGGGCGCGAGGGCGAGCTGATCTTCCGGCTGATCGTGCAGTACGCCGGCACCGAGAAGAAGAAGATCGACAAGCCTGTGCGCCGCCTGTGGCTGCAGAGCATGACCCCGCAGGCCATCCGCGAAGGCTTCGAGGCCCTGCGCGGCGACGAGCAGATGCTCGGCCTGGCCGACGCCGCCAGAAGCCGCAGCGAGGCCGACTGGCTGGTCGGCATCAATGGCACGCGTGCCATGACGGCCTTCAACTCGCGCGACGGCGGCTTCTTCCTCACCACCGTGGGCCGGGTGCAGACGCCGACGCTGTCGATCGTGGTCGAGCGGGAAGAGAAGATCAGGAAGCACGTCGCACGCGACTACTGGGAGATCCGCGCGAGCTTCCAGGCCAAGGCGGGGCTCTACGAAGGCAAGTGGTTCGACCCGGCCTGGAAGAAGAACGAGGACGCCGAGCGCCGCGCCGACCGCCTGTGGAACGAGGCCGACGCGCAAGCCATCGCGCAGGCGGTGCGCGGCCAGCCCGCGCAGGTGAGCGAAGAGGCCAAGCCCAGCAGCCAGAGCGCGCCGCAGCTCTTCGACCTGACCAGCCTGCAGCGCGAGGCCAATTCGCGCTTCGGCTTCTCGGCCAAGACCACGCTGTCGCTCGCGCAGGCGCTCTACGAGAAGCACAAGGTGCTGACCTATCCGCGCACGGACAGCAAGTTCCTGCCGGAGGACTACGTGGCGGTGGTGCGCAACACGATGGAGATGCTGGGCAAGGAGGATCTGCCCGGCCCGCTGCGCGCGCTCTCGGCGCACGCGAAGAAGGCGGTGAAGGAAGGCTACGTCAAGCCCAATAAGCGCATCTTCGACAACGCCAAGGTGTCGGACCACTTCGCCATCATCCCGACCCTGCAGGCGCCCCGGAGCCTGACCGAGATCGAGGCCAAGCTCTACGACATGGTGGTCAAGCGCTTCCTGGCGGTGTTCTTTCCGCCGGCGGAGTTCATGGTCACGACGCGCATCTCCACCGTCAGTGCAGCCGGCAAGGAGCACAGGTTCCAGACCAACGGCAAGGTGATGGTCAAGCCGGGCTGGCTGGCGATCTACGGTCGCGACGTGGAGGATGCCGACGCCACGCTGGTGCCGGTCGAGAAGGGCGAAGTGGCGCGCACCGAGAGCGCCGACGTCAATGCCCTCAAGACCAAGCCGCCGCCGCGCTACACCGAGGCGACCTTGCTGAGCGCCATGGAAGGCGCCGGCAAGCTGATCGACGACGAGGAGCTGCGCGAGGCCATGCAGGAGAAGGGCCTGGGCACGCCGGCCACGCGCGCGCAGACCATCGAAGGGCTGATCTACGAGAAGTACATGATTCGCGAGGGCCGCGAGCTGATCCCCAGCGCCAAGGCCTTCCAGCTCATGACGCTGCTGCGCGGCCTGCAGGTCGAGGAGCTGACCCAGCCCGAGCTCACCGGCAACTGGGAGTACCAGCTCGCCGAGATGGAGAAGGGCAAGCTCAGCCGCGACGCCTTCATGAGCGAGATCGCGAAGATGACGCAGCGCATCGTCGCCAAGGCCAAGGAATACGACCGCGACACCATTCCCGGCGACTATGCGACCCTGAAGGTGCCCTGCCCGAACTGCGGCGGCGTGGTGAAGGAGAACTACCGGCGCTTCACCTGCACGGGCAAGCGCGGCGACGACGAAGGTTGCGGTTTCTCGATCAGCAAGATCCCGGGCGGGCGCAGCTTCGAGCTGCGGGAAGTGGAGGACTTCATCGCCCACAAGAAGATCGGGCCGCTGGAGGGCTTCCGTTCCAAGGCCGGCTGGCCCTTCACCGCCGAGCTGCGGCTGATCCGCGACGACGAAACCGAGAACTGGAAGCTCGAGTTCGACTTCGGCGAGGACGCCAAGAAGGAGGGCGAATCAGGCGAGCCGGTCGACTTTTCGGCGCAGGAGAGCCTGGGCGCCTGCCCGAAGTGCAAGGGCCGCGTCTTCGAGCACGGCACGAGCTACGTGTGTGAACACAGCGTGGGCGCGCACGTCACCTGCGACTTCAAGAGCGGCAAGATCATCCTGCAGCAGCCGGTGCCGCGCGAGCAGATGACCAGGCTCCTGAAGGAGGGCAAAACCGAGCTTCTGGAGAACTTCGTCTCCAACAAGACGCGCCGCAAGTTCAAGGCGCGGCTCGCGTGGGATGCCAAGGAAGGCAAGGTCGGCTTCGAGTTCGAGCCGCGGGTTGCGAAGGCACCGGCGAAGAAAGCGGCGGCGAAGAAGGCTCGAGGGTGAGGCGCACGGGCGGCACCGCGGCGCATCGGCCGCCGTGCCGCGCGTGCGCGGGACGGCTCAGTCGACCCGGATCTTCGCCGAGTCGATGACGCTCGCCCAGCGGGTGATCTCGTCGTTCAGGAATGCGGCGAACGGCTCCGGACCGCGGGCATCGACGCGAAAGCCCTGGCTGCGCGCGCGGTCCGCGACCTCCGGCAGGTTCATGATCTTCACGACTTCGGCGCCGAGCTTGTGCACCGCCGCGTCGGGCATGCCGGCCGGCGCCATGACAGCGGTCCAGTTTTCGACCTTCAGCGCCGGCAGGCCCGCTTCGGCCGTCGTGGGAACGTCGGGCAACAGCGGGTGACGCTCGGGGCTCGCGAGCGCGAGCGCGCGCAGCTTGCCGCTCTTCACGTGGGTGACCGCCTCGGGGAAGTTCGCGAACACCACGTCGAGCTGCCCGCCGATCAGATCGACCATCGACGGGGCGCCGCCCTTGTAGGGCACGTGCTGGATGTCCGATTTGTTGATCTGGTTGAACAATGCCAGGGTCAGGTGCGGTGGCGTGCCGTTGCCGCTGGTGCCGGCATTCAACGGGCGCGCCCTGGACTGCGCCATCAGATCCTTCAGATCCTTGATCGGGCTGGCCGCCGGCACGACGATCAGCATGGGGCTGCCGGCCAGAAGCGCCACGGGCCGCAGGTCCTTCCGCAAGCTGAAGGCCGCCTTGGGGAACAGGGTCACGTTGGCCGCATGGGTCAGCGTGATCGCAAGCAGCGTGTTGCCGTCGGGCGGGGCCTTCGCCACGACGTCGGCGCCGATCTGGCCGCCGCCGCCGGCCTTGTTCTCGGTCACCACGGTGACCTTCCAGCGTTGGCCGAGCTGCTGGCCGACCTGCCGGGCCATCACGTCGGTCAGCCCGCCGGGCGGGAAGGGCACCACGTAGCGGATCGTGGCGTCTGCCTTGGGGTAGTCCACGGCCTGGGCCCACGCCGCGCCGGGCGAGAGCATGCCGGCCACGGCCATCGTTGCGGCGTACCGCATCAGTTCACGTCGATTCAAGTCTTGTCTCCTCGATTGATGAAAGCGGCGCAGCCCATCGCCGGCGCCGCCACGCCGACAATCCACCCGCCGGCGTCAACGGCCCACGCCGGCCGGTGGTCAAACGCTCATGAAGCGGCCCATTGCGAGAGCAGTTCGTCGGGCACCGTCAACCCCTGCTCCTCGGCCCGCTGACGCAACTGCTCGCGCCGCGCCCCGGGCATCCGCACGCCTTCGTCGCGCAGCATCTCGGCCACCAGCACCTCGACGCGGTCGAGGTAGCTCGCCGATCCGGCCAGCGCGCCGGGATCGATGACGATGAAGGCCTGACCGATGCGCGGCCGGTTGCCCTCGTCGACGAAGAAGCTGGACGCTTCGAAACCGAACTGCGCACCGATCAACGCGGTGACGAGCAGCTCGACCGCCAGCGCCAGCATCGCGCCCTTGGGGCTGCTGACGGCGCCGATGGGCAGCATCGAGCCTGCCAGGCCGGCCTTCGGGTCCGTGGTGGGCTCGCCGTCCTTGTCGAGCGCCCAGCCGGTCGGAATGGCCTCGCCCTTCTTGGCGGCCACCATCAGCTTGCCGCGCGCCACTTCCGACAGGCTCAGGTCGATCATCAACGGGAGCTGTGCGCGCCGCGCGAACACCGCGGCCACCGGGTTGGTGCCGAAGATCGGGTGCTTGCCGCCGGCTGCCGGCATGGCGGCAGGCGAGTTGGCAAAGCCCAGGCCCACCATGCCCGCATCGGCCACCGCGCGCAGGTGATCGACCACCACGCCGCAGTGGTGGCTGTTGGCCACGCCGGCGATGCTGATGCCGAATTCGCGCGCGCGGCCGATGGCCTCGGCCACCGCCAGGTCGCAGGCCGGGAAGGCCAGGCCCTCCTGCGCGTCGATCAGCACCGCGCCGCCCTTGGCCCGGCGCACGCTGGGCCGTGCCGCACCGTTGACCCGCCCGTTGCGCAGGTGCGTGGCGTACTGACCGACGCGGCTCAGGCCGTGCGATCCGAGACCCTGCGCCTCGGCCAACACCAGGGCGCGCGCCGTCGCGGCCGCCATCGCCTCGTTGGCGCCTGCGCGCTCGAGCGCCTGGGCGACCGCCTCTTGTGCCTGTTGAAAGCTCAAGGTAGCCATCAGTGCAAGGCCTCCAGCACCTTCTGCGCGATCAGGCTGCTGACGCGCTCGTTCGACTCCATCGTCACGCCCGCGATGTGCGGCGTGAGCAGCAGGTTGGGGCAGCCCTCGAAGTGCGGCGCCTCGGCCAGCGGCTCGGCGCCGAACACGTCGAGCGCCGCGCCGCCCAGGCGAGCGCCGCGCAGCGCCTGCGCCACTGCGGCTTCGTCCACGATGCCGCCGCGCGAGGTGTTGATCAGCACGGCGCCCGGCTTCATCGCGGCGATGCGTGCTGCATCGAACAGATTGCGCGTGGCATCGACGAGCGGCACGTGCAGGCTGATCACGTCGGCCCGCGGCACCAGTTCGCCGAGCCCGACGCTCTGGGCGCCGGTTGCGGCAAAGGCCGGGTTGTCGATGTCCATCATCGCGTCGAAGGCGATCACCTGCATGCCCAGCGCCCCGGCCAGCTTCGCCGTGAGCTGACCGATGGAGCCGAAGCCGATCAACCCGAGCGTCTTGCCGGCGAGCTCGCGGCCGTTCGACAGCGCCGCACGCGGCCAACGGCCGCAGGCCACGGCCGGGGTGGACTGGTACGCGCCGCGCAGCAGCAGCATCGCGCTGCCGATCACGTACTCCGCCACGCTCAGGGCGTTGGCCCCGGTGGCGGGAATCACCTGCATGCCGCGCGCCTCGCATGCCGCCACGTCGATGTTGTCGAGCCCGACGCCCAGGCGCCCGACCACCGTGCATCGCTCGAGCGCCGCAAGCAGCTCGCCGCGCACCTGCGTGCGGTTGCGCACGATGATCGCGTCGGCGGTGGGCGCTTCGGAACGCAGGCGAGCGCCGTCGTCCACCAGCTTGGGGTCGTAGAGCACCTCGTGCCGCTCGCGCAATTGCGCGACGGCGGGCTCGTCCATGAATTCCGTGATGACGATTCTTTTCATGCGGTCCTCGGTGGGCGCGGTCGTGCGCGCCGGTATGTCAGCGGGCCAGGGCGCATCGAGGTGCGCCCTGGCCCGTTGTTCACGTGCGATCCTGGCAGCGGCGCAAGCCGCCGCCGACGCTCACGCCGACTCGTACAGCCGCGTCATCACGAACTCGCGGTGTCCCAGCGCCTCGGCGGCGGTCAGCCGGCCGTTGGCGGTGCGCAGCATGTTCTCCAGCAGCTTGTCGCCGGCCTGGTCGAGCGTGAGTTCGCGCTGCAGCAGACCCGACGTGTCCACGTCGACGTGCTCGCTCATCAGCCGCACCGTGCGCGGGTTCGCGCAGATCTTGATGACCGGCAGGATGGGGTTGCCGATCACGTTGCCCTGGCCGGTGGGGAAGAAGTGCACCGCGTAGCCCGAGGCCGCGCACAGCGTGACCATCTCGGCAGCGGCGCTGGACGAGTCCATGAACCACAGGCCGGAGCCGGTGGGCGCCTCGGCCTTGTCGAGCACGCCGTCGACCATGCACTTCTTGCCGATCTTCTGGATGTTGCCGAGGGCCTTCTCCTCGATGGTCGTCAGGCCGCCGGCGATGTTGCCCTTGGTCGGCTGCGAGTCGGACAGGTCGCTGGTCTTGTGGCGGTTGATCATGTCCTGGTAGCGGTTGAACATGAACATGAAGCGCTCTTTGACCTCCGGCGTGCGGCAGCGCTCGGCGACGATGCGCTCGCCGCCGGTGATCTCGGAGGTCTCGCCGAAGACCAGCGTGTTGCCGGTTTCGTAGAGCTTGTCGAAGGCGTTGCCCACGGTCGGGTTGGAACCGCAGCCGGAGGTGGTGTCGCTCTCGCCGCACTTGGTGGAGACCCACAGCTCGCTGATCGGGCAGACCTCGCGCTGCTTCTCGCTGGCGATCTGCACGAACTCGCGCGCCACCTTGCTGGCGCGCAGGATGGTGTCGTGGTCGCCGTGGCCCTCGATGCCGAAGCCCACGACCGGCTTGCCGGTGGTCTTGATGCCATCGACCACCTTCTTCGTCCAGCCGTCTTCGATGCCGATGACCACGACCGCCGCCACGTTGGGGTTGCAGCCCGCGCCGATCAGGGTGCGGAAGTGCAGGTCGAGGTCGGCGCCGAACTGCAGGCGGCCGTAGGGGTGGGGGATCGCGAGCGCGCCCTTGATGTTGTGCGCCACGGCTTCCGCGGCGGCGTTGGACAGGTCGTCCAGCGGCAGGATGATGACGTGGTTGCGGATGCCGACGCGGCCGTTCTCGCGGCGGTAACCGAGGAAGGTGGTGTCTTTGGAAATGATGGACATGATTGGTTCCTGATGGATGCTGTGAGGCGGTCCTGCGGACCGCGAGACGGAGGGAGCGGGTCGAGCAGTCCTGCGGACCGCGGGTCGATTCAGGGCTGCGATCCCCGCTGGCGCGGGACCTCTCTTTCGCCCTGGATCAACTCACCACCTCTTCGTCTTGATGTTCTGCACGTGGGCGTGCTCGCCCGCCTTGATGGGCGCGACGACCTTGCCCATGTCGATGCCGTACTTCCACACCGTGTCGCCGGGATTCATGTCCTTGAGGGCGACCTTGTGGCCGATGGGGATGTCCTGCTTGGCCTCGACCTTGACGAGCTTGTCCTCGTCCATGATCCAGCCGCTGAGCGTCATGCCGGCCTTCACGTCTTCCACCACGACCACGGCCACCGTGTCCTTGGCATCGTGCAATACGAAATGAATCATCGGGGTCTCCTGTTCCACGGGTTTGCGGTGAAGGCAGTGTCGCGACGATCGATCCGGACTGTCAAACATGTCATTTATATGACTTGAAGGACGAGCCGGCGGCGCGCCACAATCGGGCATGCCGTCTGCCAAGCCCTCCGCCTTGCGACCCATCGCCCCCGATGCGGCCGGCGCGCCGCTGTACCGCGTGGTCAAGCGCTCGCTGCTGCGCTCGATCGAGGACGGCGACTACCCGGCCGGCGGTGCGCTGCCCAGCGAAGCCGAGCTGGCTGGCGCCTTCGGCGTGTCGGTGGGCACGCTGCGCCACGCGGTCGACGAACTGGTCGCCGAGCACATCCTCGTGCGGCGCCAGGGGCGCGGCACCTACGTCGCGCTGCACAACGCGGACCGCTTCCTGTTTCAGTTCTTCCACGTCGAGCGCGCGGACGGTTTGCGCGAGGGCCCCCAGGTCGAGCTGGTTGCCTTCGAGCGGGTGCGTTGCGAGGAAGACGCGGCGCAGGCGCTGGGCCTGCGGCCCGGCGATCCCGCGATCCAGATCGACAACCGGCTGCTGCTGCAGGGCCGCGCGGTCATCCACGACCGGTTGATGCTGCCGGCTCTGCTGTTCAAGGGCTTGAGCGAGAAACGCTTTCGCGAGCGCACGAGCACGATCTACCACCTCTACCAGACGGAGTTCGGCATTTCCGTGATCCGGGCCCTGGAGCGCGCACGCGCGGTGGCCGCCGATCGCACCACCTCGCGCATCCTCGGCCTCGCGCCCGGCGTGCCGGTGATGCAGGTCCGCCGCACCGCACTGACCTTCGGCGACAAGCCGGTCGAGTACCGCCTCTCGACCATCAACACGGCGCATCACGAGTACGTGCAGTTGCTGTCGCGGCCGACTTGAGCCGGTGTCGTGCCCGCATCGTCTGCGCCGGCGAGCCCGGCCGCCGCGCCGCCGTTCGGGTCGAGGCGCGAGAGCATCCGCTTTGCGACAATCGCCCGATGAACGCGACTGACCCGACCGCCGTGATCGCGCTGATGGATCGCCTGGGCGCCGCCGCGCGGGCCGCCTCGGGCGCGATGGCGGCCGCTTCCACGGCACGCAAGAACGCCACGCTGCTCGCGCTGGCGCAGGCCCTCCGTGCGCAAGCCCCCGCGCTGGCCGCCGAGAACGCACGCGACCTGCAGGCCGCACGGACCGCCGGGCTCGCCGCGCCCCTGCTCGACCGCCTGTGCCTGTCGGAATCGGTGATCGCCCAGATGGCCGAAGGCTGCGAGCAGGTCGCCGCGCTGCCCGATCCGATCGGCGAGATGACGAACCTGCGCCGCCGGCCGAGCGGCATTTCGGTCGGACAGATGCGCGTGCCGCTGGGTGTCTTCGGCATGGTCTACGAGAGCCGGCCCAACGTGACCATCGACGCGGCTTCGCTGGCCATCAAGAGCGGCAACGCGGCCATCCTGCGCGGTGGTTCCGAGGCGCTGAACACCAACGCGGCGCTCATGCGGCTCGTCGCGCAGGCGCTGGACGAAGCCGGCCTGCCGGTCGAGGCCGTGCAACTGGTGCCCACCACCGATCGAGCCGCCGTCGGCCGGCTGATCGCCATGCCGCAGTACGTGGACGTGATCATCCCGCGCGGCGGCAAGGGTCTCATCGAGCGCATTGCCGCCGAGGCCACGGTGCCTGTGATCAAGCACCTGGACGGCAACTGCCACGTCTACGTCGATGCCGGCGCCGACCTCGATCTGGCGCTGCGCGTCACCGACAACGCCAAGACGCAGAAGTACAGCCCCTGCAACGCGGCCGAATCGCTGCTCGTGCACGCCGACATCGCGCCGGCCTTCCTGCCTCGGCTGGGCGCGCTGTTCGCGGCCAAAGGGGTGGAGATGCGCACCGACGCGGCGGCGCAGGCGCTGCTTGCCGCCGTGCCCGGTGCAAAGCTGGCTGCAGCCACCGAGGCCGACTGGGCCGAGGAGTACCTGGCGCCCGTCATCAGCATCAAGCTGGTCGGCTCGCTCGACGAAGCCATTGCGCACATCAACCGCTACGGCTCCCACCACACCGATGCCATCCTCACCGACAACCACACCCACGCGATGCGCTTCCTGCGCGAAGTCGATTCGGCCAGCGTCATGGTCAACGCCAGCACGCGTTTCGCCGACGGCTTCGAGTACGGCCTGGGCGCGGAGATCGGCATCAGCACCGACAAGTTCCACGCGCGTGGCCCCGTCGGGCTGGAAGGCCTCACCTCGATGAAGTGGGTGGTGTTCGGGCAGGGCGAGGTGCGCGTTTGAGCCTGCGGGAGCGCAGCCGCCCGTCATGAGCGCGACCGGACACCGCGCACTGGTGCTTTTTTCCGGCGGTCAGGACTCGACCGCCTGCCTGGCCTGGGCCCTGCAGCGCTACGGGCACGTCGAGACCATCGGCTTCGACTACGGCCAGCGCCACCGCATCGAGCTCGATGGTCGCCCGCGCATCCGCGAAGCGCTGGCGCGCGACTTTCCGGCATGGACGGCTCGCCTGGCCGACGATCATCTTCTCGATCTCGGCCTCCTGGGCCGGATTTCCGACACCGCGCTCACCGATGCGCGGGCCATCGAGATGCAGGCCGGCGGGCTGCCCAACACCTTCGTGCCGGGCCGCAACCTCCTGTTCCTGAGCTTCGCCGCCGCCGTGGCCTACCGCCGCGGACTCGATGTTCTGGTCGGTGGCATGTGCGAAACCGATTACTCGGGCTACCCCGATTGCCGCGACAACACCGTCAAGGCGATGCAGGTGGCCCTCAGCCTGGGCTTGGCCGCACCGCTGACCATCGAGACGCCGCTCATGTGGCTGACCAAGGCGCAGACCTGGGGACTGGCCCATGCCTTGGGAGGCGAGGCCCTGATCGAAACCACCGTCGAGCACACCCACACCTGCTATCTCGGCGAGCGAAGCCGGCGCCACGACTGGGGCTACGGGTGCGGCGCGTGTCCGGCCTGCGGGTTGCGGCGCAGGGGCTTCGACGAGTGGCATGAAAGCAGGCGAACGAAAGGCCTCGAATGATTCCGAGCGGCATGGCGACCGTCGCCGTCCTGGCGCTGCTGGGGTTCTGGATGGTCGGCGCCTACAACCGGCTGGTCCGCCTGCGCGGTGCCGTGCTCGGCGCCTGGCCGCCGATCGATGCGCAGTTGCGGCGCCGTCAGGCCCTGGCGTTCGAGCTGGTCGACCTGTTGAGCCCGTCCGGTCCGGTGGACGGCATGAGCGACGAGATCGGCCGGACCACCCTGCAGACGGTCGCGGCCGCCGCGCGTCAGGCGCAAGCCGCGGCCGATCACGTGCGGCAGCGGCAAAGCAGCGCCGGCGCGATCCAGAGCGTGGGCCTGGCCGAGCAGGTGCTCGAAGGGGCTCTGCGGCCGCTTCGGGTGCTGATCGAGGCGCGCCCCGCCGCCGTCTTCAAGGACCCGGCGCTCGACGAGCGGGTGCGCACGCTGCTGCTCGAGCTCCAGGAGGTCGACGCGCAGTTCGCCTTCGTGCGGCGCCTGTTCAACGAAGCGGTGATTGCGTTCAACGGGGCGGTGCACGAGTTGCCGACGCGCCTGGTCGCCGGCCTGTTCGGCTTCCGCTCGGCCTCGCCGCTGATCAGCGCCTCGCCCGACCGCACCCCCGACTCCCAGTTCGCCTCCGCTTTCGGCGAGCGCGTCTGAGCGCGCGGACGTCCGGACAGAACCGGGCGCGCGCCGGGCAGTCGAACGGCCGCTGTGCCGCCCCGCCCGGTCAGCCGACCCTGAACCCGCGGCCGCACCCGGCCTGGAGCCGCAAGCCGGTCTCGCCGACCCCTCCGTTCCTTCGATCCACCTTCAGGCAGCTCCCTCCGCCGCGCCATGAACACTTCCCCCCCGCTGGCCACCTTGCTCGCGCACGCCGCCGATGCGCTGGCCGCCGTGCGCGCTGGCCGCTCGCTGACCGACGTGCTGGCCACGGTTCCGGTCGCTGTGCGGCCCGGCACGCAGGCGCTGGCCTTTCGGGCCCTGCGCGGGCTCGGCGGCGCGCAGGCGTTGCTGCGCCAGCTCGTCGGCAAAACGCCGCCGCCCTGGATCGAGGCCCTGCTGCTCGCGTCGCTGGCCCTGGCCTGGGACGAAACCGGGTCCCCGCCTGCACCCTATGCCCCGCACACCCTGGTCGATCAGGCGGTCGAGGCGGCCAAGCGCCGCAGTCGCGCCCAGTCCGGCTTCGTCAACGCGGTCCTGCGCCGTTTCCTGCGCGAGCGGGAAGCCCTGGTGGCCGCCGCGCTGGCCGATCCGGTGGCGCGCTGGAATCACCCGCGCTGGTGGCTCGAGCGAGTGCAGCAAGACTGGCCCGAGCACTGGCCCGTGCTGCTGGATGCGGCCAACAGGCCGGCGCCGATGACCTTGCGCGTCAACCGTCGCCGGCACAGCGTCCGGGACTATCTGCAGCAACTGACCGACGCCGGCATTGCAGCCCGTGCCGTTGCCTTGCCCGGCCTGCCTGCGGACGGCGCGATCGAGCTGGCCGAACCGCGGGCGGTGCAGGCACTGCCCGGCTTCGGGGAGGGCGCCGTGTCGGTTCAGGACCTGGCTGCGCAACAGGCCGCGCCGCTGCTGTCGGGCGCGGGCGCCGGCCACGCCGCCCTGCCGGCCGGCGCCCACGTGCTCGATGCCTGCGCCGCACCGGGCGGCAAGACGGCGCATCTGCTGGAGACGGCCGAGCTCGACCTGCTCGCGCTCGATGCCGATCCCGAGCGCTTGCTCAAGCTGCGTGGAACGCTCGAACGCCTCGGTCTGAGCGCCCGGCTCGAATGCGCCGACGCCGGCGCGCCCGATGCCTGGTGGGACGGCCGGCTGTTCGACGCCATCCTGCTCGACGCACCCTGCACGGCTTCGGGCATCGTGCGCCGCCATCCGGACGTCCGCTGGCTGCGCCGTCCGGGCGATGTCGCGGCGCTCGCCGAGACCCAGGCGCGACTTCTGGTCGCCCTGTGGCCGCTGGTGAAACCCGGCGGACGGCTGCTGTACGCGACCTGCTCCCTCTTTCGCGCCGAGGGCGAGCAGCAGATCGACGCTTTTTTGCAACGCGCACCCGACGCCTGCCTGCGGCCTTGCGCAGGCCGCTTGCTGGGCGTCCCCGACAATGCCTCGCAAGGGCTGGAGGATGCGCCGCCGCCCGAGACGGATGCTTTCTTCTACGCCCTGCTCGACAAGCGCCTGCCCTGATCGATCGCCTCCATTTCCAGTCCCACCACCACCGACTCCTTCTCGCCCGTGTTCACCGCCTGGGTTCGACGCAGTTTCCAAGCCCGCGCGGCCCGGCGCGCGGGGTGGCGCAGCGCGCTGCTGGCGCTTGTGGCGCTGCTGCTCGCACTGGGCGCGCCGCCCGTTTCGGCGAATGGCTTCGATCTGGTCGGCCTGGAACTCACCAACAACGAAGAGGGCTTGTTGCTGGCCTACAACGTTCAGGTCGAGCTGCCGCAGGCGGTCGAGCAGGCGTTGAAGAAGGGCGTGCCGCTGTACTTCGTGGCCCGGGCCGAGGTGCTGCGCCCTCGCTGGTACTGGCGCGACGCCAGAGTGGCCCGCGCCACGCGCAACTGGCGCCTGACTTGGCAGCCGCTGACGCGCCGCTACCGGGTCAACTTTGGCAGTCTCAGCGACAACTACGACACCCTCGCCGATGCGCTGAGCGCCATCGAACGCGCCGCGCGCTGGAAGCTGGCCGACGCGAATCGGCTGGAAGAGGGCGCCGAACACTACGTCGAGTTCAGCTTCCGGCTCGACACCTCGCAGCTGCCGCGGCCTCTGCAGATCGGCTTCGATGGCGAGGCCGACTGGGAGCTCGCCATCGAGCGCACGCTGGACGTGCCGCCGGCCAGCGGTCCGCCGGCAACGCTGCCGACGCCCCCGACGCCCGTTCCGTCGGCCCCGCAGGCCTCGGTAGCCGCCTCGGCCGCCTTGCGCTAGGGCCTGGGCCACACCGCCGTGCATGCCAATCCTCCCCGGTGGCGCCGGCGCCTCGCGCTGCTGATGTCGCGCCGCGCGGACCGCGGGACCTCGCGCTGGATCTGGATCGTCTCGCTGGCCGCGACCATCGCCGCGGCGCTCGTGCTGACCTTCCTGCTGGCCATCGCCACCAACAACCGCGAGTTCTACGAGCGCTACTACAACCGCCTGCTGTGGGTCAACGTCGTGATCGCCGGGCTGCTCGTGCTGGTGATCGCGGCGGCCGGCCTTCGGCTGCTGCTGCGGGTGGTGCGCGGGCGCTTCGGGTCGCGGCTGCTGCTGCGCCTGGCGGGCATCTTCGCGCTGGTCGGCGTGCTGCCCGGCGTGCTCGTGTACACCGTGAGCTATCAGTTCGTCTCGCGCAGCATCGAGAGCTGGTTCGACGTGCGCGTCGAAGGCGCGCTCGATGCCGGCCTGAACCTCGGTCGCGGCACGCTGGATGCGCTGGTCAACGACTTGGCGGGCAAGACCCGGCTGGCCGCCGAACGGCTGTCCGAGTCGAGCGAGCGGGCCAGGCCGCTCGCCCTGGAGCGCCTGCGCGAGCAGTTGAGCGCCCAGGACGCCGCCGTGCTCGGGCCGAACGGGCAAGTGCTCGCCAGCGCCGGCATCGCCGGCGTGCTGGCGCCCGAGCGGCCCTCGAGCGCCTTGCTGCGCGCCGCGCGCGAGAGCCGGGTCACCACGCAGGTCGAGGGCCTGGACGACGACGCCGTCGGCCAGCGGCGCAGCGCCGGCGGCGAGGCGGCGCCAGCGCCGCGGGTCAGGGCGCTGGCACTCATTCCCTCGACCAGCTTCTCGCTCGGCGCCGAGGACCACTACCTCATGATCACGCAACTGCTGCCCGCCCAGCTCGCCGCCAACGCGCTGGCGGTGCAGAGCGCCTACCGGGAGTACCAGCAGCGCTCGCTCGCTCGCGAGGGTCTGCGCCAGATGTACATCGGCACGCTCACGCTCACGCTGATCCTGGCGGTGTTCGGCGCGGTGCTGCTGGCAGTGACCTTCGGCAACCGGCTGGCTCGCCCGCTGCTGCTCCTGGCCGGCGGCGTGCGCGAAGTGGCCCGTGGTGACCTGAGCCCCAAGCCGGTGTTCGCCTCGCGCGACGAACTCGGCGGCCTGACGCGCTCTTTCGCCCGCATGACCCAGCAGCTCGCCGACGCCCGTGGGCTGGTCGATCGCACGGTGAGCGAACTGGAGGCGGCGCGCACCAAGCTGCAGACCATCCTCGACAACATGAGCGCCGGCGTCATCGTCTTCGACCACGAGGGGCGCATCGACAGCATCAACCCCGGCGCCACCCGCATCCTGCGGCTGCCGCTGTCGGCTTACGTCGGCCGGGCGCTGGGCGAAGTGCCGGGACTCGAAGGTTTCGACGCCATGCTCGCGCAGCGCTTCGAGCAGCTCGAGATCGGCCCGGAAGGCGGGCAGCGCGATCAGTGGCAGGACTCTTTCGAACTCAAGAGCCCGCTGCCCGACCGCGACGCCGTCACCCTGCTCGTGCGCGGCGCGCAGCTGCCCGGCGCGGCGCGGCTGACCGTCTTCGACGACATCACCGAGCTGGTCTCGGCGCAGCGCGCCGAGGCCTGGGGCGAAGTGGCTCGGCGCCTGGCCCACGAGATCAAGAACCCGCTCACGCCCATCCAGCTGTCCGCCGAGCGGCTGCAGCACAAGCTGGCCGCCAAGCTCGAGGCGCCGGACGAGGCGGTGCTGGTCAAGTCGGTCGCGACGATCGTCACCCAGGTGCAGGCGATGAAACAGCTCGTCAACGAGTTCCGCGACTACGCTCGCCTGCCCGCCGCGCAACTCGCGCCCCTCGACCTCAATGCCCTGGTCGGCGAAGTGCTCGGCCTGTACGCTCAGGCGCAGGAGGCGGGCCGCCTGCGCGCGGAACTGGCCGAGGCGCTGCCGTTGATCGAGGGCGACGCGACGCAGTTGCGGCAGGTCATCCACAACCTGACGCAAAACGCCCTCGATGCGGTGGCCGAGCGGCCCGATGGCCTCGTCCGGCTGCGCACCGAAGCCGCGCAGACCGCGCAGGCCGGCCCCGCCCAGCACGCCGACAAGAGCCCCTGGCGCGTGGTCCGCCTCATCGTCTCCGACAATGGCCCCGGGTTCAGCGAACGCGTGCTCAAGCGGGCGTTCGAGCCTTACGTGACGACCAAGAGCAAAGGCACCGGCCTGGGCCTGGCGGTCGTCAAGAAGATTGCCGATGAGCATGCGGCCCGGGTCAGGCTGGTCAACCTTCCGCGCGAAGCTTGCGCCGAGGACGACGCGGCAACGGCAGGCGGTGCGCAAGTTTCGCTATCATTTTCCAAAATCCTCGCCCCCGACGGCGAGGCCGGCCGACCCGCCGAGACGGCGGTCGCCACCCACTGAGATTCCATGGCCACCATTCTTGTAGTCGACGACGAACTCGGCATACGCGCACTGCTCTCGGACATCCTGGGCGACGAGGGCCACAACGTCGAGTTGGCCGAGAACGCCGCGCAGGCGCGCGCCGCCCGCGAGCGCGCCAGACCCGACCTGGTGCTCCTCGACATCTGGATGCCCGACGTCGACGGCGTGACGCTCCTCAAGGAGTGGGGCGCGTCGGGCGCACTGTCGATGCCGGTCATCATGATGTCGGGCCACGGCACCATCGACACGGCCGTCGAGGCCATCAAGTTCGGCGCGATGGCCTTCCTCGAAAAGCCGATCACGCTGCAAAAGCTCTTGCGCGCCGTGGAACAGGGCCTGGCCAAGCCGCACGCACGGCTCGCTCCGGCCGTCGTGCCGCTGCGTGCGAACGAGCGCGAAGCCGAAGCGATCGAGCCCGCCCCGCTCGCTCCTGCCGGCGCGCTGGCCGTGCCGATGGCGCAGGGCCCTCAACCGGAACAAAGCTTCGAGCTCGACCGCCCGCTGCGCGAGGCGCGCGACGCCTTCGAGAAGGCGTACTTCGAGTTCCATCTCGCCCGCGAGAACGGCAGCATGACCCGCGTCGCCGAGAAGACCGGGCTGGAGCGTACGCACCTGTACCGAAAGCTCAAGCAGCTCGGCGTCGACCTGAGCCGAGGCAAGAAGAGCGTGGGCTTGCTCGCTTGAGGAGGCGGTGCGCGGGACGAGATCCCTCGGCGCTCCAATGCAAACGGCCCCTGAAGGGGGCCGTTTTCGATTGGTGGCTCGGGGCGGAATCGAACCACCGACACGCGGATTTTCAATCCGCTGCTCTACCGACTGAGCTACCGAGCCAAGGCGCGGGAGTGTAGCAGCAGCGGAGCACGAGCGCCGCTCGGCAAGCCGGCGCGATGACGTTCAGGCGAGAGGCAAGAACGACGAGTGAGCCGCGAGTCAGGTGATGTGCGCATCGGCCGCAAACCCCTTGGCCCGCCCGCACTCGAAGATCAGCGCGCGGAAGGGGCGCACTACAATGTGTGCCGCTTTCCAGCCTAACGAATCCGAGGACCACACGTGTTTATTTCCGAAGCTTTTGCGCAGGCTGCTCCGGCCGCTCCGGGGGGCGGCGAATCGAGCCTGATCACGATGCTGCCGCTCGTGCTGATGTTCGTGGTGCTGTATTTCGTGATGATCCGTCCGCAGATGAAGCGTCAGAAGGAACACAAGGCGATGATCGACGCGATCGCCAAGGGCGACGAGGTGGTCACAGCGGGCGGTGTGCTCGGCAAGGTTTCGCGCATGGGCGACAGCTACCTGCACGTGGAAGTCGCCACCGGCGTCGAGTTGCAGGTGCAGCGCACGTCCGTGGTGCAGGTGCTGCCCAAAGGCACTTTCAAGTAAGCGCCGCTGTCCGCCCGGCGAGCCGAAGGCCGCGCTCACCCTCGGGTGTCGCGGCCTTCTGTCGCAGGCGCGACTGAAGCGCTGCACCGTCAACCCGGTCCGCAGGCCCTGAGGATGTTTCGATGAACCGCTACCCGTGGTGGAAGTACGCGATCCTGGCGGTCGCGCTCGTGGTCGGGCTCGTTTACACGCTGCCCAACTTTTATGGCGAGGCCCCTGCGGTTCAAGTTTCCAGCGGCCGCGCCACGCTCAAGATCGACGCGGGCCTGGTACCCAGGGTCGAGCAGGCTCTTCGGGCCGCAGGCCTCGACGCCGACTTCGTGCAACTCGACGGCAGCTCGGTGCGAGCGCGGTTCCAGGACACCGACGTCCAGATCAAGGCACGCGATGCCATCGCTGCGGCACTCAATCCCAACCCCGAAGAGCCGAACTACATCGTCGCCCTCAACCTGTTGAGCCGCTCGCCGGACTGGCTGACCGCCTTGCATGCCTTGCCGATGTACCTCGGCCTGGACCTTCGAGGCGGCGTGCATTTCCTGATGCAAGTGGACATGCAGGCTGCGCTCGTCAAGCGCGTCGAGGCGCTCACCGGCGACATCCGCGTGCTGCTTCGCGACCGGAACGTTCGTCATGCAGGCATCACGCGCGACGGCAACGCCATCGAGATCCGGCTGCGCGACGCCGCCACGCTGGCCGCCGCGCGCGATGCCCTTGCCGAGCCCTTGCCCGAACTCGAGTGGAGCGAGGCGTCGCGGGGCTCCGACTTCATCCTGACCGCCCGGCTCGAGCCGGCGGCGGCACGCGCGGTCCAGGATCAGGCACTCAAGCAGAACATCACGACCCTGCACAACCGCATCAACGAACTCGGCGTGGCCGAGCCGGTCATCCAGCAGCAGGGCTTGGACCGGGTGGTGGTGCAACTGCCCGGCGTGCAGGACACCGCGAAGGCCAAGGACATCATCGGTCGCACCGCCACGCTGGAGCTGCGCCTCGTCGACGACAGCACCGAAGCCCAGGCGGCGGCAGCCGGCTCCGGGCCGGTGCCCTTCGGTACCGAGCGCTTCATCGAGCGCGGGGGCGCGCCGCTGATCGTCAAGCGGCAGGTGATCCTCACTGGAGAGAGCCTCACCGACGCGCAGGCCGGCTTCGACGGGCAGACTCAGGAGCCGGTGATCAACCTGACGGTCGACGCCAAGGGCGCTCGCATCATGCGGGAGGTCTCGCGCGAGAACGTCGGCAAGCGCATGGCGATCCTGCTGTTCGAGAAAGGCCGGGGCGAAGTCATCACCGCGCCGGTGATCCGCAGCGAACTCGGGGCGCGCTTTCAGATCTCCGGGCGCTTGACCACACAGGAGGCGAACGACCAGGCGCTCCTGCTGCGCGCCGGCTCGCTGGCCGCGCCGATGGAGATCATCGAGGAGCGCACCATCGGGCCGAGCCTGGGCGCGGAGAACATCGCCAAGGGCTTCGACAGCGTGGTCTGGGGCTTTGCCGCGATCGCCGCCTTCATGTGCGCGTACTACCTCCTGTTCGGCGTCTTCTCGACCGTCGCCTTGTCGGTCAACCTGCTGCTGCTGATGGCGCTGCTGTCCATGCTGCAGGCCACGCTCACGCTGCCCGGCATCGCCGCCGTTGCTTTGACCTTGGGCATGGCGATCGACGCCAACGTGCTCATCAACGAGCGCGTGCGCGAGGAGCTGCGGGCCGGCGCCTCGCCGCAAACCGCGATCCACGTCGGCTACGAACGCGCCTGGGGCACCATCCTGGACTCCAACATCACCACGCTGATCGCCGGCATCGCGCTGCTGGCCTTCGGTTCGGGTCCGGTGCGCGGGTTCGCTGTCGTTCACTGTCTGGGCATCCTGACGTCGATGTTCTCGGCGGTGCTCTTTTCCCGCGGGCTGGTCAATCTTTGGTACGGCCGCCAGAAGAAGCTCAAGAGCGTGTCGATCGGCACGGTGTGGCGGCCCGATGCCAATCGCGCGCCGGCGACGCCGGGCTGAGCGAGTCGACGCTCGACATGAGCTCCTGTACTGCACGCGTGCCGAGCCGGCCTCGTCGCGCCGGTCCGCCCTGAATCGAAAGAAGCCCGATGGAGTTTTTCCGCATCAAGCGCGACATCCCGTTCATGAAGCACGCGTTGATCTTCAACGTCGTGTCCTTCCTGACCTTCGCCGCCGCGGTGTTCTTTTTGATCACGCGCGGCCTGCACCTTTCGATCGAGTTCACCGGCGGCACCGTGATCGAGGTCCAGTACGCGCAGACTGCCGATGTCGCCAAGGTGCGCGAGACGGTCGAGGCGCTCGGCTTCGGCGAGGTGCAGGTGCAGACCTTCGGCACCTCGCGGGACCTGCTGGTGCGGCTGCCCCTGCGTGAAGGTGTCGAGCAGGGCGAGGTGGCGAGCCGGGTGTTCGGTGCCTTGTGCGCGGCGGAGTCGGGCCAGGTTGCGCTGCGCGAAACGGTCACGGAGCGCGGCGAGCAGCTCAGTCGGCAGGTGTGCAGCACCGCTTCGGCAGGCGAGCGCAGCGCCGAGCCGGTGCGGCTGCAGCGCAGCGAGTTCGTCGGCCCGCAGGTCGGCAGGGAACTGGCCACCGACGGGGCACTTGCGCTGACCTTCGTGGTGGTGGGAATCATGATCTATCTGGCGCTGCGCTTCGAATGGAAGTTCGCGGTGGCCGCCATCGTCGCCAATCTGCACGACGTCATCATCATCCTGGGCTTCTTCGCCTTCTTCCAGTGGGAGTTCTCGCTTTCGGTGCTGGCGGCCGTGCTGGCCGTGCTGGGCTACTCCGTCAACGAGTCGGTGGTCATATTCGATCGAATCCGCGAGGCGTTCCGGCGCTTTCGGAAGATGGACACCCGCCAGGTGATCGACCACGCGATCACCTCGACCATGAGCCGCACCATCATCACGCACGGCTCGACCCAGATGATGGTGCTGTCGATGCTGATCTTCGGCGGCCCGACCCTGCACTATTTCGCGCTCGCGCTCACCATCGGCATCTTGTTCGGCATCTACTCGTCGGTGTTCGTCGCCGCCGCGATCGCGATGTGGCTGGGCGTCAAGCGGGAAGACCTCGTGCGCCCCGTCGCCAAAGCGGGTGGCAGCGACGATCCGGACGATCCCAACGCCGGAGCCGTGGTGTAGAGTTCAAGCGACCTCACCCTCCGCTCGCCTAGACGCCAACAATGGCCACCGCAGCCAACCCGTCCGCGCTTGCCGCCCAGGCCCGGCGTGTTTACGTGGAAGCGCTGCTGCTCGGAGTGCCCGCCACCGTTCAGACGGTGTTGAACGGAGCGCACCGCCTGGCCAACGAGAAGGCGGACCCACCGACCGCGCACAAGCGCATGAATGTCGCAATGGATCTCCAGCGACCGGCGGCGCACTGGCAACAGACCTTGATCGACCGGCTGGCGGCCGGGCCCGGAAGTCCCTCGGCGGCGCGTGCGGGTGGCGGCGCGATGCGCGGATTCGAAGGCGGCGGTATGCCCGCCATGGCGCTGGTCGACGACGACACGATCGAAATCGAGATCCTGAGTTCTCGGCTGGCCCTTGCGATGATGGACAAGGCCTCCTGGGAGTTCACCGACCTGCGGGCGCGCTTGTCGAGCCTGGAGCGGCGCGAGGAGCTCGATGGCGCCGACATCCTGCGTCCGCACGTCGTCGCCCGCGCCGTTGTCGATACCTGGCGCGGCACCGGGCTGCCGCTCGACCATTGGGTGACTGTTCAGCAGGTTCTGCACACGAGCTTCGGCGAGTTGATCGAGGAGGCCTATCACGAAACCAACCGTTGGTTGATGAGCGAGGGCGTGCGCCCGGAAATCGATCTGCGGCCGTACATCCGCCGCTCGCGCGGCGTGAGCCCGTCCGGCACGCCGGTGACCACCGGCTTCGGCGACATGGGCGATGACCGCTCGACGAGCCGGCGCGGTTCGGGCGGCGGCAGCGGCAATGCGGGCGGTTTCCCTGGAAGCGGCGGGGCGCCGAGCAGCCAACGAGGGGGCGAAGTCGGCGAAGAAACGCGGCTGATGACCCGCATGACCGGTCTGCCGCGTGGCGCCGGCCACGCCGAGGCGGTGCTCGGTCGGCTGAACAAGCTCGTGGGCCGCCAGGTACCGCAGTTCGCCGACACCACGGTGCCGCAAAGTTCTGCAGGCCTCAGGCAAGCCATCTCCGACGCCCAGGCCGGGATCCAGCGTCACCTCGGAGCAGCGGGGCGCGACGATCGCGGCCCGATCAGCACGCCGGCCCTTTTGCAGGAGATGCAGCAGCGCAAGACAGCGCTCAAGCAGGCTGCCACCTCGCCGGTCGAGCGCGCCACCATCGAGATCGTGGCGCTGCTGTTTCAGAGCATCCTGATGGAGGAGAAGATTCCCGCTCAGGTTCGGGTGTGGTTCGCGCGGCTGCAGATGCCGGTGCTGAGGGTGGCCGTCAGCGAACCGGACTTCTTTGCCGCCACCGATCACCCGGCACGCAAGCTGATCGACCGCATGGGTGCTTGCGTGATGGGCTTCGACGTCAGTGCACGCGCGGTCGGCGATGCGCTCGACAAGGAGATCAAGCGGGTGGTGCAGGTGGTCGAAGCCTATCCCGACACCGGCCGACGCGTGTTTCAGACGGTCCTGACTGAATTCGAACGCTTCCTCGAGCACTATTTCAGCAACGAGAACGCCGCCACACGCAAGGGGGTGTCGCTCGCGCAGCAGGTCGAGCAGCGCGAGACGCTCGCCATCCAGTACACGATCGAGCTTCGCAAGATGCTCAATCAGATGCCGGTCCAGGAAGGCGTGCGCCTTTTTCTGTTCCAGGTATGGGCCGACGTGCTGGCCACCACGGCCTTGAAGTCCGGCGCGGGCAGCGAGGCCACCAAAGTCATGAAGCGCGCGGCCGCCGATCTGATCTGGTCGGCGGGCGCCAAGGTGTCGCGTGAGGAAAGGGCCGACGTGATCCGGCGCCTGCCGCCGCTCCTCAAGACGCTGCGCGAAGGCATGGCGGGGGCCGGTCTTCCGCAGGAAAAGCAGGACGAGCACATCCAGTCCCTCAACGATTCGCTGGCCGCCGCGTTCACCGCCAAGGCGGCCGCCATTCCCGCCGAGCGTCTGGACGAACTCATGGCCAGGCTCGAGGATCTGGAGGAGATGCTGCCGGATGCCGACGACATGGTGATCGACGAATCGATCGTGATGGACCTGTCGGGCCACGAAAGCACCGAGCTGCAGATCGTGACCGAAGGCGGCTCGATGCCGACGCCGGCCATGATCGCCTGGGCGCGCGAGCTGCAGGTCGGCGGTTGGTACATGCTGGAGCATCGCGGCAACATCGAGGCGGTGCAGCTCGCTTGGCAGGGCCTGCGCAAGCAGCTCAGCCTGTTCGTTTCGCAGCAGGGCCGGGGCACGCTGTTCCAGCAGCACCGGCTGGCGTCATTCCTGCAGGCCGGCCTGCTGGTGCCGGCGCAGGACGAGGCATTGACCGTCCGCGCCACCCGCAGCGCGCTTGCCAAACTCGATGCCGACCCGGCACGGCTGCTGAACTGAACCGAAGCGGATCGGGCTGCAGGGCGCTCCATGCCCATAACGACAAAAGCCGCCATGGGCGGCTTTTCTTCAAGCCAAGCTCGGCTCAGTGGATGAGGCGGTCTTCCGTCTCCACGAACAACTCGTCGAGTATCAGCGCGTCGGGCTCTTCACCCAAGCTCCAGAACACCATGAGCACAATGATCTTCAGGTCTTCGAGCGGCAGGGGACTGGCGGCGATCTCCATCGCCCGGTCGATCACCATCTCGCGCATCGGCGCGCGCAGCACACCGGCCGATTCGAGGAAGCTGACGAATCCGATCGATTCGGCGCCCAGTCGGTCCTGCTCAGCCGGCGAGTAAACGCGCAGGCCGAGTGCGCTTTGCTCGCCGCTGTGTGATTCGGCCACGGTCGCCAAGCCGGCCAGCCAGCTCAACGCGTCCTCGATTTCCTCGTTCTCGAAACCGACCGCCGAGAGCTTGCGAGACAACTGGCGATGGTCCGGACAGGCGTCCGGGCGCCAGTAGTTTTCATACAGGTACACGAGCACGTCAAACATGAAATCAGGGTACCACAGCCCTTCCTCGGGACCGGCCCGAACGGGGCCTGCTCCGGCCCACGCGCCTCCTCAAGCACGACTCCTCAAGCACGAACGAGGCGCTGAAAAAGCTGACCCGGCATGCGGGTCACTTCACCGGCCAGCTCGAGCTCCAGCAAGCGGGCGCTCAACTCCGCCGGCGGCCAGCCGGTGCGGGCCGAGAGGACGTCGAGCGTCGCGGGATCATGGCCCAGGGCGGCGAGCACCGGGTCGCCGTCTGCTCCGACGCCGACTCCCGGCGCCGAGGCCGCAAGCGAGTCGTTGAACCGCAGTTCGTCGAGCACATCGGCCGCCGTTTCGACGAGCTTGGCACCTTGCTTGATGAGCGCATGACAGCCTCGCGCATGCGGGGAGTGGATCGAGCCGGGGATGGCGAAGACCTCGCGGCTCGCCTCGAGCGCCAGCCGTGCGGTGATCAGCGAGCCTGATTCGAGCGCCGCCTCCACCACCAGAGTGCCCCGGGCGAGGCCGGCGATGAGGCGGTTGCGGCGCGGAAAGTTGGCCGCCAGCGGCTGCGTGCCGAGCGGGTACTCACTGACGATCAGACCGGTGCTGGCGATGCGATGCGCCAGGGCGAGGTGGCGTTTCGGATAGACCCGGTCGAGCCCCGTGCCGACGACTGCGATCGTGGAGCCGGGCCCGTCGAGCGCGCCCTCGTGGGCCGCACCGTCGATGCCGAGCGCAAGCCCCGAAACCACCGTGAGCCCGGCGCCGCTCAGTGCGGCGGCGAAGGCTCGGGCGTTCTCGAGCCCCTGGGCCGACGGGTTGCGGCTGCCTACAACGGCCACCGAGGGTGCGCTCAACAGCTCACGGCGACCCGTCAGGTACAGCAGAAGGGGCGGGTCGGCCGCCTCGAGCAAGAGCGCGGAATAGCCCGGGTCGCCCAAGGCCATCGTTTCCCGCGGAGCCGCCGCGTCGCCGGCGTGCAGCCATTGCCACGTCGTGTCGATCAGTGCCTGCAAACCTTCCGGCGGCTTGTTCAGTGCCTCGACCTGCGCGGCCGTCAGCAATTCTCGCCAGGCGTTCGCGGGCGCATCGAACACGGCCTGCGGCGAGCCGAAGGCCGCGAGCAGCCGGCGTGCGGAGCTGCGGCCGACCTGCGGGGTCTCGGTCAGCCGCAGCCAAGCCGCGAGTTCATCGCGATCGAGCATGGCGACCGGTCGACTGCTCGTGGGCGATGCTCAGGACCGGCCACTCCGGCAGGGTGCGACGAACCGCCGCTGCCCTGGACGGCGTGGCACGCGTGCGCTGATCCTCAACTCAGGGCTCGGTGAAGCGGTCGCCGCGAGTGACCGGATCCTGCACGTCGAGGATGAGCGCATAAGACATGCGTTCGAACACGCGAAACACGAACAAGGTGCCGTGCTTCTCGTCGGGCAGGCGCAAGGGCTGGGCACGACCGGCTTGCGTGGTGTCGCGCACCAGGTCGCCGGCACGCCACAGCGCCAGCACATGGCCGCGCTCCATGCCGTCCTGTGAGCCCTTGTTGAGCGAGACGATCTGGTTCTGGCCGGCGTTGAGCGCCTCGCCGTACACCGACACGATGCGCCCGCCGATCGGCGCCGACGGCGCGTGCGGGACGTAAGGGGCGTAATCGCGCGCCTCGGCGGGGGCGAGCCGGTTGCTCACGTTGGCTTCGAGCTTGGCCGAGGTAATGCGGAAGGTGGCCGGCACGATCTCGCCACGGTCGTTGACGGCGCCCTCGCGTTCGTACTCCGCCGTGGCGACGTAAGTGCCTTCCCAGCCGAGGATCTCGTTCGTGAGCGGGTCGCGCAGCGCCTGCGGCTGCTGGAAGACGCGCCATTCGCGCACGCCGTCGATGTCGCCGCGCACATAGGCGGCGTCGCCCTTGCCGAGCAGCACGCGGCCCTCCTGGGCGGCCACGATGCGCGGCGCGCGGTCGAGGGCGTCGGTCTCGAAGATGACGGCTTCGTTCAAAAAACCTTCGATGAACTTGAGAGGCACCGAGGCGATCGGGCCGCCCGAGGGGCCGGTGTCGCGCACGCGCGGTGACAGGCGCTCGATGCCGCCAGGTCCGCCCGGCCCGCCGGCCACGCGCAGTCGGGCACGGTCGCCATCGCGCTCGAGCAGAAGCGTCTGGCCGGGATAGATGAGGTGCGGATTGCGGATCTGCTCCAGGTTCATGCCCCAGAGCTCGGGCCAGCGCCAGGGCCGCCTGAGAAACATGGCCGAGATGTCCCACAGGGTGTCGCCGCGCCGGACCGTGTAGCTGTCGGGCGCGTTCGGCGCCAGTTCCGACAGCGCGACGCCCGCTTGGGCGACTTGCTGCGCGGTGCTGCGCTGCTCGGCGGTGATCGGGAAATTGGGTTCGGCTGCCATGGCCGAACAAAGCGGCGCACCGCCGATCAGGGCCGCGAGCACGGCGAGCGCAGGCCGGCCCAACGGTCGGCGCGAAGGCCGGCGTGCGGCGGGGGCAGTTCGTATCATTGACGCTCTCTCCGGCGCTGCCGGGTTCAACCCACTCCGGCGTCCTGTGGTTTTCTCGAGGGCTTTCCCGAAGTGTTGCGCTTCGGCGAAAATCCTCACCTGGTTTCGAAGATTCTGCCCATAAAGCATTGCTGCCGCAACGAAACCGGCCTGCTGCGGCAGGCGCGCGGCGGTAGCCCTTCACGGCGTCTCGTTGCGTGCAATCCACATCGAGCGCCGTCCCTGGCGAACGCTCCGCGTTGGCCGCCGATCCTTCCCGACCATGGCCAAGCTCGACATTCTTTGTTACCCGGATCCTCGCCTGCACACCGTCGCGAAGCCGGTCGCAAGCGTGGACGATCGCGTCCGCCGCCTGGCGGACGACATGCTCGAGACGATGTACGACGCGCAGGGCATCGGTCTGGCCGCGACGCAGGTCGATGTGCACGAGCGACTGGTGGTGATGGACATCTCCGAGGAGCGCGACGAGCCGCGGGTGCTCGTCAACCCTGAGCTGATCGCCATGAGCGACGAGATGGCGGTGAGCGACGAAGGCTGCCTGTCGGTGCCGCTGATCTACGACAAGGTGCCTCGGCACGCGCGCGTGAGAGTGCGGGCGCTGGGGCGCGACGGCGAGCCCTACGAGTTCGATGCCGAGGGCCTGCTGGCCGTGTGTGTTCAGCACGAGATGGACCACCTGCTCGGCAAGGTTTTCGTCGAGTACCTGTCGCCGCTCAAGCGCACGCGCATCAAGACCAAGATGCTCAAGAAAGCGAAGGTCGAGGCGTGATCCGCACGCCCGGCGCCGGCCGGCGCCGGACGCGCCGTGATGCCGGCGCGTCGGCCCCGGCCGGCCTGGGCTTTCGCGCGCGCCGCACATGAGGATTGCCTTTGCCGGCACACCGGAATTCGCCCGCGTGGCGCTGGAGCGGCTGCTCGCGGCGGACATCGACGTGAAGCTCGTGCTGAGCCAGCCCGACCGGCCCGCCGGCCGGGGCCTGAAGCTCCAGCCGTCGCCGGTCAAGGCGCTTGCGCTCGAGCGCGGCCTGAGCGTGGCCCAGCCGCAGGGCCTCGGGCTCGACGGCCGCTTTGCGCAAGACGCCGCCGCGGCCCGGGCGGCGCTGCAGGCGGCACATGTCGACGTGCTGGTGGTCGTGGCCTACGGCCTGATCCTGCCGGCATGGCTGCTCGAGCTGCCGCCGCTGGGTTGCCTGAACATCCACGCCTCGCTCCTGCCTCGCTGGCGCGGCGCCGCGCCGATCCATCGAGCCATCGAAGCCGGCGACGCGCTCACCGGCGTGACCATCATGCAAATGGACGGCGGCCTGGACACGGGCGACATGCTGCTGGCCGAGGCCGAGCCGATTCGCCCGGACGACACCACCGCGAGCCTGCACGATCGCCTGGCCGCGGTCGGGGCCCGCCTGATCGTCCAGGCGCTGGGCGAGGCCGCCGGTTGCCGCCTGCAGCGCACGCCGCAGGCCGACGGAGGTGCGACCTACGCACACAAGATCGCAAAGACCGAGGCGCCGGTCGATTGGTCGCGGCCGGCCGCTGCCATCGAGCGACGGCTGCGTGCCTTCGATCCCTTTCCGGGGGCGACTTTCCAGCTCGATGGCCGGACGGTGAAGCTGTGGCGTGCGCAGCTCGCCGAAGGCGGCGGTGAGCCCGGGACCGTCCTGCGCGCCGACGACCGGCTGGTCGTCGCCTGTGGCGACGGGGCGCTCGCCTTGGAGCAACTGCAGCGTCCGGGCGGCAAACGCGTCGGACCGAGGGAGTTCCTTTCGGCCGAGCCCGGTCTGCGGCCCGGGTTGTCGCTGGCCGGCGCATCGTCCGGCGGGCATTGAACTCGCCCGCCGAGGCCGCATCTACCGCAACGTGCCCGGGTGGGTGCGAAGAGGACGACAAGACATGTTGAACCTGATCAAGACCGGCGTGCTCATGGCCGCCATCACGGCGCTGTTCATGGCGATCGGCTCGGTGCTGGGCGGCCAGCAGGGCATGGTGATCGCCTTGGTCGTCGCGCTGGGGATGAACTTTTTCAGCTACTGGTTCAGCGACAAGCTGATTCTCAAGATGTACAACGCGCAGGAAGTCGATGAGACCTCCGCGCCGCAGTTCTACGGCATGGTTCGCGAGCTGGCTCAACGCGCCCAATTGCCGATGCCGCGCGTGTACCTGATCCAGGAGGATGCGCCGAACGCCTTCGCGACCGGCCGCAATCCGGACAACGCCGCCGTGGCTGCGACCACCGGCATCCTGCGCGTTCTCTCCGAGCGCGAGCTGCGCGGCGTGATGGCGCACGAGCTGGCGCACGTGAAGCACCGGGACATCCTCATCTCGACCATCAGCGCCACCATGGCCGGCGCCATCTCCATGCTGGCGAACTTCGCCATGTTCTTCGGCGGGCGTGGCGGCGACGGCCGGCCGGCCAATCCGATCGCCGGCATCGCGGTGATGCTGCTCGCGCCGCTGGCCGCCAGCCTGATCCAGATGGCGATCAGCCGGGCCCGCGAGTTCGAGGCCGACCGCGGCGGTGCAGAGATCTCGGGCGATCCGCAGGCCCTGGCCAGCGCGCTGACGAAGATTCACCGCTATGCGCAGGGCGGCATTCCGATGGAGACGGCCGAACGCAACCCCGCAACGGCGCAGATGATGATCATGAATCCGCTGTCGGGCGGCGGCCTGCGCGGCTTGTTCAGCACGCACCCCCCCACGGAAGAACGGGTCGCGAAGCTGATGGCGATGTCTGCGCAGGGCTTGCGGTCCTGATTTCCTTCGCGCGCCGGCGTCGAGTCGGCCCGCGCCGCCACGCCCCGCTTCAGCGGGGCGTTTTTCATGGCGGGTGCTCAAGTCGCCGCCGCCGCCGCCGATAAGCCAGCGAAGCCTTCCCGACTGCCATGCGCCCCGCCACCTTCCTTTTCGCTCTCGCCGCCGCCGCGCTCCTAGCTGGCTGCGAGCTGTTCGACATCGATTCGAGCGAGAAGATCGCGGCCCTGCGCGAGGCCGACGGCAAGGCCGTGGGCAGCGCCTGCCGCCACGCCGGACGCGCCATCGAGGATTGCTACCTGCTCAATCCGAAGGCCCAGCGCCCGGCCGTGTTCGCCGGCTGGCGCGAGATGGACGAGTACATGCGCGACAACAAGCTCGAGACGGTGATGCCGGTGCTGGCGCAGCCCGCCGGGCCGGCGGCCGAAGCGCTGGCGCCTGCGCCGGCCGGGGCCCCGTTGTCGGCAGGAGGCGCTGCGCCTGCCGAGGCCGAGGCCCGTTCCGAGAAGGCGGCGCCAGCCAAGGCCAAGGCAGCGGCTTCCTGAGCCGGTCGAGAGACCGAGGCAAGGGCTCGACGAACCGTTGCAGGCAGGCGCCGGCCCGGCCGGAGCAGCCGCGTCAGCAGCCCTGCGTAGTGGGTGGCGGCTTGCCGACAGCGCCTTCGCCGCACGCCCATTGCCGCACTTCCCGCACACTGCAGGCCGGCCCGTGGACAATCCGCGCATGTCTGCCGACCGCCTGCGAGCCACCCTGGCCCATCCTGCCTACCTGACCGGCCTGCGCGAGATGTCGGGCGTGTCGCTGGGCATCGCGGCCTGGGGGCTGGTGACGGGCGTGGCGATGGTCAAGGCCGGCCTGTCGGTGCCTCTGGCGCTGTTGATGACTTTCACGGTGTTCGCCGGCAGTGCGCAGCTCGCCGTGCTGCCCTTGATGGCGGTCGGAGCGCCGGTGTGGGTGATCTGGGCCACCGCGTTCTGCGTGAACCTGCGTTTCGTCATCTTCAGCGCGCAATGGCGCCCGTATTTCATGCGCTTTCCCCTGCGCACGCGCATGGCGCTCGGCTACTTCTCCGGCGACATCAATTACGTGCTCTTCATGCAGCGCTATGCCGAGCCCCCTGCCCGCGGCGAGGCGCCGGACGGGCAGATCGAGTATTTCTGGGGCACGGTCACGGCCAATTACACGGCCTGGCAGGTGCCCTCGGTGATCGGCATCCTGCTGGCCGAGGTGGTGCCCACGCAGTGGGGGCTGGGCTTTGCGGGCACGCTGGCGCTGCTCGGCCTGACCTACTCGCTGGTGTCGGACCGCGCGACCTTGCTCGCCGCCGTGGTGGCGGGGGCCGCCGCGGTGGCCGCCTTTGCGCTGCCTTTCAAGCTCAACATCGTGGTGGCGATCGCCGCGGCGATCTGCATGGGGCTGATGCTCGACGGCGGCGGCGACGCCGGCCGGCGCCTTCGGGCCTGGTTCGAGCGCGCGGCGCCGCGCGGCGCAGGCGACGGCAAGTGCCGGGCCGGAGGTGCGGCATGAACATGAGCACGCCGGAGTTCCTTCTCGCGATCGTCGGGCTGACCGTGATCACCGTGATCTCGCGCTGCTTCTTCTTCCTGTCCGAACGCGAACTGGTGCTGCCCGACTGGGTCAAGCGCGGCTTGCGCTATGCGCCGCTGGCGGCGCTGGCGGCGGTCGTGGCGCCCGAGCTGGTGATGAGCCAGGGCGCGCTGATGACCGAGCCCTGGCGCGATGCGCGCATCTATGCCGCGCTGGCGGCCACGCTGTATTTCTTCTGGCGCCGCGGCATCCTGGGCACCATCCTGACCGGCATGGCCGTGCTCGTGCCGCTGCGCCTGGGCCTGGGCTGGTGATCCGGCCGGCCGGCATCTGCGCTGCGCGGGGGCGCGCCGAAAACCCGACGACTCGAGGAGATCCACGTTGAACGTCCTGCGTTTTTCAGACCTGGTGCAACAGGGCCGCATCCGAGGCCGGCGCGTCTTCATTCGCGCCGACCTGAACGTGCCTCAGGACGACGAGGGCCGCATTACCGAGGACACCCGCATCCGCGCCTCGATCCCGTGCATCGAGATGGCGTTGTCCGCAGGCGCGGCGGTGATGGTCACCTCGCACCTCGGTCGTCCGACCGAAGGCGAGCTCGAGCCTGCGGACTCGCTCGCGCCGGTGGCGCAGCGCCTGAGCGAGCTGCTCGGCCGCGAGGTGCCGCTGCGGCGCGACTGGACCGAGGGTGTGGAGGTCGCCCCGGGCGACGTGGTGCTGCTCGAGAACTGCCGCGTCAACAAGGGCGAGAAGAAGAACGACGAGGCCTTGGCGCGCAGGATGGCCGCGCTGTGCGACGTGTTCGTCCACGACGCTTTCGGCACCGCGCACCGCGCCGAAGCTTCGACCTACGGCATCGCGCAGTTCGCGCCGGTCGCCTGCGCCGGGCCGCTGCTCGCGGCGGAGATGGACGCGATCGGCAAGGCGCTGCAGAGCCCGAAGCGCCCGCTCGTGGCGATCGTCGCGGGCTCGAAGGTCAGCACCAAGCTGAGCATCCTGAAGAGCCTGGCGGCCAAGGTCGATCAGCTCATCGTCGGCGGCGGCATCGCCAACACCTTCTTGCTGGCGGCCGGCCTGCCCATCGGCAGGTCGCTCGCCGAACCCGATCTCGCGAGCGAAGCCGCGGCCATCATCGACGAGATGAAGTCGCGCGGCGCGGCCGTGCCGATCCCGAGCGATGTGGTGGTGGCCAAGCAGTTCTCGGACACCGCGCCCGCGCGCACCATAGACGCCGCGCAGGTCGAGGCCGATGACCTGATTCTCGACATAGGCCCGCACACCGCGGCCGGGCTGGCCTCGATCATCGAGCGCGCCGGCACGGTGGTGTGGAACGGCCCGATGGGAGTGTTCGAGTACGAAGCCTTCTCGGGCGGCACGCGGGTCCTGGCACAGGCCATCGCCCGTTCGAACGCCTTCAGCATCGCCGGCGGCGGCGACACGCTCGCGGCGATCGCCAAGTACGGCATCGAGGCCGACATCGGCTATATCTCCACCGGCGGGGGCGCTTTCCTCGAAGTGCTCGAGGGCAAGACCTTGCCGGCCTTCGAGATCCTGCAGCGCCGCGCGGCCGCCTGAGCTTTCATGAGCAGTGCGGCGCCCCCCGGCGCCGCACCCTATCCCTTCACAACCGAAACCGCCATGTCACCTTCCCTGAACGTGTCCCGTGCCACCAAGATCGTCGCCACGCTCGGCCCGGCCTCTTCCACGCCGGAAATTCTGGAGCGGATGATCCGCGCCGGCGTCGATGTGGTGCGGCTGAACTTCTCGCACGGCACGGCGCAGGACCACATCGACCGCGCCACGCTGGTGCGCGACGTGGCCGCGCGCGCGGGCAAGGAGGTCGCGATCATGGCTGATCTGCAGGGTCCGAAGGTGCGCGTCGGCAAGTTCGCGCAAGGCAAGGTGCTGCTCGAAGCAGGTGCCGGCTTCGTGCTGGACGCCAAGCGCACCGAGCCGGGCGACGGGCAGGCGGTGGGGCTCGATTACAAGTCGCTGCCGCGCGACGTGAAACCGGGCGACACGCTGCTGCTCAACGACGGCCTGATCGTGCTGACGGTCGAGCGCGTGCTGGGCGACGCGGTGCACACGATCGTGAAGGTGGGCGGCGAACTCTCCAACAACAAGGGCATCAACAAGCTCGGCGGCGGCCTGACCGCGCCGGCGCTGACCGCCAAGGACATGGAGGACATCAAGACGGCGATGAGCTTTCGCTGCGAGTACCTCGCCATCAGCTTCCCGAAGAACGCCACCGACATGGAGATGGCCCGCCAGCTCGCCAACGTGGCCGGCGAGCCGCACCAGCACAAGACCGCACTCATCGCCAAGATCGAGCGCAGCGAGGCGATCCCGGTACTCGATGAAATCCTGCGCGCGAGCGACGGCATCATGGTGGCGCGCGGCGACCTCGCCATCGAAGTCGGCAACGCGGCGGTGCCCGCGCTGCAAAAACGCATGATCAAGATGGCCCGTGACATGGACAAGGTGGTCATCACCGCCACGCAGATGATGGAGTCCATGATCGTCAACCCGGTGCCCACGCGCGCCGAGGTGAGCGACGTGGCCAACGCGGTGCTCGACGGCACCGACGCGGTGATGCTCAGCGCCGAGACGGCCGCCGGCCGCTATCCCGTGGAAACCATCGAGCAGATGGCTGCCATCGCCATCGCCGCCGAGATGTCGGAAGACGTGACGCTCGACGCCGACTTCACCAACAAGCGCTTCGCCCGCATCGATCAGAGCATTGCGATGGGTGCGCTGTTCACCGCCCATCATCTCGGCTGCAAGGCGATCGTGGCGCTCACCGAAAGCGGCTCCACGGCGCTGTGGATGAGCCGCAACAAGATCCACGTGCCGATCTACGGCCTGACCTCGCAGCTCACGAGCCAGCGCAAGATGGCGCTGTACCGCAACGTGTGCCCGCTGCTAATGCCGCAGTGCGACGAACGCGACGAGGCGCTGGCCCGGGCCGAGGCGCTGCTGGTTGCCGGCGGCGTGCTCAAGCCGGGCGATACCTACGCCATCACGGTGGGCGAGCCGATGGGCCACCCCGGCGGCACGAACATGCTCAAGGTGTGCCGGGTCGGCTGAGGCCTGCTCGGCGGCGCGCTCTCTCGCCTTGCGGCTTCAGTCCAGCCGGTACGACAACCCGGTCACGAACAGCGTGTCGCCACGCTCGAACCCTTCGCCGGGATCGCTGTCGTAGCGGTATGCCAGGCCGGCGGTGAGGCTGAGGGTGCTGTTGATGGCGACGGTGAGGCTCGATTCGAAATCGGCCCGGTAGGCACCGGTGTCACGCAGGTTGGGCAGCACGCGCAGCTTTTGCGTGAAGGCGGTGGTGCTCGTCAACTGGTGGCTCGACTCCTCGGCCAGCAGCAGTTCCGCACGGCCGTAGCGGCTGCGCACGCGGCCATCTATTTCCGTCGCGTCGATGAAGCGGTCCTGCGTGTAGCTCAGGCCCGCCGAGACGTCCCAGAAATCCGCATCCCGCCGCCACACGTGGTATCCGGGGCCGGCAGCCACCGACAGCCGCGACGACAGGTTGGCAGGCTCGTCGCGCAAGGCGTCGGCCAAGCCGAACAAGAACCAGCGAGGCGTGATGTCGCGGTTGTACTGAGTGCCGAGCGCGATGCGCTCGCCCGTCGTCTCGCCCTCGCTGCTGGCGTACAGCGCGCGGCCGGTGATCGACCATTTGTCGATGTCCGTGGCGCGCACGCTGTCGCTGCTCAGGTTGACGCTGGTGGCGTCGCTGTTGCCTGAAGCCACGCTGGCACCGGCGGCGAACAGATGGCGCCACTGACCGTCGGGCTTGATGGTGACCTGCGCGAACGCGGGGGGCCAGCAGGCGAAGGCGACGAGGGCCATGGCGGCGGGGAGCTTGGAGAAGATCATGGGTATCGAGACTCCGGCGTGAGGGATTGGGACGGACAGGTCCCGGGCGCCCAGGCAAAGCCCGGTTGCGCCGCACCATAGGCGGCATGAGCGCCGTGCGCGCGCTGCGGCCCGACAAGTCCCCGCAATGCACTGCGGCATGCGCGACCTCGAAGCGCGGGATGCGCTGCGTTCGCCAACACGCCGACGATCGGGGCGCGCTCGCTAAAATCTTTGCCACTCCGTGAGCCACGATGGCCACACGGCTTCACCAGGGGACTTCCATGCCACTCGTATCCATGCGCCAGTTGCTCGATCACGCCGCCGAGCAGGGCTACGGCATCCCGGCGTTCAACGTCAACAACCTCGAGCAGGTGCAGGCGGTGATGACGGCGGCGCATGAAGTGGGCGCGCCGGTGATCCTGCAGGCCAGCGCCGGTGCCCGCAAGTACGCCGGCGAGAACTTCATCAAGCACCTGATCCAGGCCGCGATCGAAACCTGGCCCGAGACGCCGCTGGTCATGCACCAGGACCACGGCCAGAGCCCGGACGTGTGCAAAGGCGCCATCGACCTGGGCTTTTCCTCGGTGATGATGGACGGCTCGCTGCAGGCCGACGGCAAGACCATCGCCAGCTACGACTACAACGCCGACGTGACCAAGAAGGTCGTCGACATGGCGCACAGGCTGGGCGTCACCGTCGAAGGCGAACTCGGCTGCCTGGGCTCGCTGGAGACCATGCGCGGCGACAAGGAGGACGGCCACGGCACCGAGGCCACCATGACACGCGACCAGCTCCTCACCGACCCGGAGGAGGCGGCCGACTTCGTCAAGCGCACCCAGCTCGACGCGCTGGCCATCGCGATCGGCACCAGCCACGGCGCCTACAAGTTCACCCGCAAGCCCACCGGCGACATCCTGGCGATCGACCGCATCAAGGAAATTCACAAGCGCATTCCCACCACGCACCTGGTGATGCACGGCAGCTCCAGCGTGCCGCAGGATCTGCTGGCGACGATCCGGCAGTACGGCGGCGACCTGAAGGAAACCTACGGCGTGCCGGTGTCGGAGATCCAGGAAGCCATCAAGCACGGCGTGCGCAAGATCAACATCGACACCGACATCCGCCTCGCCATGACGGCCGCGATCCGCAAGTACATGGCCGAGAACCCGGGCAAGTTCGATCCGCGCGACTATCTCAAGCCGGCCACGGCGGCCGCGAAGGGAATCTGCAAGCAGCGCTACGTCGAGTTCGGCTGCGAAGGCCAGGCCGGCAAGATCAAGCCGATGCCGCTCAGCGCGGTCGCGCAACGGTACGCGAGCGGTGCACTGGCGCAGCAGGTGATGTAGGCGGCGGGCACCCGGAGGTGACGGTGCCCCTTCGCGCAACAAGCACCCCGGCCTCGGCCGGGGTTCGTCTTTGAGCGACGGCGCAACGGCGGCGCAGGCGATGGCGCGCGCGAATGCGGCAAACAGGGCAACGGGCCGCATCCGCGTCGGCGTGGGTGGCTGGACCTACGAGCCCTGGCGCGACAACTTCTTCCCCAAGGGCTGGCCCCAGACCCGCGAGCTCGAATACGCCAGTCGCCGGCTGAGCGCGATCGAGATCAACGGCACCTACTACAGCACCCAGAAGCCGGCGACCTTCGCGAAGTGGCGCGACGCGACGCCCGAGGATTTCGTGTTCTCCCTGAAGGCCTCGCGCTACACGACCAACCGCCGCGCCCTGGCGGAAGCCGGTGAATCGATCGAGCGCTTTCTGGGCAGCGGGCTCGCAGAACTCGACGCCAAGCTCGGCCCCATCGTGTGGCAGTTCGCGCCGACCAAGCGCTTCGAGGCGGATGACTTCGAGGCCTTCCTCGAGCTTCTTCCTTCGAAGCTCGGCGGCCTGAAGCTGCGCCACGTGCTCGATGTGCGGCACGAAAGCTTCATGTGCGCCGAGTATCTGCAGCTCGCGCGCAAGTACAAGGCCGCGACCGTTTTCACCGATTCGACGGAGCACCCCTCGTTCGCCGACCTCACCGCAGGCTTCGTCTATGCGCGGCTGATGCGCGCCGAAGCGGACCGGAAACTCGGCTATGCGCCGGCGGCTCTGGATGGCTGGGCGGAAGCCGTGCGCGCCTGGGCCGCGGGCGGCGAGCCGGCAGGATTGCCACGCGTTGCCGAGGACGCCGGCACTTCGAAACAGCCACGTGATGTGTTCGTCTTCATGATCAACGGCGCCAAGGAACGCGCGCCAGCGGCGGCCATGGCCCTGCTGGAGCGGCTCGGCTTCGAGCCCGGCGAGCCGCCCTGATCGATCAGCCCTTCGACCCTGCCAGCTCGGCGTCCTTCGCACGGGCGCGTGCCACGGCGGGCCGCGCAACGAATCTCGCGATGTAGGCCGTGATCTCCGGCAGCTCCGGCACCAGCTTGAACATCGTCGTCCACTGCAGCGCGCCGGCCCACAGCACGTCGGCGGCGCTGAATCGCTCGCCGAGCAGCCAAGGTCCGGCGCGCAGTTGCGCCGTCAAGGTGCCCAGGGTGGTGTCGAAGTCGCCGTAGGGCGAGGTCGCCATCGGTGCGGGTTCGCGCTGCATGGAGCGATCGACCACCGCCGGCTCGAAGCACGAACCGTAGAAGAACAGCCAGCGCAAGAAACGTCCTCGCAGCGGGTCGCCGACCGGCGGCGCGAGGCCGGCCTCTGGATAGAGCTCGGCCAGGTACAGATAGACCGCGCCCTGCTCGGTGACAACCGCGTCGCCGTGCCGGATCGCCGGCACCTTGCCCATCGGGTTGACCGCCAGGTAGGCGGGCTCGCGCTGCGTGCCGGCCTGCAGGTCGAGCAGATGCACCTCGTAGTCGGCGCCCAGTTCCTCGAGCAGGATTCGCGCGACGACGGAGCGGCTGTTGAGGGCGTGGAAGAAGGTGACGTGGCGGGAGGGGAGCATGATGGAGGACTCCTTGCATTCCAGGGCAGGGCGCTTGCTGGAAGAAGTCTAAGCAGCTTCCTTCTGGCGCGGTGCCTGTCACGGCAAGCCTTCACTAGCGGCTTCAATACAGAAATCTGTATATTGACGCCTATGAAGACCACCCTCAATCTCAGTGACAGCCTGCTGGCCGAGGCAAAGGCGCTGGCCGCTCGCCAGCGCACGACGCTGACGCGGTTGATCGAGGAGGGCCTGCAGCTCCGCCTGCGGGCTCAACAATCCGCAGTCAAGTCAGCGCGCGTGCGGCTGCCGGTGTACCGCGGCAAGGGCGGTTTGGTCGCGGGCGTCGATCCGCTGAGCAACAAGTCGCTGCTGCAGGCTGCAGAGGACGATGACGCCTGACGTCAACGTGTTGGTGGCCGCCTCGCGCAGCGATCACCCGCACCACGACGTGGCCAGGCGCTGGCTCGAATCCGCGCTTGACGACGCCGCAGGGGGGCGCGGCCTGCTGCTGCTGCCCATGGTGGTGGCGAGCTTCCTGAGACTGGTGACGCACCCGAAGGTGTTCGTTTCCCCGACGCCGATCTCGGCCGCGCTGAACTTCATCGAAGTCTTGCTCGCAGCGCCCGGCGTGCGCATGCCCGAGATCGGCGGCGAATGGGACAGGCTGCGCGACGCGTGCCTGACTCGAAACCTGCGGGCGAACGACATTCCGGATGCGTGGCTTGCGGCGGCGGTACAGCAGATGAGCGACCACCTTGCCAGTTTCGATGCGGATTTCCGCAAGCTCTTGAAGCGCTCCGAGTTCACGCTGTTGAAAGGCTGACGAGCCTGTTCAGCCGAAGAAGAAGAGAGGAGAACACAGACATGAAGAGCGCGCTGTTCGTCGACTTCGACAACGTCTATTCGGGGCTGCGCAAACTGGACCCGACGATCGCCGAGCGCTTTGCCCGGCAGCCTTTGGAGTGGTTGCGGTGGCTGACCGATGCGCTGGCTTTGCCCGAGCATGCATCGGGGACCGCTCGGCGCCGCATCCTGGTGCGGCGCTGTTACTTCAATCCGCAGGTGTACCAGCGCTTTCGCCCATCGTTCAATCGCGCAGGCTTCGAGATCATCGACTGCCCCGCCATGACGAGCGAGGGCAAGACGAGCACCGACATTCACATGGTGCTCGACATCGTCGATCTGCTGCAGCACGAGGCGCACTACGACGAGTTCATCGTGTTGTCTGCCGATGCCGACTTCACGCCCGTGCTGCGCAAGCTGCGCCGCTGGGACCGCAGGACCACGGTGCTGGCGATCGGCTTCCCCTCCGCCGCTTACCAAGCCTCGGCCGATCTGCTGATCGATCAGGACGACTTCGTGCGCGATGCTCTCGGCTTTCAGGACGATGACGAACCCTCGCCTTCCTCGATACCGCTCGGCGGCGCGGCGCCTCGCATGGTAGCTGCGACCGACACGGCCGAGCTTTCTTCCGCCGCGGCGATGCTTGGCGGGCAGACCCTCGTCTCGGCGGTGGCCCGGGCCGTGCGGGACACGGTGGATCGATCCCCGCGGGCTGTGTCGTTGTCGCGGCTCGCAGCTGCACTGCCGGAGCTTGTGACCGGCCTCGACAAGGGGAGCTGGGCAGGATCGGGCAGCTTCAGGCGCTTGATCGATTCGCTCGACCTGCACCCACTGCAAGTGACTTGGGCTCACGGCGGCTATGTCCACGACCCGCGTCGGCAGGCACCACCCGCCCGAGCCCACGACGATGATGGCGACGAAGGGCTCGATACCGAGTTTTCCGTGCTCGTGCGGCAGGTACACGATGCCACTGGCGCGCCGCTGTTGACGGCCGCCAAGTACCGCGTGCTCTTCGAGTCCGTGGTCGCAGACCTCGCGCTGCGGCCCTTTCAGTTGCGAGACACCGGCAAAAGCGTGCGAGATCGCTGCCGCGACGCCGGTCAGGCGGTCAGCCGCGGCGATGTCAACTGGGTATTGCGTGGCCTCCTGTTGGGCGGTCATGCGTTCGGCCAAGGTCAGGACGACGTGTCGACACTTTCGAGCAAGCTTTCCGGCAATGTGCTGGCGCTTTGCCGCCGTGAGCAACTGACGATCGACGAAACTGGAGCGGCCATGATCGGCGAATGGTTCGGTGCTGCCGTGTCGTCCTGAGGCGCGGGCTGCGCTGCCGCCACCCGGGACAGGGCGCAGACGGGCGAGGCGGTGGGGCTACATGCTCCGCCGGTACTGCCCGCCCACCTCGAACAGCGCGCTCGTGATCTGCCCCAGCGAGCACACCCGCACCGCCTCCATCAGCACCTCGAACACGTTGCGGTTCTCGATCACCGCCTGCTGAAGCCGCTGCAGCATCGCGGGTGACGCCTTCGCATTGCGAGTTTGAAAGTCGGCCAGGCGCGTCAACTGCGACTGCTTTTCTTCCTCGGTCGAGCGCGCCAGCTCCAGCGTCTGCGGCGTCTGGTCGCCCTGCGGATTGCGGAAGGTGTTCACGCCGATGAGCGGCAGCTCGCCGGTGTGCTTGAGCATCTCGTAGTGCATGCTCTCGTCCTGGATGCGACCGCGCTGGTAGCCGGTTTCCATGGCGCCGAGCACGCCGCCGCGCTCGGCGATTCGCTCGAACTCGGCCAGCACCGCTTCCTCCACCAATTCGGTCAGTTCGTCGATCACGAAAGCGCCCTGGTTGGGGTTTTCGTTCTTCGCCAGGCCCCATTCGCGGTTGATGATCATCTGGATCGCCATGGCGCGGCGCACGCTTTCCTCCGTGGGCGTGGTGATCGCCTCGTCGTACGCGTTGGTGTGCAGCGAGTTGCAGTTGTCGTACACCGCGATCAGCGCCTGCAGGGTGGTGCGGATGTCGTTGAAGGCGATCTCCTGCGCATGCAGCGAGCGGCCGCTGGTCTGCACGTGGTACTTCAGCTTCTGGCTGCGCTCGTTGGCGCCGTACTTGTCCTTCATCGCCACCGCCCAGATGCGCCGCGCCACGCGGCCGAGCACGGTGTACTCGGGGTCCATGCCGTTGCTGAAGAAGAAGCTCAAGTTGGGCGCGAAATCATCGATGTGCATGCCGCGCGCCAGATACGCCTCCACGAAGGTGAAGCCGTTGCTGAGCGTGAAGGCGAGCTGCGAGATCGGGTTGGCCCCGGCCTCGGCGATGTGATAGCCGCTGATGCTCACCGAGTAGAAGTTGCGCACGTCGTGGTGCACGAAGTACTCGGCGATGTCGCCCATCACCTTCAATGAAAACTCGGTCGAGAAGATGCAGGTGTTCTGGCCCTGGTCTTCCTTGAGGATGTCGGCCTGCACCGTGCCGCGCACATTGGCCAGCACCCACGCGCGGATCTTCTGCGCCTCGGTGTCGGTGGGCTCGCGCCCGTTGTCGGCCTTGAACCTGTCGAGGTTCTGGTCGATCGCGGTGTTCATGAACATCGCCAGGATCGTCGGCGCGGGGCCGTTGATGGTCATGCTGACCGAGGTGCTCGGGTCGGTGAGGTCGAAGCCCGAGTAAAGCACCTTCATGTCCTCGAGCGTGGCGATGCTCACGCCGGAGTTGCCGACCTTGCCGTAGATGTCGGGCCGCGGGTCGGGGTCGGCGCCGTAGAGCGTGACCGAGTCGAAGGCGGTCGAGAGCCGCTTGGCCGGCAGACCCTCGCTCACCACCTTGAAGCGCCGGTTGGTCCGAAAGGCGTCGCCCTCGCCGGCGAACATGCGCGTCGGGTCCTCGCCCTCGCGCTTGAACGCGAACACGCCGGCGGTGTAGGGGTAGCTTCCCGGCACGTTCTCGAGCATCAGCCACTTCAGCAGCTCGCCGTGGTCCTCGTACTGCGGCAGCGCGACCTTGCGGATCTTCGTGCCGGACAGCGAGGTGGTGACCAGCGACGTGCGGATCTCCTTGTCGCGGATCTTCACCACGTACTCGTCGCCGGCGTAGGCGGCCTGCATCTGCGGCCACTGCGCGAGGAGCTTTTTCGCATCGGCATCGAGCCGGGCCTCGCGCCCTTCGGCCAGGTTGACGGCCGCCTCGGCGGCGCGCGGCTTGTCGGGCTTGCCCTGCGTCAGCATGCGCGCCGCGGCGCGCAACTGCTGGGCCTCGCGTGCGAGGGCGGCCTGCTCGCGGGCCCGCCGCTTGTAGCCGCGCACCGTGTCGGTGATCTCGGCCAGGTAGCGCGTGCGTGCGGCCGGCACGACGGCCGTCTGGTTGCTGCTGTGACGCACGCTCGCCGGCGGCAGCTTCGCCTTCCCCAGCTTCAGGCCCAGCTCGCCGAGCCGCGCGGCCAGCGCCTGGTAGAGCGCGGTCACGCCGTCGTCGTTGAAGCGGCTGGCCATGGTGCCGAACACCGGCATGGTTTCCGGACGCTGCGCAAAGGCCTCGCGGTTCCTTTGCATCTGCTTGGCCACGTCGCGCAGCGCATCGGCCGCACCCTTGCGATCGAACTTGTTGATCGCGACGAACTCGGCGAAATCGAGCATGTCGATCTTCTCGAGCTGGCTGGCGGCGCCGAACTCGGGCGTCATCACGTACACGGGCACATCGACGTGCGGGACGATGGCGGCGTCGCCCTGGCCGATGCCGGAGGTCTCGACGATGACGAGGTCGAAGCCGGCGGCCTTGCATGCCGCGATCACGTCGGGCAGCGCGGCGCTGATCTCGCTGCCGGCTTCGCGGGTGGCGAGGCTGCGCATGAAGACGCGGCGTCCGTCGTCCGCGGGCGCCCCTTCCGGCCTTTCGCCAGACGGGGAAGGAGTGCGCGGTGTCGCCGCTGCGCGGCTCCAGGCGGAGATGGCATTCATGCGGATGCGGTCGCCGAGCAGCGCGCCGCCGCTCTTGCGCCGCGACGGGTCGATCGAGATCACCGCCACGCGCAGCGTGTCGCCCTGGTCCAGCCGCAGGCGGCGGATCAGCTCGTCGGTCAGGCTCGACTTGCCGGCGCCGCCGGTGCCGGTGATGCCGACGACCGGCACCAGCGCGTCCCGCGCGGCGCCGTGCAAGGCCGCCTTCAGTTCAGCCGACGCCGAGCCGCTTTCCAGCGCGGTGATGGTGCGCGACAGTGCCAGCCAAGCCGCCTGACCGTGGCCCCGCAATGCGCCGATGCCGGCCGGCGCCTCGGGCGCGGCCGTCTGGTCGCAGCGCATCAGCATCTCGCCGATCATGCCGGCCAGGCCCATGCGTTGGCCGTCCTCGGGGCTGAACACGCGCACCCCCTGATCGGCCAACTCGCGAATCTCCGCCGGCACGATCACGCCGCCGCCGCCGCCGAACACCTGAATGTGCCCGCCGCCGCGCTCGCGCAGCAGCTCCACCATGTACCGGAAGTACTCCACGTGCCCACCTTGGTAGGAGCTCACCGCGATGCCCTGCGCGTCCTCCTGCAGCGCAGCGCTCACGACCTCATCGACAGAGCGGTTGTGGCCGAGGTGGATCACCTCCGCACCCATGCTCATGAGCAGCCTGCGCATGATGTTGATCGACGCGTCGTGGCCGTCGAACAGCGAGGCGGCCGTGACGAAGCGCAGCTTCTTCGTCGCGCGGTACTGGGCGAGGGCCAGGTGATCGGCGGACAGGTCGGTCATCGTTGCTTTCTCCGGCAGCGGCGCGGCGGCGGGTGCGCCGGCCGCGTTCAGGCGTGCGATTGACGTTGACGTAAACGTCAACCGACTCCGATGGTAGCCGCATCGAGCGACCCCCGGCCACCGCGCCGCCCGCACTGCAGGTTTTCCCATGGCGTGATCCGTCGGACAATCGCGCGCAAGCCGACCGAGCCGCCGCGATGCACGACACCTGCACTTTGCCGAAGATGACCGCATGACGCTGTTGGCCATCGACATCGGCAACACGCGCCTGAAGTGGGCGCAGTATGCGGAGCTCGCTCCGGGCGCGGAGCCGCTCGCGCACGGCGCCGTGTTCCTCGAAACGATCGACCGGCTCGCCGATGCCGGCGGGGCCTGGACGGCCCTCGTGCCGCCGGGCGAGGTGCTCGGCTGCTGCGTGGCCGGCGATGCGGTGCGGCACCGCGTCGAGGAGCAGCTCGAACTCTGGGACGTGGCACCGAGCTGGGTGGTGCCCAGCGCGGCCGAAGCCGGCGTGAGCAACGGCTACGACCACCCGCAGCGCCTGGGCAGTGATCGCTGGGTCGCCCTGATCGGAGCGCGTGCGCGCGTGCTCGCCGCCGGCACGCCGGCGCCGGTGCTGGTGGCGATGGTCGGCACGGCCGTCACCGTGGATGCGCTCGACGTGCAGGGGCGCTTTCTGGGCGGCCTGATCCTGCCCGGCCACGGCATCATGCTCAGGGCACTGGAGGGCGGTACCGCCGGCCTGCGCGTCCCGACGGGCGAGGTGCGCGACTTCCCCACCAACACCAGCGATGCCCTGACCAGCGGCGGCACCTACGCCATCACCGGCGCCATCGAGCGCGTGCATCGCCAACTGGAGCAGCACTGCGGCCGGGCACCGCGCTGCATCGTGACGGGCGGCGCGGGCTGGAAAGTGGCGCCTGCATTGCAGATCGACTACGAGCTGGTCGACACGCTGATCTTCGACGGGCTGCTCACGGTGGCGGCTCAGCGGCGCGAGCGGCGCTGAGCCGCCGGGCCGGGCCTTGGGGGTCGGTTAACCGGGGCGGCTTTGCCGGTGCAGTGCGGTCCTCGTTCGGCAGCTGCGCTGCGCGACTTCAAAGGATGTAGCGCGACAAGTCCTCGTCGACCGCCAGCGCGCCGAGCTTCGCATCGACATGCGCGGCGTCGATCGCCACCGTCTGGCCGGACAGCCGAGGTGCGTCGAAGCTCACCTCGTCGAGCAGCCGCTCCATCACCGTGGAAAGGCGCCGCGCGCCGATGTTCTCGGTGCGCTCGTTGACGTCGAAGGCGATCTGCGCGAGCCGGCGGATGCCGTCGGCCCGGAAGTCCAGGCTCACGCCTTCGGTCGCGAGCAGCGCCTGGTACTGGCGCGTCAGGCTGGCCTGGGTCTGCGTGAGGATGGCCTCGAAGTCCTCCACGCTGAGCGAGCCCAGCTCCACGCGGATCGGAAAACGACCCTGCAGTTCGGGAATCAGGTCGCTCGGGCGGCTGAGGTGAAAGGCGCCGGAGGCAATGAACAGGATGTGGTCGGTGCGCACCAGGCCGTACTTGGTGGTCACGGTGGTGCCTTCCACCAGCGGCAGCAGGTCGCGCTGCACCCCCTGGCGCGAGACCTCGGCGCCGCCGGCCCCCGCTGCGTCGCTGCGCGAGGTGACCTTGTCGATCTCGTCGATGAAGACGATGCCGTTCTGCTCCGCATTGGCGAGCGCCTGGCTCTTGATCTCGTCCTCGTTGACCAGCTTGGCGGCTTCTTCGTCGATGAGCAGCTTGCGGGCCTCGGCGATCGGCAGCTTGCGGGTCTTGCGGCGCGGCTGGCCGAGGCTCGCGAACATGCCCTTGAGCTGTTCGGCCATGTCTTCCATGCCGGGCGGACCGAGGAGCTCGACGGCGGCGCGCGGCTCGGAGAGCTCGAGCTCGATCTCCTTGTCGTCGAGCGTGCCTTCGCGCAGGCGCTTGCGGAAGGTCTGGCGTGCGGTGCTGTCGGGTGCCGGCGCGGGGGCAGTCGCCGTGAGGCCGAAATCGGAGCCGCCGCTGCGCGCCGGGGGCAGCAGCACGTCGAGGATGCGGTCCTCGGCGGCGTCCTCGGCGCGCGTGCGGTGCGCGCGCAGGGCGGCCTCGCGCGTTTGCTTGACCGACATCTCGATCAGGTCGCGGATGATCGAATCGACGTCCTTGCCGACGTAGCCGACCTCGGTGAACTTGGTCGCCTCCACCTTGATGAAGGGGGCGTCGGCCAGCCGGGCCAGGCGACGCGCGATCTCGGTCTTGCCCACGCCGGTGGGGCCGATCATGAGGATGTTCTTGGGCGTGATCTCGCCGCGCAGCTTGTCTTCGACCTGCTGGCGGCGCCAGCGATTGCGCAAAGCGATCGCCACGGCGCGCTTGGCGTCCTTCTGGCCGACGATGTGGCGGTCGAGTTCGGAGACGATCTCCTGCGGGGTCATGCTCATGATTCGGGTCCCAGCACCTCGACCGTGTGCGACTGGTTGGTATAGATGCACAGGTCGCCGGCAATCTCGAGCGACTTCTTGACCATCTCCTGGGGCGAGAGCGCGGTGTGGTCGAGCAGCGCCCGTGCGGCCGCCTGGGCGAAGGCGCCGCCTGAGCCGATGGCGATGATGCCGTGCTCGGGTTCGAGCACGTCGCCGTTGCCGGTGATGATGAGCGAGCTGTCGCGGTCGGCCACCGCCAGCATGGCTTCCAGGCGGCGCAGCACGCGGTCGGTGCGCCAGTCCTTGGTGAGCTCGATCGCGGCCCGCACGAGCTGGCCCTGATGCTTCTCGAGCTTGGCCTCGAAGCGCTCGAAGAGCGTGAAGGCGTCGGCCGTGGCGCCGGCGAAACCGGCCAGCACCTCGCCCTTGTACAGCCGGCGCACCTTGCGCGCGCTGGCCTTGACGACGATGTTGCCGAGCGTGACCTGGCCGTCGCCGCCGAGTGCGACCTCGCGGCCGCGACGCACGCTGACGATGGTGGTGCCGTGGTAGGAATCCATCGTGCTCAGATGAAGACGCCGTGTGCGAGTTCAATACGGCGGCACGGCCGGTCGTCGGCGAACGACCGGCCGGATGCGCCGCTCAGAGATTGCGCACCTTCACCCGGGCATGCTCGTTGATGCCCATGGCATTGAAGAACAGCGCAAGGAGGCGATGAGCGTCGTCGAAGTGCACGAGCCGCTCCTCGTTGCGGCGCGAAAGCACCCAGTTGAGCAGGTCGCCGGCGGCGACGAAGTCCATGCGGATCAGCCGCATGCAGTTGACGTTGACGACCGTGGCGCTGCCCAGCTTGGCTTCCAGGGTCGTCAGCACCTTGCCGATGTCGCCGACCAGCTGGCCCGAGAGCTCGACCGCCGCCGTGCGCTCGCCGCTGGTTTCCTCGAGCAGCACGGATTCGACGAAACCGGTGGACACGTCCGTGACCATCGAGCGCGACGACAGCGTGATGCCCGCCTCGTCGGTCACTTTCACCTTCGCCAGCGACTTCTCCCACGACGGCGGCGAGACCTCGTAGGTGACGCAATAGTCGATCGCGACCTCGTCGAACTGGTCGGGACGGCTGCTCAGGCGCAGGATCTCCAGACGCAGCAGCCAGAACACCGGGTCGGCGTCCCGCACGCCGGTCGGCGCCGCCTCGCCGAGCATGCCGAGCAGCCTGTCGACGCCGATCCAGCGCATGTCGATCTTCTGGGTGCTCCAGTGCCGCATGAGCTGGCTGAGTTCGCTGCAGGCCTGGGCGTCGATGCGCTCGATGGCGCTCCAGTCAAGCACCCAGGGCATCGGCAACTGCAGTGTCTTGGCGCTGAGCTGGGCGACCTCGTCGACGCCGACTTCGGCCGGTGCGACCCAGCCGACGTTGCCCTCCAGGCGCATGCTGCCGGTCGAGCCGGTGCTGGCCGGCGCCTGCGCCGGCGTCTCCGCGGCGACGAGCTGCGGAATCGAGAACCACTGCGGCGGCGACCAGCCGAAGCGCTGCGTGTAGTCGAGCGCCAGGCTCTCGAAAGGCTGCTGGCGACCGGTGGCGCGGTACAGGTCGAACATGACCAGCCAGGTTTCGGCATGGCCGTAGCGCTCGCCCTCCGGAGCGATCAGGTTGCCGATGGACCGTTCGCAGGCCTCGAACTCGGCGTTGGCGAAGGAGATCACCGCCTCGTCGAGATCCGGATCGTGCGCGATCTCCTTGACCTCGACGGCAAAGGGATTGTTGAAATCGCTCGCGCCTTGCGGTGGGAGCGGCGCGCGCTTGGCGCCCGGCGCCGCAGCCGCGGGCGAGGCCGGCTGCGGTTCCCACGCGATGCTGTTCGATGCGGCCGGTGCGGGCGTCGGCGCGGCTTGCGCGGCCTGCGCTGGACGGTCAGCCGTCGGGGCTGGCGCGCCGGCAGCCGCTTCCAGCCGCTCGGCGGGTTTGCGCTGTGCCGGCTCGGCGCTTTCCGTGAAGGGCTGGTTCATCGCCGAGCGCTCATCGAGCTCGCCGGCCGCCGTGCGGGCGGTGTAGAAAGACGGCGGGTGCGCGGGGATGGTGCGGCGGGCGACCTGTTCGCCTTCCATCTGCTGCTCGATCTCGTCGATCTTGGCCTTGACCGCCATGTCCGGGCGGGCGACTTCACTGCCGCGCGGCTGATCGGAGTCGTCCAGATCGGAGGTGCCGATGATGCCGGCGAGGCCGTCGGCCGGCAGGCCTTCGCGGCGGATCTTGCGCAACATGTCGAACTCGCGCTTGCGCACGAAGTCGTTGCGCCGCTTGCGCTCGATCATCGCCTTGAGCTCGCTCTTGGCGTAGCCGCTTTGCAGCGGCTCCTCCTGGACGGAATTCAGCTCCGCCCAGTCGGTCGCCGGGTTGGCGACGAACTTCACCACCTTGCGGAAGAAGCTGGTGCCGCCTTCCTTGGATTCGGCTTTGTCGTCGGCCATCGGGCTGGGCGATCGAGGGCGAGCAGGCGCGTTCAGTCGCCGAACATCTTCTGCTTCATCTCGCGGCGCTGCTGCGCTTCGAGCGAAAGCGTGGCGGTGGGCCGGGCGAGCAGGCGGCCCAGGCCGATCGGCTCGCCCGTCTCGTCGCAAAAACCGTAGTCGCCGGATTCGATGCGCGCGAGCGACTGCGAAATCTTCTTGAGCAGCTTGCGCTCTCGATCGCGGGTGCGCAGCTCGAGGGCGTGCTCTTCCTCGATGGTCGCGCGGTCGGCGGGGTCGGGAACGATCGAGGTGTCCTCGCGCAGGTGCTCGGTGGTTTCGCCGGCGTTGTCGAGCAGGTCGTTCCTCTGCTTCTCGAGCTGGGCCCGGAAGAAGTCGAGCTGCTTGTCGTTCATGTACTCGCTGTCTGGCATGGCCTGCAACTCGTCTTCGGTGAGTTCGCGGCCGTTCTTGGTCTTCCACACGTTGGCGAGCTTGGGGTCGAACTTGCGCACCGGGCGCGGCAGATCGACCACGTTGCTCGCGGGCGGCCGGCTCGGCGGCGGCAGCGGAACGCTGCCCGGCGTGGGTTCGGCGGCGGCGGCGGACAAACGGGCGGCCTTGCTGGCCGCTGACTTGGAAGGCGTCTTCAAGGGAATCGGTTTCACTGCTGGGGCCGTTGGCGGCGATGTTGGCTTGGCGGGCGCCTTGGCGGCGGCGTTGAGGGCGGTTCTGACGGGCGGCTTCGCGATGGGCGAGGCCGCGGGTTTTGCGCCCGGGCGGGCTTTTGCGGCGACGACGGTCGGCTTCGAGGCTGCTTTGGCCGGCGCCTTGGCCGGTGCGGCTTTGGTCGGCGCGGACTTGCCGGCGCCCGAGCGGCTGCCTGCGTTCTTGAGGTTGCCGTTCGTGACGGCGGACTTCGCGGCTTTCGCCGGCATCTTCTTGACCGCCGACTTCTTGGCGGCGGCGCCGGAGGCGGTTTTGGCCGGGGTCTTGCTCACAGGAGTCTCCTCGCGTCGCGGCTCTTCGTACCTGCTGTGCACCCCGTGAAGGGGGTGCCGCTCCAGCACCGAGCGCCGCGGATTGTAGCCACGGCAAAGTTGTCGGGGCGCCTCAAACCAGGCATTGCTCCAGCCCTTGGTCGAAGATGTCGCGCGGCAGGTCGATGCCGATGAAGACCATCTTGCTCGTGCGCGCCTCTCCCGGCGCCCAAGCCGGGCCGACGTCGCTGCCCATCAACTGGTGCACGCCCTGGAAGATCACTTTGCGGTCCAAGCCTTGGATATCCAGCACGCCCTTGTAGCGCAGCATGCGCGGGCCGTAAATGTTGACCACCGAGCCGAGAAAGTCTTCCAGTTTGGCGGGGTTGAACGGCCTTTCCGCGCGAAACACGAAACTTTTCACGTCGTCGTCGTGGGCGTGATGGTGGCCACCGTGGTGCGAGGGGTGGTCGCAGTGTTCGCCGTGGTCGTGGTCGTGGTCGTGGTGGTGCTCATGCCCGTGTTCGTCGGCCTCGAGGAAGCCGGGGTCGATGTCGAGCTTGGCGTTGAGGTTGAAGCCGTGCAGGTCGAACACCTGGGCAATCGGGACCTCGCCGAAGTGCACGGCCTGCAGGGGCGCGCGCGGGTTCATGTGCACGAGGCGCTGAATCAGCGCATCGGCTTCCTCCTTGGCCACCAGATCGGTCTTGCTGAGGAACAAGCGATCGGCGAAGCCGATCTGACGGCGCGCTTCCTGGCGGTCGTCGAGTTGCTTGCCGGCGTGCTTGGCGTCGACGAGCGTGAGGATGGCATCGAGCTGAAAGCTCTCGGCGATCTCGTCGTCCATGAAGAAGGTCTGGGCAACGGGGCCCGGGTCGGCCAGGCCAGTGGTCTCGATGACGATGTGGTCGAACGCCACTTCGCCCTTGCGGCGTTTGGCGGCCAGATCGGCCAGGGTGGCGCGCAGGTCTTCGCGGATGGTGCAGCAGATGCAGCCGTTGCTCATCTGCACGATCTGCTCCTTGCTTTCGACCGCCAGGATGTCGTTGTCGATGTTCTCCTCGCCGAACTCGTTCTCGATCACGGCGATCTTGTGCCCGTGGGGCTCCGAGAGCACGCGCTTGAGCAGGGTGGTCTTGCCGGAGCCCAGGAAGCCGGTGAGGATCGTGGCGGGGATGAGTGACATGGCGGGAACTCGGGAAGTCCGGGTGAGGCGCGCTGGGTGGGGTGGGCGACTGTGGGACAAGGGCCAGGGGCTGTCAAGCAAACGGCGGGCCCACGGTGCGGCCGGCCCGGGCCGCCGTGCCGAGGGCTCGGCCAGGGCCCTGCGGTATTCTCGACACATCTTCATTTCCGGCACCGACGCCCCGTGTCCGAGCCTCAACCCGGTCGGTCTGCGCGCCATGGCGACAGATCGGCCTTCCCTCCCGAGAAGGCGACGGAACGCCGCAACCTGTTCGAACGGCTGATCGAGTTTCTCTCGCCGGGCCCGGACTCCAAATCCCAACTGATAGAGAGCCTGGCCGACGCCGAACAGCGCGAGCTCATCGAGCCGGAGTCGCGCATCATGCTCGAAGGCGTGCTCCGCATGGCCGACATGTCGGCAGGCGACGTGATGGTCGCCGCGCCCCGCATGGACCTGCTCGACATCGACGCGCCCTACGACGAGTTGCTCGAAATCGTGATCCACACGGCGCACTCTCGGTTTCCGGTGTTCGAGGACCGCCGCGACAACGTCATCGGCATCCTGATGGCCAAGGATCTGCTCAAGCTGCAGCGCGCACCCGAGCTGAACCTGCGCACGCTGCTGCGCCCGGCGGTGTTCGTGCCCGAAAGCAAGGGCCTGAACGAGCTGCTGCGCGATTTCCGCTCCAACCGCAACCACCTCGCGATCGTGATCGACGAGTTCGGCAACACGGCCGGGCTGCTGACGATCGAGGACGTGCTGGAAGAGATCGTCGGCGAGATCGAGGACGAGTTCGACGACAAGGACCATGCCTCGGGCGTGTTCACCCTGGCCGACGGCAGCCAGCGGGTGGCCGGCGACGCGGCGATCCGCGAAGTCAACACCGTGTTCGACGCACAGCTGCCCGAAGACGACTTCGACACCATCGGCGGCCTGGTCGCCCACGAGCTCGGCCGCGTGCCGCGCCGCGGCGAGGCCGTGGAAGTCGGCGGCCTGCGCTTCTCGGTCATGCTGGCCAAGGGCGGCGCAGTGCGCTGGTTCAAGGCCACGCGCGCCGAGGCCGTGACCCCCGGGCCCTCCAGCGCGCCAGAGGCTTGACCGCGAATCCGCTGCCTGGCCGCTCGGCGGGCAGCCGCGGCGCTCCTGTGGCGAGCCGGCGCTGGCCGCTGCCGGCAGAGTTGCTCGTCGCCGCGGGGGCCGGAGCACTGCATGCGCTGTCGTTTGCGCGCCTGGAGCTCGGCTGGCTGCAGCTCGCCTGCGTCGTCGTGCTGGCCTGGCGGGTCGGCGCCAGCGCTGCGCCGGGACGCGCGGCCCTGCTCGGCGGCGCGTTCTCCACGGCATGGCTGCTGGGCGGCACCTGGTGGCTGTTCATCAGCCTGCACCGCTACGGCGGCATGCCGGCCTGGCTGGCGGCGCTGGCCGTCGTTCTGCTGTGCGCGCTGCTCTCGCTGTACCTGGCGGTCGGTGTGGCGGCCTGGGCGCGCTGGCGCAGCGGTCGCCCGGGCGCCGATGCCCTGCTGTTCGCGGCGGTTTGGCTGCTGGCAGAACTCGCTCGCGGCGTGATCTTCACGGGCTTTCCGTGGGCGGCGGCGGGCTATGCGCACACCGACGGCACGCTCGCCGCCTTGGCGCCCTGGATCGGCGTGTACGGCATCGGCGCCGTGGCGGCCGGCATGGCCGCCCTTCTTGCCGCGGCCTTGCGGGCGCAGGGGGCCGGTCGCTGGCTGCCTGCCGCAGGTGCGTTGGCGCTGTGGTGGCTGCCGCTCGCGCTGCCGCAGCACTTCACTCAGCCGACCGGCCGGATCGACGTGGCCTTGATCCAGGGCAACGTGCCGCAGGAAGAGAAGTTCGAGCCGGCGCACCAGCCCGAGGCGCTGGCCTGGACGCTGCGCACGCTGGTGCAGGCGCAGGCCGAGCTGGTGGTGGCGCCCGAAACCGCCATTCCGCTGCTGCCAGCGCAGATGCCCGAAGGCCTGTGGGACGGCCTGCGCGCCGAGTTCGCACGGGGCGAGCGCGCGGCCCTGATCGGCCTGCCGCTGGGCGGTTTCGACACCGGCTACACGAACTCGGTGGCCGGCTTCTCTGCCGCGGCGGCGGCGCAGCCAGGGGGCTTCTACCGCTACGACAAGCACCACCTGGTGCCGTTCGGCGAGTTCATCCCGCCGGGCTTTCGGTGGTTCGTGGACATGATGAGGATGCCGCTGGGCGACTTCGCGCGCGGGCCGCTCGACGCGCCTTCGTTCGTGGTCGAAGGCGAGCGCATCGCGCCCAACATCTGCTACGAAGACCTGTTCGGCGAGGAACTGGCGGCGCGCTTTCGCGACCCCGCCAGCGCGCCGACGATCTTCGCCAACGTCAGCAACATCGCCTGGTTCGGCGAATCGGTCGCGATCTTTCAGCATCTGCAGATCTCGCGCATGCGCACGCTGGAGTTGCAGCGCCCGATGATCCGCGCCACCAACACGGGCGCGACGGCCGTGGTCGATCACCGCGGCGTGGTCACCGAGCGTCTTGCGCCGCACACCCGCGGCGTGCTGCACGCATCGGTGGAGGGCCGCAGCGGCCTCACGCCTTTTGTCCGGTGGGCCGCGCGGTGGGGGCTGGCGCCGCTGGCGCTGCTCGCCGCGGCCACCGTGGCTGCATCGGTCTGGCGCGCGCGCCAGGCACAGCGCACGTGAACGGCAGCTGGATGACCCGTGCACCGCCCTGCGCGGCAGCGCGCCGGCAGGGCTGCCGCTACAGTGGGCTCGAACAGGAGAAATGCATGCTGCTGCGCTCGACAACCGGTGTCGCCTTGATCCTGCTGCTGTGCGCGGCGGCGGTCCGGGCCGACCCGGCCGAATACGTCTTCAGCCCGATGGTCGAGCAAGGCGAGCGCGAGGTCGACAGCAAGGCCGGCATTGCCCGCGACCGCGACGGACGCAGCAGTTGGGGCGGCAAGCTCGGCGTCGAATACGGCTTCACCTCCTGGTGGGCCAGCGAGGCCACGCTCAATTTCGGCCGCGAGGTGGCCGAATCGACGCGGCTCCACTCGATCGAATGGGAAAACCGCTTCCAGCTCACCGAGACGGGCGCGCGGCCTTACGAGATCGGCTTGTTGTTCGAGGTCGAGCGCGAACAGGACCGCGACGAAGGCTACGAGTTGCGCTACGGCCCGCTGCTGCAGCGGCACTGGGGTGCGCTGCAGGCCAACCTGAACCTGCTGTTCGACCGCAGTCTGCGCGCCGAAGAGCCGTCGCGCACCGAGTTCGGCTATCAATGGCAACTGCGCTGGCACCGCGACGCCCGTTTCGACTGGGGCGCCCAGGGTTTCGGCGCGCTCGGGCGCTGGGACCATTGGGCGAGCCGCTCCGGGCAATCGCACATCCTCGGCCCGGTCGTTTTCGCCAGCCTGGGCGGCGATGACGGCGACGCCGAGTTCGAGGCCGGCCTGCTGTTCGGGACCGGCGGCGCGGCGCCGGACACCACGCTCAGGCTGCAGGCGATGCTGCCCTTCTGAGCGCTCCCGGTGGCGGGGGGCGGTGGCGCCGAGCCCGCCCCTCGAGGGGGTCGAGGCACTCGGGAGCGGCCCTTCGTTTCCACGAGAGGCCGGCTTTGCGATGCGCGTCCAGGTCCAGCTGACCGGCGCCCGACGGCGCGCCGCAGACCGACGTTGAGGCGACGGGGCCGTTCGAACACGGGGCTGGTCGCGGCGCAGTCCGGCGCGCACACTTTGCACCCGTCCATTGCCAGGGGACATCGCATGCCCGCCAGCCAGGACTTCGCGGCGACGCCCGCGCTCGAAGCAGCGGCCCGCAGAGACATTCGCGACCTGCCCGGCCCGGGCGGCTGGCCGCTCGTGGGGAACATGCTGCAGTTCGATCTGCCGCGCCTGCATCTGCAGTTCGAGCGCTGGGCCGAGCGTCACGGATCACCGTACCGCCTGCGCTTCGCGGGCAAGGACATCCTGGTCGTCGCCGACGCCGAGCCGATCGCCACGGCGCTGCGGGACCGCCCCGACACGTGGCGGCGCCTGCGGCCCATCGAATCGGTGATCCGCGAGATGGGCGGCCATGGCGTGTTCTCCGCCGAGGGCGAAGACTGGAAGCGCCAGCGCCGCCTCGTGATGGGTGCGTTCGATCCGGCGCATCTGCGGCGCTTCTTTCCCTCGCTGCTGCGCGTCACCGAGCGCCTCGCGGCCCGCTTTCGAGAGGCTGCGCGCTCGGGCGAACCCGTCGATCTGCAGGCGACGCTGATGCGCTACACGGTGGACGTGACGGCGGGCCTGGCCTTCGGCGCCGATGTCAACACGCTGCAGACCCCGCACGACCCGCTGCAGGCTCATCTCGACAAGCTGTTCCCGATGATGTTTCGCCGCATCAACCTGCCGTGGCCGTACTGGCGCTACCTGCGCCTGCCGGGCGACCGCGCCTTCGACCGTCATCTCGCCGAGGTTCACGTCGCGATCCGCGGCTTCATCCAGGCGGCGCGGCAGCGCCTGCATGGAGATTCCAGCTTGCGCGAGCATCCGACCAACCTGCTCGAGGCCATGCTCGCGGTGCGCGACGCCGACGGCGACGCCCTCAGCGAGGAGGAAATCGCCGGCAACGTGCTCACCGTGCTGCTCGCCGGCGAAGACACCACGGCCAACACGCTCGCCTGGGCGCTGCATCTGCTGCACACCCATCCGGCGGTCTGGCGCGAACTCGTCGCCGAGGTCGATGCGACGCTCGGCGAGGAGGCGATGCCGCAGCGCTTCGAGGTCGCCCGCGGCTTCGGCTTTCTCGAAGCCTGCGTGCAGGAAACCATGCGGCTTCGTCCGGTGGCGCCGCTGCTGTTCTTCGAGGCCAACCGTGACACGGCCCTCGCCGGCTGCCGCGTCCCGGCCGGCACCGGCCTGTTCTGCCTGATGCGCAGGGCCGCGACCGGCCACGCGCTGGGAGCCGACGCCGCGAGTTTCCGGCCGGCGCGCTGGCACGAAGCGGCAGACGACGGATCGGCGCAGGGCCGCGTGCTGCACAAGGCCTCGATGCCCTTCGGCGCCGGGCCGCGGCTGTGCCCCGGCCGCTACCTTGCGCTGCTGGAAATGAAGATGGTGCTCGCCACGCTGGCGCGCAACTTCGATCTGCTCGAGGTCGCAACGCGCGGCGGCGAGCCGCCCGAGGAGCGGATCGCCTTCACCATGTTTCCCGTCGGCCTGCGCATGCGCTTGGCCGAACGCCGGCGGCGTTGATCGCACCGACTGCCGCCCGGCCGTGCCATGGCCTCCGGTGATCCGGCGGCACAGGATGCCGCTGCGCAGCGTGCACGACGAGCCCACCTAGAATTCGCGCTTCGCCGAGCGCAACCGCGCACGGGCCCCCGAATGCGTCATCGCGACACGATGCTGACCTTCCAGCAAATCATCCTGCGCCTGCAGAACTACTGGGCCGACCAGGGCTGCGCCATGCTGCAGCCCTACGACATGGAAGTCGGCGCCGGCACCAGCCATACCGCCACCTTCCTGCGCGCGCTCGGCCCCGAGCCGTGGAAAGCCGCCTACGTGCAGCCCAGCCGACGGCCCAAGGACGGCCGCTACGGCGAAAACCCGAACCGGCTGCAGCATTACTACCAGTTCCAGGTGGTGCTCAAGCCCGCGCCGGCGGGCATCCTGGAGCTCTACATCGGCTCGCTCGAGGCGCTGGGCTTCGACCTGAAGCGCAACGACATCCGCTTCGTCGAGGACGACTGGGAAAATCCGACGCTCGGCTGCTGGGGCCTGGGCTGGGAGGTCTGGCTCAACGGCATGGAGGTCACGCAGTTCACCTATTTCCAGCAGGTGGGCGGCATCGACTGCCGGCCGATCACCGGCGAGATCACCTACGGCCTGGAACGCCTGGCCATGTACCTGCAGGGCGTGGACAGCGTGTACAAGCTGCAATGGACCGAGGGGCTGAGTTACGGCGACGTCTACCTGCAGAACGAGCAGGAGCAAAGCGCCTACAACTTCGAGCACAGCGACGTCGAGTTCCTGCTGCACGCCTTCGGCAGCTTTGAGAAGCAATCGAAGCACCTGATGGAGCAGCAACTTGCCTTGCCGGCCTACGAGCAACTGCTCAAGGCCGGCCACAGCTTCAACCTGCTCGATGCGCGCGGCGCGATCAGCGTCACCGAGCGGGCGGCCTACATCGGCCGCATCCGCAATCTCGCGCGCGCCGTGGCGCAGAGCTACGTCGACAGCCGTGCCCGGCTGGGCTATCCGATGGCGCCGCGCGAATGGGTGGCGCAGATCGAGACGCCGCAGAAGAAGGTTGCCTGATGAGCGTCATGCATCCCACTCGAAACCTGCTGGTCGAACTGCTCGTCGAGGAACTGCCGCCCAAGGCCCTGAAGAAGCTGGGTGAATCCTTTGCGCAGACGCTGGCGCAGAGCCTGAAGACGCAGGGGCTGGCGACCGAGCATTCGGCGGTGACGCCGTTCGCCTCGCCGCGCCGGCTGGGCGTGCAGGTGAGCGCCGTGCTGCCGGGGGCGCCGGACAAGTCGGTTTCGCACAAGCTCATGCCGGCCAGCGTGGGCCTGACGGCGGACGGTCAGCCGACGCCGGCGCTGCTCAAGAAGCTCGCGGGGCTGGGCGCCGACGCCTCGGCGCTGCCGCGCCTGGAGTGCCGGATGGACGGCAAGTCCGAGACCTTGTTCCTTCAAGGCATGGTCGCCGGCGCGACGCTGACGCAGGGCCTGCAAAAGGCGCTCGACGAAGCGATCGCCGCTCTGCCGATCCCCAAGCTGATGAGCTACCAGCCCGAGACCGGCGCGCTGCCCGGCTGGAGCAGCGTGCAGTTCGTGCGCCCGGCGCACGGCCTGGTGGCGCTGCACGGTGCCGAAGTCGTGCCGGTGACCGTGCTCGGTCTCGAGTCGGGCCGCGAGACGCAGGGCCACCGCTTCGAAGCGTCGATGGAGCCGGTGGTGCTGCAGCATGCCGACCACTACGCGCAGCAGTTGCTGGAGCAGGGCGCCGTGATCGCCGGCTTCGCCTCGCGGCACGGCGAGATTGCGCGGCAGTTGCAGGCCGCAGCCTCGAAGGAAGGGCTGGTGCCGATCGACGATGCGGCGCTGCTCGACGAGGTCACGGCGCTGGTCGAGCGGCCCAATGTGCTGCTGTGCCGCTTCGATCCCGAGTTTCTGGCGGTGCCGCCCGAGTGCCTCATCCTCACCATGAAGGCGAACCAGAAGTATTTTCCGCTGCTCGATGCGCACGGGCGGCTGACGGAAAAGTTCCTCGTCGTGAGCAACATCCGGCCCGAGGACCCGAGCGCAGTGATCGAGGGCAACGAGCGCGTGGTGCGGCCGCGGCTGGCGGATGCCAAGTTCTTCTTCGACCAGGACCGCAGGAAAACGCTGGCCTCGCGCGTCGACGCGCTGGCCCGGGTCGTCTATCACGGCAAGCTCGGCACGCAGCTCGATCGCACGGAGCGGGTTCGCGCCATTGCCCGCCACATCGCGACCACCCTGCTCGAAAGCGGCTTCCTGACGGCGCAGCACCACGCCCGCGTCGATCAGGCCGCCCAACTCGCCAAGACCGACCTGCTGACCGACATGGTCGGCGAGTTTCCCGAGCTGCAAGGCCTCATGGGCCGCTATTACGCGCAGCACGACGGCCTGCATGACGACATCGCCTTTGCGATCGAGGACCACTACAAGCCGCGCTTTGCCGGCGACGATCTGCCGCGCAACGAGGTCGGCCTGGTGCTCGCGCTGGCCGACAAGCTCGAAACGCTGGTCGGCCTTTTCGGCATCGGCCAGGTGCCTACCGGCGACAAGGATCCTTTTGCGCTGCGGCGGCATGCGCTCGGCGTCATCCGCATGCTGATCGAGAAGTCGCTGCCCCTGGAGTTGGGTGCACTCGTCAAAGCAGCGCTTCCGGCTTTCGGCGGCACCGTCGCGGACCCTTCCCTCGCCTTGGCGGACTTCGTCTACGACCGTCTGGCCGGGGGCCTGCGGGAGCAGGGCTACAGCGCACAGGAGGTCGATGCCGTGCTGGCGTTGCGTCCGCAGCGCCTGGCCGATGTGCCGCAGCGATTGGCAGCGGTGCGTTCCTTCGCCACGCTGCCCGAGGGGCCGGCTCTGGCCGCCGCCAACAAGCGCGTCGGCAACATCCTCAAGAAGGTGGAGGGCGTCGTGGAGCCGACGATCGATCCCGCGCTGCTGAAGGAGCCGGCCGAGGCGGCGCTGGCGGGCGCGCTGGCCGATGTGAAGCCGCAGGCCGACGCTGCCTTCGAGCGCGGCGATCACACCGCCTCGCTGCAGTGGCTGGCGGGGCTCAAGACGCCGGTCGATATCTTTTTCGACCAGGTCATGGTCAACACCGACGACGACAAGCTGCGCGCCAACCGCCTCGGCCTGCTCGCCACCCTGCACGCCGCCATGAACCGCGTGGCCGATCTTTCCAAACTGGCGGCGTGAGGCCATGAGCCCGCTCAAGCTCGTCATCCTCGACCGCGACGGCACCGTCAACGCCGACCGCGACGACTACGTCAAGTCGGCCGACGAATGGGAGCCGCTGCCCGGCGCGCTCGAGGGCATCGCCCGGCTCAACCATGCCGGCTGGCACGTCGTCGTGGCCACCAACCAGTCGGGCCTCGGCCGCGGCCTGTTCGACATGGCCGCGCTCAATGCCATGCACGCCAAGATGAACAAGGCCCTGGCGATGGTCGGCGGGCGTGTCGACGCGGTCTTCTTCTGCCCGCACGCGCCCGACGAGCAGTGCGTTTGCCGCAAGCCCATGCCCGGCCTGTTCGAGCAGATCGGCGAACGTTACGGGGTGGACCTGCGCAGCGTGCCGGCCATCGGCGACAGCCTGCGCGACCTGCAGGCCGCGCGCGCGGCCGGCTGCCAGACGCATCTCGTGCTCACCGGCAAGTGCGCCGGGCAGGACGAAACCCTGTTGGGTGCGCTGCTGCAGCTCGTGCCCGGCACCGAGGTCCATGCCGATCTTGCTGCCGCGGCCGAGTTCATCGTGCAGCGGGAGCGCCACGCGCGTGCCGTGGCGCGGGGCACGGCCGATCCGCCGGACAGCGGGCCCGGCGAGTTGAAGGCCACATGAGCCGCGTTCTCGCGGTGCTGCGCTCCATCGTCTTCTTCGTCTGGATGGGGATCACGGTGGTGCCGTTCGCGCTGGCCGCGATGGCGCTGTCGATCTTCAGGCGCGGCGACCCGGTGTACTGGGTCTGCATCACCTGGTTGAGGTGGTCGATCTGGGGCGCGCGCGTGATCTGCGGCGTGCGCCATCGCGTGCGGGGCATGGAGCGGCTGCCGGTCGATCGCCTGACGCCGGTGATCCTGTGCCCCAAGCACCAGAGCACCTGGGAGACCTTCGCCTTCCCGACACTGATGTCGCACCCGCTGTGCTACGTGTTCAAGCGCGAGCTGCTCTACATCCCGTTCTTCGGCTGGGCCATCGGCCGGCTCGACATGATCCACATCGACCGCAGCAAGCGCAACGAGGCCTGGAGCCGCGTGGCCGAGCAGGGGCAGCGCTACATGGCCAAGGGCAACTGGGTGATCATGTTTCCCGAAGGCACGCGCACCGTGCGCGGCGGCCAGGGTGTCTACAAGGCCGGCGCCACGCGCCTGGCGGTCGCCACCGGCACGCCGGTGGTGCCCATCGCGGTGAACTCGGCGAAGTGCTGGCCACGCAAGAGCTTCGTGCTGACGCCGGGGCTCATCGACGTGTCCATCGGGCCGCCCATTCCTGCCGTGGGCCGCCAGCCCGACGAGTTGATGCGCGAGGTGGAAACCTGGATCGAGGCCGAGATGCGCCGCATCGACCCCGAGGCCTACGGCGCCGTCGGCGCATGAGCCGCGCCCGCCGGCGCCGCCCGCCCGCCGGGGTCGCCGCGCAAAGCCGCTGAGACTCGAGCCGCCTCGGCGCGCTCCTATACTCGCGGCCCATGACGCGCCGGGCCCTTGCGGCCAATCCTCGCCAGCTCGATCTGCCCTGGTTAGCGGCGGACGGCGAGCCTGTCGCGACACCGCCGGGCGCCGCTTTGCCGCTGGCGCGTCCCGACGTGCCGGGCGCGCCGCGCCGCAACGGCGACGCCGCCTTGGTCGCGCCTGCGTCGCCTGCCGGCGAGCGCGCGGCAGCGGTGCCGGTTGCGGACCCCACGAACGCGGGCCAGGCGCCCGTCGGCCCGGCCCGCCCGGGCGCCGAAGCCGGTGCCCCGACGCAATGGCGTCATCCGCGCGCCGCCCGTGAGATCGACCTCGGCCGCGCCATCGTCGCCTACGAGTTCCGGCGCGCCCGGCGCCGCTCCATCGGCATGGTGGTGTCCAGCGAAGGCCTGTCGGTGCGTGCGCCGCGCTGGGTCGGCTGGGGCGAGATCGAGGCGGCGCTGCGCGAGAAGTCCGGCTGGATCGAGGCCAAGCTCGCCGAGCAACACGAGCGCGCGCGCAAGCACGCGGCCTCGCGCATCGAATGGCGCGACGGCGCCGCGCTGCCCTTCCTGGGCGAGACGGTGATCGTGGTGCTCGACGCGCGCACCACCGGCGTCGTCCTCAACGCCGGCGGCGAGGCGCTGCCCGGCATGCCGCGCTTGACCCTGCACGTGGGCTTGCCGCAAACCGCCGCGCCCGAGCAGATCCGCGACGTGGTGCAAGCCTGGCTCAAGCGCCAGGCGCGACGCGTGTTCGAGGAGCGCTGCACCCACTTCGCGCCGCTCCTGAAGGTGCGGATCAACCGCCTCACGCTGAGTTCGGCGCAGACGCGCTGGGGCAGCGCCAGCGCCGACGGCTCCATCCGGCTGAACTGGCGGCTGATCCACTTCGCGCTCACGACGATCGACTACGTGGTGGCGCATGAACTGGCGCACTTGCGCGAGATGAACCACAGCCCGCGCTTCTGGGACGTGGTGCGCTCGGTGATTCCCGACATCGACCGCGCCCGCGGCACGCTCAGGCACGAGACCCTGCCGGCCTTCGACTGATTCCGCCAACGCAGCGGGCGATCACGCAGCCCGGCCGTTCCCGAGGATCGAGCCGGACGGCGCCGTTGTATTCGCTGAGCGTTCCGGGTACCACGCCGAGCGACGCAGTGCCCCCTTCGTTCGCGCCATGACCCGGGAAGTCATGTCCGGGCCGGCACACCGCCCGACAATCCGCCCATGCTTGCCACCCCCGAAGCCCCCGTCGGCACGCTGCTGCGCCACTGGCGCCGGCGCCGCCACCTGAGCCAGCTCGACCTCGCCGGCGAGGCCGACATCTCGACCCGCCACCTGAGCTGCATGGAGACCGGGCGCGCGCTGCCGAGCCGCGCGATGCTGCTGCGCCTTTCCGAGCGGCTCGAGGTGCCGCTGCGCGAGCGCAACCGCCTGCTGGCCGCCGCCGGGTACGCGCCGCTGTACGCGCAGCGTGCGCTCGACGATCCGGCACTGCAGGCCGCGCGCGAGGCGATCGAGCGGGTGCTGGCCGGCCACGAGCCCTATCCGGCGCTGGCGGTCAACCGGCGCTGGGAGCTGGTCACGCACAACCGCGCCGTGCCGCCGCTGCTGGCCGGCGTGGCGCCGGAGCTGCTGGCGCCGCCGATCAACGTGCTGCGCCTGAGCCTGCATCCGCAAGGGCTGGCGCCGCGCATCGTCAATCTCGGCGACTGGCGCGCGCACCTTTTCGCGCGTTTGCGGCGCGACATCGAGCTCAGCGGGGACCCCGCGCTCGAAGCCCTGCTGCAGGAGCTGCAGGGCTATCCGGGCGAAGCGCCGGCGCATGCCGCCACGGCGGCCGACGGTGGCGCGCGGCCCGGCGTCATCGTGCCCTTGCGGTTTCGATCGTCCTTCGGCGAGCTGTCGCTGATCAGCACCATCACCGTGTTCGGCACGCCGCTCGACGTGACGGTCTCCGAGCTGGCGATCGAGTCCTTCTTCCCGGCCGACGGCGCCACGGCCGAGGCGCTGCGCCGGCTGATGGACGCCGCTCTGGCGGCGGCCTGAGCCGCCGCACCTTCAGGCGGGGGCGAAGCGCAGAACGCCGTCGTCGCCCAGCCTGCGCTGCAGCCGCCCCTGCAGCCACAGCGCGTGCAGGTGGGCGATGGCCTCGCCCATCGCGAAGCTGGTCTGGTGCAGGTCGAGCTTGCGCTTGAAGAGCACCGGCAGTAGCTCGGCCGCCGTCTTCGGCGCCTCGGCGCAGGCCGACATCACCTCCGCGAAGCGCTCGGCGTGGTGGGCCTGCAGCTGATCGATGCGCGTGTGCAAGCCGGTGAAGGGCCGCCCGTGCGAGGGCAGCACCAGCGTGTCGGCGGGCAGGGCGCGCAGGCGCTCGATGGAAGCCAGATAAAGCGCCAGCGGGTTCGCCTCGGGCTCGAGATCGATCACGCTCACGTTGGTGCTGATGCGCGGCAAGACCATGTCCCCGGAGATCAACAGGCCTAGCGCGCCGCAGTGCAGGGCGATGTGCTCCGGCGCATGGCCGTAGCCGGCGTGGCACTGCCACTCGTGCGCGCCGATGCGCAGGCGCTGGCCGTCCATCAACCGGTGAAAGCGGGGCGGCACGGCGGGCACCATCGAGGCGTAGTAGTTCGATCGCCGACGGACCTTGCTCAAGGCCTCGGGGTCCTCGAGCCCGTGCCGCGCGAAGTGTGCCGCCGCCGAGTCGCCGCCGAAGCCGGTGGTGCTCTGCGTGGCCAGCCTGGCGGCGTGGTAGTCGGTCGCGCTCATCCACACATCGCACTGCCAGCGCCCGGTGAGCCAATCGGCCAGGCCGACATGATCGGGGTGCATGTGCGTGACGATCACGCGCAGCACCGGCAGGCCGTCGAGCTGGGTCGCGAACACCTGCTCCCAGGCTTCGCGCGTCGGCTCGCTGGCGATGCCGCAGTCGACGATGGCCCAGCCTTCCTGCGAGCCCTCGGGCGCTTCGCGTCGATCGCGCAGCAGCCACAGGTTGATGTGGTCCAGGGCGAAGGGCAGGCCCATGCGCAGCCACTTCACGCCCGGGGCGACTTCGAGGGCGGCGCCGGTGCGCGGCAAGGTTTCGCCGTGCGGATAGTCGAGCTGAAGTTCGAGGGCGTTCATCGGGAGGATCCGTGGTGACTGGAAGCAGACGTGGACCGATGCGCGGAACGGGTCGCTCGTGGCTGGCGCACTCGACAGGCCGCATCGTCGAACGGGATGCCGCAAAAGCGACCGGCAGGCCCGCGGCTATAGTTGACGTTAACGTCAACGTCAACCGATTCTAGGCAGCCATGGCCGCACCTGCTGTCGCCGAGACATCACCGTTCTTCACCATCAGCGAGCTGGCCCGCGAGTTCGATCTGACCACGCGCGCCATCCGCTTCTACGAAGACTGCGGCCTGCTCGCTCCTGCGCGCGGCGGTGCCGGCGGACGCCAGCGCGTCTACACCGCGCGCGATCGCACGCGCCTGAAGCTCACGCTGCGCGGCAAGCGGCTGGGACTGTCGCTGGCCGAGATCAAGGAGCTCGTGGACATGTACGAGTCGCCGCGCGACTCGGCGGCGCAGTTGAAGAAGTTCCTCGCCGTGCTGGCCGAGCACCGGGAGCAGATCGAGCATCAGCTCGCCGACCTGCAGGCCACGCTCGATGAAGTGCGCGCCCACGAGAAGGAAGCGCGCCGCCTGCTTGCCGGGGGCGATCAACGCAAGGCCGCGCGGGCCCGCGCCGCGGCCTGAACACTGCGGCCGCGCGCGCCGAGTCCTTCGTCCAGGAGACCCTCATGCAGCCACCCGGCCTCGACTTCCAGCTCGGCGAGGACATCGAAGCCCTGCGCGACACGGTGCGCGCCTTCGCCCAGGCCGAGATCGCGCCGCGCGCGGCCGAGATCGATTCGAGCGATCGGTTCCCCATGGACCTGTGGCGCAAGTTCGGCGAGCTGGGCGTGCTCGGCATCACCGTGGCCGAGGAGTACGGCGGGGCGGACATGGGCTACGTGGCGCACATGGTCGCGATGGAGGAGATCTCGCGCGCCTCGGCCAGCGTGGGCCTGAGCTATGGCGCGCATTCCAACCTGTGCGTCAACCAGATCAAGCGCAACGGCAGCGCGGCGCAGCGGGCGAAGTACCTGCCCCGGCTGATCAGCGGCGAGCACGTCGGCGCACTCGCGATGAGCGAATCGGGCGCCGGCAGCGATGTCATCGGCATGAAGCTCAAGGCCGAGGACAAGGGCGGCCACTACCTGCTCAACGGCAGCAAGATGTGGATCACCAACGGCCCGGACGCCGACACCATGGTGGTCTATGCCAAGACGGAGCCCGAGCTGGGTGCACGCGGCGTCACCGCGTTCATCGTCGAGAAAGGCATGAAGGGCTTTACCACCGCCCAAAAGCTCGACAAGCTCGGCATGCGCGGCTCGCACACCGGCGAGATGGTGTTCAGCAATGTCGAGGTGCCGGCCGAGAACATCCTCGGCGCCATCAACGGCGGCGCGAAGGTGCTGATGAGCGGCTTGGACTACGAGCGCGCGGTGCTCGCGGCCGGGCCGATCGGGATCATGCAGGCGGTGATGGACAACGTGCTGCCCTACATCCACGACCGCAAGCAGTTCGGCCAGAGCATCGGCGAATTCCAGCTCATCCAGGGCAAGGTGGCCGACATGTACACCGTGCTGCAGGCGGCGCGCGCACTTTGCTACACCGTCGGCAAGAACCTCGACAAGCTGGGCACGGAACACGTGCGCGAGGTGCGCAAGGATTGCGCCGGCGTCATCCTGTGGTGCGCCGAGAAGGCGACCTGGATGGCCGGCGAGGGCATCCAGATCTTCGGCGGCAACGGCTACATCAACGACTACCCCCTCGGGCGCCTGTGGCGCGACGCCAAGCTCTACGAGATCGGCGCCGGCACCAGCGAGATCCGCCGCATGCTGATCGGCCGGGAGCTGTTTGCGCAAACCATGTGACTGACCGCGCCGGGCACGCGGCTTCACCGCGCTGAGGGCGGCCAGTCCGTAAACTCCCGGCTCGCCGCACGCGCATGTCGCCGCATGCGGCCGCAAGGCTCTCAGGGCGAAACCGGAGTGCGCAGCACGAAGCCAACAATGAGTACCGACCTCCAGGAACTGTTCGACAACAACCGCGCCTGGGCCGAGCGCACCGAAGCGCGCGAGCCCGGCTTCTTCTCCCGGCTGCTGCGCCAGCAGGCACCGCAGTACCTGTGGATCGGCTGCAGCGACAGCCGCGTGCCGGCCAACGAGCTCGTCGATCTGCTGCCGGGCGAGCTGTTCGTGCACCGCAACGTGGCCAACGTGGTGGTGCATTCCGACCTGAACTGCCTGTCGGTCATCCAGTACGCCGTGGACATGCTCGGGGTGCGGCACATCATCGTGGTCGGCCATTCGGGCTGCGGCGGCGTGACGGCGGCGCTCGCCGACCGGCGCGTCGGCGTGGCCGACAACTGGTTGCGACACGTGAAGGACGTGCGCAAGAAGCACCAGGCCTGGCTCGACACCGTGCCGCCCGAGCGCAGGGTCGATGCCCTGGGCGAGCTCAACGTCGTCGAGCAGGCGGTCAATGTCTGCCAGACCACCATCGTGCAGGACGCCTGGCAGCGCGGCCAGACGGTGGTGATCCACGGCTGGTTCTACGGCCTGAACAATGGCCGCCTGCGCGACCTCGCGGTCACGGTGACAGGTCCGACGCAGGCGGACAGTGCCTACGTGCAGGCGCTGGCCACGGTGAAGGCGCGGTATGCATCGCCTGCGGAAGGCTGAAATGAAGCGACCGGCTGCTGTCGGCCCGTTGCGGATGCTCGACGTGCGTTGCTGTTGCTTTGCGGGTGGTGGGCCGGAGCCAAGCCGCGGGCGGGCGGCGTGCTTCGCTTCAGTGCGGTGGTCGGCCCGCTGTGCGGGCCGACTCCCCTGTGGTGCTCGGGCTTGCGGCGCGTCGCGGAACTCGCTGCGCGAACTGCGTTCGCTTCGCTCAGACAACCGCGACGAGTCAGATCACGAAGCGCGCTGCGCGCGCCGCCGCAAGCCCTGCGCTCCTCGGCACCGCACAGGCGCTGCGCCCGCCGCCCGCCCGCGGCTTGGCTCGAGCAGCGCTCGTTCTCTATGGAGAGGAGCCGGAGCAAGGCAGGCGTCGAGCCTGCCTTGCTCCGGCGCTTCGCGGGCTCGATGCCCGCGAAGCGCCCTCCTTCTTAAAAGGAGGATGGTGCCTCTTGCAAAGCCGTGGGCGGGTGTGCGGTGGCGCGCCTGTGCGGCGGCGAGCAGCGCAGGGCTTGCGGGGAGCGCGCGCAGCGCGCCTCGTGATCTGACTCGTCGCGGTTGTTTGAGCGCAGTGAACGCAGTTCGCGCAGCGAGTTCCGCGACGCCCCGCAAGCCCGAGCAGCACAGCGCAGTCGCCGCGCAGCGGCGACCGCCGCACCGGCACGCCACCGCACACCCGCCCACGGCTTTGCACCAGCCGAGCACACGCACAGCGGTCCTGCCGACCGTCCGCAACGGGGTGGTTGCAGACTTTCGCCCTTCTCTGCATTCCATTCACCGAGGCCGGCGCCACGCGCGGTGTAGCCACTGAGATGGAACGCGCCCCGTCCCTGCAGATCCTCGACGACCCGCGCGCGCTCGACATCGCGCAGGCGCTGATCCAGGGCTTCGATCGCCACTACAGGCTCTTTCGCCAGACCAGCGCCGAGGCCAAGCAGCGCTTCGAGGCGGCCGACTGGCACGGTCAGCAGCGCGCGCAGGCAATGCGCATCCAGTTCTACGACGCCCGGGTCGGGGAGGCGGCCGAGCGGCTGGAGACCGAGTTCCAGGTCAGCATGCTTTCGCGCGAGACATGGCAGCAGGTCAAGCTGTACTACATCGGCCTGCTCATCGACCACCACCAGCCCGAGCTGGCGGAGACCTTCTTCAATTCGGTCACCACCCGCATCCTGCACCGCAGCTATTTCCGCAACGAGTTCATCTTCGTGCGGCCGGCGGTCAGCACCGAGTACATCGAGAACGACGAGCCGGCCGCGCAACCCACCTACCGCGCCTACTACCCGAGCCGCGAGACGCTGCGCGAGACCTTGCTGCGCATCATCGACAACTACCAGCTCGGCCGCGAGTTCGAGGATCTGGGTCGCGACGTGGAGTACGTGCTGGCGGCGCTGCAGAGCCAGCTCGGCGAGGTGAAGCTGCGCGCCAACTTCCAGATCCAGGTGCTCTCCAGCCTGTTCTTCCGCAACAAGGGCGCCTACCTGGTCGGCAAGTACATCAACGGCTTTCACGAAACCGGCTTCGCGCTGCCCATCCTGCACAACGCGCGCGGGCAGCTCGTCATCGACGCGGCGCTGTTCGGCGAGGATGAAATGCTGCTGCTGTTCAGCTTCGCGCGGGCGTACTTCATGGTCGAGATGGAGATTCCCTCGGCCTACGTGCAGTTCCTGCGCAGCCTCATGCCGAGAAAGCCCCGCTGGGAGCTCTACAACGCGCTCGGCCTGGCCAAGCAGGGCAAGAACGTCTTCTACCGCGACTTCCTCTACCACCTGCGCCATTCGTCGGACAACTTCCGCATCGCGCCCGGCATCAAGGGCATGGTGATGCTGGTGTTCGACCTGCCCAGCTTTCCTTTCGTCTTCAAGGTCATCAAGGACTTCTATCCGCCGCAGAAGGAAACGACGCGCGAGCAGATCAAGGGGAAGTACCTGCTGGTCAAGAGCCACGATCGGGTGGGCCGCATGGCCGACACGCTGGAGTACAGCGACGTGGCCTTTCCGCGCCAGCGTTTCGACGACGAGTTGATCGCGGAGTTGAAGCACTTCTGTCCCAGCCTGCTCGTCGAGGAGGGCGACAGCCTGGTGATCCACCACGTCTACATCGAGCGGCGCATGATTCCGCTCAACATCTTCCTGCAGGAAGCCACGCCCGAGCAGCTCACGCACGCGGTCGTCGAGTACGGCAACGCCATCAAGGACCTGGTCTCGGCCAACATCTTCCCGGGCGACATGCTCTGGAAGAACTTCGGCATCACCCGCAACGGCAAGGTCGTGTTCTACGACTACGACGAGATCGAGTACCTCTCCGACTGCAACTTCCGCAAGGTGCCCGAGCCGCGCAACGAGGAAGAGGAGATGTCGGGCGAGGTCTGGTATTCGGTCGGCCCCAGGGACGTGTTTCCGGAAACCTTCGGCCCCTTCCTGCTCGGCAACCCCGAAGTGCGCGAAGTGTTCATGCGGCACCACGCCGATCTGCTCGAGGCGGCCTTCTGGCAAAGCCACAAGGACCGCATCCTCGCCGGCCATGTGCATGATGTTTTTCCGTATGCGCGCGAGAAGCGTTTCCGGCGCCGCGGCGGCTCGCCCTTCAGCAGTTTCCAGGCGGGCGACGGGCTGCCGCCGGCGGCTGATGCAACGCACGCCGAGCTCGATCGCAACCCGATCTGAAGCGGCGCTGCGCCTCGCGTCCTCGTTTCCACATTCAAAGGAGCTGTGATGTCCCCATCCAACCCGGACCCCATCGTCATCGTCTCTGCCGCCCGCACGCCGATCGGTGGCCTGCTCGGTGACTTCGCTTCCCTGTCGGCCTGGGAGCTCGGCGCGGTGGCAATACGTGCGGCGGTCGAACGCGCGGGCGTGCCCGGCGACGCGGTCGATGAAGTCCTGTTCGGCAATTGCCTGATGGCCGGCCAGGGCCAGGCGCCCGCGCGCCAGGCGATGCGCAAGGCCGGCCTGCCCGATTCCGCCGGCGCCGTCACGCTCTCGAAGATGTGCGGCTCGGGCATGCGCGCCATGATGTTCGGCCACGACATGCTGGCCGCCGGCTCCGCGAACGTGATCGTGGCCGGCGGCATGGAGAGCATGACCAATGCGCCGCACCTCGCCTTCGCGCGCAAGGGCGTCAAGTACGGCGCCACGGCCCTTTACGATCACATGGCCCTCGACGGCCTGGAAGACGCCTACCAGCGCGGCAAGGCGATGGGCGTGTTCGCCGAGCAGTGCGTCGGCAAGTACGGCTTCACGCGCGAGGCGATGGACGCCTTTGCGATCGCCTCGACCGAGCGCGCCGTCCAGGCCAACAGCGACGGCAGCTTCGACTGGGAGATGGCGCCGGTCACGCTTTCCGGCAAGGCGGGTGACGTGAAGATTGCCAAGGACGAGCAGCCCTTCAAGGCCCGGCTCGACAAGATTCCCGGGCTCAAGGCCGCGTTTGCGAAAGACGGCACGATCACCGCCGCCACCTCGTCGAGCATCTCCGACGGCGCCGCCGCGCTGGTGCTGATGCGCGAATCCACCGCCCGCGAGCGCGGCGCGCAGCCGATCGCCCGCATCCTTGGGCACAGCGTGCACGCGCAGGCGCCGGAGTGGTTCACCACCGCGCCGGTCGGTGCAATCGACAAGGTTCTCCGCAAGACCGGCTGGAGCGCGAACGACGTCGACCTGTGGGAAATCAACGAAGCCTTCGCCACGGTGACGATGGCGGCGATGACCGAGTTCGAGCTGCCGCACGAGCGCGTCAACGTCCACGGCGGCGCGTGCGCGCTGGGCCACCCCATCGGCGCTTCGGGCGCCCGCATCGTGATCACCCTGCTCGGCGCGCTGCGCAAGCGCGGCGCCGGGCGCGGCGTGGCGGCCCTGTGCATCGGCGGCGGCGAAGCGACCGCGCTCGCCGTGGAGATGCTGTGAAAGGTGTCCCGGAGACCGAGCCCCTCGAGCCGGCCGCGCCGGCCGAACCCGGCCACACCATCGAACGCGCCGACCGCTACAGCCGGGAGGACATCGTCGCCTTCGCCGCAGCCTGCCGCGACAGCAACCCCTTGCACACCGACGACGCACTCGCGCAGCGCTCGCGCTTCGGCGAAGTCATCGCCAGCGGGCAGCACACCAGCTCGATGCTGCTCGGTCTGCTGATTTCGCATTTCACGCGGGACGCCGAGCCGCGCCCCGCCGAGGTGCTGCTGCTGCACGTCAACTTCGCCTTTCGCGGCGCGATCTTCGCCAACGAGGATGTCCGCCTGCACTGGCGGGTGAGCGAGGTGAGCTGGAACGCCAAGCTCGGCGGCCACGTGCTCATGCTCGAAGGCGGCGCGGCCACGGCCCGCGCCCGGCCGGCCCTGGTGGCGCGGGCCACGCTCCTGATCAAGGCCGGCGCATGAAAGCGCTCATCGTCGGCGCCTCGCGTGGCATCGGCCTGGAACTCGCGGCACAGTCCCGCGCCGCAGGCATGGAGGTGTTCGCCACGGCGCGCGACGAGGCCGGGCTCGAGCGGTTGCGCGCTCTGGATGCCACGGCGCTGCTGCTGGACGTGGCCGATGTCGAAAGCTGCGCGAGCCTGTCGTGGCAGATCGACGGCCTGGCTTTCGACACGCTGATCCTCAACGCGGGCATCTACGGCCCGCGCAGCCGCAAGCTGCAGACGCCCGCTGCGTCCGAGTTCGATGCAGTGATGCACACCAACGTGCTCGGCGCCATGCGCCTGCTTCCCTTGCTCTGCGAACACCTCGCGCCGAGCGCCCGCCTTGCGGTGGTTTCCTCGCGCATGGGCGCGATCGAGGGGCGCACCGGGACGGCCGGCTGGCTCTACCGCGCCTCGAAGGCCGCTCTCAACTCCGTGCTCAAGGACGCCTCGCTGGTGCTGGACGGCCGTGCGGTGTGCGTGGCCTTGCATCCGGGCTGGGTGCAGACCGACATGAACGACGGCGCCGGCGAGCTCACGGCGCAGCGCAGCGCCCAGGAGATGCTGCGCGTGATCGCCGGGCTCACCGCCGCCGACAACGGCCGCTTCCTGGATCACGGCGGCAACGCCATCGCGTGGTGAAGCAGGCGCGAGCCATGCTGCTGACCGAACGTCACCGTGCGCTCGCCTGAGCGCGGGGGTCGCCCGGCGCGCCGCGCCGGCGCGGCCGTGTGAACATCGGCGCATGAACATCATCATCCTCGGCGCCGGCCGTGTCGGTGAAAGCGTGGCCGAGAGTCTGGTGTCGGAGCGCAACGACATCACCATCGTCGATCTCGATCCCCAGAAGGTGCGCTCGCTCCAGGACCGGCTCGACCTGCGCGGCGTCACCGGCAACGGCATCCAGCCCTCGGTGCTGCGCGAGGCCGGCGCCGAAGACGCCGACATGCTGATCGCCTGCGCGCCGCTCGACGAAACCAACCTGGTGGCCTGCAAGATCGCGCACGACGTGTTCAGCATCGCCACCACGATCGCCCGCGTGCGATCGCCGGAGTTTCCGGACGGCAGCGAGCTGATGGACAAGCCGGGCTTCGCCGTCGATCACGTGATCCAGCCCGAAGTCTCGCTCACCACCTACATCAGGAAGCTGATCGAGTACCCCGAGGCGCTGCAGGTGCTGGAGTTCGCCGAAGGCCGCGTGAGCCTGATCGCGGTACGCGCCGTGGGCGGCGGGCCGATGGTCGGCCACATCATTTCGGAGCTGCCCAAGCTGGTGCCCGAGGTGGCGATGCGCTTCGTCGCCATCTACCGCACCGACTCGCAGGGCCTGGATCGCCAGGTCGTGTGCGAGGGGCAAACGCGCATCGAACCCGGCGACGAGGTGTTCGTGCTGGCCGCCACCGAAGACATTCGCCGCGTGCTGGACGCACTGCGTCACCGCGATCAGCCCGTGCGCAAGGTGATGATCGCCGGCGGCGGGCGCGTCGGCCTGCGCCTGGCGCGCCACATCGCGGGCGACTACCGGGTCAAGATCATCGAAGCGGGCGCCGCACGCTGCGAATACCTGAGCGCGCAACTGCCCAGCAACGCACTCGTGCTGCACGGCGACACCACCGACGAGGAACTGCTGGAGAACGAGAACGTGCAGGACGCCGACCTGTTCCTCGCGCTGACCAGCGACGACGAAGACAACATCATGGCCTGCCTCATGGCCAAGCGCATGGGCGCGAGGCGGGTGCTGGCGCTGATCAACCGCCGCGCTTACGCCGACCTGGTGCAGGGCACGAAGATCGACATCGCGCTGTCGCCGGCGCAAACCGTGATCGGCGAATTGCTGGCCCACGTGCGCCGCGGCGACGTCGAGGTGGTGCACAGCCTGCGCCGCGGCGCGGCCGAGGCCCTGGAGGCGGTGGTGCGCGGCGACCGCAAGAGCTCCAAGGTGGTCGGCCGGCGCATCGAGGAGATTCCGATGCCCCAGGGCGCGCAGATCGGCGTGGTGGTGCGCGGCGAAGGCGAAGCGGCCCGGGTCATCATTCCTCATCACGACACGGTGATCGAGGCCGACGACCACATCGTCGTGTTCCTGCCCAGGAAACGCATGGTGCGTCAGGTCGAGAAGCTGCTGCAGGTCAGCGCGACGTTCTTCTAGATGCTCAGCCCGCTCGCCGTCGTCGCGCTGGTCGGCCGCTTCGTGCTGCTGTTCTCGCTGCTCATGCTGGTGCCCCTGGCGTTCGCGGTGGTCGGCAAGGACCCGGCCAGGAACGCCTTCGTGATCGCCACCGTGCTGACCTTCGCCTCGGGCCTGGCGATGGTGACGGCGTCCCGGCGCTTTCGCCGCGAGCTGCAGGTGCGCGACGGCTTCGTCCTGGTCACCTTCACCTGGCTGCTGTTGCCGGCCTTCGGCGCGCTGCCGTTGTTGCTTGCGATGCCGGATCTGTCGGTCACCGACGCCTACTTCGAGGCGATGTCGGCGTTCACCGCCACGGGGGCCACGGCGCTCAGCGGGCTCGATGCCCTGCCGCTGTCGGTCAATGTCTGGCGCTGCTTTCTTCAGCTGGTCGGCGGGCTGGGCATCATCGTGCTGGCCGTGGCCATCCTGCCGCTGCTGGGCGTGGGCGGCACGCAGCTCTTCAAGACGGAGATGCCCGGGCCCATGAAGGACCAGAAACTCACTCCGCGCATCGCCGAGACGGCGCGCGGCCTGTGGGTCATCTACTTCGTGTTCGCGGTGCTGTGCTTCTTTGCCTACCGCATCGCCGGCATGAGCTGGGCCGATGCCTTCATGCACATGTGCACCACCATGGGCCTGGGCGGGTTCTCCTCGCACGACCTGAGCTACGGCTACTGGAACTCGCCGGCCATCGAGGCGGTCGCCATCGTCTTCATGATGCTGTCCGGCGTGAGCTTCGCGCTCTACTTCGTGGCCTGGAGGCAGCGCTCGCTGCGCATCCTGTGGCGCGACGTGGAGGTGCGTTCCTTCTACGCCGTCGTCATCGGCGCCATGCTGTCGATCTCGGTCTACCTCACGGTCAACGGCACGTACGACAGCTATCTGCAGGCGCTGCGCTTCAGCCTTTTCCATGTCGTCTCGCTGGCCACCACCACCGGGTACGCCTCGGCGGATTACACGCAGTGGCCGCTGTTCGCGCCCTTCCTGATGTTGCTTCTGGGCTGCTTCGCCACCTGTGCGGGCTCCACGGGCGGGGGCATCAAGATGATCCGCCTGCTGGTGATGCTCAAGCAGTCGCGGCGCGAACTCGTGCGCATCGTGCATCCGAGCGTCGTCAACCCGGTGCTGATCGGCCGCGTGGTGCTCAGCCCCAAGCTCATCCACAGCGTGCTGGCCTACATGATGATCTACGGTGCCACCCTGGTCAGCTTGACGATGCTGCTGCTGTTCACCGGGATGGACGTGGTGACGGCATTCACGGCGGTGGTGGCCTGCGTCAACAACATCGGCCCGGGGCTGGGCACCGTGGGGCCGGTGCACAACTACGGCAGCTTCTCGGATGTGCAGACATGGGTCTGCACCTTCGGCATGATGCTCGGGCGGCTCGAACTGCTCGCGGTGATGGTGCTGTTCACCCGGCAGTTCTGGCGGGGCTGACGCCGGGCGCGACACGATCCGTCCCCTGACGCGACGAACGCGTTGTGGAGCAAATCGCATTCGGGTAAATGCCGGCGCGCCTCGGGCAGAGCGTAAGTAGGATTCCCGATGTTCCGGATGCTGAAATGTCGTCCTGCCAAGCAGGAGTCATGCAGCGCGTACCCACCCTCCCAGGAGAACCGAATGACCGTCAAGAAGACCCCCTCGCAACGCCGCCGTTTCCTCAAGACCGCTTCCGCCGGGGCCGTTGGCGCCGCAGCGATGGCCGCGCCGATGGTGTCGGTCGCGCAGACCACCGCGCTGCGTTTCCAGAGCACCTGGCCGTCGAAGGACATCTTCCACGAGTACGCGCTCGACTTCGCCAAGAAGGTCAACGACATGGCGGGCGGCCGCTTGAAGATCGACGTGCTGCCGGCCGGCGCCGTGGTGCCGGCGTTCCAGTTGCTCGACGCGGTCAACAAGGGCACGCTCGATGGCGGCCACGGCGTGGTGGCATACCACTACGGCAAGAACTCGGCGCTGGCGCTCTGGGGTTCCGGCCCGTCCTACGGCATGGACCCCAACATGCTGCTGGCCTGGCACAACTACGGCGGCGGCAAGGAGCTGCTCACCGAGATCTACAAGAGCCTGAACCTCGATGTCGTGTCGTACCTGTACGGCCCGATGCCCACGCAGCCGCTGGGCTGGTTCAAGAAGCCCGTCGCCAAGGTCGAGGACCTGAAGGGCCTCAAGTTCCGCACCGTCGGCCTGGCGGTGGACGTGTTCACCGACATGGGCGTGGCCGTCAACCCGCTGCCCGGCGGCGAGATCGTGCCGGCGCTGGACCGCGGCCTGATCGACGCGGCCGAGTTCAACAACGCCTCGAGCGACCGGTTGCTGGGCTTCCCCGACGTGGCCAAGAACTGCATGCTGCAAAGCTTCCACCAGAGCGGCGAGCAGTTCGAGATCCTGTTCAACAAGGGCAAGCTCGAGGCGCTGCCGGCCGAGCTCAAGTCCATCATCGACTACGGTGTCCAGGCGGCCAGTGCCGACATGAGCTGGAAGGCCGTGGAGCGCAATTCGCAGGACTACATCGCCTTGAAGAAGGACGGCGTCAAGTTCTACAAGACGCCCGATGCCATCCTGCGCGCCCAGCTCGCGGCCTGGGACAAGGTGATCGCCAAGAAGGCCGGCGAGAACGCGCTCTTCAAGAAGGTGCTCGATTCGCAGAAGGCCTACGCCCAGCGCGCCGGCCAATGGCAAAACGACTACACGGTCGACTTCAAGATGGCCTACAACCACTACTTCGGACGCGCCGCAAAGTCCTGAACGAGCGTGACAATGCGGGGGCGCCGAGAGCGGCGCCCCCGTTTTTTTGAGGCGGCGGATTCGGAGAAGTACGGATGCAAAAAACCCTACTGGCGGTGGATCGCTTCTCCACCTGGTTCGGCAAAGTTTTCGCCTGGCTGGCCGTGGGGCTCACGGCACTGATCAGCTGGGAGGTGTTCTCGCGCTACGTGCTCAACGAGCCGCACGCCTGGGTTCTCGACGCGCAGATCATGCTGTACGGCACGCTCTTCATGACGGCCGGCGCCTACACCCTCAGCAAGAACGGCCACGTGCGCGGCGACGTGCTGTACGGCTTCTTCCGGCCGCGCACCCAGGCCACGATCGACCTGGTTCTCTACATCGTCTTCTTTCTGCCCGGCGTCCTGGCGCTGACCTGGGCCGGCTGGACCTTCGGCCAGGAATCGCTCGCCATGAGAGAGCAGACCTTCAACGCCGATCCCATTCCGGTCTATCCGTTCAAGTTCGTGATTCCGATCGCCGGTGCCGTGCTGCTGCTGCAAGGCATCGTCGAGATCGTGCGTTGCGTGGTGTGCCTGCGCGAAGGCGCCTGGCCCTCGCGCGAGGAAGACGTCGAGGAGGTCGACGTCGATCAGTTGAAAGAGATGGTGCACGTGAAAGATGTCGACATCGAGGCACTCGACAAGAGCCTCGTGCCCCCGGCGCAACGTCAGGAGGGTGCGTGATGGGCCTGCCGACCTTGCGCAAGGAACTCTGGTTCGGCTTCAGCCTGATGGCGATCCTGGTCGCCGGCGCGGCCTACATGTTGCTGTCCGCGCCGGTCATCACGAACGGGCACCTCGGCCTGCTGATGCTCGGCCTGGTGGTGGTGGCGATCATGCTGGGCTTCCCGACTGCCTTCACGCTCATGGGCATGGGCATGATGTTCGCCTTCTTCGCCTACCACTCGGGCCGGCAGACCGCGGCCGGGGCGATGACGCAGACGCTGGACCTGATGGTGCAGCGCGCCTATTCGGTGATGTACAGCGACGTGCTGATCGCGGTGCCGCTGTTCGTCTTCATGGGCTATCTGGTCGAGCGCGCCAACCTGATCGAAAAGCTCTTCAAGAGCCTGCACCTCTCGCTTTCCCGCGTGCCCGGCTCGCTCGGCGTGGCCACGCTGGTCACCTGCGCGATCTTCGCCACCGCCACCGGCATCGTGGGTGCGGTCGTGACCCTGATGGGCCTGCTGGCCTTGCCGGCCATGCTGCGCGCCGGCTACAGCGTGCAGTTGTCGGCGGGGGCCATCACGGCGGGCGGGTGCCTGGGAATCATGATCCCGCCTTCCGTGCTGCTGATCGTCTACGGCGCGACGGCCGGTGTGTCGGTGGTGCAGCTCTATGCCGGTGCTTTCTTTCCGGGGCTTCTGCTCGCCTCGCTCTACATCCTTTACTTCATCCTCGTCGCCAAGCTCAAGCCTCAGTGGGCGCCACCACTGACCGCGGAGCAGCGCATCGTGCCGCTGCCTGCACGGCTGGAACGCGTGGGTGCCACGGGCGAGCGGCGCGCGCTGCCGGTTCTGATGACGGCCTTGAAGGGCAAGCGCAATCACGACGTGCCGATCGGCTATCTGCTGAGGCAGCTCTTCGTCGCGCTGATGCCGGCGCTGCTGTTCCTGATCGTCGCTGTGTGGAGCTACCAGACGGCGACCCGTGTCGTGCCCGTCGAGGCTTACACCGGACTCCAGCAGATCGGCGCGGTCGGGTACGAGTCGGACGAACCCCGCGTCGGCGGTCTGCAGGAGCCGCCCACGAGCGGCCTGCAGGAGCCGCCCACGAGCGGCCTGCAAGAGCCGCCCGCCGAAGGTGGCTTGGGCGAACCGCCGGGGGCCGAAGCGGTGGCGGAGCCGCCTTCGCCGGGGCTGACACAGCCTCCCGGTACGCCGGCCAAGCCAGCAGCGGAGGCAGGCGCCAAGGTCGCCACCACGCAACCGGCCCCGGCCGGCTACTGGATCGGTCTGGCGGTGGGCGGGGTCGCCATTGCGGCCTACTACCTGCTGCTCAGCTTCGCCAGGCTCGAAATCTTCAAGATGCTGCTCTCGAGCTTCTTCCCGCTCCTGATCATGATCATGGCGGTGCTCGGCTCCATCGTCTTCGGCCTGGCCACGCCGACCGAGGCGGCGGCCATGGGGGCGCTCGGCGGCTTCGTGCTCGCGGCAGCCTACCGCCAACTCAATATCAAGATGGTGAAGGAGTCGGTCTTCCTCACGGCCAAGACCACGGCGATGGTGTGCTGGCTGTTCGTCGGCTCGGCCATCTTCTCGGCGGCGTTCGCGCTGCTCGGCGGACAAGAACTGGTCGAGCGGTGGGTGCTCGGCATGGACCTCACCAAGACCCAGTTCCTGATCATGAGCCAGATCATCATCTTCGTGCTCGGCTGGCCGCTGGAGTGGACGGAGATCATCGTGATCTTCATGCCGATCTTCATTCCGCTGCTCGACAACTTCGGCGTCGACCCCCTGTTCTTCGGCTTGCTGGTTGCCCTGAACCTGCAAACGGCTTTCCTCAGCCCGCCGGTGGCAATGAGTGCGTTCTATCTGAAAGGAGTGGCACCGAAACACGTGACGCTCAACCAGATCTTCGCGGGCATGATGCCGTTCATGGGCATCCAGATCGTCGCCATCGTCCTGCTCTACAACTTCCCGGGCATCGGCCTGTGGCTGCCCGAGGTGCTCTACAAGTGAGCGGCCGGCTCGACCGGGGGAACCGATGAACGCCACCCACAAGGCACCGGTCGAGTTCTATTTCGATTTCTCCTCGCCCTACTCGTACATCGCCAGCGAGTGGGTCGAGGCCGTCGCCGCGCGTCACGGTCGCACGGTGAGCTGGCACGCGATCCTGCTGGGGGCGACCTTCCAGGCCGCGGAGTTGAAGAGCCCGGTGTCTCACCCGATCAAGCGCGAGTACTCCGTGGCCGACTTCCAGCGTTCGGCGCGCTTCGAGGGCGTGCCTTACGTGGCGCCGCCCCAGTTTCCGATCCCCACGCAGAACGCCGCGCGCGTGTTCTGGTGGCTGCACGCGCAGGATCGATCGCGCGCTGCGGCCTGGGCCCATGCCGGTCTGCGCGCCTATTTCACGCGGGGCGTCATGCTCAGCGACGCCGGCAGCCTGCGCGCCTTGTGCGCCGAAACCGGGCTCGAGGTGTCGGCCGCCGAGGCGGCGTGGAGCGATCCGGTGTGGAAGGAGCGCCTGAAATCCGAGAACGACGCGGCGATTGCCGCCGGCATCTTCGGAGCGCCCGCCTTCGTCGTCGACGGCGAGCTCTTCTGGGGCAACGACCGCAAGCCGCAGATCGAGCGCTGGTTGTCGAGCGGGCCGTTCTAGCCTTGCCTCAGCCTCGAGCGGGGCATCGCGCTTGCGGCTCGGGCAGGCCGCGTCACGAGTTATCCGGAGGCCGACGGCTGGCTAGAATGCATTGACGTTAACGTTAACGTAAACGTCAACTGCATGCGGCCGATCGGTGCGCGCAAACTCGGGAGCATCGATGTCGGTCCTCGAATCCAAGCTCAGTCCGCGCGCCGAGGAGTTCAGGGCCAACGCCGCTGCCATGCGCGCGCTGGTCGATGACCTGAACGCGCGACTGGCTCGCATCGCGCTCGGCGGCGATTCCGATGCGAGCCGCGCCGCACGCGCCAAGCACCTGGCCCGCGGCAAGCTGCTCCCGCGCGATCGGGTCGAACTCCTGCTCGACCCGGGAACGCCGTTCCTCGAGATCGCCCCGCTGGCCGCGATGGGCGTCTATGCCGACAAGGACGGCAGCGACGCCGCGCCCTGTGCCGGGCTGATTGCCGGCATCGGCCGCGTGAACGGCGTCGAGTGCGTGATCCTGTGCAACGACGCGACCGTCAAGGGCGGCACCTACTACCCGCTCACCGTCAAGAAGCATCTGCGCGCCCAGGAAGTCGCGCAGCAGAACCGCCTGCCCTGCATCTACCTGGTCGACAGCGGCGGCGCCAACCTTCCCAACCAGGACGAGGTGTTTCCCGACCGCGAGCACTTCGGCCGCATCTTCTACAACCAGGCCAACCTGTCCGCTCAGGGCATTGCGCAGATCGCGGTGGTCATGGGCTCGTGCACGGCCGGCGGCGCCTACGTGCCGGCGATGAGCGACGAGACCATCATCGTCAAGGAACAGGGCACCATCTTCCTCGGCGGCCCGCCGCTCGTGAAAGCAGCCATCGGCGAAGTGATCGGTGCCGAGGCGCTCGGCGGCGGCGACGTGCACACGCGCTTGTCGGGCGTGGCCGATCATCTGGCGCAAAGCGACACGCACGCGCTCGCGCTGGCGCGGCGGATCGTCGGCACGCTGAACTGGCAGAAGCCGCAGCGGCTGCGCTTGCGCGAGCCGGCTTCGCCCAAGCACGACCCGGCCGAACTGCACGGCGTGATCCCGGTCGATGCCCGCAAGCCCTACGACGTGCGGGAAGTCATCGCACGCATCGTCGACGGCTCCGAGTTCGACGAGTTCAAGGCCCGCTACGGCGCCACGCTGGTGACAGGCTTCGCGCACATCGAAGGGCTGCCGGTGGGCATCGTCGCCAACAACGGCATCCTGTTCTCGGAATCGGCCCTCAAAGGCGCGCACTTCATCGAGCTGTGCTGCCAGCGCCGCGTACCGCTCGTCTTCCTGCAGAACATCACCGGCTTCATGGTCGGCCAGAAGGTGGAGAGCGAGGGCATCGCCAAGCACGGCGCGAAGATGGTCACCGCCGTGGCCACCGCCACGGTGCCCAAGTTCACGGTCGTCATCGGCGGCAGCTTCGGCGCGGGCAACTACGGCATGTGCGGCAGGGCCTACTCGCCGCGCTTTCTGTGGATGTGGCCGAACGCGCGCATCGGCGTCATGGGCGGCGAGCAGGCGGCCAGCGTGCTCGCCACGGTCCGGCGCGACGGCGTGCAGGCCCGGGGCGGCACCTGGACCGACGAGCAGGACCGCGCCGTCAAGCAGCCCATCCTCGAGCAGTTCGAGCAGCAGTCGCATCCCTACTACGCCAGTGCCCGCTTGTGGGACGACGGCATCATCGACCCGGCCGACACGCGCCGCGTGCTGGCCCTGGCGATCAGCGCGAGCCTGAACGCGACGATCCCCGAACAACCCCGCTTCGGTGTTTTTCGGATGTGAGGCACGGCATGGACAACGGATCGAAACTCTGGCGCCGCTGAGCCGTGGACAACGTCTATCTCACCCCCGAGCACGAGCTGCTGCGCGAGCAGGTGGCCCGCTTTCTGGCGCGGGAGGTCGAGCCGCATGGCGAGGCCTGGGAGGCCGCCGGCAGCGTGCCGAGAGACGTGCTGCGCAAGCTCGGCGCCGCCGGGCTGCTCGGCCTCCTGCATGCGCCGGAGCATGGCGGTGGCGGCGCCGACGCGCTGACGAACCTGGTGTATGCCGAGGCCTTGTCGCAATCGACCTTCGCGGGCTTCGTGATCACCGTGCTTGTCCACACCGACATGGCCAGTCCGCATCTGGCACTTGCCGGCTCGCCGGCGCAGCTTGCGCGCTACATGCCGGGCATCACGCGCGGCGAGCTGATCACCGCGGTGGGCATCACCGAAGCAGGCGCCGGCTCCGACGTGGCCGGACTGCGAACGCGCGCGCGGCGGGAGGGCGACGCCTGGGTGCTCGACGGCAGCAAGCTCTTCATCACCAACGGCGTGCACGCCGACCTGTATTTCATCGCCGCGCGCACCGGCGAAGCGCGGCATGCGGTGTCGATGTTCATCGTCGAGAAGGGCACGCCGGGGTTCAGCGTGAGCCGCGCGCTCGACAAGACCGGCTGGCTGTCCTCGGACACGGCCGAGCTCGTGTTCCAGAACTGCCGCATTCCGGCCGGCAACCTGCTCGGCGAGGAGAACCGCGGCTTCCAAGCGGTGATGAAGAACTTCCAGACCGAGCGCATCGCGCTGGCCGCCATGGCGGTCGGCCATGCACAGCAGGCCTTGCGGTTGACACTCGAACAGGTGCGCCTGCGCCAGGCCTTCGGTGCGACGCTGTGGGACAAGCAGGCGATCCGGCACCGGCTGGCGATGCTCGACGCGAGAACGCGCGCCGCACGCCACTACCTCTATCACTGCGCCTGGCTGGCCGCTCAGGGGCGCGACGTGGTGCAGGACGTGTCGATGCTCAAGGCGCTGACCGGCGAGCTCGTCAACGAGGTGCTGCAGAGCTGCCAGCAGTTTCACGGCGGCATGGGCTACATGCGCGGCACGCCGATCGAGCGCTTGTGGCGCGATGCGCGCATCCTCGCCATCGGCGGCGGCGCCACCGAAGTCATGCTCGACGAGGCGGCCAAGCGCTACTGAAGGAGCGATGTTTCCCATGAACGACACCCCCGTTCGCGTCGGCCGCCTCGCGCCAGCCGTCGCGCAGGTGACGCTCGACCGCCCCGCCGTGCGCAACGCGTTCAACGACGAGACCATTGCCGCGTTGACGCAGGCGTTCCGCGATCTCGACGCGGACGCCGGCGTGCGCGTGGTCGTGCTGGCCGCGAATGGGCCGGCCTTTTGCGCCGGCGCCGACCTGCACTGGATGCGCCGCATGGCCGACTACTCGCGTGAGGACAACCTCGCCGATGCCGCGCGCCTGGCCGACATGCTGCACAGCATCGCGAGCTGCAGCAAGCCGATCATCGCCCGGGTGCAGGGCGATGCCTACGCTGGCGGCATGGGCCTGGTGGCGGCTTGCGATCTGGCGGTGGCGGCGGACACCGCGAACTTCTGTCTCACCGAGGTCAAGCTCGGTCTCGTGCCGGCGACGATCGCCCCGTACGTGGTCCGCGCGCTGGGCGCTCGTGCAGCGCAGCGCTACATGCTGACGGCCGAGCGCTTCGACGCGTCCACCGCGCTGCGTCTCGGTTTGGTCCAGGCGGTGACGCCCGCCTCTGCGCTCGACGACTGCGTGCAAGCGTGGACGACCGCACTGCTCGCCGCCAGTCCCGAGGCGCTGGCCGCCTGCAAGCGGCTGCTGCACGGGGTGTGCGATCGGCCGATCGACGCCGCGCTGATCGCACGCACGGCGGTCTTCATCGCCGACGCTCGGGCCTCGGACGACGGCCGCCATGGCCTGCAGAGCTTTCTCGACAAGACAACGCCGCGCTGGCGCGCCTGATCGTGGACGCCTTGCAGGCCCTGGGCACCCCGGAGCTGATCGCGCTGGCCGCCGCGTTGGGTTGGGCCAGCGGACTGCGCCTGTACGCCGTGCTGGCGCTCACCGGGCTGGCCGGTCATCTTGGCTGGGTGGAACTGCCGCCGGGCCTGCAGGTGTTGCAGCACCCGGCCATGCTGGCGGGCAGCGGCTTCATGCTGTTCGTCGAGTTCTTCGCCGACAAGATCCCCGGCCTCGATTCGCTCTGGGACCTGGTGCACACCGTGGTGCGCATTCCCGCCGGCGCGGCGCTCGCCGCGGGCGTGTTCGGGGCCGATCAGGCCACGGCCGCCACCTTGGCCGCACTGCTCGGCGGCACGCTGGCGGCCACGAGCCACGCCGCCAAGACGACCACGCGCGCCGCCGCCAACACCTCGCCGGAGCCGTTCTCGAACATCGGCCTGTCGATGCTCGGTGACGTGGCGGTGCCGTCGGTGCTGTGGCTGGCGTTCGAGCAGCCGGTGCTGGCGCTCGTGGCGATCGCGCTGTCGCTCGTGGTGATGCTCGCGCTGCTGTGGGTTCTGTCGAAGTTTCTGTTGCGCGCGTGGGCGCGCATGAAGGCGCTGTTCGGTCTGGCGCCTTCGACGCCGGCCTGAGGGAGTCGAGGCATGTTCAACAAGATCCTGATCGCCAACCGCGGCGAGATCGCGTGCCGTGTCGCCGCGACCGCGAGGCGCCTGGGCATCGCGACCGTCGCCGTGTACTCGGACGCCGACGCCCGCGCGAAGCACGTGCACGCCTGCGACGAGGCCGTGCACATCGGCGCTTCGCCTGCGAGCGAGAGCTACCTGCGCCACGAGCGCATCCTCGAGGCAGCCGTGCAGACCGGCGCCCAGGCGGTGCATCCCGGGTACGGCTTTCTCAGCGAGAACGAGGCATTTGCGCGCGCGTGCGGGGAGGCGGGCATCGTGTTCATCGGCCCGCCGCCCGATGCCATTCGCGCCATGGGCCTGAAAGCCGAATCCAAACGCCTGATGGGCGCGGCCGGCGTGCCGCTGGTGCCCGGCTACCACGGCGCCGACCAGGACCCGGCCCTGCTCCAGCGCGAGGCCGCGGTCCTGGGCTACCCGGTGCTCATCAAGGCCAGCGCCGGCGGCGGCGGCAAGGGCATGCGGGTGGTGGCGAGCGAGCCGGAGTTCGCTGCGGCGCTGGCTTCGTGCAGGCGCGAGGCGGCCGCCGGCTTCGGCGACGAGGCCGTGCTGATCGAGCGCTACGTGCAGCGGCCGCGGCATGTCGAGGTCCAGGTGTTTGCGGACGCGCACGGCCGTTGCGTGCATCTCTTCGAGCGCGACTGCTCGGTGCAGCGCCGCCACCAGAAGCTGCTCGAGGAAGCGCCCGCGCCCGGCATGAGCGAAGCGCTGCGCGGCGAGATGGGCCGGGCCGCCGTGAGGGCGGCGCAGGCGGTCGGCTACGTGGGGGCGGGCACGGTGGAGTTCATCGTCGAGCAATCGCTCGGCTACGGCCGGCCCGACGGCTGGCGCTTCTACTTCATGGAGATGAACACGCGGCTGCAGGTCGAGCACCCCGTCACCGAGGCGATCACCGGGCTGGATCTCGTCGAGTGGCAGTTGCGCATCGCCGCCGGCGAGGCGCTGCCCCTGGCACAGGAGGGCCTGAAGATCCATGGCCACGCGATCGAGGCGCGCCTGTGCGCCGAGAACCCCGATGCGGACTTCCTGCCTTCGACCGGCCGCCTGGCGGTGCTGCGCTGGCCGCCGCATGCGGCCTTCCGGCGCAGCGCCGGTGAGCCGGGCGCTCCCGACCCCGTGCCGGTGCGCGTGGACGCCGGTTTCGACGAAGGCGATGCGGTGTCGCCCCACTACGACCCGATGATCGCCAAGCTCATCGTCTGGGGCGAGAACCGCGAGCAGGCTCTGGGGCGGCTCGACGCGGCCCTGGCGCAGACCCACATCGTCGGCCCGCACACCAACGCCGCGTTCCTTCGTCGCGTGGCGGCGAGCGCCTCGTTCGCCGGGGCGGAGCTCGACACAGCGCTGATCGAGCGCGAGCGCGCTGCGCTGTTCGATGCCCCACCGTTGCCACTGACGCTGGCCGCTGCCGGCGTCGCCGCGCACGCCTTGCACATGGAGCGTGCCGGGGAAGACGCCGATCCCTGGTCGCGCCGCGACGGGTGGCGGCTCTTCGGAGCCGCCGTGCGGCGCTTCGAGATCGACCACGCCGGCGCGCACCACGGCGTGGCGCTGGAGCGCAGCCACGACGCGGGCATGCACCTGATCGTGGCCGGCGAACGATTCGCCTTCAGCGCTGCGCCACTCGGCAAGCGCGATGGGCACGGCGGAGCCCCTGCGGCCGGCGCGCAAGACCGCTACGACGTGCGTCTCGGCGAGCGCCGTCACGCCCTGGCGGTCTATGCCGTCGGCGAGAGCGTGGCGGTGTTCGCGCCGCGAGGCTCGGCGCTGCTGCGTGAGGTGGATGTGCTCGCGCACGCCGGCGACGTTGCCGAGGGGGGCGTGCTGGCGCCGATGCCGGGCAAGGTGATCGCGTTCCTGGTCCGGCCGGGCGAGCGGGTGGTCCGCGGTCAGCCACTGGCCGTGATGGAGGCCATGAAGATGGAACACACGCTCAACGCGCCGAGCGACGGGGTCGTCAATGCGTTGCGCTTTGCGGCGGGCGAGCAGGTCGCACAGGGCGACGCGTTGCTGGATTTCGAGGCGCCGACCTGAGCTGCCCCGCCGTTCGACGGGTCAGTGCCTTGCGCGCTGCCGGCCCAGGCGCAGCCACTCGGCGGAGGCGAAGCGCGGGCGCTCCGGGGCCGGCGGCTCCTGCGGCACCGGCGCGTTGTCCAGCCCCACCGGTGCCTGCGTGACCCCGAAACCGCTGGTGTGCTGCGACCAGGCCATCTCCTGGGGAACGGCCGGCGCGCGTTTGGGGATTTCGGCGAGGGCCGCCCGGGCCCGCCGGGAGGCTTCGGCCATGTGTGCCCTGGCGTCTTCGGCGGCGTTCTCGTCGTCGAAGCGGTCGGCCATTTCGAGCAGAGCGAGATCGTCGATGCCGCGGCACACGTCGAGCACTTCTTCGGCGTAATCGCGCTCGCGCAGCATGCGGCGCACGTCGATTCCCTGCTTCAGTTCGCGCAGCAGCGCGAGGTGGATGCGGGTGGCCAGATGCAGGCGGGTGAGGGCGGTCAAGTCGGTCTCCACGGGTGCACCGATGCTGTCTCCCGGCGGGTCGGCTGCCCATCCCGCACAATGGTGACGAGGCGCCCCGTCTGAGGGGGTTGAATGAATTCTCCGTGACCGACGGACCCCTTTCCGTGAGGTATTTCACATGCTTCCAAACCGGGTGACGCTGGTCGATGTGGGCCCGCGCGACGGTCTGCAGAACGAGCCGAAGCCGGTGGCCGCGGCGGACAAGATCGAGCTCGTGCACCGGCTGCAGGACGCCGGCTTGCGCGAGATCGAGGTGACCAGCTTCGTCAGCCCCAGGTGGGTGCCGCAGATGGCCGACAACGCGCAGGTCATGGCCGGCATCGTGCGCCTCGCCGGCGTGCGCTACAGCGTGCTGACGCCCAATCTCCAGGGCCTGGAGGCGGCGGTGGCGGCGCCCGGGCACCGGCCCGACGAGGTGGTGGTGTTCGGCTCGGCCAGCGAGACCTTCAGCCGGCGCAACATCAACTGCTCCATCGCGGTGTCGATCGAGCGCTTCGCGCCGGTGGTCGAGGCGGCGCGCGCCGCCGGCATCAAGGTGCGCGGCGCCGTGTCGTGCGCGCTGGCCTGCCCTTATGAAGGCGAGATCGATCCGGACAGGGTCGGGTTCGTCGTGGGACTGATGCGCGAGATCGGCGTGCAGCACGTCGGCGTGGCCGACACCATCGGCACAGGCACCGCGCGGCGCGTGCAGGCGGCGATGGAGCGCGCGCTCAGGCACTACCCGATCGATGAGGTGAGCGGCCATTTCCACGACACCTACGGGCAGGCGCTGACCAACATCTACGCGTGCCTGGAACTCGGCGTGGCCCGCTTCGATGCGAGCGTGGCCGGCCTCGGCGGCTGCCCCTACGCCAAGGGCGCGACCGGCAACGTGGCCACCGAAGACGTGCTCTTCATGCTGCAGGGCCTGGGCATCGAGACCGGCATCGACCTGGACGCGCTGGTCGATGCGGCCGCCTTCATCTCCGGGCGGCTCGGCCGGGCGCCGGTGTCGCGGGTCGGCAAGGCGGTGCTCGCCAGGCGCGCGGCGGCGAGCGCATGAACGCCGACAAGCCGGTCCGTGCCAACGCTGCTGCACGCGAGGCCGCACGGCAGACGGATGCGGGCGCCGGTATCGCGTCGCCGTGCACCAACGTCTGCCGCATGAACGAAGCGAACGGCTGGTGCGAGGGCTGCTTTCGGACCATCGACGAGATCGTGGCCTGGGCGGCGCTCGACGATGGCGCCAGGCTCGCCGTCTGGCGGCAGCTCGACGCCCGCCGCCGCAGCGCCGAGGACGGTTCGCGATGACGCCGATCACCTTCTGGTTCGACCCCGTCTCGCCCTACGCCTACCTCGCCTTCGAGCGCTTGCCGCAGGCGCTGGAAGGCTGTTCGTACGCCGTGAGCTACCGCCCGCTGCTGTTCGCCGGCCTGCTGGCGCATTGGGGCCAGCTCGGCCCGGCCGAGATCGCGCCCAAGCGCGACTGGACCTACCGGCGGGTTGCGTGGCTGGCGCATCGCGACGGCGTGCCGCTCGCGATGCCGGCGGCCCATCCGTTCAACCCGCTGCCCCTGCTGCGCCTGCTGGTCGCCTGCGGCGAGGACGGCACGGCCAACCGGTATCAATGCGAGGCGGTGCTGCACCAGGTCTGGCGCAGCGGTGCGGCAGGCGACGATGCAACCGTGCTGGCGAGACTCGCGGCGCAGCTCGCGCCGGTGCGCGATCCGAGGTCGAACGCGGTGAAGCAGGCCTTGCGCGCGAACACCGACGCCGCCATTGCGCTCGGCATCTTCGGCGTGCCCACGCTCGAGCTGCCGCACGGCGATCCTTCTCACGCGCCCCTGCTGCTGTGGGGCGCCGATGCCTTGGACATGGCGCGCGCGCGCCTGTGCGGTGATGCCTGGTTCGACAGCGCATGGGACATCGCCGCCGCGGTGCCGGCCGGGGTGCGGCGGCCTCGCTGATCGCCGGTGCGGAGCGACGAGGCGGCGTGACCCGGGCGGTGACGGATCCGCAGCGCGACGCCGCTAGCCGGATCAGCGAAGGAACTTGCCGTCGGCCCCGATGATGGACAGGTCGGCGAAATCCAGGCCCGTGTGGTCGGTCGGGCTGTAGTTCAGCTCCATGCCGCCCAGATCGAACTTGCGCAGGCCGTTGAGCGCGGCGAGCAGCTTGTCGCGCGTGGGCGCCGGGCCGGCGCGGCGCAGTCCTTCGACCAGCACCTTGGCTGCCGCGTAGCCTTCGAGCATGGCGGGCGACACGCCCTGCGAGCCCTTGGCCCTGGCCAGCTCGAGCGCCTCCTTGACCAGCGGCGAAGCGATGGACCGGGCATTGGGGAACACCTGCGACACGATGGTGCCGCGAGCGTTCTCGCCCATCTGCGTGATGAAGCCGCCCGAGGCGTTGTTCGACATGGTCACGATCTGTGCCGACGAGCCGGCCGCACGGATCGCCTTGGCGCCGTCTGACACCGCCGCGCCGGAGCCGATGAACACCACCGCCTGCGCGCCGGTCTTCGCCACCATCGGCGCGAGGGCGCGGAAGTCGGGCTTGGCGCGGTCGAAGGTTTCGTGCATCACCGGCTGCAGGCGGGCGCCGGCGAAGCCCTTGACGGCGCCCACGGCGACGTCCTTGCCGAAGGAGTCATCCGTGCGCAGGATGGCGATGCGCGTGAGCCCGATCAGTGCCAGGTGCTGCACCGCCCGTTCCGCCTCGCGCTGATAGGTCGCACGCACGTTGAAGATATAGGGATGCACCGGCTCGTGCAGCACCATCGCCCCCGTGGAGGGACCCACCAGCGGCACCTTGTGCTCCATGAGCAACGGCGCGATCGCCTCGGTGTGCGGCGTGCCGCGGGTCAGGAACAGGGCGATCACGTCCTGCTGGACGATGAGCTTGCGGGCGTTCTCTGCCGCGAGCTTGGGCGTGAACTTGTCGTCGAGCGAAACCAGCTTGATCGGCTGTCCGTTGACGCCGCCGCTCGCGTTGACCGCATCGAAGTAGAGCGTGGCGCCGGCGGTGGTTTCTTCCACGCCGGCGGCGACGGCCCCGGTGAAGCCGGCGGTCTGGCCCACGACGATCTGCGCGGCGGCCGGCCCGGCGGCGAGGGCGAACAGCAGCACCTGGATGAGGCGGCGGAAGGGGGCGGCTGGATCGAACATCGGAATTCCTCTTGCATCGGCACGATGCCGTTTACACAAGGTTACCCAGCGAGCGCGCGCCAGCGCATTGGAAAAGACCGAAACGAGCGCGGCCCGCCGTGACAAAGACCCGCTTCGCGAGGGTTGCGGGGGCGTCCCTAGAATCTTCTGCCTCACCCCCTGGACCCCCATGCCTAACGGTCAAAGCCCACGCGGCCTGATCCGCATCCGCGGCGCGCGCCAGCACAATCTCAAGAACCTCGATCTCGACCTGCACACCGGCGAGTTGACCGTCGTCACGGGGCCCAGCGGCTCCGGCAAATCGAGCCTCGTCTTCGACACGCTCTACGCCGAAGGACAGCGCCGCTACGTCGAAACCTTCAGCGCCTACGCGCGCCAGTTCCTCGACCGCATGGACCGCCCGGCGGTCGATCACGTGGAGGGCGTGCCGCCGGCCATCGCCATCGACCAGACCAACCCGGTGCGCACGTCGCGCTCCACGGTCGGCACGATGACCGAGCTGAACGACCACCTCAAGCTTCTGTTCGCACGCGCCGGCGCCTTGTTCGACAAGAAGAGCGCCAGGCCGGTCCGCGAGGACGACCCCGAGTCGATCTACGCCGAGATGCATCGCCGCGCCGCGCCCGGCCAGCGGCTGATCGTCACGTTTCCGGTCGAGCTGCCCGCCGATACGTCGCCCGAGGACATCGAGCAGTGGCTCGCGGCCAGCGGCTACACGCGCGTGCAGGCCGAACGCGAGATCGCCACGCCGACGGGGCCGCGCAAGCTGCTCGACGTGGTGGCCGATCGGTTCCGGCTCGACGGGGTGGAGAAGTCGCGCGTGGTCGAGGCGCTCGAGGTGTCGCTCAAGCGGGGCAGCGGACGGGTGAACGTGTATGCGACCGAGGCGTCTGCCTTGCCTGCCGCGACGGGAGAAACGGCCGGGATCTGGCGCTTCTCCTCGGGCCTGCACTGCCCGGACAGCGATACGCGCTACAGCCATCCGCAACCGGCGATGTTCTCGTTCAACTCGGCCTATGGCGCCTGCGAAACCTGCCGGGGCTTCGGCCGCGTGATCGGCGTGGACTGGGGCCTGGTCATTCCGGACCAACGCAAGACGCTGCGCGGCGGCGCCATCAAGACGCTGGCAACGCCGGCCTGGAAGGACAGCTTCGCCGACCTGCTCAAGTACGCCGGCGAAGCCGGCATCCCGCGCGACACCGCCTGGGCGCAGCTCACCGAGGCCCAGCGCGACTGGGTCATCGAGGGCACGCCGAACTGGAAGGGCAACTGGAACAAGCAGTGGTACGGCGTGCGCCGCTTCTTCGAGTACCTGGAAAGCAAGGCCTACAAGATGCACATCCGCGTGCTCTTGTCCAAGTACCGCAGCTACACGCCCTGCACGGTGTGCGGGGGCGCACGGCTCAAGCTGGAATCGCTGCTGTGGCGCATCGGCAGCAAGGAAGGCGCCGACGCGGTGCTGCCGCCGGGCAAACGCTTCATGCCGGCGGGCGTGGCGTGGACGCGCGAGCAGCTCGAGGCGCTGCCGGGCCTGTCGCTGCACGATCTGATGCTGCTGCCCATCGAAAGGCTGCGGTCGTATTTCGACCGCGACTTCACTCCTTCATCCTCTGAAGGAAGGCTGGGAAGAGGGCCAGCCGGTGCTCGCGCGGGGATCGGGCTTGGCCCCCACCCCAACCCTCCCCCAGGGGGGGAGGGAGCAGATGGTGCTTTGCAACTCCTCTTCTCGGAGATTCGCACCCGCCTCAAGTACCTCTGCGACGTCGGCCTGGGCTACCTGCAGCTCGACCGCCAGAGCCGCACGCTCAGTGGCGGCGAGGTGCAGCGCATCAACCTCACCACGGCGCTGGGGACCTCGCTCGTCAACACGCTGTTCGTTCTCGACGAGCCTTCCATCGGCCTGCACCCGCGCGACATGAACCGCATCAACCAGGCGATGCTGCGGCTGCGCGATGCGGGCAACACGCTGGTGGTGGTGGAGCACGACCCCGCCGTCATGCTCGCCGCCGACCGCGTGATCGACATGGGCCCCGGCCCCGGCACGCAGGGCGGGCGCATCGTCTTCGACGGCACGCCCGACGAGCTCAAACGCGCCGACACCATGACCGGCGCCTACCTCGGCGCGCGCCGCTCCATCGGCCTGGGGCTCAAGCGCCTCGTGAGCGACAACACGCCGCGCCTCATCGTCGAAGGCGCGCGCGAGCACAACCTGCGCAACCTCAGCATCGAGTTCCCGCTGCAGCGCCTCGTCTGCGTCACGGGCGTGAGCGGCTCGGGCAAGAGCACGCTGATGCAGGACCTGCTGTTCCCGGCGCTGGCCCGCCACTTCGGCCAGGCCACCGAAACCCCCGGCGAGCACGACCGCCTGCTCGGCGCCGACCACCTGAGCGGCGCCGTGTTCGTCGATCAGTCGCCGATCGGCAAGACCGCGCGCTCCAACCCGGCCAGCTACGTCGGCGCCTTCGACACGCTGCGCGCGATCTTCGCCGACGCGCCCATCGCCCGCCAACGCGGCTACGGGCCGGGAATGTTCAGCTTCAATGCCGGCGATGGCCGCTGTCCGACCTGCGGCGGCTCGGGCTTCGAGCACGTCGAGATGCAGTTCCTCAGCGACGTGTACCTGCGCTGCCCCGATTGCGATGGCAAGCGCTTCCGGCCCGAACTGCTGGAAGTGAAGATCGAGCGCGCCGGCAAGTCGCTCGACGTCAACGAGGTGCTGGAGCTCACCATCGCCGACGCGGCGCGCTGCTTCGCCGAGGACCGCGAGGTGCTGCGCGCGCTGACGCCGCTGGTGGACGTGGGCCTCGACTACGTCAAGCTCGGCCAGCCGGTGCCCACGCTCAGCGGCGGCGAGGCGCAGCGCCTCAAGCTCGCCGGCTTTCTGGCCGACGCCGCGAAGAACGCCACCACCACGCGCCAGGCCGTTGCGAGGAAGGGCACGCTCTTCATGTTCGACGAGCCCACCACCGGGCTGCACTTCGACGACATCGCCAAGCTGATGCGGGCCTTCCGCAAGCTGCTCGAGGCCGGACATTCGCTGGTCGTCATCGAGCACAACCTGGACGTCGTGCGTTCGGCGGACTGGCTGATCGACCTGGGGCCGGAAGGCGGTGAGGCGGGCGGGGAACTCGTGTGCTTCGGCACGCCGGACGAGGTGAAGCTGCATCCCACTTCGCATACGGGTGCGGCACTGCGCGCTTACGAGAAGTCGCTGGGAGAAGGTGGCCTGGTCGTCGAAGTGCGCGAACGACTCCCTCTCCCTCTGGGAGAGGGTTGGGGTGAGGGCGAGGGCCCGGCTCTACAAGCGATCGCGCGCACCAGCCGCCGGGCCGGCCCCCACCCCAACCCTCCCCCAGCGGGGGAGGGAGCCATACAGATCGTCAACGCGCGAGAGCACAACCTCAAGGGCCTGTCGGTCGACATCCCGCGCGGCAAGTTCAGCGTGGTCACCGGCGTCTCGGGCTCCGGCAAGAGCACGCTCGCTTTCGACATCCTTTTCAACGAAGGTCAGCGCCGGTATCTCGAATCGCTCAACGCCTATGCGCGCAGCATCGTCCAGCCGGCCGGGCGGCCGGAAGTGGATGCCGTGTACGGCATTCCGCCCACGGTCGCCATCGAGCAGCGGCTCTCGCGCGGCGGTCGCAAGAGCACGGTGGCGACGAGCACGGAGGTCCATCACTTCCTGCGCCTGCTGTTCGTCAAGCTGGGCACGCAGTACTGCCCGCACTGCGCGGCCAAGGCCGGCGTGGCGGGAGACCCGCGAAACGGCCTGGTGGCCGTCAAGCCGCAGACGCCGGAGTCGATCGCCGCGCAACTGTTGCGCGACTACCGCGGGCAGCACATCGGGCTGCTTGCGCCCCTGGTCGTGAACCGCAAGGGCGTCTATACCGATCTCGCCAAGTGGGCCGCCCAGCGCGGCCACACGCACCTGCGCGTGGACGGCGAATTCCTGAAGACCTCCCCCTGGCCGCGCATCGACCGCTTCAAGGAACACACGCTGGAGCTGCCGGTCGGCGACATCACCGTGCTGCCGGACAACGAAGCCGAACTGCGCGCACTGCTGGCGCACGCGCTGGAACTCGGCAAGGGCGTCGTGCACCTGCTCGCGCCGCTCGACGGGCTGCGCGCCGCCATGACGGCCGGCGCGCCGACGCATCGGCTCGGGCGCGTCAAGGTGTTCTCGACCAAGCGCGCCTGCCCGAGTTGCGGCACCAGTTTTCCCGAACTCGATCCGCGCATGTTCTCCTACAACAGCAAGCACGGCTGGTGCGGCGACTGCGTGGGCACCGGCCTGGCGCTCACCCGCGAGCAGCGCAAGGCGCTCGACGACTCGGTGCGGGTCGATGACAACGGCGGGCGCGAGAAGACCTTCGCCGAGCCGGAGGTGGAAGACGTGGCGGACGCACCCTGCGCCACCTGCCACGGCGCCCGCCTGAACAAGGCCTCGCTGGCGGTGCGCTTCGGGCACGGCCCCGAGGGCGAACAATCGATCGCCGATGTGGCGGCCCGCTCGGTGCACGAGGCGCGCCGCTGGATCGAGGCGCAGAAGCTCGACGGCCGCGAGGCCACCATCGCGCGCGACGTGATCGCCGAGATCCGCTCGCGGCTGGCCTTCCTGGAGCAGGTCGGCCTCGGCTACCTGACGCTGGACCGCGCCGCCCCGACGCTCAGCGGGGGCGAGGCGCAGCGCATCCGGCTGGCCGCGCAGCTCGGCAGCAACCTGCAGGGCGTGTGCTACGTGCTCGACGAGCCGACCATCGGCCTGCACTCGCGCGACAACCGCATCCTGCTCGATGCGCTGCACCTGCTCGGCAACCAGGGCAACACGCTGGTCGTCGTGGAGCACGACGAGGACACCATCCGGCGCGCCGAGCACATCATCGACATCGGCCCCGGCGCAGGCAAGCGCGGCGGACGGCTGGTCGCCCAAGGCAGCGCCGCCGACCTGCTGCGCGAGCCCGCCTCGGTGACGGGGCGGCTGCTCGCTCAGCCGATGCAGCATCCGCTGCAGGCGCGGCGGGAGGTGGTGGATCGATCGGTGGAGCGGCCGCGCAGGCTTCCTCCGACGCCCGAGGCTGCCTTGCTCCCTCTCCCCTCTGGGCAGAGGCAGCAGAGCGAGGCAGGTGATTCCATCGGGCTCGCACTCACTGGTGCCTCACTTCACAACTTGCAGAACATCGACATCCGCGTCCCACTGCAACGCCTGGTCGCCGTCACCGGCGTCTCCGGCTCCGGCAAGAGCACGCTCGCGCGAGACGTGCTCCTCGCCAACGTTCATGCCGCCGTCGCGATGAAGGCCACCAAGGCCGGTCGCGACGCGCTCGCCGCCGGGCAGCGTCCGAAGTGGGCCGGCTGCGCCGATCTCGCCGGCTTCGAGCCGCTCGACCGCGTGCTCGAGGTCGATCAAACGCCGATCGGCAAGACCCCGCGCTCCTGCCCGGCCACCTACATCGGTTTCTGGGACACCATCCGCAAGCTGTTCACCGAGACGCTCGAAGCGAAAGCACGCGGCTACCCTGCCGCGCGCTTTTCCTTCAACACGGGCGCCGGCCGCTGCCCCGGCTGCGAGGGGCAGGGACTGCGCACGATCGAGATGTCCTTCCTGCCCGACGTGAAGGTGCCCTGTGACCTGTGCCATGGCGCGCGCTTCAATCCGGAAACGCTGGCCGTCACCTGGCGCGGCAAGAGCATCGGCGACGTGCTGCAGATGGAAGTGGACGAGGCGGTCGAGTTCTTCGCCTCGATGCCGAGCATCGCGCACCCGCTGCAATTGCTGCACGACGTGGGCCTGGGCTACCTCACGCTGGGCCAACCCTCGCCGACGCTCAGCGGCGGGGAGGCGCAGCGCATCAAGCTGGTCACCGAACTCAGCAAGGTCCGCGACGACGTCACGCGCCGCGGGCAGAAGCCGCCACACACGCTGTACGTGCTCGACGAGCCCACGGTCGGCCTGCACATGGCCGACGTGGCCAGGCTCATCCGCGTGCTGCACCGCCTGGTCGACGGCGGCCACAGCGTCGTCGTGATCGAGCACGACCTCGACGTCATCGCCGAGGCCGACTGGGTGATCGATCTCGGCCCCGAGGGCGGCGGCGGCGGCGGCCGCGTGGTGGCGGCCGGCACGCCGGAGCAGGTGGTGGCGGCCGGCACGCACACCGGCGAGGCCCTTCGGCCGGTGCTCGGCCGCTCATCGCCGGTGGCGAAGGCGCAAGCGGCCGGCTCGCAGGAATGACGCGTTCAAGGCGGCCCTTGCCGCCGGGCGATCCTGCCGCTGCTGAATGAACGCGCGTGGTGCGTGTCGGCCCCCTATCCCGGTTGCCGGAGAAGGCGGGGGCGGCGCGCGACGGGTCTACGCGCTCTCGCGCACCAGCGCGTCGCCGAGCTCCTGCACCAGCGCCGGCAAGGCATCGACCTCGTCGGCGCCGGTGCCGAAGTTGACGATGCACGCACGCAGCGCGAAGCGCCCGCCGACCAGCGCCTGGCTCAGGTGGGCCCGGCCGTCGGCCTGCAGCCGCGCGAGCAGTTCGCGGTTGAGCGCGTCGTGCAGCGTCTCGTCGCGCAGTCCCGGCGCCCGGTAGCGAAAGCCGACGATGCCGAGCTGCTGCGTCAGTGCCTCCAGCCGCGGCGTGGCCTGCACGCGCTCGAACAGCCGCCGTGCCAGCGCGATGTCGTCGCCGATCATCTGCCGGTAGCCTGCGCGGCCCGCCACGCGCAGCGCCAGCCACACTTTCAGGGCGCGAAAGCCGCGCGTGTTCTGGGGTCCGAGCTCGTGGAAATTGAGGCCATCGTGCTCGTCGGGCGTGGCGTAGTAGGGCGGCCGATGACTGAAAGCATCCGGCAGGTGCCGCGGCTCGCGCACCAGCACGCAGCCGGCCTCGATCGGCGCGTAGAGCCACTTGTGCGGGTCCAGCGCCAGCGAGTCGGCTTCGCGCAGGCCCGCCAGATCGGCGGCAGCGTCGCCGAGCAGCCCGGCGCGCGGCGAATCGACGAGGCACGCGGCCGGCGCCCCGTAGGCGCCATCGACGTGCAGCCACAGGCCGTGGCGGCGACACAGCGCAGCCATCGCCGGCAGGGGATCGACCGCGCCGGTGCCCACCGTGCCGGCGCTGCCCACCGCCATCAAGGGCCGCACACCGGCGGCGACATCGGCGGCGATGGCATCGGCCAGTGCCGCAACGTCGAGCCGTTGCCGCGCATCGGTGGCGATCCAGCGCAGCGACTGCGTGCCGAGCCCGGCCAGATCGACGGCCTTGGTCAGCCAGCCGTGCGTCTCGCGCGAGGCATAGATCGCCAGCGGCGCGCCCTGCAAGCCGTGTTCGCGCACGTCCCAGGGCAGCCGCGCGCGGCGCGCGGCGAGCAGGGCGACCAGGTTGGCCATGCTGCCGCCGCTGACCAGCAAGCCGCCGCATTGCGCCGGGTAGCCGACCAGCTCGGCCAGCCAGCGCACCGTCTGCGCCTCGATCTCGCTGGCCATCGGCGCGGCCTGCCACAAGGCCACGTTGGGGTTCACCGCGGCGGCGAGCAACTCGGCCAGCATGCCGATCGGCGCCGGCGAGGCGGCGATGTAGCCATGGAATCGCGGATGCGCGGTTCGCGGCGTCGCCTCGAACAGCAGTTCGCCGGCTTCTTCGAGTACGCGCCCGGCGTCCTCGCCGCAAGAAGGCAGGCCCCGCTCGCCGAGCCGTGTGCGGATGGCGTGCGGCCTTGCCGCACCCGTGGCGACCGGCCGCGCCGGCAAGGCGGCCAGTTCGCTCGCGATGCGCTCGACCAGCGCATGGCCGAGGGCGCGGAACTGCTCGGGGCTCATCGCCAGCGCCGCTTTGCGCGCCGGGCGGTCGGCGCTCACACCACCACGCCCTTGCCGCGCAGGAACTCGTCGACCAGTTGCAGACGCACCAGCGGGTCGGGCAGCTCCATCAGCTTCTGCTTGGCGGCCAGCGAGATCGGCAGGATCTCGCACCAGCGGTTGGCCAACCAGCCGGCGCTGTCGAACTGGTAAGGCTCGAGAAAAGGCACGCTGCCCTGCTGCTTGAGCGTGGCGATCGCATTGGCGAGTCCGTTGGCGGAGCCGAGCAGCGCCTGGGTGGGCAGGACCGATTCGTCGTCCGGCAGCCAATGCACCCGGGCAACCCACAGACCGTCGGCCTGCTGTGTGGCGTGCTCGGTCTCGAAGCGGCGGCCGCCGCGGCAGCGCACCTGCAGGATGCCGGGCCGTTCGCTGTCGACTTCGATCAGCTCGGCCGCACAACCCACGCTCTCCAGCGCCACCGCTCCGCCCGCCTTGAGCTCGCTGCCCTTCTTGAGCGCGACCACGCCGAACGGCGATCCCTCGCGCAGGCAACTGCCGATGAGATCGAGGTAGCGGGCTTCGAACACCTTCAGGCCGAGCAGGCCGCCGGGAAACAGCACCGACTGCAGCGGAAACAAGGGCAGCTCGAAAGCCGCTTCGACGTCAGCGTTCATCGCTTTGGGAGAGGTCAACGGGCATCGAGTTCCCGGTGCCGCACGAGCACGGCGCCGCGCCCCTGGAAGCGCTGCGCGAGCTGCTCGGCGAAGTACACCGAGCGGTGCTGGCCGCCCGTGCAGCCGATCGCCACCGTGAGGTAGGCGCGCTGGTCCTGCTCGAAGGCGGGCAGCCAGCGGGCCAGGAAAGCCTCGATCTGCCCGAGCATCTCGCCGACTTCGGGCTGCTGCACCAGGTACTCGATGACCACCAGGTCGCGTCCGCTGAACGGACGCAGCTCGGGCACGTAATGCGGATTGGGCAGCACGCGCACGTCGAACACGAAATCGGCGTCGAGCGGCACGCCGTGCTTGAACGCGAAGGACTCGAACACCAGTGTCAGCCCGCCGCCCGTGGGCGCCTTCACCAGCTGGCGCACCCAGGCACGCAGTTGCGTGGGACGCAGTTCGCTGGTGTCGATGACGGTGGCAGCCTCGCGCAGATCGGCGAGCAGCTCGCGCTCGAGCTCGATCGCCTCGGTGAGGGCGCGGTGCTGATCGACCTCGTCGCCCGGCGCGTCCTTGCTCAAAGGATGGCGGCGCCGCGTTTCGGAGAAACGGCGCACCAGCTCGTTGGTGCTGGCGTCGAGGAAGATCGCGCGCACCGCCACGCCGGCGCCCACGAGTTGCGAGAGCAGCGGCATCAGGTTCGGCAAGGAGCCGGCGCTGCGCACGTCGACCGCGATCGCGATGCGGCGCACCGCGCGGTCGGTGCGCGCGCGCTCCAGGCGCAGGAACTCCGGCAGCAGCTCGGGCGGCAGGTTGTCCACGCAGTAAAAACCCGCATCCTCCAGCGCGTGCAGCGCCACCGACTTGCCCGAGCCGGAGATGCCGGTGACCAGCACCACCTCGCGCGGCGTGTCGGGCTGGGCGGGCAAGGCACGGGTGTTCATGCGCGTTGACGCTTTCTCTCGACGCCCTTCGGGGCTGGATGGGAAACGGCGGAGCCGCTCGCGCCGTCCGCGGCATCGAGCAGCGCGCGCGCGTGGGCGAGGCTCGTGTCGCCGGCGGCCGTGCCGCCGAGCATGCGCGCGATCTCCTGCTCGCGCGCCGCGCCGGCGACCGGCCGCACATCGCTGGCGGTGCCGCCGCCATGAGCCTGCTTGCTCACGACGCATTGCTGGTCGGCGGCGGCGGCGACCTGCGGCAGGTGGGTGACCGCCAGGACCTGACGGTCCCGGCCGAGGCGGCGCATCAGCTGCCCGACGGCATCGGCCACGCTGCCGCCCACGCCGGCATCCACCTCGTCGAAGATCAGCGTGCCGGTCTCGCCGAGTTCGCTGGTCGTCACCGCGATCGCCAGCGCGATGCGCGAGAGTTCGCCGCCCGAAGCCACCTTGGCGAGCGCGCGTGGCGTGCTGCCGGCGTGGCCGGCGACGCGAAACTCAGCCGCCTCCAGGCCGAAGCGCTGCGGTTCGGCGAGTTTTTCGAGTGCGACCTCGAAACGCCCGCCTGCCATGCCGAGCTGCTGCATCGCCGCTGTCACGGCCTTGGCCAGCCGCGGCGCGGCGGATCGGCGCTGCGCGGAGACCGCGTGCGCGGTGGCATCGAAGGCCGCCCGGCTCGCGGCCAGCTCCTGCTCGAGCGCTGCCGGATCGGTGGCCGCATCGAGCCGGGAGAGCTCCTCGCGCCATTCGGCCAGAAGCGCCGGCAGCTCCGTGGCCTGGCGGCGAAAGCGCCGGGCCAGTCCCATCCAGGCGGCGATGCGTTCATCGAGCGCCTGCAGCCGGTCGGGATCGAGTTCGCCGTGGCGCAGCGCGGTGGTGAGCGTGTGCGCGGCGTCCTGCAACTGCGCCTGTGCGCTGCGCAGCACGTCCAGCGGATCGCCGAGTGAGGCATCGTGCGCGACCACGCCGTCCAGCGCGGCGATGGCCTGTGCCGTGCGTGCATCGGCGCTCGCCTCGTCCTCGCTCACGGCGCCGAGCGCAGACTGCACCGCCTCGAGGATCGCCTGTGCGTGGCTGAGCCGCCGGTGCTCGGCTTCGAGCTCCGGCCATTCGTCGGCGCCGGGGGCGAGCTTGGCCAGCTCGCCGATCTGCCACTGCAGCCGCTCGCGCTCGCGTTCCAGGTCGCCCAGGCGGGTGCGCGCATCGGCCAGGCGCTCCTGCGCCGCGCGCCAGCGGCTCCAGTCGGCGGCCAGCGGCACAGGGTCCACGCCGGCATAGCCGTCGAGCAGCGCGCGCACTGCATCGGGCCGCGTGAGGCTCTGCCAGGCGTGCTGCCCGTGGATGTCGACCAGGTGTTCGCCGGCCTCGCGCAACTGCCCGATGGTGGCCGGGCTGCCGTTGATCCAGCCGCGGCTCTTGCCTTGCGCGTCGAGGGTGCGGCGCAACAGGAGCGGCGCGCCGGGGCCGTCGTCGTCGCCGTTGAAACCACCTTCGGCGAGCCACGGCAGCAGCGCCGCTGGCGTGTCGAACTCGGCGCCGATCTCGGCGCGCGTCGCGCCCTCGCGCACCACGCCGGCGTCGCCGCGATGGCCGAGCGCCAGCTGCAGCGCGTCGACGAGGATGGATTTGCCCGCGCCGGTTTCGCCGGTCAGCGCGGTGAAGCCGGTCTGCAGGTCGAGCTCGAGGGCCGGCACGATCACGAAATCGCGCAGCGTGATGCGCCTCAGCATGGCCGCAGTGGGCGAGGCGCCGCGCTCACGGGCTGTTCTCCGGCAGCACGCCTTCGTTCCAGTGCAGCTTGCGGCGCAGGGTCGCGTAGTAGCTCCAGCCGCGTGGATGCAGCACGCGCATGCGGTGCTCGCTGCGCCGAACGCAGATGCAGTCGCCGTGCAGCAGGCTCGCCAGGCTTTGATGATCGAAGTTCACGATCGCCTCGCGGCCGGAGACGATCTCGATGCGCACTTCGCCGGTGTCGGGTACGACGATCGGGCGGTTGGACAACGCGTGCGGTGCGATCGGCACCATCACCCAGCCGGCGATTCCCGGATGCAGGATGGGCCCGCCGGCCGACAGCGCGTAGGCGGTCGAGCCGGTCGGTGAAGCCACGATCAGCCCGTCTGCGCGGAAGTTGGCGACGAACTGCTCCTGCGCCTCGACGCGCAACTCGACCATGCTGGCGCTGGCGCCGCGGCTGACCACCACGTCGTTGACCGCGAAGCTTTCGTAGAGCGACTCCACGCCGTGCTCTGCCGGCCGCTTGACGCAGCCTTCGAGCAGGGTGCGGTGTTCTTCCTCGTAGTCGCCGGCGATCATCGGTGCGAGCGTTTCACGCAGCTGGCGGATCGAGATGTCGGTCATGAAACCCAGTCGGCCCTGGTTGATGCCGATCAGCGGCAGGGCGTGGCGGGCCAGCATGCGGGCCGTGGCGATCATCGTGCCGTCACCGCCGACGACCACCACCAGATCGCATTGCATGCCGATGGCGGAAGGATCGAGCGCGGGGTAGTCGGGCAGGCCGACCGCCAGCGCCGTGCCTGCATCGAGCGACACCTCGAGGCCCTGGCTGGTGAGGAACTCGGCCACGCTGGCCAGCACGGTGCGACTGTCCGGCGCCTGGTATTTGCCCACGAGGGCGGCGTGACGGAAACGGCTCGCCATGGTCGAAGAATTACACCACAGGGTTCACGCGCGGCGCCGCCCGCGGACAGCCGCGCGGGACCTGCGCGGACCCCGGCTCCTACAATCGAGCACCATGCTGGACGATCGCGCCAAGACCCTGCTGAAGACCCTCGTCGAGCGCTACATCGCCGATGGCCAGCCGGTCGGGTCACGCACCTTGTCCCGTGCTTCGGGGCTGGAGTTGAGCCCGGCGACCATCCGCAACGTGATGGCCGACCTCGAAGAGCTCGGCCTCATCGCCAGCCCGCACACCAGCGCCGGACGCATTCCCACCGCTCGCGGCTACCGGCTTTTCGTCGACACCATGCTCACCGCCCGGCCGCGCGAGCTGGGCAGCAGGGATGCTCAGCACGTCCAGTTGCGCGAGCAGTGGCAGCCCGACCAGCCGCAGCGCGTGATCACCCACGCGGCGCAGGTGCTGAGCAGCCTGTCGCAGTTCGTCGGCGTGGTCACCGCGCCGCGCAAGACCAGCGTGTTCCACCACATCGAGTTCCTGCGCCTGAGCGAACGCCGCGTGCTCGTCATCCTGGTCGCACCCGACGGCGACGTTCAGAACCGCGTGGTGTTCACCGCGCGCGACCACACCCAAAGCGAGCTGATCGAGGCCAGCAACTTCCTCAATGCCCATTACCGCGGCCTCACCATGGAAGCAGTGCGCGAGCGGCTCAAGACCGAGATCGAGGCGCTGCGCGGCGAGATCGCCACCCTCATGCAGGCGGCCATGAAGCTCGGCAGCGAGGCCGGAGCCGAAGGCACCGAACAGCTCGTCGTCTCGGGCGAGCGCAACCTGCTCGCCGTGCAGGACTTCTCCAACGACATGGGCTCGCTGCGCAAGCTGTTCGACCTGTTCGAGCAGAAGACCGAACTCATGCGCCTGCTCGACATGAGCAGCCGCGCCGAGGGCGTGCGCATCTACATCGGCGGCGAGAGCCAGGTGGTGCCTTTCGAAGAGCTGTCGATCGTCTCGGCGCCCTACGAGGTGGACGGGCAGGTGGTCGGCACGCTCGGCGTCATCGGACCGACGCGCATGGCTTACGAGCGGATGATCCAGATCGTGGACATCACGTCGCGACTGGTCGGCAATGCCCTCAGCCACAAATGAGGCGATCACGGGCGCTTCGCGCTTGCGATCGCCTGCGCACGTTGAGCTGCTGCCGCCGCTCAACGTGCGCAGCCGGCGGCTGTTGCTGCCACGCTGAAGCGAACCGGACTCGGCACGCGCAAGAACTCGAACGGTCCGCTCCTAGAATCTTGCGGGGGCCGTTAGCTCAGTCGGTTAGAGCAGAGGACTCATAATCCTTTGGTCGTTGGTTCGATCCCAACACGGCCTACCAGATTTGATGAATTTCAGCGAAAGCACTCGCTAACACGACCGCCGCGGCGATCGAACGAGCGCAGCAAGGCTTGTTCGACGACGAGTTGCCGGGCCGGCTGCCGCAGGCCGTCGACGAGGTCGCGCAGGCCGGCAGGGAGGCATCGGGAAAGCGCCGTCGCTCCGTCCGGGTCGTAGAGGAGCCGGCGGCCGGAGTTCCACTGCAGGTGCCGATCGACCAGCTCGAAGACGACCCGTCGCAACAGCGCGCGTACCCGCAGGAGTGCCTGGACGACCTCGCCAGGGACATCGCCGAGCGCGGCGTCCTGCAACCCATCGTCGTGGCGCCACGCGACTCGTGCGGCGCTACCGCATCCGCTTCGGTGTCCAGCGTTGGCGCGCCGCACGCCTGGCGGGCCTGCAGACGGTGCCGGTCGCAGTGCGTCCTGGCGCGGTGGCTGCCTCCCGCCACTGCACGTTACTGGTCGAAGCCGATAATTTTACTGCATTTGCTTGAGCCAATAATTTGCAGGAACTGGCCCAAGCCAGTAAAGTGGGCTGACGGACTCGACCCATGAACTACCCGCTGCGCATACCCGACCAGCTCAGGCCCCATCTGCGAGCCTTGCGCAAGCGCCATGGCCTGACGCAAGCCCAGCTGGGCGCGCTGGTCGGCGTCAAGCAGGCGCGCATCGCGGAGATCGAGGCCAACCCCGGCGCCGTCAGTCTGGACCAGTTGAGCCGGGTGCTGGCTGCATTGGGGGCCACGCTCCACCTGCATGCGGCCGACGCCACGCAGCCAGCGGCGGGTGCCGATGCGCCGAAGTTGCGTGGCGCGAAGCCGACGTTCCGACCGGCTGCCCAGACGCCCGCCAAGGGACGCACGACCCCGAAGCCGGCAAGGCCCGAACCCGCGCGGGCCGCCGTCGTCATCCCGGCCAAGAAGGGGACCTGGTGACCACGGCGCTGAACGCCTGGATGAACGGCGAGCTTGTCGGCACCTGGACCGTCGACCGCGCCACGCACGCCTTCACCTACGCCGCCAGCTGGATCGCCTCGCCGAAGGTCCGCTCGCTGTCGCTGTCGCTGCCGGTCACCGCGTCGCGCGAGGTGCGCGGCGACGTCGTCGCGCACTACTTCGACAACCTGCTGCCCGACAACGACCGCATCCGCGAACGCCTGGGCCGTCGCTTCGGCACCCGGGGCATCGACGCCTTCTCGCTGCTGGAGGCGATCGGGCGCGACTGTGTCGGTGCAGTGCAGCTCCTGCCGCAAGGCACCGAGCCGATCGCATGGAACCGCGTCGACTGCGAGCCGCTGAGCGAACGGCAGATCGCAGAGATCCTGCGTGCCGTCCCCGGCCATGCCGGGCCCGGCGCGCCGCTGCAAGACGACGACCTGTTCCGCATCTCGATCGCCGGCGCCCAGGAGAAGACCGCGTTCACGCGCCACAAGGGCCGCTGGTGCCGCCCGCACGGCGCGACGCCGACGACGCACATCTTCAAGCTGCCCCTCGGCTTGGCGGGCGGCTCACGGCGCGTCGACCTGTCCGACTCGGTGCGGAACGAATGGGTCTGTGCGCAGATCGTCGCCGAGCTCGGGCTGCCGGTGGCGCCCACGACGATGGCGAGGTTCGGCGACGAGGACGTGCTCGTCGTCGAACGCTTCGACCGCGCCTGGATGGACGGTGGCGCCTGGATCGCCAGGCTGCCGCAGGAAGACTTCTGCCAGGCGCTCGGCGTGCCGCCCCGGCTCAAGTACGAAGCCGACGGCGGGCCGGGGATGACGAAGTGCCTGCAGCTTCTGGCCGGTAGTGCCGACCCGCAACAGGACCGGCTGGCGTTCCAGCTGACCCAGCTGGCGTTCTGGCTGATGGCCGCGACCGATGGCCATGCCAAGAACTACTCGATCTTCCTGCAGCCCGGCGACAGCTACGTGATGACGCCGCTGTACGACATCCTGTCGATGTGGCCGTACTTCGGCGAGAGCCCCAATCGGTTCAACCGGAAGCAGGCCGGCCTGGCGATGGCGATGCGTGCCAAGAACGCGCACTACAGGCTTGAGACGATCCAGCCGCGCCACTGGCACCAGCTGGCGATGAAGCACGGCGGGCCGGCTGTGTGGGAGGCCATGCAGGCACTGGTCGAACGCGTCGAGCCCGCGTTGGCGGCGGTGGAGAAGCGGCTGCCGAAGGGCTTCCCGGGCCGCACCTGGGAAGCCATCGCCACCGGGATGCGCGCCGAGGCCACGCGGTTCAGAGAGGGCGCTCCGCAAGCCTGATGACCGGCCGGCGCGTGAGGATGTGCGCAGCGGTCGGTGTAGCGTGATGGCTGACGAATGACGGCAGCAAGAGATGGAGTGCAGGATAGGCTGGCTGCCAGCATTTGGCTGCCACGCCGCCTGGTACAGGAGCGAAACCCGAAGGGAGCCAAGCCACGATGGCAAGACGCAAGAAGTCCAGTCCTGCCGAGGACCTCATCGAACTGGTCGCCTTGCTGCCCTGGTGGGCCGGGGTGGCACTTGCCTTGTTGAGCTACCTGCTGCTTCATCAGGTCGCGGCACAGCCCATCACCGCCGCCCCGCCTGGGCGGCTGAGCGCGATGGTCACGCAGGGGCTGTGGAAGGGACTTGCCAGCGTCGGTCAGTACGTCCTATTGGTCATCTGCCTGGTCGCTGCTGGCGTGTCGGCTTGGCGGCGAAAGGGGCGCCAGCGTCTCGCCACCGCTACGCCTGCCTACTACAGCCACCTAGAGGATGGCGACGCGGCGGCTCACTGCTGGGTCGAGCGTCGCTTGGGCGCATGGATTCAGGACGGCGGCGAGGACTTCCACTGCAAGCGTGCCTTGCAACCGCGTCTGTTGGCCATCAACATCGAGCCGCTGGGTTACTCCGACCAAGGGCCATTTTTTGCGTAGTGCGCCAACGAAGTCCTACGTCCGCAGCACCTCGAAGTGCCGCCGTCGCGCCCAGCCCCTGTCGCCGCGCCTTATGACCGCTTGGCGCTAGGCAGCGTGAGTACGCGCGCCGGTCGCCACGGGCAGCAGCCGCTGCTTAGTAGTCCGTCACCCGTCTACTGCCGCCAAGACAGTCAGCATCTCGGCAACAACCACGAAGCTGCCTTCACCCTCGTGCACGTCGATCTCGATCGGCTCGAATCCAGGCCGGTCCGAGTCGGGGTGCAGCGTGATGCGTTCGTGCCGCCAGCCCCCGTATTCCGCGGGCACCTTCTCGCTCGCGTAGATCTTGACCGTGTATCGCCCTCCGGTCTCGGGGTCCTCGATGCTCCGGTGTTGAACGACAACTACCTTGCCCTGGCGCGAACCTGCCGGGTTCGCCCGGAAGAGGCACCACGCGCCGTTCGGAATGCGGCGGTTCATCGACTCGCCCACCACCTGGGCGACGAACAAGCCCGGCTGGGGGCGCACCCAGTCGGGTAGAGCCACCCAATCATCTGCGCCTTCCTCCAGGGTCTGCGCTTCCGAGAAGGTGCCGGCCGCGAACCGGAGGTCGACGACCGGTGCGGCCGCCATCCCGGCGTCGCGTTCTTCCTTCGTGACTCGACGCAACGGGATGACGTTCGACCGCGCACGGGCCGTCGCGGAAGGGGCGACTTCCGCGCCGTCGGCATCGGTGACGCCATGACCCGCGCGCAGGCGGGACCGGAGGTACTCAGCCAACGGTGCGTCGGTGCAGTAGACGTAGCAGCCCTTCATGCCCCGGGTCATCAGGGTCCGGTACGTGTTCTTGACGATGGCGTCCGCCAGCGCTCGGCCGCGCTCAGGCTCTTCCTTCAGCATCGCCTTCAGGCCCTTGACCGACTGGTCCGACGACGCACGCTTCGTCGCGTCGGTCACGATGCGCCCGTCGCGGTAGGCGAGATCCGGGCCGATGATGACGCCCACGTAGTCCAGTTCCAGCCCCTGGCAGGTGTGGATGCAGCCCACCTGCTCCACCGACCCCGGCGTGACGATCCACAGGCTGCCGTCCTTGTCCAGGTTCCATCGCCGCTGGTAGCCAAACGCGGGCATCTCGATGTCCCAGGCCACCGCATCCTTCTTGCTCGGCCACTTCCAGCAGTAGCCCGCGACCACGCGCGACCGGTTGTTGGCCCGGTTCTTCCGCTCGATCAGCGCGTGCAGGTCGGCCGGGTTGTCGAAGACGCGGAAGTCGTACTCGGTCGCGTCGAGGGTCGGGTTCGCCGTCTCGCGGATGTCCAGCGTGTGGTCCAGCCAGGCGAGGTAGCCATCCGAGCCGTTGCAGCGGAACTGCGACGACAGCTCCAGTTCGGTCACCTCTGCGCCCAGCGTGCGGGCTTGGCGCCGAAGCTCTTCGGTATGGCCGATGTCGAGCAGCGTCACCCGCTGGTCGTCGTCTACGAAGAACACGGTGCACCGGGCGGCCCGGATCAGCTCCTTGACCTGGTTGTCGCCCAGGTTGCGGTACAGGCCGCTTTTCTCGTTGAGACGGTGCGCCTCGTCGACGATCAAGGTGTCGTAGGTGTCGGCTTCGTCGTTCACGAAGGCGCCCGAGCCACAGAAGAGGTTGCTGATGCGCGTCTTCGTGAACGTGCCGGTCAGCTTGGCCTCGTAGACGGCGCGAGGCGCCGCGTTCTTGGAGACGTAGCGCACGTTGCGCTTGCGTGCAATCAGCGCCCCGAGCAGGTTGATGGCGATCACCGACTTGCCCGTCCCCGGGCCCCCCTGAACGATGACGACCTGCTTCTTCTGTACCGCGCGCGCGTCGGCCTCCAGGATGCTCTCGTGGGCCACCTTCTGGTCGTCGATCAGAACGAACTCCGGCTTGCCCTGCAGCAGGCCGGTCACGCTGTCGATCAGCAGCTTCGACGGCCGGATCCGCCCGCTCTCGATCGCGTAGAGGGCGCCCTTGCGGTCGCCATGGCGCACGTGTTCGCGGATGAAGGCCTGCAGCTTGGCACGTTCGCGGGCCAGGAACAGCGGCGCGCGCTCGAGGTGGGTGCGGTAATGCGGGTGGTCGATTTCGCCGTCGCGTGGGTGGTTGTGCAGGTAGGCGCAGGGCTGCAGCGTCATGGCGCCGTCCTGCACGGCGGCGTTGAAGTCCTGCAGGTAGGCGGCGTAGGACCACGCCTGGTAGGACGGATGCGTTCCCTCGCGTTCGCCCGCGCGGCCGCCGCGGCGCGCCCACACGATGGCGTCCTTCTCGCTGCGGCGGGACTCCGACCACTGCTTGAGCTCGACGATGATGACCTTGGTGCACGCGAACGCGTCTTCGCCGGTGATCACGAAGTCGATGCGCTTGGAACTCTGCGGCAGCTGGTACTCGATGGCCACCCCGGCATCGTCCGGGATCTCGTCGTCGCCCAGCACCTTGGCCATCTCCAGCAGCGAGTGCTTCCAGGCCTGGATCTCCGACAGGCCGACGCCGTGGCCCGTCGCGCTGCGGTACTGCCGCGACACGATGTCCTCGATGTCGTCGCGCAGCGCATGATGCAGGAACTGACTCTTGCTGGCCTGGTAGATGATCACCGTGCGGCCGCGCTCAGAGTTGGTCGTACTTCGCGCTGCTGCCGCGCGCCAGGTCGACCGGGTACTTCTGCGCGTTCAGCTTCAGCTTCGCCTGGGCCGACGCGATCGGGTCGATGCCGAGCGCACCGGCCAGCTGGATCAGGTACAGCAGCACGTCTGCCACCTCGGTGCCGACCGCATGGCGCTTCTCGGGCGACAGGGTGCGGCTCTGCTCATCCGTCAGCCATTGGAAGTGCTCCAGCAGTTCCCCCGCTTCGACGACCAGCGCCGAGGCCAGGTTCTTCGGCGAATGGAACTGCTGCCAGTCCCGGTCCTTGGCGAAGCGGCCGAGCTGCTGTGCGAGGTCGTCGAGGGAGTCGGGCATGGGCTGGAGGTACTGCGGTGAGGCGCAAGGTGGCCATGACGCCATTGGCCTCAATGTAAGCCGTTCTGGTCGGACTGGCCTCGTCAACGCGGTGCACGCGGCTTCGCCGATGCTGCCTTGGCCCGCGGCTTGGCGGCCTTGGACCTCGCTGGACTCCGGCACAGCTCGCGCGCCAGCAACTCCAGCGCCTCGCGCTTCTCCACCATGTAGTCGTGTCCGTCGTAGTGCCGCGCCTGGATGCCCGTGAGCCCGTGCGACTGCACGTGCCCGCGCATCTCGCGGCTGATGCGGTTCGCGGCCAGCAGCGTTTCCACGCCAGACCGCACGCGCTTGAGCTGGAAGCCTTCGATCGCATCACCGACAACCTGGGCGGCCAGCCGACAGGGTCGTGCCATGCCGTAGGCCTTGAAGGCAACCGGGATCGACGCCGACACCCGCACGTTGATGGCGCACTGGTAGGCCGCGCGGAGGTAGGTGCGCAGCTTGTTGGAGGTGCGGCTCTTGCCTTGCTCGACCAGCCTGCGCAGCATGTGCACCACCTGTTCCTGCGACAGGTCGGACGCCGCCGACTGGGCGACGGCGGGCCAGGCCTCCACGACATGCAGGTCGAAGATGCCCTCCGCTTCGCGTGCGCTGATGCGGCCCTTGCTGCGCTGCAGCTTCACGTACTCGTCGAGCAGCGCAGCCCGCCGTCGTCGCGGTGCTGCTCATGCCACATGGCCAGCTCGCGGCAGCGCTCGCGCGCGGCGGCGAGGCTGAACCCGCGCGGCGTCGGCTCCATCTTCTTCGGCGGTGCCGACGGGTCGTGGACGCCGATGGGCTCGCGAAAGGCGCGGCCGTCCAACGAGTAGCGCCAGTACAGCTGCACCGACTGGGTGGAGAGCACGCGGGCCTGCAGCGAGCCGCCGTGCGGCAGCGGCTCGACCGTCACGTAGGCAGCGATGAACGCTGTCGAGCGGCACATCGCTGCCGTTATTGCGTCGCCTGGTTGCTGCGGACCTGCTTCGCGGCTTCGGCGGGACCACGGCCCGCGCGATCGACGTGAGCACGCCGACAAGTTGTCGCCTTCGAGGCATCCGCCGTTTCCTGACTTCGACGGTACGCCCGCCTCCGCACGGCTGGCTCGCAAGTCTTCCGGTCGGTACCAGTTCGTACAGAGCGCCGCCTCACCCGAACTTCACGTAGCAAACCCCGCTCTTCGAGGCTTCGAAGCCGGCGTGAAGTTCACGCGGAAATAGTGCCGGGTGCCGCCGGAAAAGAGCGGTCCATCGAGGCTTCTCCGGTCCGGTTCGCGTGCTGCGCAACCTAACATTGCGCGCATTCCAGATCACCCGAACGACGTGTCTCAACGGTCTCTTTTCTCTACGAGTTCGCGCAGCGCATCGAGCGCGCTCGCGAGCCACGCGAGCGTTCCATCGAACAAGGCTGACGGTCGGTCGTCTTGCCGCTCGTGGCCGATGCTGCTCGCGTTGTGTCTGGGTGCACCCACGGCCCTCCAGGCCGCGAGTCTGCGGCTCGGCGGTTTCGTCGATCCGGACTCGGTGATGCGGCCGGCTCTGCCGATGGTCGGCGTGAGTTATGCCAGCCACGTCGACGAGCGCGCCGGTGCGGCGCTGGTGCATCGTCCCTTCCGATTCACCGAGGGCTCGGCGGAGGAAGGGGGGTTGCGGCTGCGCGGCTGCGACGAAGCTTCGGCCACGGACGGCTCGGCCCGGCTCGGCGATCCTTCCTGCACAGGTGCCTCGCTGACCGGGTCCCCCTTGGCGCTCACCCGCGGCAGCGGCTTGCCCACGCTCGTGCAACCTCCCAGCGGGCTGCCGGCGCCGATGCTGGTGCCGCGCTCCACGGAGCTCTCGCTCAAGGCCGGCCGCCTGAGCGAAGACATGCTCCACCTCACCGCCGGCACCGACTTCGTGATGCTGGCCAACGTGCGTCACGGTCTCACGCCGGATCACACGCTCTGCGCCTCGGCCTTGCGGATCGGCCCGGCCCGGCTGGTGTCGGCCACTTCGGATTGGCGGCTGGGTGCGCTCGGCGTGTTGAGCGGCGGTGTGGGGTGGTTCGACCGCGGCAACGGCCTGCAATCTCGCGCCGTTCTCGGCCACGACCTGCAGTTGCGCAACGTATCGACGGGCCTGCGCTGGGGCCGCACCAATCAGCCCGATCCGGGCGAGCACGCGTTCGCGATCTCGGGCGCGGCGTGGCGGGCCTTGCCGGAAGACGGCGACACGCTGGCCGCAACGGCCGCCGTACAGCTCGGACGACACGGGCAGGTGGTCCTCGGCGGCCGGGAGCACGCGTACTGGGACGGCGTCACCGTGCGAACGCTCAGCCTGGGCAGCAGCTTCAAGCCCGACGAAGTCAACCAGATCGGTCTGACGGTTCAGCACACCATCGCGCCCGTGCCGGATCAGCGGCTCTTGCTGACTTGGCAAATGAGCCTGGATCGGTAGCCGTCGGCGCCGTGAAGGGGGCGGTTCGGATCGCCCGGTCGCGGCTTGTCTCGTCGGACTGCGCGGCGCGGCGCGCAGGTGTCGAGCGAAGTCAGGCGGCGAAGGCCAGCACGCCCTGATAGACCAGCAACAGCGCGCCGCCGAGCAGCACGTTGAGCAGCAGGTGGCGCGGTCCACGGTCCACGCGGATGCCCAGGCGCACGCACACGCAACCCCAGAAGATCACCAGCAGCGCCGCTCCGGCATCGGCTGCGTTGAACGTCTGCCCGATGGTCCGCGACAGCCCGATGTAAGCCAGCCACAGGCCGGTGGCCATGACGCCCGATGTCGTCACTTCGGCGAAGGAGGGGCGGCGGAGCTGAATACCGAGAATCTTCATTGCTTGACGTGGGAATCGGTGTGTTGAACGGTGGAATGTGCGGGGCGATGCAGTGAACGGCGCCCGCATCGCCGGTGACGAGTCTAGGCAATGCTTTGCGTCGCAGCGCATCGTGGCGCATGTCCTACCGGGCCAGTCGTGCGTTCGTACCGCGTTGCCGCGCCGGCAGCGCATCGCGCGGCGGTGAACGGCGCGCACGTGGGTGTCAATCGTGCGAGGCGTCGTCGATCAGGCCGAGCGTCTGCGCGACGGCGGTACCGCGCGCCCGCTGGATCGCCTGGCCGATCTCGGGGCCGCGCGCGCCGCGTGCCGCCGCGTCGGCCGCCACCCAGGCGGTGTCCACCGACTGCCCGGCCGCGAGCGCGGCTTGCAATCGCGGCGCGCTCGCGTAGGGCCGCTCCTGCAGGCCGAGCCGCCCGCGCGCATCGCATTCGCAGGCGAGCAGGGCCTCGCCGAAGCGCTCCGGTTTGCGCCAGGCGTCGCAGCGGTCGAGCAGGCGCACCAGCGCGGCCGCGCCGAACCCGCCGCTGCGGTGGATGTTGCCGTGCTCGCGGGCCACCACTTCCGCCAGCTCGCGGCAATCGGTCGGCACGCGCAAGCGCTCGCTCATCGCGCGAAGCATCGTCACGCTGCGGCCTTCGTGGCCGGTGTGGCGCGGCAGCGCATCGGCCGGCGTCGTGCCCTTGCCGAGGTCATGGCAGAGGCACGCGTAGCGCACGGTGAGCGGCGCGCGCAGGCGCGCGCTCATGTCGAGCACCATCATGAGATGCACGCCGGTGTCGACCTCGGGGTGGTGATCGGCTCGCTGCGGCACGCCCCACAGCCGGTCCACTTCGGGCATCAGCCGCACGAGCGCGCCGCAGGCGCGAAGCACGTCGAACAAGCGCGCCGGGCGCGTTTCCATCAAGCCGCGCGACAGCTCCTGCCACACGCGCTCGGGAACCAGTGCGTCCGCTTCGCCGGCGGCCACCATGTCGCGCATCAGCGCCATCGTCTCGGGCGCCACCTCGAAGTCGGCGAAGCGAGCGGCGAAGCGTGCCACCCGCAGGATGCGAACCGGGTCCTCGGCAAACGCCGGTGAAACGTGCCGCAGCAGCCGCGCCTCGAGATCGCGCCGTCCGCCATGCGGGTCGATCAGGCTCCCGTCGGCGCTGCGGGCGATGGCGTTGATGGTGAGATCGCGGCGCGCGAGATCCTGCTCCAGGGTCACGTCGGGTGCCGCGTGGAAGGCGAAGCCGTGGTAGCCGGGGGCGGTCTTGCGCTCGGTGCGCGCCAGCGCGACTTCCTCTCGCGTTTCGGGGTGCAGAAACACCGGAAAGTCGCGGCCGACGGGCAGGTAACCGGCCTCGATCAGTTGCTGCGGCGTGGCGCCGACCGCGACCCAGTCGCGGTCGTTGACGGGGCGCCCGAGCAGCGCGTCGCGCACGGCACCGCCGACCTCGAAGACTTGCATGCAGGCAGTTTAGGGTTGCGCATCCGGCACAACGGAAAACAGGGGCCGAAGCCCCTGTCCTGTCGGGTGCGCACTGCGCAACCGCTCGTTCGATGCCCCCTTGCGCTCAGCGGTCCGCGTGACGCCGGCGGCTCATGAAGCCGAGCATTCCGAGCCCGGCGAGCATCAGCGCATAGGTTCCGGGCTCGGGAACGGCCGCGGTGATCGTGCCGTAGAGAACGGCGCTGCCGTGCTTGCCTTCGTCGATGACGAAATGGAGGTCGTTGCCGTTCTGCGAGACCCCCGGCTTGCCGCTGAAGTTGCCGGCGCTCAGGGTCAGCAAGTAGCCGGAGCCGACGTCGTAGCTCTGGCCGAACAGGTTGAGAAAGGACACCGTGTCGGCCTGCGGGTTGGTGGTGCTGGCCAACTTGACATCGATGAACCGGTTCTCTCCGGGCGTGTCGGTCGGCAGCGCGAAATCGAGGCTCAGCCGGAAGTCGAGGTCGGTCAGGAAGCCGGCGGTGTCCACCGAGTTGAAGAACTTGAAGCTGCCCAGCTCGAACGTGCTGCCGACCGTGCCGGCGAAGCTCGCCGTGTTGCCGTCGCTCCTGCCGACCGAGTCGAACTCCAGGGTGCTCTTGCCGTCGAGAAAGCAGAAAAAATACATGCAGTTGCCGAACGACACCTTCGAGCCGTTCTGGCTGTACGACGCATTGCCGGCCGGCTCCGCCCCCGAAAAGCCGCCGCTCACCGTGCCCTGCACCGCTTGCGCGTTCGCCAGGCTGCCCAGCAGGCCCAGCGCCAGTCCCACGACTGATTTCTTGTAGTTCATCGTTCTCTCTCTCTCGGGGGTTGTTGCATCACGGCACCTCACCGTGACGGTCGGCGCAATGTAGAAGCGGCGCGCACGCTGCGGTCCCCCCGAGCACGGGGAAGTCCCCGCATTCGGGGTGGCGGACCGGCGAGACCAGGCGACGGCTTCGAGTGCGCGGCGTGACGCACTTCACGCCCGGTGGCGCAGGGCCCGGCGTCGCCGGATTGCCGTCCCTGCGCAGCGTCGCTTCAGCGCGACGTGCGGTACGGCTCCTGGAAGGCGAGGAACTCTCGCTCCGCCAGCGCCTCGCTCACCCACGCCTGCATGCCCGGCAACGCGAAGACGGCATCGATGTACTCGGCGATGCGCGCCGGCACCGGCAGCGCATAGCTGCGCATGCGGCTGCACACCGGCGCGAAGTAGGCGTCGGCGATGCTGAAGCGGCCGAACAGCAGCGGCCCGCCGTACTCGGCGAGGAGCGCGCTCCACAGCGCGATCACGCGGTCGAGATCGTCGCGCACGGCCGCTTGCTCGCGCAGCAGCCGCGCGCCCACTTCGGGCAGGTTCGCTTCGATGTTCATCGGGCAGTGGCTGCGCAGCGCGACGAAGCCGGCGTGCATCTCGGCGCACACGCTGCGCGCCCTTGCGCGGGCTTTGGCGTCCCCGGGCCACAGCCGGTGTTCGGGGAAGCGCTCGGCCAGGTACTCCGCGATGGCCAGGGAGTCCCACACGTGGAGGTCGTCGTCGATCAGCACCGGCACCTTGCCGGTGGGCGTGTGCGCGGCGAGTTCGCGCTTGAACCGCGAGTCGGGCGCCGAGGCGTCGAAGCGGATCAGGATCTCGTCGAAGGCGATGCCGGCCTGGCGCATCAGCACCCAGGGGCGAAGCGACCAGGACGAATAGTTCTTGTTGCCGATGACGAGTTGCATGCTGCCTCCGTTTGGATGCTCATGCTAGGCCAGGCGCGGCGGTGGATGATTGACAAGCGCGCATCGCAGCGATGAGCGCCGGGCTTCGTTGCGAGTCGGCTGCCGCGAGCGATACAGGCGCGCCCGCCCGTCGTCGTGAGCGCTCAGCGCCGTCTTGCGGCGGCTCGCAGGCCGTCGAGCCGTGCCGTGCCGCGTCCGGGGCCGAGGTAGGCCGGGGCGATGGCTTCCAGCGGAGCGGGCGCGATGCCGAGTTCGCCCAGCCCGGGCACCACGCCGCTCGCCACGTTGGGCACGCGCATCGAATCGAGGTTGTCGGCCGACATGAGCGGCTCGCCGGGAGCGAGGCTCATCAGCCGCGCCTGCAGGCGGGCGAGCGTGTCGGGCAGGGCCAGCACGGGCCGTTCGTGGCCCGACCAGCGCCCGGCCAGCCGCACCAGATCGCGCAGCGTGTAGACGGTGGGGCCGGCGCATTCGTAGGCGTGGCCGACGGTGGCGTCGTCGGCGAGGCAACGCACGATGGCCTCGGCCACGTCTTCCACCCACACCGGCTGGAAGCGCGCGTCCGCGCCGGCCAGCGGCAGCACGGGCAGCACCCGCTGCAGCCGCGCGAAGAGATTCAGGAAGCGGTCGCCGGCCCCGAAGATCACCGAAGGCCGAAGCCGCGTGAGGTCGAGCGAGGTGCCGGCGCCGGTCAGGGCCGCCTCGCCGGCGGCCTTGGAGCGCAGGTAGTGCGAAGGCCCCGACACCGACGCGCCGAGCGCGCTCACGTGCAGAACACGCCGCACGCCGGCCTCGACGCAGGCACGCGCCAGCCGGCGCGGCAGTTCGACGTGCACGCGCTCGAAGTCGGCCGGGCTGCCGTGCAGGATCGCCACGAGGTTGATGACCGCATCGCTGCAGGCCACCAGGCGCGCGAGATGCGCGTCGTCGTGCACGTCGGCCTCGACCAGTTCGATCGTCGGCAGCGGCAGCAGGTGGCGGGCGCGGTGCGGCCGGCGGCTGGGCACCGTGAGGCGCCCGCCGGCGCCGCCGAAGTGCTCGACCAGACGCTCGCACAGCGCACTGCCGACGAAGCCGGTGCCGCCAAGAACAAGGACCTTGCGCACGTCGCCTGCGTTCATGTGGATCACCTTCGCAGTTCGAGGCGGTTCATCGCCGCCTGCATGGCGGCCCCGGCGTCGCTTCGTTCCTGCCGCCAGAGCAGAGTGCGGGTCGGATCGGGCGGCTGCGTTGCCGGCCTCACGGCAGCTCTTTCGCCTCGGCCGGCTCTTCGGTCAGGCGCGGTCCGATCTTCTGGCCGAGCCGTGCGCGCAGCGATTGCGGCTCGCCGCTGAAGAGCGCCGCGTAGTCGGTGGCGTTGGAGAGCACGCGCTTGACGTACTCGCGCGTTTCGCCGAAAGGGATGTTCTCGGTCCAGGCTGCAGCGTCCAGCACCGGGCCTTCGCGCCAGCGGCGCGGCCGGTTGGGGCCGGCGTTGTAGCCGGCAGCGGCCATGGCCTGTGAGCCCTCGAAGCTGTCGAGCATGAGCCTGAGGTAGCCGGTGCCCAGGCGCAGGTTGAGCTCGCTGTCGTTGATGCGGCCGGGGCGGTAGTCGATGTCGAGCTTGCGCGCCGTCCAGCGCGCCGTGGCCGGCATGAGCTGCATGAGGCCGGACGCGCCCACGTGCGAGCGCGCATCGGTGATGAAGCGCGATTCCTGGCGGATCAGGCCGTACACGTAGGCCGCCTCGATGCCGCTGCTGCGGGCGCTGGCGGTCACGGCTTCGCGCAAGGGCGTGGGAAAGCGCTGGCGCATGTCGATCTGTTCGCGGGTGCGCTCGCTGGTGTTGATGCAGCGGTCCCAGACTTCACGGTCGCAGGCGAGTTGCGCCGCCGCGAGCAGCTCGCGATCGCCCAGCCCGCGGAGGGTGTAGTTCCACTCGCGCACCCCTTCGCTGCGCAGGCCCAGCTCGATCAGCAGCAGCGCGCGCTGCAGGCCGGGCCGCGCCGCAGCCGCCGTGCGTTCGCCATCGGTGAGCGCCGGCGGTGCGGCGGGCAGCACGAGCGGGCGGCCCAGCTCTTCCATGGCGAGCTTGCCGTAGAAGTGCAACGGACTGGCGATCGAGGCGAGCAGCTCGCGCGATTCGGCCGTCAAGGCCGCGCCTTCCTGGCTGCCGGCGGCCAGCGCCTGCAGCGCACGGGCCTTCCAGTAGATCCAGTTCGTCTCGCCCTGTTCGGCCTTGCTCATCGCGTTGATGGCCTGCATGACCTGCTGCCAGCGGCCCGCGCCGCCGTTGGCGCGCAAGGCGGCGCGGGCTTTCCAGGCCAGGGTGTCGTCGGGCAGTTCGAGTTCGTCGCCGTTGCGGCGCGCAGTTTCCGCGCGCTGGAAATGATCGCTGGCGGCCGTGTCGAGTGCGATGGCGGCCTGCTTGCCCAGGCTCGCCCAGAGCCAGGCCACTGTGGCGGGCGGCAAGTCCGCGGCCCAGCGCTCCTGCAGGCGCGCGGCTGCGGCCTCGGGGTCCTTGGCGCCTGCGCGGATGAGCGCCAGCGCGGTCAGCTCGCCGGCCTGGCGGCCGCGGGCGGAGGCCTTGCGCTGCAGGTAGCGCGTGGGGTCGCGGGACAGTTCGCCGACCGCGTCTTCCACGTCCTTGCCGAGCAGCGCGCCGGCCTGGCGTGCGGCGCTCGGCCGGTTTGCCTCGACCGACAGGCGGGTCTTGAGCCAGACGTCCGCGTCGGTGAAGCGCTTGGCTTCATGAAGCGTGGTGGCCAGCAAGGCGCAGCCGTCGTCTTCGACGCGCTGGGCGATCCAGGCCTCGAGCGCTTCGCGCTTCACGTCCTGGCCTTCGAGATGACGGGTGAGCAGCCAGTAGCAGCGCGCCTCGCGGTCGTCCTTCAGCTCGAAGCGCGGGTACTCGGCGCTGAAGGCGACCCAATCGCGGCGCTTGCCGAGCACGAGCAGCCAGTCGTTGCGCAGCCGATCTTCGAGATAGGTGCCCGGCCAGCGGGCATAGAAGGCATCGACCTCGGACTGCTGCGCTTCCTCGAGCCGGTTGAGGAGTCGCCAGTAATCGGTCCAGATGGCGAGCGGGTGCCGCATGGCCGAGGTGACGACGTGAGCGGCGGCGAGGCGGTTCTGGTCGCGTTTGCGCAGTGCCTCGCTGGCCTCGAGCACCGCGTCGTTGCCCGCGTTCTGGGCGGCAGCGGGCAAGGGGGGGCCCGCCAGCACCGCAGCCAGGCCGGTGAGCGCGAGGGCGCGGGCGAGCACGCCGGCGCGCAGGCCTGCGCGCGCAGCCCGGCCAGTGCGCGCGCCGCCGGCGCCAGAAGAGTGGTCCGGGGGAAAGATCATCCTGAGGGGTTCGGGGTTCGGGCCGGCGAGCGCCGGCAGACGGAGGCGGCCGGAGCGAACGCTCCGGGGCTGCGTTTGAATTTAACCCAGGGCCGCGCTCCCGGGATGACGGCGGGACATCGCTATCGCTTTGCGGCGGCGCGTTCGTCGCCGGCTCGCCTGCCCGTCTCGGGCAGGGCCGCTTCGCCGATCGCCTCGCGGGTCAGGGCCGCCTGCGCCTGGACCCACTGCGCGAAGCGCTGCACCTCCGGGTGCTCCCGCCGGCCCGGTGCGATGACGAGCCAGTAGGCTGCGGGACTCGCGCAACGCGCGCGGCCGTCGAACAGCTCGATCAGTTCCCCGCGCGCCAGCGACTCGGCGACGAGGGGCAGCCGTGCCAGCGCCACGCCCTGACCGGCCAGCGCCGCCTGCACCTGCTGGTAGGTGAAGTTGAGGTACACCCACCGCCGCGGCTCCAGGCGGGGCAGGCCCTGCTCGGCCAGCCAGTGGCGCCAGCTCAGGAACTGGGCGCTGGGCCGGTGATCGTCTTCTTCGAGCAGGGTGTGCTGAGCCAGGTCGGCGGGGGTGCGCAGCGGCGGCACGGTGCCGGCGGCGGCCTGCTCCAGCAGCCGCGGGCCCACCGCGGGCGTCATGGTTTCGCCGAACAGGCGCAGCGCGTCGTCGGGCACGCGGTCGGCGCTGCAGTAGCGGATGAGGATCTCGGCGTCGGGCTCGTCGATGTCGATCAGGCGGTCGGTGGCATCGATGCGGATGTCGAGCTCGGGCTGCTCGCGTTGATAGGCCTCCATGCGCGGGATCAGCCACAAGGAGGCGAAGGAGGCGAACGTGCTCACGTTCACCGCGCGCCGGGCCCGGGTGCTGCGGATGCGGCGCACGCTGACGTCGAGCCGGTCGAGCGCCGGAGCCACGGCGGCCAGCAGGGCCGAGCCGTCGCTGGTCAGCGCCACGTGGCGCGTGCCGCGGATCAGCAGGGTGGCGCCGAGTTCGTCTTCCAGCGCCTGGATCTGCCGGCTGATGGCCGATTGCGTGAGGTGCAGTTCCTCGGCGGCGGCACGGAAGCTCAGCCGGCGCGCGACCGCCTCGAACGCCCGTATGGGCCCGACGGAAAGGGGTCTGTGGCGCTGAGTATTCATGAGGATGACGCATCAGTGCGCGGTCGCGTTCTCATTGGATTGCTCGCAGTTTCTTGCCGATGATAGTGGCCGTTGAACGCTGAATGAAGGAGCCGACATGACCGCGCTGACGATGAACTGGGGGCAAGAATCGTCCATCGGCTGCGGGCGCAGCCCAGAGCTTTCCTGCAAGAGCTCCGCGCGGCGGGTCAGCCCGCTCTGGCGTTTGACGAGCGGCCAGCCCCGGCGCCTGCGGGCCTCGCGTGGCGCGCGCTGGCTGCGTCTGCGCGAGGGCGAGCTGTGGGTCACGGCGGATGGCCGTCCCGGCGAGCCGCCGCCCGAAGACTGGTGGCTTTCGCCCGGGCAGACCCTTCGCGTGCCGCCCGGCACGTCGGTCCTGATGGAGGGCTGGCCGACGGCGAGCTTCGAGTTGCTGGAAGAGCCGAGCGCCTGAGCGCGTCGCAGGCCGGCGCGCGCCGGCTCGCCGGTGAGCGTTTCGATCCGGCCGGTAGGCGCGCCGCAACGGCCCGCGTCCGGCCGGCATCTGCGTTCGACGGCCGGATCGCGCGGCAGAATCGAGCGATCCCCGATCCGGACCGCCCATGACGCTGCCCTTCGATCCGATGAGCCCGCCGCGCGACAAGGCCCGGTTGCGCCGCATGCTGCGCGCCGAACGCCTCAGCCTCACCGACCGGCCCCAGCGCGAGGAGCGCCTGCAGAGCGCGTTGCGGGTGTGGCTGACCCAGCGCGAGGACGTGACGGTGGGCGCCTACTGGGCGATCCAGGGCGAGTTCGACGCGCTGCCCGCGCTGCACCGCTGGACGGAGGGACGCGGCCACGGCACCGGCGACGGTCCGCCGCGGCGCATCGGCCTGCCGGTCATGAACCGGCAGACCAAACAGTTGCGCTTTCATCAGTGGTACCCCGGCTGCCCGATGGAAGAAGACGCCTACGACATCCCCAAACCCAAGGACACCGACGTGATGGTGCCGACCCTGCTGCTCGTGCCCTGCGTCGGCTTCGGGCCGAAGGGCGTGCGCCTGGGCTACGGTGGCGGCTTCTACGACCGCACGCTGGCGAGCCTCGATCCCCGGCCCTGCACGGTCGGACTCGGGTTCCGGCACGGCTACATCGACTGGCTCGAGGCCGAGCCGCACGACATCCCGCTCGACGCCATGCTCACCGAGGACGGTGTGGTGTGGTCGCGCGGCGACTGAGGGCGCCGCCTCTTCGAGCCCTTGTCCGAACCACCTCGTCCACTTCGAAAGAACGCATGGCCCGCCGCCGCAACGCCGATCCCCTGGAGCCCTTTCGAGTCGGTCGCAAGCTGCGGCTGAAGGATCTGGACCCGTCTTCCGAGCCTTTGTCGAGCGGCAGCCGCGAGGCCGACGACGCGCGGACTGCCGAGTTGGCGCTGGAGATCGACGGCCTGCAGGACCTGCTCTACGCCAACGGCGCCGCCGGCGGCAAGCGCAAGCTGCTGGTGGTGTTGCAGGGCCTGGACACCTCGGGCAAGGACGGCACGGCGCGCGCGGTGTTCACGCGTTGCAGCCCGCTCGGCGTGCGCGTGTCCGGTTTCAAGGCACCCAGCGAGATCGAGCGTGCGCACGATTTCCTCTGGCGTGTGCATCAGCTCGTGCCGCGGGCCGGAGAGATCGCGGTGTTCAACCGCAGCCACTACGAGGACGTGCTGGTGCCGGTGGTCGAGGGCTGGATCGACAAGGCCGAGCGAGACCGGCGTTTCAAGCACATCGAGGACTTCGAGCGGCTGCTCGTCGAGAGCGGGACCGCCGTCGTGAAGTGCTTTCTGCACATCTCGAGGGGCGAGCAGAAGAAGCGCCTGCAGGACCGGCTCGACGAGCCGGCCAAGCGGTGGAAGTTCCAGCCCGGCGATCTGGAGGTCCGCGCCAAGTGGAAGCAGTACGCCGCCGCCTACGAGTCCGCGCTGGCCGCGACCTCCACCCCCGAGGCGCCGTGGTACGTGATCCCGGCCGACAGCAAGAGCCACCGCAACCTGATGATCGCCACGCTCGTTGCCCGGGTGCTCGCCGGCATGAAGCTCGCGCCGCCGAAACCGGATTACGACCCGGGAGCCATGCGCATCGTTTGAAGCCGGCCCGCCCGCATGCTCGCGGGGCCGGCCAGCGGCACGTGTCAGCGCGTCTGCAGGCGCCGGCAGATCTCGAGCGTCAGCGCCGACTGGTTCAGGGTGTAGAAATGCAGCGAGGGCGCGCCGCCGGCGATGAGCCTCTCGCACAGCTTGGTCACCACGTCCAGGCCGAACGCACGGATCGAGGCCGTGTCGTCCATGTAGCCTTCCATCTCGAGCGCGACCCAGCGTGGAATCTCGATGCCGTCGCGCATCGCGAACTGGGCGATGCGCGCGTAATTGTGGAAAGGCATGATGCCCGGCACGATCGGCACCTCGACGCCGAGCGCGCGCACTTCGTCCACGAAGTGGAAGTAGGCGTCCGGGTTGTAGAAGAACTGCGTGATCGCCGCGTCGGCGCCGGCCTTGACCTTGTCGGCGAAGTGCTGGATGTCGCGCTTGGCGTAGCGCTGCTGCGGGTGGTATTCGGGGTAGGCCGCGACCTCGATGCGCAGATCGCGTCGCTCGGTCTCGCGGATGTAGGCGATCAGCTCGCTCGCGTAGCGGAACTCCCCCGCCGTGGCCGTGCCGCTCGGCAGGTCGCCCCGCAGCGCCACCAGGCGGCGGATGTCCTGCGCGCGGTAGGTGGCCAGGATCTCGGTGATCTTGGCGCGCGTGGAGCCCACGCACGACAGGTGCGGCGCGGCCTCGAAGCCCATCTCCGCGATGTCGACCACGGTCGACAGCGTGCGGTCCTGCGTCGAGCCGCCCGCGCCGAAGGTGACGCTGAAGAACTCCGGCGACGTGCTGCCCAGCTCGCGCACCACGCCGCGCAGCTTCTCGCTGCCGGCCTGCGTGGTCGGTGGATAGAACTCGAAGCTGACCGGCACCGGCAGCGTCGAAGAGGTGGTTTGACTCATGTGTCTGACTCCGAAGGCCGGCGCGCAGGCGCGGCCAGGATGAAGAATTCCCGATTGCCATCGCCTCCGGCGACGGCGCTTTCGAACCAGTCGATCGTTTCCAGGCCGAGCTGGCCGCAGGCTTCGCGCAGCTTGCCTTCCACTCGGGCATAGGATGCCGCGCTCCTGACCAGCCCGCCCTTGCCGATGTCCTTCGGTTGCAGCTCGAACTGCGGCTTGACGAGGGCGAGCAGCGAGCCCGTCGGCGACAGCAGAGCCACCACGGCGGGCAGCACGGTCGTCAAGGAAATGAAGCTCAGATCGGCGACGACCACATCGAAGCCCGCCTGCGGCATCGAAGCGCCGAGGGCGTCGCGCCCGAGTTCGCGTGCGTTCAAACCTTCGATGACCGTCACCTGCGCATGGCCGCGCAGCGAGGGATGCAACTGTCCCCGCCCCACATCGACGCCGACCACGCGCGCGGCCCCTCGTGCCAGCAAGACCTCGGTGAAGCCGCCCGTGCTCTGGCCGACGTCGAGCGCGACGCGGCCACCGACATCGATACCGCCACGGGCCAGCGCGGCGTCGAGCTTGAGCCCGGCGCGCGAGACCCAGCGCAGCTCGGCGGCATCGGTGATGCGCAGTTGCGTGGTGTCGGTGACGTTCTCGCCGGTCTTGCGCAAGACCGTCCAGCCGCTCTCGCCATGGCGCTGCACGGCACCGCGCTCGATCAGCCGCTGGGCGGCCGAGCGCGTGGGCGCGAGGCCGCGGCTGAGCAGGAGGTGGTCCGCACGCATGGGGATCGTGTGAGCGTCGGGTTGGCGTCGCGACGGTGTCGGCCGCATGCCGCGGGCGAGCCGCGGGGTGCTGGCCGATACCGGCCGAACGGCGCCGCCGCGCCGAGCGGCATCAATAGCGGTAGCTGTCGGCCTTGTACGGGCCGGCCTTGTTCACGCCGATGTAGGCTGCCTGCTCGTCGCTCAGCTCGGTGAGCATCGCGCCCACCTTCTCGAGATGCAGGCGCGCGACCTTCTCGTCGAGGTGCTTGGGCAGCACGTAGACCTTGCCGACTTCGTAGCTTGCGCTCTTGGTGAACAGCTCGATCTGCGCGATGGTCTGGTTGGCGAAGGACGAGCTCATCACGAAGCTCGGGTGGCCCGTGGCGCAGCCGAGGTTCACCAGCCGGCCCTTGGCGAGCAGGATGATCTTCTTGCCGTCGGGGAAGCTCACGTGATCGACCTGCGGCTTGATCTCGTCCCACTGGCACTTCTCGATCGAGGCCACGTCGATCTCGTTGTCGAAGTGGCCGATGTTGCAGACGATGGCCTCGTCCTTCATGGCCGCCATGTGCTCGTAGCGGATCACGTTCTTGTTGCCGGTGGCGCTGACGAAGATGTCGGCCTTGTCGGCCGCGTACTCCATCGTCACGACCTTGTAGCCTTCCATCGCGGCCTGCAGCGCGTTGATCGGATCGATCTCGGTGACCCATACCTGTGCCGACAGGGCCCGCAGCGCCTGCGCGGAGCCCTTGCCGACGTCGCCGTAGCCGGCCACCACGGCCACCTTCCCGGCGATCATCACGTCGGTCGCGCGCTTGATCGAGTCGACCAGCGATTCGCGGCAGCCGTAAAGGTTGTCGAACTTGCTCTTGGTCACGGAGTCGTTCACGTTGATGGCGCGAAACAGCAGCGTGCCCTTGGCGCTCATCTCGTTGAGGCGGTGAACGCCGGTGGTGGTTTCCTCCGTCACGCCGATGATCTGCGCGCTCTTGCGGCTGTACCAGGTCGGGTCTTCGGCGAGCTTGGCCTTGATTGCGGCGAAGAGGCAGGTCTCTTCCTCGCTGGCGGGCTTGGCGAGCAGCGAGGCGTCCTTCTCGGCGCGCTTGCCCAGGTGCATGAGCAAGGTGGCGTCGCCGCCGTCGTCGAGGATCATGTTCGGGCCTTCGCCCTCGGTACCCTTGGCTCCGAACTCGAAGATGCGGTGCGTGTAGTCCCAGTAGTCGGCGAGCGATTCGCCCTTGTAGGCGAACACCGGCGTGCCCTCGGCGACCAGCGCGGCGGCGGCATGGTCCTGCGTCGAAAAGATGTTGCACGAGGCCCAGCGCACTTCGGCGCCCAGGGCCTGCAAGGTCTCCACGAGCACGGCGGTCTGGATCGTCATGTGCAGCGAGCCGGTGATGCGCGCGCCCTCGAGCGGCTGGCTCTTCGCGAACTCCCGGCGGATCGCCATCAGACCGGGCATCTCGGTCTCGGCAATCTTGATTTCCTTGCGGCCCCACGCGGCGAGCGAGGGGTCGGCGATGACGTACTGGGTGTCTTGCAGCGGTTTGAGAACGGCACTCATGGCAGGTTGCTCCGGTTCGACGATGAACCGCAGGCCTGAACGCGGAAGGGGAGTCGCCCGGCGACCATGGACCCACCACGCATCGATAGAACCTGCGGGTGAGCGCCGTTGCCTTATGAAGGTTCCGAGCCTGGCGGAGGCCTGCATGGACAAGGCGACCGTCGCAACGCTCCTCGGAAGCGGAAATTGTAGCCACACGGCCGCGCCCGCAATCCCAATCCCCGTGGCGCCCAAGGTGAAACCGGTAGCATTCCGGGCCTGCGCAGCGCAGCCGGCCGCCTTGTCGCCGCCCGGTCACGCCCTCGCGCCCTGCGGCCCAGGAGCCCTTTTCGTGTCACTTCTCTCGCATGCCCCCGAGGTGCGGCGCCGCCGTACCTTCGCGATCATTTCGCACCCCGATGCCGGCAAGACCACCTTGACCGAGAAGCTGCTGCTGTTCTCGGGGGCGATCCACATCGCCGGAAGCGTGAAGGCGCGCAAGGCCAGCCGCCACGCCACCTCCGACTGGATGGAGATCGAGAAGCAGCGCGGCATCTCGGTGGCCAGCTCGGTGATGCAGATGCTCTACCGCGACTGCGTCATCAATCTGCTCGACACGCCCGGCCACAAGGACTTTTCGGAAGACACCTACCGCGTGCTCACCGCGGTGGATTCCGCATTGATGGTGATCGACGCCGCCAACGGCGTGGAGCCGCAGACGCGCCGGCTCATCGAGGTCTGCCGGCAGCGCAACACGCCGATCATGACCTTCGTCAACAAGCTCGACCGCGAGGGCAAGGAGCCGCTCGCGCTGCTCGACGAGATCGAGCAGGAACTCGGCATGCCCTGCGTGCCCATGACCTGGCCGGTGGGGCAGGGCAAGGGCTTCGGCGGCATCGTCGATCTGCGGCGCCGGCACATGCGGCTCTTCAAGGCCGGGGCCGACAAGCGCGGAGAAGACGACGAAACCGTGCCGCTGACCGAGCGCGCGGCCCTGCTGGGGCGCTTCGGCCACGACTACGAGCAGGCGGAGCAGACCGTCGAGCTGCTGCAGGGCGCAGCGCCGAGCTTCGACGAGGCCGCCTTCGTCGCCGCCCGGCAGACGCCCGTGTTCTTCGGCTCCGGCGTCAACAACTTCGGCGTGCAGGAGGTGCTCGATGCGCTGGTCGATCTGGCGCCGCCGCCGGCAGCGCGGCACGTCAGCCTGGCCGATGGCAGCGACCGCGAGATCGCGCCTGCCTCGGAGGGCTTTTCCGGCGTGGTGTTCAAGGTGCAGGCCAACATGGATCCGTCGCACCGCGACCGCATCGCCTTCGTGCGCGTGAACTCGGGCCGCTACGGTCAGGGCATGAAGCTGCGCGTGCAGCGCACCGCCAAGGAGCTGCGGCCGACCAGCGTGGTGACCTTTCTCTCGCAGCGCCGCGAGTCGGTCGAGGAGGCCTACGCCGGCGACATCATCGGCTTCACCACCCACGGCGGCGTGCAGCTCGGCGACACGCTGACCGACGGCGACGCACCGGCGGGCTTCGGCAGTTACACCGGCCTGCCGTTCTTCGCGCCCGAGCTGTTCCAGACCGTGGAGCTGGCCAATCCGATGAAGAGCAAGCAGTTGCAGCAGGGCCTCCTGCAGCTCGGCGAGGAGGGCGCGATCCAGGTGTTTCGACCGACGACCGGCGGCGCCATGCTGCTCGGTGCCATCGGCCAGTTGCAGTTCGAGGTGGTGCAGCACCGCCTGAAAGCCGAGTACAGCGCCGACGTGCGGCTCGGCGCCAGCCGCTTCACCGGCGCGCGCTGGGTCACCTGCGACGACGACGCCGCGATGCGCAAGTTCACCGACGAAGCCGCCAGCAAGCTCGCGCTGGACGCCGCCGACACCCTGGCCTACCTGATGACCTCGCCCTACGACTTGCGGCTCACGCAGGAACGCCATCCGAAGGTGGTGTTCCATCCGCTGCGCGAGCATGCCGGGCTGGCCTTGCAACAGGCCGCGTGAGCAAGGTCCGCACCGAGAAGCCGGCCGGCCGGGGGCCAGGGAACGGCCGGCCGCCACTTCGAGTCAACCGGCGGTGCCGGCGTCGTTGTACGCTTGCAGCCGCAAGGAGGAAACGTTCATGGATACCTTGAAGAAACTGTTTGCGGCCGGTCTCGTCACCGTGATGGCCGCCTGCTCCACCACCAGCCCGGACGTCATCCAGCGCGGCGACGCGCAACGCCTGTCCCAGGTGCAGGACGCGGTGGTCATCAACGTGCGGCCGGTGACGGTCGAAGGGTCGCAATCGGGCATTGGCGGAGCATCCGGCGCGGTGATCGGGGGCGTGGCCGGCAGCTCGGTGGGCGGCAGCCGCGAAGCCATCGCGGTGGGCGTGCTGGGCGCCGTGGCCGGCGCCTTGATCGGCAACACCGCCGAGCGCTTCGGCACGCGCGAGCAGGCCTACGAGATCATGGTCCAGCTGCGCAACGGCGAGCGCCGTGCCATCGTCCAGGCGCAAGGCAACGAGAACTTCCAGCCCGGCGACCAGGTCGTGCTGGTTTCTACCGGCGGCACCACGCGCGTCACCCGCGCCCAGTCGGTCGGACCGCGAAGCTGAAGCGCGCTCGCGGCCGGCTGTGCCGGACCGGGGAAGCAGGTCGTCGGGGGCCTGGCGCACAAGCGCCGTCGAATGCGCGTTCGTCGTCGCACAGACGGTGCCTGAGGTCGGCCGCAGGATGACGGGCAGCATGCCCATCACCATCACTCCGGCCTCGAAGGCCTCGCCCATCGTCCCGTTCGGCCTCGGCCTGTCGGCGCTGTGCGCCTTGCTCTGGTTCGCCCCGTTGCCGGCCAAAGCCGGCGGCGCTGCTGCCGAATCGCCGACGGCGGCGACCCAGCCGGCCAAGCCCGCAAAAGCGGCGCCCAAACGCAGCAAGCGTCGCAAGGCGGCGGCCTCCGAGCCGCCGCCCGCTGCGGCCACCGCCGAGCAGTTGGAGGCCGCCGAGCGCGTGTTCTACGGCCCCCATCGGTGCGAGTTCGAGCAGTCCGTGGACGTGGCATTGGATCCGCAACGGCCCGGTTACGTGGATGTGAAGTTCGGCAAGGCCAGGTACGTGATGAAGCCGGTGATCTCGAGCACCGGCGCAGTCCGGCTCGAGGACGTCAGGGGCGAGGCCCTGATGGTGCAGATCACCGCCAAGTCGATGCTGATGGACGTGAAGGCAGGCCGTCGCCTCGTCGACGAATGCGTGAGCGACAAGCATCACGAGGCCATGGCGGCGGTCATGCAAAGCGAGGCGGCCGCCAATGCGGCCGCAGCGAGTGCCGCTGCTGCTGCGGCAGCAGCGAGCGCTTCGGCGCCGGCCGGCGCACAGTGAGCGCGTGCCGCACGGGGCTGCGGCGCGAGGCCTCAGGCCAATAGATCCTGCGCGGTCTTTCCGCCGGCGAGCGCGTCGAGGAACCATTTCGGGCGACGGCCATGTCCGGACCAGCCATTGCCGGCATCGTCGCGGTATTTGATCTTCGATGCCTTCTTGCGACCCCCTGACTGGCCACGCTTGGCGGCTCCCGGTTTGCGGCCGGGCCTTTTCGCGGTGGACAAGCCGAGTTGCTCCGCGCTCAAATCATAGAAGGCAATAGCCTCCTTGATGCGTGCGATCACGTCCTTTGTTTCTTTTTGCTTGATCGCATCGGCTTGCCGTTCGAGTGCCGCGATCTGCTTCTTGAGTTGCGCAAGCGATTTGGCCATGGTGTTTTGGGACCCGGAGTTTCAACGAAACGCAAGCATAAGCGACCTTGCATGGTTTCATCGGCAATCGCGAACCGGGTTCGAATCTGCAAGGAAGTAATCAGGAATCGCGAGCCGTCTTCGTGCAGCTTCTCCCGATGAAGCCTTTGTGGCCGACAGGAGCAATGCCTTGAAAGTCGAGAACTCTGCGGTTGCACGCAGCAAAGGGAGCGGAGCTTCAATGCATTGAATGACTTTGCGAAACCAGCGCGACAAGTCTTCATCGACTTCGGGGGCCGCATATCCCAACGCAATTGCAAGCCGGCTCACCCGGCGCTGCGATACGGCGGCGCAAGCGAATCCGGCGGCAATCGAACGCATGCCTGCGGCATGCTCCGCAAATGGGAACACCGATTGCCGCGACGGAGTCGAATCATCAACAGCCTTGGCACCGGAGCCTTATGAACAAGCCCACCCACTCGCCTTTGCCCATCGCTTCGGCATGGCTGTTGGCGGCCTGCACCGCATTGAGTGCGTGCAATCGCACGGATCCTCCCGCGGGCGAACAGCCCAGCGCCGAAGCCCGCCAGGCCGCGTCCGCGGCCGATGCCATCGCCGTGCCCCCGCCGCCACAAGCTTCGGAGCCGGCGTCCGCATCGCTGCCGCAGTCCTCGGCCTCGCCGACGGCTCCGCCGGTCACGACCGCCGACGCGGACCAGCAGGCGCAGCCGGCGTCCGCCGCCCTGAGCGCATCCGAGCCCGCTGCGCCGCCGGCCGACACGCCCGTCGCGGCGAACGGATCCCCCGCCGCCAGCACGCCGGTCGCGGGCGATGCATCCGCGTCTGCCACGGCCGGCGCGTCGGGCGCCGCCTTGTACAAGGTGGTGGACGGCTACAAGGTCGACGCGGCGACGATGGAGGGTTTTCGCACCTGGCGTGCCGCCGCTTGCGACCGTTGCCACGGCGCCAATCAGGAGGGCATGGTCGGGCCGTCGCTGATCGAGAGCATGAAGGTGCGCGACAAGGCCTACTTCGTCGACACGCTCACCAACGGCCGGCTCGCCAAGGGCATGCCGAGCTTCAAGACGAGCACGATGGTGATGGAGAACATGGACGAGCTCTACGCGTATCTCAAGGGCCGCTCGGACGGGGCCATCACGCAGGCCAAGGTCCAACCCATGGAGTGAAGGTACGTTTCTCGGGCCTCGGGCCTCGGGCCTCGGGGCGCCCGGCGGAAGCAGGAGCGCCTCACGGCATGAGCGTGATTGCACCGCTCGCAACGTGCCGGTCGAACTCTTCGCGACTGATCACCGCCGTGGCTGCGCTTTCCCCTTGCATCCAACTCAGGGTCACGGTGCCACCTTGCGGTTCGACCTCGCAAGGGCCCTGCGGCACGGTCGGTTGCGGGCCGTCCGGGCCGGCGTAGGGGATGGTCCCTCGCACTTCGGCAGTCAGGGTCATGGCTTCGCTCCTCAGGGTGACGCAAGCCGCGGTCGGCGCCGTCGTTCCACGGCCGACTCGAGCGCGGCAGTGAGCCGGCTGCGCCGTTTGAGTACCTCGTAGCAATAGCGATAGCTGTGGCTGCTCGGATGCAGGCCGTCGGCGGAGTAGTACCTGTCGCAGTCGCGCGAGAAAACGTCGTGGCGCCGGTCGCGATAGAAGCTGATGAACTCGGCGCCCGCTTCCTCCGCGCAGGCGGCGAAGAGGCGCGCGGCCTTCTGCGTGCGCACCGACAGCCACCACGAGAACGGTGCGATGAACAAGGGCGACAGGCCGATGTTGGCCACACCCATCCAGATCGTGCGCTTGCTCACGCCACGCAGCCGCTCGAGCAGTTCTGCGGCATCGGCGGCCAGGCTTTTCCAGCCGGTCATCCGCAGCACGTCGTTGCCGCCGACGTGCAGCAGCACCACGTCGAAGCCCTGCGCAGGCCAGTGCGCCTGCCTGCAGTACCGCAGCACGTCGGCAAGACGCGCACCGGCCATGCTGGCATTGACGATCTCCGCGTTCGGGAACTCGGCCGCGAGCAGGCCGGCCAGCGAATCGCGCGGATCGGCCGCACCGATGCCCACGCCGGTGCTGTCGCCGAGCACCAGCACCCTGGCGCGCTGCACCGCGGGCCGGTGCTCGAAACGCCGGGGCGGCGCGGCGCGTCGGGCGGCCTTGCGCAGCGCGCGCCGCAGGTGGTCGAACTGAATGCATGCGAGCCCCGTGGATGCGGCCAGGGCGAGTCCGAGCACCGCAGCCGGCCGGGAGACGCCGGCTGCCAAGCGGTCGAGGCCCCGCCGTCGGCGGGCTGCATGATTCATCGCGTTATTCCTTGACTGCGCAGATCTTCGAGCGTGCGCGGTCTGTGTTCGAAGGCAGGAGGCATGCCCATGGGCGGGCGCTGGCGCACACGCCGGCATCGCCCGGGCAGGGGCGTCGAAGCGCACCGTGCGGGAACCGTCTTTGCTGTACAAGACGGCTTTCGTCTTCCGGATGAAGGAGTACCCGAAGATGTACTTGCAAGTCCTGCCGTCCGCGCGGCACGAGCGCGCGTGACGTCCGGTTCGGTCGTCGTCATCGGTGCCGGGCCGGGCGGACTGGCCGCCGCCATGCTCCTTGCCGCATCCGGCGTGGCGGTCACGGTGCTCGAACGCGGTCCGCGCGTGGGCGGGCGCTGCAGCCGGATCGAGCTGGACGGCTACCGCTTCGATGCCGGGCCGACGTTCTTTCTCTATCCGCGCATCATCGAGGAGCTGTTCCAGAGCTGCGGTTTCGACTTCCGCCGCGAGGTCGAGATGTTGCGGCTCGATCCGCTGTACCGCTTGTCCTTCATGCGCGAGGACGGCGCGATGGACCACCTGCGGCTGTGGTCCGACCCGCAACAGCTCGCCGCCGCGGTGGCGGCGTTCAGCCCGCACGACGCAGCCGGCCTGCGCCAGTTCATGCTCGACAACCGGGCCAAGCTCGCGGCCTTCGAGCCGGTGCTCTCGCGCCCTTTTTCGGGCATCACCGACTTCCTCGACCCGCAGATCCTCAAGGCCTTGCGTCATCTGCGACCGTGGGCGAGCGTCGATCGGGAACTGTCGCGCTATTTCCGCGATCCGCGTTTGCGGCTGGCGTTCTCGTTCCAGAGCAAGTACCTGGGCATGTCGCCGTTTCGCTGCCCCAGCCTGTTCACGATCCTGTCCTTTCTGGAGCACGAGCACGGTGTGTGGCATCCGGTCGGCGGCTGCAACTCGGTGATCGACGTGATGGCGCGGCTGGCCCGGAGCATGGGCGTGCGCATCGAACTCGGGCAAGCCGTCGAAGAGATCCTGTTCGAAGGGCGCAAGGCGGTCGGCGTGCGCACCGCAGGCGGGGTGCAGCGAGCCGACGCGGTGGTGGTCAATGCCGACTTCGCGCAGGCCATGCAGGACCTCGTGCCCGATGCCTTGCGCTCGCGCTGGACCGACGCCAAGCTCGCCACCAAGCGCTACTCCTGCTCAACCTTCATGCTGTACCTCGGCATCGAAGGGGCCGTGGACCTCGATCACCACACCGTAGTGCTTGCTGAAAAGTATGCAGACAACCTGCGCGAGATCGAGTGTGGCAGCGCCCCGCCGTCCACGCCTTCGGTCTACGTGCAGAACGCGTCCGTCAGCGATTCCACGCTGGCCCCGCGCGGCCACAGCAGCCTGTACGTGCTGGTGCCGGTAGGCAACCTGGAGCGCGGCATCGACTGGACGCGCGAGCGCGCACGCTTTCGCGCGCTCGTTTTCGAACGCCTGGCGGCCATGGGCATCGACGACCTCGAGCGCCGCATCCGCGTCGAGCGCATCGTCACGCCGCAGGAGTGGTCGAGCGAGCACGCGGTCTTTCGCGGCGCCACCTTCAACCTCGCCCACTCGCTCGACCAGATGCTGTGCTGGCGGCCGAACAACCGCTTCGAGGACCTGGAACGCGTGTACCTCGTCGGCGGCGGCACGCATCCCGGCAGCGGGTTGCCCGTGATCTTCGAGGGCGCACGCATCACCGCGCGGCTCATGGCCGACGACCTCGGTTTCAAGGCCGTGGCGCCCCCTCAGGCCAGCGCGCTCACACCGCACGCCGGGGCCGCCTTGATGGGCGCGTGCGAATGACCGCCGCCACCTTGCCCGTGGCGGTGATCGGCGGCGGACTCGGCGGCCTGGCCGCCGCCGTCACGCTGGCCGGGCGCGGACACCGCGTGCTGCTGTTCGAGGCCAACGACTGGCTGGGCGGCAAGGCCGCACCGCTCGAGGAGAGCGGCTTTCGTTTCGACATGGGCCCGACCATCCTCACCCTGCCCGGCGTGCTGCGGCGCGTGCTCGCCGAGGCGGGGCGGGACATGGACCGCGAGCTGGAGCTGATCCGGCTCGAGCCGCAGTGGCGCTGCTTCTTCGAAGACGGCTCGGTGCTCGATCTGGTCGGCGACGTGAACGCGATGGCCGCACGCATCGACGAGTTCGCGCCCGGTCAGGGCGTCGGCGAGGGCTATCGCAGCTACATCGAGCAGTCGCAGCGGCTGCACCGCATCTCGGAAGACTTCTTCTTCTGGAAGAGCGTGGGCGGCCTCGGCGACACCTTCAACCTTCGCAACAGTTTCAGCCTCGGCACGCTCGCCGACGTGCTGGCGCTGCGCATGGGCAGCACCCTCGGCGGCGTGGTGCGCAAGCACGTGAGCGAGGCGCGCGTGGCACAGCTCGTCGATCACTTCGTGCAGTACGTCGGCTCCAATCCCTTCGCGGCGCCGGCTGTGCTCGGCGCCATCGCGCACATGCAGACGCAGGAGGGCATCTGGTATCCGCGCGGCGGCACGCGCGCCGTGCCGGTGGCGCTGGAGCGCGTCGCGCGCGAACTCGGCGTGGAGCTGCGCACCGGCACCGCCATCGCCGACATCAAGCTCGCCGACGGGCGGGTCGCGGCTGTCGTCACCGCCGCGGGCGAACGCGTGCCGGTGCGCGCGGTGGTGTCCAACATGGACGCCGTTCGGACCTACCGCGAGCTGCTCGATCCGCTGCACTCCGAGCGCGCGGCGGCCGTGCACGACCGCGAGCCGGCCTGCTCGGGCGTGGTGTTCTACCTGGGCCTGGACCGGGCCTACGAGCACCTGGCCCATCACGACTTCGTGTTCTCCCGCGACGCCGAGGAGGAGTTCGACTGGATCTACGAGCGCGGCGAGCCGGCACCCGACCCGACCTGCTACCTGGCCGCGCCGGCCCGCACGGAGCCCGGCGTGGCACCGCCCGGCGGCGAGGCGCTGTACATCCTCGTGCACACGCCCTACCTGCGGCCGCACCACGACTGGAGCGAGATGCTGCCGGCCTACCGGCGCGTGGTCTTCGACAAGCTGGCGCGCTGCGCCGGGCTCACCGACCTGGAAGACCGCATCCGCTTCGAGCGCCACCTCACGCCGCAGGACATCCACGATCGCTACCGCGTGCTCAACGGCGCGATCTACGGGCTGGCCAGCCACGGCCGCTTCACCGGCGCCTTCAAGCCGGGCAACCGCCGCCGCGATGTGCCCGGCCTGTACCTCGCCGGGGGTGCCGCGCATCCCGGCCCCGGCATGCCGATGGTGCTGATGTCGGGCTGGATCGCCGCCGATGCCTTCGATGCCGACGCGCGCGCCGGCAAGGCCGGCGCCGCGGACCTGCGGCTGGCCGGCGCACGCCGATGAGCCCATGACGCCCCCGCGCGCCCGCGCAGCGCCGCTGCCGCAGCGCTCGGCTCGCTGGGTGCGCTTCTTCGGCGCCGTGATGACCCGCCAGGTCCGGGCCAACTTCCACGCCCTGCGCATCGCGCGCGCCGGCTGGCCGCAGTTGCCGCCCGGCGCGGCCGTGGTGGCCTATTGCAACCACCCCTCGTGGTGGGACGCGGCCGTGCTGCCGGTGCTGGCCACCGAGCTGTTCGGCCATCGCAACAGCTTCGGCCCGATCGACGCGCAGGCGCTGCGCAAGTACCCGTTCATGGCGCGCATCGGGTTCTTCCCGGTCGAGCAGCATTCCTGGGCCGGCAGTGCGCATTTCCTGCGCACGGGCCGAGCGCTGCTGGCGCGGCCCGACACGCTGATGTGGATCACGCCCGAAGGCGGCTTCACCGATGCACGCCGCCGGCCGATCGTTCTGCGCCCGGGCCTGGCAGCCCTGCTGGCGCGCTCGCCCGGCGCGGTGGCCTTGCCGGTGGCGCTCGAGTACCCGTTCTGGAGCGAGCGCACGCCCGAGGCGCTGGTGCGTTTCGGGGCGCCCTTGACGGCCGCGGCGTGGCAAGGGCGCACGCAGGCGGAAATCACCGCCACGCTCGAACGGGCCCTTCAGGACACGCTGGACGCCCTGGCGCTCGACGCCATCGCCCGGGACGAAGCACGCTTCACCACGCTGATCGAGGGCCGCAGCGGCATCGGCGGCGTCTACGACCTGTGGCGGCGGCTCAAGGCCTGGTCTCGCGGCGAACGGTTCGACGCGGCCCACGGCAGCGGCGCGCAGGAGAAGGCGAAGTGAATGCGCTGGCCTGGGCGGCGGCGGGGCTCGCGCTGTTGCCGCTGCTTCTCGGTCTGCGCAACCTCATGCTGTTCAAGGTGCCGCGAGCCCCGGCGCCCGCAGGCACCCGCGTGTCCATCCTCATCCCGGCGCGCGACGAGGCCGCTAACATCGGCGCGGCGGTCGATGCGGCGCTCGACAGCAGCGAGGTCGAGGTCGAGGTGGTCGTGCTGGACGATCAGTCGAGCGACGACACCGCGGCCATCGTGCGCCGGCATGCGAACGAGGACGCGCGCGTGCGCCTGGTCGTGGCGCCGCCCTTGCCGAGCGGCTGGGCCGGCAAGCAGCGCGCTTGCCGGCTGCTGGCCGAGCACGCCCGGCACGACGTGCTGATGTTCATCGATGCCGACGTGCGGCTCTCGCCCGAGGCGGCCTCGCGCGCGGCCGGCTTCCTGCTGCGGGGCCCCGCGCTCGGGCTGGTCAGCGGCTTTCCCCGCGAAGTGACCGGCTCGCCGGCCGAGCACGCGGTGATTCCGTGGATCCACGTGCTGCTGCTCGGCTACTTGCCCATGGATTTCATGCGGTTGTCGAGGCACCCGGCGTTCGGCGCCGGATGCGGCCAGTGGATGGTGGCGCGGCGCGACGCCTACTTCGCCGTGGGCGGACACGGCGCGGCGCCGGCCTCGCGCCACGACGGCGTGAGCCTGCCGCGCAGCTTTCGCGCCGCTGGTTGGCGCACCGACCTGTTCGACGGCTCGCCGCTGGCGAGTTGCCGCATGTACCGCGGCTTTCGCGAGGTGTGGCAGGGCTTCGGCAAGAGCGCCGGCGAGGGCCTGGCCACGCCGCTGGGCCTGCCCGTGTGGAGCGTTCTCGTCGCCGGCGGGCACGTGCTGCCCTGGCTGCTGTTGCCGCTCGGCTGGGCGACGGGGCAGGTCCAGGTGGCGGCGCTCGGGCTGCTCGGCGTCGCCGCCAACCTGGGGCTGCATGCGCTGCTGGCCCGGCGCTTCGGCCAGCATCCGATGGGTGTGGCCCTGCATGCGGCGGGCGCGGTGCTGGTGCTGGCGCTGAACTGGTCGGCGCTGCGCCGGCATGTCGCAGGGCGGCCCAGCATGTGGCGCGGTCGCGCCTACGCGGCTGGCGCCGAGGTCGGGGCCGCCGCGCCGGCCGAAGCGAGCATGCCGCCGGCTTCACGGGGCGGGGATGCGAGTTAGGGAGGGAACGGGGTTTGCTTGAACAAGGCGTGCCTTTCATCCGTTCGAGTTTTCCAATGAGCCGCCACGATCACGTTTCAGTCGGCGCCGCCTCCGAAGGCAACGAGCCGCCCCTTCCCGGCCTGCGCGAGCCTGATCACAGCAGTCTGGCCCTGTGGTCGGCCCTGTTCATGGCCAGCAGCGCGGTGTTCGCGTTTTTTGCCATGGAGCCGGTACATGCCGGGTTCGCGGCGACGCCGGCGATGGTGTCCTCGTCCGGCGTTCAGCAGGGGGCCGCCGCCAAGCGCCTGGATTCGGCCGTCCGCCGGGGAGAAGGCAGCGAAGCCGACAGCTGGCATTGAGCCGGCGCCGGGCACGGCACGCCGCTCGTTCACGCCGGGCGAGTCGGGATCGCTCAGGGCTCGCTGAATCGCGCGGACACCCGGCCGAGCGACCCGAAATCGGCCTGCACGGCCACGCCGCCAGCGACCGGCAAAGGCGTCATGCAGGTGCCGGTGGTCACGATGCCGCCCGCCATCAGCGGGATGCCGAGCAGCGAGAGTTCGTTGACCAGCCAGGCGAGCGCCACCCGGGGATCGCCCAGCACGTTGGCGCCCGTGCCTTCCCGCTGCCACGGCGGCTGATCGTTCGGCGTCGCCCGCGCCTGCACCGCATGCGCGGCCAGATCGAGGCGACGCCACCCCGCGGGTGCGGCCGGGCCGAGCACGAAGCGGCCCGCACACGCGTTGTCCGCCACCAACTGCGCTTCGCCCGCGCGCGCGAAATCGGTGAAGCGCGAGTCCGGCACTTCGATCGAGGGGTGCAGATCGGCCACGGCGGCGAGCACTTCGTCGGTTTCGTAAGGGCGGGCGCGGGGCGGAAGGCTTCGCTCAAAACGGAATGCGAATTCCGGTTCTGCGACCCGCATGCGGTTGCCGCGCAGGGGCAACGTGGCCCCGTCGGGGTCGACGTGGCCGGCCAGCAGGCGCCCCGCCAAGGGACCCGGGACATCGATGTGCGCTTGTCCGGCCGCGCTGGTCGCAGCGATCTTCCAGCCGGATACCGCCTGTCCCGACACCTCGGCCAGCCGGGCCTGCACTGCATAGCCGCCCGCCCGTGTCGTCGGCCGCAGGCCGGAAGGCAGGGCTTCGAGCACGGTGCCGTCCTGCCAATGGCGCCAGAGCAAGCGGGCCGCCGAGAGGGCAGTGTCTTCGGACGCAGACCGATCGGCCGGCGTGTTCAGCGAGTGGTTCATGTTCGGTGCCGGGTTCGGTCTGCTTCCGTGCGGGCTTGGCGAAGGACGCTTGGCGTTCTGGCTCTTGTTCCGTTGTTCGGGCATCAAATATGATCCTTGTGAGCATATTTAGAGGCTACGGGTTTACCAGAATACGGGTAAGTACTAGGTCCGAAACCCATGGCGAGGACCTGCCCCGATTTTTGACTGAACCTGGAGAACCTCATGAACCTGAAGCGCCACCTCATCTGCAGTTCGATCCTGATGACCGGGTGGGCCGCCCTGAGCACCGCTCAGGCGCAAGACGTGGGGCAACACCCTGCGGTGTTCGCGCCTCGCGCGCTGCCGGGGATCGATCCTTCGACCTTCCTCGTCGGACACCCGGCCGGTCCAGCGCCGCTGGTGCACGCCAACCACGCGCACCCTGCCGTGACGGCCAAGGCCTTGCGGCCGCAGCTCGACACGGATCATTACCTGGTCCAGCCTCCCGCCACGACGCGATGGTTGGTCGGGGGGCAAGGCGAGGCCAAGGCCGCGACGCTGGCCCAGCGGCCCGTCATCGTTCGGTGAAACCGGCCCGGCCGTCCGCCCCGGATCAGCCGCGGGCGGCAAGGCGCCGGCCCGGTGTTGCGGCGACCGACGCTCAGGGCAGGCGGATGAAGCCCCACCAGCCGGTCTTGCGCAGGCTCGTGCATTGCGGATGGTCGCTGAAGCGGCTTTGCTGGCACTGCCTTTTCATGCACACGTAGTCGGTGTAGCGCTCCTGACGCGCGCAGATCCGGCGCGGTGAGTCCGCCGGCGCGGCGGCCGTCCGGCGCCGGCTTGGGGCAGAGGTCTCGCGGGCGCCATCGAGCCCGGCGCGGCGGCGGTCGGACGCGGACGCTGCGGCAGGCGCACCGACCCGCGCCATGGCGGCCGGCGGGGGGCTTTGCTCCGCAGCCGCCGTGAGCGATGCGGCCCCGGTTTCGGGCTCGAGCGTCGGGGCCGGATCGCGCAACTCGGTGATCAGGTCGACGTCGGGATCGGCGTGCAACTCCCATCCTGGCGACATCGCCAACCGCGGCAGATCCTCCGGCACCTCGGCGGGGGGCGCCGGAACGGCCTCGACGTCCTCCGGCCCAGGCTCGTGCGCGAGTGGCGGTGCGGCAAAGACATCGGGCGTCGCCCTGTGCGCCGCGGCAGCGGCGGCCGAGTCGGCGACCACGGCCATGTCGCGGCCGATGCGCCGCTCCTCGAGGGAACTCCACGCCACGCTCGCCGCCGCGCCCAGCAGCACGGCACCCAAGCTCCAGGGCAAGGCGCGCCGCCAGTGTGCGCGACCCGGCAGCCACGGCGCCGCGGCAACCGGCAAGGCCTGCCGGGCTGCGGCAGGCTCGGGGGCGGTCGATCGGAAACCCATGTCGGCCGACTCCCGATCCGATGCCGCAACCGCCGACACGGCAGCGACCCGCGCCGGCCACCAGCTCGAGGACAGCGATGCCGCGGCACCGCGCGCGCGCGCTGCCCAGCGGCCGAGCATGGCGGCGCTGCGATCAACCGATGCGCCGTCCACGGGAGGAGACCGGACCGGCTCGCGCGGGCCCTGGCGCGCGACCGCCACGGCGCCGTCGCGTGCCAGGGCCTGGCGGAACTCGGCGACGCTCTGCGGTCGATCGGCGGGCCGCAGCGCCAGCGCCCAGTCGATCGCCGCCAGAAAGCCGGGGCTGTAGCTCAGGCCGGGAAAGCTCGCGGCCAGCGTGCGGACCTCCAGCGCCAGAGACGGCAGCCGGTCGCCCACGGCCCGCACGGTGGAGGGAATGGGCGGGCGGGCGGTGATGCAGTTGCGGACCACGGCACCCAGCGCGTAGAGGTCGGTCCACGGGCCCTGGCGCAGATCGGTCGCCTCGGCGTACTGCTCGATCGGCGCGAAGCCCGGTTTGAGGATGGCGGTGAGCTGCTGCGAGCCGTCGCCCAGGATGCTGCGCGCGGCGCCGAAATCCAGCAGTACCGGCGTGTCGTCGGGCAACAGCAGGACGTTGTCCGGAGAGATGTCGCGGTGCAGGCATGAGGCGCTGTGCAGCGTTTCGATCGCCCCGAGCAGCGAGCCGAGCAGGGCCCGCAGCCAGGCTTCGTCGGGCGGGCGCGGCATGGCCCGGCGCGCCGCCAGCAGGGTCATGCCTTCCAGGTAGCGCATCGCCATGTAGGCCGTGCCGTTGGCCTTCCAGAAGTGGTGCACGCGGACCAGCGACGGATGGTCGAAACGCGCCAGCATGCGCGCTTCCTCGATGAAGGAATCGAGGCCCTGCTCGAAGGTCGCTTCGTTCGACGAGGTGCGCAGTGCGACCTGCACGCCTTCGCCGCGCATGGCCAGCGCGGAGGGCAGGTACTCCTTGAGCGCGACCAGCCGACTCAGGGCCAGATCGCGCGCAAGGTACACGATGCTGAAGCCGCCCACGCCGAGCACGCGCACGATCTCGAAGTCGCCGACGCGGCTGCCGGGAACCAGCGCGACCCGCGCATGGCGCTGGTAGTGCTGCGTCGGCTCGAAGCCGGGAAGGGCTGAGGGCGAAGACATGCGTGGGGGCCCAAGGGCAAGCGGTCGCCGAAGGGGCAGGCACCGGACGAAGCCGGTGCCGGGCGCCCGCTGGGAGGCTCACTGCTTGTAGCCCGGTGCGCCCTGTCCGGATGTTCGCGGACGCACACAGCGCCGGTGTGGCCGATCGGGGCGATGCGTCCCCGCAACGAAGCCGGCTCGGGCCGGCTGCTTATCTGCGCGGAACGCTCCGCGCGTTCGACGGCAGCAGCAGGGCCAGCGCCAAGACGCCGAGCACCAGGGTGGCACTCCTCAGCGACGGCTGGGCGGCGCGGCGGCGCCGGTGCCCGACGGCGGGCCCGAGAGCCGCGCAAGCAGGAGGCGGCTCTGCGCGCACCGCAACCACGGCTTCAGGGGCCGAGGCGCGGGCGGCGCTGCTGACATGGGCCAGCACGGCCGTCGCGCTCGCGGCGGCGGTGCGCACGGCCTTCTCCGCCAGGAAGAACGCGCGTGTTTCCGCCACCGGGTCACGGCCGGCCTGTAGGTCGTCGCCGGGCGGGCGCGTGTTGCTCAGGCGGTTGCTGGCCATGCCTTCGACGAGGCAGCGCCCAGAGCGGCGGTCCCACAGCCAGTAGAAGCCTTCCACCAGCGTGAGGATCTGCACCGGCGTGGCCCGCACGAGCGTGTGGCGGTAGCCGTCGGTGTCGTAAAGCGTCTTGGTGATGTCGAGGGAAGGGCGCGACATGGTTGCGGTCTCGTTGCGAAGCCGCGGTTCGAGCCGGGCGGCTTGCGGGTCCAAGGACAGGCCGGCGGGGCCGGCCGCGTCGCCCGATGCGGCTTGCACCGACGGGTGTGGCAGGTAGGATCGCGCGATACGCCTCGCCGAAAGCCTCGAAAAGGTGACTGCAAGCGGCCGCAATTCGGCCGACCTCCCGGACCCGTCGCGCCACCTTGCGAACCCGTCGGCGCAACGACCGTCATGACGACCGCCCAGCCCATTCCCGACGACGTCCGCCGCTTCGTGATGACGAGCGTGCCGTCCGTGCCCTACCTCGAGGCGATGCTGCTGTTCCACAGCGCCAGCGAACTCGAGCGCAACCGGGCCGAGGTGGCCTCGCTGCTCTACCTCAATGAACAGGTGGCAGGCGGCCTGCTCGAGGCGCTGTGCTCCGCCGGCGTGATCGTCCCGGCCGGGCGCGGCGACGGGCGTTTCCGTTACGCGCCCGGCGAAGCTGCGCAGGCCGCCATCGACCGCCTGGCGCTGGCGTATGCCGGCAACCTCGTGGGCGTGACCAACCTGATCCACGACCGCACACAGCGCAGTGCACAGCGCTTCGCCGATGCATTCAAGTTGCGAGAGGACCGATGAATGGACAAGATCATCTACGCCCTGTGCGCCTTGACGGCGGCCGCCACGGCCGCGCTGCTGCTGCGTGCCTACCTGCGCACGCGCTTTCGGCTGCTGTTGTGGAGCGGGATGTGCTTCCTCGGCCTGACTGCCAGCAACGTGCTGCTGGTGCTCGACCGCGTCGTCTTCCCGACGGGGGACCTGTCCACCTGGCGTCTCGGCGCCGGCCTCGTGGCCGTGCTGCTGCTGGTGGGTGGGCTGATCCTGGAGGGCGACGCATGAACGCCCGCCCGGGGCGGCTCATGGCGCTCGGAGCCCTGCGAGCGAGGCCGCCGGCGCAGGGCGCGACGGCCAGCCTGCGCCGCCCCGCGCCCGGGGAGCCGGCATGAACCACATCGTCAACGAGATGCTGCTCGGCGGGATTGCCGTGGCGTCCTTCATTGCCGGCCTGCTGTTCCTGCGCTACTGGCACAGCACGCGCGACCGGTTCTTCGTCTTTCTGGCGCTGTCGTTCTGGATCGAGTCGGGCAACCGGGTGCTGATGGGTGCTTTGGGGGGCTGGAACGAGGCCCACCCCGTGCACTACACGATCCGGCTGGTGTCCTACGGCCTGATCCTCTTCGCCATCTGGGACAAGAACCGGCCGCGGCGGAAATAGCTCCGGTCGGGCGCCGGGGCGCGACAACGGAAAAACCGGCACGGCCAGGCCGTGCCGGTTTTCAGCGGGAAGCGGCCGCAGCCGCGGCGTCAGAGCGCGCCGTTGTCCCAGGGACCGGTCACCGCGAAGGTGACGCCGGGGCTCTGGATGGCGAAGAACAGCCACTCGTTGTGGAAGGTCGCGCCCACGAATTCGCTGCCGCGGCTGTCCGAGGTGAACGAGCGGCCCGACGGCCGGCTGTAGTTGCCCACCGCGCCGCCGGTGCGGAAGTCGAGGTTGTTGCGGCAGAACGGGAAGTGCGTGCCGTCGAGCGTGAGGCCGTACATCTCCTTGGGGTTGCCGCCGCCGTCCTCGCACAGGATCAGGCTGCCGCGCGGACTCCAGGCGATGTTGTCCGGGCCGTCCACGTCGCCGGCGCCGCCCGCCGACTCAAAGACCAGCGAGAAGGTTTCCTTGCGCGGGTCATAGGCAAAGATCTGGCCCTTGCGCGCCCCGCCGCCGCTGGTCGAGCAGACGTAGATCACGCCATTGCCGTACCAGCAGCCCTCGCCGCGCACGATGCTGGACGCCCCTTGCACGAGGCCCTGGGCCACGACGCCGCCGTAGCTGGTGCCGCTGACGAAGGGCTTGTTCGGCTGGGCGATGTCGACCCAGCTCACGTCCCAGGTCGCGCCGGCGGGCTGCGCCACGCCGGTGTCGTAGTAGCCGACGTTGACGCCGAGGATGTCGATGCTCTTGTTGTTGGGCGCGGCCAGCTTCATCATCTGCAGCCGCCCGCCCGCCGCCGGGCGGCCCGGCACGTTCGGAATGAAGCGGTAAAAGCCGCTGGGGTTGCTGTCTTCCGTCTCGTAGATGATGCCGGTGACCGGATCGACGGCCGCAGCCTCGTGGCTGAAGCAGCCCATGTCGGTGATGGGCACCGGGCTGGCGGGGCCGGAGGCGGGCACGTCGAACACGTAGCCGTGCTGTTTGGCGTTGCCGGTCTGCACGCCGTTGCTCGACTCCTCGCAGGTCAGCCACGAGTTCCAGGGCGTGGGGCCGCCGGCGCAGTTGCGCACCGTGCCGGACAGCGTGGCCCACGCGCTGATCCACTTCTTCTGCCGTGTGTTGAACACCATGTTGGTGGTGCCGCCCGCGGCCGTCGGGTCGTAGGTAAGCTTGGCCGGCGCGAAGGAGACGCCGTTGCCCTGCTCGTGGTTGCGCACGATGACCACCTTCTCCGCGTCGGAGGCGACCACGGCCATGCCGTCGTGCGCGCCGGGCGTGGGGATGCCGTCGCTCATGATGTCGCCCCGCCAGCCGTGGGACCAGTACTTGAAGCCGGCCGGCAGCGCGAGCAGCGGCAGGCCGGTCACTTCGTCGGCGACCGGCGCGAGCGGGCCGTAGTCGGGGCTGTAGGGCAGCTGCACCGCCCTGGCTTCGCCGGCACCGAGCAGTGCGAAGGGCATGCCCACGCTCACCGCCGCGGCAGTGGCCACGCCGCTGCGCAGGAAGCCGCGTCGACCGAAGCTCCAGTGCGGATCCATCTCGCGGCCGGCGTCGGTCCTGGTGAGGTCGCGCATCTGGTCGATTGCATCATCGCGTGTCGTCATGTGTCTCTCCGTGGATGTTGGGATGGGATGCCTGGATGAAGGGAAAGGCTCAGTCGCGGCGGCGGTGGCGCATCACGCCGGCCATCAGCGCCAGGCCGAGCGCCATCAGCGCGTAGGTCTGCGGCTCGGGGATCGGCGCGGTCACGTCGATGCGGTAGTTCAGGCTGCCGCTGCCCAGGCCGTCGGCGTAGTCGGCGATGGCCAGCACGAAGGGGCCGTTGCCGAAAACGTTCTCGAAGCTGACCGTGGCCGGCTCGCCCACGCCGCCCAAGTCGAAGGGGCCGCTGCCGTCGGCGCCGGCCACGAAGCTGGTGTTCAGCGAACTCGACAGCATGTCGAAGTAGTTGCCCGTGTCCGACTCGATGCCGAACCACACGCCGACGATCGGATCGAAATCGCCCGACAGCGGCGTCACGGTGATCGACACCGGCTGCAGGAAGGGCGCGCTGAACTGCCAGAAGGACCAGTTGTCGCCGCCTCCGAAGGGGCCGCTTTCGGCCGCCACCGAGCCGAACGTGGTGCTGCCGGCGCCGAGCGTTCCGGAAAAGACGATCGGGGCGGCCTGAGCGGCGCCGCCCGCAAGCAGGCCGGCGGCGAGCAGCGGCAGGGCGGTGCGCCGCAGGGATGCGAGGAAAGACATGGGGACTCCCGTGGTGTGAGGAGCCCGAAGCTTGACCGGCGCCTGTGCCAGGGCGATGGCGAGCCGCCCCTGCCGAACGGCACATCGGCGGCGCGGGAAGCGCCGCCGGTTCACGGCAAGAGGTCCGGCGCCTCGCCGCCCGACAAGCGCAGACTCATCGCCCGCGCGACGGCCTCGGTCCGGTTGGCCGCGCCGAGCTTGCGCAGGATGCTTTGCACATGGTTCTTCACCGTCAGCGGGCTGATCCCCAGGCGCTCGCCCACGTGCTGGTTGCTCAGGCCCTTGCACAGGCCGGCGAGGATCTGCCGTTCGCGCGCGGAGAGGACGGACTGTTTCCTGCCCTCGTGCGAGGACGGTGGACCGGGTCGGCGGACATTGCTTTCAAGTGCCTGCACGCGCCGCCAGACGGAATGCAGCAAGGGCAGCAGCAGTTCCAGACGCAAGGCATGCTCTCGCGTGCTGCGAGCTCCGGGCGTGGCGAACAGGAACAGGCTCTCGATCTCGTGCGCGCGCTCGGGCCGGGAGACCCCGTGCACCAGCCATTGCCCGAGGCCGCAGGCGAGCAGCAACTCGCGCTCGGGACCAGCGCAGCCGGCGGCGCCGTTCGCGATGGCCCGGCTCGGCTTGCACGCTCGAGCCAGATCGATCCGAAGCGCGCGCCCGCCGCCGTTCACCCAGGTGCGGCTCAGGTCGCGCATCAAGGCGGATCGGCCGTTGCCGAGCAGCGCCAGCGCATCGCCCGGCAGCACCACGCTATGAAAAGCGTCGAAATCCAACTCGTTGCGCTGGCGCTGGTAGGCGCCGCAGACGGCCACCCGGTGCGGGAGAAGGCTTTGCAGGGGCCCCTGACTCCAGATGAAGAACTGATGGCGTCGCTGCACGGCCGGCGCCGCTTCGATCGCCCGCACCAGCGCCTCGCACTGGGCGGGAGACAGGCCCGTGTCGGGAGGCGGGTCGTTCGCGGCGCCAGGGCGGTCGCAGGCCGACTGGCTGGACGCAGCATCGGCAGGAGGGGATGTCATGGGCGGACATGTCGGCGGCAGCATCAGGTTCGCAAGGAGTGGTCTGGGGATGGTGTGAGAGCGCCAGGGCCGGTCCGCGCCGAGCCGGCCGGCTCGGATACCTTATGCGGCGGGGATGACTCGCACGTGAATCCGCCGAGGAGCGCGCAGCAGGCCGCACCAGTGCGTTGACGTTCGCTGCGGCGCGTTGAAAGCGCCTCGAACCGCCCCTATAATTCGCCCGCTAGCACTCAAACGACTTGAGTGCTAACAGCCTCCAGCGAACCGACAACCAGCTTTTCAATCGTTTGTGAGCTGGCGCTGACTTGTTCGCTCAGCATTGAAACACCGTCCCAACATCCCCAAGGAGATGCGAATGAAACTTCGTCCTTTGCACGATCGCGTGATCGTCAAGCGCCTGGAGCAGGAAACCAAGACCGCCTCCGGCATCGTCATCCCCGACAACGCCGCCGAGAAGCCCGACCAGGGTGAAGTGCTGGCCGTCGGCCCCGGCAAGCGCAGCGACAAGGGCGACTTCATCGCCCTGAACACGAAGGTCGGCGACCGCGTGCTGTTCGGCAAGTACAGCGGCCAGACCGTCAAGGTCGATGGCGAAGAGCTGCTGGTCATGAAGGAAGAAGACCTGTTCGCCGTGGTCGAGAAGTAAGCGCCCAGCTTCTTCTCCCGCATCAAGCAATCTCAAGAATTCGGAGAAACACACATGGCAGCTAAAGACGTGATTTTCGGCGGCGACGCCCGCGTGCGCATGGTCGAAGGCGTGAACATCCTGGCCAATGCGGTCAAGGTCACGCTCGGCCCCAAGGGCCGCAACGTGGTGCTCGAGCGCTCGTTCGGCGCCCCCACCGTCACCAAGGACGGTGTCTCGGTCGCCAAGGAGATCGAGCTCAAGGACAAGCTCCAGAACATGGGCGCCCAGATGGTCAAGGAAGTCGCTTCCAAGACCTCCGACATCGCCGGTGACGGCACCACCACCGCCACCGTGCTGGCCCAGGCCATCGTGCGCGAAGGCATGAAGTACGTGGCCGCCGGCATGAACCCGATGGACCTCAAGCGCGGCATCGACAAGGCGGTCATCGCCCTCGTCGAGCAGCTCAAGAAGCAGTCCAAGCCCACCACGACCAGCAAGGAAATCGCCCAGGTCGGCGCGATCTCCGCCAACAGCGACCCGTCGATCGGCAAGATCATCTCGGACGCGATGGACAAGGTCGGCAAGGAAGGCGTCATCACCGTCGAGGACGGCAAGTCGCTCGAGAGCGAGCTCGAAGTCGTCGAAGGCATGCAGTTCGACCGCGGCTACCTCTCGCCCTACTTCATCAACAACCCCGAGAAGCAGTCGGCCACGCTCGAAAATCCGTTCGTGCTGCTGTTCGACAAGAAGATCAGCAACATCCGCGACCTGCTGCCCACGCTGGAGCAGGTGGCCAAGGCCGGCCGTCCGCTGCTGATCATCGCCGAGGAAGTGGAAGGCGAGGCCCTGGCCACGCTGGTGGTCAACACCATCCGCGGCATCCTGAAGGTCGTGGCCGTCAAGGCACCGGGCTTCGGTGACCGCCGCAAGGCCATGCTCGAGGACATCGCCATCCTGACCGGCGGCAAGGTCATCGCCGAGGAAGTGGGCCTGACACTCGAGAAGGTGACTTTGGCCGATCTGGGCCAGGCCAAGCGCGTCGAAGTGGGCAAGGAAAACACCACCATCATCGACGGCGCCGGTGCCGCGGCCGACATCGAAGCGCGCGTCAAGCAGGTGCGCGTGCAGATCGAGGAGGCAACCAGCGACTACGACCGCGAGAAGCTCCAGGAACGCGTGGCCAAGCTGGCCGGCGGCGTGGCGCTGATCAAGGTCGGTGCCGCGACCGAAGTCGAGATGAAAGAGAAGAAGGCCCGCGTCGAAGACGCCCTGCACGCCACGCGTGCGGCGGTGGAAGAAGGCATCGTGGCCGGTGGTGGCGTGGCGCTGCTGCGCGCCAAGCAGGCGGCGGGCGAGATCAAGGGCGACAACGCCGACCAGGACGCCGGCATCAAGCTGATCCTGCGTGCGATCGAGGAGCCCCTGCGCATCATCGTCTCCAACGCCGGCGACGAGCCGAGCGTGGTCGTCAACGCCGTCATGGGCGGCAAGGGCAACTACGGCTACAACGCCCAGAACGGCGAATACGGCGACATGATCGAGATGGGCATCCTGGACCCGACCAAGGTGACGCGTACGGCGCTGCAGAACGCCGCTTCGGTCGCTTCGCTGATGCTCACGACCGAAGCCATGGTGGCCGAGTCGCCGAAGGAAGAAGCCCCGATGGGTGGCGGCGCCGGCGGCGGCATGGGCGGCATGGGCGGCATGGGCATGGACATGTAAGTCAGTCGGACATCCGTTCGCGATGTCGGCGCCGGGCCTGCCCGGTTCCGACAGAAAAGGGCCGCAGCGATGCGGCCCTTTTTCTTGCGCGATCCGAAGCGGCCATCTGCCGAGCCGTGCTGCCCGAGGCGCGGCGTTCGGGCTGCCGACGCACGTGAGCGAAAAGCCGGTCTCCCGTCTGTGGCACTCGGTGAGCCGCCGCACTGTTCGAGCCGGGTGCCTCGGTGATAAGGCACGATGCACAAGAACAGCGGCGGACGCGCCGGCCACGCGTTTCGCGCCGGCGTGGTGGCGTGCGTGTGGGCCACGGGAGCCTGCGCGCACGCGCAAGCCGGCGGCGATGCGGGCGCGGCCGCAGCGGCGGGGCCGGCGCTGCTTTCGCCCGACGATGCGGGCCTGCGTGAAGATCTGGCCTGGCTCGTGGACCGACGCGTGCTGAGCCTGCCGCTCGGCACGTGGCCGCTGCCCGCCGTGATCGTCGAGTCGGCCCTCGCCGAGGCGCGCCGGCGCGAGTGGCCCGCCATCGACGCCGATGCGCTGGCGAGGGTTGAGCGCGCGGTGGCGCGGCAGATCGCGCCGGTGACCGCCGGGTTGCGCGTCAACAGCGCGCGTCATCCGGCGCTCGACGGGGACCGCGCCGCGGGCGGCCTGGCCGACGCCTCGCTCGGCCTGCGCGCGCACGGTGAGCGCTGGAGCCTGCGACTGCAGCTCAATGCGCACGCCCATTCGCTGTCCACGCCCACGCAGCGCGGCTCGCTGTCGGGCTCGTATGTCGCGGTGGCGCTGCGCAGCACGATCCTGAGCTTCGGCGCGGTCGATCGCTGGTGGGGACCGGGCCGCTACACCAACCCGATCCTGTCGAACGCCGCGCAACCCTTTCCTGCGTTGACGCTGCGGCGCGCGCGGGACGACGCCCCGGCGTCGCGCTGGCTGGGCTGGATCGGCCCCTGGGGTTACGAGTTCTCGCTGGGCCAGTTGCTCGACTACGAGCCGGCGCGCACCCGCACCGTCGGCCTGCGGCTGTACACCCGGCCGCTCGCGGGCCTCGAAGTCGGCCTGAGCCGCCACATCCAATGGGGTGGGCGGGGTCGCCCGCACGGGCTTTCGGCCTTGCGCGATGCGCTGTTCGGCAACAGCAACATCGCCGATCCCGACCTGCGCGAGAGCGACGACCCGAGCAACGAACTCGCCGGGTTCGACGTGCGGCTGTCGCACGTCGATTCGAGCGGGCGCGCCTGGGTCGGGCATGTGCAGGCGATCGGCGAGGACGAGGCCCACCGGCTGCCCTCGCGCTACATCCTCACCACCGGCTTGCAACTCAAGCACCCGTGGCGCAACGGGCGGCTGGAGTGGAGCGCCGAGGGCACCGACACGATGAACCGGCGCTTGCTGGTCCGCCAGACCCGCGATGACGCGCAGCCCGCCTACACCCACGGCACCTACACCGACGGTTATTACCACCAGGGCCTGCCGATCGGGGCGCACATCGGCGGTGGCGGGCGCATCGTGAGCGCCGGTGTCCTCTGGGTGCCGCCGTGCGGCGGCCCTTGCCGGCGCTGGCGCCTGAGCGTGTTCGGCGCCCAGGTCAGCCAGACGGGCCGAGAGCCCGTCAACGCGAGCTTCGGCGAGCGCGGCAACGTGGGCGGCCTGGCCTTGCGCATGGACACGCAGGCGGCCGAGGCGGACTGGTATGTCGGGCTGTCGCTGCAGCACTATCCCGCGGGCCCGCGCGCCAGCGCCGGCCTGCAGTTCGGGATCGAAGTGCCGCTGCAGCGTTGAGGCGGTACCGTCAGCGCGCCAGCGCGTCCTCGATCTCCTGCGCCACGCGCTGCGGCTGCTCGTGCACGATCCAGTGGCCGGCATCGGGCACGCGCACCAGTGTGAGCTGCGGCACCCACTGCTCCAGCCCGTCGAGCAGGCCTGGCAGCAGCGCGCGGTCGGCCTCGCCCCAGACCACGGTCGTCGGCACCCGCACGGTGACCTGCGCGGGATCGAGCCGGATGTCCCGCGCGCCGGGGTCACCAGGGGTCGGCGGCCGCAGCGGCGATGCCCGGTAGTAGTTGAGCGGGCCCGTCAGGCCCCGCCGCCAGACTTCGCGATGGCGCTCCTTGACGGCCGGGGTCAACCACCCCGCCCGGCCCGGCGCGGCGCCGATCTGCTCGAAGAAGGGCCACATCCGCGCGTAGTCGTCCTGGGCGAGCAGCGCCTCGGCGTCCGGGCGCACGAGAAAGTTCATGTAGGCGCTCGCCGCTTGCTGGGCCGCGCTGCCCTGGAGCTCGCGAAGGAAGGCGCCCGGGTGAGGCGAGTTGAGGATGACCAGCCTTGCCAGCAGCTCCGGCCGCTGCACGCCCAGCGTCCAGGCCGCTGCGCCGCCCCAGTCGTGCGCGACGGTCGCCGCAACCGGCGCGCCGAGCTGCTCGATCAGTGCGGCAAGGTCCTGCACCAGCGGCTTGGAGCGGTAGGCCGGCACCTCGGGTGGCGCAGACGAATCGGCATAGCCGCGCAGGTTGGGCGCCACGCAGCGAAAGTGCGTCGCGAACCGGGTCATGAGCTCGTCCCAGATGAACGCGCCCTGCGGAAAACCGTGCAGGAACAGCAGCACGGGCGCGCCGCGCGGGCCGGCGGCGCGGCAGGACAAGGCGATGTCGTGGGGCAGCGCGGCCCGGAAGGTTTCGATGGAGGCGGTCATGCGGGCTCCCGGCGGGGGACCGATGCAGTATCGGCCGCGGGAGTCGGGGTTCGCGTCACCCGTGCGTCATCCCGCGTCCCTCTCGGGTTCACCGGTTTCGCGCGTGCTGCCCTGCGGATGCGCCCACCCGTGCAGCACCTGCGCGGCGTCGCCCAGGCCTTGCCGGCTGAGCGCCGAGAAAAGACAGATGCTCAGGTCCGAGGCGTCGGTGGCGAGCTGCGCCAGCATCTCGCGCGCGGCGGTCATCGCCGCGTCCGCCTCGCGGCGATTGAGCTTGTCGGCCTTGGTGAGCAGCACCAGCAGCTTGACCTCGCCGGTGCCGACACGGGGCGCGACGAAGGCGAGCAGTTGCTGATCGAGTTCCGTGAAGCCGAGCCGCGGATCGATCATGAGCACGACGCCCGAGAGGCTGCGCCGCAGCTCGAGGTACTGCGCCATCACCTGCTGCCAGCGCAGCTTGGCGCCGCGCGCCACGGCCGCATAGCCGTAGCCCGGCAGATCGGCGAACAGCGCATCGGGCGCGTCCTTGGGGCCGAGCGCGAAGAGGTTGATGTGCTGGGTGCGCCCCGGCGTCTTGGAGGCGAAGGCCAGGCGTTTTTGCTGCGTGAGCCGGTTGATCGCGGTGGATTTGCCGGCGTTGGAGCGGCCGACGAAGGCGATCTCGGGCAGCTCGTTCGGCGGCAGGTGCACGAGCTGCGCGGCGGTCGTGAGAAAGCGCGCGGTGTGGGTCCAGGCCAGGGCCAGCTTGGCGGGACCTTCGATCGCCGCATCGGTCGTGTTCATCCGGCATTGTAAAATCGCGGGCTTCGCGGCCGGCGCCCCGGCTTGCCGCTCACTCCTGCACACCCGCTCATGAAGTCTGTTTTGTCGCTCCTGCTGGCCGCCGCGCTGGCGACGCCCGTCCTGGCACAACAGGCCAAGGCCCCCGCTGCGCCCGACCTCAAGAAGGGCGAGGCGACCGCCACGTCGGTTTGCATCGCCTGCCACGCGGCGGACGGCTCGCGCGGCACCCCGGCCAACCCCATCATCGCCGGGCAGCACCCTGCATACCTCGTCAAGCAGTTGGACGATTTCAAGGCCGGCCGCCGCGCGAACGCCATCATGCAGGGCATCGCGGCCTCGCTGAGCGAAGACGACATGCGCAACGTCTCCGCGTTCTACGCGAGCAAGCAGGCCAAGCCGGGCTTCGCGAAGAGCAAGGACACCGTGGACCTCGGCGCCTCGATCTGGCGCGGCGGCATCGCCGGCAAATCGGTGCCTGCCTGCGCCGGTTGCCACGCCCCCAACGGCGCCGGCATTCCGGTGCAGTACCCGGCGATGAGCGGCCAGCACGCCGAGTACACCCGGGCGCAGCTCGAAGCGTTTCGCGCCGGCACGCGAAAGAACAGCGCTCAGATGACGGCGATCGCCGCGAAGCTGAGCGACACCGAAATCCAGGCCGTCTCCGACTTCGTCGCCGGCTTGCGCTGAGCTTCGGCAGCGGGTCGTCTGCTGCCCGACTTCTTGCGAGGTTCCTGAGCGAGATCTGACGAAAAGGGGCCGGCCGAACGCCGGCCCCTGAACTTTGCGGCCTTTGCACGCTCTCTCAGCGGCCCCGGATAATTCAGCCATGACCGTCAGCACCGCCGGCATCGAACTGCCGACCCGCTCCCGCAGCCTTCGCGAGGCGGTCGAGTTGCTGTCGTCGATGCGTTTTTCGATCTCGCTGCTGACGGTCATCTGCATCGCCTCGGTCATCGGCACGGTGCTCAAGCAGCACGAGCCGCTGAACAACTACGTCAACCAGTTCGGGCCCTTCTGGGCCGAGGCCTTCGCCGCGCTCGACCTCTACGCGGTGTACAGCGCGTGGTGGTTCATGCTGATCCTGGCCTTCCTGGTCGTCTCGACCAGCCTGTGCATCGCGCGCAACACGCCCAAGATCCTGGTCGATATCCGGACCTACAAGGAGCACCTGCGCGCCGGCAGCCTGAAGGCGTTTCATCACCGTGCGCAAGGCGTCGTGCAGGGCTCGCGCGACGCCACGCTCGCGCGCGTGAGCGCCTTGCTCGCGGCCGGCGGCTGGAAAGCCAAGGCCGAAGTGCGCGAGGGGGAAGGCGGCGGGGTGATGGTGGCGGCCAAGAAGGGCGCCGCCAACAAGCTCGGCTACATCGCGGCGCACTCGGCCATCGTGCTGATTTGCATCGGCGGCCTGTTCGACGGCGACCTGATCGTGCGCGCGCAGATGGCCTTGCAGGACAAGACGCCCTTCGCGGGCGGCGGCCGGCTGGCCGATGTGCCGTCGGCCCATGTGCTGAGCGCCGGCAACCCCACCTACCGCGGCAACATCGGCGTCAGCGAAGGCCAGCGCGGCGGGACCGCGGTGATCCAGATGAAGGACGGCGTGGTGCTGCAGCCGCTGCCCTTCGACATCGAGCTCAAGAAGTTCATCGTCGAGTTCTACCCGACCGGCAGCCCGCGCCTGTTCGCCAGCGACGTGGTGCTGCACGACCGCGCCACGGGGGAGAAGACCGAAACCACGATCAAGGTCAACGAGCCGGCCGAGCACAGCGGCGTGACGATCTACCAGTCGAGCTTCGAGGATGGCGGCTCCAGGCTGCGTCTGAAGGGCTGGCCGCTCGCCGGCGGCGAGCCTTTCGATCTGGACGGCGAGGTCGGCGGCGGCAGCCTGCTGAAGGGTCCGGGCGGCGACAAGCCGATGAGCATCGAGTTCACCGGCCTGCGCGTCATCAACGTCGAGAACCTGGCTGCGGCCGACGCGCAGGGCGCGACCGACGTGCGCAAGGTCGATCTGGTCAACCGGCTCGAGCAACACCTCGGCTCCGGGGCGAAGAGCGCCAACGAACAGGCGCTGCGCAACATCGGGCCGTCGGTCGGCTACAAGCTGCGCGACGCCGCCGGCCAGGCCCGCGAGTACAACAACTACATGCTGCCGGTTGCGCTCGACGGGCAGCGCGTGTTCCTGGCCGGCGTGCGCGAGAACCCCAACGAGCCGTTCAGCTACCTGCGCATTCCCGCCGACCGCGACGACAGCCTTGCAGGCTGGATGCGCCTGCGTGCCGGCCTGCTCGATCCGGCCCTGCGCGAAGCGGCGGTGCAGCGCTACGTGACCCGTGCCGCGCCCGACAAGCCCGAGATGGCGAGCCAGCTCGCCGTTTCCGCGCGCCGCGCGCTCGAGCTCTTTGCCGGTGCCGAGCCGGGCAAGCCCGAAGGACCCACCACCGGTGGCCTGCTCGCCCTGTCCGACTTCATCGAGATCAACGTGCCCGAGGCCGAGCGTCGCCGCACCTCGGACGTGCTGCTGCGCATCATGAGCGGCACGCTGTTCGAGCTGATGAACCTCGCGCTCGAGCGCGCCGGGCAGCCGCCGCTGCCGCCCGACGAAAGCAGCCAGGCCTTCATGACCCAGGCGGTGCTGGCCTTGTCGGATTCCTTCTTCTATCCCGCGCCGGTGCTCATGGCGCTCGACGACTACACCCACATCCAGGCCAGCGTGTTCCAGGTCACGCGCTCGCCCGGCAAGACGCTGGTCTATCTGGGCTGCCTGTTTCTCATCGTGGGCGTCTTCGCGATGCTCTATGTGCGCGAGCGGCGGCTGTGGGTGTGGCTGGAGGACGCGCCGGGCGGCGCCACCCGGCTGACCACCGCGCTGTCCTCGACGCGGCAAACGCTCGATGTCGATCGCGAGTTCGAACAGATCCGCGCAACCCTCCTGCCCGAGGCGCAGCCATGAACACCACCACGCCATCCACCACCTTGCTGCTCGGCCAGCCCGGCTACTTCGCGCGCCGCAGCGTATTCGACTGGCTGTTCGCGCTGCTCGTCGTGGCCGGCGCGGCGTACGCGTTCAGCCGCTACGGCGCGCACATGGACGGCTACGAAAAGGGCATCCTGGCCGGCGCCGTGCCGCTGGCCATCGGCCTGGGCTGGTTCTGGGTGCCGCTGCGCGGACTGACCATCGCGGTCGCGCTGGCGAGCTTCCTGGCGATCGGCCTGTACAGCGGCACGAGCGACGGCTTCGGTGCCGATCTCGAGGCCGCACAGCAGCTCTTCCTGCTCAAGTACCTGTTCGCCAGCCAGACGGCGATCCTCTGGATGAGCGTGCTGTTCTTCATGAGCACGCTGTTCTACTGGCTCGGCTTCTTTCAGAAAAGCGGCACGGCCGGGGCCGAGCGCATCGGCTCGGTGCTGGCCTGGGGCGCCGTGTTCATGGGCCTGGTCGGCACGATGGTGCGCTGGTACGAGAGCCACCAGATCGGCGAAGGCATCGGCCACATCCCGGTCAGCAACCTGTACGAAGTGTTCGTGCTGTTCGCGTGGCTGACGACGCTGTTCTATCTGTACTTCGAGGCGCACTACCTGCAGCGCGCCGTCGGCCGCTCGGCGGGACAGGCCGACATGGGCGAGGCCAGCGTGCGCTCGCTGGGCGCCTTCGTGATGCTGATCGTGAGTTGTTCGGTCGGTTTTTTGCTCTGGTACACCCTCGCGCGCGACGCGCAGCAGATCCAGCCGCTGGTGCCCGCGCTGCAGAGCTGGTGGATGAAGGTGCACGTGCCGGCCAACTTCGTCGGCTACGGCACCTTCGCGCTGGCCGCCATGGTGGCCTGGGCCTACCTGCTCAAGACGGCGAGCACGCGGGCGCTGCTCGTCGCCTTCGTCGGCATGCCGCTCGGGCTGCTCGCCGTGCTGGCCGCTTTCGCGAACTTCGGCGGTCTGCCGGCCGACACCGTGACCACGCTCGGCAAGACGATGCGCATGGTCGGGGGGGCCGGCCTCTTCTTCGCAGGGACCCTCGCGCTGCGCCGGCCGATCACCGCCCGGCTGCCTTCGCTCGAACTCCTCGACGACGTGATGTACAAGGCTATCGCGGTGGGCTTCGCCTTCTTCACCATCGCCACTGTGCTCGGCGCGCTGTGGGCGGCCGAGGCCTGGGGCGGCTACTGGAGCTGGGACCCGAAGGAGACCTGGGCGCTGATCGTCTGGCTCAACTACGCGGCCTGGCTGCACATGCGGCTGATGAAGGGTCTGCGGGGCACCGTGGCTTCGTGGTGGGCGCTGGTGGGTCTGGTGGTCACGACCTTCGCGTTCTTGGGCGTCAACATGTTCCTGTCGGGTCTGCACTCCTACGGCGAGCTGTGAGCGGCGACCTGCGGCAGGGGGCCGCCCGGTTCGGCCGGTGCACGCGCTCTCGGGCGCTGTAAGTTCGGGACCGCCGGCCCGACCGAAGGTTCTTCCGTCGTTTGCCGCCGCACTGCGCGAGACATGCGCGCGCTTCATGTCCTCGGCAAGCCCGATCCGCACCTGAACGAGGCCCGCACCATGCCGATGTCCCGACGCGTTTCGCAAGGCTTCGAGCACGCCGTGCCGAGCGAGATCACGCCACGCGCGGTGTACGAGAAGCGTCGCGACTTCCTTCGCCTGCTCGCCGCCGGCAGCGCCGGATCGGTGCTGGCCGGCTGGGCCGCGCGCGATGCGCTCGCGCAGACCGTGCCACCCGGCCGGCTCGCCGCACTGCCGGGCGCGCGCAGCAGCGTCGCCGGTGCCGTGACGCCGGACAAGCTCACGGCCTACGGCGACATCACCTCCTACAACAACTTCTACGAGTTCGGCACCGAGAAGACGGACCCGGCGCGCCACGCGCCGCGCTGGTTGAAGCCCCGGCCCTGGACGGTGTCGGTCGAGGGGGAGGTGAACAAGCCGCGAACCTTCGCCATCGAAGAGTTGCTCGCACTGGCCCCGATGGAAGAGCGCATCTACCGGCTGCGCTGCGTCGAGGGCTGGTCGATGGTGATCCCCTGGGTCGGCTTTTCGCTGGCCGGGCTGATCAGGAAGGTGGAGCCGACGGGTAATGCCAGGTTCGTGGAATTCGTGACCCTGGCCGATCGCGAGCAGATGCCCGGCCTGGGCTCCGGCGTGCTGGACTGGCCGTACGTGGAAGGCCTGCGCATGGACGAGGCGATGCATCCGCTGACGCTGCTTGCCTTCGGCCAGTACGGCGAGGTGTTGCCCCATCAGATGGGCGCGCCCGTGCGGCTGGTGGTGCCGTGGAAGTACGGCTTCAAGAGCGCGAAGTCGCTGGTGAAGATCCGCTTCGTCGAGCGCCAGCCGCAGACGGCCTGGGTCAGGAGCGCGGCGCAGGAGTACGGCTTCTACTCGAACGTCAACCCGAAGGTGGACCACCCGCGCTGGAGCCAGGCGACCGAGCGGCGCATCGGCGAGGACGGCATCTTCAAGAAGAAGCGCCCGACGCTGATGTTCAACGGCTACGAGGCCCAGGTCGGGCAGCTCTATGCCGGCATGGACCTGACGAAGCACTACTGAACGCGGGCGCGTGAAGGCCCCATCGAGCCCCCGCATGGAGCCCGACGGCGGTGCGCTGCGCGCTGCGGCTGTCGGTGAGATCGGGAAAGTGCCTACGCCGGCTCTTGCGCCACGACCCGCTCGCCGCGCGAAGCCGTGGTTGTTGCACCCGGCCGCCAAGCCGCTGCTGTTCGCGCTGTGCCTGCTGCCCTTCGCCTGGCTGCTGTACGGCGCGCTCGCCGACGCGCTCGGCCCCAACCCCGCCGAGGCCCTGATCCGCGCCAGCGGCGACTGGACGCTGCGCCTGCTGTGCGCGACGCTGGCCGTCACGCCGCTGCGCCAGGGCTTGTCCTTGCCTGCACTCGCGCGCTTTCGGCGCATGCTGGGCCTGTTCGCCTTCTTCTACGCGGTGCTGCACTTCCTTAGCTATGCGTGGCTCGACATGGGCTTCGATCCGCAGGTGATCGCGGGCGACCTCCCCAAGCGCCCCTTCGCCCTGGTCGGCTTCACCGCGCTGATGCTGATGCTGCCGCTTGCGGCGACCTCGTCCAAGCGCGCCATCCAGGCGCTCGGTGCCGCCCGCTGGCAGGCGCTGCACCGGCTGGTGTATGCCGTGGTGCTGCTCGGCCTGCTGCACTTCTTCTGGATGCGCGCGGCCAAGAACGACTTCGCCGAAGTGGCGGTCTATGCCGCCGTGATCGCGGGGCTGCTGGGCTGGCGTGTGGCGCGGCGGCTGCGCCTCAGCGCTCGATGACGCGCGGCTGCCCCTGCCGGTCGATCGCCACGTAAGTCAGGTTGGCCTCGGTCACCTTGCAGACCACCGGGTCGGCCGGGTTGCGCTCCGCGTACACCTCCAGGTGCACGGTCATCGAGGTGCGGCCGATGCGCTCGACCTTGGCATAGAAGCTGAGCAGGTCGCCCACCGACACCGGTTGCTTGAAAATGAACTGGTTGACCGCCACCGTGACGATGCGGCCCCGCGCGATGCGCGCCGGCAGCACGGCGCCGGCCAGGTCGGCCTGGGCCATGATCCAGCCGCCGAAGATGTCGCCGTTGGCGTTGGCATCGGCGGGCATCGGCATCACCCGCATCACCAGTTCGAGGTCGGGGGCCACGTGGTCGAGGTTGGCGCTCAGGAGCCCTGGGTGGTTTTTCGGTGTGTCGCTCATTTTTCGAGGCCGTGTCTGTCGATGTTCGAAGCCGTACTTTCAAAGATTGTGATCCATGCGTCGTGAGACCCTGAGCGCCGTTCCCGCCCTGCCGCCCGAAGCCGGCACCGCCGCCTCGCCGGCGCCCGCGCGAGGCGACTGGGCCACGCTTGCCAAGCTGCTGCCCTACCTGTGGGTCTACAAGTACCGGGTGCTGGCCGCGCTGGCCTGCGTGGTCGCCGCCAAGGCGGCCAACGTCAGCGTGCCCTTGCTGCTCAAGGAACTGGTCGATGCGCTGTCGATCCCGGTCGGCGATCCGCGCGCGGTGCTGGTCGTGCCGGTCGGGCTGCTGCTGGCGTACGGCGCGCTGCGCCTGGCCAACACGGCGTTCACGGAGTTGCGCGAGCTGGTCTTCGCCAAGGCGACCGAGGGCGCGGCGCGCAGCATCTCGCTGCAGGTCTTCGAGCACCTGCACGCGCTCAGCCTGCGCTTTCATCTCGAGCGCCAGACCGGCGGCATGACGCGCGACATGGAGCGCGGCACGCGCGGTGTGCAGTCGCTCATCTCGTATTCGCTCTACAGCATCGTGCCCACGCTGGTGGAAGTGGGCCTGGTGCTGAGCCTGCTGGCGGTGAAGTTCGACGCCACCTTCGCCTGGATCACGCTGGCCGCGCTGGCCGCCTACATCTGCTTCACGGTCACGGTCACCGAGTGGCGCACCAAGTTCCGCAAGCAGATGAACGAGCTGGACTCCAGCTCGCACAGCAAGGCGATCGATTCGCTGCTGAACTACGAGACGGTCAAGTACTTCAACAACGAAAGCTTCGAGGCCAAGCGCTACGACGAGAGCCTGGACCGGCTGCGCCGCGCCAAGCTCAAGTCGCAATCAACGCTTTCGCTGCTCAACACCGGGCAGCAACTGCTGATCGCCTGCGCGCTGATCGCCATGCTGTGGCGCGCCACCGAAGGCGTGGTCGCAGGCCGGCTGACGCTGGGCGACCTGGTGATGATCAACGCCTTCATGATCCAGCTCTACATACCGCTGAACTTCCTGGGCGTGCTGTACCGCGAGATCAAGCAGGCGCTGACGGACCTCGAGAAGATGTTCGGACTGATGGAGCGCGAACGGGAAGTGCGCGACGCTCCGAATGCGACCACCCTGCATGCCGACGCCCCGCCGGTCGTGCGCTTCGAGAACGTGAGCTTTGCCTACGAACGGGCCGACGGCTCACCCGACCGAGCGGAGGGCGGGCCCGGGCCGGCGAGGCCGATCCTGCACGACGTGAGCTTCGAGATCCCCGCCGGCCACACCGTCGCGGTGGTGGGGCCCTCCGGCGCCGGCAAGAGCACGCTGGCCCGGCTGCTCTTCCGCTTCTACGACGTGGGGGGCGGGCGCATCACCGTCGCCGGCCACGACATCCGCTCGCTCACTCAGGAAAGCCTGCGTCGCGCGATCGGCATCGTGCCGCAGGACACCGTGCTGTTCAACGACACCGTGGCCTACAACATCGCCTACGGCCGGCCCGGCGCGACGCAGGCCGAGATCGAGGCCGCGGCGCAGGCCGCGCGCATCCACGGTTTCATCGCGGGCACGCCGCTGGGTTACGAGACGATGGTCGGCGAGCGCGGCCTGAAGCTGTCGGGCGGCGAAAAGCAGCGCGTCGCGATCGCGCGCACCTTGCTCAAGAACCCGCCGATCGTGATCTTCGACGAAGCCACCTCGGCGCTCGATTCCGCGAACGAGCGCGCCATCCAGGCGGAGCTGCAGACGGCGGCGCGCAACAAGACCGCGCTGGTCATCGCCCACCGGCTGTCGACCGTTGTCGATGCCGACGAGATCATCGTGCTGGAGGCGGGCCGCATCGAGGAGCGCGGCACGCACGAGGCGCTGCTGGCGCTGGGTGGGCGGTATGCGCAGATGTGGGCGCTGCAGCAAAGCAGCGCGGAGAGCCCGGGCCGCTCTGGCGGCTGAGCGGCTTCGAGGGGTGCTCCGGGGCGTCGGCGAGGCGGGCAGGGCGCCCGTGGGTTCAGGAGTTGCCGGCGCCGGAAGGCGGCGTGCCGGCCGGGCCGCCGGGTGTCGGGGCCTCGCTGCCCGAAGGGCCTTCGGCGGGCGTGCCTTCGGACTTGCGCTTTTGCTTTTCTTCCTTCTTGCGCTTCTTCGCCAGCTCGCGCTGGCGCTTCTCGTAGGAGTAGTTCGGGGTGGCCAATCAGCCCTCCTGGGTGTCAGTGCCGGCATGGTAACCGGGCAGCCTGCCGCTCACTAACTGCACGAGCAGCTCGCCGGTGGTGAGGCCGCGGGTGTGCGCCGCGAAGTGCAGCGCGGTGATCAGGTCGGCCGGCAGCTTCGTCGCGAAAGGCACCAGCCCGGCGGCTTGGTCGCGGCGGCGCTGCTCCCGGCGATCGACTGCGGGCGCTGCGGCGGCGCCGTAGCGGGTCGGTGTGCCAGACTGCGCCAGCTTGCCCGCGATCTTCATGGCCTTGTGCTTTTCCAGATCGGTCTTCTTCATTGCAAAGGCTCCATGGCTCTCAAATCGACGGTCTTCAAGGCCGAACTCCAGGTCGCCGACATGGACCGCGCCCACTATGGCACCCATGCGCTGACCCTTGCACAGCATCCGTCCGAAAACGACGAGCGGATGATGGTGCGGCTGCTGGCCTACGCGCTGCACGCAGGCGGCGAAGGCGAGGAGGCATTGTCCTTCGCCAACGCGATGACCGACATGGACGAGCCCGATCTCTGGCGCCGCAATCTGGCCGGCGACGTCGAGTTGTGGATCGACGTCGGCCAGCCCGAGGAGAAGTGGCTCAGGAAAGCCAGCCACCGATCCCGAGAGCTGGTGCTCTATCTCTACGGTCGCAACGCCAGCCTGTGGTGGAGCCAGAACCAGGGTCCGCTGGCCAGGCTGGCCAACCTGCGCGTGCGGCAGGTGCCGGCCGAGTCCAGCGCCGCGCTGGCGCTGCTGACGCGGCGCAGCATGCGGCTGCAATGCACCGTGCAGGACGGACAGGTGTGGATGGGCGACGGCGAGGAAACCGTGGCGCTGGAGCCCGTCGAACTCAAGGCGGCGGTGTTGCGCTGAACCCGCGGGATCGGGGGGCTGCACGGGACGGGGCCGGCGCCGCCTGCACCTAAACTGCCGCGCGTGGAAACCAAGTGGCTGGAAGATTTCGCGAGCCTGGCCGAGACGCGCAGCTTTTCGCGATCGGCGCAGCTGCGCCACGTGACCCAACCGGCGTTCTCGCGCCGCATCCAGGCGCTCGAGGCCTGGGCCGGCACGGACCTGGTGGACCGCTCCTCCTACCCGACGCGGCTCACGCCGGCCGGCGAAACCTTCCATGCGCAGGCGCTCGAGATCCTCACTTCGCTGCAGGCCACCCGCAACCTGATGCGGGGTCACCGTGCGGTCGGCTCCGACATGATCGAGTTCGCCGTGCCGCACACCCTGGCCTTCGCCTTCTTTCCGCACTGGGTCATGGAGCTCAGGAGCGAGTTCGGCGAGATCAAGAGCCGCCTGATCGCGCTCAACGTGCACGACGCCGTGCTGCGCCTGGCCGAAGGCAGCTGCGACCTGCTGATCGCCTACCACCACCCCGCCCAGCCGCTGCAACTGACGTCCGAGCGCTACGAGATGCTCACGTTGGGCGAGGAGTCGCTGCGTGCCTACGCCAAGGCCGGCCCCGACGGCGAGCCGCTGTTCAGGCTGCCCGCCCGCCCGCACGAGCGCCGCGTGCCCTACCTCTGCTATGCCGCGGGCGCCTACCTCGGGCACATGGTCGATCTCATCATCAAGCAGGCGAGCGGCACGGTGCCGCTCGACCCGATCTACGAGACCGACATGGCCGAGGGCCTCAAGGCCATGGCCCTCGAGGGCCATGGCCTGGCCTTCCTGCCGGCCAGCTCGGTGCGCAAGGAGTTGCGCACCCGCAAGCTGGTGCCGGCCGCACCGTCGGGCAGCTTCGAGCTGACGATGGAGGTGCGCATCTACCGCGAGCGCCCCGAAGTGGCGCGCCATGCGAAGGCGAGCGTTCGGCCGCTCTGGGAGCACCTGCGGGCCAAGGGCCGGGCCACGCCCTGAGTGCTTCGCCCGATGCACGCGCCGCATGGCTGGCGCCACCATCGGCATTGGCGCGCCCGCCCGGCCCGAAGCTACAGTGCCGCCGGCAAACGGACAGGCCGATTGCTGCGACTCCTTATGGCCCGGCGGTCACGCCTCCTGTAGATTGCGCACCCCACCTTTCAATGATTTCCAAGGAGTGACTCCATGAACAAGTCGTTGCTCGTCCTCGCACTGTCGCTGGCTACCGCCGGTCTCGCGCAGGCCGACACCCTCAAGAAGATCAAGGACGCGGGCAGCATCACCATGGGTGTGCGCGAGTCGTCGGGGGCGCTGTCGTATACCTTGGGCGACGGCAAGTACGTCGGCTACCACGTCGACCTGTGCCAGCAGGTGCTGGCCGACATCCAGAAGCAGCTCGGCATGGCCAAGCTCGACATCAAGTACCAGCCGGTCACCTCGCAGAACCGCATTCCGCTGGTGCAGAACGGCACCGTGGACATCGAGTGCGGCTCGACGACCAACAACGCCGGCCGCGCCAAGGACGTGTCCTTCGCGAACACCACGTTCGTGGAGGAAGTGCGCATCGCGGTGAAGGCCGATTCGGGCATCACCTCGATTGCCCAGCTCGACGGCAAGAAGGTCGCCACCACGACCGGCACGACGTCCGTGCAGACCTTGCGCAAGAACGAGCGAGCCTCCAACCTCAAGTTCGACGAGGTCTACGGCAAGGACCACTCCGACAGCTTCCTGCTGCTCGAGTCGGGCCGCGCCGATGCCTTCGTGATGGACGGCGCCATCCTGGCCGGCAACATCGCCAAGTCCAAGAACCCGGCCGGCTACAAGCTCGTCGGCGAGGTGCTCAGCGTCGAGCCGATCGCCATCATGATGCGCAAGGACGACCCCGCCTTCAAGAAGGCCGTCGACGAAAGCCTGGGCAAGATGATGAAGTCGGGCGAGATCGCCAAGGTGTGGGAAAAGTGGTTCATGCAGCCCATTCCGCCGTCCAACACCAAGGTCGGCATGCCGGTCAACGAGAACACCAAGGCCGCCTGGGCCAACCCCAACGACAAGCCGATGGAAGACTACGCGAAGAAGTGATCGCGTCTGCACCGTGCTGAGCGCCTGAGGTCAACCCGCGTGTGCGAGGCGCGGGGCAGGACTTAAGCTCCGGGCGCGGCGGCCGCACAGGCGGTCGCCGCGCTTTTTGCTGCAAGGCGCCGGACGGCGCGATCCACAGCGCCCGCGGGCGAGAGGACGGGGGAGGCCGCATTGGGCAATTGGGATTGGCAGGTGTTCTGCCGGGACACCATCGACGGCGAAGTCGTGCCGCGCTGCTTCGGCGCGGAGGGCGACATCACCTACCTGGACTGGATGCTGTCGGCCTGGGGCTGGACGCTCTCCGTCGCGGCGCTGGCTCTGGTGGTCGCGCTCGTCGCGGGCTCGCTGATGGGCATCATCCGCACCGTGCCCGATCGCCGCCTCGTGATGATCGGCAACGCGTGGACCGAGCTGTTTCGCAACATCCCGCTGCTGGTGCAGATCTTTCTCTGGTACCACGTGATACCGGGCATCTTCGTCAGTCTGCGCGGCGTGCCGAGCTTCATGCTGGTGGTGCTCGCTCTGGGTTTCTTCACCTCGGCGCGCATTGCCGAGCAGGTCAAGGCGGGCATCCAGAGCCTGCCGCGCGGCCAGGGCTACGCCGGCCTCGCGGTCGGCCTCACCTTGCCGCAGACCTACCGCTACGTGCTGCTGCCCATGGCGTTTCGCATCGTCATCCCGCCGCTGACCAGCGAGTCGATGAATATCGTCAAGAACTCCTCGGTGGCCTTCGCGGTGAGCATCGCCGAGCTGACCATGTTCGCGCTGCAGGCGCAGGAGGAAACCTCGCGCGGCGTGGAGATCTACCTCGCGGTCACGGGTGCGTACTTCGTTTCGGCCTTCTTCATCAACCGCGTGATGCTCTTCGTCGAGAACCGCGTGCGGGTGCCCGGCATGATCGGAGGCGGCAAATGATCGCCTCTCTGGATTTCGGCTTCCTGAACTGGGGCGTCGTTTCGAGCTTCATCCTCAAGGGCCTGGTCTTTTCGGTGCAGCTCACTCTGATCGCGATGATCGGCGGCATCCTGCTGGGCACGCTGCTCGCGCTCATGCGGCTGTCGGGCAAGCCCTGGCTGGTCATGCCGGCCGCGGCCTACGTGAACACGCTGCGGTCGATCCCGCTGGTCATGGTCATCCTGTGGTTCTTCCTGCTCATTCCGCTGCTGATCGGGCGGCCGATGGGTGCGGAGCTCTCGGCCATCATCACGTTCACGGTGTTCGAGGCGGCCTACTACTCGGAGATCATGCGCGCAGGCATCCAGTCGGTCTCGCGCGGACAGGAGCATGCGGGCTATGCGGTGGGCATGAGCTACGCGCAGACCATGCGGCTGATCGTGCTGCCGCAGGCCTTTCGCAACATGCTGCCGGTGCTGCTCACGCAAACGATCATCCTGTTCCAGGACACCTCGCTCGTCTATGCGATCGGCGCCTACGACCTGCTCAAAGGTTTCGAGATTGCCGGCAAGAACTTCAACCGGCCGGTGGAAACCTATCTGGTCGCCGCGCTGGTGTACTTCGTGATCTGCTTCAGCCTGTCGATGCTGGTGCGTCGGCTGCAGAAGAAGATCGCCATCATCAGATAAGCGCTTTTTGACACTTCACTCCTTCCCCCTCTGGGGGAAGGCCGGGATGGGGGCCCAGCCCGCCTCGCAATAGGACCGCCATGATCGACATCAAGAACGTCTCCAAGTGGTACGGCAGCTTCCAGGTGCTGACCGACTGCACCACCAGCGTCAAGAAGGGCGACGTGGTGGTGGTGTGCGGCCCCTCGGGCTCGGGCAAGAGCACGCTGATCAAGACCGTCAACGCGCTCGAGCCGTTTCAAGAGGGCGACATCATCGTCGACGGCATTTCGGTCTCCGACCCCAAGACCGACCTGCCCAAGCTGCGCAGCCGCGTCGGCATGGTGTTCCAGCACTTCGAGCTGTTTCCGCACCTGTCGGTGACCGAGAACCTGACGCTGGCCCAGATCAAGGTGCTCAAGCGCAGCCCCGACGAGGCGAAGAAGCGCGGCCTGAAGATGCTCGAGCGCGTGGGCCTGACGGTTCACAAGGACAAGTTTCCCGGCCAGCTTTCCGGGGGGCAGCAGCAACGTGTGGCCATCGCCCGGGCGCTGTCGATGGACCCGATCGTCATGCTGTTCGACGAGCCGACCTCCGCGCTCGACCCCGAGATGGTGGGCGAGGTGCTCGACGTCATGGTCAAGCTCGCCCAGGAAGGCATGACCATGATGGTCGTGACGCACGAGATGGGCTTCGCGCGCAAGGTCAGCCACCGCGTCATCTTCATGGACGCCGGCAAGATCGTCGAAGACTGCGGCAAGGAAGACTTCTTCGGCGATCCCGAGGCCCGCTCGCCGCGCGCCCGGGATTTCCTCTCCAAGATCCTGCAACACTGATTCGGCAGCGTCTTCGACGCCCGAAGCCCGCATGACGTCCGTCGCCATCGCCGCGTCCCCAGACCGTTTCCGGGCCGACGTGCGCTCCATGTGCGCCATCGGCCTGAGCGGCCAGCTCGGCCTGCGCGGGCAATTGCCCTGGGAGGGCGACCGGCGCCCCGAATTCACGGCCGACGTCGAGCGTTTCTTCGAGACGACGCGCGGCCACGTGCTGCTGGCCGGCCCGCGCACCGTGGCCGCCATCCCGGCATTCGCGCTGGCCGACCGCACGGTCGTGGCGATCCGCTCCGGCGACGATCCAGAGCGCACCATCGCCCGCTTTCCCGGCCGCGTGATCTACATCGGCGGCGGCCCGCCCGTGTGGACGGCCTACGCGCGCTTCATCCGCCACTGGGACATCACCCGGCTGCCCTACGACGGCGAGGCCGATCGGTGGTTCGATCCGGCCTGGCTGCTCACCGGGGCGCAGGTGCCGATGCGCTGAGTCGGGCACCGCCCGTGGCGCTGCGCCGATCGGCCGCCCGATCCGGCGCTGCACAATGGCTCCATGACATCGACGCTGCGTCTCACCCGCCCCGACGACTGGCACCTGCACCTGCGCGACGGCGCGGCGCTGGCCGCCGTTGTCGGGCACAGCGCGCGGCAGTTCGCCCGGGCGATCGTGATGCCCAACCTCAAGCCGCCGATCACCACGACCGCGCTCGCCCAGGCCTATCGCGAGCGCATCCTGGCGGCTCGGCCGGCCGGCTCGGCCTTCGAGCCGCTGATGACGCTCTACCTCACCGACAACACCTCGGCCGACGAGGTCCGGCGGGCCAGGCAGGCCGGCGTGGTGGCTTTCAAGTACTACCCGGCCGGCGCCACGACCAACAGCGACGCCGGCGTCACCGGTCTGGCGAAGACGCGCAAGGCGCTCGAGGCGATGCAGCGCGAAGGCCTGCCGCTGCTGGTGCATGGCGAGGTGACCGATCCCGAGGTCGATCTCTTCGACCGCGAAGCGGTCTTCATCGACCGCGAGCTGATCCCGCTGCGCCGGGATTTCCCGGGCCTGAAGGTCGTCTTCGAGCACATCACCACCCGCGAGGGGGCGCAGTACGTGCTGCAGGCCGACGCACTCCTCGCCGCCACGGTCACGCCGCAGCACCTGCTCTACAACCGCAACGCTCTCTTCACCGGCGGACTGCGCCCGCACTTCTATTGCCTGCCCGTCCTGAAGGCCGAGATCCATCGGCAGGCCCTGATTGCGGCGGCCACCTCGGGCAGCCCCAGGTTCTTTCTGGGCACCGACAGCGCGCCGCACGCGGTGCACCTGAAGGAGCACGCCAGCGGCCACGCCGGCTGCTACACCGCCTTCAGCGCGCTCGAGCTCTACGCGGAAGCCTTCGAGGCGGCCGGCGCGCTCGATGCGCTGGAGGGCTTTGCCGGCTTCCACGGTCCGGATTTCTACGGCCTGCCGCGCAACACCGGCACCGTGACGCTGGCCCGCCGGGCCTGGACGCTGCCCGAGAGCCTGCCCTTCGGCGAGGCCGCGCTCAAGCCGCTGCGGGCCGGCGAAACGCTGGCCTGGCAACTGATCGACTGAACCGGAGATGCCGATGGACGACCTGACCCGCGTGGCGGTGCTGATCGACGCCGACAACGTCAATGTGGAGCTGGTGAGCGAGGTGCTGCGCCGCCTGGACGACGGCAGCCGCCGCCTGCAGCACCGCCGCGCCTACGGCAGCCTGCAGAAGGCCGCGGAGTTCGCGGTGCTGAGCCGCGAGCACGCCTTGCGCTTCCTCACGACCACCTACGCCGGCACCAACGGCACCGACGTCGCCCTTGCCATCGACGCGATCGAGCTGGCCATCAACGAGCCGGTCGACGAGTTCGTGCTGGTCACCTCGGACTGCGATTTCCTGCCGCTGGCCGCCCGGCTGCGCGAGCTGGGTTGCCGGGTCTGCGGCTTCGGGCAGGAGGGCAAGTCGGCGCGCAACGTCAATGCCGATTACCTGCGGGTGTACGACGAGTTCACCGTGATCACCGCCTCTGCCGGCAAGCCCAGGGTCGCGTCGCGCAGGACGCCGCGGCCGAGGAGCGCGGCCCTGAGCGCCCGCGAAGCCGATCTGCCGCCGGCGAACATCTCCATGCTGCATCCGCCGGCGGACGAGGAGATCCGCCGCATCCTCGAGGCGGTTCCGGCGTTGCTCGACGGCAAGAAGGTCGAGCTGAGCACGGCGGCGACGCAGTTGCGCGCGGCCAACCTGCTGGCCAGGAACGCCCCCTCGCCCAAGCTCTTCAAGAAGTACCCGGATCAGTTCGAGCTCACGCCGGCCCGGCAGCCGAACAAGGTGCAGTACCGGGCGCGCTGAAGCCGCAGGCGCCGCGATTCACTGCGCCGGAAGAAAACCCTCGATCGAGAAGTAGCGCTCGCCCGTGTCGTAGTTGAAACCCAGCACGCGTGCACCGGCGCCCAGCTCGGGCAGCTTGTGCGCGATGGCCGCCAGCGTCGCGCCCGAAGAGATCCCCACGAGCAGCCCTTCCTCGCGCGCCGAGCGCCGCGCCATCTCGCGCGCCGCCTCGGCCTCCACCGTGATCACGCCATCGAGCAGATCGGTGTGCAGGTTGGCCGGAACGAAGCCGGCGCCGATGCCCTGGATCGGGTGGGGCGCCGGCTTGCCGCCCGAGATCACCGGCGAGGCCGCCGGCTCGACCGCAAAGACCTTCAGCCCGGGCCAGGCCGCCTTGAGCACCTGCGCGCAGCCTGTGATGTGCCCACCCGTGCCCACGCCGGTGACGAGCGCGTCCAGTCCTTCGGGGAAGTCGGCCAGGATCTCCGCCGCCGTGGTGCGCGCATGCACCTCGATGTTGGCCGGGTTGTCGAACTGCTGCGGCATCCACGAGCCGGGCGTGGTGGCGATCAGCTCCTGCGCCCGGGCGATGGAGCCCTTCATGCCGAGCTCGCGCGGCGTGAGCTCGAAGCTCGCTCCGTAGGCCAGGATCAGGCGGCGGCGCTCGATGCTCATGCTGTCGGGCATCACCAGCACCAGCCGGTAGCCCTTCACCGCGGCCACCATGGCCAGGCCCACGCCGGTGTTGCCCGAGGTCGGCTCGATGATGGTGCCACCCGGGCGCAACTGCCCGTCGCGCTCGGCTGCCTCGATCATCGCCAGCGCGATGCGGTCCTTGATGGAGCCCGCCGGGTTGCTGCGCTCGGACTTGATCCACACCTCGCTGGCCGGCGGGAACAGGCGCTGGATGCGGATGTGCGGCGTGGCGCCGATGGTGTCGAGGACGGTGTTGGCTCGCATGGTGTTCTCCGGGTTGGCGGCGGATTGTCCTGCCGCGAACGATAATCCGCCGCGTGAAGCGGGCCAGACCGCCGCTGGCACACGGGCCGAAAGGCCGTGCTGGAGGAAGGTCCGGACTGCACAGGGCGGCGCAGCAGCTAACGGCTGTCCACCGCGAGGTGAGGATCAGAGCAACAGAGACGAGTCGGTCTTCGGGGCGCAGCTCCGGGGACCGGGTGAAACGGGCAATCTCTGCGCGCAGCAACACCAAATAGGCCGGCGATGAGGCGGCCCGCGGAGCCGGCGGGTAGGTGGCACCGAGCCGCATCCGTGAGGGGCGGCCCAGAGGAATGGCGGTCACGCCGGCAGCGCCGAAAGGCGGTGCCGGTGCACAGAATCCGGCCTATCGGCCCGCTTCACACTTAATTCGAACAAGAACCCACCCGGGGCCGGCGCCCGCCGTCTCGGCGCGCAGGCCCAAGCGCATGAACCCGAACGCCCAAACCCTTTGGCATGCGCCGCTCTGGGCGCTCTCCGTCCTCCTCGCCTGCCTGGGCATGCTCGGGCCGTTCGCGATCGACACCTACCTGCCGGCCTTTGCCGGCATTGCCGCTTCCATCGACGCCACGCCGGTGCAGATGCAGCAGACGCTGTCGGTCTATCTGATCGGCTTCGCGGTGATGAGCCTGTTCCACGGCGCGCTGTCCGACAGTTTCGGGCGCCGCCCGGTGGTGCTGACCGGCGTGGCGGTGTTCACCCTGGCCTCGGCCGGCTGCGCGCTGTCGCAGACGATCGGCCAGCTGGTCTTCTTCCGGCTGCTGCAGGGCCTGTCGACCGGCGCCGGCATCGTGGTGTCGCGCGCGGTCATCCGCGACATGTTCCCGCCGGCCGACGCGCAGCGCGTGATGTCGCAGGTGACCATCTTCTTCGGCGCCGCGCCGGCCATCGCGCCCATCATCGGCGGCTTCCTGTTCGTGCATGCCGACTGGCATTCGATCTTCTGGTTCCTCACCGCCGTGGGCGCGGCGCTGTGGTTCGCCAACTGGAAGCTGTTGCCCGAGACGCTGCACGCCGACGCCGTTCAGCCCTTCAACGTGCGCCACCTGCTGCGCGGCTACTGGCAACTCGGCTCGAGCGCGCGCTTCATCCTGCTGGCGCTGGCCAGCGGCATCCCGTTCAACGGCATGTTCCTGTACGTGCTTTCGGCGCCGGTGTTCGTGGGCGAGCACCTGGGCCTGGCGCCGCAACAGTTTTTCTGGTTCTTCCTGTTCACCATCGGCGGGATCATGGGCGGCGCCTTCTGGAGCGGGCGGCTCGCCGGCAAGCTCCCGCCGGCACGGCAGATCCGGCGCGGCTTTCGGATCATGGTCGCGGTGTCGCTCGTCAACGTGCTCGCCAATGCCTTCTTCACCGCCCAGGCGTGGTGGGCGCTGCCGCTCATCTCGCTGTTCTCGCTCGGCTGGGCGCTCATGGTGCCGGTGGTCACCTTGATGGTGCTGGACCTGGTGCCGTCACGGCGCGGCATGGCCTCGTCGATGCAGTCCTTCCTGGCCGCCACGGCCAACGCGCTGGTGGCCGGCATCCTGGCGCCGCTGGTGATGCACTCGACCCTGCTGCTGGCCCTGGCGTCGCTCGGGCTGATGAGCATCGGGCTGTTTTCCTGGTTGTGGGTCAAGCCGCGCCTGCAGGGGGCCGGGGCGCTGGCCTGAGGCAGCGCCTGCGCGCCGGGTGGCCTCAAGCCACCGCGCGCCTGGAAGGCCGCGCACCGAGCAGGCTGCGCAGCCGTTGCGTCATCTGCTGCAGATCGAGCGGCTTGGTCCAGTAGTCGTCGAAGCCGGCGCCGCGGGCTGCGGCGATCTGCTCCGGCAGCGCATCGGCCGACAGGGCGATGCAATGCAGCCCGCGCGTGGCGGCGTCTTCGCGCAGCGCGCGCACCACCTGGTCGCCGGTGAGCTGCGGCAGGTTGATGTCGATGAGCAGCACGTCCGGGCGCAGCCGCCGCGCCAGCGCCAGGCCCTGCGCGCCGTCGGTCGCCACCACCACCCGCCACTGCCGCATCGGGCGCAGTGCCTCGAGGACCAACAGGGCGTTGACCGGCTCGTCCTCGATGTACAGGATGGTCGCGGCGCGCGCTTCGCGGCGGTCCGTGCCGGCCTCGCCGCTCGTGGCGCCGAAAGCCGGCGCTGCGGGCTGCGCATGCAGCCCGGCCGCGCTGTCGCGCGGCAGCAGCACGCTGAACACCGAGCCGAAACCCGGCTCGCTGCTGACCCGCAGCTCGCCGCCCATCGCCTCGACGGCGCCCTTGGCGATCACCAGACCCAGGCCGCTGCCCTCGATGCCGCGGTTCTCCGCGCCGAGGCGGTTGAAGGGCTGGAACAGTTCGGCCCGCTGGCGGGCGTCCATCCCCTCGCCTTCGTCGCTGACCGCGATCTCGACGCGGCATTCATCGGCCTTCACCGCCACGCCCAGGCGCCCGCCCTTGCGGTTGTATTTGACGCCGTTGGACAGCAGATTGACCAGCACCTGCCCGAGCGCACGCGCATCGGCCCGCACGGCGAGCGCTTCCGTCGGGGCCGAGCGCTCGATGCGCACGCCGCGCTGCAGGGCCTGCGCCTCGATCAGCGAGCCGGCCGCATCGAGCGCCGGGCCGAGCAGCACCGGGCGCAGCTCCAGCGCCAGGCCGCCCTGTTCGAGCCGGGTCAGGTCGAGCACGTCGTTGATGAGCGAAAGGAGGTGCGCGCCGGCATGCCGCACCTGCTCGATGCGGCTTTTCTGGGGGCCGTCGAGCGGACGCGACGCATCGGTCTGCAGCAGTTGGGTGAAACCGAGGATGGCGTTGAGCGGCGTGCGCAGCTCGTGGCTCACGCGCGAGAGAAACAGGCTCTTGGCCTGGCTGGCCTGCTCCGCGGCGAGCTTGTCGCGCTTGAGCTGGCCGAGCTGCACCTGCTCGCTCACGTCGCGGCAGGCGCCGACGAGGCCGGCGTCGTTGCCTTCGCCGTCGCTCAGCCGTTGCGCCGCCAGTTCGAGGTAGCGCGTCGCGCCGCCCGCCCGGCCGATCTGCAGGGTCAGCGTCAGGCCGTCGTCCAGGCCGGCGGTGGTGATCGCGTGACGCAGCCGCCGGCCGTCGACCGGCTCGAACAGCGCCAGCCAGACCTCGAAGTCCAGGTCGAGGCAGCCGGCATCCAGTCCGTGATGCGCGAGCGCGCTCGCATCGAGGGCGACCCGTCCTCGCGCAAGGTCGATCTCCACCAGGCCCAGCCGCGCGGCATCGACGGCGAGCCGCCAGCGCTGCTGGACCTGGCGGTAGACGGTTTCGCGTTGCTTGCGCTCGGTGATGTCGGTGATGAAGCCGTGCCACAGCACGCTGCCGTCGCTCAGCCGTTCGGGCCGGGAGGTGCCTTCGAGCCAGCGCGAGCCCTTGTTGGGCAGCTGGGCGCGGAACTCGTGGCGCCAGGGGGTGAGGTTGCGGGCCGAAGCGAGGATCGACTGGTTCATGCCGTCGATGTCGTTCGGATGGATGCGCGCGAGCACCGGCGAGGCATCGTTCGTGACGTCGTGCGGCTCGATTTCGAACAACTCGAGGATGTGCGCGCTGGCCAGCGGGAAGGACGAGCGACCGTCCGGGAACAGCCGGTACTGGTACACGAAACCGGGCAGCGCGGCGGCGAACTTGCGCTGCTGCGTTTGCTGCTCGGCCATGGCCAGGTGATCGCGCCGGCTCGAGAACCAGTGCTCGGCCGCTCGCGCCAGGCCGTGCAGCGCGTCGCGCTGCACCGGCGTGAGCCGGCGGGCGACGCGATCGAGCACGCACAGGGTGCCGAGCCGGTGGCCGTCGATCTCCAGCGGCACGCCGGCGTAGAACCGCGCGTGCGGCGCCTCGAGGACCAGCGGGTTGCCCTTGAAGCGCGGGTCCGTGTGCGCGTCGTGCACCTCGAGCAGGCCGTCGCCGCACAAGGCGTGGATGCAGAACGCCGCCGCGCGCGGCGTTTCGGGCAGGTCGAGCCCGTGGCGGGCCTTGAACCACTGGCGCTCGGCGTCGATCAGGGAGATCAGCGCGATCGGACAGCCGGTGACGACGGCGGCACACTGCACCAGACCGTCGAGCACGGGATCGGGCGGTGTGTCGAGCACGTCCAGCGCTTCGAGACAGGCCAGGCGCTCGGCGTCGTTGCGGGGCAGGGGGGCGATCGGCATGCGGGACCGGAAAGGACTTCGGCGGCGGCCCTCATCGGGCCGCTCGCGGGTGCTGCGTCGCTTCAGGCGCGCGGGTCGAACAGGCCCATGTCGGCGCCGGTCAGCAAGGCTTCGATGTCCAGCAGGATCAGCATGCGGCCCGTCACGCTGCCGATGCCGGTGATGCAGCGGCTGTCGACGCTGCAGGACATCTCGGGCGCGGGGCGGATCGCGTCGCCGCCGAGCTCGAGCACGTCGGACACCGAATCGACCACCGTGCCGACCACGCGCCCTTTGACGTTGAGCACGATGACGACGGTGAAGCCGTTGTATTCCACGGCCTCGCAGCCGAGCTTCACCCGCAGATCGACGATGGGCACGATCACGCCGCGCAGGTTGATCACGCCCTTGACGAAGGCCGGCGCGTTGGCGATGCGCGTGGGCGGCTCGTAGGAGCGGATCTCCTGGACCTTGAGGATGTCGATGCCGTACTCCTCGGCGCCGAGGCGAAAGCTCAGGAACTCGCCGCCCTGGCCGCTGGCGTGCTCGGTCCGGGTGCCTGCGGTGCGGGCCACTTCGGCGGTGTCGGCGGTCATCGTGTCCATGGAGTTGTTGCTGTCCTGAAGGCCGTGGCGCCGGCTCGCGCCTTGCGACATGGATGAAGGGTCGTCGCAGAACGACGGTCGAGGCGACGCGGCACGCCGTCGATGTAGTTTCGACGTTCCGCCCTGCCGGTGAAGGACAGAAGTGCCCGCGGAAAGCGGCATTCGTCTCGCCTTGGGCGTTTGCTTGGCGCCGCGGCGTTCGCCGGGCCGGCGACGATGACGAGTCCTCGACGTTCGCTGCCCGCCGCGCTTGCGCTACGCTGACGACGAGGAGGCGGTGCCATGCGTTTCGAACACCTGCTGCAAGTCAACGACCCGGGCAATGCGCGCATCCCGCCGATGAGCCGTGCCGAGCTGTGGCGCGGCCTGCTGGTGCGCGTGGAGTCGCCGCAGCGCTTCGAGCTCGGGCCCGACCGCTGCGAAGCGCGCACGGGCGACACCGAGCAGGAACGGGTGCGCAGCATCCACTTCGGCTCGCTGCGTTTCGAAGACCACGTGCGGCTCGAGCCCGAACATCGCATCGTGTTCGTGCCGCTGCCTCACGAAGGCGCCGCGCCGGTTCACCTGAGCATCACCATCGAGGAGCCGGCGCCGGGCGCGCTGTTCCTGCGCTTCGTCTACAGCGCCGACGCAGACGAGGACAAGGCCTTGCAGGGCTTGCGCGAACAGGCCTGGCTCGAGCTCGACCGCGACATGCTGCGCACCTTGCGGGAGTGGCAGCGGCTCGGGCAGCTTTGAGCGAGGCCGGCCGAAGCGCCGGCATGCAAAGCGCCGGCGTGTCATCCGGTTTTCACCGACTTGCGGGTCGGCAATGAGCAGGCACTCAAACGCACCCATAACTCATCCATCACTTGCAGTGCCTACCGCAAGTCCTTACTTCAAAACGATAATTTCTGTGGAAATATCCCTTTGAAGTCGCCCCTAAGTGGTTGATTTCATTGGGATTTCCTTACATCTGCTGTTGACCCCGCCGGGGGTGCTCCGCTAAAGTGGGACAAAGTGCACTTTGGTGGGAGTTCGTGGCTCAATTTGCTTTTCAGGGGGCTTCGGCGCTGGCGCTCGACGCAAAAGGGCGCCTCGTCGTGCCGGCGCGTCACCGCGAGGTGCTCGCCGCCCTGGCGCACGGCCAGCTGACCCTCACCAAGCACCCCCAGGGCTGCCTGCTCGTCTTTCCGCGCCCTTCCTGGGACGTGTTCAGGGACAAGGTCGCCGAGTTGCCGATGCAGGCGGCTGGCTGGAGGCGTATCTTTCTCGGCAATGCCATGGACGTCGAGATCGACGCGAGTTCGCGCGTGCTGGTTTCGCCCGAGCTGCGAGCGGCAGCGGGGTTGAGCAAGGACGTGCTGCTGCTCGGCATGGGCAGCCACCTGGAGTTGTGGGATGCTGCTCGCTACGCGGCGCACGAGGCCGAGGTCATGCAGCAGGGCCTGCCCGATGTCCTGCAAGACTTTTCCTTCTGACGCGCCATGGACCCCGGAGCAGGGCATGCGCAGCACACCACGGTGCTGCTGCACGAGGCGGTGGACGCGCTCGTGACCGCGCCGAACGGCTGCTACGTGGACGGCACCTACGGGCGCGGCGGCCATGCGCGGCTGATCCTGCAGCGCCTGTCCGCTACGGGGCGGTTGCTGGCGATCGACCGCGATCCGGCCGCCGTGGCGCACGCGCGCGAGGGCGAGTCGCGCATCGACGACGCGCGCTTCGCCATCGAGCACGCCGCCTTCGCCGATTTTCCGGACGTGATGGCCGCACACGGCCTGGACCGCATCGACGGCCTGCTGCTCGACCTGGGCGTGAGCTCGCCGCAGATCGACACCGCCGAGCGCGGCTTCAGCTTCCGCTTCAGCGGCCCGCTGGACATGCGCATGGACACCACGCGCGGCGAAAGCGCCGCCGACTTCCTCGCCCGCGCGGATGAGCGGGCCATCGCCGAGGTCGTGCGCGACTACGGCGAGGAGCGCTTCGCCGGCCCGATCGCCCGCGCCATCGTGGCGCGCCGCGACGAAGGCCGCGGCGTGCGCAGCACCGACGAGCTCAGCGAACTGGTGGCCCGCGCGGTCAAGACGCGCGAGCCCGGCCAGAACCCCGCCACGCGCACCTTCCAGGCGCTGCGCATCTTCGTCAACGCCGAGCTGGCGCAGCTCGAGCAGGCGCTGGAAGCGGCGCTGGATCGCCTCAAGCCGGGCGGTCGGTTGGTGGTGATCAGCTTTCATTCGCTGGAGGACCGCATCGTGAAGACCTTCGTCGCGCGCGAGAGCCGCGAGCTGGTCGATCGCCGCGCGCCTTTCGCCCCGGCGCGGCCGATGCGGCTGCGCGCGCTGGCGCGCATCAAGCCGGGGGAGGCCGAACTGGCCGCCAACCCGCGCGCGCGCTCGGCGATCCTGCGCGTGGCCGAGCGCACGGCGGCCGAGGCGCCGGCCCCGCCGGCGGCGGCCGCGGGGCCCGGGCGGCGCGCGGCGCGCGGGGCCGGCAAGACCGTGGGGAAGCGCCCATGACGCGCCTGAACCTCGCGCTGCTGGCGGCGCTCATCGTCAGCAGCCTGTACCTCGTGAAGGTGTCCTACGAGTCGCGCCGCCTGTTCACCGAACTCGACCGCGCGCGCACGCTGGCGCTCAAGCTCGACACCGAGCACGAGCGCCTGCAGATCGACCGGCGCGCCCAGGCCACGCCGCTGCGGGTCGAGAAGATCGCGCGCGAGAAGCTGCAGATGCGCAGCGCCACGCCGGCCGTCACCGAGTACGTCGAAACGCCGGCGCTGCCGGATAGCGCCGCGGCGCCCGCCGCTGCCCCGCAGGAGCCGCAGCGGTGAGCTGGCTGCGCGACAAGCTCGCGGGCTGGGCCGCCCAGCGTGAAACGCGTGCCGGCCGAGGCTCGCGCAAGCCGGCCGGCCGCACCGCCGGCGCACGCGGCAGCCGCGCCGCCGCCGGTGCGGTGAGCGTTCGCAGCGTGCGCTACGCGACGAGCCCGCTGCTAGCTTCGAAAACGCCGCCGTGGCGCTCGAAGCTGCTGGTCGCGGCGATCGGCGCCGGCTTCGTCGTCCTGATCGGCCGCGCGCTCGACGTGCAGGTGATCGACACCGCCTTCTACCAGCAGCAGGGCGAGAACCGCTACGCGCGCACCCTGGAGCTGCCGGCCAACCGCGGCCGCATCATCGACCGCGGCGGCCTGCTGCTCGCCTCGAGCGTACCGGCGCCCTCGGTCTGGGCGATCCCGAAGGACTTCGACGCCGGCGGCTCCGAGCGCCGCGCGCTCGCCAAGCTGCTGGGCATGACGCCGGGCGAGCTGAGCGGCAAGCTCGACGACAACCCCAATTTCGTCTACTTGCGCCGTCAGGTGGACGAGGCCGTCGCGCTGCAGGTCAAGGCGCTCGGGGTCAAGGGCGTGCACCAGCTCACCGAGTACAAGCGCCGCTATCCCGAGGGCGAGGCCGCCGCGCACGTGGTCGGTTTCACCGACTTCGAGAACCGCGGGCAGGAAGGCATCGAGCTCGCCTTCCAGGACCGGCTGGCCGGGCGCGACGGCACCCGGCGCGTCATCAAGGACCGGCTCGGCCGCGTCGTCGAGGACATCGGCGAGAGCGTGCCGCCGGTGGACGGGCAGGACATCCAGCTCGCGCTCGACACCAAGCTGCAGTTCTTCGCCTACCAGCGCATCCGCGACGCGGTGGCCGAACACAAGGCCAAGGCCGGCAGCGTGGTGGTGCTCGACGTGCAGACCGGCGAGTTGCTGGCGCTGGCCAACTACCCGAGCTTCGCGCCCGGCGACCGGCGCAACCTGAGCGGCGCGCAGCTGCGCAATCGCGCGCTGACCGACACCTTCGAGCCCGGCTCGACCATGAAGCCCTTCATCGCCGCGCTGGCCCTGGAAACCGGCCGCGTGCGCCCGGGCACGCGCATCGACACCGCGCCGGGCCGCATGACCATCACCGGCCGCACCATCAGCGACCACAAGCCCTATGGCGTGATGACGGTCGAGGAGGTGATCCAGAAGTCGAGCAACGTCGGCACCGTGAAGATGGCGATGCAGATGCCGGCGCGCGAGATGTGGGAGATGTTCTCGGCCATCGGCCTGGGCCAGAAGCCCCAGCTGGAGTTTCCCGGCGCCGTGACGGGGCGCCTGCGGCCCTACAAGACCTGGCGGCCGATCGAGCAGGCGACGATGAGCTACGGCTACGGCCTGTCGGCCAGCCTGTTCCAGCTCGCGCGGGCCTACAGCGTCTTCGCGCGCGACGGCGAGCTGATGCCGGTGTCGATCACGAAGCTCGATGCGCCCGCGCAGGGCACGCGCGTGTTCTCGCCCGAAACCGCGCGCGCCGTGCGCCACATGCTGCAGATGGCCGCCGGCGAGGGCGGCACGGCGCCCAAGGCGCAAGCGATCGGCTACTCGGTGGGCGGCAAGACCGGCACGGCCTACAAGCAGGAAGGCAAGGGCTACTCGACCAAGAAGTACCGCTCCTGGTTCGTGGGCCTTTCGCCGGTGAGTGCGCCGCGCATCGTGGTCGCCGTGATGGTCGACGAGCCCGGCGGCGGCAAGCACTATGGCGGCGACGTGGCCGCCCCCGTGTTCAGCGCGGTGGTGCAGCAGAGCCTGCGCACGCTGGGTGTCGCGCCCGACACCCCGGTCACGCCGCAGATCGTGGCGCGCGAGCTCGAAGCGGTGGAGGAGAGCTTCTGATGCTCGCCCGGCTTCACACCGCCCAGGAGGCCGCCGGCTGGCTGCGCGCCGGCACGTCCGCGGAGATCCGCACCGACAGCCGCAGCGTGCGGCCCGGCGACGCCTTCATCGCCTGGCCGGGCCGCGCCAGCGACGGCCGCCGCTTCGTGGGCGACGCGCTGGCTGCGGGCGCGGCGCGGTGTCTGGTGGAGGCCGAGGGCGTCGAGGCGCACGGTTTCGACGACGCGCGCATCGCCGCGATGACTTCGCTGAAGGCCGCCACCGGCCCCATCGCCGACCTCTTCTACGGCGAGCCTTCGCGCGCCCTGGACGTGCTCGCCGTCACCGGCACCAACGGCAAGACGTCCACGGCCTGGTGGACGGCGCAGGCGCTGTCCTTGCTGGGCCGGCGCTGCGGGCTGGTGGGCACGCTCGGGATCGGTGAGCCGCCCGAGGGCGCGCGGGCGCCGGGGCGCATCGAGTTCACGGGACTGACCACGCCCGACCCGGTGACCCTGCATGCGGCGCTGCGGCGCATGGCCGACGCCGGCTTCGCGGCCTGCGCGATCGAGGCCTCGTCGATCGGCATCGAGGAACACCGGCTCGACGGCGCACACCTGCGCGTCGCGCTGTTCACCAACTTCACCCGCGACCACCTCGACTACCACGGCAGCATGCCGGCCTACTGGGCCGCCAAGCGCCGGCTGTTCGACTGGCCGGGCCTGGCCGCAGCGGTGGTCAACATCGACGACGAGCACGGCGCGGCATTGGCCGGCGAGCTGGCGCAAGAGGCCATCGAGCTGTGGACCTGTTCCACCGGGGCCGGCGCCATCGGCAGCGCGGAGGCGGCGCGTCTGCGCGCCACCGACCTGCACTACATCGACGGCGGCCTGGCCTTCCTTGTGCACGAAGGCGCCGAGTCGGTGAGCGTGCGCAGCGCGCTGGTCGGCGAGTACAACGCCGCCAACCTGCTGGCGGTGGTCGGCGGGCTGCGCGCGCTCGGCATCCCGCTGGTCGATGCGGCGCGCATCGTGCCGGAACTGACGCCGGTGCCGGGGCGGCTGCAGAGGGTGGCGGTGCCGGCCCGCGGCCACGCGAGCGGCGATTCCGCCGGACGGGAAGCGCACGCCGAAGCGAGCTCTCCGGGCGCCTTCGCCCGCGCCGCGCGCGGGCTCCCGGAAGTGGTGGTGGATTACGCGCATACCCCCGACGCCCTCGACAAGGCGCTCACGGCCCTGCGCCCGCTGGCGCAGGCGCGCGGCGGCAGCCTGTGGTGCGTGTTCGGCTGCGGCGGCAACCGTGACGCGAGCAAGCGGCCGCTGATGGGCGCCATCGCCGAGCGGCTGGCCGACCGCGTGGTGCTCACGAGCGACAACCCGCGCGACGAGGCGCCGGCGGCCATCCTCGCGCAGATTGCCGCCGGGCTGCGCACGCCGGCGGCGGCCCGCGTCGTGGAGGACCGGCGCGCGGCCATCGCCGAAGCCATTGCCGCGGCCGGGCACGGCGACCTGCTGCTGATCGCCGGCAAGGGCCACGAGGACTACCAGGAAGCCGCCGGCATCAAGCAGCCGTTCTCCGATGTCGCCGAGGCCGCACAGGCACTCTTGCGCAGGAGCCGCGCATGACGACGACCTCGCCCGCGATGATGGATCTGGGGCTCGCCCACGCGCTGCTGCCCGGCTCCCGGCTGATCGGCGATGCCCCCGCCGTCGCCATCGCGCGCGTGCACAGCGACACCCGCAGCCTGCGGGCCGGCGACCTGTTCGTGGCCCTGCGCGGCGAGCGCTTCGACGCGCACGACTTCCTGCCGCAGGCGCGGGCGGCCGGCGCCGTCGCGGCCGTGGCCGAGCGCGGCCTGGCCGAGGCGGGCCTGCCGGGCCTGCTGGTGGCCGACACGCGCGCCGCGCTCGGCCTGCTGGCCGCGAACTGGCGCGCGCGCATGAAGCTACCGCTCATCGCGGTGGCCGGCAGCAACGGCAAGACCACGGTCACGCAGATGATCGCGAGCATCCTGCGCGCGTGGCACGGCGCGGGCGCGTTCTCGACCGAGGGCAACTTCAACAACGACATCGGCGTGCCGCTGACCTTGCTGCGCCTGCGCCAGCAAGGCGAAGACGGCGGCACCTGGCACCGCGCCGGCGTGGTCGAGCTGGGCATGAACCACCCGGGCGAGATCGCACTGCTCGCCGGCTTCGTCGCGCCGACGATCGCGCTGGTCAACAACGCGCAGCGCGAGCACCTGGAGTTCATGGCGAGCGTGGAGGCGGTGGCGCGCGAGAACGGCGCGGCCATTTCGGCGCTGGGGGCCACCGGCACGGCGGTGTTTCCGGCCGACGATGCGTACGCGCCGGTGTGGCAGGAACTCGCCGGCAACCGGCCGACGCTCACCTTCGCCCTCGACGGCGCGGCCGATCTCACCGCCGAGGCCGTGTGGAGCGCGGACCACTGGGCCACGGTGCTGCACACGCCGGCCGGCGCCACGGCGATCCGGCTGCGGGTGGCCGGCTGGCACAACGTGAAGAACGCGCTGGCGGCGGCGGCCTGCGCGCTGGCCGCCGGTTGTCCGCTGGAGGCGGTGGGTCGCGGCCTGGAGGCTTTCGCACCCGTCAAGGGCCGCTCGCAGGTCGGCACGCTGCGGCTGCAGGGCCGCGAGCTCACGCTGATCGACGACAGCTACAACGCCAACCCGGATTCGGTGCGCGCCGCGATCGACGTCCTCGCCGGCCTGCCGGCACCGCGCTGGCTGCTGCTCGGCGACATGGGCGAGGTGGGCGACCGCGGGCCGGAGTTCCACGCCGAGGTCGGCGCCTACGCGCGCCAGCGCGGCATCGATGCGCTGTGGACGGCCGGCGCGGCCAGCCGCGCGGCGGCCGATGCTTTCGGCCGCACGGCGCGCGGCTTCGCCGACGTGCAGGCGCTGCTCGCCGCGCTGCGCGCGGGCCCGCTGCCGGATGCCGGGTCGATCGTGGTCAAGGGCTCGCGCTTCATGAAGATGGAACAGGCCGTCGCGGCGCTTCGCGAACTGGCCGATGCCGACAACGCGGCACGAGGGGGAGCCGCCTGATGCTGGTGAGCCTGAGTCAGTGGCTGCAAGTCCTCTACCCCGAACAGCTCGGCGTGCTGCGCGTGTTCCAGTACCTGACCTTCCGCGCCGTGATGGCGGCGATGACGGCGCTGCTGATCGGCCTGGCGCTCGGGCCCTTCGTCATCAAGCGCCTCACCGAACTCAAGATCGGCCAGCCGATCCGCGAGTACGGCATCCAGGAGCATCTCGCCAAGCGCGGCACGCCCACCATGGGCGGCGCACTGATCCTGCTTTCGATCGCCATCAGCACGCTGTTGTGGTTCGACTGGAGCAACCGTTTCGTGTGGATCGTGATGATCGTGACCTTCGGCTTCGGCGCGATCGGCTGGGTGGACGACTGGCGCAAGGTGGTCGACAAGAACCCCGAGGGCATGCGCTCGCGCGACAAGTACCTGTGGCAGTCGCTGATCGGCCTGATCGCCGCGCTCTACCTCGCCTTCAGCGTGGCCGAGACCTCGAACCTGCGCGTGATCCAGCTCTTCATCGACTGGGTCGCCAGCGGCTTCACGCAGCAGCTGCCCGCGCGGGCGGACCTGATGGTGCCCTTCTTCAAGACCATCAGCTATCCGCTGGGCGTGTTCGGTTTCATCATCCTCACCTACATCGTCATCGTCGGCAGCAGCAACGCGGTCAACCTCACCGACGGGCTGGACGGCCTGGCGATCATGCCGGTGGTGATGGTGGGTTCGGCGCTGGGCGTGTTCGCCTACGTGACCGGTAACGCGGTGTTCTCGAACTACCTGCTGCTGCCGCACATTCCGGGCGCCGGCGAGCTGCTCATCTTCTGCGCCGCGATGGCCGGGGCGGGGCTGGCATTCCTGTGGTTCAACGCCTATCCGGCGCAGGTGTTCATGGGCGACGTGGGCGCGCTGGCGCTGGGCGGCGCGCTGGGCACGATCGCGGTGATCGTGCGCCAGGAGATCGTGCTGGCGATCATGGGCGGCATCTTCGTGCTCGAGGCGCTGTCGGTGATGGCGCAGGTGGTCTGGTTCAAGTACACGAAGGCCCGCTACGGCACGGGCCGGCGCATCCTGCTGATGGCGCCGCTGCACCACCACTTCGAGAAGACGGGATGGAAGGAAACGCAGGTGGTCGTGCGCTTCTGGATCATCACCATGCTGCTGTGCCTGGTGGGCCTGTCCACCCTGAAGCTTCGCTGACGCCATGAACACCCTGCGCGACACGACCGTGCTGGTGCTGGGCCTCGGGGAATCCGGGCTGGCGATGGCGCAGTGGTGCGCCCGATCCGGTGCCACCGTGCGCGTGGCCGATTCGCGCGAGCACCCGCCGCGCGCGGCCGAGCTGGCCGCTTCGGTGCCGCAGGCGCAGTTCGAGCACGGCTTCGACGTGGCGCGGCTCGACGGCGTGCAGCGCGTCTTCAAGAGCCCGGGCTTGTCGCCGCTCGATGTGCTGCTGGTGCCGCTGCTGGCGCGGGCCGCGGAGCTGGGCGTGCCGGTGCAGGGCGAGCTCGATCTGTTCGCGCAGGCGCTGGCCGGGTTGGAGGCCGAACGCGGCTATGCGCCGAAGGTGATCGCGATCACGGGCACCAACGGCAAGACCACGACCACGGTGATGTGCGGGCAGCTGATCGAGCGCAGCGGATTGCGGGTGGCGGTGGCGGGGAATGTGGGGCCGACGATGCTGGCGACCTTGGCGGCGGCGCTCGAGCGCGAGGGCCCGCCCTCACCCCAACCCTCTCCCGCCGGGGCGGGAGAGGGAGCGAACGTGGCGACGCGTCCTCCGAATGCGCCGCTCCATGCTTGCTCTTCTGCGGTAGCTGAGGAAGAGAGTGCCGCTGAAGGGGAGCAGTCTCTTGCTCCCTCTCCCGCGCCAGTGGGAGAGGGTTGGGGGCGAGACGGGGCTTTCGAGCCGCATGCGGCGAGCCCGTCGAGCGGCCCCGGCTTGCAAGCCGGGGCGCGCACTGCAAGTGAGGGTGCCGGCGCAGCACGCTCCTTCGAAACCGACGAGCACGCCCCGGTCCCGCTCGTGCCGCCCCCGCCCGAGGCCCCCGTCTTCGAGCACCTCCCCGAAGCCTGGGTGCTCGAACTCTCCAGCTTCCAGCTCGACACCGTGCAGGGCTTCGAGCCCAGCGCCGCCGCCGTGCTCAATGTCAGCCAGGATCACCTCGACTGGCACGGCTCCATGGCCGCCTATGTGAAAGCCAAGGCGCAGGTCTATGGCGGGGCATCGACGGTGATGGTGGTCAACCGCGACGATCCCCAGGTCGAAGCCATGGTGCCGCCGCCGCAGACCGTCAAGGGCGCCACGCGCGGTGCGCGCAGCCAGACCGTGCAGCGCAGGGTCGTGCGCTTCGGACTCGACGCGCCGCGCGCGCCGGGCGACTACGGGCTGGTCACGGAAGGCGGGATGGCCTGGCTCGTGCGCGCGCTGGAGGCCGACGAGACGATCAAGCGCCGCAAGGGCGACGACGCGCCCGAGATCCACCTGCAGCGCCTCATGCCCGCCGACGCCCTGCGCATCCGCGGCCGCCACAACGCCGCCAATGCGCTCGCCGCGCTGGCGCTCGCCACCGCCATCGGCCGGCCGCTGGCGCCCATGCTGCACGGGTTGCGCGAGTACCGCGGCGAGCCGCACCGCGTCGAGTTCCTCGCCGCGGTGGGCGGCGTCGAGGCCTACGACGACAGCAAGGGCACCAACGTGGGCGCGACCGTGGCCGCGATCGACGGGCTGGGCGCCGACAAGGCGCCGGCCCGCCTCGCCGTGATCCTCGGCGGCGACGGCAAGGGCCAGGACTTCGCCCCCTTGGCCGCGCCGCTCGCGCGACACGGGCGCGCGGTCGCCCTGATCGGGCGCGACGCGCCGGCGCTCGAGGCCGCGTTGTCGACCGTGGACCTGCCGCGAGTCCGCCACGCCACGCTGGAAGAGGCCACCCGCTGGTGTTTCGAGCAGGCCCGGCCCGGCGACGCCGTGCTCATGAGTCCGGCCTGCGCGAGCCTGGACATGTTTCGCAACTACGCGCACCGCGCCGAGGTCTTCGCGGCCACGGTGCAGGCGCTGGCGCTCGAGCGCGGAGAAGCCGCATGAGCCGCACGGCAACCACGGTGGGCCGTTTCGGCTTCGACGCCTTGCGCGCCCGCTTCGCCGCGCTGCTGCCCCCGCGCGCCGGCACCTCGGACCCGGCGCCGCAGGGCCGCGCGAGCAGCCGCAAATCGGTCGGCGAACGCGTCGCGGAGCTGGGCAGGCCCCGAGCGCCGATGTCGCTGCCGATCCGCGACTGGGTCAGCGTGTCCTCCGGCCAGCCGGCGCGCCTGCTCGGCTTCGATCAGGCGCTGGTGTGGGTGGTGATCGCACTGCTGGCGCTCGGCACGGTGATGGTCTATTCGGCCTCCGTCGCGCTGCCCGACAGCCCGCGCTTCGCGCGCTACGAGCCGACGCACTTCCTGCTGCGCCACGTGCTGTCGATCGCCGTTGCCGCCGTGGCCATGATCGTGACGGTGCAGATCCCCATGAGCGTGTGGGAGAAGCGCTCGCCGCTCGTCTTCCTGGCTGCGCTGGCACTGCTGGCGGCGGTGCTGATTCCGGGCGTGGGCCGCGGCGTCAACGGCGCGCATCGCTGGATCGCGCTGGGCTTCACGAACTTCCAGCCCTCCGAACTCGCGAAGCTCGCCATGGCGCTGTACGCCGCCGGCTACATGGTGCGCAAGATGGAGATCAAGGAAAACTTCTGGCGCGCCGTCACGCCGATGGCCGTGGCGGTGGTGATCGTGGGCGTGCTGCTGCTGGCCGAGCCGGACATGGGCGCCTTCATGGTCATCGCCACCATCGCCATGGGCATCCTGTTCCTGGGCGGCGTGAACGGGCGCATGTTCCTGCTCATCAGCCTGCTGCTGGTCGGCGCCTTCGTGCTCATGATCACCTTCAGCGAATGGCGGCGCGAACGCATCTTCGCCTACCTCGATCCCTGGGACGAGAAGTACACGCTGGGCAAGGCCTACCAGCTCTCGCATTCGCTCATCGCCTTCGGCCGCGGCGAGCTCTTCGGCCAGGGGCTGGGTTCCTCGGTCGAGAAGCTGCACTACCTGCCGGAGGCGCACACCGACTTCCTGCTCGCGGTGATCGGCGAGGAACTCGGCTTCGTGGGCGTGGCGATCGTGATCGCGGCCTTCTTCTGGCTGGCGCGGCGGGTGTTCCACATCGGCCGCCAGGCCATCGCGCTGGACCGCGTGTTCTCGGGCCTGCTCGCGCAGGGGCTGGGCATCTGGCTGGCGGGGCAGGCCTTCATCAACATGGGCGTGAACCTGGGCGTGCTGCCGACCAAGGGGCTGACCTTGCCCCTGATGAGCTACGGCGGCTCGGCGATCCTGATGAACTGCGTGGCGCTGGCGATCGTGCTGCGGGTCGATATCGAGAACCGGCAGTTGATGCGGGGAGGGCGGGCATGAGCGCCGCCGGGCCGCTCCCAAGGCGCTCGGCCTTGCAGGCCGCGGCGTCGCGAGACGCGACGCCTCCTCGGTCCGTCCGTGCCCGCGCAGGCGGGCAAGGAGCCGCGGACCTCGGCCCCCTCGGGGGGCCGACGCGAAGCGTCCGGGGGGCTCGATGAGCGCAACGCGCCACCTCGTCGTCATCGCCGCCGGCACCGGCGGCCACATCATTCCCGGCCTCGCCGTGGCCGACGAGATGCGCCACCGCGGCTGGACCGTGAGCTGGCTGGGCACCACCCACGGCATGGAGAACCGCCTGGTGCCGGCGGCCGGCATCGCGCTCGACACCGTCGCCTTCAGCGGGGTGCGCGGCAAAGGCCTCGTGCACACGCTCACCGGCGGGGTGCGCCTGCTCGCCGCCTTCGCCGCCTGCCTGCGCATCCTGCGCCGGCGTGCCGCCACGGTGGTGCTCGGCATGGGCGGCTACGTGTGCTTTCCGGGCGGGATGATGGCTTCGCTGCTCGGCAAGCCGCTGCTGCTCGTCAATGCCGATGCCGCCCTGCTCATGAGCAACCGCGCGCTCGGCCCCGTGGCCGACCGCATTGCCTTCGGCTTCGATGGCGCCGCGGCGGCGACCACGAAGCAGGCCGTCGTCACCGGCAACCCGGTGCGCGCCGAGATCGAGGCGCTGCCGGCTCCGGCCGAGCGCTACGCGGGCCGCGAGGGGCCGCTGCGCCTGCTGGTCGTCGGCGGCAGCCTGGGGGCGCGCGTGCTCAACGAGACGCTGCCGCAGGCGCTGGCGCTCATGGCCCCGCACGAGCGGCCCCGGGTCGCGCACCAGACGGGGCAGCTCAACCGCGATGCGGTCAAGGCGGCCTACGTGGCCGCGGGCATCGATCCCGACGGCGAGGACATGGAGGTCGTGCCTTTCATCGACGACATGCCGAGCCGGCTGGCGCACTGCGACCTGATCGTCTGCCGCGCCGGCGCGGTGACGGTCAGCGAGTTGTGCGCGGCGGGCGTCGCCAGCGTGCTGGTGCCGCTGATCGTGAGCACCACCTCGCACCAGCGCGACAACGCGCAGTACATGGCGCAGCACGGCGCCGCGCTGCACCTGCCGCAAGCCGAGCTCACGCCGCAAAGTCTCGCCGACACGCTGCGGGCGCTGGACCGCGGGCAGTTGCTGGCGATGGCCGCGAAGGCGCGCTCGCTCAGCCGCCCCCGTGCGGCGGCGCGGGTGGCCGACGAGCTCGAACGACTGGCGGTGAAGGCATGAGCGCTCTTCGATCACGCGGCGGGCGCGCCCTGCAAGGGGGGGCTTACCGATGAAGCACGCCGTCAAGCACATCCACTTCGTCGGCGTCGGCGGCGCCGGCATGAGCGGCATCGCCGAGATCCTGCACAACCTGGGCTACACGGTGTCCGGCTCCGACCAGCACGACGGTCCGGTCACGCGGCGCCTGGCCTCGCTCGGCATCCGCGTGGCGATCGGGCACGACGCGGCACACATCGCCGGCGCCGAAGCGGTGGTCACGTCCACGGCCGTGGGCGCCGGCAACCCCGAGGTGCAGGCCGCCCTGGCCGCCCGCGTGCCGGTGGTGCCGCGCGCCTTGATGCTGGCCGAGCTGATGCGCCTGAAGCAGGGCATCGCCATCGCCGGCACGCACGGCAAGACAACGACCACCTCGCTCGTGGCCAGCGTGCTGCATGAGGCCGGGCTCGATCCCACCTTCGTGATCGGCGGGCGGCTCATCAGCGCGGGCGCGAACTCGCGGCTGGGCGATGGCGACTTCATCGTGGTCGAGGCCGACGAGTCGGACGCCAGCTTCCTCAACCTCAACCCCGTGCTCAGCGTCGTCACCAACATCGACGCCGACCACATGGACACCTACGGGCACGACTTCGAGCGCCTCAAGGGCGCCTTCGTCGAGTTCCTGCACCGCATGCCTTTCTACGGCGCGGCCATCATCTGCACCGACGACGACGCGGTGCGCTCCATCATCCCGGCGATCTCGCGGCCGGTGGTGAGCTACGGGCTCGCCGAGGACGCGCAGATCCGCGCCGTGAACGTGCAGGCCCTGCCCGGCGGGCAGATGCGCTTCGTCGCACAGCGCCGCAACGGCACGCGCATGCCGGACCTGCCCGTCACGCTCAACCTGCCCGGCGAGCACAACGTGCTCAACGCGCTGGCGGTGATCGCCGTCGCCGCCGAGCTGGAGCTGCCCGATGCGCCGGTTGTCGCCGGACTGGCCGGCTTCACCGGCGTGGGCCGGCGTTTCCAGCGCCACGGCGAGCTGGCCTGTGCAGGCGGCGGGATGTTCACGCTGGTCGACGACTACGGCCACCACCCGGTCGAGATGGCGGCGGTGATTGCCGCTGCGCGCGGCGCCTTCCCGGGCCGCCGGCTCGTCATCGCCTTCCAGCCGCACCGCTACACGCGCACGCGCGATTGCTTCGAGGACTTCGTCAAGGTCATGGGCACGGCCGATGCGGTGCTGCTCGGCGAGGTCTATGCCGCCGGCGAGCCGCCGATCGTCGCCGCCGACGGCCGGGCGCTGGCGCGTGCCCTTCGCGTGGCGGGCAAGACGGAGCCGGTGTTCGTCGACGACATCGCCGACATGGCGCAGGCCGTCGTCGATGCGACGCAGGACGGGGACGTTGTCATCGTCATGGGGGCGGGCAGCATCGGCGGCGTGGCGGCGCGGGTGGTCGAGTTGAGTCAGGGGCGGCAAGCATGAAGCTGCTGCTGCGGAATTGCCGGGTCGGGGCTGAGTGGCGGCTTGCTGTGGTTCGGCGGGAGCCAAGCCGCGGGCGGGCGGCGGGCTTCGCTTCGGTGCGGCGGTCGGCCCTGCGGGCCGACTGCGCTGCGCTGCTCGGGCTCGTGGCTGCGTCGCGGAACTCGCTGCGTTCGCTGCGCTCACTGCGCTCGGACAACCGCGACGAGTCAGACAACGAAGCGCGCTGCGCGCGCCGCCACGAGCCCTGCGCTGCTCGCCGCCGCACAGGCGCTGCGCCCGCCGCCCGCCCGCGGCTTGGCTCGAGCAGCGCTCGTTCTCTATGGAGAGGAGACGGAGCAAGGCAGGCTTCGAGCCTGCCTTGCTCCGGCGCTTCGCGGGCTCGATGCCCGCGAAGTGCCTTCCTTCTTGAAAGGAGGATGGTGCCTCTTGCAAAGCCGTGGGCGGGTGTGCGGTGGCGCGCCTGTGCGGCGGCGAGCAGCGCAGGGCTTGCGGGGAGCGCGCGCAGCGCGCCTCGTTGTCTGACTCGTCGCGGTTGTCCGAGCGCAGTGAGCACAGCGAACGAAGCGAGTTCCGCGACGCCCCGCAAACCCGAGCAGCACAGCGCAGTCGCCGCGCAGCGGCGACCGCCGCACCGAAGCGCCGCCGCCCACCCGCTCACGGCTTTGCACCAGCCGAGCCTTCGCACAGCGAACGCAGGGAAGGACCCCCGATGAACACCATCGACCCCAGGACCCTCGGCAAGGTCGCCGTTCTCATGGGCGGCGGCTCCGCCGAGCGGGAGATCTCGCTGCTGTCCGGCAACGGCGTGCTCCAGGCACTGCAAGCCCAGGGCGTCGACGCGCACGCCTTCGACCCCGCCGAACGTGAAGTCGCCGACCTGAAGCGCGAAGGCTACGCCCGCTGCTTCATCGCCCTGCACGGCCGCCACGGCGAAGACGGCACGGTGCAGGGCGCGCTCGAGCTGCTCGGCATCCCCTACACGGGCTCCGGCGTGATGGCCAGCGCGATCGGCATGGACAAGGTCATGACCAAGCGCGTGTGGCTGGCCGAAGGCCTGCCGACGCCGCGCTACGTTCGCCTCGCGCCGCACGAGCAGACGGCCGCTCGCATCGCGCAGTTGCCGGGCGAGCTCGGCCTGCCGCTCATCGTCAAGCCGCCGCGCGAAGGCTCGTCGATCGGCGTGAGCAAGGTGATGGACGCGGCGCAACTGCAGGCGGCCGTCGACCTCTCGGCACGCTCGGATCCCGATGTTCTGTGCGAGGAGTTCATAGACGGCGAGGAACTCACCTGTCCGGTGCTCGGCGAGGGCGCGAATGCACGGGCCTTGCCGGTGATCCGCATCGTGCCGCCGGCGGCCGGCTACGACTACAACAACAAGTACTTCACCGACGAGGTCAAGTACCTGTGCCCGAGCGGCCTGGCGCCGGCCGAGGAAGCCGAGGTGCAGCGCCTCACCCTGGAGGCCTACCGCGCGCTCGGCTGCCGCGGCTGGGGCCGTGCGGACCTGATGCTGCGGGCGAGCGATCGCCGGCCCTTCCTGCTCGAGATCAACACCTCGCCCGGCATGACCGGTCACTCGCTCGTGCCGATGTCCGCGCGCGCTGCCGGCATCGGCTACGACGAGTTGTGCCTGCGGCTGCTGGCCGCCGCCGCACTCGATGCCTGAGAAGACGATGGCTCGCCGCACCCGCAACCCCCCGCCCACCGGCCAGCCCGAGGCGCCGCCCTGGGACGTGCGCGCGATGGACCTCGCCGCGCGCGGACTCTTCGTGGTGGCAGCGCTGGTGTTCGCGGGCCTGCTGCTGACCTGGCTCGCGCGCCTGCCCCACTTCGAGCTGCGCACCATCGAGCTGCGCGGCGACCTCACGCGCAACAGCCCCGCGACGATCCACGCCAACGCGACGCCCCGGCTGACGGGCAACCTCTTCAGCATCGACCTGCCGCGGGCGCAAGCCGCCTTCGAGGCCGTGCCCTGGGTGCGGCGCGCGACCGTGCGCCGGGTCTGGCCCGACCGCCTCGAAGTCACGCTCGAAGAGCACCGTCCGGCCGCGTGGTGGCAGGAAGGCGAGGGCACCGACGGGCGGGGCCAGGACAAGCTCGTCAACCTGCAGGGCGAAGTGTTCGAGGCCAACCCGGGCGACGTGGAAGACGAGGGCCTGCCCTCGCTGCGCGGCCCCGAGGGCAGCGCCGCGGCGGTGCTCGCCATGCAGCGCCGCTTGCTGCCGCTGTTCGCCGCCCTCGACACGCGCATCGAGCAGCTGCGCCTGAGCGCGCGCGGCTCCTGGCGCGTGGTGCTCGCGAGCGGCGCCGAGGTCGAACTGGGCCGCGGCACCGAAGACGAGGTGCTGGCGCGCGTGCAGCTCTTCGGCAGCACCGTGCCGCAACTGATCGCGCGCTACGAGCGGCCGCTGGAATACGCCGACCTGCGCCATGCCGACGGGTATGCGCTGCGGCTCAAGGGTGTCGGCACCAACGTGCCGGCCCTGATGAACAAATAAGGATCTACAGGGGCACGAATGGCCAAGGAATACAAGGATCTCGTCGTCGGGCTGGACATCGGCACCGCCAAGGTGATGGCGGTGGTGGCCGAGGTGCTGCCCGATGGCAAGCTGCGCGTGGCCGGCATCGGCACGGCCTCGGCGCACGGCCTCAAGCGCGGCGTGGTGGTCAACATCGACGCCACGGTGCAGTCGATCCAGCAGGCGCTCAAAGAGGCCGAGATGATGGCCGACTGCAAGATAACGCGCGTCTACACCGGCATCACCGGCAGCCACATCCGGGGCCAGAACAGCACGGGCATGGTGATCGTGCGCGACAAGGAGGTCACGCCGGTCGATGTGGCGCGGGTGGTCGAGACGGCCAAGGCGATCAACATCCCGAACGACCAGCGCCTGCTGCTCGTGGAGCCGCAGGAGTTCGTGATCGACGGCCACGAGGTCAAGGAGCCGATCGGCATGTCGGGCGGGCGGCTCGAGGTCAAGGTGCACATCGTGACCGGCGCGCAGAGCGCGGCCGAGAACATCGTCAAGTGCGTGCGGCGCTGCGGGCTCGAGGTCGATCAGCTCGTGCTCAACCCGAGCGCCTCGAGTCATGCGGTGCTCACCGAGGACGAGAAGGACCTCGGTGTCGCGCTGGTCGACATCGGCGCCGGCACCACGGATGTGTCCATCTTCACCGACGGCTCGGTGAGGCATACCGCCGTCATCCCGATCGCGGGCGACCTCATCACGAGCGACATCGCGATGGCGCTGCGCACGCCGACCAAGGACGCCGAGGAGATCAAGGTCGAGTACGGCGTCGCCAAGCAACTGCTGGCCGACCCGAACCAGCAGGTCGAGGTGCCGGGCCTGGGCGACCGCGCGCCGCGGATGCTTTCACGCCAGGCGCTCGCCGGCGTGATCGAGCCGCGCGTGGAAGAGATCTTCTCGCTCGTGCACCAGGTCATCCGCGAGAGCGGCTTCGAGGAGCTGCTCTCCAGCGGCATCGTGCTCACCGGCGGCAGCGCGGTGATGCCCGGCATGGTCGAACTCGGCGAAGACATTTTTCTCAAGCCGGTGAGGAAGGGCCTGCCCCTTTACGCCGGCGCACTGCACGACATGGTGGCGAGCCCGCGCTCGGCCACCGTCATGGGCTTGCTCGAAGAAGCGAGGCTGGCGCACACGCGCGGCATGAAAGCGGCACAACAGGCGGGATCGGTACAGACCCTGTTCGGCCGCGTGAGGGATTGGTTCATCGGGAACTTCTGACGCTCTTTTCTTGACATCAACCGGCAACTGCAGACGAAGGGGAATTCACATGGGTATCGAGATGATCGAAGACTTCGACATGGGCACACGCATCAAGGTGATCGGCGTGGGCGGGGGCGGCGGCAATGCCGTCGACCACATGATCGCGGAGGGCGTGCAGGGCGTGGAGTTCATCTGCGCGAACACCGACGCGCAGGCGCTGCACCGCTCCAAGGCGGATCAGCTGATCCAGCTCGGCGGCACCGGCCTGGGCGCAGGCTCCAAGCCGGCCGTGGGCAAGGCCGCGGCCGAAGAAGCGGAGGGCCGCATCCGCGACTCCATCGCGGGCGCGAACATGATCTTCCTGACCGCGGGCATGGGCGGCGGCACCGGCACCGGTGCGGCACCCGTGATCGCACGCGTGGCCAAGGAGATGGGCATCCTGACCGTGGGCGTGGTCACCAAGCCCTTCGAGTTCGAGGGCGGGCGGCGCATGAAGCAGGCCGAGGCCGGCCTGTCGGAGCTGGAGGCGAACGTCGACTCGCTGATCGTCATCCTCAACGAGAAGCTGCTCGAGGTGCTGGGCGACGACATCTCGCAGGACATGGCCTTCCGCCAGGCCAACGACGTGCTCAAGAACGCCGTGGGCGGCATCGCCGACATCATCCACATCGATGCGTCGATCAACGTCGACTTCGAGGACGTGAAGACGGTGATGAGCGAGCCCGGCAAGGCCATGATGGGCACGGCCATCGCCACCGGCCCGGACCGCGCCAACAAGGCGGCCGACTACGCCGTGGCCTGCCCGCTGCTGGAGGGCATCGACCTGTCGGGCGCGAAGGGCGTGCTGGTGCTGATCGCCGCGAGCCGCGCGAGCCTCAAGCTCAGCGAAAGCAAGAACGCGATGAACACCATCCGCCGCTACGCCGCGGAAGATGCCCACGTGATCTTCGGCGCCGCCTACGACGAGAGCCTGGGCGACCAGTTGCGCGTGACCGTCATCGCCACCGGCCTGGCTCCGGCCAAGCGCGTGCAGGCGCCGATGACGGTGGTGCACAGCCAGCCGATGCAGCGCACCGGCACCGACAACATCCCCGTGCTCAACCAGCCGCTGCAGCCCCAGCACCACCCCAGCGCGCCCACGCACCACGACTACTCGGGCATGCAGGTGCCCAGCGTGTGGCGCAGCGGGCGCACGCAGGCGGCGGCGAAGGTGGATGCGCTGGCGAGCAACGGCATGGACGAGATCGAGATTCCTGCTTTCCTGCGCAAGCAGGCGGATTGAGTCGGTGCGACCGCCGGTCTCGTCGTTGTTCGGGTCTGCCGTGCTCCCCGGCAGACCCGAACGCGTCGGGACACGGTCCAGCACCTGCAGGCAGCCCATCTGTCCTGATGTTCGTCCTCGACACCAACGTCGTTTCCGAACTGCGCAAGGCGAAGGCCGGCAAAGCAGACAAGCACGTGACGGCCTGGGCCAGACGGGTGCCGCCCGGCGCCTTGTTTCTGTCGGCCATCACCATCCTGGAGTTGGAGGCGGGGGTCTTGCTGATCGAGCGCGTGATCCTGCGCAGGCGACCATTCTCAGGACCTGGCTGGACAGCCATGTCCTGCCCGCGTTCGCCGGTCGCGTTCTGGCTGTCGATACCGCCGTGGCGCAGCGCTGCGCCGGACTTCATGTGCCCGATCTCCCCGCCGGCCGCGATGCACTGATCGCCGCGACGGCGCTCGTCCACGGCATGACCGTCGTGACTCGGAACGTGCCCGATTTCGAGGCGACGGGTGTCGCGCTCGTGAATCCATGGACGGCTTGAATCCGAATCGCACCTTGCGACCCTGAGCCTCGCTGCCGAACCCTGCCTTCCTACAATCCCGCCATGCTCCAGCAACGCAGCCTCAAGTCCATCACCCGCGCCGTGGGCGTGGGCCTGCACAGCGGGCAGCGTGTCGAGATGACACTGCGCCCCGCGCCGCCCGACACCGGCATCGTGTTCCGCCGCGTGGACCTGCCGGCGCCGGTGGACATTCCTGCGCTGGCCACCGCCGTGAGCGACACGCGCATGGCCTCCACCCTCTCGCCCGGCGGCGACCCGGGCGGGCCGAAGGTCAACACGGTCGAGCACCTCATGTCGGCCTGCGCCGGCCTGGGCCTGGACAACCTGCTGATCGAGATCACCGCCGAGGAGGTGCCCATCCTCGACGGCTCGGCCGCCTCCTTCGTCTACCTGCTGCAAAGCGCCGGCATCGAGCTGCAGGACGCACCCAAGCGCTTCATCCGCGTGCTCGAGCCGGTCGAGGTGCGCCACGGCGAGGGCAGCAAGGCGATGTGGGCGCGGCTGGAGCCTTACCACGGCTACAAGCTCGCCTTCGAGATCGACTTCGACCACCCGGCCGTCGACCAGACCGGCCAGCGCGTGGAATTCGACTTCGGCGGCAACCAGTACAAGCGCGACATCGCCCGCGCCCGCACCTTCGGTTTCGCCAAGGACGTGGACGCGATGCGCGCGCGCGGTCTCACGCTCGGCGGCAGCATGGACAACGCCATCGTCGTGGACGAGCGCCGCGTGCTCAACAGCGACGGCCTTCGCTACGACGACGAGTTCGTCAAGCACAAGATCCTCGACGCCATCGGCGACATGTACCTCGCCGGCAAGCCGCTGCTGGCCGCCTACAGCGCCTACAAGTCCGGCCACGCGCTCAACAACGCCCTGCTGCGCAAGCTGCTGGGCGCCAGCGGCGCGTACGAGATCGTGAGCTTCGCCGATGCGGCCGATGCGCCGGCCGGTTTTGCCGACCTCGCCCCGGCGTGGTGATCCGGCCGCCCTCGCACCGCACACGCGCCGCACGACACCATGCTGGGATTGCGCTGGGTCTTCGGGGTGCTGCTGGTCGCGGCGGGCGTGTGCTTCGTGGCGTCGCTCGTCACGGGCGACGCGCGGTGGCGGCGGCTCGGCCTGGTGATCTTCAAGTGGACGGTGATCGCCGGCCTGGGTTTTTTCGCCGTGCTGATCGTGGAGCAGTTGCGGCGATGAGGCCGGAGCCGGCGCGGTGAGCCTTTACTGGTGGGGCGCTGCGGCGCTGGTCGCGGCCAGCTTCGGCGCGGCCTTGCTCGGCTTCATCGCCTACCTGTGGAGCGGGGCCGACCGCGCGCGCGAGTTCTCGCTCGCCTGCGCGCGCTGGGGGGTGGTGTTCACCCTGGCGGCGATCATCATCGTGGTCTTCAAGCACCTCATCCTCACGCTGCTGGGGTCGTAGGCCGGCCCCACGCCGGCCGGCCGCGCGGCGGGAGCCCCGATTGCTGGGCAGTTTGGGGATTCGGCCCGAACCACACCCCGGCATGACGACCCCCGCAACGCCTTTTCTCCGCCTGCTCCTCGCTGCGACCCGGCGCTTCGATCCTCGGGCGCCGCGGGCTGCCGCGTGCGTGAGCGGGCAGCGGCGCGGCCCGGGTTTCGGGGGAGCGCGGAGCCTGGCGACGCTGGGGCTGGCGCTGTCGTGCGTCGCGGTGCAGGTCGGCTGCGCGTACATGCCGGGCGGCCTGGGCGGGCCGGCTGCTTCGGCGCCAGCCGCTCACGAGGTGGTTGCGCCGCTTGCCTTCTTCGACCCGGCCCTGCCGCCGGCACCGCGCGTTCGCCGCGCGGATTTCCGGGGCGAGCCGCACTCCGCCGTGGCGGGGCACATCGCCGACTGGGTGGTGGATTCGTCGGACCACGGCGTGCTGCCCTTTGCCATCGTGGACAAGCGCCGGGCGCGGGTCCACGTCTTCGACGGGCGGGGCCGCCTGCAGGGCTCGGCGCCGGCGCTGCTGGGCCAGGCGCGCGGCGACGACTCGGTGCCCGGCATCGGCGAGCGGCCGATCGCGCTCATCCGCCCCGAGGAGCGCACCACGCCGGCCGGGCGCTTCATTGCCGAACTCGGCCGCAACATGGAGGGCGAAGACATCGTCTGGGTCGATTACGACGCCGCCGTCTCCATGCACCGAGTGCGCGCCACCAAGCCCGCGGAGCGCCGCCTGCAGCGCCTGGCATCGACCACGCCGCGCGACAACCGCATCTCCTACGGCTGCATCAACCTGCCGGCCTCGTTCTACGACGAGGTGCTGCGCCCGGCTTTCGCCGGCACGGGCGGCATCGTCTACGTGCTGCCCGAAACGCACCCGGCCCGCGCCTGGTTCGGCGCCTACGACGTCGATCGGCGCGCCGCGCAGTACCGCGAAGGCGCTTCGGCGCAATCCGGCATACCGGCCCGGCACTGAGCCGGCAAGCGACGGCCGGCGCGGCGCCCGCGCCGGTCCGCGCTGCGCAAACGGCTCGTGCCGCAGCGCAGCACGGACGCCACGCCGCACGCCTTGCCCCGTATGCAGACGGCCCGGATGGCCCGCAACTTGCGTTTGCAGCACCCGGGAGACCGCTCGATGTACCGAACCGCAACACCCCTGACACGCCGCCGCATGCTCGTCTTCGCCGCGGCGCTGCTCGGCCCCCTGCGCGCCGCGAGGGCCGCGGCCGACGAAGACCGCACGGGCGGCGACCCGTTCGGCTCGCACCAGTGGCCGGCGATGCGCAAGGAGTTCCTCGGCGGCGCCGGCGCGGCCGTGCAGTTCGATCCGCGCGTTCAGGTGCGCGGCCCCGTCTTCGCGGAGGACCCGCTGAACGTGCCGATCAGCGTGCTGGCGGACGGCATCGACGGCATCGAGCGGATCGTCGTCCTGGTGGATCGCAACCCCATCCGCAAGGTGCTCGAGTTCCGCCCGCTGGCCGAGACCAAGGCGGCGATCTCGTTTCGTTTCAAGCTGGAGCAGGGCAGCCCCGTGCGCGCGGCCGTGCTCACCCGAGCGGGCGTGTGGCACGTCGGCGGCACGCTGGTCGAATCGTCCGGGGGCGGCTGCACGGTGCCGGGCGCGACCCGCCAGGACGGCAGCTGGTCGCGCACGCTGGGCGAGGTCAGCGGCCGGCTGTTCGACGGCTTCGACGGCCGCGCCGCGCGGCTGCGCGTGCGCGTCATGCACCCGATGGACACCGGCCTGGTCGGCGGCATTCCGGCCTTCTACCTCGAGCAGATGGCGGTGCTCGACGCCGGCGGCACCGAGCTCCTGCGCCTGGCGACCTGGGAGCCGGTCAGCGAGAACCCGGTGTTCTCCTTCGACTTCGCGGCGCGCCCGAGTGGCCCGTTCCGCGTGACCGGCGTGGACAACAACGGCAACCGGGTGGAGGGCCGCCTGTGAGGTGCGGCGCAGGCAGTGCGGAGGCGCTGCGGTGACGGGGTTGCGCGTCTTTGCCGCGGGCGTGCTCATCCTCCTCGTGATCCTGCTCGGCCGGGCGGCCCGCGCCGAAGCCGATGCGGCCACGCTCGACTACCGCCTGCAGGCCCGCGCGCTCGCGCCCGGCGTGTACGTGGTCGAAGGCGCCAATGCCGACTTCAGCCGCGCCAACGGCTGCAACATCATCAACACCGGCTTCATCGTCGGCAGCCGCGGCGTGCTGGTGATCAACACCGGGCCGTCGCGCCGCTACGGCGAGCAGTTGCGTGCACTCATCGCACGCACGACCGCGCTGCCCGTCGAGCAGGTGCTGCACCTGAACCTGCATCCCGACTACTTCCTCGGCAACCAGGCCTTCGCCGACGTGCCGCGCGCCGCGACGCCCGTCACCACCGAAGGCATGCGCGCCGAGGCCGCGGCCTACGAGAACAACCTCTACCGCACCTGCGGCGACTGGATGAAGGGCACCGAGGCGCTGCTGCCCGACCGCGCGGTCGCGCCGGGACCGCTGGCGCTGGCGGGCCGGCAACTCGAGCTGCGCGAGCTGCAAGGGCATACCGCGTCCGACCTCGTGCTGCTCGATCGCGCGAGCGGCGTGGTCTTCGCCGGCGGACTGGTGTTCGTGGACCGCGTGCCGACCACGCCCCACGCCGAACTCTCATCGTGGCTGGCCAGCCTGGGGCAACTCGCTGCACAGCCTTTCGTGGCGATGGTGCCCAGCCACGGCCCCGTGGTCGCCGACGCGCGCGGCATCGAGCAGACGCTCGCTTACCTGCGCTGGCTCGACGACAGCTTCGAGCAGGCCGCCCAACGAGGCCTGGAGATGACCGAGGTGCTGGCGCAGCCGGTGCCGGCGGAGTACCGGGGCTGGGCCGCCTTCGATACCGAGTACGCGCGCAACGTCGTCCATCTTTACCCTGAGTACGAAGCGCGTTCGCTGCGGCGGCCGTGAGGCCCCCGCGAGCAGCGCAGACACATCGCCTGCTCCACGCGGAAGCACCGCCCCCCGCCCCTTGCGGTGAAACCCGCGCCGCGGCGCCGGTGCCGGCGGCCCGGCGACGTGGCACGCGGCTTGCGCTGAATGACGGCGAACGCGGTTCGCGGCCATGTCGAGCTGCTGCGCGTCACGTCATGAACTTTCGAGGAGACACACCCATGCGCCAACAGCTTCTTCCCCTGCTGATCGCTGCCGCGTGCGCCAGCGTCGGTGCCCAGGCCGCCGGCGTGAGCGACGCCATGATCGCGAACGACGCCAACACACCGGGCGACGTGCTGAGCTGGGGCGTCGGCACCGAAGGCCAGCGCTATTCGCCGCTCAAGACGATCAACACCTCCACCATCGCCCGCCTCGTGCCGGCGTGGTCGTTCTCCTTCGGCGGGGAAAAGCAGCGCGGCCAGGAATCGCAGCCGCTGATCCACAACGGCGTGATGTTCGTGACCGGCTCGTACTCGCGCATCTGGGCGATCAACGCCAAGACGGGCGAGAAGCTGTGGAAGTACGAGCACCGCCTGCCCGAGGGCATCATGCCCTGCTGCGACGTGGTCAACCGCGGCGCCGCGCTCTACGACAACCTCGTCATCTTCGGCACGCTCGACGCGCAGCTCGTGGCGCTCGACCAGAAGACGGGCGACGTGGTCTGGAAGGAAAAGATCGACGACTTCGCCGCCGGCTACAGCTACACCGCCGCCCCGCTGATCGCGCAGGGCCTGCTGCTCACGGGCGTGTCGGGTGGCGAGTTCGGCGTGGTCGGCCGCGTGGAAGCGCGCGATCCCAAGACCGGCAAGATGGTCTGGTCGCGCCCCACCGTCGAAGGCCACATGGGCTACGCCTTCGACAAGGACGGCAACAAGAAGGAGGCCGGCATCTCCGGCACCACCGGCAAGAGCTGGCCCGGCGACATGTGGAAGACCGGCGGCGCGGCCACCTGGCTCGGCGGCAGCTACGACGCCAAGACCGGCCTGGCTTACTTCGGCACCGGCAACCCGGGCCCGTGGAACAGCCACCTGCGCAAGGGCGACAACCTCTACTCCTGCTCCACCGTCGCCATCGACGTGAAGACCGGCCAGATCGCGTGGAGCTACCAGAACACGCCCAACGACGGCTGGGACTTCGACGGCGTCAACGAGTTCGTCACCTTCGACATGGACGGCAAGCGCGTCGGCGGCAAGGCCGACCGCAACGGCTTCTTCTACGTGAACGATGCGCAGACGGGCAAGCTCATCAACGCCTTTCCGTTCGTCAAGAAGGTGACCTGGGCGACCGGCATCGACCTCAAGACCGGCCGGCCGAACTACGTGGCCGACAACCGCCCGGGCGACCCGACCGCCGGCTCCGACGGCAAGAAGGGCGCGACCGTGTTCTCGGCGCCCAGCTTCCTGGGCGGCAAGAACCAGATGCCGATGGCCTACTCGCCCGACACCAAGCTGTTCTACGTGCCGGCCAACGAGTGGGGCATGGAGATCTGGAACGAGCCGGTCACCTACAAGAAGGGCGCGGCCTACCTGGGCGCCGGCTTCACCATCAAGACCATCGACGACGGCTACATCGGCGCGCTGCGCGCCATCGACCCCAAGACCGGCAAGATCGTCTGGGAGCAGAAGAACAACGCGCCGCTGTGGGGCGGGGTGCTCACCACCGGCGGCAACCTCGTGTTCTGGGGCACGCCCGAGGGCTACCTGAAGGCGGCCGATGCCGCGACCGGCAAGGTCGTGTGGCAGTTCCAGACCGGCTCCGGCGTGGTGGCGCCCCCGGTCACCTGGTCCGAAGGCGGCGAGCAGTACGTCGCCGTGGTCTCCGGCTGGGGCGGCGCGGTGCCGCTGTGGGGCGGGGACGTGGCCAAGAAGGTGAACTTCCTGGAGCAGGGCGGCAGCGTGTGGGTCTTCAAGCTGATGGGCGCCACCGCTTCGGCGGGCTCGGAAGCGAAGGTCGCTGCGGCGAAGTAACGCGGTGGGCGGCGCTTCTGCGGAAGCGCCGCCTGGCGTTGCGCCCGAAGCGAAGCGGCTGAAGAACAGGCAAGCACGCGCCCTCAGTCCACCGTGCGGCGGCCTTCGACCCAGGACTGGAACTCCTTGTCTTCGAAGCGATAGGCGCCGTGGTCGATGCGTGCCATCAGCTGCAGCTTCGGTCCGGTCAATCGGCGCAGGGAGCTGCGCGGTACCGAGGCGGTGACGTCCTGTGAGCCCAGGAGCTCCTTGAGCAGCTTGAGCGCCGCAGCGCCGTAGAGGTCCTGCACGCCCCGGGCGGCGAGCAGCAGCACGGCCCGGTCCGCTCGGCCGAGCTCCTTCCACTGCTTTGCGTAGCCGGTGTCGTCCTGCACCCGCGCCAGGGTGTGTTCCAGTGCGGCCGCGTGCCCCTGCTGCTGGTACATCAGATAGCGCTCGACATACCAGCGGAAGAACTCGGGCGTCTCCTTCAGGGCCCGGAATGCCTCCTTGGCATCGTCGAGCGCGAGCGGCTGCCGCGCCAGGCGTTTGACCTGCTGGACCGTGGCCTGCACGAACTCCTGGCCCAGCAGGGGAAACGGCTCCACCGGGGCCCAGTTGTAGAACGGTGCCGAGGCACGGGAGAACATCTCCCGCAAGGCCGCTTCGGACGAGCCGGCGAAGAGCACCTTGATGGCGGCCTTGCGGATGTCCAGACCCGCGCGCAGGGAATGCGCCACGGACTTGTGCTCCGGGCCGGCGAGCACCTGCCCTTCGTCGATGACCAGCAGCAGCTTCTTGCGGGACCGGTCGGCCGCCTGGAGCGCGGACTGGATGGCCGGAATCGCCAGCTTCTCCTTCTCGGCCAGATCGAGCTCGAAAGAGCCCTCGACCCCGATCGGCAGCTTGCCTCCGGCCTTGAGCTTGCGGATGGGGGTGCTCAGGTCTTCCCAGAACCTGCCCAGACCTCGCGGCTGCAAGGCAAGCAGCACCGCAGTGGCGATGGCCTGACCGGGGTGGTCGGGGTCGTCCCACAGGTTGGTGTACGCGGCCACGTACCCCGCCGCGGCAGCGGCCGGAAGCAGGTCATGCTTGAGGAACTCGCTCTTGCCCATCCGCCGCCGGGCAAAGAGACCGCGCGCCGACACGAGACCGAGATCGAAGCCGGCCAGATAGTTCTGGGCCAACTCGGGACGGGGGAAATGCCAGGGGTCCGGGGTGTTCATCTGGCCGAGTTTGGCATTCTTCTGTCAATTGACAATAACTTGGAAATTTCTGTCGATTGCATCGGCCCGCCCGAGCGGCCGAGCGGCCGAGCGGCCGGCGGACTCGACGCGCTCAGACCGATGAAGCGCGCGCCGCGGTATGACCTTTCGCAGCATCACGAATCGCCCTTGCCACACGTGGCGCTTCGAGCGCGATCTCGCGCAGTGCACCAGTCGGCGGATTCCTGAAGCCGACGAAGTACAGCCCGGCGATCGCAGTTTCCTCGCCGAAGCGGTGCGGCCTGCCGCGTGCATCGGCAATCGCATCGAAGCCTTCGATCACCTGGCCAAGGCCGGGTGTGTAGCCGGTGGCGAAGACGATGGCCTCGAACGGATGCACGGCACCGTCGGCAAAGCGCACCGCATCGGAAAGGATCTCCTGCACCGCCGGCAGCACGCGGATCCTTCCTTGCTTGACCATGGCGATGGTGCCCAGGTCGAGGATGGGGATGCGCCCGGACTCCTCGATCATGCGGTTGGGCCCGAGCGCCGGGCGCACGATGCCCCAGCGCGACAGATCGCCCACCACCAGGCCCAAGGTGGCGGTGACGATGGCGTCGCGCAGCGCGAGCGGCAGGTGCGAGAGCAGGACGCTGGTGTGCTGCGTGGGTCGCCCGAAGATGTCGCGCGGCACCACGTGCACCGGGCCGCGCACCACCATCGCGACCTCCACGCCCTGCTCGGCCAGGTCGAGCGCTATGTCGGCGCCCGAGTTGCCGCAACCGACCACCAGCGTGCGCCGGCCCCGGTAAGGCGCGGCGTTCTTGTAGGCGGCGGCGTGGATCGTCGTGCCGCGAAAGCGCTCCAGGCCGGGTACCGAAGGCAGCTTCCGCACGCCGTTGTAACCCGTGGCCACGACGACGATGCGCGGCATCATCGCGCCGGCGCTCGTCTCGACCCTGAAGCGGTCGCCGGCGCGCTTCACGGCCTGCACGGTGACGCCCAGGCGGGGCGCAACCTGGTGTTGCGTGGCGTAGGCCTGCAGGTACTGCACCACCTGTTCGCGCGACGGGTACCGCGGCGTCGCTTCCGGCCAGGGCGTCATGGGCAGGCCGGAGTAGGTCTTGGTGGTGTGCAGGTTCAGCCGGTCGTAGTGCCGGTGCCAGGCCGAGCCGATCGTGAGCTCGCGCTCCAGCACCACGTGCGCCAGCCCTTCGTGGCGTAGGCAGGCCGAGGTGGCCAGTCCGGCGGGGCCGGCGCCGATCACAAGGATGTCTTCAGGTTGCATGGGCACGGTGTGATTGCTTCTCGGCGGGCAGGGACTTCGTCCATAGGCACCAGCATGGCAGGCTTGGCGGCGGCGGGCGCTGAGTGAGACCCGCGCCGGCCGTGCGCGATGTTGGCGTTGATCGCAATTGACCCATTGCTGCTCCTCCACCCGAGCATGAGGACGACGGCAATGCAGCGAGAGCGAAGGTATGCGGATGTGATCGGCGCCGGTTGAATAGCAGGCATGCGTGGACTTAAGCGAGTTGAATAAGCATGGCAACATGCTGACGCCGCAGCTGCTACACCAGCCGGAAGAAAGTGCAACGGCTATAGCGAAGCAGGTGCAGTTCATCACCCATGGCCCCGACATTCCCGATGCGCTCTTGCAGGCGCACGAGGAAGGTCGCGTGGTGTTCTTCTGCGGCGCCGGCATTTCCTATCCTGCCGGCCTGCCGGGCTTCAAGGGGCTGGTCGAGCAGATCTACCGGCTGAATGGCACGGCGCTCTCCGACATCGAGCGCGAGGCCTTCGACCGCGGGCAGTTCGATGCCACGCTCGATCTGCTGGAGCGTCGCCTGCCGGGCCAGCGCCTGGCCGTCCGCCGCGCGCTGGGGCAGGCACTGAAACCCAATTTGCGCCGCAAGGGCGCCACCGATACGCAAGCGGCGCTGCTGAGGCTGGCGCGCAGCCGTGATGGTGGGCTGCGGCTGGTTACCACCAACTTCGACCGCGTGTTTCACACGGCGGCCAAACGCACGGGACAAGCTTTCCAGGCGTATGCCGCGCCGATGCTGCCCATCCCAAAGAACAGCCGCTGGAACGGACTGGTTTACCTACACGGCCTGCTGTCCGAAAAAACGGACAACACGGCCCTGAACAGGTTGGTGGTCACCAGCGGTGATTTCGGTCTGGCCTATCTCACCGAACGCTGGGCGGCCCGCTTCGTAAGCGAGCTGTTCCGCAACTACGTCGTCTGCTTCGTGGGCTACAGCATCAACGATCCGGTGCTGCGCTACATGATGGATGCGCTGGCCGCCGACCGAATGCTCGGTGAAGTCACGCCGCACGCCTGGGCGCTGGGTGACTGCGAGCCGGGGCATGAGCATCGCAAGACCATCGAGTGGAAAGCCAAGGGCGTCACGCCCATCCTCTACGAAGTGCCCGTAGGCAGCCACGACCATTCGGCGCTGCACAAGACCTTGCAAGCCTGGGCAGAGATCTGCCGCGACGGCGTAATGGGCAAGGAGCGCATCGTCGTCAGCCACGCCCTGGCACGGCCATCGGCCAGTACGCGGCAAGACGATTTCGTCGGCCGCATGTTGTGGGCTTTGTCGGACAAGTCGGGGCTGCCGGCCAAACGCTTTGCCGACTTCAATCCTGTCCCGTCGCTGAACTGGTTGCTGGAGGCTTTCTCGGATGAGCGCTTTCAGCATGCTGATCTGGCCCGCTTTCAAGTGCCCCCGCATGACGAAATGGACGCCAAACTGCGCTTCAGCCTGATTCGTCGGCCGGCTCCCTATGATCGCGCACCGCCGATGCTGCTGGCTTCGGGTGGCATCACCGGCAGCCAGTGGGATGACGTGATGTTCCATCTGGCTCGCTGGCTGGTGCGCCACTTGGATGACCCGAGACTGGTCATCTGGATTGCGGAACGTGGCGGCCAGTTGCACGACCGCTGGCCGTGGCTGATCGAGCGTGAACTGGACCGCTTTGCCTCACTAGAGCGTGACGGCAAGACCACCGAGCTGGATGAAATCCGCTCACAGGCGCCAAGGGCCATCCCCGGCGCCTTGATGCGCACGCTATGGCGCCTGCTTCTCAGCGGACGGGTGAAATCGCCGTGGCTCGATCCTGACCTCTACCGTTGGCAGGGTCGATTGAAACGAGAGGGTCTGACCGCCACGCTGCGCCTGGAGTTGCGCGAGCTACTCGCACCCCAGGTGGCGTTGAAGAAGCCATTTCGCTGGAGCGATGAGGCAGAGAAGACGGACGAGCCCACGCGTCTCAAGCAGTTGGTGGACTGGGAACTGGTGCTGGCTGCCGATCACGCGCATACGGCGCTGCGCGACCTTGCCGACGAGCGCTGGGCAGCTGCCTTGCCCCTGCTGGTGGATGACTTTCATCAACTGCTGCGCGATGCGCTGGACTTGTTGCGCGAGCTTGGGGAGGCCGACAACCTCAGGGACCGCTCTCACTGGGATCTGCCGTCGATCGCCCCACACTGGCAGAACCGGGGCTTCCGCGATTGGGTCAGCTTGATCGAGTTGCTGCGCGATGCTTGGCTGGCGGTTCGTGGCATCGACAGCGCTCGCGCCACACGGATTGCCCAAGCGTGGTTCGAGTTGCCCTATCCCACCTTCAAACGACTGGCCCTGTTTGCTGCCAGCCAGGATGCGTGCATCGTGCCCGAAAAGTGGGTGAACTGGCTGTTGGCTGATGGTGCCTGGTGGTTGTGGTCGACGGATACGAGGCGGGAGGTGCTCAGGCTTTTGGTGCTGCAGGGGCACCTTTTGGCAGGAGCCGCTCAGGATCGTCTGGAGGCGGCCATGCTGGCCGGCCCACCGCGCGAGATGTACCGGGATGATCTCGAAACCGCCCGGTGGCAAGACTTGGTGGCGCGTTCAGTCTGGCTGCTTCTGGCCAAACTGAACGCATCTGGCATCGCACTGGGCACCACCGCCAAAGCACGGTTGGGCGAGCTGTCCAACGCCTACCCGCAATGGCAGCTAGCGGCCAACGAGCGCGACGAGTTCTCGCATTGGATGAGCGGCACCGGCGATCCGGACTACGAGGAAAGCCAGGATATCGAAATCGCCCCCCGCAAGCGACACGAGCTCGTGCGATGGCTGACGAAGGCGCAGCCAAAACGGCGGCCGTTCTATGAGGACACATGGCGCGACGTCTGCCGAAAGCACTTACTGAACAGTCTGTATGCACTGTGCGATCTGGCTCGGGACGGTGTGTGGCCCGCCGGACGCTGGCGCGAGGCACTGCAGGTCTGGAGCGAGGAAGGCATGGTGCTGCGGTCGTGGCGATACGCCGCACCATTGGTGCAGACCATGCCCGACACCGTTATCCAAGAAATCGCCCACGGTGTGACGAGGTGGATCGACGCCGTCTCGAAATCGATCAATCAGCACGAGGAAGTTCTGCTGAACCTGTGCCGCCGCGTGCTGGCGCTGCCTCTTGAAGCCGGCACCGGGATAACGCGCAATGGCGAGCCGATTGATCAGCCCGTCACAGAAGCCATCAATCATCCGGTCGGGCTTGTCGCGCAGGCACTAATCAACCTGTGGTTCAAACGGAACCCGAACGACAACGATCTGCTTCCAGCCAACATCAGGCCCTTCTTCACCGAACTGTGCAATGTGCAGGTGGACCGATTTCGCCACGGCCGGGTACTACTGGGTTCGAGGTTGATCGCACTTTTCCGCGTGGACCGTCCGTGGACCGAGCAGCACCTCTTGCCGCTGTTCAGTTGGAGTAATCCGGCCGAAGCGAAAGCCGTGTGGGAAGGTTTCCTATGGTCGCCACGCTTGTATCAACCCTTGCTGATTGCACTCAAGCCGCAGTTGCTGGAGAGCGCAAACCACTACGCCGACTTAGGCGAGCACCGTCAACAGTTCGCCGCCTTCCTGACGTACGCGGCAATAGGCCCGACCGAGGGATACACCGTGGATGAGTTCCGATCCGCTCTCAGGTCGCTGCCTCAAGATGGACTCGAGGAATCTGCGCAGGCGCTTTCTCAAGCCCTTGAAGGCGCAGCCGATCAGCGTGAGGACTATTGGAAGAACCGTGTCCACCCGTTTTGGCAACACGTTTGGCCCAAGTCCCGCGACCTAGCCACCCCGCGAATCGCCGAGTCATTGACCCGGCTGATCATTGCCGCCCGAGGCGAATTCTCGGCAGCTTTGGCTGCGGTGCAAGACTGGCTGCAACCGATTGAACACCCACACTACGTTGTGCATTTGCTTCACGAATCAGGTTTGTGCAGCCGATGCCCAGCGGATGCGCTGGGTCTGTTGAATGCGGTGATCGCCGACCAACAGTGGGCGCCGCGGGAGTTGGGGCAATGCTTGGACGAGATCGTGAGAGCTGCGCCACAACTTGCACAAGATGCCCGTTACCTGCGACTTCTCCAGTATTCGCGGAGACGAGGTGTGGCTTCCTGAACAACTCGAATGCGACTGGATGAGGGCGACTATGCACGCCGCCGTTCAGCGCCAACTCAGATGTCTTCCTCCAGTCTGAAGCCGCCGTCCAACGAGCGAATCGAGACGTCGGGAACTGACTGCGAGCGTCAGGCCGATAGTGCAGAGCGTGATCACCGGATCACCCTCCAACTCCGAGGAGGTCCTGAAGTTCATCGTTTTTGCGAACGCACGCCCGATGATCGAGCGCTTCCTCGAAGCGCTACTGAGGCCTGTCGCAGGATCCGCTCCGACGCGATCAGAATCCCGGCTGGTATCAAAGACGGAGCCCCTGTGAACGGCAACCTCTGGCTCCTTGCCGTCCTGCAAGGGCTTTTCCTCACCAACAACATCACCTTCATCGCCATCAACGGCCTCGTCGGGCTGGCGCTCGCGCCGTTCAGTTGGATGGCGACCCTGCCGGTGATGGGCTACGTTGTCGGCGGCGCTCTTTTCACCGCGCCGGTCGCCTGGGCGCAGAGCCGCTTCGGGCGCAAGGCCGGGTTCGGGCTGGGGCTGGCCGTGGCGCTCGTCTCCGCGTTGTTGTGCGCTTTTGCTGCATTCACGCGCAACTTCTGGCTGCTGTGCATGGCCACGGTCCTGGCCGGCTACTACTCGGCCAACGGCCAGTTGTACCGCTTCGCATCGGCCGAGCTCGCTGCGCCGGGCGCCCGCGAAAAGGCGGTGTCCCTGGTGATGGCCGGTGGCCTGATCGGCGCGGTGCTCGGTCCCAACCTGGCCGCGCAGACGCAGCCTCTTTCCGACGCGCCCTTCGTCGGCGCCTACATCGCGCTGGCGATCGTGGCGGCGCTGGCGATGGTGCTGCTCGGGTTCATGCGCTTTCCGCCGGCGGCCGGGCGAGCCTTCGCGTCGGCCGGGCGCAGCCTCGGGCAGATCGTTCGCCAGCCCGTGTTCATCGTCGCGGCGGGCGGCGGTGCGCTGAGTTATGGCGTGATGAATCTGCTGATGGCGGCCACGCCGCTCGCCATGCAGCAGTGCGGCATGCCGTTTTCCGATGCCGCGCTGGTGCTGCAATGGCACGTGATCGGCATGTTCGCGCCGGGCTTCGTCACCGGCCACCTGATCCATCGCTTCGGTCCCTTGCCGGTGATGGGCGTGGGCGTGGCGCTGAACGTGATGTGCGTGGCGATCGCGTTGTCCGGTGTCGATCTGCATCACTTCGCCGTCGCGTTGTTTCTGCTCGGGGTCGGCTGGAACTTCCTTTTCACCGGCAGCACGACGCTGTCGCTGTCTGCCTATGCGCCGGAGGAGAGAAACCGCGCTCAGGCGACCATGAACTTTCTGCTGTTCGCGGTGATGGCGCTCAGTTCGTTCTCGTCCGGTGCCCTGGTGACCACGCAGGGATGGAGTTGGCTGAACCTCGGTTCGCTGGCGCCGCTGCTGCTGATCGCAGCGGGCTTGCTGTGGCTCGCGCGGCGCGGCTCCGCGCAGCGCATCGGGGAGGCCCCGGCGGGCGGCGGACGCGGCTGAGGCGGTGCAATCGAGAAACGCGGCAAGTCCGGGGCCTGAGTTCGCTGCCCTGACCAGCGGGCATGCGACGTCCGCCACGCAAGAAGGGCCGGGCACACCCCGCCGTCAGGGCGCCCGGCACAGCCCGAGGATGCGCTCCTGCTGCGTGCACGCCGCCGGCGCGGCGGCGGCCGGCGCGGGCCGCGGGGCTTGCGCGTGGCCGGCGGTGCAGCGGCGCAGCACCCGCTCGATCGGCGGGTAGTAGCGCCAGCCGCGGCCCAGCGGCGGCAGGTCGAGCCGCACGTCGCGCCATTTCGGATGGCCCTCGGTTTGCAGCACCGCGAAGTTCTCGCAAAGCGACTGCGCGAAGCGCGTCAGCTTGCCGGTCGTCACGCGGTAGGTGTAGTCGTAGGTGACCAGATAGGCCTTCACGGCGAGGCCGGAAACGTCCTGGTCGAGCCAGTTCGGGTAGCTCGCCGAGCGGATGGTCGCGGCGCCGTAGGTCTGCAGTGCGGCCCGGGTCCCGGGGTTCGCCGGGTCGACCTTCAGCAGCCGCACCAGTTGCTTGGCCTCGGGCTTCATGTCCGCCAGCAGCTTGGCCGGCTGGCCGGCGACGATCACCACCACGTCGACCGAGCTGTCGGTCGTCAGCTTGAGCAGTGCCTCCTCGTTGGTCAGCGTGCTGGTCGCCGCGTCGGCCAGCGGCTCCTTGAACATGAGCCGGTAGATCGTCGATGCGCTCATCGCCGTGCCGCTCTGCAGGGGGCCGATGTTGATCTTGCGGCTCTTGATCTCGTGCACATACTGCAGCGGCGAATCGGCGCGCACGACGAAATAGATTTCCTCGTCGTACAGCGGCAGCACGACGCGCAGCGGCCGGATCAGGTCGGCCGCGACGGCGTTGCCGGCGTCCGCGTAATCGACGAAGGCCTGGTAAACGTCGGACTGCACGATCGCGAACTTGACGCCCGTGTCGTAGCGCAGCCGGCTGACGTTGTCGGCCGAGCCCTTGGAGGGCAGCGCCTCGAGCTGGATGCCCGCCTGCGGCGCCACGAAGCGCGAGAGGTCACGCCCGATCTGGATGTAGGTGCCGCGTTCGGAGGCGGTGACGATCTTGTACGAGACCGTCGGCGCCGGTCCCGCCGGCTGGGCCAGGGCGGCGCCCGGCGACACCAGGGCCGTGGCAGCGGTCAGCGTGGTGAACAGTGCTGCGGCCAAGGCGTGCAGCGTGCGCGGCAGATGAAGCATGGAAGACCTCCCCTTCGTCGATGGCGTCGTGGATTCAGCGTTCGCACAGCCCGAGTGCCGCCCGGTTCGGCTCGCAGGGCGCCGCGAGCGGTGCCGCGAGCGGCGTGGCACTCGGCGATCCGGGTGGCGCGGCGTCTGCGGCCGGCATGGCATCCGCGGCTGGCAGGGCATCCGCGGCGGTCCGCGCACCCTCTGCGGGGACGGCATCCGCAGCGGGCCGCGCATCCTCTGCGGGCACGGCATCCGCGGCGGGCGGGGCGGTCGGCTCGAGCGGCGATGGCATCGGGGTTCTTGTCGCCGGCGGCGTGACCCCGGCCGCCGGCTCGCAGAGGCCCAGCACCGCGGCCGCGCCCGTGCAGGAGGCCGGCGTGGGCGAGGCGGGCGCAGCCCGCGCAGTCGATCTGGGGGTCGGTGCTGCCGCCTGAGGTGGCGGGGCGCCGGTCGGGGATGCCGACGGCGCCGGGCTCGCCACGGGCGCCGGTGCGGCGGTCACCGTACGCGGAGCAGGTGCGGGCCGAGGCGGGGCCGGCGCATCGACGGCGGCCGCACCGGCAGCGGGTGGCTCGCGGGCCTCGAGCGGCAAGGCCTTCGCTCCTGCACCGGACGCGGATGCAGACGACGGGGCGGCGACAGCCGTCGTTGTCGGCTGTGTCGTCGGCGGGGAAGTCGAAGTCGCAGTGCGGGGCGCCGGTGTGGCGGTGTCCGCCGGCGCCGCAAGCTCGCCGGCCGGCCCGGTCACTGTCCCGCTGGCTTGCCGGCCCGGCGCGATGACGGCCGGGCGCATGCGCTCGAGCCCGGCGCTGTCGGCTGCGCCGGGGGGACGCGGCCAGTTTCCGCCGCCGAGCCACCAACCGATGCCGATGCCCGCCGCCGCGACCGCGAACACGATCGCGCCGGTGGCTGGGCCGACGGGAAGACCCCTCGCTCCGGCGTTCTCCGTGTGGGCGGGCGGGGTGCCGGGCGGCACGGCGCCCTCGGGCGGCGGGGGTGATCCGCCGGCCGGCGCCACGGCCGACGGACTGGCCGGGGGAACGTCCGGCGCCGAAGCAAGGGGTGGCATCTGCGGTTGGATGCGCGGCGGCGTTTCCGCGTCCCGGTCGGGACGCGCTCCGGTGCCTGGCCCGGCGCGAGACGGTACGACGATGCCCGCCAGCAGCGCCTCGATCGAGGGCGATCTCGGCACGGGCGCATACATCGGCAGCGGCGCGCGAAATTCGGCCTTGATCGGTGCGAGGCCGTGCAACTCGACGGTCCGCTGCTCGTCGGCGGCCTCGACGGCGGCCGCGGTGGCGACATCGGCGCCATCGATCGACAGCTGCAGCAGCACCCGGTCGGCCAGCAGGTGCATGCGGCGCGGGATCCCCTGGCTGCGGCGGTGGATCGCATCGGTCGCGGCGCGGTCGAAGGCCGGCCGCCCCGTCCAGCCGGCGCAGCGCAGCCGGTGCAGCACGTAGTCGCGCGTCTCGGTCGCGTCGAGCGCCCTCAGGCGGCAGTGGACCGCGACCGGCGGCATCGATCCGTCGCGCACCGCGCCGGCGAGCGCCACGGGGGCGCGCTCGCCGACCAGGCACAACTGCAGCCGTGGCGCGTCGCGGGCCGGGACGATCCGCTCGGCGAGCTGGCGCAGCGCGCCGTCTTCGAGGTGCTGCGCCTCGTCGACGACCAGCAGCACCCGAGCGCCACGCGCTGCCTGGGTCGAGAGCCACGCGTCGAGCGCGGGCCCCGGCTGGGAGTCCGCCGGGGCGAGGCGCAAGGCCTGCGCTGCAGCGCGCAGCGCGTCCTGTGGGTCGCCGCCGGTGGAGGCGAGCATCGTGCCGACGGTCCAGCGCGAACGGTCCAGCCGTATCAGCAAGCGCTGGGCCGCCGCGGTCTTGCCGCTGCCGGCCGGGCCGGTGAGAAGCAGGCAGGGCTCGGCGGCCTCCAGACCGTCGAGCAGCTCGGCCAGGATCGTCGCGTACTGACCGTCCTCGAGATAGAAGTGCGGATCCGGCAGCAACCGGAATGGCGGGACGTTCAATCCGAAGCTGGCTTCGTACATCCGCTCCTCCAATCACCCGTCGCCGCGACCCGAGGCGGCCGGCCATGCAGCATGCGCCTGGCGCGCACCGCTGAACACCCCGCTGATTCGTGCGCAGAGGTCGTTCAGCGGACAGTCAGCCACGAGGCTGCGGGCGCGCAAACGCGCGTGGGACCCGCGGTGTCGATCGCCTCACCTCACCACGGCGACGTGCAGACCGGATCCTCGTTGTTGCCCAGTTCGACCACACGGTCCTGCGTGTCCAGGCTGACCTGAAACCACAGGCAGAAGGGCGACACGTAGCGGTAGGACCATAGCTGGTGCTGTTGCCGCGGAAGCATGCGGGCCTGCGACGGATGGCCGATGCGCCACAGCACCTCGGCCTTGCTCATGCCATGGCGCAGCGCGGAGAAGTCGGCCTCGGTGCGCACCTGCTGCCAGGCCAGCATGCGGTCCTGCGCGTCGAAGTCGACCATGAACGTGTGCTTGGCGTAGCGCCCGCGCCAGAACTCGAGTCGCTCGCCTCCGCCTGGCCGCACGAAGCTGGCGGTGGGCTGCCCCATCCGGGCGATCACCTCGGCGCGCGACGAGCCCTGCGGCAGCCCTTGCGGGCTGTAGCCTGCACAGCCGCCGCAAAGCAAAGCCACGACCGCGACGGCGGCGGCGAAGCATGCCGCCATCCGCTCGCGTGGCGAGCGTAAGTCTCGAGACCGGATCTCCGACGCGGTCGTTGTCATGGGCGCCTTCCCCGCTCTGATTGCACCCGCAATCTAGCGCAGCCGCGCGCTGGTCACGGCCCTGAACGGGCATTCGCGCGGCGGAGCACTCAGCGGGCAGTCACGATCATCGCGATCCCGGCCAGCAACAACAACGCGAGAACGATTCGCCGGAAACGCGCGGCATCCAGGCGTCCATACAGGCGCATGCCTATCCACGCGCCGACAAGGGTGCCCGGCAGCGCGTTGAGGACGAGCCACCCGACTTCGGCCGTCATGTACCCCGCCACCGATTGCGTGACGAAGGCGAACACCAGCACGCAGACATTGAAGCCCTGGAAGACGGCGCGTTGCTCGTCCTTGCCCCAACCGCGCAGGCCGGACCACAGCGTGGGCAAGGGGCCCGACAGCCCCGCCAGCCCGCCCAGCAATCCGCCACCCAGGCCGATCAGGCCATCGGCCAGCCGCCCGCCTCGGCGCACATGAACCCGCCGTGTGCCCAGCAGCAGAAATCCGCACAGCACCACCAGGATGACGCCCAGCCCCAGCTTGGCAGCGCCGGGTGAAACATGGGGCAGCAACCAGGCGCCGAAGGGAACGCCCAGTGCGCCACCGGCGATGAAAGGCGCGATGCGTCGCGAGTCGATCGCATGCCAGATCCCGGGCAGCGTCTGAACATGCGCTGCCAGAGAGCAGATCACCACGAGCGGCGAGGCCAGCATGGGCGAGATGGCCTGCAGCCAGATCGGCAGCGTGACGAGCCCGGTACCGAAACCCGTGAGCCCCGAGACGAGGCCGCCGATGAATGCGCCGCCGAGGATGAGGTGGGCCGGTTCGAGCACGCGGCATCCTACGTCCCGCCGAGCCTGCGACTCGGGCCTCGAAGCCGCTGCGGCACGTGGATCGACGCCATCTAGAAAAACTTTATCTCAAGGCAAATTAATTTCGCTTTCCTTTTGATCGCCATTGACCATCATGGCCGTCCTGCGCGGAGACATGCTGGCGAGCCTGCCCGACGCAATGCCACTCAACGAGACAACGGAGACCCGCATGTCGCATCTCGCAAGGCTGCTCACGGCCGTTACGCTGGCGTTCACCAGCCACGCCGCATTCGCCTATCCCGATGGACCGATCACGCTCGTCGTGCCCTTCAGCGCCGGCGGCGACGCGGACCTCTCGGCGCGCAATCTCGGCGCGGCCGCGCAGGGCGTGCTGAAGCAGCCGCTGGTGGTGCTCAACAAGGCCGGCGCCAGCGGTGCCATCGGCTCGCAGTTCGTCAAGGACGCGCCGGCGGACGGCTACACGCTGCTCGTCGGGCGCATCGGCTCGCAGGCCATCCTGCCGGCGCTCAAGCCCGATCTCCCCTACAAGTGGGACGACTTCACCTTCCTCGGCCTGCTGGAGCTCAACCCCGTGGTGTGCGTGGTGCACGCCGACTCGCCCTACAAGACGCTCGCCGATCTGGCCCGGGCGTTGAAGGAGCAGCCCGGCAAGCTGAACTTCAGCTCGTCCGGCTCCGGCACGGTGCTCTATCTCGGGCCTCAGCTCCTGTTCCAGGCGCTCGGGCTGAACAAGGACGCGGCCGTGCACATCACCTACAAGGGCGGCTCGGACGCGGCGCTCGCCGTGCTCAGCAAGGACGTCGATTTCACCTGCGGCAACCTGACCTCGCTGGTCGCCCACATCAAGGGCGGCAAGCTGCGCGCGCTGGTCACCACCACGCCGGAGCGCGCGAAGGACATTCCCGACGTGCCGACGGCGCGCGAGGCCGGTTACCCGCAGCTCGAAGCGGTGGTCGGCTGGAGCGTGCTCTACGGCCCGCCCGGCCTGCCCGACAACATCGTGGCGCAATGGACCGACGTGCTCGCCCGCATGGCCAAGAGCCCTGCATGGCTGGCCGGCACCGAGAAGATCGGCGGCATCGCGCGCATCCTGTCGCCGGCCGACACGCGAAAGTTCGTCGCCGAGCAGTACCGCGTTTTCGATGGCCTCGGCAAGCAGCTCGGTATCGAACTGAAGTGACACCGACCGGCCGATGACTTCCTCTTCCAACCGCGGCGCCGACGCGCTGATACGCAGCCTGCAGCGCGCCGGCGTGAACAAGGTCTTCACGCTCTCCGGCAACCACATCATGCCGGTCTTCGACGCGGCTTTCGGCAGCGACATCCAGCTCGTCCACACGCGCCACGAAGCCGCCACCGTGCACATGGCGGACGCGTGGGCGCGGCTGACGGGCGAGGTGGGCATCGCGCTGGTCACCGGCGGCCCGGGCCACGCGAACGCCGTCTCGGCGCTGTACACCGCGCAGATGGCGGAGGCGCCGGTCGTCCTGCTGTCCGGCCATGCGCCGAACAAGCAGCTCGGCATGGGCGCCTTCCAGGAGATGGCGCAAGCCGACGTGGCCGCGCCGCTCGCCAAGGCTTCGTGGGCCTGCAGCGGCGCCGACGCGCTGGCCGCAGACATGGCACGCGCGATCCGCATCGCCCGTTCGGGCCGGCCCGGGCCGGTGCACCTGAGCCTGCCCACCGATGCGCTCGAATCGATCGTCGGCTCCTCGGCCGCGCAGGACGAGGCGGTCTTCGCCGCGGCGCCGATGCCGCTCGCCGCGGCGGATGCGCAGGCCGTGCTCGCCCGGCTCGGCAAGGCCGTGCGGCCGCTCATCCTCGCCGGCCCGGCCTGCCTGACCCGGGCCGGTCGCCAGCGGCTCGCCGCCCTGCAGGCGGCCTGCGGGCTGCCGGTGGTGGGCATGGAAAGCCCGCGCGGCATCGCCGATCCCAGCCTCGGCGCCTTCGCCGAGGTGCTGGCCGAGGCCGATGCCGTGCTGCTGCTGGGCAAGCGCCTGGACTTCACGCTCAAGTTCGGCGCGGCGCCCGCGCTGCGGGCCGACTGCCGCTTTCTGCAGATCGACGCGGACGACAGCGAGATCGACCGCTCGCGCCGCGCCGTCGGCGAACGTCTGACGATGGCCTGCCGGGCCGATGCCTTCTCGGCGATCGACGCGCTGATCGAGGCCGCGCGAAGCACCGCTGTGCCCGCCTCGGGCTGGGCCGCGGAGGTGCAGGCGGCGGTACGCTTCCGGCCGGCGGCCTGGGACGGCGCCGCCTCGGGCGAGCCCGGGCGGCTGCATCCGGTGCAGGCCTGCCGGCCCCTGCAGGCGGTGCTCGACGGCCACCCGGACGCCGTCTTCGTGTGCGACGGCGGCGAGATCGGGCAATGGGCGCAGGCCTGCCTGAGTGCGCCGCACCGCGTGATCAACGGCGTGGCGGGGGCCATCGGCGCTGCGCTGCCGTTCGCGCTGGCGGCCCGCCTCGCCAAGCCCGACGCGCCGGTGGTGGCCGTGCTCGGCGACGGCACCTTCGGCTTCCACAGCGCGGAGATCGACACCGCCGTGCGCTACGGCCTGCCCTTCGTCGCGATGGTCGGCAACGACGCGCGCTGGAACGCCGAGTACCAGATCCAGCTGCGCGATTACGGCCCCGACCGGCTCGTCGGCTGCGAGCTGCTGCCCACCCGCTACGACCGCGTGGCCGAAGCCTTCGGCGGCCATGGCGAGCAGGTCACCGCCGCGGCGGAGTTGCTGCCCGCAGCGCGGCGGGCGGTCGCTTCCGGACGGCCCGCCTGCCTGAACGTGATGATCGAGGGCGTGCCGGCGCCGACCATCCGGCGCTGAGCGCCGGCGCTGGCCGTTCGGCGCGACGAGCCGGCACGAAAGCGTTTCGCGTTCGTCCCGCCTGCGCCGCCGCGGCCTCGGGCGGCCCGCAGCGCCGGGGTTGCCTGCGCAAGCTTTTCGTATCAGGATCGCGCGACCGTCAAGTTCAGGCGCTCGGCGCCGAAAACGCCTGGGCAGCACGGTTTCTTTCCGAGCGAGCCCTTTTGCAGGCAGACCGATGCGGCGCTGCGTGCGCCGCGTGTTTGCCTGCCGATCGTCGATATGAAGCTTGCCACCAGCCCGAATGCCGCCGAGCCGCCGGTCGCCCAGCGGCTGCAGGCCCAGACACGCGAGCTCGAAGCCACGATCTCGCTCCTGCAAGCCACGCTCGATTGCACCCTGGACGGCGTGGTCGCGGTGGACACCGCGGGCCGCATCGTCATCCACAACAGTCGTTTCCTGACGATGTGGTCGCCGCCGGCGGCAATCATGGCGTCGCGCGACGACGCCGCGCTGCTGCGGCACATGGCCGAGCGCGTGATCGATCCCGAGCGCTTCCTGCGCATTGCGAACATCGCCCGCGCGCACCCCGAGACCGAGGGTTTCGAAACCTTCTTTCTGCACGACGGCCGCACGCTCGAGCGTTACGTCGCCCCGCAGCGCATCGACGGCCGCTGCGTCGGCGTGGTGGTCCACTGGCGCGACGTGACCGAGCAACGCGGCGCGGCCCTCGCACAGCAGGCGCAACAGGTCGCCGAACGCGCCAACCGGGCCAAGAGCGAGTTCCTCGCGCAAATGAGCCACGAGCTGCGAACGCCGCTCAATGCGATCCTCGGCTTCACGTCGCTGCTTCAGATCGACGAGCAGCACGCGCTCACGCCGGCACAGCACGATTGGCTGGGCCACGTGCACAAGGCGGGCAGCAACCTGCTCCTGCTCATCGACGACGTGCTCGATGTCGCGCGCCTGGAAGCCGGGCAGGTGCGCATCGACCTGCAGGCCGTGGACGCGCGGGCGCTGGTGAGCGAGGCGGTGACCCAGATGCAGCCGCAGGCGGCCAGCTCGCGCGTGGCGGTGCTCATGCAGGCTCCCGCGTCGCCCGCGTCGCCCGCGCCGGTGCGTGCCGACCCTCGCCGGCTGCGTCAGATCGTGCTCAACCTGCTGTCCAACGCCATCAAGTACAACCGGCCCGGCGGCAGCGTGGAGGTGCGTCTCGTGGCCGACGAGGATCGCCTGGCGATCCGTGTCTGCGACACCGGCATCGGCATGAGCGAGGAGCAGGTCGGCTCGCTCTACCAGCCCTTCAACCGCCTGGGCCGCGACGTCTCCGGCATCGAGGGCACCGGCATCGGCCTGGTCATCTCACGGCACCTCGCGGAGCTGATGGGCGGATCGATCGAGGTGCGCAGCCGGCCCGGGATGGGCACGGAGTTCGAGGTCCGCCTGGAGCGCGCGGCCGCCGCGGGCGGGGCCGGGCCGGCGAAGGCGAAGGCTGCGGTGCACCTGCGGCCGGAGGTCGCCGGTTGCGTGCTCTACATCGACGACAACGAACGCAACCGCTTGCTCGTCCAGGCCTACTTCGCCAAGCGCCCCGGCGTGCAGCTGCACCTGGCGCCCGATGGCCGCAGCGGCCTCTCGGCGGCGCTGCAGCTTCGGCCCGATCTGCTGCTGATCGACATGCTGATGCCCGGCCTGGACGGCCTGGGCGTGCTGGAGGCGGTGAAGACGATCGACGGTCTGATGCACACGCCCTGCATCGCCGTGTCCGCCGGCGCCATGCCCGAGCAGGTGGCCGCGGCGCTGGAAGCGGGCTTCGACGGCTACCTTACCAAGCCGCTGGCGATCGAGGCGCTCCTGCGCGAAGTGGACCGGGTTCTCGCGCCCGGCTGAGCGTGCCGCCGGCGGCAGCCGCGCGCTACGGCCGCTGCCAGTCGTGCAACTCCAGCGTCAGCTTGCCGCCGATCAGCAGCGGGGAACCCGCGGGCTCGTCGCGCTCGAGCTTGACGAGGCCCGGGCCCGGGCAATACCACTCCTGCGTGGTCAGCGGCAGGTCGCGCCAGCCGCTGGAGCCGTCCACGTACAGCCGCACCGAGGCCTGCCCGCGCACCTTCAGGCACCCTTCGAAGCGCCCGGCCGGCACGCTCACCGTTTCCTTCAGCGCTTCGATCGCGTAGCGCATGGTGATGTCCTTGGCTTCATGGCGGATCTCCGGCGGAAAGCCCTGCCGGCGCTCCAGCAGGTAGGCCACCGTGCCGGCCTGCCATTCGGTGCCCACCGCGAGCGGCTCCTTGAGCACGTAGCGGGGCGCCGGGTCCTTGCTCACGTCCTGCGCGAGCTCGTGCTTGCTGGCGACGCGGTAGATGCCGGTGGCGTCGCGGCGCAGCCAGTAGTCCATGCCGTCGTCGCTGCGCCGCCGCCAGGCCGTCTGACCGGCGTAGTCTTCCTCGTCCAGCGTGCGCAGGACCAGCCAGCTCGAGTCGATGCGGCCGTTCTCGAGTTCGGTGGTCTGGTTGAAGGTCCAGCGGTGACCGGGCTCGAGCGGGAACAGCTCGGACGACGGCGGCTCGGGTGGCGCGCAGCCGCCGGCAAGGGCCAGTGCCGCCGCGAGGGCCGCCACCGCCCCGGCACGCCGCCGGCGCCGCAAGCCTTGGGCGCGCTTCATTTCTCTGGCAACTGCGGCACGGGCAGATCGCGCACTTTCACGACCTGCTCGTCGCTGCCCGGGCGCAGCCAGGAATCGCCCTTGGGGCCGCCCTTCGGCTCGGCGCTGCCGATCTGCGCGACGCCCTGCCGGTTCTTGCGCATCGCCTCGCCGAACAGGCTGTGCAGCTCGCGCGTGTACGGCAGGCGAAAGGCGCGCGGCGCCGCCGTGGTGCGACCGTCCTCGATCGGCTGCAGCCAAAGGTACAAGGCGCCTTCGCGCTCCGGTCCGGGCTCCTCGGTCACGACCGACAGCAGCGCGAAGCGTGCGGGCAGCGCCGCGCTGCTCGGCCAGCCGCTGCGCGAATCGATCGCGCGGTCGGCCGCGAAGTACAGCGCGGTCACGCCGACCACGAGCAGCGCCTTGGCCCAGCCGGGCCAGCGCGACCACACCAGCGCGAGTGCCGTGAGGGCCAGCGCGGTGACGACCAGCCAGATCGGCAGCGGGCTGGATCCGATCGTGTTCAAGGGGCGTTCTCCACCAGTTTCCTGGCCAGGGTGTTGACGTTGCCGAAGCGGCCGTCCGCGGCGACGCTGAAGCGCACCAGCGTGGTCTCGTCGGTGGGCTTGTGAAGCGTGGCGCTGCCGTGGAACACGACTTCGGCGCGCGGGTTGACCTTCACGACCGAGACCGTTATCGCCACCGGCTGGACTTCGTCTTCCTTCGATTCGTAGTAGTGCGCGTTGACGGTGTACTCGCCCGGCGCGATGCCGCGGATCGTCACCACTTCCTGGTTGAGCGGGTTGACGATCTCCTTGCCGTCGACCACCACCACGTCGCCCGTCATGCCCCGGTCGTCGCGGTCCAGGTGCATCAGGCCGGCCTCGCGGGTGCGAAACCAGACCGTCTTGCCGCCGCCGTCCTGCACCCAGGCGTCGATGTCCACCGGCCGGTTCTCGGGCCAGCTCATGGTGATGAGGAACTCGGCCTTGGCGTCGATCACGCCGGTCTTGGCTTTCGGATTGATCGACACGAATGCCAGCGCGAACATCAGCACGACGCCGAGCATGGCGTTGAACAGCAGATCCGAGAACGGATCGATCTCGTCATGGCGGCGTTTGCGCAGCAGGGCCATGTCAGTGGTCCATTGCGCTGCGGGCCGGAGCGGGGCAGAGCGCAGGGGTGAAGGAGGGCGGGGAGGCAAAGCCGGGGGCGGGCGGCGGGCTTCGCTTCAGTGCGGTGGTGGGGCCGCGGGGGGGGGCGCCGCCCCCGCGGGGCGCGGGCGGGGGGCGCGGCGCGGGCCACGCCGG